>Ga0335085_10000012_pt1 | contig 745943 bp, 607 predicted proteins | sample Lox_Sample_45_FD_206712 | JGI IMG/M metagenome (GOLD analysis project Ga0335085, IMG submission 206712) | Soil microbial communities from Loxahatchee National Wildlife Refuge, Florida, United States - Lox_Sample_4.5 | ecosystem: Environmental > Terrestrial > Soil > Wetlands | place: USA...
CCGATCCGGGAGGGGTGCTGCCGGCGGCGGCGGCCAAGGCGCCGGCTCCGCTCGATCCCGCGTTGCAGATTATTCTGAAGGGCCCGGATGGACGCTACCGGCATGCGCGGTATGTTTCCAGCGATGCCAGCGGGCGCACTTATCAGATCGCGATTCCTCTGAACACCGCGCTTGGGCTGAAGGTGATCAGCAGCGTGGGGAATGTTGTGGACCAGAACGGCAACCCGGTGCAGGAGGCGAATCCGGTGCCGGTGCAGCCTGCTTCGCCTTCGGCGCTGGCGACGCTTTCGTTCTCGCTGCAGCATAAGTAAGAGCGGGCGGTGGCGCGAGTTTCTCTGCAATTCAGGTGATCGGCGGGGGCGCGCCACAGGCCAGCGGCGCCCTTTTCGACGCGCCTTCGAGTGGCAGAGCCGTCTCGGAGACGATCCGGCCGGAAATGGATGCGGTGTTCTTCGCGCGCTGGGAATGCTTTCGTTTTCGCTGCAGCACGAGTAGGGGCGGTGACTGGATTGCCGTCCGGGCTTGCCGGCCGGGCGCCGGGAGGGCAGTTGTCGGGCCCACGGTTCCCGTCCCGAATAAAGAACAGTGCAATCGGGCAGGAGGAGGCTGTTGAGCACGGCGGCGGCTCGCGCACTTCGCTTGAATCTTCGGTGCGTCAATCCTATGGTTCGGTGTGAGCCACCCGGACGCCGTGCGAGAGTTTCCGGTCGCTCGCCTGCCACCCTACGCGCCGGGCGCTGCGCAGGTCGCCGGCGCTTCCGCCCGGTATGCCGCCCCAGGCGCCGCCTTTGATCACCCGCAGAGTGCCTGCCGGGGGCGTGAACGGATTCAGGGTAGAGGCGTGAAGGTAAGCTTGCGGATCGTAGCCATCGGCGACCCATTCCCAGACATTGCCGGCCATGTCGTGGGCGCCGCACCAACTCCGGCCCGAGGGATAGGCGCCGACCGGACGCGTGCAGTATAGGCGGAGGCGATCCATGTTGGCATGGCCGTCGAGGAATTCGTCGCCCCATGGATAACGCCGGGATGCGGGGCCGCGCGCTGCCCACTCCCACTCAGCTTCCGTCGGGAGCCTTCCGCCGCGCCACGCCGCGTAGGCTTCGGCCTCGTACCAGGTGAGTTTGACTCGCGGCTGCCGGGGCAAATCGTAGGCCGCCAGCATGGGATAGGGCTGGCGCCGTCCTTCGTGCATGCGCCAGCCTTCCTCGCTCCAGTAACGGCGGTTGGAGTAGCCGCCATCGGCTGTGAAGCGGTGGAAGCTTTCGTTGGTCACTTCGAATTCGTCGAGCCAGAATCCGGCGGTGATGCAGACTGTGTGGCGAGGGGTTTCGTCGGCGTGAGCGCGCAGGTCTTCGAGGGGATTCGAACCCATCCCGAAGCATCCCGGAGGAACCCAGACCTGCGCGATTCCCTTCGCGTCTATGCGGGTCTTATGCTCCCATTTCTTCCCTGCGTTGCGTTCGCCCGCGCGAGGAGGCCGCGGCAGGCTATAACCATGAATCTGCCAGGCGACCAGAACGAGGAGCGTCGCCATGCCGGCAAGCAGCCATCTGCGGCGAATGCCGAACACGACCCTGGATAGGGCCGGCACCACTGAGTCCACCACGAGAAGTTGGAACCCGCGGCGGAGCTGGTTGTTCCTGGTATGCTGGTTCCTCAAACGAATAGGTTATGCCGATGGCCGACAACAGGAACGTGATCCGGAGATTTATCGAAGAGGTTCTCAACGAGGGGCGATTCGAGCGAATGGACGAACTGGTGCTGGAAGAGTTCGTCGAGCTGGACCCCCTGCCCGGGCAGTCGCAGGACGCGAGGGTTTGCGGCAGGTGATCCGGCAGATGCGAGTTTCGTTTCCGGATATGCACCGGGTGGTGGACGAGATGATCGGTGAGGGCGAGAAAGTGATGCAACAGCTTGGCGTGGCGCCGTCGCTATGATCGGCAAACCTGAGGACTCCGCTCCCTTCATCGGGGCCTGGACACTGATCTCCTATGAGCTCCTGCTGCCTTCGGGAGTCGTCGAGAAGCCGATGGGCGATCGTCCCCTCGGCCGCATTCTATACCTGGAAAACGGACAGATGTCGGCGCAAGTGGCGGCGTCGGGGCTCGATCCGCTGGCTGATGCCGACCCGCGGGAGGCTACGCCGGAAGAAGCCGGCCGCGCCTGGCGCAACTATGTCGGGTATTGGGGCACCTTCACGGTGGATGCCGAAGCGGGCGTCGTGATCCACGCGGTCGAGGGCGCGTGGTTCCCCAACTGGATCGGCCAGAGACAGGTTCGCCAATACCATTTCTCGGGCAACACGCTCACGCTGGAAGCCGATTCGCCGGCCTGGCACGCCCGGCTGATCTGGCGCCGGATCGAGTGATCCGCGCGCGGGTCCGGGTCGCGCGTACGAGTCGCTGCCCCGCGGCGCGATAGACTCGTGGACATGGGAAACCACTGGCGGATGGCTTTCCGGCAGGTGGGGCGGCGTCCGGTCTATGCGCTGGCTTGCATCGCGGTGCTGGCGTTCGGGCTGGGAACGTGCACGGCGGTGTTTTCCACGCTGTACGCGGCGGTGTTAAAGCCGCTTCCGTATCCCGATCCGGACCGCCTGGTGCTGATCCAGAACCGGTTTCCGAGCGTACACCTGGCGGCGATGAAGGGGTCTCCGGCCGACTACGGCATCCTGAGCCGGCAGCACGAACTGTTTCAAAGCGTCGGCGCGTTCTATTTTCTGGACCTGAGCCGCAACGGAATCGAGATTCCCGAGAAGGTCAACGCGGTCGCGGTCACTTCCAGCCTGCTGCGCACCTTGGGAGTGCAGCCGGTTCTGGGCCGCTCGTTCACCTCCAGCGAGGAACTCGCCGGCGGCCCGCACGCCGTGATTCTGAGCGATGCCTATTGGCGCGGCACGCTCGGCGGCGATGCGGGGATACTCAGCCGCAGCCTGGTGCTGAATGGCGAGCCGTACCGGGTCGTGGGGGTAATGCCGAAGGCATTCGCGTTTCCCAACGATGTCACACAGATGTGGGTGCCGCTCACCATGCGCGATGCCAACGACAACCGGAATTATTTCCTGCGCATGTACGCGCGGCTGGCGCCGGGGCTGGATTTCGCGCAGGCATCGGCCGGGGTCGCGCAGTTGAGCAGCGAAATCGCGGCGCACCAGCCGCAATTGCACGCGGTGGCGCCGCAGGGGTGGAGCTATTTCCTCGAGCCCGTGCTGCGCAACGATAGCGCGTCGGCGCGGCGGTGGCTGTGGATTCTCTTCGCGGCGGGAGCCTGTTTTCTGCTGATCGTGTGCTCGAACGTGGCCGGGCTGGTGCTGGTGCGAAGCAGCGAGCGGCAGTTTGAACTGGCGCTGCGGATGGCGCTGGGCGCAGGGCGATGGAGAATCGTGCGTGAGACGTTCGCCGAGGTGCTGCTGCTGGCGGCATGGGGCGGCGCTGGGGGATTGGCCATCGCCGAATTGGGAATCGCGCTCGTGGCGCGTTACGGTCCCGCGACGCCGCCGCATTTCGAAGCGGCGGTGTTCTGGTTCGCCGCCGGTCTGTCGCTGGCAAGCGGCTGTGCGTGCGCGCTGTATCCGGCGCTGCATTCGGCTGGTTCGGCCGCGAGCCGCGCGGCGGGCGGTCTCAACGATGGCGGCTCGCAGCGAACCGCCGGGCGCGGGAAGCGGCGCTGGCAGCGGGGATTGATTGTGGCCCAGGTGGCGGTGGCGACGACGCTGCTGATTTGCGGAGGGCTGCTGGTGCGCAGCCTGATGCGTCTGCTGGCGACGCCGTTAGGCTTCGATGCACACGGCGTGACGACGATGACGATCAGCCTGCCGCCGCTGCGCTATGCGACGCCGGAGTCGCGAGGGCGCTTCTTCGACGCGGTGCTGGAGCGAACCGCCGCGTTGCCGGGTGTGCGCGGCGCGGCAGGGTGCACTTTGCTTCCTTTCGGTTACGGCGAGAACGTCAACACATTCGAAATCGTGGGCCGGCCACGGCCGCCGGTAGCGCCTCTGGCCGATCTCAACACCGTATCCACGGGATACTTCGAGACCATGCGGATCCCGCTGCTGCGGGGTCGCACGTTCACGGGAGAGGATCGCGCGGGACCGCGGGCGCTCATCATCGATGACGTCACCGCACAGCGCTTTTTCGCGGGGAGCGACCCCATCGGGCAGCGGGTGAAGATGCCGTGGGGCGTGTACGAAATCGTCGGAGTGGTGGGCTCGGTGAAGAACTCCGGGCTCGATGTGGAGACGCCGCCGACCCTGTATTTCGATGCGGCGCAGGCGCCGGTTACGGATATGATGCTGGCGATCCGCGGCGGGCAGAGCGTTGGCGTCGTGCGCGAGGTGCAGCAGATCGTTGCCGGCGTCGACAAGGACCAGCCGGTCTACGACGTGGCCACGATGGAGAGCCGGATCGCGAGGTCGCTCAAGACGCGGCGGTTTGTGGCCTGGCTGGTGCTGGTGTTCGCGGCGGCGGGAATCGCCCTGGCGGCGCTCGGGCTGTACGGCGTGCTGTCGTACACGGTGGCGCTGCAGCGGCGCGAGATCGGCATCCGTACGGCGCTGGGTGCGACGCGCGGCGATATCGCGGGCATGGTGTATCGCGAGGGCATGATGCTGGTGGGCTGCGGGGTGGTGCTTGGTTCGGCGGCGGCGCTCGGCGGGCAAACGGCGATTGCGAGCCAGTTGTACGGAGTCAGCGTGCAAGACGGCGTGACGTGGGCCGCAATGCTGACGGTGGCGGGCCTGCTGGGAGTGGTGGCAAGCGCATTGCCGGCGTGGCGGGCTGCGAGGCAGAGTCCGGCAGAGGCGCTGCGCGCGGATTAGCGCGACGGGTTCGCGGGTTTGCCGGCGGCGCGGCCGACCAGGCGCTGGAAGCGGCGTTCGGTGATCATGGCGATGGCGTGGCCGAGTTCGCGCTCATGGTCGAGATCGAGCAGCTTCTGGCCTTTCTTCTCGGCCTTCCAATGGGGAGACTGTTCGCCGAGCACCACGACATCGGTGCGATGGCTGACTTTGCTTTCGACCACTCCTCCGGCTTTTTTCACAAGCCGCTGAGCGGCGGCGCGCGGGATGGAAAGCGGTCCGGTGAAGACGACGCGTTTGCCTTTCAGCGAGCGGACGGAGGCGGGTTTCGCGGCGGCGGAGGCGTGTTGTTCGAAGGCCGCGAGCATTTCGCCCGCGTCGGCGAACCGTTTGCGGCGCTCGCCGATGCAGCGCTGGATCACGGCTTTGGCTTCGGGTGTGCAGGGAAGGCGGCTCGCATCCTTGGCCGTCAGTTTCGACTTGCCTCCGCCGTGCAGCAGCAGGGCGAACAACTGCCCGAGGTGGTACACGTCGTCGGAGGGACGCCACAGCCCGCCCTTTCCGCCGCGGATGGAGGGCGGCGCGAACCAGCCGTTGAAGGCGTCGGCTGGGACGTCGCGGGCGCCGATGCGGTGCAGGGCGATGCCGAAATCGCCCAGTTTGAGGACGCGGTCGGGGGTGACGAAGACATTGTTGGGCGTGATATCGCGATGGACCGCGCCCGACGCATGCACCAGGCGCACCGCGCGCAGGAGGCGGATGATTTCGCGGCGGGCTTTCCATTCCGGCCAGGCCTCGATGTGCTGTTTCAGGTAGCCGGTGAGGTCGCCGCCTTCGACCAGTTCGGAGATGAGGCAGTAAAGCGGCGGGCGGCCCTGTCCGCGCGGCACCCAGGCGAAGGCTTCGTGCATGCGCACGATGCCGGAAGCGGCGGAGAGGAGCTCGCCGAAGTAGGCCTCGCGATACCAGCCTTTCGGTTCGGCCGAAACTTTCAGAGCGAGCTTTCCGGGGAGGAGTTCGCGCCCGCTGACCTGCGCGACTTCGTACGCCGCGCCGAAGCCGCCCGCGCCGAGCGGCCTGGCGACGCGGTATTCGCGGCCGCTGAGGGCGCTGCGCACAAGGGTACCGGAGGAAAGGCGGAGCGCGGGATTCTTCGCGGGCGGGACCCATGCGCCCGTTTCTACGCGCGGGGTCAAAGAAGCGGTGGAAGGGGTATGCGGAGCGGAGGGGAATTCACCGCAGCGGATCCTGAGTTCCAGTGGGGCCGGGATTGCGAAGGCTTCGCGGAGCGTTTTGACGGCCAGCGCGGAGAGATCCGCGGCGGGAGCGGGCAGCGGCCACTGGCGCCAGAAGTTGCGGCTTCCCCGCGCGGACGCGGTCGGCTTTTGCCAGCCGAGCCGGAGGAGTTGCAGGATGACAGCGGCCGGCAGGCGATCGGTTTCGGGGAGGAAGTAGTCGCTGACGGCTTCGCCGACGATGCCGCGGCCTTCGAGAGACGCGAACTGGACGTAGCGTGTGGCGTTCGTGCGGTCGATGACGACGTAACGGTTGCACTTCCCTTCGAGAAGACGGATCAGCGCGGAAAGCTCGGTGGTGAAATCGTCCCAGCGGTCGGACCGGCACATGGCGGCGCCGGTCTGCCATTGCAGCGTGCGCATAGGGCTTCAGACCTATTATGCGCGGGAGTCAAAGTTATTGCGATGCCGCGGTCACACGGCGCATGACGGCATCGAGAATTTCGGAGAGAGTGTCGAAAACGCCGCGGCCGGTGAGGGTTTTGACGATGTGCTCGTTGATTCCGCCGGGAGTGGCGTGGTCGGAGGCGAGGGTCTGGAAACTGCGGTCCGGCGCTTCGATGGCGGTATCGGCGAGGCCGGAGAAGATGCGCGCGATGTAATCGCGGGACTGGGATGGCGGTATGCCGTTGCGCGAGAGCCAGGAAGCGATGGTGTCCATGAGAGAGAAATAAGTCGCCATGGTGGCGGTCGCGGTGCAGAAGGCTTCGAACTGACGCTCGGTTTCAACGGCGAAGGCGGCGCCAAGCAAATTGAAAAGCTCTTCGGTGGGTCCGTCGGCGGGGAAGATGGCGGTGGGACAGCGCCTCTGCGCGGTGGAGGGCAGCGGAACGGCGCGAACGACGTGTTCGGCGGGAGCGACCAGGGCGGCGGCTCTCTGCTGCGAGAGCGCGTTGACCAGGGTGATAACGTGGTGATCGGGGCGGAAACGCAGCGCGGTGAGAACTTCCACGGCTGCAGGCGGGCGCACGGCGACGACGACGATTTCAGATGCGTCCACCACCTCCTGATTCGAGGAAGCCACGGTGACTTGCGGGAAGCGGCGCGCGAGATCGCGAGCCGTCTCCGCATTGCGCGGCGATACGTGGATAGAATGCTCCGCGCCGGTAGAGCAGAGGCCGGTAATCATGGCCGAAGAGATTGCGCCTGTTCCCAGGAATCCGATTTTCATAGGTAACTTCCAATTCTGCCAGATGGCGGAGGCTTACCGGAACATCTCCGCGGGGCAGCCCATCTGCTGCACGGCGCTGCCGGCCACGGTGGTGGCCTTCGTGGGATCGCTGCCCTGCGCGTACCATTGTGCGACAGTGCGCGACGCAGTGCAGATCTGGGAGTGAACCAGGGGGCAGGTCATGTCGATGCTGCCGGTCTTCACGGCGCAGCTTGCCGGCTCGACCTGCTGGTAGAAGGCCATCAGGCGCGCCGCGAGATTTGCGTCGTTGGGATCGACGACCAGGCCTTCGATGAGGGCCGTTTCGGCGCCGCGGTTGTCTCCCATGGCCTGGTACGCCTGCGCGGCGAGCACGGGGAAGGCGGGGTCGGAACGGGCGTCGCGCTCGGCCAGCAGTGCCTGGAGCGCTTGCGAGGGCTGGCCCAGCCGCAGATAGGAACGCGCCAGCTCCAGGTAGAGCGCCGGATAGCCGATGGGCAGCACCTTCTTGCCGACATTCAGATTGACCAGTTGAAAGTATCGCAGGCGTTCGCGATCGACGCGTTCTCCGCGCTCCAGAGCCGCGACGGCTTTGCGAAACCATTCGGCGCCCGCGGGAGGGGCGGCATCGCCTCTCACGGCGTCGCCTTTCAGCCGGAAACAGGAGCCGGCGATGATGTAGGCGATGGTGGCGTTGTCGATATCCGAAAGCGGGTCGAGGATGCGCAGGGTGGTAGCGGCTTCTTCCGTGGCGCGGTCCAGATCTTCGGGATGCCTGGACGCCATGTAGCGGTCTTTGAGGGCTTCGGCGAGCATCATGTGGCTGCGAAAGCTGTTGGGCACGGTACGAACGGCCGCGGTCCACAGAGTGGGCTCGTCGTACCAGTCGAAGTTGCGGACAAAAGTGCGCGCGCCCAGAGCGCAGCAGAGCAGGGCAGTGGCGGCGAGAATGCGGCGCGGCTGCCGGAGCCGCGCGAGCGCCACGACGACGCAGCCGGCCAGGCCCAGGGCCGGCAGGTACATGAGGCGCTCGGCTATGGTGGCGCCGATCAACAGGAAAAAGTTGGCGACGGGCGCGATCGCGATGAAGAACCAGAACAGCCAGAAGGAGAGAGGTTTGTTTCTGCGCCAGGAGGCCAGCGCGGCGCAAACCGCGCCGATGCAGATGCCGCCGCTCAGCCAGGCGCGCCAACTGCTCCAGCCGGCCAGGGGCAACTGGTTATACGCATAGTCCGGGGAGAGCTTCGATGGCCAGAAAAACAGGCGCAGATAATCGCCGATGAAGGTCAGGGAAGTGAGCCGGGCGGTCCAGAAGTCGGCGTTCCACAGCGGATTATCGGCGCCGGGAATGATTTCGGCCGCATTCGCGGCCTTCATTTGCGCGCGCAGATAGAAGAAGGAAACGAATGGCAGCACCACGGCGGCGTAGCCTTGCCAGCGGCGGCTCCAGGGGGCGCGCGCGGGAAAGACGAGGTCGTAGAGCAGCATGGCGCCGGGGAGAATGACGCCGCTTTCCTTGGCGAACATGCCGATTGCGGCAGCGAGGGCGAGGCCGGAGAGCCAGGCGATGCGTTTCCCTTCGGCGGCGCGCTGCCCTTCGGCATGGCAAACGAGGCCCGCGAGCACTCCGAAGGCCGCGAGAATGTCGGCGCGCCCGACGATGTTGGTGACGGCCTCGGTCAGCACGGGGTGCACGCCCCATAAGGCCGCCAGGGCGAGCGCGAGAGTGGCGTCTTCAAAGACGAGCAGCCCCAGCCAATAGACCAGCGCGATGTTCAGGAAGTGAATGGCGAGATTGACGCCGTGATATCCGGCGGGGTTGGTCCCGTTGCCGAGAACGGCGTAGTTGACCAGGTACGTGAGGGTGGTGAGGGGGCGGTAAAGATTGGTGGTGGTGGTCTGGTACCAGTATTCCTTGGCGAAAATCAGGTGAAGATTTTCGGCGGTCCAGGCGTGGACGCGGGAATCGTTCTGGATGACCTGAACGCTATCGAAGATCAGGCGGTCACGAAAGGAATTCGCATAGAAGACCAAAGCCAGCGCGCAGGCGGCCAGAACGCGCAGGGCGTGCGGCTTCCACGCGAACGGCGGAGTTGCGGGAGCCTGGGGAGTTTTGACGGGTTCTGGCTTTTTGCGAGGGCGTTTTTGAGTCACCGCTGCGCTCAATGTAGCATGCGTGCGGCGGGCTCCGAAACTAAGGAAGCCGCCGTTGAATTATTCAGCGGCGGCTCAGCAATTTCCAAAGAAGAAACAGCATCCCGGCGGCAAATCCTGCCCCGGCTTCGTATTCCTTGTTTCTTAGATAAAGCGAGAGACGAAAAAGTTGCGGATTTTTTGAGGGCTGCGCACGGAGCCGCGGAAACAGGGCCGGGACGCGTTCGGCATAATTCGCGTAATCCGGAAAGAGGCTGCGCAGGTGCTGCTCTTCCAACTGGATCACGGGCAAATAGATCAGGCCAAAGACGGCGGCGAAGAGCAATCCCAGCGAGGCGTTGCGGGCGGCGATCACCAGGCCGGCCGCCACCAGCAGGGTACCCATATATAAAGGATTGCGGAGATGGGCGTAGGGTCCGCTGGTGGCGAGGCGCTGATTCTTTGCGAGGCAGCCGGCTGCCCAGCCGCGCAAAGCCAGACCGGCGACACTGACAGGCAGCCCCCAGGCGAGCGAACGGGAGGTGGGATGCGAAAGCCAGGCGAACACGACGACGAGCACGAAGCCGCCGGGCACTCGCAGCCGAGCGACGGAATCGGCGTAACGCTTCGGAAATTGCACCATCAGGCGAGGTATCCGGCGGGCTCGCGATGACCGCCCAGCACGGTGCGAAGGGCTTCGAAGACCTGGAGCGGCGAGATCTGCCGCATGCAATCGTCGATGGCGGAACCGCGCCGGTAGGTGGTGACGGCCTGCGGGCTGCGGATGACCTGGAACGAATCGCCATACGGGCCGTTGCGCGCCGGGTCGGTAGGGCCGAAGATCGCGATGCCGGGTTTGGCCAGGGCGGCGGCGAGGTGCATGGGGCCGCTGTCCACGCCGAGAACGGCGGTGGCGCGGCGTGTGGCGTGAATGAGTCCGGCGAGGCCAGAGAAGTGCGGCATGGCATCGCGCACCTGGGAGATGGGCGCTCCCGGCGGACCGTTCAGCACCAGGGCGATTCCCAATTCGCGGCGGAGGAGCGAGGCCAGTTGCGCGTAGTAAGACATGGGCCACTGTTTCTGCCGCCAGCCGGCCAGGGGCGAAGCGAGGACAAATTCGCCGTCGGGCAGTTCGCTTTCGGCGCGGCCGGACGGCAGCGGAAAGGCGTGCAGGGCGTTGGCGGCGCCGGCGGCGGAGGCGAGATCGAGCGCGCGGTCGACCACGTGGACGGAATGGCTCAGCGTTTTGTCGGAGTAGAACAGGCCGGCGGCGCGTTCGCGCGTCTGGCTCTGATGAAAGCCGAAGATGCGCTCGGCGTGGGCCGCGGAGGCGACCAGCGCGGACTTGAGCAGCCCTTGAAAATCCACGGCGAAATCGTACGGCTCGGCGCGCAACTGCCGCCAGCTTCCGAGCAGGCCGCCGGGAAGGGCGCGGCGAAGAAACAGCACGCGGTCCACGAAGGGATTCTCTTCGAGCAGCGGCGCCCATTGCGGCTCCACGATCCAGGTGAGCCGTGCGCCGGGAAAGCTGTGCTTGAGAGAGGCGACCGCGGGCAGCGTATGGATAATGTCACCCATCGCGCCCAGCCTGACTACAAGAATTCCGCTGCTAGGTTTGGCGGCGTTGAGCATGCTCCACTAAAGCGCGGCGGCGTTGTGCGTCGGCCGCTTCCAGGCGCACCACTGCCGCGGGCCCGAAACGTGCGATAAGTCGATCCACTTGTCCATTTTCAGCGGTTATCACGTAGTCTACCACGCGCAAAGCCGCTACCATGCGCGCGCGCGCAGGCTGCGGCATGAGCTCACCCGGAAGCGGTAAAACCAGCACCACCAGAGTCGCGGCGCCGGTGCTGGTGCGTACATCGGCAAGCTCCCGGGCATGGTCGACGCGGAGAATATCGAAGTAGCCGGTGACGAGCGCGACGGGCCGCGGAGCGTCCGGCGGCGGCGCGGCGTCGGGGCTCAGGATCTTTCTTCGTGTGTCCATAGGGCGGAGGTTTCGAGGGCCTCGCGGGCGGCGGAGGAGACGCGTTCCACGGTGACGCGGGTCATGCAGCGATGGTCGATGGGGCACTCGCGCAACAGGCATGGGCTGCACTCGGCATGCTCGCGGATGACGCGGGCAAGGGGGCTTGACGGACCGGTGGTGGTGTCGTCGGTGGCGCCGAAGACGGCGATGCAGGGGACGCCGACGGCCGCGGCGATGTGCATCGCGCCGGAATCGTTGGCGAGGAAGAGGCGGCACGCAGAGGCGAGGTCGATGAATTGGCGCAGCGAGGTCTCACCGGCGAGATTCACGCACTCCACGCCGCCCTTGCGCGCCTCGACCGCTACCTGCTCGCACAGGTCGCGCTCGCCTGCGGAACCGAACACCAGCACCGCGGAATCGGTCTCGCGTGCCAGCCGGCTCGCGGTTTCTGCGAAGCGCTCCGGCAGCCAGCGCTTGGCGTTGCCGTAGGCCGCGCCGGGGCTGACGCCGACCGCGGTGGCCGCGCTGGTCAAAGCGCGCAACTGCGCGCGGCCTTCGTCGCGGGCAGCATCCAGGCGGTCGAGCAAAATGGCGTCGCAGGCAGGAAAGCGTTCCATCATGCCGGCCCGCCGCAGCAGTTCCAGGTAATAGAAACGTTCGTGGCGCGGGATGTCGCCGGGCTCGGGAACGGCGATCGGGCGGGTGAGCAGCCAGCCGCGGCCATCGCGGCGGTAGCCGACGCGCTCGGGAATGCGCGCCAGGCGGGCGATGAGCGCGGCATCGAAGGCGTTTTGAAACAGGATGGCGGCGTCGAAACGCTCCGCCCGCAGGCGGGCGGCGAAGGAAAGGCGGTCGCGCCAGGTTTTCGGCGGCGAATAGGGGATGACGCGGTCGATCGCGCTTTCGCGCGCATAGAGATCGGTCAGGGAGGGCCGCGCGATGATGGCCAGATGCGCATGCGGCAGAGCGCCGCGGATGGCGCGTAGGGCGGGCAGCGACATCACGGCATCGCCCAGCCAGTTGGTGGCCCGCACGCAGACCCGCGACCAAGCCGATGGATTAAAATGCACCAAATCTCAGGATAGCAGCGGCAGAAACGCGCCCCGCGGCACACGGATTGCGACCGAACCGATAGGTTATGAGATACCAGGTCACATTCCGCAAACGATTCAACCCGGACGGCCAGCCGGCGGACGACCCCAGGAGCCTGATCGATACCGAGGATGGCGTGATCGAGGACGCCGAATTCATCGAGATCATCGAGCCCGCGGGCCTGGGAGTGGCGGAGGATCTGAACGAGGGCAGCGGTTCGCAGGAGAGCAACGACAACGGATTTCTCGGCCTCGGCACCGAGACGTGGGTCTTCGATATTGCCGAAGGCCGTGAAAAGGAGTTCATCAGCGCGCTGGTGGAGAGCAAAGTGGTGCTGGATTTCGAGGAAGTGCCGGACGAGTCGTTGACTACTTAGCCGTCAGCCTTCAGCCTTCAGCCTTTAGCCGTCAGCGATCCGCTCGCGCACGGGGAAGGGGACTTTCTTTTGGCTGTTTGCGGGGCGGGCGCTATACTTGGTCCGTGAAGTGGCTGCTGCGCGTGCTGATCGCGGGCATCGCAATCAGCGCTCTGGCTGGGATTCTGACCTTCCAGCAGGAAATGAAGTCGCTGCCGGCGGATGTCGGCGGCTGGCATCTGGTATCGCAATCCGTGCTGAGGCCCGTGCCTCGCGAGCTGAAACAGTGGCGCAGCGGGGACTTTGCCCGCAAAGCGTGGCGCGGGAATTATGCGGGGCCGGTTGCCCTCACAGTCACCATCTATCAGACGCCGAAAGCGTGGGACACCATTCAGCAATGGCGCGTGACGCAGGGGAAGGTGGCGTTTATGAAGCGGGGATATTTCGGGATTGCGGAATCGCCGGATGCATCCCGGGAACAACTCGCGCAATTCGTCCATGCGCTGTGGGGACCTGTTCCCGAGACGCTGCGTTAACCTAGTTACATATGCCATTTCGACTGGCCGTGAACTATCGGCCACGCGGGGATCAGGAAAACGCCATCGCCGAGCTGGTCCGCGGTGTGCGCGACGCGGAGCAGCACCAGGTGCTGCTGGGCGTCACGGGGTCGGGGAAGACGTTCACCATGGCCAAGGTGATCGAGGCCATGAACCGGCCGGCGCTGGTGCTGGCGCATAACAAGACGCTGGCGGCGCAGCTCTATCACGAATTCAAGACGTTCTTCCCGGACAATGCGGTGGAGTATTTCGTCAGCTACTACGATTACTACCAGCCGGAAGCGTACATTCCCTCGAGCGACGTCTACATCGAAAAAGACGCCACCATCAACGACGAGCTCGACAAGCTGCGGCTGGCGGCGACGAGAAGCCTCTTCGAGCGGCGCGATTGCGTGATCGTCGCCAGCGTGAGCTGCATTTACGGCCTGGGCTCGCCGGAAGCCTACTACGGCATGCTGCTGATGCTGGAAAAGGGGCAAAAGATCACGCGCAGCCAGATTGTGTCCAAGCTGGTTGAGATCCTCTACGACCGCAACGATATCGATTTTCGCCGCGGCACGTTCCGCGTGCGCGGCGACGTGATCGAGGTCTATCCCACGTATGACGATTACGCGTACCGCATCGAGTTGTGGGGCGACGAAGTGGAGAGCCTGTCGCAGATCGACCCGCTGCTGGGACAGGTGCGGCAGACGTATGTGCGGCTGCCGATCTATCCCAAGACGCACTACGTGATGAGCGAAGAGACGCGGCTCAGCGCCATGGAAAGCATCCGGGTGGAGCTGGACTGGTGGCGCAAGGAGCTCGAAAAGCTCGGGAAGGTCGTCGAAGCGCAGAGGCTGTACCAGCGCACCATGTTCGATCTCGAAATGATGAAGGAGATCGGCTACTGCCATGGCATCGAGAACTACTCGCGGCACTTTTCCGGACGGCTTCCGGGCGAGGCTCCGCCGACGCTGCTGGACTACCTGCCGCACGACGCGCTGATGTTCCTCGATGAGAGCCACCAGACGGTGCCGCAGCTGCACGGCATGTATCATGGCGACCGTTCGCGGAAAGAGGTGCTGGTTTCGTACGGGTTCCGCATGCCGAGCGCGCTGGACAACCGCCCGCTGACCTTCGAAGAGTTCGAGCATCGCGTCAACCAGGTGATTTATGTTTCGGCGACGCCCGGTCCGTACGAGCTGACGAAATCGGCCGGCGTGGTGGTGGAGCAGATTATCCGGCCGACCGGGCTGGTGGATCCCAGCGTCGAGATCCGGCCGGTGAAGGGGCAGGTGGACGATCTGCTGGGCGAAATCCGCAAGCGCACCGATGCGGGGCAGCGGGTGCTGGTGACCACCCTGACCAAGCGCATGGCCGAAGACCTGGCCGAGTATTACTCGGAAGTGGGAGTGCGCTGCCGCTACCTGCACTCCGAAGTGACCACCTTCGACCGCATCAAGATTCTGCGCGACCTGCGCCGCGGCGAGTTCGACGTGCTGGTGGGGATCAACCTGCTGCGCGAAGGTCTCGATCTGCCGGAAGTTTCGCTGGTGGCGATTCTGGACGCGGATAAAGAAGGGTTCCTGCGTTCGTCGGGCTCGCTGTTGCAGACCATCGGACGGGCGGCGCGGCACGTGGAAGGACACGCGATTCTGTATGCGGACGTGATGACCGACAGCATGCGGAAAGCGCTCGACGAGACCGACCGGCGGCGGCGCGCGCAGGTGGAATACAACGAGCGCAACGGAATTACGCCGCAATCCATCGTCAAGCCGGTCGATATGAGTCTCGTTGCGGTGGCGGAGGGCGATTACGTGACGGTGCCGATCGAAGAAGACGAGGATGTGGACAGCCTGACGCCTGAGGAGCGGCAGCGGTTCATTACGGAGCTCGAGGAGCGCATGCGCGAGGCGGCGCGGAAGTTCGAATTCGAAAAGGCGGCGCAGCTTCGCGACCGCGTGAAATCGTTAAAACTGTCTGCGTAAATCGGATCAGCGGGTGGGCTGGCCGATGATATAGACCTTGTCGTTGGGATGAACGAGCTTGAGGCGCTCGCGAATTTCGAGCTCCTGTTCGGCGGGATTGTCGGTGAGGCGGCGGATGTGATCCTTCTTGCGTTCGATCTCCTGGTTGAGGACCAGGTTGCTCTTTTCCATCTGCTCGATCTGATGTTGTTTCTGGATGACCGCGGGTATGCCTTGGGGTCCGCGCAACGTGACTAACGCATACACGGCCGCTACAAGGAGGGCGGCGACGTAAGCGAAGCGGGTAAGCGGCGGTTTCATCTTACTCAGGGCCTGGAAGATAATGGTAACATTGCTTTCCCGATTCGATTCGTAGTTTTTTCCCATGACCGGAGAGATTGTTATTCTTTGCACCTGCCCGGACGAAGAGGAGGGCGGCAGACTGGCGCGGCTCCTCGTCGACGAACGGCTGGCGGCGTGTGTCAACGCCATCCCGCGCGTGCGCAGCACCTATCGCTGGCAGGGCGCAGTGGAGACCGCCGAGGAAGTGCTGCTGCTGATTAAGACACAGGCATCCCTGTTCGCCGCGGTGGAGGAGAAACTGCGCGCGGCGCACTCCTACGAAGTGCCTGAGGTGTTGGCGCTGCCTGTGGAAGCGGGTTCGGCTTCCTACCTCGAATGGTTGCGCGGTAACTTGAAAACGGGAGATCATTAGTGGGGCCGGCGCTGATTTTCGATATGGACGGCGTGCTGGTGGATTCCAACCCGCTGCACCGCGAGGCCTGGGCGGCATTCAACCGGCGCTACGGTCTGGAAACCACCGAAGCGATGCACGAACAGATGTACGGCAAACGGAACGACGAAATCGTGCGGTCGTTCTACGGCACGGCGCTGGCGGCGGAGGAGGTTGAGGAGCGCGGGGCGGCGAAGGAGCGGCTGTACCGGGAAATGCTGGATGGCAGGCTGGAGCAGATGCTTGTACCCGGTATCAGGAATTTTCTGGAGCGGTATCGGGATGTTCCCATGGCCGTAGCCAGCAACGCGGAACCTCTGAATGTAGACTTTTTGCTCGACCGGGCGGGACTGCGCCGGTACTTCCGGGTGGTCGTGGACGGGCACCAGGTGGCACGTCCAAAGCCTTGGCCTGACGTATATTTACGCGCCGCGGAACTGCTGGGGACGGCGCCCGAAAACTGCGCCGTCTTCGAAGATTCGCATTCCGGGGTGGAGGCGGCCAGGCAGGCAGGGATGCAGGTTATCGGTGTCTGTACTACTCACGTTAACTTGCAAGCGACGGTGCTAAACGTCCATAATTTTTGGGACAAGGAATTAGCGGAATGGTTGGCATGCCAAGGCTGGGCGCGCTGATGCTGGCGCGGCTTGCGGTTTGCGGGGCAATCGCCGTATCGGTGTGTACCGCGGCACCCGCCGACGCTCCGCTCAATCTCTCCCTGCAGGAAGTTGGCGTGCGGATGCCGCCCGCTTACACACCCGTCTACCAGGGACGGGCGGTGAAACTTCGGGGAGTGGTGAATCACTCCGCGTATCATTTTCCTCCTTACACCATCATTGGGATCGAAGACAGCCACGGCGGCGCCGTCGTATTGAAAACGGCGCCGGACGACACGCGCCTGGACGCCTTTTCGGCGGGTGATGAGATCGAAGTTACCGGTACGGTGACGTTCCTCGCGGGAATGATTCAGATCGTGCCGGCGAATATTTCGGTACTCTCGCGGAAAGCTCCGCCGCTGGCGTTGGCGCTTACCGCCGACCAGGCGCAGGACCTGCGATACCTCGGCCGCCTGGTGCGTTTCCGCGGTTCGCTCAAACAGGTGGCAGACACATCCTCCGGCACGCAGATCTTTCTCGCCGGCAGATTCAAACTGTTCATGCCGCGTTCGGAAGACCAGGTGCCGCCGAATTTCGCTTCCTTCGCATCCGGCGACGATATCGGCGCCACGGGTCTTGCGTATCTCTACTGCATCAGCAAACCGTTCGACAGAGGATTCGAACTGCTGGTGGAGCCGGAAGACCTGGCGCATAAGGGCCGGGGATGGACATTCCCACCGGTGGTGCTGGCGTGCATCGGCGCCATGGTGGTGGTGGCGCTGCTTCTGGCGTGGAGCAAGCAGCATCGCCTGGGCAAGCAGAGGGAACGGCTGCGCGGGACGTATAAATTGGGCGAGGAGATCCTGGGGGCGTCCTCGAGCACCCAGATCGTCAAACGAATCGGCGAAGCACTCCCCGGAATCCTGGGGATCACACGGGTGCATCTGTATGTTTACAACCGCGGCGGGAGAACGCTGGATGAAGTGGTCGCCGATGGCGTAGAGCCGGTATCGATTCCGCTTGCCGCGCCGCCGGCGGGGACGCAGGCGGGCGCCGCGGCCTGCTTCCACTACCGCACCCTGCTGGTGATTCCGGATATCGAACGCAGCCCCTTCCCGCTGGCCGGAAACGGGAGCGAACAGGCGCCGCATTCTCTGCTGTTCGTGCCCATGATGGCGCAGGGGGAAGTGATCGGCGTGCTGGAACTGGATCAGGACGACCGGGCGCGCGATTTCAAACCGGACGAGCAGACGCTGGCGCAGCACCTGGGGAATCAGATCGGGGTGGCGATCCGGCTGCTGGACCAGCGTTCGGTGCAGGAGCAACTGTTCCGGACCGAGAAACTGGCCGCGGTGGGGCGGCTGATTTCGGGCGTGGTGAACGAACTGCAGGTTCCGCTTTCCTCCATCTCGGAGCTGGCGCACAGGGCTCTGGAAAAAGCGCCGGCCACGGGTGCGGAGCGCGAAATCGGCGCGATTGCGGCGGAAGCGCAGAAGGCCGCCGGCATGGTGGCGCGGCTGGTCAGTTTCGCGGCGGCGGAGCAGGTGGAGGCGCGGCCGGTGGCAATCGGCGCGCTTTTGAAGAACCTGATCGACTTTCGCGAAGGCGACTGGAAGGCCTCCGGAATTCGTGTGCGCGCGTTGACCGCGAGCGAGCCGGTATTCGTGCTGGGGTCGCAAGGGCAACTCGAGCAGGTGTTCCTCAACCTGCTGGTGCATGCCGAGCAGTCGCTGGCCGAGGCGCCGCAGAAGACCATCACGGTACGGACCAGCGTGCTGGCCAAGCGCCTGGTGGTGGAAATCGCATTCAGTGCGCCGCCGGGCGCGAACACGCCGGAGGAAACGGCGGCCGTGCTGGGGGTCACGCGCAGCGTGATTGCCGGGCATGGCGGCGAGGTCCGGCTGATCGAGAAAGGCAATACCGAGCCGCGCTTCGAAGTAGAACTGCCGGTTTCGCCTGCCAAGGAGCGGATCACGATGGCGTCCGCCGCGGCCTCTCCTCCCGCCGGAAACGCCGCCGGGCAGCCCGAGCACGGCCGCCGCATGACCGGTCTGGTGATCGAACCGGACGAAGCGGCGCAGCGGCTCATCACGGCCATGCTTTCCGCGCGCGGCTATCGCGTGGTTCCGGTCAACAATGCCGATACCGGCCTGGAACTGGCGCACCGCATGCGGTTCGATGCCGCTTTCTGCTCCGTGCATGCTCCGGGACTGAACTGGGTGGAACTTTCGGAGCGGATGCATCCGAGGGTGGGCGGCTTCATCCTGCTGAGCGACGGCTACGACGGCGAACTGACTGCCGACTTCACCGGCGGCAACCGCTTCGTGCTGGCGAAGCCGTTGCAGGAGCCCGAACTCGACCGGGTTTTGCGCGGTATCGAGCGTGTCGGCACGGCGAAGGTGATTCCGATCAAGGACAAGATGGCTTAGACGCCGGGGCTCTCTTTTTCCACCGCAGAGGCACAGAGAATAACAGGAGGACGCGGAGATCTTAATTCTTCGTGCCTCCGTCAAACTCATATCGGCGTCTATCGGCGTTCATCGGCGGAGAGAATTGGTTTTCGCGATCAACGTCGAGGCTACCTCTTTGGCACAATGAGTGCGAGTTTGTTCGCCATCCAAAAATAATTGCCGCCGATGAACGCCGATGAACGCCGATAAGAAAGCGGAATGAACTCACCTGTCAGGGTGTGCTCAGGCCAGCATGAGGTTTGCCTGGGCGGCGATTTGCAGGGAGGCGAACTCTTTGCGTTCGAGTTTAGGGAAGGCGGCGGCGGCGATCATGGCGGCGTTGTCGGTAGAAAGCGCCGGTGTCGGGAAGTGGACCGGGTAGGGCAGGCGGGCATCGCGCGCGGCGGCGCGGAGGCCGGAGTTGCAGGCAACGCCTCCGGAGACGATGAGGGATCGGGCGGCGATCTCCTCGGCGCTGGCGGCGGCGCGGGCGAGCAGTTCGGTGATCACGGCCTGCTGGAAGCTGGCGATGAGATCGAGCGTGTGCGGCGGCGTCAGCTCCAGCCACTGATCGGCCGAGGGCTGCGGGTGCGCGCGCAGAAAGGCGCGGCGCGCTTCGATTTCCGTCCCCATCGGGTTTGCCTCCACCCAGCGAAGGACCGCGGTTTTGAGGCCGCTGAAACTGAAGTCGAGGGCGTTTCCTTTCATTTTGGCGAAGGTGAAGCGCACGGCGCGGGGGTTGCCGTAGGGCGCCAGGCGGTCGATCACGGGACCTCCGGGATAGCCGTAGCCGAGCAGCTTGGCGACTTTATCGAAGGCTTCGCCGGCAGCATCGTCGCGGGTTTTGCCGAGCAGGCGGTACTGGAAGCCTTCGCGGACTTCGAAGAGGTGTGTGTGGCCGCCGGAGACGACCAGCGCGAGCGCGGGAAAACCTATGGGTGTTCCAGCTTCGGCGGCTTCCAGGATAACGGCGTGGATGTGGCCTTCGATGTGGTTCACCGCGATCAGCGGAACGCCCGTAGCGAAACTCAGCGACTTGGCATACGTGAGGCCGACCAGCAGCGAGCCAACCAGGCCGGGTCCGACGGTCGCGGCGATGGCGGCGAGCGAAGGCAGAGGAGTGGACGCGCGTTCGAGGGCTTCGCGCACCACCGGCACGATGGCGCGAAGGTGTTCCCGGGAGGCCAGTTCGGGGACGACCCCGCCGTATTTGCCATGCGTCAGCAGTTGCGAAGCCACCACCGAGGAAAGCACCGTGCGGCCGTCTTCCACAACGGCGGCGGCGGTTTCATCGCAGGAGGATTCGATGGCAAGGATGCGCACGGGTGAGCCTGTTTTCACTCTACAGCAACGCTTCCAGCGACGTAGCGCTGGGGCGGGCGCCGCGGCGGTGGCTGTAGCTCAAGAGGCCGGAGGCTTTCCAGGCGCATCGCTGGGCGGCGCTGCGTGCTTCGAGGAGGAACTCGCGGGCGGGGTGGGCGGCATCGAGCGCCGCCAGGGAAGTCGTCAAGCTGCTGAAAATGATGGTCAACTCATCGTTGAGGTCGTGCGCGGCGGCGGCGACGACGGCTCCGGCGCGGTCGGGTCGGGAAGTTCGGTCCACATTGCATGCTAGCGCGGCGGGAAGCGCCTTCGTTCCGAGATGCAAAGTCCGGTGCTTCAGAATCAGGCGGATAGGGTCAAATAACTGCCGTGAAAAGAAACCCGGCGAAGGCTCGGAGCATCACATTGTACAATAGGAACAACTGGAGCTGTTAACCCACATGAAATTGCGATACGCCGCCATCCTCCTCGGATTGGCGGTTGCCTCGCTCCCCGCATTTGCGGGTGATGCGACCCTCTCCCGACCCAAAGCTGGCAAGGTGGAAATCATGCCGCTGAAAGATCTGAAACCGGGCATGAAGGCTGTCGCCTGGACCGTGTTTCAGGGTACGGTGCCCGAACCGGTGCCGGTGGAAATCATCGGGCTGATGAAAAATGCCTGGGGCCCGAACCAGGACATCATCCTGGGCAAAATGGGAGGCAAGGCAATCCGCACCAATGTGGCGGGTGGAATGAGCGGAAGCCCGGTGTATATCGACGGCAAGCTGATCGGTGCGGTGGCGCTGCGGTTGAGCGTGTTTTCGCCGGATGCGATCTGCGGCATTACGCCGATTCAATCCATGCTGGAAATCAACGACTTCGACCAGTCGCGGCCGGAAAATGCCAAGACGCCGGACAAGCTGACGGCGCAGAACCGCGGCCAGGTTTCGGTGCCGGGTGAAATGCTTTCGCAACTGGTGGCGGCCGGGGCGATGCGCAATCTGCCCGACCAGATGCCGATGATGGTGCCGATTGAATCTCCGGTGATGTTTTCCGGATTCACCCAGAACACGATGAACGCGTTCGGACCCATGTTCCAGGAGATGGGAATCGCGGTCGCCCAGGGCGGCGCGGCGGCGACGTTGCGAAGCGCCAAGCCGGTGGCCGGCTGGCAGCATTCTCTGAACCCGGGCGAAAGCGTGGCCGGGGTCCTGGTGGATGGCGACATGAGTGTTACCGGCCTGGGCACGGTGACTTACAACGATGGCAAGAAGGTGCTGGCGTTCGGGCATCCGTTCTTCAACCTGGGCCCGGTGGACATGCCCATGACGAAGGGTGAAGTGCTGATGACGCTGGCCTCGTCGTACCAGCCCAACAAGATGGCCAATGCCACCGACGTGGTAGGAGCGCTGCACCAGGACCGGCACAGCGGCATCGAAGGCGTGCTGGGGGCGGAGGCGCCCATGATCCCGGTCACCATGACGGTGCGGTCGCTGGACGATAAAGGCGCGGTGGCCCGCTCGCGCGATTTCCACTTCGATGTCTTTGTCCACCAGAAGTGGACGCCTTACCTGATGATGCTCACGCTGTATAACTCCGTGAGCGAGCTGAACGAATTCGCCGACAGCGGCGAAGAGACGTACCGGCTGAGCGGCAAAGTGGAGATGGGGGGAGCGCAGAACATCTCCCTTTCGACGATGCAGGCTGCGGGCGAGATGCCCATGCCCGCGCCGATGGTGCTGGCCGGCTGGTTCGGCGACAAATTCAACCGCCTGTACCTGAACAACGTCAAGACGCCGGATGTGAAGCGAGTGAACCTCACGGTCGACCTGCTGCCGGAGCGCCGGGTGGCGACCATCGAGAACGCCTGGGTGGCCGATACCGATGTACAGGCGGGCGAGCAGGTGCCGGTGAAGGTGTTCCTGCGGCCGTACCGCGGCGAGCCCATCGAGCGCGATTTTACGATCAGGATTCCCGCGGGGCTGGCGAAAGGCGATCACCGGATTCTGCTGAGCGACGCGGACACGGTGAACCGCATGCAGAATATCGCGGGCGTGATGAACCGCTTTATCGACCTGCCGGAGACGGTATCGCTCATCAACCAGGAGCGGACCAACAACAAGCTTTATGTTTCGCTGGTGGAGGCGAGCCCCACGGCATATTACGACGACAAGACGATGCCGAGCGTGCCGGCGAGCGTGCTGAATGTGATGCAGGCCGGCCGCAGTTCCAACCGGTCGCTGGTGACAAGCGCGGATACGGCCACCGAGCAGATGGCGCTGCCGTTCGATTACGTGGTGACCGGCAGTTACTCGCTGCGAATCCACGTGAAGTGAGCAGCCGGTTCGGTTTTCTTAGCGCCGCGCGGTTTCGGCGGTGAATCATCTTTAACCAAATGACGAAGTACTTCTTGTTTCTCGCGGCGTGCGCCGCGGCATTTGCTGGAGAGACGCACGTCTGGACCCAGACCGATTATTCGGACTTTGAAAAAGGGATCATCAAGAACCTGTCGGTGCGCAGCGACGGGCTGCTGCGGCTGGCGCCCGAGTCGCGGGAGATGTTAGACACCTCGTCGCCGTACCTGTGGGCGCTGGCGCAGGATTCCAAGGGCAATCTGTACGCGGGCGGAGGAACCAACGCCAAACTCTTCCGCATTCCGGCGAACGGCAAAGGCAAGCTGTTGGCGGAACTGGACGGCCTGCAGGTGCAGGCGGTGGCGGTGGATTCCGCGGATCGCGTCTACGCGGCCACGGCGCCGGACGGCAAGGTCTACCGCATCGCCGCCAACGGCAAGCCGGAAGTGTTTTACGACCCCAAGGCCAAGTACATCTGGGCGCTGGCGTTCGACAACAAAGGCAATCTGTTCGTCGCGACCGGCGACCAGGGCGAAGTGGACCGCGTGACGCCGGACGGCAAAGGAAAGCTGTTCTTCAAGACGGATGAGACGCACGTGCGCTCGATGGCGATCGATGCCAACGACAACCTGATTCTGGGGACGGATCCCGGCGGCCTGGTGCTGCGCGTGACGCCGGCCGGGGGAGGTTTCGTTCTATATCAGATGCCGAAGAAGGAAGTGACGGCGGTGGCTGTGGCGCCGGATGGCACGATCTATGCCGCGGCGGTGGGCAACAAGGGTGCGACGGGGATATCGGTTCCAGCGCCTCCGGCGACCGCGCCGGCTCCGGCTCAGGTAACCATCACGGTGAACCAGCCGGGAGCGCCGGCGGCGAGCGCGCCGCGGCCTGCTGCTCTGCCGCCGGCCTTGATCGGCTCGGGCGGGGTCATGGGCGGCAGCGAGGTCTACCGCATCGATCGCAGCGGCAATCCGCAGCCGGTGTGGTCGAGCTCTCAGGACGTGGTCTACGCCCTGGCGTTCGATGCCCAGGGGCGTGTGCTGCTGGGGACCGGCAATAAAGGGAACGTGTACCGGATCGAATCGCCGACATTGTACACGTCGCTGCTCAATATGCCGGCCACGCAGATCACGGCGTTCGTGCAGGGCAAGGGCGGACGCCTGTATGCGGCCACCGGGAACGTGGGCAAGGTGTACGAGATCGGGCCGGGGCTCGAGAATTCGGGTACGATTGAAAGCCAGGTTTTCGATGCCAGCCTGTTCACGCAATGGGGGCGGGTGAGCTTCGAGGCGCGGCTCAACGGCGGGCAGGTCGCGGTGCAGGCGCGCACGGGCAACCTGGACGAGCCGCAGAAGAACTGGAGCCCGTGGTCGGCGATGGTGACGTCGCCGAAAGGCGAGCGGCTGACGGTTCCGCCGGCGCGATTCGTGCAGTGGAAGGCGACGCTGACGGGCGACGGCGGCGGCCATTCGCCGGAATTGGAATCCGTGGATGTGGCGTACCTGCCGAAGAATGTGGCGCCGGAGATCCAGGAAATCGAAATCACGCCGTTCAATTATAAGTTTCCGGCGCCCACGACGCCGGTGGTCCCGGCGCAGCCGCAGCAGACGCTCTCTCTGCCGGCGATGGGCCGGCAGGGGCAGAATGCGACGCCGTTCACGCTGGAGACCGTAACGAGCACACCGGCCATGCAGTTCGCCAAAGGCTCCATCGGCGCGCGCTGGATGGCGAGCGACCCCAACGGCGATTCGCTGGTCTACACCGTGGAGATCAAGGGCGAAGGCGAAACCGAGTGGAAGGTGCTGAAGCAGAAGGTCAACGAGAAATACTTCTCGTGGGACTCGACGGCGTTTCCGGACGGCGAATATCGCCTGCGCATCATTGCCAGCGATGCGCCGAGCAACCCTCCCGGCGCCGCGCTGACGGTGCAGATGGAAAGCGACCCCTTCACGATCGATAACACGCCGCCGCGCATTACCGGGCTGACGGCTACACGCGCCAACGGCAAACTGCAGGTGCGCTGGCACGCCGCGGATGCGCTGAACGACCTGGACAAGGCCGAGTATTCGCTGGACGGCGGCGAGTGGGTGGTGGTGGCTCCCGTGACGCAGCTTTCCGATTCGCCGGATCTGGATTATTCCGTGGAGATCCCCGCCGGCCCCGGCGAGCATACCATTGCGGTGCGGGCTGCGGACGATTGCGACAACCAGGCTGTGGAGAAGATCGTGGTGCGGAATCAGCCATGATCGTCGAAATGCGGACCTACAAGCTGAAGCCCGGCAAGCGCGGCGAGTTTCTCGAGATCTTTCGGACGAAATCGAGACCGGCGCACGATGTCATCGGGATGAAGATTCTGGGCCCGTTTTTGTCGATCGAGGATCCGGATACGTTCTTCTTCATGCGCGGTTTTCCGGACCTGGCATCGCGCGAGCCGATGAAGGCGCAGTTTTACGAAGGGCCGCTGTGGAAGAACGAGCTGGAAAACGTGCTCATGCCGATGATCGAGAAGTACGATGTCGTGCTGGTGGAAGATCAGGACGGCCTCATCCGCTGGTAACTCCGGCGGTACCGTCAGGAGCCTGCGCAGGCCCGCTGCAGTGCTTCAGCCATCGCGGTTTGCTTCTCTACCGATAGCTTGACGCCGCTCGCCGTCACATAAAACACGTCGATGGCTTTGTGCGCTTCAGTATCGATGAGCACCACTTCAATGTTCGCGTCCTGCGCGGAAATCGCGCTCGCCAGGTCGTAGAGCAGGCCGGGACGGTCTTCGGCGACGATTTCAATGAGGGTCGCGGTCGGGCTGGCGTCGGAATCGAACGAGACGCGCGCCGGAATGCGGGCTTTGCGGCTGGGCAGCACGGGCTTGGGGCGATTGCGCAGGAGTTCGCGCACATCGACCTTTCCGGCGATGACGCGGCCGGCCACAGTGCGCAGGCGGTCGACTTCGCTGGGGTTCAGATCCAGGGTGCGGTGCGGATCGGAAAAGGCGAAGGTATCGAGCACCAGGCCGCGGCGATTCGAAAACGCCTCGGCCTTCAGAATGTTCATGCCGAAACTGGAGAGCGTGCCGGCGACGGCGGCGAACAGGCCGGGACGGTCTGCGGTGGTGGCCAGCGTGAGCTGCCAGGCGGATTCCAGGCGGCGCACCTGCACGGCGGCGCCGCGGGCGCGGCTTTCCGCCTCCACCGCCATGTCCGCGGCGATTTCCTCCTCCGAATGGGTGCGCAGGTAGCGCGTCGGGAAGCCTTCCAGGAATGCCGCGCGTTCCGGATCGCCGGCGGGGCCGATACGGTCGGTCTCCAGGCCCCGCGTCAATTCGTTGTAAGTCGAAAGGTAGAGCTGCCAGAGTTGCGTGGCGCGCCAGGGCGTCATGGCTCCGGGATTGACCGCGGCGATATCGGCATACGTGACCAGCACCAGCGCCTTGAGCCGTTCCACGGTCTCGACCATGGCGGCGACATCGCGGATGGTGGCCGGGTCGAAGAGATCGCGCGATTGCAGGGCGGCGGAAAGATCCAGGTGGTGGCGAATGAGGAAGACGACGGTTTCGCGCGCCGCTGCGGGCATCTGAATCCGCATCATGGCCGAGGCGGCCAGGCGCTCGGATTCGGCCACGTGACCGTTGCCCGAGCCTTTGCCGCTATCGTGAAAGAGCAGCGCGAACAGGAGCAGGGGCAGATCGGTGACTTCGGCGCGCAGGCCTTCGAAGGGCTCGGCGGCGGGCAGCAGGTTCTGCATGGCGACGAGCGAATGCTCGTCCACCGTGTAGCGATGGTAGAAATCGCGCACCACCAGGCATTCCATGCGGTCGAGCTCGGGAAAAACCGCGGAGAGCATGCCGGTTTCGTGCATCGCGCGCACAGCCAGGATCGCGTGAGGCTGGGAGAGAAGACCGTGCAGAATGGGCCAGAGCGGGAGGGGCTCGACAAAATACTGGCGCAGGCGAGGAAGGCGGGCTTCGATGCGCTGCGTGGCTTCGAGCGACGGGCGGATGCCGTGTGTGGCGACGAATTCGAAGAGGCGCAGGGCGACTTCGGGCTCGACCTCGATGCGCTGCGGGGAGCGGAAGTGGGCGCGGTCGCGGTGCACGCTGAAGTCGGCGTTGGCGAGGCGGGAACGCCAGTCGCGGAACTGCGCGAACAGCGAACTGGAAAGGGCCTCGCTGGTTTCGAGCGCGGTGGCGGCGGCGCGATAGATGACGCGCGAGTGGCGATAGTATTCGCGCATCCACTGCGCGGGATCGCCGCCCCCGGAACTGTCGGCCAGGGCGTCCTGATTTTCGAACGAGAGCAGGTTGTTGTCGCGGGCGGACTCGAGGTGCAGAAAGTAGCGCACGCGGGCCAGAAAACGGAAGGCGTCCGGCAGTCCGGAATGGGTTTCCGGCGCCGGCTCGCCAGAATCGCGCAACTGCTCGAGCCAGCGGACCAGCTGAAAATCGCGCAGCCCTCCGGGGGTCTCCTTGACGTTCGGCTCCAGGTGGTAAAACGTGTCGCCGTAGCGCGAGTGGCGCTCGCGGGTGAGCGACGCGAGATTGCGCACCAGGTCATCCCGGCTGGCGCGCAGGAAGCGCGGGAGGCGCTCGGCGAGCGAAGCGTAGAGAGCGCGGTCGCCGGTGAGAAAGCGCTGGTCGAGCAGGCTGATGTTGAGCTCGGTGTTCTGATCGTGGACCTCGGTGCATTCGGCGGGGGTGCGCACGGACTGGCTGACGCGCAGGCCGGAATCCCAAAGGCTCTGCAGGAATCCGGAGATGGCCTCTTTGCATTCGTGCGCGGCCTTTTCGGCAGGGAAAAGCAGCAGCAGGTCGACATCGGAGTAGGGGAACAACTCGCGGCGTCCGTAGCCGCCGACGGCCAGGATGGAGACTTCGCGGCCGGGGAAATAGCGGGCGGCGGAGGCGGCGACGATGCGGTCTACTTCCGCGGAGCGCTCGGCGAGCGCGAGAATGGCGTCCGGCGCCGCGCTAGAGAGCCGATTCTCCACGGTCGTCGTTGCGGATGCGGACGGCTTCGGCTACGTCGTAGACGAAGATTTTGCCGTCGCCGATTTTTCCGGTGCGGGCGGCAGTGGCGAGGGTGCGCAGCACTTCTTCGTAGCGGCCGGTGGGGACGATCAGTTCGACCTTGACCTTGGGGAGCAGGTCGACGTTGTACTCCTGGCCGCGATAAACCTCTTTGTGGCCTTTCTGGCGTCCGTGGCCGCGGACGTCGGTGATGGTCATACCATCGATGCCGATGGCCTTCAGCGCCTCCTTGACTTCATCGAGTTTGAAGGGCTGGATGATGGCTTCGATCTTCTTCATGTGCGCAATCCCTACGATTCGAAGATATACCCTTCCTCGCCATGCTGGCTGAGGTCCAGACCTTCGATTTCCTGCTCTTTACTGACGCGCAACCCGAGCGTGACATCGCAGATCTTGAGAATGATGAGCGTACCGACAATGGCGAGGCCCCAGGCGACCGCGCAGCCGATGGCCTGGTTGAGCACCTGGGCGGGCTTGCCGTCCACCAGCCCCAGCGGCAGCACGCGGCCGGCGGCATCCTTGAGATTGTCGTTCACCAGGCTGGTGGCGAAGACGCCGGTGAGGAGGGCGCCCAGAGTTCCGCCGCAGCCGTGCACGCCGAAGGCATCGAGGGAATCGTCATATCCGAACTTGCCCTTGACGAAGACCACCATGAAGTAGCAGACCACGCCGGCTGCCAGGCCGATCAGCAATGCGGGGAAGGGTTGGACGAAGCCCGACGCCGGCGTGATGGCCACCAGGCCCGCGACGCAGCCGGAAATGCCGCCGAGAACGCTCGGTTTGCCGTTGTGGATCCATTCCGCCCCCACCCATCCGAGAGCCGCGGCGGCGGCGCCGAAGTGCGTGGCGACGAAGGCGCTGGTGGCCAGGCTGGAAGCCGCCAGGGCGCTGCCGGCGTTGAAACCGAACCAGCCCACCCAGAGCAGGCAGGCGCCGATGAAGCTCAGCACCAGGCTGTGCGGCTTCATGGGAGTGCCGGGGTATCCGACGCGCTTGCCGAGATAGAGTGCGCAGACCAGCGCCGAAACACCGGAAGTGATGTGAACCACCGTGCCGCCGGCGAAATCGAAGCAGGGCACGCTGCCGCCGGAGAAGGCGTTCAGCAGACCGCCTTTGCCCCACACCATGTGCGCCATCGGGAAGTAGACGATCAGGCTCCAGAGCGTGGTGAACAGGAGCATGGCACTGAACTTCATGCGCTCCGCGAAAGCGCCCGAAATCAGGGCCGGCGTAATGATGGCGAACATCAACTGGTAGACCATGAAGGTCTGCTGCGGAATTGTGGCGGCGTAATCGGCATTGGGTGCGGCGCCGACGTTGTTCAGGAAGGCGAAATGCAGGTCGCCGACAAAGGGTCCGGAGCCGCCGAACGCGAGACTGTAGCCGACCACGGCCCAGATGACGGTGACTACGGCCATGAGGATGAAACTCTGCATCATGGTGCCGAGGACGTTCTTGCGGCGTACGAGCCCGCCGTAGAAGAGCGCGAGGCCGGGACCGGTCATCATGAGGACCAGCGCGGAGCTGACCAGCATCCATGCGTTATCGCCGGCGCTTTGCGCGGCTTTGGTGGAGGCTTCGAGGGCCGCGAGACGGGCTGCCGGGTCGGCCGCCGCCTGGGCGAAAAGGGCCGCCGGCATCAGAAGGAGTCCGAGCGCACCTAACTTCACGGAAGGTTTCATGGCATGCGAACTTGTAACCGCTATTCTCCGATGGGGCGGGATTAGGACCAAGACGGAACTTTCTATTGCGGGGATTGTTTTTTTTTATGCCGAAGGCGCACTGGTTTCGCCTGGGATTCGTTGCGTTTCGAACGGCCGGAAAACGGCGAGGGCGCCGGCATCCGGCGGCGGGTCGTATACTGGGGGCGTTTAGAGGAGACAGACGCAGCGAACCGGCAGCGATGCGAGACGATTCGCCACCCGCGGGATCGCCAAGGGCGCGAGCGGGAAGTGCGAGGCGCTGCTGGTAAGCCGGCCGGGCCACGGCTGGTCCGGCCGGCTTGTGATTTCGCGGGCGTCGAACTTTCCCGGCAGTTCCGGAAGGCCGCCCGGAAACGAGCGGTGGACTTGCGAAATTCTCTAGGCGAGGGCGGCGGGCGTCGGCTACAATGCCAGTACACCCTCTCGACATATGGCCACGGCTCTCGTCAAGTCCCCCATGATTGATCCGCGATATGCCCGTTTCCGGCTGGAAATCCGCGAGTCGCGAATCCACCGGCGCGGGGTTTACGCGCTGGAGCGCATTCCGGCGCGCGTGAAGGTCATCGAATATACGGGCGAACGGATCAGCCGGCGCGAGACCAAGCGGCGGGGGCTGGGATCGGTCACCTACCTCTTCACGCTGGACGATTACTGGACCATCGATGGCGCTTTCGGCGGCAGCGGGGCGGAGATCATCAACCACTGTTGCGCCCCCAACCTCTACACCTGGATCTTCAAGGGGCACATTCTCTATATGAGCAAGCGGGCGATTGGGCCGGGAGAAGAGCTGACCGTGGACTATATGTTCTCCGACAAGATCGAGGACGTTCGGTGCCGCTGTGGCGCGCCGGAATGCCGCGGAACCATCAATCTGAAATAGCACGATAAGATGGGTGCGTGAAGAAATTAACGCTGGCGGTATGCGCGGCCACCCTGGCGCTGGCCGAAGGTTCGCCGCTTTTGCAAGAGATTGCGTCGCGGCTGACGGTCAACGGACTGAAGGCGGATGTTTCGTTTCTGGCGTCGGACACGCTTCAGGGGCGGGGGACGCCGTCCCCCGGGCTGGACGTCGCCGCGGAATACGTAGCGGCACAGTTCCGCCGGGCCGGTCTGGAGCCGGCGGGGGACGACGGCTATTTTCAGACGGCGGCCTTCGAACAGGTGACTAGCGATCTGAACGGGCTCGAACTGGCGGTGGAATCGGGCGGGCAAACGGTGAAGGCGGCGCCGGGAACGGTGGCCTTGCAGGAAGCGGCGGCAGCCGATGTCGCGGGCGCGGAGACGGTGAAGGCCGTACTGAACGACGCCGGGGCGCTGGATGCCCTGACGCCGGAAGCGGTGCACGGCAAGGTGCTGGTCTTGGAAATGCCGTCGGGCGGCGGCGGGCGGGCGGGATTCGCACTCATGCGGCGTATTCCGGCGGCGATCGGGCGGCTGCATCCGGCGCTGGCCATCGTGCTTTCTGGTGCGGCACGGCGCGGTAACGCGAATGCGAGGCTGCGCGAGGCCTCGGAATCGCAGGCTTCCACGCCCATTCTCCAGGTTTCGGACGGCGCCGTGCGCAAGGCGCTGGCGGCTCCGGACGCGAAGGTGACGGCGCATATCGCGGCGCCGAAAATCACGCCCGTCAAATTGAAAAACGTGGTGGGAGTCCTGCGGGGCTCAGACCCGGTTTTAAAAGATACCTACGTCCTCTTCACGGCGCATTACGATCATCTGGGTGTGCGCGACACCGGGGAGCCGGACCACATTTTCAACGGCGCGAACGACGATGCCAGCGGGACGGCTTCGGTGATGGAGATTGCGAACGTGCTGGCGGCGCTACCCGAAAGGCCGCGGCGCACCTTGGTGTTTATCACGCTGTTCGGCGAGGAAGTAGGCGAACTGGGGTCGCGTTATTACGCGCAGCACCCGATTTTTCCGCTGGCCAAGACGGTGGCCGATGTCAATCTGGAACAGTTGGGGCGGACGGATGAGGTGGGTGAAGGCGCGAAACTCAAGCAGTTCAATCTGACCGGGTTCGACTACACCACCCTGCCGGCCATTTTCACTAAAGCGGGTCAACAGACCGGCGTGCGCGTCGTCAATGATGCCGCGAAGAGTGACTCCTACTTCGGGCGCAGCGACAATGCCGCGTTCGCCAATGTCGGGGTCCCTTCGACAACGCTTTCGGTGACTTACGAGTTCGGCGATTACCACCGCGCGGGCGACGAGTGGCCCAAACTGGATTACGGGAACATGGCCAAGGTAGACCAGACGATCGCGCTCGCGGCGCTGGACATTGCCAACAGCGCGGAAACGCCGCAATGGAACGCGTCCAATCCCCAAACCGAAGTGTACCGGCGCGCGCGGGAAGCCACGAACGCCGGATCGCGGTAACGCGCGGTTACTCGAGCAGGTCTGCCTTCCATAACTTGCGGCCTCCCATCGACGTAAAGAAAGCCCACACGGCGAGCGCGGCAACCAGCGCCAAAAGCAGAAGGGAGTTGCCGAAATACCAGGAGGGACCATGCTGCACCTCCGGCAGAATGGCGGAGATCGCAATTCCCACCCCGGTGGCCAGGACGCCGAAGCGCAGCATGACGAACGCGAAGATGGCGAAAACGATCGCGCCCAGAATGAAGCCGGCCATCTGGTTGCCGTTCTGCGCATAGTTGAACAATCCCCAGAGCAGAGCGAAGGCCGCTCCCGCCAGCCATTGGCTGCGCAGCAGCACCCGCAGCAGGAAAATCAGCAGCACGAAAACCAGGGCGCCGCGGATGCCCTGCGGAATCTGCGCGAAGACTACCCCGATGGTGGAGCGCAGACCGAGCAGTACGGCCAGCTGGCCCATGATGGGATGCGGCGGCTGCTGGCTTCCGATCACGTTCACGACCGTGAGAGCGGAGGCGAGAGCGATTCCGATCAGAACGTCGCGCCCGACGATGGGGTCGCGCAGGTGGCCGGAAAGCGCGCTGGTCCAGGAGATGAGGGCCTGCGGCCACCGCCGCCGCACATACGGCTCGACCCCGACGTACACGGTCCACAGCAACAGACCGTAGAAGGAAGCAGTGCAAATCGCCAGAAGGAGATTTCCGAACAGATCGACGCTGGCGACCAGGTGCCCTCTGCAAAGCCAGAGGGCAAACAGCACGCCGAACATGAATAATGCCAGACGGAAGGCGCCGCGCACGTCGCCGCGGCGCTGGGCCAGGTTGTGCCGAGCCAGCAGGGGAGCACAGACAAGAATCACGACGGTAACGCCGATCAGAAACCCGCTAATGATTTCCTCAGCTTGCGACGGCGGCCCGGAGGGCACGCGCGATGGTTCGCTCCACGGGCCCAGGAGGGCGAAAGCTACGGGCTTGCCGCGTAGCGCGGCGGCTTCGACGCGCAGGGGGCGGGTGGTGCCGGGCCAAAGCCCCGTCCAGGCGGAGCGGGAGTCGGAGGGCTCGATGAAGTTCCAGAGCGGCTCGGCAGGCGAGAGTTTGGCGGGATCGAGCCCGGCGGCGGAGAAGAGCGCCGTGTAATCCGGCTTGGGCGGTGGCGCCGCAGCCGCCGGCTTCATCAATTCCTCAGGCATGGCCCGGAAACTGAGGAGGCGGCCCTGGGAATCGAGCACCACGGAGATCATACCCTCTTCGAGCGGAGGCGGATCGTCCTGATTGACCAGCCCCGGGGTCAGCCAATCGTCGTGAAAGGCCAGCGTTTCGAGCAGGCTCTGGCTCTGGCGATAGTTGAACAGCAGGGGGCCGGGTTGCCCCGCGAAAATGGCCTTCCACGGCACGGAGGGCTTGTCGTGCGACTGGACGTAGTGCAGGAAGGCATTGTTCCACTCGAACTCGGCAAAATCGTCGGCGGGTGCGGCGGCGTAACCGGCTCGCTGGATGAGGTCGCGGGTTTTCTGTGAAAGCACGTCGGGCGGATAAGGCGGAGCGATCTGGAGCAGGGCGCTGTGTTGTCCGGACGTGAAGAAGGACCACCCGATCATTGCGGCGATCGCGAGGAAGAGAGGAATCGCAATGCGCGGCGAGAGGCCCTGGCCTTCGCCGGCGGCGGCCACCATTTCGGGCGACGGCGTTTCGCCGGCGGCCAGTGCGGCAGCCAGAGGATCGCCGCCCGGCAGCGCGGCGGCGACGGAGAGCGCCGATGGCGGACGATTGGCGGCTCGGGGCTGGAGACAACGCAGAACGACGCGTTCGACGGCGGGGTCGAGATCGCGAACCAGCGTGCTCAGGCTGGCGGGAGTGGATTCGCTGCGCGCGCGGATCAGTCCGGCGAGCGTGTCGCTTTCAAACGGCATTTTGCCGGTGAAGATTTCGTAGAGCACCAGGCCGAGCGAGTAGATATCGCTGCGGACCGTGACCTCTTCGCCGGCGAGCTGTTCGGGCGCGGCGTAGGCGGGTGTGCCATTGCGGATCTCCGCGCCTTCGATTTCGCCGGCGATCCCGGCCAGACCGAAATCGGTGAGGAGCACGTCGCCGCGGCCGTTCAGCATGATGTTGGATGGCTTCAGGTCGCGGTGAAGCACGCCTTTTTCGTGCGCCGCAGCGAGCCCGGCGCAGAGTTTGCGGGAGATTTCGAGGGCTTTGTCGGGAGGCAGGCGGCCGATGCGCCGCAATAGCGAAGCGAGGTCTTCGCCATCGACGTATTCCATGGAGAGGAAGGAAATGCCATCGATTTCGCCGAGATCGTAGACGCGGCAGACGTTGGGATGAGAGACCTGGCGCGCGATGCGCACTTCGTTGCGGAAGCGCGCGAGAGCCTGCGGGCTGGTGTTGGGCGGCAGGAACTTGAGCGCGACCTGCTGATCGAGCGTGAGATCGTCGGCGCGATACACTTCGCCCATGCCGCCTTTGCCGAGCAGGGCCACGATGCGGTAGCGGCCGGCCAGCATGTCGCCCGGCGCGAAACGGCCATAGTGACTGGCCTGGGAGGAAGGCGGTCGCGAAGAAGGTGTACGGGGATTGCTCGATGGAGGTGTATGGGGAGCGTTGGAAGCGGCTACGGTTTGCGTGGCCATCTCCGGGCTTTCGACGGGCAGGCCACAGGAAGCACAAAATCGGCTGTTTTCATGGATTTCACTCGCGCAGCGGGAGCAGCGGCTCATGCAATCACCTTTTCTCTGATTAGACCGCGAACCGGCGCGGCCGGCCAAGTGGGGCAAAGCGAGATGAAATTGACTTAATATCTGTAACTAACTTCCAGAATTTCGAGTCTCATAGTTGAAAGCTTCATTTTCACAAAACTATGACCAAGAAAATGTTGTTGATCCCCGCGTTTCTGTGCCTCACGTTGTCTGCGGGCACGAAGCAGTATTCCATTTCGTTCGCCAAGCCCGTGGAAGTCGGCAGCCTGAAACTCGCCGCCGGCGACTACAAGGTGAAGGTGGATGGCGCCAATGCAGTTTTCACCGAGAACAAGACCCGGAAGAGCTTTACCGCGCCGGTAAAGGTCGAGAAGCAGGCCAAGAAGCCCGAGTACACTGCGGTGGAAAGCAAGGATGCCAACGGTGTGGAACACATCGACGCCATCGATCTGAGCGGCGCCGATTTCAAACTGGTGTTCTAGAGGCCGGCAACGTTCGCCGAGAGATTCCCGGGGACCCGGAAGTCCGAAGGCGCTGCAGATTGCGGCGCGGGACGGCCGGGTCCCCGGTTGCGTATAGGGCATCAGGCTTCGATGCCTGTTGCCTGACGCCTCCCGCTATAATTGACATTTGCAGGCAACTACCCGCATCGCTCCGGCACCGGCCGCGACGGAAAGCGGCGTGCCGTGGTACGTCTGGTGTGCCGTCGCGGCCATTACGAGCGCGATGATCGGGGTGCATTGGGATATCTCCTGGCACCGCTCGATCGGGCGCGATACGTTTTGGACGCCGGCGCACATCGCGATCCATATCTGTGGCGTGCTGGCGGGTATTTCCTGCGGATACCTGATTCTGTCCACCACGTTCGGCGCCAACTCGCAGCTGCGCGACCGCAGTGTGCGGATGTGGGGGTTCTCCGGGCCTTTGGGTGCGTTTGTGGCGGCATGGGGCGGGGTGGCGATGATCACTTCGGCGCCGTTCGACGACTGGTGGCACAACGCCTACGGGCTCGATGTGAAGATTCTGAGCCCTCCGCACATGGTGCTGGCGGCGGGGATCTTCGCGGTGCACCTGGGCGCGCTGCTCTTGATTCTGGGGCGCATGAACCGCGCCTCTGGGGTGGAGCGCAGCCGCCTGCAGGCGCTTTTTCTCTATGCCGGTGGGATGACTCTGGTCTGCCTGACGGTGTTGCAAATGGAAATCACCACGCGCAGCACCATGCACACGGCGCATTTCTACCGGCTGGTGGCGATGGTCGCGCCGCTGGTGCTGGCCGGCGTGGCGCGCGCGTCGCAGGCCCGATGGGCGGCCACCACGGTGGCGGCTATCTACACAGTGTTCGTGCTGCTGATGAGCTGGATTCTGCCCTTGTTTCCGGCGGAGCCCAAGCTGGGACCGGTCTATTACCATACGACGCACTTTACGCCGCCGGAATTTCCGCTGCTGCTCATCATCCCGGCGCTGGCGCTGGATCTGTTGTGGCAGCGCACGCGCCACTGGGGGATGCTGCGGCAGGCGATATTCTCGGGCGCGGTGTTTCTGGGGGTATTCGTGGCGGTGCAGTGGCCGTTCGCCGATTTTCTGATGAGTCCGGCGGCGCGCAACTGGTTTTTCGGAACTCAATGGTTCGGCTATTACACGCATCCCAGTTCGCTCTACGCGCGCTTTCAGTTCTACCCTTCGGAAGCGGGAGCGGGGTTTTGGCAGGAAGCGGCCGTGGCGCTCGCTGTGGCCATGTTTACGAGTCTTTTGGGGCTGGCATGGGGAAGGCGCATGCAGCGGATTCGCAGATGATATGAAACGTCTGGCGGCGGGAATCCTGGCGGCGCTTCCGCTCTTCGCTCACGTGGGCAGTCCCGATGTTTTTTACGAAGGTGCGGCGGGACCTTACAGGCTGCTGGTCACCATCCGGCCGCCGCAGGTGGTGCCGGGTGTGGCGGAGATCGAAATCCGCAGCGCGGCGCCGGATGTGCGGCGCATCCGCATCGTGCCGCTGCGGCTGAGCGCGGCGCAGCAGTTCGCGCCCGTGCCCGACCTGGCGCGGCCCTCGAAAGAAGATCCGCAATTCTATACCGGCAGCCTTTGGCTCATGTCCACCGGTTCGTGGAAGGTGCGGGTGAACGTGGATGGCGCGCGCGGCCCCGGAGAGATGGCGGTGCCGGTTCCGGCGCTTGCGACGCGCGTGCTGGGCATGCAGAAGGCGATCGCGGCGATGCTGCTGGTGCTGGGGGCGTTGTTGTGCGTGGGGCTGGTGAGCATTGTCGGGGCGAGCGTGCGGGAAGGGCAGCTTGCGCCGGGTACGCATCCGGATCGCGCGCGCATCCGGACGGCACGCTGGGCCATGACGGCGGCCGCGCTGCTGGTGGGCGGAGCGCTGTATTTCGGCGCCCGGTGGTGGAACTCCGAAGACGGCATCTACCGGCAGCAGGTATTCAAGCCGCTGGCCATGCAGCCCTCGCTCGAAGCCGGCGGGCGGCTGCGGCTGCACCTGGAAGATCCGGGCTGGATGAGGCGCCGCACCGACGATCTGCTGCCCGATCACAACCACCTGATGCACCTCTACGTGATGCGCATTCCGCAGATGGACCTGGTGTGGCATCTGCATCCGTCACTTGAAAGGGACGGCGATTTCGTGCAGCAGTTGCCCGATATGCCGGCTGGACGGTATGCGCTGTACGGCGACATCGTACATGCCGATGGTCTGCCGGAGACGCCGGTGGGAGAAATTGAGCTTCCGGCCGTGGTGGGGAAACCGCTCGAAGGAGACGACGCCGCGGGCAGCGGCCCCACACTGGACAAAGCGGATTACAATCGCATTGTGGCACCACTCGGAGGTGGCTACACGATGGTCTGGGAACGGGAGCCAGGTTTGCTCCAAGCGCGCCGGCCGTATCTCTTCCGCTTTCGGGTGGAGGATGCGGGCGGGCGTCCGGCCGGTGACATGGAGTTGTACATGGGGATGCTGGGACACGCGGCCTTCGTGGCGCATGACCGCAGTGTCTTTGCGCACGTGCACCCTTCGGGTTCGGTGCCGATGGCATCGCTGGCGCTGGCGCAGCCGGACAACCCGCATGCCGGGCACATGATGATGGGCCAGATGGCGGCCGGTCTGCCGGCGGAGGTTTCTTTTCCATATGGCTTCCCCAAGCCCGGCGCCTATCGCATTTACGTGCAGGTGAAGCGCGGTGGCGTCATCGAAACCGGGGTATTCGATGCCCGCGTGGAGAACTGAACCTTGCCCGACATACGCGACAAAAGTGTTCTGATTACCGGCGCGGGCCGCGGGATCGGCAAGCGCCTCGCTATCGGATTCGCCACCGCGGGGGCGCGAGTGGGTCTGCTGGCGCGGAGCCAGGCGGAGCTGGACCTGGCGAAACTGGAAATCGAGCAGGCCGGCGGCAACGCGCTGCGGCTGCGCGCCGATGTGCGCGACCTGGAACAGCTTTCCGCCGCGGTGGATCGCATGCGCGCGGTGTTTGGCGGCCTCGACGTGCTGATTGCCGCGGCGGGCGTGCCGGGTCCCATCGGGCCGCTGCTTTCGAGCAAAGCGAAGGCGTGGAACGAAGCTATCGAGATCAACCTGATCGGCGTCGCCAACTCCTGCCGCGCGGTACTGCCGTGCATGATGGAGAAGCGCTCGGGCAAGGTCATCCTGATGGCGGGCCATGGGTCGAGCTATTCGCGTCCCAACTTCACGGCTTATGCGGCGTCCAAGGCCGCGTTAGTGCGGCTGGCGGAATGCCTGGCCGATGAGGTGGCCGATTACAACGTGCAGGTCAATGCCATGATTCCGGGCAATGCCTACACGTACATGACGGACGAGATTCTGCACGCGGGCGAAGAACGAGCCGGGCGTCGCGAGGTGGAAGAGGCCGAGCAGGTGCGCATCACGGGAGGCGAATCGCCGGAGAAGCAGACGCAACTGGCCCTGTTTCTGGCTTCGGAAAAGAGCAACCACATCACCGGGAAACTGCTCTCCGTGAACGACGACTGGCGCCGCTTCGAGCAGAAAAACATGAAGCCGGAGCTCTACACGCTGCGGCGCGTACAGAAGATCTGAGCCGGGAAATCATACAATAGAGAGATGGTGCGAATCCTTTCCTTATTGCTGGTGGCGGCGGCCTGCCTGGCGCAGGAAGCCAGACCGCCCGCGGATGTCGACAAGGCTTTGCGGGAACGGGTGGACGAGTTCTTCCGCGATCACGTGACCGCGCACTTCCGCCAGGCGGAAGCTCTGGTGGCCGAGGACAGCAAGGACTTTTTCTATAACACCAACAAGCCGCACTACATGTCGTACGGCGGCATCCAGACGATCCGGTACTCAGACAATTTCACGCATGCCTATGTGACGGTGACGGTGGAGAGCGCATCGGCAGCCGACGCGGGCATTTTCGGAACTCTTCCGTCTTTGCCCATCCCGAGCATGTGGAAGATCGAGGACGGAAAGTGGTGCTGGTATGTCGATCCGGAGATCCTGAAGCGCACTCCGTTCGGCCCGATTCCTCCGCAGACGATGGCCGCGGCCATGGCGGCGATGAAGAGCCCGGCGGATGCCGCCCCGGCGCCGACCCCGATTCCGCCCGATATGGCTTCCGCGCTCAAGACCTCGATTCCCGATATTCCTTCGGTGATGAACCGCGATCCGAATACGCCGACCGGGCAGATTCAGGTGGACCGCAAGTCGATCGAGATCAAGCCCGGAGCGGGAGCAGCGATCGCCGTGCGCAATGGCGGGCACGACACCCTGAGCCTGATCCTGATGGGCCAGTTGAAGGGAGTGGAAGCGGAACTGGACCAGAAGCAACTGGCTCCCGGGAATTCGGCGCAGTTGGCGCTGCGGGCGGAGAAAAACGCCCAGAGCGGGACCATCAACGTGGTGGTGGTGCAGACGGGCGAGATTATTCCCATCGCGGTAACCGTGAAGTAGGCGCTAATCTTCGCCGCCCCAGGTCAACAGCCCCTCGTCCGGCGGATCGAACTCCGCGGGCTCGATGCTATGCAGGCAGAGGCTTTCGGTGGGCAGGATATTGCGCCACTGTTCGATTAGCTTGCGATATTCCTTGCCCACGGGGCGTATGCGGCGGTCGAGATCGAAGAGGCCCAGTGGATTGACGTGGCCGTTGTCCTCGCGCAGGCAGGTATCCCAGTCCATCTGGTCGGTGAGGCTGTACCAGGTGAAGCCGATAATGGGGACGCCGTCGTCTTTCAACCGCACCATGTTGGCCCATTCCTTCAACAGCCACGCGGGGGCTTTTTCGGCGTCGCCGAGATTGGTCTCGGTGTGCATCACGGGCAGGTGATAGCGCTCGAAATACTGCCGCGTGATGACGTAATATCCGAAGATCTCGCCCGCCGGCTTTACGCTGCCTGTGCGGGAGACCATGTGTTCGTTGGTGATGTAGTAATCGTTGCCCATCACGCAAAAGGGGCGCAGGCGCGCCGCCTGGCGCAGGAACCAATGGTATTCCTGCCGCGACATGCCGTGGTCCATCAGGTATTCGTACATGACTCCGACGACATCGTGGCCGTAGGAAAGATCGAGCGAGAGGAAGCGCTTGCGATTGAAGGCTTCGGCGCGCGCCAGCGCAGCCGGTTCTTCGGCGTGGAAGTATTCTGAAGATTCGCTCTGGATGAAGAGCGCATGCGGCTGCACTTCGAGGATGGCCTCTTCGGCCAGCAGGTTGGCCTTGGCCAGGTTCTTGAGCGCGGTGACGAAGGCGAAATCGGACTTCATGCGCTCGTTCCACCAGCCGTATTGCGCGGAGAACGTCGCGGTGACGAAGATTTCATTGACCGGCGTGTAGAAACGCACCCAAGGGAAGCGCGCGGCGAAGGCGGCGGCGTATTCGGCGAAGAGGCGCGGCCATTCGGGGTTCTGAAAATTGCCGATCCAGGCAGGCACTCCGAAATGGCAGAGGTCGGCAATGGGGTAGATGGCGAGGCGGCGCAGTTCGGCGAAGGTCTCGTCGGCGAAGGACCAATCGTATCTGCCGGGGCCCTCATGCGCGCGATAGTAGGGAGGGCCGTAGCGCAGGTACTCGATGCTTAGTTCCTTCACCAGGGCGAAATCCTCCTTCCATCGCGAGTAGTGGCCGCACCTGGCCATTTCGTCCACGCGCCGGTCGCCTCCACCGGGCGCGGCAACCACCGGGTAGCTGTTCTCGATCCCGGTAGCGAACATGAATGTGTGCGGCGTGTGATGAGCCGGGGCGGAGCCGCGCACGGAGCGGCTCATGATTTCCTCGCGAGCGGCGAGGCTCCGGACAAAGTGGCGCCGAATTGGAGTGCGTGGACGCTTGAGACCTGTGCCATGACCTATGGCATGGTGCAATCGACATTCCGCGAGACGCCGGATTCTGTGCGGCGGCTTACTTCGAAGTGCCGCCGGGAGCCGAGGCGGCGGGTTTCGCGGGTTTCGGCTGTAAGGCAGGGTTGGTGAAATCGACCTTGGTGCTGGTGTTGATCTGGTCCAGCCATTCGTGGAAGCGTCGGGCTTTCAGATCGTTGAAGACCTTGTCACGGACGTCCTTGAGGGGACGGTAAGTCACGTCGCCGGCGTGCAGCAGGTAATAGCCGTTGGGCTGCCAGATGGGCTCGCTGGTTTCGCCCTCTTTCAATTTGAAGACCACCTTGAAGCCTTCGGGGATGTTGTCGCCCGGAGTCAGGGTGTCCAGGTAGCCGTCCTTCCGGCGCGAGGTTTCGTCATCGGAGTTCTCGCGCGCCAGCTTGGCGAAATCGGCGCCCCCGCGAATTTCCGCAAGGAGCTTCCCGGCTTTCGCCTTGGCCTGCGCCTCGGTGAGAATCTTCTTGTCGCCGGCAGGGGTGCTGGCGGGGTCGCCGAACGCGATATAGATGGCGCTCACCTTGACCTGTTTGTATTTGTCCTTGTCGGCGTCGTAGGCTTTGGCGATGTCTTCGGGATCGACCTCGGCGGATGTGTAGCCGTCCTGAAACGCCAGTTGGCCGACGAAAAGAGTGTCGTTATAGACCAGCATGTCCTTGGCGGGACTGCGCTGATCGAGCCCCTTCTTTTTGGCGATCGAAGCCAGCTTGCGCATGACCGCGAACTGCTGCACGAACTTGGCCGGGTCCTCGGCGATCTGTTTCTGGATCTCCATCTGCTGGGTGGCCGCGTAGGCCCGGAGCTCAGCCATGGTCAGCTTGACGCCGTCATCGAAGGTGGCGACCACTGTATTGTCAGGAACGTCCGGCAGAAGCGGGACATAGTTGTACTGCGCCCACGCAAGGGTACCGCAGATGAATAGAAGAAGCCTCGGGAGTTTCATGCCAACGGATGCCTCCCATTCTAACATGTCTCCACTCAGCGGCTTTGGCCGGAAGACGTGCCGGAGCGGGTCTGGCGGCTATCGTTGCGCGGGGCGCTGCGGGAGTCGCCGCGTTTGATCTGGGCGCGGCGGCGGCCTTTTTCGAGGTTGGCGGCGGCGCGGTCGCGGGCGGCCTGGCTGATCTGCACGTGGTTATTCACGGCCACCGCTCCCGCGGTTTTGGACATGCGGGTGGCGCTGCCTTTGTGCTGCACGACATCGGTCTTCCCTTCAATGGTGGCGACCCCGCCCTGCACCCGGACGGTGAACTTGTCGGCGGCGATTTTCGACTTCGCGAATTTGGCGCGAATGGCGGCTTCGATCTGGGCGTCGCTCAGGCGCGCCCGGGGGGGCGCCCCGGAAGTGCTGCGCTGGTGGGCCGCCGCGGGCGCGGAGGCGGCGCGCTGAGGCGAGCCCCAGGCCGCGCAGGCCGCGCATACCGCGATCAGGAGAAGTTTGATTATCCGCATGAAAATACAGTTGCGCGGCTGCCCTGTTGTTCTCAGGTTTTGTGCTAAAGTGAGGGTTTCTCAAGGCTTTTCTTCTTTAATGCCCGAACAGATCCTGCTCCAAGGAAAAATCCTGGGCACAGAAGAGTTCCTTCTGGCCGGACCCGCCGAGGGACGTTCTGCGCGCTCCGCCGGCGAAGACCTCCTCGCCGGGCGCTCCCAGTGGATCACTTTATTGTGCGAGGTGCTGCCGCGGGCTTTGCTCGCCGAACTCGGCCTGGCGCGCATTCTGCTTGGCTCGAGCGGCGGGGGACAGTTCCTGCTGGTGCTGCCGGGAGAAATGCGGGAGGCGGCCGACCGGTTCCTGGGCGCTGCGGCGCAGCAGATCTCGGCTCTCAGTTCGGGAATCGTCAAGCTCATCTGGAGCTGCACCGATAATCTCGGCGACTGGGCCGTGATCCGCCGGCGTCTGAGCGAAGACCTGGAGCGGCAGCGCTGTGCTCCGCTTGCCGCGGGGGCGGAAGACGCATTTCAGCCGTTTGTGCGCGCGGCCAACGCCGAAGCCGATGCCTACTTCGCCCGTGAACTGGGGTCGAAGGTGCGGGAGAGCAGCAGGATCGGATGGTCGCCGGACAATCCGGGTAAAGTTGCGGCGGAAGAAGGCAAGCATAGCTGGACCCTGACCAGCAACCTTTCGCCCGACGGCATTATGCTGGCGCGCCACGCGGCGCCGAGCGACGACGGCAAGCAGACGGCGCCGGTGCAGACGCTGGCGCGGCGGGCGCAGGGCCGCTCGATCTGGGGTGTGCTGCGCGGCGACGTGGACCATTTCGGGCTGCGGCTGCGGCGCGTGCACTCCATCGAAGAGCATGTGCCGCTTTCGGTGCTCTACAAGCAGTTTTTCGCCGGCGAACTGGAAGTGCTCTGCTCGCTGCCGGAGTTCTGGCGGAAGGTGAGCATCATTTACTCGGGCGGCGACGATTTCGCGGTCTACGGATCGTGGGACGCACTCATCGCCCTGGCACGCGAAGTGCAGCGGCTGTTCCACCGCTTTACGGAAGAGAATCTGAAGGAGTATCCGGGGGCCGAGGGCAAGACGATTTCGATGGCCATCGCGCTGGCGCCGGAGACGTACTACCCGCTGGCGGCAGTGTATGAAGAGGCGGGGCGCAACCTGGACCTGGCCAAGGCTTCGGACAAGGATTGCATCTATCTGTTGGGCCGGATTCTCGAATGGCGGCAACTGGGCGATGCCGCGGAGCTGAAAGACACGGTGACGCGGCTGATTCACGATTTCCGCATGTCGAAGCAATTGCTGTACAACCTGCGGAGCTTTTATCGCCGCGAAGCCTACGGCGACGGGGGCGAAACGCAGCGCACCTGGCGTTTCCAGCGGCGCTTCAACCGCATTTTGAGCGGCACGCGCGACCGCGAATTTCAAAAGCTGCGCACCCACTTGATCAACGAACTGGTGGGCCGGAAGACCGCGGAAGTGAAGCTGCGGCCGGCGGGGCTGGTAGCCCTGGAGTGGGCCAGACTGGTGACAGAGGTTTAGAAGAATGGCACAAGAGCAGGAGCAACGGAAGGAAAACCGTCCCCCGCGCGAAGGTCGGGGCCCGAACGATCGGGGCCCGCGCGGCGGCGGACCGGGCGGAGACCGCGGGGAACGCGGAGAGCGCCGCGGACCGGACCGCGGCCGTCCCGAGGGGCCGCCCGAGATCGAGCTCGAAAAGCTGATCTCCGACAGCCTGTACCTGGACAACCAGGCTCACGCCATCGTGAGCCGCATGCGCGATATGGATTCCGGCACCAAGAGCCAGTTGCGCCGCCTGTACAGTGCGGTGCGGCGGGCCGTGCGCGCGCCCGAAGAGGAGCGGCAGCACGAGTTCGTCATGCTGCGCGCGCGCCTGGCGTACACGATTGCGCGGCACGGATTGCGCAGCCTGGACCAGCTCGAAAAGCTGCTCTTGCAGGTGACGCGCAAGAACGATATCCGCGGTTACGAACGGTTCAAGGATCTTTTCGAGGCCATTGTGGCCTACAACGAGTAAAGCATGAGCGCACACACTTCCCAAACCGAGTTGAAATTCGTCGGCAAGCTGATCCTGGAAGGCGATATGACCTGCGAGACCGGCCTGCACGTTGGAGCGGGTAAAGGTTCGCTGGAGATCGGCGGGTCCGATAATCCGGTGGTCAAGGACGCATTCGGCCGGCCTTATGTGCCGGGCAGCTCGCTGCGCGGCAAAATCCGCTCGCTCCTGGAACAGTCGAGCGGGCTGGCGGTGCCGACTGAAATGGTCTATCTTTCGCGGCGCAAGGGACAGGAAGTGCGGATTCACCAGAGCGACCGTCCGGACGACGAAGTCTGCCTGCTGTTCGGCCGCAATCCCGGCCGCATGGAGCGGGTGCAGGGCGAAACTCTGGAGACCACGCAGGCTACGCCGGCGCGGCTGGCGGTGTTCGATGCGCCGCTGGATCCGGAAAGCATCACCCCGCAGATGCGCGAGAACCTGGACGATGAACTGACCGAAGTGAAGAGCGAAAACGCCATCGACCGCATCACGGGGCAGGCCAATCCGCGCACGCTCGAGCGGGTGCCCGCCGGCGCGCGCTTCCGCACGCGCCTGGTGATGGACGTACTCTGCGAAGAAGACGCGCCGCTGTTTCTGCGCGTGCTCGAGGGATTGCGGCTGCTGGAAGACGACGCCCTCGGCGGCGGCGGCTCGCGCGGCAGCGGCCGGGTGAGTTTCTCGAACCTGCGGCTGGCGTGGCGCGGCCGCAATTATTACGCATCCGGAGCGGCGGAAAAAGAGATCTCCTCGGGCGCCAGCCTGGGCGCGATTCAGGCCGCGGTCAACGAAGCCGCTTTTGCATTCCTGCGCGAGGAGTAATGAATCCGGGACTGGTCGTAAAACTGCGTCCCGCCGGCCCGTGGCGCATCGGGCCGGAATCCGGCGCGCGCAACCGCGTGGACATGGTGTATCACAGCGATTCACTATATTCGGCGGTCACCGGCGCGATGGCGCGGCTGGGCTCGCTCGAAGAATGGCTGGATGCCACGGCGCGCGGCGAGTCGGCGGCGGTCTGTTTCAGTTCCTGCTTTCCGTTTGTGGATGAGATCGGTTTCGTGGTGCCCCCGCGGACGATGTGGCCGCCTTCGTCGCCGGCGATGATGTCGGCGCGGGTGCGCTGGAAGAGCGCGCGTTTCGTGCCGCTGGGCATCGTGCAATCGATCGTGGCGGGCCAGCCGCTGCACGAAGACCAGTGGGCGGTGGATGGTCCCAGCGAATGCCTGGTCCCGGCCGGGCGCAGCGGACCGTTTCGCACCAGCTTGCGGGGGAATGCCGCGGTGGATCGCCTGACCGGCGCCACCGAGCGCCACTCGATTGCCTGTTTGGAGTTTCGTCCCGGCGCCGGGCTGTGGACGGTAGTTTCTTTTCGCGATGAAGACGCCCGGGCGCGCTGGAGCGATCCGCTGAAGGCGGCTTTCCGGCTGCTGGCCGACAGCGGCTTCGGCGGCGAGCGCTCGCGCGGCTGGGGCAGGGCGGAGGCGCCGGAGTTTATTGAGGGCTCGTTGCCGGATATGATTTTGCCGGCGGCGGGGGCGGTTCGGGCGGCGGAAGCGGTCGTGGAGGGTGAAGGCACCGCTCCCTCCGGTCGCGGCTCTGAGGACGGCGTGGCGGCGAGTGACGTTGCGGCGAGTGAGGTTGCGGCGACTGACGTCGCGCCGCCTGATGTAGCGCCGCTTGATGTAGCGCCGGGTGAAGGCGAAGAGCCCCAGCCGGCGGCAGAAGAGCCTCCGGCGACCGAGGCGGCAGCGCCCGTCGAAGAGCCTTCGGCCGAGCCTGCGCCCGAACAGAATCCGCCGGAGCGCGACCCTGTGCCGGAACCGCTTCCCGGAGCGCCTTCGGGCGTGGCCGCGCACTGGCTGCTGTCGCTGTTTGCGCCGGGCGGTTCCGATGCCGTGGACTGGCAGCGCGGCAACTATACGCTGGTGGCGCGTTCGGGGCGCGTGGAGAGCCCGGCCGGTTCGGGCGAGTTGAAAAAGCACGTCCAGATGGTGACCGAGGGCTCGGTGATTTACGCCGCGCGGGCGCCGCGCGGGTCGGCGCCGGATGTGGCCCCCGAAGGCTTCGCGCACCCCGTGTTTCGCGCCGGTTTTGCGGTGGCGATTCCCCTGCCGGAGGCGAGATAAATGCGCTATCGCCTGACTGCGGTGACGCCGCTGCTGGTGGGAGACGGGCGCAAACTCAGCCCGATCGACTACATGGTCTGGAAAGACCATGTCAACGTGCTCGACCAGTGGCGCATTTTCCGGCTGCTGGCCAAGGGGCCGCGCCTGGAAGGCTACCTGACGCAGCTCAAGAAGGCCGATAAGCTCGATTTCGCGTCCTGGGGCGGGTTTGCGCAGAATTTTGCAGGCCGCCGGATTCCGTTCGAAAGTCCGGCGTACTCGGCTTACTGGAATCGCGCCATGGGCGACAGCCTGCATATCCCGACGTTCGCCAGCGGCGCTTCGGGGCCGTATCTGCCGGCGAGCGCGATCAAAGGCGCGCTGCGCACGGGGATGGTTTTTGCCAACTGGCGCGAGGGCACGCTGCCGGAGGTGCTGGGGCGCGTCAAGGGCGAGCGGCTGCCGCGGCGGCCGGCCGAAATCGCCGAGGAACAGTTGCTCGGCAACGCCGGCATGAACCGCATGCGGCTGGTGCAGGCGGGCGACTCCGCCCCCATCTCGAACCAGCAGTTCAAGATTTATCTGCTGCGCACGTCGACTTTGCAGGCGCGCGGCGCGGGTTTCGCGCTGGGATGGAAACAGAGCCCGCGCGGGGCGGTGGATGGCGGCCGTCCCGAGGAGAGCACGCCGTCTTTCGCCGAAATGGCCGCGCCGGGGACCGCATTTGCGGGCGATTGGGAGGAGCGCGCTTTCTTCCTTCAGCCCGACGTGCGGCGTTCGGTGCGCTGGCCCGAGACATTCAACCGCGCCAAGGTCTTCGAGGCGGCCAACGTGTATGCGGCGGGGCTGCTCATGCTGCAGCGCCAGTACGCGTCGTGGGCCGGGCTCGGCGTGCTGGACCAGAGCCTGGCCGAACTCGAGCAGCGCCTGGAAGAAGCGCGGCACAAGGGCGCGTGCCTGCTGAACATGGGGTGGGGCGCGGGACTGCCTGCCAAGAGCGGCTGGCTGGACTCGGCGAATCCGGATTATCGCCAGATTCTGGAGCAGTACGGGTTTTACAATCGCGCGCTGGCGTCCAACCTGCCGTTCCCCAAGACGCGCCGCATCGTGTTCCTGAACAACCGTCCGGCGACGCTGCCCGGCTGGGCGGAATTGAGCATCGAAGAGTAGGCCGCGGTTTGACTTCCCCGGCGTAACGGATTACGATTTGAGGCATTCGCCGCGTCGTGCGAACGGAGGATGTCATGAAGAGTCTGTTTTTCTTTAGCGCCGCTATCCTTTTGCCGCTGGCCTGTATGGCCGCTGACGATTTCAAGCCGCTCAACGTCAAACCCGGCTTGTGGGAGTCCAAGGTGACCACCAACATGCAGGGCATGCCACAGATTCCGGAGGACATGCTCTCCAAGCTAACCCCCGCGCAGCGGGCGCAATTCGAAGCCGCGATGAAGGCGCAGCAGGAGAAGATGGGGCAGGGGATCACGTCCAAATCCTGTGTGACCGCGGAGCAGTTGAGCAAGCCGCTCACTTTCGGGCAGGAGAAGCGCGCCCAGAGCTGCAAGTGGGACCTGACGCGTTCCACTTCCAGCGTGCAGGAGATCCATTTCCAGTGCAACGACCCCGCCATGAAGGGCAGCGGAACGGTTCGCATCGAGGCGCTGGATTCGGAAAACGTCAAAGGCACGACCGAGATCAACGGATCGATGGATGGGACTCACAACACCACCATCAAATCGTCATTCACGGCGCATCGGATCGGCTCCGATTGCGGGGATGTGAAGCCGGCCAACAGCGGCCACTAGCGCCGGTGCCGGCGTACCGGACCGCCGTGCAGGTGGAACCGGACGGGCGGAAGGGAAACGAGGGCAGACCGGCGGGCCTGCCCCCGAGTTGCAGCGATTAGAATTGCACCCTCAGGACGAACTCGAGAGTTCTTGAACCGGGGTCGTTGGTATTGTTGAAGTCGCGGAAGGCCGCGGTTGTCTGCCCGAAGCTCGAACTGACGGTGCCGTTGTCGCTCCCTGGATTGTTCAGCGCGCCTCCGGGGCTCAGGATGTTGGGGTGATTGAAAACGTTGAGCGCCTGAGCGCGGAACTCAACGTTGAAGCGTTCGCGGATCTGCGTGCGCTTCACCATGCTGACATCCCACTTGGAGAGCCAGGGTCCCCAGAGGAAGAGGTGGTCGCAGACCTGGCCGGCAGTATTGCAGGGGCCGAGGTAAGGGGCGTCTGGGTTCAGCGTGCCGGAGATGGCGAAGGCTGCGAGCGTATTCTGCACGAAGGACTGCGGCAGATAATACGCGGTTCCGGTGACGACGCCGCTGGCATTGATCTGGCTGGTGAAGTTCAGACCCATTTCGCTCTGTAACTGCTTGGCCGTGATGTTATGCAGGACCACGCCGCCATCGTTCTGGTTGAAAGTGTCGCGGCCGCTGAGTAAGTTGGTCGGGGTGCCGCTCTGCAGGCGGCCGACGCCATCGGTTTCCCATCCGCCGACGATGCGCTGCAGAAGGCCATGCGCACTGGAGAGATAGGTCCGGCCCTGGCCGAAGGGCAACTGGTAAACCCAGGTTGCTTTGAAGCCGTGGCGGATATCGAACGTGGTGGGACCCTTTTCTCCGCCCCAGTTGCGCAGCGTGGGGACGTTGGCATCGGTGAGAGAGCGCGAGAAAGCGTAACTGCCCTGGATCTGCAGACCGCCGGCGAGGCGGCGGCGGACTTCGACCTGTCCGGAGTTGTAAGTGCTCGAATTCCGGTTGGTCATTTCCGTGGAGTTGCCGCCGTTATTGGGATTCACCTGGAAGAAATTCACTGGATAGTTGGCTTTGACCAGATTGGCCATGCGGGTGGCGTTGGTGGCGATGGCGTTGGCGGTAGCGCCGGCCAATCCCTGCTGAAGCTGAGTGGCGGTGGTCTGGTCGTTGCTGGTGCCGATGGCAGTGGTCAGGATGGGCACGTTCATCTGGCCCGGCAGTCCGGAGTTCCCGAAGTTATTCGTTGTCAACTTAGTGGCCGGATTGAGTAACTGGGCGACACTAATGCCGTTGGCGATCGCGAGGTTGTTCTGTGCGGCTTGAAACTGCGTCAGGAAGCCATTCTCCAGGATATTGACTTCGTTCAGATTCACGGCGCTCCAGAGATCGACGCCGTGGTTGCCGACGTAGCGGACCTCGATGACGGTGTTCTTTCCGATCGGCCGCTGCAAGCCGAAGGTCCAGCTCTCGACATATTCCGGCTTGATGCTCGGGTTGTAGTCTTCCACATTCTGACCGCTCTGCACGGCGAGCGGGAAGCTCGGGTTCGGGAACGAGGGGTCGATGCTGGTGGGCGCGAGAGCAGGCAGCACGGGATCGCTGAAGAGCACGTTGCCGGCGGTGAAGACGCTGGGAGTGGTGGATGGACTGGTGCTGGTGGCCAGCGTGCGGCCCTGATTGCCGCTCCAGACGCCATCGAGGAAGCCGATGCCCTGGCGGAGCGTGGAGACGTTGAAGCCGCCGCGAATCACGGCATCGTCGCCGGTCAATTTGTGGAGAAAGCCGTCCTTATTGGCGATGCGGTACGCGAAGCCAAAGCTGGGGTTCAGATGGCCGAATCCAGGGTCGAAACCGCTGGAGTTGCCGGCGAGAGCGAAAACCGGGACGGAGCCATCGAGCACGCCGGGCTGGAAGAGATGACCGACGCCGGAAACGCCCCACAGACCGGCATAGCCGGGGCGAGTGTAGAGACCATCGAGGTTCTGGATGGGACCCTGGCGGTCCCAGCGGAGGCCGAGATTCAGCGTGAGGTTGCCTGTGGCGCGCCAGGTATCGGAGGCGAAGAGCGCGAACTCGCGCATATGGTCGCGGTCCACGCTGTAGTTTGGCCCATAGATCTTTGTATTTTCGTTGAGCACGGCCGAGCTGGTGATGGAGGAGACGCGGCCAACCAGGATGGCGTAGAGATTAGCGGCGTCGCTGAGTTGGGTGGAACTGGCGCCGGGAAGGGTAGTGGTGGTGAAGAGGCTGGTGGCGCCGGTGTTGTCGGGGTCGCCGGTGGCCTGGCCGAGCGCAACGGTGTTGAGCAGGGAGGAATTGGCCGCGGCCTGCCACGCGTTGACCTGGGTAAAGTTACCGCCGAAGTTGAATAAGTGGTTCTTGTGAATGTAAGTGATGTTGTCGTTCGCCTGATAGACCGGAGTGCTGCGCGGGGCGTAGTTGGTGTAGTTGCCGTTGTAAGGATTGGTCATGTAACCGGCAAAGCTGACCAGCTTCCCGCCCCAGATGCCGTAATCCGCCGGGAAAGGCCATCGCCGAGGGCGTTGGTGCCGCCTTGAATGTCGCCCGTGAACTCGTTGGTGACATTGGTGGTGATGACGGAGCGGACCCCGATGGAGCCGGTCCAGTTGATGCCGTACTGGCCTTCGAGATCGGATGCGCCCAACTGCGTGCCGGTGCCGGGCAGAATGGCGAGAGTGCCGTTGAGGCCGTCGGGAGTGCGGTCGTTAGTCTGATAATTCCAGACGAAGTTGATGTGGTGCTTTTCGGTGAGGTTGTAATCGATGCGGGAGGTTTCGAATTTGCGGTTATTGACCGCCTTAGCGCCCCAGGTAAAGCTGTCGCGGTTGTAATCGTTGTTGGTGGCGATGCGATTGGCGAGAGTGCCGCCGTTGGAGGTGAGCTGGTTGATGAGCGCGTAGGTTTTGGCGAGGGTGGGATCGCCGACGGTGGGGAACGGGCGAATGCCGGCGGGCAAATTGGCGTCGGCGGCCTGCGCGAGGGCGTATAAGTTGACAGTGCGAACCTGGCCGCCGGCGTTGTAGGTGAAGATGCCGGAGGAGGCGGCGGGAGTCAGCCACGTGCCGGTTTCGCTGAAGGATTGGGGCAGATCGAAAAACTCGAACATCGTAAAGAAGAAGAGCTTATTCCTCTTCACCGGGCCGCCGAGGCTGTAACCGTATTCGTTCAGGTTGAGGCGATCCTTGGGGATATTATTGAGGCCGTTAAAGAAGTACCTGGCTTCGAAGGCCGCGTTGCGGTTGGTCTCAAAGAGGGCGCCGTGGAACTGGTTGCTGCCGCTCTTGGTGACGAACTTAATCTGCACGGCTCCTTCGCCGGTGCTGTCGGCGCCGGCGGCGGCCGTGGTCATGGTCATCTCTTCAATGGCCTCGGTGCGGGGCTGCACGGCGTTGAAGATGGCGTCGGGATTGCTTTTGGTGGCGTTGTCCTGCACGTTGACGCCGTCGATGGTGATATTGATGGTGGTCTGGGGAAGTCCGTTGATGGTGGAGTAGCGGACGCCGTTGGCGGACTGTGTGCCGGGCTGGGTGGCGATCAGTTCGGTGACGTTGTGACTGGTGAAGGGCAGGTCGTGAATCTGCGTGCCTTGCAGGTTCGAGGAGACCGTAGCGGAATCGGTCTGGACAATTTCAGCGCCGGCGGTTACTTCGATGGTTTCACTGACGGCTCCGACTTCCAGCACCACGTTGACGGTGCCGGGGATGCCTGCATCGAGGGTCACGTTTTGCGTGGTGGCTTTCTTGAATCCCGGATGAGATACAGTGACGCGATAGGTTCCGGTAGGGATGCTGGGAATAGCCCAGTAACCTTTTTCGTCAGTAACGATCTTAAACGTCTGGCCGGTGCTGGCGAGAATGACTTCGACAGCGGCTCCCGGCACGGCGGCCCCTTGCGGGTCGGTGACGGTGCCGTCGAGGCGGCTGGTGGTGGTAACTTGAGCGAAAGCGGTGACTGCAAACAGAGATACGGCAATGCAGACGGCGCGTAACTGCATAGGGCTGGCCCTCCAAACAACAGGAATTGGAAGAGTATACCAAACGCGGAGCGCGAGTCCATAGAAAAACTGCGGGGAGAGGCGCAAAAAAACGGCGAGGGGCCTGGAGAGCGGCGAAGTTCCGATCCGATTGCGGGCGTTGAGGCAGCGCCGGCGGTCTTGCCGCCGGCGGCTTTCCTGCGGGCCATAACCACCGGCGACGACATTGCCGGCGTTACCCGGTGCAGGTGTCTTCGGTGACTTCGAAACCGTGCTCGGCGATTTCGGCCAGCAGCACGTCGGATGCGTGGCCGTGCAGGCGGAAGATCTGGGCCACCAGGCCGCAGACGCTTTCGTAGCCGCGCTCGTAGAAAACCAGAATCGATGGCCCCGCGCCGCTGAGCACGCATCCCAGCAACCCGGGAGCACGCAGTTTCAGAATGGCATCGAGGCCGGGCACGAGCGGCACGCGATAGGGCTGGTGAAAACGGTCCTCCAGCGCCGCCGGAAAGGAACTGGTGGTGCCGGTGGCCAGCGCGGCGATGAGCAAAGCGGCGCGCTGCAGGTTGAAAATGGCGTCCTGCCGGGAGTAGGAGGGCGGAAGGACGGCGCGCGCTTTGGAGGTCGGCAGATCGAAATCGGGAACGACGACCGCGACTCCGAAACCGCGTGGCAGCTCCAGCCGCACGGCGCGTACGGCGCCGCCGGAATCGATGGCGCTGGCTACGATCGAGCCGAGCGTGCAGGGTGCGACGTTGTCGGGATGGCCCTCCAGCCGCGCGGCCTCATCGAGGATGCGGAGCGGCTTCCAGCGCAGGTCGAGCAGCACATCGGCGATCACGACGCCGGCGGTCAGGGCGGCGGCGCTGGACCCCATGCCTTTGCCGATGGGGATCTCGTTTTCGATCTCCAGCTCGATGGGTGGCATTTCCAGGCCGTGATCGCGCGCCACCGATTCGGCCGTCTGCCAGATGAGGTTATCGGGGCCGGTGGAGATGGCTTCGGCGTCCCGCCCCCGGGCGCGAATGACGAGCTGCGGTCCGCGGCGGAACCGGCATGTCAAATAGACGCCGAGCGCGAGCCCGAGGGCATCGAATCCGGGACCGAGGTTCGCGCTCGAAGCCGGCACCCGGACCGTGTACTGGGACATAAATTGAACGTACCGCGGGCCGGACTGTCGGCCAAGCCGCTTACCGGATCTCCAGGATCTCTTTTTCTTTGGTCTTGGCTGCCTGATCGATCTTCTGCATGTAGCCGTCGGTCAGTTTCTGAATCTCATCGTGCGCCCGCTTCTCATCGTCTTCGGTGATCTTCTTGTCCTTGAGAAGCTTCTTGACGGCTTCGTTGCCGTCGCGGCGGATGTTGCGCACGCTGACGCGGTGGTGTTCGGCGCCGGCATGCAGCCGCTTCACCAGCTCTTTGCGGCGCTCTTCGGTGAGCGGCGGGATGGGCAGGCGAATCACCTTGCCGTCGTTGGCGGGGTTCAGCCCCAGGTCGGAGGTGCGGATGGCTTTCTCGATGGGGCCGATCTGGGACACGTCCCACGGCTGGATGGTAATGAGACTCGGTTCGGGAACGTGCAGGTTCGCGAGCTGGTTCAAGGGAGTGGCGGTCCCGTAATAATCCACCCGGATATGGTCCAGAATTCCCAGCGAGGCGCGTCCCGTGCGGATGGATGCCATCTCGTGTTGCAGGTCCGAGACGGCTTTGTCCATGCGTGCTTTGAGGTTGGCGTCGACGTCTTTGACGGAAGCAAAAGCCGGAGCCGGTGCTTGCTGTTCAGTCTTCATAGCGCAGTTTCTCCGAAAGCCAGGCTAGTGAATCACGGTGCCGACAGGCTCACCCATCGACATTCGCATTATATTTCCTGTTGTATTCAAATTGAAAACAATGACCGGCAACTGGTTGTCCCTGCACATTGCGACGGCGGTGGCGTCCATTACGCCGAGGCCCCGGGAAAGCACTTCCAGGTAGCTGATTTCGCTATAACGGACGGCCTCGGGGAACTTCAAAGGATCTTTGTCGTAGACGCCGTCCACGCGGGTGGCCTTGGCGATGATATCGGCCTTGATTTCGAGTGCCCGCAGGGTCGCGGCGGTATCGGTGGAAAAGTACGGATTCGAAGTGCCGGCGGCGAAAATCACGATCCGGCCTTTTTCGAGATGCCGGATGGCGCGCCGGCGGATGTAGGGCTCGGCCACCTGGTGCATTTCGATGGCGCTCATGACACGCGTGGGGACGCCCATTTGTTCGAGGGCATCGGATAAAGCCAGGGAATTGATGACGGTAGCCAGCATTCCCATATGGTCCGCGGTGACGCGGTCCATGTTCCGGGCGGCGGCTGCCACGCCGCGGAAAATATTGCCGCCCCCCACCACGACGCCCACCTGCACGCCCGCCAAGGCTACATCGGCGGTCTCGGAGGCCAATTCCTTGACCCGGTCGGCATGGATGCCGAACGAAGCCCCGCCGGCCAGCACTTCGCCGCTCAATTTAAGCAGGATGCGTTTGTACGCCGCCATTTATTCCGCGGCCGCGCCGTCGCTGCCGCCGGAAGGCTGGCCCGCCGGAACGGCGCTGAGCGCCGGGTCGTCGCTGCCCGCTTCCATTGCCGCCACATCGCCCACTTTGAAGCGGACGAAGCGCGCGACCGTGATGTTCTCACCCAGCTTGGCGATTTTGAGTTTCACAATCTGCCCGACGGTCTGCGTGGCTTCCTTCACAAAGGGCTGTTCCAGCAGGCAGACTTCCTCGTAAAACTTGTTCAGGCGGCCCTCGACGATCTTGTCGACCATCTTTTCGGGCTTGCCTTCAAGCAGCGCCCGGGCGCGCTGGATTTCGCGCTCCTTTTCGAGCACTTGCGCGGTGACGTCTTCTTTGCGGATGAACTTCGGGTCGGCCGCGGCGATGTGCATGGCCACGTCGTGCACCAGCTCCTTGAAATCATCGGTGCGGGCCACGAAATCCGATTCGCAGTTCACTTCCACCATGACGCCGAGTTGGCCGCCATGGTGAATGTAGCTGCCGATCAATCCCTGGCGGGTGACGCGGCTGGCCTTCTTGGCAGCGGAGGCAATGCCGTGCTTGCGCAGCCAGACTTCGGCTTCGCCGATGTCGCCCTTGGTCTCCACCAGGGCCTTTTTGCATTCCATCATCCCCGCGCCGGTGCGTTCGCGGAGTTCCTTAACCAGTGCTGCGGTAATGTCCGCCATAATCCGTTCGAGTCCTTCGTTGTCGCGTGAGCAGGCGGGTCGCCTGCGTCACTCTAGTGGCCGCTCTCGGTCACGACCGGTTCGGTAGCCGGTTCAGAGGTCTCCGAAGCGGGTCCCTTACGCGGCGAGGTCTGTGCCGGTTCGTCTTCCAGGCTCAGGCTCTCCGCCATGATCTTTTCGGCATACTTGGGGTCCACGTATTCGGTGTACTCCATCATGCCCTCTTCGGCGGGAGTTTCGTCCTGCACGATCTTATCGGCAGTGAAATCCTGTTCAGTGGCCAGAGCACGGCCTTCCACCACGGCGTCGGCAATCTTGCTGGCGAACAGCCGGATGGCGCGCAACGCGTCGTCGTTGCCTGGAATCACCCAATCCACTTCGTCGGGATCGCAATTGGTATCGACAATCGCCACCACCGGGATTCCCAGCCGCCGCGCTTCCTTCACGGCGATCGCTTCCTTGTTGGAATCGATCACGAAGAGCACATCGGGCAGACCGGGCATGTCTTTGATGCCGGCCAGGTTCTGATCCAGGTGCTTGCGCTCGCGTTCGAGCCGGATGATTTCCTTCTTGGGCCGGCCGGCATAACCGCCTTCCACGCTGGCCATCGCCTCCAGGTCCTTCAATCGCTTGATGGAGCGCTGCACGGTCGCCATGTTGGTGAGCAGGCCGCCGAGCCAGCGCTGGTTGACGTAAAACATCTGGCAGCGGCCGGCTTCTTCGGCGATGGCTTCCTGCGCCTGGCGCTTGGTGCCCACAAAGAGCACGGTCTTGCCCTGCGCGGCCATCTCGCCCACGAAGCGGGCGGCATCCTTGAACATCTTCAGCGTCTTCTGCAGGTCGATGATGTAGATTCCGTTACGTTCGCCGAAGATGTATTCTTTCATCTTCGGATTCCAGCGCTTGGTCTGGTGCCCGAAGTGAACGCCGGCTTCGAGCAACTCCTTCATTGAAATTGCGGGCAAACTACCTCCTCATTCCATTGTGAGAGCAAAAGCTCTCGATAAGCCTTCTTTTTTGTGCCGGCGCGCCCAAAGCGAAATTTGCACCGGAAGCAAAAGAGAAGACACCATTATTCCCTACTCGGACTGCACAGGGAGATTATCGTTTGGAGAACTGGAACCGCTTGCGCGCGCCCTTTTGGCCGTACTTCTTTCGTTCGTGCGCACGAGGGTCGCGGGTGAGGAAGCCGAGCTTCTTCAATCGCCCCCGCAGTTCTGCGTTGAACTCCACCAGAGCCCGGGCAATCCCCAGACGGGCTGCGCCCGCCTGGCCGGCGACACCGCCGCCATCGGCAAGAATCAGGAGGTCGAACTTCTCCATGGTTTCGGTAGCTGCCAGCGGCTGTCGCACCATGGCCCGCGAACTTTCGGTTGGAAAGTAATTCTCGAATGAACGGTTGTTGACCTTGATCTCGCCCTTGCCGGGCCGTAAGAACACTCTGGCCACCGATCGCTTGCGGCGGCCCGTACCCAAATATTGAACTATCGCTGCCACTACCTCTACCTTCCGTTATTTTACGGCCAGCGCGGCAGGCTTTTGCGCCGCGTGCGGATGCCGGTCACCCGCATAGACCTTCAGTTTCCGGAACATCTGTTTGCCGAGCTTGGTCTTGGGAAGCATGCCCTGAATGGCTTCTTCCACGATACGAGTGGGCTTTTCCTCGCGCACCCGTTTAAAGCTCTTCTCCACCAGTCCGCCGGGGTATCCGGTGAAGTGGCGATACACTTTGTCTTCTTCTTTCCGGCCCGTGACCCGGACTTTATTAGCATTGATGACGATCACGTGATCGCCGGTGTCCAAAAATGGCGTATAGGTGGGCTTCGTCTTGCCCATCAGCAGCATCGCCGCCTTGGTGGCAAGCTTGCCCAAAACTACGTCCTGGGCGTCGATCACATGCCACTGGCGGGCGACGCCGTTCTTGGAGGGGAACTCGGTACTCATTGACACACACGTCTCCAACTATTCTTCTGCAAAACATTTAGCGTACCGGGATCGGGGCAGCGTTGTCAAATGGGTGACAAGGAACTCTCGCGAAAAGGCCTGTCACTCAGGTTTCGTAACCTGCGTGATGCCGTTTGCCGCCGCTGCTCTGCGCCCGCGCAGGTACTCTTTCAGAATCTCGTTCACCACGTCGGAAACCGTCCGGCGTTCTTCCATCGCCAGCCGATTCAAAACTTCGCAAACGCCTTCGTCCAGCCGGATGTACTGGATGTTCATTCAGCACTTCTCCCCAGGCTCGTGCGGGATGGCGCTTTCCCGCAGAAATATCCCCATTATGGCAAGCCCACTCACACGGTGGGAAGTGATCTTTTGGATGGTGGCGGGCTCCCTACAGCGCCCGGCGGCTGCTATCCCGCGCCGGGGCGGTTCTTTGCCTGCTCCATGGCGATCTGGTTAATGTGCGAAAGAGCACGTGCGCCGCGTAACGCGAAGCCGCTCCTGCTCCTTGCGCCCGCCCTCGATGCGCTCCGATTCGCTCTCCCACGCCGCGCGCTGAGCGGCAATCTCCTGTTCCGGGGTCTGCTTCTGACGCGCGTAATCCTGAACCAACGGGTCGAGGGCCGTAGCGGAGATATCGATTTTGTGCAGGCGTTCCAGTTCGCCGCGCTCGAGCGCGACGGCTTCGCGAACCGAGGCCCGAAGTTGAACCTCTTCGGTGAGTTTTTGCGAGACCTGGGAAAGCGCCTTCGAGACCTCGAGTCAGATTACGCTTCGCCACGCTCTCGACAGTCACGCCCTCGACTGCCTGGCGAATTTCCGCTTCGCGCACGCGAGCAGTCTCCTCGGGCTTTCGGATCCGGAGCCTCGCGCAAGGTTTCCACCTCTTGAATTCCGGCGAATTCCTGCTGAACATCGGCCCGGGCGCGTTTGGCGCGCGCCGGCGCCTTTGCGGGCTTGGCGGGCATAAACGTTTCCTTTCCTCCCGGCAGGTAGGTAGCAGATTTCGCTTCGCGCCGGCCGGGACTAACCCCTATGAGTTTGGGCCGTTCTTACTGGTACTCAACCCCCGTTTCCAGCGGTGTGAAACCCCAAATCTTCGTTGTGACGCTGATCATGGCGTGATATTCTTGATCCACTCTACGCGTCGTGTCGCGGCAAACACGTACCAGAGAGCAGGAGGGTTTCATTTGAATTCCGCGATCCGGCGGCCTTCCCGCCGCCAACTACTGAAGACCGGTTTGGCCGCGGCCGGGCTGCGGGCGATTCCTTCGTTCGCCGCCGGTTTGAGCGGGCGTGCGCTCGTCTGTATCTATCTGTTCGGCGGCAACGACAGCAACAACATGCTCGTGCCGCTGGCGGATTACGATGCCTACGCCGCGGTTCGCGGGCCGCTGGCGCTTCCCAAGGGTTCTCTGCTCCCGGTAACCTCCGCCGCGGACCAGATCCAATACGGTTTCCATCCGGCCCTTTCCGAAGTGGCGCAACTGTTCGAGGCGGGCTCGCTCGCGGTGGTGGCGAATGTCGGTCCGATGACTCCCCCCGGCATGGTCGATTCATACCTGAGCTATTTCTACGATGGCTATGCGACTCCGCAATGGGCCGCTGAAATGGCCGAGGTGACGGCGCAGGACCGCAAGAGCCTGTTCGTGGATCTGCCCAATCTGTACCCGGCCAACGGCAACCGTTCCTCGTCTTTGAGCCTGGTCGCGCCCGGCGTTTCCTCCACGCGCCAGTTGCGCCAGGCCGTAAACGATGCGGCGGGCAACGGCGGCGCTGAATGGAGAGTGCAATTCCCGCAGACCGGACTGGGCCAGGATCTGCGTCAGGCCGCCGCGCTCATTCGGGCGGCCGGCTCGTTGAACATGGAGCGGCAGATCTTTCTGGTGGGTCTCTCCGGCTTCCAGACGCAGACCAACAGCGTCGAAGCGCAATCCGCCCTCTACCGCGAATTGAGCACCGCCATGGCGGCGTTTTATTCGGCGACGCAGGAAATGGGCAGAGAACGCGACGTCACCACCTACACCGACAGCGAATTCTCCCGCACCCTCAAGCCCGACCGGCGCGGCTTTCCCGCACCCGCGTGGGGCGGCCATCAACTGGCGATGGGCGGCGGCGTTCTGGGCCGCGGCGTTTATGGGGTGTTCCCTGCGCCTGCGTTGGGCGGGCCGCAGGACCCGCAGCAGACCGGCGTTTTCCTCCCCACCAGCTCCAAGGAGCAGTATTACGCGACCTTCGCCAACTGGTTCGGGATGCCTCCGTACGAGATCCGCAAGCATCTTCCGGGGCTCGCGAACAGCGGCCGCATGACGCTCGGCTTCACCGTCAACGGATGAGCTCGCCAGATAATCTATCATGGGTCTGATGCTGCGGCCGGCAACTCCGGCTGACGAACCGTTTCTATACCAGCTCGTCCACGACACCATGGCCGAGCAACTGCTCGCCTCCGCCTGGGATCCGAAAATTCGCGAGCCGCTTCTGAAGATGCAGATCGAGGGGCAGCGCGTATCTTACGCAGCACAATTTCCTGCAGCCGATTACGGAATCATCGTATACGACGATGCCGATATCGGGCGCCTGATTCTGGACCGCGGTCCGCAGTACCACACACTCGTCGACATCACTTTGCTCGCGAAGCACCGCGGCTCGGGAATCGGCACCTGGCTGCTGCGGGCCATCTGCACCGAAGCGGAGCTGATGCGCAAGCCCATCCGGCTGCATGTGCAGGTCACCAACCGCGCCAAGAACCTGTATCAGCGGCTGGGTTTCCGCACCATCGAAGATTACCAGGTCGGTCTGTTGATGGAGCGCGCGCCCGGAACCATCTCGCTGGTCTCGCTAGCGAACTCCTGAGGCACAGGCGAACTGCCGGGCAGCCTCCAGTTCCCGGTAGACGGGCTCGATCCAGCTCGCCGCCAGTTGGCGCGCGACGTCGCCGGCCGCTTCCTGTTTGCTCCGGCTATCGCCGGTGAATCTGTCGCCGGGGCTCTTGGCATATTGCCCGGTGACTGAGCGCATGGCGTCCAATTCGCACCCGGAATAGCGGATTCCACAGTACTCCAGCAGGCCGTCACAGACGTATTCGGGCAACTGGCGGTAATTTACGAGCTGTCCCGCGTGGCCGAGCGAATGGACCAGGCCGAAGCGGTAAATCCGTCCCAGAGCGCGCGCCAGGTATTCGTTGTGCCGCAGGGAACGGATTTCGTCCCAGGCCATTCCCACGACCGCGGGGTGTACAGCTCCTGGGAATGTCCAGCCAGCAGGCTTCTGCCAGAGCGAGACGAACACTTCGAGGGGCTCGCGATACAGAAAGATCCACGGGGTTTTCGGAAACGCGAGGCGGATGATCGGAAGCTCGGCGATATCCCACGCGTCGAATTTGATGAAGAAGCCGTCTTCCTCTCCGGCACGCGGCTGCGCCAGCGCGCTCACCATCCAGCGAAACCATTCGGCGCGCTGTTCGCAGGTCACTTCGGGGTGGCGGAAATGCGCGCCCAGGATGTAGTCCACGGGCCGGGGTTCGGAAAGAACCACGTTCCGGTCTACGGCGGCGAGCATGCGCGAAACCAGTGTGGAACCGCAACGCGAAGAGTGAAAGATAAAGCCCGAGGGCGGGATTCCAGGGCTTTTTGCGGCCCAGTCGCCCGCCTCCTCCAGGGGGGTCTCGCGCCGGAAAACATGATGGAACGGGCGCAGCATCAGGCTCTGGATGGTGGATTCGAAGAACGGCTCGGTGAAGCGCTGTTCGCCGAGGAAACACCAGTCGAGCATAGGCCGCCCACTTTGCCAGAAAACACGAAAGGGAATCCACCCGCGCACTACCAATGCACCTCGCGCTCGACCCAGGAGCGATGTCCATTGCGCAGCGCGACCCTGACATCGGCGGCCGTGAAGGTGAAGCCTTGTTCCCGCCCCAGGCGCACGGCCAGGTCGAGGAGTTCGTTTTCACCGTTGGCTGCCAGCAGGGGCGAACGCACGGCCGCATCGTCGAAGACCAGCCTGCGGAACTGTTCGAAATCGGAAGCGGGGGAAGCCGGGATTCCGGCGGGACGTTCGGCGGCGGAGATCATCCCGTGCGCCCAATCGTTCACCAGGCCGTCGAGGACCATATGGACGCGGTCGGTGGCGCCGCGATTGTGGATGCGGTGGGGAAGCGCGAAATCGATGTACCAGGCTTCGCCGGGAGCGAGATCCAGGCGGCGGCCATCGACTACGAATTCGGTCTCCGGGTTGGTCTCTACGGGAACATGAATGCGCAGATCGCCCGATTCGTAATTCAGGCCGTAATCGGTATGCTCCAGAATGCGCGAGCCGGGGCGGAGGCGCAGCAGCCGCACAGCGCGCAGAGGGCATTGGAAAGCGGCGATGACGGTGCGAAACGCCGGGCAGCGTTCCAGCACCGGGGTTGCCTGAAAGACGGTAGAAGCCGGATTCGTGAATAACTCGGCGGCAGACCCGCCGGCGGAACGCAGGGCTACACCGCTCCAGTCGCCGTCGTAGTCGGCGCGATTGTAGTGCGGAAGCCACTCTTCCGCCGCCACCTTTGCCAGATCGGCGCGCAGAAGATCGGGATCGAAATGCAGCGGGAGGCGCGCCCACGGTGCCGGCCGAATCCAACCGGGTGTCTGCGAAGTAAGGCCGCCGGACACGCTAATTTCGCGCCGGGAACACGCCCTGCAGCGCGATAATCCAGTTGAGAGTGAGGTAAGGCATCATGTTGTTGTGAGGCAGGCTGCCGCCCGTAACGGAGGGCGCCTTCATCTGCTGGCCGAGCGACGAATTGCCGGGGCCGTAGACGGTCCCGCCGTTCAAGCGAGCGAGGGCGCCATTGGCGGGCGCGTTTTCGCTGCCCGGAGCGCCATCGGCCTGGAATGTGTGTGTGTGCTGGGGCATCTCCGAGGTCAACAGGCTGACAGTCTGGCTTCCGCCCTGCTGCCCGATGGAGTAGTTGCTCAAACCCGGTCCCTGCCCCATGCCCACGGGAATCAGACCCTGCAAATTGGGCAGTCCAAAATTATTCGTGCCGTTGCCGCCATAAAATGTTCCAAGCAGTGAGAACACGGCGGTGTATTGCGAGATGGGCAAAAGTTGTCCGGCACACTGGACCCACCCGACAGGGGCGAAATTGAACCCGACTAACATCAATTGGCCGACAAATGGTTGGCTCACATCTCGCTCCTTTCAGTTTCTGCTGGGGAATATGCCTTGTAGCGCAATGACCCAATTAATTACCAGGTAGGGCTGCATATTCAAATGCGGCTGGCTGCCCCCCGCAAAAGAGAGTGTAGCCGGTGCAAGAGCGGACGCCGCGGGGTCGGGCGGCGAGGCAATATACATCGGCGAATTGGCCAGCACATTGCCGCCTGGAACCGGGAGAGTGCCTGCCGCCGAGGTCGCCTGGATCGTATGCAAATGCTGCGGCAGTTCACTAATCGTGAGCGTGTGGCTGACCTCGCCGCCGACCTGGCCGATCGTGAAGTTGCTGCCCATACCAATGGGCACCTGGCCCTGCAGGTTGGGAAGCGCGAACGTATTTACGCCGTTGCCGCCGTAGAACGTTCCCAGGAGAGCAAACAGCGCCTGGTTCTGGTTGATCGCCAACAGTTGTCCGTTGGGAAATGCCCAACCCCTCGGAGGGTAGTTGAACGATATCGCCATCAATTGTCCAAGAAAAGGCGTCGACACGATTTCGCTCCTAATTCTGAGAGGGAAAGATCCCGAACAGAGAAATCAGCCAGTTTAGTACGAGGTACGGCTGGATATTGTTGTGCGGCTGGCTGCCGCCCTGTGTGGAGACCATGCCGCCGGCCATCGCCACCGACGGGGGCACGCTGCTGTAGCGCCTATCGCCGGCAACAGCGACCACGCCGTTTGTGGGATCGCTGCTGTTGGACGAATTTGCCGAGCAGCTTACCACGTGGTTGTGCTGCGGCATCTGGTTGGTCGTGAGCGTGACTGCTTCCGTCCCGCCCATCTGGCCGATTACGAAGGTCTGCCCCTGATAGCTACCCTGGTGGATCGGAACCCGCCCGCGCAGATCGGGTACGCTGAAAGTCTCCTGGCCATCTCCGCCATATGTTGTCCCAATCAGTTGAAACAGAGTTTGGTTTTCAGAGATTGGCAAAATCTGGCCCTGGCAAAACGTCCAACCTGCGGCCGAGAAATTAAACCCTACGAGCAGCAACTGACCCACGAAAGGCTGCGCCATCCCGTTCCTCCTCCGGCTTACTTTGCTCGAAGTTACTACAGAAACTCGCATTGTGCAAGCCGGATTGCTCCCGGATTCGCGGCAGGCTATTGCTTGTGTTAAACTTGCCGGGACTTCTGGATGGGCTACGAATTCCATCGCATCTTCTGCGGAACTCCCTGGGAACTGGAACCCGAGCGGGAAGCGTTCTATGCCGCGATGACGGATGTCAACGAGTGCGAGGCCATGAAAGAAGGGATTCTTCTGGTGTCGCTCTCGATTCTTCCGCAGGTGGCGAGCCTGGCTGCCTTTCAGAGCGCCATCGACGACAACATCCGCTCCTCCCGGCATTACATACAGGTTTTGGACTCTACCTGGGGACCTCCCATGCGCAGCTTCGAGAAGAGTTTCGAACTGGCTCGAAAGTGCGTCGCCGATCCGGCGATGCCGATGCGCGAAGTGGCGTTGATGTGGAAGACCACGGAACAGCCGCTCGAAATCAAGTTGCAAGCATTGAAAGACACCGCTCCGGGCGATCTCCGGATCTTCGAATTCGCAGACACAGAGTCCTTTCAGCGGCAAGTGCGCGGGCTGCTCACGCAGTGGCTGCAGTGTCTTTTAGCGGAGAGACACCGTCCGGGAAATCCCGGCCCCTTCTAGTTGCAGCTCTGAGGCTAGTACCTTTCCCTTCGGATTATTTCCGTTCAGGGCGGGTTTTCGTTGTATTATAGCCGCACAGGTTTTCAGAGCCCGCGACGAGGTGCGGTGGAGGCATGTCCGGAGGGATCACGAATGCTTAGGTTCCCGCGTTTCAGCTTGACTTTTAGTTGCCTGCTTTTCGCGGTTGCGCACCTCAATGCGCAGAGTTGTTCGACCACCAGCAACACCACCACCTGCACCGCCGCGAACGGTACTATTTCGGTTGGCGGCGGCTCCGCCGAATCCTCCCCTTATCCGCTCCCACTGGCAGTGTCCGGCACAGGCAGCGGCACGATTCAGAAGATCACCGTCACTCTCAACAAACTGACGTCCACCAGCGGCTTCTCGGGGGGCGACTTTATGGTTGTGCTGGTGAGCCCGCACAACGAACAGCTCGAACTGCTCAGCCAGTATTGCAACGACGCGACGGATATCTCGAACATCACTCTGACATTCGACGACACAGTTTCGACGTATGTAAATAATGGGGCCGGCGCCAATGCCTGCAGCGGAGTCACAAGCGGCACCTTTCACACGAGCGCTCTCAACGGCTTTGGAACCGGGTTGGATAACGTTCCTGGTATTACCTTGAGCAGTTCGACGGTCGCGCAGACTTACGGCACCGGAACTTTCGCCAACCAATTCACACAGGATCCTTCCGGCACCTGGAAGCTTTACGTGGCGATGCAAACCGGGAACTACGATACAGGCACCCTCGGCGGTGCGAGCACTCCGCCGTGGAGCATCTCGATCACGATGAATGCAAGCGCCGTGACGACGACGACCGCAATTGCGAGGTCCAGCGGCAGCAATCCCGCGTTTTCCACCGATTCCCTGACTTTTACCGCGACCGTCACCCCGAGCCCCTCTGTGGGAACCGTGACCTTTGAGGACAACGGCAACACCATCTCCGGATGCTCCGGGCGCACCATATCGGGCGGGCAGGCAACGTGTTCGGCAAGCCTGGCGGAGGGCGCGCACGACGTTACCGCCGTTTATAGCGGCGGGACCGGATTCGGACCTTCCACTTCGCCCGCGTTGTATCAGGTGACCAACAATCCCACCAGCGTCAACGGTACCTCGTTCTGTAATACCGGAGCGATCACCCTTCCGAGTTCCGGGGATGTTGCACAGCCCGTTCCGGCGAGCCCGTACGCCTCTGAAGTTTTCGTCTCGGGTCTCCCGGGAATTGTCCAGCAGGTGACCGTCAGCCTGAAAGGCATCAATTCACCGGCGCTGATGGAAGAGGGGTTTATGCTGGTCGGGCCAAATGGCAAGGCCCTGGATTTTCTTTCGTACGCCGGCGGGTCTACTGCAATCAGCGGGGTAAACCTGACCATCGCGGACGGCAGCGGCTCGATTTCGCAAGACAGCCCGGTGGCCAGCGGCACTTATGAGCCCACTTCGAATGTCTCGCTGGGGACGACGTACTGCACGCAATCCAGCCTGACTGCCAACAACACCTGCAACAACGTGCTGGTTTCGGAGGCGGCGCCCAACACCTTCGTCTCGGCGACCAATCTGGGCACGGGCACGCTCGAAAACCAGTTCGGCGGCAGCACCCCGAACGGCACGTGGCAGTTGTTTGCCGTGAATCGCGGCGGCACCGCGGGCCAGCAGACTCAACTGACTGGTGGCTGGTGTGTCAACCTCACTACGACGACCGGGGACGCGACCAGCACAAGTGTCGCATCGGGCCAGAACCCTTCCTACACCGCTACACCGAACAATTCGGTACTGCTTACCGCGACCATTAGCGACACGCCGAACCCCGCGACCGCGGTGAACGGCGGAACGGTGTTGTTCACGAGCGACGGCGCAACCATTTCGGGCTGCGGCTCGGCTGCCGTTACAAACGGCCTGGCCACCTGCACGACGACCGCACTGCCGGAAGGCGTCCACAGCATCGTCGCGGAATATTCGGGAACGGCCTCCTTTGGGCCGAGCAACGGATCGCTCACCCAAACGGTGTATGTGCATCCCACCGTCACGGTCAACGGCGCTACCTACAGCTACTGCAACTCCGGAGGCGTTGCCATCCCGAAAGGCGAGCCGAACAATGCGCTCCGCGGGCCTTCGCAGCCGTTCCCATCGAACATGGTTGTCAGCGGATTGCCGGGAACCCTGAGTTCGATGACGGTCGGGTTGAATACCTTCAGCTTCACGCGCCCCGACTGGCTGCAGTCGCTCCTGGTGGGACCCGCCGGGACGGCCGCGCAAAGCCTGGACTTCCTGTCGCAACTGGGCACCATCAACCCGTTCAGCAACGTCAGTTTCACCATGTCCGACGCAGGCTCGACGCTGTCCGGCGACCCGATCAACGGCGGCACGTTTCACCCTTACAGCGGTGGAACGAATACATATTCTTCGCCGGCGCCCGCCGGACCGTATAACTATGCAGCTCCGCACGGGTCTGCAACCTTCTCCAGCGTTTTCGGCAGCGGCCCGGGCAACACGCTCAATGCGAACGGAATCTGGAGTCTGTACTTCGAAAGCACCACCGAAGGCGGCTACGGCAGCGTGGCGTCCTGGTGCCTGAATCTGACGGAGAACCTGCCTGACATCTCGCTGCAGGGTAGTGCAATGACGCATTCCCCCGCCACCTTCAAGCGCGGCCAATCGGGCTCGTTTACCATCACCGTCACCAACAACGGGCCGGGGCCCAGCGGCGGGACCCTGACGGTCACCGATACGCTGCCGAGCGGACTGACGTTTACGAGCGGGACGGGTACGGATTGGTCTTGTTCGGCTGTCGGGCAGGCCGTGACTTGCACCAACTCCGACCAGATTGCGTTGAACGCCAGTTCCGCGGTCACGATCAATTTCAGCGTCGGCAACACGACCGCCGACAGCATCACGAATTCGGCGAGTCTGACAGGCATAGACAGCAACCCGAACAACAACACCGCGACTTCCGGGACGGTTCCGGTAGAGGGCACCAATCTCACGATCAACAAGACCCACACCGACCCGTTCGCGCCCGGGCAGACCGGCGCTACTTATACGATCACGGTGCACAACAGCGGCGCGGCGAACAATAACAGCGGCCCCGGAGCCACCATGGGAACCGTGACCGTGACCGATATGCTGCCTGACATATTTACGGCGACGGCGATCAGTGGGGGCGCGGCCTGGACGTGCCAGACTCTGCCGGCGCTGATGTGCACGTTGAACGGCAGCCTGGCGGTGGGCGCCGATTCGCAGATCACCCTCACGGTGAACGTCTCTCCCTCCGCCGGGGGCACCGTTACGAACACCGCGGTTCTGAACGCAGCGGCCGACCAGCTCGGAACGAATCCGGTGAGTCACGACAACGCCACCAACATCGTGGGGCCGCCGGTCATTACGTCGCCGACCAGCGGAACCGTGACCACGAACACGACGGTCACGGTGAGCGGCACCTCGCTGGCCAATGCGTCGATCACCATTTTCGATGGCGGGACCCAGGTTGGCTCTACCACCGCCGATGGGAGCGGCAATTTCACGACGTCGATTTCGCTTGCCATCGGGGTGCACAGCCTGACCGCCAAGCAGACATTCAATGCGGTGACGAGCGGAGCCAGCGGCGCGGTCAGCGTGACGGTTGCTCCGCCGGCGCCGGCGATTACTTCGCCTACTTCGGGCTTCAGCACGACCAATACGACGGTTGCGGTGAGCGGCACATCCCTCCCGAACGCTTCCATTTCGATTCGGGACGGCGCGAGCATGGTGGGCTCGACGACCGCCAATGGCACCGGCAATTGGGCTACGAATGTTTCGTTGGCCATCGGGACCCATTCCCTGACGGCGACCCAGACGGTCAACGCCGTTACCAGCGCGGCTAGCAGTGCCGTCAGTGTAACGGTAGGGCCGCCGGCGCCCGTGATCACCTCGCCCACCTCGGGCTTCAGCACGACCAATACGACGGTTGCGGTGAGCGGCACGTCGCTGCCGAACGCCGCGGTGTCGATCACGGACGGGATCAGCCTGGTGGGCTCGACGACGGCCGACGGCAGCGGCAACTGGAGCACAAATGTCACGCTGGCTATCGGAACCCATTCGCTGACGGCTACCCAGACGGTGAATGGCGCGAAGAGCGCGGCGAGTAACACGGTGGCCGTTACGGTGGCTCCGCCGCCGCCTGCCATCACCTCGCCCACGAGCGGCTTCAGTACAACCAACCCGGTTGTCCCGGTGAGCGGCACGTCGGTCGCCAACGCTTCCATTTCGATTCTGGACGGCGCGAGCCTGGTGGGCTCGACGACCGCCAACGGGAGCGGTTCCTGGACCGTGAACGTTACGCTCGGAATTGGCGGCCATTCTCTCACGGCTACGCAGACCGTCAGCGGACTGACCAGCTTGGCCAGCAACACGGTCAGCGTGACAATCCTGAAAATCACCCCGACGATCACGTGGGCCAACCCGGCGGACATCACGTTCGGCGGCGCGCTCTCCAGCGTGCAGTTGAACGCCACGGCCAGTGTGCCCGGCACGTTTGTCTATACGCCGCCGGCCGGAACGGTGCTGCCGGTGGGAGACGGACAGACGCTTTCGGTGGCATTCACTCCGACCGATACGGCGCACTACAATAATGCATCGGCGAACGTCACGATCAATGTGAAACCGGCGGCCTCCGGACCGGCCAACCTGGTGATCACGCGTTCCCTGGCTCGCGACGGAAGCAACAACCTGGTGGTGACGCTGACGATTGCCAATACGGGCGGGACCGCGGCAACGAATGTCGTGCTCACGACGGTAAACATCGGCGCGGCGGTGCCGACAACGCCGCTGCCGCTATCGGTCGGCACCATCGCCGCCGGCGGATCGCAATCTGTTTCGGTGCAGTTCGCCGCTGCTTCGGTGCCCGGTTCCGGGTCAACGGTTGTGATATCCTACGCCGGAACGTTTACCGGCAATACATTCGGCGGCTCGTCGCGCGCGACGCTGCCTTAGGGGACAGGAATTCTATGCGAATCATATCGACTCTGACGCTGCTCGTTGCCCTGGCTGCAAGTGCTCAGGCGGCGAACGTCCTGACGATGAATTTCACTTCGCCGTTGGAGGCGGGCCTGCCTGGCGCGGTTCTGAACTTCACGGCAACCATCACCAACAATGACCTGGTGCACGATGAGTACATCAACAGCGATTCCTTTACGTTGAGCAGCGGCCCCGTACTGAACGATTCCCCGTTTCTGGCCAACGCCCCGATTTTCGTCGCACGGGGCGCTACGTCGTCACCCGCATTTCTGGCGTTCACGGTGACGATCCCTCTGGGTCAGGCGTCGGGCGACTATGCCGGGGTCTTCACCATCGTCGGCGGGCCTGATGGTGGCGCCGGAACGGCGACCGACAACCTGGACGAGGCGCCCTTCACAGTGCAGGTCGTTCCCGAACCGGCGACGGCACTTGTGTTCGGCGTCGCTCTGGCGGGGCTTGGGTTGTTCGGGCGAAAGCAGCGAGCTTGCTGACGGCTTGACAACCGGGGGCGCTTTGCGCCCCTTATGGAAGTATCGCGAACTCCTGGAAAGACAATCTGCGCGTGGTGATGGTGGCGACGCGCAATCCGCTGAACATCGGCGCCGCCGCGCGCGCCATGGCCAATTTCGGCTTCACGCGTTTGCGGGTGGTGCAACCCTACGACGTAGCATTCCGCGAAGCGCGTTCCGCGGTGGGCGCCGCGCCTCTGTTGGCCGCCGCCGAGGAATGTGCGAGCGTGGGCGAAGCGGTGGCCGATTGCACACTCGTGGTGGGCACCACGAGTGTGGGTCATCGCGAGTTGCAGCATCCTCTGCGGCGCCTGGAACTGGGCGCGCGCGCGATCCTGCGCACCCTGCCGGCGGCGCCGGTTGCTCTGCTGTTCGGCTCGGAGAAGTTCGGACTTTCCAATGACGATTTGAGCCATTGCCACTGGCTGATGCGCATCCCGACGGTGGATCTCCATCTTTCGATGAACCTCGGGCAGGCCGTGGCCCTGTGTCTCTACGAGTTGGCGCGCGATCCGAAGGCCGTGGCGGCGCGTCCCGGGAAGATCCGCACCGCGACCGCAGCCGGGACGGAGCAGATCACCGCCATGATGCTGGATGCGCTGCGCGAAAGCGGGTACGTCAATCCGCGGACCGCGGGAACGACCGAAGAAAAAGTACGGCGGCTGGTGCGGCGGCTGGACATTGCCGAAAAGGACGTGCCTGTATTGCTTGGGATGCTGCGGCAGATACTCTGGAAGGTGCGCGGGTAAGAGGAATGCGCCCGGGAGAGCGCCTTCCTCCTGTCCCGCCCGGTTCAGGTTCTCGGTGTGGTCGGCAGAGTCGTCCTATGGGTAGGTGCCGATGCTACATACAGACTCAGCACGAATATGACGGCTCCGGTACACAGGCTGTTGATGAAGCGGCCGACATTTCCTGTGTAGTTAAAAATCCACGGTGAGGCGAATAACCATGCGCCGAGGATCATATTCAGCCACGCCAGCCCCTTCGCGCTCGCCGCGCTGCCCCACTGCAACAGCGCAAAAATCGCAATCAGGGCCCCGACGATCCAGCCATTCCAAGCGTTTGGGTTCATCCCTGCCCCGTAAACCCAGGGCGAAATGAATGCCCAGATTCCGATCAATAAGACCAGACCGGTGGTAGCTTTGTGGGTATTCGCCGCCGCCGTGTTACCGTTCGGCATACATCTTACTCCTTGTGAGAAGTTCTCACCAGGTGGCGCTGCGGCGCTTCTACTTTTATGTTAGCTCCCGCTTGCGGTGCTGATGGTCCGATTTGTAACAACCGGTAAGTCAGGCGGATGCCGTCTTACCCGCCCCAGCCACCTCGTCCGCGTCGTCCCGGTTTCGCTTTCGGATCGGAGCCCTTGAAAACCAGCGTCACATCCACGGTGTGCTGCGCGGCATCGATTTTGGTGTCGGCTTTGGTGGCGCCGAGATTATCGAAGACGCCTTCGTCTTTGACGGTCTTCAGGAAGAAATCGGGATAGTCGGGGTTGAAGGGCTTGCCGAGCGTGAGAGTCCACATGCGTTTGATTTCGGCTTCGCCTTCGAGTTCGAGGCCGTTGATTTCCAGTTTGCCCATCGTATAGCGCGGGCCGGCGTCGACCTTCACGGCGATGTCCACCGTCTTTTTGGCGTCGTCGATGGTGCGGTCGCTGGTCACCTTCGCGTCCAGATAGCCGGCGTGGCGGACGGCTTTGCGGATGCGCTCGATGCCCGCGGCCACGCGGTCGAAGTTGGCGATGTCGCGGGTTTTGAAGTCACCGGCGCTGAGCAGTTGGCCGGGGTCGACCGGCGTGGGACGGGCGACGGTCACTCTGCCCAGCGAATAGACGGCGCCCTCATCCACCAGCACGGTCACTTTGATTCCGGCCACGTCGGTGACGGGCTCGGTTTTGATCTCGGGAAAGCGGACGCGCAGACGGCCGCGCGCTTCGTACAATGGGCGGATGGCGGTGTTGAGCAGTTCGCGGAAGGCCTGCTCGGTGTACGGCATTCCCACGGCGGAAGCCCAGATGGCGTCCTGCAGCGCGGTGGCGGGGATCACCAGCGGGCGGCGCTGCAACTTGCCTTCACCTTCGCCTTCGGGCTCGGCGGCGTCGGCGCTCTGAAAGACCACGCGGGCCACGGCGGGCGGGTTGCGGTCGGGGCGGAAAATGACTTCGAACTGGTCGGGCCCGATGCTGCTCACCTCGCCGCGCACCCGTTCGGGCGTGCCTTTGCTCTTCAGGTATTCCTCGATCCAGCGCGCATCCCGGTCGAGAATCGGTTTGATGGCCGGCATTTTGCCCACGCCGTACAGCGGGTCGTGGGCGCGCAGCATGGCATCCAGTTCGCTGGGCGGCGCCGGAAGTCCCTGAAAATGCACGGGGAACAGGGTCGGAGTTTCCGATACCTGGAACGTCGCGACGTAGCCTTTGCCCTCCGGGCCGGAGGCGAACTGGTAGCCGACGGTTTCAAACGCGCCGGTTGCGAGCAGGCGGTCGCGGGCGGCATCAAAGTCCGGGCGCCCGGCCATCTGGCCGATCTTGAGCCCGGTTACGGCCAGAACCTGGGCAGGGGTAAAGATCTTATTGCCTTCCACTTTGAGGCTTTCGATGGGCCACTTTGCCGAGGGCGCGGGGGTGGCCTTCTTCTGTGGCGCTTTGGCGCGGCTCTGCGTGAATCCGCAGGGCGCCGAAAGCATCACTAGAATCAGCAGCCATTTCATATCTTCATGGTAGACGCGCCGGGTTTCCACCCGGTGTCGTATGTAGAATAAAAAAAGTGCCTTACGATCTGATTGTGATAGGGAGTGGTCCGGGCGGCTACTCCGCAGCCATACGCGCCGGTCAATTCGGCCTCAAAACCGCCCTGGTGGAAAAGCAGCCCAGACTGGGCGGCACCTGTCTGCTGGTGGGATGCATCCCGACCAAGAGCCTACTGCAGACGGCCGACGTCTGGGAGCGGTTCGTACATTCGGATGCCGAGGGCATCCACTGCGAAAACCCGCGCCTGGACTATCCGAAGGTCAAGGAGCGCAAAGACGGAATCGTCAGCAAGCATTCCAAGGGTGTGGAGATGCTGCTGAAACGCGCCAAGGTGGAGCGCATTACCGGCTACGCCACCCTGAAAGGCGGTGGGAAGGTGGAGGTGAAGTCGGATTCCGGCACACAGACGCTGGAAACCAAGAACATCATCATCGCCACCGGCTCGGAAGCGCGCATGCTGCCGGGCTTGCAGGCGGATGCGGACACCATCCTCACCAATATCGAGATTCTGAACCTGACCAGCATTCCCAAGAGCCTGATCGTGATCGGCGCGGGCGCCGTGGGAGTGGAGTTCGCATCGATCTTCAAGCGGTTCGGCACGGATGTGACGGTGATCGAGATGCTGCCGCGCGTTGTGCCGGTGGAAGACGAAGACGTTTCGAAAGAGCTGGAGCGCAACTTCCGCAAGCAGAAGATCCGGGTGGAGACCGGCGCGCGCGCGGAGAGTATTCAGAAAACCGCCAATGGCGTGAAGCTGACGCTCACCACGAAAGACGGCAAACAGGAGGAACTGGAAGCCGAAAAACTGCTGGTCGCGGTAGGCCGTAAGCCGAATACCGAGAATATCGGGCTGGAGAACACGCGCGTCGAACTGGACCGCGGTTTCATCAAGGTCGACGCGCAGCAGCAGACGGCCGAACCGGGCGTTTATGCCATCGGCGACGTGGTGGCGGGCACGCCGCAACTGGCGCACGTGGCGACGCGCGAGGGAATGATCGCAGTGGCCCACATAGCCGGCAAACCGGCGGTGCCGATCAACAAAAACCGCATTCCGGGCTGCACCTACACGGAGCCGGGGATCGGCAGCGTGGGGTTGACGGAGGCGCAGGCGCGCGCGCAAGGGCGCAAGGTGAAGATCGGACGGTTTCCGTTCGCCGGAGACAGCCGCGCCACCATCCTGGGGCATCACGAGGGCTTCATCAAAGTGGTGGCCGACGAAGAGTACGGCGAGATTCTGGGCGTGCACATCATCGGCCCAGAGGCGTTCGAGCTGATCGCCGAAGCGGTCACGGCCATGGAGGCCGAAGCCACCGTGGAGGTGATGATGCAGACCATTCACGCACACCCCACGCTCTACGAAGCCATGGGCGAGGCATTCAACGCCGTTTACGGCCTATCGATCAATGCGTAACTGCTGCGTGCGCGAACTCGGCCGGGTGGAATACGGCGCGGCGCTACAGCTGCAACGGGAGCTGGCGGCGGCGCGCAAGGCCGGCGAAACGCCGGACCACCTGCTGCTGCTCGAGCATCCGCACGTAATCACGCTGGGGCGCAATGCGCATCTGGAAAACGTGCTGGCGGGCGAAGAGATTCTGCGCCGCGCCGGCATTTCCTGCTTCCCCACGGACCGCGGCGGCGACGTGACGTATCACGGGCCGGGCCAGCTTGTGGGCTATCCGATCCTGGACCTGCGAGAGTGGAAACGCGACGTGGGAGCGTACGTGCGCGCCGTCGAGCAGGTGATTATCGATACCCTGGAGGAGTTCGGAATTGCCGCCGGGCGCATCCCCAAACTCACGGGAGTGTGGGTGGATGGCAGGAAAATCGCCGCCATCGGGGTGCATCTGAGCCGATGGATTACCTCGCACGGATTCGCGTTGAACGTGCATACCGATTTAAGCTATTTCCAGTACATCGTGCCGTGCGGATTGACCAAGCCCGTCACTTCCATGGCGCAACTCGGCGTCCGCGCGACGCTGGGCGAAGTTTCGCAGGTGCTGGCCGTTCACTTCGGCCGCATATTTGATTGCCAGATGCTGCTGGAGACCCCCGTGCTCGCAGCGAACCGAAAGAGAGAGAGCTGACATGACCGATGTAGTGATGCCCCAGATGGGCGAAAGCATTGTCGAAGGGACGTTGACGAAGTGGTTGAAGAAGCCGGGCGAGCACGTGGAGCGCGACGAGCCGCTGTTCGAAATTTCCACCGATAAGGTCGATACCGAGATTCCCTCGCCGGCCGCGGGCACGCTGAGTGAGGTTCTGGTGGAAGAAGGCAAAACGGTAGGAATCAATACGGTCGTGGCGCGGATCGAAGAAGGCGGCGCGGGCGCGGCCAAGCCGGCACAGCCCGCGGCTCAACCCGCTGCCCAGCCTGCCGCTCCGCCGCCTCCGCCTCCACCTCCGCAGCAGACGGCTCCGCCTCCGCCCCCGGCGCCCGAACCGGCTCCTGCGCCGGCGCCGGTGGAAGAGACGGCGCCCGCGAGTGAAGTCGCGGGACCGCTGTCGCCCCTGGTGCGCAAGATGGCGCGAGAGAACAATATCGATCTCAGCCGGGTGAAGGGAACCGGGGCGGGCGGACGGATTACGAAGCAGGATGTGGAGGCGTATGTGGCGCAGGGGGCGGCGGCACCGCAAACCCCCGCGCAGCCGGCGCCAAAGGCACCACTCCCTCAGGTCGCGGCTCCGATGGCGCCTGCGGTGGCGCCTCCAGCGGCTGCGCCGCTGCCTCCGGCGGGTGCGGCCAAGACGCGCATCGAGCCGATGAGCACCATGCGGATGAAGATTGCCGAGCACATGGTGATGTCCAAGCGGACTTCGCCGCACGTGACCACGGTGCATCGCGTGGATATGACCTCGGTGGCCAAATCGCGCGAGCGGAACAAAGCGGTATTCCAGCAGAATTACGGCTTTTCGCTGACGTATCTGCCGTTCATCGTGCGCGCCAGCGTAGTGGCACTGCGGCAGTTTCCGCTGCTCAACGGCTCGCTGGATAACAACAACATCATCTATCACAACGAGATCAATATCGGGATCGCGGTGGCCCTGGAAAACGGACTGATCGTGCCGGTGATTCGCGCGGCCGACGAGAAGAACGTGCTCGGGCTGCAGCGCTCCATCGTCGATCTCGCCACGCGCGCCCGCTCGCGGCAGCTCAAGCCGGAGGAGGTGCAGGGCGGGACGTTCTCCATCACCAATTTCGGCAGCTTCGGCAGCCTGATGGGTACGCCGGTCATCAACCAGCCGCAGGTGGCAATCCTGGGCGTGGGCACGGTGGACAAGACGCCGGTGGTGGTGGATGACGCCATCGCTATCCGCTCCATCTGCCATCTTTCGTTGAGCTTCGATCATCGTTTGATCGATGGCGCCCTCGCCGACCAGTTCATGACCAGGGTGAAGCAAGTGCTGGAAGGCTGGTCGGAGGAAGTGCTCTAGCGCGGTGCGATCTTCCGCTCTACTCGCGGTCCTGGCTTTCTGTTTGTGCGGTGCGGTGGGGGCGCATCCACTTTCACCGCTCACCGCGCAGGAGATCGCTTCGGCTGCGCGCATCGTGAAGACGTCCGGACGGGTTCCGGCGGGCGTGATTTTCTGCGAAATCTCGCTCGACGAGCCGCCCAAGGAACTGGTGCTGCGCAACGTGCCCGTGCCGCGGCGCGCCTTTGTAATCCTCTACGATTACCGTTCGAACAAGACGTGGGAGGCGGTGGCGAACCTGGAAACGCAGCGGCTCGATTCCTTGCGCGAAGTTCCCGGCGCGCAGCCCGCGCTTACCTCCGAGGATTCCGACCTGGCGCAGGCGCTGCTGTTCGCAGATCCGCGCTTCCGGCAGGCGCTGGCCGAACGCGGCATTCGCGATGTGAATCGTGTCACGGTGATGGCGTGGAGCGCCGGATATTTCGGGCTGCCGGGCACCGCCGGAAGCCGCATCGTGCGCGCGGTGCCGTATTACATGGGAGCCGGGGCGAATTTCTTCGCGCACCCGATTGAAGGCATCGTCGGGCACGTGGATCTGACGGACCGCAAGATTCTGGACCTGCTGGATACCGACCGCACGGCGCCGCTCTCGCGGCAGAATTTCGACCTCTCCGCGCAGGCCAACGAACCGCTGCGAGCCGCGCCGGCGCCCTTGCACATTACCCAGCCGGAAGGGCCGGGCTTCCGCATTGTCGACGGCGAAGTGCGCTGGCAAAAATGGCGCTTTCGCTATGCCCTGACGCCGCGCGAAGGCGTGGTGCTGTACATGGTCGGCTACGAGGATGGCGGCAAGGTGCGGCCGGTGATGTATCGGGGATCGCTTTCCGAAATGGCGGTGCCTTATGGCGATCCGTCGCCCGCCTGGTTCTTCCGCAACAGCTTCGATGTGGGCGAACTTGGGCTCGGAAGAACGGCGAATACCTTGCGGCCGGGCATCGACTGCCCGGAAAACTGTTCCGTGTTCGATGCCGTGGTGGCCGACGAAGCCGGCGATCCGGAGACCATCCCCGGCGCGGTCGCGATTTACGAAAGGTACGCCGGAATCGCCTGGAAGCACGAGAACAATACCCGCGCCGCCCGCGAACTGGTGGTTTCCTATATTACGGTGCCGGGGAATTACGAGTACGGCTTCGACTGGATTTTTCACCAGGATGGCACGCTGGAGATGCGCGTGGCGCTCACTGGCATTATGGCCGTGAAGGGTATTGCCGATGGCGCGCACGATCCTTACGGGCACATGGTGGCAAAGAATCTGGAGGCGCCGCACCACCAGCACTTCTTCACGTTCCGGCTGGATATGGATGTCGACGGCACGCCGAACCGCGTGCTGGAAATGAACAGCGTGCCGGTACCCAAAGGGCCGCAGAATCCCTTCGGCGGGGCCTTCACGATGCAGGAGACGCCGCTCACGACGGAAAAGCAGGCGCAACGCAATCTGAATCTGGAGACCAGCCGTAAGTGGATTGTGGTGAACCCGTCGGCCTTGAATGCGCTGGGCCAGCCCACGGGATACGCGCTGCTTCCCGGCGAAAACGCGGTGCCCTTTGCACAGCCCGATTCCTGGGTGCGGCGGCGCGCCGGATTCCTGAACGCGCATGTCTGGGTCACGCCGTACAGCGATGCCGAGCGTTATGCCGGCGGCGAATTCCCCAACCAGAGCCAGGGCGGCGATGGCCTGGTGAAGTGGACCGCTGCCAACCGCCCGGTCGAAAACCGCGATATCGTACTCTGGTACACCATGGGGATCACCCACAATCCGCGCCCCGAGGATTGGCCGGTGATGCCGGTGCACGCCGCCGGGTTCCAACTGGTGCCGTGGGGTTTCTTTTCGCGCAATCCCGCGATGGATCTGCCGCCGGGACGCTAGGAGGCGGGCCGTGCCGCTGCTCGCAAAACACGCGATCGTGGTGAGCGCCGCGCTGGTGTGCGCGGCCCAGCCGCAAGCGGTCTTCCGCTCCGACGTGGAACTGGTGATGATTCCATGTACGGTAGTGGATGAGCAGGGCTCGGCGGTCAACAACCTCACGCGCGCGGACTTCCGCGTCTTCGACAACGGGATTCCCCGGATTCTCGAGCATCTGTGGGACGATCGCGATGCGCCTGTGAACCTGGGAGTCCTGATCGACGAGAGCGACAGCCAGCAATCCCTGGCGGCCGAGCACCGCAAGACGGTGCTGGCGCTGCTGGATCGGATTCTGCGGCCGGGCGATCGGGTATTCGTCCTGACTGTGGCGGAGGAGATCCGGCTGGCGGCGGATTGGAGCGCGAGCGCGGCCGAACTGCGGCGGCGCATGGTGGAGGGCCGGGGCGCGATGCTTGGCGAGCCGTGTCCCCTGCGGCGGTCCACCGCGTTCGAGCTGAGACCCGTTTCCGCATGTGGCGCGAGCCCGCTGTGGGACGCCATCTACAACGCTGCGGCGCTGCGGCTGAGCGGCATTCGAGGCAACAAAGCCTTGCTGATTCTCACCGACGGTTTCGACACCGGCAGCCGGCATGCCTGGCGGCAGGCGGTCGACGAGGCGCAGAAGGCGGAGGCTTCCGTGTACGCGATTGCGTACCGCAGCGGCTCCGACGCGGGCTATGCACCGGATCTGCAACGGCTGGCCGCGGAGGCTGGTGGAACCTGTTTCGCGCCGCCCGAGGGCGACTATACCAGCATCCTGACGCGGCTCGAAACGGACCTGCGCCATCGTTACGTGTTGGGCTTCCGTCCGGAACAGTTGAGCGGCAGGACGCGGCACGAGGTGCGGGTGGAAACGAACCGGCCGGACCTGACGGTGCGGGCGCGCAAAGAATACTTCCGTTGACCGACAAAGGATTCCCCACGGGCGAGGCGGAAGGTGAGAAGCTAGAATCCATGAATCGCCGTCAATTTGTCTCCCTCTCGAGCGTTGCCGCCGGGGTAGCGGCCGCTCCGAAATCCGCGCCGGCCTCGCCGGCTCCGACGCGCGCGCTGATGAAACTGGGATGCCAAAGTGCGCCCACCAGCGACGAACACCTGAAGTACCTTGCACGTTACGGAGTCCGCGACATCACCGGCTACCCGCAGATTGCCGACGGGCGGCTGTACGCCACGCCGGAAGAGCTGAAAACCATGCTCGGGCTGGCGGAGCAGAACAAAGTCAACATCGAAGGGATCGCGCTCCCGTTTCTGACTTCGAGCCATATCGATCGCGAAAGGCATCCGGCCATCATGCTGGCCGAGAGCCCGGAGCGCGACCGCGACATCGAAGCCATCCAAACGATGATCAAGAATTGCGCGGCCGTCGGGATTCCCTCGATCAAGTACAACATGAGCATCCTGGGCGTGCTGCGGGTGGGACGCGTGCCGGGGCGCGGCGATTGCACGTACAGCAAGTGGAGCCTGGCGGAGGCGCATCCGCCGACGCCGCTGACGCGTGCGGGGCGGGTGACGGCAGATCGTTTCTGGGAGCGCATCACGTATTATCTGGATCGCGTGATCCCGGTGGCCAACGAGTACAAGATCCGGATGGCGTGCCATCCGCACGATCCCGGAGTGCCGCCGGAAGGATATCAGGGCGTGGACCGCGTGCTGGGAACGGTTGACGGCCTGAAGCACTTCATCACGATTCAGGAAAGCCCATATCACGGGTTGAACTTCTGCCAGGGGACGGTCTCGGAGATGCTCACCGATCCGGGCACCCAGATCTACGACGTGATCCGCTACTTCGGCTCGCGGAAAAAGATCTTCAACGTGCACTTCCGCAATATCCGCGGGCACCGCAATGAGTTCATCGAGGTCTACCCGGATGAAGGCGACGTCAATTTTGTGAAGGCGATTCAGGTTTACAAAGAGGTCGGGTATCCGTACCTGCTGATGCCGGACCACGTGCCGCAGGCCCCGAACGATCCGCGCGGGCTGCAATCGTTTGCGTTTTGCTACGGGTACATCCGGGCGTTGATCCAGGCTGTAGACCAGATGGGTTAAGGCCTTCCGGCGCGCAAAAGACACCGCTCCCTTTGGTCGCCGCTCCGAGTGCGGGTCCGTGGTGCGAACACAATAGAGTCGAAAACGAAGCCATGCGATTTTCCAACATGATTACCGCGGTGGATGCGCACGCCTGCGGCGAACCCGGGCGCGTGATTACGGGGGGCGTTCTCGACGTGCCCGGCGCCACCATGTTCGAAAAGAAAACCTACCTGGAGACGCACGCCGACCACATCCGGCTGCGCATGCTGCGCGAACCGCGCGGCTATCCGGCGGCGAACTGCAATCTGCTGCTGCCGCCGGCGCATCCGGAAGCCGATGCCGGTTACGTGATTATGGAGCAGGTGGAATATCCGCCCATGTCCGGCACCAATACCATCTGCGTGGTGACGGTGCTGATCGAGACCGGGATGGTGCGGGTGGAAGAGCCTGTGACGCGGCTCAAGCTGGAAACGCCGGCGGGACTGATCGGCATCGAGGCCGAGGTACGTAACGGCAAATGCAGGAAGGTGACGTTCCGCAACGTGCCGGCGTTCGCAACCCATCTGGACGCGCCGGTCGAAGTGAAAGGGCTGGGCACCGTTCCGGTCGATGTCGCCTACGGCGGAATGTTCTACGTGATTGCCGATGCCAAGCCGCTGGGTTTCCGGCTGGCGCCGGACGAAGCCCGCGATATCGTGCGCGTGGCGGAGATGATCAAGGCCGCGGCGCGCGAGCAGTTGCCGGTGGCGCATCCGGAAAATCCGGGAATCGCGGGCGTAACCATCGCGCAGCTTTCGGGCGAGCCTTCGACGCCGGGCGCGCATCGCAAAAACACGGTCGTGGTTTCGACCGGGACGCTGGACTGGTCGCGGCCGGAATCGTGGACCGGGGTGCTGGACCGTTCGCCGTGCGGGACGGGAACGTGCGCCAAGATGGCGTGTCTGCACGCCAAGGGAAAGCTGCTGCTGGGACAGGATTTCGTGCACGAAGGGATTTTGGGGACGACGTTTACCGGGCGGCTGATCGAAGAGACGCGCGTGGGCCCATACGCCGCAGTGGTTCCGACGCTCAGCGGGCAGGCCTGGATCACCGGATTCGCGCAGTACGTGGTGGACCCGGAGGATCCGTTTCCCGAAGGGTTCACCGTGGGCGATATCTGGGGACGAAATTAAGCTGCCTAATGCTCGATCAGCCGCACCGGCCCCAGCAGGCCTGAGGGCTGTGGTTTGACGTTTTGCATGTCCTGCGCCTGAAAGCGTTCGCCGTATTTGGCGTTCAACTCGCGATAGTCGGGCAGGGGGCCTTTCGCCAGTTCGTTGAGCGCGAGATTGGCCACGGCGACCCGGATCGTGTTCTCGCCGGGATGCAGCAGGCCGCTCACATTCACTTCATACGGAGCACACCAGACCGAACCGGCGCGCTTGCCGTTGATGTAGACCTCGGCGGCTTCGCGGACCGGACCATCCAGCATGGCGCGCATTCCCGGTCCCGCCCGGCGATCGTCTGTGGCGACGGGCGTTCCTTGGCCGAAGTTCAGATACACCTGCCGTCCGGGCCGGGTCATCGCGGCTGGAACGGTCACGTTCCGCGTGTAGATGGCGACGCCCGAAAAATACTCGCGGCCGGGTAGACCTGTCCACGATTGCAGCTTGTCCATCCTGACGGGCTGGGGCGAATCCTGAAAGTTCACGGTCCAGCCGCCGCTCAGATCCACGGGAGCCGCGGCGGGTGTGGGGGCCGGTACCGGCTCGCTTTCCCGCGAGAAGACCACGACGCGAGATTCATAAGGCGCGAGATCCAGGTCGAGCGTATTGCCGCCCGCACCGGTGGTTTGCCCGGTGAAGGGGTTCCACCACTCGGCGTGCAGGCCGGCAGCGGCGCGGAACTGCGCCTTGCTATGCACGGGATGGTTGGCGGTGTTCACCACGAAGTAAATGTCGGCGAAATCCAGTTTGCGGTGAATGAAGGCGATCGCCGGATCGGTGGCAACGTCCGGAGCGAGCGCAGCGTGCAGAGCGGCGCCAAGCTGGCTTTCGTCGGTAACGGAGAGCGAGCTGGCAAGCTCCTGCAGGCGCGGCGTATCGGTCTCTTCCGCCTTCAGACCGGGCGCCTGAGAGGGCAGGCGGCGTGTCACGATGACCTTGCCGCCTTTCCTGGCGTAGTCCAGGATGCGCTGCATGGTCGCGAGCGGCATGCGCTCGACGCCCGGAACGACCAGAATGCGGTAGGGGACGCCATCGTGCGCAATGGCGGCATCGTCGATGTAGTCGAAGTTGTAGCCGGCGTTGAGAATGCCGGGAATCACGTTGGGACCAAGCAGGCGATCCATTTCGCCGTTGATGGAATCGCGGCCGAGGGTGAAGCCGGCCCAGGCATCGTCGGTTGGCAGATAGAGGGCGACATCGTTATCGGGCTGCCCCTGGCGTAGCAGGAAACTGATGCGCTGCAGGTAGCGGGTGACATCCGGCATGACGATCCACCAGGGGTTATGGAAATTGAAAACCGCCGCGGCGTAGAAGCGCCAGCCGGGTTCGCCGGCCGAAGGGGGCGAGTACGGCCAGCCGTGCCCGACCAACTGGTTGATGCCTTGCAAGAAGTGGAGATCGGCCTCGGCCTTCATATCGAGAGGAGTGGCGCGGAACACGGGCGAGTGCAGCCATGTCCAGGTCTCCGAGGAAGTGACCGGGCGGCCGTACAGATGGCTGGCGGAGGCGGCCCAGCGGGTCGCGGAAAAACGGCGCCAGCTCGAACCTTCGCCTTCGGGCAGGTCCACGAACTGGTTGCTGGAAAGCATCACCGGCGGGGTCCCGTAGGTCTGCGAGCGGAAGAGGGTGTGATGCGCGTGAGCCCATTCGCGAATGGGCGTGAGATAGTTTTCATCGGCCAGTTCGGTGAGAGTCTCGCCCCAATCGTGGCGGATCGCAAGCGTCTTGGGACCGATGTCGCCGGCCAGGGCAGGCAGGTAAGGAGTGAGATCGTAGCCCCGGCGGCGACGGAATTCCTCGAGGAAGTTGGTGGTCCAGTCGGCGCCGTAGACTTCCAGGCTGTCGCTGAAGACGGCATGCGGCGGATACGGCTCCGTGGCCTTGAGCAGCGGGTCGGCGACGTCTTTCAGGTGCTCGTCGATGGCGGCGCGGCTATAGTGATCGAGCACGTAGCCTTCGGCGCCATAAGCGGCGCGTTTCACCATCTGGCGCGTGTGGCTGGCGACGAAATACTGCACGGTGCCGGGCGCGGGAAGCGTGGCCCCGTCGGAATTGACCGGAACCTGCTTGCCATCCAGGAACGCGGCCACGATGGAGTCGCCTTCCTGCAGCCGGGGCAGCGGAGCGTGCCCGGATTCGGCGCGGACGCGTTCCACTCGCAGGCGCCCGGACGCCAGGCTGATGGGAGTGTGCGGGCCGCCGTACGGCCAACCGCTCGCGAGCGTCATATCCATGCGCAGGCCCAGCTCGTGGGCCTTCTCGGCGGCGAAATGCACGTCATCGAGGAATTCCGGCGAGAGGTATTTGAAATTCCCTTCGACTTCCAGCGGGTAGACCGGCTGCACTTCGAAGCCGCCGATGCCGCCCTGTTTCATGAACTGCATCTCGCGTTCGAGTTCGGTTTTCACCACCGCGGGACCGAACCACCACCAGCGCATCATGATGCGGGAATCGTCTGGAGGATGGACGAACGACTGGCGGAGGGCGGCGACGTTCGCAGGGCCGGCCGGGGCCGCTGCCAGAAACCACACGGCAGCGGCGAGGGCTGGAACCATCAGGCGGAGGAATGAACGGTGCATTGGTTTCATCCTATGCCGGTGCGGGCGGCCGTGGAAATCGCTTTCGGCGGGTCGCGACGCCGTTTTTGCGTGGTAAACGGCAGGCCCGGCCCCGGACGCCCGAAAAGGACGTGCTTTCATAGATTTTTGGGCTCCTAAACGCCCGTGAATCCGCGACTTCCCCAGCGGGGATGGACTCTGGAAAGTTCCACATAACAAAACCAGCGCGGGCCGGAGGATAATTGATTGACGCCGCGGCTTAGGACGCATAACGTCGGAATGCGGACGCTAATTGCGATGAATCAAGACAAGAGCGAAATAGTGGCGAAGGCGCTGGATCGGTTTGCCATCGAGTTGCCTTCCTGGGGATTCGCGAACACGGGGACGCGGTTCGGGAAGTTCCTTCAACCCGCGGCGGCCACCACGATCGACGAGAAGTTCGCTGATGCCGGTCAGGTGCACCGGTGGACGGGAGTGTGCCCGACCATCGCCTTGCACGTGCTGTGGGACTTTCCGCGCGGAATCCAAAGCGCGGCCGACGTCCGGGCCATGGCTGCTGCCAACGGCCTGCGGGCGGGTTCGATCAACCCCAACACATTTCAGGACCAGATCTATAAGTACGGCTCTTTCGGCAATCCCGATCCGCATGTGCGCAAGACGGCGCTGGACCATGTGCTGGAAAGCGTCGAGATCGCGCGCGAGTTGAGCAGCCGCGATGTTTCCCTTTGGTTCGCCGACGGTTCAAATTATCCGGGGACCCAGAATATTCGCCAGCGCAAGAAGTGGTTCGAGGCAGGGCTGAAGGCGACCCACGAAAGCCTGGGTGCAGATCAGCGGATGCTGGTGGAATACAAACCGTTCGAACCCGCGTTTTACCACACCGATATCGGCGACTGGGGCATGGCTCTCCTGTTCGCAAAGTCGGCCGGACCGAAGGCCAAAGTGCTGGTGGATACGGGGCACCATTACCAGGCGGTGAACATCGAGCAGATCGTGGCCTGGCTGCTCGATCTCGATATGCTGGGCGGGTTCCACTTCAACGACCGCAAGTATGCGGACGACGATCTGACCATGGGTTCGATCGATCCTTACCAGGTGTTCCGCATCTTCCACGAGATTGCGCATTGCGAATGGGAAACCGGCAAGCGCGCGGATATCGCCTACATGGTGGACCAGAGCCACAATCTGAAAGGCAAGATCGAGGCGATGATCCAGACCGTCGAGACGGCCATGGAACTGTACGCCAAGGCCGCGCTGGTGGATCACGAAAAGCTGGCCAGGCACCAGCAGCACTGCGCCCTGGTGGACGCGGAGCAGTGCCTCAAAGACGCGTTCGCCACCGACGTCAGGCCGATGGTGCGGGAGTGGCGGCAATCCAAGGGCCTGCCGGCAGACCCCATGGCGGCGTTCCGCGAAAGCGGCTACCTGGAGCGCATCACGGCCGACCGCGGACAGAAGAATGCGGCAGCCGTTTCCAGTTACGCTTAAAGTCACCATGCCACGTTACGCATTCAAACTGCGCATCAAACCCGAAGCAGTGGAAGAATACGAGCGGGAACACCAGCGGGTGTGGCCGGAACTGCTCGCCAGACTGAAAGAAGTTGGCATCTCGGACTATTCGATTTTCCGCCGCGACCAGGATCTCTTTCTCTGTCTGCGGGTGGACGATTTCGACAAAGCTTGGGACGAACTGGACCGCGACCCGGTCAACCTCCGCTGGCAGGAGTTCATGAGCCGCCTGTTCGAACCCGTCCCCGGCAAACGCGACGGCGAGCGCTTCGCGATGATGAAGGAAGTTTTCCACCTCGAGTAGCGCGGCGCGGGACGCCATCGGCTCACGCCGGAATCGTCAGCAGGCTGTCATTCGGGTAGAAGTGGTCCACATTTTCCGGAGTAATGATCTGGTGCGTGGTGAAGACCGCCGGCGGAACCACGCGGCGCGCCAGGATATCGAGCGCCAGCCGCAGCAGACCATCCCCGTACTTTTCGGGGAAGTAGGCGACTGACGCGATGAGCCGCGTGTGCGGAGTGCGCAACTCGGCGCGCGCTTCAGGCTCGGCGTTCTGGCCGACGATGGCGCATTCGGTGGCTCGGCCGGCCTCCTGAAATGCGCGCAGCGCGCCAAGGGCGCTCGAATCGTTCGCCGCGCCCACCAGAATGTGCTTCGATTTGCACTCGCGAAGGTGCTTGCGAACTCTCTCCAGCGTGGTCTGGAACTGGCCGTCGCCATCGATGAAAACGGTGCGGCAGCGCTCCGGCAGGCGAATGGCTTCGCCGATTCCGCTGAGCACGCCGCGCAGGCGCGCTTTGGGAAGAGAACCGGCGCGGTGCAGTTCGATGAGCAGTATCTCCTCGGGTTCTCCCGCCCAGTATTTCTTGGCCCAGCGCGCCAGGGTGTGGCCGGCCATCAGGCCTGCCTGGTAATTGTTGGCGCCGAAATACGTGGCGCCGGGGTGCGGGATGTCGATCGCGACCAGCGGAATGTTCGCCTCCATGTACTTGGAGGCGATGGCGGGAGCGATCATTTCATCGGTCTGAAATTCGATGACCAGGTCCACCTGCTCGCGGATGAGATAGTCAGCGTTGCGCAGCGCGATTTTGGGCTGGTAGCGGTTATCCACCGTGATGAGTTCGATATGCTCGCGTTCGGCGGCGCGCTGCAGGCTGAGCCGCACTTCGCGGTCGAAGGAACTGTCCTGCCCCTGCGCGGCGTAGCCGATGCGGTAGAGGCGCCGGCGGCGCACTTCGCTGGCCAGGCGGTAATGGTTCTCGCCGACTTTATCCAGGAAGCCGCACTGGTGCAAGGTGTACAGCAGACGGAAGCACATCCCTTTGTTGAAGCCGGTGCGGTTGACGACATCGCGCAGGCGCAAAACGTCTCCCGCGGACTGGAACGACTCCAGAATGCGCGAGGCGTGCACCAGCGACTTCACCAGGTAACGGGCATGATTCGAAGTCTTCACGTGGACTCCTTGCCCGGGTTGACGCGGGCGTCCTCCCTTATATCAGTTTTGATATCCGAAACACAAGCGTATTACGAACGCGTACGATATTGATTGTAGGCGCTTGATTCCACAATTTTCGCGTTCCGCTCTGCGAAAATCCCGTGCGCCGCCGGAGATTCCGCTTGGACGGCGGAGCCCGGAGACCTACAATGTTCAATTCGCATATTCGGAAAGAGACATGACACCGAATCCTGCTCTTGGCGTGGTCTTTCACTGGCTCGGCGGCCTGGCCTCCGGCAGTTTCTACGTGCCGTTTCGCGCGGTCAAGAAATGGTCATGGGAGACGTACTGGCTGGTGGGCGGAGTGTTCAGTTGGATCGTGGTGCCGTGGATTCTGGGGTCGTACATGACCAGCGGCCTGATGACGGTGCTGCACCAGACGCCCTGGAGCACGCTGTTCTGGGTGTACTTTTTCGGCGTGCTGTGGGGGTTCGGCGGCCTGACGTTCGGGCTGACCATGCGCTACCTGGGCATGTCGCTGGGAATGGCGATGGTGCTTGGATATTGCGCGGCCTTCGGGACCCTGATGCCGCCGATCTTTCACGGGATGTTCTTCTCGCAGGTGCTGGGAACGCATTCGGGGCAGGTGATTCTGGCCGGAATCGCGGTGTGCCTGGTGGGAATCGCGTTCGCCGGCAAAGCCGGAATGTCCAAAGAAGGCGAGATGAGCGAGGAGCAGAAGAAATCGGTCATCCAGGAATTCAACCTGCGCAAGGGCATTCTGGTGGCCACCTTTTCGGGCGTCATGAGCGCCTGCTTCTCCTACGGGCTGGATGCGGGCCAGCCGATTCGCGATCTCACGCTCAAGCAGGGGACCTCGACCTTGTGGCAGGGGCTGCCGATTCTGGTGGTGCTGCTGCTGGGCGGCTTCACCACCAACTTCGTATGGTGTGTGATGCTGAACTTCCGTAACCACACAGGCTACCAGTACGTGAGCGGCGAGACGCGCGAGCCGGTGAAGAAGGGCGAAACGCGCGACGTGCCGATGCTGGCGAACTATTTCTTCAGCGCGCTGGCGGGAACGACGTGGTATTTCCAGTTTTTCTTCTACACCATGGGCGAAACGCAGATGGGGAAGTATAAGTTCTCCAGTTGGACGCTGCACATGGCGAGCATCATCATCTTCAGCAGCCTGTGGGGAATCGGGCTGCATGAATGGCGTGGGGCCAGCCGGAAAACCTGGGGATTCCTGTTCCTGAGCCTGGCGACGCTGGTGGCTTCGACGGTGATCGTGGGATACGGGAATTATTTGGGTGTGAAGTGACGCTCTGGCCCAAAAGGGGCTTGCGCTACTACTCCGACGGTTCCAGTATTCGTGTTGGGAGGGTTCGGATGGCCCGGGCTCTGGTTATGGGCGCGTTTCTTTGTGCGACTGTGGCCTACTCACAGCCGGTGACGGTGCAGGCATCGAGGATTCCCGGCGTCGACATCGTCGGGCCGCAGTCGACTGAGTTTTCGGGCCTCGTGGCGCAAATCGTGGGGACCGATCAGCCCAGTGGATTCGCCGAGTGGCTGCCGTACAGCGTCGTGATTCGGAACAAATCGGAGCAAGCTTTGGCTGCGGTGACGGTCATCTGGAGCGCCAGTTTCAATGGCGGTCCCACGGGCCATACTGGGGGGACTTCGCCAACATGGTTCGGGGCTCAGAGGCAGCAGATTCAACCGGGGCAGTCGCTGATCGTCATGCCGCAGGCCACGCTGCTAGCACCCCGCGATCTTCGCCGTTTCGCGGATGGCCGTGGGGAGGGAAACCTTCAGAACTTTCAGCACGCCGATCGGATCGAGGTGGCCCTGGACAGCGTGGTCTTCGCCACCGGCCAATACGTGGGCGCCGATTCCATTCAGGAATATGAAACATTCGCGGCCGATCTCAACGCGCCGCGAAGTGTGGCCGCCGAGTTGTTGCAGAAGCAACAATCCAGTTCGATCGGCGACATCGTCCAGTGGCTGCAAACCCTCGCCGCGCGGCACGGCGGCGATGATCCGAACGCGCGATCTGCCGGTAGCTCCGCCCGCGCAATGCTCATGATCTACCAGAGGCGGGGAGAAGCGGCGCTCTACGAAATGGCGCAATCCAGTTTGAACACGCCGGCCTTTCCGTTGCACCGCTGATTCTGCTCCTACCAGTACAGCCGCAGGCCTCCCTGCATCTGTCGCGGCGTGTTGGCCTGGCTCGAAATGACCCCGAACGTGGTGCTGTTGAGGCTCGTCTGCGGCGAGCCGAAGACCACGCGGTTGAACACGTTGAACGCCTCGGCGCGAACGTCCACGCGGAAGTGCTCCTTCACGTTGAACGTTTTGGCCAGGCTGATGTTCTCATTCAAGGTTGGGAACACGCGCACCTCGGGATTCTTGCGCGGGGCGTCGCCCAACACGCCCACGGGCTGCGCCGGGAATGCGCCCGCGTTCAGGTACTTATCCTTGTTGGGGTCGAACGAGCCGGAATACGGCGCGAGCCAGTCATAAGTGGTTACTACGGGACGGTTGGCGCCATTGAAGATCGGCAGAGTACCGTTCGCCGTCACTCCGATGGGGAAGCCGGTGTTGTATACCTGGATCGCGCCCAGGCGCCACCCTCCGACCAAGTGGCTCGCCAGGCCGCCTTGCGCCAGCCAGTGGCGGCCTTTTCCGAAGGGTAAGTCAAATACCGTGTTCAGTTTGACGGTATGGGTCTGGTCATAGGCCCCAATCGATTTTTCGAGTCCCGGGTTACCCGCATCAAGCGATCCGCTGCTGCCATAAAAGCTGTCGGCATTCGTCAGTATCTTGGAGAAGGCATAACTTCCCTGAAACAGCAGAAAGCCTGTCATTCTGACGTTGACCTTGACGATCGCGGCCTGGTAATTGGAATGGCCGGAGCGATCGCCGCCGCCGGATGAAGTATCGACCGTCAAATATTGAGGAAACGCGCGCAGCGACTGACTCACGGTCTGCGAGCGCTGCACGGCGGAGTTGGTGAAGTTCGGATAAGGCGGCGTAAATCCAGCTGTTACCGCTGCAGCCGAGCTGATGTTCGAGTTGAGTAAGTTGATCGCCTGGGTCGTCCCATATTGAGAGATCAGGCTGTTGACGATCGGCATCGGCACCTGATTGATGTTCATCAGATTTGCGTTCAGGTGAGCGCCCACCACGCCGTTGTAGTCCCCCTCTACGGTGAGCGACGGCCGGATCTCCCGCTGGATGGAGAGCGTCCAGTTGTAGTATTCGGCCGGACGGTCCGAACTCTGACCGTTCCAGTAGTCTACATTGCCGTTATTAGCAAACGCCGGATTGATCTGCGGAGGCAGCGGATAGGAGGGCAATCCCTGGTCCCAGTTGAAGGCGGGAGTAATGCCCTGATCGGTCGAGGCGAAGGCGTATTGACCGATGAAGCCGGAATAGTGACTGCTCGATTGCAGCACCGTCACGCGGCCGAAGGACCGCGCCGCGGCCGCGCGAATGACCGTCTTTGGATTCAAGCTATACGCCAGACCCAAACGCGGCGAGAGGGCGCCATAGTAGCCGGGAATCAGGCTGCGCTTGCCCTGGCGCCCCGGGCCGTTGCCGGCGAAGATCAGCGCGCCGGGATAGTTGTTCACCGCGGGATTCGGGGTGGTGGGCGAGAAGTCGGAATACTCGTCGCCGCCCGCGACCGGAGGCTGCGTGAATTCGTAGCGCAGTCCGTAATTCAGCACCAGGCTGCGGCTGACGCGCCAATCGTCCTGGGCGTAAAACGCCCAATACCGGTAGATCTGCTTGAGGTAACGCACGGTCTCGGTAGCACCGCTATCGGCATCGCCCAGCAGAAACGACGCGAAGGAACTCCCGCTGGTTGCTGAAGTAACTCCCGGAACCGCTGTTTCCAGAAAACTGAAGCTGGCCTGGCCGGCGATGTTCTGCTGGCCGAAGCCATCGGCCTCCTGGTGATCGTAAGTGAAACCGAACTTGACGGCATGCGCGCCGTGGATATAGCTGAAGTCATCCCGTAGAGTCCAACTGGGCTGGTCGGTGCCGTTGTCGGCCGAAGTGCCCCACGAGGAAAAGTTCGTCAGGCTGACGTTGCCGAAGTTGACGTTGCAATCGACAGCATTGATGATGCACACCTTGCCCTTCCAGTTCTTTCCGACATTCTCGGAGTAGGCATCCTTGTGGAACGTGTTAATGCCGAGCGTAACGTGATTGAACATGTGGGGCGACACGGTCCAATCGTAAGTGACCCGGTGAACGTCGGCGTGATAGTTTGAATCTGAGAAGCCGTTGAACGGAATCGGCAGCCCGGCCGGACCGGATGCGCCCGGCTGCACTAAGTCAGACCCCCGGTTGAAGAAGTAAGAGACGCGGTGATTGGCCGTGATGTTATGGTCGATCTTGACACTTACTTTGGTAGTCGACTCTTCCGTAGTGCCTCCACCGGAAATATAGTTATTCGTGATATACCCAATTGTTCCGGGCACGAGCCCCGGGCGATTCGGCACCAGTACGGACTTGGCGATCGCCAGGTATTGATTCGAAACCGTGCTGAAGCGTGACGTTGGAATCCTGTTGCCGGGAAAGGGATCGCGAATGAATCCGGAGCCGTTGGGGTTGGGCTGAGTCGAGGCGGTGTCGTAGATAGGGATGAGCTGATTCTTGCTGTTCACCCAGTTGGTGAAGTCGCCTTGATACATCTCGGGTGTGGGAACGGTAGAGATATTGCCGGGACTGCCCTGGTGATTGCGGAACCCTTCATAGGCCACGAAAAAGAAGGTCCGATCCTTGCCATGATAGATTTTCGGCAGCCAGACGGGGCCGCCGAGCGAGCCGCCGAAATCGTTCTGTTTATAGATGCCGGTTGTGGCGGCAAAGAAGCCGCGCGCGTCCACCGCATCGTTGCGCAGGAAGTCGTAGGCCGAGCCGTGCAACTGGTTCGTGCCGGACTTCGACGCGAAGCTGATGACGCCGCCGCCGGCCTGTCCGAATTCCGCCTTGAAACCGTTGGTGTCGACCGTAAACTCGGTGATGGCATCCAGCGACGGGGTGAGATACGAGGTTTCGGTCGTGTTGCCCTGCCGGTTCGTGTCCACCAGGATACCGTCGAACGTGGCGGCGAAGGCGCCGCCCTGGCCGCCGCCGAGCACGAGATTGCTGCCGCCCTTCGATTCGGGCACCGTGGCGACCAGGTCGAACGGACTGCGCATGGCGCCCCCGACCACCAGAGGCAGTTCATCCACCAGAGTGTTCGAGACGCCTGTCGAGATCTTGGCATCCTCCGTCTGCACCTGTGCGTTCTGGGATTGCACTTCGACTGTCTGCGAGATGCCGCCTACCTCCAACCGCACGTCGACGCGCGCCGTGGCTCCCGCCACCAGTGTGATGCCGTCGATCACGGCGGTCCGGAATCCGGTCTCGGAGACCTCCAGCCGGTAAGTACCGGGACCGAGGTTCGCGACGCTATACTCTCCGGAGGCCGAGGCGATCACGTGAGTGGCTGTGTTCGTCGCAACATTTGTTACGGTGACGGGAGCATTAGGCACCGCGGCTTTGGAAGAGTCGGTGACCACTCCGGTAATGGCGCCGCGTTCCGACTGCGCAAAACAAAGCCCCCCACACAGAACGGCGACCGCAGACAAGGTTCTGATCGTCATAGCTCTACCTCCACTTGGAGAGTGATTCCCTCTGTCGGGCATCCCCGGCCCTGGATTGGCAAGTAGTTTACACCCAAACGGAATGAGCGCTACTGTTATCTTTCGCGCTGTGGTGTGACCCCGAAGGTGCGCGATTCCCCAGCGGTTTTCGTCTGCATCATTTCCCTTTTGTATCTTTCTTCACAGCACCACGGCGCCTGACTTGATACAACGTTCGTTCATGGAAAACGGATTCAAGCGAAGGAGCTTTCTCGGCCGGGGCTCCGCCATCGCCGCGGCCGCAATGAGCGCTTTTCTGGGGCGGGCGCAGGATTCTCGGGACGCGGCGCCGCCACGGCACGGCCGTATCGCCAGCGACCCGGGCCCGGAAAACATTCCGGTCAAAAGCGTCAGTCCCAACGGGTTCCTGCCCCCGGCTACCGATCACGGGGAGGTGCAGACCTTCTGGAACTCCTTTTCCGCAGCGCACCGCCACATTCAGGAAGGCGGCTGGTCGCGTCAGGTGACCGTAAAGGATTTTCCGATCTCCAAAGACATCGCCGGCGTCAACATGCGGCTGACGGCCGGGGGGATCCGCGAACTGCACTGGCACGACGCGGCCGAGTGGGCGCTGATGCTGACGGGCAAAGCAAGAATCACGGCCCTGGACAGCGACGGCAAGGGATACGTCTCCGACGTCGGGCCAAACGACGTCTGGTACTTTCCCACGGGCATTCCGCATTCCATCCAGGGGCTCGATCCGGACGGCGCCGAGTTCCTGCTGGTTTTCGACGATGGCACGTTCTCCGAGGCCAATACAACGCTGATCACGGACTGGGCCCGCCACACGCCTCCCGAGGTGCTGGCCAAGAACTGGGGAGTGGCGGAAAGCGCCCTGCACGGCGTCTACCAGGTTCCTCAGGATGGAAAGTTCATCTTTCAGGCGGCCGTGCCGCCTTCCCTGGAGGAAGACAGGCGGGCCCTGGCCGCCTCGAGGGGCCTCTCGAACGTGCGCTTCGATTTCAGCATCAACTCCATGGAGCCCACGTTCAAAAGCCGGGGTGGAGAAGTGCGCGTGGTCGATACCAGCAATTTCCCTGTGTCCACAACCATCGCCGCGGCCTACGTGGTGGTGCACCCCGGCGGCCTGCGTGAGTTGCACTGGCATCCCAACGCCGATGAGTGGCAGTACTGGATTCAAGGCCAGGGGCGCATGACGGTCTTTTTCAACGCCAGCAAGGCGCGCACCCAGGATTTCAACGCCGGCGACGTGGGCTACGTTCCCAAAACTTTCGGCCACTACATCGAAAACACCGGCAACAGCGATTTGATTTTCCTGGAGATGTTCAAAGCGCCGCGCTTTGCGGACCTTTCTCTTTCCGAGTGGGTCTCGCATCTTCCCGCGGAACTGGTGACGTCGCATCTGGGGATCGATGCCGCCACGCTCGCGGCCGTTCCCACGAAAAAAGCGGCGATCATGCCGCTCTGAGCGGCTTCGGATTATTCCTCGCGCAGAGCGACGATCGGATCCACCAGCGTGGCCCGGCGCGCCGGGATGACGGTGGCGGCGAATGCCACGGCGGCGAGAACGGCGGTCACGGCACTGAACGTGATCGCGTCCGTCGTGCTGACTCCGAACAGCAGGCTGGCCATGACACGCGTCAGCACAAAGGCGGCGGCAAGCCCGGCCCCAATCCCGATTGCGGCAAGCTGCATCCCTTGCCGCACCACCATGGCAAGGATATCGCCGGGCTGCGCGCCGAGCGCCATGCGCAAGCCGATATCGTGCGTCCCCTGGGTCACCAGGTACGACATCACGCCATAAATGCCGACGGCGGCGAGCAGAAGCGCAAAGGCCGCGAAGCCGCCCAGCATGACGCTGGAAAAGCGCTGGCGCGCCAGGGAGTCGTAGAGCCGGTCCTGCATGGTGCGGATGCCATAGACCGCGACATCGGGATCGACGGCATGAATCTCGCGCACAATCGGACCCGAGAGCGCGGCGGCATCGGCGGAAGTCCGCGCCACCAGGAACAGGCCGTTATCGGGATTCTGGTTCTCCGGGAAATAGGTGGCGATCTTGCCATCGGTATCGAGACCGTACTGCTTGACCACCCCGACGACCCCCACGATCGTGATGGGCTTCTTGGGGTCGAACCAGAGATGTTTTCCGACGGCGCTTTCGTGCGGCCAGAAGCGGTCGGCGAACTTTTTGTCGATGATGACCACCTGCGGCCTGTCGGCATCATCGCGGTCGGAGAAGTAGCGCCCTTGAATCAGCGGAATCTCCATGGTGCGAAAGTAATCGGTGCTGGCGGTGCGGATGTCCACTTGCAGTTCCTGGCCGGGAGCCGGCTGGTAGCCTTCCACGCTGATGCCGCCCCAGCCCACGGACCCGGTCAGTGGCAGCACCGAGACCACGCCTTGCGCCTGCACGCCGGGCAACGCCGCGATGCGCCTTTGGATTTCCTGGTAGAAGTTCGCCACCGGTTTATCCTGGCGATACTTGGGACCGGTGGCGGCCACCTCCATCGTGAGGATGCCATCGGTAGCGAAGCCCGGCGGAACCTGCTGCAGGCGCACGAAGCTGCGGATAAGCAGGCCGGCAGCGATCAACAGCAGCAGCGAAATGGTGCACTCGGAGACCACCAGCAGGCCACGCAGGCGCTGGCGTCCCACTCCCAGGCCGCCTTCGCTCTGAGCAGCGCGGCCGCCGGCTTTGAGGGAAGTATTCAAATCGACCTTGACCGCGCGGAAAACAGGAGCCAGGCCGAAGAGAATTCCGGTGGCCAGGGAAATGCCGAACGTGAACGCCAGAACGCCGCCGTTGATGCCGATATCCTCCAGCCGCGGGATGTTGCCGGGATTCAGAGTGCGCAGGAGGTAGAGGCCCAGTTCCGCGATCAGCAGTCCGGCCAGGCCGCCGAGAATAGAGAGCACGACGCTCTCGGTGAGGAGCTGGCGCACCAGGCGCTGCCAGCCCGCGCCCAGAGCGGTGCGGATGGCCACTTCCTTCTGCCGCCCAGCGGCGCGCGTGAGCAGCAGGTTCGCGACGTTGGCGCAGGCGATGAGCAGCACCAGCGCCACGGAACCGAGCAGCACGAGCAGGGCCCGGCGCACGTCACCCACTACCTGATCCTGAAGCCCCACGATATGCATGCCAAAGGTGCGGTCGCGCTTGTCCTTCTGGCGGATTCGGGCGGCGATGACATCGATATCGGCCTGCGCCTGGCGGAGGGAAACTCCCGGCTTCAGCTTGACCAGAATGTTATAGTTTTCGTCGCCGCGGCGATTGACGGCATCGGCTCCCAGGGGCAGCGGGAGAAACACGTCGATCTTGTCCAGCGGTCCTTCCGAGGGCATCACCTCGGCGTTGAGCATAAAGCCGCTGCGCAGGACGCCCGCCACCGTGACGGCAGTCCCGTTCAGCAAAATGGTCTTGCCGACGATGTGCGGGTCGGCGCTGAAGAGGCGCTTCCAGAGGCGATCGCTGAGAATGGCCACCGGCGCTTTGCCCGGCTTGTCTTCCTCCGGGAGCAGCAGGCGGCCGAGCAGCGGCTTGGCTCCTAGCATGCGCAGCAGGCTGGATTGGCCGCGCATGGCATCGACGCGCTCGGGACGCTCCAGGCCGGTAAGGGTGAGGCTGCGGCTCTGCGCCAGCGCCATTTCCGCAAAGGAATGGTTCTGGTTCTGGAGATCGATGTACTGTCCGGGCGAGGGCCAGTCGCGGAAGATGCCGATTCCGGGGGAGTGCAGCCACACGGCGGCGAGGCGATCGGGCTGCGGGTAGGGAAGCGGCCGCAGCAGAAGGGCGTCCACGACGCTGAAGATCGCCGAATTGGCGCCGATCCCAATGGCCAGAGAGGCCACCATGACGAAGGTCAGGGCGGGGTTGTTGCGCAGCATGCGCAGCGCGTAGCGAAAGTCGTGCAACCAGTCGCGCATCATCTATCTGACGCTCCCGGGGCCATTTCGACAGCATAAACCCTCCGCCGTCGCGCGGTCCCCGCCGATGCTACACTACATTTTCGCCTTGCCGCAACGCAAACATCCCTGGGATATTTCGCCTGTCTGGTGGATTGCGCTGCTGTTCTTTCTCAGCGGCCTGGCGTTTCTGCGAAAGACCGGAATCCATTTCGATGCCAGCTACGAGCTGGCCTCGTTTTATAAGTGCTGCACGCCGGCCTTCCGGCCGAGTGTTTTCGGACAGCCCGTGCCGGTGATGATTCTTCCTTACCTGGGCGCGTTGAAGGCGTGGCTGTATTATCCGCTGCTGCGGTATCTCGAGGTCACTCCGACGGTTTTGCGCCTGCCGGTGCTGCTGGTGGGCACGGTTTCCGTTGTACTGTTCTTCGCATTGCTGGACCGGACGATCGGACGGCGCGGCGCCATTGCGGGTGCGCTGCTGCTGGAGACCGACGCCGTTTTTCTCATCGCCACGACCTACGATTTCGGCCCCGTCGCGCTGCTGCACTGCTTTCTGCTCGCCGGGCTGGTCTTGCTGGCGGGTTTCGAGCGCAAGCCCGACACCTGGCGGCTGGCCCTGGCCTTCTTCATTTTCGGGCTCGCCCTGTGGAACAAGGCTCTGTTCGTCTGGATGTTCAACGGCACGGTAGTGGCGGCGGCCATCGTCTTTCCGCGCCGCATCTGGAGCCTGGTGACGCCAAAGCGAGTCCTGGTGGCGGCGGGTGCGATGATCTTGGGCGCGCTGCCCCTGATTTATTACAACGTGCAGACCGGCGGGGAGACGCTGCGCACGCGCGATGTGATGTCCGCCAACGCGCCGCTTTCGCAGAAAGTGTTGATGCTCGGCAAAACCATGAGCGGCAATGTGCTGTTCGGCTGGATGACGGAGGAGGCGCAGCCGAAGACCAACGCCGTTCCCACAAAAGCGGCGGCGCGCATTTCGGTGGCGATCGGCCGCCTGTTTCACGGCCGCATGCGATGGAATCTTCTGTTTTACGCCTTCCTCGCCTCCTGCTGTCTTCTGCCGTGGCTGTGGTTTTCGAAATATCGCACGGCGGCGCTGTTTGTAGCGATTTATCTCGCCGTGACGTGGGCGCAGATGATCGTGCTGCCCAATACCGGCGCGACGATGCACCATGTGCTGCTGTTGTGGCCGTTCCCGCATTTCCTGATGGCGATTGCGATTGCGCGGACTGCCGACGGACTGGGCCGGCGGGGACCCTGGATCGCGAACTCCGTTCTGGCAGTTTTGCTGTGCAGCAACCTGCTGCTGGAGAATCAGTATTACGCCGATCTCATGACGCGCGGAACCACCGCTATCTGGACGGACGCGATTTACCCGCTCTCCACGTATCTCGATTCGCTCGGCCGCAGGGCGATCGTGACCGACTGGGGCTACTCCACGACGCTGTGCCTGCTCTCCGACGGCGCAATCCCCTACATGGACATCAGCTATCAGTTGCTGGGACAGCCCGATCCCACGTGGCTGCGCTCGCTGATGGACGATCCGCGCAACGTTTTTGTGGAGCATGCCGCGGGCAGCGTGCAGTTCACTCTGGCGCAGGATCACTTCGAGGCGGTCGCCGCCGCGGCGCACCGCTCGCGGCAGGTGCTGAGCGTGATCCGCGACCGGAATCAGCGGCCGCGGTTCGAGATTGTGCGATACCCGGGCGCGCCTTAGCGCCTCAACGCAGATACGGCGCGAGGGGATCGTCAGGAAGCGCTTTCAACGCTTCCACAACGACCTTGGCATTCAGTTCCGCCCCGGCGCGGCTGGTGTGCGTGTGTGGGTCGCCAAAGAGTGGATCGACCTTTTCCGGGCCGAGGGCATCGTAACGTTCGGCGATGCGTTCGTGGAGATCGAGGAACGGCGTGTGTTCGGCGTCGGCGACTTGGCGCGCCCAAACGGGGTAGTCGGTGGCGCGTTCGATCTTGCCATCCTTCCAAAGCTTGCGCGGAATCGGCGAGCAAACGATGGGGGTTGCGCCCTTGGCGCGGGTGTCGGCGATGAACCTGCGCAAGTACCAGCCGTAGGTGTGGACCACCTCGTGCTGCCGGGTGATGGGGTTATCGACTTCGCGGGTTTCGTCGCCAGTGCCCTTAAGTGAGCCGCGGGCGCGCGCCAGGTCGTCGAGCGGACCGCCATCGTTGTGGCCGAACTGCATGATGACGAAATCACCCGGCTTGATCATTTTCAGAACGATGTCCCAATGTCCCTGCGTCAGGTAGGTGCGGCTGCTGAGGCCGCCGATGGCGCGGTTGACGACGTTGATTTTGGAGGTATCGAAGAGATCCACCAGCGGCTCGCCCCATCCCCACTGGCCGTTGGCGCCATCGCCGTGGCCGTTGCGCACGGTGGAATCGCCGATCAGGAAGAGCGTGGGCAGGTTGGGATCGCGCGGCGTGGGAAGGTTCAACTTCGCAGGTTCCGTGGTGAGCCGAATGGGATACGGCGGAACGTCACGGCCTTTGGCCGAAAGATCCGCCACCAGCGGCGACTGTGCGCCCTTCAGCGCAGCCACCACCAGGGAAGCATTGATATCGGCGCCTTCCTGACTGGTGTGGGTGTGATCCTGCGGGAAGAGCGGCTTCACGGCCGCTTCGCCCATGGTTTCGTAGCGGTCCGCGATGGCGTTGGTGTGGTCGAGGAACAGCACGTTTTCGGCTTTGGCGACTTCGGCCGACCATTCGGCGAAGTGGCCCATCTGCCGCTCGACGTGGCCGTTGGTCCAGATGTTCCGCACGGTGGGCGAGAGCACGATGGGGGTGGCGCCGGCGGCCTTCGCGTCTGTGATGAACTTGCGGATGTACCAGCCGAAGGTGTGGACGGTTTCGGTTTTACCATCGGGGTGCGTGACTTCCTGCGTTTCCTCGCCGATGCCGGGCAGATCGCCGCGCGCCGGCGGACGATCCACCGGGCCGCCATCGTTGTGGCCGAATTCGATGAGGACGGTGTCGCCGGGTTTCAGCGCGGCGCGCACATTCTCCCACAGGCCTTCATTGAAATAGGTGCGGGCGCTGCGGCCGGCGCGCGCGCTATTGACCACGTGGATTTTCGCGGGGTCGAAATAATCGGCCAGCGGATCGCCCCAGCCGCGATGATCGGCGTTTTTGGCGGTGGAGTCGCCCGTGACGTAGAGCGTGGGCAGGTTGGTGGATTGGGCCATGAGACAGCCTGCGAAAGCGGCGACAATAACGATGGTGCGCATGTCAGTTTCCGTATGGTTTGACCAGCGGGCCCATAGGCTCGGCGGGTATTTCGAACTTGTCGAAGGCGTCGGGATGAGCCGGGTCGAACGGCGGTACCTCAACGAGATATTTCACGAGCGGCAGATGGTCGTCCTTGATGCCCTGCACGATCATGCGGGCAAACTCATAGCTGCCGTAGTTGCTGTGGTGCGTGGTGTCTTTGCCGGCGAAGGCTTTGTGCGCGTCCACGGGCCCCATGGCTTCGTAGAATGGCTTGCTCATGGCGTTGAGATCGATGAGCGCGACATTCTGCTCCCGCGCCACGCGGCGCACGGCTTCGGGATAATCCCCCAGGCTGTTGGTGATTTTGCCATTCTCATCGAAGGTGAGCCGGTTCATGGAGGTGATGAGAACCGGTGTCGCGCCGTGCTGGCGGGCCTCGGCCACAAAGCGTTCGAGATCGGCCTTGTACGTGGTGAAAGCGCCGACGCCTTCGCCGCGCTCCTTCTGATCGTTGTGGCCCATCTGGATGAACAGCCAGTCGCCGGGTTTGATCTGGCTCATGACTTTGGCGAGGCGGTGTTCGCCGATGAAGCCGCGCAGGCTCTCGCCGGATTCCCCGTTGTTGGCGACTGCGATATCGGGTTTGAAGAACGCAGTGAGCATCTGGCCCCAGGAGTTGTACGGTTCCAGCGGCTGGTCGGTCGAGGTGGAATCGCCCGCGATGTAAATGGTCGGGATGGCGTCATCCTTCGCGATTTCGATGCCGCAGACGCCGGGGTGGGAGTTGGTGAATTCGAGCGTGATGCGGTCGTCCCAGGCCCATTTTTCGGAAGTCGTCTCCCGCGGTTTGAGGCGCACTTCGCCGCCTCCGGGAATCTGCGGCTGCCGCACGTTGACGATGATCTCGCGCGTGACGAACTGCCCCGGTTCCGTGGTGACTTTGGAGAGCATCAGGCGGCGTAATTCGGCTTTGACAGTGGTGACGGTGGCGGCGGTTTTATCGCCCATCTTGAGGGTGACTTTGTAATTACCCTCTTGCGGGACTTTGATGGAGAAGAAGTAAGGAGGCTGCGTGGCGGAAGGGTCTTCGAAGCCGTATCCGGCGGTGTCGCTGTATCGTGCGGAAGGTGCGACCTTGGTGTAACCGTCGCCGGGTTCGCATCCAAGATCGAATTTCAGAGGCGCGGTCTGCGCGCAGGCGAAGGCGGCGACGAAGAGGAAGAGTGCGGCGAAGCGAACGGCCTTGAAGGCTGTCTCTGAGCCGCGACCGGAGAGAGCGGTGCGTTTTGTGTTACTCGACCTGGAACCAATGGAAATCGGCATATCCGTACTCCGTTGCGGGCCTTCCGCCGATGGCAAAGAGGCCCATCTTGGCCCCGATCCAGCGGCCGGGAAGGGCGGTAAAGGGTTCGCCGAGCGGCGTGAACGTGCGGCCGTCGGCGCTGAAGCGGAAGCGGCAAACGGCGCCTTCGGCCACATCGACACGCAAATAAACGGGAGCAGTGCCGGGCGCGGCGGCGATGACCTGCGTTTCGCTTGAGCCGCGGTCGGCATGTTTGCAAACGGCCTGCACCACGGAGACGCCGTCCGCCGTCTTCCTGACCGCGATGTAGGCATAATCCTGTCCGGTGACGATCAGGCCGGCCTCTTCGCCCGGTCCGTGCGGCGTAAACGTGAGACTGGCGGTGGCTGTGAACTTCGGGCCGGGAAATTTTTGCAGCAGCAGGTTGGGGACGTCCCAGAAATTCCGGAAGCCTTCGGGGAAGGGAACCGCGATCAGGCGCAGAAAGCCAAGCCCGCGCGTCGGCAAAGCCCAGCCGGGCTGGGGATTCGCCGCCCATTGCCACTGCAGGCCGAAGCTATCGCGGAAGTCGTCGGATTCGGCGGGCGTCTGCACGGGCCATGTCTTGCCCACGTTCGGCTTGGCATGGCGCAGGACCGGGGAGCCATCGTCGCCGACCACCGGCCAGTCTTCCACCCAATGCATAGGTTCGAGATGCACGATGCGGCCATAAGCGCCCTTGTCCTGAAAATGCAGAAACCAGGACTGCCCGGTCTGGGTTTCGACCCAGGCGCCCTGGTGCGGCCCGTTGATGGGCGTCTTGCCTTGAGCCAGAACCACGCGGCGCTCGTAGGGACCGTAAATCCTGCGCGACCGGAGCACGACCTGCCAGCCGCCCGTGACGCCGCCGGCGGGCGCAAAAATGTAGTACCAGCCGTTGCGCTTGTAAAGCTTGGGGCCTTCGATGGTGGGGTCTTGCGCGTGCCCATCGTATACCAGTGTCCCGTTGTCGAGGAGCCTGGCGCCGTCGGGACTCATGCGGCTGATCAGGATGACGCTCTTGATACCGGAGCGGCTGGCGGCCATGGCGTTGACGAGATAGGCGCGGCCGTCGTCGTCCCAGAGCGGGCACGGATCTTCCCAGCCTTTGGCGGCCTTGATCAGCAGCGGCGCGGACCACGGTCCAGCGATCTGCCGCGCGTGGATCATATAGATGCCGTAGTCGGGATCGGGATAGAAGATAAAGAATTGACCGGCGTGATAGCGGATAGCCGGGGCCCACACGCCGGCGCCGTGGCGCGGTTTGGAGTAGACATCGAGCGGAGGCTGCTCCGGCAGCGCGTGGCCCAGAATCGTCCAGTTGACCAGGTCCTTCGAATGCAGGATCGGCAGGCCGGGCGCGCTGTTGAAGCTGGATGCGACCAGGTAGAAATCGTCGCCCACGCGGATGGCGTCCGGATCGGAGTAGTCGGCGTAGAGGATCGGATTCTTGTAGGTGCCGTCGCCGTTATCGGCCACCCAGACTTTGGACTGCCCGGCGCAGAGGCCGAGCGCGCAGAAGCCGAGCAGCGCCGCGTGTAATGGGGATCGCAATGTTTCGATGCTAGCCGGTTCGGCGCGGTGCGGCAAACGGAACCGGGAGGCCGCGATGGCGTTTTGTTGTCGGAAACGGCTCCGGGTGGGGTGTGAAGGTGTTCCGCTGATTTGCTTCCGGCACACGAGGCGGGGAGTTTTGTAGTGCAAAACTACTGCGCCGGCGCGGGATGACACTTGGCGGACGGCGGCGGCGGACGGATAATCGTGCACTATGGTGCCCCGCAGTTTCGGAATCCGCGCGTTGCGGTCTCTTGCCCTGGCCTTCTTCTCTGTCGCCGCTGTTGGCGCGGCGCCGGCGCCCAAACTGGCGCGCGTGACCACGTCCTTCGATTCCGGATGGAAGTTTTTGAAGGCGGACACCCCGGGCGCGGAAGCACCGGGCTTCGACGATGGACCATGGCGCAACGTGGACGTGCCGCACGATTGGAGCATCGAAGGGCCGTTCGATCGCGCCAACAAAACCGGCGGCGCGGGCGGATTTCTGCCGGCGGGAGTCGGCTGGTATCGCAGGCATTTCACGGTGCCGCAGGCGGACGCGGACCGGCGCGTGTACATCGAATTCGATGGCGTGATGGCCAACAGCGACGTCTGGATCAACGGATTTCACCTGGGCCACCGGCCATACGGGTACGTGAGTTTTGCATACGATCTGACGGGCCACCTGAATTTCGGGGCTAAGGCGAACGTTCTGGCGGTGCGCGCGGATAATTCGCTGCAGCCGGCATCGCGGTGGTACGAAGGAGCGGGCATCTACCGCCATGTGCGTCTGGTCGAAACCGATGCCGTGCACCTGGAGCATTGGGCTACGTTCGTGACCACGCCGCAGGCGGGCGCGCAGGCGGCCACGGTGCGGGTGCAGACTTCGGTGGCGAACGATGGAGGCACGGCGCGGAAGGCCGCGCTGGAGGTGGCGCTGCTCTCTCCCGGGGGCGTCGTGGTGAAGACGGCAACGACGGCGCCACAGGCCATCGACGTCGGGAAGACGGCGCAGTTCCAGGAGGAGATTTCGGTGGCCTCGCCGCAGCTCTGGAATCTGGAGACGCCTGCGATGTATCGCGCGATCGTGCGCGTGATATCCGGAAAAACGGTGCTGGACGGCGAGACGGTCCCCTTCGGCATTCGCGAATTTCACTTCGATGCCGCCACCGGCTTCTGGCTCAACGGGAAGAATTTCAAAATCAAAGGCGTCTGCCTGCATGCCGACGACAGTGCGCTGGGCACGGCGATTCCCGTGAGCGAATGGGAGCGGCGCCTGGCGACTTTGAAAGAACTGGGCGTGAACGCCATCCGCACGGCGCACAACCCACCCGCGCCGGAGTTTCTGGACCTGTGCGACCGCATGGGATTCCTGGTCATGGACGAGATGTTCGATTGCTGGACCGTGGGCAAAAACCAATACGACTATCACCTCCATTTCACGGAATGGTCGCACGCCGATACGCGCGACACGGTGATGCGCGACCGCAATCATCCCAGCATCATTCTCTATAGCGCCGGCAACGAGATTCACGATACGCCGAAACAGGAGCTGGCCAGGCAGATTTTGCGCGGGCTGCTGGACGTGTTCCACGCGACCGATCCGACCCGGCCGGTGACGCAGGCGCTCTTCCGTCCCAACGCCAGCCACGATTACGACGACGGCCTGGCCGATATGCTGGACGTCATCGGGCAGAACTACCGCGAGAACGAAATTCTGGCGGCGCATGCCGCCAGGCCGTCGCGCAAGATCATCGGCACGGAGAATCAACACGACCGCAATGCGTGGCTGGCGCTGCGTGACAATCCGCCGTATGCCGGCCAGTTTCTGTGGAGCGGCATCGACTATCTGGGCGAATCGCGCATGTGGCCGGTGGTAGCCGCGGGCTCGGGGCTGCTGGATCGCACGGGCGCGGTCAAGCCGCTCGGCTGGGAACGCGCGAGCTGGTGGAGCGAAAAGCCCGTGGTGGCGATCGCACGCCGTGTCGCGCCCCAGCAGGTCACGCCGAACGACCCCGGCTTTAACCCGCTGATGCGGCGGCAGGTGCAGTTTCTGGACTGGACGCCGTCTGTTCTACAGCCGCACCCCGGGAACGTGGACGTGTACAGCAACTGCCAGGAAGTGGAGCTGCTGCTAAATGGAAAATCGCTCGGCTCCAAGCCGCTGCCCGCGGACGCGTCGCCGCGCGTGTGGCAGGTCGATTTCGAACCCGGGACGCTCGCGGCCGTCTGCAGAAACAACGGCGCCGTGGCGGCGAAGAGTGAACTGAAGACCGCGGGGAAAGCGGCGCGGATCGTTCTCGAAAGCTATCGCAAAACCATCGCGCCGGTGTTTGACGATGTGGCGTACATCACCGCGACGGTAGTGGATGAAAACGGCGTGCGCGTGCCCGACGCTTCGCAGATGGTCCAGTTCGCCGTGAGCGGGCCGGGTAGGATCGCCGCGGTCGACAATGCCGATAATGCCAGCCACGAGCCGTTCCAGGCATCGGAGCGGTCGGCGTATCACGGCGAGTGTTCGGCCATTATGAAGGCCACGGGAACGGGCCGGATTCAGGTTACTGCGACCGCGCAGGGGTTGAACGCCGGATCGGTCGCGATCGAGGCGAAATGAAGTATCCGGACGAGTGGAAAGGCACAAGTTGAAACTGACACTGCTGTTGGTGATGGGCCTGGGCGCGGCTGCGGCGCAGGCGGCGGAGGTCCGCGTGGCGGATTTCGGAGCGAAGCCGGGAGACGCGGTGAATACCACGGCGATTCAAAAGGCCATCGACGCCGCGGCCAAAAACGGCGGGACTGTCGTGTTCGCGCCGGGCGTCTATCTGACGGGATCGCTGTTTCTGAAGAGCGGCATGAGCATGCGGATCGATGAAGGCGTCGAGTTGCGCGGCGTGCAGGACATCGCGGCGTACCCGATGATGCCGACGCGCGTCGCGGGAATCGAAATGACCTGGCCGGCGGCGCTGATCAATGTCTACGAGCAGCACGATGTCGCGATCACCGGCAAAGGGTCGGTGGATGGCGACGGCAAAATCTGGTGGGACCTCTACCGCACCATGGCCCGCGAGTACGTGCCGAAGGGTTTGCGCTGGGCGGTGGATTACGATTGCCGAAGGCCGCGGCTGATGCAGATCTACAAATCGTCGAACGTTTCGCTGCAGGGGCTGACCTTGAAACGCTCGGGATTCTGGACCGTGCACATCTGCTTCTCGCACGACGTGAGCGTGGATGGCGTGACGATTCGCAATAACATCGGTGGCCGGGGACCGAGCACCGACGGGGTGGATATCGATTCGTCGAACAACATCGCGGTGCAGCATTGCGATATCGACGACAACGACGACGCCATCTGTTTGAAGGCGGGGCGCGACTCCGACGGCTTGCGGGTGAATAAGCCCTCCACCAACGTGACGATCCGCGATAACACCGTTCGCGCCGGCGCGGCTGGAGTGACGTTCGGCAGCGAGACCTCGGGCGGCATTCGCGACGTGACGGTGGAGAATTTGCACGTGCTGGCTGGCGTGCCGAACGGCATTCTGTTCAAATCCGCCAGCACGCGCGGCGGGACGATCGAGAACATCCATATCCGCGGCGTGGATATGCAGGGCGTGGGCACCGCGATCGCCGTGACGTTCAACTGGAACCCGAGTTACAGCTATGCCAAGATGCCGGAAGGTATCACGAATGCGCCGGACTACTGGAAAGTGCTGACCACCCCGGTGCCCGCGGAAAAGGGGCTGCCGCATCTCCGCAACGTGCAGATTTCGGATGTGAAGGCGACCGGCGTGCGGCGGGCGTTCAGCGTGGCGTCTTACCCGGATTCGCCGCTGCGCGATTTCGTGCTGACGAACGTGGATATCGAGGCGCAGACGGGCGGAACTATTCAGAACGCGGAGAATTGGAAGTTCACGAATACGAAAATTCAGGTGCCTGAGGGCAGCAGAGTGGTGCTGAAAGACTGCAAGGACGTGAGCGGGATTGAGTAGAGCGCCCGATACCGGGTATCTTTTTTCTACGTCAGTTTCCACGGGGCCCGGTACGGCCTGGTCAGCCACTGGTTGGCTTCGGAATCGCCGACGATCTGCTCCTTGGCCGCGTCCCACTTGAGCGAGCGTCCCATCCGCATGGAAATGTTGCCGAGGTGGCACATGATGGCCGAGCGGTGTCCCTCTTCGACATCGGCATTGGGCCGCTTGCGGCTCTTGACGCAATCCAGGAAGTTGCGCGCGTGGGCGGAATCGAGGTTGCCGCCTTTGACTTGGAGCGGTTCAATGCCGCTCTTCTTTTCCGGGAAGACCTGAAAGCCGCTGCGCAGCAGCGTGAGCTGCCCCTTGGTGCCGTAGATATCGAGCGTAAAGCCGGGCGTGCCCTGCGCGATTTCGCTGGAGGTCCAGGTGACTACGACCTCGGGAAACTGGTAGGTCACCTCCTGCACGTCGGGAGTCTCGCCGCCATCGGTGAGCGCATACCGGCCGCCGAATGCGGCGACTTCGGTGGGGGCTTCGGCGCCCACGATCCAGCGCGCGATATCGAGATGGTGCGCGCCCCAGTTGGTCATCTGGCCGCCCGAATAATCCCAGAACCAGCGGAAATTGTAGATGCAGCGGAAGGCGTCGAAGGGCCGTTTGGGCGCGGGGCCGAGCCACATATTCCAATCGAAAGTAGGGATGGGACCGCCGGCCATTTCGGTGGGCTTGAGTCCGGGATAGATGTTGCGCTGCATGCCGGCGCGGATGCGGTGCACTTCGCCGATGCCGCCATCCTGAATGAGTTTGACGGCCTGCGCGTAGTGCGGGCCGGAGCGCTGCTGGCTGCCCACCTGGAACACCCGGTTGTGCTTGCGCGCAGCTTCCACCATCTTGCGGCCTTCGGTGACGAAGAGGGTGAGCGGCTTCTCGCAATACACATCCTTGCCGGCTTCGCAGGCGGCGGTGGCGATGAGTGCATGCCAGTGGTCGGGCACGGCGATGAGAACGGCATCGAGATCGTTGCGGTCCAGCACCTGGCGGAAATCCTTGGCCGCCTGGGCACGGTTTTCGGTGGCGGCGACGGCCCTTTCGCGGAAGGGGTCGTAGAGATCGCAGACCACGACCGGTTCGTAGTCTGGCTCCTTGAGGAACGTGGCCAGATCCTGGCGGCCGCGGCCGCCGGTGCCGATGTGGCCCATGCGGACGCGATCGTTCGCGCCCCACACGCGGCGGGATGCGAGAGCCGTGGCGGCTCCCATGGCAAACGTGGTGCGGATCAGATCGCGGCGGTTGATTGCGTGCATAACCCAGGCCCTCCTAAGCCGGCGGTTCTCATATAACCGTCTTTAACGATAAAGATACCAGGAAATTTCCTCTCCCATCCAGCGTTGGCGGCGGGGACGTATTCGCGGGCGTTGGCTTCGATGGCGGAATTGCCGGGAACGTGGCAGGCGATCCCCACCGATTCCACCAGCGCCGCGCCCGGACAGGTGAGATCCTGCACGCAGCGGAACATTTTGTACTTCTGCGCGGCAGCGGCCAGCAGCAGGCTCTGCGATTGCCCCTTGCAGGCCTTCAGCGCGACACCGGTATAGCCCATTTCGCGCGCCAACAGCAGCGCATCGAGACCGGTCAGCGATTCGTCGATGACGATGGGCCGCAGCTTCGCCGCTTCGAACATGGTGTTCTGGCGATGTTCGGCGAGATCGCGCTGCGTGGGCTGCTCGATGTATTGCACCAGGTCGAACGCCGTGGGCGCCTTGCCGCGCAATTGGTGCTCGAAATCGAGAAGATACTGCACGTTCGGGCAGCGCTCGTTGAAATCCAGGGAATAGATCCAGCCGCTGAATCCGCGCTTGCGCTGCGCGATGGTGGTCACGCGATCGATATTGGCCACGCGGTCCACATCCCAAGCCAGGTCGTTGCCGTTGAGCTTGATTTTGATGGCGGTGATGCCGTTGTACGGAATCCAGTCTTCGAGCGTCTGCGGCAGGCCGTCGTGCAGCGGCTTTTTGACGTCGGCCGCGGTCAGCGGGTCGGAAGCGCCCACGGAATGGTACATGCGGATGCGCGGTTCGGGCGTCTGCAGAATGTACTGGTCCAGATATTCGCCGCGAAATTCGGAATTCAGGTAGTGGCCCAGGTCGTAGCGCACGAATTCCTTGCCGCAGACGGTGAAACTGTTGCGGTTGTGCAGCCGGCCGTAGGCATCGTGGATGGCGGCGTCGAACGGGCTTGCGGTGACAAGGGTGCACAGCTTGGGCACCGGATGCGGCAGCTTCATTTCGCTGGTGGTTTCGGCGGCGGCCTTGAGGTACGCCGGTTCCAGCGCGGAATTGACGTCGAGAGGGTGCGCGTATTCCGTAAAATCCCGGGTGATGCGGCCGATCTTTTCCGCCAGCGATTTCATCGCGCCGAGCGTGGTGTCGTACGGAATGTCGGGAGCGGGAAAGGACCACACGTTGCCCATCGACATGGCGCCGAAGCCCGTGGCCGTCTTGCCGGCGCGGTTGCGCAGCCGGCAGTGAACGTAGAGCATCGTGACGCGGTCAACTTCCTTGCCGCCGAACTTGTACGGCGCGCGGTACAGGTAGTCCTGATAGTCGATGCGGATCTCTTCGATGCGGGCGTCGGTCGTGCGCGGCGTTTGCACGAAAAAGGGCATGGCCAGGAATTCCCGGCGGCGCAGGTTCATAGATCCGCCTGTTGGAGGGCCGTGCGCAGCGTGGCGAGATCGCGGCGCATGGCTGCATAGGTCTCTTCGGGCGTGTGCAGCGGATATTCGAAATGCTGCTGCACGGGCCCGTCGAACCCGGAACCCGCCACCATTTTGAGAAACTCGGATAGCTTTACCATGCCGTCGCCGAGCGGTTTCCATGTGGGCTTCCATGCGCCTTTCGCGTCTTTCGCCCAAATGAAATCCTTCACGGCGATGCCGCGCAGGTGCGGCGTGATGACGTGGAAGCTGTTGCCCCATCCGCCGACGCCGCCTTCGATGGTGGCGTGGCCGATGTCGTAGTTGACGGCGATGCGGTTGGGGTCGAAATCGCGCATCAGAATGTAGAGGTCCCAGATAGGCTGGCCCATGAAGGCCACGCCGGAGTGCGTGTGCCACATGGCGCAGACGTTGTACCGCCGGTTGAGCGCCTCCAGCTTTGCGATGCGGGGCTTCAGGGCATCGAGCTGCGCTCCATATGGCTGATCGGGCTTGTAGCGCAGCGCGCCCGGCGGCATCCAGCGATAGCGGCGAATGCCGAGCTCCGCCATGGTGGCGAGGATCTCTTCGGCGTGCGGCGTATCGCTATCCACGATATCGGTGGTGATGAGCGGCGTCTCGAGTCCATGCTTGTGAATCGTGGCGACCAGCGGCGGCAGGTCTTCGCGCACGCGCTCCGGCAGCACATGGCCGCCCTTGCGGACGGTGAGATCGATGCCATCGTAGCCTAGTTCGGCGGTCTTGGCGGCCAGCGCATCGCCTTTCAGGAACGGCAGGTGCTTCGAGAAAACCGCGACTTTGAGTTTGCCTTTGGCGGCCGCCTGGGCGGCGCCGCGGGAGGGAAGAGCCTGAGACAGCAGGGCGCTTCCCGCCAGGAGTGCTCTACGGGAAAGTCTATGTTCCATGATGCAATACTAATATTCTAGGCGCGAAATCATGAGTCTCAAACTGCAAGGTATTTTTCCGCCCATTACAACGCCGTTCGATCACGCCGGCAATATTTACGCCACAAAAGTGCAGCACAACGTGGAGAAGTGGAACCGGACGTCGCTTTCCGGGTACGTGGTCATGGGCTCGACGGGCGAAAGCGTGATGCTCACGAGCGAGGAAAAAGTCACGATGTGGGAGATGGTGGCGAAGTACGCCGCGCCGGAAAAATTGCTCATCGCGGGCACCGGCATGGAGAGCGTGCGCGAGACCGTGTGCCTGACAAATCGGGCGGCGGAAATGGGATACAAAGCCGCCATGGTGCGGACGCCGCACTATTACAAGAACCTCGTCAACCGCGCCGATGCGCAGATGCTCTACTACCGCACGGTAGCCGACCAGGCGAAGATTCCGCTCATCATCTATAACTGGCCGCAGGCCACCGGCGTGGATATTCCGGCGGAGGCGGTGGTGGCGATTTCCGAGCATCCCAACATGATCGCCATCAAGGAAAGCTCCGGCAATCTGGAAAAGGTCATGCAGTTGATCCGCGAAGTGCGGCCGGGATTTCAGGTGCTGGTGGGCTCGGCTCCAACACTCTGGCCATCGCTGCTGATGGGCGCCTGCGGCGCGATCCTGGCGTATGCCAACGCGGCGCCGTATTCGGTGATCGCCATCTGGGAAGCCTACCGGCAGCGCGAAGAAGCGGCGGGTCTGGACTGGCAGAACCGCATCGGGCGGCCATCGGCCCTGGTAACTACCAAATACGGCGTTCCCGGGCTGAAATACGCCATGGATCTGAACGGATACTACGGCGGGCCGCCGCGCCTGCCGCTTTCGGTGCCGACGGAAGCGGCGAAGCGGGAAATCGAAGAGGCGTTCTCGGATCTGAAGGGATAGACCGCCGCGGCGCTACAATCGTCGACGGCGCTTCTCGTGACAACCGCGATGGGCTGCGAAGGATCGTCCCCTGATCGCCCAAGATTCGAAATGTACGGACAATTACATCTTCGGGTCGCCAGCTAATCTATAATTCTTCATTCCGAACCGGCCGGAAGCCCTTTTTGGAGGCTATTTTGTGGCTCTCGACAAGTTGATTTCGCTGCGCACGTTTGCGCTTTCCACGTTAGGTTTCGCATTGTTGCTCGCCTCGCCGGCAAAGGCGGGATTGATCGGCAACGGAACGAATACCGTAAACGCACTGTTTTACCTCGGATCGCACACCCCGGGCAGCGCGGAGACTGAAGATTACGGCAGTCCTCCGGTAGCCGGCCCGGCAACCATCCCCACCGGCGGTGTGACCTTCGTCGAAGGCGCCTTGGATGGCTCGACCATTTTTGTGGGCGACACTCAGATTGTGATCACGAATGAACTGCCGCCAACCCAACCGTTTTGCTCAACGTCGTCCACTCCCTGTCCGGACACATTTACCGGGTTCGAATTTCAATTCTCCGCTGGAGTGGATATTAGCGCTGTGACGGTCGACCCGGCGAGCGCCCCCGCTTTTCTCCCGGTCGCCGGGGGGTTGACGTCCAGCGCGACCGACATTCTGGTCAACGTTGTGGGCGACGCTCCAGACATCGGTGAGCAACTGATTCTCGATCTTTCGTTTCCCACGGCCACATCGGTCTCGGAGCCGGCTGCCTTCGCGCTCACGAGCCTTGTTTTGTCAGGCCTGGTGACTCTGGCTCTCCGAAAGCGGCGATTCTCGCGGTGAACCGCCGCCGCGGTTACCCGAGCAGGCGCGTAAGCCGACGCACGGCCGTTGCCGTCTCCTCCACGTGCAGGAGGTGAGTCACGCTGAAGTAGAGCACACCATAGGTTCCTAGAATTGCGATGCCATCGGGGATCGGGTGCGCGACGCCGGCCAGGAACTTGATTCCCCACGCGCCCACCGCGGCGACAAAGGCTGAAATCCAGAGACGGGCCACGAACGATGCGGGGAGCCCGCTGCGTCCGATGCGGCGGTTCAGCGCCCGGCGGAGCAGAAGGAATTCGACCCAGGCGGCGATGCCGGCGCTGGAGGTAAGGCCGGCGACGCCCCATCGCGGATCGATGCCGATCCAGATCGGCAGCGGCTTGGCACAGAGATAGCCCAAACCGGTGGTGAGGATCACCCGGATCACCGCGAAGTTCAGCGGCGTGCGCGTATCGCGCAGCGCGTAATACGTGGAAGAGTAAAGCCTGCCGAGCGTGGACGCGAACAACCCCACGGCCGCGCCGGCGAGAATGCCCCAAACGTAAACGCAATCGTCGTAGGTAAACTTGCCGTTTTCGTACAGCGTCGCGGTGATGATATCGCCCAGCGCGAGAAATGCCATCGCGGAGGGCACGACGAAAAAGGCGATCTGCCGCAAGGCTGAATTGAGACGCTGGCGCAGAATCGCGGCGACTTCGGCTTCGTCGCCGAGTGCGCTCGACATCGCCGGCAGTTCGGCCGCCGAAACCGACATGCCGAACAGGCTCACCGGTAGCATGCTGATGGTCTGGGTTGTGAAAAGCGCCGCCACCGGGCCCTGTCCCAGCAGACTCGCCAGCACCGAATCCACATACGCGCTGATCTGCACCACTCCCCGGCTGACGAACACCGGCAGGAAGTTGCGGATCACCTCCCGCACGTTCGCGTCCTGGAGTTGCAGACGGACGCGCAAACCGCGAGCCAGCCGCAGCACGCGCGGAAGCTGCACTCCGAATTGCAGCGCGCTTCCCACCACCGAACCCCACGCCAGCGTGATCGCAAGCTGCGGCCGCGCGTCCTTGCGAAACGCGATCATGGTCGCGATCATCGCGACGCTCGCCAGCACCGGCGCCGTGTAAGAGAGGAAAAACCGCCGATGGCTGTTCAGAATCCCCAGGCACCACGCCGAAAGCACGAGCAGCCCGACGCTCGGGAAGAGAATCCGCACGACATGGATGGTCAACTCGCGCTTCGCCCCGTGAAAACCGGGCGCGATCGCATCGATGAACAGCGGCGTCGCCAGCACTCCCACCAGCACCGCGACGCTCACCACCATCGCAAGGATAGCCGCCACCGCGCCCGCCACGCGCCCGGCTTCTTCCTCATCGCCTTCCGCCAGCAGGCGCGCGTAAACCGGGATGAAACTCGCCGAAAGCACGCCCTCGCCGAACAGGTTCTGCAGATAATTCGGAATGCGGAACGCCGCCAGGAAAGCGTCAGCTTCGTCGGAGAGGCCGAAGTAGCGCGAGAAAACGCGCTGCCGCACCAGGCCGAAGATGCGGCTGAGCAGGATTCCGGAGGCCACTAGAAAGGCATGGCGTCCGGTGCGCTCGCGCTTCTGCGTGCGAGGCGGCGCCACTACGAAAGTTTCTCCACGACCGCCGTAGTCACCTCTTCGGTGCTGCTTTTGCCCCCGAGATCGGGCGTGCGCACGCTGCCTCCGGCGAGGACGGCGGCCACGGCGGATTCGACTTCGCGGGCGGCGCCGGTCATCTGCAGGTGATCGAGCAGCATGGCGGCGCTGAGGATGGTGGCCAGCGGATTCACGACGCCTTTGCCGGCGATATCGGGTGCGGAGCCGTGGACGGGTTCGAACATCGAAGGAAAGCGGCGCAGCGGATCGAGATTGGCGCTGGCCGCGAGCCCCATGCTGCCGATAATGATGGCTGAGAGATCGCTCAGGATATCGGCAAACAGGTTCGACCCCACCACGACGTCGAAACTTTCCGGGCGGCGGACGAAATTCATTGCGGCCGCATCCACCAGCAGCGATTCGGTGGTTACATCCGGAAAATCGGCGGCTACTTCCTGGAACGTGCGGTCCCAAAGCACCATGCTGAAGCCTTGCGCGTTGCTCTTGGTGATGCTGGTGACGCGCTTCTTTTTGTTGCGCTTCACCGTCAGTTCGAAGGCGAAGCGCACGATCCGCTCGATACCGCGGCGAGTAAAAACGCTGGTCTGGATGGCGACTTCATCGGGCTGGTGCTGGTAGAGAAAACCGCCCACCTGCGCATATTCGCCTTCGGTGTTTTCGCGGACCACGACGAAATCGATTTCGCCGCCCCTGGCGCGCGCCAGCGGCGACTGCACGCCGGGATAAAGGTACGCCGGGCGCACGTTGGCGTATTGATCGAAGGCGCGGCGGATGGGCAGCAGCAGCCCGTTGAGGGTGGTGTGATCGGGGATTTCAGGATGTCCCACCGCGCCCAGCAGGATGGCGTCGCAGGGCTGGAGCAGGTCGATGGCTCCGGCGGGCATCATGCGGCCCCAGCGGAAGAAGTGCTCGGCGCCCCAATCGAAATCCTGAAACGCGAAGGTGACATCGTGCTTCTTGGCGACGCGTTCGAGCACGCGTCTGGCTTGGGGAATCACCTCTGTGCCGACTCCGTCGCCGGCGATGACCGCGATCGTAAACGTCTTCATGTGGACTGGCAAAACAATTTTCGCATGCGGCCGCACGCGGGAGAAGCGGGCCGCTGGAAGCCGGTATGCGCCGGCGGTCTCGCCGCCGGTACCGTGTGGCGGGAAAAGGCGCCGGCGACAGGATCGCCAGCGTTACGAGGCCGCCTGGCCGCGGCCGGCTGCCGGATTCCCGGGTGGCGCTCCTTCCGGGGCCGAAAGCAGCACCGTCCGCGTCGGGAATGGCAAATCGATGGCCTCCTGCCGGAACCGCAGCAGGATGCGCTTTCGCAACTGCGCCCGCACGCCGAACTGGTTGGCGAACTCGGCGACATAGAAACTGAGGGTGAAGCCGAGAGACGAATCGCCGAATCCCGGGTCCAGGGAGACCGAAGGCGCGGGCTCCGCGAGCATGCCGGGGACTTCGCGCGTTGCCTGCGCGGCCACATCCAACAGGACGCGCTCGACGTGGTCCGGGTCGCTATCGTATCCCACGCCCACCTGGAGCGACGCGGACATTCGCTTCTCCGGCAGGTGGAAGTTGGTGACAATCGCCTGCGACAGTTTGGAATTGGGGATGATGATCATGTTATTCCCCAACGAGCGGACGATGGTGCTGCGCCAGCCGATGTCATTGACGTAGCCCTCTTCGCCGGTGTTCAGCTTGATGTAGTCCCCGCGACGGATCTGCCCCGCCACCGCCACGTAAAAACCGCCGAACAGGTTGGAGAGCGTATCCTGCAATGCCAGCGCAACCGCCAGGCCGCCGACCCCCAGGGCGGTCAGGATGGGAGTCACCTCGATCCCCAGGGCGCTCTTCAGCAGGATGACGGCGCCCAGAATGAAGACGCCCAGTTGCGCCAGGTTCTCGGTGAGGGTGGTGACCGGTAGCGCTCCCGGCACCTGCCCGCCGAAATGGCGAACCATGTTGCCGGCCAGCCGCATGCACATCAGGGTGAGGGAGAGAATCCAGAGCGCCGCGGCCGTCTTGGTGCCGATGGACTCGAGTGTGGCCGGAAGATCGGATGTCTGAATGGCGATATGGGCAGCCAGAATCACCGCCCAAATGAGCGTCGGACTGCGCAAAGCTTCCATCAGGATCAGGCCCGGACGGCTCTGCGTCCGCCGGTTCCACGCATGCAGGGCGCGCAGCACGAGCGCGCGAACACCCAGACCGATCAGGAAGACGACCAGGAAAATTAATGTCGGCCTCACCAGTTCCATGCGCCCGGTCAACAGGCGGTCCAGCTCGTGCATTCGATTCTCCTACCTAAGATTCTCACAACAAATCGCTTGCACGCTTGGGGAGGAGCCCGCGTCAAACCAATATGCGGACTTGTGTCCTGGTGATGCTGGCGCTCGCTGCCTGCCTTGCGGCCGACGAACCGTCGGCGTGGGACCTCTACGAGCAAGGGCGGGAGGCGGAGAAGGCCGGGAAGATGGCCGAGGCGTACATTCTCTACTCTGAAGCTGCCGCCATGGACCCGACCAACCGCATGTACTGGCTGCGAAGCCGGGCCGTGCAGACGCGCGCGGCACTTCAGGCCAGGCCCGCGCCGACTCCCGACGGCGATGCGTCCGACGAAGATCTGGAAACCCAGGCGACGCCGGACCTGCCGCACGCCACCCCGAAAGATATCGCCGACGCGCGCGAGCCGCTACCGCCTACCGAACTCGAACCGGATTCCAAAGCCGCCCTGCATGATTTCGACCTGCGCGGCGATTCCAAGAAGCTGTTTACCGACGTAGCGCACTTCTACGGACTCGACTGCGTTTTCGACGGCGATTACCAGCCCACCGGGCAGATCCATTTCGAGCTGCACGACGTGAATTACCGCGACGCCCTGCACGCGCTGGAGGCGGCTACCGGCGCATTCATTGTGCCGCTCACCGGCAAGCTTTTCCTGGTGGTCAAGGATACGCCGCAGAAACGCGCCGAAGTCGAGCCTGTAGTCGCGGTTGCGGTGCGACTGCCGGAGGCCGAGACCACGCAGGATTTCAACAACGCCATTACTGCCGTGCAGCAGGCGCTGGCGCTGGAGAAGGTTTCCTTCGACACCGCCAACGACACCGTGATCATCCGCGACCGCATCTCGAAAGTGCTGCCGGCGCGCGCGCTGCTCGAAGATCTCATGCGGCCGAAAGCGCAGGTGGTGATCGACGTGAAACTGTTGGAGGCCAGCCGGGACGACACCATCACCTATGGTGTGCAGTTCCCGAACCTGTTCACGCTGACGCCGTTGACGACCTGGCTGGGCAACACCTTTACGATTCCGCAGGGCATCGCCGGACTGCTGCAGTTCGGAGGCGGGATGTCCACCTTCGGGTTGGGGATTATGCTGCCGCAGTTCGAAGCGACGCTATCGAAATCCTCGGGCCAGGTGCTGTTGACCGCGGAGTTACGCACCAACTCTGGGGTGGCGGCCACCATGCATATCGGCGAGCGCTACCCGATCCTGACATCCGGGTACTACGGACCCGCCAGTTTTTCCGGTCCGGGCGCGTACACGCCGCCGCCCAGTTTCTCATTTCAGGATCTCGGTCTCACGCTGAAAGTGACTCCTGTGGTCCATACCTCCGAAGAGATGAGCCTCGATCTCGATGCGCAGTTCCAGCTACTCACCGGCCAATCCGTGGCGGGTATTCCGGTGCTTTCGAACCGGGCCATGAAGTCGGTGGTGGAAGTGAACACCGGGGAATGGGCGCTGGTTGCCGGACTGCTGAATACCAGCGAAGCGCACACCATTGCCGGGCTGGCGGGAGCCTCGCGCATTCCGTTGCTCAGCGCGCTGACCACCACCCACGAAAAAGACAAGAGCACCGACCAGGTGCTGCTCCTCATTCGTCCGCGCGTGATTACGCTGCCGCCCACGGAGTATTTCACCCGCACTTACCGGCTGGGTTCGGATACTCGCCCGCTCACGCCGCTGTAAGCGCCTGCCCCGGCCTGTGCAAGGCTGCTATGGTGGGATTTCATGTCACGCATGCTTGAGGAGATCCGGCAGCAGCCGGAGGCGTTGGAGCGCACCCTCTCCGCCGGAATGGCGCGCGCCCGGAGATTCAAACGCGTCGTCGAAAAGCGCCGGCCGCGCTTGATCGTGCTGGTGGCGCGCGGCACGTCCGACAACGCCGCGCTCTTCGGCCGGTATCTTCTCGAAATCACAACGCGCATTCCGGTCTCGCTGGCCGCGCCGTCCATCGAAACGCTTTACCACGCGCGCGTGGATTACTCGGGCGCGCTGGTCGTTGCGGTCTCGCAATCCGGCGAATCCACGGACACGAACCTGGTGTTGGAACATGCCCGCTCGCGCGGCGCGCTGACCCTGGGGATCACCAATGAGGCGGGCAGTTCGCTGGCGCGGATCGCCGAACATGTCTTTCTGGTGCGTGCCGGCAGGGAGCGCAGCGTCGCCGCCACCAAGACATACACGGGTCAACTGCTGCTGTTCTATCTGCTGGCCTGGGCGCTGGGCGCCCGGCTTGACGCCGCCGACCTCGAAAGGCTCCCGGCCGCGGTCCACGGCGCGCTCGAACTGGAAGAGGAGATCGGCGCCCTGAGCGAGCGCTACCGCTTCATGCGCCATGCCGTGGTGGTGGGGCGCGGCCTCAACTACGCCAATGCCTTCGAGTTCGCGCTGAAGCTGATGGAAACCTGCTACGTGGTGGCGGAACGCTTTTCCTCGGCCGATTTCCTGCATGGCCCTATCGCGCTGGTCGAGCCCAGCTTTCCGGTGTTCGCCTTTGCGCCTCCCGGCCCCACAAGGCAATCGATCGCCGAGACACTCGACAGGCTGAGCGGCCTCAAGGCCGAAATCGTAGCCATTGGGGAAGGAAAAGTGCGCGCTACAAAGACGATCCGGCTGAAAACCGGAACGAACGAGTTGCTGACGCCGATCCCCTACATCGTTCCCGCCCAGATCTTCGCCGCATCCCTGGCTGCGCAAAAAGGACTCGATCCGGACAAACCGCGCACGCTGAAAAAAGTGACTCTGACTTTATGAATGAATAGCCACGAATGAACACGAATAAACGTAAATCAGTCCTTATTCATGTTCATTCGTGTTCATTCGTGGCCCCAATCTGTTTTATTGATTCTTTCTCAACGAATACTTGTTTAATTGCGCGATTAGGCGGCGCGCGGCGACAGGGACCTGCGCGCCGCTGGCCAGAATTTGTTTGCTGGTCCACGGTTCTCCGTAGAGCGCCCGATTCTCGTCGAGATCGTTGCGCAGCGTCGCTCCATCCAGGGAAACGCCGGCGAACAGACCGTGCGAGCGCGACCACGAAAGGATCTCGGCCGTCATGAAGGCATCGGTCTGCGCGGTCGCGTTGCGCCCTACAGGCCCGGCGGCCGCGGTCGCATCGGCTCCGATGGTGAATTTATCCTGCGTCAGGTGCCGCATGCCCCGTTCGTTCATTACCAGCAGCACCACGTCGCTGGAAGAGAAGCCCAGTTGCAGACCGAAGCTGCCGCCTTCAATGCGAATGGCTGCCGGAGCTCCCCAGCCCTGGCCGCTGGCGGCACGGCAGACCGCGAATCCGCGTCCATATTTGCCGCCCACGACGAACGCGCCCTTCTTCAGTCCGGGCACGAGCACGATGCAGGACGACTTATCCAATAGTTGTTGGGGGATGGATTTATCGGGCGCGGACATGATTTCGGAAAAGAGGCTGGCGGCATCGTCCAGCCTCTCGGCCGCTTTGCTCTTTTCGCTTGCAGGCAGCGTGCTGCAAGCAAGAAGGGTAATGGTTGCGAGTATAGTCAGACGCATAAACCTATCGTATCGCGGTCACTTACGGCGGAACAGCGGCACCACGAGTTCCGGCATGCCGTCAGACGGCAGCCGCCGCAATTCCGCCTTGCCGTCGCCGGTCACGGTCATCTCGAAGGCGATGCGGGCCCCGGCGGTGTTGACGACGGTGAACTTCAACTGGCGCCCGTTCCAGGTCCCTTCGGCGGAAGGCGCCTCGCTGGCCGCGCCCACATGCTTGCCCGAGCCTTCGTCGTGGACGATATAAAACACCGAATCCACCCGGATCTTCCCGCCGGAATCGACTATCTTCAGGGTTACTGCTTTGACCCCGCCGTCTTCGCCTTCCCACGTTCCCGTGACCGGCGATGCCGCCGCTTTCGCCAGGCAGAACGCCATCGCGCCCGCCAGCAGACACACATGTAGCGTCGTTCTCATACAGCTTCCTCCTCTTTGTTTCGGTTTGGTTTACTCGACCTTGGCGCCGCCCAGCGAGGCCGCCGCCAGCGTGCCGCCCAACCCCATGGTCTCCACCGCGGAGGAGGGCACAATCACCATCGAGCCCCGCTCCTTGATGGCCTCGTACAACATATTCATGGCGCGCAGATGCAGCGCCACGGGATTGTTCTGGTAAGTCAGCGCGGCCTGCGAGAATTTCTCGGAAATCTCCGTCTCCGCCTGCCCCAGAATGTTGCGCGCCTGGCGTTCACGCTCGGCCTGCGCCTGCCGCGACATGGCATCCTGTAAAGCCGGCGGAATCTGCACATCGCGAATCTCCACCGACTGCACCGTGATCCCCCAGGGGTTCGTCTTCTCGTCCAGAATCCGCTGCAATTCGTGGCCGAGCATCTCGCGCTCCGCTACCATCTGGTGCAGATCGTGCCGCCCGATGGATTCCCGCAGCGCGGTCTGCGAGCTCATCGAGATCGCCTGGTCGAAATCCTGCACCTCGAGGATCGATTTCTCGGCGTTCCAGACCATCCAGAAGACGATGGCGTCTACGTTCACCGGCACCGTATCCTTCGTGAGAGTGGATTCGGCCGATACGCTGACCACGCGCACGCGTTGATCCACGTAGCGGCTCACCGAATCGACGATCGGAATCACGTGGAAAAGGCCCGGCCCGCGCAATCCGATGTACCGGCCGAAGCGCAGCACCGCGACTTTCTCCCACTGGTCCGCCACCCGGATGGAAAACAACAGGTAGAGCGCTCCAGCCGTGCAGATCACGATGGGCGCCGGGTTTCGGGTCAGCCCGGTGCCCGCTGCGCCCGCCGCGAAACAGATCACCGCCAGCGCGACCCCCACACTGCTTAACCGCAAATTCAACTGATTCGTTCTCATGGCGTCATCTCCTGTTCTTTTGCGAATCGTTTTGCCGCTCTTCCAGCTGTTCGACGAGTTCCTGCAACGTGAAGCCGGCGGCCCCGGCGCGCGCGATGAAGTCGCCCACCAATTGGGCCAGCTGCCGCTCGCGCTCGGCATCGTCGCGTTTCACTTTCTGCCGTGCGATGAAGGTCCCGGTGCCCTGCTGCGTTTCCAGAACTCCCCGGATCTCCAGTTCGCGGTAGGCGCGCATCACCGTGTTGGGATTGATCGCCAGGTCTACCGCGACCTGCCGCACCGTGGGCAACTGCGACCCCACTACGAGCGAGCCCGCCGCGATTCCGCCCATCACCTGGTCGATCATCTGGCGGTAAACCGGAACACCGCTGGAAGGGTCCAACCGGAACTCGAAAGCCGTTTTGCCGTTCGGAACCATTGTCTTACTCATCTGGAATTATAATGTACTAGTTTACTAATACAGTCAAGCGAAAAATTTCGCTCGGGGACGGCGCTGCCAATCAGCCTTGTTCCGAGCCGCGACCGGAGCGGTGCCTTGTTCCAAACGAGCAAAGGAACCGGCGGCAAGACCGCCGGCGGTACCCGGTCCGGGTCGGGCTAATGGATCGCGCCGTGACGCCGCAGAATCTCGACCGTGCGGTCGATGGGTAGCGCCTGCACGGTGTGGCCGCTGCCCGTGATCGTGACGGCGCGCAGGAGCGAATTGTAAATGGCCTCTTCGGTGGCCTCGATCACCGCCAGAAACAGGGGCGACATATCGTCGTTGGCAACCAGTTGCGCCGGGTTGCGCACGGTCGAGAAGGCGATGCCGTAATCGCCGCTTCCGTTGGCGGCGGAGGAGCCTGTGCGCGCCAGGCCGAACATGGTGCGGGCGGCCATGCGCCGCAGGTTGCGCGCATCCACGGGAGCGTCCGTGGCCACCACCATGACGCACGAGCCGTTGCCCGAGTTCGGCCCGCTCTCCCGCAACTCGCGGCCCACGGGCGCGCCATTCATCATGAGCGACCCCCCGAAGTTCGTTTGCACCAGCACTCCCACGATGTACTGGCCGGCTTTGCGCGATGCCGTGCCAATGCCGCCCTTGAACCCGAACGCCACCGTGCCTGTGCCCGCGCCCACCGCGCCCTCTTCCACCTCACCGCCGCGCGCGTTTTCGATCGCCGCCAGCACTTCGGCGCGCCCCACGTGGCGGCCGCGAATATCGTTCAAATATCCGTCGTTGGTCTCGGCGACCAGCGGATTGATGGACCGTACCCGCTCGTTGCCCGGCAGCGCCAGCATGTAGTCGAGCAGGGCATCGGCGACGCGCGGAACGTTGAGCGTCGAAGTGAGCGCTATGGGGGTTTCGATTTCGCCCAGCTCATCGATCTGGGTCGAGCCGGCAAGCTTCCCGAAACCGTTGCCCACGAAGACCGCACCCGGCACCTTTTCCCGGAACAGGTTGCCGCTGTGGGGAAGAATGACGGTGACCCCGGTGCGGACATCGTCGCCGCGGATCAGCGTAGTCTGGCCGACTTTTACACCTGCAACATCGGTGATGGCATCCAGCGGTCCGGGCGCAAGCGATCCGATCTTGAGCCCGATGTCCGCTGCGCGCGGCCGCGTCTGTGCAGCCAACGACACCGCCGCAACGGCCACCGCCGGTAGCTTTCGTAGTCTCATACGGGCCATTGTACGCGCCGCCGGTCTGAGCTACCATGCGGCTGTTCGTATGAGACGCATTTTGCTTTTTGTACTGTTCTGTTCGGCTGCGATGGCACAGCTTCCAGCCGCGTCGCCGTTGCATAGATTCGGGTTTCTGCTGGGGTCGTGGACTGCCGCAAGCCAGACCACGGAACTGGGCAAGCCGGAAGGCGTCTGCTCCTTCACGTCGGATGTTGCAGGCCAGGTCATCATGCGGCGGAACCGTGTTTCGTATACGAAAGGAAAAGACGCCGGGACCACCCACGAAGACCTACTGATTCTCTACGCCGAGAATTCCGCTCTCCGCGCCCTCTATATCGACAGCGAAAACCACGTCATCCACTACCAGGTGTCGCTGCCGGCACCCGGCACCGCCGTTTTCGAATCCGAACCCGGAGCCGGTCCGCGGTATCGCCTCACCCATACGGTTCAGGGCAACCGGCTCGAAACGAAATTTGAGGTCGCTCCACCGGGTCAGCCGTATCGCGTCTATGTAAGCGGCACAGCAGTGAGGAAGTGACGGAGCCGCGGCCGCAGGGAGCGGCGCCTTTCCCTTTTACCCCAGATACCGCTGCAAGTCGTCGGTGCGGAATCCATGCGCGAACGCGGTGTCGCGCGAGATGCGGTTCATGCGCACCAGGTCGGCCAGCGATTGCTCCATGGTCATCATGCCTTCGCTCTTGCCCACGGAAACCTGCGAGCGCAGTTGATGGTCGTCGCCCTTGCGCACCAGGGCGCGCACGGCGTCGGTGGCGATCATGATTTCGGTTGCGGGCCAGCGCGATGTGCCGTCGATGCCCGGCACCAACTGCTGCGCAATCACCGCCAGCAGCGCGAGAGAGAGCTGTTGGCGGATCTGCGGCTGGTTGCCCGCGGGGAAGGAATCCAGCAGGCGTGCCACGGCCTGAATAGCATCGTTGGTGTGCAGCGTGGAAAGAACCAGGTGCCCGGTCTCGGCCGCGGTCATGGCGGTCGCCATGGTTTCGGCGTCGCGCATTTCACCCACCAGGATCACATCCGGCGTCTGCCGCATGATGCTGCGCAGCGTGACCGCGAAATCCGGGGTGTCGCGCCCCACTTCGATCTGCTCGATAATCGAGCTGCGGTTGACGTGCTGATACTCCACCGGATCTTCGATCGTCACCACGTGCGCCGCGCGGCGCGTGTTGACGATATCGATGAGCGCCGCCAGCGTCGAGCTTTTGCCGCAGCCGGTGGGCCCGGTCACCAGCACCAGCCCCTGGCGGCGCTCGGCGAGTTTCGCGAGCGTTGCCGGCAGGTGCAGCGATTCGAGCGACGGAATGCGGGAAGGCAGCAGCCGGATGCTGGCCGCCAGCGTGCCACGCTGATGGTGAATGTTGATGCGGAACCGCCCCAGGCTTTCGCGCACAAAGCTCAGGTCTACCGATTTGCGTTTCTGCAGCTCTTCGAGTTGCGCCGGCTCGAGCAGCGGCAGTACCAGGGCGCGGACGTCATCGGCTTCCAGAGGCGCGCCTGAAAGCGGCGCCAGCGCGCCGTTGACGCGCAGCACGGCGGGCGCTCCCACGATGAGCAGTACGTCCGATGCATTCCGCGCGGCGGCGCGTCCCAGCAGTTCGTCGAGTGAGGCGAGCGACGCGCTCGGAGACACCACCGTGAGCTGGGCGCGGCTCGAGGGTGTGGCGCGCTGCTGGCTGGGCGCGGCGCGGTTCAATTCCTCCACCAGCTTCGAAAGTTCGTTATCGTACTCGCCCATGAGGCCTCAAGCTCAAGTATACGTAGAGGTCTCGCGATGCGTTACCATGCCAGCTTGAAGCTCCAGATCTTTTCCGACATCCATAATGATTGGAGGACGCTCCAACACCTGTTGAGCGTGCAGGCGGATTGTTACATTGCCGCGGGCGACCAGGTTTCCTGGTCCCGCGGGCTGGAGGCCTGCGGCAAAATCCTGCAGACGCGCGGCGAGCAGGTGTATGTGCTGCCCGGGAATCATGAATCTTCGCAGGAGATTGCGGCCATGTGCGCGCGCTTCGGCCTGCACGATTTTCACGGCCGCCACTGGGAGGCTGGAAAATGGCAGATCGCGGGGCTGGGCTATTCCAGTCCGACCCCCTTTCACACCCCGGGCGAGTATAGCGAACCGGAGCTCGCCGAACGCCTGGAGCGCTTCGCCGAGCTTTCCCCGCTGGTCTTGATCTGCCACGCGCCGCCCTACGGCACCGCGCTCGACCGCGTGCGTCCCGGCCTCCACGGGGGCTCGACGGCGGTGCGCGATTTCATCGAGCGGCATCAGCCCGAATACTTCTTCTGCGGCCACATTCACGAAGCCGAAGGCGTGGCCATCGAGATAGGCCGCACCCGCGCGCGCAACGTCGGCAAACGCGGCTTTTTGCTAGAATTGGACTGAACCCCCATGACAGTAGAAGAGTTAGACCGCGAATACCAGCCCCTCCGCGAACAGGCAATTGCCGTGCGGAGGTATCTTTGACGCGCCCGCGCAAAAACAGAAACTAGCCAAAACCGAAGAGCAGATCTCCGCGCCGGATTTCTGGAGCCAGCCCGAAAAAAGCCAGAAGGTCATGCAGGACCGCAAGCGCCTGGAGGAGCAGATCGCGAACGACGAGCGCATCCGCTCCATGACCGATGATCTCGATACCCTGTTCGAACTGGCGCGCGAAGGCGAAAACGTCGAGAGCGATATCCAGCGCGACATGAAATCGTACTCCGAACTGCTCGAGCGCCTGGAAACCGCCATGCTGCTCTCGGGCGAGAACGACGCGCGCGACGCCATCGTCACCATCCACCCCGGCGCCGGCGGCACGGAAAGCCAGGATTGGGCCGAGATGCTGCTGCGCATGTACCTGCGATGGACGGAGCGGCAGGGCTTCCAGACCGTCGTCACCGATCGTCTGGAGGGCGAAGGCGCCGGCATTAAGAGCGTTACTTTCGAAGTGAACGGCGAAAACGCGTACGGGCTGTTGCAGAGCGAAATCGGTGTTCACCGGCTGGTGCGGATCTCGCCGTTCGACGCCAATGCGCGCCGCCACACGTCGTTCGCGTCGGTCTTCGTCTACCCGCAGATCGATGACGAGATCAAGATTGAAATCAAGCCCGATGATATCCGCATTGATACCTTTCGCTCCTCCGGCGCCGGCGGGCAGCACGTCAACATGACGGATTCGGCGGTGCGCATCACGCATTTCCCCACAGGAATCGTGGTGCAGTGCCAGAACGAGCGCTCGCAGCACAAGAACCGCGACAGCGCCTTCAAGCAGCTCCGCGCCCGCCTGTACGAATTCGAGCTGGACAAGAAGCGCGAAGACGCCCGCAAAACCGAGGACTCCAAGCTCGATATCAACTTCGGCAGCCAGATCCGCAACTACGTGCTGGCGCCCTACCGGCTGGTGAAGGACTTGCGCAGCAGGATGGCGATGGGCGATGTGGACCGCGTCCTGGATGGCGACCTGGATCCGCTGATTCACGCTTTCCTGGTGTGGCGCAAAACCGGCAAGATCGCCGGCGACGGCAAGGACGATCTGCCGGAGTGAACATTCAGCGAGCGGCGGAACTGATCCGGGCCGGGAAACTGGTCGCGTTCCCCACCGAGACCGTGTATGGCCTGGGCGCCAACGCGCTCGATTCCGCGGCGGTGGCGCGCATCTTCGAAGCCAAGGGACGGCCGCGAACCAGCCCGCTCATCGTGCACGTTGCCTCCATTGAAATGGCGCGCGGCCTTGCCGCGGAGTGGCCGGACGCCGCCGAGACGCTGGCACGGCGCTATTGGCCCGGGCCGCTCACCCTGGTGCTCACGAAGAAACCGGCGATTCCCGACATCGTCACCGCGGGTCTGCCCACGGTGGGTCTGCGGATGCCGGCGCACCGTCTCGCGCTGGAACTCATTCGCGTGGCGGGTGTGCCCATCGCCGCGCCCAGCGCGAACCGGTTCACGCAGCTTTCTCCAACTTCCGCTACGCACGTGCCGAAAACGCTGGCGGATTATGTTCTGGATGGCGGTCGGGCGCGGGTCGGGATCGAATCGACCGTGCTCTCTCTGGCCGGTCCGGCGGTTTTGTTGCGCCCGGGCGTAATTCCACTGCCGGAAATCGAAGCGCTCATCGGGCCGGTCGGGTTGCCTGAGCAACCGGGCGCGGGTCCGCATGCCGCTCCCGGCATGCATCCGCGGCACTACCGGCCGGCGACGCCGCTGCGCCTTCTGGAACCCGGCGAACCGGATCCTCCCGGAAGGGGTGCGCGCCTGCGCCTGGGTATCGAAATGCCCGCTGCGCCCCTGGAATATGCCGCGGCGCTCTACGAAACGCTGCACCGGCTGGATTCCCGCGGGTTTGACTGGATCGCCGTGGATCGGCCGCCCGAAACGCCTGAATGGGCTGGGGTCCTGGACCGTCTGGATCGCGCCGCCAGTTGAACACCTGAGGGCGAAGAACGGGCGAACACCTTAGAGTTAGCATGCAGAGTGTATGAGGTACCGCGCTGGTACGGCGGCGGTATCGTTAGGACTGTCGCAAGCCCTCGCTTTCGTTTAACTTGAAGATTCATATGACCCTCATTTCCAGTTCCGCTATCGTTCCGGTCGTGACGGGCTGCGGCATTTGGGTGTTCTGCCTCATGCTGCTGATTGGGTCGCGCTGCTTCTCCGAGCCCGTTCGATCTGAGGCCGGCGATGGCAACCGCCGGTCGCTCGCGCGCTTCTCCGTTTCGAAACGCGCGGACATTCAGGTGTTTGACGGCGAAACGGAGTGCACCGCCAAGGCCTATCTTCTGAACATGAATGAATACGGGGCGTGTATCCGGTTCGGCTCGAACATCCCGGTAGGAACACCTCTGGTGTTGCGAATTCCCGAAATCTCCTCCGCTGTGACGGCCCGGGTGCGCACCTCCTCCAAGGGCTGGTTTGGATATCAGATCGGGCTGGAGTTCAAGGGAACGCTCTACCGGATGCCGTAAGGGTTTGGGCAGGCTCTATCGCAGGCGGCTGAGGAAGGCCGCCAGTTGCGGATCGGGCCGGATGCGCTGCGCCGCTTCCAGATGGGAAACGGCTTCCGACCTGCGTCCGGGCATCCTTAATAACGCGATGCCCAAGTCGTACTGCGTCTCGGCCAAGTCCGGGCGGAAGCGCAGCGCGGCTTCGAATGCCGCAATCGCATCCGGCAGGCCGCCCGGAGTCCGCGCCAGTACGGCGCCCAGGTTTCCGTGTGCCTCCGCATAATCGGGCCGGAGCCGCAGCGCCTCCCGATATTCGGCGATGGCGTCCGGCAGGCGCCCCGCGATTCCGGCGAGGAGGTTTCCCAGGTTGAAGTGGGCCTCGGCGAAGGCCGGCTTGAGGCGCAGCACCCGGCGGTACTCCTGCTCGGCTTGCGCCGTGCCTCCGGGGATGCGCGCCAGCGCCGCCGCCAGGTTGTTATTCGCTTCTACGGAATCGGGCTCGATGCGGATAGCAGCCTGATACTCCGTAATCGCGTCCCCAGTGCCGCCCGGAAGGGTCATGAGTGCGTTGCCGAGGTTGTAGTGCGCCGTGGCGTACGCCGGTTTGATGCGCAGGGCGGCCTGGTATGCGGCAATCGCATCATCGAGGCGCCCCGCAGTGTTTGCCAGCGCGAATCCCCAGTTGTTCAGAGCCACGGCCAGGTTGTTGGACGCATCGGCATCGCCAGGGCGAATTTCGAGCGCCGCCCGATACTCGCGAATCGCCTCCGGCAGCCGATCGGGCTTCGACGAGAGCGCCACCCCCAGGTTGTAGTGCGCCACGAAGCTTCCACCGGTCACATCCAGTGCGTGGGTGAAGAGCGATTCGCTGTCTTTCCAATACCCAAGCTGTACCCCGGTGAGCACCGCGCAGACCGCACATACCATGGCCGCCAGGGCAACCAGCGGCGCTTTCGCCCGCGGCCTTCGCGCGGCGAGACCGGCGCCTGCCCAGGCCAGCATGATCCCCAGTCCGACCATCGGCACATACATGTAGCGGTCCGCCCGCGCCTGCGAACCTACCTGCACGAAGCCGATCACCGGCACCAGTGTACCCACATACCAGAACCAGCCGATGGCCAGATAGGGATGACTGCGAAAAGCCGACAGAACCAGTGTGGTTACGCCCGCCATGCCCAGCGCGGCCAGGATCACCTGCCAGGCGGGCAGATGCAGCGGGTACGGATAGAAGACCGCCAGGTTCGCCGGCCAGAACATTTTGGCAATGTAAGCAAAATAAGAGATCAGGGCATTTTCGAGCCGCACTCCAAGCGGGACCGAAGCCAACAGTGTGACCGCGCCGCTGTTCCGCTGTACCAGGTAGGTGACCGCGGCGGCCGCGGCCGAAAGTGCAAAGAACGGCAGTTTCTCGAGTACACTCGCGGAGGTGAGCGGGCGCCGCAGCGGCCAGAGATCCAACAGGAGCAGCACAAACGGCAGGGTCACGATCATCGGCTTTGCCAGCAGCCCCATCGCGAACGCCGCGAGTGCAACGGCATACCACCGCCATTGCCTTCCGCCGGACGCCGCGGCATAGCCCGCGTAAGCCCATAGCGACAGGAACCAGAAGCAGGCGTTCAGCACATCCTTTCGTTCCGCCACCCATGCCACCGATTCCACATGCAACGGGTGCAGCGCGAAGAGCGCGGCGACGAAGGCGCTCGGCCAGCGGGCGCGCGTGGCGCGGTGCAGGAATGCGAACAGCAGCAGAACGGCGAGGGTGTGGAACAGCACGTTCTCGAGATGATGCCAGCCGCTGCGCAGTCCGAAGAACTGGCAATCGAGCATCTCGGAGAGCCGCGTCAGCGGAAACCAGTTGGCGGCGGCGCCGGAGGTGAACGCCCAGGCGATGCCGGCCCGCGTGACGCCGTTTCGGACGATGGGGTTGTCGCTGACAGACTGCGGGTCGTCGAAATTGACGAATTCGAAGTGGCGCACTTGCACGTAGACGATCAAGGTTGTGAGGAAAAGCAGCAGGCAGATCCAGAAGTCCGCATGCGGATTTCCAGCTTGCGGTTTGACTGGAGGAGAAGGGGCCTTCCTTTCGGGCACCGGAGGTTCCTGTGGGGCGGGCTTTTCACAGAGCCCGCCCCGCGCTGGTCAGAACCGGATGCGCAGCGAAATCTGGATCACCCGTGACGGACTGGCGGCGGTCGCCTTGCCGAACTGGGCGTTGGTCTGCTGCCCGGCAGGGTTAAACGTGGCCGCGGAGTTGATCGTCGAGAACTGGGTGTGGTTGAACGCGTTGAATCCCTCGGCGCGGAACTGAAGGATGCGCTGCTCGTTTCGGAACGGATGAAAATCCTTGAACAATGCCAGGTTCCAGTTGTTGAATCCGGGCGAGCGGAACTGGTTGCCGGTACAGTTATTCCCAAAATCTCCGCGCCCCGTGGGGCGTTGGAACATCGATGTATTGAACCATTCGCTAATCGTCCGCGAGCCCCAGGGAAGATTGGCGTTGCCGGTCTGGTCCGGCCCGCAGGAGACGCCGCCGCCGGTGAAATCGAATCCGTCGGTGGTGGACAACGACACGGTCTGCGTGGGGCCGTTGGCGAAGAGCGTGTTGCCCGAAACCTGCCAATTGTCCAGCGCTGCCCTGGTGACTCTGCCCGGCACCAGCCGGCTTCCGTTCGGCACGGCAACCACATAGGCGAGGTTAAGGACCTGGCTGCCCATGAGCGTGTTGCGGGTGCGGCACAGGCTCGAAGGGAGGAACTGGTACCAACATCCGCCGGTTCCGCCATCGAATGTGTACGAGCCCTGCACCTGAATGCCGTGCACGAAGCGGCGGTTCGCCTGCACCTGCAGCGAATCCCAGCGGCTGCTGGTGGCGGGTCCGGAAATGTTGATGGCCGAAAAACCGGGGATCGGCACCAGGTATACATCGGGGAGCGGTTTTCCAGGCGAAGTGGGGTCCTGGCTCTGCGGAAGGAAGCGGGTTCCGAAAGGAAGCCCATCGAAATTCCAGGTAGCGCTTTGGAAGTGGTTAACCCAGCCGACATACGCCACATCCAGGACGGTATGCCAGCCGATATCCTGCTGCACCGCCAGAGTGTAGCGATAGGTAAGCGGGATCTTGTTATCGTTCTGCCAGACGCCGCTGACGCTGGTGGGGTTCGTCAGCGAGCCGGCGGTGATGTAGGAGTTGACGTCCGTGTACAGTTCCGTTCGGCTGAAGCTGAATGCCGGGCCGCCGGCGAAACTGTTGCTGCCGCCTTGCGCGTTGTGGTAGACGCCGAAGCCGGTGCGAATTGCCGTTTTGCCCTTACCGAACGGGTCCCACGCCAGGCCGAATCGTGGATCGAACAGCGGTGGCGGCGGCAGAATATACCCGGGACTCGGATTGTAGCCTTTCTGGTTTTGCGTAACGATGCCGTTGAAGAGGCAGGGAGTCTTTTCGGTAATCGTCGGCGTGCAGGTATATCCGGTTCCCGGAACCATCTGGCCGATGTAACCCACCGGGTACGTCTGCCCGGTCAAAGGATTCTGCGCCTGCCGGACCCCATTCATGAGAACCGGCTGATACAACACCGGTGGAGCGCCCCCCCACGTCGGATCGAAGCGGCTGAATGTGAATTCCGAACCTTCGCCCGTGCTTTGTAGAGGCGGGTTCCACTCATACATTCGCAAGCCGATATCGAGCGTCAGGTGGTGAGGCAGTTTCCAGGTGTCCTGCACGAACCACGCCTTGGTGAAGAAGCGGCGGTCTGGCGAAGGCGGCCGCCCCAGGTTCTCGGTGTACGTCTGCACGTGCCCGATGAACATGTTGGCGAATGCGTAACCCGTGTTACCGGGGTCGTTCACGTCATTCTGGAAATTGAACGATCCGGCAAATACGCTGGCTCGCGCCTGCGTGTTGCGCTCGTATTCCCACAGGAACCCGGCCTTCAAAGTGTGCGGGCCATAGGTGTAAGTCAGGTTATCGGAGACAGGCGCCGCGCTGTCGATCCCGGTAATCGGCCAGCGGTTGTCATACGAAGCCACCGCCGCATTGAAACTGCTGTCCTGGAGAGATCCGGTGGTGAACGTGGGAATCAGGTTGTACGGATTCTGGCTGGGCATGAATTGCGGAATGTTCGCGGCCCAACCGGGCTGGCATTGCGGACTCGACGCCACGGGACAGCCTCCCGCTCCCAACCCCGTGGTGCCGTAATTGCCGCCTCGTTCGATGCCCAGCAGGTCTCGCGGCGTAGATGCCGGTCCGATTTCCGTGGACATGAAGATGCCCGCGCCCAGTTCATTCACCATGTGCGGATTGATGATCTTGGTGTACTCCACTTTTGCCTGCGGCGCCCAGAAATCGTACTGCTGCGGCACGAGGCCCCACTTGGACGCGGAGCCCGCCGCCTGAATTCCGCTTTCCGCCGTGGTCCAGGTCTGATACTTGACGCTGATGACATCCTTGTCGGTGGGCCGGTAGTCCACGCGCATCAGGTGCTGCGTACGCGGGTCGCCAATGCTGGGCTGCTGCTGAATCCAGTTGTACCCGGTCGGCTGGGCGGCCAGATCATTCGGCAGCGGAAAGACGTTCATCATGTTCACGCCGATCTGGCTCATGCGGTTGGACGGAATGATATTGCCGGGAAATGGCGCGCCGCCGGCATTGGGATCCTTCACGACAATCAGGGTTCCATTATTCTGTCGGGAGTTCGAGAAATCCCCGGCCCGCTCCTGGATGGTGGGAAACTCCCATTGCTGTAGCGCCACGGGGGTGGTGACCTGCGTGTTCTCGAAGGAGTAGAAGAAAGTGATTTTCTTGGAAGTCCACGGCACCGGCCCGCCCAGGTTCGCACCCGTGGTGTTGAACCGGTAGAGCGGCCGTTTGATGTTGAGCTGGTTGTTGAAGAAGTTGTTGGCGTTCAGATCTTCGTTGCGGAGATACCAATAAGCCGTGCCATGATACTCCTGGCCGCCGTGCTTGGTGATGAAGTTGACTACCGGGCCGCCTACCATGCCGTATTCGGCCGTATAGTTACTCATCTGGATGTTGACTTCTTCAATGGCATCCATGTTCGTGGAGCCGCTGAAGTTGCCGCCGCCGTTGCTATCGCCGCCGTTGACGCCGTCCGTATACACAATCTGGTTCCCGCCCTGGATATTCGGAATGGTGCTCGAGTAAGTCCCGCCCATCACCTCGCCGCCTTGCGCTCCGAGGAGGATAGGCTGCACGCCCGGCATCATGGCGAGGAGACTGAGGGGATCGCGGGTGCGGTCGGGGGTCATGTTGATCTGGTGGCTGTCGATGTGTCCGGTGTCGGCGGTCGTGGTAGTAGCTACCGCTTCGCCCTGTGCGGTCACGGAAATGGTCTCCGACACGCTGCCGACTTCCATTTGCAGTGAGCCCATCGCCAGGCGCGCGCCGGCCGTTACCACGTTATTGGTTTTCTGGAACTGGCGGAACCCCTGCGCCTGTACGCGGACCGTGTAGGGCCCTTCCACTAATGCTACAAAGCTGAAGTCGCCGGTTGCGTTCGTGACTGTCGAGCGGAGTTCGCCATTGAGTTCGAAAGTCAATGTGACAGCGGCGCCGGGAATGACCTGGCCGCTCGGATCGACCACCGAACCGCTGATCGAGCCTGTTGCAATATTCATCTGCGCGGATGCCACCGACGCGGCAAACAGAAGCGCCAAAGCGACGTTCTTCATGGAACCCCTCCACACCAATCCGTGTTGCGACGTCCACGAGCGGCCGTCCCGGGGCCGCCTGCATTTCATTGCATATAACGCAACAACGTTTGTGCAATAGTGGGCAGCATAGTATCAGGCGATTGAAACGTAGTCAAGACCATTCTTTGCCTCGCGCGCAATTTGCAGCCGCACACTCCGCGGCGCCAACGGCGACAGCTTTTTCTTGCGTTCTCCCGGCACCGGTGATAACATTTGCTGCGCGTTAAACAGGTGCCGTTGCATGATGCGCAATACCGGTTGAGCAGCCGGGGCGTTCCGGGATTTTGCGGCGGACACCTCCAGGAGGGGCAAGAAATGTTAACAAGAAGGAATGCGGCGATCGGGTCTCTTTCGGTCCTGCTCTGTTGGCAGATCGCGCTGGCGCAACAGGCGCCCGTATCCTTGAGCATCGCCGTGGTGCAGGGGAACGGAGCGGTGAACTTTGTGAGCCGGAAGCCGGCAGAGGTGCCGGTGGTGAGGGTGCAGGACTCGTCCGGGCATGCGCTGGCGGGAGCGAAGGTGAGTTTTGAGGCTCCGCTCTCCGGTCCCAGCGCGACGTTCAAAGGCGCGCGCAACTACGCCGCTGTCACGGGGCGGGACGGCACCGTGAAGGCCGCCGGCTTCGTTCCCAACGCGCAGGCCGGAGCATTTGCGGTGCGCGTGGTGGCCGAGTACGCCGGCCAGACCGCGGACCAGCAGATTCAACAGAACAATGTCGCGCCTCCGCCCGCGGCGAAATCGGGCCATCACAGAACGGCTCTCAAAATCGCCATCGGATGCGCCGCGGTCGCCGGGTTTGGGGCCATCCTGTACGAGCAGTTCGTGGCCAAAAACAAGCCGTACGGCCAACGGTAACCGCTGACCCCACGGGCGGAGAACGATCGTGAACCTGGTAACGGCGGGCGTCCGCGGGGCGTTCGTCCGGATAGGCCTCATCGTGAGCGTGGCTGCCGTGCTGGCCGCGGCGGATACCGACCCGGCCGGCAAGAGTTGCCTGGCCTGTCACGATGCGGCAAAGCTCGCATCCCTCAAACAGAACGGCAAGCGGCCGCCCGAGATCATCCCCAAGGACCCCGTGGAGCGCGAGGCCTTTGCAGCCATGATGGCTGCCACCGACGAACGCGAGCGAAAAACACTGGCCGAGAGATTTCTTGCCCGGTATCCCTCGTCCTGGATGCTCGAGCCCACGTACGAAGTCGCAGCCAAAGCCAGCATCGCGCTTGGCGATTTTCCGGCGGCGCTCGATTACGGTGCGCGCTCGCTTCGCCTGCTGCCGGAGAATCCCTTCCTGCTCCTGGCTCTTTCCGATGTGCGCATCCGCAGCGGCCAGCTCGCCGCGGGGAGGCAGATGGCGCAGGACGCGCTGTGGTATTTGAGCCGCTTCGACCGGCCGTCGTCAATTGATGCGCGCGATTGGCCGCGCGTGAAGGCCGGTCTGCAGGCGCAGGCGGATTTTCTGATCGGCCGCGCGGCAGCGACGGAAGCGCAGGACGCGGCCGGAGCCGCGCGGGTGCGCCTGTTTACGGATGCGGAAGCAGCGCTGCAGGCAGCATTGCGCAGCGATCCGGGAGCGGCCGGGCCCGCTTATCTGCTGGGACTGGTCGATCTGAACCTGGGCCGCATGCGCGACGGGGCGGCGTTCCTGGCGCGTGCGGCAAGGCAGGATGGCCCCATGCGCGCGCCGGCGCTGGCGCGCCTGCACGAGGTGTATCGCGATACCGTGGGCGCGGCTGGGCCTGCATTCGAGCAATGGTTCGCTTCACTCGAGGCGCCTCCGCAGCCGCAAGCAGCGCCATCGAGGCCGGCGCCATCGCGCGGCTATGCCTCCTCGGCGGTCTGCGGCGAATGCCACCCGGCGGAGCACTCCAATTGGCAATCCACCGGCATGGCGCGCATGTTTCGCCCTTATCGTCCCGAGGACGTGATCGGCGATTTCGCCTCCGGCCTGACCGTGCCGGACGACTCGGGGAAGCCGGTCGCGCGCGCCGTGGTGCGAAACGGCCGGCACTATATCGAAATTCGCGATCCGGGCGGCTGGAAATCCTATCCGGTCGACTACCTGATCGGCTCCAAGTGGCAGCAGGGGTACGCCACGAAACTGCCGGGAGGGGAAATCCAGGTGTTCCCGCTGCAATACAACCTGGCGCATCGGAGCTGGGTGAATTACTGGGAGATCAAGGACCCGGCGAATTCGGCGCGCACCGATATCTCGCGCTTTCACGAAGTGGTTCCAGGCGCCACCTACCAGTTGGAATGCGCCGTGTGCCACACCAGCCAGCAGCGCTTCGCCGGTGGCGTGATGGAAGCCAAAGATTCGTCCTTCCGCGAAGGCGGCATCAACTGCGAGATGTGCCATGGGCCGTCCGCCGATCACGTCGCCGCTATGCGCGCCGGCCGCGTGGCGCCCAAAGATCCCGCGGATCCGCCCGTCGATTTCAGCCGCATCTCCGCAACTGAATACGTGGCCATCTGCGCCCAATGCCACATGCAGACGGGCCTGCGCGATCCCGAAGCTTCCGGCGCTTTGAACTACTCCGAGACCGGCGGCACGTTTTACCGGCAGCTTCTGAGCCGGCCGTATGTGGATTACCCGCGCCGCGGATTCTATAAGGACGGCCGCTTCCGCGAAACCGTTTTCATCGTGGAGGCCTTCGTCCGCTCGCAATGCTTCCGCAAGGGCGGAGCCACCTGCGGCAACTGCCACGATCCGCATCCGCCGGATGCGGCGTCGAACCCCAGATCGCTGCGCTTCGGCGCGGATTCCGACCGCATGTGCACCGGCTGCCATACGCAGTTCCAGGCGCACCCCGAAACGCACACGCATCACGCGGCCGCCAGTCCGGCCGGCCGCTGCGTCGCGTGCCACATGCCGCGGATTATGAACGGGCTGATGTTCGAGGCCCGCTACCACCAGATCGACGATATTCCCGATGCGGAAATGACCGCGCGCTTCGGTCCCGGGGACAGTCCCAACGCCTGCCTCATGTGCCACAAGGATCGCGACACCTTGTGGCTGCGCGAAAAGATGGCCGCCTGGAACGGTGGCGCGGCCGGCCGCAGAGAGGGCCCGTAGAGGTGAAACATGGATGGCATCTCAGTACAAATCTCGAAATCCCGAGGCCGGAAAGCCGGCTCGCAGACACCCTCGATTCAGAGTCTCGATCGCGGTCTGTTCATTCTCGAGGCCGTGGCGAGATCCAGCGACCCGGTGGCGCTCGGCCATCTCACGGATCTCCTCGGAATCGATCGCAGCAGCGTTTTCCGCCTGGCGAACACGCTGCGGCGCCGCGGATTTCTGGCCAATCCCAATGGACGGAAGGATTACGTCCTCGGTCCCTCCATCTGGCGCCTCTCGCGCAAACACGACTGGAGCAACGTGCTGATCACCTTCAGTCATGAGCATCTGAAACGGCTGGCGGTGAGAACCGGAGAGACCACTCACCTGGCGATGCGCGAAGGCCGTCAGGCTTTCTTCATCGACCATTTCCACTCCAGCCGCCAGATCATCGTAATCTCCGGGCAGACCGGCGAATTCGTCCCGCTGCATTGCACGGCGCACGGCAAAGCCCTGCTGCTGGACTGCGAGGCGGCCGATCTGAAGTCGATTTTCGGCACCGGGCCGTTGCAGTCGTACACGTCGCGCACCATTGTTTCCATCAAGCAGTTGGCGAGAGACTGCGCGCGCAGCAAAGAGCAGGGCTTCGTTCTCGACGATGAGGAGTACGTGGAAGGCGTACGCTGCCTGGCGGCCCCGGTGCGCGACCGTGACGGCATCATCATCGCCTCCATCGGCATTTCGGCGCCGATCGGCCGTTTTCCGGAGGAGCGCGAAGAGATCGCCGCGCGGCAGGTCTGCGAGACGGCCAGGGAACTCAGCCTCATCTTCAGCGAGGACGGCCGCGAGTGAGTCCTGTCCCGGGCCGGGAATCAGTGTGCGATGGGGTATCCCTGCCACACGTATTCGAGCGCCTCGGGCAAAGTCTGCTCCTTTGTGGCGTGATCGGTGTGCCCGGCGTTGCGCGCAAATACGAACTGGTAATGATATCCCTTGGCGGCGAGCACCTTGGCCATATGTTCGTTAGCCACCACCCAGTCGTGCATGTTGTCGCGCATCGCGTTGGGGTTGAAGAGGTCTCGGTCGCCCACCTCCATCCAGATGCGCAGCGGCTTGCGCGGGCTTTCGGGGATCAGGTGCTCGTGGAATTCCCAGGCGCCGTGCGGCGTCTCGGCATTGGGCGGCCACTGTTGGTTGACGTAAGTGCCGGAGTAAGTGAGAACGCGATGATACAGATCCGGATGATACCAGGCCATAGCCAGCGCGCAGGAACCGCCCGAGCTGCCGCCCATGGTCGCCCGGCCATCGGGATCTTTCGTCAGCTTCACGTTGTATTGCTTCTCCACGCGCGGCAGCACCTCCTGTTCGACGAATTCCGCATAGCGCCCCGACATCGTGTCGTATTCCAGACCGCGCTCGCTGCCCTGGGCGTCGCCGCTGCCGTTGCCGATCGAAATCGCAATCATCACCGGCACTTTGTGCTCGGCGATCAGGTTATCCAGCGTCGGAAAAAGCATGCGGTCCGGCCCGTCGGCTCCGACAATAAACGGCGCGGCCGTGCCTGGAACATATTGTTTGGGGACGTACACCGCTACCGTGCGCGTGTACGGCGCCGGGTGGCTCGTGGTGACAATCAGTTTGGCGGGGTCGTTGGGATCGGGCGTGCCGAACGTGTTGCGGTCGCGAGCGATGCCAGGGTAGATTTTGCTCTCGGACGATTCCATCGTGAACGTGTAAACCGTGCCTTGCGGTACGCCTTCCTGCACGCTCATCTCCGGCGCCGGATTATGAGTGGGACCGATCACGAAGTTTCCATCAGCATCCGCCGGGGGCAGGGCGCCGTCGGGCAAATCCTTCGCAGCGACATAGCCGGGCGTGTGAGGATCGCGGGTCGGTGGCGTGGGACGGCGCGGGCGTGGTGTCGCCTGGGCGAAGCCCGGAGCGGGGACGGCTGTCATGCAGAATAGCAACGCGATGGTAAGGGGACGCAGCATAGGGGCTCCTGGAAAACATCCCCGATCTTACCGCACCTGCCGCGGTATCTTTTCTCCCGACCGTTTCGATAACGATAAAATTTCGGGAAATGCTGTGAATTTCGGGCGCCCCAATTCAGTATCATAAGGACTGGGCTGTCATGCACCTTCGAGCAATCCGGGCTTTGCTCGCTCTCGTCGCAGTTCCAGCGGCCGCTTCCGCGGTGACGCCGCTCGACCGGGGTTTCCAACAGGCTGTCCGCCCATTCGTGACCAGGTACTGCATCGGGTGTCATAGCGGACCAACGCCCGCGGCGCAGTTCGATCTCAAATCGTACACCTCGGTGGAAATGGTCAGCCGCGACTATTCCCGCTGGGCGCTGGTGCTCGAAAAACTTTCGGCCAAGGCAATGCCGCCCAAGCCGGTGCCGCCTCCGCCCGAGGAGGCCCGCCAGCGCGTCATTCAGTGGATCGAAGCGCTGCGCGACGAGGAAGTGCGAAAACATGCAGGCGATCCGGGACTGGTGCTGCCGCGCCGGCTGAGTAACGCCGAGTATAGTTATACGATCCGCGACCTCACAGGCCAGGACCTGCAGCCTACCCGCCAGTTCCCGCTCGATCCCGACAACCAGGCGGGCTTCGATAATTCGGGCGAATCGTTGACCATGTCGCCCGCGCTGTTGACCAAGTACCTGCAGGCCGCGCGCGATATCGCCAACCACATGGTGTTGACGCCCGATGGAATCGACTTCGCGTCCTACCCAATGCTGGTGGAGACCGATCGCGACAAGTATTGCATCCAGCGGATCGTGGACTTCTATCACCAACAGCCCACCGATTTCGCCGATTACTTCCAGGCTGCCTGGCGCTTCGAACACCGCGATGAGTTGGGCAAGCCCGGCGCTACTCTGCAGACGATGGCCACCGATTCGCACGTGAGCGCGAAATACCTGCCCATGGTGTGGCAGATTCTGCATGACCGCGATGCCGTTGGCCCGATCGCCCGGTTGCAGGCCATGTGGAACGCTCTGCCCGCGCAGGGTGCGGCGCCGCCGGATACGGCAACGTCGACCGCGGTGCGCGCCCAGTGCGTCCGCATGCGCGATTTTGTGGTCAGGATTCGGCAGGATACTGCGATGCAATTTGCCGCGCCCGTGGTCAGAGGACTGCCGCCCGGATCGCAGCCCCTGCTTGATTGGAAGAATCGCGAATTCGCTTCGCACCGCCGTGAGAGCGATCCGAGGGACCTGCGCAACGATACCGATCCGCCGCCCGTGATCCCCGTGATTCCGAAGCATCCGGGCCTGCATCAGGAAGCCGCTCCGCGCTGGGCGGCGCTCACCGCCAAGGCTCGCGCCGGCGACCTGGACCTGGTGGTTCCGGCCGCGGAGCGCACCCGCTATGAAGCCGCATTCGCGCGCTTCGCTTCCGTTTTTCCGGACACTTTTTATGTCAGCGAGCGCGGCCGCTACTTCCCGGACGATTCCGAAGACAAGGGCCGCTTTCTGAGCGCCGGCTACCACAACACCATGGGCTATTTTCGCGACGACACCCCGCTCATGGAGTTGATCCTCGATGAAAACGGGCAGAAGGAACTCGAGCGGCTGTGGAACGAATTCGATTTCATCGCCGCGTACACGGCGCGCACCTGGGTGCAATACTTCATCAACCAGAGCGGCGAAGTGCAGGGCAAAGGCGCCGAGAGCGGATCGCCGCGGCCGCTGAATCACGAAATCACCGACTCCGCGGTCATCACCGGGCTGCGGGACGCATACATCGCCAAGGCACTGGCCGATCCGCGCAACGATCCCATCGCTCCCCAAGCCATCCGCGAGCACTTCGATGGAGTGAACGCCACGCTGCGCGCGTTGGAGAAAGAGCATCTGGATGCCCAGCCGAAGCATCTGGATGCGCTCGCCGCATTTGCCGCGCGGGCCTATCGCCGGCCGCTGACGAAGGCCGAGCGTGACGATCTCGCGGCGTATTACCGCCAGCTTCGCGAGAAGAATCAGCTCTCGCACGAGGATGCCGTGCGAGGGACGCTGGTGAGCATTCTGATGTCGCCCGACTTTCTGTACCGCATCGACCTGCTCGATCCCGGCATGGGCTCATCGGCGTCCGCCGCCGTGCGGAAGATCGGGGCGGTCGCCGTGCGCCCGCTTTCGGGCTACGCTTTGGCTAGCCGGTTGAGTTATTTCCTGTGGGCCAGCATGCCGGACGCGGAACTGCTGCGGCACGCGGCGGCCGGCGATCTGCATCGCCCGCAGGTGCTGCTGGAGCAGACGCGCCGCATGCTGAAGGCCGAGCGTGTGCGCGGCCTGGCCACGGAATTCGGCGGCAACTGGCTCGACTTCCGCCACTTCGAAACCGTCAACACGGTCGACCGACAGCGCTTCCCGCAATTCAACAACGATTTGCGCGAAGCCATGTACCAGGAGCCGGTGCGATTCATCGAAGACCTGGCGCGCAACGATCGCTCCGTGCTCGACCTGGTCTACGGCCGCTACACGTTCGTGAACCCGGTGCTGGCGAAACACTACGGCATCCCGAATGTTACCGGGATGCCCGATACGTGGGTGCGCGTCGACGATGCCGATAAATACGGCCGCGGCGGATTGCTGCCCATGGCGGTCTTCCTCACCGAGTATTCGCCCGGGCTGCGCACCAGCGCCGTCAAGCGCGGATTCTGGGTGGTGCACAGGGTGCTGGGCGAAACCATCCCTCCTCCGCCGCCGGTGGTCCCCGAATTGCCGCAGGACGAAGCGAAATCGGAGTTGCCCCTGCGCGAGATGCTGGAACGGCACCGCTCCGTTCCGGTATGCGCGTCCTGTCACGCCCGCTTCGACAGCTTCGGACTGGCGTTCGAAGGCTACGGACCGGTGGGCGAGGCGCGAACCAAAGACCTGGCCGGACGCCCCGTCGACGTCAACGCCGTTTTTCCCGGCGGCGGCGAAGGCGCCGGGCTGGCGGGCGTGCAGACGTACATCCGCGAGCACCGCCAGGGAGATTTTGTCGATAATCTGAGCCGCAAACTGCTCGTCTACGCGTTAAACCGCTCGTTGCAGCTTTCCGACGAACCCTTGGTGGAAGAGGTGGAGAGCAGGCTGCGTGCGGAGGACTACCGTTTCAGCGCGCTGGTGGAAACCATCGTCGCCAGCCCGCAATTTCTGAACGCGCGCGAGCCGGTTGCGCGCGAATCGTCCGATTTAGCATCCAGGAGGTGATTCCCATGCGCAAGTCCAAAGAAAACTCCAAGCCGCGGATTACCCGCCGCACCGTGCTGCGAGGCGCCGGCTGTGCCGTCGCGCTTCCATGGCTGGAGTCTCTGCACGCCCTGGCGGACACGCCGCCGGCGGCCGCATTTCCCAAGCGTTTCGGCGTCATTTTCCTGGGCAACGGCATCAACGAAGATTACTGGAGCGCCCAGGGAAACGGCGCCGCCATGACGCTCAGCAAGACGCTGCAGCCGCTGGAGCCGCTCAAGCAGAAGATCAATGTGATCGATGGGCTATATGTCAAGGCGCTTACGGGGCAGGGCATTCATCCCGCGCAAACTGGGAGCCTGCTTTCGGGCGCGCATATTTCCAAGGGCGCCATCATTCATTCCGGCATCAGCGTGGATCAGATGATCGCCAACCGGTTCGGCAGCGAGACGCCTCAGCCGAGTATCGTGCTGACCTGCGACCAGCCGATGACGGGCTATCACGAAACGAACTTTTCGATGGCCTACAGCTCGCACATCTCGTGGCAGACGCCCGATTCCCCGGTGCCAGTGGAGATTTACCCTTCGCTCGCCTGGGACAACCTGTTTGACAATCGCGGCAGTCTGCAGAACATCAGCGTGCTCGACCGCGTGATGAGCCGCGCCGAAGCGCTCAACAGCAAGATCGCCTCCAGCGACAAAACCAAGCTCGACGAGTTTCTGACCAGCGTGCGTGAAGTGGAAAAGCGCGTCGATGGCATGCGCAAGAGCAAGGCCGACGCCGACGATGCCGCCAAAGCCCGGAACACGATTACCGCCACCATGGACCGCCCGGCGAACGGTCTGCCCGAAGATCTGCGCGAACATGCCCGCCTGATGTGCGATATCATCGCTATCGCGTTTCAGACGGATAAGACCCGCGTGGCGTCGCTGATCATTTCGCGCGACCTTTCCGCTATGTACTATCCGTTCCTGGGCGTCACCGTGGGCCACCACGCCGCGTCCCACGACAACAATTCCGAGGGATACGAGCGCATCTCGCGCTTCCATGTCAGCCAGTTTGCTTATCTCGCTTCGAAACTCGACTCCATGAAGGAAGGCGACGGCACGGTGCTCGATCACACCTGCCTCATGTTCCTTTCCAATCTCTGGATCGGCCGCAAACACGACAACTTCCGCCTGCCGCTGGTGCTCGCCGGCGGTTTGGGCGGCACGCTGGAGACCGGGCGCACACTGAACTATTTGGATGCCGGCGAAGAGAACCGCAAGATGTGCAGTTTATACTTTGCGCTGATGAACCGCTTCGGCATGAAGCTTGAACAGTTCGGCGACGCCACTACGCCACTCGAAAAACTGTAGTCGCGGCGCCGGCTGGCGCGAGCGGCCGCCGTTCAGTTGACCGCCACATCCATCAACCGTTTCGTATCGTCCAGCAGCCTGGCGTCTTCCGCCAATGCGCGGCTGCGGTTCGCCATCCGCCAGCGCATCTCCAGTACGAACTTGTCGATGTTATATCGGTGCCCGGTCTCCACATTCAGACCGTAAGTCACCCCGGGTCTGCGGTCCAGCGCCTCCAATTTCGCGAGTGCATCGCGCACCACCATCTCGGTCTCGGGCGTCGGCTTCTTCATCCACATGCGCTGCGCAAAGAAGGCGCGGGTCCATTCCTTCTGACACTCCGCCGCGTCCAGCAGATAGCGGAAGCCCTCTTGAAACGGCTTCACTTGATCGGGAGTCATGTAGCGCGCCGCAGTCCCTATGTCCGCCATTCCCGCATGGACCTGCGCAACCACGTCATCTTTTTCCGCGACCAGCCTGTCAAAGAGAGCCTGGTCCGGCGAATATAGCCCTTCTTCGAGTAACTGATCGGCGGGATCGTGAGTCCACTTATAGCGCGAGCGTAACAGGATGTGTCCGAAGTAATAAGGATAGTCGCCCCATTCCGCTCCAATCGACTTAGTCAGCCAGAATCCCAGAAACCACCGGCCATGGTGCTGGATGAATTCCGTGCGCTTCAGCGCCGAAGCGATTGCCGGGGCGGCCTCGGCCGGATAACGGCGGCGCGCCCAGTCCTGCAGGACCGAATCCACGCTCAGGTCCGGGTCCTTCATGAACCGCGAGAACGCATAGAAGTTGACTTCGTGCGTATCCTCGAACGGATGGTCCCAGAACACCTGCACGCGGCCCACGACGCCCGCCATGCCCGTATCCCGCGCGCGTTCTACATCGCGCTTGATGTAATCCGCCTGCGCGTACAGACCCTGCTGGCTCCAGGCCTTCTCCACGCTCAGGTCGGCCTCCATGATCTGAACCTTTTTACCTACCTTTCCATGCAGCGGGTCGAAGGGATACCAGGGGTCGAAATCGTGCACCACATCCTTGCTCATAACGATGATGTCGTCCGGCAGGTGCGGAAGCGCTTCGGCGAAATAGGTCATTTCCTGGGGCTCGTAAAAGAAATTCCGCAGGATCAGTTTCTTGTGATGCTCTTTCACCACGCCGTAGATGAGCATCGCGATCTTCTCGATTCGCTCCGGCACCGGGAGGCTGGACTGCACTTCGGCGTTGCGGAAAAGCTTGTTGTCGCTTTCATGCAGCGTCAGCACGATCCCCGCCGCCGCGGGACACGCTGCCAGCAGCCGTTCATAGCGGTTGCGCAGGTACTCCATCAGGGCCGGGTCATCCATGTTGACGCGCCGGCCGAGCCGGAAAGACGCCGAGGAGCCGGTGCCCGTCACCGAGCGGGCGATCTCCGCATCGGCTGCACCCCGCGGGCCCACCTTAAAGCGGTCGGGAATATCGTCAAATTCGTGCACCCACAGATACCACGGGATCTTTTCGCTATCCGCCAGCGCACCGAGTTGCAGCACGTCGCGCTGCCACGAGGGATCGGCCAGAAACGGTTCGATATGGTCGAAGAGACCGTGTGAGAAAATGAAGAAATTGACGCCGTATTCCGGCGCCTTGCGAATCGCCTCGCTCACCTTCGGCACGTCGCGCGCGTGGAACTGCCATCCGGTCATGGTGAAGGGCGATGCCGCGAACAGACTCGCCGGCAAAGCGGCCAGGGCCGGGAGGACCTTCGTGAAACGCATCTTCCTATTATGATTCGCCGGCCGCGCTCTGTCGTGCTCTCGTCGAAGGGTGGATGCTATGCTGAAGCCAATGGCTGTCGAGCTCCCGATCTTGCCCCAGGAGACCGGTCCCACTCCCCGAATTTCGTCGCTGCTCATCAAGCCGGCTTCGGCGGTGTGCAATCTCGATTGCGCATACTGTTTCTACCTGGATCGCGAGGCCGACCCCTACAGCGCGCTGCCGGCGCGGCGCATGAGCGACGAAACGCTCGAACGCCTGGTGGACACGTATCTTTTTTATTCCTATCCGAACAGCACGTTCGCGTTTCAGGGCGGCGAGCCGACCCTCGCCGGACCGGCGTTTTTCGAAAAGCTGGTGCAACTGCAACAGCGGCACGGGCGCAACGGGCAGGCGGTATCGAATGCCATGCAGACCAACGGCATCCTGCTCAATGACCGCTGGTGCGAATTGTTCAAGCAGTACAACTGGCTGATCGGCATCTCGATCGACGGTCCCGAGCCGATGCACGACCTCTACCGCTATAACAAGCAGGGTGCGGGGACGTGGCGCAAGGTCATGGATGGCGTCGCCTGCCTCAAGAAACACGGCGTGGAATTCAACGCGCTCTGCGTGCTCAGCCAGGCCAATATCGGAAAAGCCGCCGAGATCTACAAATTCTTTCGCGCGCAGGGCATCGATTACATTCAGTACATTCCGCTTTCCGAATTCGATGGCCTGGGGCAGCCGCTGCCCTTCACCATCACGCCGCAACAGTACGGGCGGTTCCTGTGCGAGACCTTCGACTTGTGGTGGCCCGAGCGGCGCAAGGTGCGCATCCGCTACTTTGACAACATTACCGAAGCGCTGGCCGGACAGAAGCCCGGTACCTGCACGATGCACGAAACCTGCGACAGCTACGTGGTGGTGGAGTTCAACGGCGATGTCTACCCCTGCGATTTTTTCGTGGAGAAAGGCTGGAAGCTCGGCAATATCAACCTCGATTCCTGGGCCGAAATCGCGCGCCGCCAGCGCCGCTTCGAGTTCGCGGCCAAGAAGACGATTCCGCATCCCGAATGCCAGGTCTGCGAATACCAGGCGATCTGTCACGGCGGGTGCCCCAAGCATCGCCACGACCCGCACGGCCGCTTCGACGAACTCGACTACTTTTGCGAGGCGTACAAAATGATCTTCCGCAAGTCGGTCGGGCCCTTGAAAAAAGAGGTGCAGCGCCTGACCGCCCGGCCCCTTCCCGCGCGCGCCTGAGCCGTCGAGCCGGTTCCCTGCGCTGCTATTCTGAAATCGTTGCCCCCCAAAACCATCGCCGAGAAGATCCTGTCCGCCAAGTCCGGCCGGGACGCTCGCGCCGGTGACGTGGTGATCTGCCCCGTGGATTGCGCCCTGGGCACCGATGGTTCCGTTCCGATGGCGCTCGACTATTTCGAAGCTATGGGCGGCCGCACCGTCCGCGACCCGCCCCGCGTCGTCTTCGCGCTCGATCACTATGCACCCGCGCCCAGTCGCGCCACCGCGGCACTGCACCAGCGCATGCGCGCCTTCGCCGCCGCTCATTCGATTCCGCTTTACGAAGCGGGCGAAGGAATCGGCCACCAGTTGATCGTGGAGAGCGGGCGCGCACTGCCCGGGGGACTTGCGGTCGGCGCAGACAGCCACTCTGTCACGTACGGCGCTCTGAACTGCTTCGCCACCGGCATCGGCTCTTCCGATCTCGCCGCCGTGCTCATCTCCGGCAAGATCTGGCTGTGGGTCCCGCATTCCATTCTCGTCACGCTGGAAGGCGAACTTCCGCCGGGTGTGTATGCCAAAGATATCGCGCTGGCGCTCGCCGCCGAATTGGGCGCCGATGGCGCGACGTACCAGTCGCTTGAGTTCACCGGTCCCGGCCTGTTCACACTCGAAATCGACGATCGCCTGGTGCTCGCCAACTTCGCCGTAGAATTGGGCGCCAAAAACGGCATCGCCTGCGCCGACGATCGCACCTTCGCATGGCTCGCCGGCCGGGCCGCCGGACCGTTTACTCCCGTGGCTGCCGACCCCGGCGCGCAGTACACGCGCGAAGTCACCATCGCGCTCGACCGCCTCGCTCCCCTGGTCGCCCTGCCGCACCAGGTGGATCGCGTCATTCCCGCGCGCGAAGCCTCCGGAACGCCCGTGCAGATGGTCTATCTCGGCACCTGCACCGGCGGCCGCACGCGCGATTTTCACCAGGCGCTGGCCGTTCTGCAATCCGGCGGCGGCCCGGCGCGCGGCGTCCAGCTCATAGTGACGCCCGCATCGCGCGCCGTTCTGGAGGAGATCACCGCCGATGGCACGCTGGCTGCGTTCGTACGGATGGGCGCCATCATAGGAACTCCCGGCTGCGGCTCCTGCTGCGGCACCTGCGGGGCCATCCCCGGCGATGGCGTCAACGTCATCTCCACGGCCAACCGCAACTTCAAGGGCCGCATGGGCAACAGCGCGGCTTTTGTTTATCTGGCGTCACCCGCCACCTGCGCCGCCACTGCCATTGAAGGAAAAATTGCATGACCGTCGAAGGCCGCGCGCGCCGCTTCGGCGACGATATCAATACCGATTACATCATCACCTCGCGCCGCAAACGCGAATCGCTCGATCCGCAAGTTCTGAGGCAGTACCTTTTCGAAGAGCTCGATCCCCAATTCGCCGCCACCATCAGCGCCGGCGATCTCATCGTTGCGGGACGCAACTTCGGCTGCGGTTCCGCCATGGAAGTCGCCGTGACCGCGGTTCTGGGCGCCGGCATCCGCGCCGTGCTGGCCCGCGGTTTCTCCCGCACCTACTACCGCAACGCCGTCAATAACGGCCTTCTTCCGGTGACGTGCGACACTACGGAAATTCACGAAGGCGATGCTCTCACGCTCACCGATGGCTCTGTTCTGAACCACACGACCGGTGCCGAACTTACCATCGAACCATTGCCGGAGATCATGCGCCGCATCATCGCCGCCGGAGGGCTGGTGGCCTATTTCCGCGAACACGGCGATTTTCCGGCGCAGCCGTAGACCGGGGTTGCCATTCTATGGTCATACTGAGGATATAACGCCTCATGCTATGTTGAACTCGTGAGCGATTACCGCCTCCGCCTGCCTGGTCCCACCGCTGTTCCCGAGCGCGTGCGGCAGGCAATTGCACGTCCCGTTCTGAGCCATCGCGGGCCGGAATTCACCTCCACTTTTCTGCGCGCCGAACAGCTTTTGCAGCCCATTCTCGGCACGCGTAATCGCGTTTTCTTCTTTTCCAGCTCCGGCACGGGCATGATGGAAGCCGCCCTTGTCAATGTGATCGCGCCGGGTGAACGCGTGCTCGTGGCGGTCAACGGCGCCTTCGGCGAGCGCTTTGCCGCGATTGCCCGTGCGCTCGGGGCGCGTGTGGATGTCGTGGAAACCGAATGGGGCCGCGCCATCGATCCCGCCGCGATCGAAATGCGCGTGGCAGCAACGGATTTTCGCGCGGTGGTTCTCGTGCACAACGAAAGCTCCACCGGAGTCGTCGCCGATCTTGCCGCGATCGGCGCGGTTCTCCGCCGCCGCCCCACGCTGCTGATCGTGGATTCCGTCAGCGGTCTCGCGGGCTTGGAAATGCGGCAGGACGAATGGGGCGTCGATATTGTCGTCTCCTCTTCGCAGAAGGCGCTCATGTGCCCGCCCGGCCTCGGCATCGTCAGTATCGGCGCTAAAGCCTGGGAGGTGGTGAGCCGTCCCGACCGCCAGGCGCGCTTCTATTGGGACTTCCGCAAGTGCCGCGCCTCTATCGAGGAAGAGAGCGGCACTCCGTTCACCACGCCGGTGTCGCTCATGGCCGGCCTGCGGGAAGCGCTCGAAATGATCCACGAAGAAGGCGTGCCGCGCGTTCTCGATCGCCATCGCCGCCTCTCCGCCGCACTGCGGGCCGGCGCGGCCGCCATCGGTCTCTCATGTTTCACGCGCGAATCGTTCTCCAACACCGTCGTTTGCCTGAATGTCCCCGCTGGTCTGCGCGGCGGCGAAATTGTCCGCCATCTCTACCAGGGGCGCCGCACCGTCATCGCCGGATCGCGCAATAAACTCGCGGGCAAGGTGATCCGCATCGGAACCATGGGCTACATCGATGCCGACGATATCCTCACGGACCTGCTGTATCTCGAAGAGACCCTCACAGCTCTCGGTGCTCCGGTGGCGGCCGGCGCCGGAGTTTCCGCAGCCGCCGCTCTACTCACACAACCCAACAACCATCAGGAGGCCTCTCATGCCGGGTAAGCCTGGCTTTCGTGTCCGTTCCGAATGGCCGCGCCCCGATGCCGCTCTGCTGGCGTCTTTCGCCACGGCATCCAGCGCGCAAGTCGCCGATTCCATGGCGCGCCTCGGCGCCATGGATGCCGCCATCCGCCCCATCTGGCCCATTTCCCGCATTATCGGCCCCGCCCTCACCGTGTGGTGCCACTCGGGCGATAATCTCATGGTCCACAAAGCTCTCTCGATCGCGCATCCCGGCGATATCCTTGTCGTCAACACGCAGGGCAACCGCGTCAACTCGCCCTTCGGCGAACTGCTCGCCACCAGCGCGCAGAAATTCGGAGTCGCCGCCGTGATCGTGGATGGCATGGTGCGCGATTCCGATGCCCTGCAGGATATGCGCATGCCGGTGTTTGCGCGCGGCCTTTCGCCGAACGGCTGCAACAAAGACGGTCCCGGCGAAGTCGGCGCGGTGATCGCGTGTGGCGGCGTTGCCGTTCGCCCTGGCGACATCGTCATTGCTGACGGCGACGGCGTCACGATTGTCCCGCTCGAAGACGCCGCGCAGGTGGCTGCCCTTTCCGTGGCTCAAATCAAGAGCGAGCAGAAGCGCCTCTCGGAAATTGAAAAGGGCGTGCTGGTGCGTCCGGAGATCGATGAGACCCTTCGCCGCCTGAAGATTATCGAATAACATTCGCCATCGCGGTGACGATCAGCGAGTTTGTGAAATCGATCAGGAACGCTCCCACCACCGGCACAATCAGGAACGACCGCGGCGCGGCGCCGTACGCCTCCACCAGCTCTTCCATGCACGCCATCGCGTTGGCCGTGATTCCCAGCATGAAGCCGCAAAAGCCCGAGGCCGTCACCGCCGATTCGTAATCCCGCCCCATCAGCGGGAACGACATCGCCACGCACATCAGCCAGCACAGCGCCACCTGCGCGGTCAGAATTGCCACGAGCGGGAGCGCCAGTGCCGCCAGTTCCCACAGCCGCAGCGTGATCAGGGCCATCACGATGAAAAGGTACAGCACGATGCGGCCGATACCGTCGATGTCTCCCTGCGCCGGCCGCGCGAAGTGCCACCGGTCGTCCAGATTGCGCAGCACCGCCGCCACGATCATCGCCCCGATGTACGCCGGCAGAATGATGCCCTTGCGCTGGATCGCTCCGCTCAGCAGGTTTCCCAGCCCCATCGAAATCCCGATCGCCACCACCGCGCGCAGCCATTCCGCCGGCCCGCCTATCGCGAGTTTCTTTTTCGCTGCCGGGGTCGCGACCTGCGTGGGCGAAAGCTCGTATCTCCGGATCAGCCGCGCGCCGATGTAGGCTCCCAGGAGGCCCGCCACCGTAATCCCGAAGGTTGCCGACGCCATCCCCACCTCCGTCGCCGCCGGCACGCCCATGCGCTCGAAGGTGCTGCCGAAGGCCACCGCGGTCGCCGGACCGCCGGTCAGCGCCACCGACCCCGCCAGGATTCCCACGCGAGCGTCCAGTCCGAATGCCGCTGCCATCCCCATGCCCAGCGCATTTTGCAAAATCGCGCCGAAACTCGCCAGGCCCAGCAGCATCACCACTCTGCCGCTGCTTTCCCGCAGGAGTTGTAATCGTGCGCTTAACCCGATCGTAGTCATGAACGCGATCATCAACAGATCGCGCAACTCGGTATTCGCTTCGACATTTATCAAGCGGCCGTGCAGGGCCGCGGCGAGCACCGCGAAGACCATTCCGCCGGCAATCGGCACCGGAATGCTCAGGCGGCGCAGCAATCCGATCCGTCGCTTGAGCCACTCCCCCAGTCCGATTCCCGCGCACGCCAGCCCTACCATCTGGACCGCATCGATTTTCCAGCTGAGGATGCTGCTTTCCATTACATGCGGCGCCAGGTAGTCTCCACGCGCACCGGAATGTCGTTCTTGGTGGCGATTCCCAAAAGTGAAGGCGGATCGATTTTGAAATCCGTCATCTTCGCGGGAATCGTGCCGGAGACGCGAGCCTCGTTGCCGTGAATAACCAGCTCGAAAGGAATCTGTTTGAACTCCACGGTCTGGCCGGCGAACTGAATCTCCAGATCGGCATGAATGGCGGTCTGCGAAGCCGCGGTTTCGGGCAGGCGGAACCGCACCGTGACCATGGGAAATTCCGCGCCGCGGACCACTTGCAGCATGTGCAGATCGCGATTGCTGTCGCCGGAATCGAACGTCTTCACCGGCACGGCCACCAGGAAATTGCACTCGCCCGCATTGCAGATACCCTTGCCGCGCGCGGCGTGGCTGACGCCATCCACCTGGTGCAGCGGGTGAGAAATGTGATAGGTGAGAGTGGATTGTCGCAGCACCCATTGGCTCTCCGCCGCAAAAAGCGCCGGCACGGCGAAAAACAGGAAGGCCCATTTTGTTTTCATTGGAATTAACTCAGAACTTGATGGAGACCGACAGAATCGCCAGCCCATACGCCGCCGCCGTCACGATGGCCACCGGCCCGTGCGCGCGCGCGATGCCATGCACTCTTTCGCCATTGCTGCGCTGTTCGTAGGCGAGGCTGCCGAGCACCGGGGTGAGAATCATGCCCGGCCCGTGAATCCATGCGAGCGCCTTATGCAGGCGGATCTGGCCGCGCGTCTTCGTGCCTTCGATCTTCGGTGCGAAGATGGCAAAACTAGCCGTCGTGAGATACATCGCGGCCGTCACGCTGCCCAGTGCGGCATGCAGTTCGCGCCCCGACGCGGTGCTGTTCCGTCCTCCCGCGCCGTTCGCAACCACCAGCGTCGCAATCAGAGGCACGGTGGTGATCAGCCCCAGTTTCTGGTGAATCTTGAGCATGTGGGAGCGCTTGTTCAGGCGCGCCTGCTCTTGTGCGTTGCCCGCGGACTGTTGCGGCGTGAAACCCAGGTCGCCGAGAGAAGGTTCCGCGGGGTTGGCATAGTTTCCGGAGAGCGCCACGTTCAGCGTCTGCCTGGCCCCCGCCGCGAGCGTAACGGTTGTGATCTTGGGAGCAATTCCGGCGGCGGAGACGGTCACCTGATAACTGCCCGGCGCAAGATTGCCCACCGAGTAGTTGCCGCCGGCATCCGTTTGCGTTTCCGCCGTGCGGCCGGTGGCGGCGTTCTTCACCGAAACTTTCGCGCCGGCTGCCGCCGCTCCCGACGAATCCGTGATTTTTCCGAAGAGATTGGCATTCGCCGTTTGTGCGAAAGCCAGACCGGGAACCAACAATCCAAGAGACAGCACCCTTCCCAGAACCGCCATGGATTCCCCGTTCACGTCGATTTCTCCTTTGCATTCGATTTTACGGCAACCGGCCCCTTCTCATATCCCACGCAGGCCAGCACCGGCAGCGCCGGGTAGCGGGCAAAGCGGGAATCTTCGAAGGATTTCCCACACCGGTAGAAAAGGGAGCCGCGGTCGTTTCGGATAATTTCCGCAAACCGGCAGCTTCCGCAGAGGCCTGCGTCCGGAGAAGCGCTCACCGCACCACCGGCAGCACAATGTGCGAAGGCAGTTTCCCGGAGCAGTACACGCGCTGCGTGGCGGGCGCGAAATCCGCGGCGCGCGCCCGATAAATGCTCGGCACGAATCTCTGCGGGTTGCGATCGATCAGCGGAAACCACGTGGACTGCACCTGCACCATGATGCGATGCCCTTTGCGAAACACGTAATCGCGGTCGCGCAGCGAAATCGCAAAAAGCGTGGGCTTGCCCGCCGTGAGCGGCGCCGGATGTTCATAGCTGCTGTTGTATCGTCCCCGGCGGACCTCCATGGCAATCGGCAGTTCGTAGCCGTTGAGAGAATGCGCATACTCGCCCGGCGCCGGTCCCGCTTCCGGCTTCCACGTATCGGCCACCGCGTCTTCGGGGAAGGCATCGATCAGCTTCACCACAAAATCGCTGTCCGTTCCGGAGGTGGAAGCGAACAGTTGCGCCGAAACCGGTCCGGTGATGGTCAGGTCGCGATCCAGCGGCGCGCTCGTGAACGTGAGCACGTCCGGCCGGTCGTCTACGAAACGCTGGTCGCCCGCCTCCCATTCGCGCCAATCTCCCGCCGGATACGTCGGCGAAATCGGCCGCGGCCGGTACGGAACCGGATGCGCCGGGTCGGATATATACTGCCGGAACACCTCCTCGCTTCCCGAAGGAGCATCAAAAGAAAGCGTCCCATCCGCTCGCAGATATAAGTTGACCGCCTGCGAATTCGCCGGGGGCCACGCCGGGTAAGTGCGCCAGGTATTCGACCCAGCCTGGAACGTACTTACTCTCCACGGCGCCTTCTCGCCTCTTCCGTGGAGATAGTAGCGAAAGAACGGGGCTTCAACATTCTCGCGAAATTCGCGCGCCGTTTCATGCCCGCCGAACTTCAGTTGATTGATGCCATCGCCCTTCGGCGTTTGCCATTCGCCGTGAAACCAGGGTCCCGCCACCATCAGGTTATTGCGGGCCGGATCGTCGATCCCCGAGTTGCGGAAGATCTGCCACGGTCCCCACGGGTCTTCCTGATCGAAGAATCCGGCGACATTCAGATTCGGCACGGGGCTCGTATGTAACTGGTTCACCCACGCTTCGCGCTTCCAGAAAGCGTCATAGTCCGGATGTTCCACAGTATCGTTCCAGTAGGGAATCGATCCATGCAGATACTTCGCGTTGATATTCGAAATTGGGCCTAAGTGGAGATACCACTCGAATGTATCGTAGATATCGAACCGATAGTGGGTATTCTTGTTCTTATCGGCCTGCTCCATCACCGCGTACTCGAAGTCGTAACTCAGCCGCAGCGCACCGTAGCGATGGTCGTCGTCATTCATCCATTGGTCGGCCGGTGACGCCTGCTCGGAGACGGCCTTCAGCGCCGGGTGCGGATGCAGCAGGGTTTGAGCCGCGGTAAGTCCGTCGTAAGATACTCCGTAAATACCTACCCGGCCGTTGTTATTCGGCACATTCTTCACTAACCACTCGATGGTGTCATAGGCGTCCGTGGTTTCGTTCACAGCCTTGGGGTTGTTCAGGTCCACCTGCGAGGAGAGCAGAAACTTGCCTTCCGACCCGAACCGGCCTCGCAGATTTTGAACCACGAAGATATACCCATCGTGCATGAATTCCTTCCATGAAACGGGCGCCGTTTCGGGGGACCGGTCGGGAACTCCGTACGGAGTTCTGCGCAGCAGGATGGGCAGCGGCCCGGCGCGATCCACCGGCGTCAGAATGGCTGTCTGCAGGTGGACGCCATCGCGCATCGGAATCATGACCTGCCGGTATTGGAAAAGCGGCCTGGCCTTCTCTCCCGCCGTTTGCGCCAACGCCGCGGCGCTCGCCAGCAGAACGGCCGCCAAAAGCCGGCCGCACCTTACCACAGCCCGATCAGTTTCCACCACCAACCTCCAATCCCCATCCAGACGACCAGGTTCAGCACGGAAATGAGGAACCCCACTTTCCACCATTCCGTCTGACGCACATATCCCGCGCCGAAGTATACCGGCGCCGAGCCCGTTCCGTAGTGCGTGATCCCCGCGTTCAGATTCGAAAAATACGCCAGTGAGAGCGCCGCCAGCATCGCAGGCACGCCGCCCGCCAGCGCCGCCACCAGAAATCCGGGATACAGCGCCGTGATATGCGCGGTCATGCTGGCGAACGTGTAGTGAATGTAAAGATAAACCGCCACCAGTGAAATACAGATCAGCGGCCACGGCCACCCGTGCATCGCTCCGAACACATGCCGCGACAGGATGCCGATGACGCCCGTCTCATTCATCTGGTCGGACATCATCACCAGCACCGCGAACCATACCAGGGCATCCCACGCGCGGTGTTCGGCCAGCATGTCGTGCCACGAAAGAACCCTGGTCAGGAGAATTGCGCACAGCCCCGCCAGCGCTACGAACGTATTCGAAATGCCATGCCACGGCGACGTCACCCATCCCGCCATGACGCCCAGCATGATCGCCACCAGCCACTTCTCGTCGCGGCTCAGCGGCCCCATCCGCTCCAGCTCGGCCGCCGCGAACCGCCGCGCTGCCGCGGTATCGCGCACCTGCGGCCGGGTCATGCGGAAGATCAGCCACGGCGAAACGATCATCGAAATCAGACCCGGCACGATGGAGCCGGCCAGCCAGCGGCCCCACGTCAGATCCACATGCCCGATATTGTGCGCGAAGTCCGCGATGAGCGGGTTCGCCGCCATGCCCGTGAGAAACATCGCCGAAGCCGTGTAAGTGGCCGTGAACGCCACCAGCATCAGGTACGCGCCGATAATGCCCGAGGTCGGCCCCGGCTCCGATCCGAAATCCGCCGCCACGCTGCGCGCCACCGGAAAAATCACGCCGCCGCCCCGCGCCGTGTCGGAGGGGATGAACGGCGCCAGCACCAGGTCGGCCGCCGCGATGGAATACCCCAGACTCAGCGGCGTGCGCGCGAAGCGCCGGATGAACACATAGCCCACGCGCGTCCCCAACCCCGTGGCGGTCACCGCGCGCGCGAACAGGAATGCCGCCAGAATCAGCCACACCGTGAGGTTGCTGAACCCGGTGAGGACTTTGTTGGCCGGCACGGTGCCGGTCAGCGCCAGCAATGTCATGGCGATCAGGACGCTCACCCCCATGCGAACCGGCTGCGCCACCAGCGCGATGATTGTCGCAATGAATATGCCGAGCAGATGCGCCTGCGATTTCGATAGTCCCGCCACCGGAAAAAGGTACAAAAGGATTCCCGGCACTACCACCACCGCCCATCGCCACCCTGCACGCGTCTCCGCTGCCGCTTTTGCCTGTCCCTCGGTCGTCGCCGCCACCATCCCATCATAGTCGGGGAGCTATAGTAATGCTCATGTGGAGAATCCTTGTGGCGCTCTTTCCGGTTGTGGTGCTGGCCACGAGCGCATGGGCGCAGACCTCTCTCAAGAGTCCCGATGGCGCAATCGAAATCACCATTCACGCGAACGGCGGTCCTCTTACCTACGACGTTTCCTTCCGCGGCAAGCCGCTCATCCTGAATTCACCGCTCGGCCTGCAACTGGATCAGGGGCCGGTGCTGGGCTCGGCCGTCCGGATTGCCGCTGCAAAAACAGGCGCGGTGGATGAAACCTATTCCATGCCGCACGGCAAATCCAACCCCGTGCGCAACCATTGCGATACCCTGGTGCTGGACCTCGAAGAAACCGCTGCTCCCGCCCGACGGCTCACGCTGGAAGCGCGCACCTACGATGACGGCCTCGCGTTCCGCTACGTCATCCCGCCGCAGCCGGGCCTCGCCGAAGTCCGGATCGCTTCCGAAAAGACCGCCTTCCGGCTCGCCGGCGACGCTCCCACCTATCCGCTCATCCTCGAAAATTTCCAGACGCCCTACGAAGACGGTTACCACCCCATGCCGCTCAGCGAGCTGCATCCCGAGTGGCTGGTGGCGTTGCCGTTGCTCGCCGATGTTCCGGGCGCCGCGTGGATTGCCATCACCGAAGCGGACATCGATAACTATGCCGGCATGTACCTGCAGCACGATGCGAAGGACGCCCAAACGCTCACCGCGCGGCTTGCGCCTTCCCTCGAAGACAAGGGCCTCTGCGTGCGCGCGCCGGCGCCGGTGACGTCGCCGTGGCGCGTCATCATGATTGGCGACAGGCCTGGCCGTCTCATCGAGTCCAACATCGTCATCAATCTCAACCCGCCGTCGCAAATCGCCGATACTTCGTGGATCAAGCCCGGCAAGACCGCCTGGGACTGGTGGAGCGGCTCATACGCCACCGGAGTCGATTTCAAGCCCGGCATGAACACCGCGACCATGAACCACTACATCGATTTCGCCTCCAGCGCCGGCCTGCAATATATGCTGATCGATGCCGGATGGGCGCAGCGCGGGTCCGGGGCGAACGATTCCGGCGCCGATATCACCCGCACCAATCCAGATATCGACATGCCCGCAATCCTCGCCCACGCCAAAGCGAAGAATGTGCGCGTCTGGTTGTGGGCGCATTGGGCGGACATCGAGCGGCAGATGGACCAGGCTTTTCCCCTCTATGAAAAGTGGGGCATCGCGGGAGTCAAGATCGATTTCATGAACCGCGACGACCAGTGGATGGTCAATTACTATCGCAGGGTCCTGAAGAACGCCGCCGCCCACCACTTGATGATCGACTTTCACGGCGCCTACAAGCCCGATGGCATTCGCCGCACCTGGCCCAACTTAATAACTCGCGAAGGCGTCATGGGGCTGGAATATACCAAGTGGAGCGCGCGCATCACGCCCGACCATAACGTGATGCTGCCGTTCACCCGCATGCTCGCCGGACCGATGGATTACACACCTGGCGGCTTCGATAACGTGACGCGCGCCGAATTTCAGCCGCGCATGACGCAGCCCATGGTCATGGGAACCCGCGCCCACGAAACCGCGCTCTACGTGATCTTCGAAAGCGGTCTGCAGATGCTCTCCGATTATCCCGAGCGCTACGCCGGCCAGAAGGAGCTCGATTTTCTGAAGGCCGTGCCGGCGGCTTGGGATGAAACCCGCGTCGTCACCGGCGTCCCCGGCGAATACGTCTCGATCGCGCGCCGTCATGGCAGCGACTGGTTCCTGGGCAGCATCACCGGCTGGCGTCCCACCGAACTGGATATTCCGCTCGAGTTTCTCGGCCGCGGGGAGTACATTGCCGAAATCTACTCCGATGCCCCGGATGCCGCCGAAAACCCCATGCACACCGTAAAAGAAGAGCGCCGCGTCAACTCTACGATGCAACTCCACGTGAAAATGGCCCCCGGCGGCGGCCAGGCCGTCCACTTCCGTCCAGCCCGGTAACGCCGGCGGTCTTGCCCGCCGGCGCCTTTCCCCCGCGCCGCGCACCCACCGGCGAGAAGATCGCCCGCGCAACCAATAAACGGGCCCCGTTCGCTCTTACGCCTGCGCCGCCAGCCGCAGCTCGTCTTCGATCTCGTACACGCGATCCTCCAGCGCCCGCGTGGAGGTGCCGGCCGTCTTGGCGTCATCCAGCTTCTTTTTCGCCGCCGCCAGGCGCTTCTGCAATCCTGCCAGTTTCGGATTCGGTTTAGCCGGAGCCTCCACCGCCGCCGGCGCGGCGGCTTTGGGTTTCGCCGCCTTCTTGCGCGCATGCGCCGCAGCTTTATATCGAAAGGCTGTGATCGCCGGTGGGGGCTTCAGCCCCATCCCGAAATCTGCCCGATATTCCTCGGCCAGGCGCGCGGCTTCCGTCAACAACTCGCGAAACCGCGTTTCCATCGCCTGCCGCGCCTGCGCGCGCAGGTCTTCGCCCTGCTGTTTCCACTTCTGGTACTCTGCGATGACGTCGTTCATGATCTGTCGGATTATTTGTCGCCGCCGTTCATCAAAGGAGCGATCAGCACCTTGATCTTATCGAAATTCTGTTCGAAAAAGGCGGCATTTTCCGGGGAAATCGCGGGCGGATATTTCTTGATCGTCCCTTGCTTTTTCATCTCCACCGCCATCATGTCGCCAATCAGTTGCGCGGTGATAATCAGAAACTCGCGCGGCTTCAGTCCGGCCGATTTCAGGGCCGCCACCGCCGCCGGGCAGTCGGTAATCATCTTCTCCCCTTTGTCCAGCGTCGGCGCGTTTCCCGGAGGCGAGTTTTTGAAACAGGCCTGCGCCTTCTGGTCGCTCATGGCGGCCTTATAGGCGTTCACATACTTCTGCAGAACGTCCATGTTCAGGCGGTAATCCCGCATCTCTTTCAGGTCTGGGTCGTTCGTCGCATTCTTGGCGCGCGTTTGTGGCGCCGCGGACAGCAGAGCCGTACTCAGCACCGCCGCAGCAATCAGTCGAAAAGTCATAGGGCGGAGTGTATCACACGCCCGCGCTCCTACCAGAAATATCGCGCCACGACTATGGGCGAAGTGGGCACGCCCGAAATGACTTTCACGTGCAGCACCAGTTGCAGGTTCTGCGTCTGCCACCCCGCCGGCGCGCCGTGCAGCGCTTCGGCCATCAGATCCGGATTCGTCACCAGGTCGCCCGCCGCATCCGTCCCGTATTGCGTGATTCCCGCAATCTCCACCAGCATGGCGTGCGTATCGGGATGGAATACACGCGAAACAATCGCGTAATCCTCCGCCGTGCGCCGGTCGCGCGGCAAATTCGGAAGCGCCCAGGCGGTCGGCTTGCCGTTGTCCGTGATCCCCACCGGTTTGCGCGAGCCGTCGATGAAGTACCGCATCTGGTCGCTGATTTCCTTCCAGCGCGTATACGAATAGCCCACCAGAATCGCCGGTCCGGAGCGGAAATCGGCGAACGATACGTCGGCGCCCACGCGCACGCGGAAAGGCCGGCGCATCCGCGTCAGCATGGCGGTGAGCCGCGATGTCGCAATCAGGTCGCCACCGCCTACGAACTGGTCCGTCAGAGGAACGAAATCTTCCACGCGCACCGGCCCCGTTTCGCCCGGATCGCGATCCAGGTTCCACACCGGCACGAACGCGGCGCACACCATCGCCGGCGATGTGCCCTTTAACACCGGCGCCCAGAACTCATCGAGCGGCGTTTTTACCGGACGCGTCATCAGCCAGACGAACACCGCCACCGGGACCAATCCCGCTGCCGCGACGACTTTTCGCCGCGCGGTCCAGCGGGAGCGATGCGGCGCCGGCGCTGCCGCGGCCACATTCGCCGCCGCGGCGGTCGCCTGCTCAGCCGCCGCCGTCCCATGGAACTCCGGAACATAGGTCCCCGAAGGCAGTTCGATCCGAACCGGGTTGTGCGCCCCTTCGCCGGAATAATAAAGACCCAGCCGCTTGCGCACTTCGCCGGCTTTCACCCGCACCGTGGCATCGTCGCTCGGGTCATAACTGGTGGACCGCCCGAAAACTTCGATCCCGATGGTCCGCTCCTTGAGCATGTCCCCATGCCCTTGCAGCGTATTTTCCACCACGTAGCGGAGAAAATCCTGGCTTCGTTTGCTGGATCGGAATTCGTGGCTCGCGAGCACGCGGCTCAACTCTTCCCGTATCCGGTCCTCACCAAGCGACGCCTGATCCCCGTCGGGTGTTTGCGAGACCCCGGGCGTATGTTCATGCGACATGAACGTTTGCACCGATTGTACCATCAGGCTGCTGAAAACAGGAGCGTTCGATACCGTAACGAACCCCGCATAACGGCCCCGCAACCGTTGTGAACTGGACATGCACCCAACCGAGGGCACACCATCCAAAACGGATCGCCGGCTCGCTATGTCGAAGATGCTCGATGAAACCCGCCAGCAGCCTGAAGCGCTCGCCCGCACGATTGAGGACGCCGAAGGCCGGGAAAGTCTGCGTGACTTGCGCCGCGAATTTGAACGCCGCCGCCCGCGCCTGGTCATTCTGGTGGCGCGCGGCACCTCCGATAATGCCGCCCAGTTCGGCCGCTACCTCATCGAGATTACCGCCCGCATCCCCGTTTCGCTGGCCGCGCCCTCCATCGTCACGCTGTACGAAAGTTCGCTCGATCTCAACGGCGTTCTGGTGGTCGGCATCTCTCAATCCGGGGAATCCACCGATACCAACGCCGTCCTTGCCGATGCCCGTGTCCGCGGCGCCGTCACCATCGGGATTACCAACGAACGCAAGAGCGCCATGGCGGAGATCGCCCACTACACCCTGCTGGCGCGCGCCGGCAAGGAGGAAAGCGTCGCCGCCACCAAGACCTATACCTGCCAGCTCCTGGCGCTCTACCTGCTCGCTCACGCCCTGGGCGGCAACGTCAGCCTGGATGCCCTGCACCGCGTTCCTGCCTGGGTGGAGACTGTACTCGAAACCGAAGAGCGCGTTGCCGAAATCGCCGAACGCTACACCTTCATGAGCCGTGCCGTCACCGTCGGGCGCGGCCTCAACTACGCCAATGCCCTGGAATGGGGCCTCAAGCTGATGGAGACCTGTTACATCGTGGCCGAGCGCTTCTCCTCCGCCGACCTCATGCACGGTCCCATCGCGCTGGTCGAACACGCCTTCCCCGTGTTCGTTTTCGCTCCCTCTGGCGTCACCTGGCCCTCGATGTCCGGCGTTCTCGACCGCCTCGAGGACTTGCGGGCCGAAACGCTCGTCATCACCGACCAGGCCAACCCGGATGCCGCCAGCAAGCCCGCGCGCCTCGTGCAACTCCCCATCCAGACCGGCGGATGGGATGGCCCCGCCGACCTCTACACGCCCATCCCATACATCGTCCCGGCCCAGCTTTTCGCCGCGCACCTGGCCGCGATCCGCGGACTCAATCCCGACCGCCCCAGAACGCTCCACAAAATCACGAGGACGATGTGAGCAAGAGAGAAGCCGTCTCCAGAGCGCCTGGAAAGTCTCCTTCCGATTGGTTTTCCTCTGCGTTCTCCCGTTTTTCTCCGCGTCTCTGCGCGCCGCCGCCCCTACGGAAAGGACCCCGGGCATGCAACTGACCCCGCTGGATTGGCTGTACATCGCCCTCTACTTTGCCGCCAACGCCGCCGTCGGTTTCTACTACCGCGCGCGCGCCGGGAAGAGCGTCAACGAGTTCTTCCTCTCCGGCCGCAACGTTCCCTGGTGGCTCGCCGGCACCTCGATGGTCGCCACCACTTTCGCCGCCGATACGCCTCTTGCCGTTACGGGCATGGTTGCGCGCGGCGGCATCGCCGGCAACTGGCTGTGGTGGAGTTTCGTTGCCAGCGGCATGTTGACGGTCTTCTTCTACGCCCGGCTGTGGCGCCGCTGCGGCGTGATGACCGATATCGAATTCACCGAGATCCGCTACTCCGGCAAGCCGGCCGCCTTCCTGCGCGGCTTTCGCGCTCTCTATCTCGGGATCCCCATCAATTGCATCATCCTCGGCTGGGTCAACCTGGCGATGGTCAAAATCCTCATGCTGGTGCTCGGCGTTACACGCCTGGAAGCGCTGGCTCTGGTGCTGGGCCTCATCGCGATCACCTCGTTCATCTCCACCCTTTCCGGTCTTTGGGGCGTGCTGGTGACGGACCTGTTTCAGTTCGTCATCAAGATGACCATGGTCACGGTGCTGGCCGTCGTCGCCGTGCAAGCCGTCGGCGGCATGAGCGCCATGAAGGCCAAGCTCAACGCCATCAACCCCTCGGTGCTGCGCTTCGTCCCCAGCGCGCATTCCGCCTATCTGCCGTTGATTACTTTCCTGGTCTATATTTCACTGAACTGGTGGGCCACCTGGTATCCCGGCGCCGAACCCGGCGGCGGCGGATACATCGCGCAGCGCATGTTCTCCGCCAAAGACGAAAAGCACTCGCTGCTCGCAACCCTGTGGTTCAACATCGCCCACTTTGCCATCCGGCCCTGGCCGTGGGTGATGGTGGCGCTGGCGTCGCTGGTGCTCTTCCCGGGCCTGGCCGATCCCGAGACCGGCTACATCCGGGTGATGATCGCCTATCTGCCGGCTTCGCTCCGCGGCGTCATGCTGGCGGCCTTCGCAGCGGCGTACATGTCCACCATCGCCACGCAGCTGAACTGGGGCGCGAGCTACATCGTCAACGATTTTTATCGCCGTTTCGTGCGCCGTCAGGCCAGTGACCATCACTACGTGCGAGTCTCGCAGTGCGCCACCGTCCTCATCACCCTCGTTTCCGCCGCCGTGACCTTCTACATGAGCTCGATCGCCGGCGCCTGGAAACTGCTCATCGTCACCGGCGCGGGCACCGGCCTGGTTCTGCTGCTGCGCTGGTTCTGGTGGCGCATCAACGCCTGGAGCGAAGTCTCCGCCATGGTCTGCGCGTTTCTCACTTCGGTGGCGCTGCAAACCTTCGCGGGGCTGGATAGCGACAAGCCAGTCGACTTCGCCTGGATCATGATCATCACCGTCGCGATCACTACCGTGGTCTGGCTCGCCGTTACCTTCCTTACGCCGCCCGAACCTATGGACACGCTGCTCAAGTTCTTCCACCGCGCGCGCCCCGGCACCGCCGGATGGGGCCCCGTCGCGCGGCTCGCGCCGGATGTCAAAGCCTCCGCCGCCGGATGGCAGAGCCTGCTCGATTGGGTCTCCGGCTGCGTCCTCATCTACGGCTTTCTGTTCGGCACCGGCAAACTTCTGCTCGGCGAAACCGCCCTCGGCATCGGCCTGCTGCTCGTCGGTCTTCTCGGCGGCGCCGTCATTTATTGGGATCTCAACCACCGCGGCTGGAGCTCCGTAATCGAATGAAGATACTGTTCTGCTTCCTGCTTCTCTTCTCTCTCTCCGCGCTGCAAGCCGCTCCGCTCCTCATGCCGCTGCCCGCGCACATCACTGTAGATTCCGGCCAGCTCGTGATCGATTCCGGCTTTCGCGTCGCCGTCCAAACTCCATCCGACCCGCGTCTCGATGCCGCCGTGAACCGCCTCGAATCCCGCATCCGCCGCCAGGCCGGCTTCGCTATCGCCGCTCCCGCCGACCCGCGCCCGGCACTCACCATCGCCTGCGTCGCGCCCGGTCCGAGCCTGCCCACCCTCGGCGAGGACGAGACCTACCAGCTCGTCATTACTTCGACCGGAGCGCGCCTCGATGCCCCCACCGTCACCGGCGCCCTGCGCGGCATGGAAACGTTCGCGCAGCTTGTCGCCTCCGGTCCCGAAGGCTTCTATGTACCCGCGCTGCACATCGAAGACCGCCCGCGTTTCCCGTGGCGCGGCCTCATGCTGGATGTCTGCCGCCACTGGATGCCGTTGGCCGTCGTCGAACGCAATCTTGACGCCATGGCGGCGGTCAAGCTCAACGTCTTTCACTGGCATCTCTCCGACGATCAGGGCTTCCGCGTGGAAAGCAAACTCGATCCCCGGCTGCAGGAATTCGGCTCCGATGGCCATTTTTACACCCAGGCGGAAGTGCGCCAGGTGATCGACTACGCGCGCGACCGCGGCATTCGCGTCGTCCCCGAATTCGATGTTCCCGGCCACACCACCAGTTGGTTCGTCGGCTACCCCGAACTCGCCAGCGCGCCCGGCCCGTACTCTATCGAGCGCCACTGGGGCATCTTCCAGCCCACAATGGATCCCACGCGCGACCAGGTCTACCAGTTTCTCGACGGCTTCCTCGGCGAAATGGCCGCGCTCTTTCCCGATCCCTACTTCCACATCGGCGGCGATGAGGTCGATGACGCCCAGTGGAAGCATTCCGCTTCCATCCAGTCCTTCGCCCGCGAGCACGGTCTCGCCGATAGCCAGGCGCTCCAGACCTGGTTCAATCGCCGCGTGCAGGAAATCCTGCGCCGGCACGGCAAAATCATGATCGGCTGGGACGAAGTGCTCGCGCCGGGCCTCGCGCCCGATACCGTCATTCAATCCTGGCGCGGCCAGGCTTCGCTCGCCGAAGCCGCCCGCAAGGGCTACCGCGGCGTTCTCTCTTCCGGGTATTACCTGGACCACCTGCAGCCCGCAACTTCCCTGTACGCGGTCGATCCCCTGGACGGCACGCAGCTCGATGCCGCCGAAACCGCCCGCATCCTCGGCGGCGAGGCTTGCATGTGGACTGAATATACCAGTCCCGAAACCGTCGATTCGCGCATCTGGCCGCGCCTGGCCGCCATCGCCGAGCGCTTCTGGTCGCCCCGGGAAGGTACCGGCCCCGATTCCATGTATCTGCGGATGGAGGCCGTCAGCCGCGATCTCGATTGGGTGGGTGTGCGCCATCGGGCCAATTATCAGCCGATGCTCGATCGCCTCGCGGGCGGCAGTCCGTCCGGACCCGTGCGCACGCTCGCCGATGCCGTCGAAGCCCTGGGCATCGATTACCGCCACAGCGCCCGCACCTACACCAGCATGGTCGATCTTAACCGCCTGGTGGATGCCGCCCGGCCGGAAAGCGAGCCCGTCCGTCTCCTGAGCATCGCTGCCCACGTCCGCGACGCAGCCGCTCTTGCCCAACTCCGCGCGGCCTTTCGCCAGTGGGCCGAAAACGACGCCCGCTTTGAGGCGATCTCCGACGGCAACGCTCTGCTCGCCGAATTGCAAACGCTTTCGCGCAATCTCTCCGCCACGGGGACCATCGGGCTCCGCGCGCTCGACTATCTCAAAGCCGGAAAACCGGCGCCCGAAAGTTGGATCTCCGAACAAAAACAGGCGCTCGACGCCATGGAAAAGCCCTCCGCCGAAGTCGTTCTCGCGGCCGTGCGGCCCGTGCGAATCCTGCTCGATCAGCTTGAAAGGACGAATGTTCGATGACGTAACGAACCGGCCGTAACGGCCTGACAACCGTTGTGAACTGGACATGCCGCGCCGCCAGGCACAGTATGAATCGGCAATCTAAGTCAGCTAGTGACAAAAGGGGTCAAGGGAAGAGGTGATTATGAAAACAACGAATTCTCTGACGCGAATATACAGAATCTTCGCGTTAGTTCTCGCGATCGCGCTGCTTGCTGCCGTCGTTCCCTATGCAGCCGCCCAGGAAGCCAGCGGTAACATCACCGGAAAGATCACCGATCCTTCCGGGGCCGCGGTGGCCGGTGCGACCGTAACCGTTACCGACGTCGCCCGCGGCACAGTCTGGACCACCAGGAGCAGCGATGATGGAACGTACAACATCGCTCGCCTGCCTGCGGCTAACTATACTCTGAAGGTGGAAGCGACCGGCTTCCAGACGGCTCTCCGCCCCTCCTTCGAATTGACTCTGGGGCAGACCGCCAAGGTCGATATCGCCCTCACGATCGGGCAGGTGTCTCAGCAGGTGGAAGTTACCAGCGCCGCGCCGGTGCTGCAGACCCAGACCACCGAAGTCGGCAGCGTCATGGAAGCCAGCGCCATTGCCAATCTGCCGCTCGAAACGCGCAACTACAACCAGTTGACGCTGCTCGTTCCCGGCGCCGTGACCATCAGCCCGGCCTCGTTCAATACCGGCCTGAAGACGTTCAACGCCGCGCGGCCGAACCTCAACGGCAATCGCGAGCAGACCAACGAATACTTATTGGATGGCATGGAAAACACGGAGTTTGTGGACAATAACGTCGCTTACACGCCGAACGTCGATGCCATCCAGGAAATGAGCGTGGTCACTAACAATCCCAACGCCGAATACGGGCAATTCCTCGGCGGTGTGGTCAGTCTCAATCTGAAGAGCGGCACCAACCAGTATCACGGCGACGCCTTCGAGTATCTCCGCAACGACTTCTTCAATGCCAACGAGTGGTCGAATAACTTCAACGGCCTGCCTACTCCGCGCGAGCGCTGGAACGAATACGGCGCCACCTTCGGCGGACCCATTAAGAAAGACAAGCTGTTCTTCTTCACCGATTGGCAGGGCTCCCGGTTTGACCTGCCGGCGACCTCCACTCCCCAAAGCACGTTTACGTCTCAGGAATTGACCGGTAATCTGAGCGACCTCGGAATCACCCTGCACTATCCCGGCACCAATGTCCCGATGCCGTCGAATCTCACGCAGGCCGCCATCTGCGGCGCGGGCCAGAAGATGGGCGTCAACCCCTGCATCACCGGTATCAGCCCCACCGCGCTGAAAATCGCCGCGGCCCTCCCCAAGCCGAACCTGCCGGGTCTGGCGGGCGGCACGGTCAACAACCTGAGCAACGTCGTTCAGAACTACACTCACGGCAACCAGGGCGACGTAAAAATCGATTGGGCGCCTACTGATAAGGATCACCTCTTCGCCCGCTACTCGCAGCAACATATCGATAACCCCATCGTCAACAGCGATCCATTCGCCTATAGCGGCGCCGGCAGCAATGTATTCCCGCTGCAGCAGTCCGTTCTGGATTACACCCGCACCGTCAGCCCCACGCTGGTAAATGATGCCCGCATCGGCATGAACTACTTCCCCGCCGAAGGTCAGACGCAGGCCCTCACCACCACCGCCGGCGCCAACCTGATCCCGGGCCAGCCGACGCAGTATCTGCCCGGACTTTCCTTCGCCAGTTCCCACGTCGGAGGACAGTTGAACGGTCCCTTCGCATTCGGCACCACCGACAGCCCCGAGATCTTCCACCAGACCTCCATTCAAGTGTCCGACACCGTGATCTGGACCAAGAACGCCCACACTTTCCATTTCGGCTTCGACGCCAACCGCTACCGCAATAACTATGTCCCGGCCACCAGCGCCGATGGCGCCGCGGGACAGATCAGTTTCAACGGTACTTACACCGGCTATTCGGAAGCCGATTTCTTCCTCGGCCTCCCCGCTTACATGGGTTACGGTTTGGGATTCGCGGGCACGGTAGGCCAGCGCAACAATGTCTTCGGAGCTTTTGTGCAGGATGACTGGCGCGTTACCAATCGCCTGACCCTGAACATCGGCATCCGCTGGCAGCTCTTTACGCCGATTTACGAAGTGCATGACCGCATGACGAACTTCGGCGAATATTCCGGACAGATCGAGCTCGCCGGCCAGAACGGCAACAGCCGCGCGCTCTACAACCAGTACAACGGCATTGCCAATTTCCTGCCGCGCCTCGGTCTCGCCTATAACCTGGACGAAAAGACGGTCATTCGCGCCGCCTTCTCGCGCACCAGTTTCCAGGAAGGCACCGGCGAATACAATCGCCTGGCGACAAACGCTCCGTGGAACGTCGACTTAGTGGGCCAGTGGGGCGGCGTCGGAACCAACGGCGCCATTCCCGCGAGTCAGGTGACGCTCGATCAGGGCTTTGGCGCGCTCGGCGCCACCGCCGGCTGCAACGTGCAGAACGTGACCTCTGCGCCTGCCGCCTGCTTCGCCGGAGTCCGTCTCCACGCCACGGACCCCAATTACCGCCCCGCTGTCTCCAATCAGTGGAACGTCGCGATCCAGCGGCAATTTACTAACTCATTTACGGCACAGGCTAACTATGTGGGTCAGCATACGGACCACATGGCCGCCATTTACAACATGGGCCAGAATGTGCTCCTGCCCAACGGCACTGCGGTACAGGGCCCATATCTTGCAGGCAATGCGCAGCTCATCGCCGATGGCACCGGCCAGCGCCGCCTCAACACCTCCACCGCGATTGAAAACTACGACGCCCTGCAACTGACTGCCGTGCAGCGGCTCGCCCAGGGTCTGAGCTTCCAGTTCAACTATACGTGGTCGAAGTGCCTTACCAACAACCAGGGTTACTACGGCCGGTATGGAAACTCCGCTGCGGCGCAGACCACCGCAGACGTCTCGTTCCAGGAGTATGTCTACAACATCGGTCTCGACTACGGCTACTGCGACGCCGATATCCGCAGCGTCTTCACCGGCTTCCTGAACTACGACTTGCCGTTTGGAGCGAATCGAAGGTTCAAGTCCGCCAACAAGGTGGTCAACGCGATTGTCGGCGACTGGCACTATGACACCATCGTCAGTGGCCACGGCGGGCTGCCGATTTCCATGATCCAGTTCGGCTACGATCCCACCGGCGCCTACTTCCAGCCGCGGCCCGACTGCATCTCGCCCTCCGTCGCCACGCCTTACAAGAACTTTGTAGGCGGCGGCTATGTCTGGTTCGATCCGACGACCATGGCCATCCCCGCTGCCGGCCACCTGGGCAATTGCCCGATCTCCAGCGAGCGCGGCCCCGGCCTCAAGCAGATCGACATGGGCCTCACCCGGAAGTTCTCCATCACCGAAGCGAAGTACCTGGAATTTCACTTCCAGGCAATCAACGCCTTCAATACCCCGATCTTCGCCGTGGGCGGTTACTCCACCGATGTCTTCCCCGGCGGCGGCATCGATAAGTCCCGCTACGGCTCGGACCCGAACTACACCGCCAGCATCCCCAGCGGCGTAGTCAATACGTCCGTTGGATCGCGGCAGTTACAATTCGCTCTGAAGTTCTTCTTCTGAGGTGTCGCCGCCGATGAACGCAGATCAACGCAGATAAGAAGATGGTCCTTATCGGCGTTGATCTGCGTTCACCGGCGGCTTAAACCTGTTCCCACCGCCCCGTCTCCCCCGCCCGAACAACCGCCTCGATCACCCGCATGGTCTTCACCGAATCCTCCAGCGGCACCGGCGGCCTTCCCCCTTCCTGAATCGCGCGCGCAAACGCATCCCCCTGAATCGTGTACTGGTCGCAGGGCGCGAACTCCTCCACTACTTCGTTCAGGCGAATTCTCGAAACCTCATTGGGCGGCGGGTTGAACGGAATGGGTAGCTCCACTTTTCCCTCCGTGCCCACGAACTGCATGCTCTGATTCCCCATCTCCTGCGTCCCACACGTGAACACACAGTGCCCCGACGGAAACTCCAGCACCGCCGATGTCAGCGAATCGATGTTGCCGAATCGCGGATCGCGCACGATCTTCGCCGCCACCCGTACCGGCTCCTCGCCGAAGACCATCCGCGAGCACTTGATGGGGTAGCAGCCGATGTCCATCAGTCCACCCCCGCCGTATTCGCGAATGTTGCGGATATTGTCGGCCTCCAGCTTGAAATATCCGAACGAGCCGATCGCCGACCGCATCTGGCCCAGCCGCCCCGATCGCGCCAGTTCCATCGTCCGCACCCACTGCGGATGCGTCTGGATCATGAACCCTTCGCCGATCACTACGCCGGTGCGGTCGCGCGCCGCGATCAATTCGACGGCCTCGGCCGCACCCATCCCCACCGGCTTTTCGCACAGCACGTGCTTTCCCGCTTCGGCCGCGCGAATCGACCACGGCACGTGCAGATGATTCGGCAGCGGATTGTAGATCGCATCGATCTCCGGGTCCGCCAGCAGCTCCTCGTACGAGCCATAGGCCCTCGCGATCCCCAGCTCCCGCGCCGCCTCCCGCGCGCGCCCGCTGTCGCGTGACGCAATTGCCGTAATCTCTGTGAGTGCGCCCTGCTGCATGGCGGGAATCACCTTCGCGGTCGCGATCCGCGCCACTCCCAAAACCCCCCAGCGTATTTTCTTTGGCATATTCCTAAAAGATTGTATCCCGCGGCGAGTTATATTGAGGATTCATGCTGCGATTCCTGCTGGCCGCGGCGCTCACGCTGACCGCACTGCCGGGCGCCGGCCGCGAAACCATCATCTTCGATAACGATTCCGGCCTCTTCGGCGACGATGGCGCCGCCCTCGTCATGATGCTTCGCAGCCCCGAACAGGTCTATGTCGCCGGCGTCACCATCGTTCCCGGCAATGTGTGGGCCGCCCAGGGCGCCGAGTATGACTTCCACATTCTCGACCTGCTCCGACGTCCGCAGGTGCCCGTCTATACCGGAGCGCAGACGCCGCTGCTTCACACAGCAGCCATGAGCTCCGAGTCCGCCCGCCGCTGGGGCGGCTTGCAATACACCGGCGCCTTCGCTTTCGATCCCGCTGAAGTCAAGCCGGCAGTCGGCGCACGACTCACCGGCCGCGTCCCTCACCAGGAGGACGCGGTGCAGTTCATCATCTCCGAAATCGAACGCCACCCCGGCGAAGTGACTCTCCTGGCGCTCGGCCCCATGACCAACATCGCGCTTGCCCTGCGCCTCAAGCCGGAGATTGAAACCAAAATCAAGCGTATCGTTTTCATGGGCGGCAACGTCAAGGTTGCCGGCAACGCTTCCCCGTGGGCCGAATTCAATTTCTGGTTCGATCCCGAAGCCGCCCGCATCGTGCTGCGCTCCCGCATCCCGCAGAAGGTGATGTTTCCGCTCGATATCTGCAACACCGCGCCCATTCACAAGTCCGAATTCGACCAGATCGTCGCCGCCCACACGCCGATCACCGATCTCTACCGCGAGGACCTGGGCAACCGCTACCCCGGCTTCTATCAACACCCCCAGGCCCTCGGTTATATGTGGGACACCTTGGCCGCCGCCTACTTACTCGACCCCGGCTTTGTCACTCACGCCGAAACCCGCTATCTCGATGTCCTCACGGCCTGGGGTAAGTTCTATGGCTCGACAGTCCCGCTCGACCGCCGCGCCGTCCCCACCGCCACCCCCGTCCTGCTCCCCGAAACCTTGAATTACAGTCGCGTCTTCAACCTCTACAAAGACAAACTGACGCGCAAAGAATAACAACACCGCTCCCTCCGCTCGCGCCCCCCTGCGGCGCCGCACCCGTTCCGAGCCGCGACCGGAGGGAGCGGCGCCTTTCACGACCCATCACCGGAAAACCGCAGGCGCCGCCCCGTTGTATCCGCATGAACCTGCTTTACCCGAAAGCCGCGTCCACCTCCACCCGGTACCCGCTCGCCAGCCGGTTCGTTTCGTTCGCCATCCCTACCACCGCCAGCACTTCCGACAACATCGCATCCGTCATCCCCGCCTTGCGCGCCGATGCCGTATGCGAGGCGATGCAATACGGGCATTGATTGGTCGCGCTCACGGCCACGTAAATCATCTCCTTGGTCAACGCGTCCAGCGCGCCCGGCGCCATGATCTGCTTCACACTCTCCCATGTCCTCCGCAAAGTCGCCGGGTCGTGCGCCAGCGCCTTCCAGAAGTTATTGATCCAGTCCGTTTTGCGCGTCGCCATGATGTCGTCATAGACGGCGCGCACTTCCGCGCCGGCATCCGCATATTCGATAAGTCCGCAGCTTGCCATCGTTACTCTCCCCTCAGCTCCTTCACAATCGACTGCGCGTGATACAGCTTCTCGAGCGCCTCCGTCGTCGCCGCTGTATGCACCGCTACCGCGCGATTGGCCGTCTCGTCGTAGATATAGTCGCCCACCAGCGACTCGATGTTGCCATCGAAAATCAAGCCGACGATCTCGCCGTTGCGGTCGATTACCGGCGATCCCGAATTACCGCCGATAATGTCATTCGTAGTTACAAAGTCCAGCGGCGTATTCAGATCCAACTTACTCAGCCCTTCCTTCAGGCTCTTAGTCAGGTTGAATGGTGGTTGTAAGTCGAAACTGGATGCCCGGTTGTACAGCCCGTAAAACGTCGTTTTGTAGGGCGCCCGCGTGCCGTTCATGGGATAGCCCTCCACCTGTCCGTAGGAGAGCCGCAGCGTGAACGTCGCATCCGGATACGTGCTGTTCCCGTATACCGCAAACCGCGCCTTGCCGAGTTGCTCGCCCGCGCGCTGTTCCACGCTCTGCACGTTCTCCTGCTGCCACCGGATCATTTCGCGCCGCATCGGGTCGATCTTGCGCGCCATCACGATCATCGGGTCCGTCGATGCCGCTACCGCCGCTTCGCCGCCCTCTACAAGCTGCCGCCGGAAAGCCGGGTCGCCGATTTTCGTCCCCTTCACCAGCGCTGCGGCCGCCGCCTGGGGCGATCGCCCGTCGAGCACGGCGCGCAACAACGGCTGCCCGTCGCCCAGTTCGCCCACTCCCTGTTCCAGCGAACCTGCGAGCCGCGCAATTTCCATCGCCGGATAGATCGGCGCCGGGGAAAACATCCGGTATCGCAGCGATTCGAGCTGCGCATCGTGGAATCCGGGCAGGCGATCGCCGTCCGGCTTCTTGATTTCCGCCGCGTATTGCACAATCTGCAGCGCCAGCGCGGCATATTGCGAATCCAGCTCGGTGAAATATTGCTCCTTGAAGCGGGTGGCCTCCTTGCGGCCGGCGTCCGCAATCTCTTTCCATGCGTTGCCGTACGCCGCTTTCCATTCCGCGTTGGCCATCACTTTGGCTTCGAAATCGGCCTCTTCCTTGCACTTTTTGTCCATCACATTCTTGTCCAGCAGCCCTTGCTCGCGTCCTTCGTCCGCCTTGAGGCTGTTGGAGAGTCCGAAAATCAGGGTTGCCGCCTGCCGCGCCTGCTCCGGCCCCTTTGCCGAATACTGCTCCAGAACCGCAATGCGATGTTTCAGCCGCCGAATGGCGGCCGGCATCGTCAAATCGCGCGTCAGTTCGAGCTGCGAAACGGTGTCCAGCCGTGCCGTCGATCCCGGGTTGCCCGCCACGAAGACCAGGTCGTGCTCCGCCGCGCCACGCGCGTTCCAGTGCAGGTAGTTCTTCGTCTCCAGCGGCTTGCCGTTTTCATAAACGCGGAACAGCGCCATATCCAGGTCGTAGCGTGGATAAGTGAAGTTGTCCGGATCGCCTCCGAAATAGGCCGTCTGCTGCTCCGGGGCGAAAACCAGCCGCACATCCGTATATTTCTTATATCGATACAGCCAGTACTCTCCTCCCTGGTATAGCGTCACCACGTCGCTGCGCAGGCCCGTCTTCTGCAGGCTGTCGCGCTCGATTTCCGCAATCGCCGCCCGCCGCGCCGCGAACTGCGCCTCCGGCGTCCCTGCCTTCCGCACTGCCGCCTGCACTTGCGGCGTCACATTTTCCGTCGATACCAGAACGTTCACTTCCAGGTCCGGCGATTTCATCTCTTCCGCCGGTGTCGCCGCGAAAAATCCGTCGCGAATGTAATCGTGCTCCGCCGTCGAGTTCTTTTGCAGTTGCCCCCGGGCTACATGATGGTTCGTCAGCAGCAGCCCATGCGCGCTCACAAACGAGCCAGATCCGCCGTCGTTCAGACGCACGCACGAAAGCCGTACGTGGTCCAGCCACTCGCGCGTCGGCGTGAAGTGGTATTTCTCCTGTAGCTGCTTCAGCGGCAGATTATCGAACGTCCACATGCCTTCATCGGCACGCGTGGGCCCGCCCAGCAGCGCGCACAACGCCGCCGCCGTCCCCCAAATCCGGAATGAATGCTTCCCGTTCATCAACACTCCTGAATCCGCCCGCGACATCCGGGTCGGAAATTCCAGATTAACGCTATTTGCGCTCCCCACTCCCTTCTGTGATACAGTTGCAAAACACGGGGAAGAACTACAGGAGGTAGGATTAGTATGCGCGCATGGCCTTGGCAACGCCGCAGGTCATTCATATGGATAGCTGCCGCACTCGGAGCCGGATTGACCGGGACGGCATGGTCGCAAGGTGGAGGACGAGCCAATCAGCCCCCGCCCGAACCGCCGGTCAACGAATCCACCAATCCGATGTTCCGCGGCTTCGAGTTCCGTGCCATCGGGCCCGCAACCATGATGGGCCGCGTGGACGATATTCAAGGCGCTGACAAGGACCCCATGATCATTTACGTAGGGTTCGCTACCAGCGGCATTTGGAAATCGACCGATGGTGGCGAGCACTGGAAGAGCCAGTTCGATAGTCTCCCCGATGAATCGATCGGCGCTATCGGCATCGCTCCGTCCGATCCCAACATTGTCTATGTGGGAACCGGCGAGGCCAATAACCGCCAGAGTTCTTCCATCGGCGACGGCGTCTGGGGCACCACCGATGGCGGCGAGCACTGGACTCACCTCGGGCTCGATGATACGCAGTCCATTGGACGCGTCGCGGTCGATCCCGTCAATCCCAAGATCGTCTTTGTGGCTGCCGTGGGACACCTCTTCGGTCCCAATGAAGAGCGCGGCCTCTACAAAACCACCGATGGCGGCAAGACCTGGAAGAAGGTGAAGTACATCGACCAGGATACCGGCTTCAATGACGTTGCCATCGATCCCTCCAATCCCCGAATCGTCTACGCCTCCTCGTTCCAGCGCCGCCGCACCTGGTGGGGCTATAACGGCGGCGGGCCCGGCAGCGCGCTCTGGAAATCCACCGATGGCGGCGAAACCTGGGCCAAGCTCGATGGCCCCGGCTGGCCGAAACCGAAGGATGAAATATACGGCCGCATCGCCATTTCCATCTTCCGCGCCAAACCCTCCACCATCTATGCGCAGGTGGAAGCCGGCGCCAGCGCCGGTGTCGGCGGCGGCACCGCGGCCGATGGCGGCCCGCAGCGTGGACGCGGCGAATTCGGCGGCGGTGGCGGCGGCGAAACTCCTGCCGAAGCCGCGGGAGGCCGCGGCGGTGAAGCCGGCGGCGGTGGCCGTGGCGGTGAAGCCGGCGCCGGTGGCCGTGGCGGTCGCGGTGGACGTGCCCAGGAACCGCCCGATCCCAACAAGAGCGGCGTGTTCCGCTCCGATGACGGCGGCAAGACCTGGACCTTCGAAAGCAACCAGGATCAGCGCCCCACGTACTTCAGCCAGATTCGCGTCGACCCCGTCAACGCCGACAAGCTCTTCGTCGGCGGCACCCCCGCGCAGATGTCCATGGACGCCGGCAAGCACTGGACGCCCGTCGAAGGCTCCCACACCGACTATCACGCCTTCTGGATCAATCCCAAAGACCCGCGCATCGTCTGGGTCGGCCACGATGGCGGCATCGACGAAAGCCGCGATGGCGGTCACACCTGGGACTATCACAACGACATGCCTGTCGGCCAGTTCTACCAGGTTTCCGCCGACATGCGGCACCCTTACTATGTTTGCGGCGGTCTCCAGGATAACAACGCCTGGTGCGGCCCCAGCGCCCTGCGCTCCAGCACCGGCCCGGTCAACTCCGATTGGTTCACCATCGCCGGCGGTGACGGCTTCTATACCCGCCAGGATCCGACCGACTGGGCCATCGTCTACGGCGAGTCGCAGGACGGAAACATGAGCCGCCACGACTTGCGCGCGGGAACACAGAAGAGTATCCGCCCCAATGCCGGCCGCGGCGAAACGGCGGCCGGAAATCCGGGCCCGATTGCCGCTCCTCCTCCGGCCACTACCAACGCCGGCACCGAACCGCCTGCTAACGGCGGACGCTCCGGACGCGGCGGTGCAGCGGCCGAAGCCGGTGGACGCGGCGGATTTGGCGGACGCGGCGGCGTGCCCAATATTGTCAATGCTCCCTCGAACATCGAGCCGTTCCGCTTCTACTGGAATGCTCCCATGGAGATCTCCCCGCACAATCCCGCGGTCATCTACATGGCCGCTCAGTATTTCTTCAAATCGACCAATCGCGGCGACACGTGGTGGATGAATCCCACCGACCTCAGCAAGAACGTCAACCGCTGGGCTCCCGATATGCCGATCATGGGCATTTCCGGCGACAAGCCCATGGCCGAAAAGCACGACGGCTATTCCGCCAGTTCGCTTGCCACGCAGGTGCGCGAGTCTCCATCCAAACCCGGCGTCATCTGGATCGGTACCGACGACGGCAACCTGCAGGTCAGCCAGGATGATGGAGAGACCTTCGCCAACGTCTACGGCAACATCTCAGGCGCGCCCCAGGGCTACGTGCAGATTTCGCGCATCGAGCCCTCCCACTTCGATCCCGGCACCGCCTACGTCGCGCTCGACAACCATCGCAACGACGATTGGAAGCCGTATCTGTTCAAGACCACCGACTACGGCAAGACCTGGACCAACGTTACCGGCGACCTTCCGGCCAGGGGCAACATCAACGCCGTGCGCGAGGACTACGACAACCCCAACCTCCTCTTCGTCGGCACCGAGTTCGGCCTCTTCGTGACTCTCGACCAGTGCCGGCACTTCGAGAAGTTCATGACCGGACTGCCCGAAGTGCGCGTGGACGATATCCTGATTCACCCGCGCGACCGTGACCTTATCATCGGCACCCATGGCCGCTCCATCTGGATCGCCGACGATATCACTCCCCTGGAACAGCTCTACCACGCCGGCAACAAGGAACTGACGATGTTCAATCCGCGGCCGGCCATCCAGTGGAAGAACGATCCCGAGGCGCAGCGCCACCCGACCAATCGCGAATTCGAAGCGACTAATCCGCAGGGCGGCACCGCCATCAACATCATCTCCAAAACCGATATCGGTAAGGCCAAGCTGGAATTCATGCAGGGCACCACAGTTGCCAGCACCATGGATATCGATATCAAAGCCGGCATGAACCGCTTCCAGTGGAACATGCGCGGACCGGCTCCGGCCAACGCAGGCCGCGGCGGCCGCTTCGGCGGCGGCGGTGGTGGTGGCGGTGGCGGTGGCGGTGGCGGTGAAGGGCGCCGCCGATTCACCGGCGTTCCCTTCGTTTCGGCCGGCCGCGGAGGCGGTTTTGGCGGTTTCGGCGGCGGTGGCGGCGGACCCCTCGTGGAACCCGGCGTCTACTTCGTGAAGCTGACTGTTGGTGGCCAGACCTACACCACCAGCGTCACCGTTCTCGAAGACACCTGGATGCACATGGAGTAATTCAGTAACGCAAGCGCCCGGCGGCAGGCAATCCCGTCTGCCGCTGGGCGCGAGCCTCAGCCCTTCAGCTCTCTTCTCCCCAAGACTTATCGACGAAAACCACGCAACAATCCACGGAGGCTTTGCACCACCCAAGGGGCTTTCGGGATCCGCCCATTGCCCGGCGGTGCGTGGCGGGGATTGCCGGCCACTGCCCTGTTCGGCCGCGCTTCATAGAGCCTGCCGGCCATCCATCAGGGTGCGAAGCTGAATGACAACTTGATTCAGCGCTCGCGGCTGGACGGAAAGCTTGTCACTCGCGGACGCGCTTTCGGCGGCGGTTCCGGGTGTTTTGCGTCGTTTGTTCCATTTGCCCCACCGCCTTGGAGATCTGCTCGATGCCGTGGGCTTGCTCCTGGCTGCTATCGTTCAGGCCATCGATGAGCATCTTCAACTTGGACACACGGTTGCTCGAGGATGCCCCACAGCGCGATTCCGCCGCCTGTCACGTCCGGGACGTTGATATAATGCAGCCTGTTACTGCGGTTGGATGTTCCCGACGGGCCGTGGCGTCCGTTACGCCGGGCCCCGCGGAGTCAACTCGTGCGAGGGGGCGATGTGGGCTACAAAGAGGCGTCGTTCTTTGGAAAGACCTACCGGGCCTATCAGCAGGAAGGCAATTTCACGTGCGGTGCCGCCTGTGCCCGCAACGCAATCTACAGATTAACGGGCACGGACTGCGCGGAGCGCGACATCTGGCACAGGGCCACCTCCCGTCCGTACGTTTCCACGCACACGGCCAAGTCTGTAGGCCAGCTGCAATGGGTCGAACACCAGAAGGGGAAGGAGACGTTCGAGACAATCAATCCCCTGTTCGATAGCGACACTCGCGAAAGCCATTTTCAGAAAACTGAAGCCCTGAGAAACAAGCTGGGTGTCCCGGAGAACTGGCCGGGCAAGGCGTATCTGCGTCCGCTCACCGAAAAGGAAGAAGACGCTCACGACGGGCGCCTCTCACTCGAAGAGGAAATCGACATGAGTGATGTCCGCAAAGCCCTGTCGAGTCTGAAATTCCAGTGCGGCACCGAACTGGAACTCTCGCCGAAAGATGTCCTGGAGAAGCTGAAATCGAACGACTGGAAGACGAGCGTCTATGTCGCCGGCGCCAAGTGGACCGCCAATGTGGATGATGAAGGCGGCGGCCATTGGGTATGCATTGCCGATATGCACAGCGAGGGCGAAAAGATTGTTTTCATCGTTCTTGACTCGCTCAGCGGCGTCGAGGCCGTGCGTTCCTGTCCGGTGTACCAGCAAACCGATGGAGAAAACGGATTCCTGGATGGCTGGCTGATGCCTGTCTCTGCACCCCAGTAAGGCCGGCGCCCGGATTCACTCCTTCGCGCCGCACTTCGCCATATCTTGCTCCACCAAGCCGCTCTGCGCGCTGTTCCCAACCTCGCGATACAAATCCCGCGCCCGACCGAACCACAACCGGGCGCGTTCGCACGACCCCCATTGGATCGCCCAGCACCGGCCATACATCCGGCTCACGTCCGCCAGCGCCGCTCTGCCCATCTGTTTGTCGGAGAAGGTGTCGATCATCGACTGCGCGTAAGCCACGGCCTTCTGAAACTCCTGCTGGCTGCCCTTACGGTCGCCCACCTCTGCCAGTGCCGCCGCCAGTCTCCACTCGATCGATACCAAACCCTTCGCGGCTCTCGCGTCGCGCGGATCCGCCGCCGCCAAATCGGCCCGCAGCCCCTCCGCCTTTCGATACTGCTCCACTCCCAGCCGCAGATTCCCGGTGGCAGTCAGGGCCCAGCCCCAATCGGAATAGTCGAACGACAGATCCATCTTCGCCCGTCCGTTGGAGGGATTGGCGCGCACGCGCGCCTCGTCCAGGTCCGCCGCCGCCCGATACTCCTGCACCCCGCCCGCGAAGTCCCGGGTCCGCAGCAGCAGCGCTCCCAGCCGCTTGTGATACAGGGCTATGTTCACCGGTTCCGATCCCGCCGAATGCGCCAGCGCCTTGCGGCTGTATTCGATGGCTTCCGGGAATCGCCCAAGCTCCGTCAGCGCCACCATCATCCCGTACTCCGCAATCGCTCCCTCCTGGCGCAGCCCGGCGTTTCCAGGCTGCTCCAGAATCAGGGCTTCGCTCAGGTCCAGCGCCGCCCGCGCATAGCGCAGTTTCTCCGTCCCGCCGATCTGCAGATTGTTGAACTGCCGCATCGTGACCGCCAGTTCGTGCCGGTAGTCGAAGCTCCGCGGATTGCTGGCGAGCACGTTGCGGCGCAGCGCCAGCGCCTTCTCCAGGTTGTCGCGGGCCGCGCCGCCGTAGCCCAGGTTCGTCAGTCCTGCGGCGCCCTGCAATGCCGCTACACGCTCATACCCTGCCGCCAGGTCGCGCTGCAGCGCGGGGCTCGATCCCGCTTCCCGGGAAAGCGCGTCCAGATATCGCAGGCTTCCCGCCAGCAGCACCTCGCGCGCCTTGCTCGACCCGGCCAGGTCCGCAATCTGGTCGTGCACTTCGAACAGCAGCGAGCCCGCCAGTTCCCGCGCCAGTTCGAAACGGCGTTCCGCCACCGCTCGCGCGCGGCCTGCCGCCCGCGCCTGCCCGATCGCCGCCAAAAGTCCCGCGGTCACCGCCAGCACCACCGCCGCCGCCGCACCCACCGCCAGCTTATTGCGCCGCGTGAATTTCGACGCCCGGTACCACAACGATGCCGGCCGCGCCAGCACCGGCCGCCCCTCCAAGTGCCGCCGGATATCGCCGGCGAATTCCTCGACGTGCGAATAGCGCCGCGCCGCGTCCTTTTCGAGCGCCTTCAGAATGATCGTGTCCAGATCGCCCCGCAACTCGACGCCGCGAACGCCGCCCTCCGCCGCCGCGGCGCTGGGCCGCGCAATCGCCCCCCGGCACACCACTTCTTCGATCTCCGCCGCGGTCCGTCTCGAAAACCGGTGCGGCCCGCATCCCGCCAGCATCTCGTACAACACCGCGCCCAGCGAGTAGATATCCGTCGCCGTCGTCACCGCGCTCCCCCGCACCTGTTCCGGACTCGCATATTCCGGCGTCAGAATACGCCCCTCCGCCAGCGAACTCGTCTCCGGCCCCACCTCCAGCGCGGGCTGGAAAATCTTGGCCAGACCGAAATCCAGCAGCTTCGGCTCCCCTTCCTGCGTGATCACAATGTTCGAAGGCTTCAGATCGCGGTGAACCACCAGGTTCCGGTGCGCGTGCGATACGGCGTCGCAGACCCCGAGAAACAGCCGCAGCCGCTCCGCGAGCGGCAGCCTTCGCTCCTCGCAATACCCGGTGATCGGCTGTCCCGCGGCCCATTCCATTACCAGGTACGGCCTGCCGTCGGCAGTCGTCCCGCCATCCAGCAGGCGTGCGATGTGCGGATGGTTCAGGAGCGCCAGCGCCTGCCGTTCCTGCCGGAAGCGCAGAGTGGAAAGCCCGCTTTCGATTTCGGGCTTTACCAGCTTCAGGGCCACTTCCTGGCGATAGTCGTCGTCGCGCACCGCGCGGTAGACTACCCCCATCCCGCCGCGCCCGGTCTCCTCCAGAATCCGGTAATGTCCTACGCGCGAACCCGTCTGCAGTTCCCCTGCCACGCCGGGCTCCAGAAACGTCCCCGCCTCTTCCAGTGCTGCCAGCAGCCGCTCCACTTCCCGGCGCAGTTCTCCGTCGCCGCCGCAAGCCTCCGCCAGGTACGCCTCCCGTGCCGGCACCTCCATCGAAGCGGCCGTGTAGAGAATGTCCTTCGTGCGGTGCCAGGCTTCGGCGGTCATGCGCCGCTCCTTCCCGCGGAGTCCCCGCCGCTGATTCGGTCGTAGAGCCAGGCTTTCGCCGTGACCCAGTCGCGCTGCACCGTTGCCGTCGAAATGCCAAGCGCTTCCGACGCTTCATCGATCGTCATGCCCGCAAAAAATCGCAGCTCCACGATCTTCGCCTGCTGCGCATCCATCTCCGCCAGTGCATCCAGCGCTTCATCCAGCAGGATCAAGTCCGGATTCTGCGAAGCCGGAACCGCGATCGAATCGTCCAAGGTGAGTCTGCGCACCGCGCCGCCCCGCTTGGCCGCGTTCCTCTCCCGTGCGTAATCCACTAGAATGCGCCGGATTGTCTGCGCCGCCACTGCAAAGAAGTGCGTCCGGCTTTTCCACTGCACGCGGTTCTGATCTACCAGCCGCAGGTACGCTTCGTGCACCAACGCGGCGCTCTGCAAGGTGTGGCCGCGGCCTTCCAGGCCCAGTTGACGGCGCGCGATCCTGCGTAGCTCCTCGTATACCAGAGGCATCAGGCGGTCCAGCGCCGTTTGGTCCCCGTGACTCCAGTCGATGAGTAGCTCCGTTACACCTGTAACCGGCATCTACCCTGTATCTCCCGGTCGATTCTATCACCGGTGATCGAATTTTCCTCCGGTTTCCGCGTTTGCAGCATATGAACCGGAAGCTCGCGCTCGCTCTCCTGCTGCTCTCCGCGTCCGCCGCCGCACAAAACAGCGCCATCTGGATCGGTAATACTGGCGAATGGAACAATGCCAATCAGTGGCTGTGTGCCGTCAACGGCGTGAACATCGGAGGGTGCATCCCCGGCGCCGGCTACTCCGTCGACCTCTCTACCGGCAGTGTTTCAATTCCTGTCGATGTCGGCGTCAGCCGTATCTTCGATGGGAGCGCACTCCAGCTCCTCAGCAATCACATTCTTACTGCGACCGATCCCTTCGGCATCCAGGTCGCCGGCGACTTCCAGGCCGCCGCCGGCTCCACCATCGATTCGGCGCAACTCGGTTCCCTGACTCTCGAGTTGACCAGCGCCACGGTCAACGGCAACGTCTCCGCAAACACTGCCACCATTACCGGCAGCCAACTCGGCTCCATCTCCGTGGGTCAGCAACTCACCGCGGCCAACAGCACCTTCGGCTCCTCTTCCACTCTTCAGCTCACGCAGAATAGCTCTCTTTCCGCATCGACCATTGGCGGCACGCTGTTCCTCTCGGGACCCTCGCTGACGGTGGGCAGCGGCTCCCTGGTCAACGCCATTTCGAGCAGTGTGACCAGCGGCGCTCTCACAATCCAGGGCGGTTCGACCTGGAACGAATCCTCGGCGCCGATTTTCCTCGGCCTCGCCCCGGGCAGCAGCTCTCTCGATGTCACCGGACACGGGAGCGCCGTGAATCTCACCGGTACCGATCTCGAACTCGGCGAGATCGGCAACGCCTCCGCGACCGTCGAAAAAACGGCCACCCTCACAGCCACCAACGGCAATCTCCTCATCGGACTCGGCGTCGGCCCCTTCGTCACGCAGTCCAGCCTTTCGGTCACAACCGGAGGTTCCGTGTCGGCCCTCGGCATCACCGTCGAGGGCGGCAGCAACGGCTCCACGGGGACTTTGATGGTGGATGGCTCCGGGTCAAGCGTAACCACTTCCGGCGAAATGCTCGTCACCGGCGGTGGCAGCGTGACTGCCTCCAACCAAAGCAGCCTGACCCTGAATTCGCTGCGCATTCAGACGGGCGACGTCACCATCTCCTCCGGCGCCACCCTCACGCTGACTTCGGACTCGCCCGTTTTGGTGGGCTCCATCGGTTTCGGCAGTCTCACGCTGCGGGACGGCGGCACCGGTACCAGTCCCGGTCAGTTGGTGATCGCCGGCAGCTCCGGAGCGAGCTCCGTCACCATCGATGGCTCCGGCAGCTCGTTTCAGGCCGATGGCGGTGTCGTCGTCGGCTACGGCGCCACCGGCACGCTGAATGTGCAGAACGGCGGCGCTCTGGTGACAGGCGCGGATGCCTCCGGCGTCAGCGGCGTTCTCGGTCTCCAGAGCACCGGCGCCGGCACCGCGACCATCCAGGGCGGTAACTGGCAGGCCAATGGCGAGTTGCAGATCGGCGCCGGCGGCACGGGCTCCCTGCAACTGCTCCAGGCCGGCACCGTCCAAAGCGGCGCCGCCACGATCGCACTCAACGCCGGATCCACCGGAAGTGTCTCCGTCTCGGGCGTCGGGTCCCAATGGACCGTCTCCGGCGACCTGACAGTCGGCTCCTCGGGCTCCGGCTCCCTTTCCATCTCCGGGGGCGGCGTCGTCAAAGACGTCAACGCCGTGCTGGGCGATCATGACGGCTCCAGCGGGACCGTGACCGTCACCGGGCTCGGCAGTTCCTGGCAAAACTCCGGCATCCTCACGGTCGGCAACGATGGCGGCGCCAGCCTCACCGTCAACGCCGGCTCGGTGATCGCCGGGGGTGCTTCCATGGGAAGCAACGACTCCCCGGTGCAGGTCGATATCACCAACCATGGAGCCATGACCGTTCTCGGCGATCTTTCGATAGGCGGCGCAGCGGCCACCACCGTGACCATCGAAAACGGCGGCACGCTCGATTCCGGCGACCATGCCACCATCGGCGGCTCCGGCGGAGACACCACCGTCACCGTCACCGGCGCCGATTCCGCCTGGACCCTCCACGGAGCCGGAGAACTCACCATTGACGACAAAGGCTCTCTGTTCGTCATGGACAGCGGAACCGTGACCGCGACTTCCATCACCGTAGATTCCGGCGGCCTCCTCAACGGCCAGGGCGGAACCGTCATCGGAGACGTCCTCAACCACGGCGGCACCGTCACCCCCGGCGACGCCACCGGGATCATGACCATCAACGGAAACTACTCCCAGACTTCCGGCTCCCTGCTCTTTGAAATCGACGGGCTCGGCCCCGGCGAGTTCGATCAGCTCATGATCTCCGGGTTCGCGGACTTCACCGGCGGTTCCATCGACCTCCTGTTCGGGAACGGCTTCGTCCCGCTCGCCGGCGAAAACTTCGACCTGATCTTCGCCAACGCCGGCCTCACCGCCTCCGGGCTTTCCTTCGACGTCCCCGGTCTGCCTTCGGGATTGCAGTTCACCGATACCGTCGGCGCCGGCGGCCTGGAAGTAAGCTTCGAAGGCCCGTCGCAGCCCACTCCGGAAACCGCTCCGGCCGGAATGTTCCTCCTCGGAATCGCCATGATTCTGGCCGCCGCACTCGTCCGCCGCGCGATTTCGGTTAGCGGTCGATAAACTCATCAGCCGCTCGTTGTAGCGCGCTGGAAGCCCGCAAGGGACTTGCAGACAGCGTGATGCCGGACGGCTTCCGGATGTATAATCATGCCACTGATGGCCCCAGCCAAAGCGAAAGGCGAACGGGGGGACGGTCGCGTCGCGATCATCAACGCGGTAAGAACGCCGTTGAACTTTTTCGTGCTGGTAGTTCTCGTCGTTGAAACCGGGCTCGGCGGTCTCGCTCTGAAATCCCCATCGAACCTGATGACCATCGTGTACCTGATGGTCGCCGTGCTCGTGGTCCTGGTGATCGCGGTGGTCGCGATGGCCTTCGCCAAGCCCGAATTGGTAGTCCCCCAGAGAAGTGAAGATGGCTCACCCCACGTGACGCGATTTTCCGAGCGGGTTGCCGGGCACTGGTGGGAGGAGATGGTGCCCCGCGAGCCAACGGCCGTCAGCTTTGTCGAAATCTCTCCCAACCCGGCCACGGGCACCGTGAGAATGATCGGCCGGGCGTATTCTCAGGCGGGCGAGTTCGCGGCCACGTGGGAAACCGTGGCCGCCTGCGTGAACCCCGACGAGCGCAAAATCTTCTACTCCTGGAAGGGGCAGCACCCGTCGCACGCAAGGGAACCCTACGAGGGGTTCGGTGAAATCTCATTTCACGACCCGCTGGATAGCGGTGACGGCCTCTTCCTCGACATCAACGTCGCCGACTGGGCCAGCACACGCAAAACCACCAGGCTCATGCGTGCGTCGAAAGAGGACATTCAAGTGATGCGCAAGGGTAGCCCCCAGGCGATCGAAAACCTGGTCCAGAAGCGATTCCAGGCTACCGCATGATGACTCCCGGGGATTCTCCTACCGGTCGATAAACTTCATCAGCCGCTCGTTATACCGCTCCCCCGCCACCACTTCCGGCGCCAGCGCCGCATCCAGCCGCTCCATTTCCTTTTCCGTCAGCAGCAGGTTCGCCGCCCGCGCGTTCTCCTCCAGGTAGCTGCGCCGCTTGGTCCCCGGAATCGGCACAATGTCGTCGCCTTTGTGCAGCAGCCACGCCAGCGCCACCTGCGCCGCCGTCGCGCCCTTCACCCGCGCCACTTCCCGCACCGTCTCCGCGGCCTGCATGTTGCGGTCGAAATTCTCCCCCTGAAACCGCGGATCGCTATACCGCCAGTCCGTCGGCGGATATTCCTCCGCGCGCCGCGCGCTGCCCCCTAAAAATCCGCGCCCCAGCGGCGCGAACGGCACCAGCCCGATCCCCAGTTCCCGCAGCACCGGGATGATGCTCTCTTCCAGGTTGCGCTCCCACAGCGAATACTCGCTCTGCAGCGCCGTAATCGGATGCACCGCGTGCGCCCGGCGGATGTTCGCCTCGCCCGCTTCCGAAAGCCCCAGGTACCGTACCTTCCCTTGCTTCACCAGGTCCGCCATCGCGCCTACCGTATCCTCGATCGGCACCTCCGGATCGACGCGGTGCTGATAGTACAGGTCGATGTAATCCGTCCCCAGCCTCCGCAGCGACGCCTCTGCCACCTCTCGCACATGCTCGGGCCGGCTGTCCAATGCCACGCTCTTACCGTTTTCGAACCGCCAGCCGAACTTGGTGGCGATCATCACCTCGCCCCGCCGCCCCTTCAGCGCGCGCCCCAGCAGCTCTTCGTTCTTGAACGGTCCGTACGCCTCCGCCGTATCGAAAAAAGTGACTCCCAGCTCCAGCGCGCGATGAATCGTTTTCATCGATTCCTCATCGTCCGGCACGCCGTACGATTGGCTCATTCCCAGACATCCCAGCCCGATCGCCGACACCTCCGGTCCATGCTTCCCGATCCTGCGTTTCGTCATAGGCTCATTGTCCCTCGGAGAGAGCCGCGCGCAGCCATCCGGGACCGCTTTTTCCAATCTGGCCGGTATCAGCCGTACCGGTGCTTTTCGGCCATACAGCAACTGTTGTAGCGGCCGAAAAGCCCCTGTCGAATCAATCTGTTACGGTTTGGTAACGAACGTGCCTTCCACTATGGCGTGGTTGCGGCGCAGAGCGCGGGCAACCGAATTCGCTCCGGCGCGTCAGCCTTTATGGGACGCGTCCGGACCGAACCAAGGGGGTAGGGTTATGCAGGGTGCCGGGGAAGTCGTTAACGGGTACGCACGGCGGGGGGTCAGTCTGATATGCGCCGTGCTTTTGATTCTCTTTCCTTTTGGCGTGCCGCTGGCCGCGCAGGATGTCGTCCCGGCGCAGGCTCCCGCCACGCAGCAGCCGCCCGCTCAGTTGCTGACACCAGCCCAGTTGGATGATCTGGTGGCGCCCATCGCGCTGTACCCCGACCCGCTCCTCAGCCAGGTCCTCGTGGCTTCCACCTATCCATTGGAAGTCGTCGAAGCCTCGCAATGGGTACAGCAGAACGGCAATCTGCAAGGCCAGCAGTTGATGGATGCCGCCCGCCAGCAGAACTGGGACCCCAGCGTCCAGGCTCTGGTCGCGTTTCCCGATGTCCTCGCCCGCCTCAATTCAGACGTCAACTGGACCACGGAACTCGGCAACGCGTTTCTCGCGCAGCAGGCCGATGTCATGAACGCTGTCCAGAGAATGCGCGCACAGGCTCAGGCGAACGGTAAGCTCAGTTCGGATACCGAGCAGACCGTCACCACGCAGGCGCAGAACGGCCAGAACGCCATCCAGATTATGCCTGCCAATCCGCAGGTGATCTATGTTCCTGAATACAATCCCACGTACATCTGGGGCCCGCCCGCCTGGGGCTACTATCCCGACCTGTACTACCCGGCCCTGGACTATGGCTTCGGGTTCTATCCCGGCATCTATCTGAGCGGCTTCTTCGGCGGCTGGGGTGGCTGGGGTTGGGGCGTCGGCTGGGGCGGCTGGGGCTGGGGAGCCAACTGGTTCGGCTGCTCGATTCTCGTGAATCGCCCGTTCTTTGCTCACTACGGCTTTAATAACTTCTACGGCGGTTTCGGCCGCGGCGGCGTGTGGGCGCACAATCCCTACCACCGCATGGGCGTGGCGTACAGCAATCGCGGCGTCGCCAACCGCTTCGGCGGCAACTATATGGGTCGCGGTGGATTCGTTCGCGGCAACGGGATCGCCGCCCAGCGCGGAGGAGCCTTCGCCGGCGCCTCCCAGTTCCGCGGAACGCCCCGTTCGTTCGCCGGCTCGTCGCGCGGCGCAACCGCCGGCGGATACCAACATTTTGGCGGCGCGACCGCCAACGGCGCACGCGGTGGAACCCTCGGCGGACGCTCTTTCGGTTCCCAGGCAGGTCGCGCTCCCGCGGCCCGCGGCGGACAGTGGAGTCACTTTAACGGCGCTGCCGGCGCTCCTGCCAATCGCGGCAACAGCTTCTCCGGCAACGCCTATCGCTCGGCTCCGTCCTCTGGGGGCACCCGCAGTTTCGGCGGCAGCACGTATCGCGCGGCCCCGTCCAACGGCGGATCGCGCAGCTTCGGCGGCAGCACGTATCGCGCGGCTCCGTCCTACGGTGGATCGCGCAGCTTCGGCGGCAGCACTTACCGGGCGGCCCCGTCCTACGGTGGCGCCCGCAGCTTCAGTGGCGGTGGCGCTCGCAGCTTCAGTGGCGGCGGCGCTCGCAGCTTCAGTGGCGGCGGCGCTCGCAGCTTCGGTGGCGGCGGAGCCCGCTCCTTCGGTGGCGGAGGAGGCGGGTTCCATGGCGGCGGCGGTGGCGGAGGATTCCATGGCGGTGGCGGCGGCGGTTCCCACGGCGGCGGGGGAGGCCACGGCGGCGGCCGCAGATAGTCGTCCATCGTCCTGACGCACCGCTCCCGGTGCTTGCGGTCCTCCAGGGCCGCGATCCCCGGGAGCGGTGCTTTTTTTTGTCTGTCCGGTGTTATCCTCGACGGGGAACCCAATGCCATCCAACCGTCGACGTTTCCTCGCACGCGCGCTCGCCGTCCCCTGTCTCGGCGCCGCGGCGCAGGAAAGCCCTCCCGTCCGCACTCTCACCGCCGCCCACCCCGACTGGCTGATCGAACCCGCTCCCTACGTCGCGCGCGTCTCCCGCAACCCCGCTCTTCACGAAATCACGCTCTCCAACGGCCTGCTCCGCCGCGTCTTCCGCCTCGCGCCCAACGCCGCCACCGTCGCGCTCGATAATCTTATGACCGGCGCGTCGCTCCTGCGCGGCGTCAAGCCGGAAGCCATCCTGACCCTCGAGGGCGTCTCGGTCGAGGCCGGCGGTCTCACCGGCCAACCCGACTACGCCTACCTCCTTCCCGAATGGCTCGACGCCATGCAGGCCGACCCGAACGCCTTCCATTGCACCGGCTGCGACACCATCCCCGTCAAAGCCCGCTTCCCCTGGAAGCAGGTCCGCTATGCATCCCACAAGCAGTGGCCGCCGCCGGGCGCGGGACTCGTCTTCCACTACGAAGCTCCTCCCGGCGCTTTGCAGGGCCTGCAGCTCGACGTGCATTACGAACTCTACGATGGCATCCCGCTCCTCGCCAAGTGGCTGGTCCTCTCCAACACCGCCGCGCGGCCCATCCGTCTGAACAGCTTCACCAGCGAGATTCTGGCGGTGGTCGAAGAGGAATCGCGCGTCGAACACGAGCCGCCGCCGCCCGTCTCTCTCTACATCGAAAGCGATTACGCCTTCGGGGGCATGGACCCCCACGGCTCCAGCCACACCACCTTCTGGGTTCCGGACCCGCAATACACCACCCAGGTCAACTACAGCCGCCGCGCGCCGCTACAACTGGAATCCCGCCCGCCTCTCGGCCCGGGCCTGCTGCTCGAGCCCGGCGCCGACTTCGAAAGCTTCGTCACCTTCGAGTTGGTCTACGACAGCGCCGAGCGCGAGCGAAACGCCCTCGCCCGCCGCCGCATGTACCGCACCATCGCCCCGTGGACCACCGAGAACCCCATCCTGATGCATGTGCGCCAGAGCGACGCCGCCAGCGTCAAACTGGCGGTCGATCAGTGCGCGGCGGTGGGCTTCGAAATGGTCATCCTCAGTTTCGGCAGCCGCTTCAACGCCGAAAATGACGACCCCGGCTACCTCGCCCAGTTGCGCGAACTGGCCGATTACGCCCACTCCAAGGGCATCGAGTTAGGCGGCTACTCCCTCCTCGCCAGCCGCAAAATCAGCGATGCCGACGACGTCATCAATCCCGCCACCGGCAAAACCGGCGGCGCCATCTTCGGCAACTCCCCCTGCCTCGGCAGCCGCTGGGCCGCCGCCTACTTCCGCAAACTGCACGCGCTCTTCGAAACCACCGGGTTCTCCGTCCTCGAGCACGATGGCTCCTACCCCGGCGACGTCTGCGCTTCCACCACTCACCCCGGCCACGAGGGCCTCGCGGATTCGCAGTGGCGCCAGTTCGAAGTCATCCGCGAGTTCTATCGCTGGGCCCGCGCCCGCGGCATCTATCTCAACGTTCCCGACTGGTATTTCCTCAACGGCTCGACCAAAGCCGCCATGGGCTACCGCGAAACCAACTGGAGCCTGCCCCGCGGACGCCAGTTCATTCTCGGCCGCCAGAATATCTTCGATGGCACCTGGGACAAGCGGCCCACCATGGGATGGATGTTCGTCCCGCTCGTGCAATACCACGGCGGCGGCGCGGCGGCCACGCTCGAGCCGCTCAAAGACCATCTCGATGCCTACGAGCAGCACCTCGCCCAGAACTTCGGTTCCGGCGTGCAGGCCTGCTATCGCGGTCCCCGCCTCTACGATTCCGACGAAACCCGCGCCGTGGTCGCGCGCTGGGTCAGCTTCTACAAAGCCCACCGGGCCATTCTCGATTCCGACGTCATTCACCTGCGCCGAGCCGATGGCCGCGATTGGGACGGCCTGCTGCACGTCAATCCGCTGTTGGCGGAGAAAGGCCTCGCCCTGCTCTTCAACCCCCTCCGCGAACCGATCACTCGCCGCATCGCGCTGCCGCTCTATTACACCGGATTGCACACCACCGCTCGCGTGCAGGTCAATGGCGGCGCGCACCAGTCCCACCGCCTCGATGGCAACCGCTCCGTCACCCTCGAACTCACCATTCCCGCCCGCGGCTGGACGTGGGTGGCCGTGAGTTGACCATCACTCCTCGCGCAGCAGAGCCACCGGATCCAGCCGCAGCGCGCGCTGCGCCGGAATCCACGTCGCTGCCAGCCCGAGCAGCAGCATCACTGCAACCACTCCGGCCAAAACCAGCGGATCGCGCGGCGTGGCCTGGTACACGATCGAAGCCAGCACCCGTCCCGAGAGGATTCCCAGTCCCATCCCCACCGCCGACCCAAAAACCAGCGACTGGAAGGCCCGCCCCAGACCCGCCGCCAGCACTTCTCCGCGCTGCGCGCCCAGAGCCATGCGAATTCCCAACTCCCGCAGGCGCTTGCTCACCGAGTAGGCAGCCATTCCGAAGATGCCCGTCATGGCCAGCATCACTCCCATCAGCCCCATCGCGCCCAGCGACATCGTCGCCACGCGCGAAGCGAACAGAGCGCCGCCCATTCCTTCGTCCCATGTTTCCAGATAGACCGGCAGCGCCGTGTCCAGCGCCCGCACTCCCGTCCGGATGGCGGCCGCCAGTTGCTGCTGGTCGCGGCCCGACCGCACCACCAGCCATGTCTCGCTCGTAGGGACTTGCAGAATGGGCAGAAACATCGCCGGCTGCGGATCTTCCGTGATGTTGGTCGTGTATTTCCCATCCTGCACGATCCCCACCACCTGGATGCGAACCCCCTCGCGCGCTTTGAAATATCCGCCCAGCGCCCTGTCCTCCGCGCCGAAGATTTTTCGCGCGAACAGGGCATTGACCACCGCCACGCGCGGAGCCTTTGCGTCGTCGTGCCACGTAAAAGCCCTTCCCGACAGCAGGTGCGTGCCCGCGGCTTCGAAGTACTCGGGCGAGATGCTGTAGGTGACGGCGGTAGCCGCGGCGTTCGCCGGCCGCAGATCCGTCGTCTTCTCCGTAAACACCGCCCAGGTATTCCATCCCTCGACCAGCGGCGGGTTATCGACCAGCCCCACGGATTGCACTCCCGGAATCGCCGCCACCGCCTCGATCATCCGTTTCTGCATCGCCGGCACGCCGTCGCGGCCATAGCCCGCCATGGACAGATTCGTCTCGAGCAGCATCGCATTGCGCGGTTCGAAGCCGAAATTGCTGTGCAGCGAGTGCTCCAGACCGCGTACCGCCACCATCGAAGAAGTTACCAGCAGGCCGCAGATCGCAATCTGCACCACCAGCAGCAGGTCGCGCGCCGTCGCCCGCCCGCCAATGGTTCGCGAACCCGATTTGACGATCTGGTACGGACTCGTCCCCAGCACCTGCCGCACCGGAACAATGCCGAAGAGAATTCCACTCGCCAGCGCCAGAGCCAGTGCGACGGCATAGACCTTGGCGTCCGGATTCACCGGCACATGGATCGGAAAACGCGCCATGGGCTGCCACGTGCTGAGCCCGCGCAGCAGGAGCACGCTGCCCCACAATCCGAGAACACCGCCCATGGATGAAATCAGCACCGCCTCCGTGAACATCTGCCGCAGAATGCGGGCGCGGCTCGCTCCCAATGCCAGCCGCAGCGCGACTTCCCGCGAACGGTCGGCGGCGCGTGCCGCGAACAGGCTTCCCAGATTGGCGCAGGCCGCCAGCAGAATGAGCCCTGCCAGCAGCATCAGCGCCAGAGCGAACGCCTGCGCCGGACGCTCCAGGAAATCGCCTCCCAGGCCCGGACGGGCCAGGGAGAAATTCTCATGGCCGTCGTCTTTCGGATAGGTCTTCTCCAGCCACGCGCCGATCGCATTCAGATCGGCCGCGGCCTGTGCTTTCGTGACCCCCGGCTTCAGGCGTCCCACAAGATCGAAAACCCAGCGGATGCCCCGTGCATCCAGGTTGTACGCCGCGTCCACCTGCGCGTGCTGCACGATCGGCACAAAGAAATCGGGAGAGAAAAACATCAGAGTGCCGTGGAAGTCCGGCGGCGCCACGCCCAGAATCGTGAACGGATGCCTGTTCAGCCGCACGATGCGGCCCGCGACGCCGCGGTCGTCCTGGAAATGCGTGTGCCAGAATCCGTAAGTCAGCACGATGTACGGGGCGCTGTCGGGCCCGTGCTCGTCGGAGCCGTGAAAAAAACGGCCCAGGTACGGCTGGAGCCCCAGCGTATCGAAATAATTGCCGCTGACCTCGTACAACCAGACCCGCGTTGCGCTCCGGCCCGTGTCCAATCCGGCCGCGGTAATGTTGTACGCCGCCAGGCTCTCGAAACTGCGGTTGTGGTCCCGCAGGTCGAGATAATCCGGATAGGATTCGTACCCCCAACTGTTCCCGTGCTGCACGCCGTACAGGCTCTCCGCGCGGGGTATATTCAAGGGCCGCAGAATCACCGCGTCCAGAATTCCGAACACCACCGCGTTGGCGCCGATCGCCAGCGCCAGCGTCACCACTGCGACGGCGGTGAAGCCCGGAGACTTCGCCAGAATCCGCAGTCCGTAACGGATGTCCCGCAGCGTATTCTCGATGCCGTTCACCCGCCGCGTGTCGCGGCACTCCTCCTTGCGCTGCGCCAGTCCGTCCATGGCGCGCAAGGCGGCTCGTCTGGCTTCTTCGGGAGCAAGCCCGCGCGCCAGGTACTCCTCCGTCTTGCGGTCTATGTGAAATTGCAGCTCATCGTCGAGATCCTGCTCCACCTGCCTCCGGCGGAATAGCGACCGCAAGCGCAGCGGCGCCGCATAGAGCCATTGTTCCATCCGCATGGCTTATACCTCCTCCAGCCGCACCACCTGCGTGATCGCGCCCGAGAGCCTCTCCCAGTTCGCCGCCTCTTTTTCCAGTTGGCCGCGGCCCAGCCGCGTGAGCGAGTAGAATTTCGCCCGCCGGTTGTTCTCGCTCGCCTTCCATTCCGCCTGGATCCATCCTTCCTGCTCCAGTTTGTGCAGCGCCGGGTAGAGCGACCCGTCGCTCACCTGCAAAACGTCGCCCGAGACCTGTTTGAGCCGCTGGCTGATGGCCCAGCCGTTGAGCGGTTCGAGCGCCAGAATCTTCAGAAGCAGCAAATCGAGCGTCCCTTGAACCAGGTCCGATGGTCTGCTCATGCCGCGCCTCCTCTCGGTTACCGAGCTCAGATTACATCTACTCCCCTCGGTAAGCAAGGGGAAGATTGTAAACTCCGTTGCCGGGCGCGTAACCGAACCGCTTCCCCGGAGTATTTCTCACATGAGACTTGCGATCGCCGCTATCTTCCTGCTCGCCCCCGCTTTCGCCCAAGGCCGCTACTACTCGCCCGACGCCGCCGAGGCGCGCCGCGAGCGGGCCGAAGCGCGGCTGGAACGCCGTGACGTTCAGCGCGAAGCCCGCCGGGACCGGGCCGATGCCGCTTCCGCGAACCGGGCCACCCGCCGCCTCCGCACCGCGCCCCGCCAATCGTTCTCGCGCGACCGGCAGCAGCTCCGCCGCGAAACGGCGCAGGTACAAAGAGATGCCCGCCGCCGGCAGCGCGAAACCCGCCGCCGTTTCCGCTGGTGAGCACCCTCGGTGCCGGCTCCCCCTGGCCGCCAACTGTTTTCGTTTCAATGGCGTTCCGCCTCGCTGGAGTCCCCCGAGCCCGCCGGCATGCTACATCTGATAGTGGGACAGTCTTCACGCAGACGGGCCCGGACGAACCCAAAAACAGATTTACGAAACGAACCCATTTCTCCCGGTAATTAACTGATTTATAAGCTGCTTATGCCGTTGCAGGCGAACCGCTTTGCGGTGCTTGATTCGGTTTCCCTCCACCCGCCGGTCTTTCCGCCCCCTATCCAAACGCGCCCGTCCGCGCTACAATGAGGGTTGGAATGTCGAACCAATGCAGTGGGCGCAAGCCCACTTTTTTGTTGGATTTGGCACATTAGGAACGATGCAGGAAGCTGTTGCGTCCAAAATCGAAGAGATCGCCCGGCGCGTGGCCGAGTCCGAAGGGATGGAACTGGTCGAAGTCGAATTGAAAGGCGGCGGCAATAACCGCTTCCTCCGCATCTCGATCGATAAGCCCGAGGGCGTCACCCACGCCGATTGCGAACTCGTGTCGCAGCAGGTGGGCACTATTTTGGATGTCGAAAACGTGGTCCCGGGGGGGCACTACACCCTGGAAGTGAGTTCCCCCGGAGTGGAACGGAAGTTGATCAAACCGCAAGATTACCAGCGCTTTCAGGGCAGGAAGGCCAGAATCTCGTTGCGCGATGCCGTGGACGGGCGCCGCAACTGGGAAGGCACTCTGGCGGGTCTCGATGGCGCTACCGTGCTGCTCGAAACCGCTCCCGGAAAAACCATGCGGTTCCCGGTCGGGCAGGTGCAGAAGGCCAACCTGAAGTTCGAGTGGTAACGGGCCGCCGGACACGCAAAATCCATTGAAAGAACGCGAGGGTACTTTGGAAACGATTTTTCAGTCCATCGAAATACTGAGCAAGGAAAAGGGCATCGATCCGCAGATCGTGCTGGACGCGGTCAAAGACGCCATGCTGATCGCCGCCAGGAAACACTACCGGACCACCGAGGATTACGTGGCCGATATGGATCCCAAGACCGGCGCCATTGCGCTCTACGCCGTCAAGAAGGTTGTGGAAGCCGTCGAAGACCCGTCGCACGAAATGACCCTCGCCGAAGCGCGACGCATCGACGCCAACGCCGAAGTCGGCGGCGAGGTCCGCATCCCCAAGAAGACCGACGCCCTCGGACGCATCTCCGCCCAGACCGCCAAACAGGTCATTTTCCAAAAAGTCCGCGAGGCCGAGCGCGAAACCGTCTTCAACGAATACTCCGGCCGCACGGGCGAATTGGTCAACTGCACCATTAAGCGCGTCGAGGGCCCTGATTACATCCTCGATCTCGGCAAGACCGAAGCCAAGCTCCCCAAAAAAGAGCAGTCGCGCCTGGAAAGCTACAGCGTCGGCGACCGCGTCCGCTGCGTCATCAAGCTGGTCGACAAGAGCAGTAAGGGACCCGGCGTGGTCGTTTCGCGCGCCGCTCCCGAACTCGTCATGCGCCTCTTCGAGCAGGAAGTGCCCGAAATCTACGACAGCACCGTGGTCATCAAGGGCTGCGCGCGCGAAGCCGGCGAGCGCACCAAGATCGCCGTGCAGAGCCGCGACCGCGATGTCGATAGCGTCGGCGCCTGCGTCGGCATGAAGGGCATGCGCGTGCAGAGCATCATCCGCGAGCTGCGCGGCGAAAAGATCGATATCATCGAATACTCCGAAGACTCGGTGGTCTTCGCCACGCACGCGCTCTCTCCGGCCAAGGTCAGCCGCATTACCATCCTCGATCCGCTCGAAAAGCACATGGAAGTAATCGTGGACGATTCGCAGCTGTCCCTCGCCATCGGCAAAAAAGGCCAGAATGTCCGGCTTGCCGCCAAGCTGCTCGGCTGGAAGATCGACATCAAGAGCGAAGAGGAGAAGCGCCAGGAAGTCGAATCGCAAATGGCCGCCCTGGTCCAGCCCGGCGCGCCCGTCAGCGTGCTCATCGACTACGGCCTGCCCGAGAAGGTGGCCGAAAGCCTGCTTGCCGCGGGCGTCGGCACCATCGAACGCCTCGGTGGCATGACTCCCGAGCAGCTTCAGGAAATTCCAGGCATCGATCCCCAGGCGGTCGAACAGCTCCAGGTGGCCGTCAACTCGTATTACAGCCAGTTTGAAGAACCCGCGCCCGGCGAGGAAAACGTTGAGGCGCCCGTCTCCGAACCGCTGCCTGAGGCGCAGGAGTTGAGCGGGTCCGCCGAAGAGACCGCCGGGACAGATACAGAATCGCTCGCGACCGAGCCCGCCGCCGGGCAGGCCGCGGAACCCCAAGATTCCCCCGGAACGCTCTACGACCCCGAAAGCGCCGAGGAGCGCTTCGAGCCCGGAAGCGAGCAAGCCGAAGAAGTTCTTCCCCAGCCGGAAGAGGAACCGTCAGAGACCGGCCCGGGTGGTACCATAGAAAACGCGGGTTCCCCTACTGAAAACAAGGGTCCGGAGGAAAGCCGCGGCGAATAACCGCTGCTCTCCAGCAAGAAGCAGACAGCTTTCTCTATGAAGAAGATTCGTATAAACGAGCTGGCGCGGGAGTTGGAAGTCAAAGCCCACGAAATACTCGAGCGGCTCCCCGAACTCGGCGTCACCGAAAAAAAGACGCACTCCAGCTCAATCGATGAGGACGTGGCCATCCGGCTGCGCCGTCTTTACGGCCAGGAGGTTTCCGACGCCGAGTTGGAAGCCGCCACTCGCGGCGATGGCGCGGCAGCCGAAGCCGAGCGCGCCGAAGAGTCGGGGCCCGAAGGGGCCGCTTTCGAAGAGCACGCCTCCCACGCGGCGCCGCGCGAGGCGACGATCGAAGGTGAATCCGAAGCCGCTCCCGCCGAAGCACCCGATGCCGATGCCGCCGCCGAATCAGCGCCGGTCCACAACGTTGCGCCCATCCGCCCGCCTCTCGCCGGCCGGCCCATTCATCCTCCGGTCATCGTGCACGTCCAGCGCCCCGAACCCGCCCGCCCCGCGCCGGAAGGTCCGCGCGCCGCACCCGTCGCGCCGCCTGCTCCTCCACCCGCGCCCGTCGAACATCCTCCGGCCGCCATCATCGCTCCCGGCCGCCCGGCGGCTCCCGCGGCCAAGCCGATTCCTTCCGGCGCGGCGCCCGGTGCGCCGCGTCCGGGACAGATTCTCTCCGGTCCCCGCCAACCGCTGCCCGCAGTTCCCGGCGAAGGCCGTCCCACTCCCGGCGGACCCGCGCCGCGACCCGTCGTGATTCCGCGGCGCCCCGAACCGCGTCCTGAAGGGGGCTCCATGCGCGGCTCCGGCTCCGGCATGCCGGTCGGCACCCAGCCGGCTCCGGGAACGTCCCGTCCGCTGGCCGGCCAGCCTGCGGCTCGTCCTGTAGTGCCGCCGCGGCCCGATCTTGCCGCCAAGCTCACCGCTCCGCGGCCCGCGATGCCGGCGGCTCCCGCTGCTCCGCGCCCCGGCATTCCCAGGGCGCCCAGTTCGCCCGTTCCCGGGCAGCCCATCTATCGCGGGCCGATTCGTCCCGGACAGCCCATGGTCGCCAAGTCGGGCGCCCGCCCCGCCTCCCCCGCTCCGCGTCCCGGCGGCCCGCGTCCGCAACATCCCACTTCGCGCCGCATGGAACCGGGTCTGGCCCCGCCGCCCGTCGAGCCCGGCCGCGGCCGTCCCGGTCAAAGGCCCTCGCGCCCGCAGCAGCAGCGCGAGCGCAACGAAGAAGAGAAGATCCTGCGCCCGCAGCGCCGTCACGTGGAGACCGGTCCGCCTCCGGTTAATCGCGAGATCACCATTTCCGAAGGCATCACCGTCAAGGAACTCTCCGAAAAGCTGGATGTCAAGGCCAACCTGGTGATGAAGAAATTGATGGATCGCGGCATCTTCGCCACCATCAACCAGACGCTCGATTCCAAGCTGGCAACCGAAGTGGCGCGCGAATTCGGCGCCTCTACCGCCACCATCAGCTACGAAGAGGAGGCCATGCAGGCGGTCGAAGAGGCCGAAGACACGAAAGATCTGCAGAAGCGCGCTCCCGTGGTCACCATCATGGGCCACGTCGACCACGGCAAGACCTCGCTCCTCGATGCCATCCGCGAAGCCAACGTGGCCGCGCGCGAAGCCGGCGGCATCACCCAGCACATCGGCGCCTATCACGTGGAGATGAACGGCAAGAAGATCGTCTTCATCGATACCCCGGGCCACGAAGCCTTCACCCGCATGCGCGCCCGCGGCGCCAAAGTCACCGACATCGTGGTCCTGGTGGTTGCGGCCGACGATGGCGTCATGCCGCAGACGCTCGAAGCCATCGACCACGCCAAGGCCGCCGGCGTGCCCATCATCGTCGCCATCAACAAGATCGATAAACCCGAAGCGCAGCCCGAGCGCATCAAGCAGCAGCTCGCCGACCGCGGCCTGCTGGCCGAAGACTGGGGCGGGGAGACCGTCATGGTCCCGGTCTCCGCCAAGACCCATCAGAACCTCGACCTGCTCCTCGAAATGATTCTCCTGGTGGCGGATCTGCAGGATCTCAAGGCCAACCCCAGCCGTCCCGCCATGGGCACCGTCCTCGAAGCGCAGCTCGACCGCGGGCGCGGTCCCGTGCCCACCGTGCTGGTGCGCAACGGCACGTTGCACGTGGGCGATTTCTTCATCTGCGGCAGCGTTTTCGGCAAGGTCCGCGCCATGTATAACGATCGCGGCGCGCAGGTGCGCAAGGCCGAGCCGTCCATGCCCGTCGAAGTCCTCGGTCTGGACGCGCTCCCCGAAGCCGGCGACGATTTTCAAGTCGTCACCGACACCGCCAAGGCCAAACAGATCGTGCAGTTCCGCGATCAGAAGGCGCGCGAAGCCACCCTCGCCAAGAGCAGCCGCCTCACGCTCGAACAGCTTCACAAACAGATGGAAGCGGGCGAAGTCAAAGAGCTTCCCATCATCATCAAGACCGACGTGGGCGGTTCCGCCGAAGTGCTTACCGAGACCCTGCAGAAGCTTTCCAACGACAAAGTCAAGGTGCGGGTCATCCACTCCGGCGTCGGCGCCATCAACGAGTCCGACGTGCTGCTGGCCTCGGCCTCCAACGCCATCATTATCGGGTTCAACGTGCGGCCGGAGCGCAACGCTTCCGCGCTGGCGGAGCAGGAAAAGGTCGATATCCGCCTGCACACCATCATTTACAACCTCACCGACGAGATCAAGGCGGCCATGAGCGGCCTGCTCTCCCCGGTGTTCCGCGAAATCTACAAGGGCAAGGCCGAGGTGCGCGAGACCTTCCGCATCACCAGGGTCGGCAACGTAGCCGGCTGCCAGGTGATCGATGGCGTCATCACCAGCAAGAGCGAAGTCCGCCTGCTGCGCGACAACGTGGTGATCCATACCGGCAAAATCGGCTCTTTGCGGCGGTTTAAAGACGATGTCAGCGAAGTGAAAAGCGGCATGGAGTGCGGCATCACCCTGGAGAATTACGGCGATGTCAAGCAGGGCGATATCATCGAGGCGTTCGTAACGGAACGGGTGGCGAGCGAAGTCTTCGCCTGAGAGAATGGCTTCCATCGGCGTCCTGACGCTGGAGCTGCGGCTCGAAAACTCGCACTCTTTGAAGGACAAGCGGCACGTGGTGCAGAGCCTCAAGGAGCGGTTGCGCAATAAGTTCAACGTGGCCGTCGCGGAAATCGATTACCAGGACCTGTGGGCCCGCGCCGCCGTCGCCGCCGTGACGGTCTCCAGCGACCACGTTCACGCCGAGAAAGTGCTGCAAGCCGTGGAACAGGAGGCCGCCGCCCTGCTGGGCGCCCAGTTGGCCGAAGCGACCGTGGAGTGGCTGGCTTAGAACGGGCAATGAAAAAGCAAATTCCAGCCGCAGACGAAAGCAGCGCAACGCAGATGAAAACATCGTTGCGTTACCGGCGTTCATCGGCGTGCATTGGAGGCCGATTCCGTTTTTGATCCATGGATGAACGGCGCACATTGCGAGTCTCCGAAGCCGTCCGCGAGGAACTCAGCGAACTCATCGGCTTCGAAACCGCCGACCCGCGCCTGCTCTCGGTGGAAGTCGTGGATGTCCACGTCAGCCCCGATGGAAAACACGCCACCGTCAAAGTCGGCATCCGCGGCACCGACCGCGAACAGCGCGAATCCATGCACGCCCTGGAGCATGCCGCCGGCTTTCTCCGCCATGAACTCGCCTCCCGGCTCAGCCTCCGGCATGTCCCGGAGCTGCATTTCAGCCACGACCGCAACCCGGACATCGAGAGCCGGATCGATTTTCTGCTCAAACGGGCGAAAAAATCTCGGGGGCGCGCCGAAAATTAGCTCTAAAATCAAACAGAATGTGTTAGTTTTGTTTCTGTTGGCGGCTTTCGGCGCTTCCAGTGCCGGGCCGGCCGCCGGGCCGGAATGGCTTCGTTTGGACAAAAGCGCCGAAGCCATGGGTTCGACCTATACGGTCGAGTTGTACGGATTTGACCGGGTGAAAATGGAGGCGGCCGTGGATGCGGCGCTCGACGAAGCGCGCCGGCTCGACGACCTGCTCTCCAACTATAAGCCCGACAGTGAATGGAGCCAGGTCAACCGCCATGCCGCCGAAGGGTCCATGCGGGTGTCGCCCGAGTTATTCGGCCTGCTTTCCGCGTGCCTCGAATACAGCCGCGAGAGCGAAGGCGCCTTCGATATTTCGGTGGGGCCTCTGATGAAGGTCTGGGGCTTTTATAAGGGCACCGGCCACCTGCCGCACCGCGCGGAAGTCATGGCCGCCCTCACCAGGGTGGGGTACCGGCATATTCATCTGGACCCCAAGGCTCAGACGGTGTGGTTTGACGAACCGGGCGTGGAAATCGACCCCGGCGGCATCGGCAAAGGCTATGCCGTGGACCGCATGGTGGATGTTTTGAAACAGAAAGGGTTCCATATCGCTCTCGTGGCCGGCTCCGGTAGCAGTATTTATGGAATGGGGGCCCCTCCGGGCGAGCCCAAAGGCTGGGCGGTCGATATCAAAGACCCCTGGGACCAGAAGAAGACGGCGGCGGAGGTGTTCCTCAAAGACATGTCCATGTCCACCTCCGGCAGCTACGAAAAGTTTTTCCGGGCGGACGGCAAAATCTACGCCCACATCATGGACCCGCGCACAGGGTATCCGGCGCAGGGCAGCGTTGCGGTTTCGGTCATTACGCCGCGCACCATTGACAGCGAGGCGTGGGCCAAGCCGTACTTTGTGAATGGCCGCCAATGGGCGGCGAGGCATAAGCCAAAGGACTTTCGCGTGTACTTCTGCGAAGACAGGACGGATCAGCCATGCGCGTGGCTCCAATGACCAGCCGCTTTCTGGATGCTTGCCGAAGGCGGCCTACCGACGTCAGGCCGGTGTGGTTTATGCGGCAGGCAGGCCGCTACATGAAGCAGTACCGCCAGATTCGCGAACGCCACGGAATTCTCGAAATCTGCAAACGGCCGGATCTCGCCGCTACTGTGACGCTGCAGCCCGTCGAAATGCTGGATGTCGACGCCGCCATCATCTTCGCCGACCTGCTGCTGCCCATCGAACCCATGGGTCTCAAGCTGCGCTATGCCGCCGGGGAAGGCCCGCACATCGATAACCCGGTGCGCAATACCGATGACGTCGATTCTCTCTCCACCACCAATACCGACGACCTGGGCTACGTAGGCGAAGCCATCCAGAACGTGGTGCGCGCCCTCGCCGGCAAAGTTCCCGTCATCGGCTTCGTGGGCGCACCCTTCACCATGGCCAGCTATATGATCGAAGGCGGCGCGTCGCGCAATTTCATTCGCACCAAGAAGATGATGTATGCCGACGAGACCCTGTGGCGCCGCCTGATGGGCAAGATCGTGGATGTGCTGGCCCCGTTTGCGCACCTGCAGGTCACCGCCGGCGCCCGCGCCATCCAGGTTTTCGATAGCTGGATCGGCGCGCTCGGCTCCGACGATTACGTCCGCTTCGCCGCGCCCTATTCGCGCGCGCTCATCGAGCGCATCCGCTCCACCGGCGTTCCCGTCATTCACTTCGGCACCGGCGCCAGCGGCTTTTTCCGCGAACTGCACGCCGCCGGCGGCGACGTCATGGGCGTCGACTGGCGCATCAATATCGACCAGGCCTGGATGGACATCAGCTACCGCTCCGCCATCCAGGGCAATCTTGATCCGGTGGCGCTGTTCGCTCCTCTTCCGGAACTGCGCACCAAGGTGCATGAACTGCTGAAGCGCACGGGCACGCGTCCCGGCCACATCTTCAACCTGGGACACGGGATTCTGCCGGAAACACCGGTCGAGAACGTGAAGGCCGTGGTGGAAATGGTGCGGGAATTCCGTCCGTGAAGCAGGCTGTTCTGCTCCTCGCGCACGGCGCGCCCGAACGCGTCGAGGATGTCGAGAGCTATCTGAACTTCGTGCGCGGCGGACGCCCCGGCTCGCCCAAAGTCGTCGAGGAGGTGCGGCACCGCTACCAGGCGATCGGCGGCTCTTCGCCGCTCACCCGGTGGACGCGCGCGCAGGCGGAAGCGCTGGCCAAGACGCTTGGCATTCCGGTGTTTTTCGGCATGCGCAACTGGCATCCCTTCATCGCCGGGACCATGGAACAGGTGCGCGCGGCGGGCATCGAAAAGCTGGCTGCCGTCTGCCTCGCGCCGCAGTTTTCCGAAATGAGCGTTGGACTCTACATCAAGCGCACCGAAGAGGCCGGCTTCGGCGGCACGGTCAACTGGGCCAGGAGCTATCACGACGAGCCCCTTTTGATCGAAGCCTTCGCGGAGAATCTGTCGCGCGTGTGGAAGGGACAGCGCGTGCTTTTCACCGCGCACAGCCTGCCGGAAAAGATTCTCGCTACCGGAGACCCCTACGACCGCGAAGCGCGCGAAACGGCCGCCCTGGTGGCCGCAAAACTGGGCGTCTCAGACTGGGAATTCGCCTACCAGAGCCAGGGCATGACGGGCGATGCATGGCTGGGTCCCACCGTGGAAAGTTGCCTCGACCGCTATGCCGCCGCGGGACTGAAGGAAGTGGTCGTTCACCCCATCGGCTTCGTCTGCGATCACGTCGAAGTGCTCTTCGACGTCGACATTCTCTTTCGCGACTACGCCCGGGAGCGCGGGATTGCTCTCTCGCGCCCCGAATCGCTCAACGGCTCTCCCGCTTTCACGGCCGCCCTGGCAGAGGTAGCGCGGCGGTGCCTGTAGGCCGGGTCGCCGTTATCGGCGGTGGAATTTCGGGGCTCTCGACGGCGTACTACCTGGCGAAAGCCGGTCTGCCCGCGACCATCATCGAATCTCGCCCGCGCCTGGGCGGCGTGATTCAGACCGAGCACGTGGAAGGCTGCGTTCTCGAAGCCGGTCCGGACAGCTTCCTGTCGGCCAAGCCGGCCGCCCTGGAACTGATCTCCGAGCTCGGTCTGAGCTCCGAAGTCATCGGCTCCAACGATCATCTGCGCAGGACGTTCGTGCGCAAAAACGGCCGCCTCGTGCCCCTGCCGGACGGCCTCATGATGATGGTGCCCACCAGAATTCTGCCGCTGGTGACCACATCGCTCATCGGCTGGAGAACGAAGCTGCGCATGGGGATGGAACTGCTGCGCGCGCCCGCGCCCAAGCCGGAAGACGAATCGGTGGCCGACTTCATCGAAGAACACTACGGCGCCGAAACCGTCGATTACCTCGCCGAACCGCTGCTCTCCGGCATCTACGGCGGCGACCCCCGCGAGTTGAGCGTGCGCACCGTGCTGCCGCGCTTTGTCGAACTGGCCACGCAGTACGGCAGCCTGACGCGCGGCGTGCTGGCGGCGCGAGCCAAAGCGCCCAAGGCGACGGGCGGGCCGGCGCCGCTGTTCCGCACGCTGAAAGGCGGGCTGGGCGAGATGGTAGATGCGGTCATCGCCGCGATCTCCGGCAAAACCGAAGTGGTGCAGGCGCGCGCCGAAGCGCTCGAGCGCACCGCCGGCGGATTTCGCTTGAGGCTCAACGGCGAGTGGATCGAGGCTGGGCACGTCGTTCTGGCCTGCGAAGCGCACAGCGCTGCCACGCTGACTGGCGGTATGGACGCGCGCCTTGCCGAACTGCTGGGCGAGATCGGCTACGGCTCCTCCATCACGGTGGCGATCGGCTACGATGCCGCCGATTTCGGCGCGCATCCGCCCGAGGGCTTCGGCTTCCTGGTGCCGCGCAAGGAGCGCCGCAAACTGGCCGCCTGCACCTGGGTCGGAACCAAGTTCCCGTTTCGCGTGCCAAACGGCAAAATCGTGGCGCGCTGTTTTATCGGGGGCGGCGACGCCGCGGCCGCGTTCGGCGAATCCGACGACGCACTGGCTGCCGAGGCAGCCGCCGAACTGCGCGAGATCGCCGGCGTGACGGCCGCCCCGCGCTTCACCCGCGTGGCGCGCTGGCCGCGCGCCATGGCGCAGTATCCGGTGGGCCACCCGCGCCGCCTGGCGGAAATCATAGCGCGCACTGCATCGATTGGCGGGCTGCACCTGGCGGGCAACGCGTATGAAGGGATCGGCATTCCCGATTGCATCCGGATGGGAAAACGGGCCGCCGAGCGGATCGCAAACGAACCCCGGTAACGCCGGCGCTCCCTCGGCCCCGGCCCTACCTGGTCGTCAGCACCGAAACATGCAACTGCGCGATTGGGCCGTACCAGGTGATTCCGTAACTGGGGTCCTTCTGGTGAGTGGCGGGCCTGCGGAAGTACAGATACCCGGCAACCGGGGTCGAAGTTCTGGTATCCGGCAGTTCGCGCTCGATGAGGTAGCGTTCCAGGTCGGGCGCACTGGGAATCGTCACTCCCGAGGGCGGCGAGGGTGCTTGCGGGTCGTTGCCGACAGCAACCGTGGTGCCTCCGCCGGCATACACGTCGCCGCGCCCGTACGGGCCGCGCTCGTAGCCGATGGTCGCGGTATTGTACACCGTGATTGGACTGGCAATCTGCGGCTGCGTTTGCGCCTGCGCCTTTTTGCCCAGGACCGCCTCCGCCACATCGGCGGCGTCGGTCGGGCGGAGAAGGCCGGGATCGGTTCCCACGCGCATGCGGAACTGGTCCGGAGAGACAGCGATCAGGGATTCAGGATAGATCCCGATTTCCACCACGATGAACTGGCCTTTCAAACCGTGGCCGAAGATGTGGCGAATCTGAGCGCGGGTAAGCACCGCGGCTCCCATCGAGACGCCGGAAGTAGAGTCCCTGGCGGGGTACGCGCCGGCATCGCTACGCGGCTGGATACCGCTCTTCCCATTCAACGGCGGACCGGCGTCCGGCCGGGGGAAGGGATTGGACTGTGCTTCGGCCAGCCCGGCCGCGGCACAGAGAAGCAAGGCGCCAAAACGTCGCAACATCGGCACCTCCCGTGCATATTGTATACGCGCGCCGCGGCGGGGCGTTACCTCTTTTCGGCGCCTTTAGTACCGGAACCGTCACCCGACATACCGTCCGGCACAGCCGGCTTATCGTTGCCGAAATTGGCCACCAGGTAGTCCAGCAGGGCTTCGCGGTCCTGGACCTTGGCGCCCCATTTGGACATCTTGTCCAGTTCCTTGCTCCAGGCGGCGCGCGAGAGGCGCTGCGAATGGATCAGCCGCAGGCTGTGACAGGGCAGGCAACTGCGCTGCTCCTCCTGGCGGCCGTCCGCGGCCAGCAAAGCTGCGCAACTGAGCAGCAAAACCAGGATCGGCTTCATGCGGTTTTCTCCAAGGTGATGCCGACGCGGTCGATGCCGTTCCAGAGATAGCCGGAAGGGTTCCACGCCGGGACGAAGGGCTGCACGCGGCCGGCCGAATCGGTGGCCCGCGAAAGGATGGTGTAGTAACCGGGCTGGCCTGGCGTCCAGTCGAGTTTCCAAAGGCGCCAGGCGAAGGGACGCCGTGGCGAAACCAGTTCCGCGTCGCGCCATTTGCTGCCGCCATCGGTCGAGACTTCCACGCGCTCGATGGCCTGTTCGCCGGCCCAGGCGAAGCCGCGGATAGCGACTGCGCCGAGCGGCGCTTTGCTCTGATCTTCGGGCGCGGTAATGGTGCTTTTCACCGGCATGCCCTCGATGACTTCGAGATCCTCCGGCCGCGCCGCCGTGCCGGGCGTCACGTTGTACCTGGGGATGCGGTAGGCGGGATTCATGAAGAATCCGGTGTTGGGCTGCGCCGCGGCGGTCACGCGGATGACCCATTTCACCCAACTGGTGCCGTCCCAGCCGGGCGCGATCAGGCGCACGGGGAAACCATGGATGGCGGGAGATGAACCGTTCATCGAGAGCGCCAGCAGGGTAGCCGGGTGCATGGCTTTGGCGATGGGCATGGAGCGGATGAAATCGGGTGTGGAGGCGAGCCCGACATCGGCGCCGTCGAATTCGATGTAGGCGGTTTTGGCGTCCATGCCGGCGGCCTTCAGAACGTCGCCCAGGCGCGGGCCGCGCCATTCGGCATTCCCCACGGCGCCGCGTCCCCACTGCACGCCGGGCACTTTGGGAGTGTAGAAGCCGCGGCCGTTTCCGGTGCATTCCAGAGTCGCCGGAACCGTGTATTGCGGCAGCTTCGTCAGGTCGGCGAGCGTCAGTTGGCGCGGCGACGAGACCATCCCGTTGACGGTCAGCCGGTAAGCATCCGGGTCGATGGGGCCGGGCCGCGGAATGTGCTGCCGGACGAAGAAGGAATCGACTGGTGTGAGGTAAGAATTGAAGTAGCGGACCGGAGTTTCGAGGTCTTCCGGCCGGTCATTATGCAAAATCATGGGCCGCTTGCCGGGGATGACGACGCTGCCGCCTTCCTCCTGTGCGCCCGCTACAGCCGCCGTGGCGGCGATTCCCAACGTGGACGCGAGCATCTCTCTGCGGGTACTCGACATGGGCTATAGCCTAATGCAGGCGGACCCATTTGCGCAAGCTGGAAAAGCCGACCGGCAAGCCCGACGCAGGCTGGAATTTTACTTCGCGGCTTTGACCGCGAAATCCCAGACCTGGATATCGAGCTTTCCTGCGGTGTATTGCACCACGGCATACTCACCGGGAGCGAAATTCTCCTTGGGCCAGATTTTATAGAGGCCGTCCGGAGTAAGCTGCTCTCGGAAGATATCCACCATGGTCGGCTCTTCGGTGACTTCCTTGGTGATGGGCTGGTAAGTGAGGTTCTCGACGATCCGCACGCCGTTCTTGGAAGTAAGCTGGGCGATGCCGAAGCGTTCGGGGTCGGAAAGCTGAATGTAAAATTCCTGCGCCCGGTTGGTGAACACGTTTGCGGAGTGCGCGCCCTCGATTTCCAGCGTGGCCTTCCCGGAAATGGCGGGGATGGGAGACAGGATTTTCAGAACCTCGCGCCGCTTGTCGCTGTGGACCACGCTTTCGGCCAGTTTCAACGGTTTAGTCTGCTCGCCGTCGATCCAATAAACGCCGGGGTTTTGCGGAATCCGCATGACCTCTTTGCGCATGGCGCGCTCGGTGGCATCTTCTTCGGAGAGGACCTTGGCGTCGTGAGCCAGTTCTTCCTTGCGCTCGGTCGCTTCGGCTTGCGTCCGTTTCAGATCCACCATGGATAGGGGAATCTCCTCCCATTCGCTGCGCTCGACGGTGTAGAAGCGGACGCGGTCGCCTTCGACTTTGTAGTCGTTGACCAGTTGATAGCTCCCGTCCTTGAGATAGAGCTTGATATTGACCGCCCAGGCGGCGGCAACGAAACAGAGGAGCGCGGCAAAAAGCTTGCGCATAGGAGGCCTTCTAAGCCTACTGTACCGCGTTCGCCCTCGCGGTACACTGGAGTGAGTGACGGACGCCCAACTCCATCCGGCGATCGGCATCCCCAGCTTCGCATTGATTCTGGGGATGATCGGCAACGGCCTGCTGTTCAATGCGTTGTCGGCGCGTATGATCATGGGCAAGCTGGGTGATCCCGACACGCGGCTCAGCGTGCTGGAGGACCGGTCGAAGCGGTCCTGACCTGTCCGCAGGCGCAGCGTTCGTCCCAAATTCGGACACCGGGAACAAATTTCGAACTCCCTCACCTGCCGGTTCGTATACGGGAAAGAAGAGTTTACCAAGGGTCAGGAAATGGTTGTGTGTTTGCGGCCATAATGGAACTCGGAGTCTCATCTTATGTTTCGTGCTAAATCCATACTTGCAGTAGTTCTTTGCGCCGTCGTGACGCTGCCCGCGTTCGGCCAGACGCAAGGGTTTGTAATGCAGGACGAAGGATTCATCAACCGCCTGGTACGGCCCTATCGTGTGAAGCGCGTCGGGCTTGTGAATTTCGAAGACTCTTCGCGCATCGGAAAGCTGATCCACGCCGGCTCGATCTACCTTTCCCTCCGCGATGCCATCGCGCTGGCGCTGGAGAACAACCTGGATATCGAAGTGGCGCGCTACGATCCGAAGCTCGGGCTGAGCGACCTGGAACGTGCCTCGGCGGGGCAGTTGCTGCGCAACGTCTCCTCGAACATCAGTTCGGGACCGTCTTCGGCATCGCTGGGCGTGTTGGCAGGGGCCAATCAGGTGAATTCCGGTGGCGCCTCCTCGGGCAGCAGCAGCAATGGGGGTGTGCTCAGCGGGTTGAGCGTGCAACTGGCGGGCTCCAGCATTCCCAATACGGATCCCTATGCCTATGTCGCCTCGGGCTTCTATCACAGCACCAACATCGAGACCTCGACCGTATTCACGGGCACTTCCTCGCTGGTGCAGCAATATAAGAACCTGGTGTATGGGGTGCAGCAGGGGTTCTGGACGGGGACGACGGTAACGCTCGGGCTGAGCAGCGTCTTCGGATTCAACCAGAACGCCACCACGGCGCTGTTCAACCCCATCGATACCGGCTCGCTGTCGCTCGGGGTCACGCAGAACCTGCTGAACGGATTCGGCCTTGCGGTGAACCGGCGCGCCTATCACAAGGCGCAGAACAATCTCCGCTCCGACGATCTGCAGTTCAAGCAGCAGGTGATCGCGACGGTGACCAACGTGGTGAACCTTTACTGGGACCTGGTCTCCTTTGACGACGACCTGAAAGTGAGCCAGGACACGCTGCAACTGGACACGCAGCTCTACGAAGACAACAAGCGGCGCGCCGAACTGGGAGCGATCGCCCCCATCGACACCATCCAGGCGGAAGCGGACATGAAGTCGGCGCAGCAGGACGTGGTCCAACGCGAAAGCCAGGTTTTGCAGCAGGAGATGATCCTGAAGAGCGTGATCACGCGCAGCGGGCTGGATGATCCGCGGGTCGCGCTGGCGCGGATTGTGCCGACGGATCATATCGCCATCCCGGCCCAGGAGCCGATCATTCCCATCCAGGACCTGGTGAGCCAGGCGATCGCCAACCGTCCGGAGGTGGCGCAAAATGCCATCGCGCTTGAGAATTCGCGGTTGGACCTGTTAGGCACCAAGAATAACCTGCTGCCGACGCTGCAGGCATACGCCAACTTTTCCAACGCGGGTCAGGCGGGCGCCATCACCACGGTGCCGCAGCCGTATTACAGCAGCACCGGGCAGTTGCTGGGATACAAGCAACTCACCGTAGCGGACGTCAACGGCTTCCTGGTGGGCGGATACGGCACGGTGCTGGGACAATTGTTTTCGCGCAATTTCCCCAATTACAACGTCGGCTTCAACCTCACAATTCCGATTCGCAATCGCGCGGCGCAGGCCGATGAAATCACCAACGAGCTGCAATACCGTCAGCAGCAGATTCAGGACAAGGAGCTTCACAACAACATCAAGTTGAACGTCATGAATAACTGGACGGCGCTGCGCAACGCGCGGGCGGCGTACGACACCAGCGTGGTGGCGCGCAAACTGCAGGATGAGACGCTGGCTGGAACCCGCCGCAAGTACGAGCTCGGAACCGCGACCATCCTGGACGTAGTGATCGCGCAGCGCGACGATACGACGCGGAGGCTGAGCGAAGTGGATGCGCTCGACCAGTTGCAGCGCGCGCGCACCAACCTGGACCAGTCGCTGGGAAAGATTCTGGACGATTACGACGTCAGTCTGGATGAAGCCAAGTCCGGCCAGGTGTCGCGGCCTCCGGATCCGATTCCGGCGGTGCTGCAGCCCCAGCCGCCGGCGACGGGCAAGAACCGCTAAAGCGAAAAAAAGCACCGCCCGGGGCAAGGCCGCAGCCGAACCCCGGAGCTGCTTTGTCACTCAGGAACATTTTTCGAGGCTCCAGTGTCCAAGCTTCCAGATGCTGGAAGTGCGGGGACTCGTCAAACGGTATAACCGGATTCCGGTGGTGGATGACGTGAGCTTCGTCATCCGGCCGGGGGAGATCCTCGGCTACCTGGGCCCGAACGGCGCCGGGAAAAGCACGACCGTGAAGGTGCTGACCGGGCTGATTGAACCGAGCGACGGCGAGATTTACTTCGAAGGGGCGGACGTGCGCAAGGATTTTGTGGCGTTCCAGCGCCGCCTCGGTTATGTGCCCGAAGAGGCGCACGTCTACCCGCATCTCACGGGGCGCGAATACCTGCAACTGATCGGGCGCCTGCGCGGCCTCGCGCGGCGCGTGCTCGAGCCGCGCATGGACGAACTGCTGCGCGTGTTTTCGCTGTGGGACGACCGGCATTCGCCGCTCTCCTCCTACTCGAAAGGCATGCGGCAGAAGATCCTGCTTTCGGGCGCCCTGATTCACAATCCCGAACTGCTCATTCTGGATGAGCCGTTTTCCGGGCTGGATGTGACTACGGCTCTGGTGCTGCGTTCGCTGCTGCATCAACTCGCGGCCAACGGCAAAATGGTGTTTTACAGCTCGCACGTGCTGGAAGTGGTGGAGAAAGTCTGCTCGCGCGTGGTGATTCTGCGCAAAGGCAAAGTGGTGGCGCACGATGCCGTAGAACGCCTGCGCGACCTGATGCACCAGCCTTCGCTGGAAAGCATTTTCGCGCAACTGACCGAGCAGGAAGACCCCGCGGAAAAGGTGCGAGGGATTCTGGCCGCCATGCAGGCTTGATCTATGCAACCGCTCGCCGCACCGACTCGCGCGTGGATGGAGGAGACGCACGGCGCGGGTTTCGAGCTGCGGCGCCACTTCTTCCGGCGCTTCTTCGATAGCGACCTGGTTTCGAGTTCGGGACAGTGGCAGGTGGTGGCGGCGGGACTGTTCGCCATCGTGGTCTCGCTTTCCATCCCCATGACACAGGCGTACTTTCACAAGTACCGCATGCTGCAGGCGCTGGATTCGAGCGAGCCCTTCCGCAGGGCGGCGCTGGCGGATCACCTGTTTCTGGTGACGCTGGCGATGACCCTGACGGCGCTGGTGACGGCCATGCAGTGGCAATCGCTGTTTCCCGGGCTGCGCGATTACCTGGTGCTGGCGGGCCTGCCGGTGCGCACGCGCGAGGTGTTCGCGGCCAAGTTTTCGGCGCTGGTGTTTTTCATGGGGGTCTTCATCGTGGGCCTCTCGCTGCCGCCCAGCGCCATTCTTCCCACGGTGATGGCTTCGCGCTACTTCTCGCCGCACTGGCTGGATATCGGCGCGCTGTTCGCGGCCATGGCGGGCGCGGCGCTGTTCATCTTTTTCGCGCTGGTGGCGGTGCAGGGAATCCTGCTGAACATTCTGCCGCCGCGACTGTTTCCGGGGGTCTCGCTGTTGGCGCAGTGCACGCTGTTTACGCTGGCGATCTGTCTCGCGCCGCTGGTGATTTCGATTCCCAGCCTGGACCGCTACATGGACCAGCGGCCTCCCTGGGCCGCGAGCCTGCCGCCAGTGTGGTTCCTGGGAATGGACCAGACGATGCTGGGCAGGCGCGACCCGTTCTTCGCAGCGCTGGGGCGGACGGCGTGGATGGCGCTGGGAGCCGCGGCGATTGGGGCCGTAGCCGCTTACTGGTGGAGCTATCGCAGACAGAAGGTACGGCTGCTGGAAACCCCGGTGCAGCAGCGGCGCGAATTCAGCGCCGGGCGGCGTATGCTGGCGTCGCTGGCGGAGCGGCTGCTGCCGGGTCTGCCGGAGCAGGCGGTATTCGGATTCACCGCGGCCACGCTGGCGCGCAGCCGCCTGCATCGCATGGTGCTCACCGGGTTCGTGGCGGTGGCGCTGGCGCTGATCGGGCAGGGCTTCGTTTCGTTGTGGCTGGGGAGCGGGCCGCGCGGCGTGACGAGTTTCGCGCTGCGGCAGGCGGCGGTCTCGGCGCCGCTGGCGCTTTCGCTGTTCGTGCTGGCGGGGTATCGCTACCTCTTCCGGCTGCCGGTGGAACTGCGCGCCAACTGGCTCTTCCGCGTGCACGAGGGCGGCAATCACACGCTGCTGTTGCGAGGCATGGAAAAATTCGTCTTCTGGTTCGGCACGATTCCGGTGGCGCTCCTCACGCTGCCTCTCGAGATGCGCATTTTCGGCGCCGCGGCCGGGGCGGAGGCGGCGCTGCTGGCATTTCTGCCGGCGATGATCGTGCAGGATGCGCTGCTCGCGGGATTCGAGAAGATCCCGTTCACTTCGGCCTATCTGCCCGGCCAGCGGCCGCTCATCGAAACGGTGTCGCTGTACGGCGCGGCCTTCGGCGTCTACGTGGTGGCGCTCGGCGGGATCATCGTTTCGGCGGTACGGCAACAGTCGACCTTTCTGCTGGCGCTGGCGATCCTGCTGGCGGCGTGGGCGCGGCTGCGCTGGAACCGGCGGATCTATGGCGTGATGGGCGAGATCGAGTACGAAGAGATCATGGAGCCGGCGGTGCAGACGCTGGCGATCTTCAAAGATTGAAGGGGCGCCGGCGATCCTGTTATTGCCGGGCTAATCGTAGAAATTGCGATCCCAGGCGTGATGCCGCAGCGTTTCGAGCATCGCGGGCGGCAGCGGGCCGAGATCGGAGAGCGCGGCGTTCGACTCGGCGTGACGGCGGGTGCGCATGCCGGGAATGACCGTGGAGACCGTGGGGTTCGAGAGGCAGAAGCGCAGGGCGATTTCGGGCAGGCGGTCTGTTTCGATGCCGAGATCCTTCGTGAGCGCTTCGACGTGCTCCACCACTTGCTTCCTGCGATCGCCGCGGAAATAGAATTCGCGGAAATCGCCGCGCGGGAAAGTCGTGGTTTCGGTGATGTGGCCGCTCAGCGCGCCTTCATCCAGCGGCACGCGCGCCAGCACCCCGATGTTTTCGCGCTCGCAGAGGGGGAGCAGTTCGCGGGCGGGCGTCTGGTCGAAGATGTTGTAGATCACCTGGATGGTATCGATCAGCCCGGTGCGAACGAGTTCCATGACAGACTCGGGCTGATGGTCGTTCACGGAAACCCCTGCGAACCGGATCTTGCCCGCCCTTTTCAGGTCTTCGAAGGCGCGGCGCCAATCGTCGGCGGGCAGAAAACCGGGATCCCAGACATGAAGCTGCAAGAGATCGATGGCATCGAGATTCAGATTGCGCAGGCTCTCTTCGGCACAGCGCACGATGTAATCGTAGGGGAAGACCTGCGCGATGGGAACGCCGGGGCGCGCCGGCCAGAGGTGGTTTTTGGGCGGCACCTTGGTAGCGACGTAGATGCGGTGGCCGGTCTCACGGACGACGCCGCCGACCAGTTTTTCGCTGTGGCCCTCGCCGTACGCGAGCGCGGTATCGATGAAGTTGAGGCCGCCGGCGATGGCCGTGTGGAGGGCCGCCAGCGATTCGTCGTCATTGCCGCCCAGCCACTGGCGGCCGCCGATGCCCCAGGCGCCGTAGCCGATCTCGCTGACTTCGAAGTTGGTCCTGCCGAGTTTTCGGTATTTCACTCCCTCATTATGGCCCGCTCACAACTTGAGCCGCATTTCACTGGAGGGCGCGAAACCGAGCGATGCGTACAACGGCCGGCCTTGTTCGCTGGCGTGCAGATAAATGGTGAGAAAACCCTCGGCGCGGCACCACGCGACGATGGCTTCGACGAGCGCGCGGGCGATGCCGCGGCGCCTCCAGGCGGGCTCGACGTAGACGTTGTGAATCCAGGCGCGGCGCGGAGTGGGGTCGGTGGCGCCGGGAATCCAGGGCACGATTTCGACGGCGCCCGAGCCGCCGGGTTCGGCGATCCAGGCGTGCCAGCGGCCCTCGGGAATGCTCGCGCGGAGATAAGGCTCCACGGCGGAAAGCATGGCATCGAGCACACGGGCGTCGGTGCAGCCCATGTCTTCGGCCATGGCGCGGCGGTAGCGCAGGAGCAGCGGCACATCCTCGAGCGTGGCGCGGCGGATCGTTACTCCCTCCAAGCGCTATTCCTTCTGGAACGAGTCCAGGAGCTGCTGGAACCTGCCGGCATCGGCAGCGATGGTTTTCTCCGGCCCCGTGAACTTCAGGAAGACATTTCCGCCGGGGTTCTCGATGATCGCGCCGAGGAGCCGGTAGTGCATCTTCACCATCTTTCGCGGAGACATAGGCCCGCCCATTCCGGAATAGGCGCCGGAAACATCGATGGTGGTCACCGGCAGACCGTGAACCGTGTGCTTTTCGATTTTGGCCCGCGCGGGCTTTCCATCGCCCAGCATGACCTGGCTGTTCCAGCGTTCGAGGTTGGCTTCGACGCTGCCGCCCTGTCCGCGGCCGAAGTAGTAGACTACGCATTCGGCGCCCTCGGAATCTCCGGGCGCCGGAGGCAGCTTGTAGGTGGCGGCGCGCATGGGCGCGGCGCCTTCGCTTTTCCACCCGGCGGGAGCGGTCCAACGCAGCCCGCCTGCCGTCTGTGCCATCAAAGGGACGGCGAGCAAGAGAATTGTGGCGATCCGCATAACGCCAGTATAGGGGTTCAACCGGTCCACAGTTTCCATTGCCGCATTGCGCCGCGGACGACGCGTTCGGTGAGGTCGCCGAACGGCCGGTCGGTGGTGAGGTACGTCCAGGTGGCGCCGCGCTGCGAGGGGTCGAAGCCTTCGGCCTGCGCGCGTTCGAGGCGGGCGGCAATTTCGGAGTCGAGCCGCTCTTCGAGCTCGCGGTACAGGGCGTCGACGCGCGTCAGGTATTCGTGCAGCGGCTCGCGGCCGCCGTATTGATACCAGTGAACGCCGGAGCGGAGCTCGGCGACGGCGGCGAGGTAGTCGGCCCAGAGATCGTCGATGGTGGTGAGAGAGACGAAGCGTTCGAGCTCGGGGGCATCGCTTTCGAGAATCTCCTGGCGGCGCTTCTGCAGCATCTGGCGCTGGCCTTCAATGACGGATTCGTATTTTTCCAGGAAGCGGCGGATATCGAGATTCTGGCCTTCGACGAAGCGCTGGATGCCTTCGATATCGGTGGGGTTGTCTCCGGCGTAGCGGACGATGAGATCGTCTTCGAGGGAGACGAAGAAGCGCGAGCGGCCGGGATCGCCCTGGCGGCCGGCGCGGCCGCGGAGCTGATGATCGATGCGGCGGCTTTCGTGGCGGTTGGTGCCGATGACATACAGGCCGCCGAGAGCGGCCACGCCTTCGCCGAGCCGGATATCGACGCCGCGTCCGGCCATGTTGGTGGAAATGGTAACCGCGCCGCGCTCGCCGGCGCGGGCCACGATGGCGGCCTCGGCCTCTTCGTTGCGCGCGTTGAGCACGTTGTGCGGCAGAGCGCCCAGGCGGCGGCTGAGGCGTTCGGATTCCTCGACGCTGGCGGTGCCCACCAGCACGGGCTGGCCGGTGGCGTGGGCACGTAGAATCTCTTCGATGACGGTCTGCTCCTTGATGTGTTTGGCGGGCAGCAGCACGTCCGGCTCGTCGACGCGGACGACAGGGCGATTGGTGGGAATCACTTCCACCGGGAGGTCGTAGCAGATGCGGAACTCTTCGGCCTGCGTGGCGGCGGTGCCGGTCATGCCGCAGATGTGCGGGTAGAGGGCGGTGAGGTTCTGCAGGGTGATGGAGGCAAGCACGCGGCCCTGGCGGCGGAAAGGGACGTGTTCCCTGGCTTCCAGGGCGGTGTGCAGGCCGGCGGGCCAGCGGCGGTCCTGCGCGATGCGGCCCTTGAACTGGTCCACCGATTCGATGGCGCCGTTTTTGACCACGTAATCCACGTCGCGGCGCAGCAGGGCGTGGGCGTGGATGGCGTCGTGGACGGCGGTGTAGAGATCGAGATTGGCTTCGGCGTAAATGTTGGCGCAACGAAACGCGGCTTCGACGATGCGGGCTCCGGCGGCGGTGAGGGAGATATTGCGCCCGAACTCGTCGAGCGTGAAGTGATGGCCGATCTGGAAGCGGCTGACGAGCGGTTCGACGCGGCGCGCGAGGGTTTCGAGATCCTCCTTGCCGCCGGCGAGCACGAGGGGGATGCGCGCCTCATCGATCAGGATGGAATCGGCTTCGTCAATGACGGCGGCGCTGAAGGCGCGATGCACCTGGTCTTCGAGGCGGAGGGCCACCTGGTCGCGGAGAAAGTCGAAGCCGGCTTCGTTGGCGGTGGCGTAGGTGATGTCGCAGCGATAGGCTTCGCGGCGCTCCTCGCGGGTCTGGGTCTGCTGGACGCAGCCCACGCGGAAGCCGAGGAATTCGTAGACGGGGCCCATCCAGGCGGCATCGCGGCGGGCCAGGTAGTCGTTGACGGTGAGGACGTGGACGCCGGAGCCGGAGCGCGCCAGCCACGCGACGGCGGGGGTGCAGGCGAGCGTTTTGCCTTCGCCGGTCTGCATTTCGGCGATGGAGCCGCGGGCGAGAGCGAGCGCGCCCTGCACCTGCACGTCGAACATTTCGAGATTCAGGGTGCGGGAGGCGGCCACGGCGCCGATGGCGACGGCTTCCAGCAGATCGTCGGTCTCGCGAAAGCGGCGGCGCAATTCCTCCTGCGGAGTGCCGGCGAAGCGCTCGCGCAGGGCGCGGATGGCGGCTACTTCGGTGGCTGTCTCCGAACCGCCGAACCATTTGCGCAGCAGGCTCATGCTACAAGGACGGCGCCGCGTCCGCTTTCTTGCAGGCGCACCAATCGAAGAGCAGTTGCCATTCGGCGAGACGCAGTTCCCGGCATTGGCGGTCGAGGTCGCTGCCGGGCTGGGAGCGGGCTTGTTCGCAGAGGTCGATGAAGTAGACGGGGTTCCATTCGGCGAGACCGGCGGCGTGGGCCAGGGCGGGGAAGATGGGGTGCCGGCCGGCCTGGCGGAACCAGTAGGCGGAGTTGCCGGGGTCGGGCTCTTCGCGATGCACGATGGCGTGCCAATAGCTGCCCTCGCGGGTGTGGACGTCCTGCGCGGTTTCGTGCGCCTCCTTCCAGCGGCCGGCGCGCAGGTAGAGGCCGGCGAGCGCGGCTTCGGGCGCGCGGCTGCCGGCGAAGAGCGCGGCGCCGCCTTCGCGAATCAGCGCAGCGGCGCGGTCATTGGCGCCTTCGGCGATGAGAGCGAGGATGGCGGCGACTTGCGGGCCGTAGGCTTGCGGGTCGAACGGCATTGCTCTCATTGTATTCCGCGCTACTATCGAATCGTGTCCACCGCACTGGTGCTTTCCGCGGGCGGAATGTTCGCGGCCTGGGAGGCAGGCGTCTGGAAGGTGCTGCGCGACCACGTGCAACCCGACATGATTGTGGGCGCGTCGGCGGGAGCCTGGAACGCGTGGGCGATCGCGGGCGGGGCGACGGCGGAGGATCTCTGCCGGGAGTGGATGGATCCGGGGCTGCGCGGCATCATGAAGACAGCGGCGCTGCACGCGAAGGCGCGCGAGCTCTTCGAGCGCTTCCGGCCGCGCATGCCGCTCGGAATCACGCTGGTGGAGGTGCCGCGGCTGCGCTTACGGATCGTGCGGGGGCCGGAGATCGGCTGGCGGCACCTGGCGGCCACGGCGTCGATTCCGCTGGGCTTCCCGCCGGTGGAAATCGACGGCAAATGGTACGTGGATGGCGGATTTCGCGCGGGTCTGCCGCTGTTTGCCGCCGAAGAGATGGGGGCGCAGAGCGCGATCGCGCTGAACGTGCTGACCACCTGGCACTTCAAGGTGATGCGCGCGGTGGTGTGGCGGAAGGAAGCCAGCCCGCGGCTTGCAGTGCAGCGGATCGAGCCTTCCGAAGCGCTGGGGCCGCTGCGCGAAGCGGTGGTGTGGAACGCGGAGACGGTGCGCCGATGGATCGCGCTGGGAGAGCGCGACGCGAAACGGGCGCTGCTTTCGATTACAATGTAGCGTTATGCCGCTCTTTCGGATCTATCGCATGAAGGATTCGCCAAGGCAGCAGTTCCGCTGGGCGCCGCATGTTATGGGTTGCGCTTCACCCAAACCGAAGGATTACGAGCCGGGAAGCCAGATTCAGGCGCTGCATGAATACGACGCCTGGCGCCTGCTGCGGGAGGGCGGAGAGCCGCTCGAGGTGGGCGACCTGCTGGAGAACGAAGAGGGGCGGCTGAGCATTTGCAAGTACGTAGGGTTCGAACCCGCGCAGTGGATGCTGCCGGAGCCCAAACATCCGGCCGAGGCGGAGCCGGCCGAACAGTCTACGACCACTTAGGAGGCCCATTTATGCGCGAACCTCGCCTGGGCGACGATATTGACGACTATTGCGTGCGATGCAAGCGCGTCATGAACCACTCGATCGTTTCAGTTGTGAACGGCGAGGCGGCCAAGGTGCGGTGCCGCACGTGCCACAGCGACCACGACTACCGGCACGAGCTGGCGCCGCCGCCGAAAGTGGATCCGCGCAAAGCGGCGCTGTTCAACGAAGTGCTCAAGAAGGTGAGCCCGGAGGCGGCAGCACTGCCGGCAGACGCGGCGGACGATCCGGTCGACGGGCTGCCCGAGATGGGAGAGGCGGAGCCGGCCGAGGCCGCTGAGTCCGCGGTGGCGGCCGCCGACAAGCCTCCGATCACGGCGGCGAAGGCGAAACCGAAGGGGCGGGCACGCAAGGATTGATGTAGCGCCAGTGGCGTTCTGGTATTGGTTTTTCACTGCGCCGGCTTTGATCCTGGCATTTCTTTCCCTCCGTGGCGAGCGCAAGCGCGCGTATTACGTGGCCGCGAAGCTGGATGAATCCCCGGACCATCTGCCTCCGGCGAGCGTCATCGTTCCGGTAAAAGGCGAAGACCAGGGGCTGCGCGAAAACCTGGCGGCGCTGGCGGCGCTGGACTATCCCGATTACGAACTGATCGTGGCGGCGCAAAAAGCCGCCGACATTCCGCCCGGAGTGCTGCCGGGACGGGTGCGCGTGGTGCTGGCTCACAATAGCGACGCGGCGACGGGCGAGAAGGTGCAGAACCTGCAGGCGGCGGTGCGGGCCACGCGGAAGCGGTCGCAGATTTTCGCTTTCGCCGATTCCGACGGGCGCGTGACGCCGCGCTGGCTGCGGGCGCTGGCTGCGCCGCTGGCGGATGAAAAAGTGGGAGCAGCCACCGGGTACCGCTGGTTCGCTCCGGAGCCGCCTACGTTCTGGACCCTGATGCGCAGCGTGTGGGACGCGGTGTGCCTGGGGAGGTTCGGCGCCGGCGACTGCGGCTTCGTGTGGGGCGGCGCGATGGCCATCCGCAAAGAGACGTTTTTCGAGGCGCGCGTTTACGAGTACTGGAAGGACACGATCAGCGACGACTTCGCGCTGGCGCGCGCGGTGCACGCGGCGGGTCTGCGGATCGCGTACGCGCCGGGCGCGCTGGTGCCGTGCCCGGAGCGGCTGGGCGCGGGAGACTTTTTCGCCTGGGCGCGGCGGCAGATGACCATCACGCGGTTTTACAGCCCGCGGCTGTGGTGGCCGGCGCTGGCGGCGCATTTCTTTTACTGCGGCGGTATGGCGGCTTCGGTGATCGCTTCGATTCGGGGCTACCGGCTGGCGGAGTGGGCGCTCATCGCGCAGCTCTCTCCGGGGATGCTGAAAGGCCTGAACCGGGCCACGCTGGCCAAGGCGGCGCTTCCGGAGAAGGAAGCCTGGTTTCGCCGCCACACCTGGGTGCATGCCATCTGGGTGCCGCTGGCCACGTGGGTATGGCTCGCGGTGCTGCTGGCCTCGGCATTCGGAAATTCCGTGCGCTGGCGCGGCAATACATACCAACTGCGGCGTCATTCCGCTGTATAGCAGTTATAATCTCAACGTAAGGGAGAATTTGTATGGCCAAGGATCGCAGTCCGAAAAAAGAAGTCAAGAAGCCGAAGAAGAAGAAGTAACAGGCCCGAATGGGGCGGGCGCAATACCCGCCCCGACACGTTGTACACTGCGGGCCAGGGGGGCGAACAATGCGCACAGATTGGGTAGCAGAACGAAAAGACGACAAAATCCGCACGCAGGTGCACTATGCCCGCAAGGGCGTGGTGACCGGGGAAATGCAGTACGTTGCGCAGCGGGAGAAGATTGCTGCGGAACTGGTTCGCTCGGAAGTGGCGCGCGGGCGCATGATCATCCCGGCGAACGTCCATCACACGAACCTCGAGCCGATGTGCATCGGGGTGGCTTCGAAGTGCAAGATCAACTCGAACATCGGCAATTCGGCGGTGACCAGCGACATCGAAGGGGAACTGGAAAAGCTGCGCTACTCGGTGAAGTTCGGCGCCGATACGGTAATGGATCTGTCGACCGGCGGCGACATTCCGGCCATCCGCAAAGCCATCATCGCGAACTCGCCGGTGCCGATCGGAACGGTGCCGATTTATGAAGCGCTCTCGCGTGTGCGGCGCGTGGAGGACCTGAGCAGGCAGGTGATGCTGGAAGTGATCGAAGAGCAGGCCGAGCAGGGCGTGGACTACATGACCATCCATGCCGGCGTGCTGGTGCAGCACATTCCGCTGACCACGAAGCGTGTTACGGGAATCGTCAGCCGGGGCGGCTCGATTCTGGCGGAGTGGATGGTGAAGAACCACAAGCAGAACATGCTCTACGAGTGCTTCGAAGACATCTGCCGGATTTTCCAGAAGCACGATGTCAGCTTTTCGCTGGGCGACGGTTTGCGGCCCGGCAGCGTGGCCGACGCGAGCGACGAAGCGCAGTTCGCGGAGTTGAAAACGCTGGGCGAACTGACGAAGAAGGCGTGGGAATACGACGTCCAGGTGATGATCGAAGGGCCGGGGCACATCCCGATGGACCAGATCGAGATGCAGGTGCAGAAGGAAAACGAGATGTGCTACGAAGCGCCCTTCTACACGCTGGGGCCGCTGGTGACCGATATCGCGCCGGGCTACGACCACATCACGTCGGCGATCGGAGCGGCGATGATCGGCTGGTACGGCGCTTCCATGCTGTGCTACGTAACTCCCAAGGAGCACCTGGGCCTGCCGAACCGCGACGATGTGAAGGCGGGGATTATTGCATACAAAATCGCGGCGCACGCGGCGGATATCGCACGGCATCGTCCCGGCGCCCGCGACCGCGACGACGATCTTTCGCGGGCCCGCTACACATTCGACTGGAACCGGCAGTTCGATCTATCGCTCGACCCGGAGACGGCGCGCGCGATGCACGACGAAACGCTGCCGGATGAGGGTTTCAAGGACGCGCATTTCTGCTCGATGTGCGGTCCGAAATTCTGCTCGATGAATATTTCCGCGAAGGTGGAGTCGTTCACGGCGGAAGAGGCGCAGAGCATCGTGCAGATTTCCGGCAACGATTGACAACCGGGGGTCCATCGGGGGCTGGAACCGCGATTGCTCTTTCGAAGCGGGAGGACCCATGAAACGGACGATCCGAAATCTGTGCGCCGCCGTACTGGCAGCCGGGCTCTGGGCGGCGCCGGCGGCGCAGAAAGATAAGGGTGCGAACCGTTACGAGGGCGGCAATGTCGCGACGCCAGGGACGATGGGCGAGAACGCCGCCGCCCGGGAAGTTCGCCACCGGCTGGTGATGCTGCCGTATTACACGGTGTTCGACAATCTTACCTACCAGTTGTCGGGCAACACGGTCACGTTGTACGGGCAGGTGGTGCGGCCGCAACTGAAGAGCGACGCCGCGGCGGCGGCGAAGAGCGTCGAAGGAGTGGAGCGGGTGATCAACCGGATTCAGGTGCTGCCGCTGTCTCCGATGGACGATCGTCTGCGCCGCGCAGAGTTCCGCGCCATCTATGGATATGCGGACCTGTACCGGTACGCGGAGCAGGCGATTCCCTCCATTCACATCGTGGTGGACAACGGAAAGGTGACGCTGGTGGGAACGGTGGATAACGCCGCGGATAAGGCACTCGCCGGCGTGCGGGCCAAATCGGTTCCGGGTGTTTTCTCGGTGGTGAACGACCTGCAGGCGGGGCTGCCGTGAAAATCGGCGGATAGCCGGCAAGACGTGATAAACTAGCGCTTTCAATCACAGAATGCTGCTCGCCAGAGAATTCGTAGCCTACCTGTCGCGGCAACTCGTCAAGAGACTGACACCCGGAATCATCGAGACACCGACTCCCGGCCTGGTGGCGGAGAAGATCGCCAAGGTGATCGACGATGAACTGGAAGTGGAAGACCGGCTCAACGACGAAGTGCGCGATCTGCTCAGCCAATACAGCGAATACATGCGCCGGGAAGGCGTGAGCTACCAGGAGATGTTCCGCCGCATCAAGAACACGCTGATCTCGCAGCGCAAGGTGATCCGGGCGGCGGGGCGCGATACGGGCGACGCCATGAAGCTGTCGCGCGACAAGGTGACCGACATTTCCCATAAGCTCGTGGAGATGCTGCGCAAGAGCCACGATCTTCGCCTGAAGAACAAAGACATCAACGCGGTGCGGCTGGAGATCCAGAGCATGATGACCGACCTTCTTCGGAAAGAAGACAAGGTGGATCGCGACGCGCGGCAGAAGATTCGCACGCAGAAGCGGGAGATTCCGGAAGGCAGCGAAGAGTGGGACCTGTTGCACCGCCGCTACTACTCCGAAGAACTCAAGAAACTCGGCATCGATCTGGGTAAGTGAGCAGCGCAACCATTTCGGCTTGACAATCCAGTACCCTCCCGCGATACTCAACCCTTGCGCGCAGGCGCGTCTTCCAAAAGAAATTGTTAAGACGAGCACAATTCTGAGGGGGAATTATGAGTGCGACGACGAGGATTCCGGAGATCATGCTCCACGAGGGTGACCGGATTCTATCGGAATGGATCCGCAATCAAATGAACATCGCCGGCGCGCGGACCGGCGTGATTCGGGAAAGCGAACTGCGGGAACAGAGCCGCTCTTTCCTGGCGGCGTTTCGCGAGGCGGCGCAATCCGGCGCAATGGCCGATGTGCATGAAGCGGTCTGGGCACAGGTGCGGGATCTCCTGACGGAGTTGTCGCGGACGCGGGCGCGGCAGGGCTTTACGCCGTCGGAAACGGCATCCTTTGTCTTTTCGTTGAAGCAGCCGCTGTTCGACGCGCTGGGCAAAGAGTATGGGACGGATGCCGCGGGGCTAGCGGCCGAGATCTGGACTGCCACGGCACTGCTGGACCGGCTGGGGCTGGCGACCTTCGAGGCCTATCAGAAGACGCGCGAAGAGATCATCAGCCGCCAGCAGCAGGAGATGCTGGAGCTTTCGACGCCGGTGGTGCGGCTCTGGGAAGGCATTCTGGCGCTGCCGCTGATCGGCACTCTGGACAGTGCACGCACTCAGGTGGTGATGGAGACGCTGCTGCAGCAGATCGTGCAGACCGGCGCTTCGATCGCAATCATCGACATCACAGGCGTGGCGACGGTCGACACGCTGGTGGCGCAGCACCTGCTCAAAACTGTGGCGGCGGCGCGGCTGATGGGCGCGGATTGCATCATCAGCGGGGTCCGGCCGCAGATCGCTCAGACCATTGTCCACCTGGGCGTGGAACTGGGCAACGTAGCCACCAAGTCCACGCTGGCCGACGCTTTTCAGATGGCGCTGCGGCGGACGGGACGCTCCGTCACGAGGCCGGTGGCGGTTCCGGGGCAATAGCCGATGGAACGGATTCCAATCCTGAAAATGGGGTCTCTGCTGCTGGTGACGATCCAGGTGGATATGCACGACCGCACGGCGATTGCGCTCCAGGAAGACCTGACGAGCCGCATCGTGCAGACGAGCGCCAGCGGTGTGCTGATCGATATCTCGTCGCTCGAAATGGTGGATTCGTTCATCGGGCGGATGCTGGGCAATATCGCGGCGATGTCGCACATTCTGGGCGCCGACACGGTGGTGGTGGGGATGCAGCCTTCGGTGGCGATCACGCTGGTGGAACTGGGGCTTTCGCTGAAGGGGGTGCGCACGGCGCTGAACGTGGAAAAAGGGATGGAGCTGTTGCGCAGCATAAGAGAGGCGGACGACGATGGCGGCGGCGGATCCGACCTCTGAGCGGCTCCTGATTCGCTCTTCCGAGGACATCGTTTCCGTGCGGCAGCTGGTACGGACGCGAGCGGTGCAGTTGGGGTTCAGCCTCGTGGATCAGACCAAGGTGGTGACGGCCGCCAGCGAACTTGCGCGCAACACGCTCATTCACGGCGGCGGAGGGTGGGTGGTGGTGGAAAACCTCGAAGATGTGGGGCGCAAGGGACTGCAACTCACGTTCGAAGACCGCGGCAAGGGAATTGCAAACATCGAACAGGCGCTGCAGGACGGTTTCAGCAGCGCCGGCGGGCTGGGCCTGGGTTTGGGCGGCGCGCGGCGGCTGTCCAACGAATTTGAAATCACGAGTTCGCCGGGGGAGGGCACGCGTGTAACGATTACACGCTGGAAGCCATGAGAACGATTGCGGTACCGGTGGAGGGCGCGGACCAGGTGGGCGAAGCGCGCCGTGCCGCCGCCGTGATGGCGGCGGGCCTGGGCTTCAGCGATTCCGACTCGGCGCGCGCCGCGCTGGCCGCCACCGAGTGCGCCACGAACCTGTGGAAGCACGCCGGCGGGGGCGAAATTCTGCTGTCGGCCAATTCCGGGGCGGCGGCGAGCCTGGAGATTCTGGCGCTCGACCGCGGGCCGGGCATGACGGACCCGGCGCGCTGTTTTCGCGACGGTTACTCGACGGCGGGCAGCCCCGGGACCGGGCTGGGCGCGGTAGAGCGGGCCTCATCGCATTGCGAAGTCTTCACCGTGGAAGGCCACGGCACGGCGCTCCTGGCGCGGGTGGGGAAGGCCCGGGGATGGGACGCTCCGCCGCGGCCGGCCGCGCTGGAATGCGGCTGCGTGAGCGTCCCGCTGCGGGGCGAGACGGCATGCGGGGATGCCTGCTCGGTGAAAGAGTTTCCCGGCTTTGCGCTGGTCATGGTGGTGGACGGCTTAGGCCACGGGCTTCCCGCCGCCGAATGCGCCATGGCGGCGCAGAGAGCGCTGGAAGAGAGCGGCGAAACGGAACCGGTGGAGCTGATTTACGAGATTCATGCGGCGCTGCGTTCGACCCGCGGCGCCGCGGTGACGGTGGCGCGGCTGGACCTGGAACTGCGCCGGATGCGGGTTGCGGGCGTGGGCAACGTGGCCGGCTTTGTCTATCACGATGGCGCGGTCCGCCACCTGACGACGCAGCCCGGCATCGTGGGGCACGAGATGCGGAACGTGAAGGAATTCACGTACGATTGGGCGCCCGATTCACTCGTATTGTTATACTCGGATGGAATCAGTTCTCACTGGTCCCTGGATACCTATAACGGTCTGACGGCGCGTGACACTTCTCTCATCGCCGGAGTGATCTATCGCGATTGGAAGCGCGGCCGGGACGACGCCACAGTTCTCGTAATTCGTCAGAAACCTTCCGTATGAGTACGCCGCTCGGTTCGATGACGATTTGCGCAGAAGAGGACATTCGAGCTGCGCGGCGGCGCGCGGGCGAGATCGCCGCGCTGGTGGGGTTCGACGCCAACGACCAGGTGCGGATTGCGACGGCAGTATCGGAAATCGCGCGGAACGCATTTCTATACGCGGCCGGCGGCAGAGCGGATTTTTATCTGAACGCGGCGGAGGGTCTTCTCACCGTCCGCATTTCCGACGCCGGACCGGGAATTCCCAACCTGAAGAAGATTCTGCGCGGCCAGGCGCGCGAGCAGAGCGGTTCCGGGATGGGGATCATCGGAGCGCAGCGGCTCATGGACCGGTTCCACATCGAACAGAATCCGGGCCGCGGCTGCGTGGTCACGCTTTCCAAACTGCTTGCCGAACCGGACGGATGGACGCCGGAGCGCCTTGCGAGACTTCAGGCGGAGGCCGCGGGCAACGGCCGCGCGCCCTCCCTGGACGATATGCGGCACGAGAACCAGCAACTGCTGCAACTCAGCGAAACGCTGCGGGAGCGCGAGGAGCACCTGGCGCGCATTCGCGCGGAGCTGGAAGATACGAACCGCGGGGTGATGGCGCTCTATGCGGAGCTCGACGAAAAGGCCGAGCGGCTGCGGCGCGCCGACCAGATGAAGTCGCGGTTCCTTTCCCACATGAGCCATGAGTTCCGCACGCCGCTGACTTCGATCATGGCGCTGAGCCGGCTGCTGCTGGATGAGACGGACGGCACGCTGACGCCGGAGCAGCACAAGCAGGCGGGATTCATCCGGAAATCCGCCGAGAGCCTGCTGGAGATGGTGAACGATCTGCTGGACCTGGCGCGCGTGGAGGCGGGAAAGGGCGTGGTGCGGGTTTCGCGCTTCGAGGTCTCCAACCTGTTCGCGGTGCTGCGCAGCCTGCTGCGGCCGCTCCACCTGAACCCGGCGGTGGATCTGGTTTTCGAAGATGCGAGCGCGCTACCCGCTTTGGAGACGGACGAAGCCAAGGTGACGCAGATCGTGCGCAACTTTATTTCGAATGCGCTGAAGTTCACCGAGAAAGGCGAAGTGCGGATTACGGCGCGGCTGAGCGGCGATGGCGCATCGGTGGTCTTCTGCGTTTCCGACACAGGCATCGGGATTGAAGCGCGGCACCTGGAGGCGATCTTTCAGGATTTCGTGCAGATCGAAAATTCGCTGCAGCAGCAGTGGAAGGGCACGGGGCTGGGGCTGTCGCTTTCGAAGGGGCTGGCGGAGCTGCTGGGCGGGAGCGTGCGGGCGGAGAGCTCTCCGGGGCAGGGTTCGCGCTTCTTTCTGGATCTTCCGCTGGTCTACAAGGCGGCGGCGGAGGAAGAGCGGTCCGGCGATGCGCCGGACGTGCTGCTGATCGACGACGAAGAGGTTTCGCGCTACGTGATCCGCCAGGCGCTGGGCGCGGGCGTCCGCGCGCTCGAAGCGGAAGACGGCCCGGCGGGCCTGCGGCTGGCGAAGGAGTTGCACCCGCGCGCCATCGTGCTGGATTTGAGCATGCAGCCGATGAACGGATTCGAAGTGCTGGACCGGCTCAAGGCCGACCCGGCTACGCGCGAGATTCCCGTGGTGATCCTGACGGCCAAGACCTTGAGCGCGATCGAGCGTGATATACTCGGCACCCGAGCGGCGGCCTGCATTTCGAAAGAAGCGCTTTCCGAACCGGACGCGGGCGAGAGAATTCGCAATGCCGCGGGCATTGGAGAGAGGCAGCAGCATTCGGCTGCTGTAGGGTCGAATTTATGGCTTCGCAGCGGACAATTCTGAATGTAGACGACGATCAGGGGGGCCGCTATGCGCTCACCCGCATGCTGGAGCGCAACAATTTCCGAGTGAAGGAAGCGGGAACGGGATCGGAAGCGCTGCGCATCGCGCGCGAAGAGCAGCCGGACCTGGTGCTGCTGGATGTCCACCTGCCGGACATCAATGGTTTCGAAGTGTGCCGCATGCTCAAGGCCGAGCCGGCGACGGCGCGCATCCCGGTGCTGCACATCACCGCGACCTACTCGAGCGGCGCGGAGATGATACAGGGTCTGGAGAGCGGCGCGGAAAGCTATCTGACCGAGCCCGTTGAGCCGGATGTGCTCGTGGCGACCATTAAAACGGTGCTGCGGGCGCGCGCTTTCGAGGATGCCGCGCGGATGATGGCGATGGAATGGCAGTCCACCTTCGACGCCATCAGCGACGGCGTGGCGGTGGTAGGGACGGACGGCAAGATCCAGCGCCTGAACGCGACCATGGCGCAACTGCTGGGACGCCCCAAGGAGGAGCTCGAGGGGGCCGTCTGCTACCGCCTGTGGGGAGCGCTGCCGGCGGACAAACAGCCGTTCTTCCGCGCGCTGCAGTCGCGGCGGCGGGAGAGCATCGAGCTGGAGGTCGATTCGCGCCTGCTCACGGTCACGGTGGACCCGATGTTCGACGAAACCGGCCAACCGGTGGGCGCGGTGCACATTGTCAGCGACATCAGCGAGCAGCGGCGCCTGGAGGAGCAGTTCCGCGAGAGCCAGAAATTCGAAACCATCGGCACGCTGGCGGCGGGAGTGGCGCATGACTTCAACAACCTGCTCACCAGCATCATGGGAAATGCCAGCCTGATTCTCAGCGACCTGCCGGAGGACAGCGCGATTCGCGGCAAACTGGGAGACGTGGTGGCGGCCAGCGAGCGCGCCGCGCACCTGACGCGGCAGCTTCTGGCGTATTCCGGCAAGGGCCGGCACCTGATGCAGAAGGTGCGGCTTTCCGAACTGGTGGAGCGCACGCGCGATCTGGCCGAAGCCGGCCTTCCCAAGAAAGTGAAGCTGGTGCTCAACCTGGCGCACGACCTGCCGCGCGTCGATGCGGACCCCAACCAGGTGCAGCAGATCATTCTCAACCTGGTGAGCAACTCCGCCGAAGCGATCGGCGAGGACAGCGGCCTGGTGACGATCACCACCGGCAGTTCCGAGGGGCAGGTGTACCTGGAGGTGTGCGACACGGGCTGCGGCATGGACGCGGAAACGAAGGCGCGCGTCTTCGACCCGTTCTTCAGCACCAAGTTCACGGGGCGGGGATTGGGACTGGCGGCGGTGGCGGGAATCGCGCGCAGCCATCACGCGTCCATTCAGGTGACGAGCGCGCCGGGCGCGGGCAGCACGTTCCGCGTGTCGTTTCCGGCCGAACCGGTGGTGCTGGAAGCGCCGGCGCGAGTTGTGGTTGGGGGGGGCCTGACGACCATTCTGGTAGTGGACGACGAAGAGATGGTGCGCCGCATTGCGCAGGCCACGCTGGAGATCCGCGGGTACAAGGTGCTCATGGCGACCGACGGGCTGGATGCTATCGGCCAGGTGCGGCGGCACCCGGACATCTCCGTGGTGCTGCTCGACCTGACCATGCCGGTGATGGGCGGCGAAGAGGCCATCGACCAGATTCTGGAGGCGCGGCCGGGCGTGAAGGTGGTGGTTTCGACCGGCTACGACCAGCGCGAAGCGTTTGCGCGTTTCAGCCGCAAGCGGGTATCGGGATTCCTGCAGAAGCCGTATACGTCGCGGCAACTCGGCGAAAAGATCGAGAGCGTTTTGGGGCGGACGAAGGCGGCGTATTAGCGGTTAGATCGCGAGCGGATCCATCGCGCCCGGGAAGCGCCGGCGGTACCGGGGGGCGTTAGCGCTTGTAGCCGATCATGCGCAGGAAGGCGCGGCGCTTTTCGGCATCTTCGCCGGCTTCGACGCCTTTGGGCGGGAACCCATCGATCACGCCGAGCACGCCCCGGCCCTGTTCGCTTTCCGCGACCACGGCCTGCACGGGATTCGCGGTGGCGCAGAAAATCGAGCAGACTTCCGGAACATCCTTGATCCGGCCCAGCACATTGATGGGGTAGCCTTCGCGCATGGCGACGACGAAAATGTGGCCGGCGGCAAGCGCCACGGCATTGCGGCAGGCCAGCGCCTGCAGGGATTCGTCGTTGCCGTCCACGCGGGTCAGGCAGGGGCCGGACGCTTCGTTGAAGGCGATGCCGAATTTCATGTGCGGCACCGTATTCACAATGGCTTCGTAGATGTCTTCCACGCTCTTGATGAAGTGGGTCTGTCCCAGAATCAGGTTCCCGTTTTCGGGGACCTCCAGCGGCACGAGTTTCAGATCCATAACAGATCATGGTGGCACAAAGGATGAACCAAATGCGGCATCCGGTGAATCTCGTTCCATGCTGAACAGCGAGTGGGGACGCACGTACTACCGACGGATCGCGTGGGAGTGGTCGGGATCGGCGGGTCGCCTCCGGCGGCTACTTGTGTCCGCGAATCGCGATGCCCAGTTCGCGCAATTGGCGTTCGGGGACGGTGCTGGGGGCATCGCACATGAGGTCGGTTGCGCGCGCGGTCTTGGGGAACGGGATCACGTCGCGGATGGAAGTTTCTCCGGCCAGCAGCATTACCAGGCGATCCAGGCCGAGGGCGATTCCGCCGTGCGGCGGCGCGCCGTATTCCAGCGCTTCCAGCAGGAAGCCGAAGCGGCGGCGGGCCTCTTCGTCGCTGAAGCCGAGCGCGGCGAAGACCTTGGCCTGCACGTCGCGGCGGTGGATACGGATGGAGCCGGAGCCCAGTTCGATGCCGTTCAGCACGAGGTCGTAGGATTTGGCGCGGCAGCGCGCGGGGTCGCTGGTGAGCTTTTCGAGATCTTCATCGTGCACGCTCGTGAAGGGATGATGCGCGGCGGCCCAGCGGTTCTCCTCGGCATCCCATTCGAACATGGGGAAATCGACCACCCAGAGGAACTGAAAGTTCTTCGGGTCGAGCAGTTTGTGGCGGTCGTTGAACTTTTGCGCGAGATGCAGGCGCAACTGGCCGCAGGCCTGGTAGACGGTCTCTTCGGGGCGGTGTCCCTTGGGTTCTCCGGCCCACGCGGCCAGCACCAGGAGATCGTTTTCGCCGGCGCCGGCGCGTTCGCGCACTTTGGCCATCTGTTCGGGATAATCGCGTTCGAGGCGGCGGGCATCGTCATAGACGCGCAGGCCGCGCTCCTGTCCGAAGGCTTTGAAATCGTCGCGTTCCTTGCGGCTGGGCGCGCCCGTACCGGGAATGACGATGGCTTGGAGCGGCAATCCGCCGGCGGCGAGATCGGGCAGCAGGTCCTCGATGGGGTGCATCGGCGGGATGCGGCAATCGGGTTTATCGATGCCGTAGCTGCGCATCGCCTGCGCGTAGGTGAGGCGCGGGAACGGCACGGGGACCGGGTAGCCGGCGACCTCGCAGATGCGCTGCACCAGGGGCTCGATGACTTCGAAGACGCGCTCCTGCTGCGGAAACGACATTTCGAGATCGATCTGGGTGAATTCGGGCTGGCGGTCTGCGCGCAGGTCTTCATCGCGGAAGCAGCGCACGATCTGGAAATATTTCTCGAAGCCGCTGATCATGAGGAGCTGTTTGAAGATCTGCGGCGATTGCGGCAGGGCATAGAACGCGCCCGGCTGCACGCGGCTGGGAACGAGGTAATCGCGCGCGCCTTCGGGCGTAGAGCGGGTCATGAAGGGCGTTTCGATTTCGAGAAAGCCCTGCGAGGTGAGAAACTCGCGCGTGGCGAAGGAGATTTTCGAGCGCAGAATGATATTGCGCTGCATTTGGGGGCGGCGCAGGTCCACGTAGCGGTACTTGAGGCGCACGTCTTCGGCCACATCCACGTGCTCTTCCATGGGGAACGGCGGAGTGCGCGATTCGTTGAGAATCCACAGGCTGGAGGCTACGACTTCGACTTCTCCGGTGGCCAGGTTGGGATTCACGGCGCCCGCGCCGCGCGGGGCGACGGCGCCGCGCACCGCGATGACGTACTCGGGGCGGATCTCTTCGGCGCGTTTGTGAACGGCCGGGTCGGCATCTTCGTGCACCACCACCTGGGTGATACCGTCGCGGTCGCGGAGATCGACGAAGACCACGCCGCCATGATCGCGGCGGCGGTGCACCCAGCCCATCAGGACAGCGGTTTTGCCTTCATCCGCGGCGCGCAACTCGCCGCAGGTGTGGGTCCGGCGAAGATCGCCCAGAAAATCGAGTGCTACGGAGTTTTCCATATCAAATCTCTGTGACTGGCTCCACTTGGAGGCCCTGTCCCCGGCGGGCCAGCAGGCGAGCGGCGATTTCCCCGCGCGGCACGCTGACCTGCTCGCCGGTGGCCATGTTCTTCAAGGCATAAGTTCCCGCGGCCATTTCGCTTTCGCCTACGATGAGGGTGAAGCGTGCCGACAGCTTGTTGGCCAGTTCCATGGCGCGTTTCAGTTTGCCTTCGACGATTTCGACGCCGGCGCCCGCGCGCCGCAGATCGCGGGCCAGAATGGCGGCATGGCGCACCGCGGGCTCGCCCAGGGGAGCGATGACGAGATCGAGCGATTCGGGCGCGCGGCCGTCTTCGACGCTCATCACCAGGCGGTCTTCGCCGATCGAAAAGCCGATGCCGGGCGCGGGCGTCTTCGAGCCGAGCGATTCGGCGAGGCCGTCGTAGCGGCCGCCGCCCAGGACGGAGTTTTGCGCGCCCAGAGCGCCGTGCACCACCTCGAAGGTCGTGCGCATGTAGTAATCCAGGCCGCGTACCATGCGCGGGCGGATCTCGTATTCGATGCCGCGATCGGTCAGGTAGCGGCAGACCGCATCGAAGTGGGTGCGGCAGGCATCGCAGAGAGAATCGAGGATGCTGGGGAGGGCGTCGATGATGGGCTGGTCGGCTTCGACTTTGCAATCGAGCACGCGCAGCGGATTGGTTTCGGCGCGGCGCCGGCAATCGACGCACATCGAACTCGCGGCGGCGCGCAGTTCCCGGCGCAGGCGCTCGACGTATTGCGGGCGGCAGTTGGCGTCGCCCACGGAATTGAGGAGCAGCTTGAATCCGCTGAGGCCGGCGCGCTGGAGAATCTCCACGACGAGTTCGATCACTTCGGCATCGATGAGCGGAGACTCGGAGCCGATGGCTTCCGCGCCGATCTGAAAGAACTGGCGGTAGCGGCCCTTCTGCGGCCGTTCGCGGCGGAACATGGGGCCGATGTAATAGAGCTTCTGCACGCCGGGCCGCTGTCCGAGACTGTGTTCGATGTAAGCGCGAATGACGGAAGCGGTGTTCTCCGGGCGCAGGGTGACGCTGGTGCCGTGATCGTCGAAGGTGTACATCTCCTTGGTGACGATATCGGTGTCGGCGCCCACGCCGCGCGCGAAAAGCTGGGTCTCTTCGAGGATCGGGGTGCGGATTTCGTGGTAGTTATAGGCGCGAAACACCTCGCGCGCCACGGCTTCCACCTGGTTCCATACGGCGGTGGATGGGGGCAGTAAGTCCCTGGTTCCTTTGACGGCTTTTATCAAGGTAGTTGGAAAGAACCATGCTAACACACGAGCATTTTTGGCGGCTTCGTGCGGACTTTTGCGTACAGACCAAGAGACCATGATCCGGCCGCCGATAAACGCCGATGAACGCCGATAAAACCGCTCGAACCGCCTCTTCGTGCGCTACCAGGAAGCGTGGCCTATGCAACGCCGGCCATCTTTTCCAGGATCTCCGGGATCTCGAAGACGGCCCGGTTTTCCAGCCTCGCTGTGGCGGCGCGGAAGCGGGCGTATGCTTCCGGTTCCAGCAGCGCGTCTACGGCGCGGGCGATTCCGCGAAAGTTCGGCAGCACGATGCCCACGCCCTGCTCCTGAACCCACTCGGCGTTGTAGCGCTCCTGCGGCAGCGTCCAGGCGTTGCGCTCCACAATCACCGGCAGGCGCATGGCTACGGCTTCGCTGATGCTGCCGGGTCCGGGCTTGCCGACGAAGTAGTCGGCCAGCTGCATGTAGTGAGGAATCTCCTTGGTGAAGCCTTCCACGTAAACCGGCGCTTCGTGTTTCAGCCCGTGCAGTTTCGCGGCCAGTTTCTGGTTGTGGCCGCAGATCAGGATCAACTGCCGGCCGGGCAGGCGACGTGCGATCTCGAGCATCACGCTCGATCCCTGCCCGCCGAACAGAACCAGGCCGACGGGACGCGCGGGGTCGAATCCCAGGGCGGTGCGCGCCGCGGCCCGCACCTTGGCATTGAGCGGCGCCACGGCATAGAAGAGCGGGTTGAGGATCATGCCGGAAACGCGGTGAATGCGTTCGTCCTTGTGGCCCATGGCGCGCGCCTGCTCCACGGCTTTGGCGGTGCCGCACACGATATCCTGTTCGCACGGCTCGAGCCAGAAGTGCGGCGGATAGTCGGCCAGGTCGGTGAGAATGGTAACCAGCGGGACACCCGGAAGCGCGCGGGACAGGCTTTCGCAGAGCGCGCGATTGAAATTGGGCACCAGCGAAACCACCAGGTCGGGGCGGCTTTTGCTCCAGAACTCCTCCAGCAGGCGCACCTGCCTGTCGTGAAAGAGACGGATGACCAGGTGCATACCGGCGGTCATTTGCGGGGAGCCGAGCGTCCAGCCCTTCTTGAGCATCAGGTTATAGAGATCCTGCAGGCGGACGCGCGTGATTTTGCGAAACACATCGAGGGAATCGAGCTGCTCCTGCAGGTTGACCATGCGCACTTCGAGCGGGCGCCGCTCCTGCTCGATCACCTGCCGCAGCGCATTGGCCGCGGCGCGATGGCCGCCCCCGGCGTCGAAATAAAGAAAGTCGGCCTTTTTCACTCAGATCCGATTGTGCCACGCGGCACAACTCGCGTGGCAAAAAACAGACGGCTTCATCGATGTTTTTTCCACATGTCACCGATTTGTAGCGCTCCCCAGTTTACAAATAAAATGTATGCATAGCGCTCGGACCGAGGTCAATGGCCCGCCAACTGCAGTTTATTCGAACGCCATGCTGAGCTTTATTGCGCATCGCGATCACAAGCTCATGCGGCGGATTAACCGCTGGCCGGCGCCGCGCTGGGTGCGCGTCTGGATGCTCTGCGCCACCCGCGGAGGCGATGGCTGGCTCTGGTACGCCCTGGGAGCGGTTGTGCTCCTGTTTGGCGGCGCGCCGCGCTTCGCAGCCGTGGCATCGGCGGCATTGGCGGCGGGAGTCGGAATTGCGCTTTTTCTGCGGATCAAGAAGCTGACCGGCCGCAAGCGTCCGGGCGTATTCGAACCGCATTGCTGGGCCACGCTGCTGCCGCCCGACCAGTTTTCGTTTCCTTCCGGACATACCATCACGGCATTCGCGGTAGCGGTTTCGCTGCTGCGCTTTTATCCCAACCTGGCTGCCGGCCTGTTGTTTTGCGCCATTTCGGTGGCGGCCAGCCGCATCCTGCTGGGGATGCATTTTCTGAGCGACGTGCTGGCCGGCGCAGCCATCGGAACCGGACTGGCGTTCGGCGCCACCCTGCTGATCAAACAGGTCATCGCCTGGTAAACCCGTCCCCGCTCCACGCTTCCGAACCCACGCCGTTGTGCACGAAAAACAGGCCCGCCGGGTCATATTTCTTCTTCACGGCGGCCAGCCGCGGATAGTTGCCGCCCCAGTAGGAATGCTGCCAGTCCCGCTCGAAGAAATTGCTCTCGGAAACATACGAGCCCCCATCCGACGCGAGCCTCCGCAGTTCGCCCATGGACCGCGCAATGCCGCGAACGGCCTTCGCCGCGGCGGCCTGGTCGGGTTCGTGGCCGCGGATTCCGGGATACGCAGGCCCCTGGCCGCCGGCGACGATGGCGAGGGCGAATGCGGTCAGCACGGAAGGATTGGTGGCTGTATCGGCCGCGTCGCGCACGGCATCCGGCGGAGCGCCGGCCAGACCCTTGTTGAAATGCAATTCGATATCCCAATGGCGGGAGCCTTCGAAGAGGGCGTTCGCCAGGCGGTCCTGCGCATCGCCTTCGAGCAACGCCGCAGGCAGCCACAGCGATTCGAAGCCGTAAAGAACCTGAGCAGCCTGCCCGCCGTCGCCGGTCCACCAGGCGTTTCCGGCGGGCGCGCCCGGGCGCGGATCGGCAGCAAACGCTCCGGGGTGGACGCGATTCATGAACTCGGGATTCCACCAGTTACGCGCCGGCAAGGCCGCGATCACCGGCGGCCCCTGCAGTTGGTAAAGACCGCGCGAAGCCCCCACCCAATCGAGAAACGGCTTCCAGGCGCGGTTGGCCTCCTGGCTGTCCAGCCCGGCGAACACCATCTGAATCCCCAGGGTGTTACCGCCGTGGACGCGCGCCTGCTCGCCCCAGTGTTGGTTGCAGAGATGGTCCTTGTAAAAGGCAAGAAAGCGTCGCAGCAGACTGCGGTAGGCTTCGTCGGACGCGGCCTTGACGCTGAAAATCGCGCCGCCGAACGATTCCGGCAGTTCGCGCACGCGCAGCGTCAATTTGCTCATCGCGCCGAAAGTGCCTCCGCCGCCGCCTTTCAGCGCCCAGAAGAGGTCGGGATTGGTACGCGCGTTGGCGATCCGCACCTTGCCATCGGCGGTGACCACCTCCGCTTCCAGCAGACCCGCAGCCGCGAGGCCGTAGCGCTTCGAGAAACTGCCAAACCCGCCGCTTTGAATCAGGCCCGCCACCCCAACGGTGGTGCAGCCGCCGCCTTGCACATAGCGGCCCGCCTGCGTGGTGACGGCCTCGTAAGCGTGCATCCAGATGTTCCCCGAGCCGAGCGTGACGGCCGGCTGCGATTGGACCGCGCCGTCACAGCCTTGTGGGACAAACGCGGAGTGCATCGCGATATCGTTCAGATGCCGCGTCCAGACGAGGAGCGAGTCCGGAGCGTTCGAGGTCCCCTGATAGCTGTGGCCGCCGCCCTTTACCACCAGGCGAAGGTTATGTTCGCGGGCAAAATCGACCGCCGCCGCGATATGCCCGGCGCTTTTTGCGGCCACCGCATAAGCGCTCGGCTTCGAAGTCCACGCGCCCACCCATCCCAGGTTTTCGGTGAGCGCCGGATGCTCGCCCAGATAGTAAGGGTTCCGCAGTTCGGGGAGAAGATCCTGCCAGGAAGCGCCCGCGGCAAAGGGAGATTCGAGCGGCGCCAGATTTCCATCCACCGCATCGCGCAGGCGGTCCCACGATTTCTTCGAAGGCCACGCGGCGTCCGATGGACGCGTGCGGCCGTCGGCTGCGCGAGCGCGAGCCCCCAGCAGCGAAAACGATCCCGCGGCCTGAAGGAACCTTCGTCTGTCCATGCGGTCACTCTATTTCAGAGTACCGGCGAATCGTTGCCCAGCAATGCCCGCCGCACGATTTTGATGGGAGGGTAACCCTGCTTCATGAAAGAGTTGTGAAACTCTTCCAGGTTGAAAGCCGAGCCTTTCATGGCCTTGTAATCGGCGCGTAACTTCAGAATCTCCAACTTACCCAACGTGTAATACAGATACGTCGGGTCGCTGGTGCCGCGCTTGGTTTCGCGCTCGCCGTTGGCGCGCGTCTGATATCCTTCCTGTACGAAGAAATCGATCCCCTGCTGGTAAGTCATCTTCCCGGTGTGCATTTCGATTCCCACAATGTAGCGGGCGTTGCGCAGCAGCGCGTCCTGCAACTGGCCCAGCCGCAGCTTGAGATCGCCGTTGCCGTACCCCTGGTCGAGCATCATCTGTTCGCTGTAATGCGCCCAACCCTCCGCGTTGGTACTGCAGCCGATCAGCTTCCTGACTTTGGTCGGGACGTCTTTCAGCCAGAGAAACTGCGTGTAGTGTCCGGGATAGACTTCGTGAACCGCGGTGCTGATGATGGTGCCGCGATTGAAGCCTTCCATGTGCTCTTCGATCTGTTCCTTGGGCCAGTTCGGCTCGGGAAGCGTCACGTTGAAGAAGGCTTCCGTGGCGACCTTTTCGTATGGTCCGGGCGTATCCATGCTGGCAAACGTGAGCGCGCGGGCGAAAGGCGGAGTCTCTTCCACGATGGGCAGCACCTGCGAGGGAATGGTGATGATGTGGTGCGCGGTGATCCAGTCTTTCAGGCCGCCCAGCACATTCCGAAACGTCTGCAGCAGTCGATCGGGCGCCGGATGATCCTTCTCCAGATCCTGCAGAATCTGCTGCGGGGCCCGGTTGGGATCGATCTCGGCCGCCACGCGCCGGAACTCGGCCTGGTTCTGGCGCAGGTTTTCGAACCCGATGGCCAGCAACCTGTCGAGCGGCGTATCCACCATTTCGTCATAGAGCAGTTTCTTCGAATAGTTCGCCGCGCCGATGCGGAAATCGCCATGCGAACGAGGCAGCACGTTGGTCTTCAGAAAACTGCCATAGGCGGTGAGATCGTCGATGACGGCCTGGTTGCTTTTGTAAAATTCGGCGAGCAGCGTACGGTCGGTGACCTGCTGGAATGCCTTGGGGACGTCGTTGCGAAAGAAATCGATATTGCCGGGTAGCTGTTCGAGCGCGATTTCCGTGTAGATGCGCGGCGGGTTCACGATGTTTTCGCGGCCCGATTGCAGCAAGCGCGGGATCAGACGCTCGCGCGCGATGACGCTCTTCAGCCGGTCCGGTCCCGGCGCAAAGCGGCGCGCCATCAGAACGAAAATGGCGCTGCTGGCGCCGGAGGAATACACGTCCGGATTCTTCTGCCACGGACGAATGGCTTCCAGTTCGAGCAGCGTGCCGCGAATCTGCGAGAGCACCAGCTCCCGGTTGGCCGCGGAGAACGGCGAGAGCCCCTTCGCGTCGAACCGCTCCACCTCGTCTTCATAGCGATGCAGAACCGCGATCTGCTGCTGCACTTCGGCGCGCGAGCCCGAGGGCAGTTGCGGATCGTACTGGTGAAAGCCGTCGCTGGTGGCCGACGCCGGATCGAACCGGAAAACCGCGTCGTCGAAATACCGGTCCGCCAGCTTCGAAAAAGCCTCGTCGCGCGTCTGCGAAAAGAGGGGAGCGGCAAAGAGTAGAAAGATCAGGAGCGTGCGCATAGAGAGAGTCTCAATGGCCACGAATCGACATGAATGAACACAAAGAGAATGTCTTGTTTTGGCTTTCATCCGTGTGCATTCGTGTTCATTCGTGGCCCCCAACGTCTTTCCGATTATAACGGCGCGCAATGGCGCCTTTTGTTCCGGAAAGTACTTCAGCGATAGCCACGAATCAACACGAATGAACACAACGAGAATTTCTTATTCTGGCCCCCAACGCCAGTCCTACCATAACGGCGCAAGACCTCCCTGACCGCAGTATGATGGTTCTCTTATGAAAATCACCGGGATCTTCGCGCTCTGTTTCCTTGTGACCGCCACGGTAGTTCTTCCTTCGGATCTTCCGATGCGCGGTTACTCGTCTTCCGGTACGACCGCCGAACGCGATTGGGAGGCGCGCTTTCGCGCGATTCCCAATCCCACGAACCTGCGCGCTTACATGCAGCGGCTCTCGGCGCATCCGCACCACGTAGGCTCTCCCTACGATAAGGACAACGCCGAATGGATACTCTCCAAGTTCAAGGAATTCGGCCTCGACGCGCACATCGAGGAATTCGAGGTGCTCTTTCCCACTCCGCAGGAGCGCGCGCTCGAAATGGTCGAACCCACCCGCTTCACCCCGCGGCTCGAAGAGCCCACGGTGCCGCAGGACCCCACCAGCAGCCAGCACTCCGAGCAGCTTCCGACCTATAACGCCTACTCGATCGATGGCGACGTGACCGCGCCGCTGGTCTACGTGAACTTCGGCGCGCCGGCGGATTATGAAGAGCTCGACCGGCTGGGAGTCTCCGTCAAGGGCGCCATTGTCATCGCGCGCTATGGCGAAACGTGGCGCGGCATCAAGCCGAAAGTCGCCGCCGAACACGGCGCCATCGGCTGCCTGATCTATTCCGACCCGCACGATGACGGCTATTCCGTGGGGGAAACGTTCCCCGAAGGGCCCATGCGCCCTCGTGAAGGCGTGCAGCGCGGCAGCGTGATGGACATGCCGATCTATCCCGGCGATCCGCTGACGCCCGGCATCGGCGCCACGAAGGACGCCAAGCGGCTGCCCATCTCCCAGGCGCCCACCCTCACCAAAATTCCCGTGATGCCGATTTCGTATGGGGACGCGCAGCCGCTGTTGGCGGCGATCGGCGGACGCGTGGCGCCGCCGGCATGGCGAGGCTCTTTGCCCATCACCTATCGCGTCGGGCCGGGGCCGGCGAAGGTCCATCTGAAGCTCAAATTCAACTGGGATATCAAGCCGATCTATGATGTCATCGCGCGCATTCCCGGCACCTCGTACCCGAACGAGTGGATCATTCGCGGCAACCATCACGACGCCTGGGTGAATGGCGCCGAAGATCCCGTGTCGGGCACCTCCGCCGTGATGGAAGAGGCGCGCGCCTTCGGACAGCTGCTGAAAGACGGCTGGAAGCCCAAGCGCACTATTCTGCTCTGCGCATGGGACGGCGAAGAGCCCGGCCTGCTCGGTTCCACCGAATGGGCCGAAGCCCACGCCGCCGAACTGGAAAAAACCGCCGCGATCTACGTCAATTCCGACAGCAACGGGCGCGGTGAACTGCAGGTGTCCGGCTCACATTCACTGGAAAAACTGGTCAACGACGTTGCCAAAGACGTGATGGACCCTGAGTCCAACGTTTCCGTCTGGACCCGCATGCGCGATTTGCGCCTCACGGCCCCGCCGCCCGCGGCCGGAGGCGGTGGACGCGGCGGGACTCCGCAGGACCGCACCGAACTGCGCACTCGCCCGGACCTGCGCATCGGCGCGCTCGGCTCGGGCTCCGATTATACGGCGTTCATCGACCACCTGGGTATTGCATCGCTCAACCTGGGGTTCGGCGGGGAAGATCGCGAAGGCATCTACCATTCGATTTACGATGATTTCTACTGGTTCACGCACTTCTCCGACAGCGATTTCGTTTATGGCCGCGCGCTGGCGCAGATGGCCGGCAGCACCGTCATGCGGATGGCCGATGCCGAGGTGCTGCCGCTGGATTTTCGCAACCTCACCGAGACGATTAATCGCTACGCACAGGAAGTGGAGAAACTGGCGCGCGACAGCCGGGAACAGATTATCGATCGGAATCGCGCCATCGATGACGGCGCCTATCGCGCGGTCGTAGACCCGCGTTTTCCGCTCCAGCCGCCCAAGAAGGAAATCGTTCCGCCGTTCCTGAATTTCGCGCCCCTGGACAATGGCGTTGCCGATATGCAGCGCCTCTCCGAACAGTACGAGCAGGCGCTGGCGCGAGCCGCCGAAAACGGCGGCGGCGGGCTGGCGCGCGCCGCGCAGCGGGATATCAACGCGAAACTGATCGCGGTCGAACGCTCCCTCACCCTGAATGAGGGCCTGCCCAACCGGCCCTGGTTCAAAAACGAGATCTACGCGCCCGGCTTCTACACCGGATATGGCGTCAAAACCCTGCCTGGCGTGCGCGAAGCCATCGAGCAGAAGGAGTGGAAGGAAGCCGGGGAGCAGATCGGAAAAGTGGGCCTCGTGCTGGAAAACTGCGGCGAGGCGATTCAGGGAGCCACCGCAGCGCTGAAATAAGAACCCGGCCCCCGCTTTCTTATTCGATTTCTTTTGCGGCCAGGCTTTTCAGCCTCTCGTTCAAATGTCCGATGCTCGCGAACTGCCCTTCGAACCGGGCGCCGCGGGGCGGCAACCGCCTGCGATTGTCGAAATCGCGGCGCGTGAAGAGGTCCGTCACGGAAATGACCGCGGTCCCCAGAGGGCGGTATTCATAGGTGCCCTGCGCCCACGCCACCTCGCCATCCACCCAGAGATAGAAGCCCATCGGCTCTATCTTACCCGGTGAACGCCGGGGTCAGGGCTTCGACGGCGCGCACCAGGTCTTCGGGAAGGAACGGCTTGCGCAGGACTTCACAGAAGCGAAAGCGTGCGGCCAGAGAGAGGTCCGGAAAGGCCGAAACATATACCAGCGCGATCTCGGAGGCGAAAGCCGCGAAAACCTCCGGTTGGTTGGTGATGACCAGCCGGATTCTGGGGTCAGCCACCGCCAGTACCGCCGCGGCGTTTTGTGGGTCGGCCTCCACCGAGTCATATGGCACGCGGTCCAGAATTCGGCGGACGTACTTGCGAATAAACGGGTCCTCGACAACCAGGGCCGCGCCGCGAGTAGTCGCGCTGTTCATAATCACCGAGCTGGGCGCGCCATCGGCGACGCACCGAATGCCAATCATCGTAGTTATTCTTATTGTCCGGTGGGGCGTTCTGAGCGACAATCCCCCCAAAAGGGAGGGGGAAAGGAATCTATGCGGGGACTAAGGGGGGTAAACGGGTTAGAGCTCCCCTGTTTTCCGATGGAAACGATAGAAACGGTGGCTGCAACTACGGCAACGGAAGGGGGCTACCGAGAAAAGCGCCAGAGCCTGCGCCAGCACACCCCCGGAGTGAGACGGACGCACATCCTGCCATCCGCAGTTCGGGCAGCGCGGGAGCCTGGCGGGCTCCGCCGGCGAATCGGCAATGCGCGGTCCCTGAGTCTGGCCCCGGCGCGGCTGTGCAGCCGGCCTGGACCGCGGATCGACTTGCATCCCTGCTCCTGAGCTGTAGATGCGGATACCCTCCCCACACAGTATGGCAAACCGCCCCGGTTTCCAACAGGTATCTGCGCCCGCTTCTGTCAAAGATCTCACACTGTACGGCGGCGTGCGAGGGGGGATTTGAGTGATTTAGTGGGATTCCGCCATTTGGAAGTGGCTCAGGCTCTCCGCGTAGCGCGAAATGCCACGGTATAAGGCTTCGGCGATTTTATCCCGGTACTCCGATTTCCTGAGCAGCGCCTCCTCCCGCGCATTCGTGAGGAAGCCGATTTCGGCCAGCACGGAAGGCATATTCGCCCCAATCAGCACTACAAAAGGCGCTTTCTTCACACCCCGGTTCTTCTCGCTGGGAAAGCTGCGTACCGAAAGCGCGTAGAGGGCGGATTGAATCTTGCCCGCGAAGTCCCTGGATTCTTCCGCCTTGTCGTGCAAAGTAATCTTCTGGATGATATCGCGCAAATCGAAGACGCTCTGCTGCGAGGTGGCGTTTTCGCGCGCCGCGAGATCCAGCGCATCCTTGGATTCGGTGAAATTCAAATAGTACGTTTCCACCCCGGCGATCCGCGGGACCGGCGAACTGTTGGCGTGAATCGAAAGGAACAGATCGGCCTTCTTATCGTTTGCCAGTTGTGTGCGGCCTTCCAGCGGAACAAAGGTATCGTCCGTCCGCGTGTAAATGACCTCGGCGCCCATGCGGTCTTCGATCAGTTTGCCGAGCCGCAGTGAGACGTCCAGCACCAGATCTTTCTCCAGCAGGCCGTGAACTCCGTGGGTGCCTTCGTCGTGGCCGCCGTGCCCCGGATCGATCACGATGCGGTTGAGTTTCAGGCCCAAAGCGCGCACCAGGGACGTGCGGCCGTCGCTGGCATGACGGGCTGCCTTACCGACCTCATCCGCCGCGGGCGAGGGCGCAGGAGACGGCGCGAGGGACGCCTCGGGAGTGGCCGGCGGCGCAGTCTTCACCGGCAGCGCCGCCCTGGAGTTGTCGGCCAAAACGGTTTTGGCGGGATCTCTCTTCGTCTCCACCGCCGGTTTTACGACTTCCGCCGTCTGCTTTCTCGACGGCTCGGCAGTGACCCTCGACGGCTCGGCAGTGACCGCCGGGCCTGGCAGATCGGCCCGGACCGGGGCCGGCGCCTTGATCGGCAAGAGCGGCAGGTCGGGGTTGGAGGAAGATGGCGGCGGCGTCAGTTTGGGAGCCGGAGGGGGTGTGGCGATGGAGGGAGTCTCGGTGGGAATCGTCAGGCCCGTGCCCGGCCGCAATTCCACCATCAGGCGGTAGGGATTGGAGAGCTGCGACGTCGAAATCTCCACCGGACCCGACAGGTCCAGCACGATGCGCGTGATGCCCGGCTCCGTTTCGGCCACCCGCACCTTCTGCACCAGCTTATCGCTCCACTGCTCGCTGAAGAAACGCCGGCCGTTGATTCGCGGGCGCGCGTTGAGAATGTCGAAATAGACCCGCTCGGGGCTGTAAAGGTGGTCCGAGCGGAATTTGAATTCGCCCGAGACCTCGATGGCGATGCGCGTAGCGCTCCCCATGGACCAGTGGCGAATGGCAGTGACCGAATGCTGCGGCACGCGCTCCGATTGCGCGGCTAATATTGCAATCGAAACCGTAAGCGCGGCCAGAAGCTTCATAAATCCTTCATCGCGAAACCAGGCGCACCATGCCATCCGCCTGCACGATTTCCTGAATATGCGCCGGAGCCTGCGGTCCCGTGGCGGCAGGAGACGGCGTCTGCTGTTTGGACGCAGCCTCCCGCTCTCCGGTAACACAGTTTGACCGGGTTGTTGATGAAGCGGAACAGGCTGCTCCGCCCGAGGCGTCATGCCGCCCCGCCAAGGGTCCGGCGGCTACCGATTTTTCAAACTGCCGGTGCACCTGCTCCACGTAATTCCGCGTCTCCACGTAAGGCGGAATCCCGCCATACTTGGCCACCGCCGCTTCTCCGGCGTTGTAAGCGGCCAGCGCCAGGGCATAATCCCCGTTGTACAGGTCCAGCAGATACTTCAAATAGCGGGCGCCACCCTGAATGTTCTGCGCCGGATTAAAGACATCGGCCACGCCGAAACGCTCCGCCGTGGAGGGGATGAGCTGCATCAACCCCAGTGCCCCCTTGGGCGATATGGCATAAGGATTGTAGTTGCTTTCGACCTTGATTACCGAATGGATGAGCTCGGGCGGCAGGCTGTTCTGCGCGGCTACGCTCTGCACCAGCCGGTCCAGTCCGGTCTCGGCGGATGCGGCATCGGCGGCAGCAGCAGGGCCCGCGGCGTGCTCCGGCACAACGGTCTCCGCGACCTTCCGCTCTCCCACGACTCTGGGCGTCACTACCACGGTCCGTATCAACTTTCCGGTTCGGGGATCGCTCCGGACGACGCTCGTAATATGCTTCGGCGTCACAACCGGACCCGCAGCCCACAAACCAGCGGCCAAAGCGGCTATCGGGACCATTCTAAAACAAAAACGGATCAAAATGTTTAGTCTCCATGAGTATACGAAAATTTCCCGCCCTGGCGCCGGCCGCCCAAATGCCGATGGTATCATTTCTACGTGACCAGGGCGGGATACGTGCTGGCCGGGGGATATAGCACCCGCATGGGCCGGGACAAAGCGCTGCTGATGGGTGGAGCGGTTGCGCAGGCGGTTCGCCAGGCCGCGGGCTCCGCGACCCTGGTCGGCGATCCCGAACGCTATGGCTCCCTCGGTTATCCGGTGATTCCCGATCTCTGGCCGGGCGAAGGCCCGCTGGGCGGAATCGTCACCGCACTGAGGCACACACGGGAGGACCTGAACCTGATCGTAGCCTGCGATATGCCAATGCTTTCCGGGATATTTCTGGAAGAACTGCTGCGGGCCGCCGGCGAAGGCATCCTGGTTCCGGTCAACGCCAAAGGACGGCTCGAACCGCTTTGCGCCGTCTACCCGCGCAGTGCGCTCCCCGGCCTGGAAACCGCTTTCGCGGCCGGCATCCGGAAAGTCGCCGGGGCTTTCGCTGGGCTTCCCGTGACGCCCTATCCGGTAGCGGAACCCTCGCATTTTCAGAATGTTAATACTCCTGAGGAATGGGCAGTCCATGACCGCAAGTGATCCCTTCCCGCACTACATCGAGTTCCGGCACGTTTATAAGACGTTCGATAAGCCGGTTTTGGTCGATTCCAACTTCCACGTGGATCCCGGCGAAACCGTTGCCATCATTGGCCGCAGCGGCGTTGGCAAGAGCGTGACTCTCTCGCACATCATGGGCTTCCTCAAGCCCGACCGCGGCGAGATTGTCGTGGCCTACGAGGACGTCACCGATTTTCCCGAGTCCGAGTGGCGGCGCATTCGCAGAAAAGTGACCATGGTTTTCCAGTCCGGCGCTCTGTTCGATTCCATGACGGTCGCTGAAAACATCCTCTTTTCCCTCGAATTGCGCGAGGATTACGACGAGAAAAACAAGGAAGACGTGGTCGATGGGCTTCTGCAAATGGTGGATATCGCCGAATACCGCAACGCCTACCCCGCCGATCTCTCCACGGGCTACAAGCGCGCCGTGGCGATCGCCCGCGCCCTGGCGGCGCAGCCGCAATGCGTCCTGTACGACGAGCCGACCACCATGGTCGACCCCATCATGAGCGACCACCTGGGCGACCTGATGCTGCGCCTCAAGCGCCAGTTGCATCTCACCAGTGTGGTGGTCACGCACGATCTCGACCTGATGTACAAAGTCGCCGACCGCGTGGTCTTCCTCTTCGATGGCGGCGTGATTTACTTCGGCCCGGTGGCGGACCTGGCGAAGTCGCAGCATCCCCACATTCAGGAATTCCTGGAAATGGACCGGGTGGCGTAAGAAGCCGCGCGATTTCGGACGCTACCCGGAGAGGGCCCCGGCCGTGGCGCGGTTGGGGAACCTGCCCGATCTGCGTCCACGAGTCCAAGGCCACGTCGTGCTGCCAGACAACGGAGGAATCGCCGCCCTGGAGCGCGTACAGCAGATCCCGCTGGCTGTTGGTCCCATAGTTGATGCCCGCCAAAGCGGCACCCGCATTGACAGGCCCCGGAGTGGCGGCAAGGCAGAATCGGAGGGGATCAGGGAAGCTTCGTGCGCGGCCCGCGCCGCGGTTGCGGCGTCACTTCCACGGCATAACTGCCGAAGGGGATCGCGGCGTAGTTCGAGTCGCCCGAATATGCCGCGGCGAGCACGTGGGATCCAAGCCCGAGCGCGGGAATCGCGACCGTCGTCAGCAGGCTGCCGGAAAGGGTCGCCGAGCCCACCGCCTGCGCGCCATCGTAGATCGTCACGGTCCCGGTGGGTGCGGCCAGCGCCAGAGTCGCGTCGGGATTGGTCTTGAGCTGCGCCAGGTACGTCTGATACGGCACGGCCTTCGTCGGAAACACCTGCACCAGCACGGAAAGCGGCTTTCCCTGCACAATGCGTTCCGGGCCGGGAATCAACTCGCCCGCGATCGGCGAAAACAGCGCCGCGGGGCAGGCGTACGGCGCGCCGGTAGCCGCCATGCCGGTTACGGTCACGCCCGTCCCAGTCAGCATCGAACCGAAGTTCACCGGGCCCGGTCCCAGAGTCACCACGCTGTATTGCGAGGTCACATCGGAGGCGCGGATGCCATCCACCTGCACGTTGTCCAGCGCCACCGTGGTGGCGTCGGCGGCGTCGTGGCCGGAAATGTTGACGGTACCCTCGGTGGTCGCGTGCATGTTGCGAATCGTGATGTCCTGATACCGCGGGATGAGGTTCCCGGTGGCGCCCTTGGTATAAAACGGGTCCAGCACAATCGCCGCGCGCACGTTCTGCATGCAGATGCCGCTGTAGGTGATGTTCTGCACCAGTCCGCCGCGGCTGACATCGCTCTTGATGCGGATACCGGCGGCGTTGGTATTGGCGGAGTTGCCCGCGAAGCTGAGGTTCCCGAAGAGCACGTTGGAAACGCCCGCCAGCGTGTAGCTGCCGATGGAGGCGCCGTGCCCATCGCCGAAGTGGTTGTTCACCACGCTGATATTGCTGGCGCCGGGGCTGTTGTTGCCGCCCACCGCGACGTTGTCGTCGCCATCGCTGATGTAGCTTTGCGTGATGGTGACGTTGTTCGAGTAGCCGGGGTCGATGCCATCGGTATTGCGCGCGTCGTAGGGCGTGATGATCTTGACGCCCCACGCGGTGAAGTTGGTGTCGGTGCCCAGGGCCACGTGGAAATTGGGCGAGTTCTTGAGCGTGATCTTGTACAGCGTGAATCCATTGGTGTTGCTGACCTGGAGCAGCCGCGGGCAGTTCTGGTTCTGCCCGAGCGTGTTCGCCTGGTTGGCCAGGTCCCACCAGCTTGTCGCGGTCGCAACGCCGTTTACCAGCGTGGGCAGATAGCCGCGGCCGTCGATGGTTCCATAGCCCATGATCCCGGCGCCATCGGCATGGTTCGCCGTGATGATGGCGGTGCAGCCGCCGCCCGATGGGGTCACGGTGCCGCAGGTCTGGGCCGTTGAATTGTCGTAGTCGCGCGGATTGCGCGAGGCAAAGACGGTGACGCCGGCATCGACGATCAGGGTGACGCCTTTCGGCAATTGCAGAGCGCCGATGAGGAATGCGTTCGGCTGCTGCGCTCCGGCCAGGAAGGAACCGCCGCCGACTGCGAGCTCCACTGCCTGTCCCGCCGGGCAGTTGTTCAGCGCGCTCTGGATGGCCGGCGTATCATAACTGGTCTCCGCCGATGCCGGCAGGCCGGCCGTTGCCGCCGGGAGACGCGCCGCAAGCTGCGTGCAGACGGGTGGAAAACGCGGTTCGGTGACGGTGCGGGTGTCCTGCGCAAGGGAGCAGAAGGGAAAGCAGCAAAGCGCCAGGAAAAGCCACCGGAAAAAGCAGCGCCGCCCGCGTCTCCGAAAGAACATCCGGCGCCGGTTTGCCCGCCTAAATGAACGCCATCGTTTTGACGCCGGAGACATCGAACCTTTTCCGGCAGCGCAGATTCTTGCACGCGACTTTATCGTCCAGGAGCACCATGTAGCTCTGCGCCTTCTGAAATTTGGCCCGGTCGCGCTCGTCGGCACCGTTGGGGACGCGGTCCTTCTTCTTCCGCACCATCCAGTGCAGCTCGTAGCTGTCCTGCGTGCGGCAGTAGGGGCAGTTCAGGCTCGCAGCCTTCGTGGTCTGGCTCTCGGAATAAAACGCGCGCTCGTCCATGCGGCCGCCTAGCGGTCCCCGATCGGAATCCACGTCTGGCCATCGGGATTCCCCTTGTACTCAGCGCGCGGGCGGATCAGGCGATTGTTGCGGTACTGCTCGAGCACATGCGCCGTCCAGCCGGACATGCGGCTGACGGCGAAAACGGTCGTGAAGAGATCGATCGGGATCCCCAGCGAATAGTATGTGGAGGCCGAATAGAAATCCACGTTGGGGTTGAGGCCCTTGATGTCGCGTACGGTCTCTTCCATACGCTGGGAGAGGCGGTAGAGCTTCTCGTGGCCGGTGCGCCTGCCGAGCTCTTCGCTCATCACCCGCAGGTGCGTGGCGCGCGGATCTTCGGTGCGATACACGCGGTGTCCGAATCCCGGAATCTTGACCTTGCGCGCGAGCGTGTTCTTGACGCGTTCGACCGCGGCATCTTCGTCGCCCAGGTCGAGCAGCCACTTGATGACGTCCTGGTTGGCGCCGCCGTGCAGCGGCCCCTTCAGCGCGCCGATCCCGCTGGTGATCGAAGAGTAGATATCGGAAAGGGTCGCGGCGGTCACGCGCGCCGCGAAGGTCGAGGCGTTCAACTCGTGGTCGGCATGCAGAATCAGCGCCACGTCGAATGCGCGCTCCATCACGTCGTCGGGACGGCGCTCGGTCAGGGTGTAGAGAAAGTTCGCCGCGAAGCCGAGCTTGGGGTCGCCCTCGATCACCGGTTTGCCCTTGCGCAGCCGGTCGAAGGTGGTGACGATCGTGGCCGTCTTCGCCATGAGCCGCACGGCTTTGCGGTGGTTCGCCTCGGCGGACATATCCTGCGCTTCGCCGTCGTACAGGCTCAGCATGGAGACCGCGGTGCGCAGGACGTCCATGGGATTCGCCTGAGGAACGCTGCGCAAAAAATCCACCACCTGCGGCGCCAGCGCCCGTTCGGCGGCCAGATCCTGTCTGAGCTTGTTCAGTTCCTGCTGTTTGGGCAGCCATCCGTTCCAGAGAAGGAAAATCACTTCTTCGAACGTGGCGTTGTCCGCCAGAGTATGAATGTTATAGCCGCGGTAGCTGAGAATGCCCTGATACCCGTCGATGTAGCAAATCTCGCTCTCGCCGGCGATGACCCCTTCCAGACCAGCCGTTATCGTTCCCATCAGTTCGCTCTCTTAGCGTCGTCGTTCGTTCCTATTTATTTTAGCGCTCACGCAGCCGCGCGAGCGGACTTATTGCGGAGCCGGGCACCCCGGCAGCGGCGAGAAGCCGATCGTCAGATCGTCCCTCTGCACCCACAGCTTCTCTTCCCGGTTTTTATCGAAATCCACCGTGAGAATCACGCCCGAACCGCACGAGCGGCTGCGCGCGATGCGTACGTTGATGGGGTCGGCCTTCTCCGGCCCCCAGTCTTCCAGGAACGAGCTCATAGGGTAGGCTGAGCACGGCTTGGAGTCCGTGCATCCCCACAGGGCGTACGCAGATTTATAATCGTGCGCCGCGAGCAGGGCGAAGAATTTCTTCACCTGCTGCTCCTGCCGGTAATTATGGAAAATGAAGTAGAGAGGGCCGCCGACCAGGATAATGGCTGCCACCGCAATTGCAATCGTCTTGAAGATTCTGATGCGCCGCTCGTCACCGGCGCCATATTGGTCGAGATAGCCGGCCATTGCGTTCGTTTGTCGTGCCGGCAGTCTTCGCCGCCGGACCTGTCCCCCGATACCAGCTTACTTCTTCGCAGCCGCCGGCGCCGGTGCGGCCGTCGCCGGATATTCTTTATCGTACGCGGCGATGGCCTCATTCGTGAGATCGATCGTAGGTTTTACGAAAATCGCCGTGCTGCTGTCCACTACCAGGTCCAGACCCTTGGCCTCCGCCAGTTTCTTCACCACTTCGGCCATTTTTTGCGATGCTTTCGACAGGACGTCCTGGCGATAGGCATCGACTTCCTCCTGCAGATCCTGCTGCTTGCGCTGCGCTTCGCGCTGCAGCCGCGCGCCGTTGGCCTGCAGATCCTCCTGCGCCTGCGGCGTCAGTTTGTCGGCCTGGGTTTGCAGTTGCTGGGTAATCTGTTGGATCTGAGCTTGCAGACTGTTGAGCTCATCCTGCCGAGGCTTGAACTTGGCGGTCATCGCCGCCTGGTCCTTAGTGATTTCCGCCGTCCCGAGCACGGCTTTCTGCAGACTGATGACTCCCACTTTGGTCTGGGCAAAGGCACTCGGGCCGAATACTAGCGTGGCGGCACAGAGCAACACCGGCCCCAGCCCGTTCCGAGAAAACATGAAAAGCACTCCTGAATAGTGTGTAGAATCTCAGATTAACACACCTTATTCGAGCACTCCCAGAATCTCGTCCTCGCGCAGAATGAGATATTCCTGGCCATCCAGCTTGATATCGGAGCCGCCGTACTTTCCGAACAGAATGCGGTCGCCCGCCTTCACCTCGGGAGGCACCCGATCGCCGGTCTCCAGCAGTTTGCCGTTGCCCACGGCAATTACTTCGGCCTGCTGCGGCTTCTCTTTGGCTGAATCCGGAATGATGATGCCGCCTCTGCGCTGCTCGCCTTCGTCGAGCCGCTTGACGAGCACCCGATCATGCAATGGTCGTAATTCCATGGTTCGATTATAGAGCAGAGGCGCCGCCTCAGGTCTAGGCCAGTTCACCGACTTTTCGTACTTCCAGCACGAGATCGCCGTCGGAATCGACCGTGAACGCCGGAGCGAACCGCCGCCCCCAGACGATCTCGTCAAACCGGTAGGAATAGCGAGCGATTACGGTCTGGCTGAAGGTGTCGTCATAAGCCTTCACGAGAATCATGCACTCCGCCTGCAGCCGCTCCAGGTCTGCGGCAGTCATCCCCCACAGCGGGCTGTCGCGGTCGATGGGATGCACAATGGTCCAGGTGAGCGGCAGGAACATGACCTGCGGCCGCTCCAGGTTCAGCAATTGGTATTTTCTTTGCAGCACGCCGCCCTGCATTTCCACGGTCATCAGCAGCAGGCGCACTTCCAGGTCGACCACATCGTTCTTGCGCCGGTTTACGATGCGGAACTGCAGGCTGCTGATGTCCTGGTACGGCGCCACCACCATGTTGTCGCTGAACCCGATACGCGCCGAAGGCCGCGAAACACGCCCGAACAGAAGCCCCGTTGCCACGGCGAACCCCAGCACTCCCGTCAGTGCTTCGAAGGAGGAAACCAGTTGCGCGCCTACCCCGCGGGGAGCAATGGCCCCGTATCCCACCGTACTGAGCGTCTGCGCGCTGAAGAAAAAGTCGTTGGTGAAACGATGCATCACATCGAACGCTTCGGAGCCCTGAAGCTGCCCTGGCCCCAGAGCGAAGTAAGCCGCGGCGAACAGGGAATTCACCAACAAGTAGCCGCAAAACAGAGTCAGCAGAAACCTGGGCCAACTCAGGTTGACCAGTTGGAGGTAGGGATGCACATCGTGCCAGGTCGTGCCCGTGCGATGCACGTTGAAGCTGCCATCCTTGTTGATGGCCCTGCTCAAGGGGCCGGTAAACTGCTGAGTGAGTCCCGGGTCGAAGGCCGGTTTTTGCATAATTATCAGATCATGCCAGATCTGATAATGGTTCAGGCGCGTTGCGGGCGTCCTCTTCCACGATAGCCGCCAGCCAGGCCCGCAAAAACGGCTCCGGGTTGCCGTTGAGATTGACCGGTTCGGTGCGGACTTCCCTGGCGTTTTCCATGTACACCGCGGTCACGCCGGCCGCCGTAGGGCGCAGCTCCAGCCTCCGCCCCCGAGCCTCCATGCGCAGCGCGGTTCCGAGCCACGTGCAGTATACCTTGATCCGCATGGAATGCCCCAGCCGAGTGGCCTCTCGGAGCAACTGCTCGGTGAACGGCCCCTTTTTGAGCGCTTCCGCATATTCCGCCGCGGCCAGTGCCGCTGCCCGCTGGTTATCGCGTGCGCTCTTTTGGCGGGCCGAATCGCCCTTGCCTTCCTCCCGCGATTCCAGGCTCTTCAGGTTGTTTTCGAGGTTGTCCAAAAAACTCATTCTTCCCAGTTTGACGCTGAAAAGTGCATTTCGGATGTATATTTGAGCGCAACCGCGTTTTTTTCCCGCGGCACGCGGCGCATCCGTTCAGGCTACCATGGACCCGATGACCGATCTCGCCCGCCAGCGCTTGACCACCGTGCGCAACGGCCTGCTGCGGCTCCACAAGCAGATTCTGGATTCCGAACGCGCCATTTACGAGCGGGATGTGGCGCGCATTACCACCAGCGGCCAGTTTCTGAATCTGGTGCTGAACGATCCCTGGTTCACCTGGCTGCGGGAGCTCTCCCAGTTCGTGGTGCTCATCGACGAGACGCTCGACTTTAAGGAGGACCCCGCCACCGTCGACGACGCCAACCGCCTCATCGCCCGCGCCCGGGACCTGGTAACCCCTTCGGAAAACGGTCCCGAATTCGCCCGCAAGTACTATGAGGCCATGCAGCGCGACCCCGCCGTGGTGCTGGCCCACAGCGACATGATGAAAGTATTCAACGGCGTGGCGGCGGAGTAAAACGGTCAATCGTTCAGCCGGGCGGTCCAGTTCGTCAGAACCGTGATGGGCGAGGATGTCAGGTCCTCGATCGGCGTGCTCACAATGAAGCGCTGCCCGTCCGGAGAAACATCGAAGCCATTCCACGTGCCCGCGGGCTGGCGCGTGCGAAACAGTTCCCGCGGCGCACCGAGCGACGGCTTTCCGTCTGCAATTTCGATCGCGACCGACTTCAAGGCGCCGGCGGGACTCATGTAATACAGCTCCTTCCCGTCCCCGCCCCACCGCGGCAAGCCACCCGCGTCTACGGGAATCCGGCCCCCTTCGGCGGCGCTGCCCCACAGCCCCTCGAACCGCTGCAGATAGATATTGTCGCTCCCGGATTCGTCGGATTGGTATGCGATCCATTCTCCATCCGGCGAAAACGCCGCATTGCTGCCGGACCCGGCGTTCAAGATGGGCCGCGCCAGTTTGGCGCCGACCGAGAGAGCCCATACCTGCCGCCGGTCTCCCGGCGCCGAAGCCGTGAACAGGAGATACCTGGCATTCCGCGACCAGTCCGTAGGATACTTTTCCGGCGCACTTTCGAAGATGGGCACGGGTCCGATTCTGGCGGGCGTCAGGTCGATCAGAAAAAGACCGTTGGCATTTTCCCGCGAGTCCCCGAAGAGAACAGACGAACCGTCCGGAGACCAGATCGGAAAGTGGGGGTCTTTCGACGCCGGCGCCACCACCCGGAGAGCCCCGCCTTCGCCCAAAATGTAAATCTCGGATTGATTCCCGCCGCCGAACTTCTCCACGGCGATTCGCGAACCATCGGGTGAGAGGCGCGGGACGCCGTAATCCCCCGGCCCGGCCGCCACCCCAAGCTGCAATCCACGACAGTCCTTCCAACGCAACTCCCGGGTCTGTCTGCCGGCGCTCTGGTAGGCGAGGGTGCCGGTATTTGAAACCGATACCGGGATCTGCGACAGGCCGGCGATAGCCCCGATATCGTGCACCAGCATTTCGGGATCGCCTTCCAGTCTCAGGTTCAGGGGATCGAACGGTTGCGCCGCCAGAATATCTCCTTTCCTGTAGAGCATGTAGCCCGGGGAGTCGGCTTTGGCGCCGGGAGCGAATACCGCATTGGCCGTGGAACGGAACAGCAGCCTGCCGGCCGGATTCTGCAGGCTTGCCGCGTAAACTCCGGTGGTTGCCGGGGCTTCCGTTCGATCGAAGAAGAGAAAATGATCGCCATCGGGGAGAAATGACGGCCATAACAGAGCTTGTTCGCGCTGCGGGGCGTCCAACTCGCGCAGCGGACTGGGAATCCCTCCACCGGACGACACACGGTAGAGACCGGTCGCGATGCCGGGCGCGAAAACGATCAGGCCGTCGCGGTTCCAGGTTCCGCCCCCCGCCGGCTCTTCCGCCGAGCAGATCGTGGACGATTTTTGACTGGCCACGTCAATGCGCCGCAGCGACGCATTCGCAAAATACCCGATCGACTTGCCGTCCGGCGACCAGAAAGGCTCCGCGCCGCCTTCCGTGCCGGGAAGAGGAGCGGCGTGCAGCGAATCCAGCGAGCGGAGCCACAACATGCGCTTGGCATCGCTGCCGATGGCGGAAAAGACGATCTGCCGGCCGTCGGGAGCTAATGCCGCGCCGCCGATGTACGCTTCCGTTTCCGGAGGGGCAACGGTGAACTTGATTTGCGGAGGCGCCGCCGCTCGATTTCCCAGCATCACGACAGCGGCCAGCGCGCTGCCCGCCAACGCCAATAACGCCAGTCCGGTGACAAACCGCCGCGTCAGAATGCTTCGGGCCGGCGGAACCGTTCGCGCCGCACGGCGAGTCCGTCGCCGGGGAGAAGGCGGAGTCTTGCCCTCCAGCGATCTTTCCACGAGCCTGAGTTCGGTCACCGCGTTGCGGATTCGCTGCCGCCGGCGGGCGGGTTCCCTTGCCACCAGAGAGGTAACGATTTCCTGGACGCCGGCGGGCACGGAAAAATCCGGTCCCGACCAGGCGAGCGTCCTTTCGGAAGCTGCCTGGCCGGGCTCCACGCCTTTGCCACCGAACGGGTTCCTGCCTGTCATCATTTCGTACAGCAGGCCTCCAAAGGCGTAGATATCGATAAGGGAATCGCGCGGCCCGCTCGGCCGCAATTCCGGCGCAGGATAAGCGGGAACACGCGCACCGGGCTCCGGCGGACGCAGCACGCGCACGCCCGCCGGTGTAATCGCGATGCAATCCGGGGAAAGACCGCCGTGAACCAGACCGTTTGCGTGCGCCGCGGCCAGAATGCGGCCGACGGCGATCGCATGGCGCACGGCTTCGTGCAAGGGCAGGGGTCCGCGCCCGAGACGCTCCGCCAGCACGTCTCCTGAAACGGCGGCGCCGCTCAGAAAATCGATCTGCTCACCGGGCGAATCCACGCCCTCAGGCCTCGGATAGAGCGGCTACCAAGGCTCCCTTGGCGGTGGTCGTCAGCGGATCCACTGCCATCCGAATCTCCGACAGCTCGACGGGGAAGTCGCTGGCCTTCAGCACGCTCTGGAATCGATCGCGGAAGCCTTTGGGCATGGCCGTGCCGCCGCTCAACACGAGCGGAATCGGCCGCGAGATCTTGGGCAGGTTGCGCGCCGTCTGGAACGCATTTCGCAAGCCGGCGACCAGGGACTGAATCATGTCGTCGTAGTAAACGCTCAGCACCTGCTGCAGTTTATTCTCGAAGTGGCCGTTGATGTAGAACGACTGTTCTTTGAGGATGCGGATCCGGTTGGGCCGCTCGCCGGTCACCGATGCGGCGCTGGCATCGATGAAATCGCCGGCCTTCGGAATACTGAAGCTCAGGATCGGCACCGAGAGGTAGGAGAAGCAGACGTTGCACAATCCGCCGCCGCAGCTAATGCCGATTCCGGTGTAGTTGGAGCTGTCGAGCTCCGCATAAACTACCGCGAGCCCCTCGTTCACGCTCTTCACTTCATATCCGCGCTCGGTCAGAACCTGGCGCAGAGTCGCCTCGTGATACGTGAGATCCTCTTCGGAACCCAGCAGCGGCGCGGGTACCGTGAAGTAGACCTTTTGTCCCTTTTTGGGCTCACCCAGAAGCGATTCCGTAATCTGCCGGATCAGCCTGACGTTTTCCGGCTCTTCCGCATTCAGTACGCCGCGCGCCATGGTCCGGCGCACATCCTTATTCAGCAGGTCGGCGAAACGCTCGGATTCATTGCCGTGGACAAGGATCTCCTCGCCGTTCACCGCGTGGGGCACGTTTTCCTTCTGGAGCACGTTGACCGTCATCCGCGAATACGGAATCGCGACGAACGCATTCAGCTGCGTCTCGTACTTGATCTCGTTGTTGTTCTGCCGGGCGGTGACGATGCGGCTGGTGCCGACGTCAAGCCCGATAATTTCGTTCGCTGTTGTTTCAGTTCGACTCATGTTCTATCTCCTGATCCGCGTTTCTTTCCGCACCGCGGACTACCGCCTCTTTGAATTTCTGCCGCAAAATCTTCCGGTACTCGGCCGGCGTCAGGCCGTGTTCCGCCGCCGCTTCCCGCACCTGCTCGTCGGCGATTGCCAGACCCTGCCACAGCGGCGCGCCGGTGACCGCCTTGTACGTCTGGTCGTAAACAAAACCGAACAGGTACAGACTCGGAATGGGGATCCCGTAGTTGTCGGGCAGGCCGACCTCGCGGAACGGAAATCCGGCGCCCCAGTCGGTGTGCCAGCCAATCCGCCAGCTTGCCGGGTTCACGGAAACCTGGGCGTGGGTCACACAGTTTTGTGCCGCGATGTGATATTTGGCGCGCAGCATTTCGATCAGGGCGCGAGCAGCCCGAAGCTGCGCTTCCGTGATGATCTCCTGGTCGGGCCGCATGCGCGCTTCGAAAACCACCCCCAGGAAGCTCTGGTTCAGGTCCACGTAGGCCCACTTCGCATCCGCCCAGACAGAATGGCCGGCATGGAAAGCCTCGTCGGATTCGACCACGATGCGATGCACCTGGCCGAAGCGATCGATCATGAAGTGATACGCCCGCTTGTTTCTCACGTACAGGAGCAATTCCTGGCCGATGCGCCGCAATCCATCTTTCTCCGCCCGCTCGAACGGCAGCTGGTCGCTTTCCGAGGTGTGAAAGACGATGCCGGCGGGCTGCGTGGAATCAGGTCCCGGGGCTCCCGACTCCCGGTCGATGGGACGATACGAGCGGCTCTCGTTGGACACCGCAAGCCGGTTGTCGATGCGCAGTCCATTGCTGTAGAGGTCGTAATCGCTGGTCTGCTCCACGGGCCAGACGTTGGGGTTCTTCGAAGGCGGGAGCACAACGGGCCCAAAATGCCGGACGGGGGACGGCGCCGGAGCCGGGCGAACGATGGCGTCCGACCTCCAGCTCAGGACTCCAAGAATGACGGTGGAAGCGAGAATCCAGCTCCTGGGCGATCGACGCGGAGAGCTGACCGCCGTGGCCTTGCGTAGATAACGAAGCCGTTCGATGGGATCCGACAGGTGTTCCGCGCGACGTTCGATCGTCGATACCCGGAGGAAAGCTGGGATATAGCCAGACATAGAACCGCGCTGCAGAACCGGAACTTCCGGAAATTGCCCGATCCCGCTTAACCCGGAGGGGGTTAACCCCAATTGGCCGACTCCACTCGGCTTCCGGGCGCTTGGCCTACGCCAAACCGCTCAGGAATGATCAGGTAGGACTGATTTTCTCAGTGAGGATTTGCCCTATTCTAGCCTGTCTTTAGTTACTAGACAGGGTTAGTACCACGTTTACCGGGGATTTCCCTGATGCAGGTGGGACAGCGCCGGCCGTCCTGCGGGGAGCAGGGCCGGCCGGCGCTTTGCAAAGGCAGTAGTTAGAATGTCAGCCGGGCCGAGATCTGCAACTGCCGCGATGTGCCGAAATCTCCGCCGGTGAAGCGCGTGCCGCCGGTGATGATGCCAAAGGTCGAAGAACCCACAGTCGAAACCGGCTGCGTGAAATTCGCCTGGTTGAAGAGGTCGAAGGCATCGGCGCGAATTACAAACTGCACCCGGTTGCTTTCACCGATCCGCGTTCTCTTGGTGATGGCGAAATCGGTGTCCAGCACGCCGGGGCCGATGATGACGTTGCGCCCGAGGTTGCCGAAACCGAGCACCGTTCCCGGCGTCGTTCCCTGGTTCAGAAACACCGACGGGTTCTGAATGTACCCCACGTGAATCGCCTGCCCGTCGGGAGACGCTGTGAGTCCGGTGACCACCGGCCCGGTGACATCCGGACGCAACAGGGCCGCGCCCACGAAAGAGGTATTGCTCAGGTGGAAGTTGATGGGATTGCCGCTCTGCGCCGTATCGATCAGGGAGAATTCCCAGCCTTCCTTCAGCCGGTTGCCGCGCAGCGGCAGCATGTAAATAGCGCTCACGACGAAGTGGTTGCGGGCGTCGAAATCCGAAAGGCCGCGATCGCCGCGCAGATTGTAGCTGTTTTGAACCACCAGGCCCTGCACGTTGCGCGAATTGTCATCGATGGATTTCGAATAGGTGTACGACGCGTCGAATTCCAGCCCCTTGCTGACGTGCTTCTTCATCTCGATCCAGAGCCCGTTGTAGGAGGAGTTGCCGACGCTCTCATAGACCGGGATGTTGGTGAGCGGCATGCCGGGATCGATCGGGCTGCTCGTCGAAAGCGTGGGATACGGCCGCACCCCGTTGATGGGCTGGTTGTAATTGCGCTCGATGTTGAGGTTGGAGCCTTTACTCCCGAAATAGCCCACCATCAGGCCGTACGTGTTGCCCAGTTGCTGCTCCAGGTTGACGTTCCACTCGGAAACATAGGCGTCCTTGTAGCTGTGCGCCACCGAAACCGGAGACACGCTGCCGCCGGCGGCGGAGTAGGCATTCGCCAGCGTCACGAACGGGACCGCGGCGCTTGGCGAAAACGAAACCGGAAACGCGTACGGCGGATTGCTGGCGAGGCCGGTCACCAGGCCGAGCGTCGGCTGGTCCGTCATGATCGCATATGCGCTGCGAACGACGGTGCGGCCGTTCTTGAAGGGATCCCATGCCAGGCCGACGCGCGGCTCGAAATTGAGCGAGCTCTGGTTGTAGGCCACGCCCGGGCCGCCGCCTTGCCCCACGTGCTGCAGGGTGTCGGTGGTGGGGTCGAAGACGACGAAGCGGTTCTCCGCCTCGGTAGGCGTGCCGTACCAGTCGTAGCGCAGGCCCAGGGAGAGCGTCAGCGTCGGCTTTACCTTGTACGTGTCGGTGAAGAACAGGCCGAGCGAGTTGCCGTACGTGCGGTTCGACCGGTTCGAGGGATTCGTGCTGAAAGCGTTCGCCTGGTCCGCCAGGAACGCCGTGACACTGGGGAAGCTGAATGTGCCGGGCGTGGCCGAGAAGTTATCCGAATTCTGGCGCCGGAATTCGCCGCCGATCTTGATGGTGTGGTTGCCGTGGACCCAGCTCAGCGTGTCGTTAAAAACCCCCACGTTGTCGCCGCGTCCCTGCGGAAAGCCGCCGATGCCGCCAAAGGTGAAATTGCCGGAAACCGTAATCTGCGGCAGTCCGATGGCGGAAGTCACGCCGCTGCTGATGCCGTATGCCGCGGCGCTCAGGTTGTTATCGGCGAGGAAGGTGATGTAAATACGGTTGAATCCCGCGCGCGCTTCATTCACCAGCGTGGGGCTGATAGCCCAGGAATCGTTGAGCGTGAGCAACTGGCGGTTGCCGTTGCGCTGATCGCCGCCGCCGGGGAAGCTGTTGCCGTCGGTGGAAGGCGGTTCGTTGCGCTGGTCGCGCTGGATGGCGTAGTACACGTTTGCCCGCTGTTTGTCCGAAAAGATCTGGCTGAAATTGGCCGTGCCCTGCTCGATGTTGACGGGCGCGACGGCGGAGGCGACGAATCCGTTGGTGCCGGAGTTCGGCTCGGGAATCAGCGGAATGAGTTTCTGAATGATGGGGTCGCTGGTGGACAATCCCTGCGCGCGCTGCGCTTCGCTCAAAGTCGTCGGCGTGAGAGAAACGGCCTGCCGCTGGCGCAGCCCTTCGAAGGTGAGGAAGAGGAACGTTTTGTCTTTGACGACCGCGCCGCCGCCATCGCCGCCGAACTGGTTGCGCTTGAACGGCGCCTGCGGACTGGATCCGGCCGTGGTGAACGTCGGATTGCCGAAGTTGCGCGCGTCGAGATCGTTGTTGCGCAGATACTCGTACGCTTCGCCGTGCCACTGATCGACGCCGGAACGCGTCGCGATGTTAACGATCGAACCGGAATTGCGGCCGTACTCCGCGCTGAACGTCGAGTTGTCGACTTTGAATTCATCCACCGTGTTGATGGTGGGCTGGAAGGTGATCTGATTCTGGTTGGGATCGCTGAGATTGACGCCGTTGATCATGAAGTTGACGCTGTCTTCGCGCGCACCGGCGGAATTGAATGAGAACGAGCCCTGGCCGCGCAAAGGAGCGGTAAGAAACCCGTTGGCGGGCGGCACGACGGAACCGGGGATCAATAATGCGAGGTCCACGAAATGGCGGCCGTTGAGCGGAATCTCCTGCACGGTAGTCTGGTTGACCACGGTGCCCACACTAACGGTAGTGGAATCGACCACTGGAGGAGCGGCGGTTACTTCCACCACTTCGGTGCTGGCCGCGATCTTGAGCGAGAAATTCTGATTGGTGGTGGTGCCGACCGAAACCTCCACATCGCCGGCACTCATCGGCGACATGCCCGGCGCCTTCACCGACACCTGGTATTTGCCCACCGGCAACGAGGGCACGAGATAAATGCCCGTCGAATCGGTAGTCGTTGCGCGTTCCTGACCGGTACTCTGGTTATGAACGGTTACCGGAGCGTCCGGCACAGCGGCGCCCGAAGCGTCGGTCACGGTGCCGCGAATCGTTCCCGTGGATTGACCATAAGCGAGGCTTGCAACTAGGAAAGCCGTGAAAATGACGGATACAGCTATCCGGCGAAAGCGCGTCCCAAATTTCATTTGTAAAACCCCTCAGACTGGTAGATTTGATGCGATTCTATCACGCAGGTTACAGACCCGTCGCGTAGTTTAATGCAACATTTTGTAAATGGCAGACACGCGCGCTAAGCGTTGGCAAGCGTCTTCAGCCAGGCACATGCCAATAAATGCGGGTCCGCAGTTACCAGTGTGAGTTCAAGTACAGAGGCCGTGGCCGCAAGAAAAATATCTCCCAAGTCGGATTGCGGGAGCTGGATGCGCGCGGCTTCAGCAGCAATTGCAAACGTAAACGGCGCCTCGCGAACCGGCGTTTCGGCCAGCGCTTCGCCGATCCACTGGGAGAACGGCTGGCGCAGGCGCCCGCGCTGCGCGAGGTGGTGAGTTTCCCAGATGGAAACCGGAGACAGGTAGATCTCGTTGGCCGAGCGCTGCAATTCCCGCCTGACGCGGCGGCTCAGTTTCTCCGGCCGGTCCACCGCCCAGATCCAGATGTGGGTATCGAGAAGCAGTTTCACTTCTGTTCCGCGGTCCAGTTGCGGAACGCGCCTACAGGGCCCACGAGATCGCCTTCGACATCGAACGAGCCGCGCATGCGTCCCAGCCAGTCCGACGCTTTGACGGGCCGCGCCGGCAGGATGTCGGCGATCGGGCGTCCGAAGCGGGTCACGCGCACCGGGGTGCCGGTGCGGCGGACATCCTCGAGAACCGCGAGGCAGGTGGCCTTGAACTTGGAAATCGCGATCTCCTTCATGCCTCGTTTGTACCATGGTCAATAACCATGGTCAAACTGCGGCGGCGCAGCGCGGCGGCCGCGCCCACGCATGTTACGATGGTAGTTACCCCGAAAATGGAATCGCAACCCGTAGATCTCAAGTCGACTATCAACCAGCCGAAGACTACCTTCCCCATGAAGGCCAACCTCCCAGCCAACGAGCCTAAGCTCGTGGAACGGTGGGAGAAAGAGAATCTCTACGGCGCCATTCGCGCCTCGCGCAAGGGCCGCCCGACTTACGTTTTGCACGATGGGCCGCCCTACGCCAACGGCCGCATCCACCTGGGCACCGCGTTCAACAAAATCCTCAAGGATTTCGTCGTCAAAACGAAAACCATGGCGGGCTTCGACTCGCCGTACGTCCCCGGCTGGGACTGCCACGGGCTGCCCATCGAAATCAAAGTCGATCACGACCTCGGCCCCAAGAAGGCGCAGATGTCCGCGGTCGAAATCCGCCGCGCCTGCCGCAAGTACGCGGAAAAGTACATTGACCTGCAGCGCCAGGATTTCAAACGCCTGGGTGTGCTCGGCCAGTGGGACGATCCCTACCTCACGATGAGCGCGCATTACCAGTCGGTGATCGCCCAGGCATTCGTCGATTTCCTGGATCGCGGCTACGTGTACAAGGGCCTCAAGCCGGTGCACTGGTGCATTGTGGACCGCACCGCGCTGGCCGAGGCCGAAGTCGAATACGCCGACCACACGAGCCCCTCGATTTGGGTTCGTTTCGCGCTTTCCACGCCGCCCGAAAAGATCCGCCCCGGCCTTGCCGGCCGCAGCCTGTGGGGCCTGATCTGGACCACGACCCCGTGGACCATGCCGGCGAACATGGCCATCGCGTTCAACCCGAAGTACACCTACGCGGCGGTGGACGTGAACGGCGATGTCTACATCGTTGCCGAAGACCTGGTGAGTGTCACCGCCGAAAAATGCGGCTGGGCGAACTATGAAACCATCGCCACATTTACGGGCGACAAACTCGAACACTCGGTCTTCCGCCATCCTTTCCTGGAGCGCGATTCCCTCGGCATCCTGGCCGATCACGTCACGCTGGAACAGGGCACCGGCGCGGTGCATACCGCTCCCGGCCACGGCCAGGAGGATTACGTAGTCGGCCGCCAGTACGGTCTTGCGGTGTACTGTCCTGTGGATGCCTCGGGGCGCTTTTTCCGCGCCGAGGGCGCAGCGGGCTATCTTCCCGATGAGATCATCGGCAAGACGGTCTTCCAGGCCAACCCCATCGTGGTCGAAATTCTCAAGCGCCACGGCGCGCTGCTGGGCCTGGAAAAACTGGCGCACTCCTATCCGCACTGCTGGCGCTGCCACAACCCGGTCATCTTCCGCGCCACGGAGCAGTGGTTCATCGGCATGGAGCGCAACGATTTCCGCAGACACGCGCTGGATGCCATCGCGCAGGTGAAGTGGATGCCCGCGTGGGGCCAGGAGCGCATCTCCAACATGATCGCGGTGCGCCCCGACTGGTGCATCTCGCGCCAGCGCGTGTGGGGCGTGCCCATCATCGTGTTTTATTGCGAAGGCTGCCACGAGCCCGTCACCGACCGCAAACTGCTCGAACCTATCGTCGAACTGTTCCGCCGGCACACCGCCGATATCTGGTACGAACGCAGCGCCGGCGAGCTGCTGCCCGCCGGAACTACGTGCGCGCGCTGCGGCGGCACTACGTTCAGTAAAGAGAGCGACATTCTTGACGTCTGGTTCGATTCCGGATCGAGCCACCTGGCGGTGCTCAACGAGCGTTTCGGCCTCACCTGGCCGAGCGATCTTTATCTCGAAGGCGGCGATCAGTACCGCGGCTGGTTCCACAGTTCGCTCCTGGTGGGCGTGGGGCTGAAGGGCGGTTCGCCCTACCGTGGATGCGCGCTGAACGGCTGGGTGCTCGATGGCGAAGGCAAGGCGATGCACAAGAGCCTGGGCAATTCCATCGAGCCCGAAGAAGTCATCAAGCATCACGGCGCGGAGATTCTGCGGCTGTGGTCGGCTTCGGTCGATTTCAGCGAAGACGTCCGCATGAGCGAAACGATTCAGACGCGCCTGGTGGATGCGTATCGCAAGCTGCGCAACACCTTCCGCTATATGCTGGGCAATCTCAGCGGCTTCGATCCCGATGCGGATGCCGTGCCCGCCGCCGAAATGGCGGAGTTCGACCAGTGGATTCTGCTGCGCGCCGAACACCTGGTGGAAAGATGCCGCGCCTGGTACGATGAGTTCGAATTTCACAAGGTCTACCACAACGCCTACGCCTTCGCCACGGTGGACCTGAGCTCGATCTATTTCGACGTGCTGAAGGACCGGCTCTATACGTATGCGCCCAGATCGCACGCGCGGCGCAGCGCGCAAACCGCCCTCTACCGCCTGCTCGACGCCCTGGTGCGCCTGCTCGCGCCCATCATGAGCTTCACCTGCGAAGAGGTCTGGACCCACATGGGCCGCACCGGCAGCGTGCACACCGCCTGGTTCCCCGAACCCGCGGAACTGTCCGCGGGACTGGACGAGGCCGCACGGAAACGGGCCGCCGATTGGGACCGTCTAATGGAAGTAAGGGGCAATGTATTGAAGAGCCTCGAAACGGCGCGCAACGAGAAGTTGATCGGCGCGCCTCTGGAAGCCCGCGTCCGCCTCTCCGCCGATGGCGATCTCTATCCGCTGCTCGAACGCTATGCCCGGCACCTTCCGGCGCTCTTCATCGTCTCCCAGGTGGACCTGGATAACGCCGGCGGCGAGGCTCTGGGCGTGCGTGTGGAACGGGCCGATGGCACCAAGTGCCAGCGCTGCTGGAAGTACACCACCGATGTCGGCAGCGATGCCCGCTTCCCCACCGTCTGCGGCGGGTGCGCCGACGCGCTGGGCGAGATTTTGCATGGGTGATCTCCGGCTGAAAGCCTACGGCGCCGCAACCGCGGTTTTCCTTCTCGACCGCCTCACCAAGTGGATCGTCGAGACGCGCGTTTCCGATAGCGCCGTCTACCGCGTGATCCCCGGCATCTTCGAGATTGTGCGCTCGGAGAATCGCGGCGTAGCTTTCGGCATTCTCAACGATTCCGCTTCCGGGTGGCGCACGCTGCTCCTGGTGGCCGCTTCGCTGGTGGCCGTGGTGGCCATCTCGATCGTGCTCTGGGGCGCGGCGCGGCTCGACCGCATTTCGATATTCGCCCTCGCGCTCATCCTGGGAGGCGCGGCGGGCAATCTGTACGATCGCATGCTGGCGGGGCGCGTGACCGATTTCCTCCAGGTCTACCTGGGAAGCTATCCCTGGCCGACGTTTAACGTGGCGGATTCGGCGATCGTGATCGGCAGCGGACTTCTTTTGCTCGGCCAGTTCAAGCCCAAACGGCAGGCAGCCAATGTACCCTGAGATTTTCCATCTTTCCTTTCTTCATACCTACGGCGTGCTGGTCGCGCTGGCATTTCTGGCGGGGCTGTGGATGGCCGGCCGCCTGGCGCGCCGCGCGGGACTGAGCTACGAAGCCGTCACCAACCTGGGGATCTACTGCGCCATCGCCGCGATCGTCGGCGCCAAACTGATGATGTTCGTGGTGGATCTGCCGTATTACGTGCAACACCCCGGCGAGATTTTCTCCATCGAAACCCTGCAGGCGGGCGGAGTGTTTTATGGCGGCCTCATCGGGGCGCTCGCGGTGGCCTGGTGGTACATGCGCAAGACCGGCCTGCCCGGTCTGCGGACTGCCGATGTCTTCGCGCCCGCCATCGCGCTGGGCCACGGCATCGGCCGCCTGGGCTGCTTCTCGGCGGGCTGCTGCTGGGGCATCGAGTGCCACCTGCCCTGGGCCGTGACCTTCACCGATCCGGCGGCGAAAGACCTGGTGGGCGTTCCGCTGAACGTGCCGCTGCATCCCACGCAGCTCTACGAATCGTTCTCCGAGTTTCTGATCTTCGGCATCCTGTACTGGCGCTTCGGCAAGCCGCACGAGCGCGGCGCCATCATCAGCCTCTACCTGATGCTCTACTCCGCGGTGCGGTTCGTGGTCGAGTTCTTCCGCTATCACGAACAGGGCAACCTGTGGGGCGGCCCGCTGGACACTTCGCAGTGGATCTCGATCGGCCTGTTCCTCCTGGGAGCGGCATATTTTCTCTCGCCCGCGCGGCGCAAGGCGTCGCTCCCTTCCGTGGCAGCGCGATAAGCGCGGCTTACGCTCCGCGGCCGGAAAGCAGCATATTTTCTATTGCTTTATGCCTCCGTTTCGGTTTCAATAGCAGAAACAATCCCCGGGGCCCACGGGGACCTATGGAGGGAACATGCTCTACCGCGCCTTGGCACTGTGCCTGCTTGCCCCTGTGCTCTTCGCGCAAGCGCCAACGGAAAAAGAGATTCGCGCAGCCCTGGATCGCGCCATCCCGGTGGTGCAAAGCGCGACGGCGGGGTTCTATAAGACCCAGGACTGCTTCTCCTGTCATAACTACGCGCTGCCCATGAAGGCATTTCAGATGGCTCGCAGCCGCGGCATCGCTCTCGACGAAGCCGTCTTGCAACAAGTGGCCACCAAAGGCCTCTCCCGGTTGCCCGACCTCATTTCGCTCGACCGCGCGGTGCAGGACGTGATGATCATCGATACGGTTGCGGCCGATGGCTGGGCGCTCGAGGCCGCACGCGCAGCCGGCATTCCGCGCACCGCCGTGACGGCCGTATACGCGCGGCGCCTCGCCAACTGGCAGGAATCAGACGGCCATTTCAACACCAGCGACGTCCGTCCGCCGCAGTCGCACAGCCTCTTTACCGCGACCGCGGTAGCCGCGCAGGCTATGAGACGGTGGATGCCGCAGCAGCTTCAGCAGGAGGCTGCCGAACGCCTGGCGCGCGCCAAGACGTGGCTGCTCACGGCCCAGCCGCTCGAGACCGAGGACTACACCTACCGGCTGCTCGGACTCCTGGAGACGGGTGCCACGCCCGCCGAGTACGCCAAAGCCGCGCGCGAACTGGCCATGCTGCAGCGCGCCGATGGCGGCTGGGGCCAACTGCCGCACATGCCCTCAGACGCCTATGCCACGGGCGAAGCGCTGTTCGCCCTTCGCGAGAGCGGCGCCATTTCCCTCACCGACCCCGCCTGGCGAAAAGGCATCCGCTATCTTCTCTCGACGCAGGACACACACGGCGTCTGGCATGTCCATACCCGTATGACTTCGCCCGCGCCGGTCAGTCCGCCCTATCTGGAAAGCGGTTTCCCCTACGGCCACGACCAGTTCGTCTCCATGGACGGCGCCTGCTGGAGTATCCTGGCGCTGCTCGAAACGCTGCCAAAGGTGGCAAAGCCGGCTGCGCCTCTGCCGCTTCCCGCCTTCGCCGCAAAAGATGTCAAACCGTGGATGACTACCGCCCTGTTCGGCTCCACGGCCGAACTAAAGGCGCTGCTCGATGGCGGCCTCGATGTCAATTCGCACACCGCCGAAGGCACCACCCTGCTGATGATGACCGCTCAGGATCCCGAAAAAGTGAAGCTGCTGCTGGCGCGCGGCGCCGAAGCCAACGCCAAAGCGAAAACGGGATTCACCGCCCTGATGGTGGCTGCGACGTATCGCGGGACCGCGGAATCGATGAAGACGCTGCTGGCGCGCGGCGCCGAAGCCAATCCGGGCAAAGGCGTTCTGTTCAACGCCTCGCCGCTGATGCTTGCCGCCATGGCTTCCGACGCGGAAAACGTCCGCTTGCTCCTGGCCCACGGCGCCGATGCCAACCGCAAGATGGTCATCCTAGGCATGTTTCCCACGAGCCCACTCATGGGAGTGCTGGGCTTCGGCAATGTCGATGTCATCAATGCGCTCCTCAAGGGCGGAGCAAATCTGCGGGAGAGAGACAGCCAACAGATGACGCCGCTGCATTGGGCCGCGCTTGCCGACCGTCCGGCCCTGGTCAGAACCCTCATCGCTGCGGGCGCCGATGTCAATGCGGTCGATTCCCACGGCTACACTCCGCTGTTGTACGCCGCCACCGTGGATTTTGGCCATCCCGAAACGGCCAGGCTGCTGCTGCAAAACGGCGCCAACCCCAACGTGAAGGCCAAAGACGGCAAGACCGCCATGCAGAACGCAGCGGGCATTCCGTACTTGCGAGCGGCTCTGCCGCGGTAGTCTCAGGGTTATACCCGATACAAATCGGCGCGCCAGTTCTTGACCGCGTGCTTGATCGCGCCCGGTTTCATGGCTTCGGCGGCGGCGCGGTCGGCCAACGCGACGAATTCGGCGTCCGATGCAAAACGCAGGGCCACGATTTGCAGCGGCTCGAGGCGTGCATCCAGCAGTTTGCCGGTCATCACGTAGTGCCGCAGGTTTTCTTCGGCGCGGATCGCCCGGTCCTGCGCCTTCAAAGCGAAGATGCGGGCGAACAGCGAAGCCAGAACCAGACAAAAGGTGAGGACGAGGATCAGCGACGCCGAGTACATCCTTCCGTGGTCTCCCCAGGATTCGTACAGGTTCACGGCGGCGCCGATCAGCGTCAGCAAAAGAACCGGCAGGAGAACGAGGTGAAACATCGGGACGGTGCGGCGGTGGTTGGAAAAATTCTGAGCATCCATAACAACTCCTTTCAGTCGCGCCGGTAGGGAAGCTACCGGTTTTTTGTTGGACTCTCCGACGGTGCTGTCGGATTCATCAACATGGCTTCTAAGCGTCTGCTGCCATGAGGCTTGGTGGCAATTTCCAATATTGGCCCGTTGCAAAACTCAACGCCGCTCGCGACCACGAAAAAGCGTGCCCGCCATCTGGCTGAAATCACAACAGATAAACGGGTAAAAAACACCACTTTTTGGCCCCTGCCGTGCCTTTATTCACAGCGTGAGCAGCAACCACAGAAAGGAAGGCAGTTTATGACAGTCATTCTGGTTCTCGTCACGTTTCTGACGTTCATCGTTCTTGATTATGTCCTCAATCGGCGGAAAGCGATCCACACCGTTCCGGCGGAAACGGCTTCGGCCATTCAGGCGGGCCCGATCGGCGACTATGTGAGCGGATTCCTTACTCCGGAAAATGTCTCCTATCATCCCGGCCATAGCTGGCTGGTGCGCGAGCGCAAGAACCTGGTGCGGGTGGGTGCTGATGAGTTCGCCACCGCGTTGATCGGCAATGTGGCGCATATCGAGGTTCCCAAGCCCGGAACCTGGATCCGACAGGGACAAAAGATTCTTTCGTTCATCCGCGACGGTGTGAAAACCGAGATGGTTTCCCCCACTGAGGGCGAAGTGATGGAAGTCAATGCCGAAGTCCTGGCCCAACCCGCTCTGCTGCGGCAGGACCCTTACGGCAAGGGTTGGCTGGTCGCCGTGCATGTGCCCGACGAGGAGAATACCTCCCGCAACCTGGTTCCTAAAGGCTTGGTGCACAACTGGATGCAGGAAGCCGTCGAGCGGTTGTACGCGCTTCAGCCGTCGCTGGCCGGCGCAGTGGCAGCCGATGGCGGGCGCCCCTCCGAGGATCTGCTGGCGGGCATGCCCGACTCCAATTGGGCCGAGGTTACCGGGGACTTCTTCCTCACCCGGTAGCCGGGCGATCCTGTACGTTTTTGCTACACATTTGCCCGATTATCTGATAAAAAGGAGTTGAGGGTCTAGATATGCCGAAAGCAATCCTCTACGACAGCACCCTCTGTATTGGATGCAGGTCCTGCGAGGCGGCCTGCGCCGCGCGTTGGGGGCTACCCTACAACGACAGGATCGCCGCTGAAGAGAAGATCTCCGCGCACAAACTCACCGCCATCGAAACGCACGGAGACAAATACTCGCGCCGGCTGTGCATGAACTGTCTGCAGCCGGCGTGCGCCAGTGTCTGTCCGGTGGGCGCGATACAGAAAACGGAGCTGGGACCGGTCACATATGATGCTTCCCGCTGTATGGGTTGCCGTTATTGTATGCAGGCCTGCCCCTTCCAGGTGCCGTCGTACGAGTGGGACAAGCGCTTGCCCAAGATGCGCAAGTGCGACATGTGCTACGAACGCCAGAGCCAGGGCAAAGTCACTGCCTGCGCCGAGGCGTGCCCGGTGGGCGCCACCAAGAACGGCGAGCGCGACGAGTTGATCGCCGAAGCGCGCCAGCGCCTGGCCGAGAAACCCGATCAGTATTACCAGAAGATATACGGGTTGAAAGAAGTCGGGGGAACCAGCGTGTTCTACCTTTCCGCGGTGCCGTTCGAGCAGATCGGGCTGCGCACTCATGTGCCCAACGAGCCGCTGCCGGAAACCACCTGGCGCGTGCTGGAGCTGCTGCCGGACGTGGTTTCGACCGGTTCCGTGCTGCTGGGCGGCATCTGGTGGATCACCAACCGCCGCGAAGAGGTCGCCCGGAAGGAGGGCCGGCGTAAATGAAGCGGGTCACGCAGTACCTGACCGTCTGGCGCGTGATTTTTGCGGCCATTTTGTTGTGCGGAGCGTACGCCACATACCTCCGGATCTTCTACGGGTTGGGCGGTTCCACCAACTTGAGCGACAAATTCCCCTGGGGCCTGTGGATCGGCTTCGACGTGATGTGCGGCGTGGCGCTGGCCGCGGGCGGCTTCACCCTGGTGGCGATCGTCCATATCTTCGGCATTGAAACCTATCACCCGGTGCTGCGGCCGGCCATTCTCACGGCCTTCCTGGGATACCTGCTGGTGGTGGTCGGGCTCCTTTACGACCTCGGCCGCCCGGACCGGCTGTGGCATCCGCTGGTGATGTGGAACCCGCATTCGGTGATGTTCGAAGTGGCGTGGTGCGTGACACTGTACACCACCGTTCTGGCGCTCGAATTCCTCCCCGTGGTGCTGGAGAAGTTCGGCCTGCACAAACCGCTGGCGTGGATTCACCGCATCTCGGTGCCGCTGATGATCGTCGGGGTGCTGCTTTCCACTCTGCACCAGAGCTCTCTGGGCACACTGTTTCTGATTGTTCCCGAAAAGCTGTATCCGCTGTGGTATACCCCCATCTTGCCGCTGCTGTTTTACATCTCGTCCATCGCCGCCGGCTTGGCTATGACCATTTTCGAGTCCTGGCATAGCACTCGGGCCTTCGGCCGCGCCCTGGAGTTGCCGCTGCTGGCCAGCCTGGGGCGGGTGCTGGCGGTGGTGCTGAGCGTCTATCTGTGGATCCGCTTCCTCGATATGGCGCACCGCCACGTGTTCGGCATTCTGCTGCGCAATCGCACCGAAACGTGGCTGTTCGCGTTGGAAATGGCGCTCGCCATCGTTCCCACCGTGCTGCTGTATCAGCGCAGCGTGCGCATGCGGCCGGGAGCGTTATACGCCTGCGCCGTGATGGTGGTCTTCAGCCTGGTTGCCAATCGGCTCAATGTCGGGATTACCGGGCTGGAAGCCGGGTCGGGCACCCATTATGTTCCGCGGTGGAGCGAAGTTGCGGTCACTCTCTCGATCGTGGGCCTGGGTTTTGCGATCTTCCGCGTCGCCGGACAGTATCTCCCCATCTTCGAAGCCGCCGGCTCGCATGAGCACGCAGCGCACGAAGTGGTAGAAACGGAGGAAAACCGCGTAGCGGTGGGATGAAGCTGCGGGGAAAAATCCGTCTGCGTCTGGCCGCCAAGCTCGCCATCTGCGTCATCGTGGGCACGGCGGCCTTCTTCGCGTTATTCGGCTACATCAATCTGCGGATGGAGCGCGAGCAGGCGCACGATCTGGTGGTGCAGTCGGCCGACCGCGTCACCGATGTGATTCTGCGCAGCACGCGCTACGAGATGCTTCAGGATAATCGCGAAGCGCTCTACCACATCATCCAGGAACTGGGCAGCGAACCCGGCATCCGGCGCATCCGCCTCTTCAACCAGGATGGCCGCATCACGCTCTCGACGGACCCGCGCGAAGTCGGAACCGTGGTGGATAAGACCGCCGAGGCGTGCTACGGCTGCCACGCCAAATCCCAGCCGCTCGAGAGACTGAATCGCAGCGATCGCGCCCGCGATTTCAAAGACAAGCAGGGCGAGCACCTGCTCGGGGTGATGCGCCCCATCGAAAACAGCGCCGAATGCGCCAACGCCTCCTGCCACGTGCATGAAGCCGGCAAGCGGGTGCTGGGCGTGATCGATGCCGACCTTTCGATGGCCACGGTGGACGCGCAGATCGGCCGCCACCAGGCGGCGCTCACCTGGTTTCTCATCGCCGCCATTCTGCTGGGCTGCGCGGCGGCCATCGCGTTCATGTACCTCGTGGTCTACCGGCGGGTGCACGCTCTGATCGTCGGCACGCATCGTGTGGCGGACGGCGACCTGGACTACCGCCTGCCCGTGCGATCCGACGACGAACTGGGCGACCTGGCGCACTCGTTCAATAAAATGACGGCCGAAGTCGCGGGCGTGCAGGCCAAGATCGAAGAGCAGGTACGGCGCAAGACGGCCGAGCTGGAGCGCGTGCACAAGACGCTGCTCAGCAGCGAAAAAATGGCTTCGATCGGCAAGCTGGCCGCCACCGTCGCCCATGAAATCAACAATCCGCTCTTCGGCATCCTGACCTATGCGCGGCTGGTCTCGCGGGCCCTTCTGCGGCAGGAACTGCCGGGACGCGACGAACTGATCGAGCAGTTGCAGACCATCGAGCGGGAGAGCAAGCGCTGCGGCGACCTGGTCAAGAACCTGCTGACTTTTTCGCGCCAGGCTCCCAGCCATCGCGAGCCCAACGACATCAACACGGTCGCGCAGCGCGCCATTCTGCTCATCAAGCACAAGCTGGAGATGCAGAACATCGAGCTGGCTGCATCGCTGGCCGCGGACCTGCCGGCGGTGGATTGCGACGCCAACCAGATTCAGCAGGTGATCCTGGTTTTGATGGTCAATGCCTCCGAGGCCATGCCGAAAGGCGGCCGCCTGGAGGTCTCCACGGCGCTGGACGCGGCGGCCGAACAGGTCGCCATCCGCGTCAAGGACACGGGAAGCGGCATCCCGGCCGAAGTTTTGCCGCGCATTTTCGATCCGTTCTTTACCACCAAGGAAGACCAGAACCGCACGGGGCTGGGGCTCGCGGTGGCACACAGCATCGTAGAGCAGCACGCGGGAGAAATCTCGGTCCGCTCCACGCCGGGTGAAGGAACGGAATTTACGATGACATTGCCGGTGAGCGGCGCGGTCCTCGCGCCGGCCGCTCCCGGCCAGGCGGCGCAGACAACAAGCGCCGCGCGAGAAACCTAGGAGGAGACATGGCAAGCGTAGCGGAACCCCCCGTATCGGCGAAGACCAAGGGCAGGATTCTGATTGTGGACGACGAATTGGTGGTGCGCGATTCGCTCGGCAAATGGTTCTCCAGCGAAGGCTACACGGCAAAGCCGGTGGCAGGTGCGCGCGAAGCCCTCGAAACCATCCAGCAGCAGGAATTCGATCTCGCCCTGCTGGACATCAAGATGCCGGGCATGGACGGCATGGAATTGCAGGCGCGGCTGCGCGAGGCCGATCCCGATCTCACCGTCATCATCATGACCGGCTATGCGTCGGTCGATACCGCGGTGCAGGCGTTGAAGCGCGGCGCCTACGATTACATCACCAAGCCGGTGGATCCAGACGAGCTCTCGCACCTCATCGAACGCGCCCTGGAACATAAGCGCGCTCATCGCGAGGTGGCGCGGCTGCGCGAAAATCTTCAGGAAGTGGCGCCCGGGACCGAACTCATCGGCCGCAGTCCCGCCATGCGCAAGGTAACCGAACTCATCGAAATGGTGGCCCCTACCGAAGCCACCGTGCTGATCACCGGGGAAAGCGGCACCGGCAAGGAGGTGGTAGCCCGCGCCATCCACGCCGCCGGGCCGCGCCGCTACATGCCGATGGTGACCATTCACTGCGGCGCGCTCACCGAAACCCTGCTCGAAAGCGAGCTGTTCGGCCACGAAAAAGGCGCCTTCACGGGCGCTCAGTATCGCAAGAAAGGCAAGTTCGAAGTGGCCGACGGCGGCACGGTATTTCTCGACGAAATCAGCGATATCAGCCTCAAGACCCAGACCGACCTGCTGCGCGTTCTGCAGGAGAAGGAGATCGTGCGCGTCGGCGGCAACCAGCAGATCAAGGTGGATTTCCGCGCCATCGCGGCCACCAACAAGAATCTCGAAACGCTCGTCAAGGCCGGCAATTTCCGCCCCGACCTCTACTACCGGCTGCACGTGTTCTGCATCGATCTGCCGCCCCTGCGCGAGCGCCGCGAGGACATTCCGCTGCTGGTCGGCCATTTCCTGAACAAGTTCTGCATGGCCACCAGCCGGCCGGTGCCGCAGATTTCGCCCGAAGCGCTGGACGTATTGATGCGCCATGACTGGCCCGGCAACGTGCGCGAGTTGGAAAACGCCGTCGAGCGCGCTCTGGTGGTGGGGCGCGGCAACGAAATCCGCCCCGCGGACTTCTCATTCCAGTTCCAGGGCGATGAAATCAAGGGCGGCAAGACGCTGGACGATATCGAACGCGCTCATATCGAGCGCATCCTCAGGGAAACGCAGCACAATCTCTCCCGGGCGGCACGGATTCTCGATATCGACCGCACGACGCTGTACAACAAGCTGCGACGCTATGGACTGCGGTGAAACCGATCCATCTCATCCCACTGGGTAGCGACGGTGTCGCTCCACCTGGCCTGGATGCATTGGAATTCCTGGCCTCCGCCCTGGTGCGGACGTTTCGCACTCCCTGCCGGATCCTGCCCGAGCCATTCGATATCGGCTTCGCGCTGGATACGGCGCGCAACCAGTATTATTCGACCGCCATCCTGCAGCGGATGGAGCGCACCAGCGATCTCGATGCGCGTGTCCTGGGAGTCGCCGGGGGCGATCTGTACGTGCCGGTGCTGACCTTCGTCTTCGGCGAGGCGCAACTCGATGGATCCTGCGCCGTGGTCTCGACCGCGCGCCTCCGGGATGAATATTACGGCCTGCCGCCCAGCGAACCGATTCTGCGCGAGCGCCTGCTCAAGGAAGCGGCGCACGAACTGGGCCACACCTTCGGTCTGCGCCACTGCCCGGACTGGCGCTGCGTGATGACCTCCAGCCACGGCGTGGAGCGGCTGGACGTGAAGAGCGCCGAATTCTGCCGCTCCTGCCGCAAGCCGATTTTCGCGAACGGATTCTGGTAGCCCCGGCAGCGCCGGCGGCCTGGATTTCTAGAGAACCCCCGCCTGGCGCATTACAGCTTCGGCTTTCACGTGGATCTGGCGAGCCACCGCGTAGGGATCTCCCTGCTGAAATTCCGGCAGGAACAACTCTACCGATAACGATCCGGAATAGTCTTTTTGCGCCAGTTTCGACAGAATCCGAACCAGAGGGGTGACGCCGTCGCCCGGAATAACCCGCGTGGTTTGTGTCAACAGCTCACGAGGTATGTTCGGGGTATCCTGAAAATGCACGTGTGCGAGTTCGCCCGCGCCCAACAGATCCAGATCTTCGAATTTGCTCATCCCCGACCAGAAGTGATAGCAATCCAACAGCGGACGCACGCTGGGATGCCCGGCCTCCCGGATCAGCTTCATTGACGTGCTCATCGTGGCGATCAAGGCGGAATCCCGCAGGAACTCCAGCATGGCGATCAAATCATGCTGCCGGGCGATTTCTCCAAACTCGTGAATGTAGGCAGGAGCCGCTTTGAAATCCTCCCCGGTGACTTTACCTGGCGGCACCGAGGGGGTGTAGACCTTGTCCGCGCCCAATGCTTTGAATCGTTCACAACGTCTCTTGAAGGTTTCGAGCGCTGCCGCCCGCCCCGGGCAGTTGGTAAACAGCTGGGGAGCGAGCGCCGCGCCGGATACCACCTTCAGGTCCAGGTCGGAGAGGATCTTCCGGGCGCCATCCAAAGTATCCGATCTGAGGAAGTCTTCGAGCAGACCGGCTGACAGTTCGACATTCCTGATCCCCGCCTTTGCCCAACCTTCGAGTGACTTGCGGTATCCCGCACCCAGAGATGTAGTTTGGTGAAGGCATAACGTCATCTTCCTGTGGGCCGCAACCGCCGGGGTCGGCGCTGCCGCGACGGGAGCAAGAAGAAGGCTGCGGCGCGTGAACATGATTTACAACTATATTCCATTCCCGGAAATGGCAGTCTATTCGGATCGCTTCCGGCCCGTCTTATTCGTCTTTCGCGGGTTCGCCGGCCGCACGAGCCTCTGCCCCTACGGCGCTGGTATCGGCGGCACGCTGCCGATGGGTGAAGTTATGTGGACGTAGATGGAATTACCGGCGAACTTACACGCGGCTCGGTTTATAACCGGGGCGCGAGCGGACGCGGTATTTCTTGCCGGGGTCGCTGACAATCTCCACCGTGATCTTGCGGAAGCCGTCGTTGGGATTCGGCTGCGGATAGTACGTCACGGTGTAGGAGTTGACCATGTCTTCGCGAATGTCTTCGAACGCCTCCACCTGTTTCTGCCAGGTGCGCGCCCAATACGCACGGCCCCCGGTGCGGGTGGCGATGCGGCGGAAGACGCCGCTCGAGATCGGGTCCTTATTCACTTCCGCCGTGGAGATCACGTAGATGGGGATGCCTTCGTCTTCAGCGACCGCGCGCACGTCGTCGGGAGCCACCATGCTCGCATTGTCGGGGCCGTTGGAAAACACGATCACCACTTTGCGGCCGGGCACCTTGGCCGCGTCGCGCAGGGTGAGGAGCAGGGAATTGTAGAGAGCCGTATCGTCGCCCGCCACCGAGTTGCGCAGGCCGGCGATGGCGTCGCCGTGCTCGCGTGTCAGGTTCGCGGCGCGCGAGAGATTGCGGCTGAAGGTATAGACCGCGACCGAATCGGCGTGGTCCAGCCCGCGCACAAAATCGGCGATCGCGTCCTCCGCATAGACGAAGCCGCGATACATGAAATTGCTGGTATCGAAGAGGATGAAGACGTTGGTGCCGACGAAGGCATCGGGATGGTCCATGCCCGGCAGCGAATCCTTGGCAGCCTCCAGCAGAGGATGCGTGGACCCGTCGCTGCCGACGGCCAGCGGCGCGTTGGCGCCTTCGGCGAAGGTCGCCATCTTCTGCAGAATGCCGTCTTCGTAAATGCGGAAATCCGACGGCTTGAGACCGTTAATGTACCGGTTCTTGCTGTCCGTCACCTGGAAGGTAAGCACCACCATGTCGACTTTGACGCGAAAGACGGGGCGCTGCCCATCCTGCGCACGCAGCAGCATTCCGCCGGCGGCTGTTCCCAGGAATCCTCGTCGCGATATCGTCATGTGTTTTGTCCCTGTCAAAACTGATTCAGGTCCGCCCGTTGATCTTTGGCCAGCGCTGCCCGGCTGTGCGAGCGAACATCGTCGCCCACTGTTCGCAGGGACTTCAACAGGGCCGGCCAATCTTCCAGGTGAGACGCGAAAATTCGCTGCACCAACTCCTCCGTCCATTCGGGAATCCGCACATTGAGCTGCGAAGGCGGAATGGCGACCTCGTCGGCCAGCGCCGCCCAATACAGCGTGTTCGATTCCCAGCTTTCTGCCATGATACGGCTGGAATAGCCCATCAGGGTAGGGAACGTTCTCAGGTTCAGCATTTCCGGCTCATAGGAATTCGCCAGAGTCGGCTTGGGTGTGCCGAAGGCGCGCGAGATGGCGCCTTCGCTCAGAAGATTAGCGTCGGCTTTGGAAAGCAGGTCCATGTCCGCCACCAGGCAGGAGGAGTCGGGCGAACGATGCGGCGCCAGTTCGCCTGCGATGTTGAAGAGCTCCGAAGGGGTAATGCGGTCCACCGCCTCACGGGCGTCACCCGACGCGATGAGCCGGCGCACTTCCGCGGTGCGCACCGGCGCGGCATGCAGGGCGAGCGCGCCGATCACCTCGTTGCGCAACTCCGGATCGAAGACCGAGAGCGCCACCAGCTCGCGGCCGTAGCGGAGATGCAAGCCCACCCAATGGGTCTGCGCCGGAGTCACGTTCCACCAGCTCGGGATGGTTGCGCTGATCACCATCTGCGGAACCAGGTCGCCCCAGATCAGCGCCTGCGTCTGCGTGGGAACCAGGAAGTTCTGCTCGGCTTCGGCCAGGGCATACGGCAGGGCGGAAAGCGATCCCACCAGCCGTCCGCCGCCGTTGGAGGGCCAGCCGCTGCCATAGGTTTCGGTAGCCTTCCAGGTGTGCGGCTGTCCTTCGCCGCCCACGAAATCGTGGCTGCGCACGAATACCGGGTTGGTATAGATGATCTGTGCCCCGGGCGGCGCATAGTGGGCGTAACTGAAGGCCAGCAGAGTGTCGCGCAGGAAGGGAGCGAGCTGCCCCACCACCTCCTTCAGTTTGACGGGATCGTTGCCGGCCTTCTCCATGGCCAGCCGCAGGTTGGTACGACGCTCGCTTTCCAGGTGGCGGTCGGTCCAGTAGCCGAAGCCCATGGCGTTTCTTTCGCTGGAGGTGAGCGGCGGCCGCGGAATCTGAATTTCGGCAAGCCGCGCCGCCAGCTTATTGGCGGCCTGCGGCGTCATCTTCACGGCGCCTTCCAGGTAATCGCCCAGGTCGAAAAGCGTATCCAGCGAAGCCATGCGCTGGGCGTCGAAAATGCGCTGCAGGTCCTGCTTCACCTGGTCGCGCGTATCCACATCCTGCGCCGCACCGCCGGCCAGCAGGTCAAGGATGCGCTCCTGTGCCCCTTTCCCGTTTCCGGCCAGCAACGTCACGGCGGCGTGCGAAGTATCGAAGAGTTCGTGGTCGTTCTTCACGCGCGCAAACGGTTCCACCATTCCGTAGAACACGGCATCGGCGCGGCTGTCGGGGATCGTGCCCTCGCGCACCAGAATCTGCCACAGGCTGACGAGCGATTGCATGGAGCCGGCCAAATCGCCGCGCAGCAGCGGGTCGTGCACATGATTAACGGCTTCGGCGGAATCCAGAAACTGCACGATCGATTTGTCGCTCAGGCTGCGCGTTTCGCTGAACACGGAGTACTGGCTGCCGAAGGAGCCGTAATCGTGCGCCATGCGGGCCACCGTGGCCGGGGCGAGCGGGGTCGGACGATTGCGGTTGACATCGCTGATCGCCATGAAGATTTTGAGCGGCTGATTTTCCACGCTCTTGCGGCAGAGGGCGAAGAGCGCCTCCAGCACATCGTCGGAATCCTTCCAGGTTGTGGCCAGGCGCGTCAGCTTGCCATCGTACCTGGCTTGCGGATTCTTGGTGAAGAGTTCCTTCCAGACATCGATGCCGCCGGGAATGACCGGCTTTCCGTCCGGAGCGATCTGCAGCCGCGTAGTGAGCAGCATCATGTCGGTGTTGGAGCGGAAGACCGGGCGCGCCGGTCCCGGACTGGTGATGCGCCCACGCACCGCCGTGTAGAAGCGCTTCATCCGCGCCGGATCGGTCAGGTAGGTCTGCACCGGGCCGTGGATGCGCGCCAGGGCATCGTAGAGGCTGGCCAGCCAGCCATCGTCTTTGGCGATGAGGCGGTCGAGGAATTCGGCGCCTTTATCGGGCGAAACTCCCACCAGGTCGCCCCATGCGGCGGCGGAGCGCGGTCCGCCGGGCGTGACCGCTTTGCCGTCGCGGATCTCGAACATTCCGCCGAAGAAATCGAGCACATGCGCGTAGGCCTTCAGATGCGTAAAGGTAGCCTCTTTGCGCAGCGCGGCGGCGGTTTCCGGATCCAGCTTCGAGAATCCCAGGTACAGCCGGCAGATAGCCGGATCGCCGATGAAGGTTTCCAGGAAGTTCGCGTCTTTTGTCCCCGACATCCAGTATTCCGGTCCAAAGAGCACCGGCACGCGGGTCGCGTGAAAATCGTACGAGAACGGATGGTTGGTGCGCAGCGCCTCTTCCAGCCGGTTCACCGGAAACCCGGAATCGGTAGTGAGGAAGGCACGCGCCGCATTGACGGTCTCCAGCACGACGTCGCTTCCGCACCCGCCGCGCATGCGGAAACCGAGAATGCGGATCAGGTCCGCGACCTTGGGCGAATCGCAGGTTTCGATCTTGATGACGTGATCGTCGCCGGCCAGTTTATCGAGTTCGCGGGCCTGCGAGAGATAGCGGTGCACCAGCTTGAGGTACTCAGTCTGTTCGAGCGCCTCCTGGCTGTGCGAAGCCTCGTATCCGTTGGTCACCACGTTGCGCGCCAGGGCCGGCAGGATGTCCTCCGGCATGGAATCGGGCGAAAGCGCAGCCATGCGGGCGAACGAACGCATGGGTCCGGGGATGGTGACGGTGCTGGCAGGAGGCGGAGCCGGCGCCGGAGCCGGCAAAGTCTTGCCTGCAATGGAGGCATAGCGCTCCGCGTCCGCGCGATCGCCCGAGAGCAGGTCGAGCGCGGCCAGCCGCAAGGCGATCTCCCGCGCGCGCGCCGTATTGTGCTCGCGGTCCAGCGTTTCGTAGAGCCGCGTATATTCGGCGCGAGCCCCCGGGTCGCCGTAGCGCTCCAGGAACTCGGCATAGGCGGTCAGATTGGAAACGGTCGGGTCGCTCTGCGCTGCACGCGCCAGAGCGGTCCGGGCTCCCAGGGTATCACCCGAAAATTCCATTTTTCGGATTTGATCGAGGTTGGTCTGTCCCCTGAGACAAGGGATTACGCCCGCAAGGATGATCGCAAAAAAAACCGAGAATCCCTTCATTGGGCCTCCGCTACTGGTGAAACACTGTACCACGTCCACGCTTGGTTTGGCGATTCTAAAGCAAACAAAACACTAAACGCAACAGAGTGGATGTAAAAAGGTTCACCGGGGGTTCAAAAAACAGTACTTAGGGGAATTTACAACAGGACTACTGATGGGGATAAATGGGCAGGCTCCAGTACGGCGTGGTGCTACAAAATTTCATATTGAGGCGCGGTTTCCCGCTCTCGCGGAACGGCCGCGCCCCAACAATGCCTGCAGAATTCAGCGCTGCGGAGGGCTCGTTCAAGCCGCTAATGGGTTTCCGGGAGCGACATCGGAATGCGCCGTTCCTGATTGAGCTGCAAGGTCATCGACCGGTCGACCAAACTCAGCGCAACCTGCTTCTCGACGTGATCGAGCGTGACATAATGCAGCGTGCTGCCGGTAACCCAATACTGCGCGACCGCCTGGATATTGTGATCGGCGAAGGCGATCAGATAAATGGGAGAACCGGCCGCCCCTCCGGTTTCGGGCGCCGAAGGCCTGACTTCCTGCCCGTACTGATCGTATTCGCGCGTAACCGGATGTGCCGGTTGCTGCTGGTAACTGTTGTACACATACACCGGCGGCTGTTGCGAATAAGTGGGGGTTACCACCGTGGGAGCAGCGGCGTACGCGTAACTCGCCGCGTAAGGATCGTAGTAGCCGCTATCGTAATAGGGGTAGCCGTAGCCGTAATCGTAGTAGCCGGGATAATAGCCGTAGCCGTAACCAATCCCGAAGCCAAGATAGGGATAGCCGTAGCCGCCATACCCGTAGCCATATCCGTACCGGCCGTAGGAGCCGCGAAAACCGTAGCCGTAGCTGCCGCGAAAGCCGCCGACGCCCACACCGCCGCGGAAGCCGCCGCCGCCGATGCCGACGCCGCCGCCGCCATGGAACCCGCCTCCGCCCATGCCGCCGTGCATACCGCCACCGCCCATGCCACCACCGTGTCCGCCTCCACCGCGCTGCGCCATGGCGCCCCCGGCGAGCAGCAGCCCGAGCGCGAAGGTAATAAGAATTCTCATAACAGTCCCTCTATTCGGGAGCTTACTCCTGTGGACAGCCCCACGCAAGGGAGGGGTATCCCGAGCGGAAAAACCGCGTGACACGGGGCACCAATGGCGCTCCGCGCACGCGCCGCGCGAACTACTGGATCGTGATCTGCACCGGGTTGGCTGCGATTCCGGCCACGGTGGTCTGTACGTTGACGTTTCCCTTACCGGCCAGGGAGGCGGGCACGAGTACGTTCACCTGGTCGAGGCCGGCGGAGTTGCCGCCCGGTCCGGCGTATACCACGTTGGCGCTGACGCCGTTGATCGTCACTGTAGTATTGGCGACCGTGGCGGCGTCGAAGCCTGTCCCGTAGAGCGTCAGATACACCAGGTTCGAGCCCACGGCGATGGGGTTTGCCGAGACCAGTCCTGCGCCGCTCACCGAATAATCCAACTGCGTAGTCTGCGCGCCCGCCGGCGACACGGCCACGGCATAGGCTGCCGCAAGACCGGAATTATTGAACGTGAACATCGCCGGAGCGATGGAGGCGATTTGTACATTGGAGGCTGTTTGCGAACTGCCGGTGTTGCTGTTGATCGAGACCTTGGCGGCTCCCGCAGCGACTCCGGCGGGCACCTGGAAATCCACCTCGTTCGCGGACACGTAGAACAGCGGCGCGTTCCAGCTCTTGCCGGCGGAATCGACGATCGTGACCGAGGTGCCGTCGAACAGCGTAGGCAGGATTCCAAAGATCGGCCCGGGGAATCCGCCGGTGAGGTTCTGCCCGTTGGCGGATGCCAGCGCGCCGGGCGCCAGCGTTGCGACGCTGGTGGTGGCGGCGGAGAGAACCAGCGGCACGTTCGACATCGTCGACATGGCGCTCGGGGTCAGCGATACGCCGCGAAGCACCTCGCCGGCGTTGGCGCTCCGGACGACCGTGAACTGCTCGCTGGCGGCGGCGGAAGCCGTGGTACTGGCGAGGGTGTCGGTGATCATGACCAGCTTGTTCGGGTCCGCGCCCTGGTCGCCATTGGCGCTCACGGTGGAAGTGACCGCCCAGATGGTCACGGTGCCATCGCCGTTGACTTTGCCGGTAATGTTACGCAGGCCGTCGGTCGCCGGATTGAGCGAAGTCGGATAGTTCGTGACCGTGTACGGCACCCCGAGGTTGAGCCCCTTCTGCAGCACGTAATCCATCTGCCATGTGCCGCTGACGAGGCTCCATTTCTGCAGGCCGGCGAGCGTGGAAGTGGCGGCATCGAGCGCTTTGCCATCGCCCTCATCGGCCACATAGAGAGTGGTGGCGTTGGCGAACCAGATGCCAAAGGGATAAATCGTGCCGGCGTTGGCGTTCTTCGCGCTCACGGTGGGGAAGCCCGGCAGAACCGTGATCGGGGAAGTCGCAGCGTTGGCGAGCGTCGGCAGGCTGCCCGCCGCTCCCACCTGGTAGACCGTATCGAAGCCGTTCGATCCGCTGCCCTTGGTGATGTAGAGCGTGTTGTTGAACACGGTGAGGCCGCGGAAATTGTTATCCTTGCCGGCTTTGTCGGCGGCAAACGGCATGCCGGTCGCGGGATTGGTGTACTGCGAGACGTTGAAGTCTCCAATCATGGTCGGGGTGGTGCTGGCGCCCTGGCCCGGAACGGCCATTTCAACGCCCGTCGAAGTGACGACGTTGGCGGGGGTGCCGGAGCCGTTGTTGTCGTTGCCCACCGTATAGTACAGGCCTCCGGCGAGCACCGCGGCGCGTCCGTTATTGCCGCTGTAGGCATTCAACGGCGTCACCTGCAGGGCGCCGTTGGCCCCGATCTGCAGCACCGCGCGGAAATAGCTGCTGCCCACCGGATTGGTCGGATCGTAAACGCCCGGAGTATTGGAATTGGAGACATCGATGGCGTTCGGCGGCGCAACATAGCCAACGATCGTGAGCGCCGAGCCATCCTGCGAAACGTTGATCGAGAGTTCGGATTTCGAGCTGAAGCTGGTGGTCAGCATATTGGAAGGAATCGCCAGCGTATTGATGAGCGAACCCGAGGGCGAAAGCTGGTCGAGGAAGATCGGCGAGGTGATGCCGAAGTTGCCGTCCGCGTTGTCGTTATTGAAAACGTTGTTGGCGCTTGTGAGAGAGGCGTAGGCGCCGTTATCGGTGGCCCTGGCGGTTCCGCAGTCCGCGGTGGAGGGGCAGATGGGAGGCAGTGCCTGTCCGACCGCAACCGTGGTCGCGTCGCCGGTGTAGACGCTGCGGGTGACGACGATATTCCCCGGCGAGAATCCGGAAAAATTCGACTGGGCGCAAAGTGCGCCGGCGAAAGCAAACGCGGCGAGCGCACGGGTGGGGCGGAGGAGTTTCAGCATAGTTGTTATCCGACGGAGTTCCGACAATACCAGCCGCGTATTTCGCCAGCGATACAATGCCAACACAATTCGATGACAAAACGCGCCTCCCTGTGAACCCGCGAACAAAGAGCACTTCGAGCCGAAGAACCGTTTACCATCGGAACAGATGGTCTACACCTGTTACGAAATGATTCGCGATTGCCGCGAGAACAAGCCTGAAGGGTGGAGTTACTTCATTGCCAGTTACGCCCCGCTCATCCGCAGGCTGTTGGAGCACTACGCTCCGCAACAGGCCGGCGACCGTTCGCTGCTGGAGCGCATTCTGCTGGCGCTTCGGCGGCCGGAATCGAGCCTGTTTCAGACGCTGGAGCCCGCGCCGGAGCGCTGGTTTGTGGCCGGGCTGCGGCAAAAGGTGCTGGCGGAAATCGCGTGGCCCGCGCCGGACATCGAAATCGAACTGGATAGCGTCGCGGCCGCGCTGGAGCCGCTCACCCTGACGGAAAAACAGACGGCCTGGTTCGAGACCATGAGCTACGACGCGCGCAAAACCGGCGTTATGCTGCGCATGGCTCCGCCGACCGTGGAGAAGATTCGCGAAAAGGCCGGGGAGTTGCTGCGCGGCGCCTTATCCGCCTGGCGGCGCGGCATTCTGGCGGAAAACGGCGCCGCTCTGGGACGCGCGGCAGCAGCGGCGTGCGGCGGCGAGTGCCCCGCGGCGAAAGTCTTTCTGGACATTCTAGACGGTCGCACGACCTGGGGCGGGCGCGAGGAAATGGAGCGCCACGTGAGCGGCTGCTGGCACTGCATCGACCACTTTTGCCGCATGATGGAGACGGTGGAAGTAATTCGCGGCATCGCGCCATTGAGCGAAGCCGAGTCCGCGCCGCTGCTCGAATTGCTGGGGGTGCGGCCCCAGAGGCCCTCCTTATGGAAGCGTTTCGTCGGCAAGGGATGACCGTTGGTCCGGAATTTCGCCGGTTCGTCGCCAAGCCGTCGGCGGCGAAGCTGCCCGCTGCTACGATGCGGTCGTATGACACGCGCCGGTAAACTCGGGCTGGTTCTGCTGATTAACACCGTGGGCGGAATTGTGCCCGCGCTGCTGATTTACTTCGTTCGACCGGAGCGGACGACGCCGGAGCTGTGGATTCACCTGAAGTTCGGGCTGGTCTATTCCTACTGCATCGGCACGCTGGCTTTTGCGGTGCTGAGCCCGCTGGGGCACCGGATTTTCCGGCTTCCGGGCGTTTTCGCGGCCGCTTTGTTGGGGCTATGCCTGCTGGTGCTGGCCGTGGCCGGTTCGTTTGCGGCCTGCCTGATCTTCCGCGCGGTGGGATGGATTCAGCCGGCGGACTTCCCCGGCGAATTTCAATTCGGCCTGCGAATCTCCATTGCGTTCACGCTGCTGATTGGAAGCACCATCACCTTATTCAACGTTCTTGCGGCGCGCCTGCAGGCCACGCGGCTGGAACTGCGCACGCGGCAACTGGAGGAGGAGCGCGCGCGCAAGCTGGCGATCGAGGCACGGCTTTCCTCGCTCGAATCGCGCATCCGCCCGCACTTCCTGTTCAACACCCTGAACTCCATCACCGCGCTGGTGCGGGAGGATCCCGCGGCGGCGGAGCGGACGGTGGAGCGCCTCGCCGCCCTGCTGCGCTACTCGCTGGACATCGCCGCCCGCCCGCTGGTGCCGCTCGAAGACGAACTGCGCATCGTGGAAGATTACCTGGCCATCGAAAAGACCCGCTTCGGCGACCGGCTGCGCTATTCGATTGCCGCCCCGGCGGAGCTGATGGCTTTCGAAGTGCCCCCGCTGATGGTGCAGACCCTGGTGGAAAACAGCATCAAACACGCCATTTCGGAAAGCCGGCACGGCGGAGAGATCCAAATCGCCGCGCGCGAGCAGGATGGCTCTCTGATTGTGGAAGTGAGCGACGACGGGCCGGGTTTTGACGCGCTCTCTCTCAAGCCCGGACATGGGCTGGAGAATCTGCAGGATCGCCTGGCCGCGCTCTTTGACGGCGCGGGACGGCTCGGCATCGCGCGCCTGGCCGAACGCACGGTGGTCTCGATCGCGGTGCCCTGCAAGCGGGTGGCGGCATGATCCGCGCCTTCGTGGTGGACGACGAACCGCTGGCCGTGAAGCGCCTGGTGCGCATGCTCGAGGAGACCGGACGCGTGGAAGTGGCGGGCTCGAGCACAGACCCGGTGGATGCCCTTGCGGCGCTCAGCGGAAAATCTCCCGAGGTGCTGTTTCTCGATATTCAGATGCCCGGCATGAACGGATTCGAAATGCTGCGCCTGCTGGAGCCGCAGCCGCTGGTGGTTTTCACCACCGCGTACGATCAATATGCCCTGCAGGCGTTCGAAGTGAACTCGATCGATTACCTGCTGAAGCCCGTCGAGGAGCGCACCCTGGCGCGCGCGCTGGACAAAATCGACCGCCTGCGCGCGGCGCCGCCTCCCGCGCCGGAATGGCACGCCATGCTGAACCAGTTGGCGGAGGCGATGCGGCATCACCCGGCGCACCAACATCCGCAGCGCATCGCCTCGCGCGTAGGCGAGCGGATCCACCTGCTGGATCTCGCGAAGGTGCCGTACTTCTTCGCCAGGGACAAGCTGACCTACGCGCTGGCCGAAGGCAAAAACTACGTGGTGGACTACACGATTGCGGAGCTGGAGGCGATGCTCGATCCGAGCCGGTTCTGCCGCATCCACCGCTCGTCGATCCTGAACCTCGCATGGGCGAAGGAAGTGGATGTGTGGTTCGGCGGCCGCTTCCTGGTGCGTCTGAAAGATGCCAAAGCCACGGAACTGCAGGTAGCGCGGGAGCGCGTGCCGGAACTCAAGAAGCGGCTGGGGATTTAGGCCGCGGAAACAGGGCCCACGAGAGGCAGCGGGGGCCGAAATTCCGGCCGGCTCGTCAGCAGCGAAATCTGCCCCGTATCCTGGCTGTCGTCCTGCGTGTCGTCGTCCTCCCAGTTCATGTGGGCGTAATAGGTGAGCAGGCCGCAGCCGATCAGCAGCACCAGCAGGATGCCGCACCATTTCAGAGTAGTTCCGTTCCAGGGGTTGTCGCGGGCAACGGCCGCCGCGGTGGCTTTGACAATGGCGAACGCCGCGCCGCCTCCGAGCCCGAGTTTCAGGTACCAGGGCATCAGATCGAGATGACCCTGGCCGCCCACCTGGCTCCAGAGAATGAAGATGGCAATCAACGCGATGAGAAACTGCGTGGTGTAGGCAAGACGAAGAATGGGCATCGAATGGTGCTGAACTAACATCTTACGTTATCCTGAGTGCAGATGCCGCAATCGGGGCCGGAGCGTTCCCGCTCCTGGCAGAACTTTCAGAGTGCATTCCGGCTGGCGATGGATTCCATTCGCTCGCACAAGCTGCGCAGCTTTCTGACGCTGCTGGGTGTAATCATCGGTGTCGCCAGCGTGATCATGGTCGGTTCGGCTATTGACGGGCTCGGGGTCTATGCTGAAGAGAGCACCGCCAAGGCGTTCGGCTCGGAATCGTTTCTGGTGGCGCAGATCGCGGCCACCGGCAACCTCACCCGCCGCGAATATTTCGATAAGGTCAAGCACAACAAGCCGATCCGCATGCTGGATTACCGCTACCTGGAAGCGACTACGGGCCAGGATGTGATGTACAGCCCCTACCGCAACCAGGTGGCCGATGTGAAACGCGAAAACCTGACCTGCGACGACACATCGATTCTGGGCGTGTCCGCCGACATGGTGGACATCCGCGATATCGGAGTGGTCGACGGACGCTTCTTCACGCCCCAGGAGGACCACTCGCGCTCCATGGTGGCGGTGATCGGCCAGACCGTGAGGGACACACTGTTCCCCGGGGAGAATTCGCCGCTGAACGGCACCGTCACCATCGACGGAATCGATTTCCGCGTGGTGGGGGTGCAGGAGAAACTGGGTTCCGCGTTCGGCCGCGACCAGGACAAGTCGATCTACATTCCGATCAGCGCTTTCGACCGGCTTTACGGTCCGGGCACCGGTTTTCCGCTGTTCGGCCGGGCCAGGCCGAACAGCGGCCTGAGCATGGACGCCGCCCTCGATGAGACGCGCGTGGCGCTGCGCACGCATTTCCACGCACTGCCGGGCCAGCCGGACAATTTCGATACGCTGACGCCGGACGCCATTCGCGGTTTCATCGACCAGCTTCTGGGGATGGTGGCGGCGATCGTGGTGCCGGTGACCTGCATTTCGCTGGTGGTGGGCGGCATCGTCATCATGAACATCATGCTGGTGAGCGTCACCGAGCGGACGCGCGAAATCGGCCTGCGCAAATCGCTGGGCGCGCGCCATGGTGACGTCATGATGCAGATTCTGATCGAAGCCGTGGTGCTGGCCATGATGGGAGGCGCGCTCGGCGTGGGGCTGGGCGCGCTGGTGACGGTCGCCCTCGGCAAGATCTTCTCCCTGTCGCTGCACATTACGGTAGGATATGTGGCGCTCTCGATTGTTGTTTCGAGCATGGTGGGCGTGATTTCCGGTTGGTATCCAGCCTCGCGCGCCGCGCGGCTCGATCCGGTGGTGGCGCTGCGCGCGGAGTGAACCGGTGAACATCAGCCCCACGGAAAACATGCAGATGGCGGTGCACGCGGTGTGGACGCACCGGTTCCGCTCGCTGCTCACCATTCTCGGAATCGTCATCGGAATCACCACCGTGGTGACGGTGGCGTCGCTGCTCACCGGACTGCGCCAGGGAGTCGTGGATTTCTTCCAGACGCTGGGGCCGGACAATATTTTCATCTACAAGACCTCGGGCGACCCCAATGCGCCCGATAACCAGGTCCCGCCCAAAGAGCGCAAGCGGCGAGCCATGAGTCCGGAGTACGCCGCCCTGATCCAGCGGTGGTGCGCATCGGTAGAGGACACGGGGCTGAACCTCTACATTCCTTCTGTGGTGGATGGCAACCCCATCACGGCGCGGGTTCCGGGATACGAATCGGACAGCATCAACGTGGCCGGTGTGACGGCGAACATGGATGATCTTTCCCCGCGCGATTTCGACGCTGGCCGGTTCTTCTCGCCGGATGAAGACATGCGCGCCGCGCACGTCGCGGTGATCGGGCACAATGTGGCCGAAGCGCTGTATCCCGACGGCCACGCAGTAGGCCAGACCTTCATGATGGATGGCGCCGAGTACACGGTGGTCGGAGTTTATGCCAAGGCCAAGGGGGGATTCTTCGGCGAAAACGGGCAGGACAGCGAGGTGGTGATTCCGCTGCACACCGCGGAATTGCGATACCCGCAAGTGGACAAGTTCATGATCATCGCCAAGGCCCGTCCGGGAATGCGGCAGGAGGCATTCGAGGAGGTGGATGGCGCGATGCGGCGCCTGCGCCACCTGTCCAGCGGAACTCCCGACGATTTCGCCATCTCGACGCCGGACCAGATCATCCAGCAGTTCGACCAGATCACCGGGCTGATCGGGCTGGTGGCGATTGCGATCTCCGCGCTTGGCCTGCTGGTGGGCGGAATCGGCGTCATGAACATCATGCTGGTGAGCGTGACGGAGCGGACCCGCGAAATCGGCGTGCGCAAAGCGCTGGGCGCGCGGCGCAGGGACATTGTGGGGCAATTTCTCGTCGAGGCCATGACGCTCACCGGCGCCGGAGGGATGCTCGGCATCGTCATCTCCGTGCTGATCACCATGGCGGTGGGCGCGCTGGTGCCGTCGCTGCCCTCGAAAGTGCCCTCCTGGGCGCTGATCGCGGGCTTCACCGTTTCCGTAGCCATCGGCGTCTTCTTTGGCGTCTGGCCGGCGATGAAGGCCGCGCAGTTGGATCCGGTGGAAGCGTTGCGGTATGAATAGGCTTCAGGCGTCAGCCAACAGATGTCAGGTTTCAGCCATCAGTCTTCAGCTCGCGTGTGCGTCGGGGTGGATTTTCCTGGTTGCGAGCGGGAGACGCAAGCCGATCAGGAAAAGCGAGCCGGTGGTTGAGGGCTGACGGCGGATGGCTCTCCTCGAAAGCTGCACCGGTCTCTCAAAATCGTTCGGCTCGCGCCGCCTGTTTGCGGGGATTTCGCTGGGTATCTCCGAGGGCGAGCGGATGGGGCTGATTGGTCCCAACGGGTCCGGCAAATCCACGCTGCTCAAGATTCTTTCCGGGCGCATGGAGGCGGACTCGGGAACCATTTCCATGCGGCGGAACACGCGCGTGGGATATGTCGCACAGGACGCGGTTTTTCCCGAAAGCAAAACGGTGGCGGAGATCCTCGCCGAAGCCATCGCGGGCGAGCATCTCGACGAACTGGAGCGCGCGGCGCGCGTCAACCAGGCGCTCGGACGGGCGGGGTTCGCAGATGGCTTCGCGCGCACCGAAACGCTCTCCGGCGGCTGGCGGCGGCGTCTCGCCATTGCGCGCGAACTGGCGCTCGAACCGGATCTGCTGTTTCTCGACGAGCCCACCAACCATCTCGATCTCGAAGGCATTCTCTGGCTGGAAAAACTGCTTGAAAACGCGCCGTTCGCGAGCGTCGTGGTCAGCCACGACCGCTACTTCCTCGACAACGTAGTCAACGATATGGCGGAGATCGACCGCAGCTATCCGGACGGAATCTTCCGCGTCGAGGGCAGCTATAGCCATTTTCTGGAGAAGAAGGAGGAGTTTCTGCTGGCGCAGGCCAACCGGCAGGAGGCGCTGGCCAACCAGGTGCGGCGCGAAGTCGAGTGGCTGCGGCGCGGGCCCAAGGCGCGCACCGGAAAATCGCGGGCGCGCATCGACGAAGCGGGCCGGCTGATGCGCGAACTGGCGGACCTGGAATCGCGCGGCCCGCGCGGCACCGCGCAGATCGACTTTTCCGCCACCGGGCGCCGCAGCAAACGGCTGCTGGCGGCCGAAGGAGTGGCCAAGAGCGCCGGCGGGCGAACGCTCTTTCGCGATCTCGAGTTCACGCTTTCCCCGGGCGCGCGGCTGGGACTGGTGGGATTGAACGGAACGGGCAAGACCACTCTGCTGCGGATTCTCCAGGGCGAATTGCAGCCCGACGCCGGCCGCATCGAGAGCGCGCAAGGGCTGCGAACCGTCTATTTCGACCAGGCGCGCGAACAACTCGACCCCGCGCAGACGCTGCGCGAAGGCCTGGGCGCGCACGGCGACCACGTGATTTTTCGCGACCGTCCGATTCACGTGGCCGGATGGGCGAAGCGCTTCCTCTTCGATTCCGGGCAGCTCGACCGGCCCATCGCCAGTCTCTCGGGCGGCGAAAAGGCGCGCGTACTGATCGCGCGTCTCATGCTGCGTCCGGCGGACCTGCTGCTGCTCGACGAGCCTACCAACGATCTGGACATCCCGACGCTCGAAGTGCTCGAAGACGGCCTGCTCGAATTCGCCGGCGCCATGGTCCTGGTGACTCACGATCGCTACCTCCTGGATCGCGTTGCTACTGCCGTGTTGGGGCTGGACGGCCGCGGCGGGGCTGGATTGTTCGCCGACTACTGGCAGTGGGAACAGGCGCAACTGGCCGCTCCCGCCGCTCCCCGCGTAGAGAAAACGGCGCCGCAGCCGAAACCGGCAGGCGCTCCGGGGAAGAAAAAACTCTCCTACCTGGAAGCGCGCGAGTGGGAACAGATGGAAGCCCGGGTTCTGGAAGCCGAACAGGAAGCCGGCGAATTGCGCGCCGCCATGCAGGCGCCGGACGTGGTGAGCGACGGCGCGCGCCTGCAGCAGATCTACGAAAAGCTGCAGGAAGCCGAAGCCCGCGTCGAAAGCCTGTACACCCGTTGGGCGGAGCTGGAAGCCAAACAAGCGTAACCCGGGTTCGCCGCCGCGCGCGGTACAGTATTCTCATGTCCACCACCCGACGGCACTTCCTCACGGCGGCCGCCACCGGACTCGCCGCCCAGGCTTTGGCGCAAACCCCGCAGAGCGTTTCTCCCAATGACCGCCTCCGCATCGCACTGATTGGCGCCGGCGGCCAAGGCAGCAGCGACGCGGCCAATGCCATCACTGTCCCCGGCGTGGAACTGGTGGCGGTGAGCGACGTCTACGACGGCCGCCTGCAGCGCGCCCGCGAAAAATGGGGCGATCACCTCTTTACTACCCGCGACTACCGGGAAGTGCTGGCGCGCCCGGATGTAGACGCCATCATCATCGGCACCCCCGATCACTGGCACTCCACCATCTCGATGGACGCCATGAACGCGGGCAAGGACGTGTACTGCGAAAAGCCCATGGTTCAGCACGTCGACGATGGCGCGGGCGTGGTCGATGCCCAGAAGCGCACCGGCCGCATCTTCCAGGTGGGCAGCCAGCGCGTCAGCTCGATCCTCTATCAGAAGATGAAGGAGCTGCTCGCCGCGGGCGCCATCGGCGAACTGAACACGGTGGAAGCCTGGATCGACCGCGGCACGGCCATCGGCGCCTGGGAATATTCCATTCCGCCCGATGCCTCGCCCGCCACCATCGATTGGGACCGCTTCCTCGGCCGCGCTCCCAAGGTGCCTTTCGACCCCGTGCGCATCTTTCGCTGGCGCAACTATCGCGATTACGGCACCGGCGTGGGCGGCGACCTGTTTGTGCATCTCTTCAGCGGCCTGCATTTCGTCACCGTCAGCACCGGCCCCACGCGCGTTTTCGCCACCGGCGGCCTGCGCTTCTGGAAAGACGGACGCGACGTTCCCGACGTGCTCATGGGCCTTTATGACTACCCGGCAGCGGGCTCGCGGCCGGCCTTCAACCTTTCGCTGCGCGTCAATCTCATCGATGGCTCGGTGAAAGAAGCCAGCTCCTTCCGCTTCATCGGCAGCGAGGGCGCCATGAGCCTGGATGGCGACAGCGTCACCCTGACACATCTGCCCCGCGAAGCCGAACCCGGCTACACCATCGACACGTTCCCCAAAGCCGTGCAGGAGCGCTTCCTCGAGGAATATCGCGCCAAGTATCCGCAGCGTCCCAAAATGAGCACGGGTTCTATGCAGACAGAAGAAAAATTCGTCGCGCCGCGCGGGTACAGCGACCACTTCGAACACATCCGCAACTTTATTCAGGCGGTGCGCTCGCGCCGTCCGGTGGTGGAAGACGCCGTCTTCGGTTTCCGCGCGGCGGGCCCCGCGCTGCTCTCCAACATCAGCTATTTTGAGCAGCGGCCCTGCCGTTGGGACCCCGAACGGATGGAACTCAAGGGCTGAGCTATGAGACTCGCGGTCCTCGGGTTGGGATTCATGGGCGCGACGCACGTGCGCGCGCTGCGCAACGTTCACGGCGCCGAACTGGCCGCCGTCTATAGCGGCGACGAGCGCAAACTGGCGGGCGATCTCACCGCCGTGCGCGGCAATCTGGGCGCGCCCTTCGAGCGCATGGATTTTTCCGGCGTGCGCAAACACCGCGATCTCGACGCGGTGCTGGCCGACCGCTCGATCGACGCCATCGATATCTGCCTGCCCACGTGGCTGCACGATTCGGTGGCGATTGAAGCCATGCGCGAGGGCAAGCACGTGCTGGTGGAGAAGCCCATGGCGCTGGATGGCTTCGCGGCCGACCGCATGGTCAACTCCGCGCGCCGCTACCGCCGCGTGCTCATGACCGCGCACGTGCTGCGCTTCCTGCCCGAATATGCCGCGCTGCGCGAAGCCGCCCGCGGCCATTCCCTGCGCTTCGCCGCCTTCCGCCGCTATTGCGCGGCGCCATCGTGGAGCCAGTGGCTCTACGACACCGCGCAGAGCGGCGGCGGCGCCTTCGACCTGCTGGTGCACGATGTCGATTTCTGCCTGCATCTGTTCGGCATGCCGCGATCCGTATCGGCGGCCGGCTATAGCGACGATGCAGCGGGTGTCGATTGCGTCGCCGCGCATCTCTCCTACGCCGACGGAGCGACCGTCGCGATTGAGGGCGGCTGGCTGCAGAGCGGCGATCTTCCCTTCACCATGGAATACACCGCCTGCCTCGACGATCGCACCATTGAATACAGCTCTCACAGCCGCGCCCCCACGCTCTACCCGAGCGGCGGCGGTGCGCAACCCCTGCCGCTCGATGCGCGCGACGGATATGCCGCGGAGATCGAATACTTCGCCGAATGCTGCCGCACCGGAGAGCAGCCGGAGCGGTGTCCGGCCGGCGACTCGGCCGCGGCTGTCAAATTGATGAACCTGATTCTGCAGTCCCGCAGCCGGCGGGGAGCAAAACTGTTGTGGACGCCTTAAGACCGCTGGAGCCCGGCGTGATGTTCTGGACCGGACGCGATACGCCGGAAGAAGTCCGCGCGCTGGGCGTCCGCTGCGGCCAGTTGGGCATCCCCGGCGAAATGGCGCTCTCCGCCGCCGCCGCGGACGAATGGAAATTCCGGCTGTCGCAAGCCGGCCTTACGATCTGCACCATCTTCGCAAGCTACATCGGCGAGGATTATGCCGATATCCCCACCGTCGGCCGAACCGTCGGCTTCGTGCCGCCGGGGACACGGGCCGCGCGCGAGCGGCGTACCGAAGAAGTCGTTGAGTTCGCGGCGCGCCTGGGTGTGGGGAGCTTTGCCTGCCATATCGGCTGCCTTCCCCAGGAAGACGGGGAAATTCGCGATCTGGTCCGGCGCGTCTGCGACCGCTGCGCCGCACACGGCATGACCTTCGCGCTCGAGACCGGGCAGGAACCGGCCGAAGCCCTGCTGCGGTTTCTGGACGCGGTGGATCGTCCCAACCTCGGGATCAACTTCGACCCCGCCAACATGATTCTTTACGGCACCGGCGATCCCATCGCCGCGCTGCGGCGGGTCGCCCCGGGCGTGCTCTCTGTCCATTGCAAGGACGGAGTGCCTCCCGCGGCCCCCGGCGCGCTCGGCACCGAGTGTCCCCTCGGTCAAGGCCATGTAGGAATCGAATCCTTCGTGCGCACGCTGGCCGCGTGCGGCTACCGGGGACAGTTACACATCGAACGGGAAGGCGTGGATCATGACCGGTGGCTGCGCGATGTAAGCGATGGCATTCAGCTGGTATCGCAGGCGGCGCAGCTTAGATAGGTTAAGTAAAGTCAGTAATAGATTACTTACCAGTGATCGGGTAGATCCTGTGCCTGTTGGCATACGGTCCTGGTACTCCGCGAGGCACGTTTTCCGGAATCATTCTGTTCGCCGCCTCAATTCTCTGGTAACATCCCCTCATGTGCCAGTACCCGAGCGGTACGGGCAGAGGGATTGCTGTCTTTCGCGGAGTAAGTCAAAAACGGTTCGGATGCTACTCTATGAGAACTGCGCGGTTGTTACTGTGCTCGCTAATCTTGCTGTTACCCTTTCCGGCAGCCGCGGACCTGATCATCATCCCCCACTTTGATTCCACGATCACTAGCAACGCGGACGCCAGCCAGATCGAGAGCACCATCGACAGCGCGCTCAATGTCTACGAAAGCGAGTTCGCCACCAACATCACAGTCAACATCTACTTTCAGACATTCGACAGCAACTGCGATTGCCTCGGCGAAAGCGATGTCGGCCGGGTATACGAGGTGCCTTACCAGACGTTTTACGACCAGCTGACTACCATCGATGCCAACCCTGCCGCCATCGCCAGCCTCAACGCGAACGGCGGAGACGGGAACACGAACGGAGGCATCGATCCCTTGCTCGGAAAATCCGATGTCGTGGTGAAATCGGCGAACGCGCGGGCCTTGGGCTTCACCGCGGCGGCGCTGTGCTACGTTACCGCGGGAGATACCACGCCCGCCAGCGATGTGCCCAACCACTGCGGCAGCTCCGGCAGTGCCGGTTCCCTGGTGGACGGAATCATCTCTCTGAATACCTTCATCACCAGCCCGCCCAACAGTCTCTCGGGCTTCTACTCACTGGAATCCACGGTGGAGCACGAAGTCGACGAAGTTTTGGGGCTGGGCTCCTCTCTGCCGAATACCAGTGCGAGCTCCGGCACGGTCACCAACTCGTTCGTCGCTCCCGAAGATCTCTGGCGTTATAGTCCCAGCGGCCAGCGCGTCTTTTCGGTCAACTGCGCGGCCCCCGGCACCGCGGTATTTTCCGTGAACGGCACTGGGCAGGGGCAGGGCTTCAACAATTCCTGCAACGGCGCCGATTTCGGAGATTGGGCCGGCGGCGGTTCGGCCCAGGTGCAGGACGCCTATGCGACACCGGGAGCCAATCCTACTCTGGGGACCAATGAAGCTGCGGCCCTCACTGCCGTAGGCTACCAGTTGGCTGTCCCTGAGCCGGCGACATTCGGTCTGCTGTTTTCCTCGCTCGGCCTGGCCGCGGTGCTCGGGCGCCGCAACCGCGGCGGCAGCCGGTAGCCGGCCGCCGCTACTCCTGCCCGAAACCTCCGCGTCCTCCGCCCGCCGGAGCGTGCATCTGGTACTCGAACGGCGGCTCCGCGCCCAGAAGGTAACGTACAAAGTAATCCCAGCGGCGCCGGATCATGTAAGGCTCATTGCCGAAACCGTGATTCCGGTTGGGGAGCAGGAGTAAGTCGAAATCCTTGTTCGCTTTGATGAGCTCATTCACCACCAGGAGCGTGTTATACGGCGGCACATTGTTATCCATGGTGCCGTGCGCCAATAGTAAATGGCCCTTCAGGTTCTTGGCCACGAGTTCATTCGCCTGGTTGTCGTAGTTATCCCCGTGCAGCAGGCCCTGCCACTTCTCGGCCCAATCGTCCTCATAGTCGCGATTGTCGTGGTTGCCGGCTTCGGAAACCCCGACCTTGAAGAAATCGGGATAGCGGAACATGGCATCGGCCGTAGCATATCCCCCGCCCGAGTGTCCGTAGATGCCCGCGCGATCGAGGTCGATCCACGGATATCGCCGCGCCAGCTCCTTCATGCCCGCCACCTGATCGGGCAGGGTGTTGTCGCCCAGATCGCCGAAGTACGCTTCGTGAAATTTCTTGGAGCGCCACGGCGTGCCCATGCCGTCGAGCTCGATGACCACGAATCCCAGTTCCGCCAGCGCCTGCGCATCGCTTCGCGCCGCCGAAAAACTGCGGCTCCCCACGCTGCCCGTCTGCGGCCCCGGGTAGATGTGGTTGATGATCGGATATCTCTTCGCGGAGTCGAAACTGGTGGGCCGGAACATCAGGCCGTAGAGGTCGGTCGCTCCGTCGCGCGCTTTTACGGTGAAGGGAATGGGCGGCTTCCATCCGGCGGCCAGGAGCTTGGAGATGTCGGCCTTCTCCAGTTCCGCGCGCAGCTTGCCGTCGCTATCGCGCGCCACCGCCACCGGCGGAGTATCCGGCGTCGAGTAATTGTCCACGAAGTAATTGCCGGAAGGCGAGAGGGTAACCTGATGGTTGGCATTCTCCGGAGTCAGTAGTTTCTGGTTGCGGCCGTCGAATCCGACTTTGTAGAGGTGAATGAAATACGGGTCGCGGCCTTTCTCCTTGCCCACCCCCAGAAAGTAGAGTTCGCGATTCTTCTCGTCCACCCGCAGTAACTGGGTAACATTGCCTTCTCCGCCGGTAATCTGGTGCTTGAGTTTACCGGTCTCCAGGTCATACAGGTAGAGCTGGCCCCAGTTATCGCGCTCACTGAACCAGATGACTTCATTCGATTGCGGCAGATACCGCCAGTTGACCGCGCCGTTGCCCGATTCGAAGAACGTCGTGACCCGTTCTTCCATTACCGGCCGCACGGCGCCGGTACTCGCGTCGGCCACTTTGAGCTGCTCCACTTTGTGGTCGCGCGAGGTAGCGACAAACGCCAGGTGCGAGGCGTCGGGGCTCCACTGCTCGTCGCCCCACTCGCCGCGGCAGGCTACGTCGTCGCACAAGGTCGAGCGGTGCTGGTCGGGCGGCTCATCCAGCCGGATCACCTTCGCCGCGTCCACATCGATGACCACCCGCTGGATGGTCGTGACCACCGGGTCGCCCGGCAGCGGGTACTTCCACTCCCGCAGGATGGGATGCCCCACGCGGGTATCGACCAGGTACATTTCGCCCACGCCGCGCTGATCCTGCTGGTAGGTGGCGATCTTTTTGGAATCGGGCGACCAGAGCACGATCGGCCGGTCGCTGGTGCTCCAGCCTGCATTGTCGGTGGCGTAGCCGAAATCCTTCACGCCGTCCTGAGTAAGCTGCGTTTCCTTTCCCGTGGCGGCTTCGCGAACCCACAGGTTGTAGTCGCGGATGAAGGCGGCGCGCTTTCCATCGGGCGAGAGCGCTTCGTTGCGCCCTCCGCCGCCCGATCCGCCGCGTCCTCCTCGCCCGCCTCTTCCTCCGCGCCCTCCGCGCCCGCCGACTGCGTTGCCCTCCGCCGTGCATTTCGCGCCCGCGGTGTCACACTGCCAGTGCTTGCCGCCCGCATCGAAGGAGACGGACTGCAGATCGCGGCCCAGTTCGATCTCCTGGAACGGCAGCGTGGCCGCGGTGTACGTGAATCCCGATGCCGCCGAGAGCGCAGCCGCCAGCCGTCCGGAATCGAAGGCATCCCGGCGGGTGCCTTGCGCCGGGTCCACCAGCACGAATTCAGCGCCCGCGGGCGCCGTGACGCGATACCAGAACCGGTCTTCCGGAAGCCAATTGGGACGGACGTTGCTGCGCAACACCAACGCGTTGGTGTTATAGCCCATGAATTTTTCGGCGTGAGCGTAATCGGCGGCCGTGAGGCGCGTCTGCGCGGTGGCGGGGATCGCCGCTGTCAGAAGCGCCAGCAAAGCCGGGGAGATGCCTTTGGTCATGGCGGAAATCATATCAAGGGAACGACGCCCGCCGCAAAAATTCCCGGTCTACCGTACTGCCCGCAGTTCCGCGATCCGCTGCTCGATCGATCCCGCCCAGCACCCTGCCTGGCGCTGAGTCGCGCCGCTGGCGCGCAAGCCGTCCTGCAACTCCGCGGGCGTGATGGCATCGAGATAACGCACCAGCCAGCGCACGTCTTCCACGGTAATTCCGCTTTTTAAATCCGCCCCGTGTTTGCCCGCAAAGCCGAACTCGACCAGACCGCTGCGGACTCCGGTGACGAAGTGCGGGGAATCGAGCGCAAAGCCCGCGCAATCGCTGCGGTCGCGCCGCAGCACGTCGCCCCAGCGCCCCAGTGCCGCGCCCCAATCGAATACGGAAAAGACATCGGCGGCGCGGCCCTCCAGCGGCACACGGAAAACGCCGTTGTTCGAATCGCCGGTGTTGCGCGCGTCCTTGGCATCCCAGTTGGAGAGCAGCATCATCGCGATCTTCAGGCCCGCCAGTTCGCGCGTGCCGCGAAACGGACTGTCGGCCCACGACCAGACGCGCCCCTGCAGAAACTGCATCCCGGGATCGTCGCGCGGCTCAAAGCGCGCGCGGGCGAACGCGCCATCCGGCTTCACCATGCGGCGCGCGCGGCTTAACTTTCCGACTTCCCCGATTCTGCCTTGCGCCACGAAATAGTTAGATTCCCCAAAGTATCCCAGTGCCGCCAGGAAACGCGGCGCGAAGCACTCGGGAATCACCTCGGCGCCGAATTTCACACTCCAGGTGCGGTCGCGCGCATCGCGCAGCGTGACTTTGGGAGTGGTGCCGCTCGGGTCTTCTTTCAGAAAACGAAACGGCGGCCGCGGAGCGCCGTCGCACCCGCCCGGCCCGCAGATCCAGTCCTGCGCGGTCAGCGGGCGCGGAGCACGCCACAGCAGGGGCGCGGGCGCCTGCGCGGCCGCCGTTTCCACCGCCAGCAGAAGCAGCACCGCCGCACGATTCACTGCAAGAGTCTCCCCAGTACGCGAGGCGAAAACTCCTGCGCCAGGTGGAACCCGAACCGCAACCCCATCGAGATGCCGAACTCCACCGCCCCATCGCCCAGCGTCGTGGTGCTGCGCGGAGCCCAGGTGCGGGAAACGAATGCGCCCACGGCCGTGCCGCCGATGGCGGAAATCGCCGGCCCTCGCGAGCCGTCGTCATGCCGCGCCAACAACGTGCTGGCGGCGGCATAGGCAATGCGCCGCGCCAGGCCGTGCTCCCCGGACGCGAAGTAGCGGTTGTCCTCGTGCAACCCCAGGGCGAACCCGTTTTCGAAGCTCTCGGCGATCACGCGCTGCCCGTACAGGCTGCCGAAGCGCAGCGCATAGCCCTCGCTTCCCTGTCCGTATTCGCGCGGGCGGTCCGCACCCTGGTAGATGCCGGCCTGCACGGCGGTTTCGAAAAAGGCGTCCGGTCCGGCGATCTGCGAGACGTAATACGCCGCTCGCCCGGTGCGGGTCATGGGGACGAAGTCTTCGGCGACGCGGACATCGCACGAAGACGGCTGCGCCAGTGCGGCGCCGCACAGCAAGGGAACTACAAAGAGCGCGCGAAACATGGGCCTCGAAGCCACGTGCACGCGGCTCGCCAAGCCAGCCATGCCGTGGGCAGGAACTGGATCTCAGCACACGCTGCAACCGCCCACTATCCTTCGAGAATCTCCGGACCCAGAATCTGCATGTGGATTTCGTCCATCACCCGCGAAGTGCCGCTGAGTTTTTCCGCCAGCCGCAGAGCGGTAATGTGCGTCATGCGAAATTCGTCCAGCGTGAGGCGGCGCACAGCCCGCATGCGAACCGGACGCAGGGAGCAATCCGGGCAAGGCATCAGAAAATAGGTTTCGTCGCGCTCCAGCTCTCCCAAGCTCTGCGACTCCACAAAAATCTGCGCCGTCAAACCGATCTGGCAGAAGTTGACGCGCTTGCCCTCGGTTTCCGGAAAGAAAGCCCACATCTCCCTTTCCGTTTCAATGTAGTCATCGAAATCGAAGGACTTGGGAAGCGCGAACGATGCACCCGGATCGAGGAACGAATAGGTGGACACTAAGGGCTCCTGTTGCCTTCAGTGTACCCTTTCTCACAGTCATGCTGCGCGCGGCTGAATTCGAAGCCGGTTATGAACCCCCTTCACGCCGGAAACCGATTCCGCCACATCCTCCGCCATCCGTTTCATGCTCCGTTCGTCCACCGTGCCGGACAGCATCACTTCGCCCCTCATGGACAGTGACTTCGATCTCGGTGGCATCGATGTCCGGATGATCCGTGAGACGGTCGCTGACATCCTCGCGGATGCGCTCGTCGCTGCGGTGATAGCCTTTCGGACCGCGACCGGCGAATGGCCCCCGCCGCGGGCCTATCCCGCCGCTGTAGGAGCCCACGCCGCCGCCGTAAGAACCCGGGCCGTAGGATGGCGCGCCGCCGCGTTCCTCCCGTTCACCGCCCCAGCGGCCCGTTCCTTGGCCGTACTGTCCCGCGCCGCCGCCCCACTGGCTGACGCCGCTCGATGGACCGAAGCCCTGCTGCCTCCGGTGCCATTCATCTTCCCGGTTGACGGGGCCGCGATTCCCATAGGTGCCCCAACTGCCCTGGCGCCCCCAATCGCCTGGCGCGTCGAAATCCGCCGGCCGGGATTCTCCCGGCCACGGCTGGCCGCGGCGCGATTCCTCGGGCTCCCGTCCGGGATGTTCGTTGCGCCAGCGCTCGTTCCGCCGGCGCTCGGGATCCCAATCGGGCTCCCGATCAAGGTCGTTGTATTCCGCCATCTTGATCTCCTTCTGCGCGGGGAACGCATCCCTCCTCCGCAGCCTTGCCGGCCGGATTCCCCCCTCTACCAACATGCTATGGCCGGGCGGAAACGGCAGGCAAGAAATGCCAGGACCGCTTTGTTCTACAGGGTGCGGCCGAAAGATCTGTGGGTTTTTACAAGGAGGCTCTAAATACCTACAACTGAAGGATTGACAACCGTCCGGGTAAAGTCGAAGCTAAAGTTGAACGAGGTGCATCATGAGACCGCTTCGGATCTGGATGTTGGCTGGGTTGATGGCCGTTCCGGCACTGGCGCAGCCGGTAATCTCGGCAAAGTCGGGCGTGGTGGATTACGTGGAGGGCCAGGTGTTCCTGGCGAACCAGGCGCTCGAGTATTCGCCGACCCATTTTCAGGATGTGAATGAGAACCAGGTGCTGCGCACGGAGGCAGGCCGCGCCGAGGTTCTGCTCAATCCCGGAGTGGTGCTGCGCCTCGCCGAGAACAGTTCCATCCGTATGATCACCAATCGGTTGATCGATACACGCGTCGAGCTGCTCACCGGCTCGGCTTCCGTGGAAGCCGACCAGATCGCCAAGGACACCAACGTGACCATCGCCTGCAAGGATGCGCAGGTGGCTCTGGCGAAGGCCGGAATTTATCGTTTCGATGCGGCTCCAGCGCGGGTGCGGGTGTTCAAAGGCTCCGCCCAAGTTTCGCTCAACGGGCAGACCACCGAAGTGAGCGGGGGCAAGGCGGCCCTCCTTGGCGGCACGGTCGCCGAAGTGCAGAAATTCGAGTCGGAAGATACCGATTCCCTGGACAACTGGAGCCGCCGGCGCGGCCAGTACATGGCGATGGCCAATGCCTCCGCGGCCAAGACTCTGGTCGGTTCGGGCTCGCTCAGCTCGCTTGGCTGGGGTATCGGCCAGCCGTGCATGGGCGTCTGGGGATACAACCAGTGGTACGGCATGATGACCTACATTCCCTGCACCGGAATGTTCACGAGCCCATGGGGCTACTCGTATTGGAGCCCGTACACCGTGATGCGCGCCTATTATGCGCCCGCGTACACCGGCGGTTATGGCTATGGCGGCGGTGGCGGCATGTATAACGCCGGATTCCCGTACAGGACTGCGGCTCCGACTGCCGGAGGCTATTCCGGCGCCATGGCGTCGGTCGGTCCTATGAGCGGCGGTGGAATGAGCTCCGGCGGCTCGGCAATGGGCGGCTCTACATCCGCGGGTGCTGCCGGTGGCGGCGGATCCGCGGGCCACGGCGGCGGCGGCGGCGGTGGCGCTGCCGGCGGCGGTGGAGCGGGCGGACACGGCCGCTAAATCAGGCACAGGAGGCTATTAGAACGCAGCCTGCCCCCTTTCCGACGGGGTACGGCTGCGTTCTTTTTTGGTGCGGCGTCTGGACGTCTAAGACATCGCCTGCCGCAAAGGCCGGTAGCGGCGGATCGCCCGCACGCCAATCAGCTCAGCGACCTTCGCCAGCAGGTTAGGGACGTTTTCGGTATGGATCGCCACCCGGTGCCGGGTATTGCGCTTCAGCTTGGGTTCGAAGGACCGGATCATGGCAGTCGCGGGCCGGTATTCTTTCACCCGCGCGTACGCCAGGACGTGACGCCCCGCGACGTTGCTTCCGGAATCGGAATCCGTCAAAACCAGATCGTATTGCCCCTCATCCAGTTTGGCGATCGCTTCCGCAGTCGTTCCAGCCAGATCCACCGAATAACCGCCCGCTTGCAGGATGGTTTGCAGCGCGAGGCGCGGCGCAAGTTCGCCATGCGCCAAAAGCACACGGGCCAAGTTCAGCCTGCGGCGAGGCCCAGCGCTGAATCGCGTGCGGGAATGGTTGGGCATCCAACTCCACTGTAACCGGAAACCGCCATTTCTTATCCAGTAATTTTTCCGGATAGCCCTCTTTACCTATTACTACCAGACATTTGGACCCAGACGTATCCACTTTGTTTGGTGTGGTTTATAACAAACAGCGAAATCCCTCCGCAGAGCCGGAGGCTTGGTCCGGGCGCGAGCGGAGTGAGCCGGAATCGGCCGCAACCCTTCCGCGACGGGCTCCCGGCCGCCTGAGCCTTCGAGCCGCTTAGCCTTGTGCCACCCGTCGTGGCGTGCCTAGTAAATAATCACCTGGTGAGTGTAGGAAGGGAACCAGGGATTCTGGAACATCACCGCGCGTCCCTGTAAGCCATACATGATCAGCGCGCTCTTGAACTGGTACTCCACCTGAATGGCAAATTCCGAGCCCGAAGCCTCGTTGGGGAAGCTGGTGCTATCGGTTTCGCAGTTGTTGAGCGTGCAGCTTTTGACCGTGGTCTTCGTCAGGTGATCGGCGCTGCTGACGGTGTAGAACGTGACGTTCATCAGGGTGGGATTCAGCCCGATGGCGGCACTGGCAAGCTGCGTCGCGGCGTTCTGTACCTGGCAGGTATTGGTCTTGCAGTACCCGTCGGTTCCGCCGTGTACCTGAACATATTCGCCGGCCGTCTTGGTGGCGTATTGAAGCGTGTGATAGTTCCACATCCCGATGGACATCTGAACGATCGAGATCCAGACGAAGATCATGGGGACACCCGTGAGGGTGAACTCGAGAATCGCGCTGCCGGCCTGTCGTTTGCGTCGCATATTAGGAATCGCTTCGCGTCCGCATTTCCACGACGCGGTAAAAGGTCGCCTGTTTTTCCAGAAGCCCGGGAATCGGTATCAGGGAAAGTGTCGTGTACTGCACCGACACCTGCGCGGCGGGGTTCCCGTCGGCCCCAGTGGCCAGATACGTTTCGGTCGTAATCACCGGCGAGGCAGTACAGGTGGTCAGGTTATTGCCCACATTGGGAACGATTCGCAGTTCCTCCAGCGCCAGTGTGCAGACCACGGCGCCCACCGCGGAACTGCCGCTGTTGGCGATCGTCTTGCTCGTTGAGGCGTAGAGGGCTGCTGAGCGAGCGGCGGCCTCTGTGGAAATGAGCGCGTGCGCGTAATAACCCCAGTCGAACACGCCCACGAAAAGGAAGATGAACCATGGCAGCAGCAGCGCCATTTCTAGCGCGCTACCCCCTCGACACTGTTTACGCCGGCACTTCTTCATGGCTTGTTACCTTTTTCGTGAATAACAGGCCGATACTGCCCGAAACAAGCTATCAAAGGTTAGTCAGGGGCTGGCTAAGCCGTACCATATCGTACTTTATTTCGCTCTTTTCAAAGCACTTAGGGGATATTACCAGGACGAAAATAAAGAATGCACAACAGCGGCGCGGCGGCGCTGATCCCACCGAACCTCATGTGGGCAGGTTTACAGGATGCAGCAGCCTCCTGCCGGGCCTGCGACCTGTGGCGGCGCGCCACCCGGACCGTCTTCGGCGAATATGGCGCCGGCCGTCCCGGCACGGCCAACCTGATGCTCGTCGGCGAACAGCCGGGCAATGAAGAGGATCTCGCGGGGCGCCCGTTCGTCGGTCCGGCGGGCCGCCTCCTCGACCGCGCTTTGCAGGAAGCCGGCATCGACCGCGCCGAGGCCTATATCACCAACGTGGTCAAGCACTTCAAATGGGAGCCACGGGGCAAACGGCGGATTCACGCGAAGCCCGGTTCGGTGGAGATCGCAGCCTGCCTGCCCTGGCTGCAGGCGGAGCTGCAAATGGTCCAGCCGCGGGTTTTGGTCTGTTTGGGCGCCACCGCCGCACAGGCGCTGCTCGGCAAGACGTTTCGCGTGACGCGCGAACGCGGCAAACTATTGGAATCGCCGCTGGCGCCGTTCGTGATGGCCACGGTTCATCCTTCGTCGATTCTGCGCGCTCCCGGCGAAGCCGCACGCCACGCCCAAATGGCGGCTTTCGTCGCCGACCTGCGCCATGCCGCCCAATCCGTCCGCACACGCGCCGGGAGGCCGTGAAGGACGCTTCTGTCGCTTCTTTCAATTCCGCTACAATACAAGTGCTCCCCAACAACCGGCATGACCCTGGCGGCGAAGCTTTCCTTCCAGTTCGAGAAGCGCGTTCAATTCAAAGGCCGGGAGCTGTTTATCGCCAACGCGGTCAAAATTGACGAATCGGGCCCCGACCGTTTTCACGGCGCCGTGCGCGGGGGCCAATTCTATGCAGTAGGGCTGGATTACCATGCCGGAGAACTCAAAGTCTCCTGTGCCTGCCCGTATTTCGCCGAATATGGCCCGTGCAAACACCTGTGGGCCGCAATTCTCGAGGCCGATCGCGAGGGCGCCCTGCGCAACGCCTCTTCCAACGGCGCGTATCTGTCGCTCGTCTACACCTCCAGACACCCCGCTCCGCGCGTATCGGGCGTGACGGCCGCGGCGCCGCGTCCCCTGCCCAAGCCGCAGCCCCCTCCTTGGCAGGAGTATCTGAATGCAGTGCAGCAGGCGCTCGACAACCCGAACTACGAGAAGCCGCACTGGCCGGCCGGCTTCGAGATCCTGTACGCCGTGGATATCGCGGCGTCGCAGACCGCCAATGCTCTCGTCCTGCAGCTCTATGCGCGTTCGCGCAAGAAGAACGGCGACTGGACCGCCTACAAGGAGCTGCGCGTCAGCCAGGCGGACATTGCCGCCCTGCCCGACCCCGTGGATTCGCGCCTCATCGCTTCCATTGTCGGCGGCGCCGAGTATTACTACTCCGACTATCGCTACGGCGCCGGAGTGCGCCGGACACTTTCCAGCGTGCTGGCGCTGCACCTGATCCCGCAGATAGCCGAAGCCGGCCGGCTGGGGGTCACCCACGAGCCCGGCGGAGCCCGCCTGCAGAGCCTGGCATGGGATGCCGGCGAAGCGTGGCGCCTGTGGCTCGAGGTCCGGCAGGACGAGCGCGACCAATGGGCCATCACCGGCTCGCTGCGCCGCGGCGAGGAGACAATGGCGCTCTCCGAGCCCGCGCTCATCCTCGAAAGCGGGTTCCTGCTGGCGCGAGGAACGCTGGCACGCTTCGATCCCGCCGGAGCCTTTGCCTGGGTGCGCCAGCTTCGCCGCATCGAGCGGATTCCGTTTCCCGATCGCGAGCGCGATCGGGTGCTGGAGAAACTCCTGCACAGCCCGGTTCTCCCGCCCATGGATCTGGACGAGCCGCTGCGTTTCGAGCAGCGCAGGGAGCCTCCCCGATTGGGCCTGCGCATCTCCGGTCCGCGCCAGAACTGGAGCCAGACGTTCCTCGAAACCCACCTGCTGTTCGGCTACGGCGGCACCTGGGAAGACGAGTCCATGAGCACGGCGGTGGCGGGCATGTGGCTTCCCGAGGAGCGCGTCTTCGTGCATCGGGATGCCGCGGCCGAAGATGCCGCCCGGCGCATTCTCGAGGAGCTCGGGTTGCGCCCCGATCGCGATATCTCGCCCTACTGGCGGCTGGCGCCCAAGCATCTGCCGCGCGTGGTGCGCGAACTGATGCGCGGCGGCTGGCACGTGGAAGCCGAAGGCAAAGCCTTTCGCACCGCCGGCGAGACCCGCGTCGATGTGCGCAGCGGTATCGACTGGTTCGAGTTGCACGCCGAAGTGGACTACGGCGGCGCCACCGCCCGGCTGCCGGAGCTTCTGGCGGCGCTGCGGCGCGGCGACACCATGGTGCCGCTGAACGACGGCACCTTTGGGCTGCTGCCCGAAGAGTGGCTGGAAAAATTCGGCCCGCTGGCCTCCCTCGGCACGAAAGAGACCGACCACCTGCGCTTCCGCCGCAACCAGGCCGGCCTGCTGGACGCATTGCTCGCGGCACAGCCGCAGGCGCGCGTGGACGAGCTGTTCGAGCGTGTGCGCCGGCGCATCCGCTCCTTCGATGGAGTCACGGCCGCCGAGCAGCCCGCCGGTTTCGTCGGCCATCTTCGCGAGTATCAGCGCGAAGGCCTCGGCTGGATGGACTTCCTGCGCGAATTCGGCTTCGGAGGCTGCCTGGCGGACGATATGGGAGTCGGCAAGACCGCGCAGGTGCTGGCCGCGCTCGAAACGCGCCGCGACACAGCCAAGGCTCCGTCGCTCGTGGTCGCTCCCAAGAGCGTGATCTTCAACTGGCGCGAGGAGGCCGCCCGCTTCACACCCCGCCTGCGCGTTCTGGAGCACACCGGCTTCGAGCGCGACGCGGCCAGTATCCCGCAATACGACCTGGTGCTCACAACCTACGGCACCCTGCTGCGCGATGCCGCCGCGCTCAGCGAAATCCAGTTCGATTACGTGGTGCTCGACGAAGCCCAGGCCATCAAGAACGCGTCTACCGCCTCCGCCAAGGCCGTGCGCCTGCTGAAGGGCGCGCATCGCCTGGCGCTGAGCGGCACGCCGGTAGAGAATCACCTGGGCGAGCTGTGGAGCCTCTTCGAATTCCTCAACCCCGGCATGCTCGGCGAGGCCAAGGTCCTCAAGATGAGCGGCGGCCTGGCGCGGAACCCGAGCGGAGAGGCGCGCAAGCTGCTGGCTCACGCCCTGCGCCCCTTCATTCTGCGCCGCACCAAGCAGCAGGTGGCGCGCGAGCTGCCGGAAAAAACCGAACAGACCATCTTCTGCGAGCTCGATCCGCCGCAGCGCAAGCAGTACAACGAACTGCGCGCCCATTACCGCGAAACGCTGCTCGGCCGCGTGCAGGCGCAGGGCCTGGCGCGCTCTAAGATGCATGTGCTGGAGGCTCTGCTGCGCCTGCGCCAGGCCGCCTGCCACCCGGGCCTGCTCGACGCGGCGCTGCTCGACCAGCCCAGCGCCAAGCTCGACACCCTTCTGGCGCAGCTTGCCGAAATCCTCGAAGAGGGACACAAGGCTCTCGTCTTTTCGCAGTTCACCAGCCTGCTGGCCATCGTGCGCGCGCGGCTTGACGAACAGGGCGTCCGTTACGAGTATCTCGACGGCGCCACGCGCGACCGCCAATCGCACGTGGATGCTTTCCAGAACGATCCCGACTGCGGCCTGTTCCTCATCAGCCTCAAGGCCGGCGGCCTGGGCCTGAATCTGACGGCCGCCGAATACGTATTCCTGCTCGACCCCTGGTGGAACCCGGCCGTGGAGGCGCAGGCCGTGGACCGCGCGCACCGCATCGGCCAGACCCGCCCGGTATTCGCGTACCGCCTGATCGCGCGCGACACCGTCGAAGAGAAGGTACTCGAGCTGCAAAAGAGCAAGCGCGAGCTGGCCGACGCCATCCTGGGCGAAGACAACGGCCTGATTCGCGATCTGAAGGCCGAAGACCTGGAGCTGCTGCTGTCGTGAAGCGCTTCGCCTACATCCCGATTCTCCTGGCCGCCTGTCTCCCGGCCGCGCCATCGTTCGATGCCATCTTCTCCCCGCTTGCCGATTCCCGTTCGCCGGGACTCGCCGTGCTCGTGCGCCAGAACGGCCGGACGCTCTTCGAGCGCGGCTACGGCGTGCGCGACCTGCGCAGCCGCGCCCCCATCGACGCCTTCACGGATTTTCGCCTGGCCTCCTTCACCAAGCAGTTCACCGCCATGAGCATCATGCTGCTGGTGCACGATGGCAAACTGCGCTATGACGAACCCCTGACCGAAGTCTTCCCCGAATTCCCCGCCTGGGGGCGCGCCATCACCATTCGCAACCTGCTCAACCACACCGGCGGACTGCCGGATTACGAAGACCTGATGGGGAACCGCTGGAGCGCGCGGCGCCAGATCCGTGACCGCGAAGTTTTCGACCTGCTGCGCGCCCGGCCGCGCGGCAAGTTCGCCGCCGGAACAAGCTGGGCCTACAGCAATTCCGGCTACGTCATGCTGGGCCTCATAGTGCAGAAAGCCGGCGGCGAGCCGTTCCAGGAGTTTCTGCGGCAGCGCATCTTCGGTCCGCTGCACATGGACGACTCGGTTGCATTCGTGAACGGCGTCAATTCCGTGCCCAGGCGCGCCTACGGCCACAGCCGCGCGGACAGCGGCTTCCGCGAAACCGACCAGAGCTCCACTTCGGCGACGCTCGGCGATGGCGGAATCTATTCCAACCTCTACGATCTGGCGAAGTGGGACGATGCGCTCGCCCGCCACACCCTGCTGAGCGCGGCCGAGATGCGCGCGGCGCTTACCCCGGCTGTGCTTTCCGATGGCTCCGCGCCGCGGTGGCCGTCCGAGCCCGGCGGCGACAACCTGGAGCCCGGCCGGCCCGTCTCCTACGGTTTCGGCTGGTTCCTTGATCCCTATCGCGGCCACGAGCGCATGTGGCACTACGGCAGCACGGTGGGTTTCGGAACCGCCATCGAGCGCTTCCCCGAAGAGAAGATCACGGTGATCGTTCTCTGCAACCGCACCGATCTCGACCCGGGCAAACTGGCCCTGAGCGCCGCGGATCTTCTGCTTCCGGCAAAATAACTACATGAAACGAGTGCTGTACCTGCTGGACGTGGCCGTCTTTCTGGTCGTGGCGGCGTTCGTCTTTTCCAGCGTCGTCTGGAATGCACGCACTCTCGCCGGTCTTGCGCTGACGCTTGCAGGCTTCGCCCTGTGGATGACCGCGCGCGTTCAACTGGGCCGTTCCTTTGCGGTGCGGGCACATGCCAGGCAGCTCGTCACGCACGGCCTGTATGCAAAGTTCCGCAGCCCGATTTACATGTTTTCGATCGTCGCTTACGTCGGCGTGATCGTCGCCTCGGGAAAATGGTGGTGGCTGGTCGTCGTGCCGGTGATCTGGATCTTCCAGAGCCGGCGCATTCGCAAGGAAGAGGCCGTGCTCGAAGAGGCCTTCGGCGAGGAGTACCGCAAATACCGCGCCGGCACCTGGATATAAAATGCCGGAACTGCCGGACGTCACCGTCTACGTGGAAGCTCTGCGCGAGCGCATCGTCGCGCACCGTCTGGAGCGCGTCACGATTCGCGGCCCGTTTCTGCTGCGCAGCGTGGAGCCGCCCATCGCCGCCTTCGAAGGCAAAACGGCGCGCGCGGTGCAGCGCATCGGCAAGCGCATCGCCATCGGAGTGGAAGACGATCTCTGGCTGGTGCTGCACCTCATGATCGCGGGCCGCCTGCACTGGAAACGCGCCGGCAAGAACGCCCTGGCGGCATTTGAATTCGATAACGGCACCCTTTCCCTCACCGAAGCCGGCACCCAGCACCGCGCCTCGCTTCATACCGCGCGCGGCAGCGAGGCGCTGCGCGAATTCGATGCCGGAGGCGTGGAAGTGCTCGAAAGCGATCTCGCCGCCTTCACCGCCGCGCTGCGCGGCGCCAACCACACGCTCAAGCGCTCGCTCACCGATCCGCGCCTCTTCAGCGGCATCGGCAACGCCTATTCCGACGAGATTCTGCACCGCGCCGCGCTGTCTCCGGCAGCCCTCACCCAGCGTCTGAGCGAGCCGGAGATCGCCGCGCTTTATGCCGCGACCCGCGACGTTCTGCTCGAGTGGACCACCCGCCTGCGCGATGAGGCCGCCGGCGGCTTCCCCGAAGGCGTCACCGCCTTCCGCGAAGGCATGACGGTGCACGGCCGCTACGGCCAGCCCTGCCCGCGCTGCGGCGCGAAAATCCAGCGCATCCGCTACGCCTCCAATGAGACGAATTACTGCGCCAAATGCCAGACCAACGGCCGCCTGCTGGCCGACCGGGGTTTGTCGAGGCTGCTGCACGACGATTGGCCGAGAACGCTGGAAGAACTGGAAGCGTTGAAGAGGAAATAAGGATCAGGAGACAGGAGCCAAAAAAAATCGCCGAGGCGACGCGACGCGCTTCGGCGACCAAGGAGTGAACAATGACGTTGGTGCGGTCCCGCCCTCCCAAAGGACGCGAACCTGAGCCAGAACCAAACAACCGGGAACGCCGGGACCGCAGAACCAATCATGCGGCAAGTTCCCGGCAAAATACAGTACTGAAGACTTGGTCTTTGTAATAGAACTTTCCGGCGAGCCGCGGACCGAAAACCAGGCCGGCGAGGGCACTCGGAAAGACGTCCTGCCGGTACCCCCCACCGAATGCGGAAAGTGGCCTGGAATCCTCTGGCGAAGTACCACGCGGCACACCCACGCGCGTACCAATTTCAGGAGATTCTCCCCTGGTACGGCTTCGCGATCTGACGCCTGACGCCTGATGCCCAAAAAAAACCGGTCCGGCGGAGAGTCGCCGGACCGGCCGTGGCGGTGAGTTTCTGCTGGAATTAAGCCACGATGTACATCGTGCTCCCCTGCCGGTTGACCAGCAGCAGAGCCTGATTCTTCGAGTTGCTGACGGCGTGATCGTACTCCTGAACGTCGCTCACGCGCTGGTGATTCACTTCCTGGATCACGTCGCCTTTCTGCAGTCCGGAATCGGCCGCCGCGCTATTGGGGTCGATGCCAGTCACCACGACGCCCGTGGTTGTCGGAGGCAGGCCCAGTTCGCGCGCCGTCCGCGCGGTCACGTTCTCCACGGAAACACCGTTCATGCCGCCCTGCTCGTTGTCGCTCGGAGTCGTTGCCTGGGCGGTTTCGGTGGGCAGTTCCTGCAGCGTCACGCTGAAGTCCCGGTTAGCGCCGTTGCGCAGCACTTTGACGTTGACCTGGGTTCCCGGCTGCATCAGGGAAACGTTCATGCGAAGCTGCGAAGCGTCTCGCACGGGTTGCCCGTTGAGCGCCAGAATGATATCGCCCTTCTGCAGGCCCGCCCGTGAAGCCGGGCTGTCGGGAGTCACGTCACCCACCAGCGCGCCGGTCACTTCGGGATCGTTGAAAGCCCTGGCGATAGCCGGAGTCACTTCCTGAGCCATCACGCCCAGGTAAGCGCGGGTCACTTTGCCGTTCTTGATGATCTCATCCATCACCCGGCGCGCCTCATTGACCGGAATGGCGAAGCCGATTCCCTGGTTGCCTTCGGAGCCGTTCGCCAGGATGGCCGTGTTGATGCCGATCAACTCGCCGCGATCGTTCACCAACGCGCCGCCCGAGTTGCCGGGATTAATCGAAGCGTCGGTCTGGATAAAGTCCTCGTAGTCTTCGATGCCGAGGCCGGCGCGGCCGGTGGCGCTGACGATTCCCATGGTCATCGTTTCGCCGACGCCGAAGGGATCACCGACAGCAAGAACGTAATCGCCCACCTCCGCCTTCGCGGAATCGCCGATCACGATTGGAGTCAGGTTGTTGGCATCGATTTTGAGCACGGCCACGTCGGTTTTGGGATCCGTTCCCACCACCCGCGCTTTGAATTCGCGCCGGTCGGCGAGAGTCACTTCCACAGTGGAAGCGCCATCCACAACGTGGTTATTGGTGAGGATGTAGCCATTGGGGCTGACGATCACGCCCGAACCCAGGCCTTCCTCTTTCTGCTGGCGGGGCATCTGGAACTGGCGGCCTCCGCCGCCGAAGTTATCGCCGAAGAACTGGCGGAAGAGCGGATCGGCGAACGGATTCTGGTCCTGCCCGCCGCCCTGGAAACCGGTCTTCACCATCTTGGTCGAGGAGACGTTCACTACAGCCGGAAGGACGCGCTTCGCCACCGGGGCGAAGCTGTTGCGGCTGGCCGCTTCATCCGGATTGGCAAAATGCAGGGTGGCGGGCGGATTGATGATCCCCAGGTGCTCGGCGCCATCCACAGCCAGGCCGCCCAGGCCGAGTGCCATCACCAGGCCGACCGCCATTGTCTTCGGCCGCCTCCAAAAACTATCGAAACTCATGTGCTTTCCTCCAATTCTGAACTGTCGGACCACTCACCGGTCCCATATATTCAGATGTTTGGAAGGGGTGGAACGTTTGTCACGGGAAGTCGGTATTCTGGCCCCCGGCGATCAGGGATGCTCAGGAAATGATGCCCTTTCGCACAGCGTACAGGATGACCTCGGGAACGCTGCGTAAGTTCAATTTTTGCATTAGCTTAGCGCGATGCGTCTCGACCGTGTAGACACTCAGATTGAGGAGTGTCGAGATTTCTTTGCTGGATTTTCCCTCGGCCACCAGTTGCAGCACTTCGCGCTCCCGCGGCGAGAGCAGTTCATACGAGTCTTCGGCTCCTGTTCGCTGCAGCTTGCGCATGTAATCTTCCAGCAGGACCTTGCCCACCGCCGGGCTGAAGAACGATTTCCCTTCGGAAACGGCATGAATGGCTCGTGCCAGGTCGGCTTCCGCCGAATCCTTCAAGAGGTAGGCGCGCGCGCCGCTCTTGAGCGCCCGCAGGACGTAGGATTCGTCGGAATGCATACTCAACATCACCACCTGGGTACCCGGCAGCGACTCGCGGATCTGCCGGCAGGCCTCGATGCCGTTGAGGTCGGGCATCCCGATATCCAGCACGGCCACGTCCGGCTTGAGCGAATTGGCCATGGCGACGGCTTCTCGCCCGTTGCTCGCCTCGCCCACCACGGTGCAATCGGGCTGCTGGCTCACCACCAGCCGTAAGCCGGCGCGGATGAGATTGTGATCGTCGGCCAGGAGAACGCGCAGGGTCTTCACGCCGCCCGTTCCTCGCTACGCAAGGGCAGTTCGGCGCGCACCGTGGTGCCCCGCCCCGGCTGCGACTCAATGGCCAAGGTCCCGCCCAACCGTTTGACCCGCTCTTCCATGCCGAGGATGCCGAGACCGCGGGTGCGCGTGGCATCGAAGCCGCGGCCATCGTCGGCCACCTGCACGCGGATGCGGCCGGCGTCCTGCTCCACCCGCACCCACGCGTTGCGCGCTCCGGAGTGCCGCACGGCATTGTGCAGCGCCTCCTGCACCAGCCGGTAAATGGTGACTTTATAGTCGTCCGGCAGATCTTCAGAGACGTTTGCCGACTGCACGTCCACCTCGGTTTCGCTGTTGCGCGAAACCTCTCGGCCCTGCCATTCGAGCGCGGCCACCAGCCCCAGGTCGTCGAGCATCGAAGGCCGCAACAGCAGCGCCAGATTGCGCACCGACTGCACGCTGCGCTCGGCCACCGATTTCATCCGCTCCACCTGCTCGCGCAGTTCCGGCCGCGCCTCCGGCAGCGCCGCCAGCAGGCGTCCGAAATCCACCAGCAGCGCTCCCAGCGTCTGGCCGACTTCGTCGTGCAACTCGCGCGAAATGTTGCGCCGCTCCGTCTCCTGTGCGTCCACCAGGCGCGCCGAAAGCTGCTCCAGTTCATAACGGCTGCGCACCACTTCGACATAGCGGAAGCGGGTCTGCCGCTCCAAACGCAGAATGTAGGTCATGCTGGCGAGGATCAGGACCAGGCCGCTCGCGAGCGAAAGCGCGATGGAACGGGTCAGGCCGGCCTGCAAGTCCGCGAACTGCGCCAGCAGTTCCTGGTCGGTTTCATGGAGTTGCTGATCGTTCTCGACGCGGAGCTGATCGCTGCGCTCCAGGATCTCGGTCTCGAGCGGAGCGACTTCGCGATGGACCAGCAGCGGAGCCCGCCTCCGGCGTTCGTCCGCGCTCCAGGCGAACATCTGCAGAACCAGGTCCTTTTGCCGCACAAACAGGCCCTCGATTGTCCTGAGGGACAGGAGTTCGCGTTCGTGCCGGCCATAGCCGTAGCTTCCCAGGGCGGAATTGATATCGTTCTGCAAGCGGCCGAGATTGCCGCGGATGGCCGCCTCGTCGGCATTATCGTCGTTGGCGAGGTAGTGCTGCACCGAATCGCTGTAAAGCTCGATCGAGAGGCACAATCCGCTCAGCGCCTGGGTGCGCTGGAAGAATTCGCGGCGCGCCGCCTGCTCTTCGGCGTGCATCCGGTCCAGGTCCCGAATGGCTGCAAGGCCCGAGCCCAGCATCAGGCCGAAAAGGCCGAGGAACGCGCACATCAGCACCCAGCGGGCGGTACGGGGTACGGATTCGGTAAGCGGCTGCGCGGAAGACCTCAAAACACTATTTTACGGCTGTGTGCGCGCACTCGGCCGCTTCTTTCCCGTTCATTCCACGCGCTCAAAGTGCAGATCTTCGACTTCCCAGGCGTTCTGGCCGGTGTAGTGCAGCACGCAGGAGTAATAGTTGTGCACGCCAGAGCCCGCCCGGGCGCTGAGATCCACGTAGCCGGCGACGCGATAGCGCGCCGGACCCCAGCGTTCGATGACGCTGTCTTTCTGAGCGCTGATGTGGGTGGCCCCGCGGAACGCCGGCGTTTCTTCGACGTAGGCCACCGCGGCCGAATAGGCTTTCGACGGGGAAGTGTGGCGCCAGATGAGTGCCGACTCGATTTTCCGGCTTCCCAGCAGAACCAGCAGCACCATCAGGAAGGGAGCCGAGATTCCCAGCGTCCTGACGACGCGTCCGGTCCAGAGCGATTTCCCCATCCGGCGCTGGCAAAGAGGGCAGCGCACGGCATTGTCCTGCAACCCGATTTTGCAGTCCGGACAGGTAACCACGCAGGTATTATAGTGGACCTTCGATAACTTTGTGCTCCTTTTCTCAGGGATGCACCTCTTGTCCAAAGTGAATCGTCGAATCCACGGTAAACAGCCGCGTCGAGCCCTCCAGCGGGCGCTGCAACTGGAGCACGATGGCTTCGCCCCAGGTATGGAGCGAGACGTGGCGGGCGTCATCGCGATCTAACGCCACGCGTGCGCTGGCATAGGGCGCAAGCTGCGTCTCCCAGACAGCCGAACAGACGGGCTGCAGCCCGATGCCCGGACCGTGCTCTGCGGGCACCGAATAAAGCGATCCGTTGGAATAACATGCCCGTGCCAGGGCCGGACGAGGACCAGCGTTGACGATCAGCAACTCGGCCCCGGGCAGTCCCGCGAGGTCTGTGTCCAGCCACGGGTTGCGCATGGCAAACGCCACCGGCCGAGAGACGGTCCGCAGCAGATCGTTTTCCGTGCACTCGACGGTAGCGGCTACGGCGACAACCGGGGACGCGCGGACGCCCGCCAGTGGTTCGGAGACCTTTACCCAACCCGTCTGCATCTTGTCTGTCGCCGGAAAGGAGAGGCTCCTGCGCTCGCCGGCCTCGAGCCGGACCACGCGGCCGTCCTGCCCTTCCAAGGCAACCAGCGCGCCGGTTTCGGCGTGCCCTTCCACGCTCACCGCCATCGGTTTCGCACCGAGATTGCGCAACTCGATACGGGAAGTACATGCAGGGCCCGCCGCCAGTCCGGGCACGACGCTGTCCAGCGTCAAGTCCTGAGCGGACGCCGAGGCGAGCACGAGCGCGAACAGAAGAATCGGTCTCAAGTAAGGTTTATCGGATCTTTGCGCGGATTTCTCTAGGGCCGGCCGGCAGAAAAACGAAAATTGCCGTCACCAGACGCAGGCTAGGGCATCGACGCTTGCCGCGGCATGCGCCGAGCAGGCTGAGCGCCGATCCGAGCAACAGAAAACTCCCCGGTTCGGGAGAGTGGCGCCGGGGTTGGCGCCTTCGAGCCGCAACCAGAGGTGCCCGGGTTACTCCTCCGACGGGCGCAGGCAGGCGTTTGCGTCGTACCGCACCGGCCGACGCCTTCGCGTCGTGTCCGATTTGCGAACCACGATAAAGTGGTGTTAAAATCTTTTTCAGGAGACCCCTTCTATGTTGAAGAAGCTCGTTTTGGGATTCATGTTCCTTGCCCTCGCGCTGGCCAGCGCAGGAACGGCGCCCAGCGTTCATTCCTACACCATCACGCTGGCGCAGCCCGCCGTTGTGAACGGCACGCAGTTGAAGGCAGGCGACTACCGGCTCACGCTCGGCGTCGATAAGATCACGCTGAAGCAGGGCAAGCAGATCATTGACATACCCGCCAAAGTCGAAACCGGTGAAACGAAATTCAACGACACCGCCATCCGCTTTGTCAGCGGCGCGATTGCGGAAATCCGCCTCGGTGGAACCAAGACGCGAATTGTCGTGCAGTAAGTTATTTTTCCTTTGATATCGCAGCCGCGGAATTGTGAGCTCCGCTCGCAACTTCGCGGCTTTCTTTTTTGGCGTCCTTGCGGAAAAACGCCGCGATCAGCCACAGATTGCGCAACTGGCGATAGCCGAAGTTTTCCGGAATCGCGGCAAAAAACAGAGATGCCAGCTCCGAAGGATCCGTGCCGTGATACTCGGCCAGTTCGCGGAGCACCACGGTGGTCATCGAGATCAGGGTTCCCGCCCCCACGGTGCAGAGCAGCAGCAGCACAGCCAGTTCCCACGGCACCATCCGCAGGGCCACACCGGCGATCAACAACAGGTAGGCGAGCGTTTCGACCAGCGGCCGGACCAGGCGGCTGACCACGAGCGCCGGCATGCCCCAGCCGATCGCGTATGCTCCTCCGGCGATGTCCGCCCGGCGGCGCCATGCGGCCGCGAGCCCCTGCTGATCGCGGTCCACGGTGGTGTGCAATTCCGGCAGTGAGCGGGGCGCCGGCAGATAGCTTACCGGTTCGGGAAGAAAGGCGACGTGATAGGGCTTGCCCGCGGTGCGCGCGCGGCCGTGCAACTGCAGCGTCAGTTCCAGGCGGCCGGCAGTAAAGCCGCCCACCTCCAGGAGCGCTTCGCGCGATACCAGCAGGCCGGCGCCCGGCACGGGAATGATCATGTCCCATGCGGTAAACGCGGCGCAGCGCACCAGCCAGACCCGCAGGGCTTCGATGGCGGCGAACCGTCCGGCCAGACCGGGCACGGACGGAGGCGGTGCCGTCCCGCAGCAGGCCACGATCTGCTGCGGAGCCTCCAGCATGGGGCGCAGCAGCCGGAGCAGCGCTTCCGGCGACAGCTCGGCGTGCGGGTCCAGGCAGCCGATGACGCTGCCACCGGCGGCCTGCACGGCGGCGTTGAGTGCTTGCGGCTCGCCGGTCGGCTCCAGGTCCAGCACCAGCAGACGCGTGGGCGGCTGCGCTTCGAAAACGCCGCGCGCCTGGACGTCGCGCGTGGTCGGAAAGAGGCGGAATTCCTGCTTCCAGATTTCGAGATCCGCCGGCGGGACCCCGCGCAAGGCCAGCACCACCTCGTGATGCGCCGAATGCAGGTCCAGGAGCCGCCGCACCAGCGTCCGCGTCTCCGGCCGCGCATCTTCCGCCGCCACGACCACGCTGATCTGTGGAACCATGGGCGATTTCAGCAGCACCAGGGTGTCGTCTCGCGAACTCACGCGGGCCAGCCGCCGCAAAACATAGCAGCCTTTCAACAGCACGATCACGGCCGCCACAGCGTTCAGCAGCAGGGCCAGCGCGATGGCCTGCAGCGCAATGGAAAGCGCCAGACTCGCCAGTTCCATCAGGACTGCTCCCTCTGGCGGGCGCGGTCGAGGGCCTCGCGCGCCGCCATCGCGGTGACCGGGTTCTCGCTGAAACTGAGCTCGCCCAGGGTAATCCAGCCCGATCCGGGCATCTCCGCCAGGGCGGCGGCAGCGATGCGCGCCAGCTCCGGGCTGCCGGTTCGCAGGCAGCGGGCCAGCCCGGTCAAAGCCGTTTCCAGGCGCAGCCTTCCGGCGGTTTGCGCGGCCACGATGGCGACCTGCGGGTCGGGGTCGGCCAGCGCGTCGAGCACGCTGGCCTGGTCTTCGGGTGTCAGACCGATCAAGGGCGCCAGCCGCAGCGCCTGCATCCGCACCTGGGCGTCGTCGCGGCGCAGCATATGGAACAGGCCGGTGAGCGGCAGCGCCCGCTCCCATGCCACCAGGATGTCCAGCGCGGCGAGCACGCGGGCGGGATCGTTGGATGCCAACAGATCCGGCACGGCCCGCTCGCAGAGCATCACCGCGTGCCGGCGCAGGTCTTCGGTCAGCAGGATGCGGATCAGCAGATTGTTGGAAACGGCAGCTTCGAAGACGCTCTCCACTTCTTCCCGCTCGCCGGCCTGCACCAGCGCGCGGCAGGCCTCCAGGCGGACTTCCGCATCGCTGTCGCTGAGCGCGTGCAGCAGCAGGTCGCCCACCACCCGGCGGCAGGGTTCGTAGGTACTCACGAACCCCAGGCGCAAAAAGGCCGCGCGGCGCCGGACCGCGTCGGACGACCGCGCCTCCAGGCACCATTCATGCACCAGGGATTCATCCAGAGCCAGTTCGCACAGCCGGTCGCGGGCGCCGCCGGAGACCGTCGTCTGAAAGCTCAGCATCGCCGCGCCGACGGCGGGGCGGTCGAGCGCGATGAATTCGCGAATGGGCTGCCGGTTGTCCGCGCCGGCCAGGAAATTGATCAGCGCTTCGCGGATCCGGGGCTGCACTTCGGCGGTGAGCCGTTCCTGCTTGCGCAGCCGGGCGCCGCGCGCCAGGGCAGCCGCAAACGTCCCCACCAGCCAGAATGCGTAACCGCAAAGCAGGACCGCGACTACGTAGAGTTCAACCCTGATCATCGGAAAAGGAGCCGCTTGATCCGCGCCACGAGTTCCATGGGGCTGAACGGTTTCACAATATAATCATCGGCGCCCAGGGTGAATCCGCGAATGACATCGCTTTCCTGCTGCCGGGCCGTGAGGAGGATGACGCGTACGGGAAGCTCCTCGGATCGAATGGTGGACAACACCTCATAGCCGTCCATGGCGGGCATGTTCACGTCCAGCACGGCGGCATGCGGGCGCGTGCGGCGGATGGTCTCGGCGGCCGCCCGCCCGTCCTGCACGGTCACGCATTCCATACCGAAGTTTTCGATCGCGGTGCGCACGAGCGAAAGCACCACGGGGTCGTCATCGGCGACCAGCACCCGCGGCCGGCCGGAAACGGCAAACGGTTTGCCCTGCACCGGGGCGGCCCCTGTCACCGGCGCCGCGCCGGCGGTCTGAGGCAATCCGGGAGGCCGCGGCGAAAGCGCCAGACTGAAGCGCACCAACGCCTCTTCGGGCAGCCAGGAATCCATCAGAAACTCTCGCGCCAGGGCCTGCACAGCCCCTTCGAGCGCCAGCAGGTCGTCGCGGGCTCCGCTGAAAACCATCGGCCAGCGGCCGCCCACGGCAGCCGGATCCAGCCAGGCTGTGCCCAGCGTATCCGGCCCCACCCGGACCGCAACCAGGGAGCAGACCTCCGCGCCCGGCGAATCGGGCGGCGTCGAGGGCTCCAGGAAAACCGGAAAGGCCTGCGCCCGCTCGAGCGAAACGCTCAGCCGCTCCTGCTCGCTCGCCGGAAAACCCACGGCGGCGATGCGTTTGCCGCACAGGGTCTGCACGATCGACTCCGGAATGGCTTCGTCGCGAGCCTCCCGCGGGCTGTTGAAGGCCATCGCGAGATTGGTGAGCGATTCGCGAAGCTGTGCGTTGTCGAGCGGCCGCTCGAGCAGCACTGCCTCTACTTCGCGCGCCAGGCGGCTGATGGCGGTGTAGCCCAGCAGGCCGCCGGTACCGATCCACTGATGTACCGTGCGCTGCGCCTCGCTCGCGTTGAAGGTGCCGTCCAGCTCCAACAGCAGGTTGCGGGAAGCCTCCTGCCCTTCGCTCAGGAAGCGCCGCCGCAGCGCCAGCATTTCGGCCGGATCCACCTTGACCTTTTCCGAGGGGACGGTGGAAGCCGATTTGGCCGGCTGCGGCCCGCCGCGCCGCTCCAGCACCTCGCGAATCCGCGCTCCCAGGGATCGGGTGTCGATCGGTTTGGTAATGTACCCGTCGCAGCCGGCATCGATGGCTTTTTGCTCGTCGCCCTTCATGGCGAACGCGGTCAGCGCCACAACCGGAATATCGCTGGTGGCTGGATCCGCCTTCACGCGCCGGGTGAACTCCAGGCCATCCATGCCGTTCAACTGAATATCCGCCAGGATCAGCGCGGGATGAAACCCGCGCAGCAGTTCGAGCGCCTCCTCGGCGCTGGCCGCGGTCATTACCTTATATCCTTCGTTAACGAGCAGGATTCGGGTAAGCTTCAGATTCACCGGCGTGTCGTCGACAATCAGAATAGGCTCGCCGCCCATCGCTATAGTATTCTAGCTTACGATTCAAGCGCAGGCGACAGGTCCCGCAATTGTCTGCAGCGGCAACAGGGCGGAAAATACGCTTCCGCGGCCGGGTTCGCTGCGCACAGCCACGCTCCCGCCCTGTGCTTCCACGATGGCGCGCGTGAGCGCGAGGCCCAAACCGGTCCCCTGCTCGGCTTTGCGGCTGCCGGAAAGCTGCTCGAATTCCTGAAACAGCCGCGAAATCTCGGCTTCGCCGATGCCGATACCGGTATCTTCCACTTCGAGCAGGAAGAACAGATCCTGCGGCGTAATGCGTACCGAAACCCGCCCGCCCACCGGGGTGAACTTCACGGCATTGGAGAGATAGTTGTAGAGCACCTGTTTGAAGCGCGCGCCGTCGATCAGCGCGTGCAACTCTCCGGGCACGCACGTCTCCAGCTCCAGCTCCTTTTTCTCGGCCAGCGGACGGACGACGTCGCGGACTTCCTGAACCAGCGTCCCGAGCTCGCACATTTCGGGGCGAAACTCCATTCTCCCGGCCTCGATCTTGGAAAGGTCGAGGATGTCGTTGATGAGCTGCAGCAAATGGCGGGCGCTGGTGAGAATGTCGCTGATCACGTCGCGCTGGTCGCCGGAAATCTCGCCCAGGCGTCCGTCATACAGCAGCTCGGAAAAACCGATGATGCCGTTGAGCGGCGTGCGCAGCTCGTGCGAAACACCGGCCAGGAAGCGGCTTTTGGCTTCGGTGGCGGAGTGGGCGGCCTCCAGCGCGCGGCGCAACTGCTCGTTGCGGTTGCGCAGTTCGATGGCGTACTGTTCCACCTTGCGGGCGGCCACGGCGGCCAGGTTGCGTTCGGTGACGTCCAGCAGCGAAAGGCACAGGCCGGTGATGAGGCCGTGTTCGTCGCGGATGAAGTTTTCGCGGATCTCCACGCTCAGCCGCGAGCCGTCGTCCAGCATGAATTCCGTTTCCAGAGCCGCCGCTTCGCTGCCCGTTTCCATGCGCTCCAGCATGGCGGAGCGGAACGCCTCCTGACCGGAGGGGGCGATGAAATCCCAGGCGTAGCGGCCCAGCAGCCGGTCCGGCGTGCAGCGCAGGAGCGAGCAGACGGCCTGGTTGAAGCGCGTCACCAGACCTTCGCGGTCGGTCTCTTCGAAGGGAATGGGCGCGCGGTCAAAAAGGTCGCGGTAGCGGGTTTCACTCTCGCGCAGTTCGACTTCGCGCGCCTGCAACACAAAGGCGGCATCGTCAATCTGGCGGGCGAGTGCCGCAATTTCGTCGTTTCCCGCGGGGAGCGGCTCGAGCGGCAGCCCGTGGGCCAGGCGGCGCGCGTTTTCGGTGACGAGTTCGATGCGTTTGACGAGCCGCCCGGCCACCAGCAAATGGATGAACAGGGCTCCGAGCGGTCCCAGAATGCCGCACAGGATGACCGTGCGAAACAGCGTGCGGCGGGCCAGGTCGCGATCGTAGCGCGCCTGCGTGAAGCGGCGCTCTTCCTCGTTGGCAAGCAGGGTAAGCCGCGCCTGCAGTTCCTGCATGAGAGCCGTATTGGCGGGAGCGCCGGCGAGCCGCGCGTCCAGAGAGCGCATCTCCTCCCGCGCCAGACGCTGAATCTCCGACAGGGCGGCGCGCGTCTCGGGGGCCTGCCCCGCGGTGGCTCGAACAGACCCGATGGAGGCTGTCAAAGCCCGCCGCGCCGCCTCGTAGGCGGCTTCGAAGCGGGGCTGGCCGGTGGCCAGGTAGCCGTTCACGGCGATATCGGCATCGCTCAAAGAGTCCCGCAGGCGGATGATTTCGCCGCGCGTTTCGAAATAGCGGACCACCTCGTCGTCCGCATTGTGCACCCGCCCTTCGGCCCAGTAAATCGCAAAAAGCATGATAAACAGGACCGCCAGGGGGAACGCCAGAACCGATACTCCCCGCGCCCGCAACGATACGCGCCACCAGCGGCGCCTGCCCCCAACCCTCCCCGATTTTTGATCCGGCAGCACGAAGTCTCATTCTACCCTCCGAGGGTGGAGGCGGCACTGTGCTATCACTAAACTGAATGGATCGCATCGGGCGGTACAAGATTGTCAGGGAATTAGGCCGCGGCGCGATGGGAGTGGTCTATCATGCGATCGACCCGAACATCGGCCGGCCGGTGGCAATCAAGACGATCCAGCTCGGCGCCGTGCGCAATTCCGAGGAGCAGACGCGGCTGCGCGAACGCCTGTTCCGCGAAGCGCGCTCGGCCGGGATTCTTTCGCATCCGGGAATCGTGACTATTTACGATGTCGAGCAGCAGGGCGACCTGGCGTATATCGCGATGGAATACGTGGACGGGCCCACGCTCGATCATCTGCTGTCCCAGGGAGCGCCGCTGGACCCGGGGCGGATGTTCACCATTCTGGGGCAGACGGCCAGCGCGCTGGATTACGCGCATTCCAAGGGAATCGTGCACCGCGATATCAAGCCGGCCAATATTATGATCGCGGCCGACGGCTCGGCCAAGATCACCGATTTCGGCATCGCGAAGATTACGGCCTCGGAACAGTTCACGATGACCGGCTCCATCGTAGGGACGCCGCACTACATGTCGCCCGAGCAGGTGCAGGGGCAGCCGGTGGACGGGCGCAGCGACCAGTTTTCCCTGGCGGTGATCGCCTACGAGATTCTGACGGGCGAGAAACCGTATACCGGCGAGCATCTGACTACGGTGGTGTACAAGATCGTAGCCGAAGAGCCGGCAGCGCCGCATCGCATCAACCCTTCTCTCAGCGGGCCTATCGAGACCGTGCTGCGGAAGGGCCTGGCGAAAAAGCCGGATGGCCGGTATCGAACCTGCCAGGAGTTCGCCGATGCCCTGGAGAAGGCCTGCGCCGCAACCAAGAACTGGGCGGCGCTGCCGCGCGGCGGCAGCCTGAACGCGCCGACCCTGGCGGATGCGGGCCGGCCGGCAGTGACGCTTCCGCCCGGCCGCCGCGTACGGCGCAGCGGCGATACCACGGTCACCGGGGCGCAAAAGCCGAAATCGAATTTCCTGCCGTTCCTGCTGGCGGTGCTGATGGCGGGCGGACTGCTGGCGCTCATCGGATGGCAGGCGGCGCCGTGGCTGCTGCAGCGCAGCGAGCAGAGCGGAACGCAGGCGCAGCAGGAGCCCAAGACGGCGCCTGCATCCACACCGACCCAGCCTCCCGCGAGTCCGCCCACGGGTAATCCGTCCGCGGCGAGTCCGCCGGCGGCGTCTCCGTCACAGGCCGCCAATCCCGCGGACGCCAAGCCGAGCCCGCTCTCGGGGCCGCCGGTGGCACCGCCATCGGAAGCGGCTGCCAAGCCGCCTCAGGCACCGCCCGAGCAAAAGTCCACGGAAACCGAGGAGGCCAGCCGGCCGGCGCACCATGAATCCGCGCCTCCCGTGCGCCAGGCGGCGGCGCCGCAGCGGGCGGACGAAACCGTTGCGGTCAGCGTGGTCAGCAGCCCCGGGGGCGCGACCGCCACGCTGGACGGGCGGCCGGACCAGGCCTGCAAGACGCCCTGCTCGCTGAATGCGCTGCCGGGGCGGCACACGGTCGCCATCACCATGCCCGGGTACCAGGTGGAGCATCAGGATGTCGTGGTCGGCTCGAACCCGGTCGAGTTACAGCCGGTGATGCTGCACGCGCTGAGCGGCACGCTGGCGCTGACCAGTTCTCCCACCGGGGCGACCGTGACCATCAACGGCCGGCGCCTCGCTCAGACCACCCCGGCGATGATCCCGCTGGCGCCCGGCAGCTACCGCATCACCGTGGAAAAGGACGGGCGCCAGGGCACCGAAATGGTCGACATCCGGAACGGCGAGATCCGGACGCTCAAGATCCTTCTTGAACAGTGAGCGAGCCGACTCGGGGCACAGCCAGCGGCGCGGCATCGGCGGCATCCCAGTTGCGGCGCTCCACGATGGTGCCGGGCTCGTAGGTCCAGCCTTCGGCCAGGCGGCGTTCTTCGCGTCGCGCGGTCCACAGCATCACCGGGCCGAGCGCGCCCGCCGCCACGCGGCTCAGCCATCCGAATTCGCGGCCGATCTCTTTGCGCAGCGCGCGTACTTTGTCCGCGGCGGCCCGGTTGGTGGCGCGTAGATGGCGCTCCATGGCCCACAGAGCGGCCGCATAGCCATCGCGCAGCGCGCGTGCTTCCCAGGCGAAGCGGGCGCGCACGCGCAAGTCGGAATCGTTCTTATAACGCCGCCAGCCGTTGAGCGTGGTGCGGCAGATACGATAGATGCTCGGGCCGTTGCGCTCGAAATCGCGGCGGAACGCCCAATCCAGGAAGCGCTTGGAATCCTCACGCGAGATGGCCGCGTGGCGGAAATTGAACTGGTGCTGGCCGTGAATATCCGCCAGGTCGACGCCTTCCAGCATTCGCCCCTCGGCGGTCATTTCGGCGTGCAGCGGCGTGCCGGGAACCGGCGTGTAGAGCATAAACTGGTGGAAATCGGTGTCGTGGGCGATGGCGTGCTCGATTTCCTCCTGAATATTCGCCGGAGTGTGATGCTCCAATCCGACGATCGTCGAGCCCAGCAGCTTGATGCCGTGCGAGCGGAGTTCGCCGGTGAGCGCGAGCGTGTCGGTGCCCTCCAGCTTGGTGTACTGCGAGCGCGGCGACTCCAGCCCCATCCAGATCCAGGAGACGCCCAGCTCCACGAGCTGCCGCATGGTGTACTGGCGAATCGCGTTGGCGGAAGAGAATACGTACAGCGCCCACGGTTTGACCGCGGCTTTCATGCGCTCCAGCAATTCCAGGGCGCGCCGCTTGTGGAGCAGAAAATTCTCATCCATCATGAAGAACGATTTCACGCCCAGCCGCGATTCCATCCCGTTCATGACGTCGAACAGTTCGGCGCCGGTATTGTAGAAATTGAGAAAGCGCCCTTTGCCGCCGAAAAACGCCGAGGTCGTGCAGAAATTACACCCCATGGGGCAGCCCACCGAAGGAATAATGGTCGCCGCGACGCTGCCCTTGGGCTGCGGGAGGGTGATCCCGAGAGTGCGCGCGCCGAAGCCGGAAACGATCTCCGGGTGCAGGATGGGCGCGGTTTCGTCCTCGCCCAGAAACCGCCGCATCCACGCGATGCCGTCGCCTTTGACGATATGGTCGGCATCGATCATGCGCTCGATGCCGGGGATCGCCGTAACATGGCCGCCCACCACGATGGTGGCATGCGGCGCCATCTCCCGCACCATGCGGCACATCTCGCGCACTTTGCCTACGTTGACGATGATCGAGGAGATGCCGACGATATCGTAGCGGTTCTCGCGCAGTTCGGCGGCGAACGATTCCCGGGTGGGAAAATCGAGCACCGTGGTGGGCGCCGAGATGTTCCGCTGGATCATCAGAATGCCCCACGAACGATGGAACATGCGCAGCGAAAACGGCCCCTGCTCGCGCGTGACCTGGTTGTGGTACAGCTCCATGGGATTGATCTTGCGGCTGCCGAATTGGTCGTCCTGGGCATAAGGCCCAAACACGGAGGTCAGCAGCACGCGCGCGTGGGAGGCTTTAGGATGTGGGGACATTTTCGGAGTTCGAGTGCCTAAAGTACGAATATAGCATAGCGGCAGCGGCGGTGAGCCCGCCGGGCAAGACCGCCGGCATTACCGGCATCGCCCGGTACCGGGTACAGCCTGCGATCCTGTCGGCGGTGCTTTTGATTTTTTGCCTTTTTCTTTCTACCGCCAGTCGCTGATCACATACGCGTCCGGCCGCAGAAAGCCCGCTACATTGGGTTTCTGCATCGTCACGCCCTGCACGGCCGCCCGATAGCCGCGCGCCCGCATCCGACGCCAGGCATCTTCGTTGACCGCGCTCACCCCGGCTTCCACCGTGGCTCCGTGCGCGGAGCCATATGCTTCACAGGCTGCCAGCAGCTTCTCGAAGCGGCCATCGGCGCCCCTGCCGACACGGGCGGCGGCGAATTTAACGTAACAGATCCTGGCGCCGCCCTCGGATCCCGGTCCGGTCAGACAGACGGCGAACGCATCCAGAGAGCCGCGCGTGTGCGTCAACACGACATCCCCCGTGTGTTGCGCCAGGAGAGCACGGATTTCGTCCGACAGGTCGAGCCCGCGATCGAGCGCGCCGGTGAGTTTGGCGCACGCCCGGATGGCTTCCGCGCGCGGGGTCCCGGTCAGGTCTGTCAGGAGCGCCGGCATCTCGCCGCCCTGTTCCGGCGGGCGTGTCATGATGGCGGTGAGATATCCCGGCCAATAACCGAACTTCTGATACAGGGCTACGTGCTTGGCGCTGTTGGGAAATGTAAAGAGGCCGGTGCGGCGCACGCCCCAGCGGTCAAACACTTTCATGGTGGCTTCGAGGAGGCGCTGCGCCACACCGTGGTTCCAATAGTCCGGCAGCACCGTCAGCGGGCCGAAGAAGCCGAACGATCCCCAGCGCGTCACGATGTTGGACCCGATCAGCCGTTCGCCTTCGCGCGCCGCAATCGCCTTGACGTGCCGCGCCCGCCAACGCGATTGCATGAAGTCGCGGTCGTCCATGAAATTGCGCGGATCGATTCCCAGATGCGTGGCGAACGCCAGACGCACAATGCGATCGGCTTCGGCGAGTTCGTTTTCCTGCAATGGCCCGAGTTGGAACGTCCCGTTCTGCGGCATCGGTCAATTCTCCTGAAGCATACGCATCGACTCGTGGACTTCGGTGCGGTAGCCGGCGCGGAAGCATTCCAAGATAGGGCGCGGCGTAAGTACCGTAACGTCGCGGCGCCGCGGACGGCGCACCCTTCCTGCGTAGCCCGCCGGCGTCCACAGAAACAGCGCATCCTGCCAGACCAGCCAGGCGACGCCATCGATCCGCACGAAACAACCGTCGGGTAGCAAATTCAGCGCCGCCCGGTAGGTAACTTTTTCCCGGCGCGCGTTCACACGCGCGTGGTGCAGTTCGTCGTCCATCTCGGGTGCGAGGACCAGACCGCGCCGCCGGGCTCCGCACCGGCGCTGCCAGGCGTTCCGGAACGCGACGAACCGCTCGCGGCGGCACTCGGCGCAGGGCCTGTGCCCGGCGGCGAAGGCGACGGCTTCATCCAGGAAGAAGAGTTCCGTGTACCGCCCCGGCGTCATGACCGTCCGGCGGATTCCTTTGAATTGCAGAAGACAGGCGATCCAGCGGCGGCCGAGAAACGGGCGCACGATCTGCCGCCGGTCGTTGTGCAGCACGCCGCCGCGGTTGCCCAGCATTGTTCCGCGCGCGGGCGAACGGAAAATGGCGCCAAAGGGATCCACGCGATTCTGCAGCGGCACACGGGCTCTCCGAATCTCACAGGATCGCACAGTAGAGACCGGGCCGGACGGCAGGGCCTGCAGGCGCGCCCGGCCATGCTCTAAAATAAATTACTCCACATGCCGCAAGACGACGCCATCGCGAGGCTTGCCCGCCAGATCTCCGCTACCGAAAAGGCGGAGCGGCTCCTGGTGGATTCGGAACACGTCGCACGGCTGCGCCGCGAAGGGGCCTGCGACCTGCACGGGATCTGCGCGGAGTTCGTCTCTTCGGTGAATCGCAAGCTCTCCGGTGCGATGCTCGATCTTTCTCCGCTGGAGTATTCCGGCGAGGTCTTCCGCGAGCCCGGCGTGAACCTGTTCCAGATCGGCTCCCAGGGGCGGCAGGTCCAGATTGCGTTCCAGGCGCCTGCCGGTCTTTCCTCCACCGAGAAGTTCCCGATTCCATACGTTCTCGAGGGCGAGCTGCGAACGTTCAACCAGAAAATGCTCGAGCACTTCGATGTCCGCAGCCGGCTGATCTTCTTCTGCGTGGAAAACGACCGCGCGCTGTGGCGCCACTACGACTGGCGGACCCGCGCGACCGGCCCTCTGAGCGGCGAGGTGCTGGCGGGCCTCCTGCAGCCGCTCTTCTGAGCCGCCGCTGTCTATTTTCGCGGTTCGCCTTCCTCAGCCACGCGCAGCGCGCCGTCGAAACTCTTTTCCGCGTCTTCCAGGCAATCCTGAATCTCCTCGAGGTTCGGGACTTCTTTCGGATTGACCTGGGTCAGCGAGTTGGCGACTGATTGCAGCTTCAGGCGGCCGTCGTTGAGCCGTTCGCGTTCGGATTTGGAAAGTGCCATAGTTCAGCTTCCTTCGCAGCCGTGAGATTCGACGTGCGCAATCCAGGCATATTTGGCGCGCTCTTTCTCCTCCTGGGCCAGATGCAGCAGCAGGTCGAACCGGGAGAAGTCCGGGTCGCCGTCGATCACGGCCTGGGTCTGCTGGTTCTGCAGAGCCGTAAGCTCCCGAATGGCGCGCAGGAAATCGTTTAGCAAACGATTCTTCTCCTCGCAAAACCCGACCTCCGGGATGCGCGTCTTCTGCGGTTTTGGCGACGGCGTCGGAATAATGTCCTCCCGCGGACAGTTGAGGCAAACTCCGGGCCAGTGTTCACGCTTCAACAAATGCAAAAATGGTGTTTCCACCGTGCTGTATTCTGGGAAAAGTCATGATGACACGCCATTTATTTCCGCTCCTGATCCTGTTCTGCGGCTATGCACCGCTATTTGCCCAGGCTCCCTCGCCGCCCCCCGATACCCTGATTTTCACCAATGGTGAAAAACTGATCGGTCAGTTCGAGTATGCCCACAAGAACACGGTTACTTTCAAAAGCGAATCGGTGGGCGAAATCAGCGTGGATTGGAGCAAAATCAAGGAGCTGCACTCGTCCAAACCGTTCGCGGTGATAAAGAAGGGCATCTCCCTGGGGAGACACAGCGACCTTTCCGGTGTCCCCCAAGGCACGGTCGCGGCGACCGATAAGACCATTACCCTGACCCCTGCTTCCGGGCCGCCCGTGACGATCCCCGTGGCGAGTTCCGCTCATATTCTGGACGTTCCCACTTTCCAGCAGGATGTACTGCATAACCCGGGAGTGTTCGAAGACTGGAGGGGCAGCTTGACCGCGGGCGCTACCGTGGTGCAGGCGACTCAGCAGAGCCATGCCTTCTTCGGCGCCGTCAACCTGGTCCGCGCTATTCCGGGAGAAAGCTGGCTGGACGCCCGCAACCGCACCATTTTCAATTTCAACGCCAGCACGGGTTCACAACTGCAGCCCAACACACCGCGCATCAAAACCGAAATCCTGCACAGCGACATCGAGCGCGACCAGTATTTCCGGGGCTCGAATCTCTACGGTTTCGGCCAGGCGTCGTTCGACCACAACTACTCCCAGGGCCTCGATCTGCAGCAGATTTACAGCGGTGGGATCGGCTTCACGGCCATCAAGAAGGCCAACGAGACTCTCGATTTCAAAGGCAGCATCAGCTATGAGCGGCAGACGTTCCAGTTGCCCACAAACAACCATGATCTGGCGGTTTCGGTCTTCGCGGAAAGCTTCGCCCGCAAGTTTGCCCGTGGAATTCAGTTTATCGAGCAGATTTCCGGTACCCCGGCGTGGAACGCGAGCGTCTACTCCGTCGCCGGCAATGCAGGGCTGACCTTGCCTGTCTATAAGCGGTTCGCCTTCAGCATCACGGCGCTGGACACCTATCTCAACAACCCGCCCGGGGGATTCAAGAAGAACTCTTTACAAGTGACAACGGGTTTGACGTACTCTCTGAAATAAAAACGGCGACAATAGGAGGCAATGCGTCTGCTTTTGGCCGGCCTCGCCCTGGCGGCGGCCGGCTGCGCCCAGAGCCTCGTCGATCCCGCGCGGTTGAGCGAACGGCTGCGCAGCATGGAAGCGCGGCCGGGCGAGCGCCGCATCGAATGCACCGTCACGCCCGTCCGCCCGGCGCTGAATTATAGCCTGCGCATCCAGGCGGGCTATCGGGTGCGGGTGCCCATGGGCCAGTATTTCGGCCCCGGCCACGGCTGGGTGCAGCTCGTTCGCATCACACCCGAAGGAGACAAAGGCCGGCCGGTTTACCTGGGCTATCGCATCCGCCTGCCGGACGTGCCCCGTACCTCGGCCGACGTGGAACTGGGCGGCGGTTACCTGCTGGGCGAAGGCTCGTACGACGTCCGCTGGGCGATGTTCGACGATCAGGAGCGCGTCTGCCGCGCGCAGTGGCGGGTCGAAGCCCGCTTGACCCGCGGGGAGCGCCGGACCTGGCAGGCGATGCCCGCGAACACGGTGGCTCCCTTTTCACTGGGCGGCCGGACACACACCGCGGCGGCGGAAGCCGACGCACCTGCCGGCCGGCGCATCACGGTTCTGCTGCACGCTGCGCCCATGTCGCCGCGGCGCACCCATTTTCGCGCCACCGATCGCATGCTTCTGCTGAGTTCCCTCGCTGCCCTGATGGAGCAGTTGCCGCAGGCCCGCGTGCGCGTGGTGGCATTCAACCTCGATCAGCAGAAAGAGATTCTGCGCGCCGAAGACTTTCAGCCCGAAATGCTGGAGCGCGTGGAAAAGGCAATGGACGGCCTCGAACTCGACCTGACCGATGTTGCGACTCTGCAGCATCCCGAAGGCCACCTGGAGTTGCTGGCTTCCCTGGTCAACGGCGAACTGCGCGCCTCCCCGGCGCCCGATGCCGTGCTGTTCTTCGGCCCGCGCACGCGGTTCGACGATAAGCCGCCGCGCTTTTCGATGCCGGAGGCGGGGACGCTGCCGCGCTTCTTCGCGCTCGAGTTTCGGCCCGCATTCCGCGCCGTGACGGCCTCGCTCCCGGACGCCATCAGCAACACGGTCTCGAGCCTGAAAGGCAAGGTGATCGTAATTCACTCCCCGGCTGATTTCGCCCGGGCGATCGCCCAGCTGCAGCGAAAATAGGGCTACAGCAGCTCCTCCAGCTTCCGGCGCAGTTCGGCCGAAAGGCGCGGATTCTCGCCGCCGGTGGAAACGGCGACCTGAAAGCCGCCCCGCTGCACGCGCGCCGGCACCAGAAAATCGCACTCCCCGGCGGAATCTGCGATGTTGGCGAAGACGCCTTTGCCTTTGGCGGCGATGCCGATGCGGTGATTGGTGAGACGATCGTCCGTGGCGGCGAAGACGAGCATCGCGCCTGCCAGGTCCGAGGCGCGGAAACGGCGCGGCACCAGGCGCACGGGCAGTTCTTCGAACTCGCTTTCCCATTCCGGGGCAACGACGGTCACGCGGGCGCCCGATTCGACAAGGGATTTGACTTTCCTGAGGGCCACGCGGCCGGCGCCTACAACCAGGACAGGGCGGTCTTTCAGATCGAGGAAGATGGGGTAGTGTCTCAAATCGCATCCTAACACGCGCGTGCCGCGCGGCCACGCTATCATGGAACTTCATGTCCGATGCCATCCCCACGGTAGTGATTGTGGGCAGGCCCAACGTAGGAAAGTCCACCCTATTTAATCGCATTACCGGACAGCGGCGCGCCATTGTCGGGGACGAGCCCGGAATTACGCGCGACCGCATTCATGGGTCTGCCGAACACGACGGCCGCCGCTTCGAGTTGATCGATACCGGCGGCATCGTCGTCAACGACCAGGAGTACATTCCGAGCCAGATTCTGCGGCAGGCGGAAGTGGTGCTGCGGGACGCCGCGCATATTATTTTCCTGGTTGACGGCCGCGCGGAAATCACCGGCGCAGACCGCGACCTGGCGCAAATGCTGCTGCGGCTGGGGCGGCCGCTGAGCGTGGCGGTGAACAAGGCCGATACGGCGCCGCGCAGCGAACTCGCGCACCAGTTTTACGAACTGGGAGTCGCCGATGTCTTCCCGGTTTCCGGGGAGCACGGGACCGGCGTGGATGCGCTCCTCGACCATGTCACGGCCGGGTTTTCGCGCGAGGCCCCGCCGGCGGTGGAAGAGACGAGCATCAAAGTCGCGATCATCGGGCGGCCGAACGTGGGCAAGTCGACCCTGTTGAACGCGCTCACCGGGCAGGAGCGGGCTATCGTTTCGCCGGTCGCCGGAACCACGCGGGACGCCGTGGACGAGCGCGTGACGCGCGACGGCGCAGAGTTCGTGTTCATCGACACCGCGGGCATCCGCCGCAAAGGCAAGACGCACGAGATGGCGGAGAAGTTGAGCGTGGTGATGGCGCGCCGCCACATCCGCATGGCGCACGTTGTGCTGCTGGTTCTGGACGCGACCGAAGGGGTGGTGGGGCTGGATGCCACCATCGCCGGATATGCGCACGAAGGCGGCCGCGCGCTCATTGTGGTGGTGAACAAGTGGGACCAGGTCGAAGGGCACAAAGGGCAGCAGCGAAACCGGTTCGAAGAGCAGATCCGCGACCGCTTCAAGTTCCTGGAATACGCCCCGGTGGTTTTTGTTTCGGCGAAAACCGGCGCGGGAGTGGAGCGGCTGTTCCCGCTGATCCGCGAAGTTTATGAATCGGCCTCGCGGCGCATCACCACCGGCGAATTGAACCGTTTCGTGGAGCATCTGCGCTTCGAGGAGCGCAAGATCTACTACATTACCCAGGCGTCCATCCGCCCGCCGGAGTTTATTGTATTTACCGACAAGGGGCCCGCGCTGCACTTCTCGCACGAGCGGTATCTGATGAACCAGATCCGGCGCCAGTTCGGCTTCCGGGGGACGCCGATCGTTCTCAAGACCCGGGCCAAGGGAACCCGCCGAAAAGGGGGGTGACGGGGCCGTTGCCTTTTTCCCGCGCTGGCCTATAGACTAAAGAGGCAGTATTATGGACGTACTTATACTTTCAGAGGAGGGCGTCGTAAATGTGGAATAAACGGGAAGAACCTAAGCCCTACAACCCGCCCAGCCCGGCCCCCGTGGCGCCAAGTCCCATCGAAACTAAAAAGGAGACACCCATGTCCAGCATGCCCGCCGGAAGATTTGAGCCGGAAACTCGTGGAGGATCGGCCACCATTGGAAAGGCTGTAAAAGTGGTCGGCCAGATTTTCAGCAAGGAAGATCTCTATGTGGACGGAGATCTGGAAGGCACGGTGGAGGCCTTGGAGCACAAGCTCACCATCGGTCCCAACGGGACCGTGCACGCGGGCGTTAAGGCGCGCGAGGTGGTGGCGCTGGGCACCATCCAGGGGAACGTGGAAGCCACGGACAGAATCGAGATTCGCAAGGATGCCAAGCTGGTAGGCGACATTCGCACCGCCCGCATCATTATCGAAGACGGAGCTTATTTCAAGGGCAGCATCGATATCGTGAAGCCCGAACCGAAGGCGGCGCCCAAGGCGCAGCCGGCGGCTCCGGCAGCGGCCGCCCCTCCGGCCGCCGTGCCCGCGGGAGCTGCCGACAAGCGTTAGCGCGGGGGATTGAAGTTTGCTTCCTGACAAGTTGAAGAGTATGTTGCGCGGTTCCGGCGGCGGACAACCGCCGGCCGGGTCGGTGTCCCCCGGCTCCGGCCGTCACGGATTTGCGCGCGGCGGCGGCCCCGAAACCATCTCTACGCGCCAGAGCCGCGGGTTGGAAGAGTTCTTCAACTATATCCGCGACCAGTCCGGCCTGACCATCCTGGACCTCGGCGGCGCCACGCAGCAGAACGTAAGCTTTATCACCAACCTGGGGCACCGCCTGTACTCGGAGGATTTCCTCCAGATCCTGAACGAGACGTTCGGCGTTGATGATACGGTCGATCAGTCCAACCCGGGACGAATTGAATACTTTCTCCGGCAGGCGCTGGATTACCCCGAGCACCAGTTCGACGGCGTGCTGGTCTGGGACGTCCTGGAGTATCTCGCGCCGGCGCTCCTCACCGCCGTGGTGGAGCGGCTGCACAAGATCGTCCGGCCGAAGAGCTACATGCTCTCGTTTTTCCATTCCGACGACAAGCAGGACGCCGTTCCCTTCTACACCTTCCGCATCCAGGAAGTGAATCTGCTTCAGGTGGCACAGGCTGGAATGCACCGCCCCGCGCAGTTATTCAACAATCGAAGCCTGGAAAAACTCTTCGGTAAGTTCGAAAGCGTGAAGTTCTTCCTCACCCGCGAGCGCCTGCGGGAAGTGATCATCAAGGTCTGAAGGCGAGCCACCCGGTCAGCCGCCGATCAACACGAATGAACGCACGCAGGAAGTAAGATTATGTGGTCTTGCCGGCGTCGATCAGCGTCCCTGTGCGGCCAATACTTGGGGGGGTGGCAAAGGCGCGCGGGGTTACAATCGTCATGTATGCGCCGCGTGTTTCTGATGCTGGCTTGCTGTGCGATTGTCTTCGCGCAGAAGCGGCCTTTCGACGTCAACGCCATGATGGAGTTGAAGCGGCTGAGCGATCCGCAGATTTCGCCGGATGGCCAGTGGGTAACCTTCACTGTGCAGAGCGTAGACGTGGCGGCGAACCGGAAGCCGTCGCAGGTCTGGATCGTGCCGCTGGACGGCGGAATGCCGCGCCAGATCACGCACGATGGCACGAGCAACACGCGCGCGCGGTGGTCGCCGGACTCGAAACGCATCGCATATGTTTCCGACCGCAGCGGATCTTCGCAGATCTGGCTGATGGATCCCGACGGAGGCAACGCCAAACAGGTCACGAATCTTTCCACGGAAGCCGACGGCGTGCTGTTTGCGCCCGACGGCAAGAACCTGGTCTTCACCAGCGAAGTGTATCCGGACTGCGGCGCGGATGATGCCTGCAACAAGCGCAATCTCGATGCCGACCAGAACAACAAGGTCAAAGCGCGCATCTATACCGAACTGCTCTACCGGCACTGGATGCGCTGGCAGACGCGAAGGCGCAGCCACCTGCTGGCGATTGCGGTGACGGGCGGAGCGGTGCGCGACCTCACGCCGGGCACGCGCGATGTGCCGCCGTTCTCGCTGGGCGGGCCGGACGATTACGACATCTCGCCCGACGGACAGGAGGTCTGCTACGCCGTCAACACCGACCCCGTGCCGGCCGTCAGCACCAACACCGACCTGTTCGTGGTCGCGATGGCGGGCGGCGAGGCGCGCAAAATCACCAGCAACCCGGCCGCAGATTCCAGCCCGCAATATTCGCCCGATGGCAAATACCTGGCCTGGCGCGCGCAGTTTCGCGCGGGATACGAAAGCGACCGCTGGCGGCTGCTGGTCATGGAGCGCACCACCGGGAAGGTGACGAATCTCACCGAATCGGTGGATCGCTGGGTGAACAGCTTCACGTGGTCGCCCGATTCGCAGACCCTCTTCTTCACCACGGCGGACCGGGGACGGCAGGCGATCAACTTCATCTCCGTTACCGGCGGCGCCATGCGCGAAGCGGCGCGGGGCGATGGCGAACTGGACGACATGGTGCTGACGCGCAACGGCAAGACGATGGTCTACACGGAACAGACCGGGAGCGCGCCCATCGAAATCTATCGCGCCTCTTCGGCCGGCGGCCCGCCGGTGGCTTTGACGCACCTGAACGATGCCACGCTCAATGCCTGCCAGCTTACGCCGCTGGAAGAGATGTGGACCGACCGTCCGGACGGCTCGCGCGTGCAGAGCTTCATCGTCAAACCGTACGGATTCGTCGCGTCGAAGAAATATCCGGTGCTCATGCTGATTCACGGCGGACCCGAGGGCAACTGGGGCTATAGCTGGACATACCGCTGGAACGCGCAGGTGTTCGCCGCTGCCGGGTACGTGGTGGTGGAACCGAATCCGCGCGGCTCGACCGGTTATGGGCAGAAGTTCATCGATGACATCAACACCGATTGGGGCGGCAAGCCGTTCGACGACATCATGGCGGTGACCGACCAGGCGGCGGCGCTGCCCTACGCGGATGCGGACCGGATGGTGGCCGCGGGAGGATCCTACGGCGGCTACATGGCCGACTGGATCGAAGGCCACACCTCGCGTTTCAAGGCGATCATCTCGCACGACGGCGTCTACGATCTCACAAGCGAGTTCGGCGCCACCGAAGAGCTATGGTTTCCGCTGTGGGAAATGGGCGGCACGCCGTGGGACAAGCCCGAGGATTATGCAAAATTCTCTCCCAGCACATACGTTAAGGACTTCAAAACCCCCATGCTGGTGATTCACGGCGAATTGGATTTCCGCGTGCCGTACACGCAGGGGCTGCAGCTCTTTACGGCATTGCAACTGCAGAAGGTCCCCTCGAAACTTCTGATTTTTCCCGATGAAGGCCATTGGGTGCTGAAGCCGCAGAACAGCCTTCTGTGGTACAAGACCTTCATCGACTGGCTCGATTCCTGGGTGAAAAAGTGAAAGCAATTCTGATCCTGGTTTTTCTGACGGTAGTCCTGGTAATTTCTTTGCTCGTCATGTCCACCACGCCGGCGCTGAGCGTCAGCCGGTCCGTGACGACCATCGGGATGGCGACGCCGGTCACGGTAAAAGTGTCGGGCGCGCATGGAATCCGGCGCCTGGATGCGTACGTGGAACAAGGCGGCGCGCGGTTCCCGGTGTACGATCAGAGCGTTCCTTCGACGCGCTTCTTCTGGAGCCGGCACGCGCCGGACCGGACGGTGACGTTCGAAGCCGGCAAGAACAAAGCGCCGGAGCTGAAGGAGGGCAAGGCGCGGCTGGTGATCGAGGCGGTCTCGAACGATCTGCGCGGCAGCACGGCCACTTCGTCCGAAGACATCAACGTCGTGCTGGCGGCGCCGCGCGTAATTCCCGATGACGCGCAGCACTATATCAATCAGGGCGGCATGGAGCTGGTGACGTTCACGGCCAGCGGCTCGTGGAACGATGCGGGAGTGAAAGTGGGTCCGTACACCTTCCGCAGCTTTGCGCTGCCCGGCAAAGGGCCGAACGAGCGGTTCTCCTTTTTCGTTTATCCGTGGGATTTGCCGCCAGATGTCACGCCGCTGGTCTTCGCGCGCAACCAGGCGGGCACGGAAGCCACGGCACACTTCTGGTTCAAGCTGTTCCCCAAGAAATTTCGCGTGCGCGATTTCGAGCTGACCGATCAGCTCATGGACAAGCTGGTGAATTCGGTGGACCCGACCGGGAAAATTCTGCCCGGTAAAGACGAACTGGCACGGTTCCTGTACATCAACGGCGAGATGCGCAAGCAGAACAATCAGCAACTGGCGGACCTGCGCTTCAAAACCGAGCCGAAGATTCTGTGGAATGGACCCTTCCTCCACTGGGGCAAGGAAGAGGCGGATTTCGCCGACGTGCGCAACTACATCTATCACGGGAAGAAGGTGGATCAGCAGGTGCACCTGGGCTTCGACCTTTCCGACGTCGCCAACGGCCCGGTGATCGCGGCCAACGACGGCCGCGTCGTGTGGGCGCAGGACCTGGGGATCTACGGCAACTGCATCGTGCTCGACCACGGCTACTCGCTGCAGTCGATTTACGGCCACCTGCGGGAGATCGATGTGAAGGTGGGCGAGATGGTGAAGAAGGGCCAGAAAATGGGGATCGCCGGAGAGACCGGCCTGGCCGGCGGGGTGCATGTCCACTTCAGCATGCAGGTGGATGGCGTGCAGACCAATCCACGCGAATGGTGGGACGAGCACTGGATCAAAGACCGTATCCTGAGCAAGCTGGACCCCGCGATGGCCGCGACCATGACCGCCGACGTCCACACCGAGCCCGTGAGAAGGCATCGGCGTCGGAGATAGCTGGAAGCGCGAGCCAAATGGCAGCGAAGGGCCTTACCCTTCGCCGCGAATCCGCGCCGGCGGTACGACGATCTCGACAAGTCCGGTCGCGACGTCATAGACAAGGCCGGAGATGAGCCACTCCGCCGGCACTGCCGGAATCGCACGGAGCACAGCGACGTCGGCAGCAACTGCCGCGCGGGGATCGCTGACCGCTTTCCTTTTGAGTTCCCCTTCCTGTATCTGAAAGTAGTGCGCCAGCATGGCGGGGTCGCCGGCGAGGCGAGTGATTCCGCAATCGGTGTGTTGGAGGACGACCAGGTGAAACTCCCCGCCGCCTCCTGGAATTTCTCCGGCAACCTGGCCGATTCGTCCAAGCAGCCCTAATTGCTCCAACAGCCCGGGGGTAATTCGACCACCGATGTTACGAATCACGACCGCCTCACCGGGTCTTAGTCCGAGTATATGAGCCGGCTCGACGCGCATATCCGCGCAACCGATGACGATCGCCCTTACATTCGGCAGCGCACGCGAAAGGGAAGGCATCAGTGAGCCCGCAGCAGTCTGGCGAGCGGCAAAATCCTTGTTCCGTTCCAGCATGGAGTCGAGATTACTCATGTCATTCTCCTCAATCTGAAGCCATTCGCCAGGTTCCGGCTGGATCGCCGGGACCGGGGATTCCGACTCCGGCAACGACAGCAGCTTTCATGAAATTTCTCCCCTATACCGCTTCGATGTGACTGGTGTTGCAGCCGTCGCATGAACCTGGACCGTCGATGGTCGATTGCACACCGAAGCAGACGGCCGGTTTGGTGGCGAGTCGGCATTCCGTCCGCTGTTTTCACAAGTGTGCCATCAGGACGGCGCTGTATAATTCCCGCATGCGCATTCTGCGAAGCGTGTTCCTCATGCTCGCAATGACCGCGCCGGCGTTGGCGCAGAGGAGCATCGTGTTTGTCGCCGAAGATGGTGGGCGGGTCTGCGCCGACCTCTATGGCCTGGGCGCTCGTGCGGTTGTGCTGGCTCACGGCGGCAGGTTCAACAAGGAGAGCTGGCGGGAGCAGGCGAACGCTCTGGCGTCGAAAGGATTTCGCGTCGTGGCGATCGATTTTCGCGGGTTCGGCTGCTCGACGGGCCCCGGCCAGGCCGATTTCGACAACGCGCCTTTCGAGAAGGACGTACTCGCGGCGGTTCGCTACTTGAAAGCGCATGGGGCCAAAACAGTTTCGGTGATTGGAGGAAGCTTCGGCGGCTCCGCGGCCGGCGATGCGTCGATCGAGTCGGCGCCAGGGGAGATCGATCGCATCGTGTTTCTCGGCGCTGCGCCGAACCTCCCCGCAGAAAAGCTGAAATCCCGGGCGCTGTTCATTGTTGCACGCGACGATTCCAACGGCGCCGGCCTACGGCTTCCAGGCATCCGTGCTCAGTACGAAAGGGCTCCAGGGCCGAAAGAGCTGATCGTTCTGGATGGCTCCGCGCACGCCCAGTTTCTTTTCCAGACCGACCAGGGTGCTCGTGTCATGACGGAAATCCTGCGATTTCTGTCCATGCCGTAGCGTTGAGTGAACAGGCGGAGTCGATCCGCCAGGCGCGCGGCGAACGTTGCAGGAAAATGGAAAACGTCCCGTCTGTCCCCGGTTTTAGAACTCGTAGTCGAGCGAGAATTGGATCTTTCCGGACCCGGCGCCGACCGGCTGTTGCGCGCTGGATGCCACGCCCGGCGCCAGCAAAACGAAATTCAGATAATTGCGGCTCTCCACCGGAAGTTCTTCGATGCGTTCGGTATCCACGCTGAACCATCGAGCCGAGAGGCACATCGATTCCGGCGTGCTGGTAGCGCACAAGTCCGGGATACGTGATGGAAAGCTGGTACATTCCGGGAGCCAGCTCCAGGAAGCGATAGATGCCCTCGATGCCCCCGCTTACCGGCGAGCTTTGCGCCAAGGCGACGGCCGCGAAGGCTAGCCAAAGAGGGAAAAACGAAATCGGCCGCCGATGAACGCCGATAAACGCCGATAAAGATTCTGTTTTATCCGCGTTCATCTGCGTTCATCGGCGGCCATTATTTTTTTGTTTCCTACCAGACTCTGCACGCGTTCTCGCTGACCATCGGCTGGCCGGCTTTGCAGGAAAAGGCCTGCTGGAACTCGGGCATATTCTGCAAGGTTCCGTAGACGCGGAAGCGGCCGGGGGAGTGCGGATCGGTCATGGCGGAGTTGCGGGCCGATTGCGGCGAGGTGTTTTCGCACCAGATCTGCGCAAAGCCCAGGAAGAAGCGCTGCTCGGGAGTGTAGCCATCCAGCGTGGCCGTGCCGGCCTGCCCTTTTTTCATAGCGTCGTGCAGGGCCATGTAGGCAACGCGCAGGCCGCCGTTGTCGGCGGTGTTTTCCCCCAGGGTGAGCCGGCCGTTCAGCTTCACGTCATCCACGCTGGTGAAGCCGGAATACTCGTTGGCGATGCAGGCGGCGCGCTTTTCGAATTCGGCACCGTCGGTGGGCGTCCACCAGTCGCGCAGGTTGCCCTCGCCATCGAACTTGCGGCCCTGGTCGTCGAACCCGTGGGTCATTTCATGGCCGATGACCGCGCCCACCGCGCCGTAGTTGATGGAGGCGTCGCGATGCGGATCGAAGAACGGCGATTGCAGAATGCCCGCCGGAAAATTGATGCTATTGTTCTGCGGGCTGTAGAACGCGTTCACGGTGGGGGTGGTCATGCCCCATTCGGTTTTATCGGTGGGCTTGCCGATCTTGTCGACATTCTCCTTGCGGAGCGCTTCGGCGAGGCGCTCGGAGTTGCCGTAATAGTCGCCGCGCTCGATGTTGACTTTGCTGTAGTCGCGCCACTTCTTGGGGTAGCCCACGTTATTGGTGATGGCGGCCAGCTTGGCGAGGGCGGCTTTTTTGGTGGGCTCGGTCATCCAGGAGAGCGTCTGGATATCGTCGCCGAGGGCCTTTTCCAGGTTATCGACGAGATCCGTGATCTGCTTTTTGGCGTCGGCCCCGAAGCGCAGCTCGATATATTTCCGGCCGAGCAGATCGCCGAGGCCGCGGTCCACCACCTGCACACAGCGGAACTGGCGCGGGCGCGGTTCTTTCACACCCGCCAGGTAGCGCTGCCAGAAATCGAAGGCTTCGTCCTCGAAAGCCTTAGGCAGTTCCGTGGCGTGCGCGCGGATGACGTGATACTCCAGGTAGTCTTTCCACGGCTCGATCTCGTTCGGCAGATTGGCGGAGGCCTGTTTGAAGAAATCCGGATTGCTCACGTTGAGGGTTTCGAAGGAGGGCGCGCCGGTGAGCTTGAAAAACTCCGCGAAATTCCAGTTGGGTGCCAGATCCTGCAGTTGCGCCAGAGTCATGATGTGGTAGCGCTTGTTGGGATCTCGCATGGCGACGCGGTCGGCGGATGCCTGGGCGAGTATGGTTTCGAAACTCAGAACCTCCTGCGCTTTGGCCGCCGCGCTCTCTGGGGAATCGCCGACAAGCTGGAACATCTTGGCGACGTGTTCGACGTAGCGCTTGCGGATTTCGACGCTCTTGGGGTCGGTCTTCAGATAATATTCGCGGTCCGGAAGAGAAAGGCCGCCCTGTCCCAGGGTGGCGATCGTTTTGTTGGAATCCTTGGCGTCGGGCTGGGCGCCGAATAGAAACAGGGCGCCTTCGCCGTCGCGCGCCATGAGCGCCACTTCGCGGGTGATATCGTCGGCATTTTGCATGGCGGCGATACTGTCCAACTCGGGTTTTAGCGGAGCGACGCCGCGCTTCTCGATCGCGGAGGTATCCATGCAGGCGGCGTACGCGTCGCCGATCTTCTGTTCGAGGGCGGTGCGGCGCGTTGTCGCTACAGCCGCGCCTTGCAGGATATCGAGCAGCACCTGTTCGTTGCGCTGGCTGAGCTCGGTGAAACGGGCCCACCGCGCCCGGTCGGCGGGCAGCGGGTTATTCTTGATCCAGTTGCCGCATGCGTACTGGTAGAAATCGACGCATGGATTGACGGACTTGTTCATGGAGGCCACATCGAGGCCGGAAGCGCTGGAGGTCCCGGCGGCGGGATCGGCCGCCAGCGCCAGCATGGGCAGCGCCAGAAAAACAGGAAAGAGTCGAAGCTTCATAGTTTTGGAGCCAATGGACCCATTCTAACGCGCATCGGATCGAGGCATGCTACACTGCCGCAAGCCGCCCGATACCGCTGGTTTGGTTCCGTTTCCGGACGCACAAACCGCCTTCAGACCGCATCGCCGAAGATTTCTCTTGACATCGGGCTCGCATAGTACTAATTAATTAGTATGCGACGCCGGAGCAGCATCCTCACCGAGCAGGAGCTGGAGATCATGAAGATCGTCTGGGAGCGCGAAAGCGCGACCGTGCGTGATGTCTACGAAGCTCTGCTGGAACGCCGCAAGGTGGCGTACACCACGGTCATGACCATGATGAAGATCCTGGAGGAAAAGAAGTACCTCAAGAAAACCCAGGCGGACCGCGCTTACGTGTACCGGCCGGCGCAGCCCAAGGGACAGGTGATTCGCGCCATGGTCAAGGAATTTGTGAACCGCGTGTTCAACGGCTCGGCGGAACCGCTGCTGGTACACCTGGTGGAAGAACATCACCTGTCCAAGGAAGATCTGGAAGAAATTGCACGCCTGAGGAATAAGTCATGAACCTCGGACTGATCTGGAACAACGTGGTGGCGTACAGCCTGCAGATCGGGCTGCTGGTAGGTCTGGCGGCGTTCGTTCCGGCGCTGACGCGCATGCGGACTCCGCGCGCGCGGCTGCTGTACTGGCATCTTCTGCTGGCGGCCTGTCTGCTCCTGCCGGCGGTGCGGCCGTGGAAGCGGGAAATTGCGGGCGGTTCCGTGCAGGTGACGACCACGGTTCTGACCACGCTTCCGGCGGAGACGACGCATCGCGGCCTGCCCGTTACCGAGATCGCGCTGATTCTGCTGGCGGCCGGATTTGTGATTCGCGTCGCGTGGCTCGCCGCGGGCTTCTGGCATCTGCGCCAGTACCGGCGCCGTTCGACGCCGCTGGTGCCGCCTTCGAGTTGGGGAGTGGAGGCGCGGCTGTGCCTGTCGCCGTCGGTGGTATCGCCGGTGACGTTTGGGTTCCGCCGCCCGGTAGTGCTGCTGCCGGCGAATTTCCCGGACCTGCCGGAAGCCACGCGGGAAGCCATTCTGTGCCACGAGATTCTCCACGTGCGCCGCGGCGACTGGCTGTTTACGGTGGGAGAGGAACTGCTGCGCGCCATCCTCTGGTTTCATCCCGCCATCTGGTGGCTGCTGGGAGAGATTCAGCTTGCCCGGGAGCAGGCGGTGGACAGCGAAGTGGTCGCAATGACCAGGGCGCGCGACGAGTATGTGGACGCTCTCCTGGCGATTGCCGGCGCGCGTGCGCAGGTGGACCTGGCGCCGGCGCCGCTGTTCTTGCGCAAGCGCCACCTGAAACAGCGCGTGGTTTCGCTGTTCGGAGACGCACGGATCTCTCGCGCTCGGCTGATTTCCGCCCTGTGCGCGGGCCTCGTGCTGCTGGCGGCGCAATGCTGGCTTTCGGCGAGCGCATTTCCGTTGATTGCGGCGCCCGAGCCGCCGGCTCCGATTGCGGGCGCGCCTCCCGCGGCAGCGGCTCCGGTGGCCCACAAAGCAACGCCGGCGGCGACTCCCGCTCCTGCTGCCGTGCAACCGGTTCCGCAGGCTCGCAGCACTCCGCCGACGCCTTCGAACAGGCAGTTGGCGCAGGCGCTCCGGACGCTCCCATTGCGCGGCAACACAGCGGTTTCCGAATTGCGGCTGCCGGCCGCCGTGCCAGTGCCGGCGGAAGAACAGCCCCCGGCCCCCGAGCGCATTCGCGTCGGCGGCAATGTTCAGCAGACAAAGCTCATCTCGCAGCCCCGGCCCCTGTATCCGCCTCTCGCCAAACAGGCGCGCATTGAAGGGTCGGTCCATCTGCAGGCGGTGATCGCCAAAAACGGCACCATTGCAGACCTGAAGGTGCTCAGCGGCCATCCGCTACTGATCCAGAGTGCCCTGGAGGCCGTGCGGCAGTGGGTCTACGCGCCTACGCTGCTGAACGGCAATCCCGTAGAAGTCGTGACCCAGATCGATGTGAACTTTACGTTGTCCCAATAAGGAGGGTTGAGTGTTGAAATCCAGAATGTTGTTTCTGGCCGCTGTCCTGGTGTGCGCCTTCGCGCCTGCGGCCGTGGCTCAAACCATACCGGATGCCGCCGGTGTGACCGTCGACTTGAACGGCGCTCCGCTGATGCATCGATCTTCGGTGATGTATCCACACGAGGCCATCGCAAATGGTGTGCAGGGCACGGTGGTGGTGCAGGTGAAACTTTCGGCCACCGGCGAAGTGGACGACGCCAGCATTCTCAGCGGCCCGGACGAACTGCGCAAGGCGGTGCTGCAATCGGTGCTGAACTGGCACTTCGCCCACGACGTGGCCAACAGCACGCGGCAGGTAAACATCACGTTCGAACTGCCGAAGCCGGGAACCGAGACGCAAACCCGCAGCGGCGTGCTGGGCGGCATCGTCGGGTCTGTGCCCCGCGGAACCATGATGTACGAGAATGCGCCCTCCCGCATCAAGGCCATCCGTATTAACGGGCTGTCCGAAGCGGCGCAGAACGATCTTCTGGCGCAGTTGCCGGTTCATGAGGGCGACACTCTCACTCCGGACACATTCACGAAGCTGCAGACCGCCGTACGTGGGTTCGACGAGCATTTGGGCATCTCGATGAACCGATCGTCCGATGGAGAGACCACCATCGGAATCACGGCTCCCGGAGCATACACGACGACCGTGATGTCTCCCATGCCGGCGATGGTGCTTCCTCCGGGAACCGTCAACGTCGGCGGAAGCACGCAGCAGAGCAAGCTGACTTCGCAGACGCCGCCCTCGTATCCACCGCTCGCCAAGCAGGCGCGCATCCAGGGCGTGGTGCATCTGCAGGCCCTGATCGGCGCCGATGGCCGCGTTCAGAACCTACAGGTAGTCAGCGGCCACCCGCTGCTGGTGCAGGCGGCCCTGGATGCCGTCAAGACGTGGACCTATCAGCCCACGCTGGTAAACGGAAATCCGGTTCCGGTGAAAACCGATATCGACGTCAACTTCACGTTGAGCCAGTAAGGAAGGAGCATCCCATGAATATGAAGAAGCACATTTTGCTCGCAGCCTCGGCGCTGGCCGCCGCATTCTGCCTTTCCGCCCAGGCGCCGGTTACCGACGCCCGCGGCGTCACCGTCGATCTCGGAGGCGCTCCGTACCTGCATCGCTCGCCGGTTGTTTATCCGCGCGAAGCTCTCCAGAAGGGCGTCGAGGGTACGGTGGTGGCGCAGGTGAAGATCGGACCGACGGGAGAAGTCACCGATGCCAGCATCGTGAGCGGACCCGACGCTTTGCGCCGTACCGTGCTGCAATCGGTGCTCAACTGGCATTTCTCCAAGGAAGTGGCCGGGGCCACGCGCCAGGTGACCGTGAGTTTCCAGACGCCGAAGGAGGATCCAGCGGCGGCAGCGGCCGCGGTCGAGCGAATCCCGGTTTCGGCCCAGCAGACAGACACCTCGCAGCCGCCGCGCACCGTGAACAGCATCGCCATCACCGGCCTTTCCGATGAAGCGCGCGCGCAACTATTGGCGCAACTGCCGGTACACGAAGGCGAGCCGCTCAGCCAGGAGACCTTTTCCAAGGCGATGCAGGCGGTCACGGGGTTCGACTCGCACCTCGGAATGCTGGCGTCGCCCGGCCCCACGGGCCAGGTGAGCCTCCGGATCGCGCCCGGCCTGCCGCAGCTCAGCATTCTCTGGACCGCCGAGCTTCCGCAGCGCATCCGCGTGGGCGGAAACGTGCAACAGTCGAAGCTTGTGAGCCAGGTGCGCCCGGTCTACCCGCCCGATGCCAAAGCGCAGGGGGTACAGGGAGTGGTGCAACTGCAGGCCGTCATTGGGAAGGACGGCAGCGTGCAGCAGTTGACCGTGATGAGTGGCGACCCGATGCTGGTGCCGTCGGCGTTGCAGGCGGTGAAGCAGTGGGTGTATGCTCCCACTTTGCTGAATGGCAATCCGGTCGAAGTGGCGACCCAGATCGATGTGAATTATACGTTGTCGCAGTAGCAGTGCTTTATTCGTACCGCAGCACTTCAGCCGGCGCGATGCGCGTGGCGTTTCGCGCCGGATAAATCGTAGCCAGAAAGCTCACCAGAATCGCCAGCGCGGCGATCCAGACGCCATCGATCCAGTGCGCTTCGAAGGGGACGAAGCTCATCGAGTACACCGACTGCTGCAGCGGGATCCAGCGATATTTCTCGGCGAAATAAGAGAGCGTGTAGCCCAGCACCAGCCCGATGGCGCTGCCCGTGACGCCGATCAATACGCCCTGCAGCATGAAGATGCGGCGGATCTGTGCCTGCCGCGCGCCCATCGACATGAGCACCGCGATATCGCGATACTTCTCCATCACCAGCATCACCAGCGTGATGAAAATGTTGAGCGCGGCCACCAGTTCGATGAGCGAAATCACGATCACGGTCACGACCCGCTCCATGCGGAGAGCGCTGAAGAGCTGCTTGTTCTGCTCCTGCCAGGTGGTGGTGGTGTAGCGTGAGCCGACCACGCGCTGGACGTCTTTGGCGATTTCCGGCGCGCGGTTGATATCGTCGACTTTCAGCTCCAACTGGTTGATGACGTCGCCGGTGTTGAGCGATTGCTGCACCGCCGGAATCGATGCGTAGGTCCAGTGGTCATCGATATCGTAAAAACCGGTTTCGTAGATTCCCACCACACGGAAGAGGCGGATTGCCGGGGCGGGGCCGTATGGAGTCAGGTCGCCTTCCGGACTGACCACCTGCACGTTGGAGTTCAAGGTGATGCCGGTCTCCTCAGACAGCGGTTTGCCGATAATGAGGCCGGGCGGGGTGGCTTTGGGGTCGCGCAGGCGGTCGATGGAACCGGCCTTCAGGTGGCGCAGGGTATCGCTGACGGCGAGCCCGCTATTCACGTCGATGCCCTTCATGACGACCACGGTCGGCTGCACCACGCCTGCCAGCATTACCGTGTTGTAGAGAGCCGGCGCGACGGCGGTGACGTGCGGGACCTTACGCAGTTTGGCCGCGAGTTGCTCCCAATCGTCGATACCGTAGAGGTTCTTCTTGTTCATCACGTTGATGTCCGCCATGGCGCCCAGCAGGTTGCGCTGCAGGGTGCCGCGGAACCCGTTGGTCACCGCGAGGGCGATGACGAGGGCCATGACGCCCGCGGCGACGCCGATGACCGAGATCAAAGTGATGATGGAAATGGCCTTTTCGCCGCGATGGGCGCGCAGATAGCGGTTGGCGACGAATAATTCGAAGCGGGAATTTACCAAAAGCACCGCTCCCTTCGGTCGCGGCTTCGATCGCGGCTGCGTATCATTCCTGGTCTAATTCTCGCATCTGCCGCACCAGGTCGATGGGACCTTCGGGGCGCAGCAGCGGAAACAGAATCACGTCGCGGATGGTGCGCGAACCGGTCAGAATCATGGTCAGGCGGTCGATTCCGATGCCTTCTCCGCCGGTCGGAGGCATCCCGTAGGCCAGGGCGCGCACGTAGTCTTCATCCATCTGGTGCGCTTCTTCATCGCCGCGCTCGCGCATCCCGAGCTGCATCTCGAAGCGGCGGCGCTGCTCCTGGGGGTCGTTCAGCTCGGTGTACGCGTTGCCGATCTCCATTCCCGCGGCGTAGATTTCGAAGCGTTCTACGAAGGACGGATCTTCGCGCTTCTGCTTGGAAAGCGGCGACGTCTCGACGGGATAGTCGTAAATCATGCACGGCTGGATCAGCTTGCTCTCGACGTGCCGCTCGAAGATATCGGTGAGTGCTTCGCCCGCGGTGGGTTTTTCGGAGTGGCGGGCGAGCCAGCCGGGGTGGGCGACCTCTTCGAGCGTGGGCCGCCCGTCGCCTTCCCAGAATCGCACCACGGCTTCGCGCATGCTATAGCGCTCGATTGCGCCAAAGTTCAGCCTCTGGCCGTCATAGACCACTTCCGCGGTGCCCGCGCCATCTATGGCAGCCTGCGCCAGCAATTCCTGGGTGAAATCCATCAGGCCGTGATAGTCGGTGTAAGCCTGGTAGAACTCCAGCATCGTGAACTCGGGGTTGTGGTTCTTGGAAAGCCCCTCGTTGCGGAAGTTGCGGTTGATTTCGTAGACCCGCTCGAGGCCGCCCACCACCAGCCGCTTCAAGTACAACTCGGGCGCGATCCGCAGATAGAGATCGATATCCAGCGTGTTGTGGTGAGTAATAAACGGCCGCGCCGCCGCGCCGCCGTAAAGCGGCTGCATCATGGGGGTTTCCACCTCGATGAAGCCGCGGGCTTCAAGCTGGCGCCGGAAGGACGCAACGATGCGGGCGCGCGTGACGAATACCTTGCGCACGTCGGGGTTCGCGATCAGGTCCAGGTAGCGCTGGCGGTAGCGCGTCTCGACATCTTCCAGGCCATGCCACTTTTCCGGCATCGAGAGCAGCGTCTTGGAGAGGAACTCCAGCTTTTCGGCGTGAATGCTCAACTCGCCGGTGCGCGTGCGGAAGAGGTAGCCCTCGACCCCGGCGATATCGCCGATATCCAGCATTTTGAAGAGTTGAAAATCGCGCTCGCCCACGGCGTCTTTCTTGACGTAGATCTGGAGCCGCTCGCCGTTCTGCTGCAGATGGGCAAACCCGGCCTTGCCCATGTGGCGAATCGCCATGAGCCGCCCGGCCACGCGGACGCGGATCTCCGGCACCAGTTCTTCGGCAGTCCTGGTTCCGAATTCGGCCAGAATTTCGGGAATCCCGTGCGTGAAATCGAACCTCCGGCCGTAGGCCCGGTAATCGAGTGCTTCGATTTCGCGGATGCGCGCCAGGCGCTGTTTCAACAGCTCGTCTTCGAGCGACAAATCAAGTCTCCTCTGGGGGTGAACCGCTATTATCGCTTACTTCGCCGGCTGGAACCGTGTTCAGCGCTCTTCGAGGTGCTTGAGACGGGCGTCAATGACCTCTTCGACGCGGTGCAGTTCCGCGCGCCAGAGGTCGCGCATGTCGTCGAAGCGCTGGTTGATTCCTTCGAAGCGCCGGTCAACACCGTCAAACCCGGCATTCATATAGGCCAGTAGCAGGCCGACCAGTGCAGCGTTAGCAAGGACGGGAACGCCGATCGCGAGATAGAGCGGAACGTTCGTCATTATCGGACAACAACTTCAACTTCAGTTTATCCTAAAAGCGGTTTTTCGCCCCGGCGGCGACTTCGGGTTATTATAAAGGCTTCGTTTTGCGACGATCCATCTCCATTATCATTCCCGCGTACAACGAAGAGAACCGCCTGCCTGCCACGCTCCGGACCGTACGCGCTTACCTGGCGGCAAATCCCTGGGAGTTTTCCGAAGTGATTGTCGTGGATGACGGCTCGCGCGACGGCACTGCCGCAAGCGCCCGCGCGGCCGGCGTGCGCCTGCTGCAGAATCCAGGTAACCGCGGCAAGGGATACACCGTGCGCCACGGCATGCTCGAAGCCAAGGGCGATTGGGCGCTGTTTTCCGATGCCGATCTCTCCACGCCCATCGAAGAGCTGGAAAAGCTCTGGCGGTGTATCGAGGCCGAAAATGCCCAGGCGGCGATCGGCTCGCGGGCGCTGGACCGTTCGCTGGTCGGCATCCATCAGCCGGCTTTTCGCGAGTTTATGGGCCGGTTTTTCAACCTCGTGATGGGCCTGGTCACGGGCCTGCCGTTCCACGATACGCAGTGCGGCTTCAAGCTGTTTCAGACCTCCGCCGCGCGCGAAGTCTATTCCCGCCAAAGGCTCGACGGCTTCGGTTTCGACGTGGAAGTGTTGTACATCGCGCGCCATCTGGGCCTTCGCGTCCTGGAAATCCCAGTGAAATGGAACGATGCCGCCGGCACCAAGGTCAGCCTGCTGCGCGGGATGTCCGCTTTTCTGGACCCGTTCACAGTGCGATGGAACGGAATCAGCGGAAAGTATCGATAGAAACGCATTTCCTCTCAACATTTCGGGCGGCCGAGCGTCTAATCAGCAAGCTGCCATGCTGAAAGATATCGCTCTCGCTTGCCGCGCACTGCGCCGCAGTCCGCTGTTCACCGCCGCCGCGGTGGTCTCTCTTGCCCTGGGCATCGGCGCCAACACCGCCATTTTTTCGCTGCTGAACCAGGTGGTGCTGCGCTCGCTTCCCGTGCACGACCCGGAGACTCTAGTGCGGCTGCATACGGCCTACAGCGCGCCGGGCAGCAGTTCCAGCGATAATTCCGAATCCGTGTTTTCCTACCCCATGTACCGCCAGTTGCGGGACGGGGATCCGGCGTTCTCGGCTGTAATCGCGCGCATGAGCGGTTCGGCGCGCGTGGCCTATGAAGGCGCTACGGAATCGGCGAAGGCCGAACTGGTTTCCGGCAATTTCTTCCAGGCGCTGGGAGTGGGCGCGGCCCTTGGACGCTTGCTCGTGCCGGCGGACGATGGCGCTCCCGGTTCTCACCCAGTCATCGTGCTCAGCCACGCTTATTGGTCGAGCCGTTTCGGCGACCGGCCCGGCATTCTCAATCAAACGGTGGCGATAAACGGCTATCCCATGACCGTGATCGGCGTCGCGGAGGCGCGGTTTCACGGGGTGATGCCCGGCTCAACGCCCGATTTCTTCGTCCCCATCGCCATGCAGCGGCAGATTATGACCACCGAGAACGTGCTGGAGGACGTTCGTACGCGCTGGCTCAATGTGCTGGCGCGGCTGAAGCCAGGGATGGGAATGAACCGGGCGCAGGCGGCCACCGACGTGGTGTACCGCTCGATTCTCGAGTCGCAACTCGCGGCTATGCCGAACTTTCGCACGGGCCACGACCGCGAGGAATACCTGAATCACCGGGTCCAGTTGCGGCCCGCGGCGCAAGGTGTGGGCGATCTGCGAGAGCGCTGGCAGGAGCCGCTGGCGGCGCTGATGACGCTGGTTGCGCTGGTCCTCCTGATCGCCTGTTTCAACGTGGCCAGTCTGATGCTGGCGCGCGCCGCCGGGCGGCAGAGAGAAATCGCCATCCGGGTGGCTCTGGGCGCGGGCCGCCGGGTGCTGCTGAAACAACTGCTGACGGAGGGAATGCTGGTGGCGATGGCCGGAGCGGCGCTCGGCGTCGCGGTGGCCTTTTGGAGCACACAGGCGATCGCGAAGGTTCTGCCCAACAAGGGCCTCTGGCTGGAAACAGGCCTGAGCCTGCCGGTTCTGGCCTTCACCTTCGCTGTCGGCGCGGCATGCGGGCTGCTGTTCGGGCTCATTCCGGCGCTGCAGGCTACGCGCCCGGATGTTGCCGGCACCCTGAAAGATTTTTCGCAATCGGTGGCTTCCGCCGGTCCGGCGCGCTTTCGGAAAGCGCTCGTCATCGGGCAATTGGCACTCTCGCTGCTGCTGGTGGCTGGGGCCGGCCTCTTCAGTGACAGCCTGTCCAACCTGCTGCACCTCAACCTGGGATTCCGTAGCGAGCGGCTCACGGCCTTCGACATCAACGCCACTCTGACGCGCCCGAAAACCGTCGAGGCCATTGCGTTCTACAAGGACCTGCAGGCACGGCTGGCCGCGCTGCCGGGCGTTACCGGCGTGGGCGCGGCGGCGGACGGTCCTTTTTCCGGAGGAACCCGGGGCAGCAATTTCACCGTGGAAGGCTACCAGCCGGCGCCGAATGAAGAAGTGGATTCCAACGTGATCGCCGTCAGCGCCGGATACTTCCGCGCGCTCTCGATTCCGCTGCGCGCCGGGAGAGAGTTCGCCGAGCGCGACGACGCCGCGGGTCCCAAAACCGTACTCGTCAACGAAGCCTTCGCCCGCCGCTATTACGCCGGCCGGAACCCCATAGGCAGCCGGATCATGTTCGGCTCCAGCAATACCCGCAAGCCGGACCGGGAGATTATCGGGGTGGCTGCCGACAGTCACACCGAGGTCCGCGATAAGCCTGTGCCCACGGTTTACATTCCGTACGCACAGTGGGACAACCCCGGCCGCCTGATGTTTTACGTGCGCGCCGCGGGCGATGAGACGGCGCTCGCCGCGGCAATCCGCCGCGTGGTACGCGAAGCCGACCCCAACACCCCCATCGCATCCATCAAGCCGCTCGACGTGCGGATCCGCGAAACCCTGTACACCGATGAATTGATCGCTATGCTGTCCACGGCTTTCGGGGTGCTGGCGACGCTGCTTGCCGCCATCGGACTCTACGGCGTGATCGCCTATGCCGTGGCGCGCCGCACCTCCGAAATCGGCATCCGCATGGCGCTGGGAGCCGTGCCTTCGCATGTGCTGCGGATGATTTTGAAGGAAGCCGCGGCGATGGCCGCGATCGGGATAGCGATCGGCCTCGGCGCCGCGCTGGCGCTCAGCCGCCTGGTGCAATCGCAGTTGTTCGGCGTGCAGGCGCGCGATGCCGGAATTTATGCGTATGCCGTAGGAGTGCTGGCCGCGGTCACCCTGCTTGCCGCGTTGATTCCCGCCCTGCGGGCTGCAAGAATCGATCCGGTGAGGGCTCTCAAGTACGAATAACGGCCGCGGCTGATTGGACCGCCGATTCGACTTTACTCGAACTTTCTTCGAAACTCTTCGAAGGCGGCTTTCAGTTCGGCTACTTCGTGCTCCAGGGTCGCGATGCGGTCGCGATCCGAGCTTGTGTGGACGGCAGCCGCGGAAGGTTCGGCGGCTTCCATGGCGGCGGTGGGCTCGCCGCACAGCAGGTGCATATAGCGCGCTTCCCGCGATCCGGGCAGGCGGGCGAGGCGCGTCGCGAAGCCCATTTCCATCAGGCGGTTCAGAGTGGATTCCACGGCTTCCAGGTCGTCGAAGGCGTAGAGCCGCTCGCTGCGGCCGCGCAGTTCGCCGATAGTCTGCGGGCCGCGCAGCAGGAGCAGGCAGATCAAGGCATCCTCGCGACGGCCGAGATTGAATTTCTCGGTGAAGCGCTGGCCGTGCTTGGCCACCCGGACATCCTTGCCGGTGATGCGCGTCGCCAATCCTTTGGAGCGCAGGTCCTCGAGGGCGGTTTCCACGATGCTTTCGTCGTACGAGACCACCGGCTCGCGGTTGGATTTCTGATTGCACGCGTTTACCAGAGCGTTCAGCGACAAGGGGTAATACTCGGGTGTCGCGATCTCCTTTTCCATCAGTGCGCCGAGCACGCGTGCTTCTGCCGCATCCAATTGCCAGTCCATGTTTTCAGTGTACGTTGTTACCATAAGATAACAGCCATGGCTTACGAGTGGCAGGAAAGCCCGACTTCCGCTGCGCGTCTGCCGCGGTCCGGCGTGCCGCGGGCCTCTTCGGAGGTTATCGCCGCGGCCGTGCAGCGGTCCGGCAGCGCCTTGTTCGCGCAACAGGCTCCCGGCGGTTTCTGGTGCGGAGAACTGACGGCCGATACCACGCTCGAATCGGATTACATTCTGCTGCAACTCTGGCTGCATCAGCCCGAAGGCGCGGCCTGGAATCCGCCCACGCGCGAGCGCATGCAGCGAGCCGTCCGCTCCATTCTCGACCGGCAGCTGGCCGACGGCGGCTTCAACATCTATAACGGCGGGCCGGCCGAGGTCAGCGCCACCGTGAAAGCCTACTGCGCCTTGAAACTGGCAGGCGTGGATATCCAGGGCGAACGTATGCGCCGCGCGCGCCGCCGCATTCTCGATTTGGGCGGCCTGCAAGCCGCCAACAGCTACGTCAAGATCAACCTGAGCCTGTTCGGGCTGTATCCGCGGAAGTACGTGCCATCGGTGCCGCCGGAGATCGTCATGCTGCCGGGCGGCGTGTTGTATGAAATGTCTTCGTGGACGCGTTCGATTCTGGTTCCGCTTTCCATCGTGCAGGCTTGCGGCGCGGGCCGTCAGGCGCCGGCCGGGTTCACGCTCGACGAACTGCTCATTTCCGGACGCAGCCTCGGCCTGCCGCGGCGCAAGGGGCTTTCGCTCCTGTTCCACCACCTCGATCGCGTTTTCAAAATCTGGGAAACGCGCGGTCCGCGCCGCATTCGCATGGCCGCGGTCCGCGAGGCCGAAAAATGGGTGTTGGCGCGGACTCGCTACACCGAGGGGCTGGGCGCCATCTATCCGGCGATGATGTACTCGATCATGGCGCTGGACGCTCTCGGTTATGCGCCGGACCACCCCGACCTGGTCGAGGCCCTCCGGCACTTCGAATCGCTGCTTCTGGAAAGCAAAGGCCGTTTCCTGTTCCAGCCGTGCGTTTCCCCTGCGTGGGATACCGCGATCTGCGCCTTCGCTCTTGGTGAAGCCGGCCTGGCTGAGCACCCGGGCATGGCCGCCGCGGCCGACTGGCTGCTGAGCAAAGAAGTGCGGCGGAAAGGCGACTGGAGCGTCAAGCGTCCCGATACCGAACCCTCCGGCTGGGCTTTCGAATTCGCCAACGAGTTTTACCCGGATGTCGATGATACGGCTATGGTGCTGCTGGCCCTGCAGCATGCGAAGGCGGACAACGCACAGGCGCAGACCGCGGCCGAGCGCCGCGCCATCAATTGGCTGCTGGCGATGCAATCGAGCGATGGCGGCTGGGCGGCGTTCGACGTGGACAACAACTGGGCCGTGCTCAACGAAGTCCCGTTCGCGGATCACAACGCCATGCTGGACCCCACCTGCCCCGATATTACCGGGCGCGTGATCGAGTGCCTCTGCCGGCGCGGCATGGCAGGGCACGACGCGGTGCGGCGTGGGGTGACATACCTGCTCGGCGTACAGGAAAAAGACGGAAGCTGGTACGGCCGATGGGGCGTGAATTACATTTACGGAACGTTCCTGGCGCTGCGCGGTCTGGCGGCCAGCCAGACGGCGGAGGGGCGCGATGCGATGGCCAAAGCCGCGCGCTGGCTGCGCAGCGTCCAGAACTCCGATGGCGGCTGGGGCGAATCCTGCGCCAGCTATGAGCGCGATCGATTCGTCGCGGCGCCCAGTTGTCCCTCGCAGACCGCGTGGGCGCTGCTGGGGCTTGCGGCGTCCGGCGACCGGGATTCAGCGGCACTGCGTCAGGGTACCCAGTTCCTGCTCGATCAGCAGCTCCCCGATGGCACGTGGCCCGAAGAGGCCAGCACGGGCACCGGTTTCCCCAATGTTTTCTATCTGACCTACCACATGTACAGGGATTACTTTCCGCTGTTGGCGTTGGCGACGGTGCGGAATCAGACCTCTGATTTACAAATGTGAATCAACCACTGTCAAGTGGTGTGTGGGGCAAAACCCCCAATATTTACAAATCTCCTGGCGCTTTTTGTTAAGAAAAGTGACAAAATGCCGCCATGCCATCAGAGATTCGAATCGGGCTCATCGGAGATTTTAATGAGCGCCAGAAGGCGCATACAGCTATTCCGAAGGCGCTCGCCGCGGCTTCGGAGGGGACAGCGGACGCTGTCTGGGTTCCCACGGATTCCATCGGCAAAGGGGAATCGCTGATGGAATTCCATGGAATCTGGTGCGTACCGGGGATGCCATACCGCAATGCCAACGGGGTCCTGACCGCCATCCGTCATGCGCGCGTAACCCGCACTCCTTTTCTCGGAACTTCGGCGGGGTTTCAGTATGTGTTCATCGAATTTGCGCGCAACGTTCTGGGCCTTTCAGATGCCGATCACCAGAAAAGCAATCCGAAAGCCGCCATACCGATCATCTCGCCGCTCGACGCCGCGCTGGCCGGCGTTCACGCGCGCGTTCATTTTCACGACGGCACGCACCTCCGCAAAGCCTATCGCGCGCCGGACTCCATCGAGGAATATCATTGCAGCTTCGGCCTCAACCGCCGCTACAAGCGGTTGCTGGAAGGGGCACAGCTCTACATCGCGGCGGTGGACGACGATCACGAAGTGCGGGCCGTAGAGATGGATGGCCATCCGTTCTTCGTGGCGACGCTGTTCCAGCCGGAGATGCACTCGCACGACAGCTCGGCACACAGTCCGCTGGTGCACGCGTTTGTCGCGGCGTGCCACAAACACCGCATGGCTGCTACGCGAGCGGCAAGTTAACGGCGGGCGCGGCGGTCAGTTTCCGCTGGGCCTCTCGATGCGATCGATCACCAGGAACTGAGCCGGTTCCTTGCCAGGCTCGAGTTGTAGGCCGAGTTTGCGCACGGCGGAAGTGATTGCGCCCAAGGGATCGGGCGGCGCGGCGGAGACCGGAGAATCGGACGCCCCGGGCGGGGTCGGTTCGCGGCGCGGAAAAAGATCGTCGCTGTCGACATCGAGGTGAATATCGAAAGCGCCGCTGATCCCGGTCTTATCGACTACGTCGCGATCCACGAACACCGAGAACTGGTAGCACAGCTGGCGCATGGTCTGTCCCGGCGTATCGATGCCGCCGTTCCGGTTGTTTTTGAACATCCCGCACGGCACGGGAGTGTTCGGTCCCGGCTCGGGCGGCGGCTGCGAAAAATCGAAAGGCGCGCAGCTTCCTTTTCTGGCCGGCTCCAGCTTGGGACCGCCTTTGGCGACCGTCAGAACATAGACTGGGACGTCTTTGGTTTCGTGACGGATCTTCAGTTGGAAGCGGTCTTCGAGCAGCGCCTGCATCATGGGGCCGAGCATCATTTCGCGGCTGGCGGGACCTTCAGCCTTGGCGTCGATGGTGTAGCGCGCGGAACTGACCCAGCCGGGGCTCCCCTGGATTTCCTGATTGAGAATGCGGCCCGAGGGGCGAATATCCAGTCCGGTATAAGGATCGATTGCGAACGGCTTTCCGGTGGGGTACCAGATGTAGGCCCGGCGAATCAAAAAGTCCACCGGCCGGCAATTGACGCTGAGCCTGCCGGGGGACCAATCGAGTGTGCCGCCTCCACCGCGCCCGCCTTTACGACCGCCGCGGATGAGGTCGCCTTCGCTGCATGGTTTGACGGAAGCGACTTCAAATTTCGGCGTGGCTGCGGTTTTCGTCTGCGCCTGGGCAAGCATCGAGGCGGCGAAGATCAGACCGCAACAGCAGGCCCGGTGCATGTGGGCTATCATAACAACTCCTCGGGCAGCCGCCGCGGCGGTCAGTTCTCCGATGGCTTTTCGATGTGATCGATCACCAGGAAATCGCGCGGACCTTTCGCCGGTTCGAGCTTGAGGCCGAGCTGTTCCTGCAGGGCGGCGAAAATCGATGGTCCCGAAGGCGCAGCAGCCGCCGACGCGCCGTCGGCCGCGTCCGCACCGTGGGCCAGGGCGCGCGCACCTGACGGCAGGCCGGGCAGGTTGTCATCGGCCGCAAATTCCACCTTGAACGTGAACAGCCCGGTGAGACCCGTCCGGTCGATCACCGGGCGGTCGAGCACGATACCCAGGAACTGGGTGCAAAAATCTCCGATCCGGGCCCCCTCCACATTCGCCAGGATGTTCTGCCCGGCCGGTTCCATGAAGAACCGGCACGACTTCTGGCCCGGTGGAATCACGCGGGGCGTTGGAGGGAACGTCATTTTCGATGGATCGAAGGGCACGCAGCTACCCTCTACGAACGGTTTCAATTTAGGGCCGCCTTTGGCCACGACCATTGCCCAGACCGGCACGTCGCGGCTCTCGCGATGCATTTTGAGATGGAAGCGGTCTTCGAGAAGCGCCTGCAGCATGGGTCCGCGCATCATTTCCTGGCCCGCGGCGGAGGGAGCTTTGGCGTCGATCGTATAGCGGTCGGAGTTGACCCAGCCCGGCGCCCCTTCGATCGGCGGATCGTTGCCGGGCATCGCGTGGAAGTGGCCGCCGGCAAAGCGGACGTACGCCGAGCGGATCAGGGCCATCGCGGTTTCGCAATTCAGGTCGAGTCTTTCGGGCGAGAGGCCGCCCGGCCCGCCCGCTCTGCCACCGGACTTTCCGAATCCCCCGCCGCCGCGGCCGCCGGAGGACAAGGAATCCCGGCAGGGCTTGACCGACGCCACTTCGAACTGCACCGGGCGGGTGGGAGCGGCTTGTGGCGCGACGGCCTGGGGCCCAGGAGTGACGGGGCGGCCGAGCGCCACGGTAGCCGCCAGAGCCAGCACGGGCAATCCGACCAACGCCAGCACGATCTCCGGACGCGAGAGGCGGCGCAATGTGCCGGCGGACAGCTCGAAGACTTCGTCGATGCGGCGGCCCATGTCCGGACCCGCGGCCATCGCGAGGCCCGGCAGCGCCACGCGGCGGCCGGCGCGGTGCACGGCATCGGCGAATTCCAGCAGGATGCGCGAATAACCGGCGGCGTCGTCCATACGTTCCAGGGCCGCGGCGTCACAGGACAGCTCCGCCAGGTTGGCGATATGGCGCGATAGCCACCACGCCAGCGGATGAAACCAGAAGAGGCACTGCACCAGGTGGGCAAGTCCCGCGACCGCGGCATCGTGGCGCCGCAAATGGGCGAATTCGTGGGCCAGGACCGCTCTGCGCGTTTGCCGGCTCCAGGCGCGCCAGCCGACAGGCAGGATGGCGGTTGGATGGAGCACGCCTACCGCGACGGGAGTCAGAATATCGGCGGATTCGCGCAGCCACGGACCGCGGATTGACCTGGATCTCAAAAGCACCTGCCGCAGCAGGGCCTGGCCCAGCAGCCGGTAGACCGCCATTCCTACGAGGCCCGCAAGATACAGCCAGAGTAGCGAACTTGCGAGCGGCGGCCACGGAAAAGCGGCCGGTTCCGCCGGGCGCCGCTCGGCGGCGGGCGCCGTGAGGAGAGAATCCCGCGGGGCGGAAACGATCGAGACCCCGGGAACCGTTGGTCCGGCCGCCGTCGCCGGACGTCTCGCGGGAAGCAGCGGAAGCTCCCATTGCGGCGCCAGGAGGCTCACCGCCGGCAGCAGCAGCATGCCAATCAGGACGGCCGTCCACACGGCGTGCCGCGAAGAAGGGTGCCGCACGTTCCCCAGGCGGAGAACCAGCCACGCTGCCGCCGCCAATAGCAACGGCCGCACCAGGGACGACGCCAGGAGCGAGATGCCCGCCGATTCCCAGCTCATGTCTTCTTCCTCTTCTTTTCCTGAATTTCGATCTTTTCGGCGAGGCGGCGCAGTTCGGCGCTATCGACCACGCGATGGTCCACCAGCCCGGTCAGCAGCTCTTCCAGCGAGCCGCGGCAGAAGGTCTTGAGCGCGCTGCGCACGGCTTCGGCGGCGACCTTGCGCGGCTCGCGCGCGCTGGAATACAGGAACTGGCGCCCATCCATTTCGTGGCGGACGTACAGTTTGGCCTCCAGGCGCCGCAAGACCGTGCGGATGGTGGAATCGGTCAGGGGACGGTCTTTCCCGACGGCGGCACGGACGGCTTCGCCGGTCGAGGGGCCGTTCGCCCAGAGGAATTCCATTACCTGGCGTTCGAGATCGCCGAGACTTTTTTCACGCGCCATTGTGGTCCGTGACCGATTGTCACGTTACCAATGGTAACGCACGCAGGCGGGAAGTCAAGCGAAGTTTTTTGCGGCAGCTTGTAAATTTACTGCGGCAGCGCGCCTGCTACGAACTTCACCAGGTCGGCGTGATATTTCGCGGCGGCCTTGGCATCGATGTAGACCATGTGGCCTGATTCGTAGTATCCGCGCGAAATGTTGTGCTTCTTCACGTCGTCGGAAACCTTCAGGTGCGCGATGGTCCACTCGACCGGGTAGAATGGGCACGCGAAATCGTAATAGCCCATGCCGACGAAGAGGTGCATGTGCGGATTCTTGGCGAAGCCGTCTTCCAGGTTGACGACGGTGTTGTATTCGCCGCTCCACGGCGGAGCGTTTCCGGCGACGTAATACAGGTTGTCGTTCTTGTAGTTTAGGTCGTTCCGCACGTAGGCTTCAAATGCCGTGAGGAAGCAGTCCTCGATATTCGCGTTGCTGAAATCGAAGCTGGTGTTCATGGCGCCGGCATCCAACTGGTAGCCGGCGAAGCGCGAATCGAGGCGCGAGGTCATGAGGTGCTGGTCGCGCAGCAGTTCGGTGCTGAACGGACCCAGCGGAACCCGCAAATCGAGGCCCTCCAGAAAGCCCTTGGAAAGGCCGGTATAACGCGACATATCGTTGAGGACTTTCTCGTGTTCGGCCTGCGTGGCGCGAGCGCCATCGAAGAGGTACTCGAGGTATTCGCCGGAAGCGAACTCGCGGGCTTTTTCCGCCATCTGTTCTACGGAGAGCTTTTCCAGGTCCGGCCCCAGCTTTTTGTGATAGTAGGCCGTCATGATTTCCGTGGGCAGGGTGGTTAACTGCCGCTGTTCCCCGGCGCCCGCGTTGGAACTGATCACGGCGGAGAGCAGCATGACACCGTTGATCGGCATATCGTGATCCGTGAGGTAGCCGGCCAGGCCCGCGGCGCGCGTGGTGCCGTAGCTTTCGCCGCCCACGAAGATCGGCGAGCCCCAGAGGTCATACGTGTTCAGAAAGCTGCGGATGAATTCGCCGAAGGCCGCCAGGTCATTATCCACGCCGCCGAAAAAGGGTCCGTCCGCCGGCCGGTCCGGACGGCTGTAACCGGTGCCCATGGCGTCGATAAACACCAGGTCTCCGGTATCCAGAAGACAGTTCGGGTTGTCCTGGTAGGTGTAGGGCGGGGGCGGGGCCATACCGTTCGGCTCCAGCTTGACCATCTTGGGACCGAATGCGCCCATGTGCAGCCAGATGGTGGCCGCGCCGGGTCCGCCGTTGAAGAGGAACCAGACAGGGCGCTTCGACTTATCGGTCACTCCGTTTTTCGAGTAATAGATATAGAACAGGTGCCCCTGGACTACTCCGCTGGTGGCCTGCTTGATCGGCATGAAGCCGACGTGGGCGGTGTATTGGATAGTCTCGCCGTGGAGCGTGATCTGGTGCTGCGTGGTGATAGGCTCGGCGGGGTAATGAATGGGCTGCATTTCTTCGCCCGAACCGTAATTGAAGCGATAGAAATCGTTGGGCGCCGCAGTTTCGCCTCCGCGTCTTTGCGCGAAGGCCCCGCCTGCCGCCATGGCGAAGATACAAAGTACCGAACTAACCCTTCCGTATTTCCTCATAACACTGCTCCTCAGTTGCACGCTCATTTGCGTCCCGCTCCCGTCGCATCGTTGATGAAATTCGCCAGATCGCTTTGTAACTTCACCAGCGCCTTATCGTCGACATACGGCATCTCGCCCGCTTCGTAATGACTTACCCGGATGTTATGGGCGCGCACTTCGGGAGATACGTTGAGATGCGCGAGTGTAAACTCCGTGGCATAAAACGGTGCGTGCAGATCGTAGTAATTGACGCCTACGAAGAGCCGCAGGTTGGGGTTGCGAGCGAAGGCGCCGGACAGGCTGGTGTCGTCGCTGCCCGTCGCGGTAAATCCCTCCACGCCGCCGCTCGAAAGGTAATAAATCGCGTCGTGGGCGGCGGTGAAGTTCAGGTCTTTGTGCAGGTACCCTTCGTATGCGGTCTGAAATCCGCCGGAGATCCCGCTCAGGTTGAAATCGACCGGGACCGCGGCTGCGCCGAAGCGCCCGCCGCCGCCGAATCCGCGTCCGCCGCCGGTCCCCGGTACGAAGCCGCTGACCCGTGCGTCGGAATAAGAGAGTCCGCGGTGCTGATCGTGCATCAGCTCCCCGTTGAAACGGTCGAGCGTCACGCGCAGGTCGTTATTGATGAGAAATGCCTTGGAAACGCCTGTCAGGCGGGCCATATCGGCAATGACCTTGGTGCGCTCCTCGGGCGTCATGCGGTCGCCCTTGTAGAGGGCGTGGAGGTATTCGCGCGAAGCGAACTGGCGCGCCTGTCCCGCGATCTGTTCCAGGCTCATGGCGTTCATTTCCGGAGAGAGTTTCTTGTGAGTCCACGCCGCGAGCGTCAGGCTCGGCAGCAGCGTCATATATTGCTCGTCGCCGGCCAGCGCTTCCGGATCCATGGTCATGGAAAACAGCGCCACGCCGTGCACCGGCACGTCATGTTCGTTCAGATAGAGCGTGAGGCCCGCGGCGCGCCCCGTGCCGAAGTCGTCCGCCGCGAGAAACAGCGGGGAATTCTGGCGGCTGTAAAGGACTAAGAAACTGCGCACGAACTCGGCGAGCGAAGCGACATCGGCATTGGTGTTCCAGAAGTTCGAAGCGTGCGAGGGCTGATCGGGCCGGCTGAATGCCGTGCCGACGGGGTTGACGAAGACCAGGTCAGCCTGGCCGAGCAGCGTGTGCGGATTGTCCGTCCACGCGTAGGGCGGCATCCCGACGCCGCCTTCGGTCCAGTGCATGCGCTTGGGCCCCAGACCGCCGAACTCCTGCCAACTGGCCGCCACGCCGGGAGCGCCGCCGAAGAAGAACATCACCGGACGCGGTCCGGAATCGCCATCCTTGGCGTAGTAGGTGTAGAAGAGGTGGGCTTCCGAACGGCCGGTGGTCGCGTTGCGCAGCGGCAGATAGCCCGCGCGCGCAGTGTAGGCGAGGGCTTCTCCGTTCAGCGTGATCTTCTGATGCGTCTCGATGGGAGAGGAGTCGGGGATCGGCGCTTCCGCGCCGGCCGCCGGATCGTAGTTATAAAACTCGCTGGTGGCAGCCGCCGCTCCGAAACCGCCGCGGCCTCCGCGTCCGCTTCGACCCGCCGCGGGAGCGCCGCCCGGCGCCGCCTCGGGCACGTTTCCGCGCGCTCCGGATTGCTGCGCCGCTGCCCTGCCGGCCCGTCCACTACCCCCTTGTCCCCAGGCAGTGACCGACACGCCTAGTACGATCGCCAATAGGAATTGTCCGTTTCGTGTTTTTCGCATTCTCGCTCCGGTCCCGTTATGATAATCCGAAACCGAGGCAGATGTAAAAATGGGACAGGGAGTTGCTCCTCCTTCGGAGCCGCGGCCGAAGGGAGCGGTGCGATTGCCGAGTGGCTACGCCACCCGCACGGTCTTCACATTCACGAACTCGCGGATGCCGTATTCACTCAACTCGCGGCCGTAGCCGGAGCGCTTCACGCCGCCGAAGGGGAGGCGCGCATCGCTGGCGACCATGGCGTTGATGAATACCATGCCGGCTTCGAGTTCGTCGATGAATCGCTGCTGTTCGGAAGTATCGTTGGTCCACGCCGCGGCGCCGAGGCCAAAGGAACTGTCGTTGGCTATGCGGATGGCATCGTCGATTCCCCGGGCGCGGAAGAGCAGCGCCACGGGCCCGAAGAGTTCTTCGCGATATCCCGCCGAATCGGCGGGAATGTCCGCCAGCACGGTCGGCGCGTAGAAGTTACCGGCGCGCTCCAGCCGTTTACCGCCCGTGAGCAGGCGCGCGCCGGACCCGACGGTGCGGCGCACCTGTTCATCGAGGCCATCGAGAATATCCGGTGTCGCGAGCGGCCCAAGCTGGGTATTCTCGTCGAGCGGATCGCCGATGCGCAGGGCCTCCATTCCCGCCACGAAACGCCGCTCGAATTCAGCGGCGATGCTCTCGTCCACGATGAACCGCTTGGCGGCAATGCAGGATTGGCCGTTGTTGATGGTGCGCGCCTCGACGGCCGTTTTCAATGCGCGATCGAGATCTGCGCTGGGCATCACGATGAAGGGATCGCTGCCGCCCAACTCAAGCACGGTTTTCTTAATCTGCTTTCCCGCTTCGGCGGCCACGCGGGAGCCGGCCTCTTCGCTGCCGGTGAGCGAAGCGGCTTGTACGCGCGCGTCGTCGAGCACCGCGGCCACCTGGCGGGAGCCGATCAATAGCGTCTGAAACACATCCGGCGGAAAACCGGCGCCGCGAATGATGTCTTCGATTTCGAGCGCGCATTGCGGCACATTCGACGCGTGCTTCAGGAGCCCCACGTTGCCCGCCATCAGCGCCGGCGCGGCGAAGCGGAACACCTGCCAGAACGGAAAGTTCCAGGGCATCACGGCCAGCACCGGCCCGATGGGCTGATAGCGGATGAAACTGCGTCCCGCGCCCGTCTGCACATCCTCATCGGCCAGCAGGCGCGCGCCTCGTTCGGCGTAGTAGCGGCAGGCGGTGGCGCACTTGGCGGCTTCGGCGCGCGCGGCTCCGATGGGCTTGCCCATCTCGAGCGTCATGATGCGGCCCAGCCGCTCCTGCTCCGTTTCCAGAATCGCCGCGGCCCTGGTGAGCCATTCGGCGCGCTGCGCGAAGGAGGTGTGCCGGTAACTGCGGAACGCGGTTTCGGCCCGCTGCAGTTTTTCCTCGATCTCCCGCGTGGATAGCTCGGGAAACGTGCGCAGGGTCTCTCCACTGGCCGGATTGACGGAGGCAATCATAATTAGATCGTGGCACAAAGCCTGTTATGCTGGCACCAGCCATGATGTTTTCCCGCAGACAATTTCTGGGCGCAGCCGCCGCTGCCGGCGCAGTCGCGCGCGCCGCGGAAGAACCGCGCAGCGTCATCCTGATTTCGGAAGCCGATGCCGCCCGCATGGGCCGCGCTCTCACCGCGGAACGGATCGCGCTCATAGACCGGCTCTCTTCGAGCGCGCTCGGCGCCGGCCCGTGGAGCGTCACGAAACACCGTCCCAGCGGCCTGGGTGTGAATGCCGGGCCGCACGATTACGTGAGCGAAGGCCCATATTGGTGGCCCGACCCGAAGAATCCGGGCGGCCCTTACATTCGAAAAGATGGCCAGCGCAACCCGGAGCGCTTCATGGGCAATCGCTCCGACCTGGGCAACCTGTGCACGGCGGTGCTGGCGCTCGGCATGGGCGCGTACTTCCGCAAGAAGCAGGAGTGCACGCGTCACGCGGCGGTGGTTCTTGCGACGTGGTTCAACGATCCCGAGACCCGCATGAACCCGAACCTGGAGCACGGGCAGATGGTGCGCGGCATCAACACCGGCCGCGGTACGGGCATCATCGATACCGTTTCCTTCATTCACCTGGTGCAGGGCGTTTCGCTTATGGAATTCGCCGGCGGGCTCGACGCCGCGGTTGTGAAGGGCGTGCGCCAATGGTTCGCCGAGTACCTGCACTGGATGAACACGAGCGCCAAGGGTCTCGCCGAAAAGAGTTCCGGCAACAACCACGCTACCTGGTGGACCACGCAGGCAGCCGCGTATGCCGCATTTACCGCCGACTCCGCTGCGCGCAAAATGTGCTGGGAGCATTACCGCGATTATCTGGTTCCGACCGAAATCCAGCCCGATGGAAGCTGCCCGCGCGAACTGGCGCGCACCAACTCGCTCAGCTACTCATCGATGAACCTGGACGCATTTTCGACGCTGTGCCGCTTCGCACAAATGGATGGCGTCGATCTCTGGCATTACCGCACAAAGAAGGGTATCGGGGTCGCGACCAGTTTCGATTCCCTGATCCCCTTCATGGAGCATCCAGATACATGGAAGCACCAGCAGATTTCGCGGTACTCCCCCGATGGCTATGTGTTTCCGGGACTCGCCGGCATCGGGCTGCCTTCAAAAACGCTGCTCGATGCTTACAAGAGCCTGCCGCACTCCGAATCGCCGTGGGTGCAACTGGTGGACATGCTCGTGCGGAGTTGAACGCGCGCGTTTTCAGCGATCGGTCACGACGTTCGCCACGTTTCGATTTCGGCGGCTTCTTCGTCGCTCAGGGTGACATCCGGCGCGGCAATTACCCCTTCTACCTGTTCGGCTGAGCGCATTCCGACAATCGCCGCAGTGACTGCCGGGTTGCGCAGCACCCAGGCGATGGCGACTTCTCCGGTAGTGCAGCCGTGGCGCTGGCTGATGCGCCGCATGATTTCGGTAAGTTCCAGGTTTTTGGAAAGCTGCGGCTCCTGGAAAGACAGTGCGCGCCGGCGGAAGTCGTCCGGCGGAAGGGCCGCCACGCGCTCTTTGGTCATTTTGCCGGTGAGCAGGCCGCTCTTCATCGGCGAATAGACGATCACGCCGATTCCGTGCTCGCTGCAGTAGGGAAGAACTTCACTTTCGACCTCCGGAGAAACGGCCGAATACGGAGGCTGTAGCGAAGTGACGGGTGCGATCTTGCGGCAGCGCTCGATCTGCTGCGCGTTGAAGTTGGAGACGCCGATCCAGCGAACCTTTCCCTCCGCTTGCAATTTCGCCAGCGTGGTCCAGGCCTCTTCGACGTCGGGATCGGGATCGGGCCAATGGATCTGGTAGAGGTCGATCCGTTCCACCTGGAGGCGCCGCAGGCTGGCTTCGCATTCGCGGCGCACCGATTCGGCTTTGAGGACGGGACGAATGTCGCCGTTTTCATCCCACACGCGCTCACACTTGGTGAAAACGTAGGGCAGGTTGCTGCGGCCGGCCAAGGCGCGCGCCACCACTTCCTCCGAATGGCCGAGCCCGTAGATAGCCGCGGTATCGATCCAGTTGACGCCGCGATCCAGCGCGGCGTGAATCGCGCGAATAGACTGATTGTCGTCTTGCGGTCCCCATGCGAACTTCCATCCCCCGCCGCCCATCGCCCACGCGCCGATCCCGATGCGCGTGATTTCCATATCACTGTTGCCTAGCCGTTTTTTGTGCATCTCCTCTAAAATAGCTTGCGTTGGCATCCTTTGGACAGTCTCGCGACGTTGTGATCGGTTCGGGTCCGAACGGTCTGGCCGCGGCCATCCTGCTGGCGCGCGCCGGCCGCCCGGTAGTAGTGTACGAGGCCGCCGAACAGATCGGCGGCGGCACGCGATCCGCCGAACTGACACTGCCCGGTTTCGTGCACGATGTGTGCTCTGCCATTCATCCAATGGCAATTGCCTCGCCCTGCTTCGAAAGTTTTCCGCTGGCCAGTCATGGGCTGGAATGGATTCATCCTTCCGCGCCTCTGGCCCACCCGCTGGACGATGGTACCGCGGTGATGCTGGAACATTCCCTCGAAGAGACCGCGCGCGGGTTGGGGCCGGACGGCGCGGCCTGGAGCGGGCTGCTGCATCCGCTGGTGAAGGCATGGCCCAGACTGCGCCACGATGTGCTCTCCATGCCCGGCATTCCCGGTCATCCTTTCGCAATGGCGCGATTCGGTCTGCACGCTCTGCGTTCGGCGCGCGGTTTCGCACGCAGCCACTTTCGCGGCGAGCGTGCCCGGGCGCTGTTCGCCGGTCTCGCCGCGCACTCCGAACTGCCGCTGGATGCCGCCGCGACTGCCTCTTTCGGACTCGTCTTTGCCGCGTGCGCGCATTCCGGCGGATGGCCCATGCCGCGCGGCGGTTCGCAGAAAATCGCCGACTCCCTGGCGGCTTATTTCCGATCGCTCGGCGGCGAAATCGTTACCGGCACGCGCATCGATACGCTGCCGGATGCGCCAATGACGTTTTGCGACATCACGCCGCGGCAATTTCTCGCTCTCGCCGGCGCGCGGCTGCCGTCCGGCTTCCGGCGGGCGCTGGAAGGCTACCGCTACGGTCCCGGCGTTTTCAAGATGGATTGGGCGTTGGATGCTCCCATCCCCTGGCGCGCCGCGGAATGCGCCCGCGCCGGCACGGTCCACGTGGGAGGCACGCTCGAGGAGATCGCAGAATGGGAATCCGCGCACAATGGCGGGCCGTTCCTGCTGGTGGCGCAGCAAAGCCTCTTCGATTCCACCCGTGCTCCCCAAGGCAAACACACCGCCTGGGCATATTGTCACGTTCCGAACGGTTCGACCGAGGATATGAGCGGCGCCATCGAGCGGCAGATGGAACGTTTCGCTCCCGGATTCCGCGCGCGCATCCTGGCGCGGCACGCGATGGGACCGGCGGACCTGGAGCGGCGCAACGCCAACATCATTGGCGGCGACATCAACGGCGGCTCGGCGCAGCTGAGCCAGTTGTTTCTGCGGCCCACGCGCCGCCGGTACGGGACGCCGCTGCGTGGTGTGTACTTCTGTTCGGCTTCGACCCCGCCCGGCGGCGGCGTGCACGGCATGTGCGGGTATAACGCGGTGCGGGCGGCGTTGGGAAGGGCGGCTGTGTAAAAGCTCTTATCGAGGGAAGCGCCCTTTCACTCCACCCGGATTGCCGTCGCGGGATCGATCCGCAAGGCCCGGATGGCGGGCGCCAGGCTCCCGGCCAGGGCCATGCCGAATGCCAGCGCGATGGCCACGGCGAATGTGGGCGCATCCAGCGGTCTGATGCCTGCCAGAAGCGAGGCCAGGTAGCGGCCGGCCGCCAGAGCGATTGCCGCGCCGGCGGCGGTGCCCAGCGCCGCCAGCAGCAGAGCTTCGCGCAGCACCATCGCGAGCACGTTGCCGCGCGATGCGCCGAGCGCCACGCGAACGCCGATTTCCTGCGTCCGCGCCGAAATGGCAAACGAGAGAAGCCCGTTGATGCCTACCGCGGCCAGTAGCAGCGCAATGGCTGCGAACGCTCCGAGCACCCGCACCTGCACGGTGCGCGGCGCGGTTTCCGCGGCGACAATCTGTTCCATGGTCTGCACATCCGAAACCGGCTGTTCCGGATCGGCCTCATGAACGATACGGCGCAGCGCCGGGGCAAGCGCAATCGGATTCCCCGTGGTGCGGACAACCAGGTCCTTGGGAGCGTACCAGATCCCTATGCCATCCAGGTGCTGCCGGTATGGAAGATAGACCTGCGGCTCGCTGGCCTGCACCAGCCCGCGCACCCGAATGTTGCCCACCACCCCGACCACCATGCGCTGCTGCTTCTCGTATTCCGCGCCGTTGCCCAGCTCAAACGTGCGGCCAATGGGGTCCAGGCCGGGCCAGTACAGGCGGACAAACGATTCGCTCACCACGGCGACGAGCTGCGACTGCGCGGTATCGCTCTCGCGCACATCGCGTCCCTTGCGGAGGGGGATACCAAGCGTGGCAAAGAAACCCGGTGTCACAAAGCGCACGCTCGAGTAGCGCCGGCTGCCGAAATCTTCGGGCTGCCCGGCCACTTCCACCGGCCAGATGCCGCCGCGGTTGACCATGGGGAGAAAACTGATATAGGCCGCGTTGGTGACTCCGGGAAGCTGCCGCGCTTCATTCAGCACGTGGGCATAGAATCGCTCCCTCGGTGCGCGCTCCTCATACTTTGGCATGGGCAGGGAAGTGCGTAGGGTGAGAAGGTGATCCGCGCGGAAACCGGGATCGACCGCCTGAATGCGCCACAGGGCGCGAAGGAAGAGACCGGCCGAGACCAGCAGCACCACACAGCCGCAGATTTCCGCCGTGACCAGCGCGCCGCGCAACCGTTCCCGGTGGCCGCCGACGCCGCCACGCGAGCCTTCGCGCATTCCCGCGGAATCCGGGCCGCGGCACACCCGCAGGGCCGGCACGGCCCCGAACACGATGCCTGTTGCGAACGTCACGGCCAGCGCGAAGGCCAGCACCCGCGGATCCATCGAAGGCGTTTGCGGAATCGGAAGGCTGTCTGGCACCAGTCGCACCAGTAGCGGCAGCGATACCCGCGCAAGAAGAATTCCGAGTCCGCCGCCGGCGAATGCCAGCAGCAGGCTTTCGGTGAGAGTCTGGCGAATGAGGCGTTCCCGGCCGGCGCCCAGCGCGGCGCGCACCGCCAGTTCCTTGCGCCGCCCGAGAGCGCGCGCCAGCAGCAGGTTCGCGAGGTTCGTGCAGGCAATCAGCAGCACGCAGAGCGATGCCCAGAGCAGCGCTTCCAGCGCGGTGCGGCTCTGCGGCGAAAGATCGTCGCGCAGGTAGAGCAGGCTTGCGCCGACATGTTCCAGATCCTGGGGGAACTGGCGCGCAAGCTGGCCGGTGATGGAGCGGAATTCGGCGCGCGCCTGATCGAGCGAGACGCCGGGCTTCAACCTTCCGATAGCGTAAATGTAAGTGTCGCTGCGGTCCGCAAACGCGTCCGGTGCCCAGCGCATCGCGGTCCAGAGCAGGCGGTCGTTGCTCGGGAAATAGAAGTCGGGCGGCATGACTCCGACCACTGTGTATGCGGCGCCGTCCAGAAGAATTTTGCGGCCCAGCGCATCGGGATCGCCGGCGAAGAGATTCTGCCAGAGCGGGTAGCTCAACACGACGGTGGCGGGAGCGCTTTCGCGATCGTCGTCGGGCGTCAGGTAGCGTCCGAGCAGCGGCTGCACTCCGAGGATCGAAAACATTTCTCCGGTCACCGAGGCTCCATCGATGCGCGCGGGCTCGCCGGGTCCGACCAGGTCGACCGAGAGGCTGCGATAGGCGCCCAACGATTCGAAACAGGTTTCGAGACGTTTCCAATCGCGATAATTCGCCGGGGAAATATCGAAGTAGCGCATGCCGCGATAGGAATGGTCTTCCCAGAGTTTCACCAGGCGATCGGAATGGGCAAATGCCAGCGGGCGGATCAGAACGTGGTCCACCATTGTGAATGCGGCGGTGGTCGCGCCCGTGCCTAGGGCAGCAACGGCGATGGCCGTAACGGTGAAGCCGGGCGATTTACGCAGTGTGCGAATCAGATACCGGCAATCCTGGCCGAGGATATCTGCATGAACACGGAGGGCATTGCCAAAAGTGTCCAGAAGAGCGCCGAGCCACAGCGCGGCGAGGCTGAAAACATTGCCCGCTTGCGCGCGGCGGCGGGCGAAAACGGCAGCCATCTCCTCGCCGTATTCACCGCGGAAGGAAGCCGGGTAAATGTGCAGCAGAGCCCGGTAGAGGTGCATCAGGCTCTCCCCGGGACAAGCCCGCTGCTCTTCGCCAGTTTCACCAGTTTTGCCAGGCGGAGCGCTTCGGCGCGGGCCACCGCCAGGCCGAAGGGCGTGATCCCGTAGTAGCGCCGCCGCTCGTCATCCTCTTCGGGCGCGGGCCGCTCGCGGCGTTCCACCACCAGCCCCTGTTCGAGCATGCGCTGAATGGAGCGATACAACGTGCCCGCCCCCAGCTTCACTTCGCCTTCGGTGCGCGCCGCGACATCCTGAATGATGGCGTATCCGTGGAGATCGGTTTCGGCGAGCGCGATCAGAATATGGAACGTAGCGGCCGGCAGCGGCAGCAGGGATTCGGGGTCCGAAGGGGACATGCCTTGATTATATGCATAGCGGATATATTGTCAAGGCATATAGACGCTGCGGATAGAGCTATCCAGGCGGCTATTTCCATTCCGCCAGGGTCAGGCTGCCCTCTTCCGCTACGCTCCCGACGGCGTAACGAATGTGAAAGGCATCGAGCAATCCCACGAAATTCGGGTCGCGATGAGCGATGGCCGAGAATTTCTCCCAATTGGTGACCAGCGCGCGAAAATCGCCCAATCGCAACGTGTGAAACCGGGGCGGGGAAACGCGAAGAGCCCGCAGACGCTGCTTGTCGGCCGTACTGCGATCGGATTCGGAGCTGCTCAGGATGGCGAGCCACTTGGCTGCGCCGGTGAGGTTCACGAAGGAATTCTCGTTTACGCGGAAGACTTTCATGTTCTGATCGCCCAGACGCATCCGCAGCCGGGCGTCGTCCTTCGAGAGCTCTTCCAGTTTGGTTTTGCCGCTGACATTGCGTTCTTCGGAAACGACATTCCCGGCCCAGGTCACCAGCCGCGCGATGATTTCCTTGAACTCCAGATCGTCGGCGATTTCACACGCAACGGCGCAGCGAATGGGCACGAACCTGGCCGCTTCCGAGATCGCGAAAGCCAGGCGGTCGATCGCCGCTTTGGCTGCGCTCTGGTTGCCCGCCGCAATGAATCCGGAGAGGCCGGCGGCGGTCGCGAGATCGGTCGTGCTAAACGTCAGCTTCCAGGTGTCCCCGTCGTAGCGAGCCGGAATGCCGGTATCGACGACGCCTTTGCCGAAGTCCTTGGCCGGAAAGTACGGCAGGTAACTTTGCTCTTTGCCGCCGTCCAGCACCTGAACATCGCCGTTCGCGGCGCGCACGGCGACCAGATATAAGCTGGCAGCCTCGAGGAAAATATTGAGGACACCGCCAGGCAGAGCGGCTTTCAATTCGACGACGCGTCCCGCAGTGCGTCCGGCGAGCGCCTGGTGCAGGTCCGAGAAACTTCGGACATATCCCCCGGGAGTCGACAAGTCGAAGGCGACAGCAGGCATTTGCCGGCCTCCTTTGCTGGTAGGATACCGGAAAAGCCAAAAACCTCCAAACGCCGAACACGCAATCCGGCGGAAGCTCTCACTTGTGCCAAACTAATCATCATGGCCCGTAGATTCCTGCTGCTGTTTCTGCTGTTGGCGGCCTGCGCACTGGCGCAGCACCGCGTTTACGAATTGCGAACCTACACCTGTTATCCGGGCAAACTGGAGGCGTTGAAGGCGCGCTTCCGCGATCACACCATCGCCATCTTCAATCGCCACGGCATGGAGAGCATCGGCTACTGGGTCCCGCAGGACCGTCCAAACACTCTGATTTACATCCTGGCGCATCCCAGCCTGGAAGCGGCAAAAAAGCATTGGGCCGAGTTCCGCGCCGACCCGGATTGGATCAAGGCAAAGACGGAATCGGAAGCCAATGGACGGCTGACCATCAAGACGGAATCGGTGTTCATGGATCCGACCGATTTTTCGGCGCTGAAATAACGTGGATATCGCTCGCCAGGCGCACATGCGCCATCTCGTGGAGCAGTTGCACACGCTGGAAGGCCGCCTGCGCGCGGGCGGCGGCGCGTCGCGCATCGAAAAGCAGCATCGTGCGGGAAAACTGACGGCGCGCGAGCGCATTGCGAAGCTGCTCGACGGCGGCGCGTTCTTTCTCGAGATCGGGCTCTTAGTGGCCTACGACGAGTACGACGGCCAGGCGCCGGCAGCGGGCGTGGTCACCGGCGTCGGCAAAATCGAAGGGCGGCCGGCAGTGGTAGTGGCCAACGATGCTACCGTCAAAGCCGGTTCCTGGTGGCCGGAAACCATCACCAAGATTCTGCGAGCGCAGGAAATCGCCATGCGCAATCGCCTGCCCATCGTCTACCTGGTGGATTCGGCGGGAGTGAACCTGCCGTATCAGGACGGCATTTTTCCCGGGCAATACGGGGCGGGGCGCATCTTCTTCTACAATTCGCTCATGCGGCGGAAACTGCGCATTCCGCAGACCGCCGCAGTGATGGGGCCGTGCATCGCGGGCGGTGCGTACCTGCCGGCGCTCAGTGACGTCATCTATATGGTGGAAGGCGCGAGTTTCATGGGGCTGGGCGGCCCGAACCTGGTGAAGGGCGCGACCGGACAGGTGATCGATTCCGAATCGCTGGGCGGCGCGCACATGCACACCGCGGTGAGCGGTGTGGCGCACTACATGGCCAAAGACGATGCCGATTGCCTCGCGAAGATTCGCGCGCGCTTTCGCGAACTCCCGCCGCCCGCCCCACCCTTGAGCGGCCGGCCTCCGGCGCGCGATGGCGCCGATTTGTACGGCATACTTCCGGCCGATCACCGGCAGGCTTATGAAATCGAAGAAGTGATCTTCCGCATTTTCGACGCCGGCGATTCAGAGGAGTTTCAGCCGGAGTACGCGCCCGAAATGCTGTGCGCCACGGCGCGGCTGTGCGGCCGGCCGGTGGCCCTCATTGCCAACCGCCGCGGGTTTTTGAAGGCCGAAGGGAAGCCGCGCATCGGCGGCATTGTTTATACCGAATCGGCGCGCAAGGTGGCGTATTTCGTCGAAACCGCCGAGCGGCTGCGGACCCCGCTGGTCTATCTGCAGGATGTTTCCGGTTTCATGGTGGGGCCGGATGCGGAACGCGAAGGCATTATCCGCGCCGGGGCGGAGATGGTCGAGACGATGTCGTGCGCCACAGTGCCGAAGATCGTCCTCACTCTGAACCACGCCAGCGGCGCCGGCTATTATGCCATGGCCGGCCAGGGGTTCGATCCGAATTTCACCTTTAACTGGCCCACCGCGCGCATCGGCGTAATGGAAGGCGATTCGGCGGTGGTGGCGCTCTTCGCCAGTGAGCTCGAAAAGCACAAGGGAAAGGCGCTGCCGGAAGAACTGCAGGCGGCCATCGACAAGACGCGCGCCGATTATGAGCGCTGGCTGGATTCGCGCTACGCAGCGGCGCGCGGCCACTGCGATGCCGTCATCGATCCGCTGGATTCGCGTTTCGTGCTTGCCTTTGCGCTGGAGGCGTGCGCGCAAAGCTCCGGCCATTCGCCCGTTCCGGGAGCGGGATTGCCATGATTCGCATTGCCAATGGGCAGGGTTTTTGGGGCGACTGGCTGGAAGCGCCGGTGCGCCTGGTGGAAGAAGGTCCCATCGATTATCTCGCGCTGGACTACCTGGCCGAAATCACCATGTCGATCCTGCAGAAGCAGAAGCAGGCCGATCCTCACCTCGGTTACGCCCGTGATTTTCCGCCGCTGGTGGCGCGCCTCGCGCGGCGCATCCGTGAGCGCCAGGTGAAGGTGATCGCCAACGCCGGCGGCGTGAATCCGCTGGCCTGTGCACAGGAGGTGCTGCGGCTGGCGCCGGGCCTGAAAGTTGCCGTAGTGCTGGGAGACGATGTCTTCGGACGTCTCGACGAGTTTCTGGCGAAGGGCTACGAGATGCGCGATATGGATACGGGCCGGCCGATCGCCGCGATTCGCGACCGTATTCTCAGCGCCAATGCCTACATCGGAGCGTTTCCGTTGGCCGAAGCGCTGGCGACCGGGGCGGACGTAGTGATCGCCGGGCGCTCGACCGATACCGCCCTCACTCTGGCGCCCATGGTGCATCGCTTCGGATGGAAGCCGGACGAATACGACCGATTGGCGGCCGGTACCATCGCGGGACACATCATCGAGTGCGGCGCCCAGTGCAGCGGCGGCAATTGCCAGGTGGAGTGGCAATCGATTCCCGCGATGGACGCCATCGGGTATCCGATTATCGAAGCGGATCCCGATGGGGTTTTCCATGTGACCAAACATCCGGTGGCCGGCGGGCGTGTTTCCGCCGATACGGTCAAGGAACAACTGCTCTACGAATTGGGCGACCCGAAGAATTACATCACGCCCGACTGCGTGGCCGATTTCACTACCATCCGGTTGGAAGATGCGGGACCGGACCGCGTGCGAGTGAGCGGCATCCGCGGTGGCCCGCGCCCACCGACCTTGAAGCTTTCGATCAGCTATACCGACGGATGGAAAGCGATCGGCACACTGGTCTATTCCTGGCCGCAAGCGCTGGAAAAGGCCAGGGCCGCCGATGAAATCGTACGCCGCCGGCTGAGCGCGCTGGGACTCGCATTCGAGGAGATCCACACCGAATTCTTCGGCGTGAATGCATGCCTGGGCCCGGCGGCGCCGCCCAATCCCGATCCGCCGGAGGTGCAACTGCGCATCGGCGTTCGCGGCCAGAATCAGCGAGCGGTGGACCGCTTCACCCGGGAGTTGATACCCCTGGTTTTGAACGGTCCGCCGGGCGCTACGGGATTCGGTGAAGGACGCCCGGCCGTCCGCGAGATTGTCGCCTACTGGTCCGCCCTGGTCCCCCGCGAGGAGATAGCGACCAGGGTCGAGGTGGTCGAATAAGCCCGGTAGCGCCGGCGGCACCGGCGCTTTCGTTAGAACATTATTCGCAAAGCTAACTGCAACTGCCTCGGGTTCGCCGCCGCCGTGTACTGTCCGAACGTCCCGGCGGCCAGACTGCCGCTGGTATTGTAAGTGGCCGCGGTGCTCACGGTCGTAAACTGGGTGTGATTGAACAGATTATAAGCCTCCACCCGCAACTGGCCGCGGAAGCGCTCCGTGAAGTTCATATTCTTGAACAGCGAAGTGTCCCAGTTATTGATGCCGGGTCCGCGGAAGGCGTATTTTGACTCGTTGCCCCAGCAAATAAATGGCGCGTTGGCGTTTTCGCAAAGCGACGTCGGCGGAGGCATGAATGCCGCGGTGTTGAAGGCCTCGTTCACGCTTCTCTGGCTCTTGGGAAGCACCGGGTTCGCGATCATGATCGGACGTCCGGAGTCGGTGGGCGATCCCGTGATGTCCTGTGTCGGCGTGTAACTATAGGTCGCTGCCAGGGGAGGGCCGCTTTGTGCGGTATAGATACCGGAGATCTGCCAGTTATCGAAAACGGCTTTGACGAATTTGGATGGCAGCAGGGAACTGGCGCGCGGCAGGTTGTAATTCCAGTAGACGCGAAAGATATGGGTGTGATCGTAACCGGCTTCGCCGTAGTTCCAGATCGCCGGATTGATCAGCGAGCTGATCTGCGTGGAACTGGAAGAGGTTTCCGTGTCCGAGTAATCCATCGCCTTGGACCAGGTCCAGATGACTCCGTAAGTCATGTTGTTCTTGTAACGCCGCCGCACGGCGGTCTGTAGCGAGTGATAATGCGAGTTTCCCCCGTAAAAGTAATACGTGATGTTGCCGTAACCCTGATAGGGACGCAGAAACTGCGAAGGAAGCACCTTGTTTCCGTTGGTCGAATCCAGCGAAGAGGTCTGATAGTCGGTCGCGAGAGGTTCGCTGTTGAGGTTCACGGCCTCGACGAGATGCCGGCCGAGCGCGCCCACGTAGGCGACGTCCGCCGTCATGCCGAACGGCAGTTCCTGCTGCACGCCAAAACTGAAGTTATAGGTCTTCTGAACCGGCCGGTTGGGGTTAAACCCCACGATGTTACTGGGCGCGCTGTAGCCCTGAGCGGTGGCGACATCGCTTGCGTAAGTGTAATACTCCACCGGGTTATACTGCAGCGGGGGAGTGTTGAATTCGAAGCCGTAGCCGAAGTTATCCACTTCGTGGAAATCGTAGAACACGCCGCCGCCGGTGCGGATCACGGTTTTGCCTTTGCCGAAGGGGTCCCATGCCAGGCCGAGGCGTGGCGCCGTCTTGATGCCGCCGGTATAGCGCAGTCCCTGCGGATAGCCGGGGTCAGCCAGCCTGTTGGCGATTCCGTCGATCGGATTAGGCGCTTCCGGAGCCACATCGCCGATGAGCGCGGCCGGCAGAATCGCACCTGTGTAGGGATCGAGCCCCATCCGCTTTCCGCCGGAAGTGATCGGCTGGATCAGCTTCGGGGCCTGCGCGGAATTCCAAAGTGTGGGGTTGAACCCCGCTTCCATATCCTGATTGCTGTGCCAGGGCGTCCCCCATCCCCAGCGCACCCCGGCGTCAATGGTGAGGTTCCGGGTGGCCTTCCAGGTATCCTGGACATACCATTCCACGGTGGTGTTGAGCTCATACATCGGGAAACGCGCCGACGTCATGGTGTACTGATCGAGTACTCCGAGCAGGGCGTTGCTATATGCGTAGCCGGTGTCCAGCGGGTTATTGCTGTCCTGGCTGAAGTTCATGTTGCCGGCCTGCTGCGGCGCGTTCTTGCCTTTCATTGCCAGCCAATGTTCGGGAGTCACACCGGCCTTGATGGTGTGGCCGCCGGAAACCTTGGTCAGGCTGCCGGCCCAGTTGAACGTATTCTCGACGCCCTGTAGCGGGAAGCGGGCATACCAGCTCGGGTTGGCGGAGTTATTCACGCCGAACGTCGCAGAGGGTACCAGGTTATAGGTGTTCTCCGTGGGATAGAGTTGCGGCAAAGTAAAGCCGACTGCCGCCCGGGTTTTCGATTGCAGTTCCGTCTGGGACAGCGGCGGCCCGGCTTCGCTGAATTGCGAGTAGCCCATCAACCCCTGAAAAACCAGGGACGGCGAAAAAATATGAGTCAAGGACAGTGCTCCGGAAGGAGTGATGGCGGTATAGTGCTGCGGCGCCCATCCCCAGCTTGTATTTCCGGCGGAAACGGCGTTGCCCTGCTGGTCTTCATACCAGTAATTGAACCGGGCGAACATCTGCGTCTTTTCGCTCAAGTTATAATCCAGCCGCGCGCTGTTGAGCCACTTAGGAACGTTCAGACTTTCCTGAAATATATAGTTGTAAGCCCCCTTGGAGATTGCCATATCGGCCGGAGTAGTATAGTTCGGGAGAGGCAGCAGGTTTAGATAGTTCTGCATCGAGGGGATGATGCGATTGGTCGGAATGACATTGCCGGGGAATGGAGTGCCGTTCAGTGGATCCTTGATGGTCACGGGCGCTCCACCGGCGGCGATCGGTGTGCCTTTCTGACCGGATTGGGAGAAATCGCCCTGCCGTTCCAGTTGCGTCGGCACCGTGACGTTCACCTGGCCTTTTGGCCGTAATTCCTGGATATTCTCGGTCGAAATGAAGAAGAACAGCTTGTTCTTGGTCGCACTTACATGCGGAATGTGCAGTGGCCCTCCCAGGTTGGCACCGGCATAGTCGATACGCAAAGGCGTCTGCTTGATGCCTTTCTGATTGTTGAAGAAGTTATTGGCGTTGAACGCTTCGTTGCGGTCGTAATAATAGAGCGAGCCGTGTAACTGGCTGGTGCCGGTCTTACTAACCGCCAGCACGGTAAAGCCGTTGTTGCGGCCATACTCGGCGGCGAAGTTCGCCACTTTGACTTCCACCGTCTGGGTGTTATCGAGACTGATCGTCGTGTTCGGATTTCCCTGGTTGGTGTTGTTCGTCGGGAGCCCGTCGATCATGATGTTATTGCCGGTACTGCGGCCTCCCAAAACGTTGAAAGTATTGCCGCCGCTGAAGGTCTGGACCGTCTGCCCGACGTTGATCACGACCCCCGGTTGCAGTTCCGCAAAGGTCGTGAAATCACGGTTGAGCACCGTGAGGTCTTTGATTTCCTCGCTGGTCACAATGCCGGCGCGTTCGCTGCTCTCGCTCTGTATCTGCGCGCCTTCTGCCTGCACGGTGACCGATTCGCTCACTTCGCCGACCGCCAGCGGAAGGGTTCCGACCGCCAGGTGATCGCCGGGTGTCAGTTCGACGTTCTGTTTCTGATATTTCTTGAAGCCGGGATGTTCGGCGCTGATGGTATAAACGCCGGGGAACACGGCGGTGAAGGCGAAATTGCCTTCCGAGTTGCTGGAGGTGGTCTGCACAGCGGCAGTGCTTTCCGACGTAATCTTTACAGTGGCTCCGGAGATGGCGGCTCCGGAGGCATCGGCTACGGTTCCGGTGATGGATCCGGTCACCTGGCTCCAGCAGAGGCTGGAACAAAACAGCAACAGCAAAGCAACGTTTCGCGACATGGCTAACCTCTCATCTGCGCACCGCGCAGAGCACGTTATTGACTGAGGCTATAGCGCTAACGTAAGAAAGTCAAGAAAAAAGTTCCGAAATTTCGCGAGTGGCGTGTCGCATCCTGAAATGGTTTGCCTTGGCCGACCGCTTGCCCTTACGGCTGCCTCAGAGCGGTGACGGGATCGACGTGTGAGGCGCGGCGCGCAGGAAGGTAGCAGGCCAGTGCCGCCACCGCGATGAGGGTCGCAGCCGCGGCCGCCAGCGCCACCGGATCGCTCGGCTGCACTTCGAAGAGCAGTCGGCGCATGAAACGCGAGAGCGCCACCGCCATGGCAGCTCCCAGCAGCACGCCGAGGAGCGCGAGGCGCCCCGCATCGGTGAAGACCAGCCGGATCGCATCCCGCGGCGCCGCGCCCAGCGCCATGCGCAGCCCGATTTCCTGCGTGCGCTGCGCTACGGCGTGCGAGACGACTCCGTAGATGCCCACTGCCGCGAGCAGCAGCGCGCCAACAGCGAAGATGCCCATGACCCCCATCGTGAATCGCCGCTCGGCGGTCGAGCGATCCATCAGGTCCTGCATGGTGATGACGTTGTAGGCGGGGATCTCACTGCCGGATGATTGCACCGCCGCTCGCAACTCGTTCACCAGCGCATGCGGCGCCCTTTCTGTGCGAATCACCAGAATCGGTGCGGAGAGCGGGCTGTAGGCCGTGGAGACGTACACCTGCGGAGGCGGTTCCACGTCCAGCCCGAAATGACGAACGTCGCCCACGATCCCGACCACGGTGATCCAGGGCGAAGTCTCGGGCTCGGGACCGAGCTTGATGCGCCTGCCGAGCGGGCTCGCGCCATGCCAGAAGCGGCGCGCGGTGGTTTCGCTCACCACGCACACGGCATGTGTTCGATCCGTATCGTGATCGTCGAAATACCTGCCTGCCAGCAGCGGGATTCCCATGACCGCGAAATAATTGGGTGTAGCGCGGCGGTATTCGACATAAGGGCCGGCCGTTTGCAGGTGCTGTCCTTCGATGAGCAGAGACGCGCCGAGATTCGACCCCATCAGCGGAAGGCGACTGACGGCGGCCACATCGCGCACCCCGGCGATGGCCCGGAGACGATCGTGAATCATCTGGTAAACCGCGGCGCGCTGGGCCGCGGTGCCGGCTTCGGGCGGAGTTTGGGTGGAGATCGTGACTACGTTGCGGGCGTCGAAGCCGGGATCGACATGCAGCACCGCCTCGAAACTGCGCACCAGCAGGGCGGTTCCGGCCAAAAGAACAAGCGCGGCAGCAAACTGCAGCACAACCATGGATGAGCGCAAACGCGCGTGGCTGCCGGTGATTCCGCGGCCCGCGTGGCGCAGGCCGGACGAGATTTCCGTGGCGGCCAGACGCAGCGCGGGAGGCAGTCCGCAAAGCAATGCGGCGGCCAGAACAGCGCAAGCAGTGAATGCGAGGGCGCGCCAGTCGAGGCGCACTGCCCGCAGAGCCGCAAGTTCGGCAGGCGCGGCCGCGGCAAGAAGCCGCAGCGCCGCGTCGGCCAGCAGGATGCCCGCGACGCCTCCGGCAATGGCCGGCGCCAGTCCTTCAAACAGCAGTTGACGCACCAGGCGGCCGCGCGATGCGCCGAGAGCCGCACGTACATGCATCTCCGCTCCGCGCGATGCGGACCGCGCGAGCAGCAGGCCGGCCACGTTGCCGCAGGCCATCAGCAGCACGAATCCCACAGCGGCCATCAGCAGCAGCATGGTGCCGCGCGTTTTGCCGGACGCCACGTCGTGCAGCGGCCGCGCATCGAAGTCGAAGCCGCGGTTGGAAGCGGGGAACTGTGCTGCCAGCGCTCCCCCGATGGAACGAACCTCCTGTCGGGCCACTGCGAGAGAGACACCTGTCCCGAGCCGGCCGATGACTTTGAGGAAGCGCACCTCGCGCGAAGTCCCGACGATTTCGTTGGCGCCCAGCGGCAGCCAGACGGCAGGGTCCGACGGTGTCCCCGCGAGCGGTTCGCCGGTGTACCGGAAATCGCGCGGGAGCACGCCGATCACCGTGACGGCCGCACCGTCCAAGTGCAGAGTCGTTCCCAAGGCGGATGGCGCGCCGGCAAGTTCCTTCTGCCAGAACCCATACGACACGACGGCTACGGGCGCCGCGTGCGTGCCGCGGTCTTCCGGCGCCGTGAACACCCTGCCGAGTGCGGGCCGCACTCCGAGAAGCGGAAAAAAATCGGCCGAAACGTACAGCGCATCCAGTTGCTGCGCGGGGCCGCGGCCGGTGAGGATCAGGCTCCACACGGGGCTGATTGCCGCGACCCGCGCAAAGGAGCGCTGGCGGGCGCGGAAATCGAAGAAGTCGGGGGCGGAAGTCCAGTTCTCCACCCCGGGCTGCGAAGGACGCAAGGTTTCGATGGCTGCGAGGCGATCCGGCTCCGGATAGGGAAGATTGTGCAGGAGCAGGGAATCCACCATGCTGAAGACGGCGGTGTTGGCGGCGATCCCGAATGCCAGAGTTCCCACCGCAATGGCCGCGAAGGCGGGATTGCGCCGCAGGAACCGCAGAGCGTACAGCACGTCACGCATCGGCCCGAGAGAAGCAATTCGTTAACCATGGGTATGGTCCGAAAGTACGGCCGGATCAGAGAATAACAGTCGCAGTTTTGGGCGGATCCGGGATTGGCGTGTCCAGTAGCGGACAGAGCACGAAAACAGGACGGGACCGCGCCGTTTTATTCACAGGTTTGCCACATGCATCTTGCGGTAAGTGACTGTGATGCCATGCCAATAAACCTGTTGAAATTGGAACCGGAACGGAAAAGAACGCTTGGCCTGAACGCCTTGGCGCGATACAACAGGAGAGTCCATCAGGCGGCTGCGCAGCCACAGCGGCGAATCTCGGGGGAGGTGGCTGTTGTGGTTGCGTCAGCGGCCTTTGAAGATTGCGGGCTCCGCTACTTCGCGGCTACCGCGGCATATACCGGCGTCAGCCAGTTGTAACGATCGGGCTGACCGCCTTCGACGATCCCGAAAAACTCCTTCTGCAGCGCTTCCGCCACAGGACCGCGCCGGCCCTTGCCCACAGTAATGCGGTCGATCGAGCGAATAGGCGTGATCTCCGCCGCCGTGCCGCTGAAGAAGACTTCGTCGGCAATGTAGAGCATTTCGCGCGGAATGATCGTCTCCACCACCGGAATCCCCATGTCTTTGGCCAGCGTGAGAATGGTGTCGCGCGTAATACCCGGCAGCACGGATGCGCCCAACGGGGGCGTGAGCAGTTTGCCATCGCGCACCAGGAAAATATTTTCACCCGACCCTTCGCTGACGTAGCCGTTGGTATCGAGAGCGATGCCTTCCACGTAGCCGTTGGCCACGGCTTCCATCTTGATGAGCTGCGAGTTCATGTAGTTGGCGCCGGCTTTGGCCAGGGCGGGGAAGGTGTTGGGCGCCATGCGGGTCCAACTGGAAACGCACACGTCCACGCCTTCGGCGATGGCCTCTTCACCGAGGTATTTGCCCCAGTTCCAGCAGGCGATATAGATCTCGATGGGATTCTTGACGCCGTTGACGCCCACATCGCCATAGCCGCGCATGACGATCGGCTTCACATAGCAGGCGCCCATGTTGTTGACACGCACCGTTTCCAGCATGGCGTCGGCGAGCTGTTCGGCGGAATAGCCGACGTCTTCCATGCGATACACCTTGCCGGAATCCAGCAGACGGCGGACGTGATCCTTGAGCCGGAAAATGGCCGGTCCGGACTTCGTGGCGTAGCAGCGGATGCCTTCAAACACGGAGCTGCCGTAACTCACCACGTGCGAGAGAACATGGATGGTCGCGTCCTCCCAGCGGATGAAGCGGCCGTTATGCCAGATTTTTTCGGTGGCTTTCAACATGGCCATATTATAACTTAGGGTTATTTTCGGACCTTGCACGATCTACAGGAAGATGCCAGTTTATCCCAGCAGGTGAAAGGCGACGAACGCCCCGGCGTAGGCGAGGAAACTCATGTACGCGAATTGCAGCGCGGGCCACTTCCATCCGCCTGTTTCGCGGCGCACTACCGCGATGGTGGAGATGCACTGCATCGCAAACGCGAAGAAGATCAACAGCGCGACCGCGCCTCCGAAGGAGAGATCGTGCTGCAGGGCCTGCTGCAGCCCTAGCCGGTCTGTCTCCGCATCCATGCCGTAGATGCTGCCGAGCGTGCTGACGATGGTTTCGCGCGCCGCCAGCGACGTGATCAGCCCGATCCCGACCTTCCAGTTGAAGCCGAGCGGCTTGATCACCGGTTCGATGGCATGACCGATCGTGCCCGCCACGCTGCTCTCGATGGGCGCCGGCCGGCCGTGCGTGTAGGGAACATGCGCCAGCACCCAGAGCGCGACGGTGACCAGCAGAATCACCGTGCCGGCGCGGCGCAGAAATACGGCGGAACGGTCCAGCAGCCGCAATCCCAGTGAACGGACCGTCGGCCAGCGGTAGGCCGGCATCTCCAGCAGGAACGGCGCGCGCCCGCTTTTCAGGATGGAGGATTTCAGAATGCGCGCGGTCACCACCGCGGCCACGAATCCCAGCACATACAATCCCAGCATGGCCGCGGTCTGCGTGCTGAGCAGCGCGCCCAGCAGGCGCCGGTTGGGAATGAACGCGGCGATGATCAGGGTGTACACGGGCAGGCGTGCCGAGCAGGTCATGAAAGGCGCGATCAAAATGGTGGCGAAGCGATCGCGCTTGTTTTCGATCGTGCGCGTTGCCAGAATCGCCGGCACCGCGCAGGCATAAGCCGAAAGCAGCGGGATGAAGGACTTGCCCTGCAGCCCAACTTTGGCCATGGTGCGATCGGCGATCAGCGCGGCGCGCGCCAGGTAGCCCGAGTCTTCCAGGATTCCGATGAACAGGAACAGCAACAGCACCTGCGGCAGAAATACGATGACCGAGCCGACGCCCTTCCAGACGCCGTCGATCAACAGCGACGTGAACAGCGAGGCGCCCAGAGTTTTTGCAACCCAATTGCCGGAAACGTCGAACAGCCACTGCAGCCCGTCGTGCAGCGGCGTGGCATAGGTAAACATGGTCTGGAAGACCAGCACTACCACGGCCATGAATACCAGCGGCCCGCCCACGGGGTGCAACAGCACCGAATCCAGCCGCCGCGTCCATTTGGGCGCCACAGGCGCGCGATAGCGAGCGCGGCTGCCCACCTGGCCGGCCCACTGCCGGCACTTGGGGACGTCCTGCAGAACCGGCAGTTCTTTGGGCTCCGGCTTGGGCATGGCCCCGGCGAGAAAATCGAAAACTTCGTCCAGGCCTTTGCCCTGACGTGCGCTCACCAGCGCCACGGGGGCGCCGAGTTGAGCCGAGAGAGCCTTCAGGTCGAGGCGGCCGCCGCGGTTTTGCAGGTCGTCCGCCATGTTCAGGATGACCAGCGTGGGAATGCCTAACGAGAGAATCGGCGCGGCCAGCATCAGGTGACGCTGCAGATTGGTGGAGTCCAGCACCAGCAGGACAGCTTCGGGCCGCGGCGTGTCATCGCGGCGCCCGGTGAGGACATCGTGCGCCACCTGTTCGTCTTCGGAGCGGGCCGTGAGACTGTAGACGCCGGGAAGATCGATAATGCGGACAGCGCGCCCGTCGCGCAGGGTGGCGATGCCGGTATGCTGTTCGACCGTCACACCGGGAAAGTTGGCTACTTTCTGGCGCAGCCCGGTGAGGCGATTGAAGAGCGTGGTCTTTCCCGAATTCGGCGGCCCCACCAGCGCCACCGCTTTGGGCGCGGCAGCGGATGCCGGGAATTCAATGACTGCGGCCGGTGCGCATCCGTGGCAACCGCTGCATTCGCTCATTTACGCCCTCGGTGTCTGCTTTGTTCCGGAGGAACGGGCGATCCGTACTTTGAGGCGCCGGGCGGTCTCGCGGCGCAGCGCGATCTCCGAACCATCCACCTGGAAGACCCGCGGATCACCGCCGGGCGCACTGAACCCGGCGGTTACCGTGGTACCCGGCAAAAAGCCCATTTCCATCAGGCGGCGGGCGTCGTCACCAGGCAGATCGATATGATCGAGCACCGCGGCATCGCCGCGCCGCAGGTCCATCAGGGTCGCGTTGAAGATTTCCGGCTGCGGGCTGTTGCCACTCAGTTGCATCTTGGTTTCAGTATGAGGAAGTCTGAAATTATTGTCAATAGGCTTTCGTTTTTTCTTGCGTTTTTTCGCAGCCAACTGTTTCCAGGGCCTCCCAAGTGGTCCAAAATAAAGGATAACAGAATGGAGCAACGATATTCAGTACGCCGTCTCCGGGCCGCCGATCTGCCGCGAATCGAGCAGATCGAACGCGCCAGTTTCGGGGCCGAGGCGTATGACCGCAAATTGTTTGCAGAATTCCACCACACTTGCGGGGACCTGTTTCTCGTGGTCGAAAGGAGCGGGCGCATTTGCGGGTATGGCATTACCTGCCTTCGCGCCGGGAGCGCTCGGGCGGAACTGGTCTCTATTGCTGTAGAACCCGCCGCGCGGCGAAAAGGTGCGGCTTCCGCGCTGCTGGCGAGTACTGTACGGCGGCTGCGCCTGCGCCGCACGGCCCGGCTCGGACTCATGGTGAAGGTGACGAACCGGCGGGCGCAAAGGTTTTACGCGAAGTACGGGTTTGTGAAGACCCGAAGGGTAAAAAGGTACTACGAAGACGGCCGCGATGGAATCCTGATGACGAAGGACTTGCGCCCGTAGTCCTATAGCTCGGTCAAATGTGCCACCATGCCGTTGCTGTCGCCGATGGTTTCGGGATGAACCCCCATGCGATCGAGCAGCGTCATGTACAGGTTGGTCATGGGGGTGCCTTTGGGGTAGCGCAGATGCTGGCCCTGCTGCAGCCCTCCGCCGCTTCCGGCCAGCAGCACCGGCAGGTTCTCGTGGGTGTGCCGGTTGCCATCGGCAATCGCGCTGCCGTAGACGATTGCGGTGTGATCGAGCAGACTGGCGTCGCCTTCGCGCGCAGCCTCCAGTTTTTTCAGGAAGTACGCAAACTGGACGATATGAAAAGCATTGATCTTCGTCACCTTCTCGATCATCTCGGGATTGCCCCGGTGGTGCGTCAGCGGGTGGTGCTGATCGGGGACGTCGATCTCGGGATAGGTGCGGGTACTGCCTTCGCGCCCGGCCACCAGGGTGATGACGCGCGTGAGGTCGCCCTGGAAGGCGGCGACCTGCAGGTCGTACATCAGCTTCAGGTGCTCTGAGAAGAAGAACGGGATGCCGGCCGGTTCGTGCATGTCCGGCGTGACGCGGCGCGGGTCGTTTTCCGCCTCTTCGATGCGGCGCTCGATCTCGCGCACGGCAAACAGGTACTCATCGAGCTTGTGGCGGTCGGCGGGACCCAGATCGGCCGAGAGGCGCCGCGTATCGTCCTGCACCATATCGAGAATACTTTTGCGATAGGCGATCCGCCGCGCGCGGGCGGCGGGGTCGAGCGTGCCGTCTTCGCTTCCGAACAGCCGCTCGAAGACCAGCCGCGGATTGATCTCCGGCGGCAGGGGCGAGGATGGCTCCCGCCAGGCAATGCTGTTGGTGTACGCGCAGCTATAGCCGGAATCGCAAGTGCCCGTGGTACGGCCGTCTTCGCAGCCGATTTCGAGGGAAGGAAAGCGCGTGACGCCATCCATTTTCGCGGCCACGATCTGGTCGGCGGAAATGCCGACGTGGATGTCTTTGCCCGCCGTCTTCTTGGGATGCACGCCGGTGAGAAAACAGGCCCCGGCACGGGCATGATCGCCCGGACCGTCGCCCAGCGGCAGGGCATTGTGCTGGTCGAGGCCGGAGAGGATGAACAACTTCTCGCGGAACGGCTCGAGGGGCTGCAGAATGCGCGGGAACTGGTAGTCCCGGCCGCTTTCCACGGGAGTCCACTGGTTCATGATGATCCCATTGGGCACGTAGACAAAAGCCAGCCGCATGGGAGCCGCGGCGGCCGCCGGGGCGGGCGAACCCCAGGCAGGACGCATGGCATCCAGCCACGGCAGCGCAATACCGGCTCCAATTCCGCGCAAAAACGTACGCCGCGCCAGGTGCTTCCGCGTCAAGAACATTATTCCCCTCCCTCAGATTCTCGCACCCGCGCGCCGGCGGTATGCACGACTCCCGGCTTCTCGTATTCGAACGGGAAGCTCTTCACAACTTCCATTACCAGGCTGGAGAAGCGGTACTGCTGCTCGGCCACCCGATTGACGATGCCATCGACCGTCGGATTGTCGTACGATTCCAGACCGCGTCCCAGCGCGTAGGTCAGCATTTTTTCCGTGAGGCAGCGGGCGAAGGCCTTGGCTTTTCCGCGCAGAATCTCTTCCAGTCCGCTTGCGCCCTGAAATGTCTGGCCGTCGGGCAGCTTGCCCGAGGCATCGATGGGAAACCTGCCGTCGCGCGTTCGCCACTTGCCGATGCCGTTGTAGTTTTCCATGGCGAAGCCCAGCGGATCCATCATCGAGTGGCAGCCCGCGCAGACGGGGTTGGTGCGATGCTTCTCCATCTGCTGGCGCAGGGACATCGACGTTCCGATGGCTGCCTCATCCAGGTTGGGAACGTCTGGCGGAGGCGGAGGCGGCGCGGCGTTCAGCAGATTCTCGAGGATCCATTTGCCGCGCAGCACGGGCGAGGTACGGTTGGCATAAGAAGAGACTGTGAGCACGCTGGCCTGTGTGAGAACGCCGCCGCGATGGCTGTCGCCCAGGTCCACTTTGCGGAACTCCGTCCCGGTGACGCCGGGAATGCCGTAGAATTCCGCCAGCCGCTGGTTGACGAAGCTGTAGCGGGCGTCGAGGAAATCGAGAATGCTGCGGTCGTTGTGGATGATGTCCTGGAAGAACAGTTCGGTTTCGCGGCGCATGGAGTAGCGCAGATAATCGTCGAAGTCGGGGAACTTGCGGGCGTCGGGTTTGACGGATTCCAGCCGGCGGATCTCCAGCCACTGGCCGCCGAAGTTCTCCACCAGGCGCGCGCTCTTGGGGTCGTCCAGCATGCGCCGCACCTGTGCCTCGAGCACGGCCGGCTTGCGCAGTTTGCCGGAGGCGGCGCAGTCCAGCAGTTCCTCATCGGGGATGCTGCTCCACAGAAAATAGGACAGGCGGGAGGCCAGTTCGTAATCGTTCAGGGGATAGGCGCCGTTCTTCTTCACGCGCGCATCCTTTTCGATGCGGAAGAGAAAGTCCGGCGAAACCAGCATGGCTTCGATGGCGACGCCGACGCCCTCGGCAAAGCTCGCGCCGCGCTGCTGCGCCACGATGACCAGACGGGTCAGCTTTTCGATTTCATCGGGAGCCGGCGGGCTCCGGAAGGCGCGGCGCGCCAGATCGGCAACAATGGTGCGGGCGCAGCCCGGCGTCTGCTGATTGCAGATGAAAACCAGCTTGCGGCTCTCGGGCGAAGGGCCCGTGGGGCTGTCGAAGGGGCCGCCGAGTTCGAGCGAAGCGACCCGCACGTTGGTCGTGAGCGGTTTCGAAGCGGCTGAGTCTGTTCCCTCTGCCGGCGGCTGCGGCGGGGCAGAGCCATCGAAGAGCTTCAGGAATGTGACGGAGATAGTGTGGTCGCCCGCCGTCACTCTGGCGCGGGCCTCGACGCGCTTGCGGCCTTGCGAAGCGGGGCCCGTCTCTTCGGTCGCTGCAAGTTTGCCATCGATCCAGATGCCGATATGCAGCGCATCCGTGCCGTCAGGCGCCTGGCCTTCAACAAAGGGTGTGAAGCGGTACTCGCCGTCGGCCGGAAACCTGTAGAGCTTGTGCATCGCCGAATGGAAGCTCAGGCCTGTGGTGTCGTACGGAGTTCCCGGAGCCGGAACCGGAACCTGGGCAGGACCGCGGCGCGGTGCTGTGAATTTGATGAGCGTGGCCTGCAAGGGAGAGGGTCCGAAAACCGCCAGCCGCGCCACCTCCTCGGCGGCGTTGAGGTAATGCTCCATCAGGAGCGGCGACAGCGAGAGCACGTCGCCGATGTTGTCGAAGCCGTAGCCGGAATCGTCCTGTGGAAAATCGTCGGCGGGCTGGAAGTGGACGCCCAGGAGGTCCTGCACCGAGTAGTTGTATTCGGAGCGGTTCAGGCGGTGCGCAGTGACACGGCCGGCTTCGAAATGGGTGGCCGCAAAAGAGAGCAGAGGGAAGCCGATGAGGACGAAGCGGAGGAACATGGCCCTGAAAACAATCATAGTACAGAATGGAGCTATCTCGAACGACCTGAATGAAATAGAAAGCGCCTCGCCCGGAGTTCGGACGAGGCGCCGGAATGTCTAGAGGGTGGTCTTTAGAAACTGAACTTCGCGGTCACGAGCAGTAGGCGGCCGCCCACGATGGTGGAACTCTGGAACGAACCATACGGGCTGGTGGTCGGCCCGACAAGTCCCGTGGTGTATCCCAGGGTTCCCGACGTGATCGCAGCCGTCGGATTCGAGAAGTTCGGATGGTTCAACGTATTGAAAGCCTGCGCTCCGATTTCGAACGCATACTTTTCCTTCACGTAGAACTTCTTCGTAAGCTGCGTGTCGATATCGAAGTAATTGGGTCCGCGGAAAACGTTCGGCCCGGTGTCCCCGAAGTCCATTTGCACCGGACTGGAAACGCCGGAGGTCGAGTTGTAAGTCTCAAACTGGCTGGTGGTGAAGCACGGCGGCGCGCTGGTGCCGTGGACTGCCGTGCAATTGGTTGTGATATTCGGATCGACCACGGTGGCGAGGAACGTGCCGCTGAATCCGCCGCCGGAATTGACCTGAGCGTTGATCTTGCTATCCGAAGAGGAGAAGGGGAAGCCGGTGTAGAAGTAGAACTTCGCGCCGAACGTCCAACCGCCGAGCGCTTCATTGACGATCCGGTTGGCGAATTTGTGCGGCTCGGTCCAGATGAGGTCGCTCACGATCGTGTGGCGGGCATCGAAACTCTGGTTGCCGTAACCGAACGCGAGGTTGTACGGATTATAGATCCCCGAAAGGCCGAGAGCGTGGGCCCAGGTCCAGCCCACCTGCCCCTGGAAGCCCCACTTCATCGAATGGCGGAGTTGCAAGGTCATGGCGTCGTAATTGGAATAACCCACCGTCAGTTCCTGGTTCACGCTGAGGAAGCGCGGATCCGGCGCGGCCGTCGGCAGCCCGGCGAAGCTGGTTCCATAATACTTGTTGGCGCCATTGGACAGCAGCAGGAACGCGTTCGACCATCCGTTGTTCAGTGTCTGATCGTACCCGTGATTGCCGGTATACGTCAAAGCCAGCACGTCGTGTTGCGAGAGCGTACGCTCGATTTCGAGACTCCATTCGGTAGTCTTGGGCGCGACGAAATTGTTCGGGTACGAAGTAAAGCCGGGCGCGCTGAACGGAATCTTACCGAGAGCGGCCTGAAGCTGCGTGAGCGTATCACCGGCGCTGAAGCCCTGCGTGAAGACGTTGTACGCAGCCTGAGCGGCATACGCCGAGCTGTTCGGATCGCTGGGAAGCCCGATTTCGCCGAAGGTCACGCTGGGGGAGAATTTCCCCGGAGCGTTGTTGAAGTTGCTGGAGGCGGAGCTTCCCGAAAACAGCGTCGCAAACATTCCGATACCACCGCGAATCACGGTTTTGGAGTCGGGGCTCCAGGCGAAGCTGAAGCGCGGCTCGGGAATCGCCGATTCCAGCCCCAGGTATTCGTTGTGGAGGCCGGCCTTGATGGTCTGGTTATACGGAACGTTCGCGCCTCCCACGTAGCCGTTGGTCGCAAACTGCGTGCTCATGAGGTTGAAGCAGTTGTCGATGCAGGCGGGATTGCCGTTGTGTTCGACGCGGAAGCCGAGAGTCAGGGTCAGGTGCTGACTGACCTTCCATTCATCCTGCACATAAGCGCCGAGCGAGCTCATGCGAATGTGCGCGGCGAAAAGATCGGGGAAGCTTTGGGAAAAGGTGTCGCCGAGTTTCGTGGCGTTGACCTGTCCGGTGGTGAAGTCGGTCAAATCGGCGAAACTGTAGGAGCCGATCTGCGAACCACTGGCGATGCTGGTGTCGGTAATCTTGTCGAAGCGGTAATTGATGCCGGTCTTAATGGTGTGCTTGCCCTTGACCCACGTAAGGTCGTCGACGAGCTGCGCCTGGCCCACGTTGCGGCCGGTCGGGAAACCGGCGCCGAGGCTGGACCATCCGGCGTCGCTGACGCTCAGCCTCTCCGGCATCAATTGACTGGTCTGGGCGAAATTGGCCACGCCGAAGATTGCGGTGTACCAGGAGCCCGAACCGACAAAATTATTCACCAGGCTGGGATTGATCACGTAGGTGTACGTCAACTGCCCCTGGTCGGAGGGCTGGGTACTTTGCGAATTGAACGCCGGATTGATGAAGCTCGGTCCGGTCGCCTGAATGCCCCAGTCGTAATTGTAACGGCCGCTGATCTTCTGCTTGTCGCTGATGTTGTAGTCGCCGCGAACCGTCACCAGGCTTTCCTTGTTGAGCTCGGTCGCATTTTCGGCGAATGCGTATGAGCAGGGAACGGTGGTGCCAAAGACGCCGCCGCCGGGCGCCTGAATGCCCGCGTTCCAGAATGTTCCGATGCCGCAGCCCAAGTGCTTGTTGCCATCCTGCAAGGGGCCGTTGCCGTTGGTAACCGGCACGGCGCTCTTGGCGCCGGGAGCGCCGTTCCACAGATTGAACGCATCCGTATAGAGCGGTTTGGCCTCTGCCGGTATCGTGTTCATGACGTACGTTTCCATCTGTGGAGACGGAATCTTGACGGTGCCGCTGGTGGGCAGCACGTATTGCAGGCTTTCGTAATTAAAGAAGAAGAAAAGCTTGTTCTTCTTGATGGGACCACCGATCGAACCGCCGAAATTGTGCGAATCGCTGCGCGGTTCCTGCAGACCCACCTGGTTGTTGAAGAAGGTATTGGCGTTGAGGATTTTGTCGTTGTAATTGTGGAACAGGTTGCCGTGGAAGCTGTTGGTCCCGGTCTTCCCGACATAATTGACCTGCGCGCCCGCCATGCGGCCATAATCGGCGCTGTAGGCGTTCAGCACGACGCTGGCTTCGGCTACCTCATTCGCGCCGAGCAGATTGTTGCTGGCGCCGGAGTTGTTGATGTTGAGGTACGGATCCATATCGTCGGCGCCATTCAGTGTGAAGAGATTCGCGGCGCCGGGAATTCCGTTGGTGACAAAAGTGTCGCTGCCCTTGCCCTGGATCACGCCGGGAACCGTATAGGCCAGGGTGGTGATATCGCCGCCGTTCGCCGGCAACTGTATCACTTGCGAAGTGTTGAAGCCGCTGGACTGGTTGGCATTTTCGGTCTGGAGGATGGACGCCTGCGCCTGCACCTCGACCACCTGCTGCGCGCTTTGTACCTCGAGCCTGAGGTTGATGGCGCTTTCGTTGCCGACGAGGAGCGTAAACTTCGCTGTCTTGGATTTCAAGCCGGGTGCTTCGGCGCTGACTTCGTAGTCGCCGCCCTGCATCAGCGAAAAACGATATTGCCCCGTGCCGCCGGTGACCGTCGCATGAGTTTCATTGGTATCGATGAAACGCGCAGTCACTTTCGCGCCGGGGACCACGGCCCCGGTGGCATCGGTCACGGTGCCGACAATATCGCCGGTGGTCATGGTTTGGCTGAAAGCCGAAAAAGCGAAGAGCAGCAGCGCCGGCAAACCGCAGAAACGCAGCCCGGTGCGTAGCAAACCCTGTGTATCCCTCATAGAACCCTCCTCGATCCGGGTGCAGGATCGACCGACTCCTGAATTGGTTACGTACAAACCCCCGCTAACGCGTTTCATCGTGTATATCAGAACCGACGCCGAATTGCAACAGGACTGCAACGCAAAGCGGAAGCGAGGCGGCTCCTCCCTGATATCCGGAACCACAAAAAAAGCGCCTCGCCCGGGGTTCGGACGAGGCGCCGGAAGGTCGCTCGGGCAGTCTTGCTGCCCAGGCTTTTCAGAAGCTGAATTTCGCCGTGACTACCAGGATGCGGCCACCGACCAGGGAGGCTCCCTGGCCCGAGCCGTACGGACTGGTGGGCGGACCGATCAGGCCCGTCGTCGTGCCGAGGCTGCCGGACGTGATGGAAGCGGTCGGGTTGTTGAAGTTCGGATGGTTCAAGGTGTTGTAGGCCTGTGCGCCCAGTTCGAAGGCGTACCGCTCCTTGAAATAGAACTTCTTGCTGAGCTGCGTATCGATATCGAAGTAGCCGGGACCGCGGAAGACGCCGGGGCCGGTTCCTCCGAAGTCCATCTGAATCGGTGCGGCGACCCCCGAGGTCGAATTGTAAGTCTCGAACTGGTTGACCGTGAAGCACGGGGTAGCGCTGGTGCCATGTACGGCGGTGCAGTTGGTCTGGATGTTGGGGTCGATCACGGTCGCGAGCGGTGTGGTGCCGGTGCCGCCGCCGGAGTTGATCTGCGCGTTGATCTTGCTGTCCGACGAGGAGAACGGCGTGCCCGTGTAGATGTACATCTTCCAGCCGAACGTCCACCCTCCGAGCGCGGTCTGCAGGGCGTGGTTAGCGAACTTGTGCGGCTCGTTCCAGATGAGATCGCTCACAATGGCATGGCGCACATCGAAGCTCTGGTTGCCGTACCCGAAGGCGAGGTTGTACGGATTGTAGACTGTGCCATCGCCCAGGGCGTGCGACCAGGTCCAGCCGACCTGGCCCTGGAAGCCCCAGTTCATGGAGTGGCGGAGCTGCACGGTCATGGCGTCGTAATTCGAGAAGCCGGCCGTGAGCACCTGGGTCACCGTCAGGAAACGGGGATCGGGCGCGGACGTCGGCAGACCGGCGAAGCTGGTGCCGTAATATTTGTTCTGGCCATTGCTGCCCAGCAGCAGGAAGCTGTTGGACCAGGTGTTGCTCATCGCCTGATCGTAGCCGTGGTTGCCGGTGTAGGTGAGCGCCAGCACGTCGTGATTGCTCACCGAGCGTTCCACTTCCAGGCTCCATTCGGTGACCTTGGGAGGAACGAAGTCGTTGGGCGGCGAATAGTAGCTGGGGGCGCTGAAGGGAATCTTGCCCAGCGCGGACTGGAGCTGCGCCAGCGTATCGCCTTGCGAAAACCCGCTGCGGAAAACGCCGGCAGCAGCCTGGGCGGCGTACGCGGAACTCGTCGGATCGGTGATCAAACCGACCTGGCCGAAGGAAACGCGCGCGCTGAACACGCTGGGCGCGTTGCGGAAGATGCTCGAGGCGACGCTGCCCTGGAACAGCGACGAGAAGGAGCCGACTCCGCCGCGAATCACGGTCTTATCGTCCAGTTTGTACGCAAAGCTGAAGCGCGGTTCCGGAATCACCGACTGCAGGTTCTGGTACAGGTTGTGCAGACCGCTGGTGATGGTCTGGTTGTAAGGGACGTTGGCGCCGCCGGTGTAACCCGGCATGCCGAACTGCGTGTTCATGCGGGCAAAACAGTTATCCACGCAGGACGGGTCGCCATCGTGCTCGGCGCGGAACCCGAGCGTGAGGGTCAATTTGCGGTTCACCTGCCATTCGTCCTGGGCGTAAAGGTCGAGGGAACTCATCCGCAGATGGACCTGCAAGAGGTTGGGGAAACTCTGGGAGAAGGAGCTGCCCAACCCGGTGGAGTTGATCTGTCCGGTAGCGAAATCGGTCAGATCGGAGAAGTTATACTGCCCGACGTATGCGCCCTCGGAATTGGTGTAGTCGGTAATCTTGTTGTAGCGCCAGTTCACACCGCCCTTGATGGTGTGCTTACCCTTGACCCACGTGAGATCTTCGGCGATCTGCGCCTGGCCCACATTGCGGCCCTGGGGGAAATTGCTGGCGATGCCGATCGAAGAGCAGCAGCCGTCGCCCGGGCTCATGGTGTCGGGCATCAGGCTGATGGCCTTCTGCAGATCGGGATAGGTGAAGATCGCGGTGTACCAGGAGCCGGAACCGATGAAGTTGTTCACCAGCGTGGGGGTGATGGCGTAGGTATACGTCAACTGGCCGGCGTCTGAAGGCTGGTTGCTGACCTGGTCGAAAGCCGGGTTGATGAAGCTGACGCCGGTGGCCTGGACTCCCCAGTCATAGTTGTAGCGCGCGCTGATCTTCTGCTTATCGTTGATGTTGTAATCGCCGCGCACGGTGGCGAGGCTTTCTTTGTTGACCTCGCCGGCGTTCTCCGCGAACGCGTACGTGCAGGAGACGTTCTGTCCGAAGACGCCGCCGCCGGGCGCCTGAATTCCGGCATTCCAGAAGGTTCCGGTGCCGCAGCCGAGGTGCTTATTGCCGTCCTGCAGCGGGCCGTTGCCGTTGGTTACGGGAACCGCATTTGCCGCCGCGGGAGAGCTGTTCCAGAGCTTGAAGGCGTCCTGGTAGAGGGGCATGGCGGACGAGGGGATATGCGCCAGGGTGTAGGCCTGGAGTTGCGGAGAGGGGATATCGACCGTTCCGGATGCGGGCAGCGCGTACTGCAGGCTTTCGTAGTTGAAGAAGAAGAACAGCTTGTTCTTCTTGATCGGTCCGCCCACGGAACCGCCGAAATTGTGGGAATCGCTGCGCGGTTCCTGCAGGCCTACCTGGTTATTGAAGAACGTGTTGGCGTCCATGATCTTGTCGTTGTAGTTGTGGAAGACATTGCCATGGAAGCTGTTGGAGCCGCTCTTGCCGACGTAGTTCACCTGCGCGCCCGCCATGCGTCCGTAATCCGCGCTGAAGGCGTTCAGAACCACGGAGGCTTCGGCAACCTCGTTCGCGCCCAGCAGGTTATTGCTGGCGCCGGAATTATTCAGGTTGAGGTAGGGGTCCATATCGTCGGCCCCATTCAGCGTGAAGAGGTTGGAGGCTCCGGGAATGCCGTTGGTGATGAAATTTCCGCCGCCTTTGCCCACCAGGGTTCCGGGAACGGTAAATGCGATGGTCGTGATGTCTCCGCCGTTAGCCGGCAACTGGATCATCTGCTGGGTATCGAAGCCGCTCGCCTGGTTGCCGTTTTCGGTCTGCAGGATGGTTGCATTGGCCTGCACCTCGATCACCTGCTGCGCGCTCTGCACTTCCAGCTTGAGATTGATCGAGCTCTCCTGCCCGATCAGAAGTGTGAACGACACGGTTTTGGACTTCAGGCCGGGCGCTTCGCCGGACACTTCGTAAGCGCCGCCCTGCAGCAGCGAAAAGCGGTACTGCCCGGTGGCATTGGTGACGGTCGAATGGATTTCGTTGGTCTGGATGAAACGGATGGTGACTTTAGCGGCAGGCACAACGGCCCCGCTGGCGTCGGTCACTGTGCCGACGATATCACCGGTGGTCATGGTTTGGCAGAAGGCGGGAAAAGCCATCAGTAGAAGCACCAAAAGACCGCAGAAATGCAGTCCGGCGCCCCTAAGGCGCGGCAAATCTCTCATTAAGTTCCTCCTCGATCCGGTCGCTGGATCGATTAACTCCCTGAATTTGTTAACGTGCGAATCCGTTAAACGGGGTGTCAATGTATATACCAAAACAGGCGAGGAATTGCAATCAGGCCTAAGGTGGAAAGCAGGCCTGGTGGCGATGTGCGCGGGGGAATCGCTCTCCTCAGTTAGGCGTCGGCCGCTCCGCGTGATCGATCACCAGGAATTCGCCCGGTCCCTTCGCATCAACCAAACGCAGTCCCAGGCGGCCGCACGTAAGTCGTGAGCGAGACGCAGTTGAAGTGGACACGCCCGGGAGAAGTGGTCCCCATATTAGTGGTTCGCGGCTCGGCCGGGCCGCACGGTTTCACCGAAGCGACATCGAATTTGGGTTTCGGCTGCCCGAAAGCGGCGGCGGCCCAGATCACCAGAACGACGGCACGCACTCCGCGACTATATCACGGGCCGGGAGCGTTTCCGGCCAGAATGCGGCACGCATTCGGAAGCGTCGAAAAGCGTTCCGCAACAAAGCGGTTCCAGATCTCATCATTTCCCGCCTTCCGCCGATAAGGGGATTGTGCCCAAGCACTGAGCGCGGGTAACGGAAGAAAGGAACAGACATGTTTCGCATTGGCTTTTCAAAGATTTGGCTTGCAATGCTCGCGCTTGTCTTAGGCACGGGCCACTTGCAGGCAGCGACATTGGCAGCGAATCCGACTTCGCTGACACTGAATTGCGATACCGTTGGAGGCCCGGTTGCGGGCACCATCGGGATCACTCTGGTAGCGGCCGGAAGTTTCAGCGTCACGGCGAGCTCGTCGAGCGCCGCCGTCACGGTCTCGGGCTCGGCCACCCAGACGGTGAACTCGACAACCGTAGCAAAAAACTTCAGCTTTACGATGGCTGCGGGTTGCGCCAACGCCACCAACAACCAGCAGGTGACGTTGACATTCGCGCCCACGGGCGGAACGAACCTGACGGTGACGGCAACCCTGCACATTACCTCCCCGCCGATCGCCGTGAGTGGAGGAGCAACCTCGATCAATCTCTACTGCGATACGCAACTCGGGCCAACGACAGCCACGGTGGGAATCCTGCTTGCGGCGTCCGGGTCAGCCATCAACGTTACGCCGTCGGCGACCCTCGTATCGAATGGAAATCAGGCGACATTCGTCACCATGAGTCCATCGGTGGCCACCAGCGTCGGTTCGACAACCCAGGCCACTGCGTTTACCTTCACCTTGCCCGCGGGATGCAAGAACACCACCAACGGGCAGCAGGTGGCTTTGAAATTCACTCCCGCGAGCGGTTCCGCGGTCACGGTGACCGCGACCGAAGTGATCACCAGCACCACGTCGGGACTCGCGCCTTCGCCGGCCTCGGTGGCTCTCACGTGCACCGGGAGCGGATCGAGCTTCCAGGGATCTTCGCAAACCGTAAAGGTTTATTCGTCAGCCAACCTCGGCACGCCATTTACCATCGCCAGTCAGCCTGCCGGCATTACGGTGTCGTCCCTGTCAGGAGGCACCGCGACCTCGACTCCGATTTCTTTCGATGTCAGCGTAACCGCGACGCAGTGCCAGTCATTGCCCGTGGGCAACAATTCGTTGACCCTACACCTGGTGAACACGCCTGCACCCGATAAGCTCCTGACCGTCAACGTGCAGGTGGGTACTTCGCCGGTGCTGCAGGCCTCGCCGACCTCGGTATCGCTGAATTACACGGTGGTGGCGGGTACCGTGGGAACGCTGAACTCGTCCAGTGTAGGGATTACGACGCAGAGCGGTACTGCATATTTCCTGGTGGACCCGGCGACCATTCCACTGTGGCTGAACGTGACCCCGACCAGCAGTCCGGCCTCAACCAGTTCGACAGCGGTGACCTTTGCCGTGACCGCCGGGGCGGAGACGCTCTCCGTGGGTGTGTACACGGCCAATGTGCACTTCAAGGTATCGGGCGCGGTGGACCTGGTGGTGCCGGTTACGCTGCACGTGCAAAATCCCACGGCGCAGTTGACAACCGTGGAAGGAAATACGCGCACGGTCTACTGGACGTTGGGCACGGCGCTTCCAACCGTATCGATTACACCGGTTTCGACCGACTCCCCGATCGCATATTCGGTGACTACCACTCAGGGCACTCTGCACCCGAGTCCCAGCCCGACCACGGGCATCGCCTACAACTTCGGCAGCACTCCCGTCGTCGTGACGTTCGATCCGCTGGTATTCGCAGCTTTCGCGCCCGGCAGTACGCCGCTCGCGGGAACCGTCAACCTGGTCGGGGCCAACGGCGCCGGCACGGTGCACGTGACGATTACGGTCTATGCCGTGTCGCCCAGCGGCGGAACCGCGACCCTGAGCGGCATTTCGCCGGCCACTTTGCCGACAGCGACGAGCGGGACCTATACGGTCGTGCTGAGCGGCGCCGGATTCCTGACCAGCGGCGGATCTGCTGCGCCGACGCAGGTGGGAGTGGTCACGGGGGGCGGATTCGTGTTGGATCCGAATATCTCTGCGACGGTCGTGAATTCCACGAGCATTATTCTGGCAATCACCGTACCGCCCAACGATCCGAATCTGCCTTTCAACACGGGCGGCCCGGTGACGCTGGGAGTTTGTAACCCGCAGGGCTCGGCGTGCTCGAGCGCCACCGGAACCGTTACCTTGACGATCGGCGCCAATCCGATCATCCAGGGCGTCACCAGCGGCTCCTCGTACCTGCAGGCGGCTCCGCCGGCGCTGACGCCGGTTGCCCCGTATGACGTGGTCAGCATCTTCGGACAGAATTTCTGCATGTCGGGCGGCACCGGCTGCACCGGCCCGAACGCAATTCTCTACGGACAGATCGATCCGGTCACGCTGCGCTACCTGACGACGCTCAGTCCGGACAGCGCCTCGGCCGGAGCACAGCAGCGCAACGTAACCGTTACGTTCCAGACGCACGGCGCCAATCCGACGGCGATCGCGACGGCTCCGCTCCTGTTCGCCACCAATAACCAGATCAACGTGCTGGTTCCGTCCGCCGTGGCTGGCTCGCCCAGCTATGTCGGCCAGACGGTCGATATTGTGGTGAGCTTCGGAGCCGCGGCCGCTCCTCTCAACAGCACCCCGTATAGCGTTACCATCGCCAATACGGATCCCGGCATGTTCACCACCGGCGGTGACGGGCAGGGCGATGCTGCCGCTCTGGCTGCCAACTACAGCCTGATCGGCTCCGCGAACCCGGCACACGTCCTGGCCACAGCCGGGAATTCCGATCTCGTCAATCTTTATGTGACGGGTTTAGGCGTGCCCGACAGCGACGGCACGGGTACCTGCATGGCGGCCTCCGCCTATTGGGCGAACGTGAACAGCGTGGTCTCGCCTGTGACGCCGTTGACCTCCGACGATGGACTGGTGATGAACAGCGCCTGGTACACCTCTGCACCCAACACGCTGCCGCCGTGCTTCCAGACGGCGACGCCGGGAGTGAAGATCGGGGGCGTTGCAGGCAACGTCGTATGGGCAGGATGGGCCCCCAGTTCGGTTGCCGGTCTCTACCAGATTCAAGTCCGGCTTCCGGCGAGCGGCGCCAGCTATCACGACGCATCGAATAACTCGGTGACCGTCAGTGGGACCAGTTCCACTCCGGTGGCGCTGCCGATCACGATCAGCACCGCCTCTGGGGCCGTGGTCAGCCAGAGCGGCGTGGACCTTTACGTAGTGAAAGGCCTGACCGCATCCGGTATCGCGGGAACGATCAACGGTACGGTGAGCAGCGGAGCATTGACCGGCACTCCAACGCTCACTTGGGATGGCACAGCGACGTACACCTACTCTTACAGCACGACGCTGCCCGGCAACGTGTCGATTTCGATCGACGGAACGTCGGGAGTCATCAGCGCAGTCCCGACTCAGGCCGGGGATGCTACGATCGTGGTGACGGTAACCGATCACAACGGCCTGAAAGGCACCGTCACTCTCAACTTCCACATCACGGCTTAACGCACAGACCTCGCACTGTGGTCTCGACGGCGGGAGCTTCGGCTCCCGCCTTTTTTTGTGTGAGGTTGCTATTGCGCCGCAGGCAGCGCGCTCTGCATAAACTCGGTGAAATCGTGCTTCAGCTTGGCGTGCTGGTCGCTGTCGATGTACAGCATGTGGCCCGCCTGGTAAAAGTTCCAGGTGATGCGTTTGTGCATCTCCGGATGCAGTCCCATGTGGTTGAACGTGTATTCCACGGCGTAGAAAGGTGTCGCCAGATCGAAGTATCCGGCGCAGACCATCACCTTCATGTAGGGGTTCTTGACCATGGCGTTGCGGAGCAGCGAAGTGGTATCGCCGAAACCGTTCTGCACGTCGTAGTTCCATGGCTGGATGCCGCCGCTCGGATAGTAATACATGTCCGTCTTGTAGCCCAGTTCGTTGCGGATATAGCTGGTGAATGCCGCGGTAAACGGCGGCGTGATGAGGGTGCTGGATGGGTCGAAGTCGCTGGTTTCGCCGACATTCAGGGAAGACGGTCCGGTCAGCCGTCCGTCGTAGCGGCCGATGGTCAGCCCTTTGTCGCGCAGCAGTTCGCGCGAGAAGTGGGAGACATCGAACCGCAGGTTGGACTCATCGAGATATTTATCGTCGATGCCGGTGAAGCGGTTGATTTTGTCGATGATGGTTTTGCGTTCCGCGGCTGGTAGCTCGTCGCCCTTGGCCAGAGCCGCGGCATAATCGCCCATCGCGAAGGTTTCCGCTTCTTTGAGGACGGTTTTGAGGTCCTTTTTCTGCAGGTCGGCGGCATCCCGTTTGTGATACCAGGCATCGGCGGCATATGTCGGAAATTCGAGCTGATAGACGAGGTCGTCGCTACGGCTCCAGATGGTTTCCAGATTCAGCGTGGTGCCGATGAGCACGATCCCGTTGAACGCGATGCCGCGATCGATCAGGTAGCCGGCCAGCCCGGCGGTGCGGAACGTGCCATAGCTTTCGCCGGCGATGAAGAGCGGCGACAACTCGCGGCTGTTGCGCGTGATGTACATCCGCATGAATTCACCCACCGATTGAATATCGCCCTGCACGCTGTTCATGCGGCGCGCCACCTCGAGCGTGCTCGCGCGGCTGTAGCCGGTGCCGACCGGGTCGATAAACACCAGGTCGGTCTGATCGAGCCAGGTGTCCTGGTTGTCGATCATCTGGTACGGAGGCGGCGGCATGCTGCCATTGGGCATCAGCTTGGGACTGCGGGGGCCGAATCCGCCCATGTGCACCCACATCGAGGCCGATCCGGGGCCGCCGTTGAAGGCGAAGGTCACGGGACGCTTGGCTGGATCCTGGCCATCTTCCGTGTATGCCATGTAGAAGATATGGGCTTCGGTCTCGCCTGACGCGTTCTTCAGAGGCATCTCCGCAACCGTGGCGGTGTAGTGGATCGTCTTCCCGTTGACATTGACGGAGTGGTGTGTGACGACGGGAGTCTCGTCGATCGGGCCGCCGATCGCGGGACCGGGGCCGGCGATTCCGCCCCGCCCGCCGCGTCCCGGAAAAGCGGGCGTCTGCACCGGTTGCGCCTGCGGACGAGTAGCGACATTTTCCTGTTCGCTCTGTTGAGTCTGTTGGGTTGACTGGGCCTGTTGGCCGCGGCCTTGTCTGGCCTGTGCTTCCGCGGCCGGCTGGATCATTGCGAAAAGCACAAGCGGAGCCAGTGCCGCGGTTTCCACACGAAATCGGATTTTGGACATGTCGTAAATCATATCCAAAATGGGTGCGGGCAGGGCGGATCAGCTCCAGATTGCGGTCAGGACACGGCGCCAGTTTTCGCCCAGCACCAGGCGGATCTGTTCGTCGGTGTACTTGCGGCGAATCAGGGCGTCGGTGAGAACGAAAGTGCGATGATCGCCGGCCAGATCGGCAACCGCTTCGCGGTGATGCACCTTGTAGCGCTTGTCGGCCGATTCGAGAAGCTGTTTGAGCTGATCGGGCGGCATGAAGTCGTTGCTCTCGATGCCGAAATCGCTGCCGATTCCCACGTGCTCGATTCCTACCAGGTCGCGGACGTGGTCGATGTGGTCGATGACGTCGTCCACCGTGGTCGGCTCCTTGGCCTTGACCATGAAGCTGATGAAGTTGATGCCGATGACGCCGCCGGTCGCCGCCAGCCGGCGGATGGCTTCATCGGTGACGCACCGCGGATAGCCCGGGTTGAGCGCGCGGCAGTTGCCGTGAGAGATGATGACCGGCTTCCTGGAGACCGAAAACGTGTCAAGCATGGTGCGGTCTCCGGCGTGGCCGCAGTCCACCGCCATGTTGACGCGATTCATCCGTTCGACAATCCTCGATCCGAAATCGCTCAGGCCTTCGTCGTGCGGCTCGAAGGCGCCGTTGCCGAGCAGGTTGCGAAAGTTGTACGTGACCTGGCTCGACCGCTGGCCGAGACCATAAAAGACATCGACGTCTTCGACCCGGCGGAAATGGGTGGAGTTCTGCAGCCCGAGGAGAATTCCGTAGCGGCCGCTGGACTTGGCGCGCTGCAGGTCGGCCGCGGTCGAAATGCGCAGCAGCCAGTCCGGGTACATGGCAAGGAACGCATTCCAGTCCGCCATCAGCTTGATGCCGGATTCATAGTCGTCGGCGCCATCGCCGAAATTGATGACGTTGATGCCGCTGTCCTTGAAGCGCTGGAAATCGGCAGGCGTAAACGCGCCCGGCTTGGTGAGCCACTGGCGCAGCTTGGGCTGCATGTCACGCCGGTACAGGAACTGGTCGAGCATGTCGATCACCAGCGATTCCTTAACGAGCGTGATTGCGTGCGCCGAGACTTCCGGAGCCTGCGCCGACGGTGCGGCCACCGCATACCGGTTGCGATTGATGAAGGGCGCCGCCGCCAACCCAGTCAACACCTGCCGTCGTGTGAGATTCATGCCATGAAAGTGTATCACCCGAGCCGCCTCTTATCTCCATTCATCCCGCGTTCATCTGCGGCCATAATTGTAGTGACAGTGGAAGCGGTCATTCTTGTGGGTATTCAGGGATCGGGGAAGACGACCTTTTATCGCGAGCCGCGCAGGACGGATCGTGCGGACTACATCGCGGCGGCCAAAGCGGCAGGATTTCGGGTCATCGGCTATTTCTTCGAGACTGCCCTCGCAGACGCGCTGCGGCGCAATCTGCAGCGGGCCGGCAGGAGCGCCGTCCCCGTTCCCGGCGTGATCGCTACCCGGAAGCGCCTCGAACGTCCGGACCGTGCCGAGGGCTTCGACGAGTTGCACACCTTTACAATCGGCGAGGACTCCCGGTTTGTGGTGAGCGAATGAAAAAGACGGCGCGTCGCATCTTCCTGTTGTCTCCAGCGCATACCGGCGGCCAACGGGGGCGGCTGCTGTTGCGCGAAGAGGCGCGCAGCGATCTGGCGGTGCGGTTGCGTAGCGAAGGCGCGCCGCTGGGAGAGATCTTCGCCTTCATCAGCGGCCTCTATTTCCGCGGCAAACTGGCGTATGCGGGAGCTTTCGCCAACCCGCCGGAGGGGCTGCCGGGAGCTTTCGTGATCACCGCCGGGCGCGGTCTGGTGCCGCCTGAAACGCGCATCGGGATCGAAGAGTTGCGGCGACTCGCTTCCGTGCCCATCGACGCGGCCGATGCGCGCTACCGGGAGCCGCTGGAACGCGATTGCCGCACGTTGCACGAAACGGCGCAGCCCGGCTGCGAGTACGTGCTGCTGGGCAGCGTCGCCACTGTCAAATACATCGAGCCGATGGCCGCGATATTGGGCGAGTGCCTGTTGTTTCCCGAGGAGTTCACAGGCCGCGGCGATATGAGCCGCGGCGGACTGATGCTGCGGTGCGCCCGCTCCGGCGCGGAATTGACTTATGCCGCTCTGGGCAATGCGGCGCGGCACGGCGCGAGGCCTCCGAAGCTGCCTCTCGAACGGCGCCGATGATGATGCGGACCGCCGGGCAATCTGTGTTATTCCTGAGGAGAGCACAATTGTTTCGTTTCCGCCATGTCTCTCGCGAGCGATGGAGAACTGTTAGAACAGATCCGAACGACGCTCTACACGCCGGTCGTCGGCGATATCCTCGATAACCTCGGTTTTCACCATCAATTTCTGCCGCAGCCGATTCAACCGCTTAGAGAAGATATGCGCGTGGCCGGCAGAGCAATGCCGGTGTTGATCGCCGACGTCTACGGCCCGCAGGCGGAACCGTTCGGTAAACTGACTGAGGCGCTGGACCAGATCCAGCCTGGCGAGGTTTATATCGCAACCGGCACGCTGCGCTGCGCCAGTTGGGGAGAGATTCTGACGGCGGCGGCGAAAACCCGCGGCGGTGCGGGCGCCGTGCTGGATGGCTTCCATCGCGATACCCCGCGCGTGCTCGAACAGAACTGGCCGGTCTTCAGCCGCGGGCGTTTCGCGCAGGACGCGGGCGTCCGTTCCAGCGTAATCGCTTATCGCTGTGCGGTGGAAATTGGCGGCGTCAAAATCGAGCCGGGCGACCTGGTGTTCGGCGATCTGGATGGCGTGGTGATCGTTCCCCGAGCAGTCGAAGCGGAAGCCATCGCGCGTGCCCTGGAGAAGGCGCGCGGAGAGCGCCTGGTGCGGCGTGAAATCGAAGCCGGAGCCAGGGCCACCGACGTGTTTCGCAAGTACGGAATTCTATGATCGCGGCCTTTCAAGTTCATCCGGCGGATAATGTGGCGACCGTGCTGGGAGATGTCTCGGACGAAGCCGTGACCATCCTCGGCGGCGCGCAGCCGGTGACGCTGCACACGGTCGGGGCGGCGCAAATGGGCCATAAAGTCGCATTGCGCGATATCGTGGAAGGCGGAGCGGTGATTAAATTCGGAGTCGAGATCGGAGTGGCGACGCGGGACATCCGCCGCGGCGAATGGGTTCACCTGCAAAACTGCCGCAGCCGCGTGGATGAGCGCTCGGCGGCTTTCGATGCCGCCACGGGCGCGGCAACGGATACGGCCTATGAATGAGTCCTGGCAGGGCTATCTGCGGCCGGATGGCCGCAAGGGCGTGCGCAACCTGGTGCTGGTGGTCTACACGGTGGAATGCGCGCAGTACGTGGCTCATGAGATCGCCCGCGATGAAGATGACGTGCACGTCATCGGCTTTCCCGGCTGCTATGACAATGCGTACGCGATTCGTCTGATGCTGGCGCTGGCGCGGCACCCGAATATCGGCGCGGTGCTGGCGGTGGGGCTCGGCTGCGAATACACGCAGCCGGAGCGGATTGCCGAAGCCGTGCGGCTATCGGGACGGCCCGCGGACTGGTTCTACATTCAGGAACAGGGCGGCACGCGCGCCAGCGTGGAGCGCGGTAAAAGCCTGGTGCGGAATATGCGTGAGGAGATCCGCCGCGGCGCGGTGCGCGTGCCCATGACGCTCGCCGATCTCACCGTAGGCGCCGAGTGCGGCGGCTCGGATGGCACCTCCGGCCTGGCCGGCAATCCGGCGGTGGGTGCCTTTTTCGATCTCCTGGTGGATGCGGGCGGGCGCGCCATCTTCGAAGAGACCGTGGAGATGATCGGGCTGCGCGACGTGCTCGGGAGGCGCGCGGCGAATGCGGATGCAGCGCGCGAACTGGCCGAGGCCTATGACAAGGCGGTGCGCTACTGCCAGTCCGTGCGCCAGTATTCCATCGCGCCGGGAAATTTCGCGGGCGGCCTCACCACCATCGAAGAGAAGAGCATGGGCGCCTTCGCCAAAAGCGGCCAGCGGCCCATCCAAGGCGTCATCCGGGTCGGCCAGTATCCACCGCGGCCGGGACTTTGGCTTCTCGACAGCGTTCCCGACGAGCATTTCATGCAGTTCGGATACACCAATCCAAACGACACCGAAGGCATTATGGATCTGATCGCCGCCGGATCGCAGATTGTCCTGTTCGTGACGGGGCGGGGCAGCGTGATCGGCAGCCCGATTTCGCCGCTCGTCAAGATCACCGGCAACAGCCGCACCTTCGCGCGCCTGCGCGAGGATATGGATTTCGATGCCGGCCGCATTCTCGCGGGCGAAATCACGCTGGCCGAAGCGGGGGCTGAACTGGCCGCGCTGGTTGCAGCCGTGGCGAGCGGCGCGCACAGTAAGCCGGAAGCGCTGGGGCACCGCGAATACTTCGTGATGTACAAGCATCAGGACACGCCGTCGCTGGAGGCCGGCTGCCGTGCCTGACCGGGCCGTGCTGGCGGAAACGTTCTCTCTCGAGGGCCAGGTCTCGCTGATCACCGGCGGCGCTACGGGCCTGGGCTTTGCGACCGCCGAGGCGATGATCGCCGCCGGAGCCCGTGCTGTGCTGGCCGGCAGGCGGGAAGATGTGCTGCGGCAGGCTGCCGGGCACTTGGGCGAGCGCGCTTCCTACGAAGTCTTCGATGTGACGCAGGGCGCGGAGGCGCCGGCGCTGATGCAGCGGATTCGCGAGCGCACTGGCCCGGTCTCCATCCTGGTGAACAATGCCGGCATTCATCTCAAACGGGAACTGGTGGCGACCGGCGAGGACGAGTTCGAGTCGGTCCTGCGAACGCACGTGCTGGGCGCGTTTTCTCTCAGCCGCGCGGCCGTCCCCGAGATGGTGCAGCGCGGCGGAGGCAGCATCGTTTTTATGGCGTCCATGACCGCGATCCTGGGAATTCCGAAAGTGGTAGCGTATTCGGCCGCGAAAGCCGCCTACCTGGGCATGGTGCGCAGCCTGGCAACGGAACTTGCGCCCTGCGGCATTCGCGTCAATGCGATTGCGCCGGGGTGGATCGAGTCCCCTATGCTGCACGAGGCCCTGGACGGCGACCCGCCGCGCAAAGCCAAGATTCTGGGACGCACTCCCATGGGCCGTTTCGGCCGGCCGGCCGATATCGGTTGGGCCGCGGTGTACCTGTGCAGTCCCGCGGCGCAGTTTGTTACGGGAGTGGTGCTTCCCGTGGACGGCGGCGCGAGCATCGGATTTTGACCGCCCCGGAGGGAAGGAGTACACGGTGAGACGACGCGATTTTGCGTTGGCGTTTGGCGCCCTGGCCCTGCCGCGCGGCATGCGCGCGCAACAGCATGCGGCGGGCGGCGCCGGATATTTGGAAGTGCGCGCGTTCGGCGCTCACGGCGATGGCACGCACCTGGACACGGCGGCCATTCAGGCGGCGGTGGATGCTTGCGGCTCCGCGGGCGGCGGAATCGTCCGCTTCGCGCCGGGCGTGTATCGCTCCGGCACCATCCGTCTGCGCGATCGCGTGAAGCTGCATCTGGTCGATGGCGCTACGCTGCTCGGTAGTACGACTCTTTCCGACTATCCTCCCCAGGTCCCCAAGCTCCGCTCCTACACCGACACCTATACCGATAAGAGCCTGATTTACGCCGAAGGGCTGACCGGCGTTGGGCTGGAGGGCGATGGCGTCATCGATGGACAGGGCGGCTCGTTTCAAGGCCCATACAAGGTGCGGCCGTACCTGATCCGTTTCGTCGAATGCCGCGACGTGAGCGTGAGCGGTCTCGAGCTGCGCAACTCGCCCATGTGGGTGCAGCACTATCTGGGCTGCGAAGGCGTGCGGATCTCCGGCGTCCGCGTGCAAAGCCGCGTCAACCGGAACAATGACGGTATCGATATCGATGCTTCGAGCGCCGTGCGCATCTCCGATTGCCACATCGTTTCCGGCGACGATGCCATCGTCCTGAAGACCACCACTACGCGCCCGTGCCGCGACGTCGTGGTGACGAACTGCGTGCTGAGCAGCCTGTGCAACGCGCTGAAGCTGGGAACGGAATCGACCGGCGGTTTCGACAATATCTCGTTCAGCAATTGTTCGGTGTATGACACGCATCTGGCGGGGATCGCGCTCGAAACCGTGGACGGCGCCGTGATGGATCGCGTGACGATCTCCAATATCGTGATGCGCAACGTGCAGTGCCCCATTTTCGTGCGGCTCGGCGACCGTGCCCGCCTGTTTACCGAAGGCGCCGCGAAGCCGCCCGTCGGAGCGCTGCGAAACGTGGTGATTCAGGGCGTGGAGGCGGATGGCGCCAATAAGACCGGCTGCGCGTTTGCCGGTCTGCCCGATCATCCGATCGAGAACCTGACTCTGCGCGACGTCACCCTGTCTTTTGCCGGCGGCGGGACCGCTGCCGACGCCGCGCGCGCCATTCCCGAAGAGCCCGAGAAGTATCCGGAATACAGCATGTTCGGCGTGCTGTCGGCGTACGGTCTGTTCGCGCGCCACATTCGCGGCCTGCAGATCGAAAATGTCCGCTGCCTATCGGCAGCGCCGGATGCGCGCCCGGCTTTCGCCTGCGAGGACGTGGCGGACCTGGATGCCGGGGGGTTTCACGGCGCTCCGAGCGGCGCGCCTCTGGTTTCACTGAACAACGTCCGCGGCGCGTCGCTGCGCGAATTGCAGGCGCCCTCCGGACCACTGCTCGAGGTCGGCGGCGCGCACACGGCCGGTATCGATGCCGCATGCGCGGCCGATCGCGTGCGCGTGGCGGCCGATGTCAGCCGCGGCGAAGTGGTCAGCGGTCGCCGTTAGTTCTTTCGCCCACCCGCATCTTCTTTCGCGCCGCGGCGCCATCGCGGAAAACCAGGATCGGACGTCCCGCCGGTGCCTCGACCGTCAGTTTTCCGCCGGCCTTCGCGATCGCGGCTTCTTCTGCGTGGTCCGGATACAACTCCAGCGCGGCGATGGCCTGTTCGTTCCAGCCTGCCGGCAGCGGAGCGGAGAGGCGTCCGCCGTTCCTGGAATAGAAGGCGATGCGGTCATTGCCCACGGGACAGAATGTGTCGCCGTCCTTGGCGACTTCGGCTCCGTTTACCGTGACGGTGTAGGTTTTGTTTTTCCAATCGAGATCGATGGTCGAATTACCCTTCAGGCCGATCACCGTCCGGTCTCCCTCGCGGCGATAGGTTTCGACATCGCGGTAATGCACCTGATACCAGGGAACCATCATTTCGTAGTAGAAAGCCGCAAGCTGTTCGGGCGTCTCCGGCATGCCGAAGAACTGGTGGCCGTTGTAGAAGAGGCTGTAGAGCTCGGGCGCCTGGTGGAACGCCTGTCCGGAGAGACCCCAGATGGCCGAATGGCGATAGATGGTGGCGGCCAGCGGAATCGGCACGCCGCCGAACGGGGAAGCGCCGCCGGTGGGGCCGTTGTCGTTGACGCTGTTCTTACCTACAAAGGCGTAACGTAACTGCTCGGAAACGACATCCAGGCCGCACTTTTTGAATTCATCGAGAACCTTGTAGCGGCCCTCGGTCAGATTCTTGATGCCGCTGGCCGGATGCTCCGGGTCCCAATCGTTGCGGATGGGATAGTAAGAGAGCACGTCGATGAGGTAAGTGTCCTTCACCGGATATTGCTTGCAGGTATAGTGCACGCGATCCGTGCCCGGGCCGGCCATGTACTTGGCAAGCCCGAGAATATAGGAGTTCTCGCCCGTCCAGTTGCGGCTCTCCCACAACTGGCCATCCGGCTGGCGCGCAATATATTTGGTATCCCAGGCGGGGCTGCTCTTGTACGCATCGTCGTAATTATCGGCGAGGCTCACGTTGGCATCGACAGTGCGGCCGGCATCGATCAGTTTGACCAGGCCGTCGTGACCGCCGGCCCTGGCATCCACCACGTTCACCGCGGGGTAGCCGGTGTCCTTGCCGCGGAATTGCCAGCCCCACAGGTAGACATCCTGCGGCGCGTAACCGGTCAGCATGGCCATCTGGCGGACTAGTTTGCCGGCCTGCTCGAACGGCATACGCGGCGCCTCCCAGTGCGGCTGATCGACGTGCAGCATGTAGGGCAGGCGATCGTCATAGTAGTGGGTGGGAATGGGCGGCATGCGGTCGCGCACGATCTTGGCGCCGTCCAGCCAATCCACCGTGCCGTTGTGATCGTAGTCGGCGGCGAAATCCAGGCGCGCGATGGGCCGCTGCTCCACGAGCAGGTTGAGGGTGTTCTCATTGCCGGAAATCAGCGGTTTGCCGGGGTCGGCATTCATGTCCCACGCCAGGCTGCCATTTACGCGATGCACGGCGATGGTGCCCAGTTCCGCGCGGCGGTGGCCGGGATCGCCTTCGACGGCAAGTTCCGTCGTATCCATGAACGCCTGGACCTCCTGAACGCAGAGGGCCTTTGATGTTCCGACCATCACCACCGGCAGAGTCGCCGCCACGCCGAACCAGAAGCGATTGGGAGGCAGGTGACCGGTCTTGGCATCGGACAGCTGGATCAGGTTGCCGCCGGAATCCCCATGCGCCAGCCACCCGCCGCCATCCTCTTCGCGCACGGTGGCGAGATCCGGCGTGCCGACATCGATCAGTTCAAAGCCCGGCTTCTCCTGAATATTCTCCAGGGAAACGAACAGGGCAGCGCCGCGCAGTTCGTAGCGCAGCGTGAAAGATGCCGCGGGCTGGCCGTCTTTCTGCGCAGTGAACAGGAAATCGGCGGTGGCGGCGCTGGTTTTCGCGCTGTCCGGCTGCAGGTTGATCTGCTGGAACTGGTACGGGTGGGCGCGGAACACTGTTGCCGTGACCGGATGGTCGCGTTCCGTGCCATGAATTACTGCGTGATTCGCGAGCAGCCGGTATTCGTAAGGCAGGGCGTGGTCGCGGTCCAGGACCACTTCCAGTTGCGAAGAGCGGAGGGTTACCGTGTGGGCGGGTGTCTGAGCTGTGGCCGCGGCGGCCGCGAACAGGCAGAGGGCAAGGGCCGATGAACATCTCATGCTGATAGCGTATCACCCCAAAAGCCCAATATTTAACGGTAGAAGCTAAGGGGCTACCGTGACTTCTCCCCGCAACTGGATGTCGCGCGAGGACGAGCCTGCCAGGATGCGATACGTTCCGGGAGCGATGGTCCATTTGTGGGTGCCGGTGTCCCAGTGTGAAAAGGATCGTGCATCGAGCGTCAGGTGCACGCGGCCGGTCTGGTTCGGCTGTAGATCGATCTTGCGAAAACCGGCCAGTTCCTCGGGCGGTTCCGGGGACGCGCTGGAGGATGGCTTTCCAATGTACAACTGCGCCACCTCCGCGCCGGCGCGATGGCCCGTGTTGGTGACCGCGAAATCCACGGAGACCGTCTGCGGCTTGCCGGCCGCAAAGCGCCTCGTCGAGACCGCCATCTTGCCGAAAGTGAATGTGGTGTACGAAAGCCCGTAGCCGAACGGAAACAGCGGTTCGATCGCCTTCGTATCGTACCAGCGATAGCCTACCAGAATGCCTTCGGTGTAATGCGCCACGCGGTCGTAACCATCCACCTTGGCATCGCCCGGATACTGCGCCGGTGTGGTGATGGGCGTGTCGGACGCGCTCTTGGGAAATGTCAGCGGCAGCTTACCGGACGGGTTCACGTCGCCGAACAGCACGGAGGCCACGGCGTTTCCGTCTTCTTCTCCCGGATACCAGGCTTCCAGAACGGCCGGAACTTTGTCGAGCCAAGGCATGAGAACGGCCGAACCGCTCTTGAGGACGACCACCGTGTGCGGATTCGCCGCCGCGACAGCCTCGACCAGTTGATCCTGGTTGCCTTCCAGAGCGATGCCGTGGTCGTGCCCTTCGCTCTCGTGATCGCCCACCATGACAATCGCCACGTCGGCGCCCTTTGCCGACTCCGCGGCCTTGGCGGTGTCTTTGCCATCGTCGAACGCGATCGTGATCCTGGAACCGGCCCGCTCCTGCAAGCCCTGCTGCGGCGTCACCGTATAAGCCGCGCGCACCGACGAACTGCCTCCGCCGCCCGTTGAAGCCTTTCCGGCATAGGGCCCGATGAGCGCAATCGAATGCAGTGCCGCCGCGTTCAGCGGCAGCGTGCCGTTCTGGTTCTTCAGCAGCACCATGCCCTGTTCGGCGATGCGGCGGGCGTCAGCGCCATCCTGCTTCTCCGGAACGGGCTGCAGCGTAGCCGGGTGATCCCAGATGCCCATCTCCATCATGGTGCGGAAGCGGCGAATCAACATGTCGTCGATCTCGGCCAGCTTAATCTTGCCGGAGTCGAGCGCGGCCTTCACATCCTTGGCCGAAAAGAGGCCCTCTTCGCCGCGCAGGGCGTCCACATCCAGGCCGGCCACCACTGCTTTCACCATGTTGTGAACCGCCAGGTAATCCGGCGTGACGAAGCCCTGGAACCCCCACTCCTTCCGCAGTATGTTTTCCAGCAGTTCCGTATTTTCGCAACAATACGCGCCATTCACCGCCGGATAGGCGCACATCACGGAGGCCACGTGACCCTCTTTCACCGAGGCTTCGAAGGCCGGCAGATAGATTTCGCGCAGCGCGCGCTCGCCGATCTCCTCGTTCATGTTGTGCCGGCCCTCTTCCTGGTTGTTGGCGGCGTAATGCTTCAGGTTGGCGATGACGTGCTCGGCCTGAATGCCCTCGATATTGGCCACCGAAAGGCGTCCGGCCAGGTACGGGTCTTCTCCGAACGCCTCGAACGTGCGGCCGCCGCCCGGAAGACGCGCGATGTTGATGTCCGGCGCTTCGAGCAGATCGTTCGCCAGCGCTCGCGCCTCCACACCTTCCACCTTGCCGTAAAGCCGCGCCATTTCGGGATCCCACGAAGCCGCCAGCGCGACAGGCGCGGGCAAAGCAGTGGCTCGCCCCTCATGCCCCGGACCTCCGTTGCCGATGCCCGCGGGTCCGTTGGTGATGCGCAGCGGCGGAATGCCCAGCCGCGGAATGCCGGCGACCATTCGGGCTTCCGTCCTGGTCCGGGTGACTCCGTGAATCTCCTGGATTTTTTCTTCGAGCGTCATGCGGCTGACGATATCGCGCGCCCTCTGTTCCGGAGTCTGCGCCGACGCTGCGGCGGCCAACAGCGCGGCCGAAACAACCAGATGCCAAGGTCTCAAGCGGTTCTCCTTCAAAGCTATAGTTTAACGCTAAAGAAAGGGCACCGCGCTATGCGGCAGAGAACGCTCGGAGATGGGACAGCCCGCGTGGCGCGCTTACTTCTTTACCGGTGGGAGGCCGATGGCGCCTATGTCCCCGTGTGTCAGGGTTTCGAACGCCATGTGATGGTTGACGCCCGTGGGGCGGTTGCCCGCGATCACCGCCGCCATTTTCGGCAGGTTGTAGCCCAGGCGATTGTGGAACTCGTTGTATGCAATCTCCCAGGTCGGGTGCAGATGGAATTCGAGGTTCTCGGGCGGCTGAGCGTTGTTCGGCGGCAGGAATTGCGCCTGAAATTCCATCGCCGCCATGATCCGTTTCCCCTGTTCGGCGTAGAGGTCGATACCCTGCTGCCGCGCGGTCTCGGCCACATCCACCATTCCCGCGAACGCCATGGCGGCATGCTGGGAATCGCGCGCGGTCTCCTGCTCGAGCCCCTCGACGAATTCCGGCGTAAGGCCTTTGTTCCCCCAGATGGCCGGCCCGCAGCCCACGGGCTCGACCGGCTGGGGCCCGTCGCTCTTGAGGTAGACCAGCGCCGGCGTGCGCCCGCGCCACATCTTGATCCCGAAATCAAAGGCCGCGCGGTCGTCGTTGAACACCCCGATATTGACGATCGCCTCGCTCATGGTAGCTTCCTTGTTGCCGTTTTCGCAGGTGCCGTGAATGAGGCTCGGAAGGAATTGCGTGGTCAGCATGTTCTGGAATCGCGCGATATCGGCGTCGCTCCAGTCCTTGTAGCTGTAGCGGATGATCTCGGCCGCGCGCGGCCACACCGCTCCTGTCCACGATGCCTGCACCTCCGCGTTGGCGTTGGTATGACCGCCGGTGAGTGTGCCGCTCCATGCGTTCATGATCTTCACGGCGTTCTGCGCGTAGGCCGTGTTCCCGGTGATGTACCACATGAGCGCCTGCGCGTAGGCGGCTTCGCTATCGGCCTGCTCGTCTTTGCAGCCGATATCGGGATTCGAACGCGGGCCGCATTCCACCGTGGCGCGCGGATGCGGTGTGTAATCGAGCGCCGCCTCTTTGCTGGCTTTCAAGGCTTCGAAGGCGGTTTTCTGCGGCTCTTTGCCCGCCGCCACGCGCTTTTTGATCTCATCGAGCTGCGCGCGATTCACCAGCACGCCCGGATGCACGAAGGCGGCAGGAGGCGCCGGTTTGCCGGTCATGTTGGCGGCGGTCGAAACCGGCGGGTTTTTGTATGCGGGGTTGCTGGTATCGTCGCCGGCCCGCTTCCCCCTTTTCTTGGGAGCCTGCGCGCAAAGTGCCGCGCTCAAAACCAGGACTGCAATTACAACGCGCTGCGGCTTCATTATTTCGTCCCTTCTTCCACGACCCAGATGTTGCGGAACTGCACCGGCATGCCGTGTTCCTGAAGCTGAATCGGCCCGGTGGCCGCTTCGCCCAGGCGCGCCGCGTTGAGTGTCACCGGCCCGAGTTTGCGCTCGTTGTACATCACCGTCCCGTTGAACAGGAGCGTGACCCGCGCATCGGCGGTCTTGTTGCCGGCGGCATCGAAGCGCGGCGCGTGGAAGTCGATATCCATGGTCTGCCACTCGAGCGGCGGCCGCGAGGCGCGAATGCCCGGATGCTCGCCCGCGGGAATGCTGTTGTCGAACTGCGCGCAGGGGTTGCCGTCCAGCCGTCCGTACATTTCGTTGATGTTGGCTTCGTAGCGGTCTTCGATATAGACGCCGCTATTGGTAGGGCCGCCCAGCGTGCGGAATTCGACGTGAATCTTCGCATCGCCGAACGATCTGCGGCTGATGAGCCCGCCCGAGCGCGGCACCACTTCCATGGCGTTGCCCGGAACCAGGTGCCAGGGCGAAGGGCCGTCTTCGGTCAGCCACTGTTTTTCCTTCATTTTGGCCCAGGAGTTCATATTCGTGCCGTCGAACAGCACGATCGCGCCGGGCGGCGGCGCGGCTCCCAGGGTCGGGGGCGTGCGCGCGATATGCTGCATGTCGAACGATTCGCCGCCATTGGATGCTTTGAAGTGGCCATCGGCAATGCTTCCGCTCCAGCCATCGCCGCTCAGCGTAACGGTCCCGCCGGCGAGCTCGCCTTCCAGAACGGCCACGGGTTTGTCGTCCGGAATGTCGAATCTGCGGAAAATGTGCGCCTCGTAGCGGTTCCCGTCGGACTGCTGCGGAATCAGGTCCTGGTGAGAGAAGATTTTATCCATCGCAGGTACAACCTGCGCTACGTAGGCATCGCCTTGCCAATCGCCGCGTAGCGCGTCGGGCGCAGTCCAGTAAAAGGGGTGTGGCAGTTCGACTTTCTTCGCGCCGCCCTTGCCGCCTTTTTTCCGGCTCTTTGCGGGCGGAGCGTCCTGCCGCTCCTGCGCATTCACCAGCACCAGCGCGGCGAGTGCGGCAAAGCAACCTACAGCCAGAAGCTTCTTCATGGGCTACGCCGTTTTCGCGATCGCGTCGCGCAATTGCGCCAGAAACGCCGGCACCACCGTGAACGGATCGTACGGCTTCCCCTGCGGAGAGAGGGTTTCGATCGGCAGATAGCCTTTGTACCCCGACTGCCGCACGATCTTCAGCAGCCGGATCAGGTCCGTGGGGACGTCGCTGTCTTCGCCGAACACACTTTGCTTCACCTGCCAGTTCACGGCGTGCGGCGCAACCAGCGCGATATCCACGTAGGGGTCGGGCGTCTTGTAGTAGCCCGTGTCCACGATCGGCCCGCACCATTCCGAGCCGACGGCTTTCAGCAACTCCAGTTGCTGCGCGCCCGTGGCGACAAAATCGCCGTGGTTCTGTACTCCGATTTTCACTTTGAACTGTTTGCCCTGATCGGCGCATTCGCGCAGCGCTTCGGCGATCCACGCCTGCACGTCGGCGCGCGTAGCGTTGTTGGAAACCGAGTGCCAATTCTCCGCGCGCATCTGTGTATCGGCGAAGACCCGGACGACGGGCGCTCCCAGTCGCGCCGCCACCTCCACCCATTGCTTGATGTGGGTGACTCCCTCCGCGCGGACGTCTTTATCGGCGGTGGTGAAGTTGTTGCGCACGCCGGTTCCGCTGATGGCGATCCCGAGGTCGGCGGCGTGCTTTTTCAGACTATCCACGTAAGAGTCGGGCGGGACTTTGGGGTAGCCGGGAAAATAGTAGCCGGTGGCGTCGAACGCGTCGAACTTGCATTTCGCGGCGAAGTCCAAAACGCCGTCGAGCGTGATGCCGGGACCCCGCTTGCGGATGGCATCGTTCAGCATCTTGTTGAACGAATATGCATTCAACCCCGGCTTCAGGGTGTCGTGCGAAGCGGCCACGCCCGTGGTGGCGGCGACCGCGGCCAGCGAGGCGGTCTTCAAGAAATCTCTGCGATTCAAGGTGGAAATCCCTTCCTGGTGATCGTGAACGGCCCGCGCGCGGGCTCACAAGTTAATTTACCGTCAATCCGCGGAGCGCGAGACTCGCTGAATGAAATCAGTGCGTTAAGAGATATCTCTTTACGTAAATTCAGGTCCGCAGGCAGGCTGCCGAGAGCGCCGCGAGCACCGCGACCCCGAGGGTCAGCCAGGTGACGTAATCGGGAATGATGCCGCTGTGCACGCGCCGTAGTCCGTGCACCACGCCTTGCACCACAGGCGAACCCGAAAACGCCTGTCGCAGCCGGCTCGAAAACAGCGTCAGCCAGGCCAGCCCCAAAGCAGCCACTACACTGGCGATGCCGCGGCCGTAATCGAAAGCGTCCGGCGCATGCGAGCGAGCGACCGGGAGCGCCGGCGCCACACCGTCCATCACCCGCGCCGCATACGCCGGACGATTCTGGAAACAGCCGGCCACCTGCCGAGCGCCGGGCACCAGGCCCGGAACGAACTGGACAAATCCGAGAGCGAGCAGCGCCAGGGCGGGTGCAAACATGCTGGCCGGGGTGTGATCCCGCCCGCCGCGGGTGTCCGGCTCTTCGAAGACGTGCGATCCGCGCCGGGGAAAGGCGTCCTGCGCCGGCCCCCAGCCGAGAAACACGCGCCCGGCCATGCGGAGGACTGCCGCGGCCGTCAGCACCTCGGCGGCGAAAGCGATCCAGCCGACCCAGCCGCACCCCACACGGCGGGCCGCATCGGCCATCAGACGGTCGCCCGTGAAGGTTGCGAATCCCGGACAACCGGCGAGTCCGGCCGCGCCCACTGCGAAGAGTACGCCGGTCCATGGCAGGTTGCGGCCGCGGCCGTGTAGATCGATCTCATCCACGCTGCCGGTGCGGTGCAGCAGGATGCCTGCGCCGAGAAATAGCGCCGCTTTGACGAATCCGTGGCCCAGCACGTAAATGGCGGCGCCGGACAGGCCGTCCGGGTCGAGCAGGCCGAAACCGATCGTCAGCAGCCCCATGTGGCTGACGGTGGAAAACGCCAGCAGGCGTTTGATGTGCCGCTGCGCGTAGCACATCCCGGCGCCCAGCAGTGCGGTCAATGTGCCGCCGCCGATCAGGATGTTCCGCAATGCCGTGCTGTGCGCGCCGATGGAGGCCGGAAAGACCGTCCAGTACACTCGCGCCACGGCGTAGAGGCCGAGCTCGACCATGATGCCCGAAAAGAGGATGCACGCCGGCGCCGGCGCCACTGCGTGAGCGTCCGGCAGCCAGAAGTGAAAGGGCACCACTGCCGCCTTGACCAGAAAACCGGCGGTGATGAAAGCGAACGCGGCCACCACGAGGCCATCGGCCCGTGTGCCCAGCGAACGCCCGATCTGCGCCAGGTTTAGCGCGCCGGTACGCCCGTACAGCAGCGCGATTCCGCTCAGCACCAGGAAGGCTCCGATTGTGTTGGTCACCGCGAAGTTGAGCGCGCCCTCGAGCGAAGTGGGGTCTTCCGACTTGTAGCCGCACAGGGCGAACGCCGCGGCCCCCATGAGCTCGAAAAACACAAACAGGTTAAAGAGATCGCCCGTCAGGCAGAAGCCGCAGACCGCGCCCAGGAACGCCAGCATCAACACGTGATATATGTTGCCCACAGTATCGAAATAGCGGGCCGAGTAGACGAGTCCCGCCAGCACCAGCACGCAGCCGAACAGTGCCAGGCCGGCGCCGAAGGGATCGATCACAAAGGAGATGCCGATGGCGGCGCCGTGGCGCGGCTGCCAGCCGCCGAACCAGTAGACAATCGGCTCCGCGCGCGAAGCCCGCAGCAGCATCCATGTTGCGCCGCCCGCCACGGCCGTCGCGCCCATGGCGATCGCGGACGAGATCTTCCGCGAGATCAGCTCATTGAGCGCCGCCAGCAGCGCAGCCGCCGCGAGCGGCACCGCGACTGGAAGAGCGGGAGCGAGCACGTTATCCCCGCAGGATGCCGAGATCGTTGGGGTCGAGCTTCCCGGTGCGGTCGTGCGCCAGAACCACCAGAGCCAGAAGCAGCGCCGTGACCGTCACCTCCACCACTACGTCCGTCAGCATGAGCGCCTGCACCACCGGGTCGACCGCCGGCGTCCCGGGCGGGATAGCGACGAAGACCGGCGCCGTGGCCCCGGTGCGATATCCGATGGTCAGCAGCAGAACGTACGTTGCGGACTGCACCACCGGGATACAGATCACCATATGGACAAGGTTGCGGCTGGTCACAATGCCGTAGAGGCCGACTGCGAACAGCCACGCCGCGGCGAAGTAAGGCAGGTGGTTCATTTGGGCTCCTTACGTTCCAACGTCTCCTCGAGGAATGTCACCAGAAGCAGAAGAAAGCCCGCCGAGACCTCCAGCCCGACTGCCAGGTTGATAAGCGGCACCGTGCCGCCGCTTGCCACGTCTCCCACAGTGCCGAGCGGCAGCACATTCTGCAAAAACGGGCGGCCGAAGAAAAGAGCGATTGCGCCGATCAGCACGTAGCCTCCCGCCCCGATTGCTTCGGCGACCTCCAGCAGGCGGTGCGGAGCAATCTTCGCAAGTTTCTGGAATTCCCCGGCGAGATACACCAGCAAGGGAGCCGTCGCGAGGATGACGCCTCCCTGAAATCCGCCGCCGGGCGTGAGCTGGCCGTGGGTCACCACGTAAATGCCGAACAGGATCACCGGCCCCACCAGCAGCACGGTCAGTGTGCGCACGGCATCGCTCGGTGGAACCGCGCGGCGGCGCGGCGATTTATCCTCCGCGCCTCGCTCCCCGTGATGCCGCAGCAGAACGAGCGCGCCCATCACGGAGGTGAACAGGATGAACTCTTCGCCCAGCGTATCGAAGCCGCGGAAATCGAAGTTGACCGCCGTCACCACGTCCGTGATGTGCCGCTCGGGGACCGTGATGGCGTTGAGAATATCACCGTACGGCCCGGGGTAGCGGCCGAACGGAGCCAGTCCCGCCAGCCCCCAAACGAAGAATGCGCCGAAGACGGAGACGGCAATCAGAAACACGATGCGTCTAGTGGCGGGTGTCACGCTCCCGCTCCTCCTGCTTGCGGCGAATCTTCGCCAGCGCCAGCAGCATCATCAGCGGCAGGGCCACCGCGCCCACGGTGAGTTGAGAAAGGGCCACATCCGGCGCCTGAAAAACGAAGAAGAGCAGCGCCACCAGCAGCCCGTAAAAGCTCACGACAATGGACTGCCGCACGGGTTCGCGCGTGAGCACAACACCCAGGGCGCCCAGGCAGACCAGCAGCAGCACGAGGTCTTGCAGCAGGGTCACGCTTCACCCCGCTCTCTGCGGTTGGGATTGTCTCCGCTGGGAATCAACTCGCCGAACCGGCGTACCCGCGCTGCCCGCGCCGTGGCGTGCGTGAGCACGGGATTCATGAAGACGATCACGACTGCGATCGCGATAGCCTTGATTCCAGCCTGCGAGAATCCTTCCTGTACCGCGACCGCCGCCGCGATGCACACGGTGCCCACCGAAGCTGCCGGCCCCAGATAATGCAGCCGGTCGAAGACCGTCCGCCCCGCGAGAATCCCCACCGACGTAATGACCGTCGCGAGGACTCCGATTCCCAGGAGCACCCGGACCATCCCTTGCGCCATCACATCCACCTCTCCAGAAATCGCGCGAAGACCAATCCGCCGCCGAAGGCCAGAAGCGCGAGCGCCAACGAGAGATCAACAAACGGGGCGCGGTGCAACCCTTCGGACAGCAGCAGCAGAATCAGCACGAGAGTGTTCCCGGCGCCTTCGAGCCCCACCAGGCGGTCTTCCGGCGAGCCGCGCAGGCAGACCACGCCGCACGGTATCAGGCAGCACGTCAGGATCGCGGCGCAGAGAATCCAGGGGTTCATCGTTCCTTCTCTTCGCCGAGGATGGCAACGATCTTGGGCGGCTGGGCGTGCACCAGCTCGTGAATCAGCAGGCGATTGCGGCGCCCATCGATCCCGATGATGATCGAGTTCGGCGACATGGTCGAGAACTCGACTGCGAGCACGCGCCGCGCCGTTTCATACGCCTCGCTTCCGCCGGCGCGGAACGGAATGAGCCGAAACTCACCGGCGGGACGCCTCGTACGAAGCAGTCTGCGCGTGACGAGGATGCAATCGCGGAGTATGTCGCCGGGCACGCGCCATGCCGGCCGGAACATGCGCGCGTGCAACAGCAAACGCGGCTGCTCCTCACTCCTGACGATTTCCGAGGCGATTGCCGCCGGCACCACCGCGCAAAATCCCGCCAGAAGTTCGTTGCGCTTCAGGCTGCCTGTGTACACCAGCCACAGAGCGCCCAGAAAGCATCCCGCGGCGAACCCGAAGCGCGCGCGTTTCACTCCCGAACGGAGTGCAATCCACCGGCCAATGAATCGAAGGGCACGCGGGCGCGGAGGCGATCCACGGGCCGCTTACTTTTTCGCCGGGGCCGCTTTCGCAGGAGCTGGACCGCTGATCCTGGTCTTGAGCACCGTCCACTTCGCCATCAGTGCGGTGTAGGCTGCCTGCTCCTGGCTGCACGCTTTCAACTCGGCAGCCGTGGGCGGCATCTCGGACGCCTGCATTCCCATTACGGAAGCAACCATGCGCGTGCCGATGTCGCTCAAGTCGGGCGGGGTTGCCGGAGCGGCGCCGAAGCCGAATCCACCACCGCCGCGTCCGCCCCGTCCGCCGCCCTGGTTCGCCGCGCGGACGGGAGCGATGGCTTCCAGTTCCTTCACGTATGCGTCATTGGCTGCCGAGTGCGGCCGCGCCTGCACCTTCTCCAGCAACGCCCGCGCAGCTTCGTAGGCCTCTGCGGCGCGGCGTGCGTTATTTTCCACCTCGGTGCTCAGAGTGAAGATCTGCTCCACCGCGGGCGTGATTTTCACTCGCGGGTCCATCTTCACGACGATCGGCTGCGTCAAAGTTTGACCGTTGGCGATCAGCCTCACTGTGTACGTCCCGGGAGCGACCCACGGGGAGTTTACGCCGGGATATGTGCGATGCGGTACGGCGCCGTTGCCGCCCCCACCGCCTCCTCGTCCTCCACCCCCGCCGCCCGGGAGCGGATCGTAATGCATGTCCCAACTGAAGCGGTGCATGCCGGCCGAAGTTCCGAGCACGTCCGGAGGCGCCGGCCAGTACAGCGGCAGGCCGCAGTCCGGGGCCGTCGGCCGTTCCTGGCAGATCTTGTTATAAGCTGCCGGGTCGGTCGCCGGATCGGGATTCGGCACCGGGTCGCTGCTCGAATACGTGCGGATCACTTTGCCCTGGCTGAGGATCTCCAGCTTCACTTCGCCGGATGCCGCGCTCGGCAGATAGTAGTCGATGAGGGCGCCGGGCGGTGGGTTTTCTCCGGCCGGCAGTTCCGGAGGCCAAGGCGTGGGGTCGTTCGTGGCGAAGCGGATGCGAATCGCGGTCGCCGGTTTGAACAGGTAGGCGTTCTGCGCCGCCGCCGCTTCGGCCGCCTGGCGCAGAGGGGTCACATCGTCGAGAATCCAGAAGCCACGGCCGTGCGTTCCCGCCACGAGGTCTGAGCACAGGCACGAAGCATCGTCCTTCACCGCGATATCGCGCACGGAAATCGCGGGCATATTGAGCCGCAGCGAATGCCAGTTGTCGCCGTCGTCGAACGACACCCAGACCTGCGTTTCGGTAGCGGCGTAGAGCAGCCCCTTCTTGCGCGGATCTTCGCGGATGGAATTGGCAACCGCGCCGGGCGCGATGCCGTTATCGATTTCGGTCCAGGTCTTGCCGCCATCGTGTGTGCGCCAGAAGTGCGGGTTCATTTCGTCGAGGCGCAGCGTGTTGGCCGCGGCGTAGGCGGTTTTGGTGTCGAAGTGGCCGGCATCCATGTTGAAGATGCGGGTCCACGGCTTGATCTGGGGCGGAGTGACGTTGGTCCACTTCGCGCCGCCATCGGTGGTGACCTGAATGAGTCCGTCGCCCGTTCCCGCCCAGAGCACATTCACGTCCAGCGGCGAAGGCGCGAGGGCAGTGACGGACCCGAGCGGCGAAGGCGTGACTTCAGATGCGTACTTGCCGGCATTCGCCGGAACCTCCCACGTCTGCCGCGTCAGATCGCCGCTGATGGGCGTCCAGCTATGGCCGCCGTTGGTGGTCTTCCAGACGCCGGCAGTGGCGTAGTAGAGAATGTTCGGATCTTTCGGCGACCAGATGAGCGGCTGCGTGCGCACGGTGCGTCCGGGCGGCTCTTTGCTGGAGGCTTCCGTGGGCGCCGGTGCTCCGCGTCCGCCGCGTCCGCCGCCGGGGCCAACCTGTGTTTTCTGCCCGGTGGCGCGGTTGTAGAGCGACACTTTTCCGCCGTAGACGAGGTCGGGGTTCTTGGGATCGGGCGCTGCTTCGCCGTATTCTTCGATGCCGACGGGGTGCCAGTCGTGGAAGGTAATCTCGCCATCCATACCGCGGCTGGCAACGCACGCGGAGCCGGAATCCTGCTGGCCGCCGCACAGACGGTACGGGAAGGCATTGTCGGCGGTCACGTGGTACATGGCGGCGGTGGGCTGCGTGTACCAGTTGCTCCACGATTCGCCGCGATTGGGCGAAATGACCGCGCCCTGGTCGCTCACCACCAGCAGGATATCGGGGTTGTTGGGATTGATCCAGGTTTTCTGATAATCGTCGCCGCCGGGCGCGCCGCGCACCGCGCTCCAGGTCTGTCCGCCGTCTTCGGTGCGCCAGAGGACCGTCGAGCAGCTATAGACCACGTTGGGATTCTTCGGGTCCACCGAAATAGTCGGCACGTCGCCGCCGCCGATCCGCGCCAGGGGACGCGGGTCGGGCGTTCTGCCTTGCGCCGCGAGCGACCAGTGTTCGCCGCCATCGGTGGTTTTGTAGAGAGCCATGGAGCCGCCGCCGCCGCGGCCTCCGCGTCCGCCGCCGCGACCGCCCGCGGCCGCAGGTCCGGCCACCATGGCATACAGAACGTCGGGATTGCTGGCGGAAATCGTGAGGTTGGCTTCGATCATGTTGGGCAGGCCGCCGCCCAACTTCTGCCATGTCGTTCCGCCATCGGTCGATTTGAAAATGCCGCCGTCGGTTCCTCCGAACGCGCCGTTCTCCCAGAAGCCCTGCTGCTGCTGCCACAGGGCGGCGTACACGGTGTCGGGATGCTGCGGATCGATGCGCACGTCGTTGGCGCTGGTGTACTCATCTTTGTAGAGCACCTTCTCGAAGGTCGCTCCGCCATCGGTCGAACGGAAAATCCCGCGCTCCGCGTTGGGGCCGTAGGGGTGGCCGAGCGCCGCGACAAACAGGCGGTTGGGATTGTGCGGATCGACATCGATATTGGCGATCATCTGCGTATCGCGCAGACCCAGGTGCGTCCACGTCTTGCCGGCATCGGTCGATTTGTACATGCCGTCGCCCGTAGCCAGATCCGGCCGGATGATTCCGGCGCCGGTGCCCACGTAAATGACATTGGGATCGGAAGGAGCCACTCCGATGGCGCCGATCGAACCGGTCGATTCTTTGTCGAACAGAGGCGTCCAGGTGGAACCGTAATCGGTCGAGCGCCACACACCGCCGTTATCGAAACCGATATACGCAACGTTGGGCTGGCTGGGCACTCCCACAACCGCGCGCGCCCGTCCTGCTCGCGTCGGCCCGATTTCCCGCCAGTGCATCTCCTGGTATAGCTGCGGCCCGAGCGATTGCGCCGGCGCCCAGGAAACCAGCGCGGCCGCGAGCACAACAGTCCGGTAGCGGCGAACATCCCACATAAGACCCTCCAGAAATCAACAAGTGTATCCGATTCTGTTCCGGCTGAGGGATGCGGCGCAAAAAAAATGCCCGGAGGCCGAACCTCCGGGCATCGATCTTTCCGGGCTTCGCCGCTATCGCGACGCCTGCACCTTCGGCGTTGAAAGGTATCCGGCGATCGAATCCTTGCTTACCGAATTCACTACCATTTCGTAAGGGATGTGGCCGCCTTTGGCGGCGTAGAACTGCACCGGCTCGTTGATGGTTTTGTCCTTCTTCTCGACCAGCTTGTCGTCCACCATGAGATCCACGGTGTAGCGGTTGTGCTTCGGGTCGGCGTGGCGCAGCCGCACGGTGATGTCGCCTACGCGGGCGGGCTTCTTCTCGGCCTCCTTGCCCAGCTTGAATTCGAAGTAATTGCGCTCGCCCAGCCGCTTGAGAGCCGCCAGTTCCTGTGCGTTGGTGGCGATCAGACCGCTTTGCACTCCCAGGTCGCCGCGGGTGGATTTCAGATCGGCGATGGTTTTATCGAGCTGCGCCTGTGTCTGCGAAACCTGCGTGCGCACCGTGCCGACGTCGGTCGATACGTCGGCGATCTTGGCATTGGTGGTGTTGGCCTGCTGGCGCACGTCGCTGATCTCGCTGCTCACCTGCTGCTGCACCTTGGCCTGTTCGGCTTCGAGCTGCTTGGCGAGCTGATCGGCATGCGCCTGCGCCTCGACCTTGGACTGGTTGCTCATGGTGCGCGCCTGGGAGCGGGCCGATTCCAGTTCTTCCTTCAGATTCTCAATGTGGCGCATCTGTGCCGCCGTCGTGACCGAAGAGGCGTCCCGAACGTTGGTCAGCTCACTCAGCAGTTGATCATGCGTCTTGGCCAGATCGCCTCGCAGATTGTTGATCTGCATGTACAGATAGATATTGGCGGCCACCAGCGCGATCAGCGCGCCGGAGACAATCGCAGTGAAAACCCCCGAGCGCTGCGGCTGCGGTTCCACGTAGGTAGGTGTCGGACTCAAACTCACAAAAGGGTACTCCTTTGCATTCCTTTCAGTATAGATGGCTTGCGGGCCGTTTTCGGTTACACTCAAAGCAGTTCGAAGGCTTGGCCGGGCGCGGGAACCACGGCTTCCAGCCTGTATCTTTCGTGCAGTAAGCGGGCCAGAACCGCCGATTGGGCCGGTTCTCCGTGCACCAGGAAGACCTTCCGCAACCCCGGCGCGAGCGGCGCAATCCATTGCAATAGCTCGTTTTGGTCGGCATGCCCGCTCAGTTCGTCGAGGCTCGAGATTTCCGCCCGCACGCGCATGGGCTCGCCGAAGATGCGCACCTCCGGCCACTTTTCGACGAGCTTCCTCCCCAGAGTGTCCGCGGCCATGAAGCCCGTGATCAGAACCGTATTGCGCGGGTCTTCGATGCTGTTTCGCAGGTGGTGCAGAATGCGCCCCTGTTCGCACATGCCCGACGCGGAAATCACCACGAACGGACCGTGCAGATCGTTCAGCTTTTTCGATTCACTGGCCTCGCGGATGTACTGCAGGCGTTTGAAGCCGAACGGGTCTTCGTGATTGCGCAGGTAAACGCGGGTCTCTTCGTTGAAGCATTCCGGATGCGCGCGATGCACTTCGGTGACGTTGAGTGCCAGCGGGCTGTCCACGAAAATCGGAATGTTCGGAATCTGCTTCTCGTTGGCGAGCTGATGCAGCAGGAGCACAAGCTGCTGCGTCCGTCCCACGGCGAAGGCCGGCACGATGATTCTGCCGCCGCGCCGCGCGGTGCGATTCACCACGTCGGCGAGCTTGTGAGTCACGTGGCTTGCGTCCTTGTGCAGTCGGTTGCCGTAAGTGCTTTCGAGAATGAGATATTCCACCGGCGGCAGCGTCTCCGGCGCGCGGATGATCGGCATGTGCGGCCGCCCGACGTCGCCGGAAAATGCCAGACGCACCGGCGCCGCGCCGCTGCCATCGCTCAGAACGACGCATGACGAACCCAGAATGTGCCCGGCGTCGTATGCCTCGTACGCTACGTGCGGCGTAAGAGCGTGCGGCGCATGATACCCTACGGGCTGAAATAGAGGCAGCGTCGCCTCCGCATCCGCCATCGTGTAGAGCGGAACCACGCGGCCGTTTTCCAGGCCCATCTGCTTGCGATGTTCCAGCCGTTTGTTCAGAAACTCCGCGTCGTGCTCCTGTATGTGGGCGGTGTCGCGCAGCATCCAGCCGCACAGGTCGATCGTGGCCGGCGTCGAACAGATCGGTCCCGCGAACCCGTTCTTCACCAGCGAGGGCAGGTTGCCGCTGTGATCGATGTGCGCGTGCGAGAGTACGACGGTGTCGATCGACGAGCCCGAAAACGGCAGATGGCGGTTCTTCTTTTCAGCCTCTTTGCGGCGTCCCTGATATAGGCCGCAATCGAGCAGAATCCGCTTCCCGTCCGCTTCTACCAGGTGCATCGAGCCGGTGACGGTTCCCGCAGCGCCCCAGAACGTGAGTTTCATCGAAGCTCATGGTAGCACCTGGAAACAAAAGGCGCGGAGGATGTTGTGGCGCGCTGAAGATGCGTGTGACCGTTGGTGGACGAGATGGGATTCGAACCCACGACCCCGGCGTTGCGAACGCCGTGCTCTCCCAGCTGAGCTACTCGCCCACTCCGTTGCAGGGATATCTACAATATAACAAATGGCGGGCTTTCAGATTACGCGGCAGCTTCGCAAAATGCGCCGCGATTGGGACCGGCGGGCGCGGGAGAACGCCCGGCACTACGTGGTCACCGAGCGCAACGAATGGTCCGACGCGGAATTCTTCGCCTCGGGTGAAGTTGCCATGCAGGAAGACATTCTGAACGACCTCACCAATATCTGTCAGGGGAAGCAGCCTCATCGCCTGCGTGTGCTGGAGATCGGCTGCGGAGCGGGCCGTGTCACCCGCGCATTCGCCCGCTTCTTCGGCGAAGTTTACGCGGTGGATATCAGCCCCGAAATGGTCCGCCGGGCGCGCGCCGCGGTGGCCGCTTTCCCGAACGCCCACGTCTTCTGCAACAGCGGAATGGATCTGGCTCCGGTGCGGGCCCATTGCGCGGAGCCCTTCGATTTCGCCTTTTCGAGCATGGTGTTCCAGCACATTCCCAACCGCGACATCATCGAAAATTATGTGCGGGAAGTGCATGCAATGCTGGCTCCGGGCGGTCTGTTCAAGTTCCAGGTTCAGGGATCTCCCCAGGTTCGGGAGGATCCCGGAGACAGTTGGGTTGGCGTGCCTTTTTCACAAGCGCAGGCGCGGGAAATGGCGGACCGCTGCCGCTTTGAAATGCGCTATCAGGCCGGACAGGGCGACCAGTATTATTGGCTGTGGTTTTTCAAAGCTTTGGATTGCTGACGGGCCGTAGTTACGACTTCGATTCCTGCTTGCGGCGGCCGGCCCAATATTTCTTCATTCTCTCCGAGACCTCCTCCCGTTCTTTCGCATTCATCGATTTGCGCCCGCGGCGTTGCACTTTTGGCAGAACAGGTGGGAGGTTTGCCGTTCGCTGCAGCTCCTCCAGGGACGCAATCACCCGCTCGAGTTTGTCCTTCTCGGCGTACAAATCCTGAATCGCTTTGTATAAATCCATCGCAGAACGTCGGCTGCGCGCCCTTATTTTTACGGCGCCCGCGTATCCCAGCCCGTTACGCTCTCCGAAATTCCTTATCATATCGGAGTTATACGTCCGCAATCGGATACGACGCGCCGCACCAGCGCGATGAACTGATAGTAACATCGCTGCCGGAAACTTACTCGTTGAATTTCGACTAGCGAATCAGAAATGGCAAGTGCGGTACTAGCTTGTAATGATAGCGGGTAATGGCCAGGTATAGAACGCCCGCTAGTAGCAGTAGTACGACAAGCACAATGGTAATCGCCTTACCCCATGGGAATCTCCTGTTCTCTCGTTTCAGTACTAATAGATATCCTGCGAATACTCCAACGTAGAACAGCATGCACATCGGCAGGGCGAACAGCATCATGTTGAACACGTCCGGCGTCGGTGTAACCACCGCGGCGATGATGAAGATAATCAGGATCGCGTAGCGGCTGTGCTGCACCAGGAAAGAGGGTTTTACGATTCTTAGCAGGGTGAGAAAGAAGATGAGAATGGGCAGCTCGAAAACCAACCCAACGCCGAGCATCACGTTGACGAACAGGTCGAAGTAGTGGGTCATCGTGACCATCGGCACGACGTTGTTTCCCAAGCCGATGCCGAGAAGGAACGTCAGGCCGTAGCGGAACACGACGAAATAAGCGAAGAAGCCGCCGAGGAGGAAGAGTCCGCCGGAGCAGGCGATGAACGGCGCGGCCCAGCGTCTTTCGCGGCGATAGAGTCCGGGCGAGACAAAGGCCCAGACCTGGTAAATCAGCCAGGGGAAGGAGAGGAATATGGCACAGAGCACCGGCAGCTTGAACCAGATGATATTGAACCCTTCCATGGGATCGATCAGGATCAACACGGGCGGTTTGACACCAAGGGTCTTAAGCGCGGACACGGCCGGCTGGCAGACGAAGTTCCAAAGCTGATTGCTAAAGGTCAGGCTGACAGCGAACGCGACGCCGATACCGATGAGCCCCCGAATGATGCGGGTCCGCAGTTCCTCCAGGTGCTCGAGGAAGGACATGCGCAGCATGCCGTCCTCTTCGTCGTCGGCCCCTCCGTCGGGCGGTGGAGGCGGAGGCGACCCTCCAGCCCCTCCCGCCAGACGGCGCAGTTTGTCGATTACGTCTCCGGGGGAAGACGTAGCGTTCGCGCGGGGCACACCGGCCCCTCCCGTACCTTCCGATGAAGCCATTCTTGTTTACGCGTTATGTTCCGCCGGGCTGTGCGCGCCGTCCGGTTCAGCCGGTTCGGTGCCGTGGGCAACGGTGCCCTCGATAGCTACGGCAGACGGTGACTCGGCGCCCTCAACTGCGGATGCGCCTGATGTGGGAGGATTGGCAGCGTTTGAATCGTGATTTTCCGAGCCGTACGCATCCTCATAAGAGGAGTCGTATGACGCATAATCGTAATTGTAAGTGTCGTACTGATAGGGGTTCCCGACTTCCGTCTTCAACGATTGTGTTTCCGCTTCCAGTGTTTTCATTTCCCGATCGAATGTCGCCTTGAGCTCATTCGACGCCCGGCGGAATTCACTGATGGCTTTCCCCACCGTCCGCCCGATCTCCGGCAGTTTCTTGGGACCGAAGAGGATTAACGCCAGGAGAAAGATGAAGATCAGCTCCGGCGTGCCCAGCGTTCCCAACATCTAGAGGTTCCTTTCTCCCTCAATCATAGCATGCGTTCTTTTTCGTCCCGCGGGCTCGCTCGGCTGTGCCGGCGCCGCGTCCGGCGCCGTGCCGGAGACAGTCTTGCCCCCATGTTGCCGGCAGCCTACTATTTCATTCATGCCTGATGATTGCCTGTTCTGCAAGATCGCTGCCGGAGCGGCGGAGGCGGATATCGTGTTTGAAGATGAGCAATCGCTGGCCTTTCTCGATCACCGCCCGCTCTTTCCAGGCCACTGCCTGCTGATCCCGCGGCGGCACGTTGAAACGCTGGCGGATCTTCCCGCGGAACTCGTTGCGCCGCTGTTTGGGTGCGCGCAACTGCTCTGCACCGCCATGGAGCAGGGTCTGGACGCCGCGGGGACGTTCGTCGCCATCAACAATCGCATCAGCCAGAGCGTGCCGCACCTGCATGTTCACATCGTTCCGCGCCGGCCCAAAGACGGTTTGAAAGGCTTCTTCTGGCCCCGTGGACGATACCCCGATGCGGAGTCGCGGCTCGCCGTGCAACAGGCGCTGCACAAAGCGATCGCCCGTCTTCGACAGCACAGTTGACGCAGGATCAACGTATTCCAGCCGACCGGGTCCCACCTGACAGTGCGCCTCGTCACCGAAAGCCCGAGTTCCCATTTTCTATACTTCACTGACGGGACGTCGATTCAAGAGACCGATGTCCTGATATTGGGACACAACCGGGAGAGATGCGATTCCATGAAACGATTCCACTCAATAACAATGGTGGGGGGGCTACTGCTATGCGGCCTTGGCCTTCCCCGAATATCTTTTGCCATCACCGGCTGTAACAACAGCTATCTGCTCGGCAGTTACAATGCTCAGGTCACCAGTGCGAACCTGATCAACGTTGTAAATGCGCTCAATGCAACCGCGCAACAGCTTAGCGGAAATGGCAGCACCACCGGAGGCACGACCGGGACCACAGGCACCGCCACGACTTCTACCACAAGCAGCACCGGCACCACCAGCACCACAGGCACAACCGGCACAACAGGCTCGACCGGGATGACCGGTACAACGGGCACAACGGGCACCGGCACCACCGGAATGAGCGGCACCACAGCCACAACCGGCACCGGCACCACCGGGATGACCGGCACAACGGGCACAACGGGCTCAGGCACAAGCACAACCGGAACCAGCACAACCGGCACCACCACCAGCAGCAGCAGTTCCGGTGGCAGCACCGGTGGTCTGGTCGGCACCGGATCGAGCCTCGCGGGCAGTGTGCCCGGTCTGGGCCGATATTACTTCGACGGAGCGGGCAACATTGTGGGCCTGGCGTCCAGCGAGACCGGAAATTCCAGTTCCGCAGCCCAGAACGCCATCGTCGGCAGTTACAGCGTGAACTCCGACTGCACTGCGACGATCTCTTTGGGCAGCGGCCAAAAGTATAGTGCCGTAATTGTGGCGCAAGGTTCCGAGGCGCTCTTCCTGGAAACCGACGCCAACGGGAACGGTGCGGTTGGCACGCTCGAACGCTCTGTCAACTTCTGCTCGGCGATCAGCAGTCCTGAGAGCTTCGGATTCTCGTACTTCGGCGCCGTACCGGCATCCAGCGAGTCATCCGGCGGGACCACAGGCACAACTGGTACTACAGGCACAACCGGCACCACAAGCACAAGCACAACCGGCACCACAAGCACGACCGGCACTACAAGCACGACTGGCACTACAAGCACGACCGGCACCACAAGCACGACCGGCACTACAAGCACGACCGGCACTACAAGCACAACCGGCACCACAAGCACGACCGGCACCACAAGCACGACCGGCACCACAAGCACAACTGGCACTACAAGCACGACCGGCACTACAAGCACAACCGGCACCACAAGCACGACAGGCACTACAAGCACGACCGGCACTACAAGCACAACCGGGACAACGGGCACAACCGGCACCACGGGCACGACCGGCACTACAAGCACTACCGTGGCCTATCAGCCGTTCTCGGCTATCGGAACTCTCACACTGGATGGCGCCGGGAACTTCACCATTACACAGAGCACGTTCGTGAACGGCGCCGTGCAGAAGGTTACCGGATCGGGTACCTACACGGTCAACGGGAACTGCACCGTCAGCCTGAAATTCACGCCGAATACGAGTTCCGGCGGCGGGAACACCGGCTCCCTGGCGCTGCCTGCCGGATTCACCGGACTGTTGACCAGCGGTTCCACATCCCCCAGCGGTTCCGCCCCGGTCGTTGGGCTCCTGAGCATCAAGGCGGCATCGGGAGACTACGTAACCGGGCTGGTCATTCCACAGTAACCTCCGTTAACTGGATTCGGGCGGACGGCCCCCCAAGATTCCGTCCGCCCTTTTTTCGCGTTCCGGCGCTCCGCTTCAATAGCAATTTCTTAACGCGACACGCACCAGCTTTTAGGGTTCAATATAGAAATGCGTAGTCTCGTTGGGATCTTGTTCGTTGCCTTTGCTGTCTATCCGCTGTCCGCACAAATGGACGGCCGCATCTCCGGCTCCGTAGTCGATTCTTCCGGCGCCGCCGTCCCGGGCGCCGAAGTCGACCTCCTTCTCGCCGGAGGCCAAAAGCCGCTCCTCACCACCAGAACCTCGGTCGATGGCCTCTATCACTTCATCGGCGTTCGCGCCGGCTACTTCGACCTCGCTGTCGAATCGCAGGGCTTCGTCAAAACCACTCTTCACAATGTCGCCGTCGATCCGGCGCGCGAAACCTCCATCCCGCAAATCAAGCTTCAGCTCGCTACCGTCACCCAGTCCGTGGATGTCTCCGCCGAAGTGCAGGGCGTTGAAACCAGCAATGCCGAGGTCACCCAGACCATCAGCATGGAGGAAATCAAGAACCTGCCGCTCCTCGACCGCGACCCCCTGGGCGTGATGCAGACGCAGCCCGGGGTGGTCTACAACGGCAACTCGTACACCGTCATCAACGGCCTCCGCACCTCGTATTCGGACATGACGCTGGACGGCATCAACATCCAGGACAATTACATTCGCGATAACGCCCTGGACTACACGCCCAACAAGCTGCTGCTCAGCCAGGTGCGGCAGATGACCATGATCAGCTCCAACGGCAGCTCCGCCATGAGCGGCGGCGCCACCGAAACCGCGTTCACCACCCCTTCCGGCACCAACGAGCTGCACGGCGAGGCCTTCTGGTACAACCGCAACAATGCGTTTTCCGCCAACGACTGGTTCAACAACCAGGCCGGTGTGCCGCTGCCCTTTCTCAACCAGAATCAGTTCGGCGCTTCCATCGGCGGCCCCATCCGCAAAGACAAGCTCTTCTTTTACACCACCTACGAGATGGTGCGCGCGCACCAGCAGGAGCCCGCGGACACGGCCATCCTCACGTCCAGCGCGCGCAGCGGCATTTTCAGCTACTACAACTCTTCCGGCGTCCTGAAACAGGTCAATCTGCTCACTCTGCGCAACATCACGATTGACCCCGTGATGGCCAAGCTGCTGGCGCAGGTGCCGGGCGCGCAGTACATCAATAACGACGAGGTCGGCGACGGGCTCAACACCGGCGGCTACCGCTTCAACCAGCGCTCCAACGAAACGCGCGACAATGTCACCGGCCGCATCGACTATAACATCAACACCAAACATGCCATCAGCGGCTCCTTCTCCTGGAACCGTGACGACTCCGACCGTCCCGACCTGGAAAACGACTACGCCGCCATCCCCAAAGCTTACAACCCAACCGCGGCAACGCTGCTGGCCCTCTCCTGGCGATGGACGCCGACGCCGCGGCTGACCAACGAAGTCCGCGGCGGCTTCAACCTGACGTACGGCTATTTCGACACCTCGCAGGACTTCGGCGGCGCGCTGATTACCGGCATGCTTTACAACGACCCCGTCAATGAATTCATGCCCCAGGGGCGCAACACCAATACCTATTCTCTTTCCGACGATGCCGCCTACCAGAAGGGCGATCACTACATTCAGTTCGGTTTTCATGGCCAGAAAGTCTATGTGCGCTCCTATGACTATTCCGGCGTTGTTCCCACTTACACCGTGGCGATGGGCACCGGCGAACCGGCGCTGCAGACGCGCGATCTGCCGGGAGTCAGCAGCACGGACCTGGACACCGCGAACGCCCTTCTGGCCACGCTCGGCGGGTATCTGGACGGCTACAGCCAGACGTTCAACGTCACCAGCCGCACCTCCGGCTTCGTTTCCGGCGCGCCGTTCCTGCGCCATTTCCGCATGGCGGATTACGCGCTGTATGTCTCTGATAAATGGAAAATCTCCCCGCGGCTCACCGCCACCATCGGCCTGCGCTACGATCTGCCAGGCGTGGTCGATGAACGCGACTCGCTCGAGATTCAGCCGGAATGGACCGGCACCGCGGTGCAGACGCTGCTTTCCAACGCCACTTTGAACTTCGTCGGCGCTTCCGCCAACAACCCGTGGTATCACCGCGACAAAAAAGATTTCGCCCCGAATCTGGGCCTCGCCTGGGACGTCTTCGGCGACGGCAAGACCGCGGTCCGCGGCGGATACTCCATCTTCTATGTGAACGATCAGGCGATTGTCGCGCCCGAGAACATGCTCGAGGCCAACGACGGCCTGCAGGGAGTTCCCGCCGCAACCGGTCTTACCGCGCGCGTAGGGGCCGGCCTGCCGGTCATTCCCGAGCCTGCCTATCAGGTCCCCCTCACGGCGGCGGATAATTACGCCAACAATCCGTTTTCGGTGATCGGGTCGGTCGATCCTAACTTGCACCGCCCGTACGTGCAGCAATACTCCGTTGGGATCGAGCACGAAATCAGGGGCTCGGTGGTGGAACTGCGCTACGTCGGCAATCACACCGTGGGCGCATACCGCGCGTTCGACTTCAACCAGGTGAACATCAACGCCGGGGGCTTTCTTCAGGATTTCATCCGCGCCGAGAATAACGGGTTTCTCTCCCAGGCCATCAACGGAGTTTTCAATCCGGCTTACAACGCGGCCATTTCCGGCAGCCAGCAACTCACGGTCTTTCCCAAGCTTTCGGGCGGCGGACTCCTGAGCAATCCCGATATCCGTTACTACATTCAGACCGGCCAGGCCGGCGAATTGGCCGCGGTTTACCAGGAGAACGGATTCAATCCCAACAACGCCATTCCGTTCTTCGCCAATCCCAATGCGCTGGCGGCCGATATGCTTACGAACTACTCCAGCGCCAGTTACAATGCGCTGCAGGTCCAGGTTCGCCATCGCACCAAGTCCGGCTTGAGCCTACAGGCCAACTACACCTTCTCCAAGGTGTTGAGCGATGCCGATGGCGATTCGCAAACGCGCTTCCAGAATTTCCTGGATGTCAACAACCCCGGAATCGAGCGCTCGCGCGCGAATTTCGACCTCACCCACATGATCAAGGCCAGCGGCTTCTACGATCTGCCTTTCGGCAAGAACCATCTGCTGCACGTCAAGCATCTGGACCGTGTGATCGGCGGCTGGACAGTGGGCAGCGTGATGACCTGGCAGAGCGGCGCACCGTTTTCCATTCTTTCCGGCTACGGCACGCTGAACCGCGCCGCGCGGTCGTATTACAACACCGCCGACACCAGCCTGCAGGGCCAGGCGCTGTTCAACGAAGTGAAGTTCCAAATGACCGGCAACGGCCCCATGATGTTGCCGGCCTCGGCGATCAACGTGGATGGCAGCGGAATCGCGGCGCCCGGCGACCCGGCTTTCCAGGGCGAAGTCTTTTTCAATCCCGGCCCCGGACAACTCGGTACCCTGCAGCGCCGGCTCTTCGACGGCCCCTGGACCTTCGGCATGGATGCCAGCCTCATGAAGGCCGTCGCCATTACCGAGCGCCACAAACTGGAACTGCGCATGGAAGCCTTTAACGCCCTCAACCACGCGACGTTCTGGGCGGGCGATCAGAACATCAATACCACTACCTTCGGCGTGGTCAGCTCCATGTTCTTTTCCCCGCGCGTGCTGCAGTTCGGCCTCACCTACGAATTCTGATGACACCCGACTGGTTCCGCACCGCGCGCATCTACGATCTTGCGCAGCCGTATTTTCCGGGGATGCCGCACCATCCCACACACCCGCCGTTCTTGTACGGGCTGGTCAAGCAGCACGGCGAATATCACACGCCCGCGGGCAACAGCTCCGCTTCCGACGCGCTCGCCCTGGGGAGCCATAACGGCACCCACATCGATGCCTTGTGCCATTTTTCCTGCGGCGGCAAATTGCACGGCGGCATCGATGTCACGGCGGCGCAATCCTACCAGGGAGGCTTGCGCGCGCATTCGGTCGATACCGTCGCGCCCATCCTCCGCCGCGGCGTGCTGTTGGATTTCGCTGCCGCGGGTCCCCTGCCGGCGGACCGCGAAATCACTCCTGCCGATCTCGATGCCGCTGCGCACGTGGAAATCCGCCCCGGCGATGTCGTCCTTCTGCGCACCGGCTGGGCGCAATATTTCAGCGACGCGGCGAAATTCGTGGCCGAGGTGCACGGTCCCGGCCCTTCACTCGCCGGAGCCCGCTGGCTGAGTGAGCGGAAAGTCTTCGCCGTCGGCAGCGACACCCTGGCGTTCGAAAAAGTTCCCGATCCCGAGATGCCGGTACATATCCACCTGCTGGTGGAAAGCGGCATCCATATCATCGAGTGCCTGGACCTGGAGCAGCTTGCCGCCGATCGCATCTACGAATTCACCTTCATCGCCGCGCCGCTGAAAATCAAGGGCGCGACCGGTGCGCCGGTGCGGCCGCTGGCGATTGCGTAGCCAGTTCTGTCAGGGGGCAACATTTCCGCTCGTGCCGGCGTCAGTGAGGTATGCAGCTCCAACAACTCTCCTGGCGATGCGGCCGGCTGGCCGCACTGTGCGTCTGCTTCGCAGCCGTGTTACCCGCTGCCGACCCGGCTTTGACCATTTACAACCAGAACTTTGCGGTTGTCCGCGAGACATTGCCTCTGGACTTGAAGTCCGGCAACAATTCCCTGCGGTTTAGCGATGCCACGGCGCAAGTCGAGCCGGACAGCGTGATCCTGCGCGATCCAACCGGCCGGCGGACGGTGCAGATTCTCGAACAGAACTATCGCAACGATCCCGTTTCCCAGGACCGCCTGCTCAATATCTACGAAGGAAAAACCATCGAGTTCCTGGTACGCAATCCCGATGGAACCGAGCGCGTTGTCAACGGCCGCATCATTCGGAGTGGCTACGTGCCCCATTATCCGGCCATGTCGCGGTATGGTGCGCAATATCAGGCCAACCAGATGTCCATGGCTTCGAACGGAGCCGGGCAGCCGGTGATCGAAGTTGCCGGCAAGCTTCAGTTTTCGCTCCCGGGCCAGCCGATTTTCCCTGCTTTGGGCGACGATACAATCCTCAAACCCTCGCTCGACTGGATTCTGTACTCCGCGCAGCCGGCGCGGTTCGACGCGGAACTGAGTTATGTTACCGGCGGGATGAGCTGGAGCAGCGATTACAACATCGTCGCGCCGGAAACCGGAGATACCCTGGATCTGGTTGGCTGGGTCACTCTGGATAACCAGAGCGGGAAGGAGTTCGATCACGCGCGCATCAAGTTGATGGCCGGCGATGTAAGCAAGATCCAGCCGCAGAATCAGCCCGCCATGGTCTTTAGCTCGGGCGGTGTGCTTGGAGGAGTCGCGCAAGGCCCGCAGGTTACCCAAAAGGAATTCGAGGACTACCACCTCTATTCGCTGCCGGAGCCGACCACGATTCACGATCGCGAGACCAAACAGGTGGAGTTTCTGCGGGCCTCCGGCGTGCAATCGAAGCGCCTGTACGTCTATGACGGCGCGCGCTTCGAGCAGCAGTACGGTTATACCGATGTGCGGAACATCCAGCAGTATGGGACGCAATCGAACCCGCATGTCTGGGTGATGCGCGAGTTTGCCAACACTCTGGCGAACCATCTGGGCGTGCCGCTGCCGCAGGGCCGGGTGCGCTTCTATCGCCGCGATCAGGACGGCCAGATCGAATTTACGGGCGAAAACCAGATTGAACATACTCCGAAAGATGAGACTGTCCGCGTGTACACGGGCAATGCGTTCGATATTACCGGAGAGCGCAGGCAAACGAAATTTCAGTCGCAGATGCAACCAGGAGGCTGGCTCGACGAAGCCTTCGAGATCAAACTGCGGAACCACAAGAAAGAGGCCGCGACCGTTCGGGTGGTCGAACACCTGTACCGCTGGTCGAACTGGGTGATTACGCAGGAATCGGAGCCGCACCGGCAGACGGACAGCAAAACCATCGAATGCGAAGTTACTGTGCAGCCGGATGAAGAAAAGACCCTGACTTACACGGCTCACTACACCTGGTAACAGCGTGGCCGCAGTTATGCTGTCTTGGTTCGGGCCACTTCTTCCAGCCCGCGCTCGCGAATCTCCTGCTCGCGCATGAGATACTTCTGCACCTTCTTCGTGACGGTCATCGGAAACGAATCCACGAAGCGCACGAACTGCGGGATTTTGAAATACGCGATCTTGCCCCGGCAGAACTCGCGGATCTCTTCGGCTTCCGCGCTTTCCCCGGGTTTCAACTGTACCCAGGCGGCGACGGTCTCGCCGAGTTTGGCGTCGGGAATGCCGATTACGTACACATCCGCAACTTTCGGGTGCGTGTGCAGGAAATCTTCGACTTCGCGCGGATAGATATTCTCGCCGCCGCGAATGATCGTGTCCTTGGCGCGCCCGCGGAAGCTGAAGTAGCCGTCGGGGCGCATGACTGCGAGGTCGCCCGTGTGCAGCCAGCCGTCGGAGTCGATCGCGTCGCCAGTCGCCGCGGGGTCGGCATCGTAGCCTTTCATTACGAGGTAGCCGCGCGTGCACAATTCGCCGGTCTCGCCGATGGGCAAAGCCGTGCGCGTCTGGGGATCCACGATCTGAATTTCGGTGTTCGGCAGCGCCCTGCCGACCGTGGTCACACGGATCTCCAGCGGGTCGGTGGCGTTCGACATCGTGATGCCGGGCGACGATTCCGTCTGCCCGTAGACAATGGTCAACTCGGGCACGTGCATCCGTTCGACCACCTGCTTCATGATTTCGATGGGGCAAGGCGCGCCCGCCATCACGCCCGTCCGCAGCGAGGTGAGATCGAAGCGCGCAAACTCGGGATGCGTCAACTGCGCGATGAACATGGTCGGTACGCCGTACAGAGCCGTGGCGCGCTCGCGGTGAACGGCTTCGAGCGTGGCGAGCGCGTCGAATTGCGCCGAAGGCAGAATCAGCGCCGCGCCGCTGGTGACTGATACCATCGACCCGATCACCGAGCCGAAGCAGTGGTAAAGCGGCACCGGCGCGCAGATGCGGTCGCGTTCGCTGACATTCAGGCCCAATGCCATGGCCCGGCCGTTGTTCACCAGGTTGCGATGCGTCAGCATCACGCCTTTGGGCGAGCCGGTGGTGCCGCTGGTGTACTGGATGTTGGCGACATCGTCGGGCGCGGCGCCGTCTTTGGCGAAATCGGCGCCGGCAGCCAGCATGGCGTCCCAGGAGGAATGGCCGATCCACACCACGTGGTCGAGAGGCAGCGCGTCACCGTCCCGCGATTCGGCCAGAATCTGGCGGTAATCGGCGCGCGCGTCTCTTTCCCGCAGGAACAGGGCGCGGATGCGCGACTTTTTCAGCACGTAGCGCAGTTCGTAGGAGCGATATGCGGGATTGACGTTCACCAGCACGATGCCGGCGCGCGCCGCGGCATATTGCAGCAGCACCCACTCGACGCAGTTGCTGGCCCAGATGCCGGCGCGGTCGCCTCGTTGCAGCCCCAGCCCGGCCAGACCGCGCGCCGTGCGCGTGACAGCCTCATCCAACTCGCGCCAGGTAAAACGGGCCTCCTGCTGGCAGACCACCAGGGCGTCCCGGTCGGGAAAACTCGCGGACATATCGCGCAGCGCTTGCGAGATGGTCTTTTCGAGAATGGGCGCGGCCGCCCCGCGGGAGTAACTCAGCGAACTCACGAAAACGCTAGTGTAACCGCGCGCGTTCCCGATGTCGCATTTCTTGCGCTTATGCCAAGATAAAATGGCGTGCGCCTCCCCATCGATCCCCTGGTCCCGGAAATCGTCGGGCACCTGCGAACGCACACCAGTCTCGTTCTGCAGGCCGCGCCCGGGGCCGGCAAGACCACCCGCGTGCCTCCGGCGCTGCTGGCTCCCGATGGTCGCGAAGTGCTGGTGCTGGAACCGCGCCGCCTTGCCGCGCGCCTGGCTGCCCGGTTCGTCAGCGCCGAAATGGGCGAAAGCGTCGGCGGCACGGTCGGCTATCAGGTGCGCTTTGAGGACGTCGGCGGACCGCGCACGCGCCTGCGCTTTCTCACCGAAGGCGTGCTCACGCGGCGCCTCTTGAGCGACCCGCGGCTGGAGCGCGCCGGCTGCGTCGTCCTCGATGAGTTTCACGAGCGCCACCTGGAAGGCGATCTCGCGTTGGCCCTTTTGCGGCGCTTGCAGCGCTCGGAACGGCCCGATCTGCGGCTCGTCGTCATGTCCGCCACTATCGATGCCGAACCCATCGCGCGCTATCTGGGCGGCGCGCGCGTGATCGCGGCGGAGGGCCGCCGGTATCCGCTCGAAATCGAATACACGCCGCATTCCGCCGTGCCCCTGGAAGAACAGGTTGGTGGTGCGCTGGGTCGGCTCGGCAAACTCACGGGTCACGTGCTGGTGTTCCTGGCGGGGGCGGCGGAGATCCGTCGCACGCAGGCGGCCTGCGCCGCGGCGGCGCAGCGCAACGGATGGCTCGTCCTGCCGTTGCACGGCGACCAATCGCCCGAAGAGCAGGATCGCGCCGTTGGCCCTGCGGACCAGCCTAAAATCATCCTCGCCACCAATGTCGCCGAAAGCTCGATCACCATTGAAGGCGTTGTGGCCGTAATCGATAGCGGCCTGGCGCGGGTTGCCGGCCACTCGCCATGGTCCGGGCTCCCCACTTTACAGGTGGCGCGCATCAGTCAGGCATCGGCGAATCAGCGCGCCGGGCGCGCGGGCCGTACCGGTCCCGGCCGCGCCATCCGGCTCTATCCGCTGGAGGATTTCGTGCGGCGCCCGGTGCACGAAACGCCCGAAATCGCGCGCGCCGATCTCACCCCTACGGCCCTGCTGCTGCATTCCATGGGGCTTGCCGGTCCGGATGCTCTCGAGTGGCTCGAATCGCCTCCACTCGCGGCCGTGCGGCACGCCGAAGAACTGCTGCGCCTGCTCGGGGCGGACGGGCCGCAGGGGCGGGAGATGGCTCGTTACCCGTTGCATCCGCGGCTGAGCCGGTTGCTTGTGGAAGCGCGGCGCCGCGGCGTGCCCGAAGACGGCTGTACGGTGGCGGCACTGCTCAGCGCCGGCGAACGGCTGCCCGCCCAGCGCGAGCACACGACGCGTTCCGACCTGCTGGCTCTCCTGGAATCGCGCTGGGAGCCGCGTACCTCGCAAATGGTGCGACAGGTGCGGCGCATCGTGAACCCGCCGCGGCAAGCCGAGAAGAACGATGACGCCCTGCTCGCCAGCGTGCTCGCCGCCTTCCCGGATCGCGTAGCTCGGCGGCGGCAGAACAACGAGCTGCAACTCGCTGCCGGCGGCGCTGCGCAGATTGCTCCTTCTTCCACCGTTACCGAAGCGCCCTTCGTGGTTGCGGTCGAAGCCGAAGACCGGCGCGATCAACAGATGCCCCTGGTGCGCCTGGCCAGCGCCATCGAGCCCGAGTGGCTCATCGATCTCTTCCCCGATCGCGTGCGCGAGACCTCGCAGGTGATATGGAACCGCGCGGCCGAGCGCGTGGAATCCGTCTCCGCACTCATGTTCGGCGAGATCGCAATCGAAGAGAGCCGCGGCACGGCCGACCCCGAAGCCGCTTGTGCGCTGCTGGCGCAGAAGGCCGTCGAAGCCGGAGTCGGGCGGTTTGCGGATGCACTGGAATTGGATGGGTTTCTCGAGCGCGTTCACTTTGCGGCGAGTCACGGCGGCCCCGCGGTTCCGGACGTCGAAGCGGCCCTGCGCGCGCTGGCGTATGGGCTGAAATCCTTCGCCGAATTGCAAACCGCTGCGCGCGATGGCGGTCTGCTGCGCGAACTCGAGGGCCGCATGAACGCGTCGGACCGGAGGGCGCTGGAGGAAATCGCCCCGGCGCGCATCCGGCTCCCCGGCGGCCGCCAGGTTCCGGTTCACTACGAGCGCGGTCAGCCGCCGTGGATCGCCTCGCGCCTGCAGGATTTCTTCGGCATGCCGCAATCGCCCGCGGTGGCGCGCGGAGCCGTTCCCGTGGTGGTGCGGCTGCTCGCCCCGAACCAGCGCCCCGTGCAGACCACGACCGATCTCGCAAGCTTCTGGCAGCGCCTGTATCCGCAAGTGCGCAAGGAATTGTCACGGCGATATCCCACGCACAAGTGGCCGGAAAACCCGTCGTTCTGAGCCGCGACCAAAGGGAGCACTGCTTTACCTCCGGCTTCGACATATAATATGTAGCAGTACGAGGCATCGCATGGGGCATCGCATGGACCTTCCGCAAGGAACTCTGGATCTGCTCATTCTCAAAATCGTCGCGCTCGGCCCCGTTCACGGTTACGCCATCGCGCAGCGTCTGCAACAGGTCTCGCGCGACGTGGTCCAGGCGCCGCAGGGGTCGCTCTATCCGGCGCTGCACCGCCTCGAGAATCGCGGCCTGCTGGCGGCGGAATGGAAAGCCACCGAGACCGGCCGCGAGGCTAAATTCTACAAGTTGACGCGTAAGGGACGCGCGCAACTGGAAGCGGAAGCCGCGAGCTGGCAGCGATTGACGGAGGCGGTTGGGCTGATTCTCAAGCTGAATGAAGGAGGCGCCCAATGAGACGCAAACGCAGCGAAGAGCAGCTCGATAAAGAACTGCGGTTCCACCTGGAGCAACATACCGCCGACCTGATCGCGCAGGGCTTGGACCCCGCCGAGGCCCGGCGGCAGGCGCGGTTGGCTCTCGGCGGTCCGGAGCAGGTCAAAGAAGAGTGCCGGGACGTGCGTCCCGCGCGCTGGCTCGAAGACCTGGGGAAAGATGCCGCCTACGCCCTCCGTGCGATGCGGCAAAAGCCAGGGTTTGCGGCGGTGGCGCTGGCCACGCTGGCTATGGGCATCGGCGCAACCACGGTCATGTTCACCGTCGTCGAAGGCGTGCTGCTCAAACCGCTGCCATATCCTCAACCGGAGCGGCTGCTGGCGGTGTACGGTCGCAGCGCGGCGTGGAACACCGCCGTTTACGGCGAGCAGAATCTCGCGCATGACGACTTTCTCGACCTGCAGCGCGAAACCGGCGCGGCGGACCTGGCGGGCTGGCTGTACGATTCGGGAACCATGACCCAACCGGGCGAACCCGAGCACGTGCTGCTCTACGAGACTTCTTCCAACTTCTTTTCCGTCTTGGGCGTGCCCCTGTTTCGCGGCCGGCCGTTTACCGGCGCGGAAGATGCACCCGGCGGCGCGCCCGTGGCGATCCTCGGCTACAGCCTTTGGCAGCGGCGTTTCGCCGGCGATCCGGCAGTGTTGGGCCGCTCAATCGTGCTGAACGAAAAACGCTACACGGTGGTCGGAATCGCGGCCCAGGGTTTTCGCATGGATGGCGAGGAGGCCGACGTGTACACGCCCATGGGACAAAACACGTTGGGATTCATGACGAACCGCTACGCGCATCCCGTGGGAACCATTGCGCGGCTGCGTCCCGGCGCGACTCTGGCGAAAGCGCAGGCGCAAATGGCCGGCGTGGGACGCCGCCTGGCCCTGCAGTATCCGGACACCAACAAGAGCCGTAGTTTTGTCGCGGAGCCGCTCCGTCCGGACGTGGGTGATGTGCGGTCCACTTTGTGGCTGCTCTTGGGCGCCGTCGGGCTCGCGCTGGCGATCGCCTGCGCGAATGTGGCCAGCCTACTCGTGGCGCGCGCCGTTTCCCGCGAGCGGGAACTGGCGATGCGGATGGCTCTGGGAGCGGGACGCGGGCGGCTCGTGCGCCAGTGTCTCACCGAAAGCGCGGTGCTGGCCCTGGTTGGCGGCGCCTTGGGAGTGGTGCTCGCAGCGCTCGGGCTGCGGCCGTTCGTGGCGTTCTGGCCGGGTAGTCTGCCGCGGGCCGAAGAGGTCACGCTGGATTGGCAGGTGCTGCTCTTCGCGCTGGCCGTCTCGCTGGCCACCGGCCTGTTTTTCGGACTCGCGCCCGCCCTGCGCGTGCCGGTGACGAACCTGGAAATGCGGCTGCGTGCCGGCGGCCGGACGCTGGCCGCGGGGTCGCGCCGCCTGCACGGCGGATTTGTCGTCTCCGAAATTGCGCTGGCGGTCGTGCTGCTGGTCGCGGCGGGAATGCTGGGCCGCACGCTCCTACGGCTTTCGGCGCTGGATCCCGGCGTGGATACGCACAACGTCCTGATCACCCGCGTCGGCCTCGCGACCGCCACGCTGGCCGATCCGTCGCGCACCCGCGCCGCCTGGGATGACATTCTCGAGCGCGCCCGCCACGTGCCCGGCGTGCTTTCCGTGGCGGCTGTGGACACCGTTCCCATGCGCCAGGGCAACAACCAGGTGGGCTACTGGACCAACAAATCGCTGCCGCCCGAAAACCAGCGCCCCCTGGCGCTGGCAACCAGCGTTACCCCCGACTATTTCCAGGTAATGGGCATCCGCCTCCTCGAAGGCCGGCTCTTCGACGATCGCGACCGCAAGGGCAGCGAGCCCGTCGTGGTGATCGACGACGTGATGGCGCGGGAGGCCTTCGGCGGCCAGGATGCCCTGGGAAAGCACCTCTGGATCAACCTCGGCGATGACCTGGCGCGAGTCATTGGCGTGGTAGGGCACGTGCGCCATTGGGGGCTGGCAGGCGATGACCGCGCCCGCGTGCGCGCGGAGTTCTACTACCCGTTCGCCCAGGTCCCGGACCCGCTGGTTCGCCGCTGGAGCGAACTGATGTCCATCGCGGTAAAGACGGGAGTGCCGCCGCTCAGCGTAGTGCAGCCATTGCGCAGGGCCGTGCGCGGGGCCGCCGGCGACCAGGTGCTGTACGAAGTCCGCACGCTCGATCAACTGGCGCGAAGCACGCTGGATCGCCAGCGTTTTCTGCTGCTGCTGTTCGGCATCTTCGGCGGACTTTCGCTGCTGCTGGCATGCATCGGAATTTACGGCGTGCTCGCGTATCTCACCGGCCTGCGCGTTCCGGAGTTCGGCGTGCGCGTGGCCCTGGGGGCCACGGCGCGCGATGTGACGCGGCTGGTTCTGCGGCAGAGCCTGGGCATGATCCTTTTGGGCGTCGCAGCCGGCGCGCTGGCGGCCATCGTGGCGGCCCGCGTGTTGCAGCGCCTAGTGGATGGCATGCGGCCGGCCGAACCGCTTACATTCGCAGGCATGATCTCGGCCCTGGTGATGGCGGCGCTTCTGGCCAGTTTTGTCCCCGCGCGCCGCGCCGGGCGGGTTGATCCTATGCGCGCTTTGCGGGAAGAGTAGGCGGTTCTGATAAGATGGCCGGATGCCTCCGACATTTGGCAACGGCAAGATCTGTTACATCGAGATTCCGGCTACCGATATTGCGCGATCGTCCGAATTTTACCAGCGGGTATTTGGGTGGGAGATCCGGACACGCGGCGATGGCAGCGTGGCGTTTGACGATGGCGTCGGCGAGGTGAGCGGCACCTGGGTGCTCGGGGTTCCGCCCGCCGCGAAGCCGGGGCTGATGGTTTCCATCATGGTGGACGATGCCGTGGCTACCGTCGAGGCGATCGTCGCCAACGGCGGCGAGATCGTGCAGCCCATCGGCGCCGATGCGCCCGAAATAACGGCCCACTTCCGCGATCCCGGCGGCAATGTTCTGGGCATTTACCAGCATCATCGTTAACTTCCGATAACCGTTTCCGGTTCACCGAAGGGCCATTCCGCCGCGCTTCACGGGTAACGTACACTGGAGGCGGTCTCCATGACTCTAAAGGGAGAAGTGTCTGCACAAACCGACCCGGCAAGCCGGAAAGCCGCTGTCCGCCGGAGGTTCCGGCTGGCCCTGCTGGCTTTCGTTCTGCCGCTGATGCTTGTGCCGGTGGTGATCGCGGTCCATTCCGGGGTTTACGACTCCTGGTTCGATAACTCAATCAATGCCTACGGAATGTGGGGAGTCTTCGCCATCTATCTCTCTTCCCGCCCGTCCAGAGAGGAAGCGCTTCTCGTCTTCGGACTGGCGGCGATTTTACGCGCGGTTCACTGGATCCTTGTAAAAGAATCGCCGTATTTCGGTTACTCGGTGATCAACATCGGTCACTACCTGGCGTTCTTCGCCATCCCGATTCTCGGCTGGCGTTCTTTCCGCGGGCGGCGGCAGGATATTCACCGGCTGATGTTCGGAGGCGTTTCGCTCATCTTATACATGAGCGTGTTTCTCGCCTACTACGTATCGTTTGCGAGAATCGTCTGCCATGATAAGTTGGACTATCTTCTGTACGCCTTCGATGGGACCCTGGGACCGCATATAAATTTCACGATTGCCCAGGTAGTATCTTCACTCAGTCCGCTGCGCACGCTGCTCAACACCACTTACGACAGCGTGGGTTTCTTCATGGGCCTGATGTTCGCGCTCCACATCAATCTCGCCGGCAACAGACTGAATATTCTGAAGCTGAATATCATCAACCCGATCATCGGTTTTTCTCTGTACTTCCTCTATCCCGCGATGGGGCCGAAGTACGCCTTCCCGGCCTTCCCGCAGCTTCCCGGTGTCTTGCCCCTGGCGCCCGCGCTGCTAACGGGTGGCCCTCCGAACGCCATGCCCTCCCTCCACATCGGCACGGCCCTGCTGATTTTCTTTCTCGCCCGGCCCTGGAAATGGCTGCGCTGGATTACCGGCGTCTATCTGTTTCTGATGATGCTGGCCGTCTTCAGCACCGGCGAGCATTACCTCGTGGACACAATCGTCGCGCTCCCGTATGCCTTGATGATTATGGCGCTTTCCTCCACCACGCGCGAAAGTAAGTCGGTCCTCTTCCTGAGTGCGGGTATGTTGGGCCTGTGGCTGTTCGCACTCCGCTTCGGAGTATTTACCCCCTGGATCTCCTGGGCACTTACTCTGACCACTCTCGCTGTTACCGTGATCCTCGAGCGCCGCCTGGCGGCCGGTCTCTGGAGTGGCGGCCGCGCGCCGAAGGAATCGCCCGCAGTCTATCTGGCAGCGCCCGAGTCCCTCGGGGCTACGTCCGGATAAGCAGCGCGAGGGGGAACTCGGCCAGAAGATCGGCCAACCGATCCCCGGAGTGGACCAGGCCCGTGAGAGCGTCTTTCCACTCCGCAAACGGCAGTTGGACCGCCGTATCCTCCCAGTCCTCCAGGCCGACGGTCCAGCGGGGCACGATGACCGCGGCGCACTCTACGTCCAGGCGGCGGGCGAACGCAATGACATGTTCGGCCTTCGCGCCCGTTGCCGCCAGCGGGAGATACTCGCCCCCGGCAAAGAGGCGAGCATGCTCTTTGCGGGCCTGCAGGGCTTTGTAAGTGACCCAAAGCTTCATCTCGTCGCGGCCGGGATTGGCGGCTAACTCACGAATCAGTCCCACGGGATCTTCCGCTTCGCGGCGGCGCAGCGCCTCCAGCATGGCGGAGCGGCGTTTGTAATCCACGGGCCGGCGATTATCCGGGTCCACCAGGGCGAATTGCCAGAGATCCGTTCCCTGGTAGAAATCCGGCACGCCAGGCGCGCCGATTTTCAACAACAACTGGCCGAGCCCGTTGCGCGCGCCGTGCCTGGCCACCAGCGACTGCAAGCCGCGGAAATCCGGAAGAAAGTCATCCTCCGCCACCAGAATGCGATCGACAAATGCTTGCGCAGCGCGCTCGTATTCCTCCTGAGGCTCGATCCAACTGGTGTTCTGCTTGGCCTCGCGCAGCGCCTTCACCAGGAACTGCTTGAAGCGATCGCCGAATTCGGCGTCTTCCTGCGGGTCCGCCGGCCATGCGGCCAAAAGCGTCTGGTAGATCAGAATCTCCTCGCTCGTGCCGGGAACCAGTCCGCCCCGCACGGCAATCTTCCGCGGCGTATTCCATTCGATCCAGCGGGCCAGCCGCCGCTCCCATTCCTCCGGGATCTCCGTCAGCACGTTGAGCCGCGCACGGGCGTCTTCGCCCCGTTTGGTGTCATGCGTGGCGGTCGCATTCATCGTTCCGGGCCGGTTTTGCGCGCGCCTCAGATTGAATTCGTGAAATTCCTCGAGGTCGCACGGCGGCCGGTCACGAAGCGGATCGCCGCCGACTTCGTTCAAAGAGAGCAGCGCATTGTACCGGTAGGTCGCCGTATCTTCCAGGCCTTTGGCCATAACCGGTCCGGTGAACTGCTGCCAGCGCATGACGAAGTCGAGCCAATCGCGCTTGCGGCCTTCCAGGTAATAAGGCGGCTCCAGGAGCAGCACCGAGCGCAGAAAAGCGAAAGCCTCATCGGAAATCTGCCCGGGCGCGGTGCGGCGGCGCGCGAGATCGAGCGTGCGCTCGATATATTGCCGGTCGCGGGCTGCAATTGCGAAATCGTGAATGTACGTGCGATACACCGGCAGGCACGCCGTGACTTCCACCAGCGCATCGCGCAACTCCGTCAACCGGATGTCGCGCGCCTCCCGGTGCGCCGCGGCAATCCGTCCCAGGTAATGGACCAGCGCGTGGACGTCCCCTGTGAAGAGCGTGTCCATTACCAGTTTGTTGCTCTCGTAACAGACTTCGGCGAACGGCAGGTAATTTCCCGTGACGCGCGTGTAGATTTTTTCCAGGCGCGCCAGACCCCCACGGTGGATGAAAACTCCGTTCACTGCGTTGAGGAAATCGTAGCCCGTGGTGCCTGCGACCGGCCATTCTCGAGGCACGGTCTCGCCGCGGCCAAGAATCTTCTCCACCACCATGTACAGGTCCTGCGCGACCGTTTGCAGACGCTTGAGGAAGCAGCCGGGCTCCCACAGACCATCGATGTGATCGATGCGCAGGCCGGTAACTTTGCCGTCGCGGACCAGGTCGAGACTTTTGCTGTATCGATTCTCAAAAACTTCGGGGACTTCGATGCGCAGCCCCACCAGCTCGTTGATATCGAAAAAACGCCGGTAATTGATCTCTTCGTAGCCGATCTTCCAATACGCGATACGGTAAGCCTGAGCGCTCAGCAGCCGGTCGAGATCGTCTGGGGAGTTCTCGAAGAAGAGCAACGCTTCATCGATCGCGTGTTTCACGCCTGCGTTCTGTTGATACGCCCGCCATAGCTGTTCCTTGAGCCGGTCTTTTTCGCGCCGGCGCTCCAGAATCTGCTCCGCCGCCGTTTCGTCCCGCGAGGGAAGCCGGACGAGTGCTCCGGCGATCTCCTCTAACTCGGGGAAACCGGGGCAGCGCTGCAGAATCTCGAGATAGGATTTGGGATCCAGCGGCAGGCGCCTGTCGTAATAGCGGACGTGAATGCCTGTGTCTTCGAATTTCAACAGCAGCCGGCGATTGGCCAGCACGTCCCCGTAGAGTTCGCCCAAAATCGGCAGCAGCACGCGGTTTTCCTGCAGAAAAGCGGCTTTGGTGGCGATGGGATGCCAGTCGATATCGAAGTATCCGGCGAACGCGGAACTCTGTCCGTTTTCCAGCACGTCGGTCCACCAGGGATTTTCGTAACTCGCCGCCATGTGGTTGGGAACCGTGTCCAGTAGCAGTCCCATGCTGTAGTGCTGGAGCCTGGCGGCCATTTCGTCGAACTCCTGCTCGGTGCCCAGCTCGGAATTTACCAGCAGTGGGTTGGCGATATCGTAACCGTGCGCACTGCCGCGGCGCGCTTTGTAGCGGGGCGAGGCATACACATCGCTGATGCCGAGTTCGCTCAGGTAGGGAATCAGGTCGCGGCCGTCGACGAAGCGAAATCCCGCCTGGAACTGCAGCCGGTATGTGGAGAGCGGAATTCGCAGCGTCACTCGGCCTCCAACAACTCCAGGACCGCGCGGGCCGGGACGCGCATGCGGCTGGGGGCATGGGTCAGGTCGTGATTCAGTTTGCGCAGCGCCTGCTCCAGCAGAAAGAGGCGCAGTATGGCCTGGAGTTGCGCTGTGTCGGCGGGCAGCAGCGCAGTGACGCCGGGAGTTCCCAGGTAGGCCGAGAGGAATGCGCCCGAAATGCGCCGGTACCAGAATTTCGCCCACGCCTCCAGGGCGTCAAACTGCTCGGGTTTAGGTACCACGCCCGGCGTTTCGCCATACAGCACTCCGTGAGAGGCGTGATAAAAGGAATCCAGCATGCCGGCCACGTCCTGCAGGGGAGAACGTTTGATGCGGCGCTCGCTCAGCGGGCGCGCCGGATCCCCTTCGAAATCGATGATCATGAAATCCTTACCGGTGTAGAGCACCTGGCCCAGGTGATAATCGCCATGGATGCGAATCCGCATGGCGTTGATCCGCCGGTCGCGTAGATAGCGCAGCGCGCCCCGCACGTCGCCTTCGCGCGCCAACAGGTCTCTCGCCGCGCCGTCTGCGGCCTCCGGCAGGTGGGCGAAATTCGACCGGAGCTGCTCCAGCGTGCGGCCGGCCAGGGCGAGCATCCCGTGATACAGCCCGTGACGATAAAAGTCGGTGTAGGGCTCGGGGGCGAAAACGGCATCGTCGGGACGCGAGGCGAGCGCCGCGTGCAACTCGCCGGTGCGCACGCCCAGCAGTCGCGCCGTTTCGATGTAGGAACCGATGAGCTCGCCGGCCAGCGCTTCCCGCGCCTGCGGCTCCTCGGGCGGCCCGGCGGCGCCGCGCGCCAGGGCATGCTCGAAGAACAGGCCCAGGTGATCCATGGTGTATTGCCAGGCTTCGGTGGCGCCGCGCACAAACTGGTGCAACACAGCCAGCAGCATGGGCGTTCCCGAGGCGGAGCGGTACTCCAGCGTGCCCGCCAGCCGCGGAACGTTGGCAAATCCCACCTGCGCCAGAAATGCGCTGATCTCCTGCTCGGGATGCGGACCGGCTTCGATTTTGCGCAGAAACTTCATTGCGAAGCGGTCGGAAAAGAAGATGGTGGTGTTGTCCTGATCGGCGCGCGAGGGGATGTGTTCCAGCGTCGGACGGTCCGGTCCCCACAGCGCTCGCAGGGCGCGTGTATGGGAGGCCGCGACCTCGCCGTGCTCCCCGGCGAAGCGTTTGCGGCGAAGAATGGCGGCCAGCAATTCGCCTGAAAAATCGGAGTTGCGGAGAGCGGCCATGAGCAGCCCGCGCTCTCCCGCGCCGGTCTGCAGACGCGCGAAGACGAAACCGCCTTCCGCCGGTTCGCCGCGCACCACCGTCAGTGGCAGCGTGTAGGTCTCCCCTTCGCCTGCGGCATATTCCACCCGGATCAGCAGCAGATAGCTGCCCGACTTGCGGAACGGCACGACATCACAGACTTCGGCCGACCGGACGATCCGCTTGGCGCCCCGGAACCAGCGTCGGGCTCGCAAAAACGCCGGCAGCATCCCCTCCAGCGTGGACCGTACCGCGGACGCAAACACGCTCTCCCAGTCTTCAATCGCGATGGTAGGCGGCTCTCCCGTGCGCACGCGCAGCATCTCTTCCCGCGCCTCGCGCGGTTCGAGCGCGAACCAGTAGAAGGCATGCGGCGCCAGCGAGAGCACATACGGCCTCTCGGTGATGGGCGGAAACTCCGTCTTGCCGAACAGCTCCAGCACCGTCAGGCCCTGGTATGCGGAAAGATCCAGTTCGCAGGACTGCGCGAAGCGCGAAAGGTTGGCCACCACCAGCACGCGCTCCGCCCCGTACGAACGGATAAAGGCCAGAATGCGCCGGTTTTCGGGATGCAGAAACTCCAGCGAGCCGCGCCCCAGCGCCCGCCACTGTTTCCGCTGCGCCAGAATGCGCTTCATCCACCACAGCAGCGAATGCGGATTGTTCTGCTGCGCTTCTACATTGATGGCTTCGTAGTGGTATTCAGGATCGATGATGACCGGCAGATACAGCTTCTGCGGGTTGGCGCGCGAAAAGCCCGCATTGCGGTCGGCGCTCCATTGCATGGGTGTGCGTACGCCGTTGCGGTCGCCCAGGTAGAAATTATCCCCCATGCCGATTTCGTCGCCGTAATAAATTACCGGTGTGCCGGGCAGGGAAAACAGAAGCGCGTTCATCAATTCAATGCGGCGGCGGTCGTTTTCCAACAGCGGCGCCAGGCGGCGGCGGATGCCCAGGTTGATGCGCATCTGCGAATCCTGCGCATAGGCGCGATACATATAGTCGCGCTCTTCATCGGTGACCATTTCCAGCGTGAGTTCGTCGTGGTTGCGCAGAAACAGGGCCCACTGGCAGTTCTCCGGAATCGGAGGCGTGAGTTGCAGAATCTCCGTCACCGGGTAGCGGTCTTCCATCCGGGTGGACATGAACAGCCGCGGCATCAGCGGGAAGTGGAACGCCATGTGGCACTCGTCGCCGCTTCCAAAGTAAGCGATGGCGTCTTCCGGCCACTGATTGGCCTCGGCGAGCAGCATGCGGCCGCTGTGCCGCGCTTCGACGTGGGCATGCAACTCGCGCAGAAACTCATGCGTTTCCGGAAGATTTTCGCAGTTGGTGCCCTCGCGCTCGTACAGATAAGGGACTGCGTCCAGGCGGAGTCCGTCGACCCCCATATCGAGCCAGAAATCGACGGCCGCGAGCATGGCCGCGCGCACTTCCGGATTGTCAAAGTTGAGATCCGGCTGATGGGAATAGAACCGGTGCCAGAAATATGCTTTGGCGACGGAGTCCCAGGTCCAGTTGGATTGCTCGAAATCCTTGAAAATGATGCGTGCTTCCTCGTAGCGTTCCGGCGTTTCGTTCCACACGTAGAAATTACGCCATCGGGAACCGGGCGCTGCGCGGCGCGAGCGTTGAAACCAGGCATGCTGGTCGGATGTATGGTTGAGCACCAGCTCGGAAATGACGCGCAAACCGCGGGCGTGTGCCTCTTTCAGAAAGATCTGGAAATCGCGCAGCGAGCCGTAAGCCGGGTGGATATCGGTGTAGTCGGAGATATCGTAACCGTCGTCGCGCCATGGCGAGGGACAAAAGGGAAGCACCCAGATGGCGGTGATTCCGAGGTCCTGCAGGTAATCGAGTTTTTGTGTGAGACCGGCGAAATCGCCCATACCGTCGCCATTGGCGTCGGCAAACGCGCGCACGTGCACTTCATAGATAACGGCGTCTTTGTACCAGAGCGAATCTCGTACCGCAGCAGTGGAATCGGGCATCAGCGACAAATATACGCCGGAGATTGAGATGCAAGCATGGTTCCCAAAGACGCCTCCGGTTTGCTATAAAGTGAGATTCGGTACACATGGCACACTCGTGCAGGAACCTTCAGACCCGGCTCATTCCCACTCAGGAAGAGATTGCGGCCGTTGCCTACTCGTATTGGGAGGCGCGCGGACGCGTGGATGGTCACGCGCTCGACGATTGGCTGCGTGCCGAGCGCGAACTGTGGCGCATAGCAGCCGGAAGCGTGCGCTCGCGCGTTTTGCGCGAACCGGCCGTAGCCGGGCGCGGCCGCTGAAACCGGGGACGCGGCAGCCTCTGCCCTCTGCGACGGCCGTAAGGCTGAAGCAGGTTCCCTTTCTTACCGGCGGTGCAGCGGTTTGACCCGTGTGCTGGTGGTTTGGAGCGGAGTGTCCGGCTGGAAGATCAGCAGGAACCCGTCGTCGTACCCGCCGCCGAAGCCGCTCTGCAGCGCGTTCCCGATGGTCAAAAGGCCGGTGCCCGCCCATCCCGCTACGTAGAAGCGCCCATCCGGGCCCGCCACGACCGCATTGCCCTCGTAGATGCTGGCCCCGCCGACATACGTGGAGTACTGCAGCCCCGTGATTCCCGGCGTGCCGGGCTTGATCTTGCTCACGAAGATCTCGATCCCCATGGCCCATCCGGGTTGATATGCATCCGAGGTCACCGGGAAATCGGAAGACAGCGTGTACCCCGTCACGTAAATCGAACCCGTCAGGTCCTCGGAAACGTCGTACGCTACTTCGCCATCGCTTCCGCCCAGGTAGGTGGAATAGATGAGGAACTTCGGCCCCAGCGGATTGACTACCGATACCACCACGTCGCCGCCGCCCGCGTACGTAGCCTGCATGGCATCGCCGGTCACCGGATAGTCGCTCGAGAGCGTGTAGCCGGTCAGCAGGAGGTTGCCATTGTTATCGAACTTCAGGGCGCGCAGCTCCTCGTTGTCCGATCCGCCGAAATACGTGCAATACACCAGCGAATTCACGCCCGACTGCGTCATGTCCATGACCCCGATAATCATATCCTCCTGCCCGTTGAGGTTCGGCTGGTAGGAGGATCCGGCCAGCGGAAAATCGGGAGAAATCGTGCTCGCGCCGAAGTAGACCAGGCCCGCCGGCGTGACAGCAATTGCGCGGCCGTCGTCGTCGCTGATGCCGCCCAGGAACGTCGAGTAGACCAGGTTCGGGTTGTTGGTGTTGATCTCGCAGAGAAACGCGTCCGATGGCCCGTAGAGAACGCCCGCGTACGCCGAATCCGTGACCGTAAAATCGCTTGCCTTGGTGGTTCCGATCACGTAGATGTTGCCCGCCGCATCCAGATCGATGCCGTTGCCCGAAGTGTCGCCCTGCGTGCCGCCCAAAAACGTGGAGTACACCAGCGAATCCGTCGGATCCGTGTTCGGATTCAGTTCCGTGACGAAAGCCCACACCGTCGTCGCCGCTCCGCTCGTCTCCACCGAATTTCCGGCCAGCGGAAAGTTGGTCGAGGTCGTCGTGCCCGTGACATAGATATCGCCCTGCGCATCCACCTGCAGCGCCTTCGCCACATCGATATTGCTGCCGCCCAGGTAAGTCAGGTACGTCAGGTTGTAACTCGGCGCCGAGGTGGTATCGATAATCGCAATGAAGCTGTTCGTAATGCCCTGCAGACTGTTGAGGTACGAATTGCCTGCCGGCTGCAGATCGCTGGTATCGGTGGTGCCGCACAGGTACAGCAGGCCTTTGGAATCCAGACGCTCCGCGTTGATCACGTCGCTGGCCGCGCCTCCGATATAACTGGAGTAGACCAGGGTGGGGTCGATCACCAGGTCGCGCCCGCGGTCATATCCCGATACCCGCACCCCGATGGTGTTGCCCGCGAGCAGCACGAAGCGGCCGCGAACGGCATGACGCGCGCCCTTCGCATCCTGCTGGTAAATGGCCGGAAGCTTCTGCTCCATGCGGCCCAGGTCGGTATCGAAAGCCACCTCGCCCGAGGGCGTGACGCTCAGGTTGCGCGCGCCGTCGAACCGCATCCGGATCACGGAAGGATCCGCGCCGGCGTGCAGCAGAAAATCGTACTCCAGCCGGCTTTGTCCGCCATAATAAACTACGTCGATTCCGCGGTAGATGCCGCTGTAGCGCACCCGCTCGTAATTCGTCACTCCGGTGTGCCACTGCGAGCGATCCCCGATCATATAATTCGTGCGGACCTTCATGGCCGCGCCCGGTTCCAGGCGCGCGGCGGGGTTCGACCCCACCAGCCGCAGGTCGATCCGCTCCGAGCCGATCGCCAGCGAAGCGCCCGAGTCCCGCAGATAGACGCTGTAGCCCCCGGCACGGGCGGCAAAACGCACTCCGGATTCGTACTGCCCCTGGTTGGCCTCGAACCGCAGTGATAGTTGCGCCATGGCCGCCTGGCCGCGCGAAACGGCGGCATCCGGCAGGCCCGCGGCGAATGCCGAGCCGGCGCACACGAGGATTACAAACCGCAAAGAACGCAACATAGTAAAGTTCTAAAGCTCTATTAGACCATTTGTCCCCAAGCCCTTGAAATGGGCCGCCGCGGCACACCTGTGAAGCCAGTCCGCGCCATTTCCCGCCCAAATCGAGGACTTTCCGGCTTTATTGCACGCCGCGTTCCAACGCCGGAACGATCCGCCGGCTATTTGGCCGCATGCGCAAAAGTGTGCAACTGCGAGACCGCCTCTTTGGCCTTTTCCAGCAGCAGCCCGTGCTCCGCGCCCGCCCCCACGAACCGCATCCCGCGCTCCGCCCAAAACTTCGACATCGCCACGCTGCGCGTCTGGATTCCAGGAACGACGCCATGCTGGTTGCATTGCTCGATGAGCCGGTCGACCGTGGATACCAGCAGAGGATGATCGAACTGCCCGGGCACGCCCAGCGCAATCGAAAGATCCGCCGGCCCCACCATCACGATATCCAGGCCCTTCACGGAAAGCAGTTCGTCGGCGCGCTCCATCGCCGTCCGGGTTTCGAATTGGCAGACGGCCAGCGTATTCCGGTTCTGGTGCTCGATGATTTCCGGGAAGGAGCGGCCTTCGTAGTCGATCATGGTGACGTTCACGCCGTAGCCGCGCTTGCCCACCGGCGGGAAACGCATCCAGCTCAGAGCCTCTTCCAGAATCCGCGGATCTTCCACGCGCGGCAATATGATGCCCTGCGCCCCCGAATCCAGCAACCGCGCCACCAGCGAATAGGCCACCTCGCCGACCCGCACGATGGGCGTGATTCCCGCGCCGTTCGACGCCGTGATCATGTCCTGCACGGTTTCCAGATCGTACGACCCGTGCTCCATGTCGATAAAGACATAGTCGAACCCGGCCGCCGCGAACGCGCGCGGAATCTCCGCCGACCGGTAGCACTGCAGGCCGCAGCCGAAAACCGTCTCCCCCCGCTCCAACTTCTCGCGGGTCTTGTTGATGCGCATGAAGATCTCCTGAATTTGGGCTAAATCATCATGCTAGCGTACTGCGCGGGAATTCGTTACGTGCGGCCCTGACGCAGTCACGGCCGGTAATCGGGATATCGCCCGCGGCGCGTCCCGCGGGCATTGTTTAGCGCTGTGGCTCCGATGTAGACGTCCTCGGCGGCGGGTCTTTGACGTACCTGTTGAACCAGCTGAACTTCTCCCACAGCACGTCCTCGATCGTTTCCTTGCCGCGATAGCCGTGCGCCTCGAAGGGGAGAAAGACCAGCCGCACGGTTCCGCCGTTGCCGCGCACCGCTTCGTACAGGCGCTCGGATTGAATCGGGAACGTGCCGTCGTTGTCGTCCATTTCGCCGTGGATCAGCAAGAGAGGCGTCTTGATCTTATCGGCGTACATGAACGGCGACATCTTCAGGTACGTGTCGGGCGCCTGCCAGATGGTCCGGCGCTCGTTCTGGAAACCGAACGGCGTCAGGGTGCGGTTGGGCGCGCCGCTTTCCGCGATCCCCGCCCGGAAAAGGTCGCTGTGCGCCAGCAGGTTGTCTGTCATGAAGGCGCCATAGCTGTGGCCGCCCACGCCCACGCGGTTCCGGTCCGTCACTCCCATCTCGACGGCTTTATCGATCGCCGCCTTCGCGTCCATCACCACCTGCTCGACAAAATGGTCGTTCACTGTCCTTCGGTCGCCCACAATCGGCATGGAGGCGTTGTCCAGGACGGCGTATCCCTCCAGCGCGAAGAAGATTTCCGAATAGCCGCCGATTTCCGTGAAGCGTTTGGTCGATCCGCTGACTTCGCCCGCCGAATCGGCGTCTTCATATTCCCGCGGATACGCCCAGACCACCGTGGGCAGCCTCGTTCCCGCCTTGTAATCCGGCGGCAGGTAGAGCACGAACGACATATCCACGCCGTCGGCGCGCTTGTAAGTGACCAACTGCTTCGAAACCTTGCGCATGATCGGCTGCGGATCGGGATAGTGCGTCATGGCGGTAAGCTGCCCGCCGCTTCTCACGAAGTAATTGGGCGGCTCGGTGGGGCTTTCGCGGTGCGTCAGCAGCCGGTCGCCATGTTTGTCGAGCAGCGCTTCCACCACTTCGTAATGGTCGTCGTCGCACTTGAACACCGGGGTCGTCTGGCCGGAATTCAGGTCGTAGCGATTGACGAAGGGATGATCGCCGCTCGGCGAGGACCCCGTCCCGGACAGAAATACCGAATCGCCGTCCATCATCACGACGCGCCCGCCGGCCGCGGTATTCTCTTCCAACGGCCGCCCGGGATCGGTGTACCGGTTCCCCGGTGTGCGGCTCCACAGCGGCTTGGGAGCATCCTTGGGGTGGTCGAGATCCACCAGCATCGCGACCTGTGGGGTGCGCCCGCCGCCGAAGCCGCCGAACGCTCCACCGCCGGCTCCTCCGCGCCCGCCGCCGCCCGCATCCACGATCGCCAGGTTGTGCTTCTCCGTGAACAGCAGGCCGGGCAAACGCCGGTCGATTTCAAAAATCACCGTGGGTTCGCCGCTGAACGGAGCCTTCAGCTCCATCACTTTATCGTGCGCCGGCGGGGCGTTCCCCGCGGCCTGTGCACTGCCGCGCGCGCCGCTGCGCCCACCGCGCCCCGGTCCTCCCGTGCCTTCGAACCAGAGGAGCGTGCTCGGCTCGAGCGGCCGCCACGCGAGATTGCGCGGTCCCGCCGGTCCCTGCGGCTCGCCCGTGTCGTCGGGCGCCGCCCCCGCTCCCCGTCCGCCGCCCAGCGGCAGGCTGGCGATCTTCTTCATCACCGTGCCCGCGTGGTTCCAGACTTCAATCTCCGTGGGGAACTGCCGCGCCGGATAGGAATACGAAAACGGCCGATGAATGCTTGTGACGATGAAATACTTGCCGTCCGGTGAAACCCGCGCCGATTCCACCATGGCGGGCTTGCCGATCGGCGACGTCTGCCCCGTGGCGATATCGACTGTCGCCAGTTGCGAAGTCGCGTAATACTCGAACAGATCTTCGTCGTGCGGGCTCTGCAGCATGTCTTCGAAGGTGCGCGCGCCGCGGCCGCCGCCCAGGCTCTCCTGTACGTGCGGCCCCAGCGGGACTTTGGGTTCCGGCGGTTCCGCACCGCGATTGGCCCGCACCATCTGGACCAACAGCGATTTGCCGTCCGGCATCCATTGCAACGATCCGCCCGCCGCGCCTCCGCGCCCGCCCCCCGCGCTGCCCAGCACTTCGTTGAGCCGCACATTGGGCACTCTGTGGATGTGGCCCGTGGCCGCGTCGCCCACCCACACTTCAATCGCGTTGGCGGTGGTGTTGGTGAAGGCGAAATGGCTTCCATCTGCGCTCCAGCGCGCCGTGCTCAGCCGCGCGCCGGGCGGCAGCGCCAGCTTCGTCTCCGTCCCCGCCGGAACTTTGACCAGGGTCAGGCTGGTATTGAACGTGACGTTGTGCAGCCCGTTGACCGCCGGGTTGATGCGGATTCCGGCCAGCCGGTACATCGGCGCTGACAGCTCGGAAATCGGAGGATATCTCACCGGGCGCCCCTGGATTGCGTACTCGTGGTTGGGACTGAGCGCCAATACCGGGGTGGTCGGCGAGTTCAGGATATCGAGTACCTCTTTGGGCGGCTTCTGGTATGTATCCGCGCCGCAGAGAATCCAGCAGGCGCAGAACAGGGAAAGAGCGAATTTGGCGGTGGCTCTCATAGTGTTAGGGAGATGCTATGCGAACCGCGGCCCGATGTCAATCGCGCCCGCGGCCCGGTTTTGACCCGCGCGTCACGGTCTTATGGAACCCGGTCGTTCCCGTCCAGGAACACCAGAATGCGCCCATGAATCTGGTCCCGCACCGCGCGAAAAGCCGCCAGCCGCTCTTCCTCCGATCCCTTCACCGCTGCCGGATCTGGAAAAGGCCAGTGCAAGCGTTTTGCGTTGCCGGGGAAGACGGGACACGTCTCCTTCGCGCTGTCGCAGACGGTGATGACGAATTCGAGCGGCTGTCCGAAGAATTCGTCCACGGATTTCGACCGGTGGTGGGAGATGTCGATCCCGATCTCGCGCATGGCTGCAATCGCTTCCGGACGCACCTGAGTCGGTTTCGTGCCCGCCGAAAAGACCTCGAAGCGGTCGCCCCCTTCGTGGCGCAGAAGCCCTTCCGCCATTTGCGAACGTGCCGAGTTGCCGGTACAGACGACGAGGATTTTCTGTTTCTCCATAGGTCACCTTGACGGAGCCGGCGAAAACCAGTGACGGGTCCGGTTGCATGCCGCACACACTGAAAGCATGACCGGAACTTCCACCAGCACGCCGACCACGGTGGCGAGCGCCGCCCCGGATTCCGGTCCGAACAACGCGATCGCTGTCGCTACCGCAAGCTCGAAGAAGTTGCTCGCGCCGATCAGCGCTCCCGGAGCCGCCACCGAGTGCTCAACCTTCAGCAACTTCATGAGGCCGTATGCCAGCGATGAATTGAAGTACACCTGAAGCGTGATCGGTACGGCGATCAGGACGACATGGAAGAAGCGCCCGGTGATGTTGTCGGCCTGAAAAGCAAATATGCACACCAGGGTTGCCAGAAGCGCGGTGATGGTTACCGGAGCGAAGCGGGGCAGCAGCGCGGCTTCGAACCACTGCGTGCCCCGGCTCCGGATCAACGTCTGGCGAAGGATGGTGCCGGCGGTCAACGGAATCACGATGAAAACGATAACCGAATACAGGAGAACGCGGAAAGGCACCGTGAGCGACGACGCGCCCGTGACCAGGAACTGGACTATGGGCACGAACGCGACAAGCATGATGAGGTCGTTCAGGGATACCTGAACAAGCGTGTATGCCGGATCTCCGTCCGTCAGGTGAGACCAGACGAAGACCATGGCCGTACACGGCGCCGCCGCCAGGATGATACAGCCCGCAATGTATTGATCCGCCTCCCCACGCGAGATGAACCCGGCGAATACCAGCCGGAAAAAGAACCAGGCCAGCAATGCCATCGAAAACGGCTTTACCAGCCAGTTCACGAATAGCGTCGCCACCAGGCCGCCCGGCTTGCGGCCGACGTTGCGAATGGCGCCGAAATCGACTTTCATCATCATCGGCGTGATCATGAGCCAGATCAGAACGGCGATGGGTACGTTGATCTGGCTCCCGCGTCCGAACTCCAGGCCTCGGACCGCCTGAACCGCGGCAGGCGCAACCTTACCGATCATTACCCCGGCGGCCATGCATAGAACAACCCAAACAGACAGGTACCGCTCGAAAAACGCAAGCCGCCGTTCCGGGCGGGGCGGGGCAGTCGTGGTCGTGCTTGCCATTATTCCCGCTCGCCTACGAACAGCACGCCGGCCCGCAGCACGGCTGCGCAGCCAGCGGCTTTTGAGCCCGGACGAATCCGCTGAAAAACTTGCCGTCGATCTGCGGTGCGATCGAGCCGGCATCCAGACCCTGGTCCTTCAGGAACGAATACGCATCCTCCGCCCGGTAGACGCGGGTCGGCTCGATGTCGATCTTCTCGAATCCCGCCGCCGCCAGCTTCGCCTTGTACTCGTTCTCTTCCAGCGCTCCGGCCATGCAGCCGACCCACAACAGAACGCTCTTGCGAATCTCCGGCAGCATCTCGCCCCTGGTGACCACATCCGACACGGCAAAGCGTCCGCCCGGCTTCAACACGCGAAACGCCTCCTGAAGTACCCGGTCTTTGTTGGCGCTGAGATTGATGACGCAGTTCGAGATGATGACATCGACCGAGTTGTCGGGAAGCGGGATGTTTTCGATCTCGCCCTTTAAGAACTCGACATTCCCGGCCTTGGCTTTGCTCTTGTTCTCGTTTGCCAGCGCCAGCATCTCGTCGGTCATGTCGAGGCCGTACGCCTTGCCTGTCGGACCCACGCGCTTGGCGGAGAGCAGCACGTCGATCCCGCCGCCCGATCCGAGATCGAGCACGGTCTCTCCCGGTTTCAGTTCCGCCAGCGCCGTGGGATTGCCGCAGCCCAGGGACGCCAGGAGCGCGGTCTCGGGCAATTCGCCCGTCTGAACGGCATCGTAAAGGTTACTCGTAATCGGATCGGCGCAATGACTGTCTGACGGGGCGGCTCCGCAGCAGGAGCTTCCGCCGCTGAAGACTCTCAGCGCAGCTTGCCCGTATTTCTCCTTCACTACCTCTTTGATTTCCATAGATGAATCCAATCAGCAGTTTTCGACGAACTCCATAACCCGCTCACGAATCTGTTCTCGCGCTACACGCACCGCCTTGCGGTATTGGTTCGGCGATTGAGATTTTGCCGGGTTCTCGATATCCCATTGCAGCCTCCAGATGGCTCCCGGGAATATGGGACATTCCTGTTCTTTCAGACGGTCGCACAGCGAAATGACGTAACTGACGCGCTGGCCCAGGAATCGGGCACAGTCCTTTGACTCCTGGTGCGCAATCTCAATCCCGATTTCCCGCATCGCGTCGATCGCTTCAGGATCGAGCGCGGAAACGTCGGCGCCGGCGCTAAAAACCTCGAAACGATCCCCTGCCAGGTGACGGAGTAGCCCCTCCGCCATTTGCGTGCGGCAGGAATTCCCGGAACAGAGAAACAGCACCTTCGGCTTGATCATGGGAGCCTCACAATTTGCAAATCTGTATGATCTTATCGGGCTTGACGGCCTTCGTCCGCGCGCAACATTCGGAGAACAGAAAAGCCAGCAGCTCCTGCAGCGCCTCCGTATCCACCGTGTAGCGCAGGAAACTGCCCTCTCTTTTTACGGTGACGACGCCTTCGTGCCGGAGCTTTTCCAGATGATGAGAAAGGTTCGATGCGCTGATGCCGAGTTCGGATTGGATCTCGCCCGCCACCATGCCGTCCGGGTGCGCCGTCAGCAGCAGTTGCGTGATGCGAAGGCGGTGCTCCGTTCCGATGGCGGCAAGCATATCGGCGTACCGGGTAATGTCCTCCAGGGTTGCCTTCTTCATCCTTTTCAATATTTCAACAAACGTTGAAATATGTCAAGGCCCATTTTTGCACGTGCCGGCTTCCCTCGCCCGTGTTACAACCTGCAAAGCCATTGCCCGCATTGGCGGTGATCGCCCCCCCCCACCTAATTGGATAATTCAGGTCCTAAAGGATGTTATCTTGAGTATGGTTGTTTACAGCCAAGGCATCGACTCATGCTCCCGAAGTTGTTTCTGCACACGCGCATGTCTGAGGAGCGACTCGCCGCGGCTCTCCGCGCTTTCGCCAGTTCCACGTCCCATGGAATCCTCGCAGTAGATCGCTCAGGAATCATCCAGCTTGTCAATCGCCGGGCGGAAGCCCTGTTCGGTTATGAGAACGGGGAATTGCTCGGGCGGCCCATCGAGGTGCTGGTGCCCGAACGCGTACGCCACATTCACGCCGAGGAGGTGAAGGATTATTCGGAGGACCCGAGGGTGAGGCCGATGGGGATCGGCATCGACATCGTGGGAAGGCGATCCGACGGAAGCGAATTCCCCGTGGAAATCAGTTTGAACCCCGTACAAGTCGGGGACGAGCTCGTCATCCTGGGCATGATCGCCGATATCACCGAGCGCACCGAGATCGAGCAGCACGCACGCCGCGCCGAGAAGATGGAGGCGGTTGGTCGCCTGGCGGGGGGAGTAGCGCACGAATTGAACCGGTTCTTCGCCCTGATCTCCGCTCACATCGGCTTGGTTCGGGACAATTACCAGGGCGACGCCACGTTGAGCGGTTCGCTCGAAGCGATTTCCGCATCGCTCAGAGATGCTTCAATCCTCATGAAACAGTTGCTCGCGATCAGCGGCGACCAGACAGTCCAGCCCAGCTGGTTCGATCCGAATGAGCACCTGTCTGAAATGCGCGACAGGCTGTCTCATCTGTTGGGGGCGGACATCCATCTGGAGTTGATTCTGGAGCAGGATATCGGTGAAATTCTGGCCGACCCCGCGCAGTTGGAACGCGTGATCGTCACGCTCGTCAGGAATGCGCGCGACGCGATGCCATCCGGCGGAACCGTGAAGATCGCCACCGCGGCAATCGATATTGATGAGAGCTCTTCCTACTGGCACCTGCCCGTGACGCCGGGCCCACACATCATGCTCACTGTCACCGATACCGGCACGGGACTGACTCCGGAGGTCGCATCACACCTTTTCGAGCCGTTCTTTACCACCAGAATGAACGGCCAGGCGAAAGGACTTGGATTGGCGACCGTGTACGGCATATTGAAGAACTGCGGCGGCAGCATCTCCGCTTCCGCCACATTAAACGAGGGCACGACCATCCAGGTAATTCTTCCAAGAATTCGCGGCGTTGACTGACGCGAGTCGTCGGGAACACCGGCGGTCTTGAGCGCGGCGATGGATGGAGACGGCGCGATGATCACCGCCGTCGCGATTCGTTGACCTCATCCGGTGAAACCACCAGGCACGGGAGAGTCTTTTGGATTTCAGAACCCAGAGTGGGATCCAGTTCTACTAGCCGTACCTGATCCCGCGCGGCGATTCATCACCTCACTCCTCGGTGTCGAACGTGTTTAGTTGCAGAACCTCCAGCAGGGCCAATCCTGGGTGGAGGTGGGTTCAACGGGTCCAATCCACGGCGAAGGCGTGCGGTTTCGCACAATCATATCTGGAGGAATAAGTGCTTCATATCCGCTATGCGCAGCAACTCGGTGGTCGGCGCGACGCGGTTGAGGGTCTGGCACACCTTTCGATTCCCAGGGCTCTGGGGAAAACGTCCAATGAGATTCCTGCAGTATTCGCCAATGCTGCTCTGCAGTGCCCTGGCTTATCCTGCCGCCGCAGGTACGCTCGTCACGAACTTCGATAGCCTCCCCGAGGGTTTCGCCGCGACAAGTATCGTTGATGGAGGCATCACCTTCAGCAGTCTGAATACTCGCCTCGATGGCTCCACGATAGGGAACTTCGTTGTGGAATCGACCGACAGCCCATTTTTCGCGCCTGCGCCTCCCAATTACCTCACCACGATTGGGTACGTTCCAGGACCGGGTTATTCCTTTGGAAGATTTGGTTCCGCACTGTTGAATTTCGGACCCGTTGCCGCTGATGCGGTGAGCATCGACATCCTGAGCACCGGTATCGCATCGCCAAACGTCTTGACTCTCGATGCCCTGCTCAACGGAGTGATTATGGGCACGGAGACGATAGACTTCGGATCTAACTCCGCCATTGAAGATCAAAGCCTTTCGCTTTCAGGTACTACGTTCGATCAGCTGCAACTGACTGCGTCCGGGCCGCAGGATCAAGGCGTCGTTTTCATTGGCGTAAGTACCGTTACCATCGATCTAGTACCCGAACCGGAAACGGCATTGTTTGTCGGTGCTGGCTTGGTCGGTTTGATCGGCGTCCGGCGCGCTCGCTGTCCCGGCCGATAGCACAGCGGGAAACAAATATTGTCGATCGCAAATCACAAACTTTGCCGGGACGCCGGTAACCACAGACGAGGCCCTGTATTGACCATCTTCAAGCGGCCTGCCGCCAGGCCCGTCTCAGGCACCACGCAGGACGCACCCGAGCGTTGATTCCGAGCCTTACGCAACATTGCGCTCCCCGGCGATCTACAATCAGACATATGCAAATCACCTGGCTGGGACACGGCTCGTTTCAATTCCGCCTTCCCTCGGGTCAAACCATTCTCATGGACCCCTGGACCGACGGCAATCCGAAATTCCCGGCCTCTTTCAAGATCGAACAGGTCGATACCATCTGCATCACCCACGGCCATTTCGATCACATCCACGATGCCATCCCGCTGGCCCGCAAATTCAAGCCCGAGGTGGTCGGCATCTTCGAGACCACCGCCTGGCTCGAGTCGAAGGGAATCCAGAATACCCGTGCCATGAATAAGGGCGGCTCGCAGAAAGTGGGCGATCTCGTCGTCACCATGACCCACGCGGTGCATAGCTGCGGGATCCTCGACGAAGGCAAAATCGTCTACGGAGGCGAAGCCGCGGGCTACGTGCTTCATCTTCCCGACGGGCGCACCCTCTATTTCGCCGGCGATACCAATGTCTTCACCGATATGCAGCTCATCGAGCGCCTGTATCGCCCCGCCTTGGCCTTTCTCCCCATCGGCGATCTCTACACCATGAGCCCGCGCGAAGCCGCGCTGGCCTGCGAGATGCTGAAAGCCGGCCGGGTAGTCCCCATGCACTTCGGGACGTTTCCTCCGCTCACTGGCACGCCCGGGAAGCTGCGCGAACTGATTGCCGGCCAGAAAACCGAAGTCTGGGAACTGGAGCCCGGCAAAACCGTCGAGTGGTAAGCTGCCGCTTACCCTTTGATGAACTTCACCAGCGAATCGATCACTTGCGCGTCCACGTGCCCCGGCTTCTTGTACTCCGCTTCCGTGCTTTTGCCTGTGCCGGCGACGAATAAGTGATTCAGCGAGGGGTAACTCTGCGCCGTGAAACTCCTGCTTCCCGCCAGCCCCTGCTTCCAGGTGTCGAACTCCTTCATGGGAGTTTGAAAATCCCGTTCGCCTTGCAGGACCAGCACCGGGATGCCGAGTTTCTTGATGGTTGCGATCGGGTCGTATCCTTTCAGGTCCACCCAATACGCCACCGGCAGCCCCATGACGGGCGGACCATCCTCATCCGACGCTTCCAGTTTCTTGATCCGGCTCGCTTCCGCCTTTACCGACGTCAGTTGTGCGGGCGTCAGGTTCCCTGCCGACGCCTGCTCCACCAGGAAATCTTCCAGCGAAATCGCGTTCGCCGCTAGAATCGCCAGGCCCGCGATTTTGCCGTCTTCGTCGGCGATGCGCGGCGCCAGGTAGCCGCCAAGGGCGTGTCCCACCAGGTAGATCCGCTTGGGGTCGATCTCCGTCTTCGTGCGCAGCAGAGCTACCGCGTTTTCGGCATCCTGCACCACTTCATCGTCCGCCGTGTATTGCATATCCGCCAGTTTGGCGCTGTAGATCCGGCTGCGTTTTTCATAGCGCAGGACGGCGATTCCGTTGGACGCCAGCCCGCCGGCGATATCCCGGAATACCTTCGTGCCGCCCACGGTCTCATCGCGGTCGTTGGGTCCGTAGGCGTGCACCAGCACCACCGCCGGAAACGGCCCCTGCCCGTTGGGAATGGAAAGCGTCCCGGGTAGTTTCCAGTCGTCGCCGATCGTGACACTCTCTTCGTGGAACGAGCCCGCTTTCACATACGAAGGCGGCTGCCAAGGCACCTGGCCGGGCATCAGCATCGGCGCGGTGATCTCCCCCTTGGCGTTCACCGCGATCCGCACATCGATATTGCGCGTGGCGAACTGCACCGGAAACGTGATCACGTTTACCGGCCCCATGGCCTGCACGGAAGGCGCGCCGATATTCTCCACCGCGCCCCAGGTCTTGATCTCCGCGCCCAGCTTGCTCAGGGCAGTCGGTGTGTCGGGCGACTTATAAGCCGGGAGAAACATCTCTTCCAGGTCGGAATACTTCTGGCCCAGAAGCAGATCGAGCGCTTTCTTTGCGGTCGCGGCGGGGTCCGCCGCAGTCTGCGCCAGGAGGGCGCCGCAAAACAGAACACTGAAAAAACGGGAGTGCTTCACCCTTTTATGTTACAGCTTGCCTCATGGAGCGCTCCAGTCCACCACGATCACCGTGCATCTGCGCGCGTCGCTGCGCAGCGCCAGACGGTCGAAAGCGTTGCTCGCGTTGGGGGCTTCGAGCACGAAGATCTGGTGTGCGCGCGTGGGATCCCATTCAAAGCGGGTGGCGTTCCAGCCGTTTGCCGGACTGGCGCGCTCCACGCGGCCTCTCGCGCCGATGTCGCTGGTATAAACCACGAGACCGCCCGCGGCGAATTCCGCCGGCTGCACCCGCAGCGACACAGGCCTGCCCGGCAGCGCCCCGCTCAATTCCCCCACGCTGGGCCGTCCGCCTACGATCTCCACTACGCCGCGCCGCCCCAGCACACCTGTCCAAATCAGCCTTCCCGCGCGCGGACCCTCAACCACCCGCGGCTTCGGCAGGTCGGGCCGCAGCAGATGCGCGAACGGCAGTTGCGGCAGGACGGTCATCTCCGGAGGCGCGGCAAGCGCCGGCGCCGGAGACGCAGCGCGCGCGTTGCCCGGCAGTTGCGCCATCACAAACGGCCGCAACTCTGCGGTGCGCGGTCCGGCGTCCTGTGCAGTAGCAAGCCGGTCCGCCGTGTTCGTGCGCGCTTCTGCGATCTTGCCGGATGGCTTCCGTTTCGCCGAAACGTTCCGCAGACGTCCCGCCGGCTTCGGCGCACGTGCGACAGCCGCGCGAAGTGTCTCCGCGGCCGGGACCCCCTGGAAGCGAACAGTCTCTTCCACGGGCCGGCCGTCGGACTCCCATACTCGCAGCCGGACCTGCGCCGCGTCGCTCCGCAGCGCATAACTGAAACTGCTCTCGCGCAGCAGTTCCGCGGAAAGCGGCCTGCGATAGCTGGATCCGCCATCGTCAATTTCCAGTACCGCGCCCACCGCCCGCAATGCCGGGACCGAGCGGCGGTCCCAGGAGATACGGAACTCGCCCGGCGCAATCGCGCTGGCACGCAGGCGCAGATTCCGACCCGGAAGCTGCACCGCGAACCAGCCCACCGGAGCCGCCAGCAGGATCGCGAAGCACCATCTCGGAATCGCCCGCATACTTGGTCCCTTTCCAGACTGAGCCCGAAACGCACGAATTTCAACGGTGCGCCGCGATCTTCAGGTCGCTTTCGCACAGCGCCGCGCGGCAGCGTTGGTGTATACAGAACCATGAGCCGCCACGCGCAGCGGTCTTTCGTTTTCTTACTCACAATTGGCACAGCAATGGCGCAGGAGCCACTCGGCATCCGCGTCCTCGCGGGCGAAGGCGCTATCAACAGCATTCGCATGCATCGCGGTCACGATCCCGTAGTGCAGGTGGTCGAACGCGGCGGCGCCCCGGTTGCCGGTGCGATCGTCACGTTTCTCCTGCCTGCCACCGGACCCAGCGCCGTCTTTCAGGACAACGGTCTCAGCCTGACCACGCAGACCGGGCCTGATGGACAGGCGGTTGCCCGCGGGCTTCGTCCCAACCGGCTCGAAGGCAGATTTCGAATCCGCGTGACGGCATCGTGGCACGGCGAAAACGCAACCGCCACGCTCCAGCAGACGAATGCGGAGCCGATCGCAAAATCGAAGACCTCGAGAACCATCGTGATTCTGGCGATTGTCGGCGGCGCCGTTGCCGGTGGCGTCCTCGCGGCGGCCCACGGCGGGAGTTCGAATCAAAGCACTCCGCCGCCCGCGGCAACCACCGGCGGAGCGCCGTCGAGCGGAGCGACGATCGTTGCCGGTCCGCCGGTGCTCGGTCCTCCGCATTAAAGAATCCGGGCATTTCATGATGACGCTTCGGCAACCGGCTCGACTGGCCCTCGCGACTCTGACGATCGCGGCAACCGCCTTCGCCGCGGTCTCAGTTACCACCATGTCTCTTCCCGGGGGCGTCGTGGGTGTCGCTTACAATGCGATGCTCGCGGCCGGCGGCGGCCGCGCACCCTACACCTGGACGATATCCGCCGGCAGCCTGCCGCAGGGGCTGGCACTTGCCGTCAATGGCGCGATCAGCGGCATACCAGACCAGGCCGGCTCTTTCAGCCCGACCTTTCAGGCGACCGATAAGCGCGGCGACACCGCGACTAAGACCCTGCCGCTCACCGTCGCCGCCGCGCTCTCTGTCGATACTGCCTCGCTGCCCGATGCGACGCTCGGGACAACTTACACGGAGAGCCTGTCCGCCAGCGGCGGTACCGGCGGTTACACCTGGAGCGTCTCGACCGGAACTTTGCCGCAGGGGATGATGCTGAGCCCCACAGGAACTATCGTCGGCATACCCTTGGCCGCGGGCACATCCAGCTTTACGGTTCAAGTGCGGGATCTCTCCGCCGACACGGCGGCCCGCGCGCTCTCGATTTCGGTAACCGCACCCCTCATGGTCAAGACCGCATCGCTGCCCGCCGCGACAGTAGGCGCAGCATATTCACAGGCTCTGTCGGCGAGCGGTGGGACCGGCACGTACTCGTGGTCGATCACCGGCGGCTCGCTGCCTGCTGGACTGTCGCTGGCCGCGAATGGCACGATCTCCGGCACCCCGACTGCTGCGGGTCCTGCGAACTTCACAGTGCAGGTGACCGATAGCTCGGGAGCCAACGCGTCCAAGCCACTGACCCTGGCTGTAAACCCGACGCAGTTAGTTATCACGACTGCCTCGTTGCCCGCCGCGACAGTAGGTGCACCATATTCGCAAGCTCTGGCCGCCAACGGCGGTATCGGCAGTTACTCGTGGTCGATCACCATTGGTTCGCTGCCTGCCGGACTGTCGCTGGCCGCGAATGGCACGATCTCCGGCACCCCGACTGCTGCGGGTCCTGCGAACTTCACGGTGCAGGTAAGCGATAGCTCGGGAGCGAACGCGTCCAAGCCGCTGACCCTGGCTGTAAACCCCGCGCCCTTAGTTATCACGACCGCCTCCCTACCCGCCGCGACAGTAGGCGCGCCGTATTCGCAAGCTCTGGCCGCGAGCGGTGGAACCGGCATTTACTCGTGGTCGATCACCGGCGGCTCGTTACCCGCTGGACTGTCGCTCGGCGCGAATGGCACGATCTCCGGCACCCCGACTGCTGCGGGTCCTGCGAACTTTACAGTGCAGGCGACCGATAGCTCGGGAGCGAACGCTACCAAGCCACTGACCCTGACCGTCAACCCGGCACAGTTAGTCATCACCACCGCCTCCCTACCCGCCGCGACAGTAGGTGCAGCATATTCGCAAGCTTTGGCCGCGAGCGGTGGGACCGGCACGTACTCGTGGTCGGTCACCAGTGGTTCACTACCCGCCGGACTGTCGCTCGCCGCGAATGGCACGATTTCCGGGATCCCGACTGCTGCAGGTCCTGCGAATTTCACAGTGCAGGTGACCGATAGCTCGGGAGCGAACGCGTCCAAGCCACTGACCCTGACCGTCAATCCGGCGCAGTTAGTTATCACGACCGCCTCCCTACCCGCCGCGACAGTAGGCGCGCCGTATTCGCAAGCTCTGGCCGCGAGCGGTGGAACCGGCACGTACTCGTGGTCGGTCATCAGTGGTTCACTACCCGCCGGACTGTCGCTCGCCGCGAATGGCACGATTTCCGGGATCCCGACTGCTGCGGGTCCTGCGAACTTCACAGTGCAGGCGACCGATAGCTCCGGCGCCAACGCTTCGAAATCGCTGAGTCTGGCCGTAAACCCGGCACAGTTACTCATCACTACCACCTCCCTGCCGGACGCTCACACCGGTTCCACCTACTCAGCCTCCCTCTCCGCTGCCGGTGGCTCTCCGCCGTTCACCTGGAGTATTCAGAGCGGACAGTTGCCAGCGGGTCTCAGTCTGACGCCCGGGGGCGGCATCACCGGCTCCGCGACAGCCGCCGGAACGTTCAACTTCACCGTCCAGGTGACGGACAGCGCATCGGCGCATGCCACCGCCGCACTGAGCATCGCGGCCTCCTCCGCGCTCTCTATCGATACACCGCCCATTCTCGCCTCAGGCTCAGCCGGTGCCTCTTATAATCAGCCGCTGGCGGCGTTGGGCGCGGTTCCGCCGCTCGCATGGTCGCTTTTTTCCGGCATCCTTCCCACGGGTCTGTCGCTGAACCCGGGGAACGGCGCCATTTCCGGAACCCCCACCCAGGTCGGCTCATTCAGCTTCTCGGTGCAGGTGAAGGATGCTACCGGCACGGCCGCCACTGCCAACTTCAACCTCTCGATTTCGAGCGGCGTCACCATCGCCACGCCGCCCTCGCTGCCCCCCGCCACCATTGGGGTGGCGTACTCGTTTACTCTGCAGCCGGCGGGCGGAAGCTATCCCTATGTGTGGACCGTCACCGCCGGTTCGCTCCCCGCGGGGCTGACGTTCAACTCAGCCGGGCTGATTGCCGGAACCCCTACCGCCAGCGGCAATTTCACTTTCACCGTGCAGGTCACCGACGGCAACTCCAACCGTGCTACCAAGAACTTCACCCTCACGGTTGCCCAATCGCTCTCCATTCCCACCGCGCCGCTGATGCCCTCCGGCAGTACGGGCTCACCCTACCGGCAGACCGTCACAGCGCTCGGCGGAACGCCGCCATACGTGTGGAGCGTCGTCTCCGGCGCGCTCCCCACGGGTCTCACGCTCGATGGCTCGTCCGGAATTATCGCCGGAACCCCATCCGCCGCCGGAGCCTTCGGGTTCACCCTTTCGGTCACCGATAGCGCCTCCGCAACCGTGCAGAAGGAATTCACCATCACCATCGGACAGGGCGTCACCATCTCGGCCCCCGCATCGCTGCCCGATGGCGTCGCCGGCGCCGCCTATTCCTTCACACTCGCCGCCGCGGGCGGGCGCGCGCCGTATTCCTGGAGCGTAACTGCCGGGGCGCTCCCCGCGGGCCTGGCGCTGAACGCCGCTGCCGGAACCATCGCCGGCACCCCGTCCGCACCCGGCACTTACAACTTCACCCTCCAGGTCACCGACGCCTCGCAGCTCTCCGCATCGAAGGTGGTCACCCTCGTCGTGACTCTGCCGGCCACGCCTGCGGTCGCAATTAACGGTCTTCCCGCCACCATCGCGCCGCTCCAGCAGCCCGCTCTCGATATCGCGCTCGCCGGTCCCTATCCCGTCGCCATCACGGGCGTTCTTTCTCTTGCGTTCAACCCCGCCGGGCCCAATCCCGCTGACGATCCCTCTATTCAGTTCTCCACCGGCGGGCGCACCGCGGCTTTCACCATACCCGCGGGGGCGAGCCACGCCGTGTTCGCCTCGCCGCTGGCGCTGCAGACCGGGAGCGTGGCCGGCACCATCACGCTTTCTCTCGCGTCCCTGCAGGCCGCGGGCAGCCCGCTGACCGTCTCCGGCGCCACCGCGCAGGTTCAGGTGCTGCCGGTTGCCCCCGTAGTAGCCGGCGTCGCAATGGTTGCCACCGGCGATGGTTTTCAGGTGCAGATCGCCGGCCTCAGCACCACGCGCGAACTCACGCAGGCAACCGTCAGTTTTCAGCCCGCGACGGGCGCCAGCTTGCAGACCTCCAGCCTGGTCGTGCCGCTGGCGAGCGCCTCGCAGACCTGGTTCCAAAGCTCCAGCGCGGCCGCATACGGCGGCCAGTTCACCCTGACTCTGCCCTTCACCGTTACGGGCGGCACGAATGTGGTCGGTTCGGTGACCGTGATTCTGAGCAACAGCGTGGGTGATTCGCCGGCCTCCGCGGCGTCCGCTTCAGGCGGCGGAACGAATTAGGTCCCAAGCCCGCCGTACGGTGGCTTCGGTTGTCGCCTGGTTGCCGATCGCCAGCCGCAGCGTGAATCGCCCCTTCAGTACCGTTCCCGAAATGAAGATCTCGCCCGTCGCGTTCACCTGTTCCTGAATGCGGCGATTCTCTTCGTCGCTTCCCTTGAAGCGGAAACAGACCACCGAAAACGGGGAAGGCGCGGTGCGTTCGAAGCGTTCGTCGGCATCCACCCACTGCGCCAGTTCCTGCGCCAGCCGCACGTGCTCGCGGATGATCGCAGCCAGCCCTTCGCGCCCGAACGAGCGCAGCACGAACCACAGCTTCAGCGCGCGGAAGCGCCGGCCGAGCGGCACGCCGTAATCCATGAGGTTCACCGCCCGCGGGTCGCCGGCCGTTTGCAGATACTCCGGCACCAGTGAGAATGCGCGCTTCAGCACGTCCGGGTGCCTGGTGAAAAACGCGCTGCAGTCCACCGGTGTCAGCAGCCACTTGTGCGGATTCATGGTCAGCGAATCGGCATGCTCGCAGCCGGCAAACGCCCAGCGGAACTCCGGTGCCACCATCGCCGACCCCGCGTACGCCGCGTCCACGTGCATCCAGATGCCGTACTCTCTGCAGAGGGCGGCGATCTCCGGCACCGGGTCCACGCTGGTGGTCGAAGTCGTCCCCACCGTGGGCGCCACGCAGCATGGCCGCAGCCCCGCCGCGCGGTCGGCTTCGATCATCTGCGCCAGCGCATCCGGCCGCATGCGAAACGCATCGTCCACCGGCACCTTGCGCACGTTATCCTGCCCGATGCCCAGCGCCATCGCGCCCTTCTCCACGCTCGAATGCGCCTGTTCGCTGGTGTAAACCACCAGGCCGGGCGATGCCCCTTTCGTGCGGCAACCGGCATCGGCGAAGTCGCGCGCCGCCGCCAGTGCGTGCATTGTACTGGTCGAGGCGGTGTCGTAAATGCAGCCAAACCAGTCTTCCGGCAGACAGGTCCACTGCCGCAGCCAGCGCAGCGTCACCTGCTCCAGTTCCACCACCGCAGGCGACGACTTCCACAGCATCCCGTTGACATTCAGGGTCGCGGCCAGAATCTCTCCGATCACTCCCGGCGGCGAAGCCGAAATCCCGAAATACGCCATGAACCCCGGATGATTCCAGTGCGTCGTGGCCGGCACAATGAGCTTTTCGAAATCGGCCAGAATGCGGTCCATGGGCTCGCCCTGCTCGGGCCCGTGCGCGGGCAGCGCATCGGTCAATTCGCCCGGCTTGACGGAAGGCAGCACCGGATACCGGTCCGGCTGGGCAAGATAATCGGCCGCCCAGTCGATCGCCTGGTGGCCGTAGCGGCGGAATTCTTCGGGTGTCATTTTTGAATCGTGATGGTTCCGGTAGCCGCCATTTTAGCAGCCGCCGCCGGGGGCAGTTTCCATGAGGAATCGAAACGGCCTTCGGCCACCACGTGCTCGAGCGACCCGCGAAACAGCATGTAATCGCCGAATGCGCTGACGATGCGAAGCTGCCGCGGCTGGAAGGAATCTCCGCCGCGCCCGGCTTCGGCCGCGCCGGTCCACCACGGCAGTCCGGAATTCACCACCACGTAATGCGAGCCCTGCGGTGCGATGAATACCAGCCCGTAATCGGCCGCGCCGGGGTTCAGCGACAGGGGCAGCGAAGACGCAAACCTCGCGATCACCGAGTTGGTTTCCGCATTGCCGAAGAGAATCAGGTTGCAACAGGCGATGTCCGCGGCGGTTATTTCGCTGTCCGGCTTCACCAGCGGGGTGACCGCCACGCGATAGCGATCGTTCCACGCCGCGGCGGTTTCCGCCGTGTTGCGGCGCGCGGCAAGTTCGTCGTCCGTGCGCGCTCCCAGAGATCCGTAGACGTAGATGTGCGCCCCGGTGAACGCAGCCGCGATGGGGCCTTCCGAACCCGCGCGTTTGAGTGTTGTCACTTCGGTCTGCCGGAGGCGCCATTTCCCGGCTATCTGCTCGAAGGAAACCGCGCCCCGGGTTCGCACCCGCACCACGCTGCCATCGATCACCGCCGCCGCTAGAGGATGGAGCGGCTTCAGCGTAAACTCACTCAGATTCTTCGTCTCCACCTGCACCGTGTTCGTGCCGGACAGCCGCGCGTCGATGCTCGCCTCCGTCCCCGGCGTCAATTCGTCGATCCGCACCCAATAGGCTTCCGCGTAGCGGTAACTGCGCGTCAGAAAGCGCACGCGCTGCGGAAACGCATTCCTCCGCTGCTGCGCGAACCACTGGAACACCGCGCCATTGCGGTACGCGAAATCCCAGACGTTGTGGCGCACCCCCGGGTACTCGAAATACTCCGCCCGCGCGCCCGCATCCAGCAGCTTGCGCTGCAAATCGCGCGAGGATTGCGCCGGCACGATCGGATCGCCATCGCCGTGATACAGACGAACGGGCAGATCCAGCGCGTTGCCGAGCACCTCTTCGGTGCCGGGCTCTTCAATCGGACACAGCGGCGCCACTGCGGCCCAAACATCGGGTCGCGTCAGGGCCAGGCGCAGCGCGCCGCCGCCGCCCATCGAAATCCCCGTCAGGTATACGCGGTCGCGGTCGATCGGAAAGCGCTGCTCCACGTCCGCGAGCATGTCGTAAACATCCTGCTCCGCCGGCCCTTCGTAGCCCATTGTCCCGCGCGCGAACGGGCACGCCACGATAAAGTCCAGATCGCGCACCGCCGGCAGATAGTGCATGTCCGACGGATTCATTTCCCCGATCCGGCTTGGCACCGCCAATACCTGCCGCAGGTTGAAGCGATGGTCCGATTCCTCCGAATGCAGGCTCACCACCAGCGGATAGCGCCGCGCCGCATCGAATGAGCGCGGAACATAAATGGAGTAAGGTTGCGCCGAACCGTCCGCGCTCGAGCGGAAGGTGAGGATCTGCGGCCCGGTCTGCGCCCGCAGAACCGGCGCCAGCGCCAGCAGAACCGAAAACGCGAGCCGCGGACCGATCGGCACAGCACCCTTCCGGGGCTTCGTTTCACGCCTTCGCCGACCGCTTCGCACCCGCAGGCAGCCACACCGGAAACCATTCGCGAAAAGCGGCCAGCCGCCGCGCCTTCTCCGGCGAAAGAGGCGTGTTGATGGGCCCCGTCTTCAATCCTCGCATGGCGACGGCGGTTTTCAGGATCACCGGCCGCGGCGCCTGTTCCTCCCAGTCCAGGAATTCGCCGATCTTTGCCTCGATCGCGTCCGTTTCCGCGCCATCGCCGGCCGCGGACCGCCGGGCCAGGGCCAGCACCAGTTCGGGAATCGCGCAGGCCGCCGCCGAGACGGCGATCCGCGCGCCTGCCGCCACCGCCCTGCGCAGCCAACGGTCGTGTCCGGCCAGCAGCGTGTGCCCCGCCGCCGCGACCGGCTCGAATCCGCCGCACTCGTCTTCCAGGCCCGCGAACTGTCCCGCTTCGAGCAGCCCGAGCGCCGTCTCCAGTTCGATGGCGGTAGCGCAATCGGAAATACTCGATAGGTATAGCGGCACTCCTTCCACCTGCGCCGCGAACTGTTCGTAATACTCCCGCAAGTCGTCCTGCTCGTAGCGGAAAAAATACGGAGGTGGAACCAGCAGCCCTACCACCCCGGCGTCGCGCGCCTGCCGCCCCAGAGCCACCGCTTCGTAGAGCGTTGCGCTTCCCACGCCCGCCAGCAGCGGGACGCGGCTGCGCTTCACCGCCAGCAAGGTGAGGCGCGCGCGGTCGCTTGCGGGAATCGCGGCGTACTCTCCCGCCGCCGTGAACAGTGCGATTCCCTGCACTCCCGAGCGTCCCAGAAAATCGATCAGTTCGAACGCGGCGCCGAAGTCCATTTCGCCGCGCGCCGAGCGGGGCGTAATCGCGGCGGCGTAAACTGCGGGAGAGTCAGCCGGCTGCATAAGCGCCGCCAGCTATAGTACCGGATTTCGGTACGGTGTTGGTACAACTGGCACTTCGTTCTGGTACAACTGGCACTCGCGCATAGGAAAATCTTCGCGTTTAATGGTCTTTCGGAGACAAAAAATGATCACAGCCGCCCGCGAGCTTTCCTTGAACATGATCTCGATCCTGACCGGATCCCGCCGCCTTCAGAACATCGAGCGCCGCGTCAACAAAGGCCTTCGGCGGTACATGGGTGACGAGACCCAGACTCTCTCCGCCGGCCAGCTTCGTCCTCTGCTGCGCCGCATCGATCTGGGCCGCAGAGTCCTCCAGGGCTAAAGCCGCCGCGCGGCCACGCGCGCGTCTCACTTTCCCCGGCTCGCCCGCAATTCCGGAGGATTCACCCGAACCACCCCGTGATCTACCAGTACGGTGTCGGTATCGCCGATGCGGCCGTAGTTCTTTCCGTTCACTACCAGCTCACCGCCGCGGATCTCGACATCGGCGTCGCGGCAGGGCATGAAACGGTACGCGGGGCGGCCATCGATGTCCGCCAGCCTCTCCGGCGGGGGAACGCTGGTGCGGTAACAATCCGTCACCCGCACCGTGTGGCCCCCGACATTCGATTTCACTTCGCCCAACAACAGGTTGTTGGAACGGCTGCAAGAGGTTAACGCCACCGCGGCGGCCAGCAGAAGCAACGTTCGCATTCGATAAGTATAGATTACTTTATGATGTAAAGTAAATCTCGAAATCAGAGCTCTGCATGGCCATCCGCGCCCCGCCGCCCGGTTCCAACTCCGGCATCGGCCTGATAACTTCCCGGGCATCCGCCTGATAACTATCGATAGCGGTCTTTGGTACTGTTTGATAACACCCAGCTCTCGCTATCGAATCCGATTTCGGTTGAAATAGTTGCATGGCACCTGTGAACCAGACCATTTACTCGATCGCGCTCTTTTTCGCGCTCCAGGCGCTCCTTCTGTGGACCAAACGGCGCCATCGCGGCGATCTCCACCAGGCCATCGAGCGCTAGCGCCCACCGCCCCAACCGCCTATCGCATGGTCACGAGGAAGCCCCTCCCCGCTGCGAAGCGCAGGATCTCGGTCTCCGTCCCATCCTCGCCGCCTCCCTGGGTCCGCAGCGCGAATCGCGTGCCTTTGGGGAACTGCCCCATCTTCGACTCTACGGCCGCCACGCTTTCCAGCCCGTAGTATTGCCCCACCCGATTCGCCATCCCTCCCGGCTGCAGCAGAATCTCGATCTCCACCGGCTCCTTCATTGCTTCGATGTCTTCCCGCGTATCGCCAATGCATTTCCCGGAAATACAAAGCGATTCCACCAGCCGTAAATCCGCCTCGCTCACCAGCCATCCGCGCCCGCGCGCAATGGCGTCGCGCAGATCGCTTTCCAGACGCCAGCTCCCGCCGTCCTGCGCCAGTTCCGCGGGCTTGCCCTTCCAGTAATCGTGGAAGTAGCGGAAGGCATCCCACAGCCGCGGCAGCGAAGCGGCCGTGCCATACCGCGCCAGCATGCGCGCCGCCGTGCTCTTGACAAAGGTGTCCTGATGCATCAGGTACGCGCCGAGGTACTGCTCCAGTCCCGCGCCCATCGCCAGGGGCGGCGTGCGCTCGAAATACTGCACCGTGCAGCGCGGCGGCGCCGCATGCATGTCCCAGGGGTGGCTGTGAAAGATTCCGTCCGCATACCCTGGGTCCACCCGCACAAAATAGGCCGCCAGCTCCGGTTGGCAGGGGTCGCGCTGCGATTCGTAGATCGCGCGGATGCGCGGCAGCGCCTTGGGTGTGGCATAGAGCGCAATCGCCGCCATGGTCAGCCTCGCGTTCCAGCCGCCCGGCTGCTGCGCGCGCGCCAGTGCCCCGATCAGCGCATCATCCATAGGCGGCACATCGGCCGGCGGCAGCATCGCGAGCGAGGCCTCGTCCAGCCACGTCTTGTCTTTCATCAGTTCGGCCCGAATCCGCGCCCGCGCCCGCGCCGGGTCGATGCGGAACAGCGCCTGCAGCGCCGAGTGCGGCGCTTCGTAATACTCCCCGGGCCTCCAGTCATCGAGCACGCTTTCCAAAAACGCGGCCGCATCCGGCGAATTCACAGTCGCGCCGTAGAGATCCAGCAGGTACTGTTTGCGCGCAACCGGCACGGATGCGAAGTCACGGGCGAATTCACCCGCCACGGCCGGAAGCCACGAAGGGTCCGCTTCCCGCGGCCGGTTCACGCGCACCTGCTGGACACGCTGCAGGAGCGTTGCCATCGCCTCCCACTTCGCCTCCGGCTGTTTCCCGGTGACGCTCCCCGCGAGCGCAGCCGAAGCCTTTGCCAGCACGTCTTCGGTATAGGCGTGCTGCTTTTCGATCCAGGCCGTCATGGCGGGTTCGGGCGGCTGGACCGGCAGACTCGCCTCCGGCCGTTTCGCCGAAATCACCGCCGTGGCCGGCGCGCCCCGATGGATGACCGGCGCCGGCGGTAAATGAGCCCGCGCGCAGACATACGCCAGCGCATTCAGATAGGAGCCCGAAACCGACTGCTCCGGCGCCGTTACCCGCGCCTGCATCAGATCGCAAACCTTCGCCGGCGCCGGCGCCCGTTCCAGTCCGGGCAGCAACACGCTTTCCATCTTCGGCAGCACCGCAAGCGACGCGCTCCACGCGGCCGGATCGTCGAACAGCGTCAGTTGCTCCGCGGCATCCTTCTGCGCCTGATACCCCGCGCTGTCGCGAGGCTCCGGCCCGGTTAACACCGCCTCGCTGCGGGCGATGGCCTGGCGCACCCAATCCGCGCTCGCGGCCGCAATCTCGAATTCGACCGTATCGGAAACCGCGTACCGCGGCGGATCCGCGAGCCGGTAGCACGTCGAGCCGGGCGCGCAGACTCCCAATACCAGCGCCCGCGCCAGCGCCGCCACGCGATACCGTCCTGGCGCCAGCGGCGGCAGATACGAATTCAACGCCACATCCTCGTGATCGGAGACCGCCCGCAGCCCCACCATCGGGATCATTTCCTTCGGGACACATGGCTTGCTGACGGTGCCGCATTCTCCGGAGGGATCCAGCAGGATGCCTGCGAATTGCCACTGTTCCCCCGGCGGCTTTCCCGGCGGAGACACCACAATCAGCGGCGGCCGCACTTCCGCCGCGATCAGTTCGCCCTGCCGGTAAACATGCGGATTCCGCAGCCGCAGACTGACCGCCGGAGAGCGCAGCGCGCTCCACGGATCGCCGCCCTGGGCGCTCAGGGCAGGCGCCAACCACAAGAGCCACCACAGCCGCATGGGAACCTTCTTCAGCATACGCCCGTTGGTCCGGGTGCGATTTTCTTTCACCGGAATTAAAGTTTTTCCCGCTCGTGCCGATTGAAGGAAATAGGACCTGATGTTCCGATTGTCTGAAGCGCGCTGTGCTCCTGCAGGCGCAATTGTGTGGGCCGTCTGCTGCATGGTCTTTGGCGGAGCCTGCATAGGCATGCTCGATCGAGAGGGCCGAACGCGCCTCCTTGCCATGGGTGCGGCGGCTCTGGCGGTGTTCCTGGCGGTTTTATTCCACCAGGCGCAGTGTGCCTGCCGCTCGCGCCGCGTGGCGCAGGAGTCGAACTCGGCAAAGAGCCGCTTCCTGGCCAACATCAGCCACGAGATCCGCACGCCCCTGAACGGCATTCTCGCCACCGCCGAACTGCTCGAGCGCGGTTCACTCCCGCCGGCCCAGGCCGAACTGGTGCAAGCCATCCTGAGCAGCTCCGAAGATCTCATCTCGATCGTCAACGATGTGCTGGACTTCTCGCGCATCGAGACCGGCCGCCTGCCCCTGGAATGTGTGCCGTTCAGCCTGCAGGACCTGATTGTGGAAGTGAACCGTCTTTTCTCCGAAAAGGCGCAGGCGAAAGGCCTGCGATTGCAGTGCTCCCTCGGCGCCGGCGTCCCCGTGGCCGTCGAAGGCGACGCCCTGCGTCTTCGCCAGGTGCTCTGCAGCCTGCTCTCCAATGCCATCAAGTTCACACAGGCCGGGGAGATCCGGCTGGAACTTTCGGTGGCCGGCGTGCCCGCGGAAAAAACCGCCATTCTCTTTCGCGTCTGCGATACGGGAATCGGCATTGAGCCACAAACTGCCGGCAGCCTGTTTCATGCCTTCACGCAGGCCGAATCGGACGCCACCCGCCGCTACGGAGGCATGGGCCTTGGGTTGACCATCGCCCATCGCCTGGTCACCCTGATGGGAGGCAGCATCGGCGTCGAGAGCGAACCGGCGAAAGGTTCCACCTTTTGGTTCGTCATTCCCGCGCGGGCCGTTCCGCTGGTCGCTGCCGCCGAGCCGGCCCAGCCCCGCCCGGCCAGGCGGGAGCATATCCTGATCGTGGAGGACAATCCCGTCAATCAGTTGGTGGCCCTCCGGGCTGTCACCGGAATGGGTTACGCCGCGGAAGTGGTCTCCGGCGGCGAAGCGGCGCTGGACGCCCTGGCACGGCAGCAGTTTCACCTCGTCCTCATGGATTGCCAGATGCCCGGCATGGACGGCTATCAGGCCTCCACCGAAATCCGGCGACGCGAAGGCATCACACCCGGCTCGCGCCGCATCCCCATCGTCGCCATGACTGCCAACGCTGTCGCCGGCGATAGCGAACGCTGCCGTGAAGCCGGTATGGACGACTACCTCGCCAAACCCGTTCGCCTGGAAGCCCTTGCCTCCACCCTGGAGCGGTGGCTGGAAGCCTCTCCTCCCCACCGCGGCGCGCGGATCGCCCCTCTGACGGCTCCCGGCCCCGCCGTATCTCCCGGGTAACAAGGCCCTTATGCCTGCCCCGCCGGCGTCTCCACAGTCTACGGCTAAACCGGCTATTACCCGGTCTGCGAATGCATCCCTCATCGTGCTACCATTCAGAGGGATTTAGCTCGGTTCTCCGGTGCACGTCCCTTTCCCGAAGTGAACCACCTTAATAGATGAATTTACGCTCTCTTTTCAGCCTCTTTTCGTCGGACCTCGCTATCGACCTGGGAACGGCCAATACTCTTGTTTATGCCAAGGGAAAGGGCATTGTCGTCAACGAGCCCTCCATCGTCGCCATCAACAAGAACACGGGTGAAGTGGAAGCCGTCGGCAAGGAAGCCAAGGAAATGCTGGGCCGCACGCCCGGCAATATCGTGGCCATCAAGCCTATGAAAGACGGCGTGATCGCCGATTTCAAGGTCACCGAGCGCATGCTGAATTATTTCATTCAGAAGGCGCACGGCCGTAAAATGCTGGTGCATCCCCGGATCGTGATCGGCGTCCCCAGTGAAATCACCCAGGTCGAAAAGCGCGCGGTCATGGATTCCGCCTACCGCGCCAAGGCCAGCGAAGTGCACCTGGTCGAACAGGCCATGGTAGCAGCCATCGGCGCCGGCCTGCCCATCACCGAGCCCTCGGGCAACATGGTGGTCGATATCGGCGGCGGCACCACCGATGTCGCCGTCATCTCCCTCTCCGGTATCGTCTACTCCCGCTCCGTGCGCGTCGCCGGCAACGAGATGGATGACGCCGTGATGCAGTTCCTCAAGCGCAAATATAATCTGCTGATCGGCGAGCGCACTGCCGAAGCCATCAAGATCGAAATCGGCTCCGCCTATCCGCTCGACAAGCCCATCACCATGGAAATCAAGGGCCGCAACCTCATCGAAGGCGTGCCCCGCACCATTACCATCGACGATGCGGAAATTCGCGAATCGCTCTCCGAGTGCGTCGCGACGATCGTCAACGCCATCCGCGTCGCACTCGAACGCACGCCGCCCGAACTCAGCGCCGATATCAGCGATCGCGGCATCGTCCTCACCGGCGGCGGCGCCTTGCTCAAGAATCTCGATAAACGCATCCGCGAAGAAACCGGTCTGCCGGTCTCGATTGCCGACGACCCGCTGGCTTCGGTGGTGCTCGGAACCGGCCGCATGCTGAGCGACTTCCGGCTCCTGCGCAAGATTTCGATAGACTAGGGTCAGAAGGCGGCCCCGGCGTCATGGAGTCCTTTCTCAATCGGTACCGCAACATCACCGTTCTTCTCCTGGTGATCTTCGCGCAGCTCGTCCTGCTCGCCGTGCAGGTGAAGGACGACCGCGACGTGCCCAAGATCCGCGTCTGGACCGTCACCGCCGTCATGCCCCTCGCCCACGTCGTGGAACTCGTTCGCGGCGGCACCATCGGTCTGCTGCGCAACTATATTCTGCTGCGCGACGCCGACAGCGAGAATCGCCGCCTTCGCGAGCAGGTCGGCCAGCTCAAGCTCGAAAACATTTTCCTTAAAAATGAGCTGAATACCGCCGACCGCGCCAAGGCCCTCCAGATTTTCCAGGCCCGGACGCCTTCCCGGACCCTCGCCGCCAACGTCATCGGCATCGGCGCCGGCACCAACTCCAAGGTCGTCTACGTCAATCGCGGCTCCATCGCCGGCGTTGAGCGCGGCATGGCCGTGGTCACGCCGGATGGCATCGTGGGCAAAGTGATTGCCGCCTTCCCCACCGATTCCCAGGTGCTCCTGGTCACCGATCCCGAGTTCGCCGCCGGCGTGATCTCGCAGAAATCCCTGGCCCGCGGCACCATGAAAGGGCAGGGGACTCCCACCTGCAAGGTCGACTACGTGCCTTTCGAAGAAAAGGTGGAAGTGGGCGAGATGTTTTACACCTCGGGTGACGACCGCATCTTCCCGCGCGGCTTTCCCGCCGGCATCGTGCGCGTCGTCCGCAAGGGGACGCCCTTCCAGGAGATCTACGTCGAGCCCGTCGGCCTGCAGCACGGCATCGAAGACGTACTCATCCTGATCGAAGGAGTCCACCAGGACATTCCCGAAGCCGCGCCCACGAATCAGCCCGTCTACATCGCTCCTCCTCTGCCCGCGAGCGCACAGCAGGCCCCCGCGGACGCTGCTGCTACCGATGCGGGAACCGCGGCCGACAAGCTGCGCCTGCAGTACAAAGCCCTCGGCGAAGCGGAAGGCCATACCTTCGGCGAGGGCGGTCCCGGCGCCAAGCCGCCCGATTTCACCAAACTGGGATCGCCGGGCTTCAATGCCGCCACTCCACCGAAGAACGCCGCGCCTGCAAATGTGACGCCCGGCAACCCGCAGCAAACCGCGCCGCCGCGCCCCACCACCGCGCCCGCGGTCCCCGATAAGCCGCCCGCTAGCCCTGCCGGCCGCGGCGTTGAAAAATCGCAGCCTGGAGTGACAAGTCCTGCCGGCCGCGGCATCGAAAAATCGCAGCCCGGCGTGTCCACTCCCGCCGGCCGCGGCGCCGAAAAACCGCAGCCTGCCGCGCAGCCGCCAACCGGTCGCGGTGCCGAAAAGCCTCAGACGAATCCACCGTCCGCAACCGGCCACGGTCCGGAGCAGAAAGGCGCTGACCGGGGTGCCGCGCCCGAACCTGCCCCCAAATCGCCCGACGCCGTCCGTCGCCTCAATCAGGTAGCCGGCGCTCCGTCCGGAGGCCACATCGAGTGACGTACTCCGGCGAGCGCATGCTTCTCAGCAGCCAGCGCGAAGGCCAGGTCTCGCGCTTCCGCGCCTGGGTGCTGCTGGCCATTCCGCTGGCGGCAATCCTGTTTCAGGTCTACGTTCCGCTCTTCTTCCAGTTCCTCGGCTTCCTCGAAATGCCGCTGCTGGTCGTCGTTTACTTCGCCCTCATGAAGCGCAGCCAGATCAGCGGTCTCATGGTGGGCGCGCTGGTCGGCCTGGCGCAGGATTCGCTTTCCAAAAATCCTCTCGGCATGTTCGGCATCGTCAACACCCTGGTGGGTTACTTCGCCGCGTCGGTCGGCTTGCGGCTGGATGTCGAACACGGCTTCATCCGCCTGCTCCTCATCTATTTCTTCTTCGTCTTCCACCAGTTTTTCTACTGGGTGATGGTGCGCGCGCTGCTCGGCCAGCAGCTCGCCTTCGACGTGCAGCGAACCCTCATCCTCGCCCTGCTGAACGCCGTCGTCGGCGTCTCGCTGTTTCACTTCCTCGATAAACTCCGCGAGCGGGCATGACCCCCGCGGCCATCCTGCTTGCCACGGCGAAGTTCGCGCTGTGGGAAGCCGCCTGCGCCGCCTTCAGTTTCGCTGCTGCCCGCGCCTGCCTGCCGGCCTCCGCGCTGGAATCGTGGCTGCTCTTTCTTTCTTTCGAAATCACCGTCGAATCCACCGTCGCTGCCGTCTTCTCGTTCTCCCGCAGCAACTCCGCCCCCGCCTACTGGCTGGCCGCCGCCGCGCTGGCCCTTGCCGCACTCGCGCAACGCCGCCGCCTGCAACTCCCCAAACTCCCGCCCGTGCGCCGCTGGTGGCCCGTTCCGCTGGCCGCCGCCGTCGCTCTCCCGCTCGTCCTCGCCTCCTTCCACCCGGTCCGCGAAATCGATTCCGTCAACTACCTCCACTACCTCATCGAATGGATGGCCAATCGCGCCACTCCCTACAGCTTCGCCACCTACTACGTCGCCTTCTGGGAGCTTTCCTTCCTTCCCACCTGGATCGTCACGCGCGTCGATCTCTTTTTTCCCGTGCTGGCCCTGAAATCCGTGGCCGTGCTGGCGCTGGCCGCCTGGCTCGCGGGAGGCGAACTCGGATTGCGGCGCTGGCGTCTCGCCCTTGCCGTCGCCGCCGGTTGTGTTTTCGCCTATCTCTGGAGCGAACCCTCCGGCGTCCCCACTCTCAAGAACGATGCCCTCCACGGCGCGGGCTTCGTGCTCCTCGCCATCGCCGTCCTCCGCGCCGCCCGCCGCCCACTGACCCGCGCCGATGCCGCCATCTTCGCTTGCGGCGCCGCTTTTGCTCCCGTCAAATATACCGGCGGCTTTTTGCTCATTCTGGTTGCCGCGCTGGTGCTCTGGCTGCGCCGCCGCGATGGCCGCCGCCTGCTTCCGCTCGCCGCCGTCATCGCCGCATTCGGCCTGATGACCTCGTGGCACTACTATGTCGCCCACGTGCTGCAATACGGAAATCCCTTCTATCCGGTGCGGCTCAACTTTGGCCCCATCCATCTCCCGGGCGAAGCCGATATGTCCGGCACCGCGATTCTCGATAGCCTCTCCTCCCCGATCGTCTGGCGCGCCTTCTTTCTCCCGCCCGGCGGCATCTCTCCCGGAGGCCTCGCCTTCCCCCTGCTCTTCGCCGCCGTCCTGATCGCGGCGCCCCTGCGCTGCGCCCGTGCCGCCTGGCGTCTGCTGCGCCGCCGTGAGCCGCCGAACGCGCTGGACTACACCGCTCTCCTGCTTTGCTGCGGCTGGTTCCTCTACTTCCGCTCTTACTACGGAGCCAGCATGCTCCCCGGCGACCTGGCCTACATGCGCAACGGCCTCAACACCCTCCGCTATGTGGATGGCGTGTGGCCCGTCAGCCTGCTGCTCCTCGCCGCGCTCTTCCCGCGCCTCGCGCCGCCGCTTCTCGCCGTGCAGTTCGCTGCCGGCCTCGCCGTGCTCTACGCCGGAATCCCCGCGGCCGTCTACTCCATCGCCGCCGTCCTGTTGCTCGCTCTTGCCGCAGCCGCGATCTTCGCGCTTCCCGCCGCACTGCCCGCTGCCAGGCGCGCGCTCGCCGCCGCCATCCTCGCCGGCATCGTGTTGTGCTCCGGCGGCGCCTTCGCCGTGGAACGCAACCGCCCGCAATGGAACGCGCAGTGGGGCGACCTTCTGCCCACGCTCGATACGCTCCGCCCGCGCGGCCTCGCCACCCTGACCCTGATCGACGCCGGCTATTTCGCCGGCCAAACCGCCGTCGCCGGAAACCCCGTCGATCCCGAAGTACAGTCGTATCTCCCCGAAGAACTTGCCGCCCTCCATCCCGCCGCGCGCCCGCGCTCCCTCGCCGTCCTGGCCCTGGCCGACCCCACAGGCCCCTGGCGCGCCCGCTACCGGCAGATTCTGGCACGGCTCGGCTACACTCTGAAGCTCTCCGGCTCCTCGGGCGAACTGTACGAAATCGAAAACCGTGTCCCCGCTTCCGGACAGCGGTAATCTGCGATCAGGGTCACATGACCCAAGGCTGAAGCAGGCGGTGTGCACATCCAACTGAACGCCGGTCGGCCCCGGGCACTGCCGCTCGCCGACGTTGTGACCGGCGACGTTTAGTTCCGGTTTCACCTGAGCGCGAACTGAGATTGGCGCTTCCTCCGGTCAACCGTTAAGGTCTTCCTCGGCATGCTCTGGGAGCGCCACGCCCACCGCGATCAGTCGCTAGGGTTCACTTCCTCCGCCGAACGGTTCTCTGAGCTTTGCCCTCATCTTTTGCGCCGCGCCCTTGCGCAAGACCGCGCAGGCGTTCCAGCGCGGGAGACCAATACTGCTCGTACTTCGCAATCCACGGCGCCAGGGCAGTAGCCAGGGCATCCGGCTCGATCCGATACACCTGCTGCCGGCCGTGACGATCTGCCCGCACCAGGCGCGCCGCCCGCAGGCTCATCAGGTGCTTGGAGATGCCCGATGCCACCAGGTCGGGGAACTGCGCGGCCAGTTGGCCTACGGTCATCGGGCCGCTTTCCGCCAGGAGGTCGAGGATGCGCCGGCGGGTGGGGTCGGCCAACGCTCGGAATAAGGCATCGCTATTGCTCGACGGCACCTGCGTTCACCAGATCGGCCAGATGGTCGAGCACCCGGTGCAGGTCGGCGCCGCGCTCGTAATCCTGCAGCGTCTCCGGCCAGTCCGAACGGCCGATGTTCTCGAAGCCATCATGAATCAGCGTAACCTGCGTGCCGGCGGCCGAGGGAGCGAGTGTGACGACTAGCCGCGCCGGATGCACCCACCCGCTGCCCTCCTCCAGCCACGACAGAATCAGCTTTTTCTCCGGCACCAACTCCAACACAACACCGCTGACCCACGTCTTGTCATCGGGTCCGAGGAAACGGTATCTGCCGCCGACGCGCAGATCGATCTGAAGATTGGAACTGATCCACCCGCGTAGGCCTTCCTGGGTTGCGAACCAGCGCCAGACTTTCCCCGGAGCAGCCTGGATCTCAATCGAACGAATGACTTGCCGCATACTCAATCCTCCAATACATTACCATTTGGTAATTCATTACTGTACGGTAATGCTTTCGCAATGTCAAGACGAACGCTTGCGACCCGTGCTGTCTGCCCGTTTTTATCGGCGTTCATCGGGGGCTGTTTTTTCGTTTTTTGGCAATGGCCACCAGCGCGATCCCCATCCCCAGCGTCGCAAGACTCGACGGCTCCGGAGCCGCGGACGCCGAATTGACAATCGCGAAGTTGCCCGCCGAAAATCTGGGCAGAGCATCGATCCCGATTTGACCATTCAGGTTCAACATCCGCGCCAGGATCTTGAGGTCGGCCTGGTTGCTGGACAGATCGTCGGAGTAAACAAGCACCGGCAGCGCGAGGTCTTCGTTGAAATACACAAAAACGCCCGGCCCATGCTGCGTGATTCTGCCGGCCAAAAGGTCTGCCGCATTAAAGGCTCCAAACGGAGTGAGAGGGTTCGCGTCATCGTCGAGAGTCTGGAGCGCGACGACGTTTACATTCGTTGCGGGAATCGAGCCGGTCGGCCCGTTGACGAAGTTGATCTGGTTCCTCCCGCCAAAGATGATGGGATCAAACGCGAAGATATCCGTGGCGATGTTGAACTGCACGAACAGTTCGCCGCCGACCTGCTGCCTGCCCGGAGCGCTCCGGGCGACAGTGCCGGCGAGTGGATCGGTGCTGAAGGTGAATGTAGTGCCAAACGCAGCGGCATGCAGCGCAAGCACCAGAACACCGCTCCTCAGCAGGCGCGAAAGCATCGTGGCATGCGGTACCGGCGGCAAAATGGTGAGTGGCGTCATAGAGTCCTACCTTTCATTTCGTGAATCGGCAACGTGCGGGTGCTGGGCGAAAGCTGGACTGTGTCCTTTCCGACATTTATTCCCTCCCGGGTTCCGCCGGCGCCGTGAGCAGTCTCAGATTCTCACTAAGACCGTTTTCCAGGCGTTCTGTTGAGCTGCGAAATCGCGTGATTCGGGCGGGAAACGATTGTCGGGCAGTCGGGAGAAAGAACGCTGACCGGACGTCGCAGCCTATTCGTCGGCGCCCGAATCTTTCTGTAGACTGGCCGAAAGATCTATCAACTCTCCGTGCAGGCCCGCGTCATACTGCTTTGCAGGTCTTCCCATTCCCTCGCGCCTCGGGACACTGTAGAGTAGGTAAGCTGCACACATGAGGATCAGCCTGTTTGGCAACCTGCGGATCACGAGCGCGGGCAGCCCGGTTACCTCTGTAAACACGAACCGCCTCCACTCCCTCATTGCCTACCTCATCCTTCGCGGCGATGCCCCGCAACCGCGGGAGCAACTGGCGTTCGTGCTGTGGCCGGGCTCGAGCGAACCGCAGGCCCGGACGAATCTGCGCCAGCTTCTCCACCACCTGAAACATGCGCTGCCGGCGGAATGCACATCGCTGGTGACCGATCATTACGCGGTCCGATGGCGGCAGGAGGCCTCTTGCGAGATCGACGTCGTAGAGTTCCAGGCGGCGATCGCCGCCGCTGCGTGCGCACGAGCCGAAAACGATCGCGCCCGGGAGATCGAGTCGCTGACCGCCGCGGCCAAACTCTGTGAAGACGACCTCCTGCCCGGGCTCTACGACGAATGGCTCACGCCATTCCGCGAAGAGTACCGGCAGCGCGCCTGCGAGGTTCTGCGGCGGCTCGCGGCGCTCTTCGAGGAGCAGCGGGAGTTCGCCTCCGCCCTGCCATTCGCCGAACGCCTCGCCGCGCTCGATCCGCTCAGCGAGGCGCACCATCAGCTGCTGATGCGGCTGCATGCCGCCAACAACGATCGATCCAGCGCACTGCGGGCTTACCACCAGTGCATGCGCGTTCTGCGGCGCGAATTGGGCGTCGAGCCGGGTTCGGCGACAATCGAGCTGTTTGAAAGAATTCTAAAATCGAAGCCCGCGCCTGGAGCCTCGCGCGGAAGCATTTCCGGAGTTCCCCTGAAGGACGTCGCGCCGCCGCAGAAAGCCCGCGCGCTGATTGGCCGCGCGCGCGAGTGGCAGCGGCTTACGGAGGCCTGGGAAACTGCGGCCGGAATGGGGCGCCGGGTGGCTGTGATCTCGGGCGAGCCGGGAATCGGGAAGACGAGACTCGCGGACGAGTTGTTTCACTCGTGCGTGAGCCAGGGGTTCGCCGCGGCGCGCAGCCGGTGCTACGCCGGGGAGGGTCAGGTCGCCTACGCGCCCGTGGCGGAATGGTTGCGCTCCGAGGGGATCCGCGCGGGATGGTCAAGCCTGACGCCCGAGCAGGCGATGGAACTGGCCCGCCTGGTGCCGGAAATCCGCGATCACTTCACCAGGAGCCAACTGCGCGGGTCGGGAGAGTCCCTCGCGCTCACTGAGAGCTGGCAGCGCCTCCGGTTTTACCAGTCGATCCACGCCGCAGTGGGAAAAAGCCGGAAACCCCTGCTCCTCTACCTGGACAACATGCAGTGGTGCGACCCGGCATCGTTCGAGTGGCTCAACGGCCTGCTGACTTCGCCGTCCGCGGACGGCGTCCTCGTGCTGGGAACGGTTCGCGCCGAAGAGACCGGCCGCGAACATCCATTTGCCCGCTTTCTGGCCGCTCTGCGGCAAGCCGGAATTGCGGAAGAGATCCCACTCGAACCGCTGGGCGCAGAGGAGACGGCGGAGTTGGCCCGGCGCGAATCTGTCCAGCCTCTCGACAGCGGCAAGCTCGACGAAATCTATCGCGCCACCCGCGGGAATCCGCTGTTTGTGGTGGAAAGTGTCCGGGTTGGGCTGCAGAGCACACGAGTGCGTTCCGTCATCGCGGCGCGGCTGACGCAGCTCACCACGGCGTCTTACGAGCTCGCCGGCATCGCGAGCGTGATTGGCCGCCCCTTCACCGTCGAATTGCTCGAGAAGGCCACGGATTGGGACGAACTCAGCGTGTCCGAAGCGCTCGATGAACTTTGGCGGCGGCGCATCATCGAAAGCCCGCGTGTCTCCGAGTACGACTTCACGCATGACTTCCTGCGGGAAGTGGCCTGTTCGGAACTGACCCCGGTGCGCCGCCGCTACTGCCACCGCCGGGTGGCTCGCGCGCTGGCCGAGATCTATGCGGAGGATATCGAAATCTGGAACGGGCAGATCGCCTGGCATTTCGAACAGGCAGGGATGGCAGAGGAGGCGATCGAACATTACCGCCGGGCGGCCGACTACGCGCGCCAGCGATATGCCAACGCCGAAGCGGCCAGCCTCCTCCGGCAGGCCCTGGCTCTCTGCCGCGGATTCCCCGAGTCTGAGCGAAGGCTGAAGCAGGAGCTCGATCTGCTGACCATGATCGGTCCAGCGCTGGTCACGATCGAAGGCTATTCCGCGGCGCAAGTCGGCGAGACCTACCAGCGCGCCCTGGAAATCTCCCGGCGTCTCGACAATCGAAACATTCTGGCGATCCTGAGCGGCGCCTGGGAGTTTCACGTAGTTCGGGGTGACCTGAAGGCGGCGCACCAGGTCAGCCTGGATTTTCTGGCAACAGCGGAGCGCGAGGGCGCTCCGGGACCGCTGCAGGCCGGCAACTTCCTGATGGGAAGCTCCCTCTTCCATCTGGGGCGGCTGGAACAAGCGATGCGCCACATGTCCGCCGCGGCGGGCGCGCACGACGAGTCCGCAGCGTCGCTCCTGGGGCTGTTCGCCAGGCCGGATCTGGGCGTGTTCTGCCATTCGTACCTGGCCCATCTGGACTGGCTGCGGGAAGAAGGTGGAGGCCCGGATCGTCACGCTGCCGAAGCCATCGCGGCGGCGAACCGGATAGGCGATCCGTTCAGCATGGCGATCGCGCTCGACTATGCCGCATTGCTGTGCGCCCTCCGGGGCGAGAGCGGCGCCGCCCTCCAACGCGGCCGCGAGGCCGTGGAACTCTGCAGCCGCCAAGGCTTCGCCTACTATCTGGCGATGGGGAGTATTGTGACCGGCTGGGCAGCGGCCGCCGAGGGCCAGGTGACCCAGGGTCTGACGCAGCTTCAGAAGGGAATGGACGCGTTTCGAGAGTTACACGCCGAGCTTCGCCTGCCGTACTATTTTTCGCTGTTCGCGGAGACGCTCGCGCGTGCCGGCAGAATGAGCGACGCGCTGGCCGCCATCTCCACCGGGTTCGCGTTCGCGAGCCGAAACGGCGAGGAGTGGGCGATCGCCGAGTTGCACCGGGCGCAGGGGGAACTGCTCCTGTCCGAAGGAAAGATCCAGGCCGCTCGTGCGAGCTTCCGGCGGGGTATCGAGGCCGCGCGGAATTCGGGCGCACTTGCGTTTGAGCGAAAATTGTCTCATCGATTGGGCGGAACGGCTGCATCCGCTTCCACGGAACGCCTCTAGAACGGCGACTCGGGCAAAGTGAAAATATCCGGTGCGGAAAAAGAACTTCGCGCCCTCACAAGGAGGAAGGAATGTCTTTACAGGAAGCGATCAGCGAATTTCGCGGCCAGTTTCGTGGAACGGTGCACGAACCGGGAGACGCGGGTTACGAGCAGGCGAGACAAGTCTACAACCGAATGATCGATCGCAAGCCCAGGCTCGTCGCGCAGTGCACCGACGTCGCCGACGTGATCGCCGCCGTGCGGATGGCGAAAGCCAACGATTTGCGCGTGGCGGTCCGCGGCGGCGGACACAATGCCGCCGGCCTGGGTGTTTGCGACGACGGCCTGGTCATCGATCTGGCGCCCATCAATTACGTGAGAGTCGATCCTTCGGCGCGCACGGCGCTGGTGGGGGGCGGGTGCCGGTGGCGCGACGTGGATCATGCCACCCATGCCTTCGGACTGGCCGTGCCCTCCGGCATTGTCTCGAGTACGGGCGTTGCCGGGTTGACCCTCGGCGGAGGAATCGGCCACCTGACCCGGAAACACGGGCTGACCATCGACAACCTTCTCTCGGCCGACATGGTGCTCGCGGACGGCAGTTTCGTGGTGGCCAGCGCGGAGGAGAATCCGGACCTGTTCTGGGCGATCCGCGGAGGAGGGGGAAACTTCGGCATCGTGACCTCCTTCCTCTTCGAGGCGCAGCCGGTCCATACCGTTTGCGCCGGTCCGATGCTTTGGGAACTGGAAGACGCGGCCGACGTGATGAAATGGTACCGCGAATTCATCACGCAGGCGCCCGAAGAGATGAGTGGCTTCATCGCCATGATGACCGTTCCGCCGGGGCCGCCGTTCCCGGAGAAACTGCATCTCCGGAAGATGTGCGCCATCGTGTGGTGCTATCAGGGGCTTATGGAACAGGCCAACACGATCCTGGAGCCCATCCGCAGCCATCGCCCCCCGGCGTTCGAATTCTTCGTCCCCATGCCGTTTCCCATGCTGCAGGGGATGTTCGACCCGATCCTGCCCGACGGCCTGCAATGGTACTGGAAGGCCGATTTCTTCAAGGAACTCAGCGACGCCGCGATCGGGAAGCACCTCGAACACGCGTCGCTGCTGCCGACCTGGCAGTCGACCATGCATCTCTATCCGGTGAACGGAAAAGCGAATCGAGTGGGCGAAACCGACACCGCGTTTGCCCATCGGGATGCGGTCTGGAGCGAGGTAATTGTCGGTGTGGACCCCGATCCGGCTAACCGTGAGCGAATCGTCAATTGGGCCAGAAGCTATTACGAAGACCTGCATCCGTTCGGCGCCGGCGGAGCCTATCTGAATTTCATGATGGAAGAGGGCGAGGACCGGATTCGAGCCACTTACCGGGGGAATTACGACCGTCTGGCAGCGGTCAAAGAGAAATACGATCCCGGCAACTTCTTCCGCGTGAATCAGAACATTCCGCCGGCCGCGAGCCGCGACGCTACCACCGTCGCATAGGCGGAACGGTAACCCCCGCGGGTGGGCCGTATGAGTCGTAACGGCCTGCCCTTTGTCTGCGCGCGACTCTTTTGCTCTGAAAGGCCGGCTTACCGGACGCTGCATTCCGGCAACCGAGGCATGATCTGCAACGAGGAGGAGAGAGATGAACCTGGAACAGGATCGCTTGATCGACGAGGTCCTTTGGTGGGGTCGGGCCACGAGATACTTGCCGTGGGGACCCTGGCCGGCCGAAATCGCGACGCTGAAGTCGCATCTACGGAGAATCTGGAACGCCGGGGATTACGATCGCCTGTCGCGCTACATGCAGATCGAGGCCGAGGCCTTTTATGACCGCCTCGCGGTTCCGCCCTGCTCCCGGCTCCTCGATGTCGCCTGCGGCTCCGGTCAATTGGCCCTGATTGCGGCCCGCCATGGCGTGGACGCGACAGGTGTCGACATCGCCGGGAATCTGGTAGAGCGCGCACGGGAACGCGCGCGAGTCGAAGAGTTGACCGCCCGCTTTCACGAAGCGGATGCGGAGGATCTGCCGTTTGCCGACGGAGCTTTCGATGTGGTCGCGAGCATCGCCGGGGTCATGTTTGCTCCGCGCCCGGAGGTGGCCGCCGGGGAACTCCTTCGCGTGTGCCGCCGCGGCGGTATCGTCGCGATGGCAAACTGGACGCCGGAGGGTTTCATCGGCCAACTGCTCAAAACCATTTCGAATTTCGTGGCCCCGTCCGGCATGCGGGAACCCGTGCTCTGGGGTGACGAAGCCGAGGTGTGCCGGTTGCTTGGCTCGGGTGTATCCAGTCTGGAACTCTCTCGCCGCAACACCGTACTGAATTTTCCTTTTCCGCCCGGCGAAGTCGTGCAATTCTTCCGTCTCTATCACGGACCGTCGAACCGTGCCTTCGCCTCTCTCAACCGCGCCGGACGGGTGAATCTCCAGGAGGAAATGGAAGAGTTGTGGTCGACTCACAACCGGGCACGCGGCGGATTTACCAAAGTCGACGCCGAATGGCTCGAGGTGGTGGCAAAGCGCGCGTAGGCGCGAAAGGGCTCGGGCGCCCCCCGGTACCCGGCCCGCGCGCCCGCAACAGACCGTGGCTTATCTCCGAATTCGCAACTGCTCCGTCCTGGCCGGGGCCAAAATCGCTCGCCGGGTAAAAGCCCGCAATCGGGCTGCCTGAGGCTCGAAAACCGCGCGTCAAACCGCGGCGTACCTGCTACAATATTGCATAGGCGTGTTCTCGCCCTGTTTTTGTGCCGCCGGTTGATCCGAATCTCGAATCGCAAACCAATACACAACCGCCCCTGCACGACGATACGCGTTTCGCAGCCGGGAAAATCGCGGTTTTTCAATACGCTACGGTCGCCATTTTCCTCTTCCTGATCGCCGGCTTCTGGAACCTGCAAATCCGCAATCCGCAGCTCTACGACGAGCGCGCGCAGCAGAACAGCATCAAGAGCGTGCCCATCCCCGCCCCGCGCGGGCGCATTCTCGATCGCGATGGACGCGTGATCGTCGATAACCACTCGTCTTTCAAGCTGATCCTGGCGCGCGAATCCCTCAAGGAAGATCATCTCAAGCCCATCGCCCAGGGTCTGGACCTCGATTACAACGATCTCCTCGCCAAGGTGCAGAAGTTCCGCTCGCAGCCCAAGTACGTCCCCATCGTCATCAAGGACGAGCTTTCGCCCGGCGATCTCGCTTTTGTCGCCTCGCATCACGATTTCTTCCCCGAGATGGTGCTCATCCAGTCGCAAAGCCGCCTCTATCCGCAGAACGGCATGCTGGCGCATGTGATCGGTTACACGGGAGAAATCAGCGAGCAGGAACTCGATATGCCGGAGTTCGCCAATGAGAATCCCGGCCAGGTCATCGGAAAATTCGGCATCGAGCGCGAATACAACAAGACTCTGGAAGGCGTCGACGGCCAGCGCCAGGTGGTGGTCGATAACCGCGGGCAGGTGCGCGAAACCCTCGCCACCAAACCCGCCATTCCCGGCAAGGATTTACAGCTCACCATCGATCTCGATCTCCAGGTGGTCGCCGAACTGGGCATGGATTCTCCCAACGAGGAACTCCACGTCCAGCACAAGACCGGTGCTCTCGTGGCGCTCGACCCGCGCACCGGCCAGATCCTCGCCATGGTCAGCCGGCCCACGTTCGACGCCAACAAATTCGCGGTGCGGATCAAGCCCAAAGACTGGCAGGAGATGCTGGACAATCCCGACCACCCGCTCATGAACAAGGCGATCCAGGACCAGCAGCCGCCCGGCTCGACGTTTAAGCCGTTCACCGCGCTGGCCGGACTGGAGAGCGGCGCCATCGACGACCAGTTCACGGTGCATTGCCCCGGCGGAGTGACGCTCTACGGGCATTACTATCATTGCTGGCAGAAGGGCGGCCACGGCGTGGTCGCATTGCACAAGGGAATCGTGGATTCCTGCGATTCCTACTTTTATACGGTCGGCGCCAAGGCGGGGATCGAAAATCTGGCGTTCTATGGGAACATGGTCGGTTTCGGTCATCTCACCGGCGTCGACCTGCCCCACGAGAATGCCGGCGTGATGCCCTCTCCGGAATGGAAGCTGCGCAACTATCGCGAGAAATGGTTCCCCGGCGAGACTCCCTCGGTGGCAATCGGGCAGGGCGCTCTCACCGTAACGCCTCTGCAACTGGCCCGCGCCCTCGCCGGCCTTGCGGAAGGCGGGGTCTGGCATCGTCCACGCCTGGTGGCCAGCCAACCCGACAAGGTGGTCGACTGGAAGCTCGATCCCAAGAACGTCAAAGACATAGTCGATGGCATGTACGGCGTGGTCAACGAGCCCGGTGGTACGGGAATCCGCGCCCGTCTGCCCAACGTTTCGGTCTGCGGCAAAACCGGAACTGCCCAGCTCACCAGCGAAGATTATGCGAAGGCCAACGGCAAGAAGACCAGCGACGATAACGCCTGGTTCGAAGCCTTCGCGCCCTGCGAAAATCCGGAGATCGTGGTCGTCGCGCTCCTCGAACATTTCCCCGGCCATGGCCAGTACGCCGCTCCGGTGGTGCGCGACGTGATCAAAGCTTACTTCGATAAGAAAGCCCGGCTGGAAGCGTTAGCCAAACAAAAAGAAGCACTTGTGGCCCAAATGGGTTCGTTCCGCATCATTCCCCAGGGCGCGCCCGGAGCTTCTCCGGCGCAGCCTCCGGCCAGTTCCACGCCGCTGTCCGGAGATGTGGGGGCTCCCGCCGTCGTCGAGAATACCGTCGGCAAAACGGCCGCGACTACGCCTTCCGCCCGGAATCCCTGATGCGTCATCTTTCCTTACGTGATCTCGATTGGACTCTGCTTACCATCGTGCTGCTGATCTGCGGCGTCGGAGTGGTGCAGATCTGGAGCGCCACGCTCGGCACCGGATCTCACGATTCCTGGTGGAAGCAGATCCTATACGTCGCAAGCGGCCTCTTTCTCATGTGGCTGGTGCTGGCCGTGGACTATCACACCATGCTGCACCATGTTCCCCTGCTGTACATCGTTTCCGTCCTGGCTTTGCTGGGGACTGCCGTAGTTGGGCAAGCCGTCTTCGGCTCCAGGCGATGGATCCCTCTCCCGGGAGGTATCCATTTACAGGTGTCGGAATTCGTCAAGTTAGTGATAATATTGTTGGTAGCCCGCTATCTCACCGAACTGAGAACGGATGACCTGGAGGTTCGGGAGATGTTCAAACTGGCGGGTCTGGTTCTGATTCCCGCGCTCCTGGTGTTGAAACAACCGGACTTAGGGACGGCGCTCACCTATATTGCGGTGCTCGTAGTGGGGGCTTTCCTGGCGGGCCTGAACTGGAAGTATGTGGCCGCTATAGCCGTAGTCGCGGTGCTGGTGCTTCCGGTCACTTGGACGTATTTCCTCAAGGATTATCAGAAACAGCGGCTGGTGAGTTTTCTGGATCCCGAACAGGATCCCCAGGGGGCCGGATACCAGTTGATCCAGTCCCAGATCGCGATTGGTTCGGGTGGGCCGCTCGGAAAAGGGCTCACCAAAGGCACCCAGACGAGGCTGCGGTTCCTGCCTGTGCCGTACAAAGATTTTATCTTTTCGGCATTCGCTGAGGAGCAAGGTTTCGTCGGGGTCGTGGTAATGTTGTCGTTGTACTTCGTGATGATCATGCGCATCGTCCAGAATGCGCAGACGGCGTCCGAACGGAGTGGTATGTACATCTGCATGGGAGTAGCAGCATTGTTGCTGTCACACATCCTGATTAATGTCGGGATGGTGGCGGGGCTGATGCCCGTGACCGGCATCCCCCTTCCCTTCATGAGCGCCGGCGGTTCCAGTATCTGGTCGAATTTCTTAGCGTTAGGGCTGGTCAGCAATGTCCGGCTCAGAAGGTTTGTGAATTAAGGGGGGTTGGGGCGCATCGCGCCCGGACCCAAAGAAAGAAAGATTAATCGGGAGCCTGTTAGAGACCTTGGGATGGTAGGCGCTGAAGCGCTCTCCCAGGAGGGTGGTTCCCGGCCGGGCGGTGTATGAGGAAAGCGGCTCCACTCCCGGCCAGCGTGATTTCGGTTGAGATTGGCTTCGTTCCGCCAAATCAGATAACGGCGGCCGGGGCACACGCAGGGCATCCACCAGACCTTAGGTCCTTCCCGTGCTCCCGGGGAGGAAGTAAATGTCAAAGGAGTTAGTGATCTCCTCCAGCCGCCACGAAACCAGAGTGGCGCTGATCGAAGACGATCAGGTGGTCGAGATCTATCATCAGCGGGAAAACGAATATTCCCTCGCTGGCAGCATTCACAAAGGCAGAGTTACGCGCGTGCTTCCCGGCATGCAATCGGCATTCGTCGATATCGGGTTGGAGCGCGACGCCTTTCTTTACGTATCGGATTTCTTCGAGGATAACGAAGAGTACGACAAGATCGTGACCAGCGTCGAGGAAAAAGTCCTCAAGCTGGATCGCAACCCGGCATCTATCAGTGCCGCGCCGGTGGTGACGGAAAGCTCGATTGCGCCGCCCGCCGAAGCGCCTCCCGTGGAAGCCGAGCCTTCCGTGGAAGCCGCACCCGCCGTCGCGCCCCTGGTGCAGGAACCGCGCCGCGACGAACGGGGTGAGCGGGGTGGGGATCGCGGTGACCGCGGAGGTGATCGGGGAGGCGACCGTGGCGATCGCCGGGGACGCCGCTCGCGCCGCCGCCGCGGACAGAAAGGCGGCGGAGGCCGCGGTCTGCCGGAATCCAAATTCTATTCGCCGCGCCCTGATATGGAACGGCCGGCCGAATCGCGGCACGAACCATTCGAACCCGCCGCGCAGGAAGCGCCCGCTGCGTCCCAAGCGGACGACTTCTTCGTGCTTCCCGGCGAATCTCTGGCCAAGTACACGGGTCCCAACGTGGAAGACGACCATGACCCGGAATCGGCGGAAACCGCTGGAGAATTCACACCCGAGACCGACTCCGAAACAGCGGCAGGGGCCGCCGGAGAGCCGGAGCCCGAGACGGTTTCCGAAATCGCCGCCGAGCCGCCCCCCGAACCCCAGCCGGAACTCGCCATGGCGGTGGAAGTGACCGAAGAGGTCGTGGTGGTGGAAGAACTGCCGGCGGAGGATGAGACCGCCGAAGAGCCGGCCGGTGAACCGGAAGCTGCTGCGCAGCCGGCCGCGGAAACCGCCGAGGATCTCGACCTGGTCACCAGCGACGCTGCCGAGCCGAACGAATTCGAAGGCGCCGTGGAAGCCCTCCCCGTGGAGGCGGTAGACGAGCAGGAGCCCCTGGAAGCTGCCGACGCCGCGGCGGCCGCGGAAGGCGAAGCGCTCGAGCAGTCCGTTGTTGAAGACGAAGGCCCCGAGCCCGCGCGCATTCCCACCAGCCTGACCGCTACTCTGCGCGAGCAGGGCCCGCGCTATCTGCATCGAGTCTCCCGCCGCATGCGGCGGAAAGGCGGCCGCGGACCGATGGCCGATGCCGCGCGCATGCCGCAGCACGAAGGCCGTCCCGAACAGGCGCCGCGCGACCGCGCTCCCCAGGAGCAGCGCGAGCAGCGCGAACAGCGCAGCGCGCCGCGTCCCGAAGGCCGCCCCGAAAACCGCACCTCGCCTTCCATCAGCGATCTCCTGAAAGAAGGCCAGGAAATCATCGTGCAAATCGCCAAGGAGCCCATCGGCCAGAAGGGCGCGCGCATCACTTCGCACATCGCGCTGCCCGGCCGCTTCCTGGTGTACATGCCGACCGTCGATCACATCGGTGTCTCGCGCAAGATTCCGAGCGATGACGAACGCCTCCGCCTGAAACGCATTCTGCAAGGCAACCGTACCGGTATTCCCGGCGGTTACATTGTCCGCACCGCGGGCGAAGGGCGCACCGAAGAGGAACTGCGCGCCGACATGATGTTCCTCTACAACCTCTGGCTCGATATGCGCCAGAAGGCCGAACGCCGCCCGGCGCCCATGCTGATCCATCACGATCTGAACGTGGTCGAACGCGTCCTCCGCGATCAGCTCACCAGCGCGTTCAAGAGCATCTGGGTGGATAACGAAGAGGCTTACGAAGCCGTTCTGCGCTTCGTGCAGCGCTTCCAGCCGGCGCTGGTCAACCGCGTAAAGCTGTACACGCGCTCCAATCCCATCTTCGAGGAATTCGGCATCACCGCCGAAATGGAGAAGGCGCTGCGGCCCAAGGTCTGGCTCAAGAGCGGCGGCTATATCGTGATCAATCAGACCGAGGCTCTGGTGGCCATCGATATCAACACCGGCAAGTATGTCGGCAAGAGCAATCGCCTCGAAGACACCATCGTCAAGACCAACACCGATGCCATCAAGGAGATCGTGCGGCAGATCCGCCTGCGCGACCTGGGCGGCATCATCGTGGTCGACTTCATCGACATGGACGAGCGCAAGAATCGCCAGAAGGTGATGCAGGCGCTCGAAGAGGCCATGCGCGCCGACCGCGCTCCGTACAAGATTCTCCAGTTCAACGATTTCGGACTGGTGGCCATCACGCGCAAGCGCGTCAAGCAAAGCCTGGAGCGCACGCTCTGCACGCCGTGCCCGTACTGCGAGGGCGCCGGTTACGTCAAGAGTCCGCAAACGGTCGTGACCGAGATCCTGCAGGAGGCGAACAAGATCGCCAAGGTCGTGGAAGGCAAAGACGTGATGCTGCGCGTGGCGCCGGATGTCGCCCGCCTGCTCAAGAGCAACCAGAACACCTATCTCCAGGAGATCGAAGAGATCCTGGGCCGCACCGTGATCGTCAAAAGCGATCAGCAGCTGCACCAGGAAAAGTTCGACTTAGCGTAAGCAAACAGCACCGCTCCCGTTGATTGCAGCCCGGCACGGACACATCCGCCGCTCTCGGAGCCGCGACCAAAGGGAGTGGTGCTTTTTTTGTCCCTTTACGCCACCGTTTTGCTGGCGTGAATCTCCTGCAAACTCCACACGCGGATCGGGTCGCGCAGTTTTGCCGCCACGCCTTCCGCCGCGGCCTTGGCTCCGCTCATTGTGGTGATGCAGGGGACGCGATACGTCACGGCGCTGCGGCGGATGGCCTTTTCGTCCGCGAAACTCGGTGCGCCGGTGGTCGTGTAAATGGCAAGCTGTACGCCGCCGCCCTTCAGCAGGTCGACCACGTTCGGCCGCCCTTCGTTCACCTTGAAGACCGTGCGGCAGCGCATCCCGGCGGCGCGCAGCACGCTGGCTGTGCCGCGGGTCGCCACCAGTTGGAAACCCAGTTCGGCGAACCGCCGCGCCACCTCGACGGCTTCGGCTTTGTGCCGGTCGTTGACGCTGATGAAGATGGTCCCTTTCTCCGGCAGCGCGCTTCCCGCGGAGATCTGCGCCTTCAAAAACGCCTCGCCGAAGTTCACCCCCACGCCCATCACTTCTCCCGTGGAGCGCATCTCCGGGCCCAGCACCGGGTCCACACCGGGAAACTTGTTGAATGGGAAGACCGGCGATTTTACAAAGTCCTGCGTCACTCCGAGCTTGCCCGAACTGAAACCGTAGTCGCGCAGTTTGCGGCCCCACATCAGCCCCACCGCGATCTTCGGCAGCGGCACGCCCGTCGCCTTACTGACATACGGCACCGTGCGCGAGGCCCGCGGATTTACTTCCAGCACGTACACCGTTCCGTTCTGAATGGCGTACTGCACGTTCATCAACCCGATCACGTGCAGCGATCTCGCCAGCCGCACCGTATAGTCTTCGATGGTCTGCAGCGCGGGGGCGGGGATCGATTGCGGCGGCAGCACGCACGAGCTGTCTCCGGAATGCACGCCGGCCTCTTCGATGTGTTCCATGATGCCGGCGATGAGCACGTCTTCGCCATCGGCCAGGGCATCCACATCCACTTCGGTCGCGTCTTCGAGGAAACGGTCGATCAGTACCGGCCGGTCCTGCGAAAACGTGACGGCCTCGCGCATGTACTGCTTGACCATTTCTTCGTCGTACGCGATCACCATGGCGCGCCCGCCCAATACGTAGCTTGGCCGCACCAGCACCGGGTAGCCGATGCGCTGCGCCACCGCGCAGGCCTCTTCGACACTGGTGGCGCTGCCGTTCGCAGGCGCCGGAATGCCGAGTTCGTCGAGCAGCCTGCCGAAGAGCTTGCGGTCTTCGGCCAGATCGATGTTCGCGGGATCGGTGCCGATGATCGGGACGCCCGCGCGCTTCAAGGGCAGCGCCAGGTTGAGCGGCGTCTGCCCGCCGAACTGCACGATCACTCCATCGGGCTTCTCGGTATCGCAGATATTGAGCACGTTTTCCAGCGTGAGCGGTTCGAAGTACAGCCGGTCGCTGGTGTCGTAATCGGTCGAGACGGTCTCCGGGTTGCAGTTGACCATGATCGACTCCACGCCCATCTCCTGCAGGGAAAACGAAGCGTGGCAGCAGCAGTAGTCGAACTCGATACCCTGCCCGATGCGGTTGGGGCCGCTGCCCAGAATCATGACCTTCTTGCCGTCGCCCGGCTCGGCCTCATCGGCGCTTTCGTAATGCGAATAGAGATAGGGGGTGAAGCTTTCGAATTCCGCCGCGCAGGTATCCACGCGGCTGAAGACGGCGCTCACGCCGAGTTCCTTGCGGCGCGCGCGCACCGAGAGTTCGTCCGCGCCCCAGGTCTTGGCCAGTTGCGTATCGCCGATGCCGAAACGTTTGGCCTGGCGGAAAACGTCTTTGCCCGCCGCGTCCATGGTTGTCTCGGCCAGCACCGCCTCGAAGTCCGCGACCTCTTTCATCTGTCTGAGGAACCAGCGATCGATGCTGGTGAGCTCGTGAACCTCCTCCACCGTGTAGCCCTTGGCGAGCGCGAACCGGATGTAGCCCAGCCGGTCCGGTGTGGGCGTGATCAGCTTATTGGCGATCAGGCTTTCCTCGAACTTTTCGCTTCCGAAAGCCTTCCCTGTCTCCAGGCTGCGTATGCCTTTTCCCAGCGCCTCTTTGAAGGTGCGGCCGATGGCCATCACTTCGCCGACAGACTTCATCTGCGTGCCCAGCGTGGCATCGGCGCCGGGAAACTTCTCGAACGCCCACTTGGGAATCTTGGCGACCACGTAATCGATGGTCGGCTCGAAGCAGGCCGGCGTCTTGAGCGTGATATCGTTGCGGATTTCGTCCAGCCGGTAGCCCACGGCGAGCTTGGCCGCGATCTTGGCGATCGGGAAGCCGGTCGCTTTGGACGCCAGCGCCGAACTGCGCGAGACGCGCGGGTTCATCTCGATGATCACCATGCGGCCGTTTTCCGGATTGATGGCGAACTGCACGTTCGAGCCGCCCGTATCCACGCCGATTTCGCGTAGGCAGGCCAGCGCGCCGTCGCGCATCATCTGGTATTCGCGGTCGGTGAGGGTCTGGGCGGGCGCCACCGTAATGGAATCGCCGGTGTGCACGCCCATGGGGTCGAAATTCTCGATGGAGCAGACGATGATGCAGTTGTCCGCGAGATCGCGCATCACTTCGAGCTCGAATTCTTTCCAGCCGAGCGCGCTCTCTTCCATCAGCACTTCGTGTACCGGGGAAAGCGCGATGCCGCGCTCCAGGATCTCGACCAGTTCCTCTTTGTTGTACGCGATGCCGCCGCCGGTGCCGCCGAGCGTGAAGCTGGGCCGCAGAATGCACGGGTAGCCGATCTTGTCGATGAACGCGATGCCGCTCGCGACCGAATTCACGAGCTGCGATTGCGGCGTCTCGAGGCCGATTTTGCGCATCGCGTCTTTAAATAGCAGGCGGTCTTCAGCCTTCTTGATGGATTCGATCTTGGCGCCGATCAGCTCGACGTCATATTTCTCGAGCACGCCGCGCTCGCTCAGCTCGACCGAGAGATTCAGCCCGGTCTGGCCGCCGACGGTCGAAAGCAGCGCGTCCGGCCGCTCGCGCGCGATAATCTCCTCGAGATACGGCGCGGTGAGCGGTTCGACGTATGTTTTTTGGGCCAGTTCCGGATCCGTCATGATGGTGGCCGGATTGGAATTGACCAGAATCACTTCGTAGCCATCGGCGCGTAGCGCCTTCGCCGCCTGGGTTCCCGAATAATCGAACTCGCAGGCCTGGCCGATGATGATGGGGCCGGAGCCCACGATCAGGATGCGGTGCAGGTCATTGCGTCGGGGCATTAAGCGTGCTCCCTCCCGTCCATCAGGTTCATAAAATCGTCAAAGAGGTAATGCGAGTCGTGCGGCCCGGGCGCCGCTTCGGGGTGGTACTGCACGCAGAAGACCGGGTAGCTGCGGTGGCGGAAGCCTTCCAGGGTCTGGTCGTTGAGATTGAGGTGCGTGAATTCGATCTGGTTGGGGTCGAGCGAATCGGGGTCCACCGCGAAACCGTGATTGTGCGACGTGATCTCCACTTTGCGGGTGATTTCGTTGCGCACCGGGTGATTGGCGCCGCGATGCCCGAATTTCAGTTTGTACGTCTTGCCGCCGCAGGCCAGGCCGAGCAACTGGTGGCCCAGGCAGATGCCGAAGATCGGGTTTTTGCCGATGAGCTTGCGGATGTTCGCCACCTGCGTGTGCAGCGGCTCGGGGTCGCCGGGGCCGTTGGAGAGGAAGATGCCGTCGGGGTTGAGCGCCAACACGTCTTCGGCGCTGGTGAGCGCGGGCACCACCGTGACGCGGCAGCCGGTCTGCACCAGGCGCCGTAAAATGTTCTGCTTGATGCCGAAATCGTAGGCCACCACGTGGTGGCGCGGTTCGGCCGCGCGCGGAACCAGTTCGGAGGGTGAGCAGGGCTCGACCGGCATCGTCCATTCGTAGCGGGTGGGTGTGGAGACGCGCGTGGCCAGGTCGAGTCCGGCCATGGAAGGAATCGAGCGGGCCTTTTCGACCAGCGCCGCCGGCTCGCCTTCCGTGGACAGCACGCCGCGCATCACGCCGCGCGTGCGCAGATGGCGCACCAGGGCGCGGGTATCGAGATCGCTGATCACCGGAATGCCGGCTTTGGCGAGAAAGTCGTTGGCGTCGTCGTCGCTTCGCCAGTTGGATGCCACCGACGAGAATTCCCGAACTGCCAGCCCTTCGATGTAGGGCCGGACGGCTTCATTATCCTCGACGTTGGTTCCGTAATTTCCGATCTGCGGATTCGTGAGGATCACGATCTGGCCGGAATAGGAAGGGTCGGTGAAGACTTCCTGATATCCGGTAAGCGCGGTATTGAAGACCACCTCGCCGGAACGCTCCACAGACGCACCAAAACTCCTGCCCTCGAAGACCGTTCCGTCTTCCAGGGCGAGAATTGCAGAGTTCAATTTAGGCTGTTCCTCCCAGGGAGTGGATAACCTTCATTCTAGCAGGCTCGCGAAGCCGTCCGAAATAACGGAAGCGTTTCCAGAAGTCCGGCCAGGGTTCGCGCAGGCCGCGGCAGAGGAAGATGGTGGGACGGCTCGCCTCTTCGTTGTGGATTCCCCACGGGTTCGTGATCCGGGCGGCGGCGGAGCACGAAACAAACGTCTGGTTGATGAATGCAGGCTGGAACCCCAAAACAACCAGAGTTTGGGGAGGCGGATTTCCGTAGCCGCGCGCCCAATACGAATTGATGCCGCTGATGGCGGGAGGCAGGCCGTAATCCGGACCGTAGAGATCGAGGGCGCCGGCTTCGCCATAGTTGGCGGCGAGGATGGCGGCGTGCGCGCGCTCGGCCGGCGGCAGCGAATTGTAAACGTATGCCACCGAGGCGACCAGGTTCGGCCAGCCGATTTCCTCGTTGTAATCGGTGTTGATGCGTGCCGCGGCGAGGAACCAGCCGGAGCCAGGGGGCGCGATGGGGACCACCAGGTAAGCGGCGAGCGCCGCGCCCAGCGCCAGCAGGCATGCCGCGCCGGTCCAGGCCAGGCGCCGCGCGGGCGTTTTCCACGCAGCCGCCCTGGCTTCGAACCGCACGGCGCCGGCCGCCAGAAGCATGGGATAGGCCGGAGCGGTGTAGTAGCTGCGCCCTTTGGCGAGCAGGAAGATCGCGACCGTGATCAGAAACGTCCACGCAAGCACGCGATAGCGCCGCATGCCCTGCGAAACCAGAAGCCCGATGAGCCCGGCCACCCAGAGAGGGATGGTGAATACGTTGGCCGGCACGAACAGTTGCTCGGGCAGAAAATGATCTGCCCGGCCGATGCGCACATCGCGCGCGTGAATGCTGCGCAGGAAATCGAGCGAGACGAAACCGTGCTGCGCCTGCCAGATGAGATTGGGCGCGGCGATCGCGACCGAAAGCGCCGCTCCGATCCACAGCCAGCGGCTCGCCAGGTAGCGGCGCCCCGGCGTAAACAGCAGGGCAAGGGCGAAGCCGGCGGTGAAAAAGGCGATTGTATACTTGGTCAGCACGCCCAGACCGGTGGCCGCTCCGATGGCCAGCCACCAGCGCGCATCGCCCGTGTTCAGCAGCCGCACCACGCTGTAAGCGATCACCACCCACCACAAGTAATCGAAGGAAACGTACTGAAACAGGGAGCCGGAGCCCAGGGCCACGGGAGCGATGGCCACGGCTGCGGCCGCCAGGAACTGCGCCCCACGGCGGCCTCCGAGTTCGCGCGCGATCATTCCGGCGAGCACGGTAGCCGCGGCAATCGCCAGGCTGGAGAAGAGCCGGAGTCCCACGAGCGACCTTCCGAACAACAGCAGCGCCACCCGGCCGACAAACGGCGTCAGCGGCGGATACGCCACGAAGCCCCAGGCCAGGTGCCTTGCATCGTCGACGGTCGCCAGTTCATCGCGATGGAAGCCGTACTGCGTGTTCGTCACGAGATGGAGCAGAACCACGGCCCCGGCAACCACGAATACGGATCGCGAAAGTTTCATATTGCCCGCTCCTTAGCGTATCTCGAATGTGCCGAAGCTGAGCCCCAGGTCGCGGATATCGCCTGGCGGCCGGAAGGTGCGCTGTACCTCGAGTACGACTTCGACCGAGGGCTTGCCGACGGTCTCCGCGGGGAGTGAAAACGCAGCTTCGAAGGAGCCCTCGCGGGTGAGCTGCAGAGAGCCGGCGGGCTTGCCGTCCACCGAGACCGCGGCGCCGAGGGGACCGGCGGAAAGTTGGGCGCCCGAGCAGTACCCGTCAAGGTAGAGCTTCTGGTCCGGCGAAACGGGGCCGGCCAACACCACGCCGGCGCGCTTGCCCATCCAGCGGTGGTTCACTTCCACGCTGTACCAGGAGCCGCGAAGATAGCCGTCCGCGGAAACGCTGGAGACATCCACGCGCCGCGGCCACAAAGGAGGCGCGGCTTGCGCGGCGGCTTCGAATTGCGGCGTTACCTCGACCGCCCTGCCGCTTGCGACGGAGAGCACGGCCACGCGATGCTGCAGCAGGCCGCGCTGGAGATCGGCGGGGTCGAGGAAGAACGGGGCCAGGTCGATATCGGCATCGGGGGAACTGGCGATCAATGCGGATCGCTGGCCGGGATCGACATAGACATCGGGCGCGCCAAAGGTCTGAAACCCGTTGTCCCAGAAGATGCCGGAGAAGACGTCCTCATCGACGCCGGTGAGGACCAGGGTCTTCTGCGGCATGGTGCGGTGCAGGGCCACGGTGTCCAGCAGCACTTCGCGGATCTTGAGGCTGCGCACGTACCACCAATTACACGACCACGCCGCGACCGGCGCCTCGACGGCGAGAAAGAGGCCGAGCACGAGCGCGGTTGCGACTTTCGTGGCTGTACCGGCGTTCGCGGCCGAAGCCGCGGCGGAAGCGCCGATGAGCGCCAGCCCCATCGCGGGAAGAGTCAGGTAGTAGTACGATACGTGCTCGGTGAGCGGCAGCACTGGGGCGAGCAGAATGAAAAATGCGGCCAGGCCGAAGGCGGATTTTCGATTGCCGCGACGGGCGCAACATACGATATGTCCCACGATCGCCGCGGTGAACAGCACCACCAGGAAAATAACCCTGCGGTTCCGGCCCTGCCAGTGATACCAGACCAGCCAGTTATCGGGAACCAGTCCCCACTTCCAGTAAGTCAGCAGCGAATGGAACAGAGAAACGCCGAAATGCAGGGAATAGGTTCCCACGTGTTCCTTCGGGACATACAACGTATGAAAGACGAGGAAGGCCAGGGAAGCGCCGAACAAGGGAAGCGTCTTTACGAAGTACTTTCGGGCGGCTAAGAAGGAGTAAGTGGCGGCGAGCGCGGGGTAAACGATCATCGTCTCCATGACTCCGAAGCCGAATAGGAAGACAGTCCACTGTAAGTAGTGATACACCGGCTTTCCGGTATCGATATAACTTAGGAAAAAGCGGAAAGCGAGCAGGATACAAAGGCCGCAGAGAATGTACATGTACGAGGAGCTCCAGGTCATGGGAAAGGCGATGGCTGCGTTGGCGACCCAGAGCACCGGAGCCAGAAAACCGGCGATGTCGGATTGAAAGACGCGGCGCGCGACCGAGGAGAGCACCAGGAGGCTCGCGATCTGTGTGAGAAATACTACGAGGCGGGCGGGAAGGGCATCGGTTCCAAAGGCGCCGGCGGCGATCAGCAGGAACAGCCGCTCGCTGAACGGGCGGAAGGTCCCGTGGACGGAGGGTCCGAAAACGGCGTGCAGAAAATCGTGCATGCCGGCGATGTGCAGGCGCTGTCCGAGCCAGACAAAATCGTCCTGCTGATACCAGGCGAGGATGCCGCGGAAATATAAGGCGAGGCAGAAGAGAGAAGGAAGCGTCCAGTAAGCAATGCGGAGAATCTTCGGGCGGCGGAGGTTATCCGGAACGGGCGCGGGCGAAGTCATTCGTGTAATTGCCCAGTTTAGCATCGGCAGGATGTTAGCCTATACGTTCGAACCATGGGTATGGCCTCTCAGCCCTCGTTGGAACTGGCGGTTGTGGTTCCTACCTTTAACGAGCGGGATAACGTCCCGCTGCTGTTAGAGAGACTGCGGCACGTGCTGGAAGGCATGTGTTACGAAGTCATCTTTGTAGACGACGATTCGCCCGACGGCACCGCGAACGCCATTCGCGCGATTGCGGCGGACGATCCGCGGGTGCACGTTTTGCAGCGCGTGCACAGGCGCGGGCTGGCCTCGGCGTGCATCGAAGGCATGATGGCCACGGCGGCGCCGTATATCGCGGTGCTGGATGCCGACCTGCAGCACGACGAGAGCAAGCTGCCCGCGATGCTTGACAAGCTGAAGCGGGAGCCGCTGGACCTGGTAGTGGCGACGCGCAACGCCGAGGGCGGTGATATGGGCGAATTCGCTCCGCGCCGGGTGCTGCTGAGCCGGTGGGGAGACCGGCTGAGCCGCTTCGTCTCGCACACGCGCCTGACCGACCCCATGAGCGGGTTCTTCCTTGTGCGGCGCAGTTACCTGGAAGAGGTGGTGCGGTCGGCCTCGGGGATCGGCTTCAAGATTCTGCTGGACCTGGTCGCTTCGGCGGCGCGTCCGGTGCGCGTGGGCGAAGTTCCGTACCGGTTCGGCAAACGGATTCACGGCGCGAGCAAGCTGGACATCCTGGTCGGGCTGGAATACCTGCAACTGCTGCTCGATAAGGCCGTCGGCGATCTTGTGCCGGCGCGCCTGATCATTTTCGGAATGGTGGGCGCGGGCGGAGTGCTGGTTGCGATGGCGACTCTGGCGCTGGCCGTGCGAGTGCTCCGAATGCCGTTTTTCGACGCGCAGGTGATCGCGACACTCACAGCGATGACGGCGAATTTCTTTCTGAACAACAGCACGACGTACCGCGACCGGCGGCTACGCGGAGGGCGGATGTGGTACGGGCTGGTGACGTTTTACCTGGCGTGTTCGGTCGGCGCAATCATCAATGTGGCGGTGGCGAACGGGCTGCAGGTGTGGGGCGCGGCGTGGTATATCGCCGGGGCGAGCGGGCTGGCAATCGGCGCGGTGTGGAACTTCGGGGCGACATTCTTCATTACCTGGCGGCGGGCGAGGCTCGGGCGTTGGTAGCGCCGAAGATCTTCCCGGGAAAAGGCGCCGGCGCCAGGATCGCGGGCGTTACCGAAGGAGGTTTAAGGCTTGCACGGCAGGTTCCGGTGCTTCGTCATACTTCAGGCGGAAGTCGCTCCACGCGGCGACCCGCTGGCGGCGGAGAAGCACCGCGGCGACGAGCATGGCTGCGAATATGACCGCGTAGAGCGCGGGCAGTTCCAGGCAGAGCAGCAGAAGGTGGTGCACGGCGTCGAGCGCGGTGACCAGCGCCAGCAGTTGCAGGGATTTGATCCAGAGCGGCGTTTTGCCGGGCAGGGACGAGCAGGTGAACGGCAGCTTGTCCCAGGAGACAAAGACGGCTTCGTAGCAGAGCAGGCCGAAAGCGGCGACCACGGCGGATTCGAGCGGCGCGTGCCAGCCGAGCAGGCGGTATTCGACGGGCAGAGGGAGCAGCAGCATGGCAACGGCGCCGAGCGAGAGGACGAAGCGGTCCACGGCGCGCATCCAGGCGATGCGCCCCTGGCGCTCGGAGATCTGGAACGTCCAGTTGGCGCGCAGTTCGCAGGGGATGGAAAACAGGTGGCGCACGCCGATCAGCAAGAACGTGAGCACCACGATGTGCGCGTAGATGAAAGCAGCGGCGACATCCTTCATTTCCAGGATGCCCGTGAGCACGATGGCGGCGCCGAATCCGGCGTATGCCATCAGCACCATGCGATGGCGGCTGCTGCCGGCCAGCGTCTTCCAGAGGAATGCCGTGATGGCCTGCTGGCGCGGATCGCGCACCAGGCGGGGGAAGAGCCGGGCGGCCCAGCGGTGGTTCTTCGTAGAAAGCGCCAGCCCTTCCACCAGCAGCTTGCGATGCCGCCGATAGCTGACCAGGTAAGAGAGCATCGCGACGGCGGCCGCAATGGCCAATGCCCACCCGGCGCGCCGCGCGAGCGCGTGCATGGCGGGGGCGGGATCGCCCAGCAGCGTTTGATAGAGGCCGAGGAACCACACGGGCGGAATCCAGCGGGCCAGCTCGGGACGCAGGACGAAATCGGCGGTGCGCGGCCGGATGGAAAAGCTCAATACGAGCAGAAGCAGCGTCAGAGCGGTGAGTGTGCCCTGCAGAATACCGGCGACCCGCTCAAAGGTGCGCGGCGGCAGCAGGTTGAGCAGGAGGCCTTGAAGCGCCACCAGAGCAAAGAAGAAAAAGTAGCAGCCGGCTACCGTCGCGACGGCATGCGCCAGAACGTGCGCGCTCACAGAAGGATTGATCTGCCAGTGGCTGGCTGAGACGGCGGGGAAGAGCAGGCTGGGCAATGCAGCCAGCACCGCGATGGCGGCAGTCGCGACCGCGAGCAGCGCGGCCAGCTTGGCAAAAAATAGCTGGCGGGTGCGCAGCGGCAGGCTGCCGAGCGCGTGGTAATCCAGGCGGCTGGGAAACAGCGCGTCCCAGCGAACGGAAACCAGCAGACCGATTGCCGCCATGTTCAGGGTGAGGAGCCAGAGTTGATCGGCGCGCACGGCGCGGAGATAGGGCGCGGCATCGGAGAGGTGCGAAAAATGGCTGTATTTCTGCTTCAGCGGCTGCACCAGCAGGGTGATCCAGGGCAGGATCATGGCGAAGACCCCGGCGAGCGCGGGCGCGGTGTTTTCGGGATGAGTGATCAGGTCGCTATCGAAGAAGCGGTGCAGAAAATGGCGCAGCAATTCGAAGAACGGAGAGTGAGTTTCGCGCAGCCAGGCTTTCATATTCACTCCGCGCGCAGGCTGTCCGCCGGATGGACGCGCAGCGACTGGCGCGCCGGCAGGTAACAGGCAATCATCGCCACGGCCGCGAGCAGCAGTGGGGTTCCAATCAACAGGGCCGGGTCGTTGGCGCTGGTGCCGGCGGTGCGGGTGACGGGTTCCAGAAGAGCGGAGAGCACGCGGATTCCGGCGCGCGCGCAGAGCAGCCCCGCGGCCGAGCCGAGGGCGACCAGCAGCGCGCCTTCGCGCATGACCAGGCCCAAGACGTCGCGGCCGCGCGCACCGAGCGCCACGCGGATGCCGATTTCGCGGCGGCGCTGCGTCACCGAATACGCCGTCACGCCGGCCAGCCCGACGGAAGCCAGAATGAGGCCGAAGATCCCGATGAAGGCGTACGTCCAGAGCGCAACCTGTACCGGGAAGAGCAGTTCCTCGATCTGCTCCGGCATGGCGGCGGCGCGGTAGGGTTGTAGATTATCGTCGATGGCGGAGATGGCGCGCCGCACGGCGCCAAGCGCATCGAAGCCGGGCGCGGCGCGCACCAGAATGTTGATGCCGTAGATGGAGGCGTGTCCGTAATCGGCGGGGCGGAGAGGAAGGTAGAGGATGGGCGGCGAATCGGCGGCGGAGATCGTCAGCCCGTCGCGAATGTCTTTGACCACGCCCACGACTATGAGCGAACGGCTTTTCGCCAGGGTAGCGTGCGGGCTGACGCCGCCGAGGAGCATCGAGCCCGGAAGGGCCTCCTCGCCGGCTTCGATGCGCCGGCCGATGGGGTCCTCGCTATGCCAGCAGAGGCGCGCCAGCTTTTCGCTGACAATGGCTGCGGTGGAATCGTCGGATTCGTCATCGGGGCGGAAGGTGCGGCCGCGCAGAATCGGAATTCCCATGGTGGCGAAGAAATCGCGGGATACGGAATAACGGCGGCCTCCCTGCAGCGCGCGTGTGCCGCCGGGGCCAGGCACGGCGAACTGCGCGAATGGCTTGCCCATCATCGTAAAGGGGATGGAATCGGCGACCGCTACGGACCCGATGGAGGGAATCCGCTGCAGGCGATCGTCCAGGTTGTGCACAAATGTGCGCGCCTGCGCGGGCGAGTAGCCGTCGCGCAGCAGGTCGAGCGAGACGACGTACACGTTGCGCGGATCGAAGCCCGGAGCGATGCCGGAGATTTTGCGATGGCCGATCACGAGGATGCCGGTGATGAGCAAAAGAGCGAGCGAGCCCGCCACCTGTGAGAGCACCAGCATATTGCGCAGGCTCAGCCGGCGAAAGCGGTGCGGCTGGATATTGCCGCCCTCTTTGAGAGCGGTGGCGAGATCGGCGCGGGTGGCCTGCAGCGCTGGAATCAGGCCGAAAGCGATGCCGGTGAAGGCGGTCAGCGCGAAGGTGAACAGGAGAATGTGCCAATCCGCGCTGTAGTCGAATTTAAGCGGGATGGGCGCCGGAATCCTCTCGCCGGACTCCAGGTGCATGATCTCGAGCGAGAGAGCGAACCCCAGCACCCCGGCGGCGCAGGCAACCATCATGGCTTCGGTGAGCAACTGCCGGACGAGGCGGCCGCGGCCGGCGCCGATGGCGAGCCGCACGGCGATTTCGCGCCGGCGCGCGGTGGCTCGCGCCAGCAGCATATTGGCGACATTGGAACTGGCGATCAGGAGAATCATGCCGCCCAGCAGGGTGAAAAAGCCCGTCACCATGGGCACGTCTTTTTTCTGAATGGGCACCAGCTTGCCTCCGGGCAGGATGGTGACGCGGCGGCCGGGGCGGTTGCGGTCGGGTGCGGCGAAGTCGATTTCCAACTGGCGGGCGATGGCATCCATGGCGGCCTCGGCGCGCGCCGTGGAAACTCCCGGCCGGAGGCGCGCGACCATGTGGAAGATGGCCGCCTCGCGGCTCTCGAGCGCATTGCCAGCCATTTCCGGCGCCAGTTGCGGGCTCACTCCCACAGGCAGCCAGAGATCGGCGCTATACGCCATGGGCGCGGCTCCGAGAAATCCGGCGGGCGCGATTCCGATCACGGTGCAGGGCCGGCCGTTGACGCGGATGGTGCTGCCGACCGCGGACGGGTTCGCGCCCAGGCGGTCGCGCCAGAGCTGATCGCCGATGACGACGTTGGGCGCGCGGCCGGGGCGGTCTTCGTCGCGTATGAAGAAGCGCCCGAGTTGGGGGCGGACGCCGAGCGTGGGGAAGTAGCTGGCGGTTACGATGTGTCCCCAAAAGCGTTCCGCGCGGCCGCCGGTCGAAACCAGCAGCGGCACCGGAGCGGCGTAGGCGAGCGAGTTGGCGAAGAGATCGCTGCGCGCGCGATAGCGCTGGTAGTCGGGAAAGGAGACGGGCATCGCCATCATGGCGAGAGAGTCCGGGTGGGCTACGCCGGGCACATCGCGCAGCACAAAGGTGTTCATTTCGCTGAAGGCGGAAGTGGCTACGCAGATTCCGAGCGCGAGAGAAAGCAGCGCGACCGCGGTGAAGCCGGGCGCCGCGCGCAGGGCGCGGACGCCGTAGCGGACGTCCTGGCGAAACTCGGAAAGGTACTCGAAGGGCAGGCGAATGGCGATATCGAGCAGCAGCCGGAAGATGCCGGCCAGGCCGTGGCGGCGCCAGACGGGCTCGATGCACTCTTCGGTCATGGCGAGCATTTCGCCGCCGTAGGCGTTCTGGAAGTCCTGCGGGTAGGCGGAGGCGATGGCGCGATAGACGCGCAAACCGGCGGCCACGGGACGCGGCGGCTCGGGCGGCGGAGCGCAGGACATGGCCTGGAGAATGCGCTCGGCGGCGGAGGCGCTATCGTCCACCTGCGCGAGCTGCGCGAAGACGCCCTCCAGAGAGGGCTGCCGCATGAGATTGCGCAGGTGCCCGATGGAATCGTTCGCCGCCACTTCGCCCTTGCGTAGAATGACCACGTTGGAACAGACCTTCTCCACTACTTCCAGGACGTGCGAGCTGTAGAGCACGATTTTGCCGCGCGCGGCCAGGCCGTCGAGCAGCGTGCGAAGGAGGAGGGACGTGGTGACATCGAGGCCGCTGAAGGGCTCGTCGAGGATGAGGATCTCGGGATCGTGCAGCAGGGCGGCGGAGAGCAGAATCTTCTGCCGCATGCCTTTGGAGTAAGAGGCGAGAGGAGCGTAGCGATCGTCCCAGAGGCCAAAGAGGCGCAGGAATTCGTCGATTTTGGGCTCGAGCACGGCGTGCGGAAGACCGCGCAGGCGGCCGGCAAGCTGCAGGTACTCGCGGCCGGAGAGATGGGGGTAGAGGTGCGGCTCTTCGGGGACGTAGCCGATGCGGGCCTGGAAGGCGGTGAAGTCCTCGTGTACGCTGCGGCCGTTGTAGAAGACGCGGCCTTCGGAGGGTTCGACGAGGCCGGTGAGGATCTTGACGATAGTGCTTTTGCCGGCGCCGTTGGGTCCGAGCAGCCCGAGAATTTCACCGGGCTGGATGGCGAAGCTCACGCCGCGCACGGCGGGAGTGTGGTCGTAGCACTTGACCAGGCCGCGGATTTCGAGCATGTCACACCTCCGCTTTTTTGAAACCGCGTTTGGCGCGGATCAGCCGGACCAGTTCTTCGAGCCGGTCGCTTTCGGCAGTGAGGACGCGCCGTCCGAAACGGGTGAGCCGGTAAGAGCGGCGTCGGGGATCGGCAAGGGAAGGCGTAGGGCATTCCTCAATGAGGTCGGCCTCCATCAGCCGCTTCAGGGTGCCGTAGAGAGTTGCCGGCCAGAGGCGAACGCGGCCGCCGGTACGCTCGAGGACTTCCTGCATGATGGCGTAGCCGTGAAGATCGTCATGGGAAAGAGAGAGGAGGATGTGGAACCAGTGGGGTTTGAGAGGGAGAAGGTCATCGGGGTCAGGCATATATATATCGATTGATATATATACCAGAGAAGAAGAGAATGCAAGGGGGATATGTGGGAATGAACGGAAAAACGTACTTTGTAAGTTTATTCGAGTTTATGTGTGTTCATTCGTGGCGAATTCGTGAATCAGGCAAAGCGGTAGTGGCCGCGAATGAACACGAATTAACACGAATGAACGGAAAAACGGGCTTTGTGAGTTTATTCGGGTTTCTGTGTGTGCATTCGTGGCGGATTTTCCCTATCCGAGCTGTTTACAGACTTTCAGCGCTCTGTCGATTTCGGCGGTGCTGTTAAAGATGTGGGTGCAGTGGCGCACGCCGGGGCCGCTGGCGCGGGGGCGCAGACGCTCTCTCTTCCACATTTCGTCCTGCAGTTGCGGGCCGGTGACGCCGTTGACGGCGTAGACGGTGATGGCGGCGCACATGGCGGGATCGTCGGGGGAGTAGATTTTGACGTTGGGGAGTTTGCGCAGGCCGGCGCGCAAGTAATCGCCGAGATACTTGATTCGTTCGAGGACGCGGGCGCTGCCGATTTCATTGTGGAAATCGAGGGCAGCATCGAGGCCAACGAGCGACGACATGCTGCCGGTGCCGCGCTGCGTGAAGCGGAGGCCGTTGTCCTCGTGGTTGTCCCAGTTGGCGCTGCACAGGCTGGCCCAGACGGAATCGGCGCGCGCGCCGCGCAGGTAGAGCACGCCGTTGCCGGCGGGCGCGAGCAGCCACTTGTGGAAGCAGCTCACATAGGCATCGCAGCCGATCGCGCGCACGTCCACGGGAACGTGGCCGAAGGCCTGAGCGCCATCGATGACGGTGAGGATGCCGCGCCGGCGGGCTTCGGCGCAGATCTCGTTGACCGGCAGAATGGCGCCGCTGCCGGTGATGACGTGGGAAAGGAACAGGACGCGCGTCCGCGGGGTGAAGGAGCGGCGTACGATTTCGAGGACCTGGTCGGGACTGTGGGCGGGCTTGGGAAGCGGCATCTGAATGACCTTGCCGTTGTGCCGCTTGGCGGCATTCAGCCAGGGGCCGTAGCCGCCGGGATGCTCCTGGTCGCTCATGAGGATTTCGGAGCCGGGCTCGAGATCGATTCCCGCGGCGACGTAGCTGTTGGCGCAGGTCACGTTTTCGGTGAGGGCGATTTCCTTGGTGTCGGCGTTCATGAGGCGGGCGGCTTTGGAGCGCACGCTGAGCATGCTATCGTAGCCGCCGATCCAGTTTTCGCCGCGATAGTCCCAGTCGGCGAGATCGACGGCCATTTTGTGCAGGTGCGCGACGGTGCGATCGAGCACAACGCGGGGCATGGCGCCGATGGTGCCGTTGTTGAAGAAGACTTTGTCGCGGGCCAGCAGGAACTGGTCGCGGATCTTGTCCCAGTAGGCGGGATCGCCGGGCTTGGGGAACCCGGGGATGGGCTCGGACGGCTGCGGTTCGGCGCTTGCAGCGCGGGTGAGGAGGGGGGCGGCCGTTACGGCTTTCAGAAAGTTGCGGCGGTGGGTCATTTCAGAAGCCTATGACCCGCCGCGAGTCATGTCAAGCGGCGTTTGAGCGTTGCCAGGAGCGGGAGCGCCAGTACGGCCCTTTTTTGCGGCGGGCCGAAAGGGCGGATTCCGGGTGTCAGCGATGCGGAGCGACGCCCCCGGCATTGGGGTTACCGAGCAGGTGGGTCGCGCCGGCTCTCATTATAAAGTTGAACCGTTTGCGACGTGACTCGCACAAGGTAGCCGCTCTCGCAATGATCGTGATGCGTTTGTGGAGTGCGGTACGATTTCGATTTTTCGGACGGCGGCAGCCATGCTCTGAACGGGAAGCACGCGGTGAATTGAGCCACTTTATACTAAGGCAGGTATGACCACTCGACGGGAATTCCTGATTGGCGGCGCGGCGGCGTTGGCCGCGAGTGCGGCGACGATGACGGCGGTGGATTTCGCGGTGCCGCCGCATGCCTGCGACTGCCACACACACATCATCGGCGACCCGGCCCGGTTCCCGTTCTGGGCGGGGCGCGGCTACACGCCGGAACCGGCATCGCCGGAACAGATGGCGGCGCTGCACCGCGCGCTGCATATCGAACGCGTGGTGATTGTGACGCCGAGCGTGTACGGCACGGACAATTCGGCGACGCTGTTCGGCATGAGGGCGCGCGGCGCGACGGCGCGCGGCGTGGCGGTGATCGACGGCCGGACACCGCCGCGGGAACTGGATGCGATGGCGCGAGCGGGAGTGCGCGGGATCCGGCTGAACCTGGCGAATTCGGCGCACAACGACCCGGCCACGGCGCGGCGGCTCATCGGCGAAGCGGCGGGATGGGTGCGGCCGCACAACTGGCACATTCAGCTCAACACGTCGCTGGCGGTGATTGCGGCGGTGAAAGGGCTGCTGATGGATTTGCCGGTGCCGGTGGTGGTGGACCATTTCGGCGGAGCGAAGGCGGCGCTGGGGGTGGAGCAGCCGGGGTTCGTCGACCTGGTGGAGTTGGTGCGCTCGGGAAAAGCGTACGTGAAGATTTCGGCGGCGTACCGGGTTTCGAACCTGCCGGATTATTCCGACGTGGCGCCGCTGGCGAAGGCGCTGATCGCGGCGAACGGGGAGCGCGTGGTTTGGGGATCGGACTGGCCGCATCCGGATTCGGCGAACGCTACCGGCGCGGAGGCGCTGCGGCCGAGGCCGCCGATTCCGGTGGACGATGGGCGCGTGTTCAATCTGCTGCCATCGTGGGCGCCGGATGCGGAGACGCGCAAGCGAATCCTGGTGGAGAATCCGGCGCGGCTGTACGGTTTCGCGGCCTGACGAGCGCGAGAGTGAGCGAAGCCAGCACCAGGATATCGAAGAGCGCGAAGAAGATGGTGTGATGGCGCGCGACATCCATGGCATCGCCCAAAGAGGCGATGGCGAGTTCCAGGAGCGCCATGGCAATGAGTGTGAGGCCGCCCGAGACGGCGCCCGCGGGCAGGGAAGCGCGGCGCACGTGAAGCAGCAGGGCAAACAGGGCGGAACACGCGAGGAACGCGGCCAGCAGGCGCTCTCCGTGGTGGTAGAACAGCCGCCGTTTCCAGCGGCTCCAGGCACGGAAGGCGCGGCTCTCGGTGCGCGGAGGGTAGCCGGCGGCGGGATCGAAGTTGCCGAAATCGGATTCGCGGCCGGCTTGATCGAGCGAATCGCGCAGGGCTTCCCAGGTATCGCGCGGATGGGTGGCGTAGAAGACAGCCAGGGTCGCGAAGGAGACGCGGCGGCGGAATTCGCGCTGGAAAGCGGGATTATCCATGCGGGAATCGGCCCAATAGGCGTTCTTGCCCACGAGAGGAAGGTAGGAATCGTCAAGCCTCAGGGCGGCGAGCGTGCGCGGAACGTTTTGCGAGTGCGGTAAGAGCTGCGAGAAGACCACGTCGTAGACGGAGTTGGCGGCGTAACCGGAAGGCGCGCCTTTCCACAGCATGAACAGTGAGACCAGCGGGATGCAGGCCGCCGCGGAGACGAAGGCGGCGCGACGCCGGGGAAAGAGCACTCGCCGGTTGACCAGCAGCAGCGCTCCGATGCAGAAGCCCAGCGGCGCGTGCTGCTCCTTGGAGGCGGCCAGGAGCAGGGCGCAGGCGATGAGCGCGGCGGCATCCAGCGGGCTGGGCCGGCGAAGAAGGCGCAGGTACAGCACTACGGACAGCAGGAGGAACAGGTACGCGGGCTCATCCATGTAGAACGAGTTGAGGCCGCTGGCGTACATGGCGTCGCAGAAGACGAAGAGCACGGCGGCGAAGACCCAGAAGCGGGCGAGTGGGCCGGCGCGATCGAGCAGAGGCGCGAAGAGCCATAGGGCGGCCAGAAACAGCGTGCTGTGTACGATGCCGATGAGGCGGAGGTCGAAGCTGCCGTCTTTGGAGACGAAGGAATTCAGGAAGACGGCGAGGCGGGCGAGGGGAATCTCGGAGGAGTAGAAGCGGCTGTTCCAGATGCGGTCGGGGTGGAAGTCGTATGTGGTGGAGGCGAATTCGTAGACGCGATGGACTCGCGGGTAGAGGCCGAAGCGGCCGATGATTTTGGGGAAGTCGCCGTTATCGGCGAGTGCGACTACCGGCGGCAGGAGCAGTTGATAGGAGAGAACTGCCGCGGCCGCAGAGACCAGGAGGGCCCGGGGGTTCCACATGCGACTACTAAGAGTCGTGAGGGAGGCGATTCAACTACAGGAGAGAAACCGCCGCTCCCTGCGGTCGCGGGTCTGAAACGAGACGCGACCGTCAGGGAGCGTGTTGCCGCTATATTCAGGCGGTGACTGGTTCGGTGGCGTACTGCCGGGCCATTTCGGCGAGCGGGACCGGTTTGTAGTCGGCGGCATGCCCGGCCTGGCCGAACTGGGTCATGCGCAAAGCGACTACCTTCTTCATGGCATCGCGCGCGGGCTTCATGTAGCTGCGGGGGTCGAACTCTTCGGGCTTTTCGATAAAGACCTTGCGGATGGCGCCGGTGATGGCGAGGCGGTTGTCGGTATCGACGTTGATTTTGCGGACGCCGTTCTTGATGCCGAGCTGGATCTCTTCCACGGGCACGCCCCAGGTGGGCTTCAGCTTTCCGCCGTACTGGTTGATGATGTCCTGCAGGTCTTTGGGCACGCTGGAGGAGCCGTGCATCACCAGGTGGACGTGGGGCAGGCGTTTATGAATTTCGATGAGCCGCTCCATTTTGAGCGTTTCGCCGGTGGGTTTCTTGCTGAACTTGTAAGCGCCGTGGCTGGTGCCGATGGCGATGGCCAGAGCGTCGAGGCCGGTGAGCTTGACGAACTCCTCGGCCTGCGCGGGATCGGTGAGGTGGCTGAGGCCGTCGAGTCCGGCGCCGTGGCCGTCTTCAATGCCGCCGAGGCAGCCGATTTCGCCTTCCACGGTGATGCCTTTGGCGTGCGCCATTTCGACCACCTGGCGGGTGGCGTCGACGTTGTATTCGAAGCTGGAGGGCGTCTTGCCATCGGGCATGAGGGAGCCATCCATCATGACGCTGGTGAATCCCATTTCGATGGCGCTCTTGCAGGTTTCCACGCTGTTGCCGTGATCGAGGTGCAGCACGGTGGGAATTTCGGGGTAGATCTCGGTGGCGGCGAGCATGAGGTGATAGAGAAAGCGATCCTGCGAGTAGGCGCGGGCGCCGCGGCTGGCCTGAATGATGACCGGCGAGCCGGTTTCACGGGCCGCTTCCATGATGGCCTGTATCTGTTCCATGTTGTTGACGTTGAACGCGCCAACACCGTAACCGCCTTTGGCAGCCTCGTCGAGGACCTGCCGCATCGACACTAATGGCATGAATGTGCTCCCTTCGGGAAATGGTGAAATTGACCCTAAAACCTTTAATCAAAACGGTAACACATTGCGCGGCGCGGCGGGGCGGGGAGAGAGCCGTCTACCCCAGCAGTTTCGCGGCGGGTTTGGCGAAATAGGTCAGGATGATGCCGGCACCGGCGCGGGCGATGGAGGTGAGGCTTTCGATCATGGCGCGGTCGTGGTCCAGCCAGCCGTTTCGGGCGGCGGCCATGATCATACTGTATTCGCCGCTGACCTGGTAGGCGGCGATGGGGACATCGAAGCGCTCGCGCGCGCGGGCGATCAGGTCGAGATAGGGCATGGCGGGCTTGACCATGATCATATCGGCGCCTTCCTGGAGGTCGAGTTCGATTTCGCGCATGGCTTCGCGGCCGTTGGCGGGGTCCATCTGGTAGCTGCGGCGGTCGCCGAACTGCGGGGTGGACTCGGCGGCTTCGCGGAACGGGCCGTAGAAGACGCTGGCGAATTTAGCGGCATACGAGAGGATGGGGATTTTTTCGTAGCCGTTGGCATCCAGGGCCTGGCGGATGGCCCACACGCGGCCATCCATCATATCGCTGGGGGCCACGATATCGGCGCCCGCGCGCGCGTGCGACAGGGCGGCCTTTGCCAGCCACTGCAAGGTGGTGTCATTATCCACGTCGCCGTCTTTGATGTAGCCGCAGTGGCCGTGGCTGGTGTACTCGCAGTTGCAGACGTCGGTAATGATCAACAGGCCGGGCACTTCTTTGCGGATGGCGCGGATGGCTCGCTGTACGATGCCGTTTTCATCATAGGCGCCGCTGGCCATATCGTCCTTGGTCTCGGGCAGGCCGAACAGGATCACGCCCCCGATGCCGAGCGCGACCAGGCCGGCGCACTCGGCGACCAGTTCGTCAATCGACATCTGGTAATTATTGGGCATGGAGCCGATTTCGCGGCGAATTCCTTCTCCGGGACAGACGAACAGGGGAAGGATGAACTGGGCCGGGTCGAGACGGGTTTCGCGGACCAGGCTGCGCAGGGGCGCGCTGGCGCGGAGGCGGCGCATACGTTGCGTTGGGAAGGACATCAATTTGGATTGTAACCCGGGCAGGAAAAGGGTACCGGGGGGGCTTGACATGGGCCAGCGCCCGGTTAAAATATTCCTCATTAAAGCGTTGTTATGCAACCCGCTTGCGACCACACCCGTACCCAAATCATCGCCCGGAGAGACGGCGTAGACTATGTCGAGTGTCTCGATTGCCGCCAGATCTTCGAGGCGGAAGACCTTGAACCCGTGAAAGTTGAGGAAGAAGAGGAATAACCCGCCGGTAAGCCGTCACTGTCCCACAAAAATCATCGTCGGAGGCGATTGTACGCCGCCCACGGTAACTTGTACTCCCAGAGCACCCGCCGGCAGGTTTGCAGGTACCTGAAGATTCACCTGATCCAGCCCTGCGTAGCCCGCTGAGAGTACGGCGCTGATTACCGGCACAGCCACTCCGCCGATGGTTGCCGTGGTAGCGGCGAGGCGGCCGGCTGGTTGTCTACCTGGCCCGCGGGAAGCGCGGGGTTCGTAGCTCCGAAACCGGTGCCCCAGAGAACCAGGATGTCGCCGGGCCGCGCCGCGACCGTTCCCGGCACGGCTGAGGGGTCCCCCACCATGGCGTAATCGGGCAGGCGCGAGGCGACGGCGTAGTTCGTGGTTCCATACGTGAAGAACGCCGGCGCCGGTCTGGGCATGATCGCGCGAAACGTAGATGCCCTGGAATGTCACGAACACGTAGAGATGCGCGCGGCGAGGCTGTTGTAGACGGTAGAGGGATTTGTCGAGCCGTCCACGATCAGTCCTGTCAGAGGGGTCCCGCTGGATTGCACCTGAATCCAGGAGGCGCCGCCATCCACGCTGCGGTACAAGGCGGGCGGGCTGGTTGTTGGCGCAGAAGATGCCGCAGAATACTAATCGCGGCCCCTCTTGTGGGAACATGGAATTTACAATCCTCATGCTGGATCTCGCATACTTCAGAAACAACTTTGACGATGTCGTGAAGCGGCTGGCGACCCGCGGCACGGACCTGAATCTCGAGCCGTTTCGCGAGCTCGATCGCACCCGGCGCTCGCTGGTCACGCAAAGCGAGGGGCTGAAGGCCCGCGTGAACGCGGCCAGCACGCAGATCGGGCAGCTCAAGCGCGAAGGCAAAGACACGGCGGCGCAGCAGGAGGAGGTGCGCACGCTGAAGACCGAGATTGCCGCGATCGACGAACGCCTCAAGGGCGTGGACGACGAATTTCGCTCCCTGCTGGCAGGCATTCCCAACGTGCCGCACGAATCGGTTCCGGTGGGAAGGAGCGCCGAGGAGAACGTCGAGGTGCGCCGTGCGGGCACGCCGCCGGAGTTTGGTTTCGAGCCCAAAGCGCATTGGGACCTGGGGCCCGAGCTGGGCATTCTGGACCTGGAGCGGGCTGCCAAGATCACCGGCGCGCGTTTTGCGCTGTACTGGGACCTGGGCGCGAAACTCGAGCGGGCGCTCGCCAATTTCATGCTCGATGTGCACACGCGCGAGCACGGCTACACCGAGGTTCTGCCGCCGGCGCTGGTGAATTCGGCCAGTCTTTTCGGCACCGGGCAGCTTCCCAAGTTCCGCGAAGACCTGTTCAAGTGCGAGGGGCAGGATTTCTGGCTGATCCCTACGGCTGAGGTTCCGGTGACGAACATTTTTCGCGACGAAACGCTGGAGGGCGCCGACCTGCCGATTCGTTTGTGCGCTTACACGCCGTGTTTCCGCAGCGAAGCCGGGTCATACGGGCGTGACGTGCGCGGCATCATCCGGGTCCACCAGTTTCAGAAAGTCGAGCTGGTGAAGTTCGCGCGTCCCGAGCAAAGCTACGACGAGTTGGAGAAACTCACGGCGGACGCCGAAGACATTCTGCGGCGGCTGGGCCTGGCGTTTCGCACCGTGGTGCTGTGCACCGGCGATATGGGCGCGAACGCCGCCAAGACGTACGATGTAGAAGTCTGGCTGCCGGGGCAGAATGCCTACAAAGAGATTTCTTCCTGCTCGAATTACGAAGCCTACCAGGGGCGGCGCGCCGGTATCCGCTTCCGCGGCGGCAAGAAGACGGAATTCGTACACACGCTGAACGGCAGCGGGCTGGCGATCGGCCGCACCTGGGTGGCGATCATCGAAAACTATCAGCAGATGGACGGCAGCGTGGTGATTCCCGAAGCGCTGCGCCCGTATCTCAACGCCGAAGTGATTCGCCCGCGAAAGATGTGACGAATGTCGCGGGACCGGGGAGGTTCTCAGCGCCTTGCCAGGTTCACGCGCAAAGCGCCGCGCCGATGGCGCTCCAGGTGTTTCCGCTATCGGCAGAGGCGTAAATCTGGCTGTCGCCGGGCGATTGCCGGAATGCCGCGTAAGTGGCGTAAACCACTCCGGCCAGGTTCGGATCGAAGGCGATGCGCGAGACGTATCCGGCGCGCGGCTGCGCGCTCGTCCAGGCCTGCAGGGGCGAACCCGTGTAGATGTTCCCAAGGAACCCGCCGAAGATCACCTGAGAGGAATTCGAGGGGTTGACAGAGATCGCGGTGATCGTCGAGCCGAAGTTGGGACTGGCCAACTGCCAGCTTGCGGCGCCATTGGTGGTCATCCATAGCTCATGACCGCCCAGATATAGGGTTTGCGGATTGCTCGGGTCGAGCGTGAAGTAGGAGAGAAAACTGAAGTCGACTGAGGATTCGGTGATCCCGCCGGTCGCCTGCACGGGCGCACTGCCGGCCGTGCCCTTCAGAAACGCGAGCGGGACGCCGCCGGCGGTGTCTTCGAAATGGAACGCCGGACTGCTCGGGTCGAACGCCACCATGCCGCCATCGCCGTTGGCGATTGGTGTCCAGGCGGTTTGTCCGGGAGTGGTCAGAAGCGGGACCGTGTCCTGGGTGCCTCCCAGGAGCGATCCACCTCCCGGCGCCACCGCGCCGTGATAGAACTGGCCCACTTGCAGCCCGTGGTTGATCGCGCTGCCGGTAAGTAAATAAAACGGCTCGCCGCACTGGGTGTAGCCATTTTCATTGCGCGCCGAGTTCGTGCGGTAAACGCCGCCGTCATTGGTTGTGTAGAGGATCTGGTCGCCGGCGCCGTCGTAATTCGCGTCGAATGCGAAGGCGTGGAAGTCGGTGTGGAAGAGCAGGACTGGAGGAGTTAACGTCAACCGCCAAGGCGTAAACCGTGTCGGGGGCGCCGGGAGCGATCGCCAGCACGGACGGTCCCATATCCGGCTCGCTCAGCACCTCTCCCCAATGGCCGCCGGCATCCGCACTGCGATATACAAAATAGCCGCCCAGGCCGTAGAAGAACTGGGTCTCCTCGCCAGGCTGTTGACGGCCAGCGTCGGCATGAAATCGGTGAGGGGGCTCCAGTCTTGGCCGCCATCGGTCGATTTCCAGACTCCGCCGGTAGCTGCTCCTATGTAAATTGTGTTGCCGTTTGTGGGGTCGACAACGATCGCTTTGACGCGGCCGCCCGATGTACTGAGGGCGGCGCGACCATCAGAACGGCCAAAAAGAGGAGCGCCAGAGCAGCGGCGAGGGCCTTTCCCATTACCGGCACTATGAAACTCGTCCGGCGCGATTGCAATGGCCCAAACGGAGCAAAATCGGGCGCAGTAATCTGGTTTAATAAATGAAAACGACAAAGCGGACATCCAACCGGGTTCCTTATGAATCGCCAACTGATTGGTGAGTTGATTCGCCTTCGCTATAAACTGATGTGGGCCAAGACGCGGTCGCGCAATGGCAAGATCGCGCTCTTCATGGCCGGCTACCTGCTGCTGGTGCTGCTGCTCGTGCTCATGGGTGCGGGCGGGCTGGGCGCCGGCATTACCGCCGTGCGGCAGGGCAAGGCCGAAGAGGTGGCGCAGATCGTGCTCGGCGGGCTGTACGTGGAAGCCATCATTGCGCCCCTGATGCTGGGGTTCGGGATGAATGCGGTGTTCAGCGATCTGGAACTGCGCCGCTATCCGCTGAGCGCGCTGGACCGGCGGCTGGCGCGGCATTGCATCGGTCTGCTGGATCCGTTCTGGTTCCTCTTCCTCGCCATGGAACTGGGGCTCGTGCTGGGAATCTACGCGCTGGGCGGCGGTTCGTTCTGGCTGGGGCTGTTCGCGGTGCTGCTGCTTTCGATTTCCAATTACCTGATTGCGCGCGTGGCAAGCCTGTCGATCGATCGGCTGGTGCGCAGGAAGGCGGGCACCTCGATTCTCATGGGCCTGGTGATTCTGCTGGCCTTCGTTCCCGGCATGGCCGCTCCCCTTCTGCGCAAGCATCCCGAAGCGATTACGGCGATTCTTCGCGTGCTGGCGTACACGCCGCCATTCGGGGCGGCCGCGATGATGACGCGCAGCGGCGTGGCTGTCGCCCTCGGCCTGCTGATCATTCTGTTCTGGATGGCGGGCCTTGCGGCGGCCCTGGTGGCGCTGGAAAAACGGCCTCCCGAACGCCAGACCGTCCAACAGGGCGCCATCCGGTGGGATACGCCGTACGACCGGATGGCGCGCCTGTTCGGCCCGAAAAACGCGCCCCTGGCGGCGCACTGGATGCGGTTCTGCCTGCGCAATAGCCGCTTCCGCACGCTGTACCTGCTGTCTCTGCCGCTGGGGGTGTTTCTCACCTTCAATATGGGGATGCGGGGACGCGGCGGCATCGGCCTGTTCGCGGCGGCATTGGGAACATTTCCGTGGATCACGTTTATCGGGACTTCGCGCATCGCCGTGAACCAATACGGCTATACGGACGGCGCGTTCCGGCGATTCTTCCTGCTGCCTTCGAGCCCGGCCGCGAGCCTGCGCACGGGCAGTTACGTTTCGGTTTTCTTCGGCAGCCTGCTCCTGCCCGTTGGCGCCATTCTGTGGTGCATCTTCGCGCCGCGGCCGTTCGATTTCCGCCTGCTCGCGATGCTGTTGTGCACCGGCGCCGCCGGGCTGTTCGCCCTGCATGCAGCAGGATTGTGGGCCACCATTTTCGGGCCGCGCAAAGGCAGTTACAATGCCGGCTTCGGCAACGATATGTCGGCGGTAGGGAACACGGTGGTGATCGGCGGCGTACTCATTTTTATGTTGCTGCCCGTGGCCCTGAAGCATTACGCGCCCTGGGCGCTTAATCCGGATTCCTGGTGGTGGCCGCCGGCGCTGGCACTGGCGGCTTTCGCGGCCTACCTGTTTTCGCTGCGTGCGGTGAGCACGCTGTTCCCGGGGCGCCGTGAGCGCCTGATGGCCATCGTGGAAGGAAGAGACTCATGAATCCAGCGGCGGACGCGGTCCGCATCTCCAACCTCGTAAAGAAATACGGGCAGACCATAGCGGTAGAAAATCTGTCGCTGGCCGTGCCCGCGGGCACCATGTTCGGTTTCCTGGGGCCGAACGGTTCGGGCAAGAGCACCACGATCGGCTGCCTCACGGGCCTGCTGGATGCGTCCGCTGGGCAAGTCGAGATCCTTGGCAAACGCTTCACCAGCGACAGCGCCGATCTGAAGCGCCGGATGGGCGTGATGCCGGAAACGCTCGGTCTTTTCGATCCGCTTTATGCACACGAATTCCTGGCTTTCGTCGGCCGCATGTTCGGCCTCGATGAGGCCACGGTGCGCAAACGCGTCGGCGAACTGCTGGAGGCGCTCGAACTGACCGATTCCGGCAAGACCCTGGGGGAATACTCCACCGGCATGAGAAAACGCGTGGCCTTCGCCGCCGCCGTGATCCACGCTCCCGACGTGCTGTTTCTCGACGAGCCCTTCGAAAGCATCGATCCCGCGGGCGTGGCGCTCATGAAGCAATGGCTGCGCCGCTTCACCGAGCAGGGCCGCACCGTGTTCATCACGAGCCATGTGCTCGAGACGGTGGAGCGGCTGTGCCAGCGGGTCGCCATTATCACGAAGCCGGGGCGGCTGGTGTGGCAGGGCGATATCACGGTGCTGGCGCAGGATGGCGCCATCGAGTGCGACGGCAAAAGCTTCACGGCGCTGGAGCCGCTCTTCCTGCACCTCACCGGAGAGCGCTACGCCGATTTAAACTGGCTCTGATGAAAGTTTATCTCAAGCCCACTTGAACCACCTGCCGCAAAGCGAAGAGTTGGCTTCGCGAAACAGGCGCCGCCTTCGAGGAGATCGATCTCAATCGCGGGCTTTCCGCCGCCGAACTGGACAAACTGATCGGCAAGCGCGATTACCGCGCGTTTTTGAACAGCCGCAACGAACTCTACCGGGAGCGCGGCATGAAGGAAAACCCGCCGCCGCGAGCGGAAGCGCTGCGCCTGATGGCCGAGAATCCCAATCTGATCAAGCGCCCGATTCTGGTGAAAGGCGGCGAGATCCTGCTGGGCTTCGACGAAGCGGCGTGGGGAGCGGCAACAAAGTAGTTCACTTCGACCAGGGCGGCACGATCCCGTTCACGCGCGCGTAGGCGATCGCCTGGCCCAGGTGCTCGCCGATGTGGACGTCCAGGTATGCAAGCACGCCGCGGGTGGTGGTCGGGGTGTCGAAGAATTGCACCTCTTTGGCCAGGTTGTTCGGCCGCGCGTTTTCGAGCGCCTGGCGCACCACCTGGAAACTCGCAGTCAGTTTGGCGATCACCTGGTCCTTAGTGAGCGGCTCTGTTTCGGCCTTGGTATTGGCTTCGATCTGCGCCGCGATCTCGTCGGGTTTGGCGCTGCGGGAAATCTTCAGCAGCAGTTCGTTGCCGAGCGCGATATGCAGAAAGACTTCGCGGAAGGAGCGCACGCCGGGTCCGGGCCGCCAATCATATTTCTCTTCCGGGACGGCTTTGGCCAGCGCCAGCACATGATCCTGGATTTCGTCGAAGGGCATCAGCAGGTCAGCGGTAGCCGGCGCAGCGGGTTTGGCATCCTTGACGGCGAGCAGTTCGACATCGAAGATCAGCTCAGCCTTCGGCGGAATCGGTCCGCGGCCCTGTTCGCCGTACGCGAACTGATACGGGATGAAGAGACGCCGCTTGCCGCCGACTTTCATGCCTTCGAAGCCCACGTCGAAACCGGGGATCACCAGGCGGCGCCCCTGCACGAAGGTCAGCGGCTCTTTGCCGATCGAGGAATCGAATTTAGTGCCGTCGCGCAGCCAACCGGTGTAGTTGACGGTGTAGTCCTGGCCGGGTTTGGCCGGTTCGCCGGCGCCGATCTGGATATCGATATAGCGCAGCGCGGCGGCTTCGACCACGGTTCCTGTCACGGCCGGCACCGGATCCGGCATTTTCGGAGTGAAGCTCTGCGCAGCGAGCGCGGAAGCGAATGCTGCGAACGCGAGAACCGGCTTCATACTCCCAGCTTCTTTCTGGCGAAGGGACGGGCGAACGCCGCCGGCGGGTTGTGGGCCCGCGCCGATGCGTACGCTTTGCGATAAGCTTCCATGGCCTTGTCTTTCTCGCCGAGTTTCTCGTAAGTCATGCCGATCATGCACTCATAGAATGGATCGTTCGGGTTGGTCTTCTGCAGGTCGGTCAGCGCGGCCTGGTAATCGCCGAGATAGTACGCCACGTAGCCGGTGAGATATGGCAGGAACGCCTCCTGCTGGCGGCGAAGGTCGGTCATCTTGTCGAGGTCGCCCTTGGCGTCGGCGATGTACTTTTCGGCCTCGGCTTTGTTGCCGCGGCGCGCGGCGAGGCGGGCCAGGGCGTGATGATAGCGGTATTCCCAGAGCGCTTTGCGATCCGCGGAAATATCAGGCTCGCGGAGGCCGAGGTCGTGGCCTTTTTTGTACCAGGAGGCGGCGGCATCCAGGTCGCCGGTTTCGATGCAGACGCGCGCGGCTTCGTCGGCCATCTCGCCTTCCTGGTAGAAGGCATTACCGGGCGCTTCCTTCTCCTGCGTGACCCAGTAATCGATCACTTTCTGTTCGTACTCGCCTGTCTTGGCGCAGTTGCTTTCGAAGGCCCAGGACATCGCCATGGCACGCTCGGCGTTGGCTTTGGCGGCGGGAGTGGCGGCATCATCGATCGCCTTTTGAAACAAAGTACGGGCTTCGGCGCCCTTGCCTTCGAGATCGAGCTGATTCGCCTGGCGCAAGGCTTCCGAACCGGGTCCGCGGCCGCCTTGCGGCGGCTGGGCAGCGGGAGACGCGGCGCAAAACAGGCCAACGGCTAGTGTCAGAACAGCTGCTTTCATGGGAGAAGATTATATCAGCAGGTCTTTCGAACTGCAGCGGCGGCCGCACTCTGAGGCCTTACTGAGAAGGACGGGCCGTGCAAAGTGTAACTTTTGGTTTTCTCGTCAAACGGCTCTTTTGGGCCGTAGTCGGCCCGTGCTATACTCCTCTGAACGTTTCGACAGGTAACGGAGGGACCGGGATGCCGTATTCCAGTGCGCCAACTACCAGTGCTGTCTCCTGGTATCTCGAAATCGCAGACGGTTGCGCCGGACGACTGAACTCGGCGCAGTTTCCTACCACAACCTCGCTCGTGATCGGGGTGGGTAGCAACATGTCAAAGTCTTTCTATTCGTGGATGACCCGGGGCGGGGATGGTGCGGTGGTCACTGTGGATAGCTCGGGCAAGGTCCTCTACAAAGATCTGTTCCGTGGCAAAATCTCGCAGATCCAACTGCCCGCCTGCGATGCGGCGTCCCAGAACACCAGCTACGTCGTGATGACAATGTTGGTGGCCGACGTCAAATCTGTAACACCGGGCGGCCATTATAGCGGTATCACAGTGCCGGCGAAGCCGATCATGGCGCGGGACTTCAAGTTTTCAGTTCCTGGGGTGGACGGATTCCAGTATGTTTCGTCCGTAACGGGCCTTTCCATCGGTAACACTCCTCCGGCGATGGCGATTCAGCTTGTCGAATCCAGGGCTGGCGCCATACGGAGCTGGCTGCAGAACGGCAATAGCCCCAAGGGCGGGTCGCTACAGTACCTGGGGCCCAGCCTGACGACTTCCATATTCACCGTGGAATTCGAGTCCCTGCGCGTCGGTAATATCGTGCCCGCGTTTCCCACTAATCCCAATCAGAAGATCACGGTGAACCTGAAAGCAGCCTCGGCAATCCTGAAGTGCTGATGCGGGCGCCGAAAACCTGACGACCTGCGACATCCCGGAACCCTGCGTAAACGGCCGCCGCAGCAAAAAAACGGGCAGGCCGAAGCCTGCCCAATTGGGATTGTATGGGGTTGTTGTTGTTTTGGGTTAAAAGTGGACGCGAATACCGAACTCCATATTGCGTGGAGTGTTGCCCTGGCCTGTGATCTGTCCGAAGGTAGTCGGGCTGGTCAGGCTGAGACTTGGATTGCTCGGCTGGAAATGGTTCAGCACGTTGGTGATTGCGAAGTACACCGTCGCGCCCACCTGCTCGCGGTGGAGGCCGATATCCTTGATGACGTTCAAATCGACATTCCACGTGGGCAAGCCGCGCAGGTTGTAATAGCCGCCGCAGCTCGTGTCATATCCGAGCACGCAGGGCCGGAATTCGCCGTAGACTTGGCCGGGGTTGGTGAACATCTGCAGATACGGCGTGGATGTTTTGCTGCCGACGTTCTGGGTCCCCTGCCAGACGTTGGTTCCGCTGGTGCCGGCGACACCATAGTTCGCTGAATTGCCGCCGGTGTACGGCGCGAAGCCGACGGCATGTTCCGAGGTGGAACCTACGGCGCTGGTGCCCGGCGTCGTCACTGCGCCGAACGCCTGGCAGCCGGTGCAGGAGCCCTCGCTATAGCTGACGTCCGTGCCGCCTCCGCTCTGCGCGTAGAAGATGGGAGAGAACGTCCAGCCGCCCAGAACATGTCCCAGAAACCCATGCTGGCCCCGGAAGACCGGCGGCTGATAGTACATGGAAAGGTTGTACATGAACCGGTAGTCGAAGTTCTGCGGACCATAGCTGTCGCCAATGTTGAATATATCCAGCGGCGTACTGGAACTGTTGTACTGTGCGAGTTGCGAAGTGCCCAGGCTGCGGCCATAAGTGAAGTTGCTGATGGTAGTGAGACCGTGCCAGTCAGTGGCGCGGAAGGTGACAAACAGCGAGTTATAGTTACCGTACCCCAAGCTCGTATTCATGCCGATCGAGGTGGCCTGTGCTCCCAGGAGCCCGCCGGGAGCCGGCTGAGAAAACACCGTGCGGCCAAGTTTCCATCCCGGCGTTTGGGACATCTTGTTCCAGAGATCGGCAACGGCGGTCTCTTTGACGAGCGTCGTGTTTTTGGAAACCAGTGCCGCAGTGCAGCTCGAGTAGCCCTGGCAGTAGGAGCTGCCGGCGCCGCCCAGCACGTTCTCGATAAACGGCTGCGCGGTGAGATTCGCCGCCGGCACTCCGGAAAAGACCAACTGCTGGTATATCTGCGAGTACGCCTGGGCGAATGACTGGCCGCCGAGGGTGGTCATGTAGGGCACGCTATCGAGGTTGACCAGCATGTACTCGTTGCGCAGGATCTTGCCGATGTAGCCGACTTCGAGCGACATCTTCTGGCTGATTTCCCGCTGTACCGTCAAAGTGAAGTTATCGGTGCGGTCCGGCCGGAAATTCGGATCGAGCGCATCGGGATCCACGGTTTCCGGATTGGCGCCCAATCCGGGATAGAACGGCTGTACGAGCGTCGGGCTGGCGGATGCCAGAGGGGCGTGCAATCCGTCGGTGCCGATGCGGAACGCGGAGGCGGGAGTCGCCACGCCGCTGCCGGCGCAAGCGCCGGTGCTCAGCGGATTCACGCAGGTAACACCTTGTAACAAGCCCGGTCCGAGCAGCGGGACCAGGACCAGGTCGACGCCATTCAGGCGGCCGAAGATGCGGCCCCATCCGCCACGGATAACCGTCTTGCCGTTTCCGAAAACTTTACCCAGGATTCCGTCGTTGAAGTGTGGATTCCAGGCCAGAGATGCGCGCGGGCTAAACTCGCCATAGAAGGGGTTGTAGGGATACTTGAGCCCCGCACCCACGTTGCGAACCAGCGTGAAGCCGATCTGCGGATCGTAGACCTGACCCTGCAGGGCGGCTGCTTCGCGCTGTGCGATGAAATCGCTGGTGACGACTGGTTGATTGTTGGCGTCCACGAGCTCCACCTGGTTGCCGTTGAGCTCGTACGGGGGCATTTCGAGGTTCCAGCCCAAACCGTAAGTGAATGTCAGCGAAGGCCTGGCGTGCCATGTGTCATAGAAGTAAGTGGAGTAACTCGGGATGACACTCTTGTCCGTGGCTTGCGTCCCCAGGGCCTGCAAATTCAACTGCTGGCCGGCGCGGGTGTACATCACCTGAGTCGAACTGAGCATGCCCAGGGTCTCGGCGTACAAGGTCTCGTAGGAGGAATACTCTGAAGACGGCACGCTGCTGGGAATGTAATTCGTCCAGTCGGTGAATCCGGAGTTAGTGGAGAGGTAGCTGATCTGGTTATTGACTCCGGCGCCGTTATCGGAGCGCGAGTGGTAGTCGAAATTGCGCTGGTAAGATCCGCCGAAGCCGAACAGGTGATTGCCGTGCAGAAGAGTCAGATCGTCTTTGAGACTCTTGTCCTGCCCGTCCCAGAAGCGTTGGCGAACGCTTTGCGAGTTCACGTTGTAGGGGATCAGCGCCGATGAGCTTTCGCCGCCGATTTCCAATGCCCCGCCCAACCCCGCGAGCTGCGGCGGTCCGTTCTGGCTGCCCCATTGCCAGAACTGGCGCAGATAGCTGAACACGAACGTATTGGTGGTAGACGGGTTGATGGTGGTGGTCATTCCGGTGGTCCACACCGAGGGTTGCTGTGGCCGGGGAGCGACGGCGGTGGGATTGCCGAACGTATCGCCGGTGAAATACCCGCCGACATCCACCTGGTTGCTGGTGAGATATACCAGTTTATAATCGCGGTAAGTGCCATACCAGTGCCACTTATCGTTGAAATCGTGGTCGATGCGCGCCACGTAATTGTTGGTCGTCTGCGGGGTGCGAATCGTACCCAGGTACTGCTGCGTATTGTAAGTATCGCCCCCCAGGGGATTATTGGCATGCGGCAGGTACTTATTCCAGATCTGGCTTACGACCGGATTCAACCCGATTCCGCGTGGATCGCACGAGCCCGCGGGGCAGGTGGCCGAAGGATACGTAACGCCATTGACCGTCACCGGCGAGGGGTTCAGGTTATAGGGCAGGTAGACGCCCGCCGAATTCGGCACCTGGATGACGCCCGCGCGCATGAGATCCGAAGGCACGGTCTTGGTGTAGAGACCCTGGTTGGGGAAGCGCATGCCTTCGTAATTGACGAAGAAATACCAGCGTCCGCCCAGAAAGTTCTTGTCGGTGATGGGGCCGCCGAGGGCCGCGCCAAAGCGGTTGCGGTGATTAGAAATGATGGGCGTATAGGGCAGGCTTTCGCTGCCGAAGTGGAAGGGAGTATGGTTGTTCGTCCAGGAGTTGGCGGCTCCGACCTTGGTATCGAAGTAATACCAGTATGCGGCGCCGTGAAACTGGTTCTGGCCGCGCTTGGTAACCATCTGGACCTGCGCACCGGAGGAGTTGTTGAAGTCCGAAGTCTGGTTGCTGACGGAGACTTTGAACTCCTCGATGCTCTCCAGCGGGGTTGGAATCACGCCGGATGCGATACTGCCGCCCTGGCTGCCGCCCAGGCCGGAATAGTTGACCTGGTAACCGGTGGTATTGCCCGCCATGTCGTCGGTGATGTTGCCGCCGTCCAGGGTATAAGTGTTGGCATCCTGATAGGAGCCGGCAGTGAAGCCGGAAAGCGTGGTTGCCGGCTGCAGGACGGCCAAGGCGGTGACGTCGCGGCCCATGTTGGGCAGCAGCAGCATGCTCTTTTGGTCGAGCGTGTTGCCGACCGTTGCGTTCATGGTTTGCAATTCGGCGCCCGTGGTGGCGGTAACCTCCACCGTGGTGGACGTAGTGCCGATTTTCAGGGACGCATTCAGCGTCAGCACCTGGCCGACCTGCACATTTTGCGCGTTCACCTGGAACGTCTGGAATCCCTGTTTCGTGAACGTCGCATTGTACTTGCCCGGAGGCACCGAACTGAAGGTGTAGCGGCCGGTATCGTTGGTCAGTGTTGTGAGAGCGGCGTTGGTTCCGATATCGACCAGACTGACCACGGTGCCTGGAACCACTGCCCGCTGTTCGTCTGTAACCTGGCCGGAAACCGTGCCGACAGAAGATGTTTGTGCCCAGGCTGGAGCCGTGCTCAGGCCGAGAACGAGGCCTAGCAGAATCGCGGACAACCCGGATAACGTTCGACAGTCAGAAGGATTGATGTCACCCAAAAGCATACAATCCCCTCCATTAGTATGAAACTGCTTATCCCCATTACGTCCCGCTGACAGAGCTGACGTAGATGTATATTGGAGGGATTGTACGGCGAGCTTCAGTTCACTGCAATCCAATGAATACTGTACGGCGCGAGATCCGAATGTGAATTTGGGGACATCTCAGAAATGCGGGCGTGGTCGGCGAATGTCCTTTAGAATCACAAAAAAAGGGCAGGCCGAAGCCTGCCCTGACATGCGAGTGTTCGCGGTGAGTTAGAAGTGAATGCGGATGCCGAACTCCATGTTTCGCGGAGTATTGGCCTGCCCGGTGATCTGCCCGAAACTCGTCGGGGTAGTCAGACTCAGGCTCGGATTGCTCGGCTGAAAGTGGTTCAACACATTGGTAATGGTGAAGAACAGGGTAGCGCCGACTTGCTCGCGATGCAGACCGATGTCCTTCTGGACGTTGATGTCCACGTTCCAGGTCGGCAGGCCGCGGAAATTGTAATACCCGCCGCAGCTCTGGTCGTAGCCGAGAACGCAAGGCCGGAATTCGCCGTAGACCTGGCCCGGATCCTTGAACATCTGAAGGTACGGAGAAGATGTCTTGGTGCCGACGCTCTGCGTGCCCTGCCAGATGTTGGTTCCCGTATTGCCGGCGATGTTGTAATACGCGCTGGTCCCGCCCGTATACGGGGAGAGGGCCACTGCGTTGTCGTGGTATGCGCCGATCGCGCTGGTTCCCGGAGTGGTGACTTCGCCGAACGCTTCGCAGCTCGTGCAGCTTCCCTGGCTGTAGCTGACGCCGATGGGAGCGCCGCTCAGAGCGGTGAAGATGGGAGCGAAGGTCCAGCCGCCGAGGACGTGTCCAAGAATGCCCCTCTGCGACCGATAAACCGTCGGCGAATAGGACATGGCGATATTGAACGTGAACTTGTAGTCGAAGTTCTGCAGACCATAGTCCTGACCGATGTTGAAGATGGTCTGCGGAGTGCTCGAGCTGTTGTACTGGGCAAGCTGTGCCGTGCCCAGACTGCGGCCCCAGGTGAAGTTGCTGATGGTCGTCAGCCCGTGCCAATCGTTGGTGTGGAAGGTCGTGAACAGCGCGTTGTAGTTGCCGTAGCCGAGGCTCGTGTTCATGCCGATCGACGTGGTCTGCGCTCCCAGGGTACCGGCGGGCTGGGCGAAGGTGCTGCGTCCCAGGGTCCACGTCGGAACCTTGGTCATGGCGTTCCAGAGGTCAGACACCGCGGTCTCTTTCACCAGGGTGGTGTTCTTCGAAACCAGAGCCGCCGTGCAACTGCTGTAGCCCTGGCAGTAAGCTGAAGCCGACCCGCCGAGCGCGGATTCGATAAACGGCTGTGCCGTGATGTTGGCCGCGCTCTGGCCGGAAAACACCAGTTGCTGGTAGATCTGCGAATACGCCTGTGCGAAGCTCTGGCCGCCCAGCGTAGTCATATACGGAACCTGGTCGAGATTGACCAGCATATATTCGTTGCGCAGGATCTTGCCGATATAGCCGACTTCCAGCGAGAGATGGTCTGTGATTTCGCGCTGCACCGTGAAGGTGAAGTTATCCGTGCGGTCCGGGCGGAAGTGCGGATCGAGAGCATCCGGGTCCACCGTTTCCGGATTCCCGTTCAGCCCCGGAAAATACGGCTGGCTCAGGGTTGGGGAAGCCGCGGAGAGCGGGGCGGACAAGCCGTCCTTGCCGATGCGGAACGCGTTCGTCGGGTCGGCCACGCCGCTGCCGGCGCAGGTGCCATTGCTGATTGGATTGGTGCAAACCACGCCTTGCAGCAAGCCCGGTCCCAGCAGCGGAACCAGCACGAGGTCGACACCGTTGAGGCGGCCGAAAATCCGGCCGTAGCCGCCGCGGACGACGGTTTTGCCGTTGCCGAAGATGTGCCCCAGAATGCCGTCGGTGGGGTGCGGATTCCACGCCAGCGAAGCGCGCGGGCTGAATTCGCCGTAGTACGGATTGTAGGGGTACTTCATGCCGGCGCCCACGTTGCGCACCAGCGTGAAGCCGATCTGCGGGGTGTATTCGGTGCCCTGCAAAGCCGCCGCCTGGCGTTGCGCGATGAAGTCGCTGGTCACGATCGGCTGGTTGTTGGAATCCACCAGTTCCACCTGGCTGCCGGTCAGTTCATACGGCGGCATTTCCAGGTTGTAGCCCAAGCCGTAAGTTAACGTCAGACTCGGTTTGACGTGCCAGGTGTCATAAAAATAGACCGAATAGCTGGGGATGATGGATTTGTCAAAGGCGTTGGTGCCCAGCGGCTGCAAGTTCAACTGCGATCCGCTGCGGGTGTACATCACCTGTGTCGAACTGATCATGCCCATCACTTCCGCGTACAGGTTCTGATAGGTCGAATACTGGCTGGAAGGTACGCTGGTGGGGATGTAGTTCGCGAAGCCGGTCGAATTGAAGCCCGCGTTCTGTGAGAGGTAGCTGATCTGATTATTCACTCCGGCGCCGTTATCAGAGCGCGAGTGGAAATCGAAGTTCCGCTGATAAGCGCCGCCGAAACCGAAGAGGTGGTTGCCCTTCAGCATGGTCAGGTCGTCTTTGAGCATCTTGTCCTGGCCGTCCCAGAAGCGCTGCCGCACGCTCTGCGAATTCACGTTATAGGGGATCAGCGCGCTGGAGCTTTCGCCGCCGATTTCCAGGGCGCCGCCCAGTCCGAAACCCGGCTGCGCCGGACCGGCCGCGTCGCTCCACTGCCAGAACTGACGCAGGTAGCTGAAGACAAAGGTATTGGTGGTGCTGGGGTTGATCGTGGTGGTCATGCCCGTGGTCCAGATGGAGGGCTGCTGCGGCCGCGGAGCGATGGCGGTGGGCACGCCGAACTTGTCGTTGCCGATTGCGCCGCCGATATCGATCTGGCTGCCGGTAAGACTCACCAGTTTGTAGTCGCGATAGGTCGCGTACCAGTGCCACTTGTCGTTGAAGTCATGGTCGATGCGCGCCACATAGTTGTTGGAGGTCTGCGGCTCTTTGATGCTGCTGATATAAGCCTGGGTATTGTAGTTGTCGCCGGCTCCGATGCTGCTCGTGGGCAGCGGCATGTACTTGCTCCAGATGCCGCTGACGATCGGGTTGATGCCGATGCCGCGGGGGTCGCAGGCGCCCGCCGGGCAGACTGCCGGCTGGTAGGTCGTCCCATTCACCGTCACCGGAGTTGGATTCAGGTTGTAGGGCAGGTACACGCCCGCCGAGTTCGGAATCTGGATTACGCCCGCGCGCATCAGCGCGCTGGGCACGGTGGCGGTGTAGTTCAGGTTGTTGGGGAAGCGCATGCCTTCGTAGTTCACGAAGAAATACCACTTCTTCCCCAGGAAATCCTTTGGCGTCAGCGGTCCGCCGAGAGTGGCGCCGAAGCGGTTGCGATGGTTGGAGACGATCGGGGTATACGGATAGCTGACGCCGCCGATCGTGGTAGGGGTATGGTTATTCGACCAGCTGTTCGCCGCGCCCACGGCCGTATCGAAGTAATACCAGTAACCGGAGCCGTGAAACGTATTAGAGCCGCGCTTGGTCGCCATCTGGATCTGCGCGCCCGAGGACTGCGTAAAATCCGAGGTCTGGTTGCTGACCGAAACCTTGAATTCTTCGATGCTCTCCAGCGGAGTCGGAATCACGCCCGAGGGGATGCTGCCGCCCTGGCTGCCGCCCAATCCGGAATAGTTCGTCTGATACCCGATGGTGTTGCCGGCCATGTCATCGGTGATGTTGCCGCCGTCCAGCATGTAGGTATTGGCGTCCTGGTAAGAACCGGCCGTAAATCCGGTCGGCGAGGTCGCAGGTTGCAACACCGCCAGCGAGGTCACGTCGCGGCCGAGGTTCGGCATCACCAGCATGTTTTTCTGTTCCAGCGTGTTGCCGACCGTGGCATTCATGGTCTGCAGTTCCGCGCCGACGGATGCGGAAACTTCGACGGTGGTGGACGTGGTGCCGATCTTGAGGATCGCGTTCAGCGTGAGCACCTGGCCGATCTGCACGTTTTGCGAATTCACTTGGTACGTCGAAAAACCCTGCTTGCTAAACGTGGCGTTGTACTGTCCCGGGGGAACCGAGGCGAATGTATAACGCCCTGCGTCGTTGCTGAGCGTCGTCATCACGGCGCTCGTGCCTATATCCGTAAGTCTCACTTCGGTGCCCGGAACCACCGCGCCTTGTTCGTCGGTGATCTGGCCGGAAACGGCACCTACGTTGGATGTTTGAGCCAAGACTGGAGCCGAGGCGGGACCTAATAGCAGACCCAGACCGAAGACGGACAGCCCAAAGAACGTTCGTAACCCGAAGCGGGTGATACCACCCAGAACCATACAATCCCTCCATACACGTAGAACTTCTTTACGTTGAGACCTCTTTACGTAGAGAACTTCCCTAAAGCCAAAAGGCAAAAGAACGAATATTGGAGGGATTCTATGGCGCGCACCGGCCGAAGTCAAGCAAATAATTACTATCGATCTCATAATCTGCCGATAAACTAGTACGCCCGGTATGTAAGTTTTAATACGGCAACACGCTTACAAACCTTTTCAGTCGAGGCGTCGCCGATTGCGTCCAAACTATTGGAGGGAAAAGAAGATGCTCAAGAAATTAGGAGTTCCGGTAGCGGCGCTGGCAGCACTCATGATGTTTGCCCCTGCGCCCGCGTCGGCGCGTGTGCACTTCGGAATTGCGATCGGCGGCGCAGTCTATCCCCCACCCGTAACGCCTTACGCTTACTCTTATCCTTACCCGTACACCGCTCCGTATCCTTACGATTATGGTTACGCTTATCCGTATGATTATGGATACGGTTATGCGCCGACTTATGCCGAGCCCTACGGCTACTTCGGATACTCAGGGGGCGGCCACTTCGACCGCGATCACGGTCATTTTGGCGGGCATGAAGGACTCGCGCGCGGGTTTGCCGGACACGGCGGCGGCCACGAAGGCGGTCACTTCGGCGGCGGTCACGGCGGCGGCCACGGCCGTCATTAAGCAGTCTTCCCGGTAGCGCCGGGAGCCTTGCCGGGCGCTGTTACCCCCGCAGCGCCTCTCCCGCGGCCCGCAGGTTAGCCAGCCGCATCTCCGAATACTTCCGCGAGAGCAGTACTCCATCCGCTCCCGCCTCGATCGCGGCCCGAACCGCGGCGCGGGTGCCTTCGGGCGTCGACTTACTGGAATCCCGCGCGGTCGGAATGTCGATATCGATCCCCGGCCAGAGCAGGGTTTTGGTCCCATTCAGCGCCGCCCGCGCCCGCGCGGCTTCCTCCCGCACATACTCCGCCGAAAAGCCCGTATGCGGAATCTCCGCCAGGCTTTTCTCCCGCTCATAACCGAGGACGCGGTAATGGAATTCCAGCAACTGTTCGGCGGGCACATCGTGGAACATGGTGGAATCCACCCCGCGGATATAGCCCGCCATGCGCTCGCCCGCACAGTTGTGATACATCACCATTTTCAGAAAATCGGAATACTTCGAAAGTTCGGAAAGGTCCTGTTCGGCGCGATAGATGGGGCTGAACGAGTTGTTGTGCCAGATGTGCCAGCCGATTCCGAGTCCCGGCTTTACACTCTTCGCCCTGGCATGCATGGCCGCGTAGGTTTCGCGCAGGCTGTCGGTCCAAAGCATTTCCCAGGCCAGCAGTTCGGGATAACGCAGCATGAGCCGCCAGGTTTCCACGTAATAGCCGTCGATGGGCTTGTGCCCCTGCCGCGCGCTGGTGACAAACGCGGTAAGCGCTTCGAATCCGGCGCGGGCCCGCTGCACGTCGATGCCGCGTGCTCGCGCCTTAGCCTCGCAATATTGGCAGAAGCAGGTGACCGCGCGCGGGTTGCGCGAGCCGCGAATCGCGTTGGCAAACGCACCCTGCCGCTCCGAGCCCCACATGATGCCGTCGATTTCGTAGGAACGCCCGTAATTCTCGACCATGCCGAGCAGCCAGTTGCGGTAGTTCGGATTGTTGAAACACAAGGTAGAGGCGTGGGCGCCGTCGAACTGCCGCTCCTGCACTTCGGCGACGTTCGGCACCTTGTCCGGCCCGCCCCAGACGTCTTCGAACCAGCAGATGGTCTTCATGCCGCGTTTGCGCGCCGAGGGCAGGACGGCATCGAGGACATCGTAATCGCCGAATTCCGGTGCGCGGAACTGGCGAAGCACGGTGTCTTTGAAATATTCCGGGTTGACGCGTGTGTAGGCGCCGCCATGGAAGACTCCAGGGCCCGTTCCATCGTCATATTGCTGTTTGCCGTGGTCCGGAAGCGGCTGCCCGGGTACCTGGCGGCCAGCGATACCGCGGCCGTAGGTGAAGGTGGCGATGAACAGGGTGTTGACGGAGTTCTGCTGAAAGATATCGAGCACCTGCTCGACGCCTTCGTCAACGAACGAGACTGCGCCGACCTGAATTCCGGCCATGCGCTGGCCGGCTGCGGGAAGGGGTGTAGCCAGTGCCGCGCCTGCCGCCGTCTGGAGAAATGTTCTTCGTTCCATATGTTCGCCTTTTCGGGGACGTCGATTCACAGAGACACGGAGAAAAACAGGAGGTCCACAGAGAAACGAGCCCTCTCTATTCCAAGCCCCGGGCCGGCTGCGTCTCCGTCTTCGTCACCACCAGTTCTTTCAGCTTGCGCTCCGTGAGCATCCGGTTCACGCCCGGCAGTTCCGTTTTCAGCGTCTGATCGAGGCGTGTCTGCTGCTCCTGCAGCCGTTTTGTCAGCAGATCGAACACCTCGTAGGAGGCCGCGGTCGGCTTGCCATCCCCGTGCTGCACGCTCGAGCCCAGCGCGGCGATTTTGTTATTCAGCTTGATGGGGAAGTTCAGCGGGTCCTGGCCGCTGCGATTGCGCACCTGGTAGACGTCTTCTTCGATGGCGCTCAGCTTCTCGCGCAGCGCATCGAAAGATGTTTTGAGAGCCGCGTCCTGGCTGCTCTTCAGGCGATCGTCCATCTGCCGCTTCAGCTCGCGGATCACGATGACGATTTCGTCCGCCTCCGTCACTTCGTCGCGAATCTTCATCGCCAGATCGAACTGCTGAGTCAGGTCGGCGATCGTCACGCTGTCCAGCCGCGGATCTTTTTCCACCGCAAAGCGCTGTGTGGACGTCTGGCCGTTGGCCGTCACTTTCACCTGGTAGCTCCCGGGCACCGCGACGGGCCCGTTGGTATTGCCGCCCCAGAGAATCATTCCTTCGAAGGTTTTGGCGCCCGGATACCGCAGGTCCCAGGTGAAGCGGTTGAGACCCGCTTTGTCGGGAGGCACAGGGTTGCCGCCGAAGCGTCCTCCGCGCCCGCCGCCGAAGCCGCCCCCTTCCGGAGCCGCGCCTTCTTCCGCCGCCGCCCCGCGTCCGCCGCGTCCTCCGCGCCCGCCGCCCTGCTGCCCCGGTGTGCCGGTGAACGTCCGCACCACTTGGCCTTTGCTATCGAGAATCTCGATTTCCACCTTGTCCGCCGGCTTTTCGAGATAGTAATCGATGCGCGCCATGCTCACGTCGTGCACCGCAGCCTCCGGCCGGAATACGTGCAGGTTGTCGCTGACCATCTGCGGCTGGAGCTGCCGCAGCGGCGTAATGTCGTCCATCACGTAGAAAGAGCGGCCGTGTGTCGCGATCACCAGGTCGTTGCCGTCGATCAGAAGATCGGAGACTTGCGTATCGGGCAGATTCTGCCGCAGCGATTGCCACTGGGCGCCATCGTCGAAGGAAACATAAATGCCGTGCTCCGTACCGGCGAACAGGAGCCCGGCGCGCACCGGATCTTCGCGCACCGCGTGCACGAAATCGTCATCCGGGATGCCGTTGACAATCTTCGTCCAGGTCTTCCCGTAATCCGCGGTCTTGAAGACGTACGGCTTGCGGTCATCGTTCTGATAATTCTTCACCGCCACATAGGCGCCGCCGGGATTGTGCGGCGAAGCCTCGATCAGGCTGATGCGGCCGAATTCCGGCATGCCCGGCGGCGTCACGTTGGTCCAGTGGCTCATCTCCTTGCCGCCGCCATCGCGCGTGATGAAGACGAGTCCGTCGTCCGACCCCGTCCAGATCGTCTTCGCGTCCGTGCGCGAGGGTGCGATGGCGAAGATGGTGGCGTAGATCTCCGGCCCGTTCTGGTCGTGTGTGATGGGGCCGCCGGAGTCGCCCAGCGTTTTGGGATCGTGCCGTGTCAGGTCGGGGCTGATCTGTGTCCAGGAGTGGCCTTCGTCTTTAGTCATCCATAGGTGCTGCGACGAAGTGAAGATCACGTCGGGATCCACGGGCGAAAAGACGATCGGGTACGTCCACTGCCAGCGCTCGGGCAGCGAACCGGCGTTTTCGCCGGAGAAAAACAGCGGGTAGACCTGGACGTCTTTCGAATAGCCCGTGCGCCGGTCGTAGCGCGTCAGAAGCGCGCCCTGGCTGCCGGCATAAAAAATATTCGGATTCTTCGGATCGGTTGCGATGTAGCCGCTCTCGCCGCCGCCCACGCTGTAGTTGGTCATGCCGAATCCGCCGCGGCCTCCGCGTCCGCCGCCCGCACTGGTCACGCAGATGGTCGAGCTGTCCTGCTGCGCGCCGCACACGTGATACGGAATTTCGTTGGTTACCGCGACGTGGTAAATCTGCGCCGTGGGATACTCTTCGCCGGTCCAGGTGAGTCCGCCATTCACCGACACCGTCGCGCCCCCATCGTTGCTTTCGATCATGCGCAGCGGGTTCGCGGGGTCGATCCACAGATCGTGATTGTCGCCGTGCGGCGGCCGAAGCTGGCGGAACGTCTTGCCGCCGTCGGTCGATTTGTGGAAGCCCACGTTGAGCACGTAGACGGTGTCTTTGGTCTTGGGATCGGCATACACGCGCGTGTAGTAGAAGGCGCGCTGGCGGATATTGCGGTCGTCGCTCACCAGTTTCCAGTGCGCGCCGCCGTCATCAGAGGAAAACAGGCCGCCATTTTCGTTTTCGACGAGCGCATAGACGCGATTGGAATCGGCGCCCGAAACGGAAATCCCGATTTTGCCATCGATGCCCTTGGGCAGCCCCGGATTGCGCGTGATCTCCGTCCAGTGATCGCCGCCATCGGTGGTTTTGTACAGCCCCGTTCGCGGACCGCCGCTGGAAAGACTCCAGGGCGTGCGGTAGACGTCCCATATGGCCGCGTAGAGCACGTTGGGGTCGTGGGGATCCATGCAGAGATCCACGGCGCCGGCGCGATCGTCTTTGTAGAGGATCTTGTCCCAGGTCTGGCCGCCATCGCGGCTGCGGAACACGCCGCGCTCCGCGTTCGGCCCGTACGGATGGCCCAGCGCCGCCACGTAGACGATGTCGGGATTCGCCGGGTTGACGCGAATGCGCGCGATGGCCTGCGTGTCGGTCAGGCCCATGTGTTTCCAGGTGCGGCCGGCGTCGGTGGATTTGTAGACGCCATCGCCCTGCATGATGTTGCCGCGCAGCTCGGTCTCGCCCATTCCGATGTAGACGATGTCCGGGTTCGATGGCGCCACCGCGACCGCTCCTACGCTGGAGCTATGAATCTGCCCATCGGTCACCGGACGCCAGGTGGTTCCGCCATCGGTAGTTTTCCAAAGTCCGCCGCCGGTGGCGCCGAAGTAATATTCCAGGGGACGCGCCGTGCTGCCCGCCGAGGTGATGGATCTGCCGCCGCGTAAGGGGCCTATGCTGCGCCACTCCAGCGAATTGAAGAGAACCGGGTTGTAGGTCGCTGCGAACGCCGCCGCGCAAAACAGGAAAAAGAGCCGCGAATGCCTCATGGCGGCCCATTATATCGCCCGGGTGGCGAAAAACGTTTTGGGTTGCGCCGGCGCTACGGTGCCGTGGTCGTGCCGGCTTCCCAATTTCCCTTCAATCCCAGCTCCTCGGCGTTTTGCTGCATGGCCTTCAAGCAGAAATCGATGTGGTCTTCGAGCGGCACGCCGAGTTCCTGTGCGCCTTCGGTAATATCCTGCCGGTTCACGGAGCGCGCGAAGGCTTTGTCTTTCATCTTCCGCTTGACGCTGGAAACGTCCACCTCGAGGACGCTTCGGTGCGGCTTCACGTAGGAAATCGCGGTAATGAAGCCCGCCAACTCGTCGCACGCATAAAGGGTTTTCTCCAACCGGGAAACCCGCGGCACGCCGGTGAAACTGGCGTGCGAAAGAATGGCGCGGCGAATCTCCTGCGGCACACCGCGCTCGGCCAGAATCGGCTCGCCTTTCGTCGGATGGTCGGGCAGCGTCGGATGAATCTCCCAGTCGAAGTCGTGCAGCAGCGCCGTCACGCTCCACTTGTGCTCGTCTTCATCGAATTTCCGCGCGTACGCTACGACGCAAGTCTCTACCGCGAGGGCGTGCTTGCGCAGCCCTTCGCTCTTGGTGAATTCGCAAAGAATGTCCCATGCCTGTTCCCTGGTGAGCACCGAATTATCATATACCGGTGGACCACTCCTCGACACAACTCGGCCTCGGCCTGATCGGCATCGGCAGGCCGTGGGGCCGCGTTCCGCACGCGGTGCCATCGGAATCGGAAGCTCTCGCGCTCCTGGAATTCGCTTTCGAGCTCGGCATTCGCTACTTCGATACCGCTCCCTCCTATGGCGACACCGTCAGCGAAATGCGGCTCGGCCGCTTCGCCCGCTCGCTCGCCCCGGCGCGGCGCGCGCAGATCACCGTTGCCACGAAGTTCGGCGAGCACTGGAATGGCGGTACCGGCGAGCCGTATGCCGACCATTCGTTTGACGCCCTGCGCCGCAGCCTGGATGCCTCTCTCGAACGCCTGGGCCGCATCGATATCCTGCAGCTCCACAAGACCACGCCCGCGGCGCTGGCGAGCGCCGACGTTGCGCGCGCCTTCGAGTACGCCCGCTCGCTCGGAATCGAGCGCACCGGCCCCAGCGTCAGCGATCTCGAGTCCGCCCGCATCGCCATCGAGGCCGGCTATTCGGTGATCCAGTTGCCTTACAACCGCGAGAACACGGCGTTCGGCGCTGCCATCGATGCCGCCGCCGCGCGCGGCATGTGGATCGCGGCCAACCGCCCGCTCGCCATGGGCGCGCTTGCCGGTTCCACTCGCGATGCCTTCCGGTTCGTCCTCGAACGCCGCTTCAGCGGCGCGATCCTGACGGGGACTACCTCGCAGGATCATCTGCGCGAGAACTGGGAGGCGTTCCAGGCCACTCTCCACCCCACGCAGCCTTCCGCGCCGCACGAAACTTCTCCCGCTCGCGGCGCGTGACGCGTTCCTCGCGCAAGCCATCAGGCGTGCAGAGCGCGATCGTAATCAGCCCCGGCTGCTGCCGCGGATGCCGTACGATGCGCGCCGCAGCGCGTTCCACCGGGCTCCTGACCGCGCCAACGTAACTGAACTTCTCGTCTTCGTAGCCGAGTTCGCCGCCCTTGACGCGCCGGTGGATGGAGGAGCGCTCCACGCGAGCGGCGAAGTGGCACCAGTCATCGCCCGTCATGGGGCAAGGGCCTTCCGCCGGGCAGGGAGCCGCGAGGTGCGCGCCTGCCGCCAGCAGTTCGTCGCGGAGAGCGCGCACGAGCGCGAAGCCGCGCGGAGTTCCGGGCTCGATGGCCAGCATCGCGATGCGCGCCGCCTGCCACAGCCTCTGCGCCATGGGCGCGCCGGATTCTCCGAGCGAATAGGCGGCAATCGCCAGGTCGCAGCCGGGCAGCCGGTCCATTTTTGTGGCATCTCCTGCGATCTGGCGCGCATCCGGAAGCCATGCCCGCGCCGCTTCGGCGAATGCGGGGTCGCGTTCGATCATGGTGATCTCGGCAGCCGGGAACCAGTGCCGTGCCGCGAGCGATGCCGCGCCCGTTCCCGCGCCCAGGTCCAGTATGTGGGCCGGCGGTTCCGGCAGCCGTGCGCTCAACTCGCGCAGCGCGTGAAAGGCGGCCGCATAGGTGGCCGGCATGCGGGTCACCAGGTACGCCGCCGTCCGCTCCTCTGCGGGGATGCGCGCCAGCGGAGTCGCGCCGCCCTCGCGATATGCCCCGCTCATTGCCGCTGCGGCGCGTTTCAGAGCGGCGAACCCCACGGCGTCGGCGCGTTCTTCGATAAACTGCCTTACCGATTCCGGCAATTGCACGCTTTCATCATGCCGGAAACTTCGCCGCCGCGCCGGTGTCTATTCTGGTGGAGGTTGACGCCAGATGCAGTCAACAGCCAAATCGCCGGCGCGTTAATTCCCGAAACAGAAGAGTGAGCGGTTTCATGGCGCGGCACACGTGTGCCCGCGAGGAGGTGACGTATGTTCGAAACGGCTGTAGTCGCCAGCGCTCCCGCCGGAAGGCGCGCCTGGAGTACGTGCATTGGCTTCACCTGCCAGGCAATTCTGGTGGGCTTCGCGATATTGATTCCCATTCTCTTTCCCGATTCCATGCCCTCGCCCCAGGCATGGCTCAAAGTGTTTCTGCCGCTGAGTCCGCCGCCTCCGCCGCCCGCTGCCGCTCCGGTCCAGACGTTCGCCCGTGCGGCGATCGCACACCCGTTCGATGACCATCAACTGCACGCGCCCGCGGCCATTCCGGAGAGGGTAGCGATGATCGTCGACCCGGCGCCGGTAACCGGCGCGGCCATCGGAGTCCCGGGCGGCGTTCCGGGTGGACAGGAAGGCGGGGTGCCGGGCGGCATCCTGAACAGTGTTCTGGAGTCCGGCAGAGCCACTGTGGCGCCGCCGGTTCCCGTCGCGACCACTCCCAAGCCTGCTGAAACGGCGCCCGCCGTTATCCAGCGCGTCAGGATGGGAGGCCAGGTCAAGATGGCAGTGCCCATCCACCGCGTCGAGCCGGTGTATCCGCCATTGGCGCGCCAGATGCGTGTCTCCGGCACGGTACAGATTACCGGTGTCATCGGCATCGACGGGCGCATGAAGGAGCTGAAAGTGGTAAGCGGCCATCCGCTGCTCGTCAACGCCGCGCTCGAGGCTGTCCGCCAGTGGATCTACGCGCCCACCACGCTGAATGGCGAACCGGTGGAAGTGGTTGCCCCCATCACCGTAACGTTCGTGTTGAACTGAGAAACGGCACCGCAGTGCTGTTCACACGGAGAGAAACTTACTCGCGTTCTCCCACAACAGACGCGGGAAACTCTTGTCGAGATAACTCCGGATTGAGACGTAACAGTCGCCGCAGCCATTGGTGGCTGTGAACTCGCGGATCATCCGCTCCCGTTCGTCGAGGCGGTAGCGCTGGAACTGCATCGAGCAGGGCTGCAGCGCTCCATCGGCGGTTACCACGAGAAACCGCAGGCCGGCTTTGCATCCCGGCGCACCGCCTTCGGCGAAGTAACGCCGGGTCGCATCCAGCGTGCTCGTCGAGTTCACAATCCAGTTAGTCTCGTCGCGCCTCGCCTCCACCGCGTCCAGGTGCGCGTTGATGCGCACAAGCTGCTCCGGCGCGGCGGGCAGATATTCGCGGCAGCCGGTGCGCCGCGCAGAATACGCGCTATAGCAGAGGTTCACGCCCCATTCGCGCGCGCGGTCGGCAATGGCCGGAATTTCGTCCAGGTTTGCGCTGGTGATGCAACTGTTGAGCACGATATCGTCGTATCCGTACTTCGCGAGCCGCGGAACCAGTTCGCTGAGTTCCCCGTACAGCCCGGGAAATCCGCGGAAATCATCGTGGCGTTCGTCGGGAAAGTCCAGGCTCACGGAAAACTGGTCGATCCCCGCGCCGCGCAGCGCCAGGTATTTCGATTCCGTCATCAGCGACCAGTTGGAAACCAGAATCGCGTACGGCGGACGCGGGCCGCTCTTAATGGCGCGCACGATTTCGACGATGTCGTCGCGCATCAGCGGCTCGCCGCCCGACACCTGCACCACGCAGGGCCGCAGCGCCTCCATGTATCGCGGGTAATCATCCGGCTGCAGGTTGCGCGAATCGTCGCGCGGCCCTCCATGGTCGCAGTGCCGGCACCAGCAGGTGCAGGAATCCGTAACTTCGAAGGAGACCACAATCGGTCGTTCGGCGAGCCAGTTCAGCGACCCTCTGCCGATCAAGCGCAGCGATGGAACCAGAGGGACCTTGCGCAAATCGTGCCTCGGAAACCGGATGGTAACATGCCGCGCGATACCCTAGACATATGGACCGCGCGGACCGGCTGGTGCAGATTGTGGATGCGGCGATGGCCGAAGCCGTGCGCAAAGGAGGCGCGTGGATCGCCTGCCGGCCCGGCTGCTGGCAATGCTGCATCGGTCCATTCCCGATCGCCCGTTCCGATGCCGCACGGCTGCGCGAAGGTCTCGCCGCGCTGCAGACCGGCGACCCGGCCCGCGCAGAAGCCATCCGCCGCCGCGCCGCGCATTTTCTCGCGCTCGACGAAGCTGCTGCGGATGAGGAGCCCTGCCCCGCGCTCGATCCCGCCGCGGGCACGTGCGATCTCTACGCATACCGCCCCATCACCTGCCGTACCTTCGGACCAGCCGTGAGCCTGGGTGGTGAAGCGGCCGGCATCTGTGAGCTCTGCTTTCAGGGCGCGACGGAGGAAGAGATCGCCGGTTGCACGGTCGATATCGACGCAGACTTTGAACCCGAGGACGCCGAAACATCGGTGGCCCGCGCGGTTTTGTGAAAATACATCCGGCTCGAGAGCCGCCGACCTGCCCAAAAGATTTCCCGGGCCCATCCCGCCCGCCGCGTCCAACGAGTTCTAATGGTAATAGACGTGAAACCGAACCGTTCCGCGCCCGTTTTGCTCGTCGTCTTCGGCATGCTGATCGGGCTGGTCGCCGTTTCCGGTTTGGGCGCCCTTCATCGCGCGCGGGAAACGTATCGAGCTGTCTCCGCCCTGAACGAGCGCTACCGCCATACGGACCAGGTCCTGAACTCGATTGCCTCAGGTATCTATATGGTGGGTCTGGTCACGCGCGACTACCTGCTGGACCCATCCAATGCCAACGCCGCCGAGTACCGCTCGCAACTGGTCTCGGAGCGCTCGGATATGGAGGCCGCATTCCGTGAACTGCGCTCGGCGATCCGCGACCAGGATCAGCCGCAACTGGAGAGGCTGCGGGGCGAAGTGGAAGGTTATTGGGACGCTCTCGATCCCCTCTTTGCCTGGACGCCGCAGGAGAAATCGGCGCACAGTTGGGCCTTCCTGAGGCGCGAAGTTCTGCCCCGCCGGCGCGCCGCGCTGCGCATCACCGGAGAAGTCTCCAGGCTCACCGAGACCAATCTCGATCAGCAGCGGCAGGAGGTGGATCGCAACCAGGACGCCATGGCCGGGTTCATCGGCCGCATGCTGGCCATCACGATGCTGCTCGGGGGCGCCATCGCCACGGTCACGGTGATCCGCATGACCAAGCTCGAGAGGCATTCCGACGAGCAGCGCCTGCGCACCGAAGAGGCGGAAAAGGAGTTGCGCCGCCTCTCGCGCCAACTGGTGCAGGCGCAGGAAGCGGAGCGCAAATCGATTTCCCGCGAGCTGCATGACGAAGTGGGACAGATGTTGACCGCGCTGCGCATCGAATTGCGCAGCCTGCAGGACCTGCGCACGGCGCCGGAACAGCAGTTCGACGAACACATCAATGCCGCCAAGCGCCTGGGGGAGCAATCTCTGCGCGCTCTGCGCGACATGGCCATGGGGCTGCGGCCTTCGATGCTGGATGATCTCGGTCTCGGTTCGGCGCTGCAGTGGCAGGCGCGGCAGTTCTCCAAGCAGAGCGGCATCCCGGTGAACGTACAGATCGGCGCCATGCCGTCTCAACTGCCGGAGATGCATCGCATCTGCATCTACCGAATCGTTCAGGAAGCGCTTACCAATTGCGCGCGCCACGCCCGGGCCAAGCGAATCGATATCGTGATCGGCGGCCATCCGGATGGTATCTCGGTATCCATCAAAGACGACGGCGCCGGATTCGATCCCTCGAAAGTGAGGGGCCGCGGACTCGGCCTGGTGGGGATGCAGGAACGCGTCATGGATCTCGGCGGCGACCTCGTCATCTCCTCGCAGCCGCAAAAAGGAACGGTGGTCTCCGCCAAGCTTCCGCTGCAACAGGAGGTAGCCTCGGCGTGAGCCTGCGGGTGCTCCTGGCGGACGATCACGGCGTGGTGCGCAAAGGGTTGCGCTTTCTACTCGAGCGTCAGCCCGATATGGAGATCGTTGGCGAAGCGGGCGATGGGCGGGAAGCGGTGCGCCTGGCGGAGGAGACGCATCCCGATATCGTCATCATCGATATCGGCATGCCGCTGCTCAACGGAATCGAAGCCACCAGCCAGATGGTGAAACGCAACCCCACGCTCGGCGTGATCATTCTCAGTGTGCATTCCGACGAAGATTACCTGCTTTCCGCGCTGAACGCCGGCGCCAAAGGCTATCTGCTGAAGGATTCCGCCGAAGTGGACCTGGTGCGCGCCATTCAGGCGGTTCACAAAGGCACGCCATTCTTCAGTCCGGAAATCGCCAAGACGATGCTGGAGGATTATATGCGCTTCCTCCAGCAGCGCGATCTACAGGACTCCTACGAACTGCTGACCGACCGCGAAAAAGAGGTGCTACAGTTGCTCGCCGAAGGGAAGTCCAACAAAGAGGCGGCGTCGATTCTGAATGTGAGCGTTTATACGGTCGATTCTCACCGCACGCACCTAATGCAGAAATTGAATTTGCACAACACGGCGGAAATCGTGCTGTACGCGGTGCGGAAGAAGATCATTGCGTAGGAAAAAGCACCGGCGGCAAGACCACCGATGCTACTAGCGCGGAAAGACGCATGGTGGCCAGGGCCACCGGTGCGACCTGCGTCACCCCATTTCCAGGGGTTCTTCACGGATTTCGGGGATAGGCTTTCCGGCAGGTGCGGCGCGACCATGAAATAGGCGCAGGCGGAGTCGCGCGACGAGACTGGAGGCATCATGGCAGGCAGCGCACTTGTTCCGGTTCCCACCGAGTTGTTCGATGTCTGGCAGCAGTTCCAGAGCCTGGCCGAAGCCCGCGTGCTGGAAGGGAATATCGTGGCCGGCGAGCGCCTGTGGGAAGTGGTGAAATCGGCGGACCTGGGGGGCGTGCTGATTATCCAATCAACCAGGCGGCCCGCTAACTCGGTCAAGTGCTCGGTGAATGCTCGCGAGCGTCTCCTGACGTGCCAGTCTGGATCCGCGTTCGGGCAGCCGGTCCTGGCGTTTTACGTGCGCGGAGGGAGCACCGTCCAATTGTGTTGCGGGCAGGGTGAGTTCACGCTCCACGAGGCTCTCAGCCAGGTATTGGACCAACTGGTCTGGACCGAGGAATCCGGAATCGAGTCGCGATGATCTTACAAAGCCAGGCAGCCGTATGGACCAAGAAAGCTCTGCATGATTTGCTCCGCCGGGAGCTTCGCGGCGTCCGCGTAATTGCGGTTTCCAATCGTGAGCCCTACATTCATCGGCGGCGCCCCGGCGGCGTGGAATGCGTACAGCCGGCCAGCGGTCTTACCGTCGCGCTGGACCCCATTATGCGCGCCACTGGAGGGGTCTGGGTGGCGCACGGCGGCGGCGATGCCGATAGCATGGCCGTCGATCAGCGGGATCACGTCGCTGTGCCGCCCGACGAGCCTTCGTACACTTTGCGCCGCGTCTGGCTGGATCGCGAAACCGAAAAACGGTATTACTACGGCCTCGCCAATGAGGGTCTGTGGCCGCTGTGTCACGTAGCTTTCCATCGCCCGGTGTTCCGCCAGGAGGATTGGGAAAGCTACCGCCGCGCCAATCACCTGTTCGCCGATGCCGTGCTCGAAGAGGCCAACGGTGAGCCCGCCATCGTGTTCATTCAGGATTACCACTTCGGCCTTTTGCCGCGAATCCTGAAAGAGCGCAATCCGAATCTGACGGTGGCCCAGTTCTGGCATATCCCGTGGCCCAATTCCGAAACCTTCCGCGTCTTCCCCTGGAAAGAGGAGCTGTTGGATGGCCTCCTCGGCAACGATCTTCTGGGCTTTCATCTGCGCTATCACTGCGCCAATTTTCTGGAAACCATCGACCGGTCGCTGGAAGCGCGCGTCGATACCGAACACTACGATGTATGGCGCGGCGGCAGGCTGACGCGCGTGCGCCCGTTTCCCATCAGCATCGATTTCGAACGGCACGCCCGCGAAGCCGCCGGACCCGTGGTGGCGTCTCACATGGCGCGGTGGCGCAAAAAGCTGGGCAAGGAACATCGCTTCCTCGGCATCGGGCTGGATCGCGCCGACTACACCAAGGGGATTCCAGACCGTCTGCGCGCCGTCGACCGGCTGCTCGAAACGCACCCCGAATATCGCGGGCAGCTTCTGTTCCTGCAGGTGGCCGTGCCCAGCCGTACGCAGATCGACGAATACCGGCGGCTGACGCGCGAAATCGAAAACGTTTCGCGCGAGATCAACCGCAAATGGGCGCGCGGTCGCTGGCGGCCCATCCGCCTCTGCAGCCGCCACCTGCCTCAGGCGGAACTCATGGCCCTGCATCGCCTCTCGGATTTCTGCATGGTCACTTCTCTTCACGACGGCATGAACCTGGTGGCCAAAGAATACGCCGGAAGCCGCGATGATAACGACGGCGTCCTTGTGCTCAGCCGCTTCACGGGAGCGGCACGGGAGCTCTCTTCCGCGCTGCTGGTGAATCCCTTTTCCGTGGATGACATGGCGGAAGCATTGCATGCCGCTCTCATCATGCCGCCCGCCGAGCGGGCACGCCGTATGCGCGCGCTGCGCAAAGCGGTGCGCGAAAACAACATCTACCGGTGGGCGGGGCATGTCATGCGCGCGCTCCTGGATGTCGAGAACCCTTCGGCCGTCGCATCCGAAAGCCCGGCCCTGGCGTTGGTGGCGCAATTCTGATGGTCGCCACACCCCTGTTGTCCGCGACCGGAGAGGTTCTGTCGCGTATCGAGAGGGCAGACCGCGTCATTCTCGCCCTCGATTTCGACGGCACGCTCGCGCCGATCGCGGAGCGTCCGGAAACGGCCGCGATGCCGCGCGAAACGGCCGCGCTGCTGCGCGACCTGGCCGCCAACGATCATCTCCGCATTGTCATTCTGAGCGGCCGTGCGCTGGACGATCTGCGTAGCCGCATCGATCTCGACTGCATTCTGGTGGGGAATCATGGCCTGGAGATCTCGGGCGGCGATCTCTCTTTCGTGCACGATGTCGCCAGCCGTCTGCGCCCCGCGATCGAGTGCTTCTGCTCCGATATCGAAGCCGCGCTCGAAGGGGTCGGCGGAGTGCAGATCGAGAACAAGGAGTTCAGCGCTACGGTGCACTACCGCCGCGCCCCGATCGACCTGGTGGAGTGGATTCAGGCCACCATTCACCTGGTCGCGCGCCCGTATGCCGAGTGGCTGGTCCTCAAACCCGCACGCAAAGCCTGGGAAATCCGCCCTCGCGTTGCGTGGAACAAAGGCTCGGCTCTGAACGTGGTGCTGCGCTCCCTTCCGGGACTGGAACCGGTCGTAATCTGCGCCGGCGACGACGTAACCGACGAAGATATGTTCGATGTCCTTCCCGATTGCGTCTCCATCCAGGTGGGCGGACGCACGCCCACCGCGGCGCGCTACCAGGTGAGCGGGCCCGAGGACCTCGCCGTCTTCCTGGGCGCTCTGGCCGCGGCTTTCGTATAAATCTCGCGCCCGCGGCGTCGTCCTACAATTCGGGTGAGGATTGTTTATGTCTACTCGGGTTCTGCGAATGATTGCGATCTGCTTTGCCCTGGCAGAGCTTGCAGCGGCTGCGGGCGCTCCGGTCGTGTTTAACGGAAAGACGCTCTTTACGATCGAGTCCGGCGTGGGGGCATTTTCGCCGCAGGCGCGGGCGCGCGCCGTCGAAGGGCGGCTGGGCGATCTCTCGCGGTCTCCCTCGGCAAAGATCGATGCGCTCTCCGTCGCGGAAGGCGAAATGAGCAGTGATATCGTCGCCGGCGACATCATTGTCCTGTCGATTACCGATCCCGATGCCCGGACGGCGGGCAAGCCGCGCCACGAACTCGCCGCCGAGTATGCCGGAATCCTGCAGACCGCGCTGCGCGATTCGCGCCGGGAGCACGGCTTCCGCGAGGCAGCAGAGGGCGTGGCTTTGAGCGTGCTCGTTACGCTCTTGTTCGCGCTGCTCTTGCGCGTGCTGCACACCGGCTTCGCGCGGCTGCGCACGCTGCTGGAGTCCTGGCACGGAACCCGCATTCCCGACATTCGCATCCAGCGCCTGGAACTGTTGACTGCCGATCGACTCGTCTGGGTCGTGACCAGTGCCTGCCGGGCGCTTGAGGCCACAGTCGTGGTGATCGCTGTCTACTTCTATGTTTCGCTGCTGCTCAGCATCTTTCCGGCCACGCGCGGGCTATCGGCCACGCTGCTGGCTTATCTGCAGGCCGTTCTTCATACGGCCGCGGCCGCAATCGCGGCTTACGCGCCCAGCCTGCTCATGATTCTCGTGATTGCAATCGTAACGCGCTTTGCGATTCAGATCAGCCACTACCTGTTTCGTGGGATCGAGAGCGGCATGCTGACGATCCCCGGCTTTTATAGCGAATGGGCCACCCCGACTTACAAGATCGTGCGCTTTCTCATTCTGGCGATCGCGGCAGTGATCGTTTTTCCCTACATTCCGGGCCACGATTCGCCGGCGCTCCGCGGTCTTTCGATCTTCTTCGGCGTGCTCTTCTCGCTCGGTTCCGCCGGCGCGGTCGGCAACCTCGTGGCCGGCCTGCTCCTCACTTACACCCGCGCGTTTCAGGTGGGCGACCGCGTCCGCATCGCCGATACGCTCGGCGACGTGCAGGAAACCAGCCTGCTGGCGACACACATTCGCACGGTGAAGAACGAAGATGTCACCGTTCCCAACTCGCTCGTGCTCTCCAGCCACATCGTCAACTTCAGCTCCGGCTCCCGCGACGGCGCCCTGATTCTGCACACGACTGTAACCATCGGCTATGACGCCCCGTGGCGCGAGGTGCATCGATTGCTTCTCGCCGCGGCGCGCGCCACGCAACACATTCTGGCCGAACCGGAGCCATTCGTGCTGCAGACCGCGCTCAACGATTTCTACGTGAGCTACCAGATCAACGCCTGTACGGACCAGCCGCGCCACATGCCGGAGATCTACAGTGAGCTGCATCGCAACATTCAGGACAAGTTCAACGAAGCCGGCCTGGAGATCTGCTCCCCGCATTTCTCGGCTCTGCGCGACGGCAACTCCATCACGATCCCCGAGGATTACGTTCCGAAAACCTACAGCGCTCCCGCGTTCCGCTTGTCCCGCGCGGGCGCCCGCGTCCGCACCGAAGGCGCCGGCAGCTGAGACGGCTGCGTAGCGGCAGCGCGCGCGGCCCTACAATAGAAACTTGCTGCGCCGATTTCTGCTTCTGCTCGCCGCTTTCCTGCCCTCCGCTCCGGCCGTCGAGCTGCGCATTCAGTACAACGCCCTGGAACGTATGCTCGCCCAGCAGGTCTTCACCCAGGAGGGCCGCCGCTACCTCAAGAACGATGCCCGCAACAAGTGCAATTTCGCGTATCTGGAAAGACCCGAGGTCCGCGGCGAATCCGGCCGCTTGCGCATCCGCGCGCGATTTACGGGGCGCTCCGCGCTCAACGTTTTCGGGCAGTGCGTGGGCCTGGGCGATGCGTTTGACGTAGTTCTTTTAGCGACGCCCCGCTTCCAGAACGGGTTCATTGCACTGGCGGATGTGAGTGCGGCGAGCGACGGTAAGTCTGGCTATTACATCCGCCATGTCTGCGATGCGCTCTCTTCCAGTCTGGGCCGCGGTTTTCACTACCCCATCGCAGCGGAGTTTCAAAGGGCTCTCGAAGATTCCTCCATCCAGCCGGCTTACCCGCGAACGCTGCGCAATTTCCAGGTGCCCGAGATCCGGGTAACTCCTGATGCCTTAGTGCTGGTGTTGGAATTCGAACTGACTGTCAGATAATGGAGTGACCTAACCGATGCTGCTGCCTCGTCGAAGCCTTCGCACTCTTCTCTGGGCCCTGCTGCCGGCTGCTGTGCTCTCCGCCGCGCAGGACCGCATTGTCGCGCCCGTCGATGCCTCGCGCACCGTGGCTCTCGCCGGGCAAGTGAATCCCTCCGCCCAGGCGCGCTTCGACCGCGGCCCGGCCGATGCGTCGCTGCCCATCCGTTACGCCACGCTGCTGTTGCAGCCCGCGCCGGGACTGGAAAGTTTTCTCGCCGGGCAGCAGACTCCTTCGTCGCCGGACTACCACCGCTGGCTCACGCCCGAGCAGTTCGGCGACCGGTTCGGGCTCACGCCCGCGGATCTTGCCAAGCTCACCGGATGGCTCCAGGCTCAGGGTCTCACCGTGCATGATGTGGCGCGCGGCCGCCACTGGATCACCTTCAGCGGCACCGCCGCCAGTGTGGGGCGGGCCTTCCAGACCGAAATTCACCGCTACCAGGTCAATGGCGAATCGCACTTCGCCAACGCCACCCCGCCGCGCATTCCCGCCGCCTTCGCACCGGTGGTCTCCGGCGTTGAAGGGTTGAACGATTTCGTGCAGCAGCCCATGTATATCGCCGGAAAGACCCAGCCGCAGAACAACGGAAGCAGTTCTTCCCACTACCTGGCGCCGGACGACATGGCTACCATCTACGACATCACGCCGCTCTACGCCCAGGGCATCGATGGCACCGGCCAGAAGATTGCCGTCATCGGCCGCACCGATGTCGACATCAACGACATTCGCCTGTTCCGCAGCCATTTCGGATTACCCGCCAACGATCCGCAGTTCGTCCGCTATGGCTCCGATCCCGGCACCGTCGCCTCCGACCTGATTGAAGCCGATATCGATCTGGAATGGAGCGGCGCCATCGCGCGCAACGCCCAGATCGTGTATGTCTATGCCACCAGTGTCACCACCGCCGCGCAGTACGCCGTGGACCAGGACCTTGCTCCGGTGATGACTTACAGCTATGGCGCCTGCGAGCTCGAACAGACCACCGCGCTGCGCAGCATCGCTCAGCAGGCAAATGCCGAAGGCATCACCTGGTTCGCGGCCTCGGGCGATTCCGGCGCGGCCGCGTGCGATCGAAACGCGGCCACTCCGCAGGCGAGCAAAGGGCCGACGGTCGCCTTGCCTGCCAGCCTTCCCGAAATCACCGCCGTCGGCGGCACTGAGTTCAATGAAGGCACGACTCCGGGGTATTGGGCATCCTCGAACAGCTCCACCGGAGCGTCCGCCCTGCAATATGTGCCCGAGCGTGCCTGGAACGACTCCTCCGTCACCGGCACTCTGGAAGGCTCCGGCGGCGGCGCCAGCGGCTACTTCCCTAAACCTCTCTGGCAAACCGGCCCTGGTGTTCCCGCCGACAGCGCCCGCGACGTTCCCGACGTCTCCCTGGCCGCCTCTCCCTTTCACTGGGGCTACCTGGTCTATACCAGCGGGGCACAAGCCGTCTACGGCGGCACCTCGGTTGCCAGCCCGGCATTCGCCGGCATCGCCGCGCTGCTGAACCAGCACCTGGCGGCCTCCGGCGCGCCCACGGGGCTCGGCAACATCAATCCCATGCTCTACCGATTGGCGCAGGCAACCACGAACGTATTTCACGACACCACTGCGGGCGATAACAAAGTCTCCTGCGCGCAGGGCAGTCCAGGCTGCGTCGGAGGCCTGGTTGGTTTCGACGCCACGCCGACCTACGATCAGGCCACCGGGCTTGGTTCGGTCGATGTCAACAACCTGCTGGTCGAGTGGAACAGCGGCGATGTCAGCACCACCACCCTGACCGCCAACCCCACCACGGTCGATCTCAGCGGCACCGTGACCCTGACGGCCACAGTATCCGGCCCCGGCCCGGCAGTCCCCATCGGCACAGTCACGTTCGTGGTCAACGACACCGCAATCGGCAGCGTGCAGTTGACGGCCGCGGGCGGTACGCGCGCGACCGCCATCATCTCCGTTCCCGCTGCGCTCGCCACCGCCAGTGGAACCGTCACCGCCGTTTTTCCGGGAGACGCGGTGTACGCCGGCTCCACCGGCTCGGTAAACGTCGGTTTGAACATGCCTGCGAGCGGCGCGCTGGTGGTGCCTTTCGTCAGTCCCAACCCGGTCTACGAACTCGACTACAGCGGCAACTGGGGGTTCACCGTCACTCTCGCCGAAAAAGCCGGCGTGGCGGCTACGTTGACCGGGTTCACCATCTCCGGCAATAACGATCTCGCGCTCTTCAACACCACGCAGATTCCGGCGCACGGGAGTATTTCGGCGTCGATCTCCTCCACCGGTCTCACTCCGCCGGTCAACCGCGTCTTCACCTTTAGCGGAACCGATGCCACCGGCAAGAGCTGGTCGCAGCAGTTGACCGTCAGCTTCCTGGCCCCTTTGGGCGAACTGCTCGCACCCGCGATGAGTCTGACCAGCAATGTTCCCACCGTGCAGCAGAATCCGCAGGCTGACTCGAGTTGCCAGTGGTCTCAGCCGCTCGTTCTGCAGGAAACCGGCGGCTTTGAAATTACCCTCACCAAGCTTACGGTGGGAGGCGCCGATATGAGCAGCCTGCTCCCGACGCTGTTCGGAACCCAGCGCCTCGCGCCCTACGGCATGCTGCAAGGGACCATGTGCTTCCCCGTCGGCACCGCGACAGGCAGCAAGGCCTACGTGCTCACCGGCACGAGCGAGCTCGGCGGCACCGTGACCGCTTCGCTCAGTACTCCGCTGGCCGCCCCGCCGATTTCCACCGCCTCCTTCAGCGCCGATGCATCGACGCTCGCATTTGCCTCGCCTGCCGGCGGCTCCCCGGTCACCGGCACGCTCAACCTGACACTCACGGGAGGCGCTCCCACGTGGGGCGTTTCGGTCGCTCCCGCCAATCGCACGTCCACGTGGCTCACGGTTTCGCCGAACAACGGCTTCGGCAGCAACCGGCTGGCGGTGCAAGCGTCGCCCGCGGGACTCTCTCCGGGCGCTTACAACGCAGTGATCGTCGTGCAGAGCGCGAACTCGATCCCGCAGAGCATTTCCGTACCGGTCAGCTTCACGGTAGCGCCATCGGCTTCTACTTCCATCAGCGGATTGCAAAACGCCTTCTCGTTCCACGACGGCTTCGCGCCCGGTATGGCGATGAGCATTTACGGAGCGAACCTCGCGCCTTCCACGATGCAGGCAACCAAGAACCATTTCCCGCTGCCGCTGGTGTTGAACCAGGTCTCCGCCACGGTGAATGGAATTTCGGCGCCGCTGTATTACGTTTCGCCGAACCAGGTCAACATTCAGGTGCCGTACGAAGCTGGCGCCGGTCCCGCCGTAGTGGCTGTGAACAATAACGGACAGATCGCGTCTTACCCCTTCACTCTGGTTCCGGCGGCGCCCGGCCTTTACACGTCGGCAATCAGTAATTCCACGGGCGCGGCAGTCGGGTCCGCCGCGCGGGGCAGCGCTTTGTTGCTCTTTGTCACCGGGGAAGGCGATGTGAATCCGTCGCTTGCCACGGGCGCGACGCCCGCTTCCACCATCACTGATCCCACCAAACTGCCGCACTCGCGCCTGCCGCTCTCGGTCACGCTGGGCGGCGAGAGCATCACGCCACTGTTCGCCGGCATTCCGAGCGGCGTCGCCGGGGTGACCCAGATCAATATCGTCGTTCCCGCCGATGCCCCGCTCGGCCCGCAGCCCGTTGTGGTGACTGTAGGGGGAGTCGCGAGTCCGCCGATCACTCTGAATGTGACGAATTGAGGGCTCGGTGCGCGGGTCAGGCTGCACAGGCCCGGGCGGAGCGGGAGATGACTGCCCGGGAGAGCAACGGCGGTGTCCGTTGGCGAACACCGCCGGCGGGTCTGTTGCTTACTTCTTCTTGCCCTGCGCCGCCACCGCATCCATCGCGGCTTTCACCTTTTCGGGATCGCCCAGATAGTAGCGGTTGAGCGGCTGAAGGTTGTCGTCCAGTTCATAAACCAGCGGCATGCCGGTCGGAATGTTGAGCTCGACGATCTCCTCTTCGCTCACGTTGTCCAGATACTTCACCAGGGCGCGCAGGCTGTTTCCATGCGCCGCGATGAGCACCTTGCGGCCGGCCTGAATCTCCGGCGCGATGATTTCGTGCCACATCGGCAGAAAGCGCGCCACCGTATCCTTCAGGCATTCTGTGAGCGGCAGGTCGCGCGGCGACAGGGAATGGTAGCGCGGGTCGCGGCCGGGAAAGCGCGGGTCGTCCAGGGTCAGTTCGGGCGGCCGGATGTCGTAACTGCGGCGCCAGATCTTCACCTGCGCTTCGCCGAACTTCTCCGCCGTCTCAGCCTTGTTGAGGCCTTGCAGAGCGCCGTAGTGCCGCTCGTTGAGCCGCCAGGACCGGTGCACCGGAATCCACATCAGATCCATTTCATCCAGCACCGTCCACAGCGTGCGGATGGCGCGCTTGAGCACCGAGGTGTAGGCCACGTCGAAGAGGTAGCCGCCCTCCTTCAGCACCTGTCCTGCTTCGCGCGCCTCCTGCCGGCCTTTATCGGAAAGATCGACGTCCGTCCATCCGGTGAACCGGTTCTCTTTGTTCCACGTGCTTTCGCCGTGTCGAACCAATACCAGTTTGGTCATGGTGTTTCCTTACCGCCGGAAGGCCTTGCGCCCCAGGAACTGCGCCGAACTGCCCAGCTTCTCTTCGATGCGCAGCAACTGGTTGTACTTGGCGATGCGGTCGGTGCGGCTGGCCGAGCCGGTCTTGATCTGCCCGGCGCCGGTGGCGACGACGAGGTCCGCAATGAACGGATCTTCGGTTTCGCCCGAACGGTGCGACACCACGTTTTGGTATCCCGCGTCCGTCGCCATCCGCATGGCTTCGAGGGTTTCGGTCAGCGTGCCGATCTGGTTCACTTTGATCAGAATCGCGTTGCCGATTCCTTGCTCGATCCCGCGCTGGAAGATGGAAGGATTGGTGACGAAGATATCGTCGCCCACAAGCTGAATCTTGCCGCCGAGCGTATCGGTCAGCAGCTTCCAGCCGCTCCAGTCTTCTTCGCTCATGCCGTCTTCAATCGAAATGATGGCCGGATACTGGCGCACCCAATCGGCCCAGAACTGCACCATCTGCTCGCTGTTGCGTTTGCTCTTGTCGCTCTTCTTGAAAACGTACTGGGCGCCTTCGTAGAACTCGCTGGCCGCCGGGTCCAGGCAGATGCCGATCTGCTCGCCGGGCTTGTAACCCGCCTGCGTAATGGCCTCGAGCACGCTTTCGATCGCCTCTTCGTTGCTCTTGAGGTTGGGCGCGAAACCGCCCTCGTCGCCCACGGCGGTGGAGTAGCCTTTTTTCGCCAGCACCTTCTTCAGCGTGTGAAACACTTCCACGCCCATGCGGAGCGACTCGGAAAATTTCGTCGCGCCGAAAGGAGCGATCATGAATTCCTGCGGATCGACCGAATTGTCGGCGTGCGCGCCGCCGTTGATGATATTCATCATCGGGACGGGCAGAATACTCGCGCCTACGCCGCCCAGGTATCGGAACAGCGGAGTGCGTTCGCTCACCGCGGCCGCGCGCGCCGCCGCCATGGAGACAGCCAGAATGGCGTTCGCGCCCAGGCGGCCCTTGTTCGGGGTGCCGTCGAGCGCGATCATGGTGCGATCGATCTCCGCCTGCTGCGTGGCGTCCTTGCCGTGCAGCGCAGCCGCGATTTCACCGTTAATGTGGCCCACGGCCTTCTGCGTGCCCTTGCCGAGGTAACGCGATTTGTCGCCGTCCCTCAACTCCACTGCTTCGTGTTCGCCCGTGGATGCGCCGGAAGGCACAGCGGCCCTTCCCATGCTGCCGTCGGCGAGATAAACATCCGCTTCCACCGTCGGATTCCCGCGCGAATCCAGAATCTCTCGTCCAATGATTTTTACAATCGTCGTCAAAGTTCCTGCTCCTGAAAAAGCTGTGATAGCCACGAATGAACGCGAACCAGAAGTTCTTATCGGCGTTGATCGGCGTTCATCGGCGGCCGGAATCTAAGATCCAAGTTATGTGCACCAACCTCTATGGCCACGAATGAACACGAATGAACGCAAATCAAGAGCTCTTATCGGCGTTGATCGGCGTTTATCGGCGGCCGGAAATCTAAGATCCAACTTACTCCTCAAAGCTCTATAGCCACGAATGAACACGAATGAACGCAAATCAAGAGCTCTCATCGGCGTTGATCGGCGTTTATCGGCGGCCGGAAATCTAAGATCCAACTTACTCCTCAAAGCTCTATAGCCACGAACGAACACGAATGAACGCAAATCAAGAGCTCTTATTTGCATTCATCTGCATTCATCTGTGGCGAAAATCTCAATTTAGCCGCCGATGAACGCCGATAAGAGACATTCTTATCTGCGTTCATCCGCAGCCAGAATCTCAAAAATGTCAAACGTCTTTCGCTCGTTCACCCCACCACCACGATCCCGCAGTCGGTAACGGTGTAACCACGGGCGCGGTCGGCTTCCAGGTCGAAGCCGATCACGCTGGAATCGGGAATTTTTGCGCCGGTATTGACAATTGCGCGGCGAATGCGGCTGTAGCGGCCGATTTCAACGCCCGGCAACAAAATCGAATACTCCACTTCGCAATAACTATTTACCCGCACGGCGGGGAAGAGCACGCTGTGCAGCACGCGGCCCCCGGAAACGATGACACCCGCGCTGACAATGGAATCCACCGCGATGCCCATGCGCCGGCCCTCCTGCGCGAAGACGAATTTGGCCGGCGGCTGCTGCGAGACACGCGTGCGGATGGGCCATCGGTGGTCGTACAGATTGAATTCCGGCACCACGTCCACCAGGTCCATGTTGGCTTCGTAATATGCATCGAGCGTGCCGACGTCGCGCCAGTACCGCACCTGTTTGGCGTTGATGTCGCGGAAATCGTAGGCGATGACGCGCGCGGCGGGAAGCAGGCGCGGCAGGACATCGCGCGCAAAATCGTGGCTGGACGCAGGGTCGTCGGCGTCTTCGTGCAGCGCCGGCAGCAGGACCCCGGGATTGAAAATATAAATGCCCATCGACGCGCTCACCATGGCGGGATCGAACGGCGAACGTTTGGGATTGCCGTGCTGAGGCTTCTCCTCGAAGCCCACCACCCGGTAACTTTCGTCGATTTCCGCGACGCCGAAGCGGCCGGCTTCCTGCGGCGGCACCTGCAGCGTGGCGATGGTGACATCGGCCCGCTGCGAGCGATGCCAGGCGATCATCTCGCCGTAGTCCATTTTGTAGATGTGATCGCCGCTCAGGATCAGCACCTGCTCCGGCGCTTCGGCTTCGATGCTCTGGAAGTTCTGGAACACCGCGTCCGCGGTGCCCTGGTACCAGTCCTCATGCACCCGCTTCATGGGCGGCAGAATCTCAATGTATTCACCGACCTCCGCGGACAGGATATTCCAGCCGTCGCGGATGTGCCGGATCAACTCCAAAGCCTTATACTGTGTTAGGATGAGTATTCGACGAACGTCGGAGTTGATGCAGTTTGAGAGTGTAAAGTCAATGATTCGATAGGCGCCGCCGAAAGGCACCGCCGGTTTGGCGGTGTCGCGGGTGAGCGGGAACAGGCGTTCACCGGCGCCCCCAGCCAGCAGGATCGCTAGAACATTTTCCATTTCAGCCTAAATTCCTGAAAAGAAAGTGAATCCGGAAATCGGACAGGAGCGTCCCGGTAACCGTCGAAAAATTAGTCTTGACTTTATCTGTCAACCACCTATGATATCAGTACCTTCTGTGCGCCGTGTAGGAAATTTGGGTTCGGGCCTCACTTCAGGTGGACACCCTAATCGCAAATCCAAAAAGCGTACCGGAATTTATGGTCGAGTTGGGAGGTGTATTTCGTTTGGCTGAAGTCAAGCTTCAGGAGGGCGAGACCCTCGAAAACGCCCTTCGCCGCTTCAAGAGAAAGGTCCAGCAAGAGGACATCATCAAGGAGGTCAAAAGACACTCCTTCTACTTGAAGCCGGGCGAGAAGCTACGGGCTAAGCAAGCGCTTGCCCGCAAACGGAACCGGAAGAAGAATCGCCGGGAAGTGGAGTAAACCGGAGGCGGGGCGAAAGCCCCGCATCCCCATCCGACAAAGGTTCAAGTTGATAACGGGGCAACGTTGATATGCCGGAGTTTCAGGATCGAGTCCTTAAGTGCGTAGACTGCGGAGCAGATTTCGTATTCACCGCGGGTGAACAACACTTTTTTCACGATAAGAATTTCAAAAACGAACCCAAACGCTGCAAGAACTGCAAAACGAAGCGCCAAGGCAGTTCGGGTGGCGGGTTTACGAAGACCGAAACCATGACCACGTGTTCGCAGTGCGGGCGGGAAACCACCGTACCGTTCAAGCCGACACAGGGACGGCCGGTCTATTGTCGCGAATGTTTCTTGAGCCGCAAAGCCTCCTCTACAGCAGTTGGCGGCAACCATTAAGCATCGCGTCACGGGCAGGCTTCAGCCTGCCAAACGGACAGGCCGTTTGCCCTGTCCACGCTAGTCTACGGACCAATAACCTTCCCGGGTAGTCACCTGGAGCTCGGGGTGTCCTTTGACCTCGACTCGAATGGAGTGGAACTTGCCCGGTTCGCCCGGCTTTGGCTGAAAGCTGAGGATGTACTGGCGGTGTATCTCCTCGCCGGCAAGTTGAATCGTCTCTTCGAGAGCGCTCTTCTTCAGGAAGCTCATGGTGCGCCCGCCGGTTGTCTTCGTGAAGAGCTCGGCAAGATCGGGCAGGCGCATGTGGATCAGTTCGTGTAGGCCGTAGAGCAGTCCGCCCGGGCCCAGGTCGGGCGGCTGCGGCGAATCGTCGGGCTTCTCGCACCAGGCGCAGGCGGGCATTTTTTTCCTCTCCGCGATGGGCTTTTCGTCTTCCCCGGTCTTGGGCTTGGCAGTGAACGGCTGCAGGAACGGCGAGTATGTGAGCCAGTACACCTGCGCATTCAGCCGCTGTACCTGTTCCACCACGTCGGGCAGTTTGTTGCGGCTGCCGCGGTCGCGCTTCTCGGCAATCATGAGGACGATGCGGCGGCGCGCGGGCGGCCGATGCTCGAGCATACTCAGAGCCTGGTGCAGGGCGTCCAGCGAACAGGCTGCATCGCCCTCTTTGCTCAGCATACGCATGGCGTGAATGATTTTATCGGGGTCGCTGGTAAAATCCTGGTGCACCTTGACTTCGTCGCTGAAGGAGATGACCGCGGTGTCGCCGGCTTCTCCCGCCACCAGCTGGGTGAAGAGAATGCCGCTGCCGCCGAGCTTATCGATGACCGCGCCGGAATTATCGCTCGTCTCGACCGCCACCATCAGGGAAATCGGAAACAGCATCCAATCCATCTGTATCGGCTGCGGCACATTGTTGTCGTAGAGAATCAGGTCGCTGGGCTGCAGACCGTCTACATACCGGCCTTTGGCATCTTTGACTGTGGTGGGTGCAACCACCAGCGGAACGGTGCTGCGAAACTGGCCGCTGGCGGCGCTAGAGGCGATCAGGAGCAGGGCGGCGACGCGCATCCTTGCGACCTTCCTGCAGCCCGAGGGCCGCTATTTTTTCCCCAGTTCGCGGCGCTTCCTGGCCCAGTCCTCTTTGTTCGTCTGCCGGCTTCGGCCGAGCGCCAGCGCGTTGTCCGGAACCGCTTCGGTGATGACACTGCCGGCCGCGATGTATGCGCCCTCACCGATTTCGATCGGCGCCACCAAAGTCGAGTTGCTGCCCACGAAGGAGCGCGCTCCGATGCGTGTGCGATGCTTGCGCGTGCCATCGTAATTGCACGTGATGGTTCCGGCCCCGATATTGGCCTTCTCGCCGATCTCCGAATCGCCCAGGTAGGCCAGGTGATTGGCTTTGGCGCCGGCGCCCAGGCGGGTCTTCTTCAACTCGACAAAATTGCCCACATGCGCGTCCGGCCCGACCTCCGCTTCCGGCCGCAGCCTGGAAAACGGGCCTACGATCGCGCCCGCCTCCATCCGCGCCTTCTCGGCATGAATGAATGGATTGACCGTCACTCCCGCGCCCAGTTCGCAATCGCGCAGCACCGTGGAGGCGCCGATGCGGCAGTCCTCGCCGATCGTCGTGTTACCCAGGATCTGCGCGAATGGCCCCACGATAGTGTCGATCCCGATGCATACTCCGGAATCGATCGTGACCGTCTCGGGCTTTTCGATCGTCACGCCCGAGAGCATCAGTTCGCGCACCTTGCGTGTGCGCAGGATCGTATCCACCTGAGCGAGTTCGACGCGATTATTGATGCCCAACGCTTCCCGCGCATCCTTCAGCACCATCGCTTCGACCGTCAGGCCGTTGCGATTGAAAACCTCCACCAGGTCGGTGAGATAGTATTCCCCGGACGCGGAGTTCGGCGTGATTTCGTCAATGTGCTTCCAGAAGGACGCTGCGCGGTAACAGTAGATGCCCATATTGGCTTCGCGGACGGCGAGTTGTTCGGGTGTGCCTGCCATCTGCTCGACGACCTCGCGCGCCCGGCCGTGGGAGTCGCGAATGACGCGGCCGTAGCCCGTAGGGTCGTCCATCAGGGCGGAAAGCAGCACGCCATCGGCGCCGCTGGTTTCGGCGGTTTCCACCAGCCGGCGCAGCGTTTCTGCACGCAGCAGGGGCCCATCGCCATAGACGATGACCAGGTATCCGTCGAGGCCGGCCAGGGCTTCGCGGCCGACCATCAGCGCATGGCCGGTGCCCTTCTGATCCACCTGCTGGATGAACCCGACTCCGGGGGTGGCGACGGCTGCCTGCACTTCGGCCGCCTGATAGCCCACCACCACGAAGATGCGCTCGGGCGGCGCCAGCCCCAGAGCAGTGTCCACCGCGTGCTGCACCAGCGGCTTGCCGCCGGCCTGGTGCAATACCTTCGCTTTGCGCGATTTCATGCGGGTTCCCAGACCCGCGGCCAGAATCACGATCGTGACGGGAGTTGGCATCTTTTCTATTATGCGATGCGAACGCGGCTGTGCCTCACGCTTACGACCGCCGCCGCCGGCCCTCTTGCGCCAGCTTCACTACAATAGCCGCGGTCGCCGCCGGGTCATGGCGGATTTTGACGCCGTGCTGCACCAGATTGCCCGACACGATTTTCAGTCCCATTTTGAGAATGGCGTCGATATCGTTTTCCACCGGCAGCGCGGCCTCGCGCGCGTACCGCTTCTTGACCGCTGACGTGAAGGGCCGGACGTTGACGATGACATAATCCAGAAACCTGCCTCCGGCGTGGCGATGAATGGCGCGGATGTGGTCGGAGGCCGAAAACTCTGTAGTCTCGCCGGGCTGCCACATCAGGTTGACGAAATACGCTTTGATTGCCCGCGATTTGTGAATCGCGGCCGATATTCCTTCCACCAGCAGGTTGGGAACGACGCTGGTGAACAGCGAGCCGGGGCCGAATGTAATCACATCGGCCTCGGCGATGGCGGAGAGAGTCGCCGGAAGCGGCTGGGCGCGTCGCGGAATGAGCCGCACGCGCTCGATGCGGTGATTGCTCCGGCTGATGCGCGTCTCGCCGACCACCAGCGCCCCGTTGGAGAGCGTGGCTTCGAGCGCCACATTGGCATTCGTGGACGGATAGATCCGCCCGGCGATCTTGAGCACCTCCGATGAGGCTTTGACGGCGTCCGGAAAATCTCCCATGATTTGCGTGAGCGCCATCAGGAAGAGATTGCCGAAACTGTGGCCCTTGAGCCCCCGCCCGGACTGAAAGCGGTACTGAAACAGGCGCGACAGCAGCCCGGAGTCCTCGCTGAGCGCGACCATGCAGTTGCGGATATCGCCTGGCGGAAGTACGTCGAATTCCCTCCGCAGACGCCCCGAACTGCCGCCATCGTCGGTCACAGTCACCACCGCCGTGATGTCGATGGGCAGGGTGGCGGAGTCGGCGGGGCGCGCATAGTGCTTCAGGCCGTGCAGCAAGGCCGAAAGACCATTGCCGCCCCCGATCGCGACCACGCGCAGGGGAGAGGTGTCCATGGCTATAAGCTAGCAGCTTTCAGCCTTCGGCTCCTCCGCGGCGGAACACCTCCCCGATGCAGCACACAACGCCTACGCGCGTCGAATGGCCTTGCGGGCGCGCCCCAGAAGTACGCACCCAAGGCCGAGCTGAGTCAGCGATGCCGGCTCGAGAGTCACCAACTGCAGGCCGTTGAAATCGACCTCCCCGCTGGAATTTGTGAGTCCGTCGCCTTCAACAATCGCCAGATTCCCACCGGCATCTGAAGTGACATTCAGATCCACGATATTTCTCCGTTCACGAACGTGGATTGCGGATCCCCGGTGGCGGTGAACGGCTCCCCGTTTGCCGTTCCCGCCAGAGATCGCTGGCCGCCCGCCGAGTCGTCGGACGAAACGTACATCACCAGCAGATAGTTGAAGTTGGGCACGAGACCGTTCAACGTGATGGTCACGGCGCCGCCGCTGTTATTGGACAGATAGTTGTTCGTGAGATCCGGATCGGGCTGCGTTCCCACGGACGCCGAAGGAACGGACCCGTCGGCGGTGAAGCTCAACGTGGCGCTGGTGCCGTTCCCGTCTGTATCGACCAGCGAAACCGGCCCCGGGCAGCCCGGACAATTCGAAGCGTCGATCCAGTTCCATTGGTCGCCTGCCTGCCCGACAAAAGCCGGACCGGTCGGCATGACATTTCCCGAAAATCCCGAGTTGTAGAATGCAACGTCCAGGGCCTCCGCGCCGGCTATACAGCAACCCCCGGCAATCGTCAAAAGACAGACAGCAACCCTCCGTACCCACTTCGAAAGAAAAATACGCATCTCCTGTGACGTCCCTCCCAGTGAGCACGTTCGGCCCTCCAGAAGTTTCGCCGGAAGCCTCGCGGACGAGCAAGGACCGCCAGGCAGCGTAACGTTACAGACCGTTTATTTTCCTTATGATAGACTTGGCTGAGAAGTCTGATGGAAAGTGTTCCAGGTCCGCAGGAGGAGGGCGCCGTTTGCGAGCCGGGCAGAGATTCCGAAGTGCGCGCCTACCTGGAGAAGCTGCTCCGCGGGCCGGTATTCATCGGAGCCCCACGACGCATACGCCTGATGCGGTACCTGGTGGAGCGCACGCTTTCCGGCGAAGGCGACCGCGTCAACGAATACGCCATCGGCATCGACGTCTTCGATAAGCTGCCGTCCTTCGATCCGCGTTCCGATTCCATCGTGCGGACCGACATCGCGCGATTGCGGCAAAGGCTGCGGGCCTATTACGAAGGCGAAGGCTGCAGTGATCCGGTATCGCTGGACCTTCCCCCGAAGTCGTACCGTGTGGCCATCCGGTTTCTCGATCCGGTTGCCGCGGAGCCGTCCGCCATCGAACCTGTGGCGGCGACTGCGCCGGAGGTCCGTTCGCGCCGGCGATTGCTTCCCAAGATCCTGGCGGTCGCGGCCCTGATGGTGATGGCGGCGGGCGCGATCTTCTGGTGGAAGCAGCCGCGCCGCGAGGGCGGAATTCAATCCATCGTGGTGCTACCCTTCCTGGACCTTTCCTCGGGTCATCCCGATGGCTACCTGGCCGATGGAATCACCGACGAAATCACCAACGATCTTGCCAACCTGGCCGACCTGCGGGTCATCGCGCGCACCACAGCCTTCGTGTTCAAAGGCAGGAGCGTGGATGTGCGCGATCTGGGTCGGCAGCTTCACGTGGATGCCGTCCTCGAAGGGAGCCTGGAGCGCGAAGGCGACCGCATGCGCATCCGCGCGCAACTGAACCGCGCGAGCGACGGCTATCATCTGTGGTCGCACGCCTATGACATCGAGTCCGGCGACCTCATTCAGGTGCAGGAGGAGATTGCCCGCTCCATCTCCGATGACCTGCAATTGAACCGCACGCGTTCGGCAAGTCTTTCTCACGAAGGCACCTCCGACGCCGTGGCGCACGACCTCTACCTGCGCGGCCAGGAGGAGTGGAGCACAGCCAGCCTGGAAGCCTTCCGCCGCGCCGCGGAGCTGTTCCACGCCGCCATCGCGCGCGACCCCAAATTTACGCGGGCCTGGCTCGGACTGGCCAAGGCCCACTGGAATATCGGCCTGTGGACCGGCTTCTCGGAAGTCTCCGCTCAGCAGGTGGAGTCGGAGGCCCGGAAGGCGCTTGAAATCGCGCCGGGGTTGAACGAGGCGCACGCCATTCTGGCGCATATCGCGTGGAATTACGACTACGATTGGCCGCGTGCCGAACGCGAATTCCGGCTGGCCCTGGCCGGCGGCGGGCAGGCCAACGCCCACAATCTATACGGCGTCTGCCTGGCGCAGCGGCGGCGCTTTGCGGAAAGCCATCAGCAGTTTCACATTGCCGAGGAGTTGTCCCCGCTGGATCCGGTCGCCTTTTTCAACGAGGGCGAGGCGCTCGAGTGGGAAGGCCGGACCGCGGAGGCCGAGCGGGCGTATGCGGACCTGCTGCGCACGCATCCTAGCTTTGAACCGCCCCTGGCGCGCCTGGCCTACATGAAGGCGGGTGAGGGCGATTGCCGGGAAGCGGCCCGCTATGCCGGCAGGCTGGCGCAGCTTTCGCCCGGTTCCTATCGCTCCCAGGCCGTCCTTTGGACAGTGGGGGTTTGCCGCGGCGACCGCGGCGGCGCCCGCCGCGCGCTGCAGGCAGCCGCGCGCAGTTCTCCGCCGGTGGAAATGGGCAGTGCATACGGGCTTCTGCGGGACAACAACGAAGCGATCGCCTACCTGGAAAAGGCCATCGACCAGCACGAGGTGGGTGTGACCGGTATCGGCGTCGAGCCGTTCCTGGCTACAGTGCGCAGCGACCCGCGATTTGTGGCGCTGGAACGGCGCGTGGGACTCGCGCCGTAGCCGCTTCGCTCTTTGTCTCCAGGCTAGGCCGCCGCCGCAGTGGAGCCTGCGGCCGGCGCCGGTTGCGGCGTGGCGCCCTTGAAGACGAGCCAGAGGATCATGGCGACCTCTCCGAACAGGGCGGGCGCGCAGAAGGTGAATACCTTCTCCTGGTATTGCGGCAGAAGCAATCCCGTGAAGCTCATCATCACGTAAGCGAAGCCATTAATTGCCAGCCAGACGCCCAAAAAGCGTGGCAGAAACCGCGACCGGTACACCAGTAGGGCGAGGGGTAGAAGCCACAGGCCCCACAGGATCTCTGCGCCGTTGTTGGCGTGTTCGTGCAGGTGAAGGAACAGCATCGCGAGTGCGTCGCGCTGCGCCTGGCCGAACGCGGAGAGCAGATCGCTATCGCCGATCACGATAAGAGCTCCGGCGTCGTTCACCACGTTGAAGAAGTTGATCAACGCCGGCATCACGCCCCCGAGGATCACCACCAGAACCGCAAGGTTCTGGTCGACAGTCTTGAATAAACGGTAAAAGGCCAGCACCAAGAAAATCAGGATGACGCCGCAGACCAGGTCGCTCACGATGCCCATGCGGAACAGCAGTTCGTGATTTGCGATGTTCTCTACGGTCGCAGTCGCATTCCCCCGAACCAGGAGTTTGCTCGGAATATACATGAGGCGCAGAGGACCGAGAATGGCCAGCAGCAGATACCAGAATCCGGCAACTCTCCCGGGATTGCGGCTCGCGTTCATATTGCCTCCTGCCGGCCAGTGTCGGACCGGCCGGTGACACGGCAAGAGTGTAACACAACGAACAGTTTGAAAAGGCGGTCGGGGCCGAAAGCTGAGAAGGACGTACCGGTACTTCTGGACGGGGTGGAACAATCGTGTCAAAGCCAGGGAATCACTCGCATTGGGATGCATGAGCCCGGGAAATTAATTTACCAATTCGTGAGCAAATTCCGGCGCCGTTTTACGCTTTCCTAATAGAGGGGTCTGGAGTTTCCTCCCGGTGAACCGCACGGGACGATTTGCCGGCTGGGTATGGAACGCCAGCGAAAAAGTGCGCCTATGTCAAACCTAGAACGTCGTATTAACGTCCGATATGCTCTGTCGGTCGTTGTGTTTTATCGTTTCAAGCGCGGTGAACGCGCTGTACGGGGCCGAGCGCTTACCGTCAACCTGTCCAGTGGAGGGGCACTACTGGAATTGTCTGATGTTCTGCCGGTGGGACGGAACGTGGAGTTGCGTTTGGTCTGGCCGGTTGGGGCTCCGGGTTCGGCGCGCCTTCATCTTCGCGCTCTCGGGAAAACCCTCCGTTCGCAGGGAGGCTGCACTGCGATTCGATTCCAGCGGTGCGAATTTGCCGTTCGCCGCAGCCGGCGGTACTCCAGCACGCGTTCTTCGAGCAGTTCGGCGGTCCGGTATCTGGCAGCCGCCGCATCGGCCGGCGGTGAGCAGGAGAACCCGATGTGACGTTTTCCGAATCTATACAAAAGGAGCCGTGCCCCCGCGCGGGTAGTCGATGAATCTCGCCCGCACTATCTACGAACTGTACGTCGAGAAAGAAAAGCTGGATCGGACCATCGCCGTTCTGGAAGCTCTTACCAATCCGGCCGGCGCGCCCCGGCGGCGCGGCAGAAAGAGCCTGAGCGCGGAAGAACGGCGCCAGACCTCGCAGCGGATGATGAAGTATTGGGCGGACCGCAGTTCCGGATCGGAAACCACCTGAGGCCATCCGCCGCTTGAGCGCCCCTTCGCAGTCTCTCCTGGAGTCTTCCGGCTCCCCTCCTCTGAGTTCTCTTCGATGTCGAGAATCCACGGGCTGCTCCGACTTCCCTGTGAAGGCGCGATAATCGGCGCTACAGCGAAAGGAAAAGCGATGAAATACATTCTGATGATGAACACCATGAAAGCCGGGCAGGGAGTGCCGAATTGGCCCCAGAAAGATCTGCAGGCGCACGTCACATTCATGAAGGGCTTCATCAAAGACCTTCGCGAATCGGGTGAACTGGTCTCGGCCGAGGGCCTTGCCTTTCCCGACCAGGCAAAACTCGTGCGCGCGGACAACCATGGGATGCCCATCACTGACGGCGTGTTTCCGGAGGGCAAGGAGTTTCTGGCAGGCTACTGGATTGTCGATGTCGAGAGCGCCGAGCGCGCGTATGCCGTTGCCGCGCGCGCGTCGGCGGCGCCGGGGCCCGGTGGAGTTCCTTTGAACATGCCGATCGAAGTGCGGCCCGTGATGAGCGGTCCACCGCCGGAAATGTTGTGATGAGGCCCGGTGCGCGCCGATGCAGGCAGCCTACAACGCTTTCCGCAGCCACGCGTTCAGGATTTCCTGCTGAGCGGGAGTGGCGTTCCCGGCCGATTCCAGGCGATAGGTTCGCTTCGTGTTGCGAGCCACCGCGACTTCCACCTCCCGCTCCACGCCGGCGCGCGACACGCGGAGGTGGATTTTTTCGCCGGGCTTTTTGGCGTTGATGGCATCGTTCAGCACCACGGCCGTTGCGGCTGCGCCATCGACGTCCACAATGCGGTCACCCGCTTCGAGTCCCGCCATGGCGGCTGAGGAGGCGGCCGCCGTGTCGGTCACGAGCAGGCGAAACGCCGGCGCGCCGCCGCGTCCTCCGCGCCCGCGTCCCCCGGTGGCAGGCGGCATCTCATTCGGTGGAATCTCCTGCGTCTGCGTGTCCAGTCCGATGAAGCCGCCGGGAGCATCTTCGGCGGTGGACTCCAGTTTCAAGCCGGCCAGCGCGAAGTAGCGCGCGTAATCCACCTCTTTGGTGGTAGCTGCATATTCGAAGATCTGCGCCAGGCTCGCGCCCGCGGCGCTTTCGCATTCGGCGCGGAAATCCGCGTCGGTGAAGCCGCGCTTCTTTTCCAGGTAATACTTGCGGTAGAGGGCGCGCATCACGTCGTCCAGCGATCTGCGGTTGCCGCTGGATGCGCGGATCTGCAAATCGAGCATCGCTCCCAGCATGGCGCCGTTGTTGTAATACGAGATGGTGGTGTTGCGGTCGCCGCCCACTCCGGAGCCCGAATTCCAGGTGTTCTGGCTCGACTCCGTCGCCGATTGGTAGTGATGGCCGGAGGCGTTTTCGAATGTTCCGATCGCCGCCGCCATCTTGGCCAGATACTGCTCCCGGGTCATCAGCCCGGCCCGCACCAGAATGAGGTCCTGATAATAGACCGACAAACCCTCGGACACCCACAACATATTGGTGAGGTTTTCCTGGTCATAATCGAACGGCCCCAGCGCCAGCGGGCGAATGCGCTTCACATTGAAGTTGTGAAAGTATTCATGGCAGATGAAACTGAGCCAGCGCAGATATCCCTCCGGAGTGCTCAGGCTGTTGCCGTTGAACTGATTGGAAGAGGAGTTGGAGTGCTCGATGCCCCCGCCGCCGCGGCCCATCATCAGGAAGGTGTAATGCCGGTACGGAATCTCGCCCATCAGTTGCGTCGCCGCCGTCACCATGGTCTTAAGATCGGCGATCATCTTCGGCCGGTCGACATCGGCGGCTACGTTTTCGACGGCCACGTAATGCGGCACGCCGCGGACTTCAAACCGGTAATATTCCTGGTTGCCGAGAAGGATCGGGCAATCGTACAGGACGTCGAAATCGGGCGCGGAAAAGGTGTCGGGTTTGTCCTTGACCGGTTCCAGCCCGGTCGAGATTTGCTTCCATTGCGAAGGCAGGCGAATCTCCACCGTTACCGGCCGCCGGATCTCACCGTCGAGGTTGACGAAGAGGCCGGAAGGCGAAATGTAGCCGCGATCCTCGGCCAGGTAGTTATTGGCGGCGAAGGCCGTGGCGCCGAAGACGTCGTAATTCAAAACCAGCAGGGGAGCGTTGGCGGCTACCACCCGCCAGGTGTTGCGGGTAACTTTTTCCCACTCGAGAGTATGCCCCGCGCCATCTTCGGCGCGGAACCCGGAGACGAAGCGCGCATAGTCGCCGATGCCGTAGTATCCGGGAGACCAGCGCGGCATCCGGAAATCGTGCAACTCCCCCTTCAGCCCGTCGCAGCGGAGGGTCACATGGTACGTGTGGCTGGCGGGCTGCGGCATGGAAACCGTGAAGGCCATGTTTCCATCCGCGAAGGCGAGGCCGGCAGCCAGCGCGAAACAGCAGAAAATTCTGCGCAACATGAGCCGGAGTCTAGCCACTTGGCGGAACTCGTGTCAAGCGCGCGCGAGTGGCGCGCGTCTTAGACGGCCAGCGCGCGCCGCGGTTCGAAGGTGTAACCGAACCCGCGCACCGAATGGATCAGCACCGGAACCGCCGGGTCCTGCTCGATTTTCTGGCGCAGGCGCAGCACGTAGACGTCTACGGCGCGGTCGGTAATGGCGCGGTCCTGCCCCCACACCGCGTTGAGCAACTGCTCGCGGCTGAAGACGACGCCGGGCCGGCTCATGAGAAACTCGAGCAGGCGGAATTCGGTGGCGGTCAGGGAAAGCGGGGTTCCGTTGAGCCGCACCTGGCGGCTGGTGGTATCCAGTTCCAGGCCGCCCGATTCCAGAATGCGCACCGGGGGCGCCTGGTTCCGAAACTGCAATTTGATGCGTGCGATCAGTTCGCGCACGAAGAACGGCTTCACCACGTAATCGTTGGCGCCCAGTTCCAGGCCCACGATGCGATCGGTTTCCGAAGCGCGCGCCGTCAGAAAAATGATGGGGATGGACATCAGCTCGGGATCGCGGCGGATGCCTTTGCAGATATCCAGACCGTCGGAATCGGGCAGCATGATGTCGAGGAGAATCAGGTCCGGACGCGTCTGCCGGCAAAGTTCGATCGCGCCTTTGCCTGTCTGCAGGCCCGTCATGGTGAAGCCTTCTTTTTCCAGGTTGTACTTCAAGAGCGAAAACAGGTCCGCGTCGTCTTCAATCAATAGAATCTTTTTCATGAGACACCGAGACGTTCAGCCTAAAATACCAGCGGCGCCGTTACGAACGCGTTAAGAGCCGGTGAATTCGGGATTAAGCCGATTCCTCGAAACGATAGCCGAATCCCCGCACCGTGGTGAGGTACCGGGGATTGTCCGGCTGTTGCTCGATCTGCTCCCGCAAGCGGCGCACATGCACGTCCACGGTCCGCGGGGTGACGAAGCGCTGTTCGCCCCACACCGCCTCGAGAAGCTGTTCGCGGCTGTATGCCCGGCCCGGGTGCATGAGGAAAAACTCGAGGAGGTTGAATTCCGTGGAGGTCAGTTGCAGCGTCCGCTCCCCGAGGTGAACGCGGCGCCCGCTGCGATCCAGACGAAAGGGCCCGATTTCCTGCGCCGCCGGCTCCGATTCCATCTCCTCGCGGCGCAGGTGGGCCTTCACGCGCGCCACCAGTTCCCGCGGGCTGAACGGCTTCGTCATGTAATCGTCGCCGCCGATTTCGAGGCCGAGCACGCGGTCCACTTCATCGGAACGGGCCGTGAGGAACAGTACGGGAATCCGCGCCAGCGCGGAGGAGTGGCGGATCTGGCGGCACAATTCGAAGCCGTCCATATCCGGCAGCATCACATCCAGGATCACCAGGTCCGGTTTCCACTGTTCCAGGGCTTTCAAAGTGCCTTTGGATCCGCCGAGCACCTGCACCTGGTAGCCCTGCCGGCTGAGGTTGTAGTCGATCAGAGAAGAGAGCTCCGCTTCGTCTTCCACGACCGAGATTCGTTTAGGCATGGCGGCGGCGCGTCCGTTCCGACTTCAGAACCCTATTGTAGCCGCTGCGCAACGGCCTCGCGCCGCCGGTCGTTGAACCGGATCAGCGCAAACAGTGCCATCGCCATGGCCACCGCGATTCCCATCAGTGTCCATGCATTGTGATGCAGGAATGCGCCGGCATTTTCCCCCAGTTTCACGCCCAGGTACGCCTCGGCTCCGTAGCGCACGATGCGCGCGGCGAGAACTACCAGGAAAAAACGGCTGGCCGGGGTGTGCAGCACGCCCGCCGAAACTACGAATACCTTGAGCGGCAGCGGAATGGGCAATATCGCGGGAACAAATACCGTCACCAGCCCATAGCGCTGGAACCAGCGGCGGAATTTCTGAGGATTTCCCGGCTCGGGCGGCCGCACGAAGCGGCGGCCTCCATAACGGGAGACAAAAAACAGGCCGAGATTGCCCGCCATCGAGCCCGCGACCGCGAGCAGCGCCGTCAGCCAGGCCTCGCCCGGCGCGGTCCACGCCACGGAAATTACGACCAGATCCATGGCCCCGGGAAGCGGAATTCCGACGGAATCCAGAATCGCCAAAAGCAGCACGCCGGGCGGGCCAAATGCGATGAGAACTTCTTTCCAATGTTGGAGCAACTTCTATTTTACCGGCGCAACCCCGCATTTTCACCCGCAATCCGCGATTTTCGCTATAAGCTTAGATCTGGATGCAGCTCGCCATTCAAGTCTGCAACTATCTGATCGCGCTTCCCCTGGAAGTCCTGATCATTGCTGCGCTGCTGCGTGGTCCGTACCGCCGTTTCCCGGTAATTTTCGTCTATACGATCGCGTATTTTCTCACCACGGTCGCGGAAATTCCGGTTTATATCGCCTGTTATTCCGGTATTCGCAGCGCCTGCGGCTCGCGAGTTTTCTTGTATTGGCTGGACGAAGGCATTTTACAGCTCCTGATTTTTGCCGTGGTCATGAGCCTGATTTACGAAGCCAGTGCGCGCGTAGTTTCGCGGCGGTTGATGCGCGCCGGCCTCATCGCGGGCGCGATGGTCTTCGCCGGCGTCTCATTTCTGGTGCATTACAACGCCCATGCGCCCTTGAGCCGCTGGATGACTCCCTGGATGCGCGATTTGAGCTTCTGTTCCACGATCCTGGATCTGGCCCTCTGGTCTCTGCTTATCGCCGCGCGCAAAAAAGATCACCTGTTGTTGATGCTCTCCGGCGCCCTGGGAATCCAGTTCACCGGAGAAGCCATCGGGGAGGCGCTGCGCAATCTTTCCAACTCCGCGATCATCGTCAATGCCGGAGATATGCTGATCGTGATTTCCGATTTCGTCGCCCTCTACATCTGGTGGCAGGCATTTCGGCGTGCCGCGGTGTTGAAGGGACCGCAGCAACTGCCGTCGTCGTGAGGAAAAACAGAACCGCTCCCGTCGGCCGGCTAGGCGGCGTTCCAGGGAGCGGCGTTTTCGTCAAATTAGCGGTGATCTGACTCCGGTCGTTAATGCCCGATCGCGGGACTCGTCTGGTCCGCGCGCGCGGCCCCGTTCTGGTCGGACGAACTGATCGAGGATGCCAGCCCATCGGCGCTGAATACCTTCACTTCCACGCGGCGGTTCTTGGCCCGGGCCTCGCGGTTGTGGGCTTCATCAACAGGTTTGTTTTCACCCAGCCCGATCATGTGAATGCGGTAGATCGGAATGTCGTGCTGCGCAACCAGGTATTCCACTACCGAGTCGGCGCGTTTGCGGCTGAGCGCTTCGTTGTACTCGCGCGTGCCGACGCTGTCGGTAAAACCTTCCACGGCGATGAAGAAGCGCTTGTCGGGCTGTACGTTCTGCGCGAGCTGATCGAGCTGCGTTTTCGCGTCAGGCGTGAGTTTGTACTGGTTGAACCGGAAGGGGACAGTAGCGGAAGTCTGCAGCTTGTAATCGTCCAGATTCGCAACTACGTTGCGCAAACTGTTCATCGCCTGGCCGGCTTGCTGATCCGCCTGGTTCGCCTTGTTCATGGCGTCACTGGCGTGCTGATCTGCCGTTGCGGCATGCTGGTCGGCCGCGTTGGCTTTTTCAGTGGCTGCGCTGATTCCGTTCTGCGCCTTCTCGTCGACGTCCTTTAGCTGGGACTTGGTATTCTCAATCTGCTGCCCATTCTGGGTAGTCTGCTCGCCCACCTGATCCACTTTCGCTTGAATCGGGGCGGTGGTGTTCCGCACGTATTTTTTAGTTGCACAACCTGCGGCGAGCAAAGCACCCGTTACGATGCACGTTGTCGCAAAGAAAGCTTTCATAGTCAAGAAACCTCGACTCGTGGTTAGCACTTCTCGCGCCAATGTGGCAAAGCACGAACTCACAACACCGCGCTGGTAAATTCGCTACTTCTCCGGGCGATTTGTGATGTAGCAATTACCGGAGTGTAACTTTGAGCGCCGTCAGCCCGGTAAAATGTGCGTCTGCGTACGTGGGCTTGCTAATGGGCGCGGCGCGCGCGCGCTTTTCCGCGCGGCGCGGGCTGCGACCGGCGCGCGCTGGCCTGGGTGTCTCTTCGCCGGAAGCCGGGAAGGTCCCACGCCAGGTTCTCGTAAATCTCACCTTCGGGATCGTAATCCAGTGGCCAAAACTTGCTTGTGATCATAGATTTCAAACCTGATCGGAGCAGGGGGGATACAACCCCATTATAGCATCTCCCGGCATCAATCAGGTGACATCTAAATCAATGATAAATAATGACTTATTTGTTGTATCCAGGCGTTATTATCAGCTTTTCCTCAGCTTTTCAGCTTCTCCGTCCAGTTGGTGGTTACGGTGATGAGCGAGGAGTTCGACCACTCCAGCGGTTCGTTGACGATAAACCGCTGTCCGTCGGCCGAAACATCGAAGAGGTTCCATGTTTTGGGCACCGGACGCACGGTGAACAGCGCTTGCGGAGGATCGGGGCGGAGATCGCCGCCCGCCGGATGCACCTGCGCCGCGTAGACGGTGCCGGCGGCGTCCATGTAGAACAGTTCCACAGAATCCGCGCGCCAGCGCGGCAGCCCGCCGCCTGTGCGCGAAATCTGCCAGCGCCGCTTCACGCCGCCCGCCGTTGCTTCGAAGGGCTGCACGTAGACTTCGCTGCTACCCGATTCGTCCGACTGATAGGCCAGCCACTTCCCGTCCTGCGACACCGTGGCATAGCTTTCTGAGTAGATCGTGCTGACGACAGGTGCGGCGCGCCGCTCGCCCGGCGCCAGCGCCATGATGTCGCTGCGGGTGCCCGGCACGATCTCTCCGAACAGGAGAAACCGGCCGTCGTGCGACCAGTCCGAGGGAAATTTCGCGAAGCTGCTGCGATAGAGCGACTCGACGCGGCCGTCTCCATCCGCCGCTTTCACCGCAATCTCGTTGGCGGCTCCGGTGTCTCGCCAGAAGGCGATCTTGGTTCCGTCGGGCGACCAGACCGGCATCCCTACGTTGATGTGCGGCTCCGATTCGAAGAGGGTTTCGTTGCCCGCTCCATCCAGAATCCACAACTCGCCGTCCTGCTGATCCTTACCGAGTTTCCCTACAGCCACCCGCGTGCCGTCGGGCGAGATGCGCGGCGGTCCCCACTGTCCGGGATCCGGAATGAAGCCCATCTGGCGCCCTTCGCGGTCCAGCCAGACAAGTTGGCGCGTGGCTTTGGGCACGCTCTGATACACCAGGACGCCGGTTCGCGAGACCGAAACGGGAGCCAGGGAGAGCGTCTGTAGGGCTCCGATATCGGCGGCTTGAACCTTCGCTTCGCCTTCCGCCTCCAGCCTCGATGCGTTGAACTTCTGCCGCATCAGGTCGCGGTCCTGGATGTAGAGCAGATAGCCGGAGCCGGATTCGCCGTCCCCCGGCGAGAAAACCGCGTTCGTTTCCGACTGCAGCACGCGCCGGTAGCCGGGTGTATCCAGAGCGCCCGCGTACACTCCGGTCGTCTCGGGCATGGTGGTGAGCAGGAAGAAGAGGAAATGCTTGCCATCGGGCAGGAACTGCGGCCAAAGCTGCGCCCGTTCGCCTTTCGCCTGGTCGAGTTGGAGCAGCGGCTGCGGGTGTCCGCCGGCAGCCGGCACCTGGTACAATCCGTCCTCCATGCCGGGTGCAAAGACGATTGTGCCGTCGCTGTTCCAGGCGCCGCCGCCCGGCTGCGCATCGGTTTGGCAGATCGTCTCCGGCTTCACGTCGGCGAGATTACTGAGCAGGTGAACCTGCTTGAGGCCCTTGCCGGCGAAGAATGCGATGTGCTGGCTGTCCGGCGACCAGAAGGGGGCGAAGGCTCCCTCGGTTCCCGGAATCTCGCGGGCCTGCATGGCGTCGAAATCGCGCAGCCAGAGCATGCGCCGGCCTTCCGGCCCCACGGCCGAAAAGGTGAGCGAGCGGCCGTCGGGCGAAACCGCCGGCGTTCCCGGATAGCTGTTTTCCGGCGGCGAAACAAAGAATCGCAGCGTGGGTTCGGGCGGCCGCTTCAGATAGAACGCCGCAGCCACGCCGCTGGCCGCCAGCGCCAGCGTCGCCAGCGCAATGGCCGGGATGCGCCACCTCATGTGGACGGGCGGAGGGCCGCCCGGCAAACGGTATTCCGTGCGCGACGGCAGAGTGGTTGTGACCGTCGCGGCGGGAGCGGCGTCCCGCGCCGTTGCCTCCGGCAGTGCCTGCACGGCGTGCCGCGGCGAGCCTGCAACCCGCGGTCTTCCGGCGAGCCGCAGCTCGATCACAGCGTTCTGTACGCGCTGCCGCCGCTGTTCGGGATCTTTGGCCAGGCAGCTGGCGGCTACTGCCGCGTAGACGCTTTCCGTTGGTGTGGCCGCGGGCAAGGGTGCGGGCGTATGCTTCAGGATCGCGGCGTCCAGCGCGCTTCCCTGTCCCGCGAAGGCGGGCCGGCCCGCCGCCATCTCGTAGAGCACCGCGCCATAGGAGAAAATGTCGCTCCGCCAGTCGCCGAGGCTCCCCTGCACCTGTTCGGGAGCGCGGTATGCCGCCAGCGACCCATCCGGAACATCGCGCGGCTGCAGCAGCGCAGCCCCGGAGCCCGTGACCGCGATATTTTCCGGCGCCACGCCGCCGTGCACCATGGCGCGGTTGTGAACCGCCTGCAGCGCGCGGCCGATCTGAACCGCGTAGCGCAGCGCCGCTTCCACCGGCAGGGGCCCGCGCCGCAGCCTTTCCGACAGAAGTTCACCGGCTACGGGTTGGTTGCTGAGTACGTCTACTCCCGCCGCGCCCACTGCAATCACTGTATTCAGACCTCCGGGTGCCCGGAGGTCAACCCTCCAAACAGAATTCTAACCTTCCGTTTTGAGGATCTCAATGAACGTACTGTCTACAGAGAGGTTCTGCCTGTACTAACGGCGCGTTAATACCTCTGGTACCGAAAACGCGGACTCAGTGTGCCACCAGCCTGCGGCCGTGCGACCACAGCTCCATGGCTTCATCCGCTACCTTGCAGCCCTCTTCGTAGATGTTGCGCACATGGTCCATGATTTCGCGCGTGGCCTCGGCAAAGTCCGGGGTCTTGTCCGCCACACGCCGCGTGACCTCGCGCGCCGCGTCCCACCGCGTCTTCTTCTTCCGCGAAAGTGCGATGCCGATTCCGACCGCGGCGCCTACCGCGATCCCGATCCAGATTTTCGAAGCATTCCCGTTCATCATGGTCTCCACGTCCATAGACTCTCCTTATCTCAAGTGTACCGGCGGAGAAACGGCCGTCCGGCCGCGGCGGGCTTCGGGGCGGTGAAGTCCGATACGCCTGCCGGCGCCGTCCGGTGACGTTGCGTACCGGCTGCGGAGACGGCGCCGGTTTGGGTGCGACGCCGGACGGCACTGGATGGGTTGCAGATCGGCCCTTGACACCGCCCGCCGCGCATGTACAATCCAAATTGGCACTAATTTAACAACGGAAGTGGCGCGAAATGTTTAAATCCCGGAAACCTCGCCCGGTGGCTGCCGCCGAAGCGCAGGGCTATAACAGCAGCGACGTCGCACGGATCTGCGGCGTCAGCCTCCGCCAGTTGCAGTGGTGGGATGAACGCAACGTAGTTTCTCCGCGCCAGGACGGCCACAAGAGAATCTACCTGCCCGAGGAAGTCGTCGAGATTTCCGTGATCGCCGAACTGCGGCGCAAGGGATTTTCGCTGCAGAAAATCCGCCGCGTGCTGCGCTTTCTCCAGAAGGACATGGGCAAACGCCTCAGCGAGGCTCTTTCCGCCACCAGCGATGTGCACCTGCTGACCGACGGCAAATCCATTTACCTCGAAGATGCCCCCAACCGCATCATCGATCTGCTGAAGAACGCCCGCCAGCCCATGTTCCTGGTCTGTGTCACCGACCAGGTCAAGCGCCTGGGCACCGCGGAACGCAAGCCGGCCAGAAGCGAAACCGCCGCCATTTCCCGCAAAGCCCGCGCCGTGTAACGGCTACCAGCGCGACACCACGTCCTTTTTTCCGGCCACTGCCAGAGCGCAAAGCGAGGCGACGGGACAGCCGCCGCACTCAGGTCCCGCGCGCCGGCACGTCTCCTGCCCGTGTTTGCGCAGCACGAGGTGAGCTCGCGACAGGGCGGCGGCTTCGCCGGGAAGATTTCCTTGCAGCGCTTCCTGCACCGAACGATAGGTAGCCACGTAACTCTTCTGCTCGCGGCCGAATCCGGCGCGGGTCAACACGCGCAGCCCGTTGGATTCCAGCGCCAGTCCGGAATACGCTCCGCAAAACATGAGGATTTTCTCCGCGCCCGGGTCGCCGACGCCGGGAAAGAGCTTCAGCGCCTTCTTCGCCCGCGCGAGAGGCCACGCGAGAATGCAGTTGAGATCGCCGGCGAATTCGCGCTCCGCAATTTCCGCAATCTCGTACCACCTCTGGACGCGCACCTCGGGCCGCATTCCGCCCATTCGGGCCAGAGGCAGAAGCGTTTCGAAGGGCGCATCGAGAATCGCGCGCGGCGCCAGCCCCAGTTGTTTCCGCAGTGCCTGGAAAACCTGCGCGCGCCGTTCGTCCGGCAGCAGGTAGCAGACATTCTCCCAGAGAACGAGCTCGAAAGGTCCTTGCGCCGGAGGGAGCGCCTGAGACCCGTAGTACCTCTCCAACCGTGTGACGATCTTGAGGAGGTCAGACATGCGATTCGCCGATTATAATCCAGTGGTGGGTCCGGATCAGATTTTCCCGCAGCCGTCCGATAAGAGCTACAGGGGCCCGTCGATGGAGCTATACGTCGCGCGGCAGCCGATCTTCGATGCCAACGCCAACGTTGTCGCCTACGAGTTGTTGTACCGCTCGGGCAGCGTCAACGTGTTTGACGGCTCCGAAGAGAACGCTGCCACCAGCAGAGTGATCACCGCCAGTTTCTATTCTCCCGGCGGTCGCGAAATCATGGGTGGCCGGCCGGTGTTCGTCAATTTTCCGCGCTGGCTGCTGGTGGCCGGCGGCGGAGCGATCCTGCCGCCCGGAGAAGTGGTGATTGAAATCCTCGAGAACGTCGGACCCGATCGGGAAGTGCTGGCCGCGTGCCGGGCGTTGCGCGACAAAGGGTACCGCATCGCGCTCGACGATTTCGTTCCGCAGGCCGGGATGGATCCCCTGATCGCGGCGGTCGATTACCTGAAGGTGGATTTTCGCCTCACGACCCGTGTGCAGCAGCGTTCTCTGGCGCGGCAATACGGCAGGAAGGTCCGCCTGCTGGCCGAGAAGGTAGAGACGCGCGAAGAGTTCGAGTTCGCCCGCGATCTGGGCTACGTCCTGTTTCAGGGTTACTTCTTCGCGCGCCCGGTGATTGTCGGCACGCGCGAAATTCCCGGTCTCAAGCTCAACCGGCTGAAGATTCTCGAGCAGTTGCAGATGCCCGGGATGGACATTGCAGCCATGGGCGACCTGATCGGCCACGAGCCCGCCCTGGCTTACAAGCTCTTACGTTTTGTGAATTCGGCGCTCTTCACGGTACGCAACCGCATCGCGTCCATTCAGCAGGCGATCCTCTACATCGGCGAAGTGGGGATGCGCCGCTGGCTGCCGGTCGTCCTGCTCACCGATATGAATTCCGGCGGCCCCAACGAGTTGACCGTAAATGCGCTCGTCCGCGCGCGCTTCTGCGAATTGCTGGCCCCTGCCGCCGGGCTGCCCGAGCGCGCCGGCGACCTCTTCCTGCTGGGCCTGTTTTCGCGTCTGGATGCCATGTATGGCCGCCCCCTGGAAGAGCTGCTCAGCGGGCTCAACCTGCGCGAGGGTGTCGCCGAAATCCTTCTCGGCCGCCCTGCACCCCACGACAGGCTGGCTGCGATCTGGAACACCGTCACCGCCTACGAGCAGGCGCAGTGGGAATCGATGACCGAATCCGCCGCGGTGGCCGAAATCGCGGACGGCGTCATTCCGGGGTGCTATGCTGCTGCCGCAAAATGGGCCGACAGCGTAATCCGTGGACACCTGTTGGACGAACCCATGCAGCCCGTTCCCGGCACAGAGGCCGTGGAAGCCGACGGCGTCCCTGCCTGAATCCCCCTTACCTCGCAGTCTTATAGAGGCCCATAGTCAGCAGCGCGAAGATTCCGATCGCGATGATGACGTAGGAAAAGGGGCTGTAATTATTCAGCAGGGTCGCGGTCGCGCTGAAGCCGAAGGCCACGTCCCCCCGCAGAGTGGGAGAAATCAGGAGAAACCCGCCGGTCATCCCGCATAATGAAAGAAGCCGCGCCATAACGAACTTCCATCATGACTGATTCCCAGCGTTACAAATCGTGTATATCGTACGTTAACCGTACCGGGGGATTCACCGGATACCACGCGGCATCTTTTGGAGAAACTGACGCGCTACCTGGGCTACGGGGACGTGTTTCCCGTCCACCTGGTAGTTCAACTGGCGCATGGTTTCATCGCTGAACCGGCCGGAAAGTTCTTCCAATACCTCCGCCAGCCGCGGAAACTGCCGCAGCGTCTCCTCGCGAACCACAATCGCGCATTGGTACGGCGGAAAATAATGCCGGTCGTCGCGCAGAACGGTCACATCCCGCGCCGCCGCCTGGCCGTCGGTGGAATTGGCGGCAATCATGTCGACATTGCCTTTTTCGAGCGCGGTGTAGAGCAGCCCCAGGTCCATCGCCACCGGTTCGCCCTGGGTGCGCAGATTGTAGGTGCGCAACAGACCGGCGAGCCCGTCGGGCCGCTGCTTGAATTCGTAGCCCACGCCCAGCCGCCATGTCCGCGCCTGGGCGGCATCGGAAAGGCTGGCCAGCTTTGCGCTGCGCGCATCTGTGCCGCGGATCATCATGGCGAAGGTGTCGTCGAAGCCCAGCGGCGCGAGCCAGCGCAGCCGCCACTTCTGCTCGTAGGCGGCGCGCACCTGCTGGAGGACGTCTTCCGCGCGGGCCGCGGGCGGCCGCTTGAGAATCGCGGTGAGGGCCGTCCCCGTGTATTCGGGATAGAGATCGATGGCGCCTTGCACCAGCGCTTCGTGGGCCAGCAGCGTGCCGCCGAGATCCAGCTTGCGCTCCACCACGATGCCCATGCGGTGTTCGATCTGCTGCGCCACAATCTCGCCCAGCAGCACCTGCTCGGTGAAGTTCTTGGACCCCACCACCACCCGCACCGGGCGCGCGCACGAGGTTCCCCATGCCACCGCCAGCGCGATCAGGACAGCTTGCGCTCGAACCATTCCAGTCCTTCGTCAGCCAGCAGAGCCATGACCGCCGCGGGCACGGCGCCCGCGAGAATCGTCCGCGTATCCACCATGGCAATGCCGCGGAAGATGAACACACCCAGCCCGCCTCCGCCGATCGCCGCCGCGATGGTCGCGGTCCCGATGGTGGTCACGGTGGCGATGCGCAGCCCGGCGACGATCGAGGGCATCGCGAGCGGCAGTTCCACGTGCCACAGCATTTGCCGCCGCGTCATCCCCATCGCCAGCGCCGATTCGCGCACCGCCGGGTCCACCCCCAGGATTCCCAGCAGCGTGTTGCGCAGAATCGGCAGCAGCGCGTACAGGCACAGGGCGATGATGGCGGTGCTCTTGCCGATGCCTCCGATCCACGGCAGCGGCAGCAGGAATCCGAACAGCGCCAGGCTGGGCACGGTCTGCGCCAGGTTGGCGAACCCCACAGCGAAGCGGCGCGCGCGGGCGTGCGACGCCAGGAGCACTGCCGAAGGAATCGCCACCACGATGGCGATGGCGACCGTGATCGCGACCAGCTCGAGATGTTCCAGCGAAAGAGCGGCAATCTCCGGCATATTGGTGTGAAGCGGCCGTTAATAGCTTAACGCCGCGAGAAACGCCCGCGCTTCCTCGGAGCGCGCCTGGCGAAACTCTTCCGGAGAGAGCACCAGGTCGAGCGCGCCATCCTTCAACAACGCCACGCGTGTGGCCAGCATCAACGCCTCCCGCACATCGTGGGTCACGAAAAGCGCAGTTTTGCGAACGGCTCGCCGGAGTTCGAGAAACTGCCGCTGCAGGTCGAAGCGCGTAATGGGGTCGAGAGCCGCGAACGGCTCGTCCATCAGGAGTAGCGGCGGGTCCGCCGCCAGGGCGCGCGCGATTCCCACGCGCTGTTTCTGGCCGCCCGAAAGTTCGCGCGGACGGCGGCGGCGGAACTCTTCGGGAGGCAGGCCCACTGCATCCAGGAGAAACTCCACCCGCCTGGCGATCTGCTCCGGTTTCCACTCTTCGAGGCGCGGCACCAGCCCCACGTTATCCTCGACCGTCCAGTGGGGGAACAGTCCCGCGTCCTGAATAACGTAGCCCATGCGGCGCCGCAGGCGGATGGGGTCCCAATCGGCGGCGCGGCGCCCTTCGAACCAGACCTCGCCGCCCGAGGGCGGTACTACCCCGTTTACGGTTTTGAGGAGGGTGCTTTTGCCGCTGCCGCTGCGGCCCAGCAGAACTACCGTTTCACCCTCTTCCACTACCAGGTCGATTCCGCGCAGCACCTCCCGCCCGCCCAGCGTGCACCGGATGTCGCGCAGTTCGAGGATGACGTTGCCGGGCACGGAGCGCATCTTAGCATGCGCGCGCCGCTCACGAATCTTAGTGGTTTTGGCGCGGACGTTGGAAGGGCCGGCCGGCTGCCACGGCGCTAAGGTTGGGGAGGATACTTCGCCATGATCCTGCTCACAGCTTCTGCCAGCTTTTCGGTGTTTTTCTTTGGCCTGGAGCTGACGGACTGCGTAGAGGTCCCCTGGAAGACCAGTTTCCCGTGCGCGGCGTCCACTATGTTAATGACGAGCGTGCCTTCGTAATAAGTTTCGAGTGTGGTCGTTGAGTATCCGCCGCCCCAGCCCCATCCCCAGCCCCAGCCCCAATTTCCGTCCCAACCGGCGGCGGGGCCGTCGCTGAATGTCACGAACTGTGGCTGCTCCGTGATGATCATGCGGTGGCTGACGAGAAGATCCCCGCCCGTGGTAACTCGCCTCATGCCGCGGGAGGCGAGGGCCTCCTCAATAAAACCGGTAATGCGCTCCTCCATCATCTGGTTGGGAAAGATTACGGGCGATGATGTGTTCTCGGGTGAAGCTACCAGACGATAGGTCTTATAAGACGCGAAATGAGTACCATGATCGAAGTCGACTCGAATCGTGTGCGCCGAGCAGACTGAGACGGCAATCAGCGGTCCTAATGCGATGATTCGGTTCATAGGTGTTCCCTTAACACGGCCAGTTTTCGATTCCCTGGTGTTTCAGATGCGGACCCCTGACCGAAAGCGCATTCCGTGGGGCGAAGGCGGCGCGAAGCTGCGCGTTCAGCGGACGGCGGTTGGAGCGCGGACCACGCCAGGTTCCATCCGGGTCTGGCCACCGCCAGGCCGTACCGCCGACCGGGGGACGGCATTCCCCTGTACGGTTGCCTTTGGTAAATAATTGACACAAAATTCCGGCCTATGCGTCGAATGATATGATAGTGCCAGGGAAGGGAACTGCTCGCATCGCTCTTGCGCACTTTCGCAGCCCGGTGACTCCATGAAATTACGAAGAACCGCACTCGCCGCAACGTTTATTGGCGCTTCGGCGCTTTTGGCGCCCTGGTACGGGCCCATGCTCCTGCCGAGCGCGCACGCCGCGGCTCCGGGGTCGGACGACCTCGAGAGCAATGTCAAAACCATCACTTCGGCTTATGCGCTGATCGAGCAGAACTTTGCCGATCCGATTTCTTCCGAGAAATCGTTTTACCAGGGGGCAATTCCCGGCATGCTGCGCACGCTGGACCCCCACTCGAGTTTCGTCGACCCCGCCGACTACCGCGAGATGCAGCGCAAGCAGCGCGCGGCCTACTTCGGGGTCGGGATGGAGATCTATCCGGACGGCAATAAGGTGGTCGTGATGCGGCCCTTCATCGGCTCGCCGGCCTGGAAGGCGGACCTGCGCCGCGGCGATGCGATTGCGGCGGTCGACGGCAAGAACGCCATCGGGCTGGATTCCGCCGCCGTGGCCGACATGCTACGCGGTCCGCGCGGCACCCAGGTGCGCATCACCGTGAACCGCGAAGGCGCGCCGGGTCCGATCAATGTGACGGTCACCCGCGCCGAGATTGAAACGAGCAACGTGGATGCCTTCTGGGTGAAGCCCGGGATCGCGTTTCTCCACATCGATAACTTCGAAGCGCAGAATATTTCGCACGATGTCGAAGCCGACATGCGAAAACTCGGCGAAGAAAACGTTACCGGCATGATTCTCGACCTGCGCGGAAACCCCGGCGGCCTGGTCAATGAAGCTGTCGCGGTGGCCGGACGGTTCCTGCGCGATGGCCAGATCGTGGTTTCGCACCACGGCCGCGCCGAGCAGGAGCAGGTATTCCGCGCCCGCGCGGTTGCCGCCGCGCAGAAGTACCCGATCGTCGTTCTGGTGAACGGGTCGTCGGCTTCCGCCGCTGAAATCGTCACCGGTGCGCTGCAGGATCATGACCGCGCCTGGATTCTGGGCGAAACCACTTTCGGGAAGGGCCTGGTGCAGGCGCAGTTCCCGTTGAACGATGGCGCGGCCCTGCTACTCACGATCGCGCATTACTACACTCCCAGCGGCCGCCTGATCCAGCGCGATTATTCGCACGAGTCTTTCTGGGATTACTACACCCATCACGGCGACAACAACAATACCCAGGACATCAAGTCCACCGACTCCGGCCGCAAGGTGTACGGCGGCGGCGGGATCACGCCGGATGAAAAGTACCCCAACCCGCACTACACCATGCTGCAGCGCCGCACGGCTCCCATCTCGATGGTGGTCTACCACTTCGCTAACAGCTACTTCGCCGGCCAGAAACCGAGCCTTCCGCAGGGTTGGCAGCCGGACGATAACACGCTGGAGCGGTTCAAGGCATTCCTCAAGGCACAGAATGTTCCCTTCACGGATGCGGAGTTCGAAGCCAACAAGGATTGGATTCGCCAGCAGATTCAGTATGAATTCTACTTCCGCGCGTTCGACAAGCCGGTGGCCGACCGGGCCCAGTGGCAGGAAGACCCCGAAGTGAAGAAAGCGATCGAGAGCATGCCGAAGGCCCAGGCACTCCTGCAGACGGTGCAGCGGGTGATGGCCGCGCGCGGCGTGATCGGTTAAGAGCAAACACCCGCAAACGAACCAAAGCGCGACCTTGGGGAACTCCACGGGGCCGCGCTATGGGCCCTGGTACTCGAGCACCACCAGCGTGATATCGTCCGATTGCGGCGCGCCCTCGGTGAAGGCGCCGACTCCGTGCTGGATGGCATCGTGCAGCGCCATGCACGTGCCGGCGGAGTGCCGGCGCAGGATCTCCCAAAGGCGCTGCCGGCCGAAGAATTCTCCCGCCAGATTCTGCGCCTCCGTGACGCCATCGGTGTAGATCACCAGTTTGTCGCCCCGGGCGAGATGCCCTTCCACGAGGGAGAACTCCGCGCTTTCGATCAGCCCGACCGGCATCCCGCTGGTTTCCAGTTCGACCGGCTGTTCGCCCGCGCGGAGCAGCACCGGCGGGCAATGCGCCGCGTTCACATAGCTCAGCCTTCCGTCGCGCGCCACCAGGCAGTGGAACACGGTGGCATACTTTTCCCCGCCGGTCCGGCCGATCACGAACCGGTTCAACCGTTCGATGCGCCTCGCCAGCGCCTCGGGGTGGTCGGTGGCGGCAATCAGCGCGCCTTGCAGCAGCGATGCCAACAGGGCCGAACTCACTCCCTTCCCGGAAACGTCGGCCACCACTGCCGACCAGCATTCGGGGTTGACTTCCATCACGTCGAAGTAGTCGCCGCCCACCAGGTGCGATGCTTCGCTGCTGCCGCAGGCGCGGAGCCATCCGTCCGCAGGCAGCCGGCCCGGCAGAAGACTCTGCTGGATGGTGCGCGCCAGCCGCAGTTCCTCTTCCATCTGCTGCTTGCTGCGTTCCTCCTCCAGCAGCCGGGCGTTTTCGAGCACGGTCGAGGCCTCGATGGCCAGCGCCTGCAGTAATTCGCGGTTGCCTCCCGCCAGGTCCGCCGCGGCGACCCTTGAATCCATGTAGAGCACGCCCGCGGTTTCGCTGCCCGTCGCAAGCACGCTGGTGGTGTCCCCCTGCCCGGTGCGGATGCGCACCAGCGGGACGCAGACCACGCTGCGCAGTTCCAGGTCGGCAATGCTGTTCTGCGGTTTGGCCGCATCGCTTGCGGTCTGCGGATCGAAATTCATGAACAGCAGCTCGCGGCGATGCTGAAGCGCGCGGTGGATCACCTCCCGCGGCACGCGCAGGTCGGTCTCGTGCAGGTTGTGGCCGCGGCGGTGCCGGGCCACGCGCGTCTCCAGCCCATGGGTCGCGCGCAGCAGGAGAAACCCGCGCTCCGCGCCGGTGATGGCAAGCGCCGTGTCCACCACAGAAGCCAGTACGTCATCCACGGAAAACGCGCTCTGCATGGTGCGCGCCAGGTCCAGAATGGCGCGCAGCTTCGCCAGGTTGCCGCCCACCCCGCTCTGCAGATGCGAAGTCTGATCGGCCGAGCTCACCTGTTCCATGAGGCGCTTCAACTCGGCTCCATCCAGAGCGAAAATGAGCTGGTAGGAGTCCTGGGCGCCGAATTCGATGCGGTCGGAGTTGTTCAGCGCCTGCTTCTGCACACGCTTGCCGTTGACAAAGGTGCCGTGGCGGCTGCCGGTGTCTTCGACGGCATAGCCGCCGTTTTCGAAGACAATCCGCGCGTGGTCGCGGGATACGCGGCTGTCGCGCACGATCAGATGGCTGCCGGGCTGCCTGCCGATGAGGAACGGCAGCGGTTCGAGCGCCACGCGCGTGCGATGTCCGTTGGGGTCTACCACGACGAGCGAAGCCGCCTCCGGCCGCGGACTCTCGGGCGTGGGGTTCATTTATGCGTGCCGGGTCCGGCCGCGCCGCGCCGGACGTCCCGAGCTGCGCGGCGCGGCCTTCGTACTGCCGGCGGAAAGCGTCCGCAGTTCTTCCACCTCGCGGGCACGCAGCGTCTGGCAGTGGGCGCAGTAGCCGCCGACTTCCGTGCGCGCCAGCAGCACCTGGAATCCGAAGTGGCTTTCAATCTGTTTGCGCAGCCGTTGCAGCGGCTCGCCGAAGAACTCTTCGACTTTTCCGCAGCGCAGGCAGATCACGTGGGCATGTTCCTGCTTGAGCCGGGTCTCGTAGTAGTGCTGGTCGCCGCCGTAATGCATGAGATCCAGCTCATCCACCAGGCCGCCGGCTTTGAGCATCTTCAGGGTCCGATAGACCGTCACCCGGTTGAGCTTGGGGTCTTTCTCCTTGGCCATCTGGTACAACCGCTCGGCGTCGAGATGCTCGCCGGTTTTGTCGATCAATTCCAACAGAATCTGGCGCTGGCGGGTGAGACGGACCCCTCGCTCCTTCAACGAACCTTCTATCGAGTCGAGGGCCATAAGAGACTTCATTATTCTAGCAGGCGCCGCCGGTCCGGCCGGCTGCGTTACAATTTGGCTGCATGTTCCGTAAGGTTTTGATCGCCAATCGCGGCGAAATCGCCGTCCGGGTGATGCGCACGCTGCGCGAAATGCAGATCGCCTCGGTGGCCGTCTACTCGGATGCCGACCGCACCTCTCTGCACGTGCGCATGGCGGACGAGGCCGAGCACGTGGGCGCCTCGCCTTCGGCGGAAAGCTACCTGCGCATCGATCGCATTCTCGAAGCCGCCAAAAAACATGGCGTCGAGGCCATCCATCCCGGCTACGGGTTTCTCAGCGAGAACGCCGATTTTGCCGAGGCCTGCGAGCGCGCCGGCGTCGTGTTCATCGGCCCATCGGCCGCGTCCATCCGCTCCATGGGGTCGAAGACGGCGGCTCGCCAGACCGCCGTGGCCGCGGGAGCGCCGGTGGTTCCGGGCACCGAGCACGGCGTCACGGTGGAGGAGGCCCGCGAATTCGCCCGTCTCCACGGCTTCCCGATTCTGCTCAAGGCCGTGGCCGGCGGCGGCGGCAAGGGCATGCGCCGCGTGGACCGCGAAAGCGACCTGGAGTCCGCCCTGCGCGATGCCTCCAGCGAAGCCGAGCGATCTTTCCGCAATCCCGAAGTTTATGTGGAGAAGCTGATCGAGCGGCCGCGCCACATCGAGATCCAGATCCTGGGCGACCGCCACGGCAGCATGGTGCACCTGGGCGAGCGCGAATGCTCCATCCAGCGGCGCCATCAGAAGGTGATGGAGGAATGTCCCTCGCCGCTGGTGGCGCGCCATCCGGAGATGCGCCGGGCCATGGGCGAGGCCGCTATCCGCGCCGCCCGCGCCTCCGGCTATTACAACGCCGGCACGGTCGAGTTCCTGGTGGATGCGGACCGCAATTTCTACTTCCTCGAGATGAACACGCGGCTGCAGGTGGAGCACCCCGTGACTGAGCTGGTCACGGGGCTCGACCTCGTCCGCCTGCAACTCGAAATCGCGGCGGGTGGGCGCCTTCCGTTCACGCAGGAACAGGTGAACTGGAGCGGATCGGCCATCGAATGCCGCATCTACGCCGAAGATCCGTACAACAACTTTCTACCGTTTCCCGGCAAGCTGACGCGCCTGGATCGCCCGCTAGGACCCGGCATCCGGCTGGATGGCTGCGTCTATCACGGCTGGACGGTTCCCATGGAATACGATCCGCTGCTGGCCAAACTGGCCGTCTGGGCGGGCACCCGCGAACAGGCCACCGAGCGCATGATCCGGGCGCTGCGCGAATACGATGTCGGCGGTATTCGCACCAACCTTTCATTCTTCCGCCAGATTCTGGAGGACGACGAGTTTCGCGCCGCGCGTCTGCATACCGGGTTCATCGACGAGTTTTTCGAACGGCGGAAGCCGCCCGCGCCGCCCTCCGAATTCACGGCGGTGGCTGCACTGGCCGCCGCGCTCCATACACGGTCCGCCGCGCCGAAAGGCACCCCGAGCGTGGACGGCGCTTCCAGCTCCTGGCTGCAGGCCGGGAGAAGGGAGCTGCTGCGATGAAGCTGCTCCTGACGATCAACGGCGCCGAGGGGGCCATCGAGCTCCTCGCGCCCGCTCCGGACTGCCGTTTCCGCCTGGATGGCGGAGGGGAGCGCGCCGCGCAGGTGGAAATGCCCGAGCCGGGCGTGTACTCGATCCTCATGGATGGCCGAAGTTATGACGCGCACGTGGAGGAGACGCCCGGAGGCCTGGTGGTAACGATCGATGGCTTCCGTTTCGAGATCGACGCGCGGGATCCGCGCCGTTTCACCCGCCGCTCCGCCGGTCGCGGCGGCGAAGGCGTTCAGACGGTCACCGCGCCCATGCCCGGGAAGGTGGTGCGCGTCCTGGTCGCCCCGGGCGAAGCGGTGGAGGCGGGCCAGGGGCTGCTGGTGGTGGAAGCCATGAAGATGCAGAACGAAATGAAGGCGCCGCGCGCCGGCAAAGTGCTTTCCGTCAGCACGCGCGAAGGCGCCACGGTGAAGGCCGGCGAGGCGCTGGCGGTCATCGAGTAGGTGTCAGGGAGTAGTCGCGGGCTGCGCCAGTCGCGCCCGCAGCTTTTCCGGCAGCTCATCCGGACTGCGGATTTCCAGCACTGCAAAGCCGGCGGCACGGCCGGAGGCAATTCCGGCCTGCGAATCCTCCACCACCAGCGGCGCCCGCGCGGCCAGCCGTTCGGCGGCCATCAGGTAGGGCTCGGGCGCGGGCTTGTGACGCTTTACGCTGTCGCCCCCGACGACGGTTTCAAAGTACGCGCGCAGGCCGGCGCAATCCAGCAGGGGTTCGATCTCCGAGCAGGCGCTCGAGCTGACCACGGCCATTTTGTACCCCAGCCGCAGCTCTTCGAGCAGCGACTTCAGTTCCCGGTGAAACGGAGGGGTGTCCGCCATGCGCCTGCCGAAGAGCTCTTTCTTGGCCGGGTAGCGCGCCCAAAGTTCCTGCCAGTCGCGCGGCGGCGCAGCCTGGGTAGCCATCATACGGAGCATCTCGCGGTCGTCGATCCCGATGCAGTGTTCGCGGTAAAAGTCCCAGTGCAGTTCCACCCCCAACGGCCGCAGGACCTCCGCCCAGCAGGCGCAGTGCACGGGTTCGGAGTCCAACAGGACGCCGTCGAAATCGAAGAGAATAGAATCGAAGCCGGACATGGCGGGAAGCGTTCAGCGTATCATGCCACCGAGTGTGGTATCACAGAAGGAAACCATGGCCTCTGAAGAACAATTGCAAGCCGAAATCGATCGGCTCAAAGCCGAGAACGAGAGATTGAAGAAGCCCGCACGCGGACAACTGTCGCTGCGGGTCAGCGAAAAGGGCGCTCTGTCGGTTTACGGTCTGGGCCGATTTCCGGTCACGCTCTATCGCGAGCAGTGGGACAAACTGCTGGGCATGGCCGATGAAATCCGGCAGTTTATCTACGACCACGACAGTGACCTCAAGAAGAAAGAGTAGGCCCGCAGCGGCGCAGTCGCGGGTAGAATAGCAGCAACGGGCCCCCTATGAACTATTACGAAAGAACGGTATCGCGAGCGCAGCAACGGATGACGGTCTGGATGCTGTGTACCGTAAGCGTGGTGGTCATGGCAGCCGTCGGAGCGATGGTCTACACCATGTCACGACCGATCGGCCCGCGGGTTTCCGACGAAATCGGGGCGGCCCAGAAGATCGTGCGCGACCGGCTTCCCAGTGGCTTCGATCTGCATTTCAGCGATGCCTCGGAGACTTCTGTGCAGTCGCTGGGAAGCGAGAAGTACCGCGTCATCGGCTGGGTCGACCTGGTTAATCCTGCGGGTCAAAGCCTGCGCCAGGCCTTCACCTGCGTCATGCACGTGACCAGCGACGGCGACTGGGTGCCCGACGAGGTCGACATTCTCGACAAGTAGTGAAGTAGTGGAAGAGCCCTTTCCCAGCGACGCGATCGAGGGTGTGTTGCACCGGCCCGATGCGGCTCCCACCGACACCTTCGCGCTGACGCATGGCGCGGGCTCGGATTACCGTGCGCCGCTGCTGGCGGGGATGGCGCGCGCGCTCGCCGCCAACGGGTACCTGGTGCTGCGCTACAACCTGCCGTTCCGCAAGGAGCGGCGCAAAGGACCGCCGAACGCCGCAGCGGCGGGTCGCGACCGGCAGGGCATCGTGCGGACCATCGAGGCCCTGCGCGCCATGACGCCCGGCCGGGTGTTCGCCGGCGGTCACTCCTACGGCGGGCGGCAGACCGCCATGGCCGCGGCAGAGCACGCGGATCTGGCCGCCGGACTGCTGCTGCTTTCCTACCCGCTGCATCCGCCGAAACGCCCGGAACAGGAGCGCACCGGCTACTTCGGCGATCTGCGCACTCCGGCGCTGTTCGTGCACGGCACGAGCGACCCGTTCGGCTCAATCGAAGAGATGCGCGAGGCGCTGGCGATGATTCCGGCGGCCACCGCGCTGCTGCCGGTGGAAGGCGCGGGCCACGAACTGAAGCGCGCGCCGGACCTGATTGCCGACATCCTGGAGCGGTTTCATGCGCTGGTCTGTTATTCTGGAAAATAACTTCCCTTAAGGCAATTCCATGCGCGAATATCGCTATACGACTCCGCACGGGATTCAGGTCACCCGCAGCACTGTCAAAGCGGCCTATGCCAGAGGCTTGGGCGCTCTCCTGCGGGACCTGGACCGGCATCGCGGCATCTATCTGTCATCGGGATACGAGTATCCCGGCAGGTATTCGCGCTGGGATATCGCTTCGGTGTGCCCGCCGCTGGAGATCACGAGCTTCGACCGGCGCATGGAGTTCCGGCCGCTCAACGAACGCGGCGCCCGGATCGCGGCGCTGTTCCACGAGGTGCTGAAGGATCATCCGCACTGGGAAGAGTGTTCGCTCTCCGCTGGCGCGCTGCACGGGGTGCTGAAGCCCCTGCCGCGTCTCTTTGCCGAAGAGGAGCGCAGCAAGCAGCCCTCGGCGTTTTCCATTCTGCGCGCGCTGATCGAAGAGTTCCGCGGAGAAGAGGATTCGCGCCTCGGGTTGGTGGGGGCATTCGGCTACGACCTGCTGTTTCAGTTCGAACCCATCGAGAAGCGGCTCTCGCGCCACGGCCACAAAGACCTGCACCTGTTTCTGTGCGACGACATCTGGTTCATGGACCGCAAGAAGGAGCAGGTGGAGCGCTACCGCTACGAGTTCGAAGGCGCCGCCGGTTCCACGCGCGGGCTGGCGCGCGATGGCGAACGGGTGGCGGCTCCGCCGCACCGCGAGGCGGGACCGATCGAAAGCGATCACACGCCGGAAGAGTACATGGCGAACGTGGAGACCGTCCGCGCCGGCATGGCGCGCGGCGACTACTACGAAGTCGTGCTGCGCCAGACCTTCCGCACGCCGTATTCGGGCAGCGCCAGCGAACTGTTCCAGCGCGTGCAGCGCGCCAGCCCCAGCCCCTACGAATTCTTTCTGCAGTTCGGCGACGAGCAGCTTGTGGGCGCCTCCCCGGAGATGTTCGTGCGGGTGGAAGGGCAGCGCGTGGAGACGTGCCCCATATCGGGAACCGCACAGCGCACGGGTGATCCGCTGCGCGACGCCGACAACATCCGCGATCTTTTGGCTTCCACCAAGGAAGAGTCCGAACTGACCATGTGCACGGACGTGGACCGCAACGATAAGTCGCGGGTCTGCGAGCCGGGGAGCGTGCGGGTCATTGGCCGGCGGCTCATCGAATCCTACGCGGGCGTCTTCCACACGGTGGACCACGTGGAAGGCTTTCTGAAAGAGGGGTTCGATTCGCTGGATGCGTTTCTAAGCCACATGTGGGCGGTAACCGTCATCGGCGCACCGAAGAAGGCGGCGGGGGAGACGATCGAGCGGCTGGAGAAGGACGCGCGCGGCTGGTACGGCGGCGCGGTGGGGATGATCGCGCTCAACGGCGACATCAACACCGGAATTCTGATTCGCACCACGTACCTGCGCAACGGAATGGCGGCGTATCCCGTGGGCGCGACCCTGCTCTACGACTCCATTCCGGAGATGGAGGAGCGCGAAACGCGGCTGAAGGCCTCGGGCTTCTTCCGCACGCTGGGCGGGGCGCAGGCGAAGACCCCCGCGGCGGAAGCGGTTTCCGCCGGCGGCGGCGCGGGCGCGCGGCTGCTGCTCGTGGATAACGACGACTGCTTCATCCACACCCTCGCCAACTATGCGCGGCAGACGGGCGCGGAGGTGGTCACGTATCGCGCCGGATTTCCCGAGGAATTGCTGCGCGAAGTCGCGCCGAACCTGATTCTGATTTCACCCGGTCCGGGAAGACCGGCCGATTTCGGAGTGCCGGCCCTGGTGAAGACCGCGGTCCGGCTGGGCATTCCGGTATTCGGCGTGTGCCTGGGGCTGCAAGGCGTTGTCGAGGCGTTCGGCGGCGAGTTGGGCGTGCTGGATTACCCGATGCACGGCAAGCCGTCCGTAGTGCGGCACACGGGCGCCGGCGTGTTCGAAGGACTGCCCGAGGAGTTTACCGCGGGCCGCTACCATTCGCTGTTTGCGATTCCGGAAAAATTACCGGCCTGCCTGGAAGTGACCGCGCGCACGGCCGAGGGCGTGATCATGGGGGTGCGGCACCGCGAGCTTCCCATCGAGGCCGTGCAGTTTCACCCCGAGAGTCTCTTAACGGCTGAGGGCGGGCACGGGCTCAAGCTGATGGAGAACGCCGTGCGGATGGCGCGCGTCTCTACTCCCTGACGGCGGCGTCGGCTAACACTAATCCCGAGGGCAGCTCTTCGCCAAAGATGCGGCCAAGGGCGCGGTCGTCCTCCTCTTCGCCTTCGAAGATCGGGAGATATCGGTCGGCATGCGGCAGCGATTCCAGTTTGCGCTTGACGGATTCGCGCGTGGGCGCGGGCAGGTCGCGCGTGGGGTCGCCGGTAGCGCGCGCTAGCGCGGCGAGGGCTTCTCCGGCGCCCTCGACCTTGAGGAGCGCTTCGGTCCAGCGGGTAGCGGCGGCGGGCGGCACGACCAGGTTGATGGGGCCGTAGAAGAGCTTTCGCGCGCCGATGCGCGAGAGGCACCACAGCTCGCTCTCGCGGAAATCGCCGGCTTTGACGCGCTTGATGAGAGCGTCGCCGAGCTCGGCCTTTGTGCCCACGGGAAGCAGTTCGCAGCTTGCCGCGGTCCGCCACATCTCGCGCAAGAGGGCGACATTGCGGCGCTGCGGCTTCTGATTGCCGCGGGGAAGGAGGGCGGCGGAGAGGCGCTGGTAGATGTCGGTCTGCTGGTTGCGGTTGAGGCCGCCGGCGACGCGCCCCCAGAAGATCCACCAGTCGATTTCGCACTGCACCTGGTTTGCGTACGTCAGGCCCGAGGCATAGATTTTGCGCGCCTGCTCGATGCGGAAATCGTCGCCCGGGTAGCCGAAGCCGGGCCGCAGGCAGAAGCCGGCGAGGTTGAGCCAGCGCGCTTCGTAGGCGGGACTCTTGCGGCGGCCGGCTCCGTTCGCCAGGAAGGCATCGGCCATTTTGCGGATTGCGGAAAGCGGCCAGGAGTTTTTGCCGAGCCCCATGGTCTGTTCGAGTTTGGCCGGCAGTTCTTCGGGCGCGATGGGCGATTTGGCATCGGGCGCGAACATTGCGGCGACCCATTCCAGCGACTTTTCGAGCGCCTGCTCGGAAACCACCGCGGCGTCTTTTCTCGCGGCCGGGGCGTGTTGTGCGGCCTGCTTGCGCAGTTCGAATTGCAGATTCCAGCGGTTATCGCCGATTTTGGATTCGCACCAGGTTTCGAGCGTGCCGATTTCGGTCAAACGCGCGCCGAGCTTGACGGGAATCAGCCGCTCCTCGGCCTTCTTGCCGAACCGGATCACGGCGTTGAGCGGCGCATGCATGTGGAGCGCCGGGTCGTCCACGGCGAATTCCAGAACGTCGCCGAGCTTGTCTTCGGTGCGGGTGAGCGAACTGTAGAGGCGGAACGAGACCGGGCGGTTGGCGACCAGTTGCAGCGCTTCGTTATCGACTTCGATCGCCGCGCCTTCCTCGGCGCCGCGGGGGACCAGGCAGACGGCGGGGAAGCGGCCTTCGCGCGGCTCGCCGAGAGCGATGTAGTACGTGCGGGGAAGGCCGCCGCGCACCAGCACGCCGCTGCCGGTGGAGCGCACGTAGGAGTAGTACGCCGCACCGCGCGCTACGGCGAGATCGAGTTCGGCATTTTCCAGAATCTCCGGCCGCCGGCCATACCATTTGCCGACCACATCGGCGACGCGCTCCTGCAGGATCTGCGGGATGAAGAAGCCGCCGTTGAACAGGATGGCGTCGGGCACCTCGCCGGTGGGTTCGAGGAAGGCGTTGAGGTGGCGCGTGACCGCGGGATCGGAGACATAGGGCAGGCCGAGCTCGCGGAAGAGGCTGCGCTTTTCGTCCTTCGGCGCTTCGCCGCGCTCGGTGAACGGGAGAAAGCCTTCGAGCGCGAGTTCCAGCGCCTCTTCGCGCAGAATTTCGGTGCGCAGGGTTTTGCCGATCAGCGAAGAGCCGGCGCCGAGCACGGTGATTTCGACGCTCGGAATGGTCGGATCGTTGAGCATCTTCTCCTTGGCCGCCGAGCACTGGCGGCGCAGGCCGGAGCGCTGGCGGATGGAGAGCGGCGTGTTGAGTTTGGTTTCGACGAGCCAGGCGAGGGTAAGATCGAGATTGTCGCCGCCGAGCAGCAGGTGCTTGCCCACCGCGGTACGGGTGAAATTGACCAGGTCGCCCTGGCGCGAGATGCGGATCAGCGAAAAATCGCTGGTGCCGCCGCCCACATCGCAGACCAGCACGACCTGGCCATCGAAGAGCCTTTTGCGTGATTGCGCCAGGTGCGTGGCGATCCAAGAATAGAACGCCGCGGCGGGCTCTTCCAGCAGCGTGAGGCGCTCGATGCCGGCATCGCGCGCGGCCATGACGGTGAGCTCGCGGGCTTCCTCATCGAAGGAAGCGGGCACGGTGAGAACGATATCCTGTTCGGCGAGCGGCGGGCTGCCGGCGCGGTCCCACTCCTCGCGGAACTTGGCGATAAAGCGGGAGGAGACTTCGACCGGCGAGAGCACGCGGCCGGTTTCCTGAGAATCCCAGGGAAGGATTTTCGCGGTGCGATCGATATCGGGGTTAGAGAGCCAGGATTTCGCCGAGTGAACCAGGCGCGTGGGGATGATCGCGCCTTGTTCCCGCGCATACACGCCCACCGGCTGGCCGTCTTCGAGGAACAGGAAAGACGGCAGCGTGCGCCGCGGCTCGACGCGGCCGGGCGCCACGAGCTGCGGAGTTTCGAAGATGCGGACGGGCGGAAAGTCGCGGTCGGAAGGCTCGCGATCGTCGATGTAAGCCAGGGCGGAATTGGTGGTGCCGAGATCGATGCCGATTTTCATGAGGCGGTCTGCACGCGTTCGCGGACATTGAATTCGAGCTTCCAGCGGCGGCCGTCGCGCGCCACGCACCACAGTTGCAGCATGCCGGTTTCGGTGACCACGGTTTCGAAGGATACGGGCACGACTTCGCTGGAGGTTTCTTCGGAGCCGAACGTAACTTCCATGGGGGAGAGCTCTTCGAGTTCGTCGCCGAAGTCTTCGATGAGATCGCCGGGCTGGTCGTTCTTGCGGGCGGCGGAAGTGAAGAAGCGGAACTCGGCGGGCTGGCCCACCACAAGGCCGAATTCGCGGCCCGGGATGTGCAGGTCAGTGCCTTCCTCCATGCCGAAGGGGACAACTGTGAGCGCTTTCAGGGGTGCGGGGAAACCGGGAATCGAGGGCATGGCGCTTTCGACCCCGACATAGTAAGTACGCGGCACGCCGCCGCGGATGCGCACGCCGCGTCCTTTGCGGGCCAGGCCGTAATAGGCGGCGCCGCGCGAGACGGCATGCATCAAATCTTCACCCGCGAGCGGCTGGATGGGCGCGATGCCTTCTTCGCCGAGCCAGGAGTTGAGGGTGGCGAGGATGCGCTCGCGCACGAGAGCCGCGTTGAGAACGCCGCCGTTGAACAGCACGTGAGTGGGGCAGGCAAGACCGCTGGGTCCGCGGCGTACGGCGCCCTGTTCGGCGCCGGAAGCCTGCTGCCGCAGGAAACGCGCCAGATGGCGGGTGATGGCCGGATCGGCGGCGTAGGGCAGGCCCAGTTCCTGCAGGCCGACGCGGCGCTGGTGCGCAGGCATGTCTGTGCTGGCCACGTGGGGCAGGAACCCATCGCTCAGGATGCGCTCGATATCGGAGCGGAGGAGCGCGGCTTTGATGGTGCCTCCGACCAGGCCGGTGCCGCGGCCGGCGATGGTGACGGGATATTCTTCGGCCGTGTTGCCGGGCTCGAGAAGCTTCTCCTTGGCGGTGCGGCAGTTGTTCCAGAGGGCCTGCAACTGGCGCGAATCGATGCGGGTGCCCTTTTCGGCCAGGCGCTGGGAGACGGCCCCGGCGAGAGAGAGATCGACATTATCGCCGCCGAGCAGTATGTGCTCGCCCACGGCAATGCGGGTGAGGGCCAGTTCGCCGTTGGATTCGGTAACGGCAATGAGCGTGAAATCGGTGGTGCCGCCGCCGATATCGACCACCAGGATGAGGTCGCCCACGGAGACTCGCTCGCGCCAGTCGGGGTGGCGTTCGATCCATGCGTAGAAAGCGGCCTGCGGCTCTTCCAGAAGAGTGATGTTGGCGTAGCCCGCCTGGCGCGCGGCATCGAGCGTGAGTTCGCGCGCCACGGCATCGAAGGAGGCGGGAACGGTGACCAGCACCTCTTGCGCTTCGAACGGAGCTTTGGGTTGCTTGCTGTTCCAGGCGTCGCGCAGGTGTTCGAGGTAGCGGCGGGAGGCCGCCACGGGCGAAATCTTGTCGACGCCCTCGGGAGCGCGGAATGGGAGCAGCGCCGAGGTGCGGTCCACGCCGGAATGCGAGAGCCAGCTTTTGGCGGAGGAGACGAGGCGCCCGGCGACTTCGGCGCCGCGCTTCTGCGCCAGGCGGCCGACGACTCCGGCGGGTTCGGCATCCCACGGCAAAGCAATCGAGCCGGCGGGGAAATCCGAGGCCCCGGGCAAATAGAGAAAAGACGGCAGCAGGTCTTCGTCGCGCACTTCGCCGGGGTTGACCAGTTGCGGAATGCCGAGCAACTGCACCGCGGCGGGCGCGAAGGGGTCGGCATCCGGCACAAGTTCGGTGTAGGCCAGGGCGGAGTTGGTGGTGCCGAGGTCGATGCCGATGACGAATTGGCTGGCTTGTGGCTGTTTCTTACTCAATTTCAATTTCCGCGGCGGCGATGATGGTGGGGTCTTGCGGCAGGCCCGGCAGCTCGATCTTGGCGGCGCGCCACCCTTTGTGGCGAAGCAGACCGCCGGAGGGCGGTTTGGCGGGGACATTGCCGACGAATTTGACGACGTTGGGGTCGGTGGTGGGGGCCTTGGTGAAGGTGCCTTCCACGCCATCGATGACGGGTTGGAGGGTGACGTAGCGCATGATGGAATCGCGGCATTGGTCGTGCAGATCGCGGACGGCGGCGCCGATCTGATCATCGGCGTATCCGGAGATGTCTTCCATGACGAAATCGACGAGGCGGGAATCGCGCTGCAGGATGCCGAGGAGTTGCAGGGCGCCGTCGGCCGGTTTGGCGGCGGGGGCGGCGGGTTTGACCGGCGCGGGGGCGGTTTCGCGGCGCGAGAGGCGGAGATCGGCCAACAGCGGCGCCGAAAGTTCGCCGTGGAACAGCAGGGCGAAGAAGGCACGAAAGGCTAGCGAGATACGATGCAAATCAGAAGCTCCAAACGTTTAGGATAGCAGGGCAAAAGCTCCCTGCCGAGGCGCGGAAACGCGTTGCGAACGCAACCGTACCCTGCCGTGGAGAGCGCCGGGCCTGCGATTTTCGATGTGTTACTTCGCCGTGAAGCGGGTCCAGGGCCGCGAGTTCATGTCGTGGAGAATCGGGTCGTACCAGGCGAATTCGGGGTGATGCGCGATGTGCTCCGAGGCTTTGAAATTGAGGCCGCAGGAGTGGCCCAGGGCCGCATCGAAAGACATCTTTTCGGCGCCGGCGGCATCGGTGATCTTGTTCTGCACGGCGCCGACAGGAGCGTAGGGACCCACCCATCCATGCGCGCCGCGCGGGGAGAGATCGATGTGGCCGCAGAGCGTGCGCTCGTCGGGATCGACTTTGCCTTCAAAGGTGTCGTAGTGGTCGGCGAGGAATTTCTCGCCCGCGGCGATATCGATTTTGCCTTTATACTGCTGCATCAGGGTGAGCCAGCGCTCGTGGCGCGCGTTGGCGCTCAGAGACTTGTTCTCCGGGTCGAAAGACGTTTCTTCTTTGATCAGCCGCGGATCGGCGGGGAAGTTGGAGCCCACGAAGAAGCCGTCTTTCGTGCGCTGCAGCGTGACGTACTTGAGGCCCAGTTCGAGGCTCGCGATCTCGTTGTTCTTGCGGTCGGCCACCAGCCACGTGTTGGCGTAGCCGCCGGTGTTGCCTTCCTTCATGATGCGGGCGAAATCGTCGATATTCGCCGAATACTGCATGGCTTTGCGGGCGCGGTCGAATTCGGGCACGCCGTTGGGATCGAAGCTGTTGAACTCGCTGATAGTCGTTTCGGTGATGACAATGCCCGCGGAGTTGATGCCGAAATCGTCGCCGCTATGGATGAGGCCGGGGGCGCCATCCATGATGATGTGGTAACCCTTGGCCGGCACAATATCGAAGACGATGTTCCAGCGCTCTCCGGAAGAGTAGCTGGTCCAGTTGTTATGGGCGATGACGATGCGGCCGTCTTTGGTGTAGCTGCCGGTGGCGGCGAAGGCGCTGCAGTGTTCCGGCACGCCGCTGCTCGAGGTCTCCTTGCCGTGCTGCCGGTCGTACCACTTATCGTAGTAAGGCTGTTCGAGCCAGGCGTTGAGCGCCACGATGTCCCAGCGGTCGAGCTTGACGTTGCGGGCCTTCAGGCCTTCGACAATGCCGTCGATTTCCTGGCGGTATTCCTCTTCGACGTGCGGCCAGTAGGTATCCCGCGCGACGTCGCGAAAGAACGTCCAGCTCTTCTTCTCCTCATGCATCATCTCGGTCGAGATGGCGTCGTAGTTGTCCTTGATTTCGCTGGCCAGGAGGAAGCCGTGCTGGAAACCGATCTGGTTGGGAGTGCCTTCGAGATGGACCTGAATCCATCCGTTGCGCTCCGTTGCGCGCGAGGCCTTCTTGAGCCGCGGATCGTTTTGCGGGTTTTTGGAAACCAGCGTAAACGCTACGGCTAAAAGCAGAAAAGCGGAGAAAACGGCGGTACGTCGCATTGCCGCTATTATAGTAAGGAATTGCCGTATGAATGGAGCGACACAGGGCAAGAAGCTGACGGCCCATGTGAAAGCGGCGGGTTGAGCGAGCAAGCTGAGTCCAAAGTTGTTGGACAAGGTGCTGGCCGCGCTGCCGCGATGGGCCGATGAAAACGTGCTTGTCGGGTTTGAGACCGCCGACGATGCCGGCGTGTACAGACTGACGGCGGAGCTTGCCCTGGTGCAGACGGTGGATTTCTTCACGCCGATCGTCGACGACCCGTACACCTTCGGTGCGATCGCGGCGGCCAATTCGCTGAGCGATGTGTATGCGATGGGCGGGCGGCCCATATCTTCGCTCTCGATTCTGGCGTACCCGGCCAAAGGCGATCTGGACGATCTCGAGGAGATTCTGAAGGGCGGCGCGCACAAAATGCGCGAGGCGGGCTGCTCGATTCTGGGCGGCCACAGCGTCAACGACGAAGAGATCAAGTTCGGCTATGCGGTGACGGGGACGATTCATCCCGAGCGCATTCTGGCCAATGCGGGTGCGCGCGCGGGAGACGCCCTGGTGTTCACCAAGAAAATTGGGACGGGCGTGATCGGGACTGCGCTGAAGCGGGGCTTGGCCGCGGACGCCCACGTGGAACAGGCGACGGCGCAGATGATGACGCTCAACCGCGCGGCCTGCGAGGCGATGCTGCGGTTTGACCCGCATGGCTGCACGGATGTCACGGGATTCGGGCTGATCGGGCATGCGCGGGAGATGGCGCTGGCGAGCGGAGTGACACTGGAGATCGCGGTGGACGACGTGCGGTTTCTGGATGGAGCGGTGGAATATGCGCGCGCGGGCGCGGTGCCGGCGGGCTTGAAGAATAATCGGGAATTCGCAAGCTGCGCGGTGGAGGCCGCGCGCACGGTGGCGCGCGAAATCGAAGACCTGCTCTACGATCCGCAGACTTCGGGAGGCCTGCTGATCGCGCTCCCCGAACGGGATGCCGCGGAGTTGGAACGCTCGCTCGCCGGCGCCTATCGCGTGGGCCGCGCGGTGGAGCGCGGCGAGAAGCCCATTCGACTGGTATGAAACACAATCCGATTATCGTGGCGCTGGATGTGGACAGCATCGAAGAGGCGCGGCGGCTCGTGTCGCGGCTGGAAGACCGCGTAAATTTTTTCAAGGTGGGGATGGAGCTTTACGCAGCCGCTGGCATGGAGTTCGTCCGCGAACTGGTGGGTGAAGGGAAAGACGTTTTTCTCGATCTGAAGTATTACGACATTCCCGAGACTGTGAAGCGCGCTACCGCGGTGGTGGCGCGAACGGGCGTGCGGTTCCTCACCGTGCACGCCGTGGGGTCTGTGGTGCGGGCGGCCGTCGAAGGCAAGGGCGCGAGCGACCTCAAGATTCTGGCGGTGACGGTGCTGACGAGTTTCGGCGCCGAAGACCTGGACGATCTGGGCTGGCAGGGCGCCGTCGCCGGGCTGGTGGATCGGCGCGCGCGCCGGGCCCTCGAAGCGCGGGCGGATGGCATCGTGGCTTCGCCGCTGGAAGCTGCCGCCGTGCGGCGCCTCGCCGGCAAAAGCACGATCATTGTCACCCCGGGGGTGCGCTCGGCGGGCGCCGCGGCGGGAGATCAGAAACGCGTGGCCACACCGGCAGACGCGCTGCGCAGCGGCGCCGATTACGTGGTGATGGGGCGGCAGATCACCCGTGCGGACGACCCCGCTGACGCGGCGGGCCGCGTGCTGGACGAAATCGCGGCGGGATGACGCGCGAAGGCAAAGTCTACATCGGCACATCGGGATGGCACTACCGGCATTGGAAGGGCGCATTCTATCCCGGGAAACTGCCCGCCTCCCGGATGCTGGATTACTACGCCGGGTGTTTCCGCACGGTTGAGGTCAACAGCAGTTTTTACCGCCTGCCCCCGGTGAACGGGCTGGAAGGCTGGCGCGATTCCACGCCCGCGGATTTTCGCTTCGCGGTGAAGGGCAGCCGGTTTCTCACCCACATGAAAAAACTGAAGGATCCCGAACCCGGGATCGCGAAGTTCTTCGAGCGGGTGGACCGCCTGGGTCGAAAACTAGGCCCGGTGGTGTTCCAGTTGCCTCCGTGGTGGGAAGCCAACGCGGAGCGGCTGGAGGGGTTTCTCGAAGCGCTGCCGCGGCGGCGCCGCTACGCGTTCGAGCTGCGGAACGCCACCTGGCGCACCCCCGAGATTCTCGCGATTCTGCGGCGCCACAACGCGGCATTCTGCATTTTCGAAATCGCGGGTGTCTTTTCGGGAATCGAGATCACCGCCAACTTCACTTATGTACGGCTGCACGGGCCGGGCGATGCTTACCAGGGGAGCTACAGCCGCGAGGCGCTGCGCAAGTGGGCACGGCGCGTGCGCGAGTGGCGGAAGCGGCTGCGGGCCGTTTACGTATATTTCGACAATGACCAGGCGGCGTACGCGGTGGAGAACGCGCGGGATCTGGCGGAAATGACAGCCGAATGAAGGCAGGGCGGCGGGCCGCAATAAAATAGAGTTTTGATGCGACTCCCCGCCACTTTGCGCGCGCTGCAATACCGCAATTTCCAGCTTTTCTTCGGCGGCCAGTTAATTTCGCTGATCGGCACGTGGATGCAAACCGTGGCGCAGGCGTGGCTGGTGTACCGTCTTACGAAATCGTCGATGCTGCTGGGCGGCATCGGATTCGCCAGCCAGATTCCGGTATTTCTGCTTTCGCCGCCGGGCGGAATTGTGGCGGACCGGTACAGCCGGCGCAAGGTGGTGATCGCGACGCAGACCGCATCCATGCTGCTGGCCTTTGCGCTGGCGCTGCTAACGCTCACCGGAACCGTGCAGATCTGGCACATCTTCGTGCTTTCGGCGGCGCTGGGCGTGGTGAATGCGTTCGATATTCCGGCGCGGCAGGCGTTCATCGTGGAGATGGTGGGGCGCACCGACCTGATGAACGCAATCGCGCTGAACTCTTCGATGTTCAACGCCTCGCGGGTTGTGGGGCCGGCGATTGCGGGGATCACGGTGGCGGCCGTCGGGGAAGGCTGGTGCTTCTTCGCCAACGCGGTGAGTTACATTGCGGTGATTGCCGGGCTGTTCGCCATGCGCGTTCCCCCAACGAAGCGGGTAACGGATGGCGGATCGCCGATTGCGCACATCGTCGAAGGGTTTCGCTTCATTGTCCAGAACCAGCCGGTGCACGCGCTGCTGATGCTTCTGGGCGTGGTGAGCGTGACGGGCGTTCCGTACACGGTGCTGATGCCGATTTTCGCCGACCGCATTCTGCACGGCGGCGCCGCGGCGCTGGGGTGGCTGATGGGAGCGACGGGTGTCGGCGCGCTGGCGGGGGCACTGCTGCTAGCGAGCCGCGAGGAGCTCAAGGGCTTAAGCCGCTGGGTGGCGATGTCGGCCATCGGCTTCGGAGCGTTGCTGGTGGCGTTCGGCTTTTCACGCGTTTATTGGCTTTCGCTGGTGATTCTGGTGCCGGTGGGGTTCGCCGTGATGATCGAAGGCGGGTCTTCGAACACGCTGATTCAGAGCATGGTGCCGGACCGGCTGCGCGGGCGCGTGATGAGCGTGTACTCGATGATGTTCATGGGGATGGCGCCCATCGGCTCGCTGCTGGCGGGCTGGGCGGCGGACCGGATGGGCGCGCCCATGACGGTGGCGGTGGGCGGAGTGATGTGCGTGGCGGCAGCGGCGGTGTTCTGGCGCTTCCTGCCCCACTTCCGGGTGCACGCGCGGCGGCTGATTGTCGCCCAGCAGATGGCGGCGGGCGATCCGCCGCAGGAGATGACCGGAGGCAGTCTGGCGCTGGAAGCGGGCGATACGCAGTAAGGGGAGCCGCTCGCGCCGCTATAACTGGTCGGGCGCTTCGCCCAGCTTGACGGTGACCACCACGTTTCTGCCGTTGCGGAAGACGGTCAGCCGCAGCAGGTCGCCGCCGCGCTTGCGATTCATCACCCGCGTGAGAGCGTCTTTCGAATCGACCGGCTGGCCCTCGACGGCCACGATCAAATCGCCGCCCACGGGCAGCGGATAGTTGCCGTCCACGATCACCACATGATCGGGGGCGCGAAGGCCTGCCGCTTCGGCGGGAGAGTTGCGCTGGATTTCGGTGATCAGCAGGCCGCCGCTCTGGGGCAGGTGCAGGGCATCGGCAAGATCGCCGGTAATCCAGACTTCGCGAATGCCCAATACGGGCCGGGAGATGCGGCCATGCGCCTGGAACTCGTCGAGCATCGACTTGGCCTTGTTGATGGGCATGGCGAAGCCGATTCCGATGCTGCCCTGTGAGCCGTAAATCGCAGTGTTGATGCCGATTACGTTGCCGTGCGAATCGAGGAGCGGTCCGCCGCTGTTGCCGGGGTTGATGGCGGCATCGGTCTGGATCATGCCCTCGAGGCGGCCGTTTTCAGTGTCGATGCTGCGGCCCAGGGAACTGACGATTCCGGTGGTCAGGGTGCCCTCGAATCCAAACGGATTCCCGATCGCCAGCACCTTCTGGCCGACCACCAGCCCATCGGAATCTCCCAGGCGCAGGGTCGGCAGCTTGCGGGCGGGTTCGATCTTGATGAGCGCGAGGTCGTTGCGCGAATCGACGCCCAAAACCTTGGCCTTATACACCTTCTTGTCCCAAAGCGTGACCGTCAACTGCGCCGTGCCGCGCACTACGTGGTTGTTGGTGAGGATTTCGCCATCCGGATTGAGAATAAATCCGGAGCCGGTACCCTCCGACGGGTAAACCTGGAAGAACCAGTCCTGGCGGTAGACCACCGACGTGATATTGACGGTGGCCTCGCGGGCGGCTTTGTAGATGTCAATATTGTTCTGTTCATCGGTCGAATAACCTCCGGCAGCCGAAGCTGGAGTGCTCCATAAGCGGCCGTCGGACGCCACGTTGGGTAGCATCCGGCTGACATTCCAATGGCCCACGCTGGTAGCCCAAAGGAACGCGGCCACCATCACCAACGCCCAGATCAAGGGTCGTAAAACTTTCATGATTCTATACTCCGCAACGTGTCATAAACCTCACGGGCCTGGCGCAAGGTATCTTCCTTGGTACCTGATGTATCTATGACGAAATCGGCAAACTTTCGTTTCTCGGCGAGGGGCATCTGGCGGCTCAGGCGCGCGCGCACGTCGGTTTCGGCCGCGCCATCACGGCGCATCGCCCGCTGCACTTGCTGGTCTTCCGTGCAGGTGACCAGAATCAGGCGCTGGAAGCGCTTATAGCTCCCCGTTTCGATGAGGATGGCCGCTTCCACCACTACGATTCCCTTGGGCTCGCGGCGCGCAAATTCCGCGGCCATCTCCTCTTCCCGGCGCACCACCGGCGGGTGCACCAGCGCATTGAGCCGCGTGAGCCGCTCGGGAGCGCCGAAGACGCGCGCCGCCAGCGCCCGCCGGTCGATCTGTCCCGCGGCGTTCAAGATTTCCTCGCCGAACTCGTGCACCACCGGTTCATATGCTTCGCCGCCGCGCGCCAGCACTTCGTGGCCAAGCTCGTCGGCATGAATGACCAGGCAGCCCCAACCGGCGAAAGCGTCGGCCACAAAACTCTTGCCGCAAGCCAGACCGCCCGTAAGCCCCACTTTTAACATCGCGCAATCCGGCGCTCCGCGGAAGCCACGGTATTGGCCATCAGCATAGCGATGGTCAGAGGTCCGACACCTCCGGGCACCGGCGTGTAGGCGGAGGCACGCTCCAGGACATCCAGGGGGTGGACGTCCCCCACGAGCACGCTGCCGCGCTTATCGAAAGCCGCCAATTTTTCCGGAGAATTGCGGAAGATGCGCGCCACCTCTTCGCGCGAGTCCACCCGCGTGGTTCCGACATCGATGACCACGGCGCCCGGCTGGAGGAATTCCCCGGTGATCATGGCGGCGCGGCCGATTGCGGCCACCACCAGGTCGCCTTCGCGGCAAACTTCGGCCAGGTGCGGCGTCTTCGAGTGGCTGATGGTGACGGTGGCGTGCTCGTGCAAGAGCAGCATGGAGACCGGCTTGCCCACGATATCGCTGCGGCCCACCACCACGGCGCGTTTTCCGGCCAGCGGGATATGGTAGCGCTTGAGAATCTCGATAATGCCCGCCGGGGTGCAGGCGCGCGGGCCGGGCAGGTTGGCCACCAGCCGCCCGACATTGCACGGGTGGAAGCCATCGACATCTTTTTCCGGCGCCACTGCCAGCAGGATGCGTTTACTATCTACCTGGGCGGGCAGCGGAAGCTGCACCAGGATGCCGTCGATATCGTGGCGCGCGTTCAACTGGTCGATGGTCGCCAGCAGTTCGTCGGTGGTGATGGAATCCGGTGGAGTGAGTGTTTCCGAATAAATGCCGAGATCCTGGCAGGCTTTGATTTTGTTGCGAACGTAGATTTCCGACGCCGGATTGTGCCCCACCAGAACCACCGCCAGGCCAGGCGGCCGGCCTTTTGCCGCAAGGGCTTCCACGCGCGGCTTCAGCTCACTTTTGATCTCATCGCGAACGCGATTTCCGTCGAGGACTTGCGGCATTCATTTCAATGATAGCCTGTGCCGAAGACGGACCGTGCCGCTCGACGGGAGGCGCCGCGAACTGCGCCCGGAGGGATTCGGCCGCAGCCTTGGCCTCCTCGGCTTCGAGCAGGGTGTGGAGTTCACTCGCAACGTCCAGGAACTTGCGATAGCGCGGCTCCCAGATTTTCAGAAACGGGCGCGGATCGAGCCGTCCTTCGACCGGCCCGCGCCGGTAGAGGCGTTCCTCGAAAGCCTGGCTGACGAGATTCTTTTCGAGACGCTCGCGGCAGGCGTCCTTCAAAATGCCGGTGAGCCAGAGAAGCTCGTGGCGGTCCAGCTTTTCGAGCGGGTTGTGGGGAGCGGACATGAGAGCAATAGGAATATAGCACGACGGCAGGCGAGTGAGAGAGGCTGTGCCGCGCAGCCGTCTATATCTATATCGACCGCACCGGCATCGCCACCACATCGTCGATACGGATAGCTTCCTTCACGACGAAGGGTTCCCCATACTTCACACCGATCTGGTTGCCGTAAAACCTCGCCACGGCGCCGAGCCGTTCGCGGATTTCGGCTTCATCGGCGAAAAGGGTCGAGCCTTCTTCCGTCTTGCCGTATTGCGAAACGTAACTCAGCAGCGCGCGCATGCGGCGCTCGAATTGCGCGCTGATATCCACAATGAAAGAAGGCTTCACGTCGGCATAGAGCGCGGCGTAGAGGACCTTTTGCGGCCGGTGCGGCTCGGTGTATTCATCGAGTTTCTTCAATCCGGCCAGGAAGCAGGCTTCGAAGCCGAGTTCGGCGCAGCGGTAGTGGTCGGGGTGGCGCGCCTGCCAATAGGGAAGAATGACCACTCGCGGTTTCAGTTCGCGGATCTTCACCGCCAGGGTCATGCGCGCGCCGATGTTGTTTTCCAGGCGCGCATCCGGCATGTACAGATTGCCGCGCCAGGCGAGCGCCATCTCCCGCGCCGCGGCCTCGCTTTCGGCGATGCGCTGCTCGGGCGTGCCGCGCGTGCCCATATCGCCGGCGGTGAGATCGAGCACACCGGTGCGGTAGCCCATTTCAGCCATGCGGATGAGCGTGCCGCCGCAGGTCTGTTCGACATCGTCGGGATGCGCGGCAATGGCGAGGACGTCGAGGCTCATGCGCGCGCCGCCAGTTTCTTGAGGAATTCGTCGATCTCCACTTTGTACTTGAAGGCTTTTACGCGATTGATGGCAATGACGGGCACCTCGTCATTGTACAGGCGCTGCAGACCGGCGTCGCTGTCGATATCGATCTCTTCGTAGTCGAACGCGGCGCGGCGGCGCGCAGCCGCCAGGGTCTCCTTCGCCGTGTCGCAGAGACAGCAGCCGCGGCGGGTGTAAAGAGTGACCAGCGGCTTCGGAGCCGGTTGCATTTACCAGTAGAGGTCGCGCCGCCGGGTGTACCGCTGGCGCGTGCCCATCACTTTGATGAGCACAATGCCGGCGATGAACCCGCCTACATGCGCGAAAAAGGCCGTGCCGCCGCCTTGCGAATACTGCGACGCGGCTATGCTATCGAAGCCGCCGAAGAACTGCAGCGCGAACCAGTAGAGCAGCATCACCCAGGCGGCTACGTCGAAGGTTGTAATGAAAAAGAAGATGAAGAGCAGGCAGAGAATGCGCGCCCGCGGAAACTTCACCATGTACGCGCCCATCACGCCCGCGATGGCGCCGCTCGCGCCCACCATGGGAACGCGCGAATCGGGGCTGAACGCCGTCTGGGTCAGGGCGGCGGCGATTCCGCAAAGCAGGTAGAAGATGAGATACTTCTCGTGCCCCAGGGTGTCTTCCACGTTATCGCCGAAAATCCACAGGAACCACATGTTGCCCAGCACGTGCAGCCAGCCCGCGTGCAGGAACATCGAGGTGAAGATGTTGCTGAAGTGGAAGCGGTCCGGCACCAGGCCGTAGTGCATGATGAAGGCGTTGCGGGTGTAGGGATCGAGCGAGAATTCGAACAGAAAAATGAGTATGTTTACGACGATGATGAGGATCGTAACCAGAGGCTTCGAGTAACTGGGTTGCGTGTCGCGTAGCGGAAACATTTAATCGTCGAGTGCTGCGGCGCGGGCAGCGAACTCGGGATGAACGCGCCGCTCGGCCCGCGCCATCAAAGCGCGGATCTCCTCCAGGCCGCGAATTCCGCCGCGCGCTCCCAGAGCCATGCAATTGAGCGCGGCCATGGCGTTAGAAAATCGCAGCGTTTCACGCATTCCGAGTCCTTGGAGAACAGCATAGCAGAACGCCCCGTGGAACACGTCTCCGGCGCCGGTGGTGTCCACGCAATTGACCACGAAAGCCGGTTCATACACGAAGCAGCCATCCACACGCGCCAGCGCTCCGTGCGCCCCCAGAGTCATGGCGGCCACCTTCATTCCATACTCTTCCTGCAGGGTCGTGAGGGCCTGGAAGGGGTCGCGGTTGCCGGTCCACGCGGCGGGGAATTCGCTGCTCGCCACCAGGTAATCCACGTTCGGCAGCACGCGGTCGAAGCCGTGATAAATGGTGTCGACATCCACGGTGACGGGAATTCCGTTCCGCCGCGCGATGGCCGCGGCGTGGGCCACGGCCGGGGTATCATGCCCGTCGATGTGCAGCAGGCGGGCGCAGGAGATCTGCTCTTCGGCGATCTGGTCGGGATCGATGCGCAGGCAATCGTCGCGGCGCCAGAGAACGGTGCGCTCGCCGGTGGACGCATCGATGATGATGTAGGCCGACTGGTTGGCGCAGCCGGCGCGAAGCTGCACATGATCGAGATTGACGCCCGTGCCGCGCAGGCTTTCGATCTGCACGCGTCCGCGCTCGTCGTCTCCCACCGAGCCGATGTATTTGGCGCGCAGCCCCAGCCGGGCGCAGGCCACCATGGCGCTGGCCACCTGGCCGCCAGGGCTGGTCAGTTCGGCTACGTAAGGGACCTTCCCCGCATAGGCCGGGAAATGCGGCACCACAAGCAAGGTGTCGGTGGCATTCAGCCCCACACCCACCACGTCGAATTCAGGCATGAACGAATATTGTCGCGGCAAACGGCATTCCTGCACAAGGACGCGCAAACCGGGCGTCCGCGCGCTCAAGGGGCTTGACAAGCTCCCGCGGACGTGCTAGTTTTCTAGCATGCTGCTAAAAAATCAGCATGGTGCTTTGAGCCGGCGCGAACGGCAGATCATGGATATCCTCTACCGCAACGGCAAGGCTTCGGCCACGCAGGTCCGCGAGGAGATGGCAGATGCGCCCAGCTATTCCGCGGTGCGCGCCATGCTGCGGGTGCTGGAGGAAAAGGGACATGTCACGCACCAGGCCGAGGGCCTGAAGTATGTCTACGTGCCCACGGTGGCGCGCGAGAAAGCCAAGCGCAACGCCGTCAAGCATGTCATGAGCACATTCTTCAACGATTCCCCGGAACAGATTGTGGCCGCGCTGCTGGACGTGGCGTCCACGCGGCTGACGGCGGAAGAGCTGGATCGCATGGCGGAGTTGATCGAAAAGGCCAGGAAGGAGGGCAAGTAGATGTTTTCTATTCTTGTGGGAGCGGCGCTGAAAGGCATCGTGGTGCTGGCGGCGGCGCGAATTGTGACCCTGGCGATGCGGCGCTGCTCGGCGGCGTCGCGCCACCTCGTGTGGAGCGGTGCGCTGGCGGCTTTGCTGGTGCTGCCGCTGCTTTCGCTGGCTCTGCCGCGATTGGCTTTGCCGCCCGCGCTGCAGGTGGGAGTGACGTTCCGCACGGGAGCCGCCGTACCGGCCGCGCAAACGGGAACGGCGCCCGCGATCGGGAGGGAACCCGCGCCAAATGCCGGACGCGCCTCCCTGAGCCGCACGGCTCCGGCGGGGATCGCCTGGAGTTTCGTGTTGCTGCTCCTTTGGGCGGCCGGTGCGGCTATTGCATTGACGCAGATGGTGCTGGCTTATGCCGCTCTCGCGCGGCGCCGTCGCGCGGCGCAGGCGTTTCCGGAGGGCGGCGCGGTACGGGGATTGGCGCAGTCGCTCGGAATCGCCCGCCGCGTGGACGTTTTGCAGGCCGAGGCGGACACCATGCCGATGACCTTCGGAGTCTTCCGTCCGGCGGTGTTGATGCCGGCCGGCAGCGCGGACTGGGACGCGGAACGGCGGCGCCTGGTGCTGCTGCACGAACTGGCGCACGTGCGCCGCGGCGACCCGGCCAGCCACCTGCTGGCGCGCTTCGCCCTGGCTCTCCACTGGTGGAATCCGCTTGCCTGGACCGCCTGGCGCGAGTTCCTCAAGGAACGCGAGCGCGCAACCGACGACCTGGTGCTGAACGCAGGCGCGCGCGCTTCGGATTACGCCGGCCACCTGCTGGAACTGGCGCGCTCTCTGCACGCGCCCACGCCGCTCGATTGCGCCGCGATTGCCATGGCGCGTCCCTCGCAGCTCGAAGGCAGGCTGCTGGCAATCCTCGATGGAAACCGGAACCGGCGTGCTCCGCGGCGCGCTCCGGCCCTGGCGGCCGCGCTGGCCGCGATTGCGCTGCTGGCGCCGCTGGCGGCGGTACAGGCACAGGACAACACTCCGCTGCCGGACGTGGATGCCACCATTCGCGCCGCCACGCTGCAGAAGAACCACGAAATTCTGGACCATGCGGCCGCCGCATACACAGCCGCGCACCAGCTCGCCGCGGCCGAAAGACTCCTGCAAACGTCGGCCGCCATTCGCGAACAGGTCTCCGGAAGTAACAGTGTGGACTACGGTGTGGGCCTCATCAAGCTCGGCAACCTGGAACGCCAGCGCAACAGCGTGAAGCAGGCGGTGGACTTCTACACCAAAGCCGTCGGCGTGCTCGGCGATCGGCCGGAAGCCGCGCCCGCGCTGTTGTTCCTGGGAGTGAAGACTCTCGGGGAAGTGCCGGTTTCGAAGAATTCTTTGGGACGCCTGGTGGTGAGTATGGCGCTGCCGCTCGAGCAGTCCAAGCTCGATCTGGCGGCCGACTACTTCCAGCGGCTCGAACGCAGCGATCCGGCACAGACCGGCACAGCCATGATGTGGCTGGCCCTGCTGCGCGAACGCGCACAGAACTACCCGGAGGCGGACAAACTCTTTCAGAGCGCGCTGGCCGTGGAAAACGACGGCAGGCAAACGGCGATCATGCATCGGGTGTATGCCGCCTACCTGAGACGGCAGGGCCGTACGGATGACGCCGCTGCGCAGGATCAGGCCGCGGGCGCGGCCGCTGCGCCTTCCGCAAAGCCCGCCACAGCCGACGGCATTTATCGCGTCGGCAACGGCACCAGCGCCCCGGTGATGCTGCACAAGACGGAGCCGGGGTACAGCGAGGAAGCCCGCGTGGCGCAATACCAGGGGACCGTGGTCCTTTACGTGGAAATCGGCACCGATGGCATGGCGCACAACATTCAGGTTCTGCGCAGCCTGGGCATGGGACTGGACGATCAGGCGATTGACGCCGTGAGCCAGTGGCAATTCAAGCCGGGGACGAGAAATGGGGTGCCGGTTCCGGTCGCTGCGACAATCGAAGTGAATTTCCGGCTGCTTTAGCCGTCACTCTTCCCGCAGGGTCGCCACGGGGTTGAGCCGCGCCGCGCGCCGCGCGGGAGCGGCCGCCGCGAGGAACGCGACCAGCGCCAGCGCCAACAGCGCGCAGCCGAACGCGGCGGGATCGAGCGGCGTCACCTGGAACAGCAGCGACCGCAGCCACACACTGGCGGCGGCGCTGCCGGCGGCGCCCAGAACCAGCCCCGCCGCGACCCAGCGCCCGGCTTGCGCCAGGGCCACGCGCAGAATCGCAGCCGGAGTGGCGCCCAGCGCCATGCGCACGCCGAATTCGCGGGTGCGCTGCGCCACCAGGAAGGACAGCACTCCGAACAGCCCCAGCGCGGCGAGCATCAGGGCAATCGCGGCGAACAGCGCCAGCAGAACGGCATCGAGTCGCGGGCGGGAGTGCGTATCGTCGATGCGCCGGTTCATGGTTTCGATTTCCACCGGCAGGGTGGGGTCAATTGACGCCAGCGTGTGGCGCAAGGAGTTCGCAATCAGCCGCGGATCGAGCGTGGTGCGCACGATGGCGGAAGCCGCGCGCCATCCGATGGGGGGCTCGGGGTGGCCGAAGATGTCATCGGGCAGCGCTTTGCGGACCAGGTAGTATTCGGGGCCGGAGGGTTCCTCGGCGCCATTGTTCTTCACGTCCGCGGCGATGCCGATGACGGTATACCAGGGGCTTTGCGCGTCATCCATGTCGCGCAGAATGTGCTGGCCCAGCGGGTCGCGGCCGGGGAACAGCAGCCGGGCAAGCTTCCAGCTGATGACGACCGAGTGGTCGCCGGCCGCGCGGTCCCCGGCGCCGAAGCCGCGGCCACGCACGATCGGGATGCCCAGTGCGGAGAAGTAGCCGGGGGTGACATAGCGCCATCCCACCATGCCGCCGGTGCCTTCGGGCCTCCGCGGAACGCCATCGATCAGAATGCTCGCCAGCGGCCGGGAACGCATGCTGCCGCGCGGCGGGATCGAGTCCGAAATGGCGGTGGTTTCGGCGCCGGGCAGCGACGCGAGGCGGCTCTCGAGTTCATCGAAAAAGTTGACCTGTTCGGCGGCGTGGCCGTAATGCAGGCTGCCGAGCACGAATTGCGCGGTGACCACGTGATCCGCCTCCATTCCCGTGCGGACATTCTCCAGATTCCATAAGCTTCGCAGCAGCAGGCCGGCGGCCGTGAGCAGCACGACCGAGACGGCGATCTGCGCGGCCACCAGGACCGAGCGCAGCCCGCCTTTCGAAGGGCCGGTGGAGCGCCAGCCGCCGAGCAGCGTTGCTCCGGGAAGGCGCAGCGCGGGAGCGAGGCCGAAGAGCACGCCGCAGGCGATGGAAAGCCCCAGCGCAAATGCCAGCACGCGCGGATCGATGGCGGCCCGGCCGAGTTCCGGGAGTCCGCCGGGCGCGATGGCGATGAAGGCGCGAAGCAGAACGTAGGCCAGGCCGCAGCCGGCAATCCCTCCGAGCGATGCGATCGTCAGGCTTTCGGTGAGGGCCTGGCGCACCAGCCGCGCTTTGGATGCCCCCAGCGCGATCCGTACGGCCATTTCGCGCTCGCGGGCCACGGCGCGCGCCAGCAACAGGTTGGCGACGTTGGCGCAGGCAATCAACAGCACGGCCAGAACCGCGCCAAAGAGGGCTTCGGAAGCGAGCCGTGCATCGCCCATCTGGCGGTCGCGGACGGAGCGAACCCGCAGGGAGATCTCCTTGCGGAATTGCGGCGGAACGGTTTCGAGCGCGCGGGCGAAGTGCGGACCGAGCTGCGCATACGCCTCGCGCGGCGTGATTCCCGGCTTCAGGCGGGCGAAGACGCGCAGCGCGCGGCCTGACCGTTCGCGGGATTCATCGAGGGCCTCGGGAAGCAGCAGGGCTGCGGTGGCGAGGGTAGGGGTTTCGAAATCGGACGGCAGGACGCCGGTGATCACGGTGGGAACGCCATCCACTACGATGGTGCGGCCGGCGATGCGCGGGTCGGCGGCGAAGCGGCTGCGCCACAAGCCATACGAGATCATGGCCACGTGCGGGCCGTTGGGCACGTCTTCGGCACGGGTGAAACTGCGGCCGGCGGCGGGCGGAATGCCCAGGCATTCGAGGAAATTGGCCTCCACGCGAAGCGCTTGCACGCGCACGGGATTCTGCTCGGTGATATCGACCGCGAGCGAGCCGGCCTGGAACGAAGTGACGTCGGCAAAGGGCCCGGGGTTGTGACGAAGATCGAAATATTCGGAGGCGAGCATGAATTCGTTGGTATCCAGCGGCGCCATCATGCCGACGGAGACCAGCGAGTTTTCGGCGGCGTAGGGAAGCGGGCGGAACAGAATGCGGTCGACCACGCTGAAGACCGCGGTCGTTGCGCCGGCGCCGATGGCGATTGCCGCAATGGCGCTCAATGCGAAAACCGGGTTGCGGGCAAGACCGCGCAATGTGTAACGGAGATCCTGCAGGAAAAGATCGAGCGATGCCGGCATGGGGATTGGACGCCGGCCGTTCGCGGCTTGTTCCGGATCAGTTTTCGACGGCAACCCGCTCGGCGTGGTCGACGACCAGCACATCGAGCGGGGCTTTTCGGGTCTGGAGCCTGAGACCGAGCTGCTCCTCGATGGCGATGGGCAGGGGAGCCCCCTTAGGCAGGTCGGTCTCGATGGGGGCATCGCCCCTGCCATCGCCAGGCTGGCGCGGCTCCGGAACCCATTCCAGGGTCAGATCGTAGTAGCCCTTGAGACCTGTCTCGTCCAGAACGGGCAGTTCCATGCGGCGCGCCAGGAAATCGGCAAATGCGGTCATGGTCACGCAGCTACCGGTGTAGTGCATGTTGCTGTTGTCCTGGTTGTGCGATCCCCGATCCGGCACTTCCTTGAACTTGATGCCGCTTTTGCCGATCACGAGGGCATACACGGGAAGGTTCTTCGTCTCATGGTGAACGGCCAGCTTGAACTCGTCCTGAAGCATCTTCTGCATCATGACCTGGGAGGCGGCGACGAACCCTTCGGTGCTTTTCGGAATGTCCGAAGGATACTTTGCAGCCACGTCGAAGCGCTCGGTGCGCAGCCAGTCGGGCGCTTCCACCTGGTAGTCCTTCATGCCGTAGGCGCGCATGATCAGGTTGCGCAGGCTGACGTTGGTGGCCCTGAATTGCGATTTGTCGCCGTGCGTGCTGGAGCTGTTGGAGAGGGTCTTGTTGGCCTTCACGGATACGGCTTCGAATTCCTGTGACTGCGCCATCAGCGCCGGCGCCGTCAAGAGAACGCACACGAGGAGGGTTCGCATACTTCCCTTGGACGGGCCGGGCGCCGCGGGGTTAGGCCTGTCAGAAGATCACTTTCCCGCCGAGTTGAATGTTGCGCGGAGGATAGGCGCCGGTGATCGTTCCGAAGTTGCTGTCGGAGACATTCGTCGCCGGCCCCTCGAAGTTTACATTGTTGAACGCGTTGATGAAATCGGCTTCGAACCGCATTTTTACGCGTTCGGTCACGCTGAAGTACTTGGCGAGCGAGAGATTGTACATCTGCAGGCCGGGACCGCGGACAGTGCCGGGACCGGCGGTGCCCCACACGGCCTGTCCGGCTGGCGTGAATGCCGCGGGATTGAACCATCCATCGGGGCCGGGATTCGGCAGCACGCCCGGTCCGCCGATGTAATCGGCGATGCGCGCCCCCAGGATCGCGGTGTTGCCCGTAATGGTATACGGGAAGCCGCTCTGCACGTGGATAATCCCGCTGAGCTGCCAGGCTCCGAAAGGCCCACGCAGGTAAGCGGCGTGTCCGGCCAGAGTGGGCAGCTCCCATACAAAGGAGCCAACGAAAACGTTGGTGGCGTCATACGAAAGCGGGCCGTACAAAAGGCGGAGGTTGTAATAATCCAGGTCATTTTCCGTGTCGCTGCCGGCGTCCCCCAACGCTTTCGACCAGGTGTAAGCCGCCGTAAACAGCACATTGCCGGCGCGGCGCGTGAGCTTCGCCTGCAGGCTGTTGTAGTTCGAGTTTGCAGCGCTCAGAAACTGGCGGATCTGCGAATAACCGGGATATGGCCGGATGTAGTTCTCGTTCGTAGTCGAAGCGGATGCGCCCAGCGCGGCAAACGTGGGCTGGTTGATATCCGGCTCAACAAGCAGGTGGTGGGCCAGCGTTCCGACGTAATCCGTTTCCAGAAAGAGGCGCAGCGGCAGCTCCCGCTGGATTCCCATGCTGAATTGCTCCGAGTAGGGAATCTTCAGATTGGGATTCACGGTCTGGATCGCGCCCCAGACGGCCTGCACGGCGGCGCCGCCGGTGATGTTTGAGAGGTTACTGTATTGAAACTCGCTGGTCTCGACATACGGCGGGTTATTCAGCGAATAGAATGTCGGGTTTCCCTGGATGCGGTCGTAATACAGTCCGAAGCCGCCGCGCAGCACGGTCTTGTCGTTAATGGCGTAAGCGAAGCCGATGCGCGGCGAGAAAGTCCCCTGACTGGGATACATACCTCGCGGTGCGCCGTCAGGTACACTCAGCACGTTGGGACTGTTAGCGTCGGGCACCAGGTAACTCTGGCCGGGGGTAATTCCGTTGGACACGCGCTGTAGGCCGTTATAGATATTGCCGGAACCGGGGACTAACTGTCCCTTGGAATTTACGGTAACAGCCTGCGCGGGGTTATAGAGTGACGGGATAAAGTCCACTAAGTTGTTGACCGTGGAATACATCGCCATCATGTATTCGTAGCGGATGCCGAGATCGAGAGTAAGTTTGCGGCTGACTCTCCAGTTATCTTCGGCGAAGACACTGGGCTCGGTGTAACGGAAGCGGCCAAGCGGATCGTAAGCCGCTTCGGTGTACGTATTGAAGTAACCCAGAAGAGCGTCGCCGAATGCGTAGCCCGTAGTGTTGGGGTTGCCGGTAGCATTGAATGTTACCGATCCGTCGTAGGGCGAGCGCCCGTTCTGGTCCTTGCGGTTGCGGATCACCATCACACCGGCGCGCAGGGAGTGGTTGCCGTGCACCAGCGAAACCGTGTCCGCCCCCTCGATTTCCGTGGTGGGCGAGAGGAGCGCATGATCCGGGCCATCCCAGCTTGCGAAGCTGGTGATCGATCCGCTGGGAATGCCGCCGGGATAACGGCCGGTGCCGTTATAGATGTGCGGGTAATCGAAGCCTTCCTCGCTGGCCAGCCAGGTATTGCTCTGGTTCCAGTAGCGCTGCCCGTTCCAACTCGCCCCGATGTGTGCTTCGTTGACGATGGATGGCGAGACGACCCACGTCTCCGAAACCATAGCGCTCTTTCCCGGGCGGTCGCGGATTTCGGGCGTGATGGGGATCGAGCCGCCGGGACCGTCGGCGAGGAAGATATCGTTGTAATCGTCCACCCAGCGTCCATAGATGCTGTGACGGTCGTTGATGTGGTAGTCGAGGCGCCCCAGGTCCTCGCGGTAATTCAGCGGATTGGGATTTTCAAAAGTCGTGTTGTTAGTGATGGGAGTGTTGGTATAAATCGCGGCTTGCGGAATAACGGCGCGATAGATGTTAGCGATGGCCCGCCCGTTGGCGCCGATCATCGACGCGGGAATGATGTTGCCGGGGAACGGCGTCTTGGTGCCGGGCTCGTAGATGGTGGTCTTGATGGCCGAGAAATCGCCGTTCAGCTCTGCCAGCGTGGGCAAGGTGGTGCGGCTCGGCGCGCTCTGCTGGCGCAGCCGTTTCCATTCTTCACCCACGAAAAAGAAGAGTTTGTTTCTCTTGATGGGGCCGCCTACGTCATAACCGAAATCGTTGAATCGCAATTCGGTATTGTTGGGCGAAAAAAAGTTGCGCGCATCGAGGGCATCATTGCGGAAGTATTCGAACGCCGAACCGTGAAGATTATTGGTGCCGTTCTTGGTGACAACATTGAACGCCACCCCTGCGGAGCGGCCGTACTGCGCGGAGAAATTCGAAGTCTGGATTTTGACTTCCTGCAGAAAATCGGGGCTGACGTTGTTGATGAGGCTGCCGTTGGCGCCGGCATCGAGGTTGCCCAGACCGTCTACCGTCATATTGTTCTGATTGCTGCGATGACCGTTGACCACCTGGTTGGTGGCGCTGAGGCTGGTATTGATGCTGAAGGTATCGGGATTGGTCACGGTGGCGCCCGGCACCAGCGTCAGCAGTTCCATGTAGTTGCGGCCGTTGAGCGGCACGTTATCCACCTGCTTGGTATCGATCACGTCGGCAACTTCACCCGAGACCGTGTTCAGTTGGTCGGTGTTGGCCGCCACGACGTCCACGCTTTGCGATGCCTGGCCGACCGGCAGCTTGAAATCGACCGTTACGCGGCCGTCGGCCACCAGTTGGAATCCGCGCTGGACGGAACGCTTGAAACCCGGCGCCGACACCTCGACGGCATATGGGCCGATGGGCAGATTCTCCGCCACGTAGAAGCCCGAGCCGTTCGTAAGCACACTGCGTGCGGCTTGTGTATCGGTGTCACGAATCGTGACTTTGGCGTTTGGAATCGCGGCGCCGGAGGGATCGATCACGGTGCCGGAGATACGACCGTAAGTTGTCTGTGCCTGAATGCATGGAGCCAGAACAGCGGCCAGAAACAAGGCGCCTGAAACCGCAACGCGGCGGCGGATAGACATGACGGTATCCTTTCCCCTTTGAGAAGGACCGCCGCACGAACCCTCACCTGGTCCAATCACGGCGGCTTTTGCTATCCAGAATATTCCCGTCAGGACCGCCGCGGAATACGGCAGTTTCAGTATTCCCCCATGTTTATCGTTAAAAACAGACTTATGTTCGGAAACGCACGGGTTCGATACAATCGGCCAATGCGCGCGGCAATCTGTTTTCTTCTGTTTTCGGCCGGACTCTGGGGGCAAACCGGGCGGTTCGACATTCTCATTACCGGGGCGAAGGTCATCGATGGCTCTGGCGGTCCGTGGTTCGCCGGGGATGTGGCGATTCGGGGCGGTGAGATCGCGGCCGTCGGATTCCTTCCGGATGCGCAAGCCGATGTGCGCGTCGATGCTCGCGGGCTGGTGGTCGCACCGGGCTTCATCGACATTCACTCGCACGGCCGCCGCGGCATTTTTCAGACGCCGACGGCGGAAAATTACCTCCGCGAAGGCGTGACCACAATTGTGGAAGGGCCCGACGGCAGCTCGCCTCTCCCGCTGGCCCCGTTTCTCGAGCAAATTTCGAAGACGCCCATCTCCATCAACTTCGCAACCATGGTGGGGCAGGGAACCATCCGCGAACACGTGATCGGGCTTGCCAATCGCAAGGCTACTCCCGAAGAGATCGAAAAAATGAAGGTCCTGGCCGCGCAGGCGATGCGCGACGGTGCTTTCGGGCTGTCGACCGGGCTGTTCTATGTGCCCGGCAATTTCACTCCCACCGAGGAGGTCATCGAAATCGCCAAGGTGGTGGGAAGAATGGGCGGCATCCACATCTCGCACATGCGCGACGAAGCGTCGCATGTGCTCGATAGCGTGCGCGAGACCATTCGCATCGGCGAAGAAGGCGGGCTGCCCACGCAGATCACCCACCACAAGATCATCGGCAAAGAGAACTGGGGCGCAAGCGTGGAGACGCTCAAACTCGTGGAAGAAGCGCGGGCGCGCGGCGTGGATGTCACCATCGATCAGTACCCCTACACTGCCTCGAGCACGGGGATTGCCGCGCTGTTTCCGCAGTGGGCGCTCGAAGGCGGGCAGAAGGCCACCGTGGAGCGGCTGAATGCCCCCGGCGAGCGGGCGCGCATTCGTACGGCGATCATCCGCAATATCGAACTGGACCGCGGCGGCGGCGACCCGAAAAACATCGCCATCGCGCGCTGCGGCTTCGACGCGTCGCTGGCCGGAAAGAACCTGGCCGAGATCACGAGCGAGCGCGGCGCCGCTCCGACCGTGGAGAACGCAGCGGATACCGCCATCGAATTGCAGAGGAAAGGCGGCTGTTCAGCCATCTACCATGCCATCAGCGAAGAAGACGTGGTGCGGATCATGCGCTCGCCGTACACCATGATCGCCTCCGATGGCGAGATTCCGCTTTTCGGCCAGGCTTCGCCGCATCCCCGCAGTTACGGCACCTTCGCGCGCGTGCTGGGCGTGTACGTGCGCGAACAGCACGTGCTCACACTGGAAGAGGCCGTGCGGCGTATGTCCGGATTTCCCGCGCAGCGGCTGAAGATCTGGGACCGCGGGCTGCTGCGTCCGGGAATGAAAGCGGACGTAGTGCTGTTCGACCCGGCGCAGATCGCCGACCGCGCCACTTACGAAAAGCCGCACCAGTATTCCGTGGGCGTGAAGGATGTCATCGTCAACGGCAAGTTCGTGCTGCGCGACGAAAAAGTGACCGCGGAACGCAGCGGCCGGGTGCTCTACGGCCCGGCCAAGCGATAAAGCCGCTACTTTCCGGATACGTACAGCGTAGCGCCCGTCTGCGACTGCACGCCGCCTATGGTCACTACCACGGGTTGCGCCCCGGCGCTCAGGCCGGCGGGAATCTGCACGTTGATCTGGTCGATTCCGTAGGGGCTGCCGGGCGCCGCGCCGGAATACGTCACGTTGGCAGTGACGCCGCCGATGGTGGCGCTCACCGCCAGCGCCAGGTTGTCCGGTCCCTGGGCGATCTGGCCATCGACAGGAGGCGTAACCAGCACCCCTCCGCCCGTGCCGTAGAGCGATACAAACGCGCCCGAGGAAGCGGGATGACTGGGGCCGTTGATCGTCCCGGTGGCGTCCTGATTGACAGCCGCAGCCTGCCCCGAACCCGTGAAGCTCAGCGTAAACAGCCCGGGCGTCGATTGCGCTACCTGCACCGACACCGGCGTGGAGGTCTGCCCCTGGTACGAAGCGTAAATCTGGGCCTGCGAGCCCTGGACGCCGAAGGGAATCAGGATCGAAACCTGGCCCGCCGAGCTGTAGAGAATGGGCGCCGCGATGCCGTTCACGTACACACTGGTCCCGCCGATGCTGGTGCCGTAGACGCCGTTGGAGCTCGGGACATTCACGGCCAAAGTTGCGGGTCCAAGGCCCGCGCCATACAGCACCACGTTCTCGCCGGGAGAGATGGCGCCGCTTCCGTTGGTGGCGCCGTTGGTGACGGCGGCGATGTTCGTGCCGCTGCCTGCCACCACCAATTCGCGCACCGCGTTGTTATTGGTGTCGGCGATGAATACATCGCCCTGCGGATCCACGGCGAGACCCCCCGGACCGTTCAGATTGGCGTTGGTGGCCAGTCCGCCATCGCCCGCGTAGCCCTGCATGCCGTTGCCGCCGATCGTGAGGATGCCGCCGCCGGGGAACAGTTTGCGCACGCGCGCGCTGCCATCGCTCACATACACATTCCCCGCAGAATCCACCGCGATCCCGGTGGGCGTAAGCTGCGCGCTGGTGGCCGGGCCGCCATCGCCGCTGTAGCCGGGAACGCCCGTTCCCGCGATGGTGGTGATGATGCCCGTTGATGTGGTCACCATGCGTACGCGGCTGTTCATCTGGTCGGCGATATAGACGTTGCCGGTCTTATCCACGGCCACGCTCTGCGGCCCGTTCAACCGCGAGTGCGAGGCTGGAGTGCCGTCTCCGCTGTAGCCTTGCGATCCTGTGCCCGCGAGCGTGCTGATGATGCCGCCGGAAGTCACTTCGCGCACAACATTATTGCCGAAATCGGCGATATAGAGGTTGCCCGCGGAATCCACTGCAAGGCTGGTCGGCGCGTAGATTTGCGCGCTGGTGGCCAAGCCGCCGTCGCCCGCGTATCCCGGCGTTCCCGTGCCGGCGTAGGTGCTGATGGCGCCGCCCGGAGTCACTTTGCGTACGCGCGAATTGGCGGTATCGGCGATATACAGGTTGCCGGAAGAATCGACCGCGACGCCCTGCGGGGCGTTCAATTCGGCAGCGGTGGCCGAGCCGCCATCGCCCGTGCTGCCGGCCGTGCCATTGCCTGCAATTGTCGAGATCACGCCGTTGGCCGCGACCTTGCGCACCACGTTATTGCCGGTATCGGCGATATAGAAATTGCCCGCGGCGTCGGCCGCCACGCCTTGCGGCGCGTAGATTTGCGCTGCGGTAGCCTTGCCGCCATCGCCCGAATAGCTGTAGACGCCGTTGCCCGCGATGGTGTTCAGCGTGCCGCCGGCATCCTTGCGAATGCGAAAGTTGCCGTCGTCGGCGATATACACATTGCCCGAAGAATCGAGCGCCACGCCCGTCGGCAGGTTGAGCTGCGCCTTGGCGGCCGGGCCGCCATCGCCGGAGAAGCCCAGGGTTCCTGTGCCCACGATGGTATTAATGATGCCTTTGTTATTGACCTCGCGGATCCGTCCGTCGGCGCGCTCGGCGATAAAGATCTGTCCGGTGCCGTCGATGTACACGCTGAAAGGCTCGATCAGTCCGGCGCTGGCGGCCGCGCCGCCGTCCCCCGAGTAGCCGACCCCGACGGTGGTCGGGCTGCCCACCACGGTGTTGATGTTGCCGTCGGTGCCGATTTTGCGGATGGCGCCGTTTTCGGTATCGGCGACATAGAGGTTGCCCGAGGTATCGACGAAAACGTCTTCGGGATGGTTCAGCTCCGCGGAAGTTGCCGGGGAAGGATTGGTGGTGACGGTGCCGTCGGGGTTGGTGGTGGTGGTGGGATCGCCGTAAAAGGATGGATAGCCGTCGCCCGCCACCGTGCTGATGGTGCCGTCCGGCGTCACTTCGCGGATCTGGTTGTGGTCCGTATCGGCGATGAAAACGTCACCTTTGGAATCGACCGAGACGCCCGAGGGCAAAGAGAGCTGAGCGTCGGTGGCTGCGCCGCCATCGCCGGTGTTATTGATATAGCCGGTCTGGCCATTACCGGCAAACGTGTTGATGATGCCGTTCGGCGAGACAATGCGCACTCGATTGTTGAGCGAATCGGCGATATATACGTTGCCCACCGAATCCACCGCCAGGCCCTCAGGCGCATTCAACTGCCCTGCGACGGCAGGGCCGCCATCGCCCGAAAACCCGGGACGCGAATTCCCAGCCAGTTGAGTGACCGTGGATCCGGTCTGCTTAAAAACAGAATTGCCGCTGCTGAAATAAACGTTGCCCGCCTTATCCACCGTCACGCGCTGCGTCAGCCCGGCGGCCGTGCTCAGCGCGGCGGCAGGGCTTGCGGGCGGTGCGCCGCCGGCTGCGGTCGATATGGAATACTGTTGCCCCAGCGCCACACAGGCGCTCCCCAGCAACAGAAGAGTGCTCCTCCCAAACGGCTTTCTTTGCATGTACACGCTCAGTCTAACAGGATGAATGACGGCTTCGCGGAACGCGGTAAAGCTTCCGCTTGCACCTATCGGGCCACCGCTTCGGCCATGGCTGCGAGCGCCTGGGCGCAGGCTTCGCGGCCGGAATCGTAGTGAGTCACGGCGCGCATCTGCCGCTCGTTGATGCCGTTGAGCAGCACGCCGCGCTCCTTGAGACGCGCGCTGATCACGGCCGGGGCGAGGCCCGTGCCCGAAATATCGAAGACCACGATATTCGTCTGCACCCGCGCCGGATCCACCGTGATCCCCGGAATCCGCGACAGTCCTTCGGCCAGAAATTTTGCGTTGCAGTGATCGTCGAAGAGCCGCCGTGGCATTTTTTCCAGCGCCACCAGGCACGCCGCGGCGAGCACGCCCGCCTGCCGCATGCCGCCGCCCAGGCGCTTGCGATAGAGGCGGCCCCTGGCGATCAGGTCCGCCGGCCCCGCCAGAATGGAACCGGCCGGCGCGCCGAGGCCCTTCGAGAGGCAGAACATCACGGTGTCGGCCGGCGCCGCGATTTCCCGTACCGGCATTCCCAGAGCGGCGGCAGCATTGAAGATGCGCGCTCCATCCATGTGCACCTTGACGCCGAGCTCGTGCGCACCCGCGCAAATTTCGCGCACGCCGGTCATCGGGTAGATGGTTCCGCCCCACATGTTGTGGGTGTTTTCCAGAGCCACCAGTCCCGTCGGCGCGGAGTACGGGTTCACCGGCTTGATGAGCGCGCGGATGCGCTCCCACGTGAGAATGCCGTCATCGGTTTGTATGGCGCGGATGATGCAGCCGCTGAACCATGCCACCATGGAAAGCTCGTAATCCAACAGGTGTGCGCGCGAATCGCAGATCACCTCCTGGCCGTGTTCGGTAAGCAATTTGACCGCGATGGTGTTGCCCATGGTCCCCGTGGGAACAAAGAGCGCGGCCTCCTTGCCGGCCACTTCGGCCGCGCGGCGTTCCAGGTTATTGACGGTGGGGTCTTCGCCATACACGTCGTCGCCGACTTCGGCTTCGAACATGGCGCGCCGCATCTCTTCGGTAGGTTTGGTGACGGTGTCGCTGCGCAGATCGATCCTGTTCATGTAGTGAGAAACTCCTGAAAAACCTCGTTGGAAAGAAGCACGCCGCGGCTGGTGAGCCGCAGGTTTCCGTCCGCTGCTTCGAGCAGGCCGGCATCCAGAAACCGGTGGATCGGGGCATCGAAGCGGCGCCACTCGTCTTCGGTGGGGCGGATCCCTTCGCTCAGCCGCAGCCCGACGAAGAACCGTTCGTCGGCGGAAGAGGCACAGGACGAAGGCGACGCTTGCGCATCGAGGTAAGCCTCGACCGTCTCCGGATTCTGCCGCCGCAGCACGCCATCGAAGGAATGGGCGTCGGCGCCGAAGCCGGCATACGGTTCCAGGCGCCAGTACTTCAGGTTGTGCCGCGACTCGCACCCCGGCCGCGCGAAATTCGAAATCTCGTAGCGCGCGATTCCCATGGCCGCCAGCCGCTCGACCGCGATTTCGTAGAACGCCGCCACGGCATCTTCGCCGGGCGCCTCCGCGGCTCCGTAGCGCACGCCGCCGAGCAGCATCTCTTTTCCCAGGCGGCTGTCTGCATCCACTTCGAGCATGTAAACGGAGACGTGCGCCGGCGCCAGGCGCTCTACCCAATCGAGCGATTGCCGCCAGCTTGCTTCCGTCTGCCCGGAAAGGCCCGCGATGAGATCGATATTGCAATTGCGGATGCCCGCTTCGGCCAGTACCGCGATTTCTTCGGCGACGATTGCGGCCGTGTGCTTGCGCCCGGTGCGGCGGATCTCATTTTCCACGAAGCTTTGCACCCCAAGACTGACGCGATCGATGCCGCATGCCGCCCAGGCCCGCGCCTTTTCGGCCGTAATGCCGCCCGGCGCCGCTTCGAGAGTGGCCTCGAGCCACGGCCGGCCGGGAATGCATCCCAGCACCGAGTCCAGCGCTTCAGGCGCCAGGCTGCTCGGAGTCCCGCCGCCCAGGTACACGGTTTCCGGACGCCACTCCCACTGGTGGCCGAGAATTTCCGCGCACAGCCGCGTCAGATACCGCGCTTCGAGATCGCGGGGAAAGACGCCCGAGGCGAAATTGCAATAGGTACACTTCTGCCGGCAGAAGGGATAAGAGACATAAACTCCGGGCACTCTTTTCATTGTAGATTGAGGGCATGGTTCGAGTCCTGGCTTTCCTGCTGCTTCTCACCGCGGCGGCTTGTGCGCAGAACACTCCGCCCGCCCCCAATAACTCTCCGCGCCAGGAGCGCACATACACGCTGCCGCCGGACAAACTCGCCAAGGCGATTGCGTATTCCGATGCCAGCAACCGCCTGCACTTTATCAGCGTGGGCTACGGGTTTCTGGTGCTGCTGGCGGTGCTGACCCTGCGCCTCGGGCCGCGCTTCCGGAACTGGGCGCAGAATCTGACCGCCCGGCGGTTCGTGCAGGCTTATGTTTTCGGGACGCTGCTGGTCCTCACCGTGGACATCCTGGGCCTCCCGACCGACATTGCCGGCCATCATCTCTCGGTCAAGTACGAGCAATCCGTGCAGGGCTGGGGCTCCTGGTTCTGGGATTGGACCAAGGGTGAATTGATCGGCGTCGCGGTGACCGGGTTCCTGCTGTGGGTGCTCTACGGCATCATCCGGCGCAGCCCGAAGCGTTGGTGGTTCTATTTCTGGCTGGTCTCGATCCCCATGGTGATCTTCGTTCTGTTCATCACCCCGGTGCTCGTCGAGCCGCTGTTCTTCAAGTTTTCACCGCTCGAGGCGACCCAACCGGCGCTGGTGGCGCAAATCGAAAAGGTGGTGCAGCGCGGCGGTCTGGAAATTGCTCCCAGCCGCATGTTCGAAATGGATGCCAGCCAGAAGCTGAACTCGCTGAACGCATACGTTTCCGGCGTGGGGGCCAGCAAGCGCGTGGTCGTTTGGGATACCACCATCCGCAAGATGACGCCCGACGAAATCCTTTTCGTTTTCGGCCACGAAATGGGCCACTATGTCCTGGGGCATAACTGGATTCTCATCGGCGTCACCAGCGGCGTGATTCTGCTGTTTCTGTTTCTCGGCTATCACGCCATGCGCTGGGCGCTCGGCCGCTGGGGCGAGGCCTGGGAGATCCGCGGCATTCCGGATTGGGCGTCGGCGCCGGTCCTGATGCTGGCTTTCGCCGTTTTCAGCTTCGCTTCGGAGCCGGTGCTGAATTCCATCAGCCGCACGCTGGAGCACGATGCCGATATCTACGGCCTGGAGGTGATCCACGGCCTGGTCCCGGACTCGCCGCAGGTGGCGGCGCAGGCTTTCCAGATTCTGGGCGAGGTGTCGCTGAGCAATCCCAACCCCAGCCCGTTTATCGAATTCTGGCTGTACGACCATCCTTCGGTGGGCGACCGCGTGCGCTTTGCTTCGCAATACGATCCCTGGGCCACGGGCGCTCCGCGCAAGTACGTGCAGTAAGCTGAAGAGAGAAGGCCTCGGCGCGTCTTCCACGGATACTCCAGTGCAGAAACCGGTCTATTTCGACAACCACGCCACCACGGCGGTCGATCCGCGCGTGCTGGAAGCCATGCTGCCCTATTTCGGCGCGAAGTTCGGCAATCCTGCGAGCCGCTCGCACAGCTTCGGCTGGGAAGCGGAAAAAGCCGTCGAATTCGCGCGCAAACGCGTCACCGCGCTCGCCGGCGCGGGACCGCGCGAGATCGTTTTCACCAGCGGCGCCACCGAATCGAATAACCTGGCCATCAAAGGCGCCATGGAGGCGCACAGCGCGCGCGGCAACCACATCGTCACCGTCGCCACCGAGCACCGCGCGGTGCTCGACCCCATCGCGCACCTGGCGCGCCAGGGATGTGAGGCCACGGTGCTGCCGGTCGATCGGGCCGGCCGCATCGATCTCGACCGGCTGCGCGATGCCATCGGGCCGCGCACCGTGCTGGTGAGCGTGATGTGGGCCAACAACGAGATCGGTACCATTCATCCAGTGGCCGAAATCGGCGCCATCTGCCGTGAAAAAGGCGTCCGGTTCCACTGCGACGCGGCGCAGGCGTTCGGCAAAGTTCCCGTGGACGTGCAAGCCGCGCGCATCGACCTGATGAGCCTCAGCGCGCACAAATTGTACGGCCCCAAGGGCGTGGGCGCTCTTTTTGTGCGCCGCGGCGTGAAACTGGCGGCGCAGATGGATGGCGGCGGCCACGAGTTCGGCGCGCGCTCCGGAACTCTCAACGTGCCGGCTATCGTGGGCTTTGGCGCGGCCTGTACGCTCTGCCGCGACGAAATGGCGGAGGAAGCGGCGCGCGTCTCCGCCCTGCGGGACCGCCTGCAGGCGAAATTGCAGGCGGCACTGGACCAGGTGACGGTCAATGGCGCCCTCGGAGGCCGTCTGCCGGGAAACCTGAACCTCACCTTCGGCTGGGTGACCGCCGACGCGCTCCTGATGGCGCTGCCGGATATCGCGCTCTCCACCGGTTCGGCGTGCAGTTCGGCCACGCCGGAGACCAGCCACGTTTTGCGCGCCATCGGGATGACGGCGGACGAGGCGCGAGCGAGCGTGCGGTTCGGGCTGGGGCGGTTCACTACGGAAGAGGAAGTGGATTACGTGACAGGGCGGGTGACCGAAGCCGTCAACCGGATCCGCAGCCTGTCAGTCATGGCTCCCTAAGTGGCGCCCTGCGGCATGTTATACTTTTGAAGTCTACCTGTACGATTCCAGGGAATTTTTATGCCTAAGCTGAAGACACACAAAGGTGCGTCTAAGCGGTTCAAGAAGACGGGAACGGGAAAAATCGTTCGCAATCACGCTTTTGGCCGTCATATCCTGACCTCGAAGCCGCACAAACGCAAGAAGAAATTGCATCAGAGCGTGGTGGCCGATGCGGCCGATCAGCCCGCTCTGAAGCGCATGCTCCCCTACTAACGCAGGCGTGGGCATTTTTGCGCGGACGGTGCGCGTGGCACGTGCCCGATCCGCCATTTTTTGAGATAAAGGAGAATGAAACGTGCCGAGAGTCAAACGAGGTACCCACCGGCGGGCGTCGCGCAAAAAGACGCTCGAACTCGCCTCCGGTTATTTTTTAACCAAGAGCAAATTGCATCGCGCGGCCCAGGAGGCCGTGGAGCGCGGCCTGAAATTCGCCTACGTCGGCCGCAAGAACAAGAAGCGCGAATACCGGTCCCTGTGGATCGTGCGCATCAACGCGTCCTGCCGCGCGGCGGGCATTTCCTACAGCCAGTTTCTGCATGGCCTGAAGGCGGCCGGCATGGATTTGAACCGGAAGGTGCTGGCGGATGTGGCGCTGCACGATGACGCCGCCTTCCAGCAACTGGTGACCGCGGCCAAAGCCGCATTGGAGAGCGCCAAGGCATGACTCCTGTGGAACAGGAAGATTCCCTCAGCAGCCTGGAAGACCGCATTCAGCGGGCCGTCCAGCTGGTAACGCGGCTGCGTCAGGAAAAGGAAGCCGCAGTCGAGGATGCCGCCGAAGCCAAAGCCGAGGCGGCGCGCCTCGCCGACGAAGTAAAGACGCTGCAGGCCGAGCGCAAGCAGGTGCGCGCTCGCATTGAAAAGCTTTTGGGCCAGATCGACCAGTTGGGCGCCAGCTAGATTCGCCCGCCAGAGGCCGGATGGAACCTGCCGACAAACAGACCGTTCGCGTCACCATCCTGAGCCGCCCCTATACCCTGCGCACGGCGGGTGATCCGCGCGAGGTCGAAGCGTTGGCGGCGATCGTCAACGAACTGATGTTGAACATCGCGGGGAAGGCTCCCAATGCCGATTCCACGCACATTGCCGTGCTGGCGTGCATGCATCTGGCCGACAGGCTGCAAGAGCTCGAAAAGGAGCTGAGCGAGCTGAAAGGCCGGGTCAACCGCAAGTCCGGGGAACTGGCCGGCTTGCTGGAAGAGGTGCTGCGGCCGTGAAACCGCGTTGCGCCGCCGCTCTGCTCTGCATGTCGCTGACTGCTGCAACCACGTATCAATCCGAAATCGCCTCCTGGCGCCAGAGGCGGGAAGCGGCGCTGAAAGCCGAGGGCGGCTGGCTCACCGTGGCCGGTCTGTTCTGGCTGCACGAAGGCGCCAACACATTCGGCAGCGATGCCAAGTGCGACATCGTATTGCCCGATGGGCCGCCCCACGCCGGAGCCTTCGACCTGCACAATGGCCAGGTTGCCGTTCCGGCCGGCGGAGGCGAGCACCGGCTCGCTCCCGATTCCGCCGACAACGTGCGTGTGGGCCGCCTCAGCCTGTTCGTGATCAAACGCGGCGACCGGTACGGCATCCGCTTGAAAGACCCCGACAGCGAATACCGGCGCGCTTTCCACGGCATCGACTCCTTCCCAGCGGACGAGTCATACCGTGTTGCCGCCCGCTGGGTCGCTCAGCCGAAGAAGATTCCGATCCTGAACGTGCTGGGCCAGACGGAAGATTCCGATTGCCCCGGCTACGCCGAGTTTTCACTGCACGGCCAGACGCTCCGGCTCTATCCGATTCTTGAGTCGCCTGGAGATCAGCAGCTTTTCTACATCTTCCGCGACCAGACCAGCGGCAAAGAGACTTACGGCGCCGGCCGGTTCCTGTATTCCGATATGCCCAAGGACGGCACTGTCGTCCTGGATTTCAATAAGGCCTATAATCCTCCCTGCGCCTTTACGCCGTACGCGACCTGCCCGCTGCCGCCGCCGGAAAACCGTCTGCCGGTGCGGATTGAAGCGGGCGAGAAGAAATACGGCCACTAAAGCGACTGGGCACGCAGCAACTCCTCTGGCGGAATCGACGGCCGGCCGTACCCTCTCCTCGGGCGATAAGTAGCTGAACATGTCTGATTGTTGATTGTCTTGGCCGCGCATGACAATTAGACGCCAGAAACATTCATGCCGTCACGTGTTTTTGGAGATTTGAGGGCCAGAGACGTCCAGCATTCATGATGCGAAAACACCACTGCAATCGCACTTCCGAACCCGTCTCTTCGTGAGGTCGATGGAATAGCATCGCGACCGCTCGTCTCTGACCAAGAGGGAATCGTTGCCAAGCTTCAGATCCGTGATGTAGACCCACTGAACGTCACTCTCCATCCAGAATTTTATGTGATTGTGGAAGACCTTCACGCGCCACAACACCTTGCCGCTCGACGCATCCGCCGCCCTATTCTAGGAGTCCCTATTGGGGCGTTCAGTGAGGAAGAAAACACTCATCACAAACCGTAGTGGTTTCGCAGTGATGAGTCTTTGAAAATTAACTTGAGCCAAAAATACTTCTCGTTGCTTGCCCTTCTGTCAGATGTACTCTGGATGGTGACAATAGGTATGTGGCTTCTGAAATCGGGAGGCAATAGCATGAGAATGCGCAGCATGCTGTACATTGTGTCACTGGCGCTCGGGCCAGGACTATTGGTGACCACTGTCTCAGCCCAAGGCCATCTGACAGCGACTCAGGGGGAGGTCGGTTACCAAATGCCGGCACAGGGTGGCCGTATACGCTGGACGTTCGACCTGATGGTGGGCTGTGACTTTTGTGATAGCCCCAATCCCATCGTCTGGACGACTGACAGTCACGGCTATGAGGAGTCGATCTCGGTGAGCATTCCTGATGCAAATCGGATCAGCATTCGTGACGTAGCATCAGGGCCAGACAAAAGCTTGGCGGCGGTTGGGCTGGCGATCGCTGGGAACTCACGAGGTGGGAATTTCATCCTGTGGATCTCGCCTGACAGATCCAAACAGACAGTGATCCGTGTTTGGCCATATACCCCCAACGTCGTCGCAGTGGCCCCTGATGGTACGATCTGGGCGGTCGGCGGCGTGGGGAACAGCAACTTTAGAAGGATCTATGACAATGTCTTGCGGCATTACTCGCCGTCAGGCCAATTATTAAGTTCGACAATTCTTCAAAATATTCGCCCCGAACCAAATGGCTTCCCTGAAGTCAGCCAAATGTCTGAACTAATGGCCTCCAACGACCGCATCGGCTGGCTAACTGGTCCATGCCAATACGTTGAGTTTTCATTTGATGGTATGGAATTAGGCAGCTACTCGTGCCCGAGCGGCTTTGGTAAAATGATGGAGTTGGCTGGAGCTGCGCTGAGCCCTACAGACGATTTGTTGGTTGGTAGTCGCTGGCTTAGTCCACTCGCTCCATTACAGCTGAACCGCAGCAGCAACGCGTGGACGCCGGTGACGGTATCGCAGGACTCCGGTAAGACCTGGATGATTGTGGGGTTTGACGGCAATACTCTGGTCACTGCGACACCCTCCTCAACAATGCGGCGTTACTCTTGGTCTGCTCAGGCCGCAGGCGGCCAATAAGCAGCACTGCCCGTCTTGCTTCACAAAAAGAAGAGATGAGTCGTTTAACCTCGAGTTGGAAGATTAAGTTGACTTCCATGGCTCTGGGAGGAATCACAGTCTGTAATAGAAAGAAGGAGCAAGCATGTTAAGAGCCCGCCACATAAACGAGACTAAATTCGTCTCAGCGGGCGACGTTCAGCTCGCCGGGTTTTTCGACGGCCTGACGCCAGACCCGCACTGGAATCTCGCCAAGCAGGTGTCACAGCAGTGGTCGGGATGCCAGGCCGGGTGGCCTCATGGGATGTTGGCTCGCGTTATATCTCTTATTAACGGCACTGTTCATGCGCAAGGTGGGTGCTCGTCAACGCCATGCACTGGTGACTGGACTGCGATAACCCCAGTTAATTGCCCAACCTGTAGTTCTGGATCGCAGACAGACGACGACAATGACTACTACTGCAATGGCTGGCAGCTTGACGGGACGACCGGCTGTAACAGGCGAAGGTTGCAATCCGGTGTGCAACCCTACGGGCTGCCAAAACCCCAACTGTACTTGCGTTGATGATGGCGCCGCATGTAATCCGGGTGACACGTGCTGTGACGGGAACGCGAACTGCGTTGCCGGCACGTGCCAAGTAGTATGTTAAACGGGGGCAGGAATGAACCGATCTGCCGTCTTAATCGTGCTTGTCGTCGGTGTCGTCACGGGCGGTGTTCTCTACACGGTCTTGCACGCCGGCTGTCCCGCGCTTGGAGACGCTGCTAAGAGCCGGTTGATAAGTTTCGTCCACTCCAAGTACAATGTGCCCTCTACCTCGGAAATTGACATCGCCGATGGTGGTGTTATTTCAGGTTCATGCTTTCGAAGATTGGTCTTCGCGACTGTTAGTGGCCGACGTTTTGAGGTGCATTTGGTCGCATCGCCCGACTTTCGATTCTTGACGACGGAACTCCTTGATGCTGAGCCGGATGTGAAGGCGGAGGCAAAACGCCGACAGCAAACGGCGGAGGCCCTGACCAGAGGGCGGCCCCCCGTTCTAGGAAGCGATGGAGCGAACGTAACGGTGGCTGTGTTTTCAGACTGTGAGTGCCCGTACTGTGCCGCGATGGCGAAGTGTCTGGAGGGTCTCGCCGTGTCCAAGGCCGACAGAATTAGAGTGATATACCACTACTTCCCTTTAGCATTCCATCCATGGGCAAGAAAGGCTGCCGAGGCGGCGGCTTGCGCCCAGCGCCAAAACACTGCGGCATTCTGGACCCTGCACGACTTCTTCTTCGCACACCAGCGTGAGTTTTCTCCGGCAGATCTTCCGGGGCGCCTTTCGGACTGGGTGAAGACAGAGGCAGATCTCGATCACACTCAGTTTCAAAGGTGCGTTGCGAATTCGCTTACTTCTGGAGACGTGGACCAGGATATAGCCCTTGGGACGGAACTCGGCGTGAGTGCAACGCCAACCGTATTCGTGAATGGCTTAGCGTCAGTTGGGCCGTCCGTCGATGATATGCGCACTCAAATTCACCGTGCGGTCGCAGGGAATGAAGGAGTGGACTAAAGTTACTCAGCAGGCGGGTATTTCTGAGGCGATGCTTCTGTCCCGGCTTCGGGCCCGGTCAGCCTGTGGTCGGCGGAAAGACATCCCAAAAACAGAGAAAGGGCGGCCTGAAAGGCAAGTCGCGCGGCCGTAAACTCGGCAAGCCAAAATGGTCGATCTAGCCTAGCAGCGCGGCCTAAAACGATTCCCGTAGTGTTCAGCACTAAAGACTCGCGAGACCTTAAAGACACTGTCCCCGAACCTCTGCGCCCTCCGCCACCCGCTGCCCCAGCATGGTGATCGGCAGGAGGGTCTGGTGCAGGCTCAGGAACACCTCCACCACATTCGGGTCGCGCCAGCCCTTCCTTGTTTCCGATCGCAGAATCGCAGTCGCCTCCTCAGGTGCGAAGGCCCGCTTGTAAGGGCGCGCGCTGGTGAGCGCATCGTAGATATCGGCGACCTGCAGCACCCGCGCCAGTAGCGGAATCTCCTCGCCTTTCAAGCCGTCGGGATATCCGCTGCCGTCCCAACGTTCATGATGGCTGCGGATCACCGGGAGCACCGGTGCGAGCGACGGCAGTCCGCGGCAGATGTTTTCACCGCGTGCCGGATGGCTCCGCATGACTTCCCATTCTTCCGTCGTGAGTTTTCCCGGTTTGAACAGGATGGCGTCGGGAATTCCGACTTTGCCGACATCGTGAAGATAACCGCCGCGATACAGCGCGGCCAGATCCGCGCGCTCCAAACCGAGCGCCGTTCCGAGCGCCACACTGAGAAGCGCCAGGCGTTCGCAATGGCCCGCCGTGAGGGCGTCGCGCTGCTCCACAGCTTCGCCCAAAGCGAGAATCACGCCTTCGCACTCAATGCTGCTGAGTTCTATTTCGGTCCGGCTCCACTGAGGGATCGCTTCGAGCGCGGCCGTTCGCAGTTGCTTGGTATGGTGCATGGCCCTGGAGTATTTATCGGCGTACCAGCCCGAAAACTGAAGGCCTAAGTTTGAATCAATTGCGGACTACGGTAATTGCGCGCCATCCCGAGTTGCCAGCGGCATCGTAGACGCGGACAGTCACCACATTCGTGCCTACCAGCAGCGGCACCTGGGCGTTCCAGGAGAGGGTTCCCGCCGCCGTCCCGGAACCACCGGTCGAGGTGCTCCACCGCACCGCAGTCACCCCGACGTTGTCACTTGCCGTTCCGCTCACGCTGAGCGACGCCGCCGTCGTCGAGACAATCGTGAGGCCCGGCGAAACAATCGTCAGGGTCGGGGGGATGGTGTCCCCTCCGGAAGGCGCAGGCTGCGCTGGCTGGGAGGGTTGGACGGGCGGCGTGGGTTCCGCAGGCGGAGTCGGCTGCGCGGGAGCGCCGGGCGTTACCGGCATGGCCGGCTGAGACGCTCGCGGCGGCCCGTAGAGCGCCTGGATTCCGGCGATGTCATCGTCCGTCAGGCCGGAGGCCATTTTGTAGTACGGATACATCACCGCATTCGGGTTGTCCGAATGGCCCAGTCCCAGTGCATGGCCGGTTTCGTGCAGGGCTACCGAAAACAGGTCGATATCGCTTCCCAGGTTCCAGGTCTCTGCATTGTTGAAATGCATGTCGCCGGCCACCGGTTCGGGATTCGGCGGCGCCGGGTAAAACGTGTGCGCCAGTTGCGTGCTGTTGGTGAACGGATACGCATCGCCGTGGGCGCCGCCGGCGAACACGATATCGATGGCGCGGGCCGCTTCCGCCTGCTGCCCGGCGGTGATCGCGATGTTGGCATAGCGCGCCCACTCGGCAAAAGCGCGCTCGATGGCGCTGCGGGCCGCGTTCTGATCGAGGTTGGCGGGAAGCGTTTCGAAGAAATACGAAAGCGCCACCGTCCCATTCTCCTGAGGCCAGCCGGTGTCTGCCAGGGCGTAATCCGCCACCGGACCGGCAGCCGTGATCGGGCCGCTGCAGGAGTAAATGCGCCGCCGCGTCAGCAATCTCAGGGGCGCGGGCAGAATATAAGCCACTTCGTCGCGCGCCGCCAGCCCCTGCAGTCCCTCGGGATCGCCCGTTGCCAGCACATGCCACGGCGCCAGGCCCGGGACAGCCTCGGCGCGGAATCCCAGGTCGCCGGCGATGCCGCGCGCGGTCACCGCATCCACATCGCGGTGAAATTCGATGAGGTAGACGCCCGCCGGCTCGCGCTCCAGTTGCGGGCTGAGTTTGACGGCGGCGTCCAGTGCGCCCGCCCACACCACCTGGAAGCCGCGCAGATCCGGTTTGCCGGAAGTAGCCAGCATCAGACCGGAATCCGGCACGTAGGCCAGCACCCGGATGCCGCGACGTTCCAGTTCCGCGATCTCCCGCGGCCCGGGAAACGAAGCGAATTGCACCAGCCAGTGGCGCCCGGGACGCGTGACCCGCTCTTCGCGGGCACGAGCCGGGGCCGCGGTCCCGCCTTTTAAGCGGACGGTCCCGCCGGCCCAGGCAAAAGCCCCGAACATCAGCAGCGCTGCCAGTGTCTTCATCAGGAAATCCAGTCCCCACACTGCTTTTCGTACAACATGAGAATTTCTTGAAGCAGCGCGCACTAAGTGTGTTGCTCATGAACCGTTGTCTATTCACCCTCGCGGCGGCGGCAGCGCTCGTTCAGGCGCAGACCGCGCCCCCGGCTTACCGCGTGGAAACCGTCGCCGGCAGCGCGCTCCTGGGCGATGGCGGCCCCGCCACGGCAGCGCAGATCGGCAATATCCAAGGGATTGCGGTAGACCGCCTGGGTAACATCTATCTCTCAGACACAGATCATCACCAGATCCGCAAAATCGCCCCAAACGGCACCATCGCCACCATCGCCGGCACCGGAACCGCGGGCTTCTCGGGCGATGGCGGTCCGGCTCTTGCCGCGCAGCTCAACACTCCCTACGGGGTGGCTGTGGACCTTGCGGGCTACGTCTATATCGCCGACCTGGGCAACGGCCGCGTGCGCCGTGTCTCTCCCGATGGGGCCATCGCCACCTTCGCGGGCGGAGGGAGTTCCGCGGGCGTGGGCGATGGCGGTCCTGCCACGCAGGCGCCCCTGCTCGCGCCGCGCAACATCGCAATCGACGCCGCAGGCAACGTGTACGTCTCCGAATTCAACGCCCACCGGGTGCGCAAAGTCTCTCCCGATGGCACCATCGCCACCGTCGCCGGCACCGGCGTTGCGGGCTTTCGCGGCGATGGCGCTTCGGCCGCCCTGGCGCAACTCGCCTTTCCCGCCGGACTCGCCCTCGACCGCGCAGGCGCCCTCTACATCGCCGATTCGCAGAATCAGCGCATTCGCAAAGTGGTCAACGGCATCATCACCACCGCGCTGGGCGGCGCGACCGCCACGGCACTGCTCACGCCCGTGGCCGTAGCCGTCGATCTCTCGGGCGATCTCTTCGTGGCTGACGCGAGCGCGATCATCCACGAGTTCTCGGCCGCGGGCGCCTGGAGCACCGCCGCCGGGACCGGAGCACAAGGCTTCACGGGCGATGGCGGAGCCGCATCGTCCGCGCAGTTGACTGCGCCGCACGATCTCGCCGCCGATCTCTCCGGCAATCTGGATATCGCCGATGGCGTCCGCATCCGCCAGGTCAACTCCTCCGGCCGCATCCAGACCATCGCCGGGGATGCCTACCAGCACTCCGTGGGCGATGGCGGCCAGGCAACCTCGGCGCAGCTCTACCAGCCTTCCGCGGTGTCGCTGGATTCCGCCGGCAACCTCTTCATCGCCGATACCGGCACCGAGCGCGTTCGCCAGGTCAAACCCTCGGGCATCATTTCCACGCTGGCCGGAACGGGCGTCGCGGGGTTCAATAACGACAACATACCGGCCGCGAACGCCGAACTCTACTCGCCGTTCGGCGTGGCTGTGGACCAGTCCGGCAGCGTGCTGATCGCCGACAGCTACAACCACCGCATCCGGAAAGTCACCGGCCTCACCATCACGACCTTTGCCGGCACCGGCACCAGCGGCACCGGTCCCGAAGGCCTCCCACCAGCGCAGACCCAATTGCGCGGCCCGCGCGGGGTGTGCGGCGATCGCTTCGGCAACGTGTTCATCGTGGATACTTCCAACCATCGCGTGCTGCGCGTCCCGGGGGTCGGGAATGTTTCCGATGCCGCGGGCAACGGCGCGCCCGGAAACGCCGGCGATGGCGGCGCCGCGCGCCTGGCCCAGCTCAATCAGCCGGGCGCCTGCGCGGTGGACGTCATGGGCAATCTCTTCATCGCCGATACCTTCAACCACGAAATTCGCAAAGTGTTGGCGGACGGCACTATCGCCACCGTCGCCGGCACTGGGCAGCCGGGCAGCGCCGGTGACGAAGGCCCGGCCACCGCCGCTGCCCTCAACGCACCCCGCGGCGTGGCGCTCGATGGCTCGGGCGGTATCTACATCGCCGATACCGCCAACAATCGTATCCGCATGGTCACGCCCGATGGCATTATCCACACCATCGCCGGACAGAACGCCGCCGGCTTCGCGGGCGACGGCGGAGCGGCGCTTTCCGCGCTCTTGAACCAGCCGCAAGGCCTGTATATGGATGGCGCAGGCGACCTCTACCTTGCCGATACCAACAACAATCGCGTGCGGCGTCTGGTCCCCACGGTTTCCCAGCCGGTGCAGGTGCTGCCTGTCGCGACGCCTCCGCTTTCGGTGGTGAATGCGGCCAGTCTTGCGACCGGTCCGGTGGCGCCGGGCGAACTCGTGACGGTGTTCGGGACCGCCATCGGTCCGGCCTCCGGGGTCAACGGCACCTTCGACCAGACCGGTCTGCTGGCCAATCTCCTGGGCGGCTCGGAAGTGCATTTCGATGGCGTGCCGGCGCCAGTCTCGTACGCGCAGGCCGCGCAGATCAATGTCCAGGTGCCATACACGGTGGCCGCCCCACTCACGCACGTGGAGGTGTTCTATCAGGGGCAATCCATGGGAACGGCCGATCTGGCGGTCAACGCCGCCATGCCCGCGCTGTTTGGGCCCGTCGTCAACCAGGATGGCTCGCTCAATTCGCAAAGCAACCCCGCCCCGCGTTCCACCGTGGTGACCATCTATGGCACGGGCGAGGGCTTCACCACCGGAACCAACGTCGCCGGGCAGCCATGCGCCGCGCCCTATGCGCAGCCGCGGCTCCCCGTGAATCTCTCGGTTGCCGGAGTGACCGCGCAGCTTCTCTACGCGGGCTGCGCGCCGGGCATGGTGGGAATCCTGCAGATCGATGCCGTAGTCCCCGGCGGCTTCGTTCCTTCGGGTCCGGCGGCCGTGCAGTTGATCGTGGGCAGCGCCGTTTCGCCGATTCTCACGATGTGGGTGCAGTAAACTGGCATCGTGCCCCCAGTCGCACTCACCATCGCCGGCTCCGATCCGTCCGGCGGCGCGGGCATTCAGGCCGATCTGAAAACCTTCCATCGCTTCGGCGTCTATGGCGAAGCCGTCATCACGCTCATCACGGTGCAGAACAGCGTGCGCTGTTCGCGCGTCGAAGTGCTGCCGCCGGTGCTGGTGGCGCAGCAGATTGAAGCGGTAGTGGAGGACATTCCGCCCGCCGCCGCCAAAACCGGCGCGCTGGGCTCGGCGGATGTGGTGCGGACGGTGGCGCGCGCTGCCGCGGGCTTCCGTTTCCCGCTGGTGGTCGATCCCGTCATGATCAGCAAGCACGGCCACGCGCTGGCGGGCGACGATGCCGTGAGTGCCCTGGCCGCCGAACTTCTGCCGCTCGCGGCGCTCGTCACCCCGAACATCCCAGAAGCGGAAGCGCTCACCGGTGTCGCCATCGCGTCGCCCTCCGACGCCCGCCGCGCCGCCGAGGCGCTTGCGGCCCGCGGCGCCCGCGCCGTTCTCATCAAAGGCGGGCACCTCGAAGGAGAGCCCGTGGACCTGCTCTTCGATGGCGCCGCCTTTAGCGAATTCACCGCGCCGCGCGTGGCAACGCGTCACACGCATGGCACCGGCTGCACGTATTCGGCGGCCATTACCGCCCAACTGGCGCGCGGTCTGCCGCTCCGGGAAGCGGTCTTCAGCGCCAGGAAATTCATTCACCAGGCCATCCTGACCAATCCCGGACTGGGCCACGGCTCGGGTCCGGTCAACCATTTTGCGGAGTTCTCATGAAATTCGCCGACCTGCTGCTGGCTGCGATCCAGCGTTCCGAAATCCCTCTGCGCTTCGAACCCGGGGCTGCCGAAGCCGTCGCCAAACCCGTGACGGAGATGCTGCAAAACTGGATCGCGGCCCACGTTCCCGGCGAGAGCGAATCGGAATTCGATGCCGGTTATCGCGGGCTCGCCGTGCAGCTTCTCAATGAACTGGAAGGGTCGGCGGTGCTGCCGGAATGAGCGGCGCGATTGTTATGCTGTAGTTGATGACGAAGGTGCAGATCCGCTTCCGCTTCGAAAAGCCGCTCGACGAAACCGCGCTCTCCCGGCTCTCCGACACCACGGCCCTCTACGGCATCCAGAAAGTGAAGCTGAACCCGTCGCTCGACGGCATGCTGGTGGAATACGATGCCACCCGCCTGCGCCCCGCCGAAGTCGAAGCCGCCTTCACCGGGTACGGAATTGCGGTGCAGCCGGTGTCGTAGCGGTAAGAGAGAAGGCCTATCGTTTCACCGCAGAGGTGAAATAACACTGCGGCCGCCTGACACTACTCGTGCCGCAGCGCGTCCAGCGGATTCACGCTCGCCGCTCTTTGCGCCGGCAACAATGCGGCCACCGCGGCCGTTACCGCCAGCAGCACCGAAGCGATGGCCACCACGGCGGCATCGTTGGGCTTCACACCGAACAACTGGCTGGCGGTGAGGCGCGCCCCGGCCAGCGCGGCCGGAATTCCAATGCCCAGCCCGACGGCCAGAATCACGATCAGCTCCCGCATCACCAGCGATCGGATGCGTCCCGGCGCGGCGCCCAGCGCCATCCGGATGCCGATCTCGCGCGTGCGCCGCGCCACCCCGTGCGCCATCACGCCGTATAGGCCCAGCATTGCCAGCAGCGTCGCCAGCAGGGCGAACGCTCCCGCGAGACGCAGCGCCAGTTCGTCGTCGCGCAGGTTGTAGTGGATCTGGTCGTCGAGCGTGCGCATGTCATCCAGCGGCAGATTGCGGTCGATCTGGCGCATTGCCGCGCGGATCTGCGGGACCACCTCGGCCACCGGCATCGCCGTCCGCACATAGAACGTGATCGACCCGATCTTGGGGTCCTGCCGCCACGGCCGGTAAAACACCGGCGGGATCTTCTGCCGCACACTCGAGTAGTGGCTGTCCTTCACCACACCCACGATCTGCGTGTCGAATCCGGGGTTCTTGCCGAACCCCAACATCATGCCGATGGGGTTGTCGCCGCCCAGAAACTCCTTGACGAACTCCTGGTTGACCACGATGACTTTGGGCGCGGCGGCGGTATCGGTCTCGCGAATGTCGCGGCCGGCGATCAGCGGAACCCCCACGGTGGCAAAGAACCCCGGCCCGATTTCGTCGTACTTGGAGTTCAGCGATTTCGCTTCCGGAGCCATCCCTGCCTTGCGGAAACTCGTGCCCCAGTTGTCTCCCGCGATTAGCGGCACGCTGGACGCCACCACGCTGCGCACGCCGGGAATTGCCGCCAGCTTCTCCTCCGCCTGCGCGAAGATGGCATGCGAGCGATCCGGATCGTACCCGTTCCACTGCGGCGTGATGTTGAACCCGACGATGTTTTCCGTGCGGATTCCCAGGTCCACGTGCAGCAGGTTGACCAGGCTGCGCACGAACAATCCCGTGGGAATCAGCAGGATCACCGAAATGGTCACCTGCGCGCAGACCAGGGCGGTGCGCAGCACTCTTGCGCCGCGCGAAGCCGAGCTTTTGGCCGTTTCATCCGCCAGCACGGCTGCCAGCGGCGTGCGGGCCGCGCTCCATGCGGGATACAAGCCCACCAGAAGTCCGGCCGCCAGCGAAACGGCCAGGCTGAACAGCAGTACAGACCAATCCAGGCCGGTACTCGCAAAGCGCTCGTTGGAGCCGGCAAAATATGCGGATAGCCCGCGAATCGTCAGCGCCGCGATGCCCAGGCCGGCCACGCCGCCGCTTACCGAAAGCAGCAGCGCTTCGGTGAGAAACTGGCCCATCAATTCGCCGCGGCCCGCACCCAGAGCGGCCCGCACCGCCAGTTCCTTGCGGCGTTCGGCGGAGCGCGCCAGCAACAGGTTGGCGGCATTGGCGATGGCAATGAGCAGCACCAGACCGGTTGCCGCCATCAGGATTTTCAAGGCGTCAGCATACTGCTCGCGGAACCCGCTGTTGCCCTGCTTGCCCGGCACCAGCGTCAGTTTGGATTGCCGGAATAGCGGAATCCGGTCCTTGCGGAAACCCTTCACATTCTGGATGATCTCCTCGGCGATCGCATGGTACGGCGCATTGAGCGAGGTTTCCGCCTGCGCGAGGGCGACCCCCGGATTCAGCCGCGCGAGCAGGTAGACCCAGTAGTAGTCCAGCCGGTCGGTGCCGTCCCAGCCCTCGGTGAGGTGCGGCTTGAAACTCATCGGCAGATACACGCTGGGCTCGGCCCCCACGGTGGTGCCGGTAAATCCGGGCGGCGCGATCCCGACCACCGTGAACGGCTGGCCGTTGACCGTCACGGTCTGGTTGAGCACGCCGCGGTCGCCGCCCAGTTTCTCCTGCCAGTAGCGGTAAGCCAGCACCGCGACCGGATTGCCGCCGCCCGAAATATCGTCGCCCGGCTCGATCAGGCGGCCCACCAGAGGACGCACACCCAACACGGAGAAGTAGCGGCCGGAGACGAGCATCATTGAGCCGCTCACCGTCTGCCGCGCGAACGCGATGTTGCTCGGAAAACGGCGGAAACCCACCACCTGGGCCGCTTCGGTGCGCTTTTCGAACTCGCGGAACATGCGCCAGTCGAAGATGAAGTCCATGTCGCCGGAATCGTCGTCCCAACTGCTGCCGCCCTTGAACTGGCCGGGATATTTCAGCAGCACCAGTTGTTCCGGATGCGGCACCGGCAGCGAGCTCAGCACCACCTGGTGCAGCAGCGAAAAAATGGCGGTGTTGGCCCCAATTCCCAGCCCCAGCGAGAGAATCACTACCAGGCTGAGCAGGGGAGCCTTGCTCAAAGTGCGGATTGCGTATCGGATGCGTGCCATGGCGTTGTGACTGTTAGACGCCGCGCCGCCGCAAATCGTTGGCGTGATTCAGGCGGGGAATTTCACCGGCCGCAGCATGGCCGCCGCTACCAGCCCCGCCACTACGAAGCCGGCAAACTGCATCCCCATGTAGCTCGCGGTGTAGGCGCCCGGGAACCCGTACCAGTTCCAGTACGAGACGTTGGTCGTGATGGCGGCCAAGACACCGATGGCGGCGACAAACCCGACGCGCCGTCCGAAGGCCTGTACGGCGCTGCGGGAAAGCAGCCAGACGGCCAGCATGGCCTCCACCAGTTCGCTGAGGAACTCCGTGAGAAGTTGGCCCGGCGAAATGCCCGACGCGCCTGGCGGATGGTATATCAACAGGCCGGAGGGATTCGCTGCCAGTCTTTGGCCATAGTCTTTCATGCCCTCGGGCCCGACCGCGGGGAAGATGTAAAGGCCGGAATTTTCGCCCAGTGCGCCCTGCAGCGCGCCCAGCACCGCTGCCTCGCCAGGGAGTTCGCGTACTCCCACGAAGCCGAGCGGAAGGACCATGTGGGCGATCGATTGCCACACGAACATGGCAAGCCCGGCCAGAAGGCCCGCCAACAGAATTCGCTTCATATTCGCTACCTCCCGGTGGAGGTAGTGTAACAGAGAGCTAGTGGCAATTAGTTGTTAGCTGTTAGCACGTTACAAGTGCATAGCGGCTGAGTCCTGCTGTCCGCGACAGGACCTTCGGCGCGATCGCAGCCGCCAGTCCGGAAACGCCCGCACCGCGAAATCCTTGTACTTGCGCTATCGTAACGGGAGTGGGCGAAGCCTATATCCGCGCGCGCAATTTGACAAAAATTTACAGCTCGGGAGATTCCCTCCTGACCGTGTTTTCGGATGTTTCGCTGGACGTCCAGCGCGGCGAAATGCTGGCGCTGGTTGGCGAATCGGGCGCGGGCAAGAGCACACTGCTGCACATTCTGGGCGGTCTGGACAGGCCTTCAAACGGTACGATATACTACGGTAGTACAGAGATTTCAGGTCTCGCGGACTCGGAAAAGGCGGATTTTCGCAACCAGGAAATTGGGTTCGTTTGGCAAATTCACTATCTTCTGCCCGAGTTTACGGCATTGGAGAACGTGATGATGCCGCTGTTGATTCGGGGCGTGCCCCAAGCGCGTGCCGCTGCCGAATCGCTGTCGAGGTTGGATGAAGTCGGGCTCGCGGCGCGGTCTACTCACCGCGCGGGAGAATTGTCGGGCGGGGAACAGCAGCGGGTGGTACTGGCCCGTGCTCTGGTCGGCAACCCTTCTGTCCTGTTGGCGGACGAGCCGACCGGCAATCTCGATTTTCGGACCGGCGAGATGATCTTCGAACTATTGGAAGGCCTGCATCGCTCCCACCAGCTCACGTCGGTTCTTGTTACGCACAATTTGTCGTTCGCACGCCGCTGCGATCGGGTTTTAAACATGGAAAAGGGCGGGCTGGTACCCGGGAAACCAATTGGTTCGCAACCGGGCGCCGCGCCGGAGTATCTTTAGTCATAGGGGGCGTCACTATTTATGTTCGAGCGATACACGGAGAAGGCGCGAAGGGTGATTTTTTTCGCGCGCTACGAGGCCAGCCAGTTCGGCAGCCCATATATTGAAACCGAACATCTCCTCCTCGGCCTGCTTCGCGAAGATAAGGCATTGGCGAATCGCTTCCTCCGCTCTCACGCGGCGGTGGAATCGATTCGCAAACAGATCGAAGGCCACACTACGATCCGGGAGAAGGTTTCCACCAGCGTGGATCTTCCCCTCAGCCACGAGTGCAAACGCGTCCTGGCCTATGGCGCCGAAGAAGCCGAGCGCCTGAACCACAAGCACATCGGCACCGAACACCTGCTGTTGGGCCTGCTCCGGGAAGAGAAGTGTTTCGCCGCCGAGATTCTGCACGAGCGCGGCCTGCGGCTCTCGACCATCCGCGAGGAACTGGCCCGCTCGCAGAGCGAAAAGGTCGCTTCGCAGCGGCCCAAGGAAAGCTCTCTGCTGGCCGAATTCAGCCGCGACCTCACCCAGGCGGCCATGGACAGCAATCTCGACCCGCTGATCGGGCGCGATTACGAACTCGAACGCGTCATCCAGATCCTCTGCCGCCGCACCAAGAACAACCCGGTGCTGATCGGCGAGCCGGGCGTGGGCAAAACCGCCATTGTGGAAGGACTGGCGCAGCGCATCGCCGATGGCGACGTGCCCTCGTTCCTGGCCGATAAGCGCATCCTGGCGCTGGATCTCTCGCTCATCGTCGCCGGCACCAAGTACCGCGGCCAGTTTGAAGAGCGGCTGAAGACCATCATGAAGGAGCTGATGGAGAATCAGAATGCCATCATCTTCATCGACGAGCTGCACACGCTGGTCGGCGCAGGCTCCGCGGAAGGGTCTCTCGATGCCGCCAATATCCTCAAGCCGGCTCTTTCGCGCGGCGAAATCCAGTGCATCGGGGCCACCACCCCCAGCGAATTCCGCAAATCGATCGAGAAGGACCGCTCGCTCGAACGCCGCTTCCAGGCGGTCAAGGTTCCGCCTCCCAGCGAAGGCGATGCCGTAAAGATTCTCTTCGGCATCAAGGACCGCTACGAGAAGTTCCACGCGGTGGCTTATACCGACGATGCCATCGAAACCGCGGTCTTTACATCCAGCCGCTACATTCCCGACCGCTATCTTCCGGACAAAGCCATCGATCTGATCGACGAAGCCGGCGCGCGCGTCAAGCTGCGGCAGACGACCCTTCCCGCCGACCTGGCCGACATTCAGAAGCGCATCAAGTTCATCGTGCACCGCATGGAAAACGCCATTGCCAACCACGAGTTCGAAAAGGCGCGCTTCTATAGCGACGAAGAGCGCAAGGAACGCGAGAACATGCGCATGCTGCGGGAGAAGTACAACCTGGACGACTCCTCGACAGGCTGCGTCACAAAAGACGATATCGAAGACGTGGTGGCGCGCTGGACCGGCGTGCCCATGACCTCGATCAAGGAAGAAGAGATCACCAAGCTGCTGCGCATCGAAGAGGAGCTGCACAAGCGCGTCATCAGCCAGGAGAAGGCCATCAGCGCGCTGGCCCGCGCCATTCGCCGTTCGCGCGCCGGTCTGAAAGCCAGCAACCGGCCGGCCGGTTCGTTCCTGTTCCTCGGACCGACCGGCGTGGGCAAAACGGAAGTCGCGCGCGCTCTGGCGGCGTTCCTGTTCGGCAGCGAAAAGAGCCTGGTGCGCTTCGATATGTCGGAGTACATGGAAAAGCACTCGGTTTCCAAGCTGATCGGTTCGCCTCCCGGATACGTCGGCTACGAAGAGGGCGGCCAGCTGACCGAGCGTGTGAAGCGCAACCCGTATTCCATCATCCTGCTGGACGAAATTGAAAAAGCGCACCCCGATATTTACAACATCCTGCTACAGGTGTTTGAAGACGGCCAGTTGACCGACGGGCTCGGCAACCAGGTCGATTTCAAGAACACCATCATCATCATGACTTCGAACCTGGGCGCGCGTTTCCTCGAAAAGCGCGGCCACCTGGGCTTCTCGGCGCCCGCCGGCGAAGGGATCCCTTCGAAGATCGAAGATATGGTGCGCGGCGAAGTGAAGAAGGCGTTCAACCCCGAGTTCCTCAACCGCCTGGATGAAGTGATCCTCTTCACGTCGCTGACCGACGACGATCTGGTCAAGATTATCGATCTGCTGGTGGAGCAGGTGAACTCAAACCTGGTGGCCAAGCAGGTGAAGATCCGGCTGGCGCCCGACGCCGCCAAGTACATCCTCGAAAAGACCTGCGGCGACCGCAGCTACGGCGCCCGCCCGCTGCGCCGCGCGCTGCAGAAGTACATCGAGGATCCGCTCAGCGAATCGCTGATCCAGGGCACGCTGCCGCGTCCGTCGGAGTTGGAAGTTTACCTCGGCGACACCGGCATCTACTACCGCGCGATCACCCCCGAGGGCGAAACCCCGGTGACCGCCGGCGGACCCGTGGAGCCTCCGCAGGGCACGCTGCTGTACACGTTCTAGGCACCGAAATCACAACGAGCCTCGGGCCCACCACCAGGGCGGGCTGCGAGGCTCGTTTTGTATCCGCTCGTATTGTCCCGGTCTCATCAAACTGTAGCCGCCGGTGGACTATCATGGTGCAAGCGGATGCTGCACAATCCACAGGGAAGGGATGTTATTCATGAATAAGCAAACTCCTGGTTTTACCCGCCGCCGTCTTCTGCAAGGCGCGGCGCACGTGTTGGGGGCTTCCGCCCTGCTCATGCCGCCCAATGTGCGCAAGGCTCTGGCGCAGGCGCAGCCGGCGAGAGAGCCCGCGTTCAAGGACATCCGCCACGTCGTCATCCTGATGCAGGAGAATCGGTCCTTCGATCACTACTTCGGAACGCTCGCCGGCGTGCGCGGCTTCGACGATCCCACGGCGCTGCGACTGCCGGGCGGCCGTTCCGTCTTCCATCAGCCCGACGACAATCATCCCCAGGGCTACATGCTGCCCTTCCATCTCGACACGCATGCCAGCAGCGCGCAGAAGATTCCCTCGACGAGCCACGCCTGGGCGGTGCAGCACGACGCCTGGAATGGCGGCAGGATGGACCGCTGGCTGCCGGCTCATCGCAAAGCTGACGGCGTGAAGGGCCCTTACGTAATGGGCTATTACAAACGCGCGGACATCCCCTTCCAGTTCGCCCTGGCCGAGTCGTTCACCATTTGCGACGCTTATCATTGTTCGGTGTTCGGCCCCACCTGGCCCAATCGCATGTACCTGATGACCGGGACAATCGATTCCGAAGGGCGCGGCGGCGGGCCGATTCTGAACAACCATGCGCCGGCGGGCGGCTACACCTGGACCACCTATCCGGAGCGCCTGCAGGAAGCCGGCGTGAGCTGGAAGATCTACCACCAGCGCGACAGCTACGGCTGCAACATGGCGAATAACTTCAAAGTTTTCCAGCAGGCTACGCCCGGCTCGCCGCTGCACACCTGCGCCATGCAGGTCGATCCGGAGGGCCAGTTCGAGTACGATGCCACGCACGACAAACTGCCGGCCGTCTCGTGGATCATCCCGACCAGTTACCAGTCGGAGCATCCCGACTACATGCCCGCCGACGGCGCCGCGTTTGTCGCCAGCAAGATCGATGCGATCGCCGCCAATCCGGACGTCTGGGCGAAGACGGTTTTCATCCTGACCTACGACGAGAACGACGGCCTGTTCGACCACGTGGCGCCGCCCGTTCCGCCGGAAAGCACGCCCGGCGAGTTCGTCGACGGCCTGCCGATTGGCGGCGGATTCCGCGTCCCCTGCATCGTGGTCTCTCCCTGGACCGCGGGCGGCTGGGTGTGCAGCCAGCAGTTTGACCACACATCGATCCTGCAGTTTCTGGAGAAGTTCACCGGCGTGCGGGAGCCGAACATCACCGACTGGCGCAGGCACACGTTCGGCGATCTGACCGCGGTATTTCGCTTTGGAGAGCCCGCAACGAGGCCTCCGATTCTGCCTGACACCACCGGATCGCTCAGCCTGGCCCGTTACAGCGCGGCCAACCTGCCGAAGCCCGTTTTTCCGGGCGACGATCAGCAGCAGCCTGCACAGGAGAAAGGCGAGCGGAAGAAGACGCCCGGCGAGTCCAAGGGCTGAACTGCTGCTCCCCAGGGAAAGGCGAGAGCGGGGAAAAGCATCGGAAAACCTTCCGATAGCCTGTGCCCGCCCGTTTGCATCTGTTTCCGCGAGAAGCAGCCCGGATGCGCGGCGTCCTGGAAGTCCTGGAGCGGGTACCGCGCTCCGACTCTGAAACGTTTTATCTTAACTTGCACCGCAATATCTGTTCCGCTATACTCCGCAAGTATCCCCATGCGGATTTGCTATTTGAGGACTACCCAGCAGGAGAGTCAAGTGCACATGTCTCGAAACAGTTTTCGCGGGAAAATGGCGGTTGTCGTGTTCACCGCGGCCGCCCTTGCCGCCATCGTACCTTCCGCCTTCGCGCAAGCTGGCGGCGCCAAACCCGCTGAAAAGAAGTACAAAGACCGCGCCGAATACGATGCTTACAACGCGGTGATCAAAGACGTCAGCGGCAAAGACTTCGAAAAGGCGATCACCGACCTCCAAGCCTGGAAAGACAAATATCCCACTACCGACTACCACGAGGAGCGCGACGTCCTCTTCATTCAGTCGTACTCCGGCGCCAAACAGATGGGCAAAGCCGTGGATTATTTCGGCGAACTCGACCAGAACGGAGTGGATGCCGCCTTTACCGATCCCGGCAATGCCATCAAAGCGCTATTCGCTACCGTGGTTGCCATAACGCAGACTCCCAATGCGACGCCCCAGCAACTGGCTATCGGTGAAAAAGCGGCGCAGGAGTTGATGGATTACAACCACAAGCCCGCCGGTGTGGCCGATGACGCATGGGCCAAAGCTCGCACCGAAACCCTGCAGCCGCCGGCCAAGGCCGCGCTCCAGTACATTGCCATGCTTCCCGGCAATCAGGCCTACACCAACAAGGACTACGCCGGCTGCGTGGACGCTTACTCGAAAGCCTTGCAAAAGTATCCGGAAAACGCGGCTGTCTCCTACCGGTTGGGGCTTTGCCTGCGGCAGCAGGGGAAGCGGTCGGAAGCCGCCTACGAATTTCTGCGCGCCACGTCGCTGGATGCTTCTCTCGGCGGCACTGCGAAGCCCGACGAGATCAAGGGATACGTCGATAAGTACTACATCAACCTGCACGGCAGCGACGAAGGGCTGGATGCGTTGAAAGCTTCCGTCAAGAGCGCGCCCCTGCCGCCCGACGGCTTCAAGATCAAGACCGCCACCGAAATCGCCGAAGAAAAAGAGGCCGAGTTCGAAAAAAGCAATCCGCAACTGGCGTTGTGGATGAAGATCAAGGGCGCTCTGGCGGATAGCAACGGCGACCAGTACTTCACGGGCCAGCTCAAGGATTCGGCGGTACCGCAGCTCCGCGGAGTCCTGGTGGAGGCCAAGCCGGCCTGCCATCCAAAGGAACTGGTTGTTGCCGTTCCCCTGCCGGGCAGCAATCCCACGCCGGAAATCACTTTGATGCTGGAATCGCCTCTGTCCGGAAAGCCCGAACTCAATTCCGAGTTTCATTGGGAAGGCATTCCCACCGCCTTCACCAAGGAGCCTTCGTTCATGCTCACCATGACGGTGGAAAAGACGAAGCTCGATGGCCTGAAGACTTCGCCTTGCGGCGCCGCTCCGGTTCGCAGGAAGAAGGGCTAGAGCTACATAGGGCGCCCGGTCCATTTGCCTGCTGTTACAATGAAGGCAGGCACTGGGTCGCTCGCCTACTATGCCCCTTTACGAATACAAGTGCAATCGATGTGGCCGAACCTTTGAGGTCCGGCAGAAATTTTCCGACGAGCCTCTGTCGGTGCACGAAGACTGCGGCGGCGAGGTGGAAAGGCTGATTTCCGCCCCGGCGCTACAGTTCAAGGGTACCGGCTGGTACGTGACCGACTACGGCCGTGGCGGCCAGTCGTCCGCCAACGGCAAAACCACCGAGAGCAAGCCCGCTGAAGGCAAGGCTGCCGAAAGCAAGCCCGCCGAGAGCAAGCCGTCCGCACCGGCCGCTGACAAATAAAGTAGCCGCTAAATCATTGCTCGGGCTTTCAGGTTGTCCCTGCGAAAGCCGTCGGCCCAGCGTTGCAGCATGCCGTCGCTGCGCGAAAACTCGGTGGTGGTCTGCAGTTTGCGGGCCTGTGTGCGAAATTCGTACTTGTCCACCCTGCAAACGCAAAAACGCTCCGCGCTTCGCACTACACGTCCAAATACCACGAGCCGCATGGGGCAGTTTTCGTCCAGAAGAACCGGCCAGCTGATGGACAGTTCCATGAACCCGCCGGGGTTCAAATGCCGGTCAATTTGAAAGGCAATTCCTCCGCTGCTGATGTTGATCGTCTCACCGCTTCCAGAGGCAACGATGGTAGCACCCTCCAGAAGCTTGTAGCGCAACTCGCGGCGCATCGGAAACCGCGTCTTTGCTCGACGCTCCATAACCTTGATATTTGTTCTCATTGGGCAGATCCTCCGCCGGTCTTGCAACCGGGATAGTGCATTCCGACGCCCAAGCCTGTACCGGTTTAAAATCAACAGCCTACAGGGCTCTACACGATTTTTTGTAAAGTTGATTGACAGGCTGGCACGAACGCCGCTGTCAACTCGGTAGACACACTCAAATACTCACATGTCCGTGTTACGCTGAAATCTCAATCGCATGAAGAAGATTCTGCTTTTCCTGCTGGTTGCGGCGACTCTCATCGCGGCGGCGGTGCCCCGCAAACCGAAACTGGTGCTCGCTATCGTCATCGATCAGTTCCGCTACGACTACCTGACCCGGTTCCGCTCAGAATACAACGCCGGATTCGAGCGGCTTTTGGATCACGGCGCGGTTTTCAACGATGCCCGATACATCCATTTCCCCACTGTGACCGCGGTCGGGCACAGCGCCTTTTTGTCGGGCGCCACGCCCTCGCTCAGCGGAATCATCGGCAACGACTGGTATGACCGCGAAGAACACAAGCACGTCACCAGTGTTTCCGACAGCGCCACCCGCCTGCTGGGCGATTCGGGCGAGGGTTCTTCGCCGCACCGCCTGCTGGTCGATACCGTGGGCGACGAGCTGAAGATGGCACATCCGGGAAAGTCGCACGTGGTGGGGATTTCGCTGAAGGACCGCGCTGCCATTCTGCCGTCCGGCCACATGGCCGACGGCGCATACTGGTTCGACGGCAACACCGGGACCTTCGTCAGCAGCACCTACTACTTCCGCGACCTGCCCGGCTGGGTGAAGGACTTCGACGCAGCTCATCCCGCGGACCAGTTCCATGGAAAGAAGTGGCTGAACCATACCATGCCCGAGGCCGGCAAAGCGCTTTACAGCGCCATTGACGCGAGCCCGTTCGGCAATGTCCTGGTGGAATCGTTTGCCGAACACGCGCTGGTGGCCGAGCAGCTCGGCAAACACGAAGCCACCGACCTGCTCGCCGTGAGCTTCTCTTCCAACGACTACGTAGGGCACGCGCATGGCACCTTTTCCCCGGAAGTGCACGCAACCACCGTAGAAACCGATCAGGTGCTGGAAAAGCTCTTCCGCGCGGCCGACGCCCAGGTGGGTCTGGACAACGTTCTGGTGGTGCTTACGGGCGACCATGGAGTGGCGCCTTCGGCCGAGGAGGATGCCGAGCACCACATGCCCGGCGGCCGGCTGCCCGGCGATACCGTAAAGAACGCCGTACAGGCGGCGCTGAACAGGAAATACGGCGAGGGCAACTGGATCGCGGGCAGTTGGGACCTTTCGATCTTCCTGAATCAGGATGCCATCGCCGCCAAACACCTGGACCTGGCGGAAGTGCGGCGCGCGGCTGCCGAAGCGGCTTTCACGGTGCCGCACGTCGCGCGCGTTTATACCTACGACCAACTGGCGGCGGGCGCCGTGGCGCATGACGACGCCGCGCGCCGCATCATCAACGGCTTCAACCTGCGCCGTTCTCCCGACCTGGTTTTTCTGCCTGAGCCCTATTGGTTATTTACCAGTGCCACCACAACCCACGGCACCACTTACAGCTACGATAACCACGTGCCGGTGATCTTCATGGGGCCTGGCATCCGGCCGGGCCGGTATAGCGAGCCGATCGAGGTCAACGATATCGCCCCGACGCTGGCATCCATTCTGGACGTGGAAACGCCCAGCGGATCGGTGGGCCGCATCCTGACCGAAATGCTTGCTCCGTAGCGGGGGAACTCGCGCACTACAGGACGTGCTAGCCTCAAGAACGAACGCATGACTTCCGTTGCGTCGCGAGACGCGGAAGAGAAGCGATCGGCCGCGCAGGCGTCGCTTTTAGCCGCCGTGGGGCTCACGGCATTCAAAGTCGTGGTCGGCTGGCTGACGGGCAGCCTGGGAATTCTGGCCGAGGCGGCCCATTCCGGGCTGGACCTGGCTGCTTCTGCGGTGACCGTGGTAGCGGTGCGCCTCTCCTCCGAACCGCCCGACAGCACCCATCTGTACGGCCACGGCAAAGTTGAAAACCTGTCGGCGCTCGCCGAAACTCTGCTGCTGCTAGCGACCTGCGCCTGGATCGCCCGGGAAGCGGTCGAGCGGCTGCTGTTTCGCGAAACCGCGATCCTGGTGACGCCGTGGTCGTTTGCGGTGATGCTGACATCCATTGCGGTGGATCTTTCGCGCTCGCGCGGGCTGGCGCGCGCCGCACGCAAATACCAGAGCCAGGCGCTGGAGGCCGACGCGCTGCATTTTCAGACCGATGTCTGGAGCTCGGCCGTGGTGCTGGCGGGGCTGGCCGCGGTGAAGTGCGCCGGCTTTTTTCCGCGGCTTGCGTTCCTCCGCCACGCCGATGCTGTCGCGGCGCTGGGGGTTTGTTGCCTGGTGGCGTGGGTGAGCGCGCAGCTCGGGCGGCGCACAGTGGATGCCCTCATGGACCGCGCGCCCGAAGGTATGGAAGCGCGCATCGCCGCCGCCGTGATGGCCATTCCCGGTGTGCGCGACTGCCACGCCATCCGCATCCGGTATTCCGGCCCAGTGATGTTCATCGATATGCACGTGCTGGTGGACGGGCGGCAGAGCCTGGCCGAAGCGCACCGGCTTACCGATACCGTGGAAACGGCCGTGCAGCAACTGGTGCCCCGAGCCGACGTGACGGTTCACCCCGAACCCGACGATTCCGCCTGAACCCGGGTTGCGTCTCGCACTTGCCCTGGTGTCTACTTTGGATGTGAGTGCGAAATACGCCATCCCGCTGCTTGTTCTGCTGGCCTCCGCGGCGTGGGCGCAGGACCAGTATGAACTCGGCGGCGATATCGGCTACGGCTGGTACCGTAACGGCACCATCTTTGCGCCCGGCGGCACCGCGGACGCGGGCATCCGCAACCGCTTCGCGGCCGGGTTCGTGTTCGGTGAGGATCTGTACGGGCACCTCTCCGGAGAGATCCGCTATGAATATCATGACGGCCATCCGTTCCTTTCCACGGGCGGCCAGGCCAAGGACATTCAGGGCCAATCCCACACCTTGACTTATGATCTGCTGTTTCACTTCAAGGACAGGGCGCACAAGATCCGGCCGTTTATCGCGGCGGGCGCGGGCGCCAAGGACTACGCCATCGTGGGACCGGAGCCCAGCCCGCAGCCGTTTCCCACAATCGCCACATTGAATTCGGTGGACGAGTGGAAATTCGTGGTCAGCCTCGGCTGCGGCGTGAAGATCCGGGTGCAGAAACATGTGCTGATCCGCGGCGATTTTCGCGATTACCTGTCAGCCTTCCCCAAGCAGCAGATCGCTCCCGCCGCCACCGGCACCGCGCGCGGCATCTTCCAGCAGTTCACCCCGATGTTCGGGGTGAGTTACCTGTTCTGAGGCCCAAAGGCATCGCCGGCTCTGACACGTACTCACTGTTTCCCGGCATTGATGCGGTCGGCGAGAAACTTCAGCAGGGCCGCCCGTTCCTCGGGCTCCAGTTTGCCATCGTGATTCGTATCGAAAAGCTGCATCGCGGCGCGGCATGGCGCGGCGGCCTATCCCGGCGGGCGCGGCGCCATCGAGAAACTGCCCAAGCCGCCCCAACATAAACTCGCGCCGGAACCGCGGGACGTCTTCCGGATGCGGCAGAACCACCTGCAGGAACAGCAGGGCCATTTCGTTGGTGGTCTGTTCTCCGAACGTCACGCGCTGGGGCGGGTTGGACGGGTTATGCGGGTTTCCTGTCGAGTTGTCGTACACATACCGCATCTAGATCCGCGTCCCCTTCGGCAAATCGACCGGTTCGGCATAGCGATATTGTCCCTGCCAGTTGAAGTCCCAGTCTTTGATCCAGATCAGGGGCTCGACCTTGCCGTCGGGCAGGCGGGCATCCACCTTCATTTCTTTGCATAGCAGGTGGGCATGCGGAACGATGCCGATCAGTTCGACGTTCTCGGGCACCACCGCCCAGTCCGTCACCTCCTGATGCGCATCGCCCGGCGCGAGATCGATTTTGCGGGTGCCCATGAGCATATTCGCCAGTCCTTTGTCCGGGCGTTCGCCGAAAGTCAACCCGAGCGACGATTGATCGATTTCGGGCTTGCCCGACGGAGGGTAATGAATCTGGATTACCAGGTCCGTTCCTCTGCCGATGGTCTGGGCGACCCCCGGGGGCCCGCCGGACGGCTGGATCTGCGGCCCGCCGAAACATGAATAGCCGGGCTCGGGAGTAGCGGCGTCCAGGCGGCGCGCTTCGCCGCTGCCGTCGAGAAAGAACAGCGCGTGGTGAACGACCAGAGGATTACCAGGGTGAAACTCCACTGTCTTGACGTAGCGATCGCTCGGGAAGTTCAGCGGGATGACGAAGCACTGGAAGACATCGCGGCCATCGGCCGGAATATGGAAGGGCTGCGTCATCGTGACCACGTCGTCGGGTTTGCCCGAGAGCCAGCCGGAGGCGAACTGAGGCGGCGCCGGCTTGTCCTTCGGATCGCCTTCGGGGGTGCCGTTGCGCGCCCATTCGCCAATGATGGCGATCTGCGCATCGGTAAGCCGGCGCTCGTCCTGAAAGTGGCCGTAGCCGGGAGCGGCCTTCCATGGAGGCATGTAGCGTTTGGCGGTAACAATCGCGAGCAGTCCCGCGCGTCTCCTGGCGTCGTCGTAGGTGAGCAGCGGAAACGGAGCGACCTGGCCCGGCCTGTGGCAGGTGGCGCATTTCTCGTAGAGGATCGGAGCAACATCGTGGTTAAACGTGGGAGTCGCGGCCGCGGCACCCGCCGGGAGGAGACAGCCGAAAGCAATCGCAAGAGAAACTCTCATGATGTTCCTCAATTGCCGAGCGTGATTGCGCAGCCGATCGATCTGGTAAACGGCACCCGGACCGGCTTCCCGGCCAGAACCTCGTCCAATGCGTTTCTCAGGTCCGGAACCGTCGCCACCGTCCGCTGCCGGCCGAAATCCTCTACCCGATTGTCGATGCGGCCGCGGTAGAACACCTTGCCTTCCGGGGCGAGCACGATCGCTTCCGGCGTCACCGTGGCGCCGGTAAGCCGGACCAGCGCCTGGCGCGGATCGAGCAGCAGCGGAAAACGGTACTGATAATCGTGGGCGTACTTGATAACTGCCGGGGTGGCGACGGTCGGGTCGGCCTGCACCGCATAGGTGCGCACGCCGCCGGCGCTGTAAAGCGCCTGGATGCGATTCATCTCGGGAACATAGCTGCGCCGCAAACCCGCAAACCCCCGTTTGGCTTTACCCCAATTCCCGATTCTGCTATCCTCAATACGTTGCATTCATAACAACATAGCGTTCCCCGGCCGTGCGAGGCCGGGCCTACCTGCGAGGTTCACATGTCAGGCCATTCCAAATGGGCCACCATTAAGCACAAAAAGGCGGCTCTGGACGCCAAGCGCGGAAAAACGTTCACGCGCATCATTAAAGAAATCACTATCGCCGCCCGCAACGGGGGCGATCCGGACGCCAATCCCCGCCTGCGCACGGCCATTCTGGCGGCCAAGGCGGTCAGTATGCCGTCGGACAACATCAAGAAAGCCATCATGCGCGGCACGGGCGAACTGGAAGGCGGCCAGATCGACGAAGTGATGTTCGAAGGCTACGGCCCGGGCGGCGCCGCGGTGCTGGTGAATGTCGCCACCGACAACCGCAATCGCACGGTCAGCGAAATCCGCCACGTGTTCTCCAAAAACGGCGGCAACATGGGAGAACAGGGCAGCGTGGCATGGATGTTCGAGCGCAAGAGCCAGATCTTCGTCGAAAGCGATAAAGCCTCCGAGGACCAGCTCATGGGTATCGTGCTCGATGCCGGCGCGGACGATCTCCGCCCGGAGGGAGAGCGCTGGGAGGTGCTCTCGGCGTCCGAGGCGCACGAAGCCGTGCTGAAGGCTCTGGAGAGCAGCGGAATCGCTGTCGCCGAAGCCAGCATCGCCATGGTTCCCAAGAACCTGATCAAGCTGGAAGGTAAGAACGCGGGCGCCATGCTGCGATTGAGCGAGGCGCTGGAAGAACACGACGACGTGCAGAACGTCTATTCCAACTTCGATATCGACGAAAAGGAGTTGGAGGCGCTCGAAGGATAACGTGCGCGTGCTCGGCATCGATTGCGGCTCGGAACGGACCGGCTTTGGAGTGATTGAAAGCGACGGGACCGCACATCGCATGCTGGCCGCGGGGGTGATTCGGACCAGCCCGAAACGCCCCTTCGAGGAACGCCTGCTGGAAATCGCGGGGGGGCTGCGCCGCCTGATCCGCGAGCACGCTCCCGAATCGGCCGCGGTCGAAGAGGTGTTTTATTCCGCCAACGTGAAAACCGCCCTGAAACTGGCGCACGTGCGCGGTGTGGCGCTGCTTTCGGCGGCCGAAGCCGGCGTCGCAGTCGCCGAATACTCCCCCCTTGAGATTAAAATGAGCGTAGTGGGCTACGGCCGCGCCGAGAAAGCGCAGGTTCAGATCATGGTGCAATCGCTCCTCCGCCTCGAAGAAACTATCGCTTCCCAGGATGCCTGCGATGCCCTGGCCGTGGCGATCTGCCATGCCACTCACGCTTCTACCAGCCGGAGGCTGGCGCAACCCCAATGAAAGGCCTATCTTTACTGCTTTGCGCGAGCGCGCTGTTTGCCGGCGACGGAGCGCGCCTCTTTTATTCCCGCGAATTTCCCGGCAGTTCTCCCGCGTATCTGCAGGTGACCGTTGCCAAAGACGGGTCCACCGAATACAAGGAAGCGGCCGATGACGACCTGCCCGTCAAGTTCAAGCTGAGCGACGCCGATACGCAGGAAGTCTTCGGCCTGGCGGAAAAACTGGATTATTTCAAACATTCGCTGGAAGCACCGGTCAAAGTGGCCTTCATGGGGACCAAGACCTTTCGCTACGAGGATGGCGACAAGAAGTCTGAAGTCAAGTTCAATTACACCGCCGACCTGAATGCGCAGGCCCTGCAGGACTGGTTCGAAAAGATGGCTGAATCGGCGCAGCACCGCATCGATGTGGAGCGCGCCGCCAAGTACGATCACCTGGGAGTCGTCCAGGCCTTGCTGCTGCTCGAATCGGCAATGGATCGCGGCCGGATCGTGGGTGCGGAGCAGTTTCTCCCCATCCTCACCCGCATCAGCGACAACGAAACCTACATGCACACGGCGCGCGCGCGTGCCGCGGAAATCGCCGAGGCGATCCGTAGAGGCACGGTCGAAACGCCCGCACAGAAGCAATAGGCGCTCGGGCGCTTACATCCTGACCACGCGAATACTTCCGTTGCTGGTGCTGAGGTCGATCATCGCTCCGCCCCCGCCGATCTGAGCATCCACGTGGTTGCGGGTCAGTTCTCCCGCGGTCATCGTCATGTCGAAATCGCTCGAGATGCTGGAATTGGTGGTGCGGGCAATCAGGTGCGCGCCCGAATCGGGCGGCATCCGGACCGTGATCCCGTGGTTGCTCGTGCTGGCGCGCGCGTCTCCGCGGTAATGCGCCGGCAGCGTCAGATCGACTCCGCCGTTGTTGGTTTCGATCCGCACGCCGGCATCAGGCTGGCTGACCACGGCGACGACCGCGTTGTTGGAACTGCCCGCGTCCAGCGATCCGCGAAAATCCCTGGCGTGAATCGAGCCGTTGGAAGTGTGCAGGGTGACATCGCCCTGGATGCCGGCGACCTCGATGGTGTTGTTGCTCGTCTGCGCATCCAGGCTGCCGTTCAGATTGTCCACGCGGATTGCCGCATTCGAGGTGCGGAAGCGAGCCGGACCGGCTCCATCCACGGTACGGATGTTTCCGTTGGAGGTGACGATCCGGTCCAGGCACGCGGTGCGCGGCACCTTGACCACCAGGCGCGCGCCCTGATTATGGAGGCGCTCGCTGGGCCGCACCACGCGCACGGAAACGGAAGTGGGCGAATGATCCACATCGACACGCAGGTCCTCGGCGGCCGCCTGCGAGGGGCCGAACTTGGTGCCGCTGATATCGATGGTGTTCTGGTCCCAGCCCGTAACTTCGATCGAACCGTTGAAACTCTCGATCGAAACGTGACCCGCGGCGTTCAGCGGGTAGGCGAAATGAATATCACGGCTGTAGCGGGCGCCGTCAAAATCCTCGATGTCGCAGCCGGACATCAACAGTAGAGCGGCGGCAACGGCCGGAATGGCAAGCTTCGCACGCATACCTGTAGCATACGGGAAACGCGTCCCGTTTGTTCCCGCCGGAATCAAGCCGGAAAAGGCCAGACCCGCTGGGGGGTCTTGCTCAGGATCCAGCTCCGGTCGTCGTCGTTCAGGAACTTCATTTCGTCGCGCACGACGCTCAGGGCGCGCGCATACGTAGACCAGCCTTCCACGATCGGCCAGTCCGTGGCCCACATCAGGCGCCGCGGTCCGAAGGAATCGTAGAGCCGGTGCACGTACTGCTGCGCGTCCAGCCAGGGATAGGGCTGCCGTGAAATCGACCAGGTGTGGGAGATCTTCACGAACAGGTTGGGGTAGCGCTCGAGGGCGATCAGCTTTTCCAGTTCCGCGGGGTGGTCGATGGGGCAATCGGCCATGTGATCGATCACCACGGTGAGTTCGGGCGTGCGATCGAGGAGCGCGCCCACCTCCGGCATGCGCGTGATGGGGGCCAGCACTGTCATCGGCGCCTTCAGCTCGAAACAGCGCTTCCAAAGGGGCGGCATGAGCGGTCCGTGGAACCAGTCGCCCGAGGCGCTGCCGGAAGGGCTGAGACGCACGCCGCGAAAGCCCTGCGCCGTGAGGTCCGCGAGGTGGTCGGGAGCGGCGGGGTCCAGCGGGTCCACGCGGCAAACGCCCTGAAAGATGCCGGGATACTGCTTGAGTACGTGAGCCAGGTAACGGTTGTCGTACTTGTAGTGAATCACCTGAATGATGACGGTGCGGCTCACGCCGTTGGCCTTCATCAGGCCGAGCAGGGTTTCGGGCGCCGCGTCGCGTTCGGGCACCTTCGCGCCCTCGGCGAACGGAAAGGCGGGGTCGTGCTTCCAGACGTGCACGTGCGGATCGATGATGCGGTAGTCGTTCATGAGAGGCAGGGCGGCCGCGGCGGCCAGGAACTCGCGCCGCGAGACCTCAGGCATAAATCGGTTCCAGGCGGCTCACAACATACGCTCCACAGCGTTCGTAACTCGCCCGCGGGCCCTGCCGCGCGATGTCCAGGTCCACGACCAGCCAGCTCTGGAAATGAATCGAGCGCAGCACGCGATGGCAGGCCGGAAAATCAATCTCGCCATCGCCCAGATCGTAGATGGTGTTGCGGTCGAAGCGGTCCGGCGGGGCGTTCGGAACGCGGCGGGCGTCTTTGTAATCGGCCAGCATGAGGCGCGAGGAATACTTGTCGAGCGTTTTCGCGACGTCGCAGCCCGCCAGGTAGAGGTGTGCGGTATCGGGCGAGAAGTGAAACAGCTTGGGGTCGGTCAGGGACATGCAGCGGTCCACTTCCCCGGCCGTTTCCACCATCTGGCCCATGTGGTTGTGCAGGCCGGCCTGGAAGCCCATCTCGCGCGCCGCGGCGCCGATCTGGTTGAAGGTCTCGCACATGGTCTCGAAGGCTCCCGGCGCAGCGCCATTGGCGCGGTTAGGAGAAAAGACCACCAGCCGGCTGGCATCGAACTGCTTCAGAAAATTCATGGCTGCCCGCGCGCCGGCGAGCACTTCGGCACGGCGCGAGGCATCCTGCGTCTGGCCGTTGAACGAGATAGTGACAATCCGGCAGCCGCGCCGATCCGCCTCGCGGCGCAGGTTCTCAGCGGTTATGTCGTACGTCTGCAGAATCCGCGGAAACTGCGTGAGCCGGATGCCGATAAAACCGGTGTCCCGCATCACATCGAGAATATCGGTGAAGGGGACGTGCGGAAAGTAGTTCCACAGGTTGGAGCCGAGCGCCCATTTGACGTTGCGGTTGGCGGGCAGGCGCGCCGCCGCGCGAGCGAGAGCCGCGCCCAGCAGGGCCAATGTTTGCCGCCGCGTCATCATCGAAATCACCGCCGCTTCCTGTGTTTGCGGCCCGTCGGGCTTTACGCCGCCAGCGCGTTATTCAGCCGGCGCAGTGCTTCGTCGATTTCCGCGATGCTCTTGTAGCCGATCGTCACCGTGTCTACGCCGGCATTATTGAAGGCGAAGCGCAGAGCCGCGTCGCGATCGTCCGGGTCCGTGAACCGGCCCTCGCCCACCAGTTTCATGCTGATGACGCCGGCGCCCTGCTGGTGCACCTGGTGGGTATGCTCCACCACCTCCGGCACGTTGCCGCCCGAGCTGGAGCCCTGCGTGGGGCCGTCCATCACGGTGCCTTTGTGGTTCATGCGGATCATCGCCACATCCAGCCAGGTATTGCCGGGGAAGGTGCGCAGCGCGGGCAGGCCGTGAACCGACGCGCCGTGCGCCCGAATGATCTTCTTCTGCTTGGCCAGCGAAAATGCGTCGCGATGCTTCTCCATATCGGCGGACCAGTCGGGGCTGCGCACGCAGTGCAGCAGCAGAATATCCAGGTATTCGGTATCGAGCTGCTTGCGATATTCGTCGATCTTCGCCATGGGATCGTCTTCCGGCCGCACCGTGCATTTGTGCATCAAGCGGTAGGAATCGCGCGGAATGCCCTTGAGCGCAATCGCCAGCATCTCAGGCATGCCGGGGTAGCTTTCCGCGGTTTCGAAGAAGCGGATTCCGCTGTCGTAAGCGTGCCGGACCTGGCGGTTGAATTCGTCCTGCCCCAGTTCGCGCTGCACGCGTCCGGAGTGCGTTCCGGTGCCGAATGCCAGGCGCGTCACTTTGACGCCCGATTTACCCAACGGTACCCAGTCGGTTGCCGTACGTTTGATGGCGGCATCCGCCAGGGAAGGCCGCAAACCGCCAACCATCGCGGCAGCCGCGGTAGACTTCAGAAAGTCTCGCCTCGAGTGGCCCATCAGTTCCCCCCTCGAACAAAATATCACATTCTCCGATATCATGACCGCATGCGAATGCTGTGCTTGGTATGTATTGCCGCGCTCGGGCATGCGGCATCGCTCGAGGAGGCAGTACGGACGCGCATCGCCGGTTTCCCGGGTTCCGTGTCGCTGTACGCGAAAAACCTGGATACCGGTCGGTCGATCGGGATTCGCGAGACCGAACCGGTCCGCACCGCGAGCACCATCAAACTGGCAATCATGACTGCAGTCTTCGATGCCGTCTCGCGCGGCCAGGCGAAATGGACCGAGCCGCTCACGGTATCGGCCGCGGAAAAAGTATCGGGCACCGGCATTCTCGGGACCGAGATTTCCGATGGCGTCACGCTGCCCCTGCGCGACGTTGTGAACCTGATGATCGTGCTCAGCGACAACACCGCGACCAACATGATTCTCGAGCGCTTCTCCGCCGATGCCGTCAACGCCTGGCTGGACCGCCTGGGGCTGCCCGGCACGCGTTCGCTGCGCAAAGTGATGGGCGGCGAAGGCCGTCCGGCGAACCTGGCCTACTCCGCCGCCGGCAAGCTGCCGGAGAATCGCAAATATGGAATCGGCGTGTCCACTCCGCGCGACATGGTGACGATCCTGGAGAAGCTCGAACGCGGCCAGATCGTCAGTCCGTCCGCTTCGCAGGAAATGATCGCCATTCTCAAGCGCAACCAGGACAACACCGGGATCGCGCGCCACATGCAAGGGATGCCGGTGGCGCACAAGAGCGGCACGCTCGAGGCTTTGCGCAGCGACGTGGGGATCGTTTACGCCAAAACGGGCCGCGTGGCGATGGCCATCACGGTGGATGACATGCCGAAGCCGGACTGGAGCCCCGATAATCCCGGTTCGCTCCTGATTGCGGACCTGGCGAAAATGATTGTGGACGGGCTGCAGTAACCCGGCCGCCGCTATTTTCTGGTCGATTCGCGCACGATCAATTTCGGTTCGGTGAGCAAAACCGTGGGCTGCTTTTTGCGCTTCGATCCGATCGCTTTCACCAGAATCTCGGCCGCCTGCTGGCCGATATGCGTGCTGCTCTGATCGACCGTGGAGAGCGGAACGCGCAGCAGGTCGGAATAATGCACGTTGCCGGCTCCGATCACCTTGATGTCTTCCGGTATGCGCATACCCGCTTCGAGGACGGCTTTGAGAGCGCCGGCGGCTACGGGATCGTTGTAGCCGAAGATCCCGTCCGGCGGGCGTTTGAGCCCGAGCAGGCGCCGCGTGGCGCGGTAGCCGCTCTCATCGTCGCTGGCGGGCACCACGTATCCATCGGGCACTGAAATGTCCGCAGCGGCGAGGGCGGCCCGGTACCCTTTCAACCGGCTTACGCCGGGGGTGTGCGCGGGACCGGCCAGGTGTGCGATGTGGCGGCATCCCATGTCGATGAGGTGCTGCGTAGCCAGGCGGCCAATGGCTTCATCGTCCGCGCCCACGTAAGACGCGGCGCGATCGGGAAAGCGGCGGTCGATCAGCACGTAAGGGACGCCGCGCGCTTCGATGCGGTCGAACACGTCGCCGCCATCGGGAGGCTGCGCGGAAGCCAGAATCAGTCCATCCACCTGGCGGGCGAGCAGGCGCTCGATCTCGCTGACCTCCAGTTCGCGGTTCTCTTCCGAATTGCAGATCACCACGTCATAACCGAAAGGTCGGATGGAACTGGAGATGCCTTTGGCGATTTCGGCGAAAAACGAGTGCATCAGGTCGGGCACGATCAGCCCGATCATGAAAGTGCGCCGTGCGGCGAGGCTGCGCGCCACCCAGTTGGGCTGGTAGTTCAACTCCTTGATGCGCGCGAGCACCCGGCTGCGTGTTTCGGCTCCTACATCCGCGCATCCCCGCACGACTTTGGAGACGGTCATGACAGACACGTTGAGATCGCGGGCAATATCCTTCAGGCGAACGGGCGCGGTAGGCGTATTCGAGGACATGGCAGTGCCGGTTCCGAATCTTCTCCTTACGAGCACTATGGTACTGGAAATATGTAACTGCTACAATCTCCTCAACCGGGAGGCGGTGTGGTGTCTCCGGGCGAAGGAGGCTTACATGGACGCTAGCATGGCGCAGGAGACGCGGTATTGCTCCGAATGCGGCCGCGCGACGCCGGCCGATGAGCTTGCCCGTTTCGGCGACCGGATGGTCTGTCCGATCTGTAAAGACGTGTACACGCAGAAACTGCGCGAAGGGGTTCGTCCCGCGGCAGTTGTGCAGTACGGGGGCTTCTGGATTCGATTTGTGGCGTACCTCATCGACGCCATTATTCTGGGCATTGTTACGAGCATTATTCAGTTTCTGACGGTGGGCAGCCTGTTCACCGTTCCACGCATCGAGCCGGGTGACAACCCCTTCGCCGCGTTAGGGCCGCTGATGGCCGTGATGGGCACCGCGACGCTCATCAGTATGGCGATCAACTGCGCCTACGAAACCTTTTTCATTGCCAGGCTGGGCGCCACTCCGGGCAAAATGGCGCTCGGCCTGAAGGTGGTCCGCCCGAATGGAGGGCCTGTCGATGTAGGCCGGGCTTTCGGGCGCTACTTCGCCAAGATCCTGAGCGGCCTGATTCTCTGCATCGGTTACATCATGATCGGCTTCGACGGCGAAAAGCGCGGGCTGCACGACATGATCTGCGATACCCGCGTCATCCGGATCCGCAGCTAACCCTGCATGCCTGTCCCCTGTGCCCGCTGCCAGATGCCCTTGCCCAAATGGGAGCTTGCGGGCAGCGATACGGCTATGTGCACCTCGTGCGGAAGCACGAACACCGTGCGCGCGTTCCCGGCCATTTTGAACCAGGCGGGCGCGGCCCGCGCGGAATCGGCCATGGTGGGCGAGGCCTGCTGCTACGATCATCCCAATAAGCGCGCGGTGGCCGCCTGCCGCCAGTGCGGGCGCTTCGTGTGCCAGTTGTGCTCCGTGGAATTCGCCGGCGAAACCTGGTGCCCCAGTTGCGTGGCGGCGGGGGCGGGACAGGCCAAAGAGGCGCGCAGCGAAACCACGCGCACGCTGTACGACACCATTGTGTTTCTGCTGCCGTTCGCCACCCTGGCGTTTTGGCCGGCGCTCATTCTGACCGGACCGGCCACCGTCGTCCTGGGGGTGATGAAGTGGAAGCAGCCGCTCAGCCTGGTGCGGCGCAGCCGCTGGCGCTTCGTGGTGGGAATGATCACCGGACTGGCGGCTACCGCGGGCTGCGTGTGGCTTCTGATTTATTTCACGACGATCGCGAGGGCACGCGGCAAATGAGCGGCGAAGCGCGGATTGCATATCGCAAACTGCCGGGGCGGCGTCGCGGCTTCATTCGCGGATCGAGCGTTTGGCTGGGGCCGGACCATTTGCTGCTGGTGAAGTCCGTGCGGTTTCGCGAGGAATACCGGCGATTTTATTTTCGGGACGTGCAGGCAATCGCGGTGGCCAAGGCGCCGCGCTTTCATGTTTCGACGCGCGTGGTGCCGCTCCTGCTCCTGGCGATGTTCGCTGTGCCGGCGCTGTATGGATTCACCAGGGGTGCGGCGAGCCGGTTTCCGATTCTCTCGTCGGTGTTTTGGCCGTCGTTTTGGTCGACCGCTGCGCTGCTATTGGGCGTGTGGGTCGTAATCTCCTCACAGTTCAGTTGCCGCTGCCGGATTTACACCGCCGTGAGCGGCGAAGAGTTGCCTGGCATCTATCGCGCGTGGACAGCGCGGCGCTTCCTGGCTAAAGTGGAGCCGCTGATTTTGCAGGCGCAGGGCGCCATCGAGGGCAACTGGGCCGAAGCCGTGGAAGGGCGCGCGGTCGGTCCGGTGGAGCCCGCGCCGCCGCTTGCGGAGGGCGAAACTCCGCTGCCGGGCGCCCAACCGCAAGGCGGCGCCTCGACGGCCGCCCTGTGTCTGGCGGCGGCGCTGGTTGCGAGCGGCGCGTTCGATCTGCTCACCCTGCATTCGCGCACGGCGTGGACGGGCGTCATGCCGCTGTGGTTCGCTGTGGCCAAGATCGCGGCTGCGACGGCGGTGTTCATCCAGTACAATCGGGGCAAGCTGCGGCGCGGCGTGCAACGGATCGCGATCGCGGCCCTGGTCGCGCTGGGCGTGATGTTCTACATCAATCAGTTTCGTACGAGCATGACCACCGCCTCGGCGCGGGGGCGCGCGGTTACATTTTCGACCGTAGTGCTTGGCGGGACCCCGGTGCTGCGCGGCGCCGAAGGCGGCGCCGACCTTCTTCTGGGGTTCGCAGCGGCGGTTCTCCTGTTGACCGGGAGCGGCAAAGCATGAGCGCCGCGATCGGGCAGCAGTGCTGGAACCACGAAACGCGCGAGGCGGTTTGCCGCTGCCCGGAGTGCGGCCGCAGCTTTTGCCGCGAATGCGTCACGGAGCACGAAGCGCGCCTGTTGTGCGCAGCCTGTCTCGCGAAAAGCGTGGCGCCGGCCGCCGCACGGCGCGGCGGGCTGCGGAGAATCGCTCCCGCGGGCATGTTGCTGGCCGCCATCCTGACGGCCTGGATTTTCTATTTCGCGGTGGGACAGACGGTCATCACGCTGGTGGAGCGCGCGGAGCGGACCTCATGGCAGCAGTGAGACAAGGCCGCGCCGTGACCACTCTGGAGGATGCCGTGCGCCTGCTGCGCAGCGCCGGGTTTTCCTCGATCGGTGTGCACTGGACCGGCAGCGTGCCGCTGGCGTTGGGAACCCTGCTCTTCTGGAATGCGTTGACGCGGGGCGGCATGAGCAACCAGCAGTGCGCGGCGTGGTCGCTGGCGCTGGCGCTCCTTTATCTATGGATGCACTGCTGGCGCAGCGTCTTTGCGGGCGGGTTGATGCGCGGGCTGGCGGATGACGGCCGCGCGATGCAATGGACGCCGCAGAAGGCAGCGCGCCTTGCAGCCACGCAATCGTTCGTGGGCGCAACCAAAATGGCGGTGTGGCCCATGGCGCTGCTGGTGGGGTTTCCATTTGCCCGCATGATCGCGTTCTATCGCTACGCAGCGGCGCTGGGAGATCGCGACGATCTCGGCGGCTTTCCGCTGATCGCGCGGGCGCGGCGGCTGGCGGGTCTGGAAAACGGTTTGAGCTGGGCGATTCTGCCCTTTCTGTGGCTGCTCGGTTTCGCCGCCACCCTGAACCTGGCGCTGGCCTTCGCCATCCTGCCGCAGCTCATCAAAATGCTGGCGGGATACGAGTCGGAATTCAGCCGCAGCCAGGAGTTCTATACCAACAGCCCGCTCTTCTTTGTCGTGGTGCTGACGGCGGGATGGCTGGCGTTCGATCCCTTCGTGCAGACGGTCTACTGCGTGCGCTGTTTTCACGCCGAGGGCTTGGAAACGGGTGAGGATTTGCGAGCCCGCCTGCGGCGCATGCGCGGCGCCATCGCGGCGTTGGCGCTGGTGTTGTGGATGGCGTTGCCGCGCGTCGCCACGGCGGCTGTTTCGTCCGCGGAATTGGAACAGGCGGCCCGGAAGGCGATGCAGGCGCCGGAGTATTCCTGGAGGCTGCCGCGGCCGCCGGTCACGGGATTTCGCGGGAAGCCCTGGGTGGTCGCGGTGACGGAACGGATTCTGCACGCGGGCGCGGCGGCGCTGCAATGGATCGGCCGCGCCATCTCCTGGGTTTTGCGATGGATTTTCGGTCAATTGGGCGGCATGCCGGATTCTCAGGGCGGCGCCCTGCCGCGCTCGGGCCTGCACTGGAGCGTCTATCTGCTGATCGCGGTGGCGGCCGGCGCGGTCCTGGTCCTCGCCTGGCGCAACCGCGTCTTCCGGCGGCGCAGGCACCCGCAGGTGGAAGCGGCGGGCATCCCCGCGGTGCGCATCGAAGACGAAGATCTCTCGGCCGACCGCTTGCCCGAGGGCCGCTGGCTGGAGATGGCGCGCCAACTGCTGGATGCCGGAAACTTCCGGCTGGCGCTACGCGCGTTCTACCTGGCCAATCTGGCGTGGCTCGGGCAAGGGCAATGGCTGGCGATCGACCAGGGCAAGACCAATCGCGAATACGAACTCGAACTGCAGCGCCGGGCGCGCGCCAGGACCGAAGCGCGCGCGCTGTTCGCGCAGAACATCGCGGCCTTCGAGCGGTGCTGGTACGGCATGCACGGCGTCTCGCGCGATGACGTGGAAGCGTTTCGCGGGCGGGTGGACGAAATGAAGGAGCGGATGGCATGACGGACCGTGCTGCCCGCCTTCGCTCGCGCGGCGCCCTGAAGCATACCCTGTCCATGCTGCTGCTGGCGGCGGGCTTCGTCTGGGGCGCGCTGTATCTCTTCGGGCTGCAATTCTCCGCCGGCGGGGTCTACCCCGAATACTCGAGCCTGCGCAGCGACCCGATGGGCGCCAAACTGCTCTACGACTCGCTGGCGCAGCTTCCGGGCGTCACCATCGAGCGAAATTACCAACCCTTCGAATTTCTGCCGGCACGCGGTTTCACGCTTCTGCTGCTGGCGATGAAGCCGGACGATCTCACGGATCTCGCCAGGATCGAACGCATCGCCGCCCGCGGCAGCCGGTTGGTGATCACACTGCAGGCCGTGGACAAGACGCAGGCCGCCGATCTGAAACCGCTGCTCGGCAGATGGGGCGTGCGCGTGGAATTGGCTCCGCGCAGCGATGTGAATCACCGGTTGTATTTCGCCGCGGCCAAGGGCTGGAATCCCATCGAGCGGGCGGGAGACTTGCAGTCCGCGATCGAACGCAATTTCGGCGCGGGCAGCGTGGCGCTGTTTGCGGGGAGCACGGACTTCAGCAACGAATCCACGGTAGTGGGCGACCGGTTGCCGCTCGTGGCGGCGGCGCTGGGGCCGGCGGAGCACGTGATCTTCGACGAGCAGCACCTGGGAATCGCCGAATCGGGCAGTGTGGTGGCGCTGGCGCGGCGGCTGCATTTGACCGGGCTCGCCATCGGGCTGGCGATTTGCGCGGGCCTCTTCCTGTGGCGCAACGGCGCGACCTTTCCACCCGCGGCCGACCCTGCGGAGTCCCGCCCGCTGCAGGGCCGCACGGCGCAAGCCGGCCTCACGACGCTGCTGCGGCGCCACGTTCCGCCGCGTGAGCTGGCCGCGGTCTGCTGGCGCGAGTGGCTGAGCGCGAACCGCGGCGCGACGACCCCGGAGCGGATGCAGCGCGCGGAGGAGATCGCGAACGGCGGCGCCGACCCGGTTGCGGCCCTGCACGAAATCGAAAACTTGTTGCACGCGAAAGGAGAGCTTTGACCCTCGATCAATTTGGGCCCGCCATGGAAAGGGCGATTGCCGGAATCCGGCAGGTGATGATCGGACAGGAGGACGCGATCCGCTATTCGCTGGTGGTGATCCTCTGCAATCAGCACGCGCTGATCGAAGGCGTACCGGGCCTGGGCAAAACGCTGCTGGCGCGCACGCTGGCGGCGGTGCTCGGATGCGAATTCAAGCGCATTCAATTCACGCCCGACCTGATGCCGGCGGATATCACCGGCACCAACGTGTTCAACCTCCAGCGCAACGAATTCTCGCTGGTCAAAGGGCCGCTGTTCACCACCTTTCTGCTGGCCGACGAAATCAATCGCGCGCCGGCCAAGACGCAGTCGGCGCTGCTGGAGGCGATGCAGGAGCGCACGGTCACGATCGATCGCGAAAGCTACCGGCTGCCGGCCAACTTCACGGTGTTCGCCACGCAAAACCCAATCGAAAGCGAAGGCACCTATCCGCTGCCCGAAGCGCAGAAGGACCGCTTCATGCTGAAGATCGACATGACCTGGCCGGAAAACGAGGACGAACTGACGCTGGCCCGCCGCAGCCTGGATGCCTCCGCGCCGGAAGCGGTTCTGATGCGCGGCGAAGTGGCCGCGTGTCTTTCGGAGACGGAACTGGTGGCGCTGCGCTGCGCTCTGGAGCAGATTCAGGTGAGCCCGCAACTGGTGGAGTACGTGGTGCAGGTGGTGCGGCGCACCCGCACCGACGACTCCATTCTGGTGGGCGCCGGACCGCGCGCCACCCAGGGGTTGCTGCGCGCGGGGCGTGCGTGGGCGGCCATCGCCGGGCGCGATTTTGTGAGCCCGGACGATATCCGCGCGGTGGCCGTGCCGGTGCTGGGCCATCGCCTGCTGCTGCGGCCCGAATCGGAACTCGAAGGCGTGCGTACGCAGGAAGTGCTGGATCGCATTTTGCACGAGGTGCCGGTGCCGCGATGATGGCGCCTTCCAAACGGCTGCTGTGGGTCTCCGCCTTGCTCGTAGTGCCCCTGGCCGCGGCGGCGAGTCTGGATCCGCACGCCGCGCCGGTGTGTATCGCGGCGCTCGCGGTCCTCCTGGCGTTTGCGGTCTTCGACGCCTTGCAGGGCCGGCGCCGCATTGAAAGCGTTCTGGCCGGCGGCCCGGCCTTACTGCGAATAACAAAAGGCGTGGAAACCACACTGCCGCTGGTGCTGGAGAACCGCGCCGGCATGCCGCTGCCCTTGCGCGTCGCGCTCGCATTGCCCGATGGGTTGGAGTCCGCGGAGAAGGTGCTTCCGGCAACCGCGCCCGTGGGAAAGTCGGAGATCGCCTGGCGCATCGTGGGGAAGAGCCGTGGCGACTTTCGAGTCGAGGCGCTGCACCTCGAAACGCCGTCGGCCGCCGGGTTCTGGCTGGCGCGCGCCACGCGCCCGCTGAACTGCCCGGTGCGCGTATATCCCAATCTGCGCGACCGTGCCACGGGCGCACTGTTTCTGAAGACGCGCAGCCTGGGAATCCGCGTCTACCGGCAGGTGGGCAAAGGGCGCGAGTTTGAAAACCTGCGGCAATACATACCCGGCGACAGCTTCGAAGACATCCATTGGAAGGCCACGGCGAAGCGAGGGTTTCCGGCGGTGAAACTGTACCGTGTGGAGCACGCGCAGGAACTGTACACCGTGATCGACGCCTCCCGTCTCGCCGCGCGCGAAGGGATCCTGGAGAGCTACGTGGATGCGGCCCTACACCTGGCGCTGGTGGCGGAGCGGCAGGGCGACCGCTTTGGCCTCGCGACGTTCAGCGATCATACGCGCGATTTCGTGCGCGCGCGCAGCGGCATGGATCATTTTCGCCTCTGCCGCGAAACCATCTACAACCTGCGCGCCGAGCGGGTAAGCCCGGACTTCCGCGATATCTTCACGACCCTCACAACCGCGCTGCGGCGCCGCGCGCTGGTGGTCTTCTTCACGGCGCTGGACGACGCGCTGCTGGCCGAGACCTTCGAGAGGGAAGTTGCCCTGCTGGCACGGCGGCACGTGGTGCTGGTGAATGTTCCGCAGACGGCGGGGACGCGTCCCCTGTTCACCGGCGAAGCGCCCGAGAACCTCGATGCGGCTTACGAGCGGCTGGCCGGACAGATGCTGTGGAACCGCATGCGCACGCTCAAACTGGCGCTGCAGAATCGCGGCGTACGGCTCGCCATCGTGGACCCGGAGCGGATCAAGGCGCAGGTGACGGCGCAGTACCTGGACGTGAAACGGAGGCAGACGCTGTGATCATCGATCTGCAGCGCTTCGTGGCCGGCGAGCGCGCCTACTGGGACGAACTGGACGCGCTGCTGCGCCGGCTGGAGGCCGAACCGGAGCGTCGCATGACGCTGGCGGAAATCCAGCGCATGCACTACTTGTACGAACGAGCGTCGGCGGACCTTTCGCGCCTGGATACCTTTTCCACCGAGCCGCGGCTGCGCGAATTTCTGGAGTCGCTGGTATCGCGGGCGTATATGGAGATCCACGAGACGCGTGCGCCCCTGAAGATCCGCTGGAAGGAGACCATCCTCGAATTCCCGCGGGCGTTCCGGCGGCGCATCGGAGCGTTCCGCATGGCCGTGGCGGTGACGCTGGTGGGCTGCGCGTTCGGCTGGTTCGCACTGCGTGAAGATCCCCGGACGAAAGCGGTGCTCATGCCGTTTCCGGGATTGATGATGTCGCCCGCCCAGCGCGTGGCCCAGGAGGAGAGCGCCAAGACGGACCGGCTCAAAGGCGTGAAGGCATCGTTCTCGGCCGAACTGATGACGCACAACGCGCAGGTGACGGTTCTGGCGCTGGCGCTGGGGATCACCTGGGGCATCGGCACCCTGGTCCTGCTGTTCTACAACGGCGTGATTCTGGGTGCGGTAGCGACCGATTACATTGCGGGAGGGCAGGGTGTCTTTCTGGCGGCATGGCTGCTGCCGCACGGGTCGGCCGAGATTCCGGCGATTCTGCTGGGCGGGCAGGCCGGCTTCATCCTTGCGGGTGCGCTGATCGGTTGGGGCGACGGACAATCGCGGACGGCGCGGCTGCGCGCCGTAGCGCACGATCTGTTTGCCATTATCGGCGGCGCTGCGTGCCTTCTGGTGTGGGCGGGAATCATGGAAGCTTTCGTTTCCCAATACCATCAGCCGGTAGTTCCATATGGGCTGAAGATCGCCTTCGGAGCGTGCGAATTGGCGGCGCTGGTGCTGTTCCTGGGCTGGGCAGGCAGGGAATGAGCGCCGCTCGACAAAGCTCACTGGCGATCGAAACGCCCGAAGGCGTGGTGTTTCGCTATGAGCTCGCGACGCCCGCGGTGCGCGCGATCGCAATGGCGGTGGACCTGGCGGCGATCGGCACCTTCTCGTACGTAACGCGGCAGTTCGGCGAGAGCGCGGCGCATCTCAATCCGGATTGGGCCACCGCGATTTCGGTGATTCTGTTTTTTGTGGCACAGGTGGGATACGGAATCGTGCTGGAGTGGCGCTGGCGCGGACAGACTATCGGGAAACGGCTGCTGAATCTGCGGGTGGTGGATGCGCAGGGGTTGCGTCTGCAGCTGCCGCAGATCGTGCTGCGGAACCTGCTGCGGCTGGTCGACAGCTTGCCGCTGCTCTATCTGGTCGGCGGGATCGCGGCGCTCGCGAGCCGCCGATGCCAGAGGTTGGGCGACCTGGCGGCGAACACGATCGTCGCGCGCGAGCGGACGTTCGAAGAGCCGGACCTGGAGCAGATCGCGCCCGCGAAATACAATTCCCTGGCGGCCTATCCGCATCTTTCGGCGCGGCTCCGGTCGCTGGCCGGCGCCGAAGCGGTCGGGATGGCGGTGCGCGCGGTAGCGCAGCGGGATGGCTACGAACCGCGCGCGCGGGTCGAACTGTTTGCCGAGCTTGCGGAATATTTCCGCGGGCTGGTGCCTTTTCCGGCGAGCGCCATGGAAGGGCTCACCGACGAGCAGTATGTGCGCAGCGTGCTGCGGGTGATTTACGGCGCGGCTCGCTAAGAGGCCTGACCACCCATCCCGGCTGATCTGGTCGACTCCCTGGATCTGCTGATGGCTGCTCTGGCTGACCGGCCGCTGCGGCTGCTTACTTCTTCTTCAGTTCCGCCTGTAGTTCGCGGTAGGCGGTCTCTTCGTAATCGGTCTTGAGGCGGGGGCGGTCGTCCAGTTTGGGATCGGCGCGATTAGGCCCTTCTTTCTTGAGGGCGCGCCCGAGAAGCGCGGTCGCTTCGGAATCGCTGGGATTGCGTGCCAGCGCGGCTCGAAAACTCTCGGCAGCCTGCTCGAATTGCCCGGAGTGCCACAGGGTGTAGCCCAGATTGAAGTGGTAATCGGGATCGGTATCGTCGCCGTCGAGAGCTTTCTGAAAACTGGCGACGGCGTGCGCGGTGTCGTCACTGCGCGCCTGGGCCGCGCCCAGGTCGTTATACACTTCGTTGAGCGGGAAGGCTGCCGCGACCGTCTGGAAAGCCTGGGCGGCGCCGGAGAAATCGCCCAGGTGATAGCGGCACAGACCGAGATAGAACTGCGCTTCGAAATAGCGGGAATCGCTGCGCGCCACGCGCTGGAGCCAGCCGGCGGCCGTTTTATAATCCTTCTGCTCCCAGGCGATCTTGCCGAGTTGGAAGCAGGGCTGCGAGTAGTGTTCGTCGAGCCGCGCCGCCTGCGTGAAGAGCCGGTGGCGCTGCTCGGGATCGGCGGCCAGCAGGCCGCGGATGTAGCTTTCCACGGCGTCGATGCGCACGGGCGGGCGCGCCGCCAGAAAATCTTTTTCGGCGGGCGCGGTCTTCGGCTCCAACTGCTGGAGCGTCTGCCATCCGAGATGCGCCTCCAGCGCCGCCAGGTCCTCCAGCGCGCCGACCTCGCTGAAAGGACTTCCCTGGCTCACATCTTTAAGATCGAGAATGCGCGCGGTGATGCGCAGGGAGCCCTTGGACTGCGTCTTGCCCGGCTCCGGCGGAAGCAGTTCGTAAAATCCGTAGATTACGTTGGAAGCGTCCAGCGCCTGGCCGATCTTGATGATTGAAGCATGCGTCAATTCGGCGCCGGGACGCAGCGACAGCCTGCGGTAGCCTTCGAGACGCTCCTCCCGGTCGAGTACAAGCAGGCCCTCTGAGGAGAGCGAATCACGGACGCTTTCGGCGATGCTTTCCCCGATCCAATCGAGATTGGAAGATTGCGAATGATTGAAAAATGGTAAGACCACGGTGGTCTCGGCGCGCAGCATGGCGCAGAGACACAGCAGCAATGGCAGGCAACGGAGCATTCACTCTTAGTGTGGCATAGCCGCGAAGAAGAGCGCCGGCTGGAATGCCGGCGCCCGGAGAGTGAATGTTCGCGCGAACTTACTGCGCCGGAACGGGTTCGGCGAAGACGAGCTTGGTTTTGGTGCCGCCGAGGTGGATTTCTTCAATGCGCATTTTCCCGTCCGCCGTGCTGTACTTCACGCTGGTGGAATCGTACTTGCGATCGTTGGTTTCCACTTTGACCGGACTTTGCGCGCTGACTTTACCCTGGCGGAGCGTGGCGGTATCGCCGTTCACCTCGACTTTGTAATCGCCCGGTTTCAGTTCCGTGTTTCCGGCTTCGGCTTTTTCCAGTAGTGTGACGCTGTAAGACTTGGCGCTGGCAACGGCGAGGCCAATCAAAGCGAACGAGAGCACAAGCTTCCTCTTCATAGTTGTTTCCCCTAAACTCTCTTTTGAATTTATTTTACGAGACGATTTCGCCTACACCCAGTAGTACGAGCGAACCTCAAAAACGTTCCGAAGAATTGACGAGTGCAGTCGCCTCGTGGCGTGCTTCCGCGGTGTCTCCGAAGGCGCGAATCCAGTGTAGAGCCGGCTCGCGGCGAAACCAGGTTGCCTGGCGTTTGGCGTAGTTGCGGGTTTTTCGCTGCGCGTAGAAGACGGCATCGCGAGGGGAAAGCTCGCCCGCCAGGAGCTGCAGCGCCTGGCGATAGCCGTGGGATTCGAAAGGCTTGCACGCGGGAGAGAAACCGCGCGCGAGGATGCTCTGGACTTCTTCGACCAGTCCCTCGGCGAACATCTGCGCGCAACGGGCGTCCAGCCGCCGGTAGAGTTCGTCGCGGTCGGGAAACAGTCCGAGTTTTACAACCCGGTAACCATGCAGCGCGGTGCGTCCTTCGGCGAAGAGTTCGGCGGCCGGGCGGCGCGTAAGCAGGCAAACCTCGAGTGCGCGTGTGACTTTGGGTACGTCGTGAGGGTGAACCCGGGTCGCCGTGGCGCGGTCGAAGCGGCTCAGGAGGCGATGCAGCGATCCCGGCCGGCGGGCTTCGCGGGCAGCCAGGCGGTCGCGCAGCGCGGGGTCGCGGGAGGGCCCGGCGAATAAGCCATCAACCAGCGCCCGCAGGTAGAAGCCGGTGCCTCCGGCGATGACCGGGAGCTTGCCTCGCGCCGAGATTTCGTGCAGGACGGCAACAGCGCGGCGGGCGTAATCGCCTGCCGTGAAAAGCTCGTCGGGGTCCACGATATCGATGAGGTGATGAGGAATTCCACGCCTGGCGGCGGGGGGCAGCTTCGCGGTACCGATATCGAAGTACCGGAAGACCTGCAGGGAGTCGCAATTGACGATTTCCCCGTTGCAGTTTTCCGCAAGAAACAGGGCCAGGTCGCTTTTCCCGGACCCCGTGGGCCCGGCCACCGCAACCAAAGGCCTTTGCGATGCGTCTCGGGCTACAGGGTCCATGGAAGGGATTTGGTGCGTTTCCGCCAGCCGGGATAACTGTGGAGACGCTTGCGTGGGAACCCCGTTATACAATAAAAAGGTGATCTTCGACCCTTTGGGCTGTCCACCCGGTCGAGAGAAAGTAAACACCCCATGATTCGTTCCGTCAAAGCGCTTCTCCTTGCCGCTGCCGCGGCTGCTGTCTGTTTCGCGCAGACGGCCGCGCCGCAGAGTTCCGCGGCCCCCGCCTCGGCCGATCACAACGCCGACGCCTACTACCACTTTGCCATGGGCCGGCTGTACAACGAACTGGGTCAGGCCGAAGGGAGCAGGGAAGATATCAATAAAGCTATCCAGCACTACCAGGAGGCTTTGAAGCTCGATCCCGGTGCGTCCATCATTTTCGACGAGTTGACCGATCTTTATATTCAAACCGGCCGGCTGCGCGACGCCATTCAGCAGGCGCAGGACATGTTGAAGCAGAACCCGGATAACCTGGGAGCGCGGCGCATGCTGGGGCGGATCTACATGCGGATCATGATCCCCAATACGCAGAACGGGCGGATCGACGAAAATTTTCTGCGCCAGGCGACCGACCAGTACCAGAAGATTACCGAAAAAGACCCTAAGGACGCCGAAAGCTGGGTGGTTCTCGGGCGCCTCTACCTGTATGCTCACAACTCGTCGGATGCGGAGAAGAGCTTCAATACGGCGCTCAAACTGGAGCCGGACAATGTGGATGCCTTGAGCGGCCTGGCCATGATGTATCGCGATCTGGGCGATACCAAGGATGCCATTGCGAAGCTGAAGGCGATCACGGATAAAAATCCCAACGAGCGCAGCCTGGCCGAACTGGCCAGCGCCTACGAAGACATGCAGGATTACAAGGACGCAGCCGATGCCTTGAAACGCGCCGTTGCTCTGGGCGGCGAAAACGCCGACGCCCTGACCGCGGAACTGGCGCGCGATCTGTTGCAGAGCAACCAGGTGGATGAGGCGCTGAAACTGTACCAGGAACTGGCCGCGGGCGATCCGCAGAACCCTGAGTACCAGTTGAAGATGTCGGAGATCTACACCTCGCGCGGCGACCTGGCGAAGGCGCGGGCGACCCTTAACAAGGCCAAGGAGATCCAGCCGGACAGCATTGTGGTGCGCTATGACGAGGCCGGCCTGCTGGAGCACGAAGGCAAACGCGGCGACGCGATCACGGTGCTGAAGGGCCTGCTGGACGATACCACCAAGCCTCACTACTCGGATGGCGAGCGCAACAACCGTGTGCTTTTCCTGCGCCAGTTAGGCGCGGATTACCAGGCGCTGCAGCAGTATCCACAGGCCATCGATACCTACAAGCAGTGGGCCGCGCTCGATCCCGATTCGGCGCCCGATGCCGAAGCGGCCATCATTGAAACCTACCGCGCGCAAAAAGATTATGCCGAGGCTTTACGCGAAGCCGAGACGGCCATCAAGAAGTACCCCAAAGCATCGGCCGGACTGACCGTGGAGCACGCGCAGACGTTGGCGGATGAAGGGAAGATCGACCAGGGCGTATCCGAGCTCAGAACGCTGTTGGGCACGGGAAAAGGCGCTGACGACGGCTCCGCGGAGCAGAAGAAGAAGGCCCAGACGGGAGCCGCCGACGATGCTTCGGCTGCGGCACGGGATCGCGGCATGTACCTGGAGATTGCGCAGGCATACGAAAAAGGCAAGCGCTGGAACGACATGGCGAAGGCGCTGAACGACGCTGAAAAGCTCTGCAACAACGATAAAGAGAAAATCGCGGTCTTCTTCATGCGCGGTTCCATGTTGGAACGGCAGAAGAAGTTCGAACCGGCCGAAGCCGAATTCCGCAAGGTGCTGGCGATCGATCCCAACTATGCCGGCGCGCTCAACTACCTGGGCTATATGCTGGCGGACCGGAACACTCGCCTGGACGAAGCCTACGATCTCATCAAGAAGGCCGTGGATCTCGACCCGGACAACGGCGCTTACCTGGACAGCCTGGGCTGGGTTTACTATCGCCAGGGGAAGTATACCGAAGCCGAGGAGTTGCTTGAGCGCGCGATCGCCCAGATGCCCGATCCCACGGTTCACGACCACCTGGGCGACGTTTACGCCAAACTGGGCCGCACCCGCGATGCGATCACCCAGTGGCAGGCGTCCATGACGGAGTTCCGCAAGCAGTCGCCCGGCGATTTGGACCAGGACGAGATGGCCCGCGTAAACCGCAAGCTGGACGACGCCCAGGCCAAACTCGCCAGAGAAGGCCGCTAGCCTGGCAGCATCGTCCCGGTAACGCCGGCGATCGTGTCGCCGGCAGCGCCTCAGACGGAAATGCTGCGGCAAGAGCGGCTTTCCGTTAATGGTGGATCTTGCTTAGCACATAGCCGCCCGCGCCTCCGGCCAACGCACCGATCCCGGCGCCTTTGCCGCCTCCTGCCAAGCCTCCAATGACAGCGCCGCCGATCGCTCCACCGGCGACATATTTCAAAACCCGGCGATGGCGATGATGGTGACGATCATAATAGTAGACATAGCGCGTACGGCGAGGCGGGGGTGCCTCATAGACAGGAGCAGGCGGTGGCGGAGGTGCGGCAACCACGGCAGGCGGAGGCGGAGGCGGTGACACCACCGGCTCGTCGCCAAAGGGTGAGGCGGCGTACACTACGGGACCGGCGTCGGGGGCGGCCGGCTGTGCGGCCTGCCCGGCGGGATATTCACCGTACTGGTTCGCGACCGGCTGCGTGACATCGTAAGGCGGCGGCGTGTAGGCCGCGGCTGTGGGGGAGGTTCGATGGTTGGTCCAGCCCACGATCGCGACTGCTGCCAGCACCGCCACCCCACCTACGATCAGTCCGCGTTTCCAGTTCGAAGTCAGGTATAAAATTCTCACCTCATTGTTGCTGCATTCGAGTTTCCAGACGGGTCTGTGCGGGGGAGCACCCCGCGGAAGCGAAAAATCGCACAAAGGCGCAAAACAACCTCCCAACAGGCATTTTCCCGGCTGTGCAAAATAACGTTACAAACACCTATAAATTATTGATTCAATGATGGTTATTTTGTTGGAAACGTTGCGAAACCTATCGTTTTGCGCACTTCTGTGGGATACTCAATTATAGAACAGGTTTCAACCACCGAATGTCCCAGTTGGACGAAGCAGTTGCCAGATATAACAAGTCTATAGAGAACGGGCCGTACCGCGATCTTGCGTGGGCGGAGGCCCTGCACGAGCGCATGGAGCACAGCAAACTGTCTTCCGGCGGACGGCTGATCTGTCCCTTTCTGCGCCCGAACTTCGTTTCGCGCCGGCAGTACGAATCGATGGTGAAGACCGCCGAAGCGCTGATCTGCGCCATCGATCGCATGGAACAGATGGTGCTCGCAAGCCCGCCGTTATTGAACCGGCTCGAGCTCCTGCCGGCGGAGAAGATGCTGGCGTCCATCGATCCCGGCTACCAGGCCCTGGAAGTGGCGGCTCGCCTGGACTCGCACCTGGTCAACGGGCACCTGCACTTCGTGCAGTACAATGCCGATTCGCCCACGGGAGCGGGCTACGCCGATGCGCTGGCGGATCTCTTCTATGACATTCCTCCCATGCGGGAGATTCGTAAAAAATACTCGCTGGCGAAGGTGGGCAGCCGCAAGCACCTGCTCAGCGCCCTCTTGAAATCGTACAAGCAGTTCGGCGGCGCCAAGAAACCGAATATTGCGATCGTGGAATTCCGCCCCGCCTACCATTCCGGGCAGAGCGAGTACGAACTTTTCCGCGATTACTTCCGCGAGGAAGGCTATGCGGTGGAGATCGTCTCTCCCGAGCAGCTCGAATATCGCAATCGCGTGCTGCGCAAAGGCCAGTTCGAAATCGACGTGGTCTACCGGCGGCTGGGCGTGCAGGAGTTTCTGCTCCGCTTCGACCTGGCGCATCCCCTGGTGCAGGCGTATCGCGACCGCGCTGTCTGCGTCGTGAACAGCTTCCGCTCGGAGCTGGCGCACAAGAAGGCGATGTTCGGCCTCCTCACCGATGAGGCGCTCACGTCCAAGTTCCCCGCGGCGGAGCGCAAGGCGATCCGCGAGCACGTACCGTGGACGCGCCTGGTAGCCGCCACCAAGACCACCTACGAAGACAAGACCGTGGATCTGCCGGAGTTCATCGCGGAGAATCGCGAACGCATGGCGCTGAAGCCGAACGACGACTACAGCGATCAGCACACGTACTTCGGCTGGGAGATGGAGCCGGCCGATTGGGAGCGTGCGCTCAAGCAGGCGATGCGCGCGCCCTACGTGGTTCAGGAGCGCGTGGAGCCGGTGCGCTCGGTGTTCCCCCTGGCCAGCTTCGGAAACCTCGAATTCCGCGAGATGCAGGTGGATGTCCACCCGCATGCCTATCTCGGCAAGGTGCAGGGCTGCTCGAGCTGGGTTTCGAGCGGCAAGAGCGGCTTCTCGACCGCTTCGGGAATCGTTCCCACGTTCATTCTGGACCCGAAACCGTAACGCGGCGCGCGGTTGCCGTGGCGCGCAGGTTGGCCACGCCCGCGGTGTAACGCGTGTCGGTGACCGAGAAAGCCACCGCGTCCTCCAGCCAGTCGTGCCAGACGCCGTCGGGGTCGTGCGACGCCACCGTCAGAGTGTACTCCTCGGGGCACAGTTCGCAGCGGAACGCGAACGAGATTTCGAGCGTGTCTCCGGCGGCGCAGGGGCCGAGCGGCAGGCGCTCCAACTCCGTGTTGGTGCCGTAGACGTTCAGCCCGATGCGGGTGCGGATCATCATGCCGATTACAGGATCGGCAACCGCCTCGCGGTAGCGCACGGTGATGCGGACCAGGACGAGTTCTCCGCTGCGCCAGACCATCGCCGGGCGGCCGTCTTCGCCGATGGTTTCCACGCGCACCACTTCGGCGCGTCCATCGCCGCGGTGGACGCGCGGGGCCAGGGGCGAACTTGCTCCCGCGCCCCAGGCGCGCACCCGCGCGGCAACGTGTTTGCGGTACGCCGCCAGTATCTCCTGCGGATCGCCGCGCCCCGCCATGCGGCCTTCCCGCAGCCACCAGATCTCGTCGCTCAGCCGGCGCAGCAGCTCTTCCTCGTGCGAAACCACCAGGATGGTGGAACCGGCGCGGCGTAAGCCATCGAGCGCCCAGGCGGCCTGCTCGCGGCGGAGCGCATCCTGCGTGGCGAACGTGTGCTCGAGCAGCAAAACCGGCACGGCGGAGGGAATCGTCAGCGGGTCGAGCGGGCCGAGGAGCACGGCTTCGCCGGAGCGCTCGACGCTGCCGTACGCCGGCGTTTCGATGCCGGCGGCCAGGCGCAGCAGCCGGCTCTTGCCGGAACCGCTTTCGCCCAGGATGCCGATGACCGCGCCATCCGGCGCCGCGGCATCGAAATCCTGTAGCGGCGCACTCGTGACGCGGCGAAATGCGATGGACATAAAACGTTAGAATAGCAATGCAAGATGGACGATCCCAAAGTGCTGGAGCGCATGCGTGCCGATTGGAACGCGCGCGCCGGCGAAGATGCTTACTATTACGTCGCTTTCGGCCGCCGCGAACAGGATGACGAAGAGTTCTTCGCCACCGGCAGCGATACCGTGCGCATCCTGACGGCTGAGTTGAAACGACTCGATGCGCGCGATGCCGCGCTCGAAATCGGCTGCGGTCCGGGTCGACTGATGCGGCCCATGAGCCGGCACTTCGGTGAAATCCACGGAGTGGATGTCTCCGACGAAATGGTGCGTCTCGCGCGCGAGCGCCTGCGCGGCACATCGAACGCGCACGTCCATCACAGCTCGGGGAGCGATCTGGCCGCGTTCCCAGCGGAGAAATTCGATTTCGTCTATTCTTACGCCGTGTTCCAGCACATTCCCAGCCGCGAAGTTGTCTTCAATTACCTCCGCGAAGCGCGGCGCGTGCTGAAGACCGACGGCATTCTGCGCTGCCAGATCAACGGACTGCCGGCCACCGCGCGGCAGTACGATACCTGGAGCGGCGTGCGCATTTCAGCCGAAGAAATCGCCCGCTTCGCGCGTGAAAACGACTGGCAACTTCTGGCGCTCGAACAGGCGCGCACGCAATACATGTGGATCACCTGCCGCAAGCGGCCGCAAGGTTGGGACCGAAGCCTGCGTCCGGCACAGGCGAAGATCCGCACCATCGGCAATGCGTTCAGCGGAGAAGCGGCGGCGCCGGCGTCGGGCGTGATGGCGGCGGTTTCGTTGTGGATCGAAGGTCTGCCACCGGATTGCGACCTCAACCACCTCGAAATCACCGCGGACGGCAAAGCCTGCACGGCCATATTTATCGGCGAGCCGGAAGCAGATGGCGTTTCGCAAGTGAACGCCGGGCTGCCGGAAGGCATCCGCACGGGGCTGATCCCGATTGAGGTGAGCCGGGCGGGCGAATCCTTGTGCGAAACGGGTTGGGTGCGGGTGATACCGGCGCCGCCCAACGTGCCGCGCATCACAGCCATTTCGGACGGCGTGAATCTGCTCTCCGGAACGAGAATCGTGACCGGCACCGTGAAGATAACGATGGCCAACACGGAACATCCCGAGCGATTCGTTGCCCGCGTGGATACGCACGGCGTGACGGACCTGGAGGATTTCTGCACCGACCCGGCGATGCTGCGCTACGAATTCAATCTGCGTCTGCCAAAAGAGGTCGCGCCGGGGCCGCACAACCTCTGGATCACGATGGGCCGGAGGGAATTTCCACCCATCGGGATCGAGGTGGCGTAATTTTGCGCCGTCGCGCGCTGGCTTGCGCGGTGATCGCGCTCGCGGCATGCCGGCGGCCGCTCCCTCGCGGCGATTCCGCGAGCATCCACGTCCTGCAGCTTGCGCCCGGCGTGGTGGATGTTCACGCGGAAACCCTGCTGCGGGAGGGTACAGAAGTCCGCGGCGCTCCCCAAGGCACCACGCTGCGTCTGGCGCCCGATTTCGACGGGCGCGCCGCCTTCGTCGTGGAAGGCGCCGGCGTACGCCTGCACGATTTCACCCTCGATGGCAATCGCGACGTGCTGGAAAAGCGCCAGGGTCTGCCGCCCTCGGACCTGCCGTTCGCGCGCTACACGCGACATAACGGTATCCTCGCCGAAGGCGCCGCGGGGCTCACCATCGAGCGCGTCGCCTTCCGCCGCATGGCAGGTTTCGCCATTCTGGTGAGCGCATCGAAAGATGTCACGATCGATCGCGTGCGCGTGGCGGAGAGCGGGTCGCGCAATCAGGCGGGGCGCAATAACGCGACCGGCGGAATTCTGCTCGAAGAAGGCACCACCGATTTCCGGGTGACGCATTGCGAGCTGACGGACGTCCGCGGCAACGGCATCTGGACGCATTCGCTGTTCACCTCGCCGCGCAACGCCCGCGGGCTCATCGCGCTGAACCGTTTCGCGAACCTGGCGCGCGATGCCATCCAGGTGGGCCACGCAACCGCCGTGCGCGTGGAAGACAACAGCGGTAGCCGCATCGGGTATCCCGCCGATGAAGTCGATATCGAAAGCCAGGCGGTGCCCGTGGCCATTGATACGGCCGGTGACGTGGATGCCTCTTCCTACGCGCGCAACCTGTTTCGCGAAGTCGACGGCAAATGCATCGATCTGGACGGATTTCACGATGGCGAGGTGATCGAAAACCAGTGCATCAACCGCCCCTCCGCCGGCCTCTATCCCTTTGGCAACGTCGGAATCCTGTTCAACGACAGCAACCCCCACACACGCTCGAAGAACATTCGCGTGATCGGCAACGTACTGGACGGCGTGAAATTCACGGGTATTTTTGCTTTCGGCACAGGGCACACCATAGCCAACAATCGGCTGCTGCACATCAACCTCGCCCACTGCAATGAAGATGCCGCGCGTTACGGCTGCTACGAACCGCCGGGAGAGCCGGAAGCGCTGGCCAGCGGCATTTATCTCAGCAAGGGCGTGCTCTGGCCGGAGCCCTCGCGCGGCATTCGCGTCGTAAATAATGAAATCACCGGCTTCCGGATGCAGGCCCGGTGCATTCAGTTTGCACCGGGCGTGAATCCGCAGTGGAACGTGGTGCGGGGCAACGAGTGCCGGGACGCTACTTCAGCTCGTCCCTGAGCACCTCAATGGCTTTTTCGATCTGCCGGTCGTGGCCGCTCAAAAAATCGGCGGGCGTGTTGTCCACCGTGACGTCCGGCGGCACGCCGTAGTTTTCCATATCGATTCCCTTGGCGGTGAACACGGCCGCGCCGGGCGTGCGCAGCGCGGAGCCATCCAGCAGCGTGAAGGAGCCGGTGCCGATCACCTGCGCGGAAGTGGGCACGCCCACGAGCTTGCCCAGCCCGAGGTCGCGGAAACCATCGGGGAACATTTCGGCGTCGCTTGCCGAGCGCTCGTTCTGCACTACCACCATGGGGCCGAAGAACGCCTGGCCGGGGCGCTTGACGTCCAGCGAATCGCGGCCGCGCGTGGATTGGTACGCTTTGCGCTGGTTCAGAATCTCGAGCAACTCCTGGTCGATTCCGCCGCCGCCGTTGAAGCGCTCATCGATAATCAGTGCTTTCTTGTCCTGGTTCTCCAGCAGGTCCACCTGGAATTTGGCGAGCGACGGCGCATCCATCGCCCGGATGTGCAGGTAGCCGATTTCGCCGTTGGTCAGCCGCGCCACCATTTGCTTGCGGTCTTCCACCCAGCGGTCGTACTGGAGATTGCCGAACGCCTGCTGTGTGAGCGGCTCGAGCGAGACGGTCCAGGCGCCATCCGCGGAGGGTTTGGAGTTCACCAGGAATTCGAACTTGCGCCCCGGAAGAATGTTGAACAGCTTCCAGTAATTGGTGCTGGTCTTCAGTTCGTTGTCGTTCACCGCCAGAATGTAATCGCCCACGGAGAGCTTGACATAGTCATGGTCAGCGGGGCCTTTGCTGTAGATGTAGGAGACTTTGTAGTAGCCGGAGGAATCGGGCTGCAGATCGAAGCCCGGGTATCGCGTTTGCACGCGCTCTTCCGGCGCTTCGCCCGGCAGGCGCCCGCCGCCGGAAATGCCGGTGTGCGAAGCATTCATGTCGCCGATCATTTCCATGATGATGTTGTGCAGTTCCTCGGTATCGGCCACATAAGCAAGCAGCGGCTCGTAGGTATCTTTGTCTGCCGCCCAGTTGGCGCCGTGCATTTTGGGATCGTAGAAGCGATTCTTCATCACGCGCCAGGCCTCTTCGAACACCTCCTTGCGCTCGGCGGGGATATTGATTTCCATCCGCACGGTGAAGGGAATGCGGCGCGGCGAAGCGCCCGCCGAGCCGGTTGAGGCCGTCGTCACGGCAGCGCCGCCGCGGCCCCCACGACCTCCGCGACCGGCCGGAGCGGAAGCCTCGCCCGCCGGGGCGCCGCCGGCAGCGGGATTGACTGCCAGCGTGTAAATGCCGCCGCCCTGCAGGTAATAAATGCTGCGCCCGTCGCGCGCCCACTGCGGTTCGGCGCCGCCCCCAAAGCCGCCGCGACCGCCGCGTCCGCGGCCTCCACCGGCAGCCGCGTCGGCAACTGTGGTGTTCAGGCGAGTCAGCCCCGTGCCGTCTTCGTTGATGGTGTACACTCCCGGACCGCCGCCCGCACCGGGTCCGCCGCCCTCTTCGGCAGCGCCGCCGGCGGCGCCGAACAGATACGTGCGGCTATCGGGCGAAGGCACGACGTACATCACCGAGCCGGGCATCCGCGTGAGCTGTTTGATGCGGCGGTCCAGGCCATCCCACACGATTTTGACCTGCACGTTCGCCGGCGCTGAGCCGCGTCCGCCGCGTCCCATGGGCGCTTCCATAGAGGCTTCGGCCTGCGCCTCGGTGTCGATATCGCGGTCGTTCGGGTCCTTGTCCGCCGGGGTGAGAGCGACGCTGTAGAGCTGATACGTGGTGCGGTTCAGGGCCGCCATGGCCGGCGCGCCCGTGCCGCCGAGGAAGACCAGTTTCTTGCCGTCGGGCGTCCAGCGTGCGCCGTTAGAGAGCAGAAAATCATCGCTTCCGATAACATGTTCCTGGCCCGTGGCGAGTTCGCGCACCCACACATGGGTGCGCAGCATCTTGTCCGCCTTGCCGTAGGAGAGCCACTTGCCGTCGGGGGAAAACTGCGGGTTCTGCACGGGGCCGGCATCGTTCGAAACCAGCACCTCTTCTCTGCCCGAGTTGACGTCCACGCTCCGCAGTTTGTGATCGGAGCCGCTCCAGAGCAGCGTTTGCGAATCGGGCGACCAGGTGAGCGCCGATTTATCGCAATCCGCGTCGCTCAGCTTCTTCGCCGTCTTGCCCAGTTCGTCGGAGATGTACACTTCCTGGCGGCCGGTGCGGTCGGAAACGAACGCGATCCACTTGCCGTTGGGCGACCAGCGCGGGTCCTGTTCGCGCCAGGGAGTCTCGGTAACGCGCTGCGGCTCGCCGCGATCGGTGGCAATGGTAAAGATCTCGCCGTGACTCGCAATCACCGCGCGCTTGTTGGAGGGAGAAAGATTGAAGTTTTCGGCGGTGTTGGTGATTGTGACCAGCTCGGTATCGTTCTCTTTATCGTCGCTCTTGATATCGATACGGATTTCGCTGCTCTTTCCGCTGGCGGTATCGAGCTTCCAGATGCCGAAGTTGTCTTCGTAGACGATGGTCTTACCGTCCGCCGAGATGCTGGGGAAGAAGAGGTTGCCATCACCGTGATGCGTCACCTGCACGGCCTTGCCGCCTTTGTCGGAGATTTTCCAGATGTTGTTCTCGCTCTTCATCACCTCGGGGCTGCCGGGCATGACGGTCTTTTCGTTGGGGAGTTCGTTGGAGACGAAGTAGATTTCCCCGTTTGCAGCGTACATGGGCCAGAGCATGTTGCCCCGGTAATCCGCGTCGCCCAGGTGCGTGAAGGTCTGGTTAGCGAGGTCCTCCACCCAGAGGTCGGCGGCGTAGCTGCCGCGGTAATGCTTGCGCGACCACGGGGCGGGATGACGCGTGAATGCCAGCTTTTTGCCATCCGGTGAATAGCTGCCCCAGGCGCCCCAGTCTGTTTTGACGGGCGTCTCCACTCCTCCGCCTTCGGCGGAAACTTTCCAGAGCGTGGCGACGGTGGGAAAGACGCCGTTGCCGCGCGTCGATGTGAAGACAACGTCCTTGCCGTCGGGAGTCCAGCCCACCACGCTATCGTCGGCGGTGTGGAAGGTGAGTTGGCGCGGCCTGCCGCCGGCGGCAGGAACCACGAAGACGTCGTAGTTGCCGTCGCGATTGGAAGAGAACGCGATCCATTCGCCGTCGGGTGAGAAGCGCGGAAACTGGTCGCGGGCTTTATTGTCAGTGAGCCGGCGCACATCGCTGCCGTTCTCATTGGCAATCCAGATGTCGCCAAGGTAGGTAAACGCCACCTTGCCCTTGGAATACGTGGGGTGGCGAAGCAGGCGGACCTGTGCGAACGCGATCACCGGCAGCAGCAGCACGGCGGCGAATAATACGGCTTTTCGGGTCATCCTAACCTCTCTTTCCGGGATATTGAAATCTTAATGTGTGGCGGAGCGCTGTGCAACCGGGATTCGGCCGCAGCGGGAATGGCGGCCGGTGAACCTGCGCGCATCGGCGGCAAACGTGCAAGATCTGACTTTCAGCATGGCGCTACCTTCAATTCTCACTCCCACTCCCCGGGTTTGCCACCGCTGTTACACGGCATTGCCGAAGCGCGCGCGCATCTGTCCGAACTGTGCCGTCCCGCAGGTTCGTCCGTATATCGCCGCCGGAGTTTTCAGCGTGCTGCTGGCGATCGCGGCATTGATGCTGCTGGCCGGCGCTGGATGGGTGGTCTATCGCGTTTTCGACATCGTGTAACCAAGGCTGTGCCGGCGCTCCACCGCTCCACCGGCAGCGGGCCGACCGGGCCCTATGCCGCGAAGCGTAGAATAAGTTACCGGGAAGTAGCGCCAACTACATGGACGGCCAATTCGCCGCTTACGAGATCCGGGAAAAACTCGGAGCCGGAGGTATGGGCGCCGTCTACCGCGCATTTGACCGGCGAATCGACCGCATTGTAGCCATCAAAGTCATCCGTCCAGACCGCCTGACGGGCGAACAGGCCCGCGAACGGTTCGTGCGGGAGGCCCGCATCGTCGGCGCGCTCAACCACCCGAACATCGCGACCTTGCTTGATGTGTGTCTGGAGGGGGAAACACCCTTCCTGGTGATGGAGTATTTGCCCGGCGGCTCACTGTACGAACGCTTGAGCCGCGGCAGGCTCAGTCTGGCGGAGATTCTGAGATGGTCGATGCAAATCGCTTCCGGCCTGGAATACGCCCATGCTCACGGCGTGGTCCATCGCGACCTGAAGCCCGGCAACGTGATGTTCAGCGCCGAGGACACGCCCAAAATCATCGATTTCGGCCTGGCTGTGCGGCCGGACAGTTCGCTGCTCACGCAGCCCGGCGTCGTCATGGGCACGGCCGACTATGCATCGCCCGAGCAGGCCAGCGGCAAGCCGGTGGATGCCCGTTCCGATATCTTCAGCTTCGGAGTCATGCTCTACCAGATGGCCGCCGGACACAATCCGTTTTCCCGCGACAGTATTCCCGCCACGCTGCACAGCATCGTGCACGAAGCCGCGCCTCCGCTGGAATCGCTCCGCCCGGACCTGCCCGGGGCATTGACCCGCCTGGTGACAGGCCTCATGGAAAAACGGCCGGAAGAGCGTCCGCAAAGCCTCGCCCTGGCCGTGCAGGAACTCCGCGGCCTGGAATCTTCTCTGGGCAGCGGAGTTACCGAGACCATGCCGCTGCGCATCCCGGCACGCATCCTCGCGCGGCTGCGTCTGCCCGCAGCGGTGCTCGCACTCCTATTGATGCTGGGTGCCGGCGGCTGGTGGCTGCGCGGCCGCTGGCTTCGCCCGAACCTGCCCTCGACCCGCCAACTGGTCGTTCTGCCGTTCGACAGCCTGAGTCACGACCCGCTGCAGCAGGCATTCAGCGACGGCGTTGTGGAACTGCTCACGAGTTCCCTCACGCAGATGGAGCGTTTTCACAAGACCCTCTGGGTGATCCCCTCGGCGGACGTGCGGCGCCTCCAGTTGCATGATGTCATCGATGCCCGGAAGGCTTTTCGGGTCAACCTGGTGGTGACCGGCAGCCTGCAAACCCAAGGCGATCAGATCCTGGTGACAGTAAACCTCTGCGACGCTGCGACGAACCGGCAGATCGCTTCCCGCATCGTTCCGGTAAACTCTGCTGACCGCGCAGAGTTGCTGCCGCGGGTCATTTCAGCTCTCCTGGACATGCTCGATATCGACGCCGGCCCCGGTGGCGGCCTGCGCAGTCCGCAGCCCAAGGTGCCTTCGGCTTATGATTCCTACCTGCAGGGAAGAGGATTTCTGCAACATGCCGAGGTGCCCGCGAACGTGGATCGGGCGATCGAAGTGCTCGAGCGCAGTGTGGCGCTGGATCCCACCTTTGCCATGTCGCAGGCGACGCTCGCCGACGCCTATCTGCGCCGCTACAACCGGACCAAGGACAAGGAGTGGCTGGCCAAGGCCGACCAGATGGCGAATCAAAGTCTCAGCCTGGATGGAAACCTGGCCTTCGTTCACCTGATCCTCGGGCGTATCTGCCGGGTCACCGGCCGTTCTGACCAGGCTATTTCGGAGATACGCAAAGCGATCTCCATGGATCCCCTGAATGTTGCTGCGTATACCAATCTCGCCCTTGTCTATGGCGATGTAGACCGCCCGGCCGATGCCGAGAATGCCTACTTACAGGCGATCCGCATTCGTCCGGGATACTGGCCGGCTTACTCAACCCTGGGAGTCTTTTACGAATTGCGGGGCGAATATAACAAGGCTCTGGAGCCTCTCACTCTCGCGGTGAAGCTCGCTCCCGAGTATGCGGAGGGACATAACACCCTGGGTTCGCTGTACTATTATATGGAGCGTTTCGACGATGCGCTGGCTGAGTTCAACCAGGCGCTGTCTCTGCGTCCCACCGCGCTGACTTATTCCAACCGCGGAGATATCTACCGCATGCGGATGGATTACGGCGCCGCCGAAGCCGATTACCGCCGTGCGCTCGATCTCGACCCCAACAATCCGCTGATATGGGGCAACCTGGCGCTGGCTATGGAACAGATTCCCGCCGCCGCCGGGCAGGCTCGCGATGCTTACATTCGTGCTATCTCTCTGAGCCGCGACCAACTGGCCGTCAATCCCCGCAACGCGGACCTGCGCGCCCAACTGGCGTATTACCTGGCAAAGATATCCGACTGTCCGGGGGCACGCGAGAACATCGGTGAAGCAAGAAAACTGGCGCCCGACCGCCTGGGAGTGACATTTCAATCCGCCAAAGTAGCAGAAGCTTGTCATGATAGAGAATCCGCAGTACTATATCTTCGGTCTGCAATTCGAAAAGGATACCCGCGCCGCGAGATTGAGACCGATCCCGACCTCAAACGATTGCGGCAGACCCCGGCTTACGAGGCGATGCGCAGGCACTAACTGCCTCACAAAGGAGCGGAACGATGTCAGATTACACGATTGTCATACAGGTGGATCCGCATACCCGGGCGTTTCTTTACGTCAACCAGGCTACCGGCGAGGATGCGAGTGACATCTCGCTGGTAAACGGAGACAGGATGGTATGGGTCCTGGACTCCCCGATACCGGAACGGACGTTTCAAATCGATTTTCCCCGTCTCAACCCCTTTCAACTCGGTCAGGCCCAAAGTTTTCGTGGCAAAGACTTTGCAGTGTCCCCCCCGGTCCGCGTTCCGATAACTTACCCCCTGGGGCGCGGCTTCAAGTACTCGGTAAGTTTGGGTAATGGCTGGCGGGACGATCCCCGTTGCACGGTCGTACCTGAACCTCCCGACCCAACGACTACAGTCGTTCTGAAAAGTCTGAAACCCGCCGGAACCTTCAACCTTGCCTGGACCGACGCCACTGAGACCAATGTCGTGTTAAGGCCGAAGGAAGATCTGACGGTGACTGCCACGGGAGATAGCAACCTGGCAACCGTGGTTTGGCAATGGGGTCTCACCCAACAGGATTCCCAGCCTTTCTGCCTCACGTTTCAGAATCCGCCGACGGGATGGACCAAGAAAACCCTCCCATCGAGCCCGAATCCGGAGTCGATCACGGTTGTGCTCCCTCCGGGACCGAAAACGACATTCACCATTACTACTGTGTCCGCCGACCAGTCGACGTCGATCACGGTAACCGGGAGCCTGGAAGTGGACTCGCAGCAGAAGGCCAGTGCACGATTGAAGGGGTAGGAGCTTTCGTTGGGGTGGGTAGTGGGATTCGAACCCACGACATTCGGAACCACAATCCGACGCTCTACCAAGCTGAGCTATACCCACCGTGAGGGAAGACGCTCTTATTCTAACAGCCGCTCGCGTGCCGCCGCAAACCGCGTGACCGGCGCAAGCCGGCATCGGCGCCACGTTCACCCTAAGCCGGCGCGCTGCCACAACTCGTCCACCCGGCGCTTCACCTCGGGCGTCATTTCGATCACGCCCGGCCAGGGGCGCGTGAAGCCTTCGCCGGGCCACTTTCGCGTAGCATCGATCCCCATCTTCGACCCGTAGTTGGGCAGCCGGCTGGCGTGGTCCAGTGAATCCACCGGTCCCTTGACGAACTCGATATCGCGCTCCGGATCGATGTTGTTGAGCGCCTTCCAGGCCACTTCGGCATAGTTCTGCACGTCTACGCTTTCGTCCACCACCACGATCACCTTCGAAAACATCGCCTGGCCGGTTCCCCAGATGGAGTGCATCACTTTGCGCGCGTGGCCGGGGTAAGACTTGCGGATCGCCACCAGGATCAGGTTGTGGAAGACGCCCTCGGGCGGCATTGCGATATCGCGCACTTCCGGCAGTTGCAGGCGCATCAGCGGCAGGAAAATGCGCTCGATGGCTTTGCCCATGTAGTAGTCTTCCATGGGCGGCGGACCGACAATCGTGCTGGCATAAATCGGATCCTTGCGCTGCGTGATGCAGGTCACGTGGAAGACCGGGTACTCATCGGCCAGCGAGTAGAAACCGGTGTGATCGCCGAAGGGCCCTTCGGTGCGCAGTTCGCCCAGGTCCACGTAGCCTTCCAGCACGATCTCGGCATTCGCCGGCACTTCCAGATCGCAGGAATGGCACTTGACCATCTCCACGGGACTCTGCCGCAGAAAACCGGCGATCATCATTTCGTCCAGGTCGGGCGGCAGAGGCAGGATGGCGGAATACATAGTGGCCGGGTCGGCGCCGATCGCCACCGCGATCTCCATGCGCTTGCGGCCATGGTGCTCCATACGGCGATAATGTTCGGCGCCCTGCTTATGGGTCTGCCAGTGCATGCCGCAGGTGCGCTCGTCAAAGATCTGCATGCGGTACATGCCGCAATTGCGCTTGCCGGTATCGGGATTGCGCGAAAACACCAGGGGCAGGGTGATGAAACGGCCGCCATCCTCGGGCCAGCATTGCAGCACGGGGTAATCGAACAGCGAAAACTTGTCGGCGCGCACCAGTTCCTGGCACGGGCCCTTGGAAACGGTTTTAGGGAAAAACGCACCCATCTCCGCCAGCCTGGGCAGCATTTTGAGCTTGCCCACGATGCCTTCCGGCATGCGCATTTCCAGGAATTCGACGATACGCGCCGCCACTTCCCCGACCGATTTCACCTCCAGCGCCAGCTCCATTTTGCGCATCGACGCAAACGCGTTGATAAGCACTGGAACGTTCGACCCCTTCGGCTTTTCAAACAGCAGCGCCGGCCCGTTGCGCTTCACGGCGCGATCGGCGAATTCGGTGATCTCCAGAACCGGGTCCACCTCAAAGGGAATGCGCTTCAGTTCTCCGTTTTTCTCCAGCGCGGCGATAAAGTCGCGCAGGTCTCGATAGGCCATAGGTGATGACGATTATGGTAGCAACTCACGGATCGCGGATGCCCGTTCCCTCATCTCCCCTGCCGCAACTACAGGAGTGCGCTATACTCATTCTGTCGGAGCATCAGGGGAAAGGGATGGGCCTATGCCAGACCGCCTGGATTTGCCGCAGGGGACGCTGGATCTTCTGGTCCTCAGGGCTCTCTCGCTCGAAGCCATGCACGGGTGGGCGATTTCGCAGCGGCTGCAGCAGATGTCGCGCAACGCACTGCAGGTGCAGCAGGGTTCGTTATACCCGGCGCTGCATCGCCTGGAACGCCGCGGCTGGGTGAAAGCCCGTTGGGCCACGACGGAGAACAGCCGCCGCGCGAAATACTACGAGTTGACGCGCCAGGGGCAGAAGCAGCTTGCCCGCGAACAGGATGCCTGGCGCAGGCTGGCCACCGCGGTGGCTTGCGTTCTCGATATCGGCTGAGAGGAAACCGCGATGCTCAACGATTTGCGCTATCGGCTCCGGGCGATTTTCCGCCGCGAACAAATGGAGCGCGAAGTCGAAGACGAACTGCGTTTCCATCTGGAACTGGAAGCGCAGAAACGCCGGGCAAGCGGCAGTTCGCCCGAAGCGGCTCTGCGAAGCGCGCGCCAGGCGCTGGGCGGGCTCGAGCAGATCCGCGAAGAGTGCCGCGATTCGCGCGGAACCAGGCGGCTGGAGGATCTCCTCCAGGATTGCCGGTTCGCGGTGCGGATGATTCGCAAGAACGCCGCATTCTCCGCCGTGGTCGTGCTGGTGCTCGGTTTGGGGATCGGCGCCGACACAGCCGTCTTCCGGATCGTCCACGAGGTCATCCTCCAGCCGCTTCCGTTTCGCGATCCGGCCCGACTCCTCGCTGTCTGGGACACCTATGTGCCGCAGTTTTCCAAAGTCGGAATATCGCCGGTGGAGTTGCAGGCATGGCAGGCGCAGACCGATCTTTTCGAAGAAACCGCATGGTATCGGTACGTCCCGCTGGATGGAAATCTCTCGTTCCCCGGTTCTGAGCCCCTGGCGGTCCATCTTGGTTTCATTTCCACGAACCTGTTTCCGATGCTCGGGGCCGCCCCGGTTCTGGGACGCGGGTTCGCCGCCAACGAAGACCCTCACTCGGCGCTGCTCAGCGACCGAATCTGGCGCACCCGCTTCGGCAGCAGCCGCGGAATCGTCGGGCAATCCATTCGTTTTAACGACGAGCCGTTCACCATCGTGGGCGTTATGCCGCCTGAGGCGCAATTCCCCGCATGGGCCGACCTCTGGGTTTCAAACGGGCCCTTGCTCGCCGATCAACTGACCAACCCGGTGCGGCACGCGCTCGGTTTCGTCGCACGATTGCGTACCGGAGTCGCTCTGAGACAGGCCGATGCACGCTTGCGGACGATTTCCCGGCGGCTGGCCGGCGAGCACCCGGCCACCAGCACGGGATGGGGGATCCGCGTCAGCAGCATGCAGGAGGATCTGACGGACGAAACGCGCCCGGCTCTGCTCCTGTTGATGGGCGCGGCTTCGCTCCTTCTCGCGATCGCGTGCGCCAATATCGCCAGCCTTCTCCTCGCGCGGGCATCGGGTAGAGCAAAGGAAATGGCGATCCGCACGGCTGTGGGAGCGAGCGTTTTCCGCATCGTACAGCAGCTCGCGACGGAAAGTCTGCTGCTGGCCCTGCTGGGCGGCGCGCTCGGGTGGCTGCTGGCGAAGGGCGCTCTGCTCCTGGCGGTCCCTTCGCAAGCGGCAATGCCGGCGGCGGTGATCCTGTTTCTGATTGCCCTCTCGCTGGCGACCGGTCTCTTTTTTGGACTGGCGCCCGCGATTCACGCACTGCGGACGGATTCGCAATCGGTCATCAAATCCGCCACCGTAACCGGCAGCGGTGTGACGGTCCGGTCCGCTTTGGTCGTGCTCGAATTCGGCCTGACCCTCATGCTGGTGATCGGCGCGGGCCTTCTCGCGAAAAGCTTTATGCGGGTGATGCAGGTGAATCCGGGGTTCGACCCCAACGGCGTTCTCACGGCGCGGATTTTGACGCCGCCCTCGCAGAATCCCGGGCCACTGTTCCATCGCATAGAGGACAAGCTGGCGGCGCTGCCGGGAGTCGCCGGGGTGGCTGTGACGAATGCTCTGCCGCTGATCGCCGACCGCGCTTACACCTCGCGATTTCATATACCCGGCAGCCCCTTGATCAATCCCGAAGCCTTGCCGGCGGCACAGATCCGGGCGGTCAGCCCAGGCTACTTCCGGTTGATGCAGATTGCGCTGCGGTCGGGACGTGGATTCACCGAACGCGATCTGAACCAGCCGGTGGTAATCGTCAACGAAACCATGGCCCGGCGCTACTGGCCCGGCAGGGACCCGGTCGGAAGGAAGTTCATCACCGGCCCATGGGGGCCGCATCCGTCCTGGTCTACCATCGTCGGCGTCGTGGCCGATGTCAAACAGTTTGGGCTGGACTCCGAGCCGAGCCTGGATATGTATTTCCCGAGCCTCGCCGGGCAGTATCTCGTCGTCAAGACCGATCGCGACGCGGCAGCGCCGGCCGAAACTCTGGAGCGAACGCTGCACTCGGCCGATCCGCGGATGGCCGTCTCCGATGTCCTCTGGATGAACCAGATCGCGGCCGAATCGGCTCGCAAACGCCGCTGGACCATGGAACTGCTGGTCATCTTTGCGGGCCTCGCGCTTTTGCTGGCGCTGGTCGGCATCTATGGCGTGATCTCCTGGTCGGTGGCGCAGCGCACGCGGGAAATCGGCATCCGGATGGCGCTCGGCGCGCAGCAGGGGCAGGTGACGGCGCTGGTTCTCCGCGCCGGATTGAAACTCACGCTCGCGGGGCTGGCCGTGGGAATTCCGGTTTCCATCGCGCTGCGCCGCACGCTGGCGAGCCTGGTTTTTGGCGTGAGCATCGGCGATCCGCTGATTTACACGTGCGTGCCGCTGGCGATGCTGGCGTTCGCGGCGGCAGCCTGCTATTTCCCGGCCCGCAAGGCCGCGCGCGTGGACCCACTGGTTTCGCTGCGCTTCGAGTAGAGGTCCTGCAAGCCGCGGCGCGACGTGCCGTTACGTTATTATTGAATTTAATACCCAAGAGTCTGACACGGAGAAAGAATGTTCAACCGAGTTGCGTTCGTGACGGGCGCAAGCCGCGGAATCGGACGCGCAACGGCACTGACGTTATGCCGGGCGGGGTTCGAGATCGTGGTTGCGTCGCCCGAAATCGAAAAGAACGAGGAAGTCGCGGAAGAAATTCGCGCTTGCAGCGGCGAAGCCATGACCGTCAATCTGGACGTGTCGTCGCCTGAATCCGTCAAGGAAGCCTTCGAGAAGGCGATGAAGGAAAAGAGCCGCATTGACGTTCTCGTCAACAATGCCGGCATCACGCGCGACGGTCTCGCCCTGCGCATGAAACAGGCAGATTGGGACCTGGTGCTGAAAATCAATCTCGATGGAGCATTCCTCTGCATTCAGCAGGTGCTGCCGGGAATGATGCGCAACCGCTGGGGGCGTATCGTGAACATCGCCTCGGTGGTGGGCCAGGCGGGCAGCGCCGGTCAGGCGAATTACGCGGCGTCGAAAGCCGGGTTGATCGGTCTGACGAAAGCCCTGGCGCAGGAAATGGGCAGCCGCAGCATCACCGTGAATGCGGTGGCTCCCGGTTACATCGCAACCGATATGACGAAGGACCTGCCCGAGGAAGTGAAGCAGAAGATCATGAACGCCGTGCCGCTCGGGCGCATCGGCAAGCCGGAAGATATCGCCGCCGCCGTCAAGTTTCTGGTGAGCGAAGACGCGTCGTACATCACGGGCCATGTGCTCTCGGTGAACGGCGGCATGTACATGTAGGGCAGGGCAGACCCTAGAGCATCGGAAGCCGCCTCGGCGCAGCGCCGGGAGGAAACGCTTTGTCGAGGCGCCGAAACTCATCGTCCGTCAGCCGCAAATCGCCCGCACCCGCATTCTCTTCGGCATGCTCCTGGTTCGAAGCTTTCGGGATGGCGAAAACCGCGTCCGACCGCAGCAGAAACCGAAGGGCGACCTGGTGCGGAGTGGCTTTGTGAGCGCCGGCGATCTCCTGCAGCACACGCCCGCCTGGTGTTCGCGGACCGGGGAACCGCGCATGGCCAAAGGGGCTATACGCGACCACGGCCGCGCGATGGCGCTCGCACCACGGCAGCACTGCGTGTTCGATGGCGCGCTCCGAGAGGTGGTACAAGACCTGGTTGCATGCCGGTCCGCTGTGACCGGTGATGGCCTTCAGTTCCTCCAGATCGGACACATCGAAGTTGCTCACGCCCCAGGAGAGGATTTTCCCGTCGCGCTTCAATGCCTCGAACGCGGCCACCGTCTCTTCCAGCGGATGAGAGCCGCGCCAGTGCAACAGGTAACAATCCAGATGGCCGGTGCGCAGGCGGGCGAGCGACCGCTCGCAGGCCGCGACGGTGCCGCGGCGCGACGCGTTCGACGGCAGAACCTTGGAAACGAGGAACGCCTCGTTCCGCCTGCCCTGAATCGCTTCCGCAACCCATTCTTCCGCGGTCCCCGAGAGGTACATTTCGGCGGTATCGATATGGGTCATCCCGAGATCGAATCCGCGGCGAAGGGCGGCAACCGCCGTTGCGCGGTCCTCGTCTTCGTCGTACCAGGTCCCCTGCCCAATGACCGGAACCTGGCGCCCGGTGTCGCCAAAGCAGCGTAATTCCATCAGTCACTCCGCTCAACCCTGTCCACACCAGTATCGCAATCCGCCCGGTGATCACCCCAGTACCTTTTGCGATTTTTCATGAGGGAATCCTGCCTCCGAAAACACATTATCCGGAGACAGGAGGGTCCGGATGAAAGTGACATTTCCCGCGCGAATTGTGGCGACTGTGTTCTCTCTCCTTACGGTGACATCCGCTCTCGCCCAGGTGACGATTCCCGGCTGCGGTTATCTGAACGGCGCCGAGTGCACCATCGCGGATTACGAGTACTGGAACAACGGCGCTGCCCTGAGCTGCGATTTCGGACTGGCGAAAAGCAGCGGAACGTGTGTCATGGGCAACCTCCGGGAGAGCATTCCTTACGATCAGTCCTGGGTGATCTGGGCGCTGAACAACCAGCAACGCTACGGCATCGGGCTGGATCTTCCGCTGGATCATATCTTCACGCTCGGCACTCACAATTCATACAGCAGTTACCGCCAGGGATTTACGAACCCGTTTTCCACCGACCAGGTTTATTCCATTACCGATCAACTGAATTGGGGCATGCGCTCCATTCGCATCGACCCGGCTTATTATGACGGCAACTGGCGCGTCTGTCATGGAGATGCCTCCGCATGTGCCGCGCTCCCCACCGTCTCCTCCAACCGGCTGCTCGCTTATGCCATTGAGGAGGTTGCGGACTGGCTCAACGCCCACCCCACCGAATTCATTGAGCTTTCGCTGAACGGGAACAACGGAGATGACGCCACTCAATGGATCCCTATCATCACCCATTACATTCCGCTGAGCAAGATTTGGACGCCGCTCGATGGCACAACCATTCCCACGATGCGCCAGTTACTGGCGGACGGGAAGCAGGTCATCCTTTTTACGCATCCGCAGAGCGCCATCAGCAACTATGCTTTCTCCTTCCTGGTACAAATGTTGAACATCACTCCTGCCGACCCGAATTTCTCCTCCTGCGGCATTTATGACAGCAACAACAGCCTGTACTCGGTGCCGAACCGGCCGGCCAATTACTTCGCCGTGTCCGGCGAAGACCGCACCGGGTCCGTGGCGACCGCGGGCTGGGGCGTGATGGATGAATCGCAGATTGAAACGGCGACAGGCTGCGGCTACTCGCAGGTCAACCTGGATTTTGTCAACAACCTGGATTCCGCATTCCTCAATTTCGCCGAAAACAGGCAGGATACGCGCCGTGAGGCCGCGGTTTGGAGTTGGGCGCCCGGGGATTACGGCACGCTCGGCCCCGCGTTGATGCGTTCCCTGGATGGCCGCTGGACATCCGCGCCCGTCGGCACCAACTATCCCTACGCGTGCGCAACCGGCTTCACCGGAGTTACCCCGCAATGGTCCATCACCTCGGCATCGGGCCCCTGGCAAAACGGCAGCGCCGCGTGCAATGCCGAGTATCCCGGGAGCAAATTTGCCTTCCCGCGGAATGGATGGGAAAACGCCGGCCTGCACGGCCTGCAATCCACATCCAACGTCTGGCTGAATTACTCGGTATCCGGCACCGGCGGCCTGCTCATCAACGTCAATCCGGTCCCGGTCGTGCAGAACGGTGGCACGCCTCCGCCGCTCACCTTCGAAGTCACCACCAGCGTACCCGTGCCATCCGACACCGGCGTCGTGCTGAGCGTGAGCATGGACCTCGGCACCGGAAGCCAGCTCGATGAAACCACCATTTACAGCCAGTCGGTATTCAAGAATTACTATCTGCCATCGCTCTGGACACAAAAAACGCCCGGCTTGTACACCATCAACGCTCACGTGGAAATTCGCTCCGCGACCACCGGAGCGACCCTGGCGCAGACTGACGTCACCTGCCACGTGCTGGTGCAGGTTCAGAGCACCATTACGGTCTCGAACCCGTTCAACCCGGCGCCCGAGGGCTTTCCTTCGACCTTCACGATCAACCTGAATGCAAGCAATCTGACGCAAAGCTCGGGCACCGTGTTTCTCTTCGAGCTCGTGCCCGACCCGGCCACCAACACCACTTCGCCCCAGACCATAGCCGGACCGTATCTTTCGCCGGCTACGCAGAACATTGCCCTCACTCTTCCGCCGGGCATGCACACCATCGGTGCACGATTCATCAGCCTCGACCCCAACCTCCTCGGTAGCTCCTCCGCCACGGTTGTCCAGAACGTCACCGGGTACATCAATCCATCGCCGCACACCTTCACGTTCGTGATGAATCAGGGCGGCGCGCTGCCGGCGGCGCAATCTTTCTCCGGCCAATCGGCTGCCGCGCCTCCCGGCATTACGTCCGACCAAAGCTGGATCGCGCCCTACTCGACTTCCGGGCAAGGTACCAGTTTCACCACATATATCCGGCCCACGCCTGCGGCCCAATCCCTCTCGCCCGGCTCGTATACCGCCACCGTGACGGTCTCCGACGGCGTGCACGTGCCGGCTCCGGTATCGGTCACGTTGACGGTTCTCGGAACCCTGCAGCTTTCCACATCGAGGGTCACGCAGGTTCTCTCGACTTCGCCGTATACTACCGAAGTCGATCTCGTGTCGGGCGGCAACTTCCCCTTGCAGTTGCAGCCTTCGAGTTACCCCGGCTGGCTGCAGGTGGACCAGATTCCACAGTCCTCGAACCCGGCGTTGACAGGCCTGCTGATCACCTTCAATCCCGCGGGACTGAGTCCCGGTATCTATAACGCCGCGATCAATGTCACCTCGACGCTGGCGCAGAACGTTGCTCCGTTGCAACTCAGCATGACGGTGGTGCCGCTGGTGACCATTCGTGCCAATGTTGCCGGCGTGAGCGCCGCCATCGACAACGTCTCCTACGCTTTGCCCCAATCCTTCACCTGGAGCCCGCACAGCAGCCATACGATTTCCGCCGCGTCGCCGCAGGGCAATTCCTCGGTTCGTTATGTCTTCGATCACTGGAGCAGCGGAAGCCAGAATGCGCAGAACATCGTCGCGCCGACAGTCTCGACAGACACGAACGCCTGGCAAGTGTTCTTCGATACGTGGTGGCCGATCCAGGCGGCCCCGGTACCTTCAACCGACGGGCTGATTCTCCTGAATCCGCAGCCTACCAACGGCTTCTATCCGGATCAGACGGTGGTGAGTGTCACTGCAGCGCCGCTCAACGGCTACACCTTCGCCGGGTTCAGCGGCGATTTGAAAGGCGCCACAAATCCGCAGAACCTGACGATGAGCACCGGACGAAGCATTACGGCGGCCTTCGTCCAGGCGCCGGTTCCGATCACCATCGCCTCCAGCGTTCCGGGCTTGAACGTTGTGGTGGACAACGCCGCGTACACCACGCCCGCGGTCTTCCAATGGAATCAGAACTCGAGCCATACCGTGGCGTTCCAGCCAATCATCGCCGGCGCCGCCGGCATCCGGTACCTTTTCCAAAACTGGGCCGATTCCGCCGCGGCGGCAGCGCGCGTCATCACCGCGGGCACCTCCGGCGCCGCCTACACCGCGAACTTTCAGACGCAGTATTTCCTGACCGCGAACCCGAGCCCGGCTACGGGCGGCTCAGTGACCGGGGGTGGCTGGTACGTTTCGGGAAGCAGCGCCACACTTTCTGCGACAGCCGCCTCGGGATTCAAGTTCGCCAGCTTCAGCGGCGACGTCTCGAGCTCTACGAATCCGCTCGCGTTCCCGATGACCGGGCCGAAAACGGTCGCGGCGAACTTCACGCCCAGCGGTACGCCGGTGTTGTACGCGTCGCCGGGCGGCGCTAATTCGGATTCCAACGGCAACCACGTTGTGCCCATCAGCCTCACGAATGCGGGCCAGGGCGCGGCGCTGGGCGCGACCATTTCTTCCATTACCAACATCACGGTCCTCAGCGGATCCGGTACCGTGGCGGTCGTCGGCGGGCCCTTCACCGTTGGCGACCTCGCGCCAGGGGCCACCGGGACGGCAAGTGTTCCGTTCCAGTGGCCCGCCACGGCCACGCGCATCCGCGTCACCGTTAACTTCTCAGCCAATAGCGGCGCTTACACCGGCTACACCACGTTAAATCTGTTCCGCTGAACGGGAGGAAATGTCATGAATCCGAAACGACTGTACATTGCAGGCATACTGATCGCGGCGCTGCCCTTCGTGGCCTCCGCGGGACCGGTAATCGCTAGCGGTCCCCCGGATGGCTCCATCTCGGGCATCCCCGGCAGCACCGTGGGCTGGGGCTTTACCGTGCAAGCGGATCCCACCGACTGGGTGTCCTTCGTCACGTCGCTGACCTTGTTCGAATCCAATCCCTCGCTTGGCTTTTACACGGATTTCATCGGCTTCCAAGGCGGTCCTGTCGATTTCGTGCTGCCGCCCGCGTCCCCGGATTGGACGCAATCCTTCGATGCCACGGCGGAGACGGGACTGGGTTCGTACACCATCGATCCCTCCGCCCTGCCGGGAGCCGTCGATAGCGGCAGCATCCACATCGAATACCAGCTCTTCTCCGACGACCCGAATACTTGCGGCGCGTGCTCGGTGGGTTCGGGATCGGCCGACCTGCCATTTCAGGTGACGGTGGTGCCGACACCGGAACCGGCATCGTGGTACCTGCTGGCTGCGGGCATCGGCCTGTTGGCATCGCGGAGGCGAAAGAAAGAGTGACTGGCGGCGCCGCCAAAACGGAAGTATTGATCGTCGCCGTCGATGCCGAATTGCCTCGGCCGGCGGGGGTAGGTAGAATCGGTTGCTTGGTCATGGAATCGGACCGGGCTACGGTGACACGTCTGCTGCAGTCCTGGAGCGCCGGCGACCGGGTGGCGCTCGAGGAGTTGATGCCGCTGGTTTACGATCGCCTCCGCGTGCTGGCCGGGCGTTACATGCATGCCGAGCGGCCGGATCACACCCTGCGGGCGACGGCGCTGGTCCACGAGATTTTTCTGCAGCTGGTGGATGCCGATATCGCCTGGAAGAATCGTGTACACTTCTACGCGATAGCGGCCAGGTTGATGCGCCGGGTCCTGGTGGAACATGCCCGTACGCGGAGCCGCGCCAAGCGGGGCGCCGGAGCAAAGGTGTCGCTGGAGGAGTGCATGGCGGTCTCTCCGGAGCCCGACCCGTTGCTTCTGGAACTGGACGATGCGCTCAATCGCCTGGCGGAAGTGGACCAGCGGAAAGCGGACTTGATCGAAATGACGTATTTCGGCGGGCTCACCTATGACGATGCCGCGGAGGCCATGGGCATCTCCGCCGCCACCGTGCACCGCGAACTGCGGCTCGCAAAGGCATGGCTGTACAACGAACTCAGCTCGTCGTGAATTCAAGATGACCCGCGAGCGCTGGAACCGGATTCAGGAGCTTTTTTATTCGGCCGCAGACCTGCCGGCGGACCGCCGCGCCGGCTATCTGCGCGAGGCGTGTGCTGGCGATACGGCCCTCGAGCAGCACATCGAAGACCTGCTCTCGGCCGAAGCCGAAGCCGCCGGCTTTCTCGATGGCGCACTGAGCGCAGCCGCCGAAGAGATCACCGGCGTCCAACCCGGCGAACGGCTCGGTTCTTACCGCATCATCGAAGGACTTGGCCATGGCGGCATGGGCGACGTCTACCTGGCCGAGCGTGACGACCAGCAGTTTCAGATGCGCGTGGCCATCAAGCTCATTCGGTGCGAAGCGGCCCCTCCGCGCATGCTGGCCCGCTTTCGCGCCGAGCGGCAGATTCTGGCTTCGCTCGAGCATCCCAACATCGCGCGACTGCTCGATGGCGGCGCCTCCGGTGGTTCTCCCTACCTGGTCATGGAGTACGTGCCGGGCGAGCCGATTGACCGCTATTGCATCCGGCATTCTCTCTCCATCCGCGAGCGTCTCCGGCTCTTTCGCGACCTCTGCCAGGCCGTGGCGTACGCGCATCGCCACCTGGTGATTCACCGCGATATCAAACCGTCCAACATTCTCGTAACCGCGGATGGCGTTCCGAAGCTGCTGGATTTCGGGATCGCCACATTGATGAAGCCGGAGCAGGAGGCGGATGGCGTAACGCGTCCGCTGGAGCGTGTGATGACGCCCGTCTACGCCAGCCCGGAAGTAGTTCGCGGCGAGCGCGTGACTACCGCGGCCGATGTGTACTCGCTGGGCGCGCTGCTCTACGAGCTGCTGACGGGCCGCGCGCCCTTCCACCTGCGCAGTTCCCAGGCCGCCGAAGTGCAGCGTGTGATTTGCCAGGAGGAACCGCCCAAGCCCGGCACGCTGGACCGGCGCCTGCGCGGCGACCTGGAAAACATCATCCTGATGGCGATGCACAAGGAAGCCGCGCGCCGCTACGCATCCGCGGAGCAGTTGATCGCGGACGTGGACCGGTACCTCACCGGTTATCCCGTGGCCGCCCGCAGCGATCGCCTCTATCGGTGCGGAAAGTTTGTCCGCAGGAATCGCGGCGCTCTGGCGGCCGCCATCATTGCATTGGCCGGAGTCGCCGGTTGGCTGCTCTCGCTGCGTGCCGAGCAGGCGCGCACACGCCGCGGCTTCGCCGAAGTGCGCGAACTGGCCGAGAGCCTGCTGTTCGAAACCGATGACGCCCTGCGGCCCGTAGCCGGCACGACTTCCGCCCGGGAGGCAATCGTCAAACGGGGGCTGCGCTACCTGGACTCTCTCGCGCGGGAGACCAAACCCGACCTCAAGCTGCAGGAAGAGCTGGCAGACGCCTACGAGCGCGTGGCGGATATTCAGTTTTCTCCCGGCCCCAGCCTCGGTCAACCGGCGGGTGCGCTGGAGAGCTGCCGCCGGGCGCTCGCCATCCGGCAGGCGCTGGCGGCGCGCGCCCCCGGCGACCCAATGCTCAAAAGCAAGCTGGCCGTGAGCTACCTTCGGCTCTCCAGTCTGCAACAGAATCAGGACGATCCGGCGGGTGCGCAACAGAGTTTTCGCATGGCCGCCGCGATTCTGGACGCGCTCAAGCGGGCAATGCCCGACGATGTAACGGTACGTCTGAATATCGCCGCGCTTTACCAGGAGGAGGGCCGGCGCCAGTACCTTCTCTCCAACTTCGCCGCCGCGCGTTCCCTGATGGAAAACGAGAGGGAATTGCTCGATCGCATTCTGGCGGCCGATCCGCGGAATCGCGCGGCACAACGGCAGTTCGCCGAGGCTGAGTTGGGGCTCCTGGAGAACATGGGCGCGACTTCCTACGCGATTTCCGCCGTCGGCCACCAGACCGGCCTCGAAATCTATCACGCCGCCGAGCAGGACTTGACCGCGCTTGCCGAGGAACGGCCTGGGGATTCGACTACAGCCATGCTGCGAATCTCCCTCTACACGCGCGGCTGCGGGCTCACCGGCCTGCTCGATCCGGATTCCGAGCTAGCCGCCTGCCGGAAAGCGACGCAACTCGCCGATTACCTGTCGTCCACCGACCCGGTGAATACGCCCGCCAGGCTGGCCGCGATCAACGCGCACCACGACCTGGCAGGCCGCATGCAGGAAAAGGGGGAGCCCGGCTTTATGGACGAGCTGCGGCGTGCCACCGAGATGGCCGATCGCCTCTTCGCGGAAAAGCCGGACGTTATCGTGATTCGGTCCACCGCCTCGATTGAGCATCAGGGTCTTGCTGAGCTTCTCCTGCGCAGCGGGCAACCTGTGGCCGCCCTGGCGGAGGTGCGCAAGGCCGCCCAGCTTCGCGAGCCGCTTCTGCTGGATCCCGCCGATACGCGGCCTCGCCTGAAACAGGCCGAAGCATACACGATGGCCGGCGACATCGAATTCCAACTGCCCGGGAGCCGGGACGAGGCGACGGTTTCTTACCGAACCGCCGTCGAGATGTTCGCGCCGCTGCGCAATGAGCACAAGCTCGATGAACGCGAGGAGCAGATGATGATGCATGATATGGGCAGGCTCGCCGGCCCTCGGCGCCGATAGCGGCGGCGGGTGCAACCCCCGCTACGACGCGACAGTCCGGCGGCGGTACACTCTGGGAAGGACGGGCATTCCCGGCGGAACATGAGCGCTCTGATTCGGTTCTTCACCCGGCCGCCGAGAGGCCCGGCCAGCATTGTGCTGATCCGCGCTGCCGTCGGCCTGATCTTCCTCACGCAGGGCATTCTGAAATACACCGACCCCAAAATGGGCGTGCTCCGGTTTGCCAGGATCGGTTTCCCGCATCCCTATTTCACCGCGCACTTCGTCGGCACGTTCGAGATTGTCTGCGGAGCGCTCCTGCTGTTCGGGCTCTGGACCAGAATCGCTGCCGTGCCTCTGCTGATGGTGATTTCGACCGCAATTGCAACCACCAAACTTCCGGAATTATTTCGAGCCGGCCAGGGGTTCTGGTACATGGCGAGCGATGCGCGCACCGATTTCGCGATGTTCTGTCTGCTCCTCTTCCTGATTCTGGCGGGTGGAGGAGCGCTGTCCGCCGATGCGCGGCGGATGCGTCAGGGAGGTTGAATTCATGGAACCGAAGCAGCCATCGAGACGCCTGTTTCTACAGGGGGCCGGTCTGGCGGGAGGCCTTTTGCTTACGCCGGACCGCGCTCCGGCCGCCGCCCCGCAAGTGTCGCTGCCGGGAAGCGCTAAGCGGGCGGATCACACCATTCGCATTGGCGCGTCTGCCATCGAGATCGCGCCCAACTACATCCTGTCGACCGTAACTTATAACGGGCAGTTCCCCGGCCCTCTGCTGCGTTTTCAGGAGGGCCGGCAAGTCACTGTCGATATCTATAACGAAACCGATACCCCCGAGCAGTTGCACTGGCACGGGCAGTTCGCGCCCACCGACGTGGACGGAGCCGCCGAAGAGGGCACGCCGTTCGTTCCCGCCCACGGCATGCGGCGCATCGTATTCACGCCGGGGCCGGCGGGGTTTCGCTTTTATCACACGCACAACCGCGCGGGCGCGAATCTCGCCGCCGGACAGTATTCCGGACAGGTGGGGCCTGTCTACATCGAGCCAAAGCACGAGCCGGGCCGGTACGACCGGGAGGTGATTCTCGTGCTGAAGGAATTCGAACCCGCCTTCAGCCGCGGCGGCGATATGGCCATGGACTTCCTCTCGCCCGCGGCTCCGGTTGCGGCGCTCACCGAAAAAGGCGAGTCGGCGATGAAGGCTTCGCTCGCCAAGGGCATGCCCAAGGGGTACGAAGTCGGCTATCGGTCCTTCACGATCAACGGCCGCAAGTTGGGAGCGGGCGAGCCCATCCGCGTCAAGCAGGGAGAGCGAGTTCTCTTCCACATCCTCAACGGCAGCGCCACGGAAATTCGCAGCCTCGCTCTGCCCGGCCACTCGTTTCAGGTGGTCGCGCTGGATGGCAACCCGGTTCCCAACCCGATCCAGGTTCCGCTTCTGTGGCTCGGCACCGCGGAACGGATATCGGCGATTGTGGAGATGAACCATCCCGGTGTGTGGATTCTGGGCGACCTGGCCGATGACGATCGCGGCAACGGCATGGGAATCGTGGTCGAATACGCGGGGCGAACGGGAAAACCCGCATGGGTAACGCCGCCCGCGTTTCGCTGGAGCTACGCTTCATTTGCGAAGCAGGGCGCCGCGGCGCCTCTGCCCGACCAGACATTTGAAATGCTGATCGAGAAGCATAACGCCGCCGATATGGGCTTCAATCGCTGGACGATCAACGGAACCGCGTTCCCCATGACGGAGCGCATCGAACCGGCAACCTTTCACTTGCACAAGGGCAGGCGGTACCGCGTGCACATGCACAACGCGAGCGACGATATTCACCCCGTTCATCTGCACCGTCACAGTTTCGAGTTGACCCGTGTGGCGGGACAACCGACGGCCGGCGTAATGAAGGATGTCGTCATGCTGGGCGGGTATCAGGAGATCGAATTCGATTTCGTCGCCGATAATCCCGGTCTCACGCTGTTCCACTGCCACCAGCAGCTACACATGGATTTCGGTTTTATGGCGCTGTTCGACTACGTGTAGGCTACGCTCTGCGCAAAACCGTACACACGCTGGGCGCGGCGGGATTCAATCCTGAAAACCGGTTAGCGAGCGACGAGCCGGACCGGTCCGAGCAGGCCCGAGGCGGCCGTGCTGTTTCGGCCTCCGCGACCGCCCGCCGGAGTCGCGCGCACTTCCACTTCCAGTTCGTTCGGGCCGAGCTTGAGCAGATTGGTCACTTCCCAGCGATACGGCTGCCAGTCGTGTGCCTCCAGTTCCTTCCCGTTCACCTGCAGGCGCGCGTAGTCGTGCACGTCGCCGATTTCCACGAACAGCCGCTTGCCCGCGGGTAGAGCGTCTATCGTGAATTGTTTGCGGTATGTGACTGGTCCCGCAAAGGAACGCGTCCCCAACTCCTCCCACGGCTTCAACGGCGTCGTCAGTTCCTTTCCGTTGAGCTCCACCGTCCAGTCGCCATTCAACTCGGCAACCGTGGCGCCCGCGGCGAACGAGGGCTCCGCGGCGCCCGCGTTGGCGGGAACCGGACCCACGACAATCACCTTCGCTTCATAAGGCCCCAGCGCCAGTGGAAACCGTACCGCATCGCCTTCCGCTTTGGCGGCCGTCATCGCGTGAATTTCGCCCGTTCCCAGGTCCCAGTCCTGCGCCTGCCCATGGCCCGCAACCGTAGCCGTTCGCGATTCCGCCTGGTCGCTCTCATTGAAGAAGAAGTACATGTCGGCGTCGCGCCAGGCGCGGTGCGTGTAGGTGAGGCGCGGGAAGGCCGCATCGAGTTTCACGTCCGGTTTCGGAAGCGCCGCAAGCACGCGGGGAGTGATCTCGCCGGAAGGTTCGATGAGAGTTGCGAAGCTCAGGTCGGGCGCGCCCTTCGCATTCAGAAATGTCTTGTCTACGACGAGGGTTGGCGTCTTGCCCACGAAAATCAACTTGCCGCCGGCTTTGACGAATTCCTGGAAACGCTCCAGTCCGGTGCGCGTGATCACCAGCGAAGAGGGAACGATGATGGCCTTATACACCTGGCCGCTGAGATTCTTGAAACCGCCGTCTTCGATGCTCGCCACCGAGCTGAGCGACTGCTCGTCGAAATAGTCCCAATCGACCTGGTGTTCGAACAACTCCCAGCCGAGCTTGGTGGTGCTGCGATCGGCGTCCTCATCCCCCATCCACATGCTGTTCACGGGATGATAGAGACCCACCTGCGCCGCGGGCCGCCCGATGGCCATCAGGTAGCCGGCACGATTGGTGTACCACGCCAGCATGGAGGCTTCGGGAGGAACGGATGCAGCCGCGCCGCCGCGTCCGCCAAAACCGCCGCGCATCACCGGCACGCGAATCTGCAGCGCGTTCACGCCGCGCACCAGTTGATAATCCAACTGATACTTGCCGTCGATCCCCAAGCCGCCGCCTTCCTCCGCCCAGACCTTCGGCCTGCCGAAGAGGTGCGCCGCGGACGAAGCCAGCTTGGGAAAATTATTGTTTACGTTCCACGTGGCGTCGGCGGAGTGAACCGCGCTCGGTATGAGCTGGTTCAGGTTGTCGATTCCCGGCACCTCGACATAGCGCATGTCCCGGAAAAAGTCGCCTTCGTTCCGCGTGAGGTCTTCGGGCAACTCCAGCCGCAGCCCCTGTTCCTCGTGATTCAGGTGGACCAGGTACTCCAGGTTGTTCCGTTTACACCAGTCGGCCTGCACGCCAAAGAAGGTATCGCGGAAAATGCCGCTCCAGACATCGTAGTAGTCGGCCTTGACGCGCCAGGCTTCATCGGTCATCTTGGGCGCGAAAAAGAGCGGCAGGTAGGGCTTGAGGTCGTAGCCCTTTTGCCGGCGGAATTCATCGAGCAGCCGGGGCGTCCAAGGCCGGAAACACGTGTAGTCGGGTTCGTCGCCGAAGAAGCCCAGAATCGTCTTGCCGAATGCATCCCCCACTGCGGCCTTGTAGGTTTCGTGCGTGACCTTGAGGAAGGCGCGGGTGGCATCGGGATTCAGATAGTCGATGAGGGAATACTGGCTGTCTTTGGCGCGCGTGCCATCGGCGCGATTGTTGTTGCGCGTGGGCGAGCTGCGAAAGATATGTCGGACCAGAATCAGCTCCCAGGGCTTCGGATAGCCGCTCGCTCCCGGAGGCGGCGACGGCGCCCGCCAGTGAATATTGCTCAAATCGATGGGCACCTGCACGACGGCGCCGGTCGGTTCGAATACTGCGAGCGCTCCTAAAACATCGGGAGGCGTGGGCATCGTGAGCGTCTGGCCCGGCATCACTTTGATGCGAATGTCCGCGTCCAGTCCCTGCATGGTGAGCTGCGGATACTCCTCGCTGATCTTGCCGCCGGCAAACCCGCTGGGATAGTCGGATTCATCCTGAATCCACAGCTTCATGCCGCGCTTTTCGGCTTCCTGAACCGCGAATTTCACCAGACTCATATGCTCCAGGGAGAGGTATTTCGGTTCACCGCGTCCCGGCGCGAGGTTCACGACGAACATGCCGTTGGCTGCCAGCCGGTCCAGGTCCGCCACCATTCGCTCCCTGGCATCCGGACCGTTCCAACTGGCAAACGGCTGGATGGCGCCATATTCGCGCGGCGGCGTCTTGAAATTGGCGGCCGCCTCGCGCAGGGAAGGCACCGTCACGTCCTGCCATGGACGCTGGGCAAAGGCTCCCGCGGCCAGGAGCGCGAGGAGAAGCATCTTGACAGTAGCTTTCATTACCGCGACACCTCGAGCTCTAAGATTCTGCTTCAGCTTGCCGCAGATGATTTCACACTGCGGGCGATTCCGCAAGAAACCGCGGGACCTCCCGCGCATGTTTTGCTTTGTGAAACACCCGGGGAAACGGGGCCGGCGCGCAAACACGGTGCTTGCTTGCACTTCAAACTGCGCACGGGAACTCCGTGCGGCTGCAGTCTCGAAAGATTCGTCAGAAGGCCGGTATCGGCACGCGCAACGAATAATGCCGCCTGCCTGGATCGGCGCTCATTCGCCTTTGGCAATCTCCACCGCAAAGACGTGCACCGGACCGAGCATATTCGAACGGAAGACGATCCACTTCATGTCCGGCGTGAACGTGACATTCGGTTCAAGCCGGTAATCGTGCTTGCTCATGTTCACCAGCCGTTCGGCTTTGAAGAATCCGGAGTCGATCAGGTTCTCCGCATTCGCGGTTTTGATGCCGGCCACGTCCGGAACCCGCTCGGGGCGGAACAGGTAAATCCACTTGCCGTCCGGCGCGCGCGCCACCATCTCGCTGTCGCCGCCGTCTCCGGCGAACAGGGTGCCGTCAGGGGACACGTTGAAATGAACCGACCATTCGTTGCGTTCCAGATGATACCAGGTGCGCTTGCCGGTAGCGATCCGGTACCCCGCCAGCCAGAAATCCTGGCCTCGGGGCGTCTGCAGGTCGTACCAGATCGTGCTGCCGTCGGCCGAGAAGAATTCGTGCCCGGCAATTTCCATGTTCATCGTGCGGGTATGGATCTTCGTTAAGCCGGTGCCGTCCGCGTGAATGGTCCAGATGCGGTCCACTTCGTGCCAGGTGCCTTCGTGGCAGAACATGATCAGGTTAGGGTCGGTCGGAGAGAACTGCAAGTGGCCCAGCCATTCGTGCTCGCGGAAAATCTCCTTCAACTCTCCCGTTTTGGTGTGGACCACGAATAGCACTCGCGGCGGACCGGCGCGCGCGGCCATCAGGGAGTTGTGCAGCGAAAGATCTTTTGCATCGGCATAGGTCATGGGTTTGCCATCGGGGCCGGTCGCCTGATAGTTCGGCTGTCCGAACCGCCCATTCGCGCCTCCCCGGCCGCTGCCTCCGCGCCCATCTCCCCTTCCGCCGCGAGCTGCGTTTGCCGAAGGAGGTGGTCCGTCGATGTAAGTACCCAGAAGAAGAGTCTCGTCGGCGTTCAGCGAAGAGACCATTCGCCCCGGTGGCAGTTTGACGACTTCCCGCGTCGCGCCGGTATCGACGTTCGTGGCATAGATCGTCGCGGGACCGAAATTTCTTCCTCCCGCGGGCGCTCCCGGAACGCGCGGCTCCCGCTTCGTGTAATACACATCCCCGCTCTTGTGCCCGGCAACCAGAACGGAGACCGGGCCGGCCACCAGCGGTTTGACTTCCCGTGTGGCCAGGGTAATGGTCGCGATTCCGCCGCCGCGGGTGGTGACGATCAGTTTTTTGCCGTCGGCGGTGTAAGCGTTTTGATTGAAGTAGAGACTCTGCGTGCCATCCTCTTGCGAGAGCCGGATGATCCGGTGGCCTGTATCGTGATCGATCCATTCCGTCGGCAGGGCCGTCTGTGCGCAAAGCAGCGCTGCCGCGGCGAGTGTAGCGAAAATCGTTTTTCGGATCATTGGAAATACTGGCGTGTCTCGCCTTCCCGTGGGTTACACCCTGGCAAAACAGAAACGAGCCTCGCAACACACAGGTCCGCGGCAGCGTGGACAACTCTCTTCCCGAAGCGGCGCCGGCGGCCAAACCGCCGTCCGGCGCGAAGGAAGGCATCGAGCTCATCGCGCAGTATAGCCGTCAGGCCCGCGGCTGGCCGGGGTCGCGCGGCTTCCACCGGTACGCGGCCACGGAGTTCTTCCAGAAATACTTTTCCGCGGCCACCCGGCCCATGGTGGAGAAATAGTCTTTCACAATCTGTACGATGGCAGGCAGATTATCCACCGCAATGCTGTTGGGCCAATCGCTCCCGAAAATCACCTTGTCTTCCCCGAATGTCTCGAACACGTGATCGAAGACCGGTTTGTATACGGCCGGGTCGGTGACGGCTTTGCCGTTCGCCACCCGCAGCGCTTGGGAGATCTTGACGTACACCGAATGCCGCGTCGCCAGTTCGCGCAGCGTGCTGTCGAGAGCATTTCTCGCGGGACCGTCGAGCCGCTCGATCAGCGACGGAAGGTGATCCACGACGATTCGCAAGTCGGGCACTTTGTCGTTGACGCGCACTACCGCCTGTAACAGGTCCGGCTCGGGGTTGGCCGTGTCCAGAACCAGCCCCGCCTGCTGCAGAAGCTTGAGCCCGTCGATAAATACCGGGTTCGCGACCTGCTTCACCAGGCTGTAGCCCCAAATATTCCCATATCGAATCCCCAGGAACAGGCGATTCCTGTGATACCGCTCCAGGTATTCGGCGAACTCCGGTTTCTCGGGCTGAAGATCGCCGACCGTGCCCAGCATCATCGGGTCGCCGGCCTCCACTTCGAGCACCCACAGGTTGTCTTCGATCCACGGGCTGGCTTCGATCTCGATGGCGCCGACGATGCCTAACGGCGACGCGAGCTTGCGGTAGCGCGCCGGCAAGGCCGGCTCTTTGTTGGGCCCGCCGCCGGAATACGGCGCTCCCTGCGGCCGCGTCTGGTCAAACAGGTGGATGTGGCAATCGATAATGGGAATCGGCTTTTCCTGCCCTTGGGCAGGGGAGGCCGCAATGCCGAGCGCGAGCCCGGCGGCCGAACCCAGGAATGATCTTCGATGCAACTCCCCCATAATCTTTATTGCAGGTCAGCCATGACTGCCGGCTCCGGTGGGCCCGGCGGATTCAGTTTGAGACCACTGATCTTCAGAGCGTAGGCGTAATCGCACGGCCGCTGGGCCGGCATTCTGACCTCCAGCCCTTGCGCGTTCTGCGTGAATACCAGCTTGCCCTCATGGCCCAGAAGCGTGACACTGCGGACCTTCCCTTCGAGCCCCTTGCCGGCTGCCAGCGAAGTGATGACCGCCGTGTCGCCCGGCCAGGATTGCGCAATCGCGTATAAGTCGTCGCCTTTGACCGTGAACCTGTATTCCACCGGCTTCGGCGATTGCGCTTGCGAGGTTTCCGGCGGAAGCGCCTTCTCCACCGCCCGACCTTCTCCCCGCGGGGGCAGGCGGACGAAGCCTTCGCCATCCGTGACCCAGTTGTGTGTGCCGTAGATGGCCTCGCCGTTCACCGCCAGCCATTTGCCGATCTCCCGCAGTGTGGCGCGCTGCGGCGCGTTGATCGCTCCCTGCCCATCGGGCGAAAGGTTCAGCAGCAGGTTTCCGTTCATACTCGCCACAACGCACAGCTCGTGGATCACGGATTGCGGTCCGCGGAACGTCTCTACGGGGTTCGCCGCCGAGTAGCCCCATGTGCTGCCAATCGGCTCCTCCGCATCCCAGATTCCCTTGAGGATGCGCGTCGGCCCCCGCGGGTTCAGCTTTTCGAAATCCAGCACGCTGCCGGCGAGAAACGCGGAATCCTTGGTCTCGATCGTGACTTCCTTGCCCCACTGCCGCGCGCGATTGTAATAGTAGGCAGCCACCTTCAGCTTCAACGGATCGTACGCCCGCGAATTCACTCCGTTGTCATACCAGAGAATGTCGAGCCTGTACTTATCGATCAGCTCCATGCTCTTGGCGACCCAGTCTTCGAGAAACTTCTGCAGGCGCGCGTCACTATGGTCGGTCCAATAGAAATCCGCGTACTTGGGGTCGTCGAGATCGGTCTTCAGGCCGGGGGACGGGTGAATGAACGTGTAATGCTCGATGCTGTGATTGCACACGCCGAATTTCAGCCCGGCTTTCCGCGCGGCCTCGGCCATCTCGCCGATCAGGTCGCGCTTCGGTCCCATTTTCGCGGCGTTGAATGGATTGATTGCGCTATCCCACAAGGAAAAGCCGTCGTGATGTTCCGCGGTCGGAACGAAATACTTCGCGCCCGACTCCTTGATAAGGTCCACCAACTCATCCGCGTTGAACTCTTTGGCGGTGAAGAGCGGGATGAAATCCTTATATCCGAACTGGTCCTGGGGACCGAAATGCTGCGCATGCCAGCCGGCAAACGTCGAATACATGTACTTCTCGTACCACTCGTTGTGATAGGCCGCGATGGAGTAGAGGCCCCAGTGCATCGTGATGCCGAACTTGTCATCGATGAACCATTGCGGGACCCTGTAATGCTCGCGGATGGAGCCCCATGCCGGCTGGAACGGCCCTTCGGCCACCGGCGTCTTCGCGGCCGCCGCGGCCTCAACGATTTCCGGCGTCACCGGCGGACCCGTTTGCGCCATGCCGATACGCGCCTGCGCGCCCATCAACAACGCAGCCGCAACCGCTGTCCCGATTAGAGTCTTCATTCCTGTCCGGCCCCACCATACTGTACCAAATGGGCTGTGCCGGACAGGACAAACAGAAGAACCTGAAATGAGACGGTGTTCCGGGAGGTTAGCCGCACGTGGCCGTGTCACGCGCGTTCCGCCATCCGGGATACCGGCCACGCTGCCGGCATCGGGACCGGGCCACTACCCGACCCGGTGACTACCAGAATGGGACTGCGGGCCAGTGTCACGCAATCCGAGTGGGCGCGTGATCCGACCCGAGACCAGCCGCCCGCTACGCAAAGGCGTCGGACATCATTCCGCTTTGCTCCCGTGACATGATAAGGAAAGTCGCATGCATAAACGGAGCGCCGTGTTCCTTCTGGCGGCAGAACTCCTGTCGGCGCAGGTGCCCAACACCACCGGCCGCCTGGCCGACCTCGAATTTGTCGGCACCCAATTGCCGAAGCTGTGCCTGAACTTCTACTCGCAGGTCAGCCCGACCGCCTACGCTGCGGCTGTGGCCGCGCTGCGGGCGCAGATTGCCAACCTCACCGACGCCGAGTTCTACGTTGGTTTGGCCAGGCTGGCCGCCATGGCCGGCGACGACCACACATTCGTCCGGCTCGACGACGTCGCGGCGGTCAACGCCGGATTTCAAATCTTTCCTCTGCGATTCGACTGGATGGGCGACGGGCTGTTCGTAGTTCAGGCATCCGCACAGTACTCGCAAGCGATCGGAGCGCAGGTGGTGCAGATCGGCGATATGCCGATCGACGAAGTGATGGAGTTGATGGGGACGATCTATCCCCACGATAACATCCAGCGAGTGCGCGCCGTGGCGACGGCGCTTCGCTTTCAGCAGATCCTGCAGGGTCTGGACATTGTGCCTGCGACGGCCACAACACCGTTCACGTTTCGCGACCTGGCGGGGAACCAATTCACACTCGATGTGGGCATTTCTGGCGACCCGTTGCTCACAGCGCCCGATTCCGCCCAGGGGCCGCTCCCCGAGTACATGCAGAACACGAGCCAACATTACTGGTTCACGTATTCGTCCGCCCGTCGGTTGATCTACTTCAAGTACAACAGTTGCAATGACGATCCCGCCTACCCTTTCGCGAGCATGGCCGCCAATTTGTTGAGCACGCTGGACACGAACCCGGTGGATACGCTGGCGATCGATCTCCGCGGCAACTTCGGCGGGATCATCACGTTGATCAGCCCGCTCGTCAATGGGCTGATTGCGCGCATGGGAACGCTGGTTCAAAACCCGGACTTTCGCATCTACGTATTCATCGACAAGGTAACGTTCTCCGCCGCCAGTTACGACGCCGAGTACTTCAAGGCGCCGGCATCCGAATACGGACCGGCCGTCCCGCCCGGCTTCGACCCGAGCAAAATCGTGATTCTGATGGGTGAGCCGACCAGCGAAGCCCCCGGCGTATCCCAGACGACCAGCTTCACACTGCCTTACTCGAAACTGGATGGCGAATATTCCTCGGCATTCATCCCCGGACTGCCATTCGTCACGCCGGACTACGACCCGGGCGGGCCTTCGGTGGGCCCCGACATTGCAGTCCCACTGGATTCCACCGACTATTTTGCCCGTCACGATCCCATGCTGGCGGCTGCGCTGGCGCGCTTCCCGGGCGCGCCGGCGGCGCCAACCGGCTCGGCCATAGCGGTCAACGGCGCCAGCTTTCGTGTCGAGCAAGGACTTGCGCCAGGATCGTTCGCATCGGTCTTTGGCACGTTCCCGGTGGGAGTAGATGGTGTACTGGTCAACGGCGAGGCAGGTCAGGTGGTGGCGGCCGGCACGTCTCAGGTGAATTTCGTCATACCGGCCTCGGCCAGCCTCGGTCGAGCGACAATTTCAGTGCGCTCCGGCGGCAGCGAAGTTGCCAACGGCCAGGCAACCATCACCGCCACGGGACCAGGAATCTTCGTACTGCAGCCCTCGGATCCCTCGCAGCCGGGCGCTGTGCTCAACCAGGACTCGAGCGTGAACGCTTCCAGCAACCCCGCCGCGGCCGGTTCCATTCTGCAGATCTTCGCGACTGGCTATGGCCCGCTCGACGACTCGCAACAAGCGCCCGTCCAGGTGTTTCTGGGGGAACAACCGGCCAACGTGCTCTTTAGCGCGCCTTCTGCCGAATATCCCGGCCTCTGGCAGATCAATGCCCAGGTTCCCAGTGGCCTCGCGGGGCAAGTCTCGCTGTACCTCAACGCGGGGAATATCGCAAGCAATGGGGTGACGGTGTGGGTACGTTGAGACCGGCCCCTGGACTTCCCCGAGGATCGTCCCCTACCCGTCCCTCGCCCCCAAACGGCTCCACAGGAAACGAGGCCGGGGAGCCCCCTAATGGCTGCCGCGAAAAAGCGATTCCTGCCACGCGCTCTTGCAGCGCGCGCTAACGGCCGCGGGCAGGGGCCGCAGTTTGAGCGCGGATGCCGACTGGCGGCACAACGCGATGGTGAGTTGCAGGCTGGCGGCAAATGCGCGGCAAGCGGCGCAGGTCCGGACATGCCGTTCGAACTCGGTCCTGGATTCCCGATCCAGTTCCTGGTCGAAGTAGTCGGAGATCTGCGCCAGTACCTGCTCGCAAGTCACAAGGAGAAGCCTCAGACGACCGTTGCTTCCACCGGCGCATTCAATACGATATCGATCGCCGGCGCGTTCAGCAGCGTGTTGTGGATCAGGCACGCTTTCACCGCACGCAGAACGCCGGCCTGGTGCTGCGCCTCCAGTTCGGGCGTCGATACCTCGATGCGGAACTGGCCGAGCCTTGCCGGCTGCGCAGCCTTCTCGGCCGTCACCTTAATCTTCAAGCCGTCTGCGTTCAGGGACCGCGTTTTCAGGTATTGAGCCGCATAAAATCCGGCGCACGTTCCCAGCGATACGAGAAGGAACTCGGGCGGGGTCATCCCGCTATCGGAACCGCCGTTGGATTGCGGCTGGTCGCAGATCACCCGGTGACCGCGGGTGACCGCCTCAAATTTCACATCGCCTCTATGTAGAATTTCGACTTCCATAAAAAACAATCTCTCTGCACACCAGGATGCAGAATGCGCGAAAACGTGACGCTGTCACCAATCGCGGCGATTTGCATCTTCGGGGCAGAGAGTTAAGTATTGGGACCCGAAAATCATGAAAAAGCTATTCCTTTTCCTCCTCGCCGTGCCTTTGCTGGCCCAGGATTCGCTGTCTTTGCGAGACGCCGTGCGGCTGGCGCTGAGGGAAAACAAGAGCCTTGCCGCCGCCAATGCCGGAGTGCGCGCCGCCGACGCCCGTGCCGGCGAGGCCCGTGCCGGCCGGTTGCCGAAGCTGAACTACTCCGAATCGTTCGTCCGTAGCGATAACCCGGTCTTTGTTTTCAGTTCGTTACTGACTCAACACCAGTTTGGTGTTGAAAATTTCAACATCGGCCCCTTGAACCGGCCCGATTCGCTCAACAACTTTCAGTCGCTGCTTTCGGTCGATCAGACGCTCTACGACGCCGGACAGACCCGCAACGCACTGAAATCGGCCGGCCTCTCGCGGCAAATCAGTGGCGAGGAGCAGAGGCGCACGCAGATGCAGGTCATGGCCGGGGTGGTGAAGGCATATTACGGAGCGGTACTGGCATCCGAGAGCCTGAAAACCGCGGCGCAGGCGGTGCGTTCGGCGGAGGCTGACCTGCAGCGGGCGGATTCGGTGCACGCCGCCGGCATGTCCACCGACGTGGATGTGCTCTCGATCCGCGTGCATCTGGCCGCGGTTACCGAACAACGCATCCAGCGCGCGGCGGATCTCGAAGTGGCCAATTCGGCGTTGAACGATGCGTTGGGGCTTCCGCTGGATACCAGCCACACTCTCACCACGTCCCTGAGTCCGCTCGACCTGCCGGATCTGCAATTAGCGTCGCTGGAACGGGAAGCGCCCGCCGGCCGTCCCGAGGCCCGCGAAAGCCATCTGGCAGCGGACCTCGCCAGGGCGCAGGCGGATTCCGCGCACAGCGCCCTGCTCCCGCAGGTGAGTTTCCATGCGGCCTTCGAAGCCGACCGGCAGCAGTTCATTAACAAGGGCGGCGCCAACTGGCTGGCATCCGTGGGTCTCAAATGGAACCTCTTGAATGGCGGCGCCGACAAGGCCAGGATCGAAGAATCGAGCCACTGGCTGGAGCGCGCGCATGCCGACGAGCAGCGCGTGGACTCTGCGGTGCGGCTCGATGTGCGGCGCGCCTGGGCCGACCTGCGCGCGGCCGGGCAGCGTATCGAAGTCGCGAAAGCGGCGGTGGCCGAGGCCGAAGAGAGTCTGCGCATCACGCAGAACCGCTACGAAGCCGGCATGAGCAACGTGACGGACCTGCTGCGCAACGAAACCGCGGTGTTGGAAAGCCGTACGCGCTATCTGGGAGCGGTCCACGACCAGCGTGTCGCCGCCACCATGTTGGAACTGGCCGCCGGGCAACTCACGCCCGATTCGGAGGTATTGAACTGATGCGAACTCTTCTTGTTCCTACGCTCGCCATGGCCATGATGCTGGCCGGCTGCGGCAGCGATTCTCATCCGCAGGCGGCCACCACCGCTCCCGCGGTTCCCGTGCAGGCCGCCGGCGTCCGCGGCCTGGAGTGGCCCGATCTTTACCAGGCCACCGGCACGGTGCGCGCCCGCACGGCGGCGCAGATTTCCAGCCGCGTGATGGCGTATGTCCGGCAGGTTTCCGTGCAGGTGGGCGACCGCGTGCGCGAGGGCCAGGTTCTGGTGACGCTGGACTCGCAGGATTTCGATGCCGGCGTGCGCCGCGCGGAGGCTTCCGAGGCTGAGGTGCAAAACGCGATTCCCGAGGCGGACAACGGTGTGGCGGCCGCCAAGGCCAACCTCGATCTGGCGCAGAGCACGTTTCATCGCATGGACGAACTGGCTTCCAAAAAATCCATCTCCAACCAGGAATTCGACGAAGCTTCGGCGCGGCTGAAAGCGGCGCAGGCAGCCTACGATATGGCGCGCGCCAGGCGCAAGCAGATCGATCCCAAGCTGGCTCAGGTCGAGCAGGAAATCCGCGCCGCGAAAATCATGCTCGATTACACGCGGATCGCCGCGCCGTTTTCCGGCGTGGTGACGGCCAGGAGTGTGGAGCCCGGCAACCTGGCCGCGCCGGGCGCTCCGCTCCTCACCATCGAGCGGGAAGGCGACTACCGGCTGGAGGCCTCGGTGGAAGAATCGAAGCTGCCGTTCGTGAAGACCGGGCAGACCGTCGAAGTCGCGCTCGATGCCTTGGACCGGCGTCTGTCCGCGCGCGTTTCGGAAATCGTTCCGGCAGTCGACGCGGCATCCCGTGCGTACATCGTCAAAATCGATCTGCCGCCGGTCGCGAATCTGCGGTCCGGCATTTTCGGCCGCGCCTGGTTCCCCATGGGTACACGCAAGGTTCTGGCAATCCCGGCCGCGGCAATGATCGAGCGCGGGCAGTTGCAATCCGTGTTCGTGATCGAAGACGGCGTGGCGCACACCCGTATGATCACCACTGGACGGCGCGGTCCGGATGGGCTGGAACTGCTCTCCGGGCTGAGCGAGGGCGAAAAGGTGGTGAGTCCGCCGCCCCCGAACCTCACCGACGGCGCGCGCGTCGAGGTCCGGCCATGAACGCCCCGCGCCGTCTGGGTCCGGCGGGTCGCTTTGCCCACGCCTGGATCGCCTCCAAGCTGACGCCGCTCATCATCACCGCCGCGTTGTTGATTGGCGCCTTTGCCGTGTGGAAGCTGCCGCGAGAAGAGGAGCCGCAGATTGTCGTGCCCATGATCGATGTCGCGGTCGAGATGCCCGGGGCTTCGGCGCGCGAAGTGGAGCAGCGCGTCACCAAGCCGATGGAAAAACTGTTGTGGGAGATTCCCGGCGTCGAGTACATCTATTCGACTTCCAGCCCCGGCATGTCGCTCGCCATCGTGCGCTTTTACGTGGGGCAGGACGAGGAGAAGAGTATCGTACGGCTGAATCAGAAGCTTTCCGCGAATTTCGACCTGATTCCGCCCGGCGCGTCGCGACCCCTGGTCAAGCCGCGATCCATCGATGACGTGCCGATTCTGGCGCTCACGTTCTCCAGCAAGCGCTATGGCGATTTCGAACTGCGCCAGATTGCGGCCCAGGTGGATGACACCATCAAACAGGTGCCGGATGTTTCTGCCGTGACGCTGATCGGCGGGCAGCGGCGCGAGATCCGTATCGTGCTGGACCCCGGCAAACTGGCCGCTTACAGCCTTTCGCCGCTCGAGGTGGCGGGAGCGCTCGGGCTTTCCAACCAGCGGCTGCCTTCGGGAGACTTCGACACGCAGAATCGTGAATACCTGCTCGAAACGGGCGAGTTTCTGCGCACCGCCGAAGACGTGCGCAACGTCGTGGCCGGCGTGGCCAACCAGAAACCGGTGTTCGTCCGCGACATTGCCCAGGTGACCGATGGCGGCGAAGAACCTTCGCAGTACGTGCGCATGGTGCGGGCCGACTCCCGGGATTTCCTGCCCGCCGTGACCCTGGCCATCGCCAAGCGCAAAGGCACCAACGCGGTGATCGTCGCGGACAACGTGCTGAAACGCGTCGAACCGCTCAAGGGCAGCGTAATTCCCGCCGACGTCCGGGTGGACATTACGCGCAACTATGGCGACACAGCGGCCGAAAAATCCAACGAACTGCTCTTTCACATGCTGATCGCGGTGGTTTCGGTGAGCGTCCTGATCGCCATCACGCTGGGCTTCCGCGAATCCCTCATCGTCTTCATTGCGATTCCTGTCACCCTGGCGCTGACGCTTGCCGTGTTCTACCTCTACGGCTACACGCTGAACCGCATCACGCTCTTCGCGTTGATTTTTTCCATCGGCATTCTGGTGGATGACGCCATCGTGGTGGTCGAGAACATTGTGCGCCACTGGCGCATGCCGGCGAATCGCCTGCGGCCGCCGTTCGAGGTTGCGGTTGAGGCCGTGGACGAAGTCGGCAACCCCACCATTCTCGCCACTCTCACGGTAGTTGCGGCGATTCTGCCGATGGCGTTCGTGGGCGGGCTGATGGGGCCGTACATGCGGCCCATTCCCATCGGCGCCAGCGCGGCCATGGTCTTTTCGCTGCTGGTGGCGTTCATGGTGACGCCTTGGGCGGCGGTGCGCATTCTTAAGTCGGGCCACGCCGCGGCGCACGGCGAGACCGAAGACCTGCTGACCCGCATCTACCGCCGCGTAATGGGGAAACTGCTGCACGTTCCGCTGCTGCGCGGGGGCTTCCTGGTGGGGGTTGTGGTGCTGCTGCTGGGCGCGGTCTCTTTGTTCTATTTCCAGTTCGTGAAAGTGAAGATGCTGCCGTTCGACAACAAGAGCGAATTCCAGGTGATCGTAGACATGCCCAACGGGACCACGCTCGAAGAGACCTCGCGAACCGCCGACGCCCTGGCGCGCGCCACGCTCGGTCAGCCGGAAGTGGTCAATCTGCAGACTTACGTCGGGACCGCCTCGCCGTTCAACTTTAACGGGCTGGTGCGGCATTACTACCTGCGGCGCGGCTCGAACATGGCCGATATCCAGGTGAATCTGCAGCCCAAAGGCGACCGCAAGCTGCAAAGCCACGAGATCGCCAAGCAGGTTCGCGAGCGGCTGCTACCGGTGGCGGCGCGCTACGGCGCGCGCATCAAGGTGGCCGAAGTGCCTCCCGGGCCGCCGGTGCTGGAGACGCTGGTCGCCGAGGTGTACGGGCCCGATCTCAACGAGCGCATGAACATCGCGCGCCGCATTCGCGATCTGTGGAAACGCACCAGTGGCGTGGTGGATGTGGACTGGTACGTGGAAGACGACCAGCCGAAGTACCGCCTGGTGGTGGATAAAGAAAAAGCCGCGCTCAACGGCATCTCCGAAGACGATATTGCCAAAACCATGGCGCTCGCCTCTTCCGGCTACGAGGCGGGATTGCTGCACGTCGATGCGGCGCAGGAGGATGTGCCGCTGATGCTGCGGCTCGACCGCGCCAGCCGCTCCGACCTCGATCGCATCCTGAGCCTGAAGGTTGCCGGACGAACCGGCCGCCTGGTTGCCCTCAGCGAACTGGTGCATACCGAAGAAGTGCCGGCCGACAAGAGCATCTATCACAAGAACCTGCTGCCGGTCACGTATGTCACCGGCGACGTGGCCGGCGCCATGGAAAGCCCGGTCTACGCCATTCTCAAGCTCGGGCCGGAAATGGACAAGTTCCGCGCGCCCGGCGGCTACGCCATCGAGCAGCACATGGCGTCGCTCCCCACCGACGCCGAACACTACTCGATGAAGTGGGATGGCGAATGGCACATCACCTACGAAGTTTTCCGCGATCTGGGCATCGCGTTTGCCGCGGTCCTGATCCTGATTTACGGACTCGTGGTGGGCTGGTTCCAATCGTTCGTCACGCCGCTGGTGATCATGGCGGCGATCCCGTTTTCGCTGGTCGGCATTCTGCCGGCGCACGGCCTGCTGCACGCGTTCTTCACCGCGACTTCCATGATCGGCTTCATCGCCGGAGCGGGCATCGTGGTGCGCAATTCCATCATCCTGGTGGATTTCATCGAGCTGCGCCTGCGCGAAGGCATGGCGCTGGATGAAGCCGTGATCGATGCCGGCGCCGTTCGCTTCCGGCCTATGCTGCTCACAGCCGCGGCCGTGGTGGTGGGCGCGGGCGTGATTCTGTTCGACCCCATCTTTCAGGGCCTCGCCATTGCATTGATGGCGGGAGAAGTGGCTTCGCTTGCGCTTTCGCGCATGACGGTGCCGATCGTCTACTTTGTGGTCAATCGAAGGAGAAAAATGGCATGTCCATCGAACGTTACCTACGACTCATCGCCGGTTTCTTTGTGATGCTGAGCGTGGCGCTCGGCTATTGGGTGAACCCGGCGTGGTTTCTCTTCACTGCGTTTGTGGGGCTGAACCTGTTTCAGTCCGCGTTCACCAACTGGTGCCCCATGATCAGCATCCTGAAGAAACTGGGCGTCGAATCGCAAGACCGCCGCGAGCGCGTCACTGCACCTTGACCGTCGGTTCCACGGACATCCCCGGCCGAAGCAGGTGCTGCGGATCCTGCCCCTTGTCAAACAGGATTTTGACCGGGATCCGCTGCACCACCTTGACGTAGTTTCCGGTGGCGTTCTCGGGCGGCAACAGACTGAAGCGCGCACCCGTGGCGCCGGCGATATTCAGAACCCGGCCGCGGTAGGTTCGCCCGTAGGTGTCCACTGAAATGTCGACCGGCTGCCCCGGCCGCATATACTTCAACTGCGTCTCCTTGAAATTGGCGGTCACCCAGATGTTGTCGCTGTCCAGCGGAACGATCGTCATCATCTGCTGGCCCGGCGACACGTTCTGGCCCGGCTGCACCGATCGCTGCCCCACAATCCCGCTCACCGGAGCCACGATCGTCGTATACTGCAGATTCAGTTGCGCCTGTTGCAGCACCGCGTTGGCGCGCTGCGTTTCCGCCTGCGCCGCCCGCGCCCTGGATTGCTGCACCGAAATCTGCTGCGGCCGGGTTTGGGCGTACTTGAGTTGCGCCCGGGCCTGCTCCAGTCGCGCGCGAGACTGCGCAATCGACTGTTCCACGGCCCCCGCCGCCGCTCGCGCCGAATCGACCGCCGCGGCGGTTGCGCGCTGTTCGTCTACCGCCTGCGTATACTGTTGCATCGAGATCTCGTCTTTCGCCACCAGAGGCTTGTAGCGGTTCACGTCATCCTGCGCCTTCAGGTCGTTTGCTTCCGCCTGGCGAAGCGATGCCTGCGCGGCATCGAACTGCCGCTGCGCGCCGGTGAGCGCGGCGTCGGCGTCGCTCACTCCGGCCTCCGCGGTGGAAACCTGGCTCGATGTGTTTACGCTGGTGATGGGAACGTTGGTCGCCAGAGACGCGGCATTGGCCTCATCGTTCGCTATAGTGGCCTTCGCGTTTGCAACGGCAACCTCGTAGTCTTTGGGATCCAGCTCTACCAGCACCGTCCCCGCTTGAACGTACTGGTTGTCGTCCACCATCACGCGATTCACATAGCCCGAGACGCGCGAACTGACGGGATAGATGTACCCGTCGATCTCCGCATCGTCGGTGGATTCATAAGCCGCGAAATGGCGAAACAGCAGGACTGAGGCCCACCCGATCGCGGCGAGTATGACAACAATCCAAAGCATCCGCCGCAGAATCTTTCCGCGCCGGCGCCGCGGCCGGCCCGATCCCACCCCGGCGCCGCCCGATTTGGTTGTGCCCGAATCTACCGTTTCCACCACTGTGTCTGGCATAGTCGTGTACCTCGCTCGTCAAGCCGAAATCCCGTCAACCGCGGTCTTTTTCGAACCTCGCCATCGCATCGAGAACGATCTCGCACGCCACGTCTTCGCCCATCCCGGAATTCACCATGAGGTGGAAATGGTGCCGTCCCGGCCATTCGACGTGAAAGTATTTCTCGATGAAAGCCGCGCGATCGCGGTCGACCGTTTCAGCCGACTCGACTGCCTCGCTCTCGCTCTCGCCGATGGCGCGCAGGCGCCGCACTCTTTCTTCGAAGGGCGCGTATACGAAAACGTGGAAGGCGTCGGCGCGGCTTCCCAGGTAATACGCCGAACCACGTCCCACGATCACGCAATTGCCGGCTTCGGCAATTTCGGGCATGAGCTTCCGCGCCACCTCGCGCACGCACTCCGTATCCACCATGCGCAATCGCGGAGCGTTCTGGCTGCCTTCGTGGCTTCCGCGCAGGAATGCCTTGAACAACCGGTAGTACGCCGGGTCCTTGCGCTCTTCGTGCTCCTCTACGGCGCCGCACTCGCAATCCAGGCGCCGCGCGATCTCCTCGGTCAGCGCATGGTCCCACAACTTCCAGCCCAGACGCGCCGCCAGCCGGGTGGCGATCACACCGCCGCCGCTGCCGTATTCGCGCTCGAGCGTAAGCACCCGGATCTTCATAAACGTTTCCGCCAATTCACGCGGCGCTGCTATCCCGCCGCGATTTCTCCTCCCGCGCCCGGCGCATTCCGTCGCAGCGCGAATGACAACAGGAACATGATTCCCGCCCCGACTGAGAGAACCCAGAAAGTATCGATGTACGCCAGGGTTGTGGCCTGTCCGATCAGCAGCTGGTAGACCCGTGCGTAGGCCTGGCTCACCGCGCGCGAAACGTCGAGTCCGGAGACCGCGAGGTGTGCGGCCAGGCTCTGCACCGCCTGCTGAAACGTCGACCGTCCCGCGGTCGTGTGCGCGATCAGGTAGTTCTGGTGAAATTGCGAGCGGCGGGCGATCAGAGTAGTCACCATGGAGGTTCCAATGCTCGACCCGATGTTGCGCATGAAGTTGATCAGTCCCGCAACGCTGTTGTTCTTCGATGTCGGGACGCCGACGTAGGACGCCAGGTTGATGGGAACGAACAGGAAGCCCAGGCCAAACACCTGTGCCAGGCGCAAAAGACTGGCCGAGCGGAAGCTGATATCGAGGTCCAGCCGCTGCGTGGAGATGTACATCCCAACAGAAAGCGAAATCCACCCGAACGCAATCAGATACCGCGCCTGGACCTTGGCCGAAAGCGCGCCCACAACCGGCATCAGAAACAGCAGCAGCAGGCCCCCGCCGGACAGTACCAGCCCGGCCGATTCCGCCGTGTAGCCCATCAGCGTCTGTAGGAACAGCGGCATCATCACCAGGCTCGAGAACAGCATGATCCCGAGGATAAACATCATGAAGCTGGCGCCGAGAAAATTGATGTTGCGGAAGAGGTGAACATCCACAATCGGGTCCTTGTGATACCACTCCCAGATGACCAGCGAAATCAGACCCACGGCGGCCAGAACGGCGAGCGTGAGAATGAAATGCGAACCGAACCAATCGTCTTCCTGACCTTTATCGAGCATCACCTGCAGCGATCCGACTCCCAGGGTAAGCAGCCCCACCCCGATGTAGTCCATTTTGATGCCCGCACTTCCCGTGCGCCGCACCCACGGCGGATCTTCGATCAGCCGGAATACCAGCAGCAGCGCCAGGATCCCTACCGGCACGTTAATGAAGAAAATCCAGCGCCAGGAGTAATTGTCTGTGATCCATCCACCCAGCGTCGGGCCGACGGTCGGCGCGATGATGGTCGTGATTCCGTACAGTGCGAATGCCAGGCCGCGCTTCTGCGGCGGGAACGTGTCTGCCAGAATGGCTTGCGACATCGGCTGTAACCCGCCGCCTCCCGCCCCTTGCAGGACGCGAAACAGGATGATCGCTCCCAGGCTCGGAGCAAATCCGCACAGAACCGAACTGATCGTGAAAATCGTCAGACACAGCATGAAGAACCGCTTGCGTCCGAGCACGCCGGCGAACCATCCGCTGATCGGCAGCACAATCGCGTTCGAAACCAGGTACGACGTCAGCACCCACGTGCTTTCATCCGTACTCGCGCCCAGGCTGCCGGCCATATACGGCAACGCCACGTTTGCGATGCTCGTGTCGAGCACCTCCATGAACGCCGCCAGCGCCACCACGACGCCGATCACCCAAGGATTCACGCTCGGCTTCCAGGCTTCATGGGACGGAGGAGACGCACCTCCACCGGCGCCGGCATCGCCGGGTTGCGAACCAGGAACCGTCACACCGTCTGCCATGAACGGGGGTCTCCTCGCAGGCGCAGTTCGAACTCGCTCGGACGGGGGAATGTAGAAGGAGATGATCGGAAATCGAAATCCGGTGCACTCCGCGCTTTGAACTCGTACTGTTGGGCGCTAATTCCGGCTTCCACTGTGCGTTTGCGTACCGCGGGTTGCTCGACCGGCACGCCCGCACCAGCCCCGTGAAAAGAACATCCGCATCTCATGTATCGACAGTATATATATTCAGATCTCAATTTCCTAAATTGGAATTAGGGACCCAAGGGCGCCGAGGCTGAGGCGCGGATCGGTTGCGCTTGCCCGCAAACGCGCAGGCGCAGCCACATCGCGAGCTTCGCGATGATGCGCCAAAGGGGTGCTCTGCGCCGCAGCCCGCCCCGCTCCCAGGCTTGCAAAGCAACGAACTGGAGGAAATTCGAATGAAAGGACTAACTCTTACGGCCTTCCTGCTGTTCGCCGTGTCTCCAGGCATTCTCATTGCGCAGACCGCTGTGCCCGAAATGAAAACCGTTGTACCTATGTCGGGCGTCAGCGGAGACCTGCTGACTGTAACAGGCGCCCATCTCGGTCGTGCCAACGTGGCCGCCCTCTATCTTACCGACGAGAAGAATGACGTCAAGGTGCCTATTGTTCAGGAGACTGCAACGATCATTCAATTTAAAATCCCTCCGGGCATCAAGCCCGGAAACTATGCCTTGATGGTGCTCACGCAGGGCAGGAATCCGGAGTACGTCGAAGAACCCGTACGCGTCAGGGCCAGGTAAAGCGAAGGGGCGGAATTGGTCATGGGGACGAATCACAACGGCAGAAGCGGCGAGAGCGGAAACGGCCGCGTCCGATTCGAGGTATATCCGATTTACACTCTGCAACACGACACGCGTCTGCTCACCGGGTACGATCTCGAACTGTACGCTCCAAAACCATCCAGGGATCGCGCGTGGTCTCCGTGCGATGAATCGAGCGCGCTTGCTTACGGCCAATTGCATCGTATCGCGGAGCGAATTGTGCCCCGGGTAAACGGGAGCACCACGTGCGAGATCCTGCCTTACGACGGGGCGGTGCACGCATGCGCCAGGAGCCATATGCAGCCGGAAGTGCGCCTGACCATTCGCATCGGTCACACGAAGGGTCTCGACCAGCCCGCGAGCGCGGAGCAGGAGCGAGCCCTGAAGGAGGCGCAGGCGAGCTTATGGAACCTCGGGGTTGTGAGCTAACCTGCGAAAAACGGCATTCCCGCCGCGGAATAAAGAAAACTGTAACGTTCTTCTTATCCCGTCCTTACGCATCCTTAATAAGATGCGAGTGAAGGAGCTACTTATGGCAACTCTTACCGTCGAAAAACTTCATGACACAGAACAGACCGACGCTCCCGTGATTCGGGAACTCAGGAATCTTCTGGACGCAACCCAGCGCCGGGCTTTCGACCTTTTTAATCAACGGGGCGCATGGCCGGGCGCTGAACTCGACGATTGGCTGCGCGCCGAGCGCGAAATGATGTGGTCTCCGCAGTCGGAGCTGATCGAGGATGACAAGGAGATTCGCATTCAGGTGGCTGCGCCCGGCCTGGACGTGCGACAGATCCATGTAACCGCCCTGCCGCAATCCATCATTGTGAAAGGGGAGACACGCCACAAACACGAGGGCGGTGGAGGCGCGATACAGTTCTGCGAATTCAGCGAGAAGAACCTGTTTCGCAGGTTCGAGTTGAACGGCCCGATTGACGTGGACCGGGTCACCGCCACGCTGGATAACGGAATGCTGCACATCGTGGCGCCGAGACCCAAACCGGTTCAGGGCCGCCACGTACCCGTATCCCGTTCCTGACGCGGTCTGCCCCGAGCCATAGCGGTTACTGCAAAACCGGTCCGCATCGGGAGAACCGCCGTATCGAACCCGCGCTCATCGGATGAAAAGAAAGGCCGTCATCGGCGGCCGGGAGGGAATCGATGCGCTTGTCCGCAAAATCGCTGGCTCTCGCCTCAGCGTTGCTCTGGGGCGGAGCCTTGTTTGTTATGGGAATGATCAACCTCGTGGCGCCCGGCTATGGGGCCGATTTCCTGCATCTCATTGGGTCGGTATATCCCGGCTTCTACGCCTCACGAACATTTCCGGACGTCCTTTTAGGAACCGCCTACGGCCTGATCGATGGTGCCGTCGGCGGGTTGATCTTCGCCTGGCTCTATAACCGGTTCGCCGGACCGCGAGACCAGTCGAAGACGACGCCGCTCGACAAAGCGGCATAACTTCGCCGCGCCGGAGGCACGCCGGAATCGGCCATCGCAGGCCTCGCGTTGGGAGTGCGCCCGCGCTGCCGCGATTCGGGTATTTCCGCACGTCGCACCACAATGAAAAGAGATTGAAACAAGATCCGGCCTTTCCATCGCCGCGACGGCGTTACCATGGTTCTATAACTGAGGTTTTTGTCGGATGCTGGCTGCCTTGAGAGCCCGGGAACAGGTTGCGTTTCCGATTTGCGGCCGTGTGACTCCGGCAATGCCGGACCTGTCGGCCTGACCGTTCGGCTGGAGACGGAAACACATGTTGCGCGCAAAATCCCGCTGGGTAATTGCCAATCGCCGGGCCATCTTTCGTGTGACCGCGCGGGTAGCCGGCGCCGGAGCGCTGGCGGGGTCTGTTGTCCTCGTCAGCCGGGGCTTGCCCCACGTCAATGTCACTACCTTGACACTGGTCCTGGTTCTCGTGGTTGTGGCCATTGCACTGCACTGGGGACGCCTCGAGGCTGTGGTTGCCGCCCTGGTGGCATCGTTGAGCCTGGACTACTATGTCCTGCCGCCGCAGGGCTTTGGCATAGCTTCTCCCGACCAATGGCTGGCGCTGGCTACGTTCGTGACCACGGCTCTCGGAATCGCCCTCACCAGGAACCACGCCCGGGCCAAGGAAATGGAGGCGGAAATCACGCGCCGCTCCGATGAGTTGAAATCCGCGGTGTTCAGTGCGCTGGCGCACGACGCGCGCGGTCCGCTGGGCACCATCCAGGTCGCCGCGTCCACTCTCTCATCCGACCGGCCCGGGAGCCCCGCCCAGCAGCGCGAATTGGTGGCCATCATTCTGGAAGAAGTGGGCCGCATGAACCGCTGGATCGATGAGGCCTGCAAGGTGAGCGACGTGAAGCCCGCGCAGTTCACGTCCCACAAAGCGCCGCACCTGGTGAAAGATCTGGTTCTGGGCGCGCTCGACGAATTCCGCCCGCGCCTGGCGGGCAGGCCGGTTGGAATCGGTATTCCCGACGGATTGCCCATGGTCGAGTGCGATGGCGAGATGATTCGGCACGTGCTGAAGCTGTTGCTCGATAACGCCGTCAAATATACGCCTCGCGGAAGTCCCCTCGCGATCGCGTGCGGCGAAGGCGCCGCGGGCCTTGTCGTCTCGGTATGCGACGCCGGACCGGGCATTCCGGAACAGGAAAAATGGCGCATCTTCCAGAAACACTACCGCGGCTCAGACCAGGGCTCGGCGGTCCCGGGCACGGGAATGGGGCTGGCGAGCGCGAAACAGATTGTGGAATCGCAGGGCGGGGAAATCTGGGTGACCCGCTCGCCCCAAGGCGGTGCGGCCTTTTATTTCACCCTGCCCGCGGCCGTTCCGATGACCGTATGAGGAGCCTCAAGATTCTGATTGTGGACGACGAACCGCAGGCCCGGCGGGTCCTGCGGATCGCGCTGGTCGCGCAGGGTTTCGAAGTGACCGATGCCGCCAGCGGTGAGGAAGCGATCCAGCGTCTGCGCATCGATGCGCCGGACATCGTTCTGCTCGATCTCAAAATGCCGGGAATGGGAGGCATCGCAGCCTGCCGCGAGATCCGGGCCTGCTCCGAGTCGGCGGTCATCGTGATCTCTGCCAAAAAGTCCAGGGAAGACCGCACACAAGCGTTTGAGGCCGGCGCCGACCAGTATGTCAGCAAGCCTTGCGGCATCGAAGAACTGGTGGCTCGCATTCGCGCCGTGCAGAGCCGCCTGGAATCTCTGCGCCCGAAGCTGCTGGTTCTAGGGGATGTCGAAGTCGACTTTGAAACCCACGAAGTAAAACGAAAAGACTGCGTGCAGCATCTCACTGCCAAAGAGTTCAAGCTGCTGCGCTGTCTGGCCGCGCACTCGGGTGAAGTGGTTTCTCACCGGCGGATTCTGCAATCCGTATGGGGGCCCGATTATGGCGGCGAAATCGAATACCTGCGGGTGTTCATCAACCAGTTGCGGAAGAAGGTCGAGCCCGATCCCGCGCATCCGGCGTACATTCTGACCGACCCTTCCGCCGGATATCGCCTGCACGTTCCGCCCAGAGGCCACGGCAGACTCAAGAGTAAGTCGGCGAACGTGCCTCCTATTTCGTGAACCGCAGGCTGATTTGCGCCATGTGCGTGCGGAAACCCTCGTAGAGGTAGAACTCTTCTCCGAAACCGTACCACAGCCACTCGCCGTTCCACGATACGTGTTTCGAGAAGGGAATCGTAAGTTCGGCCATCGGCTGGTAGAAGCGCGATGGCCGGCTGCCGGAAGAAATGAACAGCGAACCGCCGAACGTCAGCTTCGGTGCGATTCCCCGATATGCCGGCGGCATGATCTCGATCGCCGAAGTCGCCGTGTGCGCATTGTCCCGATACAGGGAGACCGCCGGAGACAGAAACGGCGGCAGCAGATATCCGATGCTGGAGCGCTCCGTCGACCGGTCGTATTCGCCGGTCACGATCACCCGCCTGCCGCCTTTGGGACTCCACGAAAAGTCGAGTGAGTTGTCGCGCATGTGAAAATCGTAGCGGATCGAAGGGTCTGGATTCTGATTGTTCAGCACCTGGAAATTCGCCTGCAAAGTCAGGGAAGGCCGCGGCTGAAAACGCACGCGCGCGCGGCCCAGGTTGTAGTCGTTCAGGCTCGTGTTGAAATAAATGTGGTCGCTGGAGGCGCCTTCGTAATCCAGGTGAAGCGAAAGTTTCTCCGACGGCCGGTAAGTGAGTCCCCCCAGCGCGACGTTCCGCTGTAACTCACCATAGGCGAGATTGCCCGTCTGGCTGAGTTGTCCTGCCAGGACCGTGGCATCGCCCCAAACATAACGATATCCGCCGCGCAAAGTAATCCCGCCTGTAACATCGAAATAGGCGTCCACCTGCTCCTGGTTGTAATTGACTACCTGGCTGTAATTGAGGGCGGTAACCAGGTTCGGCCCCAACACGCCCGGCGCCAGGAACAGCTGTTCGGCGACCAGCGGCGATGCCGCATCGTGATACCGGTCGGTCATCCAGGATTCGACGATGCGTAGCCGGCGCCAGGGACGGAGTTCGAAACCCGCGCTTCCCGAAGTGTGCGGGCCGGCGGCTGAGCCCGCGGCCACGGTGGCCTCGCTGCCATACGACAGCAACGAGCTGAGAAGGTAGAAGTTTCCATTAGCCACATCGTTGTAACTGACATTCGTCTTCGGATCGCTATAGAGGAACTGAGCGGATATGTCGATCCATGGAGCCGGATCGGCGGTTGCCAGCACTTCGCTGTAAGTGCCCGCGGCGCGAATCCCGTACGCCTGCTGCAGCCCGTTCAGAACCAGGCTCTGGCCGAATACCGGCGTCGTGAAATCGCCCGGGTTGGAACCGGAAAACGTGCTCTGGTCGTCGTTCTTGAATGTTGTTCCGCCCTCCTCCAGGGTGACGTGGAAGCGGTTGTATTCCATGCGAACGCCGCCATGGTAGTTGTCGGTGCTGTTGCGGTAGTAAACGGGGACGGCGAAAACGTCGCTCTCATCCTGCACCCAGGTGTCGATCCCGTGGCCGTGCCCGGAGTTGTGCCAATACGCCAGGTACGGCACAATGTGACCGCCCGGAAGCAGCGTCAGATCGAAACTGGCGGTGCGCTGCAGAACGTCGAACGACTGCTGATTGCTTCCTTCGGGGGCGAATGGATTCGCGAAGGACGGCACATCGTTGAAGTACACCATGCTGCGGTAATCGAAGCTGAAATCGTAAATGCCGAGCTTGCGCGCGTCGATATGCGCCGTGTCGTACGGATCGCCCCAGTTATACGCCCGGACGTTGACCGTGTCGAAGAGGCGCTTGTCGGGATCGGCAATCGTGACATCCAGGCCGAACAGGCGCGGGCCCGCGCCCAGGTTCACGGTGCTGCGATATTCCGGATAGCTGCCATATACGTTGGTCGTCCAGCGGTCGCCGAAATCGAGACTGCCGGTGAGCCACGGGGTGCTGGGCGGCGCCGGTGATTCGGCTGCCGGCGCGGTTGGTGTCTGCGCCGGCTGAGACCCCTGCGGCGTTTGCGCCATCGCGGCCGCCGCGGCCGCCAGAAAAATCGCCGCCGGCCTCATCGCAGAAAGTCCCGGCTCGCGTACGAGCCATGCACCTGCTGATGGCAGATGGTGCACTGCTGGAAGCGCGGATCGCGCAGATCGTGAAAGGCCGGCGGAACCGTCCCCAGCGTTTTGTTGGCCGGCATCGGGACCGGCAGGTTCGAGTGACACTCCAGGCAGACGAAACGCACCTGCGCGCGGGTCAGCATCCGCGGGTTGGCGGAGCCGTGCGGCTGGTGGCATGCCACGCAGCCTTCCACGCGCATCGGCGGGTGCTCGAACGGAAACGGTCCGCGCAGGTCGCCGTGGCATTTGAAGCAGCCCGGTTCGTTGGCGTTCACGGTTTGAATCATGTGCGGCAGAAAGCTGCCGTGCGGGTTATGGCAATCCACGCAGGACATGGCGCCTTCCGGCAGGCGATGATGATACGGCTGCAGGAAACTCGCCCAGACGTCGGCGTGACAGCGGGCGCACAGCGTATTGATATCCGCGCTCCGCCGCGGCACGAGACCCTCCGCTCCGTGGCCGTGCATCGTATGACACGCCACGCAGCTCACCTGGTTGCGCATATGGCTGCTGTGAATGCGTCCCACCTGGGTTGGCTGGTTGAGATGGCAGGTGAGGCAGACCCTGTCGGTCTCCGCGGGTTTCAGTTTGGCCGGATTGCGAATGTCCGCCGCGTTCAGCGACTCGACATGCTTGCTGCCCGGTCCATGACAGGCTTCGCAGACGTGGCCGGCCGCGTGATACTTCGCGTCCGTCTGCGCCAGGCGGTGCGGGTTGGTCTTGAAAAAGGCGTTGTACGTGTCTTCGTGGCAGGTCTGGCAGACCTCCGAGCCAACATACGTGGCAGCCGGCTGCGTCTGCGCAACCGCCGGAGCCAATACCAAAAAGAAAACGGTGATGAGTCGGACCTTCGCGGAAAAGGTCATGGGCCCGTCATGGTCACTGCCCGGCGTGCACCTGGGTTGCGCTGAACTCCGCGCCCGTGCCGTGACACACGTCGCAGCTCTCGCCGAACTGCGAGCTGGTGTTCGATACCGCGTGAGCGAAGGCCGATTGGTTCAAATGGCAGGCCGTGCACGCCGAAGTCGTCGCCGGCGCGGGATTGAGCAGCCCTTGCGGATCGGTCACCTGGTTTTTGCCGATCGGCAGCACCGATTCCGACCCGTTCACGTGACAGACATAACACTCGGCCGTATCCTGCACGGCGCCGGTCGGTCCCATGGCCGGGAAACGCACGCCCGTGTTGGGAATCGAAGCCGGAACGCTGGCGAACGCCGCGCCGAAATCATTGTGGCTCCCGCCGAACCCCACAATCACGTAGTTCTGGTTGAATTCCGCCTCCAGGTTTTCGCCGGTATGGATCTTGTGAACCATCATGGCGAAGTTAATGCCCTGCGGCGGCGCCGCCTTGTCCGCCGGATTCGTTGCCGAGGAGCGCGTGGAGGCATCGGTATCGCTCGGGTTGTGACAGAACACGCAGTACGCGGTGTCGTTCCGCAGCGCTCCGTGTAATTGCAGAGACACGTGACATTGATTGCAATTGCTCAGAGACACCACGGTACGGCGCGGCTGCACCGTCGAGCCATCCACCGAGAAATAGACCACCTGGTTCGGCGCGCCGGTCTGCACCGTCATCTGCGTCACGGTACCCGGCAGCACCGTCTCCGAACGCCTGGCCTCCACGCCGATCGCGTAACTCCCCGTCGCTTTTGCCGGAATGGCGTGCTGGAACGTGTAGGTGCAGTTGCCGTTCCCGTCGCATGGCGCGGCCGTTGCGCTCTCGCTGACATAGCCGGGAGTGGTCACATCGCTGCCGAAGCTGGTGTATCCGTAATCGGAAGTCGGCCCGGCCATGGTAAAGGTGAGACTCGTCAGGTTGGAAGGCGCCAGCGCCTTGCCGTTGAGATCCTTCAAGGTAAACGCCACTTGCGGCTTCTGCCCGGCCGAAGTATTCGTGACCCCGGTGATCGTGACTTTCACGCTTGCGATCATCGGGTCCGGATTCAGCGGATAAGTCAACGGCGTATCCGTGGGCACCAGGTGCGCTCCCAGGATCGACGCATCGAACGGCAGTTCCCCCTGCGGAATATGACAATTCGTGCATTGCGTATCGTCGATCTGCGGGCCGCCTGCGTGGTTGGCCCCCGAAGCAAAATTCACGTCGTCATGACACGAACCGCACGCCGCCCTGGTGGGCTCGCTGATCCACGCATTCGTCTGCGCCGCTCCGTTCTTGGGATTGTGACAGGTCTGGCAGCGGCGCACGTCCGCCGGATACACCACGGTCGAGAAATCGTTGACCGAGTTCTGAAAGCCGATGATCTGGTATGGCTTCCCCGCCTGCACACTCGGCAGCGAACTTCCCATGTGGATCTTATGAATGAAGACCTTCATGTCCAGCAAATTGCCGCTGTTAGGGTCGGAGGTCTGCGGCTGGTGGCACATGATGCAAAGCTGCACGTCGCGCCGCGACCCTCCATGCGCCGCCAGCCCCGCTGAGCCCGTGACGCTCGTCATACCGTTGGGAAGGCCGTGGCACGAATTGCAGTCCGCCGTGCGTACGATATCCCGCGGCGTTGGCGTGCCGCCCGCCGGAACGAAATCGAAGGTGGCATCGGCATAGTTGGTTCCCAGGTCCCACTGCGTGAGGTTCCGCGAGCCGTAGATACCGATCCGGTTGGTCGCCGTGGGGTCGAAGCCCGCGGGCGCTTTGGTGGCGAACGTATAAATGTATTCGCCGGTCGATACAGTCGTCGTGGCGCCTCCCGAATCCGCGGCCGCCTGCGTCGCACTTGCCCCGCCGGAGGCAGCGGTCACCGTGCGCACGATGTATGAACTGTACTGCTCCTGCCCTTTCGGAATGTACGCCGCCAGGAAACTCAGCGAAATCGCGCCCGGCGTCACAACGCCCGTCCGGTCCAGCGGCCCGCCGTTCGGGTCCGTCACCTTGTAGTCGACACTGATCGTCCCATCCGACGCGATCTTCGCCGAGACAATCGTGATTGTCAGACCGGGCTGCACATACACGACTTGCGCCGGATCGGCGTAATACGCTTTTTCATGCGGATTGAATGGCGACTTCCTTTGGGCATGCAGAGCGCCGATAGAAACGGCCAACCCGACCCCCAGCAGAACCAGACCGCAACGGCTTGCAGCGCAACTTCCAGGCGACAGCCTCATACCGTCCTCCTTTGACAGGGCCGAAACGGATAACTCTTAGCAAAGTACCTCAAGAAACATAAAGCCGGTATAAAGAGAACATTACGGTTTTCTTTATATTCCCGGCTGGTGCGCGAGGATATAATAATGCCTGTAAATCCGAATCGTCGTGCGACGCCCTACATTCCGGACGGCACTCTTCGCGGTCGCCTCCCTGCTTGCGCTCTTCGCGGCCATCCATGCCTGGTCCCGTGTCCGTGCGCTGCCGGAGTTGCACCGCCGTCTAGCCGCGGCCCGGCAGCAGCTTGATCTCTCCGGCGATGCCGCGCATTTCGATGCCGCCCTTCTGGCAACGGAAGGGAAGCAGATTATCCTCCTCGGTGAGTCCCACGCGATCGCCGTCAACGAAGACCTCGATCTCGCCCTGCTCCGTTACCTGCATCGCACTGCCGGCGTGCGCATTTACCTTTCGGAGTCCTCCTACGCGCAAGGCTGCCTCTTCAATCGCTACTTCGAGACGGGCGATGAAGAGCTGCTGAATGCGATATTCGCCGAATTCCGCGGTACCCCCGCCTGGACCACCGAGCACCGCGATTTCTACCGCAGGTTCCGCGCCTGGAATCTGTCTTTGCCCCGCGAGCAGCGCGTCCGCATCGTGGGTGTCGATGTCGAGCACCAGCCGCGTCTCGCCATCCGCTTCCTGGCCGACCTCGCCGACGCGGCCGGCCCCGCACCTGAGGCCATCGCAGCCACCATCTCGCGGCTGCCCTCGCTGCGCGCGGATGATGCCCAGGCCGCCCGGCGATTCGCCCCCGATCTTCTCGCCAGCCTGCAGCAACACCGCGCGGCATACCAGGCTTATCTCGGCGCCCGATACCTCGATTTCGAAATCGTCGCAGCCAATCTCGAAAACAGCAACCTCTTTTATAAGGACCACAACAAGCCGCAGGGTGAGTCCGTTCGCGAGCAGGCAATGTACGAAACCTTCCGCAAGCTCTACCCCCGGTTCGCGGGCGAGCGAATGTACGGCCGCTGGGGCGCCGCTCACATCATGCAATGCCGCGTCAACGGGCGCGAGCCGTTCGCGGCCATGCTCAACCGCCCCGATTCGCCCGTTGCCGGAAAGGTCGCCGGCATCCAGCCCATCTACGCCCACAGCCAGGGTGTGGCCCCCACGGCGCGCGGCTATCAAATCTACGATGCCTCCGCATCCGCGCCGTTCCTCCAGATCTTCACTCCCGTTGCCGAGGGCCGGGTTACCCTTTTCCATATCGAAGGCGCGGCCGCATTGATGACCAGAGTGTTGCCCGAATATCCGCTCGCACGCGGCGCTCAGTACGTCGTGCTTATCAGCGATTCCGGCCCCAACCATCCTCTCGATGCCACACCGCCGGCTGCCGACGACGGCTCCGCGCCCGTGGTCGTCAAAACGGTTCCCGCGTCCGGCAGCCGCGATGTCTCGCCTTCCGTCACCGAAATCCGCGTCACGTTCAGCAAAGACATGGCGCGAGGCATGTCCTGGGTGACGCAAGGCGCTGCCTCCTTTCCCGAAATCGTCCGTGCGGAGTTCGTGGATCCCCGCACCAATGTCGCGCAGGTTCGCCTCAAGCCGGACCACGACTACGTCATCCTCATGAACTCCGGCCGCTTTCAGAATTTTCGCGATCTTGCCGGGCATCCCGCTGTCCCTTACGTTCTGACGTTCCACACGACCCGCTAGCGCTCTAAAGGCGCGTTCCGTTTCCGCCGATCCTTTCGGCATGCGATCGTGGCGGTTTTCTTTCGCGGTTTGGCTTCTGCGTGCCTGGGCAGCCCTGTGGCCGGTTCCCCGTGGAGGGGGCCTGGCCGTCCGCATGGTGACCGCCGCGTGCCGCCGCGGATTCCTCAAGCCGCAATGGTGCGAAGCCGGCGGCCGCTGGTACTGGATCGACCTCGCCGATTTCGTCTGTCGCTCCATCCTCCTCGAAGGCGGCTTCGATCATGACGTGGTCGATTCCGTCCTGCTCAGCCTGCCTCTCGGCGGAACTTTTATCGATGTCGGCGCCAAGGTCGGAAGTACCACGCTGGCGGTGGCGGGTCGCGCCGGCCGGGTGCTCGCCATCGAACCCAATCCCGCGGTGGCAGCCGTGCTGCGCCGCAACCTGGCGCGCAACGTGATCCATCATGTCGAGGTCTGCGAGGCCGCCTGCTCCAGCCGTTCCGGAGTGATCGAACTCTATCTCAGCCCGACGCGCGAGACTGTCCTGGTGCGCTGCGACCGCCTGGACGAACTCGCCGCCGAACACGGTCTTGAGCGCGTGGATGTCGTCAGGATCGATGTTGAAGGCGCGGAGCGGCAAGTGCTTCGCGGCATGGAATCCCTCCTGGCGCGCTTCCACCCGGTAGTGATTGCGGAGATGGATTCGTCGCTGCTCGCCGCGTTTCACGCCACGCCTGGAGAACTGGAACGGTTTCTCGCCGCGCGCGGCTACACCCCGGAGCGAATCGATGAAACCAACTGGATCTTCCGGCAGGAAACCAATGCCTTGCTAAAATTAGAGAATTCCGATGTCCACCCAGGTCCGCACAGCCGGAGCGCGCCAGTTCTTTTCGCGTCACGGGACGCTCTCTAAGTGGCATCCCAGCTACGAATTCCGGTCCGGGCAGGTGGAAATGGCCGAGGCCGTTGAGTCCGCGCTCGCAGACAAACGCCACCTCATCGTCGAAGCCGGCACGGGCACCGGCAAGACCCTGGCCTACCTGGTTCCGGCGCTGCTTTCCGGCAAGCGGATCGTCGTCTCCACCGGCACCAAGAACCTGCAGGAGCAGCTCTTCTTCAAAGATGTTCCGTTCCTCCAGCAACACTTCCCGCGTCCCCTCAAAGTCTGCTACATGAAGGGCCGCAATAACTACGCCTGCCGGCAGAAGATCTACGATGCCGAAAAAGAGCCCGTCCTCGCGGGTCTCGAGGAAGTGGCCGATTTTCAGATCATTCAGGATTGGGAAAAAACCACCGAGTTCGGCGATCGCGCGGAAATCAAGACCCTTCCCGAATCCTCCACCGCCTGGGCCAAGCTGGACGCCCGCAGCGACCTCTGCACCGGCCAGAAGTGCCCCAATTTCGAGCGCTGCTTCATCACCCTCATGCACCAGCGCGCCGCCGAAAGCGACATCATCATTGTCAACCACCACCTGTTTTTTGCGGATCTTTCACTGCGCGATGAAAACTACGAAGGCGGCATTCTGCCCGAGTACCACGCGGTAGTCTTCGACGAGGCTCACGAAATCGAAGACGTTGCCGGCCAATACTTCGGCGTCGCCATCAGCAACTACCGCGTGCAGGATCTCAGGCGCGACATCTCGGTCATCGGCCGGATGAAGAAGTTCGGCACCCCCGAGCTGGACCGCATTCTGCAGCGCCTGGAGGAGATTTCCGTCCAGTTCTTCTCTCTTTTCGGCGAGGCCGAACGCCGCGTGGCCTTCGCCGGCCGCGAGAACTTCCGCGAAGATTATGAGGAGGTTTATACCGACTTTCTTGCCGCCCTGGACCTCATCTTCTCCCACCTCAAACTGATCCAGAACCCGCCGGAGGAAATCATGCCGCTCCTCCGCCGTACCAACGAACTCTCCCTGGGGCTGCGCTTCATCATGGAGGAGGACGACGAACGCTACGTCTTCTGGGTCGAGAAGCGCGGCCGCGGCTGCTTCCTGCAGGCCACTCCGATCGATGTTTCGGACCTGCTCTCCGAACGCCTGTTCAGCAAGGTGGAAACCGTGGTGCTCACTTCCGCTACCCTCGCGGTCGCGGGCGGCTTCGACTACCTGCAGGGGCGGCTGGGCCTGGCGAATCCGCGCGCCCTCGTCGTTCCGGGGCATTTCGATTATCAGAAGCAGGCGCTGCTCTACGTTCCACAGCACCTGCCGGACCCGCGCAACGCAGCGTTTCCAAAGGCCGCCGCCGAAGAGGTGGTGCGCATCCTGTGCCATAGCCGCGGCCGCGCCTTCGTGCTCTTCACCAGCTACCAGCAGATGCGCCTCGTTCATGACCAGGTGTCGCTCGAAATCGAATACCCGACCCTGTTGCAGGGCACCGGCCCGCGCAGCGCCCTGTTGGAGGAGTTCCGCGCGACCCCCAACTGCGTCCTCTTCGCGACGTCGTCCTTCTGGCAGGGCGTGGATGTTCCCGGCGAGCAGTTGAGCTGCGTCATCATCGACCGCCTCCCCTTTGCCGTGCCGAACGACCCGGTGGTCAATGCGCGCATCGAGGCCATCCGATCCGCGGGCGGCAACCCGTTTTACGACTACCAGATCCCGCAGGCCGCCATCGCGCTCAAACAGGGGTTCGGCCGCCTCATCCGCGCCAAGACCGATCGCGGGGTGCTCGTCATGTTGGATAATCGAATTACGAAGCAACGCTACGGGCAGGTCTTCTTCGACAGCCTGCCGGACTACGGGTTCACGACCCGGCTCGCTGACGTGGAGAAGTTTTTCAATGTTTGAAGTGACAATCGAAGAGACGTTTGCCGCCGGCCACGCCCTGCGCAATTACAAGGGCAAGTGCGAAAATGTGCACGGCCACAACTACCGCTGCCAGGTGACCCTTCAGGGAAGTCAATTGGACGAGACCGGCCTGCTGGTGGATTTCGTCGAGTTGAAGAGAGTCGTCCACGGCGTCCTGGATCGCATGGACCACCAGTGGCTCAACGATTTTCCGCCCTTCGATGTGCTTAACCCCTCCGCCGAAAACATGGCGCGCTACATTTACGACGAAGTGAATTCTCTACTGCCGCCTCGGGAAGGCGTGCGTGTCGGCGCGGTGCGCCTCTGGGAAACCGACACGGCGAGCGCAACTTACAGAAAAGATTGAAAAAGCACCGCGCCCTCTTCAGGCGGCGGTGCCCTTAAAGCCTCTATCTGCCGTAATATGCCGCGTTCTTTGCTGTAAACTCCGACCACTTCTCCGGAAGATCGTCCAGCGCGAAGATCGCAGACACCGGACACACCGGAACGCAGGCGCCGCAATCGATACACTCTACCGGATCAATATACAGGAGTTCCGCCTCGGCGTGGTTAGGCTCGTCCTTCTTTGGATGAATGCAGTCGACCGGGCACGCATCGACGCAGGCAGTATCTTTCGTGCCGATACACGGCTCAGCTATTACGTATGCCATTGTTATAGGTTTCCCTAGGTACCATATACATATCACAGAGAAAATCGAAATACAAATACTCAGTTGCGAAAGCCCGGGTCTCCGCACGAAACTGTAGAGGATGCCGGCCAAAGTTCGCAAAGCCGTTTTTCCCGCCGCCGGGCTGGGCACCCGTTTTCTGCCAGCCACCAAGGCCATGCCCAAGGAAATGCTCCCCATCGTCGACAAGCCGATCATTCAGTACGGCGTCGAAGAGGCGCTGCATTCGGGCATTCAGAACATCATTATCGTGACGGGCCGCGGTAAAACCGCCATCGAAGACCACTTCGATGTCAGCTTCGAGCTCGAATACCTCCTCGAAAGCCGCCACAAGAAGGAACTCCTCGCCATTGTCCACGGCATTTCGGACATGATCAACGTCTCCTACGTCCGTCAAAAGGAGGCTCTCGGGCTGGGCCATGCGGTCCTCCGCGCCTCGGAAATGGTGGGCGGAGAGCCTTTCAGCGTCGTCCTGGCCGACGACGTGATCGAAGCCGAGACCCCCTGCCTGCGCCAACTTCTCGATGTCTATAACTTCTTCTGCGCGCCCGTCCTCGCCGTGATGGAGGTTCCCCCGGAGAATATTTCCTCCTACGGCGCCATCGATGCCGAGCCCATCAGCCACAACGGATCGAGCGACCGCGTCTATCGCATCCGCGACCTGGTGGAAAAGCCTAAAGCTTCCGACGCGCCTTCCAACCTCGCGATCATCGGCCGCTATGTCCTAACACCCGAGATCTTCGACTCTCTCCAGTCGATCGACCCCGGTTCCGGCGGCGAAATCCAGCTCACCGACGCCCTGAAGCACCTGCTGCGCAGCCGGCCCATCTACGCCTACCGCTTCGAAGGCAAGCGCTACGATGCCGGCGATAAGCTCGGCTTCCTCGAAGCCACGGTGGAATACGCCCTCCGCCGCCACGACCTCGGCGGCCCGTTCCGCGAATACCTGAAAGGGCTTAAACTATAAACCGCAAGCATGCTGCCAGCGGGAATTAAGGATCGTGTCGCCGCCGTTACCGGTCCGCGCGGCTACCTGGACAGTCCCGAGGACCTCAAACTCTACGAATACGATGGCGGTGTCGACAAGCACCCGCCGGACCTCGTGGCGTTTCCGCGCAGCACCGCCGAAGTTGCGGCCATCGTGAAGATCGCCGCCGAAGCCGGTGTCCCGGTGGTAGGCCGCGGCGCCGGCACGGGCCTCTCGGGCGGAGCCATCCCCATCGAGGGCGGCATTATGGTGGCGTTTTCGCGGATGAACCGCATCCTCGAAATCGATCTCGAAAATGAGCGCGCTGTCCTCCAGCCCGGCGTCGTCAACCTCGATGTCACCACGGTGGTCGCGGCGAACGGTTATTTCTATGCGCCCGATCCCTCCAGCCAGCGCGCCTGCACCATCGGCGGCAATGTCGCGGAGAACTCGGGCGGCCCTCACACCCTGGCCTACGGCGTGACCACCAACCACGTGCTCGGCCTGGAACTGGTGCTGCCCGATGGCGCCATCGTTGAGACCGGCGGCAAAGAGAGCGACCTCCCTGGCTATGACCTGACGGGTCTGCTCACCGGCTCGGAAGGCACCATGGCGCTGGTGACAAAAATCATCGTACGGCTCATGCGCCGGCCCGAAATCGTGAAGACCCTGCTCGCGATTTACGATCGCAGCCAGGATGCCGGCCGTTCCGTCGCCGAAATCACCGCGCGCGCCATCACGCCCGTGGCGGTCGAAATGCTCGATGGCGTCATGCTGCGGATGGTCGAGGAGGCCACCCATGCCGGGTACCCCATGGACGCCGAGGCGGTGTTGCTGATCGAGCTCGAAGGGCTGCGCGAATCGGTCGAGCGCCAGGTCGACCAGATCCGGGAAGCCTGCGTCTTATCCGGCGCGCGCGAGGTCCGGGTGGCGCGGTCCGCCGAAGAGCGGGAACTCCTCTGGAAAGGGCGGAAGAACGCATTCGGCGCCGTGGGCCGGGTCAGCCCGACCTATTATGTGCAGGATGGCGTGGTGCCGCGTACGCAGATCGCGCGCACGCTGGAGTTCATCAACCAGACCGGGCGCCGCTACGGCCTCACCATCAGCAACATTTTTCATGCCGGCGACGGCAACATGCATCCCATCATCCTGTTCAATCCGCGAAAAGAGGGCGACCTGGAAAAGGCTCGACACTGCGGCGAAGAGATCCTCGAGTTCTGCATCCAGTGCGGCGGATCCATCACCGGCGAGCATGGCGTCGGCATCGAGAAGAACGGCCTCATGCCGCGCCTGTTTCCGCCGGAAAGTCTCGACATGATGCGCCGCCTCAAACTGCTCTTCGACCCCACCGGCAAGCTCAATCCCGGCAAAGTCCTCCCCACCGGCCGCGGCTGCGCCGAAATCCGCCAACCCGCCCTCCACCCCGGCACCCCCACCTACTAAAACCGGTGACAGACGGGACGTTTTCCCATTTCCGCTACCCGCCACCCGCACCGCCGGGTCCGGTTTTGTCCAGGTTTTTCGCGGCCTCGCAGGTATTGGAAAACGTCCCGTCTGTTTGAATGTATAAGGGCGCAAATGAAAAAGGGTTCTCCTGAAGGGTACAATGCCGAGACCGGCTTAGTAGAGCCGGCTCAGAAACCTCAAACAGGAGAACCAAATGA